>JAESFW010000004.1_pt1 | contig 1217932 bp, 1132 predicted proteins | sample 9269481 | NCBI WGS metagenome assembly JAESFW01 (sample SAMN14515350, study PRJNA621654) | algae metagenome | isolation source: Lyngbya sp. HA4199-MV5 and co-occurring heterotrophs from soil with... | place: USA: Ahupuaa O Kahana State Park, Hawaii | collected 2009-07-21 | reverse complement strand
CTGATCCTCCCAATGCCGCGCAGCGGCCTTCTAAAGGGGTTCGCGCCAAGGTGCCAAGTTGCCAAGATATAGTGCACAGTCGATGGATGGCACACGCTCTTGGCCTCTTCCCTGCTTGGCGCGAACCAAATTGCGGCTGCGCCGCCTTGGGCTTGTTTGCGCGAACCGTGGCTCGCCCCTCCACCCCCGACTGCGTCGGCGGTCCCCCTCCCCGAGCAAGCTCGGGGAGGAATGATTAACCATGCGCGCCAAACTCGTTGGCGATGGCGGTGCTGATCCTCCCAATGCCGCGCAGCGGCCTTCTAAAGGGGTTCGCGCCAAGGTGCCAAGTTGCCAAGATATAGTGCACAGTCGATGGATGGCACACGCTCTTGGCCTCTTCCCTGCTTGGCGCGAACCTAACTGCGGCTGCGCCGCCTTGGGCTTGTTTGCGCGAACCGTGGCTCGCCCCTCCACCCCCGACTGCGTCGGCGGTCCCCCTCCCCTGAAGGGGAGGAATGATCAGCCGTGCGCCCCGAATTCGTTGGCGATGGCGGTGCTGATCCTGAGGCTCAATGCCTGCGCGCGGGCGATCGGGGTGAGGCAGTCGCGCTCGATCGCGCCGTAGCCTTCCTCGCCGCCGTCGGGGTAGTCTGAGGGCTCATCGAGCGGGAAGTCGCGCGGGCCGGGGATGCGCACCGGAAAGGCGCGCCGCAGCAGCGCCAGCGCCTCGTCGACGCGCAGGGTCAGCACCATCTCCACCACGTCGCGGCGGCTGATGTCGTTGGCGCGGCTGAAGGCGGGGACCGAGACGATGCGCAGGAACATGTGCTGGAGCAGCGCCAGCCGCAGCGCCTGCAACACCCCGATGCGGCGGCGCACGTGCTCGCGCGCGGGATCGGGCGCGTCGTCGGGGATGAGATCGGTCAAGCGGTGCAACTTCAACGCATCGATCCTGAGGCGCGAGGCAAGCCGCCGAAACACCCCCGTGCGGTCATCGCCGACCAGATATTCGGCCAGCGCCGCGCAGGGCTTGGCGATGTGATCCTCGGTCCCGCGATAGGTGCGGCTTGCCCAATAGGCCGAGTTGAACAACTCGCCATAGGCCGCCACCGTCTTGATGCTGGCAAGCGCGTTGGCGGCGCGCACCAGCCGCAGGATCTGCCGCCCGCGCGCGCTGTCCGCGAGCAGCGCGGCGATTTCCTCGCGGTTGCGGTCCGCCGCCTCGCCGATCCCGGCGATGACGTTGACCGGATAGCCAAGCTGCTGGAGGATCGCGTTGTGCGGGATCGCGCGGATCTGCCTGAGGCTCATTTCGCGGTCGGCGTTGATGTCGCTCTGGCGGCGCGACACGCGGCTGCCGGTGGGGTTCAGGAGCCCCAGTCCGAAGGCTGTGACCGCGCGCGCATAGGTCTTGCTGGCGAGGTGTTCGCCCTGATGCTCCTTGATCGCGCGGTAGAAATCGAGGCTGAGATCGGTGCGGTGGTAGAACGGGTCAGCGGGCGCGGCGAGATCGGTTTCGGCGGGGCGCAGATCGGCGATGCGGGTGAGTGTGGCGCGCGCCAGTTCGGGGGTGGCGAAGAACAGATAGCCGTCGCCGCCCTGAAAGCTGACTTCGGGCTCCAGCCGGATGCCCGCGCGGGCAAACCGCCGCCGCGCCCAGGGGGAAAGCGGCCATTCGATGCGGTCGCGCAAGGATGCGGGATGCGCGCCGCGGCCCATGCTCTCGCCATGCGTGTTGAAGACCAGCGCGGCGATGTCGCCAAGGCCATTCGCCGCCATCGCTTCCGCCAGCCGCCCTTGCAGGCGTTCGATCGCGAGGCTGGCAGGGATTTGCCCGACGAACCGCCCCGCATCGGAAAACCCGGTCTGCACCGCCACCCGCCCGCGCCCGCGCGCGTAATCGCGGTAGGCAGGCTCGGCGAGCAGCGCATCGAGGAACCGCCCGCCATGCTCCAGCGCGGTCTCGGTTTCGAACAGCGGCGAGATATCGACTGTGTCGGCCACCCCGAACAGCTTGGCGAAGTACAGCGCGGCGAGCATCGTCGCGGGCTGTTCGCATTCTGCCACCAGCATCCGGATCGGCGCGTCGGCATCGATGTGCTTCACGATCTGCGCCATGGCGATGAACTGGCGGATCGCGGTCGAGCTTTCGGTGGCGAGCGCGGCGAAATTGGTGCGCAGCGGGCGGGCCTCGGCGACCATGCGGCGCAGGGTGACGAGCGCGCTCTTGCTGGCGAGCTCGATCTCGGCTTCATCGGCGAGGCGACGGCGGATCGCGTTGTGGAGCTGCTTGGCGTTCACCCGGAAGTGAATCCAGCCCATGCCGAGCCCGTCGGCGCGCATCGCGGCGGCGAGGGTGAGCAGGCGGACAGCGCGGTCGGGTGCGGCGGTTTCGGCTTCGGTTTCGAGCGCGGCGATCAGCGGCGCGAGCGAGAGCAGGTTGTCGGGGCTGTGCGTGGTGAGCCGGTTGGCGGCTGTGGCAAAGGCGGCGCCATCGGACAGGTCGGCGGCGAAATCCTCTGCGCGCGCCTTGGCGAAGGCCGCCGCCGGGCGCAGCGTTGCGAGCAGCGGGTGCGCCGGATCGAGCGCTTCTAGGCTGGCAGTGTAGCGCGCCAGCCGGGCGGCCTTCTCGGCCAGCCGGAACGCGATCGAGGTGTGCCAGCCGATATCGGTGCGCCCGTCCATGTCGTAGCCGACCCAGCTCGCAAACCGGAACGGCAACGGGCGGAGCGCGCGCCAATCATCGGGCCAAAGCGCGCGCGCCTCCTCCAGCAGCCGCGCGACGATCCCATCGCGCGCGTCCTGCGCCCGCGCCATCGCCGCCATCGCCTCGGCATGTTCGTGATCGAGCGTGACAGCGGTGCGCTCGGCCGGGACGACGCAGGCGGCATCGTCGACCTCGCCGGGCGCAGAGGCAGCGGCAGCCACGGCTTCGGACTGCGCCGGGGTGAGCAGGAAGGTCGGGTGCGCGGTGAACACGGCGTGGAGCTGCGGGTGCTCCCAGCGCGCGCGGAAGGCCTCGAAATCCTCGCCATCCGCCGCGAGCGCAGCCGCGCCAGCTTCCGGCAAGCCCAGCAAGCCGCGCAACCGCCGCGCGCGTGCCTTCAGCCCGTCGCACTCCAGCTCGGCCACCAGCGCGGTCAGATCATCGAGGCTGAGCTCGCCGCCCTCCAGCGCGCGCGAGACATCGAGCGACAGCTGGAACACCGGATTGAACAGCGGCGTTTCGCGCGTGCGCTGGTGGAGATCGCCGAGCCGGGTTTCGAGGTCGGCGACGGTCTTCATGCCGCGTCACCATGCTCGGCCGCAAACGCCGCCGCCGCGCCGAACAGGCCGGGTTGCGGGTGGACGATCAGCTTGACCGGGATAACCGCCATCAGGCTCTCGAACCGCCCCTTGGCCTTAAACCGCGCGGCGAAACCCGAGGTCAGCAGCGTGTCGCGGATGCGGTAGCCGAGCCCGCCCGCGATCACCACGCCCGCAAAACCGCCCTGCGCCAGCGCGAGGTCGCCCGCGACCGATCCCAGCGACAGGCAGAAGCGATCGACCGCCGCCGCCGCGAGACTATCCTCGCCGCTTGCCGCCAATGTCCAGATTTCGATGGCGTCGCGTTCCGGCTCGATGCGGTGTTCGAGCGCGGCCAATGCCTGATAGATGTCGACGATCCCCGGCCCGGCGACCACCCGCTCCACCGACACGCGGTTGTGACGCTTGCGCAGCCGGGCAAGGATTGCGTCTTCGATGCTGTCGAGCGGAGCGAAGTCGATATGTCCGCCCTCGGTCGCCTGCACGCGGTACTGTGCGCCCGAGCGCCACAGGTGCGCAACCCCGAGCCCGGTGCCGGGGCCGATTACACTGATCGTCCCCTCGCGCCCCAGCGGCGCGTCGGGGCCAGCGAGATGGAGGAACTGGCTGTCGTCCGCGCGCGCGACCGCATGGGCGACCGCAGCGAAATCATTGACGAGGGTGAAGCGCTCCACGCCCAGCTTTTCCGGGATCAGCGCCGGGCGGATGATCCAGGGGTTGTTGGTGAAGCGGATCACCGCCGCAAGGTTGCCGGGGCTGCCGACCGGCCCGGCGATTGCCATGCTCACCGCCGGGGGCAGGGTGCCGCCCTTGCGCTCGCGGAACGCCTCCCACGCGGTCTGGAAGCTGACATGATCGGCGGTGTGAAGCGTTTCCGGCTCGTCCAGCGCGATCAAACCGTCCGCGCCGATGCTGGCGATGGCAAAGCGCGCATGGGTGCCGCCGATATCGACCACCACCAGATCGCGCATTGTCTTGTCTCCCCGTCTGCCAGCGTCAGCGGGTGTAGCAGGAGGCGCGCAAGATTCCCACGCGCCGCATATGTATTCAGATTTTGGGGATTGGGCGCGGAAAATCACCCCTTCCCCGGGCTTGACCCGGGGCCCCGCTTTTCTTTCGCCCCTAGGCGCGAGCAAAAAAGGCAGCTGGGCCCCGGGTCAAGCCCGGGGAAGGGTAGGGGGTTACTCCCCAGCAACCCCCATTTCCTTGAGCAGGCGCTGCGCCCCGTCGACCTTCTCCATCGTCCACAGCATGAAGCGGCTGTCGACGTGGATGGTGCGGTTGATCTTGGGATCGTACATCCAGTCGCTGACCACGCCTTCGATCGTGCCATCGAACGCCAGCCCCACAAACTCGCCGCGCGCGTTGAGCGTCGAGGAGCCCGAATTGCCGTTGGTGATGTCCACGGTCGAGAGGAAATCGACCGGCAAGGTGCCCAGTTCGGGCGCGACATAGCGGCCATAGTCCTTGGCCTTGATCAGCTCGATCATCGTGTCGGGCGCGTCGAATTCGCCGCGGCCCGTGTGCTTGGCGAGGATGCCCTCGGCGGTGGTGAACGGCGTCCACACCTGCCCGTCGACCGCCTTGCCGGTCACCTTGCCATAGGTGAAGCGCAGCGAGCCGTTGGCGTCGGGATACATGGTCTTGCCCTGCGATGCGGCATAGGCAAGGCGGGCCTGCATCACTGTCGAGCGCGCCTTCTGGACGTGGCCCGAACGCGCCTTGTCCTCGGCTTCGCTGGCCATCGCCTCGTCATAGGTGGCGACGGCGAGCTGGATGAAGGGATCGTCCGAAGCCTTGAAGTCGGCAACCGACTTGCCCATCCACTCCATCCGCTTGGCGGTGATGCCCAGTTCGCTGCCTTCGTAGAGCGAGGCAAGCTCCTTGCCTTCCATGAAGGCATCGAAGCTGGCGATCCGGTCATCGGCAGGCAACCCGCGATATTCGGCGATGGCATCGGCGAACAGCGCCTGATCGATCTTGGCGACATAGCGGCGCTCGATGCTCTGCATTGCCTGCGCGGTGAACGCGCGGTCACGCTCCTGGAAGCCGGGCTCGCGCTGCGCGTCGGGCTTGGCCTGTTCGTTGGCCCAGCGATAGAGCCGCCGCGCCGCGCCGTAGAGCTGGCCGCGCGACAAGAGCCCGCGGCGCGCATCGGCGAGTGCTGCGGCGTTGCCTTCGGCGATCAGCCGGTCAAGCTCGGCCAGCGCGGCGCCATATTGCGCCTCGCGCGCCGGATCGGCCTTGATCCACGCGCGGAAGGCCGCTTCCTCGGCCTGCTTCTTCGCGGTGAGCGAGATTGCGTCGGCCCCGGCCATCTGCCCGGCGATCTTCTTTTCGTAATTCTCCACGCCCTGCAGGGTTGCGGCATAGGCGATGGTGGCGGCTTCGTTGCCCGCGGTCAGCTCGTCGATGCGGTCGCCATATTCGGCCAGCATGCGCTGCTGATAGGGATAGAGTTCCTCGTAGTAGAAGCGCGCTTCCTCGGCACTGCGCAGGCGTTCGGTGGTGCCGGGGAAGCCGGCGACCATGACGAAGTCGCCGTCCTTCACGCCGTCACGCGCGATCGGCAGCCAGGCCTTGGGCTTGAACGGCACATTGTCCTTGCTGAACGCCGCCGAGGAACCGTCGGGCGCGACATAGGCGCGGTAGAAGGCAAAATCGCCGGTGTGGCGCGGCCACATCCAGTTGTCCTTCTCGCCGCCGAAATTGCCGACCCCGGCTGCGGGGGCGTAGACCAGCCGCACATCCTTGATCTCGAGCTGCTGCTGGAGCCAGTATTGCGCGCCGCCGAAATAGGCGCGCACGTCGCAGCGGCGGTTGGCCTGCTTTTCGCAGGCTTCGATCAGCGCGGTGCGATTGGCTTGCAGGCGGTCAAAGCGCGCGCGGCCTTCGAGCTTGTCGGCGCCCTTGAGCATCGCCTTGGTGACGTCGCGCAAATCCTCGATCACATAGATCCGGCTGCCCGGCGCGGCGGGGAGTTCATCGCCGAGATTGGCGGCGAGGAAGCCATCGGTCAGGTAATCCGCTTCGGGCGAGGAATTGTATTGCAGCGATCCGGCGACGCAGTGGTGGTTGGTGGCGACAAGGCCCTGGGCTGAGAGGAATGCGGCCGAGCAACCGCCCAGCGAAGCGATGGCGGTGAGCGGAGGGCGGTTGAGATCGCCGAGCGTGGTCGCATCGAGTTCGAGGCCGGCGGCCTTCATCTCGTCGGCAATCGCGCCGGTCTGGCTCGGCAGCCACATGCCTTCATCGGCAAGCGCGGCAGCAGGGAGCGACAGCATCAGGGCGCTGGCCCCGGCAAGCAGAAACTTCTTCATGTGAGCGATGACCTTGTCCGAATGTAACGTCGCGCGCGGGGCGCGGATGGCGCGTGTTAGGCGACTTCGGCGGCATATGAAAAGCCGGTTTCTGCGGGCATCCCGGTTGGCTGCGAATTGGTCACTTGCGAACGATTATCAATTGAGCCATGAGGCTCGCCATCTCAGGCAACGCCAATCAAGGATGCACCCGATGAACAGCACTCTCAAGCTCTGGACCCACCTCGGCCTTGGCACCGCTCTGGCGGGCGGTCTGCTCGCGGCCTGCGGCGGTGAGGCGGGTGAGGGGGGCGAGGCTGGCGCCGCGCAGCAGGTCGCGCCCGGGGAAAGTGGTGCGAGCGCGGGCGAAGGCGAAGGCGGCGCTGGCGGCGAGGGTGAAGGCGGAACCGGCGGCGAAGGTGAGGGCGGCGTCGCGGTCGGCGATGCGGCGACCGATCCGGTTGCTTACGCCACTGCGCTGGCGGTGACCGAGGCGCACGTGGTCGCCGCGCGCGATGCCTATGCGGCGGGCAAGAAGGAGGCGGCTGCCGAGATGTTCGCCCACCCTGCCGCCGAGGTGCTGGTCGAAATGGATCCGGTGTTCGCCAAGCTGGGTGTCAAGGATTTCAAGCCGCTGCTGACCGATGCCTCGGTCGCCGCCTCGGAAGGCAAGAGCGTCGCCGAAGTCGGCAAGGCCTATGACGCGATCATCGCCGCGCTGCGCGGTGCGGCGGGCAAGGCGCCCGACAACGGCGCGTCCGATGCCAAGGTCGCGGCTGCCGTGATCGCCGACCAGATCGAACGCGCGAGCGCGATGTATCGCAGTCTGGCCAGCAACCCGGCCTACGAACCCTATCTCGACGGCTATGGCTATGCCCGCGTCGCGGCGAGCGCCTTTGCCGCTTCGGGCAACGCGATCAAGGCCGACAATCCGGCCGCCCACGCCCGGATCAGCGAGGCCTTGGCGGTGCTCAGGCAGGCCTATCCCACCGCCACCCGCCCCGCCAAGCCGGGCGTGGAGCAAGGCGAGCTGTCGGCGGCTTCCTCCAAGGTGATGCTCGCGATTGCCGGTTGAAATCGGCCAATTTCCGACGGCTAGCCCGCCGACCAGTGCGCAAATGTAACATTATACCGCCCGATTTGCGGCAAGCGCTGCTGCGCGCTTGTGTTTGCGGTGCGGTCGATTAGGGTCCGCGGCGACGAGGACGGGTGGCCAGGTCAGCAAATGCGGCACGCAGACGCCGGGCGGGCTACGCGAAAATGCAGATCGCTCAGGAATGCCGATCATGGCATTGCGATGGAACAGCTCTTGGGGGGAACCTTGCGGCACGCTTTGATCAGTCGGCAATCCGCGCATGTTGCATGTAATTCTGGGTCCACAGCGCCGCGCGGCGCGCCGCTTCGGAGCGGCGTCGCGGCGCTGGCGATGCTGGGCGGCCTGATCGGCGGCGCGGGGAGCGCGCAGGCGCAGCAGAGCCCCGTCACCCCGCCTAATCGCAGCGACCTGATCCCCCCCGAGATACGGCGCGACGAGCAGCGCACCACCCTAACCGTTGATGGCGACTTCGAACGCGCACCCTGTGCGCTCGACCGGCCCGAATTTGCCGATATCCGCTTTGTGGTGAAGGGCGCGCAGTTCACCGGGCTTGAGCGGGTGCCGGGCCTGACGCTCGATGTCGCGTGGAGCGCCTACCAGGGCCGCGAATTGCCCGTGTCGGTGCTGTGCGACATCCGCGCCGAAGCCAACGCGATGCTGCGCCGCCAGGGCTATCTCGCCACGGTCGAGATCCCCGAGCAGAGCCTGTCCGACGGCATTCCCGACTTCGCGGTGGTGTTCGGCAGGTTGACGGCCGTGCGGGTGCGCGGTGACGCCGGATCGTCCGAGCGGCTGGTGGCAGGCTATCTCGAAAAGCTCACCGGGCAGGAGGTGTTCAACACCAACGACGCCGAACGCTATTTGCTGCTCGCCGATGATCTGCCGGGGTTCGATGTGCGGCTGTCGCTGCGACCCGCTGCGGGCGGCGCGCCGGGCGATCTGGTCGGCGAAGTGGCGGTGCTGCGCCAACGCGCAGTGATCGATCTCAACGTCCAGAATTTGGGCTCGCGCGCCATCGGGCGTTTCGGCGGCGTGCTGCGCGGCGAGGTCTATGACATGACCGGGCTGGGCGACCGCACCACCTTCGCGCTGTTCAGCACCAGCGATTTTACCGAGCAGCGCACCGCGCAGATCGGGCATGATTTCCGGGTCGGCAGCGAAGGGCTGCGGATCGGCGGGCAGTTCACTTTCAGCACCTCCGAGCCGTCGGTCGGCCTTGCCGGCTTCGCGGTCGAGGCGGAGACCAAGTTCGCCAGCCTGTTCGCCAGCTATCCGCTGCTGCGCACCCGCGCCAACAGCCTGTTTGTCGATGGCGGGTTCGATTATGTCGATCAGGAGGTGCTGGTCAACGCCGCCGGGCTGACCGAGGACCGGGTGCGAATGGTCTATGCCCGCCTGTCGGGTGAACGCATCGACCAGCAATCGGTGCTGCGCGCCGGGGGCTATTCGCCGTTCGAGCCGAAGTTCGGACTGCGTTACAGTCTGGAAGCGCGCCAGGGGCTCGATGTGTTCGATGCCAGCCCCGATTGCCGCCCCAATCCGCTGGGATGCCTCGCGGGCGGGCTGGTGCCGCCGAGCCGGGTCGAGGCCGATCCCACCCCGCTGCTGCTGCGCGCCAACGCCGATGTCGAGTTCCGGCCGGTTCCCTTGCTCGCCTTCGCCGTGCGGTCGCAGGGGCAGCTGACATCCTCCGCTCTGCCTGCCTTCGAGGAACTGGCTGCGGGCAATTTCTCGATCGGTCGCGGCTATGATCCGGGCGCGGTGCTGGGCGATAGCGGCATCATGGGCGCGTTCGAGATGCGCTATGGTTCGCTAACCCCGCGCTCGGTCAAGGCGCTGGCGTGGCAGCCCTATGTCTTTACCGACGTCGCCTTCGTCTGGAACGAGGATCCAAGCCGCCAGCCGACCAACCCCGACCGCCTGTGGTCGGCAGGGGGCGGGATGCGGTTGGCATGGGCTCCGGGTGTGCAATCCGATCTGACTGTCGCCGTGCCGCTCGAACGCCCCGATCTTGCCGCGACCAAGGGCGACGTCCGCTTCCTGTTTTCGCTGACCGCCCGCCTGTTCCCGTGGAGATTCTGACATGACCCGCCCCAACCGGAACCGTTCGCGCCTGATGCTCGGCTGCGCCAGCGCGGCCATGGCGCTGGCGCTCGGCGTTGCGCCTGAAGAGGCGGCGGCTCAGGGCATTCAGGCCGACAATGCGACCGTGTTCGGCACCGCGAGTGTCACGACCGTCGGCAATGAGACGACGATCGAAGTCAGCACGCCGACCGCCACAATTGACTGGTCCCCGATCGAAGACGTCAACGGGGATGCGCTGGACTTTCTCCCCACCGGCAGCACCGCGATCTTCCAGGATGCGCCGGGGCAAGGCGGGTTCGCGGTATTGAACCGCATCCTGCCCGCCACCAACGGCAATATCACCGTGATCGACGGCGCGGTGATTTCGCGCCTTCAAGATGCGACGGGCAATTTCACGCCCGGCGGGTTCGTGGCGTTCTATTCGCCGACCGGCCTGTTGATCGGTGACAATGCGAGCTTCGACGTCGGGCGGCTCTTGCTGACGACGCTCGACATCGACCCTCTCAACTTCGAGTTCTTCGCCACCCAAAGCGCGACGCTGGCCCTCAACGGAGCGGCCGGATCGACCGCGCGCATCCAGATCAATCCCGGCGCGACGATCACCGCCACGCCGGAAAATGCGTTCTTCGCCGTGGTTGCCGCCGATATCGAAATGCGCGGCACCGCCCGCATCAATGGCAGCCATGCCTATGTTGCGGGGGAGGTGGTCAATCTCAGCTTCTTCAACGGGCTGTTCAACATTACGGTGCCGGTCGGCACGGCGGCGGCGGGCGAGGTGCTGACGGTTGACGGCACGGTCGGCGGGCCATCAAGCACCGGCGCACTGGGCGACAATCACTTGATCTATGGCGTGATCCGCGCCGCCAATGATCCGATCAGCATGCTGTTCAGCGGCAATCTCGGCTTCGATACGGCCGCCGTTGCCGGGGTGGTCAATGGCGAGATCATCCTGGCGGCCAATCACGATGTGTTCGGCCGTTTTGTCGATGGCGGATCGGTCGATGCCGGGATCAACGCGGTCTTCAACGGCAATTCCGCGCTGACCACCGTGCGCGGCGATATCTTCATCGAGGACGTGACTGCAACCAGCAGTCTGCTGGCGCGCGGTGCCCACCGGGTGCGGGCCGTGGCTACAGGCGCGAATATGTCGGTGGACGGCAATCTGCTGCTCGCCGGGAGCGAGAATGCCGAGCTGGTCGCTACCAACGGGCGTTCGGTTACCATCACCGGCGATCTGCTCGTCGATGCGACCGATTTCGGCCTGTCCGGTTCGACGCTGCAATCGCTGGCCGAGGCCAATGCGCAAGGGGGCGCGGCGCTGGTCGATGTCGGGCCGGGCAGCACTTTGGCGATCACGGGCGGCGCGCTCATCAACGCCAGTGCGGTGGCCGGCGTGGACGAGAGTGTTCCCGCCTCCGGCACCGGGCAGGGCGGATCGGCGATTGTGAACGTCAATGGCGGCACAGTGACGGTCGGGACCGATCTGTCACTGCTGGCCGTCGGGATTGCCAATGGCGGCAACTTCGGCCCGCTGGGCGGCACCGCGATTGGCGGGCAGGCGCGCATCAGCGGTGCGGGCGCAGCGACGATCAGCTCGGGCTCGATCACCATCAACAGCAATGCCGAAACCGCCACGGGCGGCACGGCCCGCGCCGGAACTTCCACGCTGGAATTGGCGGGGTCGAGCACGGCAGCGATCAGTGCTGCGAACATCGGGCTGTTTGCCGACGCATTCGGCGCCGATTTCGGCGCGCTGGGCAATACGGCGGGCCGTTTCCGGGTGAGTGTCACCGGCGGCAACATCAATGGCGGATCGGTATTCCTGTCGGCCTTCGGTGATGTGCTGCCCTCGCCTGCCACGCCATCCGAACTGATTGCGAACGGCGGCGATATCAACATCACAAGCAGTCTGTCCGCGCAGGCCCTGGGCAATATCGACATCCGCACCGGCAACGGCGGGGTGATCGGCGCGACGCCTGGCCCGGCGGCAAGGAACATCATCCAGATCATCTCCGACGGGACTGTCACCATCACCGGAGACAGCGACACGACGGCTGGGCTCGGCGCGGAATTCATCAGCATCGGCGCACGCGAGCTCGACATTCTGGCTGGCGCGCGAATTGGTGCCATCAGCGCATTCATCTCTGCGCGCGACGACACGGCGACCGCGTTCCTTGGGGGAACGGTCGAGGAAGCCGGGTTCACTCTGACCGCCGCCGAACTGGGGCGCTTCAGTGTGGATGAGCTGAGCATCGCGGTCCCCGGCGTCGTTGGCAGCAACAATCCCAACCAGCCCGATCTGGTGATCCGCGATCTTACGCTCGACGGCTCGGCCAGCGGCGGGCCCGGATTCGTGAGCATCTTCGCCGGGATCGACTTTCCCGACGGGCTGGTCCGGATCGAAGGCACGTTGAACTATTCCGGCGTCGGGGTGGACGACGAGCTGCGGATCGAAGCCGGACGGATCGAGCTTGTGACGCCGGGCGGTATCCGGGTGACTGACACCGCGGGCGCGCCGGGCGGCCTCTTGACGATGGCTGCGACCGACATCTGGGCCGCCGATGCCGCGACGATTGACCTGCTTCAGACCGGCGATCTCACTCCGGCGGAGCGCGATGCGCTGCTGGCCACCGCAGCGGCAGGCAGTGCCGATCCGCTCGGCTATATCCGCGCAGGCGGCGTGGCGTTCGAAGTCGGCAACAGCCTGCTGGTGCGCAACACCGGCAATCTGGCCATCGGCGGGGGCATACTGGTGGGTTCGGGCGGCCTTTCGATCTCGCTTTCGCCGATCCAGCAGCCCGGCACGGTGATCGACGTGTTCGCTTACGGACAGCGCCAGATCTCGGCGTTCAGCTTTGTTTCGGGCGATGCGTTCTTCAGCGAGGTGAATTTCAACCGCGTCGCGCCGGGCAGCACGCTGTATCTCGACGCGAGCGCCTTCAACGATTGCGTCATCAACACTGGCGTCTGCCCGGATCGCCCGCCGCCACCGACATTGGTGCCGCCGGAAATCTTCAACCCGGTGATTTTTGAACCGCCGCTCACGATCGGCGATGAGCCGCCCGCCGCGCAGGGCGAGGACGACGAGCGGTTCGGGATCGATTTCCCCGAACGCCCGGAAGACCCGCTGATCAGCGAAGACCCGCTGCTCGACGATCCGGTCACCAGCGGCAGCGATGCCTCGCTGTATGGCGCGGCGGCGACCCCGCCCGCAGGAGGCAAGTAGCATGGCCCGCCTGACCCGATCCTGCCGCCTGATCCTCACTGCCTGCGGTGTCGTCGCCATGGCAGCGGGCGCGCCTGCCGCCGCGCGCGAGTCCGGCGGCAGTCTCAGCCTGCGCGATACCTTCCCGATCGGCTCCAATGGGTTGTGCGAAGCGCAGATCCTTGCGCCCGAACCGGGGGCGGGGCTGTTCGACCGGCGCTATTCGGTGATCTGCCGCGACGCTGCCGCGCCGGTCGGCACGCTGTGGGTGATCAAGGGCGGCGCCAATGATGCCGCGCCGCAACGCTTTGCCGGGGCCGATGCGACCTGTGCCGCGGCGGCCCCTGCGGGCGATGCCGCACCTGCCTTTGCAGCCGAACGGCGGCTGTCGTGTTCGCGCGCCGGGAGCGTGCTGCGCACCGATGTGCTGATCGGCAGCAGCGGCGGGCGCACCTATGTGGCGAGCGGCCTTGCCACCTATGCCAAGGCGCTCGATCTGGCGCTGGCCTCGCTTGCCAGTGACCGGGTGGTCGCGGGCAATGTCGAGATCCCGCTGACCAGTGCGACCGACGCGCGGGCGTTTGCGCGCCAGCAGGCCGAAGCGATTGCCGCCGATCAGGCCCTGATCGAAGCCTATCGTCGCAGCAATGCGGGCAATTTCGCCGACGCGGCAGAGTTCTTCGCCGTCTCCGCCGCCGCGCTCGCCGGGACGGGGGGTGCCGAAGCGCAGCTCAACGAGGCGCTCCAGCAGTCCAATCTCGGCAATTATGCCGAAGCCCGGCGCCTGTTCGCCGCGAGCCGCAGCGCCAGTGCGGGCAGCCCGTTGCTGGCGCGGCTGCTGCGCAATTTCGAGGCGATCGACGCGCTCAACCAGCGCAAGCCCGAGTCCGCGCTCGCGATCCTCGATGCGCCGCTGGCGGTCGAATTCGCCGAGGTCGACGGCCTGCGCAATCTCGAGATCGGCTCGGCCATGGCGGGGCAACTGGCGAGCGAGACCGGGCGGATCACCGCGCAATACTCGCTCAGCCTCACACCGCTCGAACGCGCGCGCCTGCTCGATGGCCAGCACGCCTATTTGAAGGCAAGCGCGCTGCGGCAGCTCGGCCGCGGGAGCGAGGCGCGCGATCTGCTGCGCTCCGCCGAAACCGCCTTTGCCGAAGTGCGCGAAGGGCGGGTGGTCTCGATCACCTGGCTGCGCGCGCAGGTGCTGGGGGAACTCGCCGAGATCGCCGAACAGAACGGTGACCGGGGTGAGGCCGAAGGGCTCCACCAGCGCGGGATTGCGCTGCTCGCCGCGACCTACCCGGGCTCGCCCGCGCTGGGCAGCGCGCGTGCGCAATTGGCCGGGCTCTATGCCCGCAGCGGGCGGCGCGACGAGGCGCTGACGCTGTATCGGTCGATCATCGCCGATGCGGATGGGCGTCCGGTAGCGTCGCTGCGGGGCCTGATGGCGCCCTATTTCGCCTTGCTGATCGACGGCGGCACGACGGCACCGGCAACGGCCGCCAACGATATCTTCGCCGCCAGCCAGCTGCTCCAGCGGCCCGGCCTCGCGCAGACGCAGGCTGTTCTGGCGCGCGAGCTTTCGGGCGGCAGTGACGAGGCGTCGCAGCTGTTCCGCACCGCGACCAACCTTGGCCGCGCGATCGAACAGCTGCGTATTTCGGTGCTCGAACTGGAATCCCTGCCCGAGATGGACAGCCGGCAAGCCACGCAGATTGCCGAGCGGCGCGAGCGGCTTGCGCTGTTGCAGCAGCAGCAGGCCGAAGTGCTCCAGAAGCTCGCCAGCTACCCGCGCTATCGTGCGGCGGCTGGCGAAGCGATCACGCTGCCCGAATTGCAGGCGATCCTTGCCGATGGCGAGGCCTATGTGAAGCTGGTGACGCTCGACCGCGATGCCTACGTGGTCTACGCGACGCGCGACGCGGCGACGGCCTGGCGCGCCGATGCGACGCCCGCGCAGCTTGAAACGCTGGTCGGCCAGATCCGCGAGAGCATCGCCATCGTCGAAGGCGGGCAGGTGCTGACCTATCCCTTCGACGTGGTTCGCGCGCGCGAGCTTTATGTCCGGTTGTTCGCCCCCGTGGCTGACCGCCTGCCGCAAGTGCAGCACCTCGTCTTCGAACCCGATGGCGCGCTCTTGAAGCTGCCGATCAACCTGCTCGTCACCGACGATGCCAGCGTCGCGCGGTACCAGCAGCGGATGACGCAAAAGAACGCCGACGAATACGACTTCCGCGGCACCGCCTGGCTCGGGCGCAGCGCGCGGATCAGCACCTCGGTGGCAGCATCGGCGTTCCGCGACGTGCGCGCGGCGCGGCCTTCGGATGGCACCCGCGCCTATCTCGGCCTGGGCGAGAACCAGCCGATCGGTGATGGCCCGGCAGGCGCCGCGCGCACCCGCAGTGCACTGGAAGCGGGGGACCAGTGTTTCTGGTCGCCCAATATCTGGGCCAATCCGGTGAAGGGCGACGAGTTGCGCGAAGCGGCTGCGCGGCTGGGCGAGGGTGCCGATGTGCTGACCGGCCGGGCCTTTACCGACACCGCGATCGGGAGCCGCGAGAATCTCGGCGAGTATCGCATTCTGCACTTCGCCACCCACGGCCTTGTCACCGCGCCGCGCCCCGAATGTCCGCCGCGTCCGGCGCTGCTGACCAGCTTTGGCGACGGCGAGGGGTCCGACGGGCTGCTCACCTTCGGGGAGATTTTCGGCCTCAGGATCGATGCCGATCTGGTGATCCTTTCAGCCTGCGACACGGCCGGCAGTGCGACGGTCGGCGCGACGCGCGAGGCGGGCGTGACCGGCGGCGGCGAGTTCGCGCTCGACGGGCTGGTGCGCGCCTTCGTGGGTGCGGGCGGGCGCACGGTGCTGGCCAGCCACTGGCCGGTGCCCGATGATTTCAACGCCACCGGGCGACTGATTTCCGGGCTGTTTGCCGCCAATGGCGAGCCGACCGCTGGCGCGCTCAAGGCCTCGCAGGTCGCGCTGATGGACGATGCGGAGACCTCGCACCCGTTCTACTGGTCGGCCTTCGCGGTGGTCGGCGACGGCGCAACCCGCCTGACCCGCTGAGCGGTGGTGGGGCGGGGCTGACGGATGAACGCGCCGCCCGAACGCAGCACCTCGGCGCGCCTCGGCCGGTTGGCGCGCGGCTGGCGCAACGTGCGTCAGGCTGGCACCGTCCAGCTCGGCCTGACCGTCATGCTCATTTGCGTGGCCTTGTTCATCGCGCGCTACAGCTGGGTTCTGCCCGGCGGGTCCGAGCCCACCCCGCTCGCCAGCGAAGCCGAACGCGCGCTCTATGATCTGCGCGCCTATTACGCCGCCGATCTGGTCGAGGAAGACAAGCGGGTGGTGCTGGTGGTCTATACCGACCAGACCCTGATCAAGGCGCGCAAACGCTCGCCGCTCGACCGCGGCCTGCTCGCCAAGACCTTGCTGACGCTCGACGCGATGGAGCCCAAGGCGATCGGGATCGACATCCTGTTCGATCAGCCGCAGGACGAGGACGAGGAGCTGATCGCGGCGTTGCGCGCGATGAAGACCCCGGTCGCGGTCGCCTATGCCGACAAGGCGACCAACCCCGACGATATCGAATACGAACAGCAGCAATATCTCGAAGCTTTCATGGCCCGGCTCGAAGGCAGCAACGCGCGCCCGGCGAGCATCCGGCTCGACAACACCTTTGGCGCGACGCGGCTGTGGCCGAAGATCGTTCCGGGCCTGCCGCCGCTGCTGGGCCGCGCCATGCTGGCCGAGGCGGGCGAGCCTGTGGCGGCCTTCGAAGGCTATCAGGGCGCGATCGATTACCGTCGGCCCAAATTCCAGGATTCGGTGCTGTTCCCGCCAGCCCAGATCGACCTCTTTGTCGACCCCGACCCGGAGATCCTGCCCTTCCTCAAGGAGCAATATGCCGGCAAATACATCCTGATCGGCGGCGATATCGTCGATTATGACCGGGTCGAGACGACCTTCACCTCGATCAACGGCGAAGTGCCCGCAGGGATCGCGGTCCATGCCGAAATCATCGCGCAGATGCTCGACAAGCGCATGCTCGCCCCGATCCCGACATGGGTGCATTGGGCCATGGCGGCGCTGGCGATACTGGCTGCGATCCTGACCGCGCTGGTCGAATGGCCCGCGCGGCGGCTTGCGCTGCTGGGCGTTTCGCAGATTGTGATCTTTCAGGGCCTTCCGGTGCTGTTGCAGGTTCGCAACGTCGATACCTATGGATTGTCGGCGGTCGGCTGGCTGATCGGGTGGATCATCGTGTTCGGTGCGGTGACGTCGACGGTGCGCGCCTCGGGCGCAGTGCAGCGCAACTTCGCCACCGGCGCGCTCGGCAAGTACATCCCGCGCGACATCGCGCAGGCGATCATCGAAAAGCCCGAACTGTTGTCGCTGGGCGGGGAGAAGCGCGAAATCTTCGTGCTGTTCAGCGATCTTGAGGGCTTCACCAAGATGAGCCACGCAATCGCGCCGGAAATGGTGGCCAAGCTTTTGAACCGCTATCTCGATATGCTCAGCCAGGTGGTGCTCGACCATGGCGGGGTGATCGACAAGTTCGTAGGCGATGCGGTGGTCGCGTTCTGGGGCGCGCCGATCAGCCGCCCGGATGATGGTGAGCGGGCCGCGCGGGCGGGCTATGCGATCTGGCAGGCGGGCGAGGCGTTCCGGCGCGAGGTGGCGGCGATGGATGCTGACCTGCCGCCGATCGGCAAGACCCGCGTGGGCCTCCATTTCGGCGAGGCGGTGATCGGCAATTTCGGCGGCGCGACCCGCATCCAGTATACTGCGCTGGGCGACTCCATGAACACCGCCGCGCGGCTGGAGGCGGCGAACAAGGCGCTCGATTCAGCGGTGATGGCGAGCCGCGAATTCGCCGAGGCCTCGGGGCTCGACTGGTGGCGCGCGATGGGCCGGGTGCAGCTGCGTGGTCGGGCGCGGCCGGTCGATCTGTTCGAGCCGGCTCCCGATTTTCCGGCCGAAGACAAGGCGCTGCTGCATCGCGCGGTTGAACTGGCCACGACCGATCGGGCGGCCGCGCTGCGGTTGGTCGAAACGGTCGCAGTGGGGCACCCGGATGATTCAGCGCTTGGCAATCTTGTCCGGCGCATGCAGGCTGCCGATCAGGGAGGAACCTATGTTCTCGGATAGAATCAGGACGCGGCTTTCGGCATTGGCGCTGGCCGGGGCGGCGCTCGCGCTGCCGGTGGCAGCGATGGCGGGCGTGGTGGTCAAATCCACCGGGCCGTCAGCGGCCAAGTATCCGGTCGGCACCAAGGTCGATGACAATGCCTCGATCACCTTGAAGGCGGGCGATGTGATCACGGTGCTGACCAGTGATGGCACGCGTGTGATCAAGGGCGCGGGCACGTTCCGCGTGGGCGACCGCCCGCAGGTCGCCGCTGACCGTTTCGCGCTGCTCACCCGCAAACGCGCCGCGACCCGCGTGCGCACCGGGGCGGTGCGCGGCGATGGCACCGAGGGCACCACCAACCCCAGCCTGTGGTATGTCGATGTGACGCGTTCGGGCACGATCTGCCTCTATGACCTCGCCACCGTGCGCCTGTGGCGTCCGGGCACCGATGGCACCGCGACCTATCGCATCAGCGCACCGGGCGTCGAAGGTGCGGCGGAAGTGACGTTCGACGATACCGTGACAGTCGCCGCGCTCGATCCGGCGCGGTTGGCGGTGACCGAGGGCGGGCATTACACGATCAACGCGCCCGATGGCTCGACCTCGGCGCATATCACGGTGGCCTTGCTCGCCGATGATTATCCGCAGCCCGATGCGCTGGCCGAAGCGCTGATCGCCAAGGGCTGCACCGTGCAGCTGGAAACGCTGGCCTCCAGCCTGGAAGCCTCGGCAGAAGCTGCAGGCGGCTGATTAGTACCCTTTTCAGCGCATTGGCTGTTGCATCCCGGCCCCAAGCTTGGAACAAGAGCAACGGACGGGTGAAGCAGGGGAATCGGCATAGTCAGGCGGGATCCTGACGCCGGGTTTGCCCTCTTTTCCCGCACGTTGGGCGCGCAAGCGTCTTGGGGGTACGGGATGGCGCGAGTTCGGGCGAATGGGATTGCAGGCCTCATGGCAAGGCCGCAGTCGGTTCGCATTCTTGCAGTGCTTGCGCTCGCGGCGCTCTACCCCGCTTCCGGTGCGATCGGCAATCCGACTTTCGAGGGCGTGGCGAGCTGCGCCGGATCGACCTGCCACGGCCGGGCCGAGGGCAACGGCGCGGTGGTGCGGCAGGACGAGATCGCCACCTGGCAGGAGCCTTCATCCCCCAGCGGCGCGCATAGCCGGGCCTACTCCGTGCTCGGCGGACGGCGCGGGCAGCAGATCGCGGTGAGCCTCGGGCTGGGCAATGCGCAGGCGGCCCCGGCGTGCCTCGGCTGCCACGCGACCTACGCGCCCGCCAGCCAGCGCGGGGCAAAGTTCACATTGTCAGACGGGGTAAGTTGCGAAAGTTGTCACGGCGCATCAGGCGGAACCTGGCTAGCCGAACACTACGCGCTGCCCGCCACCCACGCCTCGAACATCGCGGCGGGCCTGACGGCGCTCGATAACGCCAAGACCCGCGCCAACGTGTGCCTCGACTGCCATTACGGCTCGGCCAAGCCGGGGCAGTTCGTGACGCATTCGATGATGGCAGCAGGCCACCCGCGCATCTCGTTCGAGCTCGACCTGTTCAGCGCGCTTCAGCAGCACCACAATATCGACGGCGACTATACAGCAAGGAAGGCCGCACCCGATGCGGTGCGGTTCTGGGCGGTGGGTCAGGCCGAAGCGGTGCGCCGCGCCACCAGCCTGTTCGCGCAGCCCAAGTTCGCGATGGAAGGCGCCTTCCCGCAGTTCACCTTCTACGACTGCCATTCGTGCCACCGCACCATCACCGATGGCCCGCAGAGGAAGCTGACCTTCGAAACCAACCCCGCCCGGCCCATCCCGTTCGGCAACCCGCCCTTCAATGACGAGAACATCATCATGCTCTCGGCGGTCGCGGGCGCACTGGTGCCGGGCGAAGCGAGCGCGTTCCAGAGCGCGAGCCGCGATTTTCACATTGCGATGGGGCAAGGGCCGGGCGAAGCGCGCGCCGCTGCGCAGGCCTTGTCGGCGCGTGCGGGGGTCTTGGCGGAGGCATTGTCGGGTCGTGGCTATGGCGATGCCGATGCGTTCCGTGTCATCGGGATCATCGCTGGCGAGGCGACCGCACCGCGCTTTACCGACTACGCCGGATCGGTGCAGGCGGTGATGGCGGTCGACACGCTGCTCAATGCGCTGGTCAAGCAGGGGCGGGTGACTCAGGGCGCGGCAGCGGGCATTCGGGGCGATATCGCGCGTGCTTACCAGGCGGTCGAGGAGCCCAATGCCTACCGCCCCGCCGCCTTCCGCACGGCGCTGAAATCGGCAGCGGGTGCGATCGGCAGGCTGCAATAGCGATGCGCGGGGGAGGGACATTCGGGCTGCTGGCTGGCGCCTTGCTGCTCGCCGCCTGCGGGGGCGATGACGGCAATGGCGGCGCGACTGGAGGCGGGCCTCCGCCAACACCGCCACCGCCGCCTGCCGGGCAGGTTTATTCGGTGCCGCCCGCCGAAAGCCTGTCGAGCGCCGAAGTCGGACAGGTGATCGCGCAGGCTGCCTCAGAAGCGCGCACGCGCAATGTCGCGGCGACCATCGCGGTGACCGACCGGGTCGGCAACGTGCTCGCCGTGTTCGCCATGCCGGGAGCAGGGGCGACCGCCGCGATCCCGGCGGCACCGGATGGCAGCAACAATGATGTGCAGGGCCTCACCATCCCCAGCGCCGCCGCCGCCATCGCCAAGGCGATCACCGGCGCTTACCTGTCGAGCAGCGGCAACGCTTTCTCCTCCCGTACCGCCAGCTTCATTGTGCAGGAGCATTTTCCGCCCGCGCCGACCACGGCAGGCCTCGAAAGCGGCCCGCTGTTCGGGGTGCAGTTCAGCCAGCTCCCCTGCTCCGACCTCGCCGCCCGCGCCAGCGACGGGCTCATCGGCCCCAAGCGTTCGCCGCTGGGCCTCGCGGCGGATGCAGGCGGGTTCCCGCTCTATCAGAACGGCGTGGTGGTCGGCGGTGTCGGGGTGATTGCCGACGGGGTGTACGGCTTCGATCCCAACGTCCTCGACCGCGATGCCGATTTGGACGAGGCGGTGGCACTGGCGGGCACGGTCGGCTTCGAAGCGCCGGTCAGCATCCGTGCCGACCGGATCACCGCCGACGGCACTTCGCTGCGCTATACCGACATCGAGTACCCGCAGATCGGCAATGTCACAGGCGCGAGCTTTGCCTCCACGGCGGGCGCGCTGGTGCCGGTGACGGGCTATTACACTGGCGCCGGGCTGCTGGCGGGCGCGGCCTATGGCAGCGAGGCTTCGGGCGTGCGCGCCTCGACCGCTGCCGAGTTCGCCAATCGCGACGCCTTTGTGCTCTCGAACGGCGCGGGCGTGGGCCGCTTCCCGGTGCGCGCCGGAACCGATGCGGGCGACGTGGCCGCGCCGATCACGCTCGCCGAGGCGCGGGTGATCCTCGAAGAAGCCTTCACGGTGATGAGCCGCGCGCGCGCGCAGATCCGCCAGCCTTTGGACAGCCGCGCGCAGGTGACGATCAGCCTGGTCGACACGCGCGGGGCCGTGCTGGGGATCGTGCGTTCGCCCGATGCGCCGATCTTCGGGATCGACGTGAGCTTGCAGAAGGCGCGCACCGCCAATTTCTTCTCCGGCAGCTTTGCCGCGAATGATCTGCTGGCAGCGAGCGGCGAGGTGCCGCAATTCGTCACCCGTACCCGCACCTTCCTCGGCGATCCGGCGGCGCTGACCGGCGGGTTCGGCTATGCCAACCGCTCGATCGGCAATCTCGCGCGGCCCTATTTCCCCGATGGCGAGGTCGGCCAGCCCAATGGGCCATTGTCGCGCCCGATTGCGCAGTTCAACCCCTTCTCGACCGGGCTGCAGAGCGCGCTGATCGTCGGCAATCTCGCCCAGCATCTCGGCTTCGTGACCGGTGCGAGCGGGACGGACACGCCGCGCAATTGCACCACGCTGCCCGGCGTCGCAGGCGGCACGACGCGGCTCGATAACGGCATCCAGATCTTTCCCGGCTCGGTTCCGGTCTATCGCAATGGCGCGTTGGTCGGCGGCCTCGGCGTGTCCGGCGACGGGATCGATCAGGACGACATGATCAGCTTCCTCGGCCTCAACAATGCGGGCGTGCGGGCTGGCGGCGGCATCGCCAACACGCCGCGCGATAACCGCGCTGACCGCATCGTGGTGCAGGTCGGATCGCGGCAGGTGCGGCTGCGCTACGTCAATTGCCCCTTCGCGCCGTTCCTCGATACGGCGGCGCAGAACGTGTGCGAGGGGCTGTAGACGTGGCGTGGTGGCTCATCCCCGCAGGCGCGCTGGCCCAAGCCGCGCCCACGCCCGCCCCTCCGCCTGAAGCCGCGCCGCCACCTGCGCCTCCGGTCGAGTGGGAGCAGGACACGCCGCCGGTCGATCCCGAAATCATCGAAGGCCGCGAACGCCCCGGCTACACCGCGCCGCTGCCCGAGCGGATCGAACAGGAGAACGAAGGCGCGGTCCGCGCGCCGCCACCGCAGGCCTTCCCGACCGACCAGCTGCCGATCCCCGATCGCTGGCGGCTGATCGAGAGCCTCGGGCTGGTGCGCGAGAACCTGCTCGATCCCTATAACCAGAACACCTACAAGGGCGACCGGCCGATCAACCGTGCGAAAGTGCCGTGGCTGCCGATCAAGGAGGACGACTGGTTCTTCGTCGCCAACCTGATCAGCGATTCGGTGTACGAACCGCGCACCTTCCCGATCCCCGTCGGCGTGCAGACCACGCAAGACCCGGATCGGCTTGACGTGTTCGGGAATGACTTCAGCCAGGTGTTCAGCCAGACCTTCATCGCCGGGTTCGCGCTGCTCAAGGGTTCGACCAACTTCAAGCCGCCGACCATCGAATACCGCGTCACGCTGGCCTATAACGTCAATTATGTCGATGTGCCCGAGCGCCGTGTGCTGTTTGTCGAGCCTTCGCGCCCCAGCCACCGGCTCGACCATTTCCTCGGGGTGCAGGAAGCCTTCGTCGATTACCACTTCAGCCAGTTCGACAATGACCGGTTCGATTTCATCTCGATCCGCGCAGGGATTCAGCCGTTCCAGTCGGATTTTCGCGGGTTCCTGTTCAACGATCAGCAATTGGGCGTGCGGCTGTTCGGATCGCGCGACAACAACCGGTTCCAGTTCAATCTCGGCGGCTTCTGGCGGCTGGAGAAAGACACCAATTCGGGCCTCAATTCGGTGGTGCAGAGCCCGCGCGATGATTTCGTGTTCGTCGCCAATGCCTATCGTCAGGACTTCCTGATCCCGGCGCTGACCAGCCAGGTCACCGTCGTCTACAACATGAACCGCGAGGCGGACGATATCGAGATCGACGATAACGGCTTTCCGGTGCGGCCCGCCCTGCTCGGCACCTTGAGGGGCCGCGAATATGATGTCGTCTATCTGGGCTACAATGCCGATGGCCGGCTCGGGCGGGTCAATCTCACCGGCTCGCTCTACTGGGCGCTGGGCGAGGACCGGAACAGCTTCTTCACCGACCGCCCGGCGGACATCAATGCGCAGTTTGCCGCGCTCGAAGCCAGTTACGACCGCGACTGGATGCGCTTCCGCGTCTCGGGCGCCTATGCCAGCGGCGACAGTGATCCCTATGATGATACCGAGGGCGGATACGATGCGATCTTCGAGAATCCGGTGTTTGCCGGGGCGGACACATCGTACTGGATCCGCCAGACGATCCCCTTTGCGGGCGGCGGTCGTGCGATCAGCGTCAACGGGCGCAATGGCCTCTTGAATTCGCTGCGCTCCTCGAAGGAACAGGGGCAGTCGAACTTCAACAATCCCGGCCTGATCCTCGCCGGGCTGGGCGCGGATTTCGATCTGACGCCGCAATTCCGCCTCTCGGCCAACGCCAATCACCTGTGGTTCGAGAACACTTCCAGCCTCGAAGTGCTGCGCAATGAAGGCTCGATCCCGCGCGCAATCGGTTATGACCTGTCGGCAGCGGCGATCTGGCGGCCCAAGGCCAATCAGAACATGGTGTTCCGCCTCTCCGCCGCTACACTGGTCGCGGGCGACGGGTTCCAGGATCTGTTCGACAACCTGGGCGAGGAGCAGGAGTTCATCTCCGTCCTCGCCAACGTGGTGCTGACCTACTGATGCCGACGCTTGCCCGCCCCTTCGCCCGACACTTCGCGCTGCTGCTGGCGGCAGTGGTGCTGACGTTCGCCATGTTCGCCGCTGATACGCAGGCCGCCGACAAGGAAAAGCCGGTCAAGCGCGACTATTCGGCGGTCTTCGCCCCGCCCGCTCCGGCGCGGCAATCCGTGGCCGAGATGATGGCGAAGTCGGACGGCTGCACATCGTGCCACGTCAAGTCCGACGCGCCGACCATGCACATGACGCCCGCTGTGCGGCTGGGCTGCACCGATTGCCACGGCGGCAATGCGAGTGTGCGCGGCAATTCGCAGCTTCCGCACGATCATCCGGACTACGTGGCGAAGCGCGACGAGGCGCATGTGTTGCCCAAGTATCCGGGCAGCTGGCATTTCCCGTCCTCGGCCAATCCCAAGCGTTCCTATGCGCTGCTCAACAAGGAATCGCCGGAGTTCATCAAGTTCGTGAACCCCTCCGATTACCGCGTCGCACGCGATGCCTGCGGGGCGTGCCATGTGCAGGCGATCGAGGCGGCGGAGCGCTCGATCATGGCCTCGGGCGCGATGCTGTGGGGTGGGGCGAGCTACAATAACGGCATTTTGCCCTACAAGAATTACATCCTGGGCGAGGCCTATACGCGCGAAGGCCTACCCGCCAAGATCACTTCGCCCGGTGCGGGGCCGGACGGGTCGCTGTCGCCCGAGCAGGTGGCGCGCGGGGTGCTGGCGGCGATGTATCCCCTGCCGACGTGGCAGGTGATCCCGCCGGGCGACGTGTTCCGCGTGTTCGAGCGTGGCGGGCGGACGATCAACTCGCAGTTCCCGGAGATCGGCCTGCCCAATCCGAGCGGTTCGATCCAGCGGCTGGAGGAGCCGGGCCGGCCTGACTTGAAGCAGTCCAATCGCGGCCCCGGCACCGGCCTGCGCGTCGCCATCCCCGCGCTCAACATCCACAAGACGCGCCTCAACGATCCCTTCACGTGGTTCATGGGCACCAATGATCAGCCGGGGGATTATCGCCACTCGGGCTGTGCGAGCTGCCATGTGGTCTATGCAAACGACCGCGAACCGCGCCACTCGCTCGTCTACGCGCAATACGGACGCGACGGGCAGACGGTGACCGCCGATCCCACGATTGCGAGCAAGATCGAACATGCGGCGGGCTATGGCGAGAAGAAGGGTGGCGGGCATGGGGAGGTCAAGCAGCCGGGGCATGACGATCACGGCGATGCCTCAGGCGCAGGCAAGGGCGCGGATGATACCCTGACCTATAACGGCAAGCAGCGCGAGAAGGGCCACCCGCTCACACACGTCTTCACCCGCGCGATCCCCACCAGCCAGTGCATGAACTGCCACATGCACCAACCCAATATCTTCCTCAATTCGTTCCTCGGCTACACCATGTGGGATTACGAGTCCGATGCGCCGGCGATGTGGCCCAAGGATCAGAAATACCCGACCGCCGCCGAAGTGCGTGAAATCAACGAACGCAATCCCGAAGCCGCCGCCGTGCGCGGCAAGTGGGGCGATGTCGATTTCCTGCGCAACGTCTATGATCTGAACCCGACGCTCAAGGACACGCAGTTCGCCGACTATCACGGCCACGGCTGGAACTTCCGCGCGATTTTCAAGCGCGACCGCGAGGGCAACCTGCTCGATGCCGAGGGCAATATCGTCGATCCCGACGATCCCGAGAAATGGCGACGCAAGGGCGAGGACAAGTTCGTGCCCCCCGGCACCAATCCCGGCAAGGCGGTCCACATGATGGACATCCACGCCGAGAAGGGGATGCAATGCGCCGATTGCCATTTCGAGCAGGACAGCCACGGCAACGGCCTCATCTACGGCGAGGTCGCCAACGCCATCGAGATCACCTGCAAGGATTGCCACGGCACCCCCGACGCCTACCCGACACTTCGTACCAGTGGCCCCGCCGCGCCGCCCGAAGGACACGACCTCGCCCTGCTGCGCAATCCCGACGGTCAGCGGCGGTTCGAGTGGATGGAGGGCGAGGATGGCCGCCGCAAGCTGGTGCAACGTTCGATCGTCGATCCCAGCCTCGAATGGGAGATGAGCCTCGTCAAGGACTCGGTCGATCCCGCCACACCCGCCTTCAACGGCAAGGCGGCGCGCGCCAAGCTGATGAGCCGCTATGGCGCGGAAACCGGCAATTTCGAGTTCGGTGTGGGGATCGCAGGCAACGACCGCGCACACCGCGATCCCGAAATGGCGTGCTTCACTTGCCACTTGTCATGGACGACAAGCTGCGGCGGGTGCCACCTGCCCATCGAGGCCAACTGGAAGACCGCCTCGCACCGCTACGAGGGCGGGGAGACGCGCAATTTCGCCACCTACAACCCGCAGGTCGCGCGCGACGAGATGTTCCAGCTCGGCAAGCACCAGACCACCAAGGGCAATCAGGTCGCCCCCGTCCGTTCGACCTCGGCACTGGTGCTGTCCTCGACCAACATCAATCGCGAGCGCATCTATGTGCAGCAGCCGCCGATTTCCTCGATTGGCTTCTCCAGCCAAGCCTTCGCGCCGCACTTCCCGCATACAGTGCGCAAGACCGAGACCAAGACTTGCACCGATTGCCACCTCTCCGCGGCTGACGACAACAACGCGATCATGGCGCAGCTGCTGCTGCTCGGCACGAATTACGTCAATTTCGTCGGTTTGAACGCGTGGACGGGCCTCGAAGGCGGGTTCCAGGCGACGCGGGTGACCGAATATGACGAGCCGCAGGCGGTGATCGGCTCGTACCTCCACCGCTATGCCTATCCCGACTGGTATGGGCTGCATGTCGAGCAGAACGGTCGCGAGCTCAAGAACTGGGTCCGCGGCAAGACCTTCGACGGGAAGCTCTCCGGCGAGACCCATCCGCTCGAGGAATTCGCCAATGTGCATGAGGGCACGGCGGGCCGTGTCGGATGCCTGCAACTGCGCGGCGAATACATGTTCGTGGCCGAGGGCAAGGGCGGGTTCGCGGTCTATGACGTGGCGAGCATCGCCAACAAGGGTACGTCGGAGCGCATCCTCAAGGGACCGTTCTCGGCGCTGGGGCATGATACGGTGGTCGACACGAAGAACGCCACCTGCATGGCGCTCGCCACCAATCAGCCGATTGCGCCCCAGCGCAATACGCAAGCGATGCGGGAGATGAATCAGGAGCAGCCGTTCCTGCCGATCTACAACTACGCGGTGGTGACCGACGCGGTCGAGGGCCTGATCCTCGTCAACGTCAACACGCTGGCGGATGGCGAATTCCGGGGCAACAAGCTGCGGCGCAAAGTGTTTGCGGACGGCGCGAATGCGTGGAACCCCGAAGGCGTTCTCACCGGCGCGCGGCACATCACGCTGGCTGGCGAGGTGGCGTTCATCACCGCGGACAAGGGCCTGGTGGTGGTCGACCTCGCCGATCCCGCCGCGCCGAGGCTGGCAGCGGTGCGGCCCTTACGCGATGCGCGGGCGAGCGCGGTGCAGTTCCGCTATCTTTGGGTCACCGACGCCGAGGGCGTGAAACTGTTCGACGTCACCAACCTGCGCGCGCCAGTCGCCGTGCCCGAAGGCACGGTGCCGCTCGCCGATGCGCGGCGGCTCTACATCGCGCGCACCTATGCCTATGTCGCGGCCAAGGGAGAGGGTCTGGTGATCCTCGACGTCAAGAACCCGCGCAGCCCCCGCATCTTCCAGAAGGTAACGCTGGGCGGGAGCCTCAACGATGCCGAGGACGTGATCGTCGCCAGCACCAATGCCTCGCTGTTCGCCTATGTCGCGGACGGACGGAACGGGATGAAGGTGCTGCAAATGACCAGCCCCGACAGCCAGCGCAATTTCTACGGCTTTAGCCCCGCGCCGGTGCCCGAGTTGATCGCCTGGGCAAAGACGCCTTCGCCAGCGATTGCGCTCAGCAAGGGCCTCGACCGCGACCGTGCAGTGGACGAGACCGGCGGGCAGATGGCGGTCTTCGGGCGCTTGGGCTCGCGGCCCTTTACCCGCGCGGAGATGGAAAAGCTGTTCATGACCCGCAGCGGGGTGCCGTGGAAGGTCAGCGACACAGTCGATATGAACCGCTGGGTGGGGTTTGCTCCGATGGGCCAGCAACGTGCGGATGCGCGCAGCAGGTAATTGTTACTCCCGCTCTGCGAACATGCCCCGGATCATCGGTTGCAGCCCGGCGTGGTAGCGCGCAAGCACTTCCCAATCGCCGACCCGCTCGTAGTGCGATACCAGCGCCTCCCCGTCCCAGCGATGCAGCGCATAGGTCGGCGGCTCGGTGGTGATGAGCTCGCGATCATCGGGCGCATCGGCATCAATCGACGAGAGGTCCATCGCCACCAGCGGCGCGACCGAGGGCGTGACGCTCAGCGGAATTCCGGCAAAGCGGGTGGTGATCGGGCGGTGCAGGTGCCCGCAATGGATTGCCTGCACCTGATGTTGCCCGGTCAGCACCTCGCTCAGCCGCTCCATCCACGGCTCGCCCGGCGCGGGGTCCATCCAGTCGATCCCCGAGACCACCGGTGGGTGGTGCATGAAGATCAGCGTCTGGCTATCCGGGGCTTCGGCAAGACGATCCGCCAGCCAAGCCGCGCGCGCATCACAGAATGCCCCGCCGTGGCGGCCATCCTCCAGAGTATCGAGACAGATGACCCGCAGCCCCAGGCCGGCATCGAACGCCCAATGCAGGAAACCGCCCGCGGCAGGCTCGACCAGCGGGAAGGCCGCCAGCAGCCCGGCGCGCGAATCGTGATTGCCGACCATCGGTACGATCGGGACCGGACAATCACGCAACAGCGCAGCGGTCTGCACGAAGCTTTCCTCATCGCCATGATCGGTGATGTCACCCGACAGCACCAGCCAATCGGGCCGGTTGGGGCCGTCCAGCAGCCGCGCCAAAGTCGCGCGGAAACGGGTGACGTTCAGTTCCTCGGGTGTTTCGTCGGGGGCGAAGCCGACATGAATGTCGGTCATCTGCGCGATCAGCACAGTCCGCTTTGATGAAGGAGCTCCCCCGCCCATCGCTACGGTGTAGCCTTGCGTGCGAAAGCTGCAACCGTCGTTTTGGGAGGCGGCGGCTTGGGCTCGCGGCCTGCCGGTGTCCATTGCCCGGCGGGCACGTGGTAGGAATGGCACATCGCGCAGTCCGAAGGCACGATCTTGGCAGTCTTCACCGCGCTCGCGCCCAGGTGGCAATCGCGGCAGCTCTTGAGATCGGGGAGCAGCAGATCGGTCGCCGCCTTCGAGGTGTTCGCCGCGTGGCAATCGGTGCACTTTTGTTTCACATGCGCGCCGTGATCGAAGAAGCCGCTGGTGAGGAAACGGTCGGGCAGGTTGACCGGGATCAGATCGGCCTGTCCTGTCGGGCCGCGCGCAGGTAGGTGGCACTCGGTGCAGACGCCCCCGACCGACAATGCTCTCGACACGCCCACATAGGCGCGCACCGGCCGCCCGAAATCGGCCGCGTATCCGCCGCTGCCCAGAGCGCCGGGACGGCCCCGGCGCGGGGCAAGCGGTGCGCGTGGGCCTGAACTGATTCGCGCAAGGTCTTCGGCGAGGTCCTTCACATCGCCGTGGCGCAGCTTGCTGAACCCGGCAGGTGTGCGCCCCGAAACGAGGCTGTGGCACCCCTCGCAGGCGCTCTCCATCTGCACCGGCTTGAAGCCGATCTTGTCGGGTGTCGCGCTGTGGCAATCCTTGCATGCGAGCGGCTTGCCATATTGGCCGAGCGAGACCGCCATCCGCGCCGCGCCGCCGCGCGCATCCATATGGACATCGTGCGGGAACTTGAGGCCGGAGCGTTCCACCGGATTGGTCGCGATAGAAGCGCGCACCGGCTTCACCGCGCCGAAGCTGGCGAAATAGGCCGGGCGGAACTGCGGGTGTTCCTTGCCGAAGTCGTGCGCATTGGCGAGCGCGGTGTCGGTCAGCCGCGTGTCGAGCGCATCGTGGCAATCGGCGCAGAACGCCTCGCTCGCGGGCTTCTGGCGGGTTTTGCCCTCGTGCTCGGTGTGGCAGGACACGCAGCCCAAAGGGCCTTCCTTGCCCAGCGCCGCGCCGATCCGCCATTGCAGCGCATCGCCGGTGGAGAGCGGTGCCATGCCCTTCGCCTGACGGGGGAGCGCGGCGTGGTCGGCGGTCTGTTCGTGGCACCCGACGCAGGTTTCGTCCTGCACGCTCTCGAAGGCGGCGACGTGGCAGCTTTCGCAATTGTCCTCGAGGCTGTGGTGGCGCAGCGACAAATCGCCGGTCGACCACGCCGCGTCCAGCACCACCTGCCCCGGGGTTTCGGCCTTGGGATCGGGCTTGGCCGGGGTGCGCAGCAGGTGGCTCGCCACCGGCACGAGTAGCAGCAACAGGATGATCGCGCCCGCAAACACCCAGCTCATCGCGCGTTTGCTCGGCAGCACGCGGGCGAGCGCGAAGCCGCGCAATGCGTCGGACTTGCTTTCGTCGGCCGCGACTTGGCGGATGGTGATGCTGGTGGTGCCGTCCGCCTCGCGCGCCACCGCCAGCCGCGCGGTGCCGAGCGCAATCTCGCCGCCGGTGCGCGGGTCGATAGTGCCCTCGGTGACGCTGCGGCCGTCGAGCCCGAATTCGAGCGTGCCCAGCGATTGCGCTGCCAGCGTCCCGTCGGCCAGCGCGTCAATCCGCACATGGCGCTGCTCGACCGCGAGGTCGGGCAGGTGAATATCGTTCTCCGCCGCGCGTCCCACCGTGAGGCTCGCCTGCTCCACCACCCGCTCGCGCACGATCTCGCGCCCGGCAGCGGTGAAGTCGATGGTGCGGATCAGGAACGCCATCGCCGCCCGCCTACCAGTAGAAGAACACGCTGATCACATGCGCGGCGAGCGCGGCGATCAGCGCGATGGTGAGCGGGATGTGGACGAACAGCCAGATTTCCAGCGCTGCGCGGATGCGCAATTGCCCTCTGATCTGCGCAAGCTGCGCGGCGCGCTTTTCAAGCAGGGCGTGGACGCGGGAGGCGGCTTCGGAGGCCCCGCCGATCCCCGCCAGCGCGCGCGTGGTGGCACAGCGCGGATAGCTGCCAGTGAGCCGGGCGAGCGCGCTTCCCGCGAACACGTCCTGTTCGAGCGCGGCGATCACCATGTCCGCCTCCGCCCGCTCCAGCGGCTGCGCGGCGCTTTCGAGCTGGCGGTCGATCGCGGTCAGCGCTTCGAGCATTTGCTTGCGGGTCATCTGGTTGCGGTTGGCGCTGAGGCTTTGCGGCAAGGTGGCGTAGGCGATCACGCCATAGATGCCGGTCGCAATCACCAGCAGCATAAGCACATAGGCGAGGGTATGGACGTTCCAGCCGATCTGGAATCCAGTGTGGAGCGTCGCCACCACGATCAGCGACAACCCGAGATAGACATGGGCCGAAGTCCACGCCTTGAGGCTCCACACGCCGGGATTGATCCGCCGCTTCCGCACGCCGAGCAGCGAGAGCCAGATGATCAGTGCGAGGCCGATGGTGCCGAGGGTGTAGCCGTACCACGATCCGCCGTTGGGGCGCGGTTCCTGATCGATGAGCGCATAGCCCGCGATGCTCGCCGCACACAGCGCCAGCGCGATCCACAGCCAGCGAAAGCCGCGATGTTTGAGGAAGCTGACGTGATCGGAATCGCGCCGCGCCTCGTCCTGACTGAACCGCCCGGTGCCGCCCGCTTTGGTCGCCATCACTCGGCGTCCTCGGTGAGCTTGGTGAAGGTCAGGAACTTGTCCGGGCTGACGCGGATCGCCGCGCCGGTCGGGCAGGCGCGCACGCATGCGGGGCCGCCGTCGATGCCGGAACACATGTCGCACTTGATCGCGAGCTTGGCCTTGGCGACCTCATCTTTCTCGGCCACCTTCTTGCGCCAGCTATAGGGCGCTTCGCCCGGACCCGGGCCCTTGCCGAACAGCATCCATTGGAGCAGGCTCGGCTTCTTGGGCGGTTTGGCGTCCATGCGGATCACGCCGTAGGGGCAATTGCGCTGGCAATTGCCGCAGCCGATGCAGGTCTCGTCGATAAAGACTTCGCCATCGGGACCGCGCTTGATCGCGTTGGGCGGGCAATCGGCCATGCAATGCGGATGCTCGCAGTGGCGGCACGAGGTGGGGACGTGCAGGTGCGCGTAGGTCTTGCCCGCCTCGCGGTCGAGGCGTGAGAGGCCATCGTGGCTGTCGGCGCAGGCTTTCTCGCAATTGTCGCAGCCGATGCACAGCTTCTCGTCGATCAGCAGCACGTCGGTCGCCTCGCCGATGCCGTTGTCGACGAGGAACTGCGCGGTCTGCGAATAGAGGTCGACCGCGCCGGAGAACTCGTCCTTGCGGCTTTCGATGAAGGCGTTGGTGGCGCGGCGCGCGCTCATGTCGCTGAGCGCGCGTTCGCGCAATCGGGGGTGTTGGGCGAGAAGATCGAGGAAGCCTTCGCCCGGCAAGCGGATCACCTCGGACTTGATCGCGGCGCGCACAGTGGCGGTGCGCGTCGATCCGTCGATCACCGCCATCTCGCCGAAATAGCTGCCCGCCGGGAGGTAGGACAGAAACACCGGGCGATCGCCGATTTGCTTTTCGACGATCATCGAACCGCGCCGGATGATGTAGACGTCCTTGTCGTCCGCGCCTTCGGTGACGACGATCTCGCCCGCGCGCTTTTCCTGCACCTGCGCGGCCTCGACCAGCGGCGCGACATCCTCGCGGGTCAGGCCCGATCCGAACATCTGGAGCAATTGCCGCTCGATCGAGATGCGCTGGATCGCCGCCTTGGCCGAGGGCACCTGCGATTGCAGTTTGAGCGCGGCGAGGCGCGAGATTTCGACCACGATGGTATCTTCCGCCGCGCGAATGGTCGCGCCCCGGCGGCGACCCGAGATGAGGCCAACCTCGCCGAAGATCGAGCCCTTCTCGATGGGGATGGTGATCGAGGGATCGGCCGGATTGACCTCCACTGCCACCGATCCGCTCGCGATCCCGAACAGCGAGGAACCCGGCGCATTGCGCTCAAAGATCACCTCGCCCGGTGCGAAGAAGCGCGCAGTGGAATCGAGCATGAATTCGCGCATCTGCAGCGGGTTCATGCCGTTCAGGATCGACACGCCCGAGCGCAGGAATTCGAGCCACTCCTCCGTGCCGCGGTTCCCCGGCAATCCGGCGAACTTGGCCGCGATGATCGGCTCGTCGGCGGGTTTCAGCTCGGTGTTGCCGTTGATGAACTCGATGACGTCGTGGCCCTGGTTCATGCAGTGCTTGATCAGCGGATAACCCGCCAGCGCGCCGATCACGAAGATGCCGGGCGCGGTGCTCTCGAACACCGGGGAGAGCTTGGGGAAGGCGGTGCGATCCTCGCTCGAAAACTCGATCCCGCATTCCTCGACGAACATGCGCGGCGGGGCGGAGCCGATGCGGGCGATGATCCGGTCGCAGGGGATGCGCAGCTCGCCGTCGCGGGTGGTGAGCGTGATGAACCCCGGCTCGATCGCCTTGGTCTCGCTCTCGGTGCGGATGGTGAGCTTGCCCGCTTCGTGATCGGCGGTCAGCGCCTTGACGTTGGCGTCCTTGGCGGTCGGAAAATCGGTGCCGCGATTGAGGATCGACACGGTGTTGCGCTGCGCCGGGTCTTCGGCGAGGCCGCGCGCATTCTCGATCCCCGCATCGCCGGTGCCGACGATGACGATATGCTCGTCGACATACTCGGCCGGATCGTCGAGCTGGTACTGGACGTGCGGCAAGTCCGCGCCGGGGCAGCGCATCCGGTTGGGATTGCCCTGCGTGCCGATGGCAAGGATCACGTTCTCAGCCATGATCGTCTCGCCATTGGTGAGCTCGATCGCATAGGGCGGGGCGTGGCGCTGGATCTCGCGCACCGATTTGCTGCCGTCGCGCGCGCGCTCGACGATGGTCTGCATCGAGCCGGGGATCGGCGCGCCGGTCCCCCGGATCGCCTTGGCTTCGGCCATGTATTTCACATTGACCTTGTGGCCTTCGATCTGATCGTCCCACACACCGAGGATATGCTCGCGCTTGCCCGCCTCGAAATCGATGTCGCTGCGCAGCACCAGATTGCTGGGCGTCGCCATGACGTGCTTGCCCTTCTGGTATTTGAAGATCGTGTCCGAAAGGTGATCGGTCTTTTCGAGCAGCACATGGTCGAGCCCAAGCGCCGCCGCACGCGCCGCCGCGCTGAGGCCCGCAGGCCCTGAACCGACGATAGCGACCTTGAACATCGCGGCCAACTATCCCCCCTGACCGGCAGATTGCACCCCACTGGACACAATAAAGAAATCCGCTCCCGATGCCAGAGCGAATTGCCCGATTTGGCAGGTGATGCTAGCCCGCGCCGCATGGACGAAAACGAACAACAGGCGACTGGCGGGTCATCGAAAGCGGGGTGGATCGTGCTCGGGGCGGCGCTGCTGCTCGCGGCGGGGTCGATCGGGTACAATGTACTTGGTTCGGGCGATACGGGCGCGGGTGAGGCGGTCGCGGAAGGCCCGCCTTCGATCGAACAGCTGCGTGCCGCTGCCGAGGCTTCGACCGATGATGCCGGGCCGTGGGGCGATCTCGCCTTCGCCTATTTCCAGCAGGGCGAGTTCGGCGAGGCGGCCGATGCCTACCGCCGCGCGCTCGCCATTGCGCCCGACGAGGCGGTGCTGTGGTCGGCATTGGGCGAGAGCCTGGTGCTGGGCAGCCAGCGCGATCCGCTCCCGCCCGAGGCGTTGGCGGCGTTCGAGAAGGCGCTGAGCCTCGATGCCGACGATCCGCGCGCGCGCTATTTCCTCGCCGCGAAGAAGGATATCGACAAGGATCACGAAGGCGCCTTGGCCGACTGGCTCGATCTGCTGGCGGACTCGCCGCAGGGCGCGCCGTGGGAGGCGGACCTTGTCCGCACCATCGAACAGGTCGGGCAGATGAACGGGATCGAGGTCGCGAGCCGGATCGCCAAGGCGCAAGGCCAGCGCACCCCACCGCTGCTCGCGCCGGGATCGGGCAGCGTGGCGGGTGCGGCGGCATCGTCCAATCTGCGCGGGCCGAGCGCTGCCGACGTCGCGGCGGCGAGCGGCATGAAGCCTAGCGAACAGCGCGAGATGGCCGAGGGCATGGTCGCGCAGCTTGAGGCGCGGCTCCAGCAGAACCCCAAGAACCTCGATGGCTGGGTGATGCTGATGCGCAGCCGCATGACGCTGGGTGAACCCGCGAAGGCCAAGGCCGCGCTCGAGGCAGCGGTGAAGGCCAATCCGGGTGATGCGGCGGAACTGCGAGCTCAGGCGGCGGCGCTGGGGGTGAGGTAACTCGAAAAACGTCCGTTCGCCCTGAGCTTGTCGAAGGGCTGTTTTTCTTGAAAGTTCGAATGCAGTCCGAAGAAAAGAGCAGCCCTTCGACAAGCTCAGGGCGAACGGCTTTGTGCCAAGTGGAGCGAGCCTACTCACGTCCCGTTCATCAGCGTTGCGCAAAGGCGGAAAACGACGCGAAATTGGCTGCTTGAGGACACCGGACTTGCTGCGCGCGGCGATTATCCCGCTTCTGCTTCTGGTCTCATCCGGCCTGTCGGCGAAGGTGGCCCCGACAGAACCTCCTCCACCTCTCGACTTGCAGCTCGCCAGTGTGAGCGCGGACGACGCCGCGCTCAAGACCGTGCGCGCCAACCTGCCCGATTGCGAGCCCGGCTGCATCACTCCCGACGAGGCGACCGCGATGGCCCTATCCGCCGGAGAAGGTGTCACACAGCAGGGGCGCTTCCTGCTCGATATTCGCGGCGGCGGCCAGAGCATTCACGGCGAGCTCGGCCAATTGCTGTTCGTGAACTCGCGGCAGGATTACGCCACGCTCGGCACGCTCACCGTCGCGTTCGAGCCCGATGCCCTGGATATGCTGTTGCGGCGCGCGCAGGTGTGCGGCGCGGCGGAGGTGACCGAGGGGCAGATCGACGTGAAAGGCTGCCGCGCCGACGGCGTCGACGATCTCAACATGTTCACGATGATCCAGCGGCTCAGCGGGCGGCGCATCGTGGTCGACGGCGAGCTGCGCCTGCAATGGATCGACTGGCACATGGGCGCGCCGCACCCCGTCGCCAACAAGCGCGGCGAGCATGAGCGCGGTTACTACCAGGTGTGGGTGCGGGTGGCCGAGGCCGAACAGGTGATTTTCGTTTATGACGAGTGAGGGACGACGGCGCGCGGCGGGAGGCAGACCTGCGTAGCCGTAAGATCATCGCCGATGCGCTGCTCGCTCGGCATCCGACAGGCGCAGGAACCGCACGGCGTTGTTGTAAAAGATATCGCGTTTCTGCGCCGCGTCGAGGAACGGTGCTTCCTCGATCGTGCGGATTGCCGGGCCGATGACTCCGGGCCAGATCATCTGGTCTGATCCAAACATGATCCGGTCGCCATAGCCCGCCTCGACCAGTTCGCGCAGGAAAGAATAGAAGGCGGGCCGGGGCTCGGTGTAGACGATCCCGCCGATGTCGACATAGACCTGCGGATAGCTGAACATTAGTGCCCGCATCCGGTCCGCCAATGGATAGCCCGCGTGCATCACCGACACCCGCAGGGTCGGATGCCGCCGCAGCACCGCTTCGAGCAGCAGCGGATCGCCGAGCGCCACGCTATAGCCGCCGCCCGAATAGGGCTGCCCCGGTTCACCCGGTCCCATGTGAATGGCGACCGGAACGTCAAGCTCCACCGCCAGCGCCCACAGCGGTTCGAGGCGGGGGTCGGCAACGCTGACGCCCTGATATTGCGCCATGATCTCGCCGATGACCCGCAGGCGTCCTGCGGCATGGAGTGCGCGCAGATCATCGAGGGTGCGCGTTCCCACATGGCTCGATCCGGGCGCATCCGGCAGGCGATAATCGGCTGCGGGAATGATCCGATCCGGCGCGGCGGCCATCCATCGCGCCAGCGCCTCGGGCTCGCCGCTGGTAACGCCGTAGATGTTGAACTGCTCCATGGCCGCCAATGTATCGGCCATCACCTCGACGTCGGTGGTGGCTGCGGGGATCGGGTCGGCGCAGGGTAGCCCATTGAAGGTCATGCCTTCGTAGATGCCTTCGCGGTTGTCCGAACGCGGCATGATGGCGAAGGGCGCGCACATCGGCGGCGGGTTCTCGCCCGCGTATGCAGCGGGACGGACGTGCAGGTGCATGTCGATGATCGGTTCGCGTGGCGCTTCCGCGCGGGCCGTCGCCGCGCCCAACGCAAGCGCGAGGGCTAGCCATATGCGCAATGACGCACTGCGCGATCGACTTGAAGTTGAGCCAGCCATGACCGTTCTCCCTTCCCCGGGCTTGACCCGGGGCCCCGCTTCTTTGTTTGCGTGCCCGCCTCAGCGGCCACGTCCTCGTCGCTGTTTCAAGCCCTGCGGGCTTGAGCGCCTGCGGCTCGCGCGCTTGCGCTCGCGGCCCGTCCGCTGGCGGGCCGACGTCCAGCAGCGCCCCCCGTTTCGCAAGAAAGCTGGGCCCCGGGTCAGGCCCGGGGAAGGGGTAATGGTCAAACCACCCCAAACGCCAGCATCGCGTCGGCGACCTTCTTGAAGCCCGCGATGTTCGCGCCTTTCACATAGTCGATATAGCCGCCGCCCTGATCGCCGTAGCGGATGCAGGAATGGTGGATGCCGGCCATGATGTCCTTGAGCATCTGCTGGAGCTCTTCCTCCTTCCACGAGCGGCGTTCGGAGTTCTGGCTCATTTCGAGGCCTGACACGGCCACGCCGCCCGCGTTCGAGGCCTTGCCCGGCGCGTAGAGGATCTTCGCGTGCTTGAAGATGTGCACGCCGTCGAGGTCGGTCGGCATGTTCGCGCCTTCGCTGACCGCGCGGCAGCCGTTGGCGACCAGCATCTTCGCGTCCTCGCCCAGCAATTCGTTCTGCGTCGCGCAGGGCAGCGCCACGTCGCAGGGCACGCCCCACGGGGTCTTGTCCGCATGGAATGTCGCCTTTGGGAAGGCCTCGACATATTCCTCGATCCGGCCGCGGCGGTGGGTTTTGTGGGTCTTCACCCAGTCGATCTTGTCCTGCGTGATGCCGTCGGGATCGTGGATGAAGCCGCCGCTATCCGACAGGGTCAGCACCTTTCCGCCCAGCTGCACGATCTTTTCCGCCGCGTGCGTGGCGACATTGCCGCTGCCGGAAATCACCGCCGTCTTGCCGGTCAGATCCTCGCCCTTGGTAGCGAGCATGTTGGCGAGGAAATAGACCGCGCCATATCCGGTCGCCTCGGTGCGGATCAGGCTGCCGCCCCATTCCAGCCCCTTGCCGGTCAACACGCCGGTGAAGTGGTTGGTGATGCGCTTGTACTGGCCGAACATGTAGCCGATCTCGCGCCCGCCGACGCCGATATCGCCCGCCGGAACGTCCACATCCGCGCCGATGTGGCGATAGAGTTCGGTCATGAAGGACTGGCAGAAGCGCATGATCTCGCGCACGCTCTTGCCCTTGGGGTTGAAGTTCGATCCGCCCTTGCCGCCGCCCATCGGCAGGCCCGTCAGCGCGTTCTTGAAGGTCTGCTCGAAGGCGAGGAATTTGAGCACCGATTCGGTGACCGAGGGGTGGAAGCGGATGCCGCCCTTGTACGGGCCGATCGCATTGTTGTTCTGCACCCGCCAGCCGCGCTGCACGCGGACGTTGCCGTTGTCGTCTTCCCAGCAGACGCGGAAGCTGACGACGCGGTCAGGCTCGGCAATGCGGCGCAGAATCTGCTGCGCGTGGTATTCCTCCTTGTCCTCCATGAACTCGAAGATGTCCTCGGCCACTTCCTGCACCGCCTGGACGAATTCGGGCTGATAGGGATTGCGCCGCTTCACCCCTTCCATGAACCCATTGAGATCGACGTGTTCGTGAACGGCCATGCTGTCTTCCCCCCGCAAGATTGATCGCAAGCTCAGGTCGAGACTCCGCGATGTTCATTACCCTTTGATGTATCCGCGCTTTGCGGCGGGGTGGCAAGCGCGATTACGGGGCGGCGTACCACGAAAAAGGCCGCCGGAGCGCGAACTCCGGCGGCCGTTTCTGGTCATGCGAAAGCGCTGATCAGCTCTCGCGTGTGCCCGACAGCGGCATCGCGCCGAACGCGCCCGCGTTGACCGAGCCGGTCAGCGTGTCGCCTTCGATGGTCGCTTCGCAATCGAGCGTCATCGGCATCGGCACGACCATGTTCATCTTCCACGAAATGGTGTTGCCGCTGACCGTGCCGTCGGTGATGTCCATCGAACCCAGGCTGCCGACCAGCGAGCCGGTGAAGCTGTCACCATCGGGCACGACAGTCAGCGTGCCGGACTGGTCGCCCATCGGGCTCTTGACGATGGTCTTGTAGGTGCCTGCAACAGACATAAAGCAACTCCCTTGGGTGATGCCGGACGCAAGAATGGCGGCCGACTTGTGGATGCGCGTTATCTACACGTCTGTCAGCGCGCTTCAACCGGATTTGGGCCGAAGCGCGCTGTCACATCACTCGCCTTCCATCTCGCGCTGTTCGATCGGCAGGCCGAGCGGTTCGAGCTGGCTGCGGACCTTGCTCGCATCGCCGACCACCACCCACACGAACTGGCTGGGGTCGAGCGCCGCGCGGGCCGCCGCATCGAGGCTGGCTACGGTTTGCGCGCGGTAAACGGCGGCGAGCTTCTCCTGATAATCGTCAGGCCGCCCGAACAAGGCATTGCCCTGCATCGCGCCGAGCACCGCGGGCGAGGTTTCGAACCGGCCCGGCAGCGCGCCGACTTCCGAGGCGATGTTGCGATCGAGCTCCTCGGGCGTGACGCCCTTCACCGTCAGGAACTCGGTCGTCTCCCGGATCATCTCGGCGAGCGAGTCCCCGGTGCGGTCGGCCTGCACCCCGCCTGAAATGCCGTAGATCACCGCGTTCTCGCGCGCCTGCGTCCCGCCGCGCACGCCGTAGCTCCAGCCCTTGGTCTCGCGCAGGTTCATGTTGAGCCGCGCGAGGAAGTTGCCGCCCAGCGAGTTGTTGGCGCTGTTGAAGGCGATGAACGCCGGATCGCCCGCGTTGAGCGGGGTAACCTGCGCGCCGTAGATGAAGCTCTGCGGCGAATTGGGCCGGTTGACGAGGATGATGCGGCCGCCCGCGCCAGCCTGATTGGCGGACACCTGCTTGGTGCCCTTGGGCGTTGCCGGGGCCTTCCAGTCACCGAACGCGGCGTTGAGCGAGGATACCACCTCGGCCAGCGGCTTGTCGGAGATGACGAACACTTCGCCATTGTCGGGCCGGATCCAGCGATCCTTGAAGCCGATCAGATCATCGCGGGTGATCGCGCCGACGCTGGCGACGGTGCTGACCCCGCCATAGGCGCTGTCGGCCCCGAACAGTTCGGGCGTCAGGGTGCGCTGCGCGATGCCCTGCGGAGATTTCATCGACTGGCGGATGCCGGTGATGGTCTGCGTGCGCACCCGCTCGAGATCGGCCGGATTGAACGCCGGTTCGCGCATAATCTGGCGCATCAGATCGAGCGACGGGGCAAGGTTGGCGGTCAGGGCCGAGAGCGTGAAGGTCGAACGGTCGTCGCCGCCGCCCGCCGAAATGTTGGCGCCCAGACGCTCGCTCGCCTCGGCGATTTCCTGCGAGGAGAGTTTGGCGGTGCCTTCGTCGAACAGCGCCATCGTCAGCCCTTCGAGCCCGCGCTTGGCCACCGGATCGGCAGCGCTCCCCGCATTGAAGGTCATCGACACATAGGTCGCAGGCACTGCGGTGCGGCGCGCATAGGTGACCTTCATCCCGTTCTTGAGCGTCGCGCGCTCGACATCGGGGAAATCGAGCTCGGCGGTGGTGTCGATCGGCGGCTTGGGCCGTGCGAGCGAGATGGTGAGCGTCTCGGCGCTTCGATCCCGCTCGCTGGCGTTCGCGCCTTCGGCCTTGACCGAGGCGGCTTCCTCATAGGCGGCATCGCGCGCGCCGGGTTCGAGCACCAGCGTGAAAGCCGGCCGCGTCATCCAGCGCGCCATCGCATCCTTGACTTCCGCCGGGGTGACGGTGGCGAGGCGCTCAAGCTGCGTCGCGTAGAACGAGGCATCGCCCGCCAGCACTTCGCCATTGGCGAGCGTCACCGCCTTGCCGCCGAACCCGCCGACCTGTTCGAGCCCACGGATCGTGCCGGCAAGGTTGCTGGTCGCGGCGCGGCGCACTTCGTCCTCGGTCGGGCCTTCGGCGATGAATTGCGCCACCAGCTCATCGAGCCGCTTTTCGAGTGCGGCCAGATCGCCGCCGGGCTTGAGCGTGGCCGACACGCTGAGGATGCCGACCCGCTGGAAATCGAAATTGCCCGCCGACACGCCGACCGCGAGCTGCTCGTCGCGCACCAGCACTTCATCGAGGCGGCTGGACGCAAGCCCACCGAGGATATCAGTGCCCACGTTCAGCGCAGTCAGATCGGCGCTGGTGATGCCTGGCACCGGCCAATAGCGGGTGACGGTGGTGGCGGCGACCTGATCCTTCATTACCGTGCGCACATCCTGCGCCAGCGTCGGCACTGCGGCGGCGGCGGGGGTGTTGACCGGGCCGCGCTTGATGCCGCCGAAGTACTTTTCTGCCAGCGCCTTGGCCTCAGCGGCCGACACATCGCCTGCCATCACCAGCGTCGCGTTGTTGGGGCCGTACTTGTCGGTGAACCATCCGCGCACATCGTCCATCGAGGCCGCGTCAAGATCGGCCATCGAGCCGATGACGGAGTGATGATAGGGGTGGCCTTCGGGAAACAGCGTCTTGAGCAGCTCGTAGAACACCAACCCTCCGGGCTGGTTGTCACCCTGACGCTTCTCGTTCTGCACCACGCCGCGCTGGTTATCGAGCTTGCCCTGCGTCACCGCGCCGAGCAGGTAGCCCATGCGATCGCTTTCCAGCCAGAGCGCGCGTTCGAGCGCGGGGCGGGGCACTGTCTGGAAATAGTTGGTGCGGTCGAAATTGGTGGTGCCGTTGTAATCGGTCGCGCCCATTTCCGCGAGGTATTGGAAGTAGTCTTGCGGCGCGTTTTCCGAACCATTGAACATCAGGTGTTCGAACAGGTGGGCAAAGCCGGTCTTCCCCTTGGGCTCGTCCTTGGAGCCAACGTTGTACCACACAGCGATGCCCACCACCGGCGCCTTGCGATCCTCGTGCACGATCACCGTGAGGCCGTTGTCGAGCTGGAATTCCTCGTAAGGGATCGTCACCTGCGCAACCAGTGAGGGCAGGTCGGCGGTTGCCTGAGGCGCCGCGTGATTATCGGCCAGCGCGGGGGAGATCGGCGCGGCAAGGGCAAGCGCAAGCGCCGAAAGGCTGGCGGCAGCAAAGCGTGTGGTCATGTAAGGAAAGCTCCGGTGATAAACCAAGGTGACAAATGGTATTTTTAGCGTTCGTTGGAAACCACGCGCCGGTTTCGCGCGTGCGCGCGCACGTCATCACGCCAGAAATGCACCGGCTTCAGCTTGTGATCGACGAACAGCTTCATCTGGTCGGTGTAATGCGGACTCTGCGGGCGGGTCGAGGCCGCGCCGAAGGGCTGGATCGAGCGTGAGCTAACCCGTTGGCCCGGTTGCCATTCGACCCATTGGATAAAGCTGTCGCCATGCTTGAGACTGAGGCGACCGTCCTCGGCGACGTCCCAGGTGGTCGAAGCACGCAAGGTATCCGAACCGCCGTCGAGCGGCAGGTCGAGATCGCCCTGCCGCAGCCGCAGCAGATCAGCCATCGGCGGATCGAGCCGCCCGAAATGGGTGGTGAGGTGGTCGGCGGCGGCTTGCAGCTTTTCGGCGACATCGGGGAAGGGCTTTTGATTGTAATCGGCCGACATGAAGTCGCGGATCATCAGCAGCGCAAGGGCATCTGCCTTGCCCCGGTTGTCGGCAGTGAAATCCCACGTCAGCAGCAGATCGCGCGCTGCGGCAAGCTCGCCCTTGGCGGGCATCGCCTCCAGCGCATCGTACAGCTTGTCGACATAGCCTTCGCGTTCGTAGCCGGTATCGTACTTGATCCGCTCCAGCGTTACGCGGTCGAGCACCCCGGCTTCGGACAGCAGCTTGTACGCGCGGCGCGAGCGGTTGGTCTGCTTGAGTTCAATGCCCATGACCGGGGAGAACGCTTGTGGATCGAGATCGCTCCCGGCTCCGGCGGCAGTGAACGGCGTGTTGTTCGAGTTGTAGAGCCAGCCAGACGCCGGGTTCACGATGCGCGGTAATGCCGCAAAGTCGACCGCACCCTGCCAGATGAGTTCGGAGCGGTTGCCCGGCAGCACACTGCGCCAGTCGGCCTGCACGCCCTCGGGCCGGTCGGGGATCGCGGCGTTGTAGACATAGGCAATTGTGCCCGTCTGGTCGGCATAGATGAAGTTGGTCGAAGGGATCGCGAGCCGCGCGATCTGCGTCTCCCAGTCGGCAAAGGTCTTCGCCTTGTTGAGACGGTAGTAGGCGTCAAGCTGCTGGAGTTGGCCGATCCCGCCGTAACGGATCGCAAAGGCACCCTTGTCGTTGCGGATCACCGGGCCGTGAACCGAGCGCAGCACCTCGCGGCGGATCGGCAGCACCACCGGGCCGAGCTTCACCGGCAGGGTCACCCACTTGCTCTCGAGATCGCGCCACTCGCCGTCGAGCCGATAGCGGGTGCCGCTCGCGTCCAGCTCCAGCTTGTACACGTCGATCATGTCGGGCGTGTTGACCGTGTTGGTCCAGCCGAGATTTTCGTTGTGGCCGAGGAACGGGAAGGGCGATCCGGGGAAGTTCGCACCCGCAAAGTGCCAGCCTTCGCCGCTTTCCACGACGAGTTCGTACCACGCGACCCCGCCACGCAAGGGCTGGTGCGAGTTCGAGATCAGCGTGGTCGGCCCGCCCGATTTTTCCGGGGCCACCGCAAAGGCGTTGGAGCCGAGGTGTTCGGCATCCTCGCCCAGCGGCAACACCAGCGTGCGCGCCTGCTGAGGGGCGGGCGCGGGAGGCGCCGTCCCTTCGAGCGGCGGGCGCGGGAAGCCGGGAATATCAGGGCCATGCTCGCGCCGCAGGTCTTCTCCCGCCACCAATGGCCCGATTACGCTGTCCAGACCGAAAAAGAACGGCTGGCGCAGCGAAAAGCCTGCCGCAACGTCGATCCCGCTGACCGGGAACAGGTTGGCGAGCTTGACCTCGCCCGGATGATCGGCGGCATACTGGTTAAGCCCCGCGGCATAGGCCTCGAACAGCGCGCGGGTATCCTGCCGCAGCTTGGGATACTCGCGCTCCGCCGTGCCGCCCGCGTCGATCAGGTGGTAGACGAAATCGACCTTGGCCCCTTCCTCGCCTGCGATCGCGCCGTACCGCCCGCGCGCCATGGCGACGACATCCTGCAGCGTGAAGAAGTCATCCTCGGCATGGGCAATCGCGACGCCGAAGGCGGTATCGGCATCGGTTGCGCCGTAGATATGCGGCACGCCGAAATCGTCGCGGATGATCTCGGCAGTGTAGATGCGATTGCCGGACGGGCTGGCGGCAGAAGCGAAGAACGGCTCCCAGCTTGCGAGCGTCACGAACGCCAGCATCAACACCCCGACCAGCGCAATTGCGCCGCCTTTCAGCCACTTCATGCCGATCGCTCTCCCCAATCGTGTGGCGGTTTCATTGCCTGTTGCCGGCATGAGGTCAAGCGGCGCGTCTGGCCTCTTGTCTTGGCCGGCAAACGGACCCACCTAGTCGCATAACACACCGCGCAGCCGGGCAAGGGATGGCAAGCAATGAATCTCGAAAAGTTCACCGATCGCGCCAAAGGCTTTCTGCAAAGCGCACAGACCGTCGCGATCCGCATGAACCACCAGCGCATCACGCCGCTGCATCTTTTGAAGGCGTTGCTCGAAGATAGCGAGGGCATGGCCGCCGGGCTGGTGCAGCGCGCGGGCGGCGACCCGAAGCTGGCGGTGGCATCGGTGGACGCGGGCCTCGCGAAAGTTCCGGCGGTCACCGGCAGCGGGGCGCAGGCCACGCCGGGGCTGGATAATGATGCGGTGCGGGTGCTCGATTCTGCCGAACAGCTCGCCGACAAGGCAGGTGACGCCTATGTCACGGTAGAGCGGCTCTTGACGGCGCTTGCGCTGTCTTCGACGCCTGCTGGCGAGGCATTGAAGGCCGCTGGCATCACGCCGCAGGGCCTCAACACCGCAATCGAGCAGCTGCGCGGTGGCAAGCGCGCGGACAGCGCCAGCGCCGAAAACACTTATGATGCCATGGAAAAATTCGCCCGTGACCTCACCAGGGCGGCGCGCGACGGCAAGCTCGATCCGGTGATCGGCCGCGACGAGGAAATCCGCCGCACCATCCAGATCCTCGCCCGCCGCACCAAGAACAACCCCGCACTGATCGGCGAGCCCGGCACCGGCAAGACCGCGATTGCCGAAGGATTGGCGCTGCGCATCGCCAACGGCGACGTGCCCGACAGCCTCAAGGGCCGCACCCTGATGAGCCTCGATATGGGCGCGCTGATCGCGGGCGCGAAGTATCGCGGCGAGTTCGAGGAGCGGCTCAAATCGGTGCTCGACGAGGTCAAGCATGCCGAGGGCCAGATCATCCTGTTCATCGACGAGATGCACACGCTGATAGGGGCAGGCGCGTCGGAAGGTTCGATGGATGCTTCTAACCTGTTGAAGCCTGCGCTTTCCCGCGGCGAACTCCACTGCATCGGCGCCACCACGCTCGACGAATACCAGAAGTATGTCGAGAAAGACCCCGCATTGCAGCGACGCTTCCAGCCGGTGTTCATCGCCGAGCCGACGGTCGAGGACACGATCTCGATCCTGCGCGGCATCAAGGACAAGTACGAACTCCACCACGGCGTGCGGATCACCGACGGCGCGATTGTTGCCGCCGCGAAGCTCTCCGACCGCTATATCCAGAACCGCTTCCTCCCCGACAAGGCGATCGACCTGATGGACGAGGCCGCGAGCCGCATCCGCATGGAAGTGGAAAGCAAGCCCGAGGAGATCGAGGGCCTCGACCGGCGCATTATCCAGCTCAAGATCGAGGAACAGGCGCTCCAGAAAGAAAGCGACGCCGCCTCGCAGGATCGGCTGGAGGCTTTGCGCGAGGAACTGGCAAACCTCGAACAGCAATCCGCCGAACTCACCACCCGCTGGCAGAACGAGCGCGACAAGATTGCGGCGGAAGGGCGGATCAAGGAAGCGCTCGATCACGCGCGGCTGGAGCTTGAGCAGGCGCAGCGCGAAGGCGATCTCGGCAAGGCGGGCGAGCTGTCTTACGGGCGGATCCCCGAGCTGGAAAAGCAGCTCGCCGAAGCGCAAGGCCAGGCCGCCAACGCGATGCTGCGCGAGGAAGTGACCGAGGAGGACATTGCCTCGGTCGTCAGCCGCTGGACCGGCGTTCCGGTCGACAAGATGATGGAAGGCGAGCGCGAAAAGCTGCTGGCGATGGAGAGCATCCTCGGCAAACGCGTGATCGGCCAGAGCCAAGCGATCGAGGCAGTGTCGAAGGCCGTCCGCCGCGCGCGTGCCGGCTTGCAGGATCCTGGTCGTCCGCTCGGCAGCTTCCTGTTCCTCGGCCCCACTGGCGTCGGCAAGACCGAGCTGACCAAGGCGCTCGCCGGGTTCCTGTTCGATGATGACAGCGCGATGGTGCGCATCGACATGAGCGAGTTCATGGAGAAGCATGCCGTCGCCCGCCTGATCGGCGCGCCGCCGGGCTATGTCGGCTACGAGGAAGGCGGGGTGCTGACCGAGGCGGTGCGGCGCCGCCCCTATCAGGTGGTGCTGTTCGACGAGGTCGAAAAGGCGCATTCCGACGTCTTCAACGTGCTGCTGCAGGTGCTCGATGACGGGCGGCTGACCGACGGACAGGGGCGGGTGGTCGACTTCGCCAACACGCTCATCATCCTCACCTCGAACCTCGGCAGCCAGTATCTCGCCAACCTGCCCGACGGGGCCGAGGTCGGCAGCGTCGAGAAGGACGTGATGGAGGTGGTGCGCGGGCATTTCCGGCCCGAGTTCCTCAACCGGCTGGACGAGATCATCCTGTTCCATCGCCTGGGACAGGAGCACATGGCCCCGATCGTCGAAATCCAGGTCGCGCGGGTGCAGAAGCTGCTCGCCGAACGCAAGATCACGCTTGAACTGACCGATGCCGCGCTGCGCTGGTTGGGGCGGGTCGGATATGATCCGGTCTATGGCGCGCGGCCGCTGAAGCGCGCGGTTCAGCGCTACCTGCAAGACCCGCTCGCCGAGATGCTGCTGGAGGGCAGGCTCATCGACGGAAGCACGCTGTCTGTCGACGAAGGGGATGGCCAATTGGCGATGGCGATTCGGTGACTTTGGGCCCGCCGGGCCGCCATTGCGGGTTACGCAAGATTGTAAGCTACCGACATTCCATCTGATGCGCGTGACGGTTTGTTGCGTGCCCGCAGCCTGCGCATTTATCAATCGCAAAGCCACAATCTAACAAAGTTACGCGGCCGTTCATCTTGAGCGCCTGAATGTGGGATTAACGCAACACCCCCCGGAAAAGTGCGGGCCCGTGCGGGGGCGCTTTGACTTCAAACCTTCATCATTGCACAAAAAGGCCACTACGGGGACTGACGTGGGTAACCATTAACGAGCGCGCCTGCCATACGGGGCAATAATGTGGCTGGCGCGCTCGGGTGCTGTTTCGTCTCCGGTTTGGGCAACTGGAGTGATCATGAAGAAATCTCAAAGCAATTCGATCAAGGCGCTGGCCTTTTCCGCTTCCGCGCTGGCGCTCGTCGTCGCTGGCCCTGCCTTGGCGCAGGATGCCGCCGAGCAGCCGCAGGAGGAAGAGGAAGAACAGGTCGATGTCGGCACCGACGCCAAGGGGCGTACCGAGGGCGGCAACATCACGGTGACCGGCTCGCGCATCGTGCGCGATACGTACAGCTCGATCTCGCCGCTTCAGGTTCTGACCACCGAAAACCAGCAGGCTGTCGGCGCGTTCGACCCGGCGGCTATCCTGCAGCGTTCGGAAGCGGCCGCCGGTCAGCAGATCGATGCGACTTTCCAGGGCTTCGTGCTCGACAACGGCCCGGGTTCGCAGACGTTGAACCTGCGCGGCCTGGGTGCTGACCGCACCCTGCTGCTGGTCAACGGTCGTCGCCTGTCGCCCGGCGGCGTGGAAGGCGCGCCGTCGAACCCGTCGCTCAACCTGCTGCCCTCGACGCTGGTCGATCGGTACGACATCCTGACCGATGGCGCTTCGTCCGTCTATGGTTCGGACGCGGTCGCGGGCGTGGTCAACGTGATCTTGCGCAAGGACTTTGACGGTCTCGAATTGCAGCTCAACGGCAATCTCAACGAGTACGGCGCGGGCAACGACTTTACGGTCAGCGCGGCGTGGGGTTTCAACACCGATCGCGCGGTGTTCGGGATCGGGGCCGAATGGCGCCGGGTCGACGAAATCCAGCTCGATGACCGTCCGTTCCTCGCAGGCTGCAACCGTCACATCGAAGTCGACCAGAACGGTAACATCCTGACCCAGGACCTTCTGTCTGACGCCAACGTCCGCAACCGCAGCAACGGCACCATCGGTCTGCCGATCCAGGAGTGCAAGCCCGGCAACGTCGGCGGGCGTATCCAGCTGAGCGGTGCCCCCGGCACCCGCCTTGGTGACGTGTTCTTCGATCCGCGCTCGTATGGCCTGACTGTTGGCGGCCAGCCGATCACCGGCAATACCGGGGTTCCGGGATTCTCGGATAACTTCGATGCGTTCGTCGCCCCGCAAGACCGCAATGGTGACGGGATCGCCGACGTGTTCCTCGTCGACTACGGTCAGGTCGAGCCGAACAGGACCTTCATCCCCCAGCAGGATACGTACAACGTCTTCACCTATGGTGAATACACCCTGCCGGGCGAAGCCAATCTGACGCCTTATTTCGAAGCGAGCTACAGCCGTTTTGAATCCTTCACGCCGAACAGCGGGACGCCGCAGTTCTTCCCGTGGGTGCCGGCTGGCAACGCCTTCAACCCCTGTAACGAGTTGGCAGGCTCTGTTGACTGCCGCGCGGTTGACAACAACTTCCAGCAGATCAACCCGGGCCAACCCAATGCGGGCCGTCTCCCTCCGCTTAGCACCACGTCAACTTCGCTGGCGGTGCGACCCATCCCGTTCGTTCGTGGCGATCGCAACAACGTCGATGTGCAGACGGAGCAGTATCGTGGTGTCATCGGGGTGCGCGGTGACCTGCCGTTCATCGGTTCGAGCTGGACCTTCGATGTGTCGGGCATTTACTCGCGTTCGATCGGGAAAACCGTGCGCCGCGGGATCCGCGAGGACAAGCTCGCCTTCGCGCTCGGCATCGATCCGACGGCCGACTTCAACCCTGCCGGGCCTCCCGCAAACACCATCGACAATGATGGGGACGGGATTGCAGACGACTACATCAGCCAGGTCACCAGCCCGATGCTGGCGGCTTCGACCGGCGTTCTGGCGGGCACCCCGTGCAATGCAGCAGGTCTGAGCAACCCAACGCTGGCAGCGCCTGATCTGCTCCAGGGCTGCGTGCCGGTGAACCTGTTTGCTCCGTCGCTCTACGGCACGCCGGGCACCGGCAGCCCGGTCGGCGATTTCGCTACGACGGCAGAGCGCGATTATCTGTTCGGCGAGCGCACCTTCAACACGGTATACGAGCAGAAGATCCTGTCGGGTTACGTGACCGGCGACCTCTTCGAACTTCCGGCTGGTCCGGTCGGCGTGGTGCTTGGGGCTGAATGGCGCGAAGACTCGATCGACTCGCAGCCCAACTTCGTTGCCTCCAACGGCCTTTTCTGGGGCTTCTTCGCCGACGGTGGTGCAGTCGGCTCGAAGTGGATTCGCGAAGTCTACGGCGAAGTCGACCTGCCCTTGCAAGCGGGCAAGCCGCTGGTCGAAGAACTGACCATCAACCTCTCGGGCCGTATCACCGATGAAGAGTTCTACGGCACCAACGGCACCTACTCGTTGAAGGGAGGCTGGCGTCCGGTGGCTCCGTTGCTGTTCAAGTTCAGCTACGGTACCTCGTTCCGTGCGCCGAACCTGCGCGAGAACTTCCTGAAGAGCCAGTCGGGCTTCGGTAACATCACCGATCCCTGCGCCGTGCCAGCTGTCGCGTATAGCGCAGCCAACGGCTATGTCGCGGCAGACGACCCGCGCGACCCGGCAATTCTTGCCAACTGCATCCGTGAAGGCCGCGATCCGACGGTGGTCGGCACCGACCCGTTGCTCGGCAATACGATTACCGCAAGCAGCGTCCAGATCTTCAGCGGCGGCTCGCTCGACATCGATCCGGAAACCTCCCGCTCGATCACGACCGGGTTCGCCTTTGAAGAGGATTGGGCCAGCGGCTTCGAATTCGCCTTCAATTTCAACTACTATGACATCAAGGTAAAGAACGCGATCATCGAAGCGGGCGGTGCCTTCATCGTCAATGACTGCTTTGCCCGTCTCGAAGGTAGCCGCAGCCCGTTCTGTGACCGGATCACCGCCAGCGACCAGGCCTCGGCGCGTTTCCTGATCTCGCAGGTGCAAGCAGCCTTCATCAACCTCGATCAAGAAAGCGTACGTGGTATCGATATCAACACCACATTCAGCTATCCGGTGAAGATCGGTGAGAACGAGTTCGATCTGTCGCTCAACCTTACCGCCAACCACCTGATCGAACGTTCGACGACGACCCGTGATGCCAACGACAACCGTTTCACCGACGAATTGGCCGGGACCTTCTTCTTCCCGAGCTGGGTCGGTCGCGCAACGTTCGCGGTTGATTACGATGACTTCCGGTTCACCTGGCAAACCCGTTACATCGGTGCTGTGTCGCAACAGGATGCCTTCGTCGATCCGTTCTCCGACGCCTTCGGCTACGGACCTGACGGGCAGCCCACCGGCTTCGTTTCGGACACCTGCTTGGGCAGCGGTTCGCGCAACCCGGCTGGCACTAATCCCGTCGGCGCGCTCAACGGCATCGTCGCTGGCGACGGTGTGTTCTGCCGCGACGTCGGCTTTGCCAACGAGTGGTTTGAACACACGGCTTCGCTGCGCTGGGACAATGGCGACTTCCGCATCATCGCGGGTGTTACCAACATCTTCAACAAGGCTCCGCCGCGGGTCGACAGCGATGAAGTGCTGGCGATCGGCAACACCCCGCTGGGTGGCGGTTACAACCTCGACGGCCGCGAGTTCTTCGCCCAGCTGCTGTACCGCTTCTAAGCGACGAATGGCCTGAAGAGACTTCGAAAAGCGGCCTTCCGGGACTTGCCGGAAGGCCGCTTTTTTCGTTTAATGTCATTGGTGTTCGCTGCGTAACCAGACGGAGTCGGCGGGCGAACTCCATCAATGGACTGTACTTGAAGAGATTGGGATCATGAAACTTCTGAAGGCAACTCTTGCGGCGACCATGGCGGGCGTCAGCGTCGTCGGCCTCACCCTCGCCGCCCCCGCACCGACGCAGGCGCAGGGCAGTGTTCCGATCGAAGTCTGGGCGCTGCGCGACGTCGTCAACGCCGTGCAGATTTCGCCCGACGGTAAGCACCTTCTGGTTCACAAGGTGGAAAGCCGAGAAGGCGATTACATCCTCGAAATCTACAAGACCGACGATCTGTCCAAGCCGCTGCGGCGGCTTAATGCCGATCCCATGGAGATCGTCAGCGCGCAGTGGGTCGATAACGGCTTTATCTTTGGGACTGCATGGCAGGTCACGCGCTCCACGGTTAAGGGGCCGGAAGAGGATGTGCGCGATTACCTCACCTATGCCTACAATCTCGAAGCCAACAAGTTCACAAAGGTCGATGGCAATTTCGGGATCGTGAACACCTTGCCAAACGATCCAGATAACATCCTGATCAGCACCGGCACAGCCATCCCCGATCCAACTGGCGTTGACCCGTTTGCCGCCTTCCGCCCGCGCTCGTATTACAAGTTCAACGTCAAGACCGGCGCAAAGTCACTGGTTCTGCGGGGCGGCGGCAAGATTCCCTTCGTTTCCACTTGGGATGACGAAGGCAACCCGCGCTACACCGAGATTCAGGACACCGCAGAAGGCAAGGTCGTTTCTTACTACCGCAAGCCGGGCGATAGCGACTGGACCAAACTGCGCGACTTCGATCTCAATGACCCGAAGAACCTCTACCGCATCCTCGGCGGCTTCCATGGCGTGGTTGGCTTCGATCCGGAAAATCCCAATATCGGCTACATGATCGAGAACCCGCCCGGCGAGGATAAGGCCGGGCTCTACGAATTTGACTTCACCACCGGCCAGCTTGGCAAAAAGCTCTTCCAAGCTCCGGATGCCGATGTGATGGGCATTCAGCTGCATTCGATCCCCGGCAATGATAATATGGTGGCGGCGCGTTACCCGGGGCGGGTGATGGAACGCCACTGGTTCGACGAGGAAGAACGAGCGCTGTTCGAGGCGCTCGAGAAGCAGATTCCCCAAGCTTACCAGATTGGCATTTCGAGCCGTTCACTCGATGGCAAATCGATGATCGTCACCAATCGCGGACCGCGCGATCCTGGCTCGTTCTGGCTGGTCAAGGACGGCAAGCTGGCAAAGCTCGGAAGCCGCAATCCGCTGCTCAACCCGGGGCAACTCGCGGATGTACAATACATTCGCTACAAGGCGCGCGATGGCCGGGTCATTCCTGCCTACATCACCATTCCCAACGGCAAGGGGCCGTTCCCGCTGATCGTGCTGCCGCATGGTGGCCCGCAGGTGAACGAGATTATCACCTATGACGAATGGGGCCAGCTGCTCGCAAACGCTGGCTACATGGTGCTGCAACCACAGTACCGGATGTCGGTGGGCTGGGGGCAGGATCACTTCGATTCCGCCTATGGCGAACACGGCGGCAAGATGCAGGACGACAAGGACGACGGCGCGCTCTACCTCGTCGAACAGGGTCTGGTCGACCGCAACCGCATGGCGATGTTCGGCTGGTCCTATGGCGGTTATGCCGCGTTGGTGGCGGCGAGCCGTGATCCGCAGATCTATCAGTGTGTGATCGCCGGCGCCGCTGTGGCCGATGCTGAAAAGCAATACCTTGGCCGACGCGATCCCGACCTGAAGGCCTTGGACGAATGGTCACGGCGACGCGGAACGATCGGGATTAACCCGATCAACGAAGTCGACAAGGTCAATATCCCGGTGCTGATGGTCCACGGCGAGGATGATCGCCGCGTCATGTATTACCACATGAAGGACTATCAGAAAAAGTTCGAGGCAGCTGGCAAGACGGGTGAGTTCGTTACGCTTGAAAATGCCGACCACTTCTACAACACGCTGATGTACACCCACCAACAGCAGTTCTATACCAAGATGCTCGATTATCTCGCCAACGATTGCGGGCCGGGCGGGCTGTAATCGGCCCTCCGCTAACGCGTGATACACGAAAGCCCGGCCAGCGATGGCCGGGCTTTTCGTATCTGCGCCGCTACTGGACGCGGCGCCCCTTGACGCCCTTCTGACCGTTGATCCGCAGCACGTAGCTGCTCAGCGCGCCCTTGCGGATTTCCAGCGGCTGGCCCGGCTTGGGCTTCATGAGCCGCGTCGGCAGCTCATCGAGCCGCCATTCAGCACCCTCCTGCGTCACGATAACGTAGGTTCCAGCACTCTGTCTGACGCTCGCAATCGTGGTCTGGAGCGTAGTGAACTCCTGCTCCTGTTCGGGGTCTTCCTTGTCGCTCCTGCCGCCGAAGATGCCGAGATCGGGGAGCGCGAAGCCGAACAGCTTGCGCCGGGTCTGGCGCACCTCCTCGCGATCGACCACCCGCACCTCGCCCTCGCTCGAGGCCGCGACGATCGAGGCGACCGCCGTGTCGTAGCAGGCGAGCCTGTCCGCAGGATCGGTCTTGGCCTGGCAGGCCCGCAGCGCGGTGACATAGGCGCTTTCGCCCTTGTCGTCCTGCGCCGCGAGCGGGCTGGCCGCGACCAGCATCAAGGCTGCAAACGCAAACGGTGCAACAGCAGCAGCGCGCAATTCGGTCACGATCGTCATCTCCCTCAAGCCCCGATCCTGATTACCGCCGGGCCGCGCAGATGGCAAACGGGTCACTGGTCAATCGTCGTAACCCATTTTCGCGATCCACGGCGCCAGCACCGGCATGACCGGCGCGAGCTGCTCGGCATAGCGCCGCCACCGACCGCTGGCACGAGTATAGAGCGGTTCGCCGATTTGCGCGTAGCTGGCGGTGCGCACGCGGGTGCGGGTGCGCGCGGTTTCCTCGTGCGCCAGCAGGCGGTCGTCCCAGTCGAGGCCGAGCCACGCCACCAGCGGCTGCAATTCGGCCCGCGGGTCTTCGACCAGCCGTTCGTAGCGGATGGGGTGTGCCTTGATCGGGAAGAGTTCGCCCGCGCGGTGCCACGCCCTGAATACGGTATCATAGGTGAGCGCTGCCTCGCTCAGATCTGTGAAGCTGCGCATTGCGTAGTTGAGCGTGAAATTCGCCATAAAGCAGCTCAGCACCACATCGGCCGGGTGCCGTTCGGCAAGGATGAATTGCGCTTCCGGGAATATACGGTGGATTTGCACCGCGCGCGCCATGTTGAGCGGGTGCTTGTCGACCAGCCAGCGCTTCCCATCCCAGCCGTGCTGCAGGGCACTGACGAAATAGGCCTCGCGCAGTTGGGCGCATTGCTGCGGATTGAGCGCGGCAAGATCCATGTCACCGAGCATTGGCAGCGTTTCCGCCATCATCGGCCGCTCCTCGAGCACGCACAGCTCGGGCAGACCCATCAGCATGGTATCGAGCAGCGTCGTGCCCGAGCGCGGAAAGCCGACGAGAAACACCGGATCACGCCGCACCGGATCGGGCGCGGGCGGCGGCACCCAGCGTGCGGCCCACTCGGGCGTCCAGCGCACCAGATCAGCCTCCAGCGTTTCACGGAAGGTCGGGCCACGGCGCGGCGGCGTGTCGGCGATGGCGGCGGCATTCATCGCAGTAAAGGCGGCAAAGGCACGCGGCGCGTCACCGAGGCGTTCGGCGATGTTGCCGATCAGCGCCTCGCGCCGCATCGGGTGGATGGTTGGCGGGATCGCCTCGGCGTGGCGCGCGGCATCCTCGAACCGGCCTTCGCGCTGGGCAAGCCAGGCGTGCAGGAACGCGACTTCGGGCGGGCAGGCAGCCGGATCAAGACCGGCGAGCAGTTCGGCCAGCGCCGCGGTCCGATTGATCGATTCGTAGAGCCGCCCGAGCTCCAAATGGGATTCGCCGAAATCCGGCCAGCGTTTGACCGCCGCTTCCAGCACCGTAATGGCTTCGTCGAGCTCCTCGTTGTGCGCCAGCGCCATCGCCAGTTCGGTCTGCACCGCGCGGTTATCGGGTGCAATCGCGGCGACATCGCGCGCGACCTTGAGGCGGGGGCCGCCAAGGTTGGCCTTGCGCAGCACATCGCAGAGGTTGAGATACATCCCGGGCTCGTCAGGCTGATAGGTGATCGCGTGCTCGAAGGCGTTGATCGCCTGATCGATATTGCCTGCGGCCGAATGGATATTGCCGACATTGTTCCAGCTTGCCGCATCGGCGGGTTCGGCCTTGAGCACGCGGGCGTAGGCGGCGATGGCCTGCGCGTCTTCTCCGCGCTGCTGGCGTATCCAGGCTTCGATCCGTGCGAGTTCGGGGAACTCGGCGCCGGTCGCCAGCGCCAACGCTTCGTCATCGCGCCCCGCGGCGAGCAGCGCACGGGCGAGGTCGGCACGGATTTCGATGTCGGTGGGCCGCATCCGGGCCAGCGTGGCCAGGTGGATGACCGCGCGATCGGCCTGCCCCAGTTCCAGCGCGGCAAGCCCGGCAATGGCAAGGAACGGCGCGCCTGCCTCGGTTGCGGCAGCATGACCTTCGGCCAGCGCCAGAGTGCCCGCCACATCACCGGCCTGCCGCAGCCGGATGGCCTCGGCCAGAGCGGGGGGCAGAGCGGCGGTGGGGGTGGCCTGATACATCACGTCAATCCTGTCGGGGGCGGGCAATATCGAAGGCGACGGTCAGCCGCTCGCCTTGCGGGAAAGGGCGCGTACCATGCCACATGGTCGATGGGAACAGCACGAGGCGGCCGGGCTTTGGCTCGACCAGCCGGAGCGGCGCAAGGCCGGGGACAAGATCGCGCGCCTCGCCAAGCGAGAGCCAGCCGGCGTGATCCTCGGCCCCGCGTCCCAGCGTTTCGGGCAGTGAAAGGTAAAGCGCGGAGCTGAACCAGCCCTGCGGATGAACGTGATCGGTGTGGAAACCTGCATCCTGCAGCCGCACCGACCACGATCCGGCCACGCGCAGCGGGGTGCGGGCGCGAAGCAAAGTGGGGTGGCCGTCCGCCGGCTCGGGAAGCTGTGCGACATGGCGCTCCACCAATGCCAGCAGCCGCGCCTTGAGATCGCTGATCGGGGCTTCACAGCGCAGCAGCAGATTGCCGTCGGTCTGTGTGCCGCCGCGCACCGACTGGTCCAGCGGATCGGCGGTGCTGCGGTGGAGACGGCGCAGATGATCGGCAAGTGCGGCAAGTTCGGCAGGGCTGAGGCCGATGTCATAGACCCCGACCAGCCGGGGATCGCCTTCGAGCCACCCATGGCGCGGATCGCCGGTTATGCGCCAGGCGAGGGAAAGATACGGCCAGAGGGCATGGCTGCCAGGCCCGCCGAGGAAGGGTTCGAGCAGGGGGCTCACCGCTTCCGCTTGCTGGCGGCGAAGCAGGTGGCGGGCGATCGTCCACGCATCGCTGGCGACCTGCGGCGGGCCCGCGGCAGCGAACCGCACATCGGCCTTGTCCAGCGCGCCGCTTTCGGACGCGACATGAGCATCCAGCAGGACGAGCCAGCGCGGGGTGCCGATTGCGGTCTGCGCCGCCGACAGGGCAGTCCTCGCCTGATCGAGGTTACGGGCTTGCAAAGCCAGTGAAATGGCGAGGTAGTGAAGGTCCGGCGTGGCCGGATGGCTGGCGAGTGCGTCTTGCACGCTTGCCAGCGGCTCCAGTCCCATCTGGCCGCGCATGCTGGCGAGGCTGCGATGGCCGTCGAGCCATAGCGGATTGGCGGCGAGGGCGGCTTCCAGCAGCGCGATCCCCTCGGCGGCGCGGCCTTCCTGGAGAAGCGCGGCGGCTTGACCGGTGAGGATTGTCCCGTCTTGCGGCGCGAGGCGTCCGGCGGCGGCGAACAGATCGGCAGCAGGCGCTCCCGCTTCGAGCGCGGTGCGAGCGTGCGAGTGGGCGATCAGCGGGTCTTGCGGGGCGTGGCGAGCGGCAGCGCGGAAGGCGGTCAGCGCGAGTGCGCTTTCACCGCAGGCGCGCGCAGCAAGGCCGAGCAGTTGGTGGGCAGGGGCGCTGCCCGGGTGACGCTCTGCGAGGGCGCGGGCGTGCGGCAGCAGCAGCTCGGCATAGTCGGCCTTGATCAGCGCAAGGCCGGAGCCCAGCACCGCCGCCGGGTCGGTCTGCGCGAATTGCGCGATCCGGGCGAGAGCTTCGGCGTGATCCACGCGAGGTATGGTCCTGAAACGAAAATGGCGGGCCTTTCGGCCCGCCATTCGTTGTCTAGCGAGCGAGACGCTTAGAAATCAAGCGTGATGCCCGCGAAGATGTAGCGACCCAGCGAGTCATACACCTGCGCATAGACGTTGCCGTTACAAACGCCTGCCGGGCAGGACTGCGAGCCGGTGACCGGCGGTGACTTGTCGAACAGGTTGTTCGCGCCGAGGGTGAAGTTGAAGTTGTCACCCACGGCATAGGTCAGTGCAAGGTCGAAGTAGTTGACGGCATCGAAGCCTGCCGAACCCGGACGGGCCACACCGCCCGGCGCCGGACCGGCCGAACCGGTGTTGCGCAGGTTGGTGTTTTCCTCGACCGCGTCAAGCGTGACGCTGTCGAAGTAACGCCAGCGCACCGAAGCCCCAATCCCGCTGCGGAAATTGAAGCCGAGGCGGGCCTGATGGCGCCACTCGGGGTTCGGCGTACCGCAGACGTTGCCGTACAGACCGACGCAGTCGTAGGTCTGATCGGTATCGGGAATGGTGATCCCGGTATCGACATACAGCGAATCGAGCCAGGTGCCGATGAAGTTGAACGTCAGCGTACCGACATCGCCGATATCGGTGCTGTAGTTCACCTGTGCGTCAACGCCCGAGGTGCCGAAGCCGCCGATGTTCTGCGTGACGTTGGTCACGAAGCCCTGAGCAGACCGCCACAGCGAGCCAGTGGCATCGCGGTTGATGAGGCTACAGAACGTCGGGTCCGAGGTCGCCGTACATGCCGCCAGAATGGTGTCTGAACCGATCCCCTGGATCGCCTGTTCCACGGCGATGTCGAAGTAATCGACGCTCGCAGTGAGGCCCGGCAAGAAGGTCGGGGTCAGCACCACACCGACGGTGTAGGTATCGGCGATTTCCGGCTGCAGATCGGCGTTGCCGCCGACGAACCCGTTGTACTGGTCAGCCGGGTTCGGGGCGACGAACTGACCGACAACCAGACCTTGCGCGATACAGCCCGGGTCGCCCGGAACGCCCGATCCGCCCGAACCGATGATGAAGTTCGAACAGGGATCCGACGAACCGTCGAGCGCAACCAGGTTCGGCGAGAACAGGTTCTGCACCGTAGGTGCGCGGACGGCACGGTTGTAACCGCCGCGGAGGCGGATGTCGCGGACCGGAGCCAGTTCGGCTTCGATCTTGTAGGTGTCGGTGTTCACCCCGGTGCTGTAATCCGAATAACGGTAACCGCCGGTGAGGGTGAAATCATGCACCCAGCTTTCCTGCGCGATCGGCAGGCGGACTTCTGTGAAGAATTCCTTCACGTCGAAGCTGCCCGAAACCGGCAGAGTCGCTGCGCCCTGACCGGCAAGATCGCCGGTGCTGAACGCCGTGTCCGAATTGAACTCAAGGCTTTCCTTGCGGTACTCGACACCGAAGACGACATCGACGCCCTGATCGGACCACGGGGTCTTGAGCCCGTATTCACCCAGCGAGCCTGAAACGAAGGCACTGGCGACCTGCTGGCTCACGACACCGCGCGAGAAGCCCGGCGTCGAGAGGTACTGGACCGACGCCTGGCTCGGCGTGACAGTGCCAGGCGAGAAGATGTCCCACGGCACGCAGTTCGGATCGCTGCCGTCCAGCGTCGAGCGGCAGACCGGGGTCACACCGTCCGGACCCAGAACGACGTCGAGCGCCCGGTTGAGCCGGGTGACCGAGAAATCGTTGAGGTACGTCTGGTTGTAGTTGTTACGACCATATTGGTAGTAGGCGTCATACGACCAGGCCGGGGAAAGGTCGCCCTTGACCCCGATCAAAGCGCGGTAGCTGACGTGCTGGAGATCGTCCTGACGCGCACCACCTTCGACGTTGCGACGCAGGATCTGCGCGAATGCACGATTGTAGGTATTGCCGGACAGCTGGTCGATGAAATCAAACGCCGTGGTCTGCAGCTGCGGTTCGCCAAGTCCGCGATCCGCACGTGCCTGATTTTCGGCGGCGACGTTGCCGGTCACGATGAAGGCATCGCCCGGAAGCGGGCTGACCAGCAGGTTGTCGGCGTTGCACAGCGTGTCGCGCTGCGACGTGCTGAGCAGCGGATTGTCGCAGTTGATCGACAGCGTGTTGCCGAAGTCACCCGACGGAGCGATCTGGGCAACCGTGCGGTTGTCCATGAACATGAACTCCATATAGGGCTTGATCGCGTCCGAGATTTCGTAATCCGCGAACACGCCGGCGGTGTAACGCTCGTCGGGGCGCTGGAAGTAGTTCAGCGGGCCGAAGTTGAATGCCGTGAAACCGGGCAGAAGCGTGCGGTTGGGGCCGAACTGGGCGAGGGTCGAGGTGAAGTCCGCGCCCGAGCCGGTGTTGTAGAACACCGTGCCGGTGGCCGACGTGGCCGAACCGCCGCAGTTGTACAGACGACCGCCGCCAGCAACCGTTGCCGCAGTGTTCGCCGAGAGCGTGCACGACGAATAGTCGCGGCGGGCCTGCAGCACCGGATCGATCTTGCGATAACCGGCGTAAGCGGTGACGCGGCCACGGCCATCGTCAAAGCTGCTGCCGAACGCGACGGTGGCATCGAGCGTGCCGCCATCGGTGACCATGCCAGTCGGATAGCCGAAGCCGCGCGCATCATTGGCACCGCGGATATCGGCCGAAGCACGGTTGTTGTGGTTGTAAACGCCGTAGTTGGCGTTGATCTTGAAGCCTTCGAAATCGGTATCGAGAACGAAGTTGACAACGCCGGCCACAGCGTCCGCACCGTACACCGACGAAGCGCCGCCGGTCAGTACGTCGACGCGCTCGATCAGCGCGGCGGGGATGATGTTGATGTCAGCCGCCGAGGTGCTGACCGTGCCGGGCTGCAGACGGCGACCATTGACCAGAACCAACGTACGCTCAGAGCCGAGGCCGCGCAGGTTGAGCGTGGCAGTGCCGGTCGCGCCGTTCGAGATGTTGGCGCCCTGGGCAGCGAACACCTGCGGCAGCGAGTTGATGAGGTCTTCGACGCGGGTGGTCCCGGTAACGGCGAATTCCTCTGCGCTCACAACCGTGACCGGGCTCGCCGATTCAAGGTTGGGCGAACGCAGGCGCGTACCCGTAACGACGATGGCCTGTTCGGCATCTTCGCTTTCAGCGGCGGCATCGGTGGTAACATCGGCGTCCTGCGCGAACGCAGGGGTAGCCATGGTCAGCGCGATAACGGCTGTTGCCGCACCGGCCTTCAGAAGCGAGTGCTTCTTCATGTGGTCTTCCTCCTCTAGGTTTGACCAGGTCAATTGACACTTTTTACGTCAAGGGCCGCTGACTTTTGCGACATCCAGCCCTCTCCGACGTGCGGGATGCGCCAACCGCCTAGGCAGTGCAAACCCAATGTGCCCACTTGGAAAGACTTGCGCGGCACCTGTTACGCTTCTGCAACACTGGCAACACCGCCCGGTCACATGCGTCAATCCGTCGAAGCGCCTCCCCGCATTTTGCCAGCTTGATTTGCGCCCGGCGCTTCAATAGGCGGTGGGCAGCAAGCAAGTGGCGAACCGCAACCGATTGCCGGTGACATGCGTGCCAACGCCCGACCTGTTGCAGGAGAGAGACATGACCACAGCCTATATCGTCGAAGCTGTCCGCACCGCCGGTGGCCGCCGCGGCGGGCGGTTGGCCGGAGTGCACCCGGTCGATCTGCTCGCGCAGTCATTGGATGCGATCGTCGCGCGCAGCGGGATTGACCCGAAGGCGATTGACGATGTCGTCACCGGCTGTGTCAGCCAGGCGGGCGAGCAGGCGCTGCAGGTGGGCCGGATGGGCGTGCTGGCCTCCAAGTTGCTGCCGCAGTCCACCCCTGCCGTCACCATCGACCGCCAGTGCGGCTCCAGCCAGCAGGCGATCCAGTTCGCCGCGCAGGCGGTGATGAGCGGGACGCAGGATGTGGTGATTGCCAGCGGCGTCGAAAGCATGACGCGCGTGCCGATGGGCTCGAACGTCACGCTGCACATGAAGGAAGGCCTCTACGCCAAAGCCGAAGGGATCGAGGCCAAGTGGCCCGGCATCAACTTCAGCCAGTTCATGGGCGCGGAGATGATCGTCAAGAAGCACGGCTTCACCAAGGATCAGCTCGATCAGTTCGCCTATGACAGCCATCGCAAGGCGATTGCCGCAACGCAGGCAGGCGCCTTCGAGCGCGAGATTGTGCCGGTCGAGGTCGCGACCCCCGAAGGCGCGGCGATGCATACGGTCGATGAAGGCATCCGCTTCGACGCCAGCCTTGAAGGGATCGCGGGCGTCAAGCTGCTGTCACCCGATGGGGCGATCACGGCGGCATCGTCGAGCCAGATCTGCGACGGGTCTTCGGCGGTGCTGGTGGTGAGCGAAGCGGCGTTGAAGGCCCACGGCCTCACCCCGCTGGCGCGCATCCACAACCTTACGGTAACAGCGGGCGATCCGGTGATCATGCTCGAAGAACCGCTGTTCGCCACCGACCGCGCCCTTCAGCGCGCCGGGCTCACCATTGACGACATCGACCTTTACGAGGTGAACGAGGCCTTTGCGAGCGTGCCGATGGCGTGGCTCAAGCATACCGGGGCCGATCCCGAACGGCTCAACGTCCACGGCGGGGCGATTGCGCTCGGCCACCCGCTCGGTGCATCCGGCACCAAGCTGATGGCGACGCTGGTTCACGCCTTGAAGCGCCACAGCAAGAAATACGGCCTCCAGACGATGTGCGAAGGCGGCGGGGTCGCCAACGTGACGATTGTCGAGAGCCTCTAGAACACCATTGAGTCCCCGCGAAGGCGGGGACCTCCCTCGAACACGAACGAGACCCCCGCCTTCGCGGGGGCGCACCCCAAAAAGGAAAATCACATGGAAGTTTCAGCCAACACCCCCGCCGTCGTGACCGGCGGCGCTTCGGGCCTCGGCGCGGCCACCGCGCGCGCGCTGGCGGCAAAGGGCGCGAAGGTCGCGATCTTCGACATGAACGCGGAGAAGGGCGAAGCGCTCGCCGCCGAACTCGGCGGGGTGTTTTGCATGGTCAACGTGACCAGCGATGCGGACGTTGACGCAGGTTTCGCCAAGGCCCGCGCCGCCCACGGGCAGGAGCGCATCCTCGTTAACTGCGCCGGGATCGGCAACGCGATCAAGACCGCCAGCCGCTCGAAGGAAGACGGATCGATCAAACACTTCCCGATCAGCGCCTTCGATTTCGTCATTCAGGTGAACCTGATCGGCACCTTCCGCTGCATCGCCAAGTCGGCGGCGGGGATGATGAGCCTCGATCCGCTCGACGAGTTCGGTGAGCGCGGGGCGATCGTCAACACCGCGTCGGTCGCGGGCGAGGACGGCCAGATCGGGCAGGCGGCTTACTCGGCTTCGAAGGCCGGGGTGATCGGCATGACGCTCCCCATCGCGCGCGACCTGATGAACGAGGGCATCCGGGTGAACACCATCCTACCCGGCATCTTCGACACGCCCTTGCTGGCCGCCGCGCCGCAGAACGTGCGCGACGCGCTCGCGGCATCGGTACCGTTCCCCAAGCGGTTGGGGATGCCGGTGGAATACGCCAAGCTCGCCATGACCATGATCGAGACCGGCTACTTCAACGGCGAGGACGTGCGCCTCGACGGCGCGATCCGGATGGCGCCGCGTTGATGAAGAAGTGCGTCCCCGCGCAGGCGGGGACCTCGTCCGGCTTGGCACGATCTCGCCTGAGGCCCCCGCCTGCGCGGGAGCGCATTTCTTGGGACGCGGAGGGACTGGCTGAGCACTTTCCTACCTTCTGCGTCGCGCCTAACCTCGCCGCGCCATGCACACGACGCGCGCATCCACCTCCCGCACCCCCTCTCAAAAGCGCGCCCGTCGCGAGGCTTGTTTTCGTTCCCTGGACAGTGTCTCATGTGTCTCCAACAAGGGCGCTGAGGCCCTGATCGGGAGTGAGCCTACATGACCCAATACACCCAGATCATCGTCACCAAGGCCGATGGCATTGCCACCATCACTCTCCATCGCCCCGACAAGATGAACGCCTATACCCGCACCATGGGCGAGGAGATCATGGCGGCGATGGACGATATCGACGTCGATGATGGTTGCCGCGCGGTGATCTTCACGGGTTCTGGCGAGCGGGCGTTCTGCGCGGGAGCTGATCTGACGCCGGAGGGCGGGGGACAGGTGTTTGCCAGCGGGGAGACGGTGGAGAGCCTCTCCGACACCCGCGTGCGCGACGGCGGGGGACTGCTGACCCTGCGGCTGTTCGAGAGCAAGAAGCCGCTGATCTCGGCCTGCAACGGCGTCGCGGTCGGCGTCGGAGCGACGATGCAGCTTGCGATGGACATCCGCCTCGCCAGCACCACCGCGCGGTACGGCTTCGTGTTCGCCCGGCGCGGGATCGTGCCCGAGGCGGCGTCGAGCTGGTTCCTGCCGCGCATTGTCGGCATCTCGCAGGCTTTGGAATGGTGCTACACGGGCCGCATCTTCGATGCCGAAGAAGCGCGCGCAGGCGGGTTGGTGCGCTCGGTCCACGCGCCCGCCGATCTGCTCCACGCTGCCAAGTCCCTCGCCAGCGAGATTGCCGAGAACACCTCGGCGATTTCGGTAGCGATGACGCGGGCGATGATGTGGCGGCTGGCGGCGGCCGATCACCCGATGGAAGCGCACAAGATCGACAGCCGCGCGATCTATCGCCTCAGCCGCGGGGCCGACGCCAAGGAAGGCATCGCCAGCTTCCTCGACAAGCGCAAGGCGATGTATCCCGGCAAGGTCAGCGCCGACATGCCCGATTTCTACCCGTGGTGGGACGAGCGGCCCTATGAGTGACGCCGACGGCGAGGGGGCGGGGCAACTCGCAGGCTTTCTGCCCTATCAGCTCTCGGTCGCGTCCAACGCGGTGAGCGCGCTGATCGCCGAGCGGTATCGCAAGCGGTTCGGGCTCAAGATCCCCGAATGGCGGATCATGGCGGTGCTGGGTGACGCCGGGAGTATGACCCAGCGCGCGCTGACCGCGGCCACCGTTATGGACAAGGTCGCGGTCAACCGCGCGGTCAAGGTGCTGGAGGAACGCGGGCTCATCGCGCGCGTGCCGAACCCTGAGGACGGGCGCTCGCACCTGCTTGCGCTGACGGACGAGGGCAGGGCGATCCATAGCGAAGTGATGCCGCTCGCCCGCGCGACCGAGCGCGATCTCGTCGCGGGCCTCGCGCCGGGGGAGGAGGAGGCGCTCCGCCGCCTGCTCGCCGAACTGCGCCGCCGGGCGATGGAACTGGCCGACAAATAACGAAAAAGGGCCGGATCGGGATTGGTCCCCGATCCGGCCCTGGGGCTGATCTTCAAGTGTGTTACTTGTTGATCAGGTTATCCGAGATCGAGCAGGCCGCCGGGCCAAGAATGACCACGAACAGCGTCGGCAGGATGAACAGGATCAGCGGCACGGTCATGATCGCGGGCAGACGCGCGGCCTTCTCCTCGGCGCGCATCATGCGCTCGTTGCGGAACTCGGCCGACAGCACGCGCAGCGCGCTGGCGAGCGGGGTGCCGTAACGTTCGGTCTGGATCATGGTCGTCACCACGCCCTTCACCGCTTCGAGATTGACGCGGTAGGCCAGGTTGTTGAACGCCATCTTGCGTTCGTTGAGGAACGACAGCTCGATCGCGGTCAGAGCGAATTCGTCGCCCAGTTCGGGATAGGCGCGGCCCAGTTCCTTGGCGACGCGGTTGAAGGCAGCATCGACGGTCAGACCGGCCTCGGCGCAGATCACGAGGAGGTCGAGCGCATCGGGCAGGCCCTTCTGGATTTCCTTGGTGCGCTTGGTCGCCTGGTTGCTGATGTAGATTTCCGGACCCTTGTAGCTCAGGAACACAGTCCCCGCGAACACGCCGAGGCGCATGAACGGGCTCCAGTCGGGCCACACATCGACGACATAGATGAGCAGGCCCATTATGCCGCCGAGCACAACCGGTGCGATCGCGCGGGCGCCGATGATCAGAACCGCCAGTTCCTTGTTGCGGTAGCCGGCATGGGCCAGCTTCTGCTGGATGATCTTGAGCTGGCTTTCCTGCAGCACGTTCATCTTGCCAAGGCTGTCCTTGACCTTGTCGGTCGTGCCGCTGCGGCGCACCAGGCTGGCGCGCTTCTTCGAGGAGGAAGTGACGATCCCCGCCTTCAATTGCTCGCGCCGCGCCTCGAGCGCCTTGACGCGCTTGGCCATCGGATCGCGGATGGTGACCGCGGCGTAAATCGCCAGCATCACCGCGAACGCGGCCATGCCTGCCATCAGGGTCCCGACGAGGATAACGTCGAAACCGAGCAGCGTGGGGCCATTGGGTTGGTCGATCATGGTTGCAATGCCCCCGCGTCAGATTTCGAAATTGATCATCTTGGCCATGATGAACACGCCAATGCCCATCCACACGCCTGCCCCCAGGCCGGCCACGATCAGGCGGTCATCGGTGAAGAAACCGCCCATATATTCCGGGTTGATGTACCAGATCAGGCCGAACACGATGAAGGGCAGCGAGCCGATGATGTAGGCCGAAGCCTTGGATTCCGAGCTCATCGCGCGGATCTTGAGCTTCATCTGGGCGCGCTTGCGCAGCACTTCGGCAAGGTTCGACAGCGTTTCGGCAAGGTTGCCCCCCGTTTCGCGCTGGATCGCCAGAGTGATCGTGAAGAAGTTGAATTCAGGAATGCCGAGCCGGTCGCCGGTGTCCTGCAGCGCGTCTTCCATGGTCTTGCCGACCTTGATGCGATCGATCACGCTCTTGAATTCGATGCCAACCGGCCCCGGCACTTCTTGGGCAACGATGCCGAGCGTTTCGGTCACGGGCAGGCCGGAGCGCAGGCCGCGCACCAACAGCTCGATGCCGTCGGGAAACTTGGTGATGAAGGCATTGGTGCGCTTGTTGATTGCGCGGCCCACCACGAGGTGCGGCAAGCCCGCGCCGACCACCAGGCCCACGCCGAGCGCGAGCAGCGGAGCACCGCTGGCGATGAACACCACCACCGCGATCCCGAGGATCAGGCCAATGGTTGTGTAGATGTACTGCGTAACCGACCAGCCCTTGCCAGTGCGGTCGAGCCGCGTGGCGAGCGCTTCCATTCGCGATCCCGAACCCTTGACCGCGTAGGCCTTGGGCTTGCGCGCGGCGACTGCGCGCTTGAACTGCGCGTCGACCTTGGCATCAAGGCTTTCCGAGTGGCGGTAGCGCAGCGCTTCCATCCGGCGCTTCTGCGCCTTGGACGCACCCGATCCGCTGATCAGCAGGTAGCCCACGACCATGACGGCAAAGATCGCCGAAGTGATGAGCAGGGTTTGGAAAAAGTCCATGCTGTAGCTTCCTGCCTGATGCCGCCGCTATCGGGCGACCGTGTTGCCGGGCCGGGCGGCACAAGCGATGCTGCGCGAGTGAGCGCTGTCCCCTTGTGCCGCGACCGGCCGATTACGCTTCCGCTGCCTCGGGCTTGGCCTTCTTCGCCATCAGCGACTTGAAGTCGAAGCCGCCGAGCAGCGATTTCTTTTCCTCGCCCAGCGACGCCATGTCGTCCGCGCTGACGCCGGCGACGCGCTCGGCGATCTGGCGGATCGCCGCGGTCGCCTTGCTCGAACGGTTGGCATCGACGAACACTTGACCCAGCTTGGCCGCGTTGGACGCCGCCTTGATGTCGTAAGGCACGACAAAGTCGACCTTGCGTTCGATCGAGGCTTCGAAATCGGACTTGCTGATTTCCGCAAAGCTCGGCTGGACCTTGTTGGCCACCACCATCGGATGCGCGTGCCCGGCGTTGGCCTTGAGCCACGACAGGATGCGGATGGTGTCGCGGGCCGAAGCCAGCGTCAGCTCGCAGGTCAGCACGACGATGTTCACGTCGGCCAGCAGCTGCGGGAAGTTGATCAGCATGTTGCGCGGCAGATCGATCACGGTCATTTCGAACGCTTGGCGGAACTCGTCCTCCAGCTGCACGAAAGCGGCGCCATCGGTCATCAGCGGCTGATTGATCGGAGCCTCTGCCGACAGGATCGACAGGTTGTCACCGGCGCGCACCATGGCACGTTCGATGAACAGCGGGTCGATGCGGCTGGGGTTCTCGATCGCGTCGGTCAGGCCACGGCCCGGTTCCAGATCGAGCGACAGCGCGCCGGTGCCGAAGTGCACGTCGAGATCGAGCAGCGCGGTCGGCGACTTGTGCTGTTCGCTGAACAGCCAGGCCAGCGAGGTCGCGATCATCGACGCGCCGACACCGCCACGGGTGCCGACCACAGCGGTCGAGATGTGCCGCTTGGGCGCATCGGGATCGCCCGCCTTGGGCGACATGAACACCGCAAGAGCCTGATTGAGCGCATCGTGCACCTGCTGCGGCGACAAGGGCTTGAGCAGGTAATCGTGGATCCCGCTCGAGAGCAGGTCACGGTACAGGCGCACGTCATTGACCTGCCCGACCGCGATCACCACCGTGCCCGGTTCGCACACTTCGGCGAGCGCGTTGATGTCGTTGAGCGGATCGCCGCTTTCCGACAGGTCAACCAGCAGGATTGCCGGGCTGGCGCTGACCGAAAGCGATTGCACCGCGTTGCGCAGGCCGCCCTTGTTGCACTTTTCCGGCTGCCAGCCGAGTTCGATCACGACCGGACGGATCACGTCCAGCGCAGTGTCATCGCAGATGTAAGCCGCGAAGGGATCACGATTGCCGGGCAAGCCCGATTTCCAGGGAGCATTCATGACTTAGTTACCTCCGCCTTCGCCGCCTTCGCCGCCGGTTGCATCCAACAATCCGCCCTTGCCGGTCGGATCCATCTCACGATAAGTCGAGATCGCCTTGTTCGAGGTGACGATCACCGTCTCGCTCGAACCCTTCTTGCCTTCGAGCAGATCCTGCGGATCGGCGACCATGGCAGCCAGGTTGCTATTGGTGGCACAGCCGAAATTGGCGTTAGTGCCGTTGCTGTAATTCATGTCCGAACGCTCCGACCAGTCGGGACAACCGGGCACGGCAGCGGTCGAACGGGTGATCACCACGCGCGCCTGACCGGGATTGATCATGCCGCTGGTTACCGGTGCGGTGTCGCTGACGATCAGGCCGTAGCGTGCCGCCAGATCGCGGATTGCGCCGGTCACCGCCGGGTTGTTGCCCGGGTTCTCGATCGCGATACGATCACCGTAACGCAGGTCCATCGTCGCAAACCAGCCGTCGAGACGCTGCTGTTCCGAAATCGGCAGACCGGCCGAAGTGGTGGTCACATCCAGCGTGAAGTTGGTGCGATCAACCACCGGCTGCTTGGTGCTGTAAAGCGAGGTGTTGCTCGGCATGCCGCCGCAGCCCGCCAGGCCCAGACCCAGCGTCAGCGCGAGAGCGAGAGCCGGCACCTTCGCCAGCGTTGTGTGTCGTTGAAGAGACATCGTACTCACCTTTCTCACGTTAGAGGCTGAAGCCCGGGGCCGCTGCGTTGGCCTCGCGTTCGTCCTTGCGGTCTTTCTTTTCGGCGCGGCGCGGCTTTTCCGGCTGCGTCGGGATGATTGCGGCGGGATCGGCGTCGCTCACCTTGGGCTGCGGAGCCTCCGGCATCGACGAGGTCGGCCCGGGGCGTTGTTCGCCCGAGACGCCGGCGGTTTCCTTGTAGCCGATCAGCTGCTGGAATTCGTTCGCGGAACGGAACCCGTCAGTCGGCAGCTTGATGTCCTTGGCGTCGACCGGCTTGACCAGATAGGGCGTGACGACGATCACCAGTTCGGTCTCACCGCGACGGAATTCGCGGCTGCGGAACAGGTTGCCGAGGATCGGCACATCGGCCAGCCCAGGTGCCTTTTCGAGGACGTTCTGCGAGGTGTTGCTCATCAGACCGGCGATCATGAAGCTCTGACCCGAGCCCAGCTCCACCGTGGTTTCGGTGCGGCGGGTGGTCAGCGCGGGCACCTGGAAGCCGTCAAGCACGATCGACCCTTGGGTTGACAGTTCCGAAACTTCCGGACGCACACGCATCGAGATGCGGCCATTGGCAAGCACGGTGGGCGTGTAGGCCAACCGCACGCCGAACTCGCGATATTCGATGGTCACGTTGCCGAGACCCTGCGAAATCGGGATCGGGAATTCGCCGCCCGCGAGGAACGTCGCGGTTTCGCCCGAAAGCGCGGTGAGGTTCGGTTCGGTCAGCGTGGTAACGAGGCCGAGGCGCTCGGACACGTCCAGCGCACCGATCACGTCGAGGCCGAACAGGCGCCCCAGACCGGCAATGGTCGTGCCCGCATCACCTGTGGTGTTGATCCCCGGGCCTGTGATGGTGTTCACGCCATCTGACACCGAGAATCCAGCGGTCGAATTACCAACCGCGACCGGGCCGCTCGGATCGAAGCGCTGCGAACCTGGCGTCAGATTGCGACCGGTGCCGACGCCACCACGGAAACCGCCCACGGCGGCATCGTAGGTGGAGACATTGCCAGCGATCTCGCGAAGCAGGGTACGGCTGACTTCGGCAAACTTCACATGCAGGCTAACCTGCAGCGGGGTTGCGGTGCGCATCCGGCTGATCACGTTGGCTTCCTTGCCGAGGAACGCCTGCACCAGGCGCTCGGCCTCGGCAGCATCTTCGGGGGCGGCCACGGTGCCGGTCAGCAGCACGGTGTTGGTGCCCATGGTCGACACATTGACCTTGGCATCGGGCATCGCCAGCGCCAGCATCTGATCGACGCTGCCGATGTTCGACCCGACCCGGATATTGGCCGAGAAGATCACATCGCCGCTCGCATTGCTGGCATAGATGGTGGTTTCACCGCCCGCCTTGCCGAACACGTAGAGCTGACGCTGCGATTTGATCTGCACGTCGGCGACTTCGTCATTGGCGACGAACACGTCGGCCATGGTGCCGGGCACCGTCACCAGCTCGCCGCGACCGATCGACAGGACGATTTCCTGCGCCGGGCTGACGACCTGCTGCGCGATGGCCGTGGTCGCCGGCATCGTCGCCATCGGCACCGCCGCAAGGGCAGCCACCAACAGCCTGGTCTTGTAAGTGCGTGTCATGGGTTTGCCCCCCTTGAGACAAAGCGGATGTTGCGAAATGTTGCTCGACATGGTCAGCGTCCTTCTCAGTAGACCAGCGTCGCGCCGGCGGCGGGCACGGTCTGCCCGGCGCGGCGCAGGCCACGGGCCTGACCGCTGAGGATCGCACCGGTATCACCGGCCACCTCGTTGGTGGTCGCCTTGCCGCGAGTCACCCGGACGCTGGGGCCGGTGTAGACCGGAACCTGCGGACCCGACGGGCCAGCGGCATAGCTGGGCTGCGGAGCGAAGTTCTGCACCTGCTGCGAATCCCCGCTCGGCTTGGTGGAACGCTGGAAGCGCGACACATCGCCGCCGGTGACCGAGCTGATGCCCTTGTCGATCGGACGGGCCATCGCCTGGCGCAGCATCTTTTCTTCCTGCTCGGGCGTGGCATTGGCCGGGATATTGACGTCACCCGAGGCAATCGCCCGTTCGAGATCCGAGGGGCTGTCCGCGAGCGAGCGCAGCGACAGGCTGAGCGTGCCCACTTTCATGGAAACAGCGACCTTTTCGGCCATCTTCGGGGTCACTTCGAGCGTGACGGTCTGAAATTCCTTGACCACGGTCTTGCCGTTTTCGTCGGTCGTGGTTTCAGTGGCCTGGTCGGTGGCGAGCACGCGCAGGTTACGCAGCACGGTTTCGCCCGTGTACAGGTTCTGCTCGTCGCCCGATCCTTTGATTTCGGCGCTCATCACAAGATCGACGCGGTCACCCGGGAAGACGAAGCCGCCCACCGCGGTTTTGGCCGACACCGGCACCGTCACGGCGCGCATGCCCGGCCCGAGAGCCGCTGCCAGGAAGCCGCGATCGCCGGGGCTGACCAGCGAGCCTTGCGTGACCGGCTCACCCGCGGTGACCGGATAGCGCACGACCGTGCCCAGCAGCTTGTTGAGATCGGCTTCGCCATCAATGAAGTAGGCGTCCTGCACCAGCTCCTTGGGCCAGGGCTGGTAAACCAGCGCATCAGCCGTGATGATGGTGCCTGCGGTAAGCGCGCGCTTGGCCACCAGCACCCGAGGGCCGGTGGGTTGAGCTGCCGCTTCCGCTGCGGGGGCTGCGCCTCCGCCGAACATGCTACGTGCCGCAAAGGCCGTTCCGATCGCGATGATCAGCGCGCCGATCAGCAGAACCAGTTTCTTCCTATCCATGGCTGACAAAGCCCCCTTGTAAACGCCCTTGGTTGATTACCGGGCCGGTATGGTTTCGATGGTTACGTCCTGATTGGTTAAAATCGGGTTCACGCCGCAGGGGCGGTCACAATCCCGGTGGGCAGATAGTTGACGGCGAGCACCCACAGCCCGCCAAATGCGATCGCCACGCCATAGGGAATGGCGAGCTTTTCCTTCTGGCGGCGGGCAATGTGCCAGGCCCCCATCACCAGAGTCAGCACGCCGCCCGACAGCGCCATGATGACCAGCAGTTGCACGAACATCTCGGGCGGGATCCACAGCGCCAGCGCGGTCAGCAGCTTCACGTCGCCGCCGCCCATCATCTTCAAGGCAAACATCCCTGCGAGCACGACAAATGCGGCCAGCGCCACACCCAGTTGCAGGGCCACGCCCGGCCACAGCGACAGCCCGCTCGCCCACCAGAACAGCGGCGCGCCCAGCGCGATGGCGAGGTTCAGCCAATTGTCGATCCGGCGGTGGCGCATATCGGTGAACGCGGCCACGACCAGCGCAATTGCCAAGGCGATCAGCAGACCGTAGTGAAGCGTGTTCATCGACTTTGAGCCCCCGGGGATGCCGTGCGACAGGCACAGGCAGTCCTTCTTCGGGACACAGCTACAGGTTATGACTTACCAAATAGTAACCACGTCCGGAGGCTCGGCGATTCACGATACCGTCAACAGTGCGAGCATCGACCGCAGGGCAATCCCGGCGGCTGCGCGTGAACGCGTGTGGCACGCGGCCGATGGCCATGCGATCCGCCGGATCGACTGGCCGGGGGCGCTGGTGGGCATGCGGCGCGGTTCGATCCTGTTCCTGCCCGGGCGCGGCGATGCCTACGAGAAATATCTCGAGACGCTGGAGCAATGGCACCGCGCCGGATGGCGGGTGACCGCGGCGGACTGGCGCGGACAGGCCGGATCGGGGCGGCTCGGCAAGGATGCGGTGACGGGGCATATCGAGGATTTCGACCACTGGCTCGACGATCTCGCCGCGTTCTGGCCCGGCTGGGTCGCGGCAACGCCGGGCCCGCATGTGCTCGCAGGTCATTCGATGGGCGGGCATCTGGTGCTGCGCGCGCTGGTCGATCACCGAGTCAGCCCCGACGCGGTGGTGCTGAGCGCGCCGATGACCGGGATGAACGGCCCGCCGCTGCCGCTACCGATGCTGCACGCCATAGCGCGGCTGATGTGCATGATCGGCGATCCGACGCGGCAGGCGTGGAAATGGAGCGAGAAGCCCGGAGAGCTGCCCGCCGCGCGCGCCAACCTGCTGACGCACGATCCCGAACGCTATGCAGATGAGCAGTGGTGGCGCGATCATCGTCCTGAACTGGTGATGGGCCCGGCCAGCTGGCGCTGGGTCGAGCGCGCCTATGCCTCGTGGCGGCGGCTGGAGGAGCCGGGCGCGCTGGAAGCGGTCGGCGTGCCGGTGCTGATCCTGTCGACTGCTGCCGACAAGCTGGTCAGCCATACGGCCAACCTCGCCGCTGCACAGCGGCTGCCCAAGGGCGAGCTGGTCGCCTTCGGACCGGAAGCGCAGCACGAGATCCTGCGCGAGGTGGATGCGGTGCGCGACCGCGCGATGGCGGCGATTGCCGGATTCCTTGACCGGGTGGCGCCCGCGCGATGATCTACGACTTTGCCATTATCGGCGCGGGCATGGCAGGCGCGAGCATCGCGGCGGAGCTTGCGCCCCACGCCAGTGTGCTGCTGATCGAGGCAGAGGAAACGCCGGGCTATCACGCCACCGGGCGCTCGGCGGCGTTCTGGGATGAATGTTATGGCGGCCCCGGCGTGGTGCCGCTGACGCTGGCCTCGGGACCCTATCTCGCCGAACACGGCTTTCTCACCCCGCGCGGCGCGCTGCATATCGGCCGGGCGGAAGATCGCGCGGCGATGGACGAATTCGTCGCCACCTTTGCCGGGACGGGGGTGACGATCGAGCGGTTGTCAGCAAGCGACATCGCCGCGCGCGTACCCCAGATCCGGCCTGAATGGTGCGAGGGGCTTTCCGAACCGGCGTGCGCCGATATCGACGTGGCGGGGCTGCATCAACATTACCTTGGGTTGGCCAAGCGGAATGGGGCGGAGGTTGCCTGCCGCGCGCGGGTGGCGCAGATGGCGCGCGCCAAGGGCGTGTGGACGATCACCGGCGAGCGCGGCGAAAGCTGGCGCGCGGGATCGATCGTCAACGCGGCGGGGGCATGGGCGGACGAAGTGGCGCGCCTCGCCGGGCTCGCGCCGGTCGGCATCACGGCCTATCGGCGCACGGTTGCGGTGCTGCGGGTCGATCCGGTTGCGCCTGCCGATCTGCCGCTGGTGCTGGACATCAATGGCGGGTTCTATTTCAAGCCCGACGGCGGCCGGCTGTGGCTCAGCCCGCATGACGAAGACCCGTCCGAACCCTGCGACGCCGCGCCCGAGGAGCTGGATATCGCTATCGCCATCGGCCGCTTCGAGCAGGTCACCGACTGGCGCATTGCGGCGGTCGAGCGGCGCTGGGCTGGCCTTCGCAGCTTCGCACCTGATCGCCTGCCGATCTATGGCACCGATCCCGAGGCCGAGGGGTTCTTCTGGTTTGCAGGCCAAGGCGGCTTCGGCATCCAGACCGCGCCCGCCGCCGCACGGCTCGGCGCACAGCTGCTGCTCGGGCAGGCGCGCGATGCGATGACCGCGGACCTCGATGCGGCGGCTTATGCCCCTGATCGTCTGCGCGTAATGGCCTAGCCAAGCCCCGCGCAATCTGGCACCCCTGCGCCGCTGGCTCGACCGGCCTCACAACGAAAAAGTGGAAGGGGTATTTTCATGGCGCACACATTCGAAATCTATAAGGATAACGCCGGCGAGTTCCGCGTGCGGTTCAAGTACAATTCCGAGGTCATGTTCTCGACCCAAGGTTATTCGAGCAAGTCGAGCGCGCAGAACGCGATCGATTCGATCAAGAAGAACGGCCCTGACGCGGCGGTCGAAGACAACAGCTGATTTCTGAAAATCCGCTCGCCCTGAAAGTGTCGAAGGGCGAGCGGCTTCAGGCTTGGCCGGCTGCGAACCGCCCCGCCTCGGCACTCGCCAGCGCATCGGCGCGTTCGTTTTCGGGGTGCCCGGCGTGGCCCTTGACCCAGTGCCAGGTGACATGGTGCGGGCGCGCGGCTTCGATCAGATCGTGCCACAGATCGGCATTGCGCACCGGCTTCTTGCTGGCATTGACCCAGCCATTGCGCTGCCAGCCGTGGATCCACTTGCTCATCCCGTCGAGCACGTATTTGCTGTCCGAATAGAGGTCGACCACGCAAGGCTCGATCAGCGCGTTGAGGCCCTTGATCGCGGCCATCAGCTCCATGCGGTTATTGGTGGTCTCCGGCTCGCCGCCGGAGAGTTCCTTCTCGTGCTGGCCCATGCGCAGGATCGCGCCCCAGCCGCCCGGGCCGGGATTGCCCTTGCACGCGCCGTCAGTGAAGATTTCAACCCGCTTCATGCGAGCAGCCCCGCACCCGCTGCATCATAGAAGCGCCAGCGCGCGGCGAACTGCATCGGGTCCTTGCGGGTGACGAGCGCATCGGCGGGGGTCTCCAGCCAGTCCTCCGCGCGGCTGGCGACGAACCTGAGGCACGCGCCCTTGGCCACGTCAGCGAACAGCGCGCGTTCCACCGGTTCGAGCCGCCGGACGCTCTGATACCCTTCGAACAGCGCCGCGCCGCAATCGGGGCGATAGGCATTGCCCGTATCAAAACACCACGCCGCATGGGTCACCGCCAGATCGAGCAGCATCGGCCCGGTGCAGGCGAAATAGAAATCGATCAGCCCCGTCACCCGGTCGCCCAGCATCAGCACATTGTCGGGGAACAGGTCGGTGTGGGTCTGCGATTGCGGCAGGGCCGATAGATCGAGCGCCGCCGCCGCATGGGCATGGCCGAGCATCGCAGGAAGCGCCGGATCGATCGTCGCCAGCCGCTCCGCCCCGCATCTGTCGAGGATCGCGGCGCTCGCGGCGAAGTCCATTGCGTTGGCGCGGGTCAGCGCGAAGTCCCGCGCCGCCAGATGGAGCTGCGCCAGCACCGCGCCCACGGCCCGCGCCTGCGCGGCGGTGGGCCGGGTGGGTGAGACGCCGGGCAGGAACTCGATCAGCGCGGCGGCCTTGCCATGCTCGATCCGGTAGGTCGCGCCATCGCAGTCGTGGATGGTGCGCGGCACCGGGCAGTCCTTGCCCGCCAGATGATCGAGCAGGCCGAGGAAATAGGGCAGGTCGGCTGTATCGATGCGGCGTTCGTAGAGCGTCAGGATGAACCGTGTGCCGCTGTCCCCCGACCCGGTCGTCTCGACCAGCCAATTCGAGTTTGATACGCCCTCGGCAATGCCCTTGGCCGAGACCAGATCGCCAACGTCATATTGCGCGATCAGCCGGGCGAGGTCCTCCGCCCCGAGATGGGTGTAAACCGCCATCCGCCCACAAGCCCGGCGTTATTCGGTGAGCTGGCGCGGCAGCTTGAACACCATCTTCTCGACCGTCGCGGTGATTTCCTGCTCGCGGATCGTGCGGTGCTCGGCCAGCGCCGCGACCACTTCTCGCACCAGCACTTCGGGTGCCGAGGCACCCGCGGTCAGGCCCAGCGTCTCCACCCCTTCGAGCCACGCAAAGTCGATCTCGCCCGCGCGCTGGATCAGCTTGGCGGGCGTGCCGAGCCGCTCCGACACCTCGACCAGCCGCAGCGAATTGGACGAATTGGGCGCGCCCACCACCAGCACCAGATCGCAGTCCTGCGCCAGTTCCTTGACCGCCGCCTGCCGGTTGGAGGTCGCGTAGCAGATATCCTCCGCACGCGGGCCTGAGATATTGGGATAGCGCCATTCCAGCGCCTCGATCACCTCGCGCGTATCGTCCACCGACAGCGTCGTCTGGGTGAGATAGGACAGCTCCTCGTCGGAATCGAAGGGCAGCTTGTCCACGTCCTCGATCGTCTCGACCAATGTCATCTGGCCCGGTTCGACCTGGCCCATGGTGCCGATCACTTCCGGGTGGCCATCATGGCCGATGAAGATGATGTGGCGGCCTTTCTCGATCTGGCGCTCGGCCTGGCGGTGAACCTTGCTGACCAGCGGGCAAGTGGCATCGACATAGAGCAGCTTGCGGCGCTTGGCCTCGGCAGGCACCGTCTTGGGCACGCCGTGGGCGCTGAACACCACCGGCGCATCGTCGGGCACTTCGTCCAGTTCCTTGACGAAGATCGCGCCCTTGGCCTTCAGCCCCTCGACTACATATTTGTTGTGGACGATCTCGTGCCGGACATAGACCGGGCGGCCGTAGCGTTCGAGCGCCTTTTCGACGATCTCGATCGCGCGGTCGACCCCGGCGCAGAAGCCGCGCGGGGCGGCGATCAGCAGATTGAGCGGCGGGCGCGTGGCCGTATCGGCGTCGGTGGCGGGAAAGGGCGCGTTCATATCGCCCCCTCTAGCGCAAGGCGCACGTCCTCGCTAGGGCGCACGGGATCGGATTTTCGAGGACGGCTTTCAGAGCACCTTCCGACCAGTCTGGATCACCCTGACGGAGCCGATTTTGGCCCAGCGCAAGGAGCGAGGAGAGAGCCATGCTCAAGCATAGTGAACGACGAGGGACGCGGCGCTGGGCCAAAAGCGGCCCGCCCCTTCGGGGTCGCGCCAGGAAGCGCGCTGGCTTCGTCGCGGCCCTTGCAGGGGCAACCAGCCCCTGCTGCGTGCCGCTCCTGTCCAGCGCACTTCCTGGCGCGATCAGGATGACCCAGATTGGTCGGAGGGTGCTCTAATGATGCTTCGCGCGCGCGCCTTTTTTGCCATGACCGTCGTTGCGGCGCTGTCTGCCTGTTCGCAGAGGGGCGAGCTGGTGATCGATCAGGGCGTGGGCATTTCGAGCGTGCTCACGCTGTGCCCGGCGGTCGGCATTCCCGACTACACAGGGGACATTACCACCTTCCGCAATGCGGCGGATCGCTCGATGGCGAGCCTCGATGTAAGCGCGGCGATGACCAATCTGCGCGCCGAGTGCAATGACACCGCTGAACAGGTCTATTCCGAGGCGAGCTTCACGGTGAACGCGCGGCGCAGCGACACGCGCGGTGCCCGCACCGTGGCGCTCCCCTATTTCGTCACCATCGTGCGCGGCGGTAGCGCGGTGGTGAGCAAGCGCATCGGCACGGTGACGCTGACCTTCGCCGACGGGCAGGAGCGCGCCTCGGCCACCGCCAAGGCAGGCTCATTCGTCAACCGCGCCGATGCTGCCCTGCCCGAGGATATCCGCGAGAAGATCACCCGCCGACGACGCGCCGGGGACGCCGAAGCCGCGCTCGATCCGCTGGCCGATCCCGAAGTGAAGGCGGCGATTGCCCGCACGAGGTTCGAGATGCTGGTCGGCTTTCAGCTGACCGAGGATCAGCTTGCTTACAATGTGACGCGGTAGGACACCCCCTCCTGTTGTCCCTGCGGGACAGCTTCGCTTCCAGAGGAGGGGCGCGAGACTTGGCGGCTTGCCGCCTAGTCGCAGCGGGGTGGTGCCTTCGCACCGTGCGCGTGTGCCTGCGGCCCGCGCCACCACCCCCAACCCCCGATGCCTGCCCCGGCGAAGGCCGGGGCTGAAGAGGAGGGGACTCTCATCTCACCCCCGTCCCGGGCTTGACCCGGGACCCCGCTTCCTTTCTTGCAGCCGCGAGATATCGCGCACACTGCGCCCGAGACAGACATGACCGAACCCGAGACCCTCTATGCCGCCTATGCGGCGCTGATCGAAACCGTGTTGACCGATCTGGTCGGCGAAGGCGTGCTGCCCGCTGGCACCAGCTTCGCCAACGTGACGCTCGAACCGCCGCGCGATGCGAGCCACGGCGATCTGGCGACCAACGCCGCGATGGTTCTCGCCAAGCCTGCCGGGCTGAACCCGCGCGCTCTGGCCGAGGCGATTGTGGGCAAGCTTGCCGCGCACCCTTCCATTACCAGCGCCGATATCGCCGGGCCGGGCTTCATCAACCTGCGCCTCGCGCCTGCCGCCTGGCTCGACGAGCTTCAGGCGATCGCCGCGCTCGGCGGCGATTATGGCCGCTCCGCGATGGGCGGAGGCCGGGTGGTCAATGTCGAATATGTCTCGGCAAACCCCACCGGGCCAATGCACATGGGTCATTGCCGGGGCGCGGTGGTGGGTGATGCGCTGGGTTCGCTGCTGGAGTTCGCCGGGCACAAGGTCACACGCGAATACTACGTCAACGACGCTGGCGCGCAGGTCGATGTGCTCGCCCGCTCGGTGTATATGCGGTACCGCGAGGCGCTGGGTGAGAACATCACCATCCCCGAAGGTCTCTATCCGGGCGAATACCTTGTGCCGGTGGGTGAGGCGCTCGCCGCCGAGTTCGGCGACACCTACGCCGCTGCGCCGGAAGCCGATTGGCTGATTCTGTTCCGCACCCGCGCGGTCGCAGCGATGATGGACATGATCCGCGCCGACCTTGCCACGCTCGGCATCAAGCATGATCTGTTTTCCTCCGAGGCCGAATTGCAGGCCTCGGGCAAGGTCGATGCCGCCGAAGCGTGGCTGCGCGCGCATGACCTTGTCTATGACGGCGTGCTCGAAGCGCCCAAGGGCAAGGCCCCGCCGGAGGATTGGGAGCCGGTCTCGCTCCCGCTGTTCCGCTCGACGAAGTTCGGCGACGATCAGGATCGCCCCATCAAGAAATCGAACGGGGCGTGGACCTATTTCGGCGCGGACTTGGCCTACCACTTCCAGAAGGCGCAGGATGCCGACGCGCTGGTCGATATCTGGGGCGCAGACCATGCGGGCACGGTCAAACGCATCAAGGCCGCGGTCGCCGCGCTGACCAGCGCCGATGGGGCCGAGGCCAAGCCGTTCGAGGTCAAGCTCGTCCAAATGGTGCAGCTGATGAAGGGCGGCCAGCCGTTCAAGATGTCGAAGCGCGCGGGCAATTTCGTCACGCTCGCCGATGTGGTGGAGATGGTCGGCAAGGACGTGGTGCGCTTCACCATGCTGACCCGCAAGCCCGATGCGCAGATGGACTTCGATTTCGACAAAGTGGTCGAAGCCTCGAAGGACAATCCGGTGTTCTACGTGCAATATGCCCACGCGCGGATTCGCTCGACGCTGAGGAAGGCGGCCGATGCCGGATTTGCGCCCGACGATGCGGCGCTGGACCGGCTCGGTACCGAGGAACTCGCTCTGGTCGCCCGCGCCGCGCAGTTCCCGCGCGAGATCGAGGCGGCGGCGCGCGCGCGCGAACCGCACCGGATCGCGTTCTATCTCTACGATCTTGCCGCCGATCTCCATTCCTTCTGGAACCTCGGCAATGACCGGGTGGAAAAGCGCTTCATCGTGGAACAGGATGCAGGCCTGACAGCGGCAAGGCTTTTCCTTGCCACCGCAATCGGGCAAGTGATCCGCAATGGTCTCGGCGTGTTGGGCGTCGAGGCGGTGGAATCGATGTAACCGCTCAGGGGAAGGGCGCAGGGGTCCGTGATGGTCGAAGCCGAATACGAGGAACTCCACGAGGGCGAGAACGAGCTCGACCTGCCGGATACCGACAACCTGCCGTGGCTCGAATCCGACGTTGAGGACGACGACGCGGGCGGGTTGGATGCAGCGCAGCTTATGGGCTTTGCAGCCGGACTGCTAGTGCTGCTCGCCGCGGTTGTGGGCGGGGTGTGGTATGTCTCGAGCCGCAGCGGCGGCGAAGAGATTGTCGCCGATGGCAGCGTGATCGCCGCGCCGGCGGGTCCGATCAAGGTGCGGCCCGAGAACCCGGGCGGCAAGGAATTCGCGGGCACCGGTTCGGTTGCGCCAGTGGTCGGCGAAGGCGGCACGCGTCCCGCCGTGGTGGCAAGCAAGGAGCCCGCGCCCAAGCCTTCGATCGCGACAGTGGAGAGCGGGAAGGCCGCGACCGGCACGCCCGCGCCAAAGCCTGCCACATCGCCTGCGCCCGCAGCGGTCTCCGGCGTTGGCGTGCAGCTCGCCGCCTACGGCACCCGCGCGCGGGCCGAAGCAGGCTGGGCCGATCTGTCGCGCCGCACCGATGCGCTCGCCGGGGTCAAGCACCGGGTGGTCGAAGGCAAGGTCGATATCGGCACGGTGTATCGCTTGCAGGCCGTCGCTGCGACCCGTGCCGAGGCTGAGGCGCTGTGCGGGGCGCTCAAGGCGGATGGGCTCGATTGTCAGGTGAAGTAGGAAACCCGTCCCTTCCCCGGGCTTGACCCGGGGTCCCGCTTCTTGCGCGGAGAGGTGCGGGCTGAACCCGTCCCGCCAACGGACGGGCCGCAAGCGCACGCGCGCGCCCCGCAGCTGCTCGCGCGAAGCGCGAAGCGCAGCGAGGACTGCACGCCGGAAGGCGTGCAGCACACAAGAAAAGCTGGGCCCCGGGTCAAGCCCGGGGAAGGGTGATGTGAGCGAGCGCTTGTCGGGTCTTTGACAGGTCATTGCAGGGTCTTGGCGGGCTTTTCCCCGCTCTTGACGCCCCTTGACCCTTGCTAGACCTCTGCCAGCCTGCGATTCTGTGCCCATGGTTCCGGCGATTTTCGGCCTCAGCGGCCCGACCCTGACTGACGACGAACGCGCGTTCTTCCGCGAGGCCGACCCGGCGGGCTATATCCTGTTCGGACGAAATTGCGTTGATCCTCAGCAACTTCGCGCGCTGACCGACGATCTGCGGACGATCCACGGGCGCGATCGTCTGCTGGTTTCGATCGATCAGGAAGGCGGCCGCGTCGCGCGCCTGCGCCCGCCGCACTGGTCGCCCTATCCCTCCGGTCAAGTATTTGATGCGCTTTACGAAATCGCTCCCGCCAGCGCGATCGAGGCCGCCCGCGCCAATGCCACCGCGATGGCGCTGGAGCTCTCCGCGATGGGCATCACGGTCGATTACCACCCGCCGCTCGACCTGCGAATTCCCGAGGCGCACGACGTCATCGGCGACCGCGCGCTGGGCAGCGATCCGGTGCAGGTCGCGGCGCTGGGCAGGGCGATACTCGAAGGCATGGCAGCGGGCGGCGTCGCGGGTTGCATCAAGCACATGCCTGGCCACGGCCGCACCGATGTGGATACCCACAAATCGCTCCCCACCGTCACCGCCAGCGCGGCGGAACTGGAGGATGACATCGCTCCATTTCGCACGCTGAATCAGGCACCTATTGGGATGACGGGGCACCTCGTCTTCACCGCCTGGGATGCGGAGAACCCCGCGACGCTTTCGCCCACCATCATCGCCGACATTATCCGCGGCCAGATCGGCTTCGATGGCCTGCTGCTGACCGACGATATCGACATGGAAGCATTGGGCGGCACGATCCCCGAACGCGCCGCCCGCGCGCACGCTGCGGGGTGCGATATAGTGCTGAATTGCTGGGCGAAAATGGTGGATATGGAGGACATCTGCGCCGTGCTCCCCGCCATGTCGCAGGCCACCGCCGGGCGGCTCGACCGCGCGCTGGCAGGCACGCGCATCGCGCCCGTCATCGCGCCGGAACAGCGCGAACTTATCGCCAAGCGCGACGCGCTCCTCGCGCTCACCGGAACACCCGCATGAACGTCGAGGCCGAACCATTCATGTTCGCGGAGGCCAAGCCGGAAGCCGATGCGCTGTATCTGGAACTCGACGGCTGGGAAGGCCCGCTCGACCTGCTGCTCGATCTGGCGCGGCGGCAAAAGGTTGATTTGCGGCAGATTTCGATCCTCGCGCTGGTTGACCAGTATCTCAGCTATATCGAGCGTGCGGGTGCGCTGAAGCTGGAACTGGCCGCCGATTACCTCGTGATGGCCGCCTGGCTCGCCTATCTCAAATCGGCGATGTTGCTGCCCAAGGAGGAGCAGGAAGACCCCAGTCCCGAGGAACTGGCGTTGCGCCTGCAATTGCGCTTGCAACGCCTCGGCGCGATGCGTGAGGCCGCCGCGCGGCTGATGGCGCGTGACCGGATCGGGCGCGATGTGTTCCTGCGCGGCGCTCCCGAAGGCCTGCGCACCGACCGCAAGACCCTGTGGCGTTCCGACATGTTCGCGCTGATCCAGGCCTATGGTCAGGTCAAGGCGCGCACCGCGCCGCGCGTTTACCACATCGCCAACCGCCCGGTGATGACCCTCGATTCGGCGCTGGAGCGGGTGTCGGCGATGCTCGGGGTGACGCTCGACTGGATGGACCTGCGCGACTTCCTGCCGCCGCACGCCTCGCCCGAATTGAAGCGGTCTGCGCTGGCATCGAGCTTCGTCGCGGCGCTCGAACTGGCGAAGCGCGGGCGGGCCGAGATCGCGCAGGAGGAAGCGTTTGCGCCGCTGCGCATCCGGCGCCTCAAGGAAGGCGCGGCGCCATGAGCGGGACGCTCGAACGTGCGGTCGAAGCGACGCTGTTCGCCTCTGAGGAGCCGCTGACCGTCGAGGCGCTGGCGGCGCATCTCGGCGGGCTCGAACCGGGCGATGTGCGCGCGGCGCTGGCGGTGTTGGCAGGACACTATGCCGAGCGCGGAGTGCAGCTGGTCGAACGGGCTGCACGCTGGCATTTCGAGACCGCGCCCGACCTTGCTCACCTGCTGCGGCGCGAGAAGGAGCAGGTGCGCCGTCTCAGCCGCGCGGCGACCGAGGTGCTGGCGATCATCGCCTATCACGAGCCGGTCAGCCGTGCGGAGATTGAATCCATTCGTGGTGTGCAGACCAGCGCGGGGACGCTGGATGTGCTGCTGGAGGCGGGCTGGATCCGACTCGCAGGGCGGCGCGAGGTGCCGGGCCGTCCGGTGATCTATGCCACCACGCCCGCGTTCCTCGACCACTTCGGCCTCGAATCCCGCCGCGACCTGCCCGGCATCGACGAATTGCGCGCGGCCGGCCTGCTCGATCCGGTCGACGAGGCGATGGAAGCGGCGATGCGCTTCGATCCCGACGAGGCCGACGAGAATCTGGCGGACTGACTCGCAATTGCCGCATGCTTGTCCTAAATGACACGTTGTTGAGAGCCGCGTTTCGGCGCGGTTATATGGCGCGACCATTCGCCGCCGCCGTTCAGGAGTTGAGACATGGGTAGCTTTTCCATCTGGCACTGGTTGATCGTGCTGGTGATCGTGCTGGTGCTGTTCGGGCGCGGGCGCATTGCCGAGATGATGGGCGATTTCGGCAAGGGCATCTCCAGCTTCAAGAAGGGCATGAACGAGACCGAGGACACGGTCGCCAAGGCCGCGCGGATCGAACCGCCGGTCACGCCGACGCCGACCGAGGCGCCCGCTCCGGCTCCGGCCGACAAGACCGATAGCCCCGGCGCGTAACCCTCGCTTCAAGGAGGCGGCGCGGCCGCACCCACGATCATGTTCGATATCGGCGTTACCGAACTGCTGGTCATCCTGATCGTCGCGGTGGTCGTGATCGGGCCCAAAGACCTGCCGCTGGCGATGCGCACTGCAGGCCGCTGGATCGGCAAGATGCGGCGCATGTCGGCCCATTTCCGCAGTGGGATCGACGCGATGGTGCGCGAGGCCGAGCTCGAGGAAATGGAGAAGAAGTGGAAGGCGCAGAACGAGGAAATCATGCGCCGTTCCGCCGCGCTGACCGAAGCCGAAGCGGGCGCGCCGGTGATGACCGGGCCGCCGCCGGTGGAAGCGCCGCGACCTGTCGCACCGCCGGTCGAAGCGCCGCCCGCTGACCCCGCGCCGCCATCCAAGGCCAGCCCCGATGTTTGAGGTCAAAGACCTCGACGAGACCCGCGCCCCGCTGCTCGACCACCTGATCGAGCTGCGCACCCGCGTCATCCGCGCGCTGCTGGCGCTGCTGGCGGGCTTTGCGGTGTGCTTTTACTTCGCCGACGAGATCCTTGGCATTCTGGTGCTGCCGCTCAAGCAGGCGTTTCCCAATGGCGAGGGGCAGCTGATCTTCACCAAGCTGCCCGAAGTGTTCTTCGTCGAGTTGAAGGTCGCGCTGTTCGCGGGCTTCATGGTCAGCTTTCCGGTGATCGCCAACCAGCTGTGGGCCTTCGTCGCGCCGGGGCTCTATGCGCGCGAGAAGAAGGCGTTTCTGCCGTTTCTGCTGGCGACGCCAGTGCTGTTTGGGGCAGGCGCCTCGCTCGCCTATTTCGTGGTGATGCCGACCGCGTTCAAATTCTTCCTCGGTTTCGGCGGAGAGGCGGGAGGCCTCACGGTGCAGGCGCTGCCGAGCGCGGGCGAGTACCTCAATCTGGTGATGCAGTTCATCCTGGGCTTCGGGGTGACGTTCCTGCTGCCGGTGCTGCTGCTGCTGCTCCACCGCGCCGGGATCGTCACCCGTGCGCAGATGGTCGCGGCGCGGCGGTATGTGATCGTGGTGATCTTCATCATCGCCGCAATCGTGACGCCGCCCGATCCCGGCTCGCAGATCGTCCTCGCGGTGCCGTTGTGCCTGCTGTTCGAGGCTTCGCTGCTGCTGATGCGCTTGCAGGAAGGCGCCGTCGCCGCCGACAAGGCCGCGCGCGAGGCGGAGCAGGTGGCGGCAACCGAATAGGCGTGTAGGCAAGTTGACGAAGTTGACAGTGTGTCAAGCGCCCTTTCAGCCATTTTATCTCATTATTTCAACATATTGATATGAGAAAACCGAAGTTGACACATCGCGCGATTTAAAAATATTCCGACCGGTTTTGGCGAGCTGCCATGCTGCATGCCGGGTAAGGTCAAATCACGCTGCGAAAGAACACCGCGCTTGTAGAGCATCATCGGCAGGTAGGAAATCGGCCGGAACGGCCCGGTTATTCCCCGCGCACCTTCACCCCGCCGATCCACACCTCGAGCACCTTCGTCTGCCTGATCTCGTCCGGCGAGGCGAACAGCGGGTCGCGGTCGACCAGCAGGAAGTCGGCGCGCTCGCCGGGGATGAGGCGGCCGAAGCGGCCCTCGGCAAATCCGGCGAAAGCGGCGTCGGCGGTGAACCCGGCCAGCGCCTGTTCGCGGCTCACGGTTTCCTGCGGGAACCACCCGCCGAACGGCTGCCCACTCGCGTCGGTGCGGCTGATCGCGGCGGCGAGCCCGGCCCAGGGATCGGCAGGCTCCACCGGTGCATCGGAGCCGAACGCCAGCCGCCCGCCCGCATTGATGACGCTGCGCCACGGATAGGCCCCCGCCAGTCGCTGCGGTCCCAGCCGCGCTTCGGCCATCAGCCGGTCGGAAGTCTGGTGCAGCGGCTGCATCGAGGCGATGATGCCGTGCTGGCCGAGCTGCGGGATGTCTGCGGGATCGACGATCTGCGCGTGTTCGATCCGCCAGCGCCGGTCGCCGGAGTAGCTGGCCGAAAGCTCCGCAATCGCCCCCAGCACCTCGGCATTGGCGGCATCGCCGATGGCGTGGACGGCAGGCTGGAACCCAGCCATCGCCGCGCGGCTCATGAGGTTCCTGAGCTGCGCCGAAGTCAGCAGCGGCAATCCGCGCACGCCCGCCTCGTCGGCATAGGGCGCCTTGAGGCTCGCCCCGCGCGAACCCAGCGCGCCGTCGAGGTAAATCTTGATCCCGCCCATCCGCAGGCGGTCACCATAGAGCCAAACCGTCGGCTCCGGCCCGGCGGCGAGATCGAGCGTTGCGAAATTGTCGGCATAGGCCATGATGCGGATGCTCAATCGCCCGCTGTCGCCCGCGCGGCGGAACGCGCCCCAATCGGCCAGCGATGTGCCCATGTCGGCGACCGCCGTGACGCCCTTGGCCAGCAGCACGTCCTGCGCCTTGGCAAGCGCCAGATCGCGGTCGGCAGGGCGGGGTTCGGGGACGACACCGTTCACCAGCGCCATGGCATTGTCGACGAACACGCCCGCAGGCTTGCCGCCCGCCTCACGGATGATGCGCCCGCCCGCCGGATCGGCGCTCTTGGCGGTGACACCTGCGGTGGTGATCGCCAACGTGTTGCCCCATGCCGCATGACCATCCGCGCGTTCGAGCCACACCGGGCGGTCGGCGACCACCGCATCGAGTTCGGCTGCGGTGGGGAAGCGCCCGAGGCCCCATTTTTCCTGATTCCACCCGCGCCCCAAGATCCACGGACGGCCCGGATTTGCCTCGGCGAACGCCTTGATCGAGGCCAGCGCATCGTCGAGCGACGTGGTGCCCGACAGGTCGAGCGTCAGCGCGCCGAAGCCGATGCCCATCACGTGCACATGCGCGTCGATCATGCCAGGCAGCATCACCCGACCTTCGCCGTCGAGCCGGTAATCGACCTGCGGGCGCTTGTCGCCGCGCGCGAGCACTTGAACCACCTTGCCGTCCTCGTCGAAGACCAGCCCGGTGAAACGCTTGACCTTGCCCTCGGCGTCGATCGTCACACCGTCGACATTGTCGACCAGTGTATCGGCAAGCGCGGGAGCGGAAAGGGTGAGGGCAGCAGTGGCAGCGAGCAGCAATCGGTGGAGCATAATCATCCTTGGGTCGGAATTCTGCGTGGCAGGCGAGTGATGAGCGCGCTGGTGTCCCTGCGCCCGCCGCCTTGGGCCTGAACATCGGCATAGAACTGGTCGACCAGCGCGGTCACCGGCGCGGCGAGGCCGAGACGGCGCGCCTCGGCAAGCGCATAGCCGAGATCCTTGCGCATCCAGTCGACGGCAAAGCCGAAATCGAAGCGGTCTTCGGTCATGCTCGCCCAGCGATTGTCCATCTGCCAGCTTTGCGCCGCGCCGCCGGAAATGGCCTCATAGGTCTTGGCAAGGTCGAGCCCCGCCGCTTCGGCCAGCCGCACCGCTTCGGATAGCCCTGCGAGCACGCCTGCGATGCACATCTGGTTCGCCATCTTGGCGGTCTGCCCCGCGCCCGCCGGGCCGACATGGACGATGGCCTTGGCATAGCATCGCATCACCGCCTCGGCGCGCGCGACGTCCTCAGCGGTGCCGCCGCACATGATCGCCAGCTTGCCATTGACCGCACCCGCTTCACCGCCGCTGACCGGCGCATCGACGAAGCCGATCCCGCGCGTCGCGCAAGCCTCCGCCAGCCGCCGCGCCATGTCCGCCGAGGTGGTGGTGTGATCGACAAGCAGCGCGCCCGACGCCATGGCCGCAAGCGCGCCGTCCTGGCCGAGGGCAACGCCCTCGACGTCGCCATCATTGCCGACGCAGATGAAGACGACGTCCGCCCCGCGCGCGGCCTCTGTCGGGGTCTCGGAAAAGTTGATCGCCAGCCCCTCGGCCGCCCACGCCTCGCGCCACTTGGTCGCCCGTTCCGGCGATCGGTTATAGGCGGTGACGGCGAGGCCGGCGCGGGCGAGATGGCCGGTCATCGGCCCGCCCATCACCCCGAGGCCGATAAAGGCGACTTTGGTTGCTTCGGTCATCGCCGCTGTGCCTATCGCCTTCCCACGCGCTTGCCAACGCCCGCCCGCATACGAAATCGGCGCGAGTCTGATTGCCCTCTTGGCCCCAAGCCTCTAACCCCGCGCGCATGTCCACCCAGCTTGCACCATCCAGCCCCAAGGGCGCCGCTGCCTCTCCGGCCGACCTCACCATTGAAGACGTGCGCGCTGCTGCCGCGCGGATTGCGGGCGCGGTGGTCGAAACCCCGATGATGCATTCGATCACGCTGTCGGATATCACCGGCGCGGATATCTGGCTGAAGTTCGAGAACCTCCAGTTCACCGCCGCTTACAAGGAGCGCGGCGCGCTGAACGCGCTGCTGCTGCTGAACGACGAACAGCGTTCGCGCGGCGTGATCGCGGCCTCGGCGGGCAACCATTCGCAGGGCCTGAGCTATCACGGCACCCGGCTCGGCGTGCCCGTCACCATCGTCATGCCGCGCACCACGCCGACCGTGAAGGTGATGCAGACCGAAAGCGTCGGCGGCAAAGTGCTGCTGGAAGGCGAGACGTTCGACGAAGCCTATGCCCATGCGAGGAAGCTCGAAGGTGAGCTGGGCCTGACTTTCGTCCACCCCTTTGACGATCCGCATGTGGCGGCGGGCGCGGGGACGGTGGCGCTCGAAATGCTCGGCGTGAAACCCGACCTCGATTGCATCGTCACCCCGATCGGCGGAGGCGGGCTGATTTCGGGGATGGCGACCGTCGCCAAGGCGCTGAATCCGGCAATCGAGGTGGTAGGCGTGCAGGCCGCGTTGTTCCCTTCGATGTTCGACCGCATCAAGGGTGCAAGTCTGCCGTGCGGCGGGGATACGCTGGCCGAAGGGATCGCGGTCAAGCAGCCGGGCGATTTCACTGCGCAGGTGATCGCCGAGAAGGTCGACGACATTCTGCTGGTCGATGAACCCGCCTTGGAAAAGGCGGTGGCGTTGCTGTTGCAGATCGAAAAGACCGTCGTCGAAGGCGCGGGCGCTGCGGGGCTTGCGGCAGTGCTGAGCAACCCCGCGCGGTTCGCGGGCAAGACCATCGGCCTGGCGCTGTGCGGCGGCAATATCGACACGCGCCTGCTCGCCAATGTGCTGCTGCGCGATCTGGCGCGGCAGGGCCGCCTCGCGCGGCTCAGGGTCACCCTGCAGGATCGCCCCGGCGCGCTGTTCCGGGTGATGCGCCTGTTCGACGAGCATAACGTCAACATCATCGAGATCTATCACCAGCGCATTTTCACCACGCTCCCTGCGAAGGGCCTGATAACCGACATCGAATGCGAGGCGCGCGATGCAGAGCAGGTCGAACGGCTGGTCGAAGGGTTGCGGGCGAAGGGCTACACGGTGCAGCTCGTCGAGCTGGGGTGACGTGTGGTTGTTACGAGGGTGGCAGAGACAATCGCCCCACGCCGCGACTCCTTATTCACAATTTGCTACAATTCATGGTTAAGGGACTTTTACCGACGCCAAGGTGCAGGCATAAGAATCCCGACACATGCACCCAGCGATTCATGCGCGCGAAGGATAGGCCCCACCTGTGACGGCACCGATCCGCTTCCCCCGGTTCTTTGTGACCAGCCCCGCACCCTGCCCTTATCTTCCGGGCCGCAGCGAACGCAAGGTGTTCACCGAACTCAAAGGCCCGCACGCCGATCAGCTCAATGAGGCGCTGGGGCGCATCGGGTTCCGGCGCAGCCAGACAGTCGCGTATCGCCCGTCCTGCCTCGATTGCCAGTCCTGCGTGTCGGTGCGGGTGGTGGCGAACAAGTTCGAACCTTCAGGCACCCAGAAGCGCGAATTGAAGCGCAATGCCGATCTTATCGTCACCGAATGCCGCCCGTGGGCAACCGACGAGCAATTCGATCTGCTCGCGAAATATCTCGGCACGCGGCACCCCGAAGGCGGAATGTCGGCGATGGACGAGCTCGACTACGCCGACATGATCGAACACACCCCGGTCTCCAGCGTGGTGACCGAGTATCGCGAGCCCGGCCCGGGCGGGCGGCCCGGACGGCTGATCGGTGCCTGCCTCACCGACCGGCAGGGTGACGGGCTGTCGATGATCTATTCCTTCTACGATCCCGATGTCGGGGGCCGTGCTGGCCTCGGAAATTTCATCATCCTGGATCATATCCGCCGCGCAGCACTTGAAGGCTTGCCCTATGTCTATCTCGGCTATTGGGTGGAAGGCAGCCCGCGCATGCAATACAAGGTCCGTTATCGCCCGCTTGAGCGGTTGACCCGCGAAGGCTGGCAGTTGATGGATTCCGATCAGCAACATCGCTTGATCGTCGCCGCCACCGCACCGCGCGGCGCGCAGGACAAGTCTCTGGTGGGCGCACGAGGCAAGGATGGCCAGCCCGTCAAGTTTCCGGGAACGTGAATGGCGCGGCGGTCGACCGCTTGGTCTCGCAATAGTCGCAGGATTGGGTCACGCCGCACTGCTGATCGGTGTCGCGCCGCTGGCTGCGCAGACCGCGCCCGAGGCGCCGCCTGTCGAGACCGTCGCTCCGGCGCCCCAAGAGCCCGAGCCGGTTCCGCAAACCCTCGACATTCTGATTCCGCCCGAAGCGGTTGATGACCCGGAGAGCTGGGCAGCGGCGGGGGTTGCCGATGCTGGGCCGCAACCTGACGATGCCAGTCCTATTCCAGACGCAGCCAGCGCCGCGCTTGACCCGTCTGGAGTGGTCTCAGACCCCGGCGCTGTGCCCGAGTTCGACCCGGTTTTCGCCGATTTCGCGCTGGAGGAGCCTGCGCCGCTGCCTCCCGACCCGGCGCTCGAAGCGCTCGCCGAGATCGCCGATCCGGTGCTCGGCGAAGCCCCCGAACTGGTCGAGACGCAGGTCGCCGACACGCTGGTTCTGGCGCTGCCCAAGGATTCCGAGGCCTTTCCCGAACGGGATGCGTTCATCGAACGGTTCAAGGCCTTGTCGGCCGTGCGCGGATTGGATGATGGCGAGGAGACCATTCCGCAGGTCGCAGCCAGAGCACGCGCCGACGAGGAACTGCTCGGCGATATCCTGCGCAACTATGGCTATTACAGCGGCGATGTGGTGCGCCAGCTTTCGGGCGGCCGCCGCGAACGCGCCGACGACGGCCAACAAGACGATGATAGTGCAAGCGAACCCAGCGTCCGCTTCGACATTCTGCCGGGCACCCGTTACCGCTTCGGGCGGATCGATCTCGGCGCGCTGCCAACCTTGCCCGAACCCGATGCCAGCCGCCTGATCGCGGCCTTCGGAATTCAGCCGGGTGACCCGCTCTACGCCGACCGCATCGTCGAACGTGAGATCGAGCTGCGGGTCGCACTGGGCGAGAGCGGCTATCCCTTTGCCGATCTTGCAGAACCCGAACTGCTGATCGACCACGCCCGCACTGAAGGCGACCTGACGCTCGCTGTCCAGCCGCGCGGAAAGTATGTGTTTGGCGAAGTCGTGAGCAACGATCCGCGCTTCCTGTCGGGCCGCCACCTCGGCCGCATTGCCCGTTTCGACCCAGGCGATGTTTACCAGCAAAGCCTGCAAACCGATTTGCGCCGCGCGATTATCGCCACCGGCCTTGTGTCCAGCGTAACCGTCACCCCGCGCGAAACCCGCGCGCCTCAGGGCGGCGAGCCGGGCGAAGTCGCGCTGGATGTGGAAATGGAGCGCGCCCCGCTGCGCACCATCGCGGGCGCGATCGGCTATGGCACCGAGGACGGCTTCAAGCTGGAGGGGCGCTGGGAGCACCGCAACCTGTTCCCGCCCGAAGGCGCGCTGCGGCTGCGCGGCATCCTGGGCACGCGCGAGACGCTCGGCAGCATCGGCGTGCGGCGCAACAATTTCCGCGGGCGCGACCAGGTGCTGACCGTCGATCTGTTCGCCAGCGACATCGTTACCGAAGCGGTGGATTCGCGCGGCTTCGGGACACGCGCCACGTTCGAAAAGGTGTCGAACATCCTGTTTCAGAAACCGGTCAGCTGGCAGGTCGGAGCCGAGCTCATCTACACTGACGAACGCAACCGGGTGGTCACCGATCCCGACATGCCGCCCCCGCGCGAGACCTTCACGATCGGCGGGTTGTTCGGCAGCGTTACGCTCGATCAAAGCGACGATCTGCTCGACCCGACCCGTGGTTATCGCGCCACCGTGTTCCTGGCGCCCGAAGTGTCGCGCTCCGACGGTGCGGAAAGCTTCTATCTGCGTGCACAGGGCGATGCGAGCTATTACCAGTCGGTCGGCTCCACGGTGCTCGCCGGGCGGGTGCGCGTGGCGACGATCCAGGGCGCGGACGCGGAGGATATCGCTCCGTCGCGGCGGCTTTATGGCGGCGGCGGCGGATCGGTGCGTGGCTACGGTTTTCAGGGCGTCGGCCCGCGCGATGACGAGGGCAATCCGACCGGCGGTGCCTCGCTGGTCGAATTCGCAGTCGAGGCGCGGATCGAAACCGGGCTGCTGGGCGGCGCGGTGGAGGTGGTGCCGTTCTTCGACGCAGGCTCGGTAAGCCGCGGATCGACCCCCGACTTTGCCGAGATCCGCTACGCTGCCGGGATCGGGGTTCGCTACAAGACCACCTTCGGCCCGATCCGGGTGGACGTGGCAACCCCGCTCAATCCGGGGCCGTTCGACAGCCCGATCGTGGTGTTCGTCGGGCTGGGGCAGGCGTTTTAATGAGCGAAGCGCCCGAAGTTGAGGCCCCCACCGCTGCGCCGCCGCGCCGCCGCCGCCGCTGGGCAAAGCGACTGGGCTGGGCGGTGGCGCTGTTGCTTGCTCCGGTCGTGCTGCTCGCCGCGCTCATCGCCACACCGATCGGCAAGCGCATGATCGCGGACCAGATCGCCGCTGCCGCGCCCGCCTCGGGTCTGCGCTTCAAGGTGGGGCGGATCGAGGGTGATCTTTACAACAAGGCGGTGCTGCGCGGGGTGGTGGTGAGCGACCCGAAGGGCGCGTTTCTGAACATCCCCGAAGTGCGGCTCGACTGGCGCCCATTGACTTGGCTGTGGAGCGGGCTCGACATTCGCGAGGTGACCGCGCGGCGCGGGCGGCTGTCCCGCTTGCCCGAACTGCTCCCCGCCGACCCCGATGCCCCGCTACTCCCTGATTTCGACATCCGGGTCGACAAGCTCAGGATCGAGGATCTGGTGATCGCCAAGGGCGTGGCGACCGCGCGGGGCGAGCGTGCGAACCTCACCGCGAAGGTTGATATCCGCAAAGGCCGCGCGCTGATCGACGCCAAGGCGCAATTGGGTGCGCGCGATCGGATCGCTCTGCTGCTCGATGCCGAGCCCGATGGCGACCGCTTCGATCTCGAAGGCGACTATTTGGCGCCCGCTGGCGGCGTGTTGGCGGGGCTTGCGGGGCTCAACACGGGTTATAGCGCGCGTATCGCAGGGGATGGCACCTGGGCGCGGTGGCGCGGTACGGCGGTGGCGCGGCCGATCGGGGCGGCCGCTCCGCCGGTGGCGGCGTTCAGCATCACCAATGACGCAGGCCGATACGGCGTGCTGGGCCAGCTACGCGCAGGGCTGGAGGATACGCGCATCATCGGTCGCGCGCTAGGCGAGAAGCTGTCGCTTGCCGCAAGCTTCACGCTTGAGGACAGCGTGGTCGAAGGGCGCATCGCGGCGGTCTCGGACGCGCTCGACTGGCGCAGCGGCGGGGTAGTCGATCTTGCCGACAAACGGGTCGAAGGTGCGCGGGCGATGCTGACCATGCGCGATCCCGATCTGTTCGGCGAGAACCTGCGGCTGGAGCAGGCGAAGCTCGCCGCCAATCTCTCGGGCGACTTCGATGATCTGGCGATCAAGCACCGGATCGACGTTGCGCGTCTGACTTCGGGCGATATTGCGGCTAGCGGGCTGGTGCAGGAGGGCAGCGCGCGGTTCAATGGCGCGGCGCTGTCAGTGCCCCTGGCGGTCACCGCCGAGCGGGTAACGACCGGCAATGCGCTCGCCGATCCGCGGCTGGTCAACGGGCGGTTGGCCGGTGTGCTGACCTATGACATCGCCCGCCAGCGGCTTGAGGCTGACGCGGCGCAAGTGTCCTTCCCGGGGCTGGACGCGGCGCTGACTTTGCGCGGCGATGTGCGCGCGGGCGCCTACGCGCTGGCCGGACCGGTCACCTCCCGCGGGCTTAAGGTCGACGGCGCGGGCGAGGTTACCGCCAACGCCAAGATGCTGCTCAAGTTCGGCCCCGCAGTGCCGTGGAGCCTGCGCGCCAATCTGGCGGGCGTGCTGAGCCGCATCGGGAATGACACCATCCGCAACCTCGCGGGCGAGCAGATCCGTTTCAACGGCGCGCTCGGCATGGGCGCGGGGCAGGCGCTGGTGCTACGCGATGTCGCAGTGAGAGCGGCACGGCTCAACGCCCGGCTCGACAGCAAGGTGGTGCCGGGCAGCGGCGGGACGCGCACCATGCTGGCCGGGAGCGGGCGGCAGGCCGATTATGGCCCCTTCACCTTCGATGCCGAGATAGCCGCCGACGGTCCGCGCGCGGTGCTGGTGTTGGCCGACCCCTATCCGGCGGCGGGGCTCAAGGATGTGCGGATAGCGCTCGCTCCCAGCCGCGAGGGGTTCGGCCTCGATGTGTCGGGCGGTTCGCTCCTCGGGCCGTTCGATGGCGCGCTGGAGTTGTTCCTCCCCGCCAACGCGCCGACCCGGATCGCGATCAACCGGCTCGATATCTATCGCACCAGCGTGATCGGCGCGGTTGAGTTGCGCGACGCGGGCGTGGCGGGCGATCTGCGCTTTGCAGGCGGCGGGATTGACGGGACGCTGGCTTTCCGTCCGCAGGGCGAAGGTGCGGTTGGCTTTGCCGTCGATCTGGCCGCGCGCAACGCTGTGTTCGGCGGAGATACGCCGATCAGCATCGCGCGGGCGGACATCGCGGCAACCGGACGCTTCGGGGACGGCACTACGCAGGTCGATGCCGACGTGACCGGCGCAGGCGTGGAGTACGGCGCGCTGCGGCTCGCCAATGTCACCGCCAAGGCCGCGATCACTGACGGCCGCGGCAAGGTGACGGGCTCGCTTGCGGGGCGGCGCGCGGATCGCTTCGCGCTCAACTTCGATGCCGATGTGGCGCCGCGCCAGATCGCCGCAGTGGTGCGCGGGCAGTATGGCGGAGCGCCGATCACCATGCCGCGCCGCGCGGTGCTGACCCGAGAGGAGGATGGCGGGTGGCGGCTCGCGCCGACGCAGGTTGGTTTCGCCAGCGGCTATGCCATAGCCGAGGGCAGTTTCGGCGACGCAGCGACCGCGCTCACACTCAAGCTCGCGCGGATGCCCCTGCGGCTGCTTGATCTGGCAGGTGCGAACCTTGGCCTTGGTGGGCGCTTGTCCGGCACCATCGACTATCGTCAGCAAGGCCGCGCTCCGCCGACGGGCACTGCGCGTGTCCGCATCGACCGGTTTAGCCGCGCGGGGCTGGTGCTGTCATCCAAGCCTATGAACGTGCTCGGCGTGATCGACCTCTCCGAGGACCGCCTCACCGCAGCGGGCCGACTGCTCGAAGGCGAGGCGCGGCGCGGCGACGTGGCGGTGCGGATCACCGGTCTCACGCCGGACGGCACGCTGACCGACCGACTGAGACGCGGACAGCTCGATGCGCGGCTTGCCTTCGATGGCGCTGCCGAAACGCTGTGGCGGCTCGCCGCGATCGAGGCCTTTGATCTCACCGGCCCCGTCAATATCGCCGCGCGCGCCACAGGCACCATCGCCAGGCCGCGCATCGTTGGCATGGTAGCGAGTGATGATCTGACCCTCGACAGCGCGCTTACCGGCACGCGCATCGACAAGGTTACAGCGCGCGGGCGGTTTGCCGGCTCGCGGCTTGAACTCACGCGCTTTGCGGGCAGCACGCCGGGCGGCGGCACTGTCAGTGGCAGCGGCACGGTCGACCTCGCGGGCATGGGCGCGGGGCGCGGACCGCAGCTCGATCTGCGCGCGGCGGTAAAGGACGCGCGACTGCTCAACGCCAACGGACTGCTCGCGACCATCACGGGGCCTTTGCGCATCGTTTCCGACGGCACCGGCGGCACCATCGCCGGGCGCGTGACGATCGACCGCGCGCGCTGGGCGCTGGGCACGGCGGCGGAGGACGTCGCACTGCCGCGCATCGCCACGCGCGAGATCAATGGCGAGCCGGGCAGCAACCGCACGCAGGTCTCGGCGCGCGACGCCGATTGGCGATACCTCGTGAATGCCACCGCACCCAACCGGGTGATGGTGGAGGGGCTCGGTCTCGACAGCGAGTGGGGCATCGACATCGCGCTGCGCGGCACCGTCAGCGACCCGCGCATCGGCGGCACCGCGCGGCTGGTGCGCGGCGACTACACCTTCGCCGGAACCCGTTTCGACCTCACCCGTGGCCGCATCCTGTTCGACGTCAACGAGCCGATCAATCCGCGGCTGGACGTGCTCGCCGAGACCAACAAGAACGGCACCAACGTCGACATTGCAATCACCGGTAATGCCCAATCCCCCAGCATCGCCTTTTCGAGCGACCCGGCCTTGCCCGACGAGGAGATCCTCGCCCGCCTGCTGTTCGGGGGTTCGGTCACCTCGCTCTCTGCAACCGATGCGGTGCAACTGGCCGCGGCATTGGCGGCATTGCAGGGCGGTGGGGGCGGGCTCGACCCGATCGGCCAGTTGCGCCGCTCGATCGGGCTCGACCAGCTGCGGATCGTCAGCGCCGACCCGCTGACCGGGCGCGGCACGGGGATCGCGATCGGCAAGAACATCACCCGTCGGGTCTATGTTGAACTGGTCACCGACGGGCGCGGCTACAGCGCCACGCAGGTCGAATACCGCATCACCAGCTGGCTCGCCTTGCTGGGCACGGTATCGACCATCGGGCGCGACAGCGTGTTGGCGGAGATCAGTCGGGATTATTGAGGTAAAGCGCTGCCTCAGCCTCGCGGCGACGTACCAAGCCCTTCAGCACCCTGCCACCGGCGCGGTTCCAGCGCGCGAATTCGCGCACCGCACCTTCGACATCGCCAGCGATGTGCTTGCGCGTCAGGCTCGCGCGGGCAATCGCGCCGGTGTTGTAGTGGAAGCTGACCAGCGCATCGAACTGCACCTGTGTGGTCGGCGCGTCGCCGATCGCGTGGGCAACGTCGGCAGCGTAGCGGGCGAGATCGCGTGCTAGCCGCTTGTCGCACTGGTCCTGCGTCCACACCGTGTCCGGGCCGATCCGTCCGCCATTCACATCATCGCGCCCCGTCGCGCCCCAACCGATGGTCCACGGCGCCGCGCCGGTGCCGGGATCGGGATAGGCCTCCACCAGCCCGTCGGTGCGCAGCCGCGCACAGCCTTCGAAGCGCTTGATCAGCGCGATCCCGTCAGCACCGATGGAGCGTGGCGAAGGCGTGTTGGAGACACATGAGACACTGTCCAGAGAAGAAAAATCCGGTGCCTCTTGCGCCGCAGCCGACGCGCCCGGCGCGGAGCCGAGAACGCGGCGGATCAGAGTGAGGAGCGGAGAAGCGAAGGTGTAATTCATGGCAAGCGGCCTCGAGCAAAGGGAAGGGACAAGCGAGGCGCATGGATTAGGCACAATCGGCCCGAGTAGGAAAATGGTTGCCGTTCAATCATCGCCCAGGGCGGCGCAAGAAAAGGGCGCCCGCACGGATGCGGACGCCCTCTTGTGATAATGGCACGATGCCTCAGAAGCGGTAGGTGGCCGTTGCCCGCACCACCTGCGCATCGGCGTTTTCGCGCCCGATGGTCGTGTCGAAGCCCGCGCTCATCGTCAGCGGCCCTTTGCCGAAGGTCGCCGCGATGCCGACCTCGCCCCAGGTGTGGTCGGCGGTGTCGAGCACGAAATTGGCATTGGGGCCGGTGCCTTGTGCGAAGTTCGCGGCGAGCAGCTGCGGCCCGTCCTCGAATTCCCACACCAGCTGTGCAGTCGCGTTGATGGCGACCGTCTGCCCCTGCTTTTCATAGTCGAAGCCGATGCGCGCCTGCGTGCTGGTGAAGTTCTCGCGCGCGACCGCCAGCCCCAGCGTCCCGCCGCTTTCGCGCACCGTCGACAGGTCGACGCTGGCATAGCGCGCCTCGATTCCCGGCGAGATCGTGCCGAAGCTGCTTTCAAGATCATAGGACACGCCCAGCGCGCCCGAGACCAGCAGATCGTCCGACCCGGAATCGAGCGTCTGCGTTTCGCCGAGGAACTGCACCTCGCGCCGCGTGTCGAAGCCCATGCTGCCCATGCTGAACTGCCCGTCGATCACCGGGCCTCCCGCGAAGGCGTGGCGCATGTAGAGCGAGGCGGCATAGGTATCGCTATCGACCCGCTGGCCGAGCGGCGTGTCGGCATCGAGGGCGTTGTAGTAGCCGGAAACGCCAATCATGGTGCTGTCGCCCGGATAGACCTCGATCCCGCCCGCGAGGAACAGCCCGGACATGTCGGTGCGCGTCGCAAAGCCCGGCAGGCTGCCGATATCGCCGGTGACGAAGCCGCCCGCGACGAAGATCGCCATGTTTTCGGGCAGATTGGCTTGGGTCAGCGTGGTGTCGCCGCTGCCGCTTTGCAGCGCCATCATGTCGCTGCTGAGCGGTTGGCCGACAGGCGCAAGGCCCGCCTGCATCACGGTCAGCGGCGTGCCCGTGACCGCGATCTTGCCGCCTGCCCTGCTGCGGTCGCCTTCGCGCAGGCGCGCATCGTTGAAGGTCTGGAGCAGGTTGACGCTCTGACCCGCGAGCGAGCGCACCGCCTGTTCGTTGACCGGCGCGAGCCCGGTGAAGGTGCTGCGGATGGTATCGGTGTCGGCGAAATCGAGCGCGTAGAGCCCCGCCAGCGCGCCGTTGCCGCGGTTCTGGTCGAACAGATCGGCATAGGCGGCCTGCACCGGATCATCGGGATCGATCACCGAGGAATAGCTCGCCGCGAGGATCTCCATGAGGACGGCGTTCGACTCGTAAATGAACGTCTGCCGCAGGATCGCGGACAGATTGCGCATGGTGAAGGTGCCCGTCACGCCCTCGGTGGCGGTGAGGATGGTATAGCGCTGGCCCTGCCCGTTGACCTGCCCGATGATTGCGCTGCCGATGCTCACCACCCCGCCGACATTGGCGGCGCCGTTCACTGCCAGCATGTCGGACACACCGCCCGCGCCGATATCGACAAGGAAGGTGCTGCCCGAGGACATCACCAGATTGCCGTCGATGGTAAGCGTGCCGGTGGTGCCCATCGTGGCGGGCGAGAACACGCCGGTGATGCTGGTGAGGAACGGCGCGGTGACCGTGCCGGTGCCTTCGAGCATCCCGGCGAACAGCGTGTAATCGCCGACGGTGTTGATCCCGCCATTGACGATCACCCTTCCGCCGAACTGGTTGACGTCGATCAGCGAAGTGAGGTTGCCAGCCGCGCTCACCGTCAGCCCGGCATTGCCGCGCACGGTCAGCCGGTCGATGGTCACATCGCTGCCGAGCGTGGTGGTGCCCGTCTGGCTCAATGTGACGTCGAAGTAGCGCGGATCGACGTTGACGGTCGGATCGGCGCTGACGACGGGATCGATATTGTTCGGCACGAAGCCGCTCGCACCTGGCAAGCCGTTGGCGAGTGTCGGCGCGGGCAGGGCAGCGGGGGCGGCAGCATTGGTGCCCGGCGGGAGTTCCTGACAGAAATCGTCCGGCGTCTCGAATTCGATGCAGATCGCTCCGAAGTCCCCGCCGGTGCCGCCGGTACCGAGCTCGGTGGTGGTCGGCAGACCGTTCACGACTTGCCCGCTGGCGTTGATCACGCGGTACATCGGATCGAGCAGCGTCACCCAGTGGTTTGCGTCCTCCCAATTCCCGTCTCCGGCGCGTGCCCCGACATACCTGTAGGGGTTCGTCGCAGTGATGTACTGCCAGTAGAGCGACAGCGGCTGGTAGAAGCTGGTGGTGCCGATCGAGCTGAACGGCTGTCCGCTGAAGAACCGCGATCCGCCCGACAGCACGCCGATCACCAGATCCTCGTTGGTGAGCGTGTTGTTCGCCGCATCGAGGATCAGCGGCCCGCCGGAGTCGCCGCCAGCGGTGGTGCCTTCATCGGGCAGGGCGTCATCGCGGAACACGTTGATGTCGTTCACAAAGCTGCGGTTCTGCGAATCAAAGTCGAGCTGGTAGAGGTTCTGCGGGAAGGTCGCCGGGCCGGGACCGAACAGCACATCGTCGCGGTCATCGAGCGAGAAAAACCCGCCGAGCATGTTCTCGGCCGCGCGGCGGCGGAAGTCGATGCCGCCCACCGCACCCTGCGTCGCATTGCCGGTCGCGCCGTAGCCGACGATGTCGACATGGTAGCCCGTGCCGGTGACCGGATCGATCGCGCCGGGGCCGGGGAGGGTGGAGAACAGCAGCGCCCAGGTCGGGATGCCCGCTGCGGGCGTATCGAGGCTGGCGAGCGCAATGTCCGCCTGGACGAAGTCGAGCGGCACCGCCACCGATTGCTGGTTCCAGAAGATGCGGTTGACGTTGAACACCGCAAGGTTCGGATTGCTGGCGAAGTTGTTGCCAATCCAATTCTGGAAGCCGGGCAGCGCGTTGACGTTGAACGACCAGGCGGCGGGAACGTTGTCCTCGTTGTAGTCGGTCGCCGGGCGATCATTGACGCAGTGCGCCGCGAACAGGACGGTGCGCGGGTTGATCAGCGTGCCGGTGCACACGAACCCATCGGCACGGAAGAACATGCCCACGCCGCGAAACTCGTCATCGGTGTCGACGATCTCGGTGGGCGTGGTGGTTTCGTTGGGCACCACCGCGAGCGCAGGCGTCGCCAGCGAAAGCGCCAACAGGGCCGAGCCCGCCAGCAGATGGCGGCGCGGTGTGATCGAAAGCATGGCGGTGTCCCTTCCGGCCAATCCCCGAAAAAGGGGGCGGCATGGCGTCACCATGACGTTCCCAAGCCATGATGACAATTCGAAAAACCGGGTATGGCAAACGAAAGGGCCGCCCGGTTTCCCGAGCGGCCCTGAACGCCATACGACGCTTCGGCTGGTGCCGATTACATCGAATAGTACATGTCGTATTCGACCGGGCAGGGGGTGGTTTCGGTGCGGATCACCTCTTCCCACTTGAGCTCGGCATAGGCTTCGATCTGGTCCTTGGTGAACACATCGCCCTTCAGCAGGAACTCGTGATCGGCGGCCAGCGAGTCCAGCGCCTCGCGCAAGGAACCGCACACGGTCGGCACTTCGGCGAGCTCGGCCGGGGGCAGATCGTAGAGGTTCTTGTCCATCGCCTCGCCCGGGTGGATCTTGTTCTCGATCCCGTCGAGCCCCGCCATCAGCAGCGCCGAATAGGCAAGGTAGGGGTTGGCGAGCGCATCGGGGAAGCGGAACTCGACGCGCTTGGCCTTGTCGCCCGCGCCGTACGGAATGCGGCACGAGGCCGAACGGTTGCGCGCCGAATAGGCCAGCAGCACCGGCGCCTCGAAGCCCGGCACCAGCCGCTTGTAGCTGTTGGTGGTCGGGTTGGTGAAGGCGTTCAGCGCCTTGGCGTGCTTGATCACCCCGCCGATGTAGTAGAGGCACATTTCCGAAAGGCCCGCGTACTCGTTGCCCGCGAACATCGGCTTGCCGTCCTTCCAGATCGACATGTGGGTGTGCATCCCCGAGCCATTGTCCGCCTTGATCGGCTTGGGCATGAAGGTCGCGGTCTTGCCATACGCGTGGGCGACCTGGTGCACGACATACTTGTAGATCTGCATCCGGTCGGCGGTCTGCACCAGCGTACCGAAGGTCAGGCCCAGCTCGTGCTGCGCGGCGGCGACTTCGTGGTGGTGCTTGTCGCAGGGCAAGCCCATTTCGAGCATGGTCGAGACCATCTCGCCGCGGATATCGACCGCAGAATCGACCGGCGCGACCGGAAAGTACCCGCCCTTGGCACGCGGACGGTGGCCCATGTTGCCGCCGTCATATTCCTTCGAGGTGTTGCCCGGCAGTTCGATGTCGTCGATCGCAAAGCCCGATCCGGCATAGCCGTCCTCGAAGCGCACGTCGTCGAACATGAAGAACTCGGCCTCGGGGCCGACGTACACGGTATCGCCGATGCCGGTCGACTTCAGGTAGGCCTCGGCGCGCTTGGCGGTGGTGCGCGGATCGCGCGCATACCAGTCGCCGGTCGAAGGCTCGACGATGTCGCAATTGATGATCAGCATCGGCGTGGCGCTGAACGGATCGACCCAGGTCTCGGTGAGATCGGGCTTCAGGATCATGTCGCTTTCGTTGATGACCTTCCAGCCCGCGATCGACGAGCCGTCGAACATCAACCCGTCCTCAAGCTCGTCCTCGCCCATCACGCCCGCGACCATGGTGAGGTGCTGCCACTTGCCCTTGGGATCGGTGAAACGCAGATCGACCCACTCGATCTCCTCGTCCTTGATCAGCTTGATGATATCCTTGGCTTTGGCCATGTCGCTTTCCTTGGTTGTGCCGCCCCGAACGGTTTGGCGTGACTAAAAATGGATAATGTCAAGACCGAGGTCTTCATCGTCGAGCCAGCGGGGCTGCGGGCGCGCGTCGCCCGATCCGTCCATCACGAACTTCAGCTCCAATTGCGCGCGGGCGAACATCAGCAGCAGCGCCTCGACACTGTCGCAGCCCATCGCGATGCCGTTGCGGACTTCGCCGTCAGGAAAATGCAGCGAATATTCGCACTTGTAGAGCGGATCGTCCGGCGTGTTGTCGCACGCCGGATCGGTGCCGGGGTAGGGGCGATAGACGCGCAGTTCGACTTCGCCATCATCGCGCTCGAATATTCGTGTTGCGATGATATCGGCATCAGATGGCGTCATTGTCCCGCTCACCGGTGCGGATGCGCAGCGCGCTTTCGATGGCGGTGACAAAGATCTTGCCGTCGCCGATCCGCCCGGTCTGTGCGGCTGCGGCGATGGCTTCGACCACACGTTCGGCCTGATCGTCAGGCACGACCACTTCCAGCTTCACCTTGGGCAGGAAGTCGACGACATATTCGGCGCCGCGATAAAGCTCGGTATGGCCCTTCTGACGCCCGAACCCCTTGGCTTCGGTGACGGTGATGCCGGATACGCCGATTTCGTGGAGCGCTTCCTTCACCTCGTCGAGCTTGAAGGGCTTGATGATCGCCTCGATCTTTTTCACGTCGTCCCCGTGCGCGCGTGGATGAATGCTGACCGATTCCTAACAAGAACCGTGCCAAGCCTCTTGGTGATGGCGGTGAACGATCCTTGCGCGTGGTGACTCGCGCAAGGGGATGTCTTTCGCCGTTGAAGCGCGGTTAGCAAGATTATGGTGCGCTGCGCAATGGTGCACAGCATCTGATCTTTGCCTGCCTATATTTTAGGCAGAGCCGCTGCCGTTCAGAGGCGCAACCCGGTGGTTTCGGACAGCCCGCACATGATGTTGAGGTTCTGGATCGCCGCCCCCGATGCGCCCTTGCCGAGGTTGTCGAGCACCGCCACCAGACGCGCGTGCCAGCCGCCTGCATTGCCGAACACGTGCAGCGTCATCGCATCCGATGCGGGCGCGCTGCGTTCGAGCAGCAGCTCGCTCGGCGCGCTGTCATGGCTCACCGCGATGACCGCCGATCCGGCGTAGAACGCGCTTAGCGCGTCGCGCAGCCCGTCCGGCGTCGGCTCACCCGCCATCGCGCCCAGGTGCAGCGGCACTTCAACCACCATGCCGCGATAGGCGGGCACCACCGCCGGGGCGAAGATCACGCCGTGCGTCAGCCCCGCGTGCAGCTTCATTTCCGGGCGGTGCTTGTGCGCCATGTCATAGCCATAGGCGCGGAAGGCGGGCGCGCCGTCGGCCTCGAACCGCTCGATCAGCGCATTGCCGCCGCCCGAATAGCCGCTCACCGCATTGACGGTATAGGGCCAGTCGGCTGGCAACAGTCCTGCGCGTACCAGCGGGGCGACCAGCGCCAGAAAGCCGGTGGGGTAGCAGCCGGGATTGCTGACGAAGCGGGCGTTGGCGATGGCCTCATGCCCGATCAGCTCGGGGAAGCCATAGGCCCAGCCCTCGGCGACCCGATGCGCTGACGAGGCGTCGATGACGCGGGTGCCCGAGCCCTCAGCAAGCTTCACCGCCTCTTTTGCCGCCTCATCCGGCAGGCACAGGATCGCGATATCGCAGGCGTGGAGTGCCTCCTTGCGGGCGGCTTCATCCTTGCGCTGGGCGTCGTCGAGCACGATCAGATCGAACTCGCTACGCCCCTGCAAACGCTCGCGGATTTCGAGGCCGGTGGTGCCTGCGGCCCCGTCGATGAACAGCCGGATCGCCACGGCTCAGGCTTCGGCGGGGGCGAGATCGCTCGACCGGCACCAGCCCGAGGGGCCGCGCGGGCCGGGGCAGCCCCACACCCATTCGCCCGCGACGTCGAGGAGCTCGAAGCGGCTGCCCGCTGCGAGCCGGGTGAACACTTCGCTGTCATCGCGCGGGTTGAGCCGCAGTCCGGCGCCAGCCGCGCCCACTGCATGGACGTGCGGGATCACGTAATGCGCGGCGAGATGGCTCCCGGCGAGCGCCATATGCGCCAGATCGCCGCGCAGCGGCAGCGTGCCGGGCGCAGGCTTTTCGACCGGGCCCTTGAGACCCAGCACGCCTGCCGGCACTGCATAATCCGAATTGTCGCGCGCGGCGCTGCTCATGGGTGTTTCGTTGGCCTTCGTGTGTCCGCCCGCGCTCTCCCCTGCACCGGCGTGGCAGGCCCGTTAGCGGCAAGCGGCGTGCGGGGCAAGGTCAGGCCCCATACCGCGCACGGATCGCGTGCCATGCGGCCCTGAGGCCGAGCCCGCGTCCGCCGCGCCCGCGCCCGGGCCGTGGTGTGGGGTTCCAGGCGAAGGTATCGAAGTGCACCCAGTCGATCCCCTCGCCGACAAAGCGGTCGAGGAACAGGCCCGCGACGCTCGCCCCGGCAAAGGGCGTGGCCGAGGAATTGGCCATGTCGGCAACGTCCGAGGCGAGGTATTCGCGGTAGGCTTCGGGCAGGGGCAGACGCCACGCGGGGTCATCCTGCGCCTTACCTGCCGCGAGGAACGCCTCCGCAGTCTCGTCCTTGCGCGCCATCAGCGCGGGGTAATCGGGGCCGAGTGCCACCCGCGCCGCGCCGGTCAGCGTGGCGAAATCGACAATCAGATCGGGGTTTTCCTCGCTCGCGCGGGTCAGGGCATCGCCGAGGATCAGCCGCCCTTCGGCATCGGTATTGTCGATCTCGACGCTCAAGCCCTTGCGGGTCTTGAGGATATCGCCGGGACGGAAGGCGCTAGCCGAAATCGCATTCTCCACTGCCGGAACCAGCAGATGCAGTCGCACCTTGAGGCGCGCCTCCATGATCAGGCCTGCCAGCGCCAGCGCATGCGCCGCGCCGCCCATGTCCTTCTTCATCAGCCGCATACCCGCCGAAGGCTTGATGTCGAGGCCCCCGCTGTCAAAGCACACGCCCTTGCCGACCACCGCCAGCACCGGGTGCTTGGGATCGCCCCAGACGAGGTGCATCAGGCGCGGAGCATGGTGGCGGGCAGCCGCGCGGCCGACGGCGTGGACCATCGGATAGCCCTGCTCCAGCGCATCGCCGCGCACCACCGTAAGCTCCGCCTTGTGCGCCTTGGCGAGGCGTTCGCACTCGGCTTCGAGCGCAGCGGGGCCCATGTCCTCGGGCGGGGCATTGACGAGGTCGCGCACCAGCCATTCGGCGGCGGCCTCGGCCACTGCCGCGTCGATTTGCGCGACCTGTCCGGTCACCAGCACGCGCGGGCCGGTTGCCTTGTCTTCGCTGCGATAGCGCGCGAAGCGATATTGCGCGGTGATCCACCCGAACATCGCCGCGCCCGGCTCTGCGTCCGCGAGGCGGTAGGTGCCCTCGGGCAGTTCCTCGGCAAGTTTGGCGAGGCACCAGCTGGTGAGGCTGTCAGGGTCGGCGACACCGCCAACCGCAAACCAGGCATCGCCATCGGGAACGATCCCCACCTGATTGGTGCCGCCTTCGAACTTCTGCCCTGCCAGCGCCGCGCGCTGGCCTGCGGAGAGGCCCTTGGCGAAGGCCTCGAAACCCTCCTTGCTTACCAGATGGATGGCAACCGCGTCTTGTCCGCGGTCGGGCTGGATCAGGGCTTTGGCTTCGCTCATCCCTGTTCCATAATCTGACCTACGGCCTTGTCACCACCGGATTCGGCGCGAGGGAGAAATCGCGATGTTTGATCTTGAAGCGGCGGCTTTGGTGCTGACGGCCTGCCTTGCGCTCACCGCGTGCTCGTCGCCCGAACGGATGGCCGAGAAGACAGGCGTAACCGCCACGGCCAGCGCCAGCGCATCGGGCGGGGCGAGCGCGACCGCGTCCGCCAGTGGAACCACGGCAGGCGCGACGTCGTTCGAGGATAACGCCAGCAAGGACGGGGCAGAACGCGAATTCGCCTATCGCTGGCCCGCGCCGGTCTCCGCGATCCCTGCGCTTGCCCAGCGCTTCACCGCCGAGCGCGACAAGGTGCTGGCAGAGCAGAAGGCCGATTGGGACACCGCCCTCACCGAATTGGCAGGCGAGAACTGTGCCGCGTGCAAAAACCTCTCGTTCCAGAAAAGCTGGGCGGTGGTCGCCGATCTGCCGCGCTATCTGTCGCTCTCCGCCGAGATGTATTTCTACAGTGGAGGAGCACACGGCAATTCGGGGTTCGACGCGCTGGTGTGGGACCGAGAGGCGGGGGTGGGCCTCGAACCCAAGGCGATGTTCCGATCGGAAGCCGCATTGCAGGATGCGCTGGGCGATGCGTGGTGCAAGGCGCTGAAGGCCGAGAAGCAGAAGCGCATGGGCAGTGACTACAGCGACGACGGTTTCTTCGGCTGTCCGGCCGTTGCCGACCTCAACCTGCTGCTCGGATCGTCGAACAAGCGCAGCTTCGACCGCATCGGGTTGCAGGCCGCCCCCTATGTCGCGGGCGCCTATGCCGAAGGGCCATACGAGGTGACGCTGCCGGTGACGGCCAAGGTGCTCGCGGCGGTGAAGCCCGAATACAAGGCGGCTTTTGCGCTCGCCAAGTAGCAATTCGCCCCGTCACTCGCTATATGGCGGCGATGCACGACTACCAACTCGTTGACGGCGACCAGACCGTCTACCGCGACGGCAGCATCAAGCTGCACACCGCTGAAGGCTTTGCCGGGATGCGCAAGGCCGGGCGCCTTGCCGCCGAAATCCTCGACGCCTGCGCCGATCTGGTGCAGCCCGGCGTCACCACCGGGGCGCTCGACGATGCGATCCGGGGCATGATGCTCGATGCGGGCGCGATCCCGGCGACATTGGGCTATCGCGGCTATGCCCATTCCAGCTGCATCTCGATCAACCATGTGATCTGCCACGGTATTCCGGGCGACAAAGTGCTGAAGGATGGCGACATTCTCAACATCGACGTGACCCCGCTGGTCGATGGCTGGCATGGCGACACGAGCCGGATGTTCTACGCGGGCGAGCCTTCGTTGAAAGCCAAGCGGCTGGTCGAGGTGACCTATGAGTGCCTGATGCTCGGTATCCAGGCGGCCAAGCCCGGCGCGCGGCTGGGCGATATCGGCGCGGCGATCGAGGCGCACGCGAACCAGTTCCGCTACGGCGTGGTGCGCGAGTTCTGCGGACATGGCCTCGGCCGCCTGTTCCACGACGCGCCCGAAGTGGTCCACGCCGCCAAGGCCGGGACGGGGCCGGAATTGCGCCCCGGCATGTTCTTCACCATCGAGCCGATGATCAACCTCGGCAAGCCCTGGGCCAAGGTGCTGGGCGACGGCTGGACGGCGGTGACGCGGGACAAATCGCTCTCCGCGCAGTTCGAGCATTCGATTGCGATCACGGAAACGGGCAACGAGATTTTCACGAGCAGCCCGACGGGTCGGGATTGCCCGCCTTACAGCTAACTCCCCGTCCCGGGTCACACACGGAAACGAGTGGCGTTGAACTTTCACCCCTTCCCCGGGCTTGACCCGGGGGCCAGCTTCTTCGTTAAATCAATTGATCGTAAAGGTCGTTCCAATCGGGATTGTTTCTCTCGATCAACGCGATCTTCCAGTCACGGTGCCAGCGTTTCACCCGCAGCTCGTGATGTTTTGTCTCAATGATTGTCGGCAGAAATTCGGCCCACACCAATCGCGTGAGGCCATGCTCTGCACAAAACTTCGAGCCGTAACCTTCGCGATGCTGGAAGATGCGCGCGGCGAGATCGGTCGAGGATCCCTCGTAAAGCGTGCCGCGATAGCGGTTGGTCATGATGTAGACCCAACCCCCACGTTCTTCGCTATCCATCGCAATAGTAAAGGGAAAGCGGGGCCCCGGTTCAAGCCCGGGGAAGGGATAAGCATCCAAGATAACACCCTCTCCCGCGCTTGACCCGGGACGGGGGAGAGTTTACTTTCAATTCTCCCGCGTAGCCCTGATTGCCGCGCCCGCCGCAAACGGCGCCAACCCTACCAGCACCAGACTGATCGCGGCCACGAACCCCAAACTGACCGCATCCCCCCTTGCCAGCGCGCCTGCGCCGAAGATCAGGATCGGCAGGGCGAGCGGGATCAGCAGCAGGCCTGACAGCGCCGCACCTGCGCGCAGCGACGCGGTCAGGGCGGCGATCATCAGGCCGATAGCCGCCAGTCCCGGCGTGCCTGCCAGCAAGCCGAGCAGCAGGATCTGGAACGCCTCTCCCTCGATCTTAAGCAGCGCAGCGGCCGGAAAAGTCGCCAGCACCAGCGGCGGGCCGAAGCTAAGCCAGTGGGCGACCAGCCGCACCGCCATCATCGCTTCCTCGGCCATGCCGCGCAGCTTCAACTGGTCGAAGAACCCCAGCTCGATATCGCGCGCCACCAGCTTTTCGAGTGGCAGGATCGCCGCCAGCAGCGCTGCGATCCACACTACCCCGCCGCCGGTCTTGGTCAGCAGGTTCGCATCCGGCCCGACCGCAAAGGGGAACAGCATCGCCACCGCGACGAAGAACACCACCGGCAGCGCCGCGCCACCACCGGCAAAGGGGAAGAATTGTCCGAGGTCGCGTTTGAGCAGCGCGGCGATCATGCCTCGGCCTCCGAAGGCGCAAAGTCCTCGATCGCGAAGCTTGTCATGTCGGGCACATCGAGCGGCTGGTGCGAGGCGATCAGCGCGATCCCGCCGCTATCGCAGTGCTCGCGCACCAACTCGCTGACCAGCGCCTGCGAGGCGACATCGAGGCCGGACAAGGGCTCGTCGAGCAGCCAGATCGTTGCGCGCTGGCCGAGCAGCCGGGCGAGCGCGGCGCGTTTCTTCTGCCCGGTCGAAAGATAGCGTACCGGCACTTCGGCCAGCGCATCAAGCCTCAGCCGCGTCATGATCGCGACGGCATCTCCCGCACCGTCCACCCCGAACCAGAAGGCCAGCGCGCGGCCGAGCGGCAGGTCGGGATCAAGGCCGGTGCGTTCGTCCACCAAGCCTAGCGCGCCCTCGCGCCGCACCTCGCCCGCAAATGGCGTCGTCAGCCCGGCGAGCGCGCGGATCAGCGTGGTCTTGCCCGCGCCGTTCGCGCCCGTCACATGGCACGCCGCGCCCGCCTCCAGCGCCAACGACAGCCGCCGGAACAGCACCCGGTCGCCGCGTCGGCAGGCGAGGTCGTCGGCGATGAGAACAGGCGAGGGTGCTTGCATTGGGGCGCAGCGTTAGGGAAAAGCGGCCTAGCAAACAAGCTGGCCCCCAAACGAGGAACCCCCACCATGTCCGTCCCCGAACTCTCGCCTGCCGAAGCCGCGCAGCTGCTCGCTGATCATCCCGGCTGGGAGTTGGCGCGCGAAGGCAAGGCGATTGCGCGCACGTTCCGCTTCAGGGATTTCTCCGAGGCGTGGGGTTTCATGTCGCGGGTGGCGCTGCTCGCCGAGGCACAGGATCATCACCCGGAGTGGTTCAATGTCTACAACCGGGTCGAGATTACGCTGACCACGCATGATGCGGGGGAAAGCGGCGGGCTGTCGGCAAGGGACGCGCGGTTGGCGGGGGCGATTGCGGCCTTGATCACATAAGAAACCCGATCAGGCTGAGCGTGTCGGAAGCGAAGCTGAACCTTAGGTTCAACCCCTGCACTTCTTTCTCAGAGCAATGCCCGAATGAGAAGGGCAATGCTTCGACAAGCTCAGCATGATCGGGTTTTGTTTGGGAGAAGGATTACCTCCCCAAAATCCCCCGTCCCGCGGCGCGCTGTTGCTTGCGCACCTGTCCGGGCAGCCAGCGCTTTGAGAAGGCCAGCTGTCGCGCAGTCTTGCCGACCAGGTAGTGCAACTCGGTGCCGTGCACCGCGTTCCAGATCGTCTTGGCGACCTCCTCCACCGGAGTGATCTCCAGCCCCGCCGAGACCACCCGGGTGCGGATGTTCTCGTTGGACTTGCGGTTGCTGGTGCCGTCGAGCAACGGCGTATCGATGAAGGCGGGGCAGATCGAAGCGACGGTAATGTCGTCGGGCGCCCATTCGGCATCGAGGCTTTCCGCGATCCCGCGCACGCCGAACTTGGTCGCGGAATACACGCTCATCCCGCTCCCGCCGGTGAGGCCCGCGGCGCTGGCAATGTTGATGAGCGCGGACTTCGGGGCGCTCGCCTTCAGGTAGGGATAGACCGCCTGCGCGCCGTAGAGCACGCCCTTGAGGTTGATATCGAGGCAGCGGTCGATTTCGTCGGTCTCAAGCTCGTGGATCGGCCCGCCGGTGCCGATCCCGGCATTGTTGACCAGCACGTCGATCCGGCCCCCGGCAGCGGCTGCGAAGGCTGACAGGGCCGCGTCCCACCCGGCACGGTCGCGCACGTCGAGGCGGCCCGACCACTTGGCGTCGCCGTCGATCAGCGCCAGTGTCCCGGTCATCCCGGCCTCGCTGATGTCGGACACCCCGACGAACCAGCCCTTGGCGGCGAAATGCAGCGCCGTCGCGCGGCCGATGCCCGATCCCCCGCCGGTGATGAAGATGCTGCGTTGCTGGCTCATGGGATCCCTCTCCGATTGCGATTTGCGGGCGCGTCTAGAGCGGACTGACACGCTTGTCAGCAGCTAGAGTGCCGGGTTGGCGTAGAAATGCCAGGTAAAGATCGCCATCGCCCCGCGCTGCGGCGACCAAGGCTCGGACAGCGCGCGGGTGGCTTTCTCGGCGGGGCGTTCGGGCAAATCTAGCAGGCGCTTGACCCCCTCCTGCACCGCCAGGTCGCCGGCGGGCCAGATATCCATGCGCCCCTCGGCGAAGAGCAGATAAATCTCCGCCGACCAGCGTCCGATGCCCTTGATCCGGGTGAGCAGCGCGATCGCCTCCTCGTCATCGGCGGGCATGGCATCGAAATCGAGTTCGCCCGCTTCGACCAGCTCGCACAAGGATCGCGCATAGCCCTGCTTCTGGCGAGAAAGCCCGCAAGCGCGCAGGTTATCGAAATCGCGTTGCAGCAGGCAGGCGGGGGTGAAGTCTGCGCCCAGCTCCGCCTCCAGCTTGCTCCACATCGAAGCTGCCGCGTGGACCGAGACCTGCTGGCCGACGATGGTGCGCAGCAGGGTCTTGTAGCCGCGGTCGCGCAGGCGCGGTTCGGGATAGCCGATCCGCGCCAGCTCGGTGGCCAGACGCGGCTCGCGCTCGCTGAGCGTATCGAGATCCGCGCGCAATTGTTCAGCCGTCAGTCCCACTCGCACTTTCCTTAACTTGCACTGGCCCGCAGACTACCTTAGCAGCGCCAGCGAACCTCTCACAGCGCCCGGTCTTGCGCGCAATAGCCGAAAAGGAATTCCGATCCATGCCCAGACTGGTCGTCACCAACCGCGAAGGCACCACCAGCGAGATCACCGTCGATGACGGGCTCACGGTGATGGAAGCAATCCGCGACAACGGGTTCGACGAGCTTCTGGCGCTGTGCGGCGGGTGCTGTTCGTGCGCGACCTGCCACGTCGTGGTCGATCCGGCCTTCACCGACAAGCTGCCGACGATGAGCGAGGACGAGGACGATCTGCTGGAATCGAGCGATCACCGCACGCCGACCAGCCGTTTGTCGTGCCAGATCCCCTTCACCGCCGCACTTGACGGGCTGCACATTACTATCGCTCCGGAAGACTGATCGGCTGGGGGCCGGTGGAGGACGATCTCGCCCGGTTCCTGCGCGACGAGCTCGGCCACGCGCCGGATGGGCCAAAAGGGCCGTGGCGCGTGCAAGGTCCGGTGTGGCTATGGCAGGGGAGCGACGGCGCTCCCGCCAAGGGCTCGTGGTATTTCCTGACCGTCGATGGCGACACCGCGCAGGCGATCCGTGCGCAGGCGACCAATGCCGCCGCGTGGGGATCGGTCTATGTCGAGGCGACCATCGGCGGCACCACCTGGCGCACCTCGCTGTTTCCCTCGAAACAGGCGGGCGGCTGGCTGCTCCCGCTCAAGGCCGCCGTGCGCAAGGCCGAGAAGATCGCAGAAGGCAGCGTGGTCGAGGTGGAGCTGGCGCTCACCTGAAGTGCCTCCCCGTCCCGCACGAGTGGGCAGACACTTGGTTGGCTTGCCCCGCGCCCGCCGAACGCCTAACTCACACCCATGAACGTCACCCGTCCCTTTGGCGATACGCTCGCGCTCATCGGTAACACGCCTATCGTGCGCCTCGCCGGCCCCAGTGCGGCGGCGGGGTGCGACATCTGGGGGAAGTGCGAATTCGCCAATCCCGGTTCGTCGGTGAAAGACCGCGCTGCGCTGTGGATCATCCGCGATGCCGAGGCGCGCGGGGAGCTCAAGCCCAGCGGCACAGTGGTCGAAGGCACGGCGGGCAACACCGGCATCGGCATCGCGCTGGTTGCCAATGCGCGCGGTTACAAGACGATCATCGTCATGCCCGACAACCAGTCCAAGGAGAAGATGGACACGCTGCGGGCGCTGGGCGCAGAGCTGGTGCTGGTGCCGCCGACCAAGTTCGCCAACCCCGGCCATTTCGTCCACACCTCGCGCCGTCTCGCGGAGGAAACGCCGGGCGCGGTCTGGGCAAACCAGTTCGACAACATCGCCAACCGCCGCGCGCATATCGAAGGCACCGCGCCCGAATTGTGGGAGCAGCTGGGCGGCCGGATCGACGGCTTCACCTGCGCGGCAGGCACCGGCGGGACGATCGCGGGCGTGGGCCTCGGATTGAAGGCGATGGACGAGAATATCCGCATCGCGCTCACCGATCCGCACGGCGCGGCGCTCTACAACTATTACGCCAATGGCGTGCTGGAGGCCGAAGGGTCCTCGGTCGCCGAGGGCATCGGCCAGGGGCGCATCACCGCCAACCTCGAAGGCGCGCCGATCGACACGCAGTACCGCATCAGCGACGAGGAAGGCCTCGTCTGGGTCGAGCGGCTGCTCAAGGAGGAAGGCCTGTGCCTCGGCCTCTCATCCGGCATCAACGTCGCGGGCGCGGTGATGCTGGGCAAGGAACTGGTCGCCGAAGGCCGCGCCAACCCGCAGGTCGCGACGATCCTGTGCGATACGGGCTTCCGCTATCTCTCGACGCTCTACAACGCCGAATGGCTCAGGGCGAAGGGCCTACCGGTCTTCGATTGGCTCACCCCGCGGGTGGAGACGGTCGCATGAGCGCACCCTCGCTGCTTGACCGGCTGCGGCGGCTGAACCAGCGCAGCCTGTTCGATCCGGCGGGCCGCACCGCCGCAACCTCGGCGCTACCCGATGACCGCGCCGACGTCTCGTCCGCCGGACGCGCGCGGGCCGAGGCGGTGCAGCGCTTGCAGGTCGGGCTGATCGGAATCGGGGCGATGGTGCTGCTGGTCGGGCTGGCAAGCATCATCGGCGAACAGGCCGACCGCAATGACGAGTTGGCGGTCCCCGAAGCGGCCCCGACCACTGAGCCGACCGCCGCGCCGTCGCAGGCCAATCCGCTCGCCGATGCAGGCGTGGTGCCCGATATCGCCGCCGAGCCGAGCCCTTCGCCTGCGCCGGGCGACGGGCCAGCTGCCGCGCCGCGACCGTCGGGCACCGGCAATGCCACGCCATCGCCATAGGCTAATCACTGCGCTGACCGCGGCGCTGCTGGCGCTGGCAGGGTGCAGCGCCGCGCCTGCCTCACCACCTGAGGGTGATGGCGCTGCGTCCACGCCGAGGCTGGGGCTGATGACCAGCCTGCCGCTCTATTGGCCCGAAGGCGCGGATATCGCGCAGCTGGCGGGCGGCGATGCGTCCCTGCCGTGGCAGCGCGCCGCGATCGAGACGCGTTATGCGCTGGTGCCGCTCGATACCCTGTCGCCGGTGCCGGGCCTCAATCCCGGTGCGCCCGAAACCGATCCGCTAGCGGGGCTTGACCGGCTGGCGGTGATCCAGCCGCGCGGGCTGTCGCCTGCGGACAATGTCGCGCTCGACGATTGGGTACGGGGCGGGGGGCGGCTCTTGCTGGTGCTCGATCCAGCGCTGACCGGGGATTACGAGGCCGCGCTGGGCGATCCGCGCCGCCCGGTGGACTCGGCGCCGATTCCGCCGGTGGTGGCGCGCTGGGGGCTGGCGGTGCGCTTCGATGCGGCGCAGGAGCTGGCTGTGATCGAGGCTGTGCTGGACGAGGCGGCCCTGCCGCTGGCGCTGCCCGGTCGCCTGAGCATCGCCGATCCCGAGGCCGCCGACTGCGCGCTGCTGGCCGATGGCGTGGCGGCGCGGTGTTCGGTCCGGGCAGGGCAGGTCACGCTGATCGCCGATGCCGCACTGTTCGAGCACTCTGAACTGGCGGGCGAGGGCGGGGAGGGACTGCTGGCGGTGCTTGCTGCCGCACTGGAATAGCCATTTGGGGAAAGTGCGGGAGGAGGGACTCGGAGTCGCCCGAGTCCCCCGGGAAATTGCGGAAAAAGGGGTTTTGGTGGGGCACTTTGGGGGGTTTAGTTGACAAAACACTCCCAGCGCGGGGGATTCGAGAAACTCCATAAATGACTATAAATCAAATAATTAGCAAGTTTTCCCGTAATTTCCCCGAAATATCCCTTCCATCCCCGTGGCTTCCCCGATAAGACCACAGTCCATCAGACATGCCTGTTGCATGGCGTCCGGCTTTTCGAAGTCGGCGCACCGGATGCGCACGCGCGCGGGCGGGACGGGGAAGGCATGGCTGCGCAGCAAGCGATCTTCGCGGGGAAGGTCGCAGTCGTGGGGCAAGAGGGGATCGCAGGCACGTGTCTGCTTTTGGAGGATATTCTGGACAGGCCTTCTCGCCCGCTGGCGACAAGGGCCGCTTTGTCCTGCCTCCCGCTTTCCGCAAGGCCGTGAAGGAAAGCTCCGGCGGCAACCGCATCCTGTGCCTCGCCGCGCATGACCGCTTCGACTGCCTGATCGGCTTCGGCCTCTCGCGCACCGAGAAACTCGCCGAGCAGCTCGAACGCGAGGAAGACCGCGCGATCCGCATGGCCGACGCCAGCTTCGACCGCGACGTGCGCGCGCAGCAGCTCTTCGGATTCGAACAGCTCCCCTATGACGACAGCGGCCGCTTCGTCATGCCCGAGCATCTGCGCGATCTCGGCAAGGTCGGCGACGGGCTCTATTTCCAGGGCGCAGGCGATTTCTTCTTCGTCTGGAACCCCGATGAACTCGGCCGGATGGACGCTGCGTGGAAGGGCGCGCAGGCGGCCTGTGCCAAGCTGATCGCAGCCGCAAAGAAGGGGGGCGGCGAATGAGCGCGCCCCACATCCCCGTGCTGCTCGACGAAGTGCTCGCCGCGCTTGCCCCGCGCCCCGGCATGACCATTGTCGATGCGACCTTCGGCGCGGGCGGCTATACCCGCGCGCTGCTCGATGCGGGCGCGACCGTCCACGCCTTCGACCGCGATCCCGACGCGGTGGCTGCCGGGCAGGCGATGGTGGCGGAATATGCAGGCCGCCTCGCGCTGCATCCCGCGCGCTTCTCCGCCATGCGCGCCGAACTCGCCGCACTGGGCATCGCGCAGGTCGATGCGGTGGTGATGGATATCGGTGTCTCCTCGATGCAATTGGATCAGGGCGACCGGGGCTTTGCCTTCATGCACGATGGCCCGCTCGACATGCGGATGAGCCAGGCGGGCGAAAGCGCCGCCGATTTCCTCAACACCGCCGACGAGGAAGCGATTGCCAACGTGCTCTACCGCTATGGCGAGGAGCGCCAGTCGCGCCGCGTCGCCCGCGCGATCGTCGCCGCGCGCCCGCTGGCGACCACCGGCGAGCTTGCCCGCGTGGTGCGCCGCGCATTGGGCCACAAGCCGCACGACAAGAAAGATCCCGCGACCCGCACCTTCCAGGCAGTGCGCATCCATGTGAACGACGAGCTGGGCGAGCTGGAGGCGGGCCTTGCCGCTGCCGAGGCGCTGCTGCGCGAAGGCGGCGTGCTCGCGGTGGTCAGCTTCCACAGCTTGGAAGATCGCATCGTCAAGCACTTCCTGCGCGAGGCCAGCGGCGCGGGCCGCGCGGTATCGCGTCACCTGCCCGGCGAGGTTCCCGGCGTGCCGCCCGTCTTCACCCGCGTCTCCAAGGGCATCCGCCCGTCCGAGACCGAAATCGCGCGCAACCCGCGCGCCCGTTCATCCACCCTGCGCCATGCGATCCGCACCGGCGCGCCAGCCAGGAGCCTTGCCGCGTGATCAGCAGCCATCAGGCCCGTTCGCTCGGGTGGTTCGCGGTGCTGGCAATCTGCCTTGCGCTGGTGACGGTGCTCAGCTTCAAGGTCCACGCGGTCAAAAGCGAGGTGCTGCTGGCAGAGCGCCAGTTGATCGCGCTGGAGCGCGAGACGCTGCTGCTCGAAACCGAGTTCCAGACCCGCGCCAGCCAGCGCCAGCTTGCCGAGTGGAACAATGTCGAGTTCGGCTACGAAGCGCCGCGCGCGCGCCAGTTTCTCGATGGCGAGCGCCAGCTGGCGAGCCTTGGCGAGCGCCCCGGCCCGAACGCGCCCACTCCAATCCGGTTGGCGCGCGCCGAACCCGCCGATCTGGCCGATGCCGCCGACGCGCCGATGCGCTCGCCGATCACCGGTGCACGCGTGACGCTGGCCTCGGCTGCGGGTGAACAGGGAGCGGGCGAGGTGTTCAGCGAAGCCTTCGGCGATTTCCTCATCGAAGCCTCGCCGATCCGTCCCGCCCGCGCGCAGACCGCATCGGTCGCCAGCATCAAGGGCATTAGCGAATGAACGGGATGGCTGCATATGCGGCGATCCCCTCCATTCCTGCTGTGACCATCCCCGCCGGGCGGGTCCATCAGGTGCAATTGCGCGCGCAGCTGCTGCTGACGGCGCGGATACGGCTGCTGTGGATCGGCATCGGCTTTGCAGTGGTGACGGGGGTCGCACTGCTGCGGATTATCGCGCTGGGTTTTGTCGGCCACGCGCCCGAGCGCACCAGCCTGCAAGATGCGCTGCTGCCCCCGCGCGGCGAGATCACCGATCGCAACGGCGCTCCGCTGGCGCGCGCTTTCCCCGCCTATGCCCTGTGGTTCGATCCCAAGGCGATGGGTGACAGCGGCTCGCCGCTGGTGCGCTCTCCTGAGGACGTGGCGCGCTCGCTCAACGCGATCTTCCCCGATATCGACGTTGCACGCATGACGCAGCGGCTCGCCTCGGGCCGGGCGGGCTATCTGCGCCGCCGCATCCTCCCCGAAGAGGCCAACCGTGTCTTCGCACTGGGCGAAATCGCGCTCGAAATACCGCGCGAGACCGATCGTCACTATCCCCAAGGCACCCTGGGCGCGCACGTGCTCGGCTATGTGGTCGAGGATGAAGGCGGCAAGATCGGGATGGAGCAGGTGCTGCAAGACCAGCTGGTCGATCCCGAACTGCGCAATCAGCCGGTGGCGCTGTCCATCGACGTGCGGGTGCAGGGCGCGCTGGAGGATGAGTTGCGGCGCGGGATGCTGGCGACCAACGCGATTGGTGCGGCGGGCGTGGTGCTCGACGTCGATACCGGCGAGGTGATGGCGCTCGCCAGCCTGCCTGAGTTCGATCCCAATACCGCCGGAGCGAGCGGGGCCAAGAACGTCTTCAACCGCGTCACCAACGGGGTTTACGAACTGGGTTCGACCTTCAAGCCGCTGAGCATCGCCGCCGCGATTGACGCAGGCGTGGTGCGCGATCTCAGCAAACCGTGGAACGCGACGCCGGTCGCGGTGGGCCGCCGCACCATCAAGGATCTGAAGCCCAAGGGCGCGAGCCTCAACGTGCCTCAGGCGCTGGTCTATTCCTCGAACACCGTCACCGCGCGGGTCGCCGACGAGCTTGGGCCGGAACGCCTGCGCCGCACGATGATTGATCTGGGCATGGACAGCCGTCCGTTCATCGAACTGCCCGCGCGCGGGAAACCGCTGTGGCCGCAGGGCAAGTGGAGCCGGGTCACCAATATGACCGTAAGCTACGGCCATGGTCTTGCGGTGACGCCGCTGCATCTGGCGAGCGCCTATGCGGCGATGGTCAATGGCGGGATCTGGCGGCCTTCGACGCTGATGAAGCTCGATCACGCGGACGTGCCGCGCGGGCGGCGGGTGTTCAAAGAATCGACCTCGCACCGGATGCGCCAGATGCTGCGCATGATCTCGCTCTATGGCACCGGGCGGAGCGCCGATGCGCCGGGCTACCGCGTCGGCGGCAAAACGGGCTCCGCGGAAAAGGCCACAGCAGGCGGCTATGCCAAGACCTCGCTGATTTCCTCTTTCGCCGCTGCCTTCCCGATGGACGCGCCGCGCTATGTGGTGGTGGTGGTGGTGGACGAGCCCAAGGGCACGGTCGCCAGCAGCTTCCAGCGCACCGCTGCCTTCACCGCCGCGCCGGTCGTGGGCAAGCTCGTGCCGCGCATCGGCCCGATGCTGGGCGTGCAGCCCGACGAGCAGCGCGACGTCGATATCTCGGACCTCAGGTATCTGGTGGACAAGCACTGATGCGGCTGGGGGAACTGCTGGAACGGGCGGGGCTGGCTGCGAGCAGCGCGGGTGATGTCAACGTCACCGGCTTCGCCATCGATCACCGCAAGGTCGCGCCGGGCACGGTGTTCGGCGCGTTCCAGGGCGCGGCGTTTAATGGCGAGGATTTCATTCCGGCAGCTGTCGAGGCGGGCGCGGTGGCGATTGTCGCACGGCCTGAGGCTCGGGTGGCAGGTGCGCTGCACATCGCCGATGCGGAGCCGCGCCGCGCCTTCGCGCGGCTGGCGGCAGGCTTCTTCGCGCCGGTGCCCGAAACCATCGTCGCGGTGACCGGCACCAACGGCAAGACCTCCTGCGTCGAGATGACCCGCCAGATCTGGCGCATGGCAGGCGAACGCGCGGCGAGCATCGGCACCTTGGGCGTCACCACGCCCGACGGGTCCGTATCGACCGGGCTGACCACCCCCGATATCGTCACCTTCCTCAGCAATATGAGCGGGCTCGCGCGCGAGGGCGTCACCCACGTCGCCTATGAGGCGTCGAGCCACGGGCTCTCGCAATTCCGCAACGAAGGCCTTCGGGTGACGGCGAGCGCCTTCACCAATTTCAGCCGCGATCACCTCGATTATCACGACACGATGGAGGCCTATTTCGCGGCCAAGATGCGGCTGTTCACCGAATTGGTCGCGCCCGGCAGCCCGGCGGTGATCCACGATGCCGGGGATGGTTCGGAATGGACCGCCAGGGCGATTGCCGAGGCAGAGGCGCAGGGGCTCAAGGTTCTGACGGTGGGTGAGGGCGGCACTTTCCTGCGCCTTACCGCGCGCGAACCCGGGCAGTTGGGCCAGCTTCTTCACATCGAACACGAAGGCGCGGTGCGGAAGGTCAACCTGCCGCTGATCGGCGCCTATCAGGCGGCCAATGCGCTGGTGTCGGCAGGCCTGGCGCTGGCAACCGGCGTTGCACCCTCGATGGTGTTCGACGCGATCGCGCGCCTCCAGCCCGTGCGCGGGCGGCTGGAGCGGGCCGCGCTCAATCCGGCAGGCGCGCCTGCCTATGTCGATTACGCGCACACCCCCGATGCGCTCGAAGCCGCCATCGCCGCGCTGCGCCCACATGTGGCGACCGGCGGACGGCTGATCGTGGTGTTCGGCGCCGGGGGCGACCGCGATACCGGCAAGCGTGCGGAGATGGGCGCAGTCGCTGCCCGCGCCGCCGACCTCGCCATCGTCACCGACGACAACCCGCGCAGCGAAGACCCGGCCGCCATCCGCGCCGCGATCCTCGCTGGAGCAGAAGGCAAAGCGCGCGAGATCGGTGATCGCCGCGCCGCCATCGCCGCCGCCATCGGGGAAGCCCGCGCGGCAGACATTGTGCTGGTCGCTGGCAAGGGCCACGAGCAGGGCCAAATATTCGGGTCTGGAGAAAATATGCGGATCGAGGCGTTCGACGATGTCGAGGTGGCGCGGCAATGCGCCGGAGGGCAATGCCAATGAACGCGCCGCTCGTTCACCCGATGCTGCACGCATGGCCCGTCACCGCGCGCGATGCGCTGCCGATGGCGCTGTGGAGCGCCGCAGAGATTGCCGCCGCCACCGGCGGCACCGCCAGCCATGATTTCCAGGCCTCGGGCGTCGAAATGGATTCGCGCGATGTGAAGCCCGGCGATGTGTTCGTCGCCTTGAAGGGCGAGGCGATGGACGGGCACAAGTTCCTCGCCGCCGCCTTTGCCAACGGCGCGGTTGCCGCGATCACCGACCGCCCGGTCGATTACCCGCACGTGCTGGTCGCCGACACCACCAAGGCGCTGCACGACCTCGCCCACGCCGCACGGGATCGTGCGGTCGAAGCTGTGCGCATCGGCATCACAGGATCGGTCGGCAAGACCGGCGTGAAGGAGGCGATCTTCGCCTGCCTCGACCGCGCCAGCCGCGGCGCCGCGCATCGCTCGGTGCGCAGCTACAACAACCATGTCGGCGTACCGCTGAGTCTTGCGCGGATGCCCGCGCGCGCGAAGTTCGGCGTGTTCGAGATGGGCATGAACCACGCAGGCGAAATCGCCCCGCTTACCGATCACGTCCGCCCGCATGTGGCGCTCATCACCACCATTGCGCCCGCGCATATCGAGAACCTCGGCAGCCTTGAGGCGATTGCCGACGAGAAGGCGCAGATCTTCACCGGCCTAGTGCCCGGTGGCATCGCGGTGATCCCCGCCGATAGCGAATGGGCCGAGCGGATGATCGGTCATTCGAAGGCCTGCGGAGCCAAGGTCGTCACCTTCGGTCGCGCCAAGGGGGCGGATGTGCGGCTGCTCGACGCGATCCCTGCGGCGGGCGGGGCTTCCCTGGTGACGGCGGACTTTGGCGACCGCCGCGTGTGCTACACCGTTGCCGAACCTGGCGAGCACTGGATCGTCAATTCGCTGGGCGTGATGGCCGCTGTGCGCGCGGCGGGCGGCGACCTTGCCAGCGCAGGGCTGGCACTCGCCGAAATGGGCGGATTGAAGGGCCGTGGCCAACGCCACATGCTCAAGGTCTCCGGCGGCGAGGCGCTGCTGATCGACGAAAGCTACAACGCCAACCCTGCTTCCATGCGAGCTACCCTCAAGGCGCTCGCCGCCACGCCCGCCACCCGCCGGATCGCGGTGCTCGGCAGCATGAAGGAACTCGGCGACTTCGGCGACGCCTTCCACCGTCAGCTTATCGAGCCTCTGGCCGAAGCAAAGGTGACTCACGCCATCCTCGTCGGGGAGGAGATGCGCGCGCTTGCCGAGGAACTGGGGAAAGCCGAGAGCAATCCGCTTGGCAAGGGCACAACCTTCGCCCATTGCGGGACACCGGACGAAGCGATCGCGGCGCTGGAGCATTTTGGGCTCCGTCACGATGATGCGGTGCTGGTCAAGGGGTCCAATTCGGTGGGCCTGAGCAAACTGGTGTCACACTTTACCGAACCTGCCCGCGCCTGACCCGTCATCGAGGGGGGCAACGGGCCAAAGGACGATTGAATGCTCTATCTGCTTGCCGAGTGGCTTGGCTTCGAAGGCATCCTCAATCTGGTGCGCTACCAGAGCTTCCGTGCCGGTGCGACGCTGATGACCGCGCTGCTGATCGGCCTCGTCATCGGCCCGCGCTTCATCAACATACTGCGCGTGCGGCAGGGCAAGGGACAGCCGATCCGCGAAGACGGACCGCAAACCCACCTCGCCAAGCGCGGCACGCCGACGATGGGCGGGCTGATGATCCTTGTCGCGCTGACGCTGTCGCTGCTGATCTGGATGGACTTGTCGAGCCCGTTCGTGTGGGCGTGCCTTGCGGTGACGATCGGCTTCGGCATCATCGGCTTCCTCGACGATTTCGACAAGGTCACCAAGAACAGCCATGCGGGCGTGCCCGGCCGGGTACGTCTTGCGCTCGAATTCGTGGTGGCGGGCGTGGCTTCCTTCATCATCGTCAGCCAGATCAACACCAACCTCTACCTGCCTTTCCTGACGGGAGTGAGCATCCCCCTCGGCCCGGCCTATTACGTGTTTGCCGCCTTCGTGATTGTCGGCGCGGGCAATGCGGTGAACCTGACCGACGGGCTTGATGGCCTCGCGATCATGCCGGTGATCATCGCCGCTGGCACCTTTGCGATCATCGCCTATCTGGTCGGGCGCGCGGATTTCAGCGCCTATCTCGGCATCCCGCATGTGCCGGGTGCGGGCGAGCTGGCGATTTTCTGCGCGGCGATCATGGGCGCGGGCCTCGCCTTCCTGTGGTTCAACGCGCCGCCTGCCGCGGTGTTCATGGGCGACACCGGCTCGCTGGCTTTGGGCGGTGCGCTCGGCGCGATTGCCGTCGCGTCGCACCACGAAGTCGTGCTTGGCATCGTCGGCGGGCTGTTCGTGCTCGAAGCGGTCAGCGTGATCGTGCAGGTGTTCTGGTTCAAGCGCACCGGCCGCCGAGTGTTCCGCATGGCCCCGATCCACCACCACTTCGAGCAGCTGGGCTGGAGCGAAAGCAAGGTCGTGATCCGGTTCTGGATCATCGCCATCGTGCTCGCGCTGATCGGCCTTGCGACGCTCAAGGTGCGGTAAGGCGCGGCGCGGATGATCACCTCACCCGCCTTTGCCCGCCAGCGCTACGCGGTGCTCGGCCTCGCCCGCTCGGGCGCGGCGGCAGCCGAGACGCTGCTGGCGAGCGGAGCCGAAGTGATCGCATGGGATCGGCAGGACGTCGCGCGCGCGCCGTTCGAAGGCCGCTGCCGGTTGATCGATCCGCTAGAGCTTGATCTCACCGGCTTTGCAGGCGTGGTGGTGTCGCCGGGCGTGCCCCTGAACACCCACCCGATAGGCCCGCACGCCTGGCAATTCGGCCTGCCGGTGATCGGCGATATCGAGCTGTTCGCGATGGCCCGCCCCAGCCTGCCCGCGCACAAGGTCGTCGGGATCACCGGCACCAACGGCAAGTCGACCACCACCGCGCTGGTGCTCCACATCCTCAAGACCGCGGGCGTGCCGAGCCTGATGGGCGGCAATATCGGTGAGCCGATCCTGGCGCAGGAGCCCTTGCCGGCGGGCGGGGTTTACGTGCTCGAATTATCGAGCTTTCAGGTCGATCTCACCTTCACGCTCGATTGCGACGTGGCGGCGCTCACCAATATCACCCCCGATCACTTGGATCGCTACGCCGGATTCGAAGCCTATGCCGCGTCCAAGGAACGGCTGTTCCAGATGCAGGCAAGCGGCATGGCGCTGATCTGCGACGAGGATGAGCCGACCCGCGCCATCGCCGCGCGCCTGGAAGCCGAAGGCAAGTCGCTCGTGCGGGTGAAGACTGCCGATCTTGCCGCCGCTGGCCTCGCCGAAGGGCGCTCGCCCTCGCTCGCCGGGCCGCACAACGCGCAGAATGCGGCGGTCGCCGTGGCGATTTGCCGCCAGCTTGGCTTGTCGGACGATCAGATCGCGCAGGGCCTCGCGACCTATGCCGGACTGCCGCACCGCATGGAACGGGTCTGCACCGCCAAGGGCGTCGTCTACATCAACGACAGCAAGGCGACCAACGCCGCCTCCGCCGCCCCCGCGCTCGCAGCGTTCCCGCCCGATCCGGCGGTGAATGGCGGAAGCCCGCGCATCCACTGGATCGTCGGCGGGCTGCCTAAGGAGGATGGCCTTGGTGCCTGTGCCGATTACCTCGGCAATATCGCCGCCGCCTATACCGTGGGGGAGGCGGGTCCGATGTTCGCGGACTTGCTTGAAGGGCAGACCCGGGTCGAACGCTGCGAACTGATTGGCGAGGCCGTGCGCCGCGTCGAAGCGGTCGCGCGGCCCGGCGAGGTCGTGCTGCTTTCGCCCGCCTGCGCCTCCTATGACCAGTTCCGTGATTACGAGAAGCGCGGCCACCACTTTCGCCAGATGGTCGGCGTGATCACTGGCTGCGACACCTGCGCGCCCGATGATGCCGCGCGGAGCATCCTGCCATGACCGCGCCTGTCTACAGCCCTGCACCGCGGCGTGAGCCCTATATGCCGCCGCCCGCGATGCAGCGCCGCTGGCGCGATGCTCTGCGGGTCTGGTGGCGCGAGATCGACAAGGTGCTGCTCGGCCTGATCGGGCTGCTGATGGCGCTGGGGCTGGCCGCAGTCGCCGCCGCCTCGCCAGCCAGCGCGGATCAGCTTTCGACTGCCAGCGTGACGCTCGACGAGTTCATGTTCCTGAAGCGGCACGTCGTGTTCCAGCTGATGGGCCTCGCGCTGATGATCGGGCTCAGCTTCGCCAGCCGCGATCAGGCGCGGCGGATCGGGATTCTGGTCGGCGCGGTGATGCTGGCGCTGCTATTCGTGGTGCCCTTCGTGGGCGAGGAAAAGAACGGCGCCCGACGCTGGATCAATGTCGGGATGAGTTTGCAGCCGTCCGAGTTCCTCAAGCCCGGCTTCGCGATCATCTGCGCGTGGATTTTGAGCTGGCGTTTGCGCGATCCGGGGCTGCCGGTGCTGTGGTATGTCACCGGGCTGATGGCGCTGATCGCAGGGCTGCTGATGCTCCAGCCGAACCTTGGCGATGCGATCCTGTTCGGCGGGATCTGGCTGGTGATGGTGCTGCTGGCGGGCGTTCCGTGGCAGCGCGTGGGCGCGATGATCGGCGGGGGCTTCGCGGCGCTGACGCTCGCCTATTTCTTTTACGACAATGCGCGCCACCGGATCGACGGATTTCTCGGCGGCGGCACCGCTTTCGATCAGGTCGATCTGGCGCATCGCACCTTGCTCGCAGGCGGGTGGACGGGCAGCGGGCTATGGCTCGGCATCCGCAAGATGAACCTGCCCGAAGCGCACACCGACTATATCTTCTCGGTGATCGGCGAGGAATTCGGCCTCATCGTCTGCGGGTTCATCGTGCTGCTCTATTGCGCACTGGTGCTACGCGCGCTGATGCGGATGGTGAACGAGGACAACCTCTTCGCGATGCTCGCCAGCGTCGGGCTGGTGACGCAGTTCGGCGGGCAGGCGTTCATCAACATTCTTGTGAACCTGAAGCTGTTCCCGTCCAAGGGGATGACCTTGCCGCTAATCAGCTATGGCGGATCATCGACACTGGCGGTGTGCTTCACGCTTGGGTTATTGCTGGCGATCACCCGGCGCAATCCGTTCCTCGTACGCGAGAACGGCGGCCTGCGCGAATGGATCGAACGCAAGGAGGACCGCGCATGACCAGCCCCACGCCAACCGGCGCGTCGCGGCATTTCGTGCTGGCCGCAGGCGGCACGGGAGGGCATCTCATCCCGGCCTTCGCGCTGGCGGCGGAGCTGCACGCGCGCGGACACCACGTGGCGCTGATCACGGACGAACGCGGCGCGGCGATCCCGGGCAAGCCCGATTACCTGACCGCCCACGTGCTGCCCGCAGGCCGCTTCGGCAAGAATCCGCTCGGCTGGATCGGAGGGCTGCGTGCCGTGCTTGAAGGGCGGAGCATGGCGCTGCGGCTGTTCGACGCGTTCGAACCGGCGGCGATCATCGGCTTTGGCGGCTATCCCGCTCTGCCCGCGCTGCTCGCCGCCACCTCTGCGAAGCTGCCGAGCGTGGTGCACGAACAGAACGCGGTGCTGGGCCGGGTCAACCGCCTGCTCGCAGGCCGGGTCGACGCAATTGCGACCTCCTATGCCAGCGTCGACCGGCTGAAGCCGCAGCACGCCGCCAAGGTGCATCTCACCGGCAACCCGGTGCGCGCCGAAGTGCTGGCCTTGCGTGAACAGGACTTCCCCGCCTTTACCGAGGAGAGCCTGCTGCGCATCCTTGTTACCGGCGGATCGCAGGGCGCGCGGGTGCTGTCCGAGGTCGTGCCCGATGGCCTTGCCATGCTCCCGCCCGCGCTGCGCCAGCGCTTGCAGGTGACGCAGCAGTGCCGCGCCGAGGATCTTGAGGCGGTGCGCGCGCGCTATGCCAGCCACGATATTCCCGCCGAGCTCGGCACCTATTTCGAGGACATGCACGAACGGCTCGCCGATGCGCACCTGTTCATCGGGCGCGCGGGCGCGTCGACGATTGCCGAGCTGACCGCGGTGGGCCGCCCCGCCATCCTCGTGCCGCTGCCGATCGCGACCGACGATCACCAGGCGGTGAACACCCGCGAGATGGTGCGCGCGGGCGGGGCGCGGATGATCCGGCAGGCGGCGTTCCAGCCCAAGGAACTCGCCAAGCAGATACAGGCCATGGCGATGAACCCGCAAAGCCTCGCCAACGCCGCGCATTGCGCGTTCAACTGCGGCCGGCCCGACGCGGCGAAGGATTTGGCGGACTTGATGGAAAGCATGGGCGGGATCGATCTGATGGACGTGATCCGGGTGGGCGATGTTTCGCCGAAGGCCGCGCAGGCCGCCACGCGTCCGCAAGCCGCGACCCGCAAGGCTGCTAGAGACAGGGCAGACGCATGAAGGGTGTGGGCACCGATATTGGCACCATCCACTTCGTCGGGATCGGCGGGATCGGCATGTCGGGCATCGCCGAGGTGATGCACAACCTTGGTTACAAGGTGCAAGGCTCCGACATTGCCGAAGGGCCGAGCGTCGAGCGGCTCCGCGCGCGGGGCATGACCATCCACATCGGCCATGCGCGCGAGAATGTGGACGGGGTGGCGGTGGTCGTCACCTCGACCGCCGTGCGCCGCACCAACCCCGAAGTCGCCGCCGCGCTAGAGGCCCGCATCCCCGTGGTGCGCCGCGCCGAGATGCTGGCCGAGCTGATGCGACTCAAATCCACGGTCGCGGTGGCGGGGACGCATGGCAAGACCACGACGACCAGTATGATCGCCACGTTGCTCGACGCGGGCGGGGTTGATCCCACGGTGATCAATGGCGGGATCATCGAGCAATATGGCTCGAACGCGCGGCTGGGCGATTCTGACTGGATGGTTGTCGAGGCCGACGAGAGCGACGGCAGCTTCCTGCGCCTCGACGGAACCATCGCGGTCGTCACCAATATCGATCCCGAGCACCTGGATCACTACGGCGATTTCGACGGGGTGAAGCGCGCTTTCGTGGAGTTCATCCACAATGTCCCCTTCTACGGCGCGGCGGTGCTGTGCGTCGATCACCCCGAAGTGCAGGCTGTGATCGGGCAGGTGCGCGACCGCAAGGTCGTGACCTACGGCTTCTCGCTTCAGGCCGACATCTGCGGGGTCAATGTCCGCAGCAGCGCAGGCGGCAACAGCTTCGACGTGATCGTGCGCCAGCGCGGACTTGAGGATCGCCGCATCGAGGGCGTGCATCTGCCCATGCCGGGCCGCCACAATGTCCAGAACGCGCTCGCCGCGATTGCCGTCGCGATTGAGATGGGCTGCGGTGACGATGTAATCCGCACCGGCTTTGCCCGCTTCGGCGGGGTGCGGCGGCGCTTTACCAAGGTCGGCAGCATCGCGCTCCCCGGCGGCGCGGCGAGCGTGATCGACGATTACGCGCATCACCCGGTCGAAATCCGCGCGGTGCTGGCGGCCGCGCGCGAGGCGGTGGCGGGCACCGAGGGCCGCGTGATCGCGGTCGCGCAGCCGCACCGCTATTCGCGGCTCAATGACCTGATGAGCGAGTTCCAGTCGTGCTTCGATGATGCCGATATCGCCTATGTCGCGCCGGTCTATCCGGCGGGTGAGGAGCCGCTGCCGGGGGTCGATCACGCCGCGCTGGTCGCAGGGATGCAGGCGCGTGGGCACCGCGCCGCGCGCGAGATCGCCGGGGCGGATGCGCTGGCGCTGGCGCTGGCCGACGAGATCGCTGCCGGCGACATGGTGGTGTGCCTCGGCGCGGGCGATATCACCCGCTGGGCGGCGGGTCTGGCGACGGCGGTCGCGGCGAAGCGCGGGGTGGCCGCGTGAACCAACCCGGCGACAGCTACCATTTCGACGACGGCAGCGCGCCGACCTGCGCGGTCGAAGGCGGCGTGTCCTCGCCCGTGCCGCTCGAAGGCATTCGCGGCAAGCTGACCTGCAAGGCCCCTCTGGCGCCCTATACCTGGTTCAAGACCGGCGGACCGGCGGACTGGCTGTTCGAGCCCGCCGATCTGGAAGACCTCAAGACCTTCCTCGAACGCCTCGCGGGTGAGATACCGGTGATGGCGCTGGGCCTCGGCTCGAACATGATCGTGCGCGATGGCGGCGTTCCCGGCGTGGTGGTGCGGCTCGGCAAGGCTTTTGCGGGCGTCGAGCACACCGGCGAGAACGAGCTGACCTGCGGCGGCGGGGCAAGCGGCATTCTGGTCGCGTCGACCGCGCGCGATCTGGGCATTGCCGGGGTCGAGTTCCTGCGCGGCATCCCTGGCACGGTCGGGGGCTTCGTGCGGATGAATGGCGGAGCCTACGGGCGCGAGGTTGCCGATGTGCTGCAAAGCTGCGCGGTGATCCTGCATGATGGCAGCTTCATCACGCTGTCGGCGGAGGAGCTTGAGTATTCCTATCGCCACTCGGCGCTGCCCGATGGGGCGATTGTCGTCTCGGCGCGGTTCCGGGGGCATCCGGGCGATCCGGCGGCGATCGGCGCGGAAATGGACCGCATCGCCGCCGCCCGCGAGGCGAGCCAGCCGCTCCGCACCAAGACGGGTGGTTCGACCTTCAAGAACCCCGAGGGGCACAAAGCGTGGGAACTGGTCGACCGCGCGGGTTGCCGCGGCCTGACGCTGGGCGGCGCGCAGGTGAGCGAGAAGCACACCAATTTCCTGATCAACACCGGCACTGCCACCAGCGCGGATATCGAGGGGCTGGGGGAGTTGGTGCGGGACAAAGTCTATGCCGCGACTGGGGTGAGCCTTGAGTGGGAAATCCAGCGGGTGGGTAGGCCGTGACCCATAAATCCAAACCCGCTCACCCTGAGCTTGTCGAAGGGTTGTCATGCTTTTGGGCCAAGGAAAAAGTTGAAAGGCAGGGCTTCGACAAGCTCAGCCTGATCGGATTTGATTTATGAGTAACAGATCTCTCCACGTCGCCGTCCTGATGGGCGGCTGGGCCAATGAACGCCCGGTGTCGCTCTCCAGCGGCTCGGGCGTCGCGGATGCGCTCGAGAGCAAGGGCCACCGCGTCACCCGAATCGACATGGGACGCGATGTTGCGCAGCGGCTTGCGGAGGCGAGGCCGGACGTGGTGTTCAACGCGCTCCACGGCGTTCCCGGCGAGGATGGCACGGTGCAGGGAATGCTCGACCTGATGGGCCTGCCCTATACCCATTCGGGCCTCGCAACCTCGGTCATCGCCATCGACAAGCAGCTGACCAAGCAGGCGTTGGTGCCGCACGGCATCCCCATGCCCGGCGGGCGGATCGTGGCTTCGGAAGAACTCTACGAGCGCGATCCGCTGCCGCGCCCCTATGTGTTGAAGCCCGTCAACGAAGGCTCGTCCGTCGGCGTCGCCATCGTCACGGCGGACAGCAATGTCGGCAATCCGATCAGCCGCAAGGCGACCGGCCCGTGGCAGGAATTCGCCGAACTCCTCGCCGAACCCTTCATCAAGGGCCGCGAACTCACCGCTGCCGTGCTTGACGGTCCCGATGGCCCGCGCGCTCTCGGCGTGACCGAGTTGGTCATCGAAAACGGCTTCTACGATTACGAGCACAAATACACTGCCGGGCGCACCGAGCACATCTTCCCCGCCAAGCTGCCGCCCGAAATCACCGCGCTGTGCGAGCATTACGCGGTGCGCGCGCATCAGGTGCTGGGCTGCCACGGCACTAGCCGCACCGATTTCCGCTGGGACGAGGAGGCGGGGGAAGAAGGCCTGTTCGTGCTCGAAACCAATACCCAGCCGGGCATGACGCCGCTGAGCCTCGTCCCCGAACAGGCGGCGCATTGCGGCATTCCCTATGCCGATCTGGTCGAGATGCTGATCGCCGAGGCGCTGCGGGTCCACGCCTTGAAGCAAGCCAAGGGAGGCGGCGATGGCGCAGCAGATCCGGCGTAGCACCACCACCGGCGTGCGCCGCGCGGCCAAGGCGCAAAGCCGCGCGGTCACCGCGCGCCGCGCGCAGGGCAAGGCCAGCGGCTTCATCGATTGGCTGATGGGTCTCCTGCCCTTTACCGAAGAGCAATGGACGCGCATCTGGCTCGCCATGATCATCGGCGGGGGCGTGGGGATCGCCTTCATTATCGCCAGCCTCGCAGGCGTCCCCGCGCTGGCACAGGCGCAGGTCGCGCGGATCGCTGCCGATGCAGGCTTCGAAGTGCGCCACGTGCGCGTCACCGGCACCAGCCGGATGGACGAACAGCAGGTCTATGCCCGCGCGCTGGGCCTGCGTAGCCGGGCGATGCCCGAGGTGGATGTCGAGGCGCTGCGTGCCGAGCTGCGCACGTTGCCGTGGGTCGAGGATGCGCGGGTTTCGGTGCAGCTGCCGCACACGCTCGCCATCGATATTGTCGAGCGCAGGCCGCATGCGGTGCTGGAAAAGGCCGACAGGCTGGTGCTGATCGATGCCGGCGGGGTTGAGCTTGCGCCGGTCAGCGCGGCCAAGGCCAAGGGAATGCTGCGGCTCGCCGGGCCGGGTGCGGGCAAGCAGGCGCGAGGTCTTGAGCAATTGCTCGCTGCCGCCCCCGCGCTCGCCCCGCAGGTCGAGGCCGCCGAATGGGTCGGCAACCGCCGCTGGAACCTCACCTTCAAGACCGGGCAATTGCTCGCCCTCCCCGAAGGCGAGGTGGAAGCGGCGAGCGCGCTGGTGAAGTTCGCGCGATTGGACGGGCAGAACCGCCTTCTGGGCGGCAAGGTGCTGGCCTTCGACATGCGCTCGCCCCCGCGCCTCTACATGCGCCTGCCCGAAGGCGTGCGCGAAGCGCCGACCGTGGCCGCCGAGGCCGGAGGGATGGAATAATGGCCTCCCGCGCCGCCCCCGCCCGCCGCCTTGCGCGCACTTATGCTGCTGTGAACGTCGGTAGCTTCCGCATCTCGGCGATGATCATGGGCGAGACTGAAACCGGGGAATTGCAGGTGCTGGGCTCCGGCCACCGCGCCAGCGCCGGGATCAAGCGCGGCTATGTCACCGACATGCAGGCCGCGACCTTCGCGATCCGTGATGCGGTGGAGCGGGCGGAGAAAAGCGCCAATACCAGCGTGCGCTCGGTGTGGATCGCTTGCGCCGGGGCGGGGCTCGCCAGCGATGTCGTCGCGGTCGATATCGAGATCGGCGGGCGGCGGATCGAGGACGAGGATGTCGAACAGCTGCTGATCCACGCGCGCGACATGCTGCGGCCCGACGGGCGGACCGTGCTGCACGCGCAGCCTGCGCATTACACCCTTGATGGCGCACACGGCGTCGCCAATCCGCGCGGGCTGCATGCCGAGCGGCTGGGGGTCGATATCCACGTGATGCTTGCCGATGGCGCGCCGGTGCGCAACATCACCGAAGCGGTGCAGAGCGCGCATCTCGAGGTTGAAGGCGTGGTCGCCGCGCCGCTCGCGGCGGGCCATGCCTGCCTCACAGCCGAAGAACGCGATCTGGGCGTGGCGCTGGTCGAGATCGGCGCGGATGTCAGCAACGTCGCGGTGTTCGCGGGCGGGATGCTGCTCGGCCTGCGCGCGGTGCCGATGGGATCGGCCGACATCACCGATGCGATCGCGCGCAGCTTCGGCATCCGCCAGTCGCAGGCAGAGCGCCTGAAATGCGTCGCCGGTTCGGCGGTCGCCAGTCCCGCCGATCACCGCGAGCTGATCCCGGTCAACGGTCCGGGTGATGGGGGCGAAGGGGCGCCCGCCGGGCCGCTGGCGCGCGGGGCCGACGACAAGAACCGCATCGTGCGCGCCGAACTGGTTTCGGTGGTGACGCAGCAGCTCGAAATCTTGACGGGCGAGATCGGCAAGGCGCTGAGAGAGATGGGCTTTTCCGGCCCGCGTGCGGGACAGGTCGTGCTCACCGGCGGCGGGGCGGAGCTCGCCGGGATGGCCGATTTCATGCAGGGTGCGCTGGGGCAGGCGGTGCGGCTCGGGCGTCCGCCTCAGCTCACCGGGATGCCCGAAGCGCACCACGCGCCGGGCTTTTCGACGCTGGCGGGCCTGTGCCTATATGCCGCCGAAGACCCGGTCGACATCCGCGCAGTGGGCGCAGGGCGCGGCGGCGTGTATAGGGGGCTGGTGGAACACAGCGGGGTGACCGCGCTGGCGCAGCGGCTGTTTCGCGCGCTCAAGGAGTATTTCTGAGCGGCTTGGCGGCGCGCCGTTCACTGTGGATAAGGCATTAACCGCTATCTAATGTCCCCCGTGATTATGTCACAGAGGACTAACCTAGGGTCATAGTGTAAGTAATCTGGCCAAGCGCGTCTGGAGGACAGGCTGATGAGCATCAATATCGGACCGGCAGCGACTGACGATATGCGTCCGCGCATCACCGTGATCGGGATCGGCGGCGCGGGCGGCAATGCCATCGCCAACATGATCGAGGCCGAGATCGAGGGCGTCGAGTTCATCGTCGCCAATACCGACGCGCAGGCGCTGAGCTCCTCGCCTGCCGAACGCCGCATCCAGCTGGGCCCGGATATCACTGGCGGCCTCGGCGCAGGCGCACGGCCCGAAGTGGGCAAGGCGGCAGCCGAAGAAACCGTGCTCGAGATCGAAAAGGCGCTCGAAGGCGTCAACATGTGCTTCATCGCGGCGGGCATGGGCGGAGGCACCGGCACCGGCGCCGCACCCGTGATCGCCGAAGCCGCGCGTCGCATGGGCGTGCTGACCGTGGGCGTGGTGACCAAGCCGTTCCTGTTCGAAGGCACCCGCCGGATGCGCGCTGCCGAGGCCGGGATTGCCGAGCTGCAGGCGCACGTCGATACGCTGATCGTCATCCCCAACCAGAACCTGTTCCTGGTCGCCAAGGCCGAAACCACCTTCAAGGAAGCCTTCCAGCTCGCCGATGAAGTGCTGCAGCAGGGCGTGCGCTCAATCACCGATCTGATGGTGATGCCGGGCCTCATCAACCTCGACTTTGCCGACGTGCGCTCGGTGATGAGCGAGATGGGCAAGGCGATGATGGGCACCGGTGAGGGCGAGGGCGAGAACCGTGCGCTCGACGCCGCCGAACAGGCGATCGCCAACCCGCTGCTCGACGGTGTCAGCATGGCAGGCGCCAAGGGCGTGATCATCTCGATCATCGGCGGCGAGGATATGCGCCTGCTCGAAGTCGACGAAGCCGCGAACCACATCCGCGAGCTGGTGGATGAAGATGCGAACATCATTTGGGGCAGCGCCTTCAATCCTGACTTGAAGGGCAAGATCCGCGTCTCGGTGGTCGCGACGGGCATCGAACAAGGCGCCATCGGCGCGATCGACCGTCCACAGTCGGTGTCGCTCGGCATGTCGCGTGCGCCCAAGCGCCCGGTGCTCGAACTCTCCGAGGATGCGGGGCTGGAAGAACTTCCCCCCGTCGCCGCTCCTGCCGCTGCGGCAGTTGCCGCGGCCCCGGCATTCGACCTTACCCCGCCCGAAGTGTCGGTGGAGGACGATGCGCTCGACCTGGGCGAAGCGGCGGAGGAATATGCCGGAGCCGAACCGCTCGATCTGACCTCGCCCGAACATGACGAATATTCCGAGGATGACGGCGACGTCGACGGCATTGTCGATCCGCTTGCCGGGCTGCGCGGTGCGGAGGAGGAATCCTACCGCTACACCCCGCCTGCCGCTGATGGCGATGGCGACGACGCACTCGATCTGGGCGAGGAATATGCCGCTGACGAAGGCGTTGGCCCGGCGCAGGACGATCTGCTCGCCAGTGCTGACCGCTTGGCGTCCGAGGATCGCCCGGTCGAAGCGCGGCTCGGCGGCGGTCGGCGGCGCGGCATTCTCGGCGGCGGTGAGGGCGGCGGCGGAGCCAGCGACGGCGGCGGTGCGGCAAATGCGGGCAGCACGCTGTTCGAACGCATGGCAAACCTGTCGCGCAGCACCGCACGCGAAGACGAGGACGATGATGGCGATGACGGCCCGGCTCTGAGCATCCCGCGCTTCCTCGGTCGCCAGAACAACCAGTAGGTTCCCTTCGGCGCGGGGCCGCTGCGGCGGCCTGGCGCGGGTCGGGAGCCGTTTGTCGCAATGGCCGACTGCGCCAGTGGCGCGAGGGACGCTGCGCATTAGAGACGAGCCGATGAAAACCGCCCAGTTTGCCGCCATGCCGACCGCCCTCGCCCTTGCGCTGGCGACAGGGTTGGGCTCGGGGGCGCAGGCGCAGGATGTGGTCTCGCGCGAAGTCGTGCAGCCGCTGCCTGCGCCCGAAGTGCAGCGCCTGAACCGCGCGCTGGTGGCCCTCGCCAAAACCCCGCGCGACCGTGACGCGCTGCTCGAAGCGGGCGATGCGGCGATGGGGGTTGACGATCTTGAGGCGGCAATCGGCTTCTTCGGGCGCGCGGCGGAGATCGATGCCAACCATCCCAAGGTAGCGCAGGGCCTCGGCGGCGTCTATCTGCGCGCGGGTCGCGCGGGCGAGGCGCTGGTGCAGTTCGAGCGCGCGATTTCGGCTGGCGTGCCCGAACGCGATATCCTCGCCGATCAAGGCCTCTCGCTCGATCTGGTGGGCGAGCAGGCAGCCGCGCAGCAAGCCTATCGCCGGGTGATCGAGCTTGATCCCGGCAATGACGAGGCGCGTCGCAGGCTGGCGATCAGCCATGCCATTTCGGGCAACCGTTCGCGGTTCGAGGAGACGCTGCGCCCACTGCTCGACAAACGCGACATGGCCGCCCAGCGCGCCCGTGCGTTCGGCCTCGCTATCCTCGGCGAACCCGACCGCGCGTCCGCAATCGTCGAACAGGTGATGCCGCGCGATCTGGCAACGCGGCTCACGCCCTATTTTGGCTATATGCCGCGCCTCACCAAGCCGCAGCAGGCCGCTGCCGCGAACCTCGGCCTGTTCCCGCGCGCGGCAGACATCGGCCGCGACGATCCGCGCCTCGCCCGATTCGCGCGCGAGGAACGCGCCGACAGCAAGCTCGCTCCGGCGGGAATCCCGCTCGACGTGCGCACCGCGCCGCCGCCGACGCTGGCGGATCTTGCGCGCGCGCGCGCTGCTACCGTCGCTCCCGCTGCCACGCCGACACCAACCCCGACCGCGCCTGCGCCCATCCCCGCGTCGGCCCGCAATGCGCCGCCATCCACACTGGCCGACCTCGCGCCAGCCCGCGTCGCGCCCGCGGTAACGCTGACCCCTGCGCCGACAGTGCCGGCGACTGTCGCTGCACCGGCGCGCACCGCACCGCCCGCGACGCTAGCTGATTTGACGCCGGTTCGTACCGTGCCCGTACCGGCACCGGCAGCATCACCGCCCCCGCCCCCGCCCCCGCCTCCGGTTCAGGCACCCGCCGCCTCGCAGCGCGTCGCCGATGCCTTCGCCGATTTCGGCTCCGTGCCGCTGCCCGATGCGCGCGCGGGCAGCGATGCGGTCGATCTCAACCGCATCACCATCCGCCGCGAGGCTCCGCCGCCACCACCCGAAAAGCCCAAGCCCAAGGAACCGCCCAAGCCCGTCCACCCCAGCCGCGTGTGGGTGCAAGTGGCGACCGGCAAGAATGTGTCTGCGCTGGGTTTCGACTGGCGGCGGATTGCCAAGACGGGCGGGGATGCGCTGGGCGGGGTCAAGCCGCACACAACCCGTTGGGGCGAGGCCAACCGGCTGCTCGCCGGACCCTACACAACCCGCGACAAGGCGCAGGCCGCCGTGCGTGCATTGAAGGCCAAGGGGGTTGACAGCTTCCTGTATGTCAGCCCTGAAGGTGAGGAAATCCAGCCGGTTAAGTAGCGGCCCGGCGCTCTCCCCCACTTTCTTTGCACAGGCTTTGCACAGCTCTGTCCGGTTCTCCCCAGCCGCTCGCAAGGCCCGCATTGCCAAGCCCCGCGCCCAGCGTCCAAACGTGCCCCAATTGGTGAAGGCCAGCTTCACCATCGCGAAAGACGGTCGATGAGAGTGAGCGACATGGACTATTCCGCCGAGGACGATGCCGCCCCCGTCGATATGCTCGCCAGCCTGTTCGCGGCGCGCGGGTGGCCGTGCGAAATGGTCTCCGACGACGAGATGACCGGCGAAGTGCAGGGCAGCTGGGCCAATTACCAGCTGCGCGCGATCTGGCGGCCGGAAGATTCGGTGCTGCAATTCCTGTGCCTGCCCGACATCCGCGTGACGGATGACAAGCGCGCGGCGGCTTACGAATTGCTGTGCCTCGTCAACGAGCAGATGTGGCTCGGGCATTTCGATATCTGGTCGAACGGCGATGTGCTGCTGTACCGCCACGGCGCGCTGCTTGGCGATCACGGGCGGCTGAGCCTCGACATGGCGCAGGCGCTGGTCGAAAGCGCGATCGACGAATGCGACCGCTTCTATCCTGCCTTCCAGTTCGTGCTGTGGGGCGGCAAGACGCCGCGCGAGGCGCTGGACGCGGCCATGGTTGACGCCGCGGGCGAGGCTTAGGTTGTATCGTCATTCAGCCCATGACGGCCTACAAATGGCGCTTTTCCGCGCTTCCGGTGCTCACGTACTTTGAGTACGCTGCGCTCCGGGTCGCGGAAAATCACCATTTTCGGCTCGCCCTGAACTGAATGTCGACACAACCTAGAGCCCATTCCCGACAAGCTCAGGGCGAGCGGAGTTTGTTACCATGAACCACCTCCTCATCATCGGTTGCGGGAACATGGGCGGGGCGATGCTCGCCGGGTGGCTGGCGGCGGGCGAGGCTCCGGCGCGGTTCTCCGTGCTCGATCCGGCGCTGGCCGAGGCACCCGCAGGCGTGGCGCTGTTTCGCAGCGCTGCCGAGGTGCCGGGCGGGCACGACGCGGTGCTGCTGGGGTTCAAGCCGCAGCAATTGTCCGCGCTAGCGCCGGGGCTGCAGGGACTGACCGAGGGCGTGACGGTGTGCTCGCTCCTCGCCGGGATCACCCGCGATCAGCTTGCGGCAGCCTTCCCGAAAGCGCGCGCGCAGGTGCGGGTGATGCCCAACCTCGCCGCTGCAATCCGCAAATCGCCGGTGATCCTTTGCGAGCGCGGGCTTGATCCGGCTGGGCGCGAGGCGCTGTTCGGGCTGTTCGACACGCTCGGCAGCGCGGTGTGGCTCGATGACGAGGCACAGTTCGATCTGGTCACAGCACTGGCGGGATCGGGGCCGGGGTTCGTGTACCGTTTCATCGATGCTTTGGCGGGCGCGGCGGTCGACCTCGGGCTCGAACAGGCCACGGCTACACGGCTCGCGCTGGCGACGGTGGAGGGCGCGGCGGCGTTGGCTGCGGGAGCCGAGGCCGATCCAGCGACGCTCGCCGACCGTGTCGCCAGCCCCGGCGGGATGACCCGCGAGGGGCTCAATGTGCTCGATGATGGGGCAGCGCTACGTCGCCTGCTCACCGCCACATTGCGCGCCACGCGCGACAAGGGCGCGGCGCTTTCGCGCGGCAATTAAGGTTAATCCACCTTAAGCTGAACGAATTGCACGCTTTGCAATCCGGTTTCGCTTGAAAAGCGCGCGGCAAACCACGATATTCGCGTTCATGGAGGGCGCGGGCTTTTCCGCGCTCCATTGGAAGGACTAAGGGTTTCGCAATGGCTGACTGGAATGACACCTCGCGCAATGCGCAGCGTTTGGGCTCGGTGCCCCGCGCCGGAGGCGACGTCGCTGGCGGAGCGATCTTCGATCAGGGCCTGCGCAAGCACATGCTCTCGATCTACAATTACATGACCTCGGGCATCCTGCTGACGGGGATCGTCGCGCTGCTGGCCTTCACCAGCGGTGTGGCCGAAACAATCTTCACCGGCGGGATCCTGCGCTGGATCGTGGCGCTGTCGCCGATGGCGATCGTGTTCGCGATGAGCTTTGGCGCCAACCGGTTCAACACCGCCACCCTGCAGCTGATGTTCTGGGGCTTCGCGACGCTGATGGGCCTGTCGCTGTCCTCGGTGTTCCTCGTTTACACCGGCGGTTCGATCGCCACGACGTTCTTTGCCACCGCGGCGGCCTTCGCGGGCCTCTCGCTGTGGGGTTACACCACCAAGAAGAACCTGTCGGGCATGGGCAGCTTCCTGATGATGGGTGTGATCGGCCTGATCGTGGCGATGCTGATCAACCTGTTCCTGCAGTCGCCTGCGTTCCACTACGCGATCAGCTTCATTGGCGTGCTGATCTTCGCGGGCCTCACCGCCTATGATACGCAGCGCCTGAAGGAAGAATACGCCTACCTGCGCGGTACCGAGTTTGCCGGAAAGGCCGTGATCCTTGGCGCGCTGAGCCTGTATCTCGACTTCATCAACATGTTCACCTTCCTGCTGCAGTTCCTCGGCAACCGCGAGTAACCATACCGATCCGGTCACAGACCGGTCAGAAGTGCTGAATTTGCGATGCCCGGGGCCTACACGAAGGCTCCGGGCATTTTCTTTTCGCGTGTTGCACGATAACCATCGCGCTTAAGCTCATGGTAAGCATGTGGGGGGCATGAACAGAGCGGAGCGGCGGGCGGCACCGCCGACAGCACAAGGGGTTGACAGTCACATGAGCGCGGCATCTTTCGAGCCTTCGTTTCCGCAAACCGCAGCAAGCCTCAAGGGGCGCACGGCGCGTCGGCGCGCCGGAGCGGGCACCATCGCCCTTGTCATCGCCAGCGCAGCGCTGGCCGCCTGCGGGGCCTCCTCGCCCAAGCCCAAAGTCGCTTCTGCGTCGGCCGCGCCCTCCAAGCCGGTGGTCGAAACCGTGCCCTATCGTCCGATGCCGCCGGGCGGCGCGGATTATGTGATGGCCATGCCCGGACGCGGGGTCGATGGACGGTGGCAGACGGTCAACACCAACCTCACGGACGATCAGCTGGTGTGGAACATGCGCTCTGCCTGGAACGTCGCCGCGCTCAATTGTCTCGATGCGCGCTATCAGCCAATCCTTGACGGCTACAGCGCCTTCCTCAAGCGCAACACCAAGCCGCTGAAGGCCGTTAATGACCGGCTCGAAAAGACCTACGGCGCCCGCTACAAATCGCGGCGCGAGGCGATGGTGGCGCGCGACGGTTATACCACCAAGGTTTACAACTTCTTCTCGCTGCCCCCGGCCCGCACCCCGTTTTGCGAAGCGGCACTGACGATGTCGCAACAGGCGCTGCAGAGCCCGCCCAAGGATCCGTTGAGCTTCTCTCGCACCCATTTCGACGGGATGCTCGCACCCTTCGATCAGTTCTATAACGACTATGAGGCCTACCAGGTGGCTTCGGCGCAATGGGATGCGCAGTACGGGGCGAAGCACGGCCCATCGCAGCCCGGCTGGGTCGCGGTGCATCAGGCCCACGCCGGTAGCGCCGCGCCCTCGCGCTGAGACCGCATGATTGATCGTCACGCGGGTGCAGCGGCGCAAAATCGCCGTTGCACCCCCGCGCGCGTCCCGCTAATGGGCGCGCTCGCTCCGTTCGAGATGACCGGCGGGCGAAGCTGGAACGGGGCCGTAGCTCAGATGGGAGAGCGCGTCGTTCGCAATGACGAGGTCAGGGGTTCGATCCCCCTCGGCTCCACCAGTTCAACGCAAAAAGCCTTCCCCGTGGGGAAGGCTTTTTGCGTTGAACTGGCGGGTTTTTCGTTTTCGCCCTCAAACGCCGGGCGCGGGCCGTCCGGCCCGCTTGGCTTCCGCGCCATAAGGCGCGACGGCCGTTCGGCCTTGCGATCGCTGCGCGACCGATCACCACACATCACACAGCTTGCCGTCAAGTTGGTCTGACGCTAATCGGTGAGGCACGCCAAGGTAACGGGAATGCGGTTCAAATCCGCAGCTGTCCCTGCAACTGTAAGCGGTGAGTGTGGAGTGCGCGCCCTCAATAAAGAGGGCAGCCACTGGGGCTTTCGAGCACCGGGAAGGCGAGCACTCCATCCGTCGATCCGCGAGCCAGGAGACCGACCGGGGCGTGTCGCTCGATGCCGGGTCCAGGGGATGGTCAGGCGCGAAAAGCACTTTCGTCGTGGGCGACATCGCTGGGCTGTGGGGACGCGAACCCTCGCAGCCACTATGTTGCTGATGACGGGAGGTTTCCGTGAAGAATTTGACATTGTGGTGCAGCGTCGCTGGGGCGGCGCTTTTGATGCATGGCGTCAGCTATGCGCAGGATGCGGACGCGCAGGCGCAGGACGACGAGTATCTTGATAGTCTGTCTCCGCCGATCACCGGCACCCCCATCCCGATCCTGGTTTCCGCCAGCCGCGATAGATCGCTGACGGCCGATACATACACTGGCTCCGCTCTCGTCATCACTGCCGATCAGCTCGAAGACCGCCAGACCCGCGACATTGCCGATGTGCTGCGCGACGTTCCCGGCGTGGCGGTTGCGGGCGTCGCCGGACAGACCCAAATCCGGCTGCGCGGTAGCGAGGCCAACCATGTCCTCGTGCTTGTCGACGGGATCGAGGTCTCGGATCCCTTCGCGGGCGAGTTCGACATCGGCACCTTGCAGGCCGAGGTCGGCGCGCGGGTCGAGGTGCTGCGCGGGCCGCAATCGGCGCTCTACGGCCCCGACGCGATCGGCGGGGTGGTCGCTTACGAAAGCGCCGACGGACGCAGCGTTCCGGGCTTTGCCGCACGGGTCGAGGGCGGGACGCAAGGCACCGTCAACGGCGCGCTTCGCTATGGCGCTATCGGCAATAGCTGGGACGCGGCGCTTTCTGCCGTGGTCGTCAGCACCGATGGCCAGCCCAATGCGCGCGGCGGCACGCGCCACATTGGCCGCGACAGTTACACCGTCTCGGGCAAGGGCAGCGTGGAGCTTGCCGACGGCTTCGCCCTGCGCGCCGCGGCCCGCTTCATCCGCACCGAGGGCCAGTTCAACGATCAGGATTTCGACTCCACCAGCCCCACCTTCGGCTTGGTCATCGACAGCCCCGGCACCCGCTTCACCAACGAGGCGGTTTACGCCCTCGTCGGCGCGCGGGCCGAGGCGCTGGAGGGGCGCTGGACGCATGATCTTTCCGCCCAGATCGCCGACATCACCCGCGACACCTTTGGCGCGTTCGGGCGCAGCAGCGGCAGCGAGGGCGATCGCGTGAAGGCCTCCTATGTGACAGCGCTCCGGTTCGCCGATGCGCACAACCTCACGCTCGCCGCCGATTACGAGGTCGAAGGCTTCCGCAACACCGATCCCTTCGGCTTTGCCTTCACCGGCCGGCGGGAAATCGAGCAGATCGGCTTCGTCGGCGAATATCGCTTCAGCGGCGCGGCGTTCGACCTGTCGGCGGCGCTGCGGCACGACATCAACGACCGCTTTGCCGATGCCACTACCTTCCGCGTCGGCGCAGGGTATCGCGTCACTGACGGTACCCGGCTGCGCGCGGCGGCAGGATCGGGCGTGAAGAACCCCGGCTTCTTCGAGCTGTTCGGGTTCGTCGACGGCAGCTTCATCGGCAATCCCGATCTGCGCCCGGAGAAGTCGACGGGGTGGGAAGTGGGCGTGGATCAGGACATCAGCGAGGGTGCGCGCCTGTCCGTGACGTATTTCGACAGCGAGCTGGAAGGCGAAATCTTCACCACCTTCCCGCCGCCGGACTTCATCGCCACCCCCGCCAACCGCACGACAACCAGTCAACAACGCGGTGTCGAAGTGTCGCTCAATGCCCGCCTTTCGGAGCAATGGAGCCTCGATGCGACCTATTCTTACCTCGATGCCGAGGAGAACGGCGTGGAGGAAGTGCGCCGCCCCGAGCATATCGCCAGCGCCGCGCTGACCTGGACTGCGGCGGACGACAAGGCCGCGGCAACGCTGGTTGTGCGGCACAATGGCGCGACGCCCGACGTCGCCTTCACCGATCCCAGCTTCATCCCGGTGCGCGTGCGGCTGGATGACTACACCCTCGTCAACCTCAACGCGCGCGTGAAGCTGGCCGAAGGGATCAGCGGCTTCGCGCGGGTCGAGAACCTGCTCGGCGAGGATTACGAGCAGGTGTTCAGCTTCGTGTCGCCTGGCCGTTCGGCGGCGGTGGGGATCGAGGCGCGCTTCTGACCCAATTTCCCCTACCGCTTGCGGGAGGGGATCAAGGGGTGGGCGCGTGTTCGAGCAATCCGGCTCGTGCCCACCCCCAGCCCCTCCCGCAGGCGGGAGGGGAGATAAGTGCCCTCGCATTTCTTCCCGCAATTCCCTATGCGCCCTCCATGCATTTCCTCGACCAGGCCAAGATCTATGTGAAATCTGGCGGCGGCGGCCCCGGTGCCGTCTCGTTCCGGCGCGAGAAGTATGTCGAATATGGCGGCCCTGATGGCGGCAATGGCGGGCGCGGCGGGGACATTGTGTTCGAGGCGGTCGCGGGGCTCAATACCCTGATCGACTTTCGCTATTCGCAGCACTTCAAGGCCCCGCGCGGCGGCCACGGCATGGGCAAGGACCGCACCGGCGCCAGCGCCGAGCCGCTGGTGATCAAGGTGCCGGTAGGCACGCAGGTGCTGTCCGAAGACAAGGAAGAGGTGCTCGCCGACTTCACCGAAGTCGGCCAGCGCGTCGTGTTCCTCGAAGGCGGGATGGGCGGGCGCGGCAATGCCAGCTACAAGACCTCGACCAACCGCGCGCCGCGTCAGCATCAGCCGGGCATTGCAGGGCAGGAAATGTGGGTGTGGCTGCGCCTGAAGCTCCTCGCCGACGTCGGCCTCGTCGGCCTGCCCAACGCGGGCAAATCGACCTTCATCAACGCGGTCAGCAACGCACAGGCCAAGGTCGGCGATTATGCTTTCACCACGCTGGTGCCCAAGCTCGGCGTGGTGCGCCACAAGGGCCGCGAATTCGTGCTCGCCGACATTCCCGGGCTGATCGAAGGCGCGGCAGAGGGCGTGGGGATCGGCGACCGCTTCCTCGGCCATATCGAGCGCTGCCGGGTGCTGATCCACCTCATCGACATCACCGGCACCGGGCCTGCCGATCCGGTCGAGGCCATGCGCATCGTCGAGGAGGAGCTGGCGGCTTACGGTGCCAAAGAAGGGGCAGGCCTGGACGACAAGCCGCGTCTCGTGGCGCTCAACAAGCGCGATCTGGCTGATAGCGAACTGGTCGAAGCGTTCCGCGCTGAGCTGCTGGCGGCGGGCGCGGACGAGGTGTTCGCGGTGTCCGGAGCGACTGGCGCGGGCATTCCCGAGCTGATGGACGCGGTGCTCGGCTATCTCCCCGATCGCACCGCGACCGAGACCAAGGCGGTGGAAATCGAGGACGACGGCGAGATGCCCGCGTGGTCGCCGCTCTGATCCGGCGATGCTGACCCGCCTGTCCGACATCACCGCCGCGCGGCGGATCGTGGTCAAGATCGGCTCGGCGCTGCTGGTCGGCGGCGGCGCTCCGCGCGAGGCTTGGCTGTCCCGTATGGCGGGCGATCTGGCGGCACTGCGGCAGGCAGGCGCGCAGGTGATCGTGGTAAGCTCGGGCGCGATTGCGCTGGGTGCAGCGCGGCTGGCTTTGCCGAAGGGCGGGCGCGGGAGCCTCGCCGATGCGCAGGCCGCCGCTGCGGTGGGCCAGATTGCGCTCGCCGACCTTTGGAGCCGTGCGCTGGGGGCCGAAGGGATTACTGCGGCGCAGATGCTGCTGACGCTTGGCGATCTCGAGGATCGGCGGCGCTATCTGAACGCTTCGGCGACGCTCGACCGGCTGCTGGAGGCGGGCACCATCCCCGTCATCAACGAGAATGACAGCGTTGCGACCGAGGAAATCCGCTTCGGCGATAACGACCGCCTCGCCGCCCGCGTGGCGCAGGCGGCCACTGCCGATCTGGTGCTGCTGCTGTCGGACGTCGACGGGCTCTACGACCGCGATCCGCGTACCGAGGGCGCGACCCTCATCCCCGTGGTTGACGCCGTGACGCCGGAGGTGATGGCGATGGCGAGCGGGGCTTCGTCCTCGGGCCTCGGCTCGGGCGGGATGGTGTCGAAGCTGCAGGCCGCGCAAATCGCGACGCGGGCGGGCATTGCGCTGGCGATCCTTAACGGCACGCACGATGCGCCGATTGCGCGTGCTTTGAGCGCGGGCATGGGAACGCTGTTCCTGCCAGTGCGGGCTGACAGCGCGCGCAAGGCATGGCTCGGCGGGCGGCTGGCCCCAGCGGGCGAATTGCGCGTCGACAAGGGCTGCGCCGAGGCCCTCAAGGGCGGGGCGAGCCTGCTCGCGGCAGGCGTGGTGGGCGTTTCGGGCCAGTTCCGGCGCGGCGATCTCGTCAGCGTGCTCAGCCTCAAGGGCGAGCGGCTGGCGCAAGGGCTTGCCGAATATAATGCTGCCGAAATGCAGCTCATCGCAGGCAAGCGCGCCGAGGACCAAGCCGAGCGGCTCGGCTACGCGCCGCGCTCCTGCGTGATCCACCGCGACCATATGGTGCTGCTTTGAGCCTCATCGCAATCACCGGTGCGACTGGGTTTGTCGGCTCGGCGGTGCTGAATGAGGCGCTAGCGCAAGGCCATCAGGTCCGCGCGCTCACCCGCCGCGATCAGCCGGAGCGCGCGCGCGTCGAATGGGTGCGCGGTGATCTGGCCGATACGGCGGCGCTGGCTGCATTGGTCGCAGGGGCGGACGCGGTGCTCCACGTCGCGGGCCTCACCAACACCCCCGATCCGGCGGAGTTCGAGGCCGCCAACGTCACCGGCACCGCCAATGTGCTGGCGGCGATGAAGGGCGCGAGCGTGAAGCGGTTGGTGTTCGTCTCCTCGCTCGCCGCGCGCGAGCCCAAGCTGTCGTCTTACGGCGCGTCCAAGGCGCGGGCTGAGACGCTGGTTGAGGCCAGCGGGATCGACTGGACTATCGTGCGCCCACCTGCGGTGTACGGCCCGCGCGATATCGACATGCTCGACCTGTTCCGCGCTGCCAAATGGGGCGTGGTGCCATTGCCGGCGGGCGGGGCAACCTCGATCATCCATGCCGACGATCTGGCCGGCCTGCTGGTGGCGCTGGCAGCCGGCAACGCCGCGCCGACCCGCAAGCAAATCTACGAGCCCGACGATGGCCGCGAGGGCGGGTGGAGCCACAAGGAGCTGGCGCAAGCCATCGGGCACGCGGTGGGGAGGGGGTCTGTCTTCGCCCCGCATCTGCCCCGCACCGTGCTCGACATCGCCGCCGCCGCCGACCGCCTCGCGCGCGGTGACCGGGCGAAGCTCACCGCCGACCGCGTGGGCTATATGTGCCACCCCAACTGGGTGTCGCGCTTCGACCGTAAGGTGCCGCCGGGTGTGTGGTCGCCGGGGATTGCAAGCGAGGACGGGCTGAAGGCAACGGCGGAGTGGTACAAGCGCGCGGGTTGGCTTTGAATTTTCCGAGAGTCCCCGCGTAGGCGGGGACCTCAGGTCACATGGCACATTGCCGACTGAGGCCCCCGCCTGCGCGGGGGCGCATCGGAACGGTCAGAGAAACGGCTCCTCGCCCGGCTTGTGGATGCCGCATTCGGTCTTGTCCCAGCCCTGCCAGCGGCCCGAGCGGGCGTCTTCGCCCTCGGCTACCTGCGAGGTGCAGGGCGAGCAGCCGATCGAGGGATAACCTTCCGCGATCAGCGGGTGGCGCGGCAGGTCGTGGGCTTCGAAATAGGCCGCGATGTCCGCCGCGGACCAATCGATCAGCGGGTTGATCTTGAGCCGCCCCTGCGCGTCGGTGGTGTCGATCTCGAAGCGTGGCAGATTCGCGCGGGTCGCGGACTGGAACGCCTTGCGCCCGGTGAAGCTCGCGTCAAAGCCCGCCAGCGCCTTTTCCAGCGGCTTCACCTTGCGGATTTCGCAGCAGCCGTCGGGATCGTAGGACCACCTCAGGCCGCTTTCGTCCTTGGCCGCAAGGTCAGCCGGATCGGGGGTGAGTACCACCAGATTGAGCCCCAGCCGTGCGACCAACTCGTCGCGATAGGCAAGCGTCTCGGCAAAGTGCTTGCCGGTATCGAGGAACAGCACCGGCACGGACGGATCGACACTGGCGACAAGGTGCAACAGCACCGCGCTTTCCGCGCCGAAGCTGGAGACCACCGCAAGGTCGCCAGCCAGGCCATCGCGGATCACCGCCTCGAGCATCTCCTGCGTCGAGGAACCCCGGAACATCCGGTTCAATCGCACAGCATCGTGCTCGGTAAAGCGCGCCGCGAGGTCGAGCGTGTCGCGGGTCCGGGCCTCAGCTTGGAGGGAGAGTTCAGGCTTCATGGCGCTGCTCCGCTATCGTCCGCCGGGCATCGGCGGCGCGCTGATAGACATTGTCCCACGTGGCAAAAGCGCGGGCCGCGTCCTCTTCGTCAAGGCGCGTGTCCGGCGCGAAGCTGTCGAAGCCGCAGCGGCGCATGTGGGAGAGCTGGTCGATCAGCACGTTTCCGACCGCGCGCAACTCGCCGGTGTAGCCCGCCTCGCGCAGGATACGCGCGGCGGAATAGCCGCGCCCGTCGCCGAAGCTCGGGAAGTTGACCTCGACCAATGCCAGCCTGTCGAGGAACGGGATCAGCACCCGCGCATCGTCACCCGGCTCGATCCGCACGGCGGTGGCGTTGGTTTGGTCGCAGCATGCGTCCACGGTGACGGTGCCGTGATCGACCGGCTCGTCACTGCGGAAGCGGAATTGCACTTCGTCGGGGGAGGTGCCGAGGGGCGTAGTCATGCCTGCCCCTCCGGCAGCTTCGCCACGACCTTGAGTTCCAGCGCGAAGCCCGACAGCCACGTCACGCCGATACCCGTCAATGTCGGATAAGGCGCATCGCCCCACCACTTCCCGCGCGCCGCCAGAAAATGCGGGAGCATGGTTTCCGGATCGGTCGTGTAGACGGTGAAATCGACGATATCGTCAAACGTGCAACCGGCTGCCCGAAGCACTGCGTCAAGGTTCTCGAAGGCAAGAACAGTTTGTTTGGCCAGGTCGGGTTCGGGCGAGCCATCATCGCGGCTGCCGACCTGACCCGATACGAACAGGAACCCGCCCGATCGAATGGCGGGCGAATACCCGAACTGGTTATAGATGTCCTGCCGTCCTGCGGGGAACACGGCGTCACGCTTACCCATAAAGCGCCTCCTTGAACGGCTCCATGCCGATGCGGCGGTAGGTATCGAGGAAGCGTTCGCCCTCGCTGCGCTGGGCGAGGTAGACGTCGGTCACCTTTTCGACCGCGGCGACCACGCCGTCCTCGTCGAAGCCGGGGCCGGTGATCTTCGCGAGGCTGACGTCCTCGGCCTCGGAGCCGCCAAGCGAGAGCTGGAAGTTTTCCTTGCCCTTCTTGTCGACGCCGAGGATGCCGATGTGGCCCGCGTGGTGATGCCCGCAGGCGTTGATGCAGCCGGAGATTTTCAGCTTCAATTCGCCCACCACTTCGGTGCGGCCCTTGGCGGCGAAACGCTCCGAAATGCGCTGGGCGAGCGGGATCGAACGCGCGTTGGCGAGCGAGCAATAGTCGAGGCCGGGGCAGGCGATGATGTCCTCGATCGTGTCCATATTGGGCGCGCCCATGCCCGCGGCGTCGAGCGCGGTCCACACCGCCGGCAGATCGGCAATGCGCACATGCGGCAGCAGCAGGTTCTGGGTGTGCATCACCCGCACCTCGTCGAAGCTGTAATCACGGGCGAGCCGCGCGACCACGCGCATCTGGTCGGCGGTGGCATCGCCGGGAATCCCGCCAGCGGGCTTGAGGCTGATCACCGCCGAGACATAGGCATCGTGCTTGTGGCGGTGGGTGTTGCGATCGACCCACAGCGCGAAATCCGGATCGGAGCGGTCGAGGGCCTTAGGGCCATCGACGAAGGCCGGGTCGGCAAAATGGCCTGCAATCCGCGCCAGTTCCTCGCGCGGGGGTTCGACCCCGACCGAAAGCAGATGCGCGAATTCTTCCTCGACCTGGCGGGTGTATTCCTCCGCGCCCAGCTCGTGGACAAGAATCTTGATCCGCGCCTTGTACTTGTTGTCGCGCCGTCCGTAGCGGTTGTAGACCCGAAGGCACGCCTCGGCATAGGTGATGAACTGGTCGATGGGCACGAAGTCGCGCACCAGCGGCGCGATCATCGGGGTGCGGCCCATCCCGCCGCCCACATAGAACTGCGCGCCAACTTCGCCGCCACGCGAAACGATCCGAACGCCGATATCATGCAGCCGCATCGCCGCGCGGTCTTTCTCGGACGCGATCACCGCGATCTTGAACTTGCGGGGGAGGTAAGTGAACTCGGGGTGGAAGCTCGACCATTGCCGCATCAGCTCGGCATAGGGGCGGGGGTCGACAACCTCGTCATGCGCCGCGCCCGCGAAGTGATCGGACGAGATATTGCGGATGCAATTGCCGCTGGTCTGGATCGCGTGCATCTCCACCGTCGCGAGATCGGCGAGGATATCGGCGGCATCCTCCAGCTTGATCCAGTTGTACTGGATGTTCTGGCGGGTGGTGAAGTGACCGTATCCGCGATCATACTTCTCGGCGATGTCGGCGAGCATATCCATCTGCCTGCCCGACAGCGTGCCATAGGGGATCGCCACGCGCAGCATATAGGCGTGGAGTTGCAGGTAGAGCCCGTTCATCAGCCGCAATGGCTTGAACTGGTCCTCGGTCAGCTTGCCGTCCAAACGGCGGCGGGCCTGATCGCGGAATTCCTCCACGCGGGCCGCGACCATCGCCTGATCATATTGGTCATACTTGTACATCAGTCGGTTCCGGTGAGAACAGTGAGGCGCTCGGTGCCGAGGATCGTGCCAAGCTCGCCGAGGGTTTTGCCGTCGATAGGGACTATGGTGTGCGCGGCGCGAATGGCGGAGAAGACGACCTGGGTCTCCGGATCGTCATAGCCCGCAGGCGTGGGGTAGCCGACTTCCACAAGCAGATCCCACGTCCCATCGGCAGTCGGGTTTTCGATCAGGCGGTAGGAAGTGAACACTCCCTGTTCGACGGCCTGCCGGTCCATCGCGAACCAGTTGGCCACGATGAAGGCGGCGAGCTTGGCGCGTTCGCCGGGCTTGGCCTTGAGCCGGGTCCATTCGACGACCACCGTTGCAGCCGCCTCGGCGGGCGCGGGGATAGCCGCAGCAGCGGCGACAGGCGCGGCGGCGAGGGCCAGCGCAAGAAAGATTGAGGCAAGGCGCATCAGATCACCCAGTCCCAGCCGGTCTTGGCGGCGGTCGGCACGGCGAGGTCGCGCCGCACGGTCGGGCCGAGTGCGCGCACCCGGTCCTTGATATGAGCAGGGCGGACATGCCCGGCTGCGTCGATGCTGGCCTCGATGGCGTAGGGCACGTTGACCCGGCGCGCGGCGGTTTCGCGGGCGAGGATTTCCTCGGCGTGGTCGCCTGCATCGACAGCATCGTCGACATTGAGCGACCAGCCCGTGCCGTTCCACCAGGTGACGGCGCCCGAGCGCAGGTCATTGCCAGTGAGGATTTTCATCGGGCGGCCTCCTCAGCCAGCGCGGCCACGGCTGCGTCTTCGCGCGCAGTGACCTCGCCAATTACGATCAGCGCAGGGCTTTGCACGTTCTCCCGCGCAACCAGTTGCGGCAGGCCCGCTAGCAAGCCGCGCAGCACGCGCATTTCGGGGCGGGCTGCGTTTTCGATCACGGCGATTGGCATGTCGGGGGCGAGGCCGTCGGCCATCAGCTTCTCGGCGATCTGCGGCGCGGTCGAGACGCCCATGTAGATCACCAGCGTCCGGCCCTTGCCCGCGAGGCCCGACCAGTCCTGTTCGGACAATCCCTTGCACTGCCCGGCAACGAAGCTGACGATGCTCGAAGCCTCGCGGTGGGTGAGCGCGATCTGCGCCGCCGCCGCCGCGCCGTTGGCCGCGGAGATACCGGGGACCACCTCGACCGGAACGCCCGCAGCGCGCGCGGCTTCGGCTTCCTCGCCGCCGCGCCCGAAGATGAAGGGATCGCCGCCTTTCAGGCGCACCACATCGCGCCCGGCCAGCGCTTCGCGCACCAGCAGCGCGTTGATGCCGTCCTGCGCCATCGTGTGGCGCGCGCGTTGCTTGGCGACCGAGATCAGCCGCGCGTCGGGCCGCACCAGATCGAGGATATCCGGGCCGACAAGCCCGTCATGCACGATGACCTGCGCGCGCTGGATCAGGCGGGCGGCGCGCAGGGTGAGCAGGTCCACCGGACCGGGCCCCGCGCCGACGAGATAGATGGTGCCGATCTTTTCCATGCAGCGGCAAATGGGCGAGCACGCGCCAGCGTTCCAGCGAGAATGGTTTGGCGGGCACGTAGCTGAGCTATTGCGGACCGTCGGCGGGCGGAGTTTCGCGCTGCTCTAGCGCGGCGATAAGCCGGTCGAGCGCCTCGGTCTGTCTCAGGTTCACATCGCGCTGGGGAAATGGCAGACCGACGCCGTTCTCCTTGAACAGCGCCCACAATTGCCTGAGCACGTCGCTTCGCACATTGCCCACACCGTCTTCGGGATCGTTGATCCAGCAGTGGATCGTGAAGTCGACCGCATTGTCGCCAAATCCGCTCCACCACACCGTCGGCGGCGGGGTCGGCAGCACCCGCCGCGCCTTGCCCGCCGCTTCGAGCATCAGCTTTTCTGCGAGCGCCATGTCGGCATCGTAGCTCACCCCCACCGGCACCTGTACACGCACATTGCGCGAGGAATAGGACCAGTTCTCAACCTGATTGATCATCAGGTTTTCATTGGGAATCAGATATTCGCGCTCGTCTCGCGTGGTGATCGAGACGGCCCGGATGCCGATCTTCCTGATCTGCCCGAAGGTCTGTTGCCCGGTCTGGTCGGCGATGGCGATGACGTCGCCCGGCTTGATCGACTTGTCCATCAGCAGAATGATACCGGAAATGAGGTTGCCGAAGGTCTTTTGCAGCCCGAAGCCGATCGCCAGCCCGAAGGCACCTGAAAACACGGTGAGTGCGGTCAGGTCGATGCCGAGGAGGTCGACACTGACGAGAAAGGTGGTGACCCAAATGGCGATTGTGGCAATCTTTTCGGCAAGCACGGCCTGCGTGCCGTCGAGGCCCTTGATGCGCCGGAGTGCGTTGCGGGTCAGCCGGGTCGCGATCACCGCAAAGGCAAGAGCAAGGAGGATCGCTGCGAGCGCAAACAGCACATCGAATGCCGAAATCCGCCACGTGCCGATCTCAAGCGCGAATGCATCGAGCCGGTTTACGATCCCGCCGATGGTCTGCGAGCGTTCCGCCAGCCCTTCGCGCACCGTGTCGGCGCCGCTGACGCTGCCTGAAGAAGCGCCCGCCATCATACCAGCACCAGCGCTTGCGCCAGATCGGCAATCAGATCGTCTGTATCCTCCAGCCCGATCGACAGCCGCAGTGCAGGCCGCCCGCCGCTAGGGCAGGACATCACGGTCCGATATACCGTCGGCGTGATCGGCAGGGCGAGGCTCTCGAACCCGCCCCAGCTGTAGCCGATCCCGAACAGGTCGAGCGCGTCCGCGACCCGCGCCGAGGCCGCCGGGTCATCGCTCGCCAGCACAAAGCCGAACAGCCCGCAGCCACCGGTGAAATCGCGCGCCCACAATTCGTGGCCCGGATCGGAGGGCAGCATCGGGCACAGCACCCGCGCGACCTGCGGCTGGGCTTCGAGCCACTGTGCGATCCGGAGTGCCGAGCGCGTCTGCGCCTCCAGCCGCACGCCCATCGTGCGCAGCCCTCGCGCCGCCAGTGCCGCATCGTCGGGCGAGACCACTTGCCCCAGCTCCTGCGAGGTCCGACGCAGCGCGGTGTACCAGCGCTTGCCCGCACTCGCCGCGCCCATCATCAGGTCGGAATGGCCGCCGACATGCTTCGAGAGGCTCATCATCACGATGTCGCAGCCGTGCGACAGCGCCGCAAAGCCGAGCGGGCTGGCCCAGGTGTTGTCGGCGATGCTCACCGCGCCGTTCTCGCGGGCGATGGCGGCGAGGGCGGGGACGTCGCACACCTCGAAGGTCAGGCTGCCGGGGCATTCCAGCCAGACCGCCTTGACCGGATCGGCAAACAACGCGCGGAACCCCTCCACATCGCGCGGATCGAAGAAGGTCGTTGCTATACCCAGCCGCGCCAGCAGCCCCGTCGCCATGCTCCGCGTCGGATCATAGGCGTTGTCGCTCATCAGCAGCCGGTCGCCGGGCTTGAGAACGCTGAGCAGACATCCGGCAATCGCCGCCACACCGCTGGGATAGAGTACGGTGCCGTGGGCCCCGGGCTCGATCTGCGTCAGCGCGTCCGCCAGCGCCCACTGTGTCGGCGCGCCGCGCCTGCCATAGAAAAACTGCCCATCGGCATTGGTCCCGCCCGCCGCCTGCCGGTCGGCATCGGTGTCGTAAAGGTGGGTCGAGGCGCGCCACACTGGCGGATTGACCACTGCGCCGGTCCACTCCTTGCGCCGCCCGCCGCGCACGAGGCGGGTGGCGGGCTTCCGGTGCTCATCGTCGCCCCCGCCACCGCTCATGCCTCGGGGCCCTGCGCTTTGGGGGTATCGGGATCGGCACTCCATTCGCTCCAGCTGCCATCATAGAGCGCGGCGCTCTCCACCCCGATCAGATGCAGCGCGAACAGCAGCACGCTCGCCGTCACGCCGCTGCCGCAGGTGGTGACGATTGGCTGGTCGAGATCGATACCAGATGCAGCGAAGGCGGCGCGCAGGTCATCGGGCGACTTGTAGGTGCCATCGGCGTTCAGCGCTCCGGTGAAAGGCAGGTTGAGCGCGCCGGGGATGCGTCCGTTCGGCCCACCATGCACCGGGTCGATCCCGCTGCCGAACACTCGGTCAGCACTCCGCGCGTCGAGCACCTGTTCGGCGTGGGTGTCGAGATTGGCGAGCATGTCGGCCTTGCTGCGGACACGTTGGGGCGAGGTAAGCGCGGTGTGTGCGGCCGGAGCTATGTCGGATGCGCCGCTCTCCAGCGCGCGGCCCTCGCTGCGCCACTTCGCCAGCCCACCGTCGAGGATCGCGACCTTGTCCCACCCGCTCGCAGTCAGCATGAACCACCCCCGCGCGGCGGTGCGGATTGCGCTGTCGTCATAGAGGACAATCGCATCCCCCGGCGCGATGCCGAGTTCCGCGAGCCGGCCAGCCAACTGCTCGGGGCGGGGCAGAGCTGCGGGGACGAGCGAAGTTGTGTCGACCAGGCTCGCCAGCCCGAAAAACCGCGCGCCGGGGATGTGTCCGGCATCAAACTCGCCCGCTGCATCGCGTTCCGCAGCAGGCAGGTGCATCGAGGCATCAACCACAGCCAGCCCCGGCTCGCCAAGGTGTTCGGCGAGCCACTCGGTGGCGACGAGGGGCGAGGGCAGGTCAGTCATGGCGTCAGTCTAGCGCGCTTGCCCCGCCAGCGCAAAATCCGCCTGCCCTTAGGCCGCCGCCGAAACCTCGGGAATGTCCACCGCTTGCGCCCTCAAACCCGGCACCGATCCCGGCGGCGTATCGAGCAGGATCGGGTGCAGCCGCGCAGGGTTCGCGCTGCTGGGCGTGCCGATCACGAAGTTGCGGCTGAGCGCGCTGCTGCCTTCCCCCATCAGCGTCACGTGCATCAGCGGCACGAACACCGCCGCGCTGCCCTGACGCAGCACGGCAATGGCGCTGAGCGGCAGGCGCAATTCGCCGGTCACGCTGCGCGACTGCTGCGAGCCGATGTGGTCGATCACGAACTGCTCGCGCGCCGCACCCGGTGCGACACCGTTGCCCGCACCGGACTGGGCGCTCGACAGGCCCATCGCGATGATGAGGTCGCTGGCGGCTCGCGCCCCGTTGTTGGTGAGCACCAGACGGAAGGCGAGCGTGAAGTTCATCATGCTCCGGGTGGCGGTGGTGATATCAAGCGCGATGTCGATCGGCGGCAGACCGGGTGTATTGCGGTCTTTCATGGCGCCGACAGCGACCGGGGCGGGCACAGACACGGGTACCGGATCGGACTTGGGGAGGGGCTCACTCTCGGGCTCGGCTTCAAGCGCGAACTCTTCCTCGGCGAAATTTGCCGCGTCGGGCCTGCGTCGTCGTCCCAGGGCGAAACCGATCGCCAGCATGGCGAGGCCGCCAAGCCCGCTTGCTGCCCACGGCCACCAAGCGGGTAGCGGCAGGGGATCGGTAGGCGCACTTTCGGCCGATGGCGGCGGGACCGGCATTTCTATAGTCGGTATCGGCAGCGGCACTCTGTCGGGCGACTGGGTTCCCGGCGCTCTCGGAACGGACGTGGCCGGGGCAACGGGCCGCGTCGTGGGCGTTGCCGTGCGCGGTGCGGTACGCGGCTGCGGTGTCGCCTGCGCGGCGGGAACGGGCAGCGGCTCGGGGACGAGCACCGGCTCGGGAACGATCATCGGTGAAGGGCGCGGGGAAGGGACCCCGCGCGGGGGGATCGTCACACCTGCGCGCTCGTCCGCCGGGCCGGCCGGGGCGGGGGACGGCGTCGGTGTGGGTTGGGGAAGAGAGAGGGTGCCGGACTCATCTTGCGCAGCGAGCGGCGTGCACAGCACAAACGAGAAGGTCAGCGCAGCAGCAGCGGCGCAGCGGGAAGGCAGGCGTACGGTCTTTGCGATCATGATCCGAACAGATTGTCAGCGCACAGGGCAAGTTGCCTGTTGGCGATAACTGGGTGAACCGGTGCTGTCTCCCGTCAGGTCGGGCGGCGCGCTCGGTTCAGCTAGCGGCTTGCACGCTCCGTCGGTTCGGGGCAACAGCGCGGCATGGATACCACACCCGATCGCCCCGCGCCCGCTCCGCAATTCCTTGGCAAGGAGACTCCGCTCCCCGCCTCGCCTGAAAAGGCGGTGCTCGATTACGTCCCCAATCCGCGCCCCGGGCTAACCTATCTGGTCCGCTTCGCCGCGCCCGAGTTCACCTCGCTGTGCCCGGTCACCGGCCAGCCCGATTTCGCGCATCTGGTGATCGATTACGTGCCGAGCGACACGATCGTCGAAAGCAAGAGCCTCAAGCTGTTTCTCGGCTCGTTCCGCAATCACAACGGCTTTCACGAGGATGTGACTGTGGGGATCGGGGTGCGGCTGTTTGAAGAGATGCGCCCGCAATGGCTGCGCATCGGTGGCTACTGGTATCCTCGCGGCGGCATTCCGATCGACGTGTTCTGGCAGTCGGCCCCGGCCCCGCAAGGCCTATGGCTGCCCGACCAGGGTGTCGCGCCCTATCGCGGGCGGGGCTGAGCGGCGGCTGGGCGTTCCAGACGCGGTTTAGACTCTGCCATACCGCGTTTAGTCGCCTCCTGAACGGTATTTCACGCAGGCTGGGTGGGCTTAGGCGTTCACATCAAGCTGCACGAAGCGCGGCACGCTCTTGTTCGCGTCGCGCCACTTGGCGAGCGGGAACGCGCCCGGACCCAGCGCCGCGAGCGGGATGCCCGCTTCGGCCAGTGAATAGGGCGAAATGCGGTGCCGGGTCATGAACCCGCCCGATCCATCGCGGATCAGCGGGGTCTCGAACTTCAGCCCCTGACTGCTCTCGTTGGAATTGACGACGCTGCTGACAACCAATTGCCCGTGGCCGAGATCGAGCACTACCTCGGTGCCCACCGGCACGCCGGCCAAGCCATTGATTCGTGCACCTGATTTGGACAGATTGCGGAGGATCACATCGTAATAGTGGTCCTCGTGGATGAGGCCGGCCTTGCGGAAAATCGTGATCCGCTCGGAGCGGTGGCGCGGCGGGCCGCTCGGTTCGACCTTCATCCGGCCATCAGCGAGGCGTTCCAGCAAGGTGTCCTGCACCAGCGCAGGAGAATAGATAAAGCCTTGCACCAGATCAGCGCCGCGGTCCCGCACCAGCGCGAGCTCGTCCATCGCCTCGACCCCTTCGGCGACGGTCTCCATCCCCATCGCCTTGGCGAGCGCGACAATCGCGGTGATGATCGCCGGGCTGATGTCGCCGTTCTCGGTGCAGCCGCGCACAAAGCTCTGATCGATCTTGATCTTGTCGAAGTGGCCATGCTTGAGATAGCCGAGCGATGAATAGCCCGTGCCGAAGTCATCGAGCGCGAGCCGCACGCCCAGTTTCTTGATATCGCGGAAAATCGCATCAACCGCTTCCGGGTCGCCCACGAACACGCTCTCGGTGATTTCCAGTTCGAGCCGCTCCGGATTCAACCCTGACGAGGCCAGCGCATCGGCGACAGTGCTGCGAAATCCGACGCGGATGAATTGCCGCGCCGAGACATTGACCGCCACCCTGATCGGCTCGGGCCATTGCACAGCATCCAAGCACGCCTGATGCAGCGCCACTTCGCCGATCTTGATGATCAGATCATCATTCTCCGCGAGCGGGATGAAGTCGGCAGGCGAAATTTCGCCTTCGTCCTCATCGTGCCAACGCAACAAAGCCTCGAAGCACTTGACCTCGTTGGTCACGGGATCGACCAGCGGCTGATAGGCGAGCTTCAGCGCGTTCTGATCAACCGCATCGCGCAGCCGGTCAACCAGGCGTGCAGCCTTGGACGAGGCGTCGCGCAAATCGCTGGTGAAGAAGCAGAATGATCCGTTGCGCGCTTCTTTTGCGGAGTACAGCGCCATGTCGGCCGCGATTGTCAGCTCTTCGGCAGTGATCCCGTCATATGGGGCGATGGCAATCCCGATTGAGGTGCCGATAATCGTGCGCCGTCCATTGATGCGATACGGCTGCGAGATCGACTGGACGATCCGGTTGGCGAGCTCGCCCAATGTGCCGCGATCATCCATGTCGGGCAGCAGCACCTGGAACTCGTCGCCGCCCAGCCTGCCGACCTCACCATGATCCTTGACGATGGCCGTAAGGCGCTGCGCAACCTGCTTGAGCAGTTCGTCGCCCGCAGGATGGCCCATTGTGTCATTGACCTGCTTGAAGCGGTCGAGATCGAGCATCATCAGCGCGCAGCTGCGGCGGCTGACCTGAAACGCCGACAGCATTGCGGTAAGCCGCTGGCCGAGCTTGCGGCGATTGGCGAGACCGGTCAGCTCGTCGACCTGCGACTGCTGTGCGACCTGCATGTCGTGCGAATACTGGTTCGAAATATCGACTGCACTGCCGCGGAATCCGAGGAACCGGCCCTTGCCATCCATCAGCGGACGGCCATTGAGCCGCCACCAGCGCGAGGTTCCGCGCGCGGTAGTGAGCACGACGACGTGCTCCTCAATTTTCGAACGTGCCCTGATCTTGAACGAAAGTGATCGCTGGCTTGAGCCGTGCGCATCAACATTCAAGTCGCGAAGCACCTCGACGACTGGTTTGCCCAGCAGGTCGCCGATCTCGCGTCCCACATCCTGCATCGCCTGTCCGGACAGGAAGGTCAGCCGCCCTTCGGCATCGGTCGCCCAGAACATCCCGACGCCGAGATCCTCGACATCGCGCAGTACAGCGGCACCTTCTGTCCGTGCGGAACCCTTGGCCTTGCCCGAGGCGCCATGCCCCGGTGCGGCTTGGTTGCGTGCGGTATTCAGAAACCCCAGTGCCATTCCAACTTCCCGATTCAGGTGCCGCAATGAGCCTTCGCGCGACCCTTCAGGCTTTGCGAGCGCCCCGCCCGACTTTGGCGCTGTCACTATCCCGTCAAGATTGAGAAAGCGTTACGCGCTTACCCTGGGGTGCAGGTTTGCGATGCCTCCGGAACTGATTGGCCTCAACCGCGTTTCAGCGCTGGCGAGTAGAAATGGCAATTTATTGCTGATTGGCTTCGCTGGGTGCAATTTTGCTGCATAATCGCCGGGCGTCAGGGATCACGCGCTGCGAGTTGTGCGCCTTTCGGGGGGCGGTGCCATTCCTGACGTGATCCTGTGCGACAAGGCGATCGAGGTCGGCACCAATCCCGTGCGCACCCGCGCAGACTGGGATGCCATGCGCGCAGCCGCGCTGGCAGATCCGGGCGCGTTTCATGGCGATATTGCCGCGCGCAACATGCACTGGTTCGTACCGAGCGTCGGCTCGGCGGGTGCATGGCTTGCAAAGAGCGAGGATGGGCGCTGGCACGGTTGGGACGCTGCCACCGCCGCGCCCGTCAGCCCCGACCTTCCAGCGGGCTTCACCCCTTGGCACACCGCCTTCGACGGAACGAACCCGCCGCATTGGCGCTGGTTCGTCGGCGGCCGCACCAATGCCGCCTTCTCCGAACTCGACCGCCATGTGCTTGCCGGTCACGGCGACGAGGCGGCACTGATCTTCGAAGGCGACCGCTGGGACATGTCCGCCAACGCGGGCAAGGGCGCGCCGATCGACTGCTTCTCGGTCAGCCGCAAGCAATTGCTGCTCGAGGTAGCGAAGTGCGCGGTGGCGCTAGAGGCATTGGGGCTCAAGCCCGGCGACCGCATCGCGCTCAACATGCCGAGCATCGTACCGCAAATCTACTGGACCGAGGCCGCCAAGCGCATGGGCGTGGTCTATACGGCGGTGTTCGGCGGGTTCTCCGACAAGACCCTGTCCGACCGCATCGCCGATACCGGCGCGCGGGTGATTGTCACCTCGGACGGCTCCTATCGCAACGCGCAGGTCGCGGCCTTCAAGAATGCCTATACCGATCCCGCGCTCGACAATTTCGTTCCGGTGACGACCGCCCTCGACATTCTCGGCAAGCTTGACATGGGGCTTCCGGCGGCGGACGCGGCGACGATTGTCGACACCGTGCGCGAGGCGCTGTCAGGCGAAATCACCGTCGACCGTTCGGACGTTATGCGCGGGGTCGGGCGGGCGCTCATCAACCTCGGCAGCGAGGGCCGCATCGCGAGCGCCGATGCCGCGCGGGTGCGGATCGCGATTGCTTCCAGCCTCGTCACGCTGCCGCCGCGCGTCGAGGCGGTGATCGTGGTGCGTCACACTGCGCAGCCTGACGTGATCTGGCGCGAGGAGCGTGATCGCTGGAGCCACGAGTTGACCGATGCGGCGCTGGAAACGGTGTTGGCGAAGGCGCGGGCAGCGGGTTTCGCGGTTGAGAGCGAAGCCGACCTGCTGGCTCTGTCCGATAGCGATATCGTTCGCGCGATTTGGGCTTCGTCCAAGCCGCTGCCGGTTGATGCCAATTACCCGATGTTCTTCATCTATACCTCGGGTTCGACCGGCAAGCCCAAGGGGATCGTCCACGCGCATGGCTATGCCGCAGGCGTGGCCGAGACGATGAAGGCGAGCTTCGATGCGCGCCCCGGTGACACGCTGTTCGTGGTCGCCGATCCGGGCTGGATCACCGGGCAGAGCTACCTGATCTGCGCGCCGCTGATGACGCGGGTGACGACGCTGGTATCCGAAGGCTCGCCGGTGTTCCCGCACGCGGGCCGTTTCGCTTCGATGATCGAGCGGCACGATGTCCGCATCTTCAAGGCGGGGGTGACCTTCCTCAAGTCGATCATGTCCGACCCGGCGAACCTCGCCGAGGTCGAACGTTACGACATGAGCGGATTGCGGGTGGCGACCTTCTGCGCCGAGCCGGTCTCGCCCAGCGTGCAGGCCTTCGGGATGGAGCACGTCACCGCGCGCTACATCAACTCCTACTGGGCGACCGAGCACGGCGGGATCGCCTGGACGCATATGTTCGGGAACGATGATTTCCCGTTGCGGCCCGATGCGCACGCCTATCCGCTGCCGTGGATCGTCGGCGATGTGTGGATCGAGGATGAGGCCGGCGCGCCTGCCGACGTGCCGTTCGTGCGCTCCGGCGCAGGGGGCGTGCCGTGGCGCAGGGCCGAAGTGGGTGAGAAGGGCGAAATCGTCATCGCCGCACCCTACCCCTATCTCGCGCGCACCATCTGGGGCGACATCGCTGGCTTCAAGGTCGCAGATGGCAGCGTCGACCCCGCCTGGCGCGGCGATGCGGCGCGGTGGGAGGACGGCTATTGGCGGCGCTGGAAGGGGGCATGGGCCTATACGCAGGGCGATTTCGCCATCCAGCACGCCGACGGTTCGTTCTCGCTCCACGGCCGCTCGGATGACGTGATCAACGTCTCAGGGCACCGCATGGGCACTGAGGAGATCGAAGGCGCGGTGCTGCGCGACAAGGCGCTCGCCCCGGACTCGCCGGTCGGCAACGTGCTGGTGGTCGGTGCGCCGCACCGCGAGAAGGGCCTGACTCCGCTCGCCTTCGTGGTGCCGGTGGCGGGCCGCAAGCTGACCATCGAGGACAAGCGGCGGCTGTTCGATCTTGTGCGCACCGAGAAGGGCGCAGTCGCGGTTCCTGCCGATTTTATCGAGGTTTCGCAATTCCCTGAAACCCGCAGCGGCAAGTACATGCGCCGCATGGTGCGCGCGCTGGTGGTGGGTGAGGATGTCGGCGATGTCACGACGCTGCGCAACCCCGAGGCCTTGGAAGAGCTGCGCAGCGTCATCGCCGACTGGCAGCGCAAGCAGCGCATGGCCGACGAACAGGCGCTGTTCGACCGGCACCGCTACTTCCTCGTGCAATACAATACCGTCGCGCCGGGCAAGCAGGTGGCGACGGTCACCGTCACCAATCCGCCGGTCAATGCGCTCAACGAACGCGCCATCGACGAGTTGGTGCTGGTGACCTCTGCGCTCGCCCGCAACGATGATGTGGTCGCGGTGGTGTTTACGGGCGAGGGCACTTCGTCCTTCGTCGCGGGGGCGGACATTCGCCAGATGCTGGAGGAGATCCACACGGTCGAGGAAGCGATGGTGCTGCCGGGCAACGCGCACCTCGCCTTCCGCACCATCGAGAATATGGGCAAGCCCTGCATCGCGGCGGTGCAGGGCGTGGCGCTGGGCGGCGGCATGGAGTTCGCGCTCGCCTGCCATTACCGCATCGCCGAGTCCACCGCGCGCTTCGGCCAGCCCGAGATCAGATTGCGGCTGCTCCCCGGCTATGGTGGCACCCAGCGCCTGCCGCGCCTGTTGCTCGACCGACGGGGCGAGGAGGGTGTGCGCGATGCGCTTGACCTCATTCTCGGCGGGCGCAGCATTGATGCTGATGCGGCGGCGGCAATCGGCGTCGTCGATGAACTGGTGCACGGTGCGGAAGATGCGCTCTTGGCGGCCCATGCGGCGGTGCGCGACTATGTGAAGCACGGCGCGGATAGCGCGCTGGGAAAAGCGTTCACTGAACGACAGGCAGCCGTTGCGCGATGGGACGGCGCGGCGGATGTGTCGCTCGATTCTGTGCTGGAGGACGACTTCCTGCAGCGCATTCTCAGGCAACTCGATTGGGCCGGGCGCGGGAAGGCCGGTGCGCGGGCCTTGGACGCGGTGCGCGTGGGTCTGGAACAAGGCATCACCGCAGGCCTTGCCCGCGAGGCCAAGCTCTTTTCCGAGGCAATCGTCGATCCCGAAGGCGGCAAGACCGGCATCAAGCAGTTCATGGACAAGGTCGCCCCGCCGCTCTCCGTCCGTCGCGACGGGGTGTGGATCGATGCGGAACATGAAATTCGCGCACAGGCGCTCGAAGCTGCGGGCGATCTCCTTCCCGTCGGCGCGCCCTTCTATCCCGGCGTTACCGCGATCCCGCGTCACCAATACGCCTTCGGCATCGCCCGCGATCCCGACACTGGCCAGCCCCGCTTCGGCCCGCCTGCGAGCCACGAAAAGGAGCTGATCGTCAAAGTGCCCGATCCCGCGCCCAACGAGGCGCTGCTCTACATGCTGACCAGCGAGGTCAACTTCAACGATATCTGGGCGCTGACCGGCATCCCCGTCTCGCCCTTCGACAGCCATGAGGAGGACGTGCAGATCACCGGATCGGGCGGGATTGCCCTCGTGGCGGCGCTGGGATCGGAGACCCGCGCGCAGGGGCGGATCAAGGTCGGCGATCTGGTTACGGTCTATTCGGGGACCAACGACTTGCTCAGCCCGCAGGTCGGCAATGATCCGATGTATGCCGATTTCTCGATCCAGGGCTACGAGACCGAGACCGGTAGCCACGCGCAGTTTCTGACCGTGCAGGCCCCGCAGATGCACAAGGTGCCGCCCGATCTGACGCTGGAGCAGGCGGGGAGCTATGTGCTCAACTTGGGCACCATCGCGCGCTGCCTGTTCACCACATTACAAATCGCGCCGGGGCGGACGCTGTTCGTGGAGGGCGCGGCAACGGGGACGGGGCTCGATGCGCTGCGCTCTTCGGTGCGGACGGGCTTGCAGGTGACGGGGCTGGTGTCCTCGGAGGAGCGCGCCGGGTTCATCACGCAGATTCAGGGCGCGGTCGGCGCGATCAATCGCAAGGATGCGCGGTTTGCCGATCTCTACACCGTAGTGCCTGAAGACAAGGCCAAAGCCGTCGCGTGGGAAGCGGCAGGCGCGCCATTGGTCGAGGCATACAAGGCCATCAACGGCGGCAAGCTCGCCGATTATGTCGTCAGCCACGCTGGGGAAACCGCGTTCCCGCGCTCGTTCCAGCTGCTCGCGGAAGGCGGCACATTGGCTTTTTACGGCGCATCATCGGGCTACCACTTCAGCTTTATGGGCAAGCCGGGCACAGCCAGCCCTGAGGAAATGCTCCGCCGCGCGGCGCTGCGCGGGGGCGAGGCGGTGCTGATCTTCTATGGGCCGGGTTCCAGCGAACTGCTCGACGAAACCGGCCTCGAAATGATCGAGGCCGCGCGCCGCTTCAACGCGAAAAGCGTCATCGCCACCACCACTGATGGCCAGCGTGAGTTCCTGCAATCGCTGGGGCTGGAGGACGCGATCGAGGGGATCGTCAGCCTCGAGAGCATCCGTCGCCGCGAAGGCGCGAATTTTCACTGGCCCGACACCATGCCGCGCCTGCCCGATGCCAAGGCCGATATCGAGGTCTTCAAGGCGGCGGTGCGCGACTATCAGGACCGGGTGATGAAGCCGTTCGGCTCGGCGCTGGGCAAAATCCTGCGCTCCCCCGACAATCCGCGCGGCAGCCCCGATCTGGTGATCGAGCGAGCGGGGCAGGACACGCTTGGTATTTCGACCTCGCTGGTCAAGCCCTTTACCGGTAGGGTGATCTTCGCCGAAGACCTCTCCGGTTGCCGCTTCACCTTCTACGCCCCGCAGGTCTGGACCCGGCAGCGCAAGATCCTGATGCCGACCGCGAACATCCTCGGCACGCACCTGTGCAACGCCTTCGAGGTGGCGCGCATGAACGACATGATCGCCGCTGGCCTGCTCGAAGTGACCGAGCCCGAGGTGGTGCCGTGGGACGGGCTGCCGGCAGCGCATCAGGCAATGTGGGAAAACCGTCACACGGGTTCAACCTACGTGGTCAATCATGCGCTGCCCGAAATGGGCCTCAGAAGCCGCGATGCGCTGCTCGAGGCGTGGGCAGCGATGGGCGGACGGGAACCGGACAGCTAATCTGCGCGTTCCTGCAGATTGAAACGTTCTTAGCTCTCCTCCCCAGGGTTCGAACGAAACGAAAAGTGCGGCGTCGCTTTGTTGTAATTCTGTGAGGAGAGAGTGATGGCTAAGTCCAAGGCCGCAGTGGCCGCGCCTGCCTTGCAGGGCAAAATTCCGGGACGCCTGGCGGGCAAGATTGCCGTGGTGACGGGCGCGGCGGGCAATCTGGGCGGCCATATCGTCAGCCATTACCTTGCCGAGGGCGCGACTGTCGTGATGACGGGCCGCACGCCCGAACGCACCCAAGCGGCGGCGGCGGCGATGCTCAAGGCGACGGGCGCCGATCCGGCGCGGCTTGCCACCGTGGCGCTCGACGGCGGAGACATCGCTTCGGTGCGTGCGGCGATCGCGCAGGTGGTGAAGCAATTCGGGCGGATCGACATTCTGGTCAACAACGCAGGCAGTGCGGGGCCCAAGCAGCCGATTGAAAATCTTCCGCTTTCCGCCGAAGAACTCGCCGCACTGCAGAAGAAGGGCAGCACCGATGCCGAGTCCGTCGGTGATGCGCTGCGCAACATTTTCGGCGTCGCGTGGAACGTCGCACGCGCGGCTGCGCCGCACATTCCCGAAGGCGGCTCGATCATCAATGTTTCGACCATTTTCAGCCGCACACCCTATTACGCGCGCGCCGCCTATGTCGTCCCCAAGGCGGCGATGAATGCCTGGAGCCGCGAGCTCAGCCTCGAGCTTGGCCCCAAGGGCATCCGCGTCAACCTCGTCTATCCCGGCCCGATCGAGAGCGAGCGCATCCGCAATGTGTTTGCCGCAATGGATGCGGCACGGGGCGACAATGCTGGCACAACTGCCACGCAATTCTTCGACATGATGAGCCTCGAACGCGCAACAGGCGGCAATAACAGGGCAAAAACCTTCCCGACGCCGACCGACATCGCCACGACCTGCGTGTTCCTCGGCTCTGACGAGAGCGCGGCTTACAACGGCCACGATTTCGAAGTCACCCACGGGATGAGCGTGCGCAAGGAGCAACGCTCGACCTATCTCGCGCGGCCGACCATGCGTTCGATGGATGGCACCGGCCTCGCGGTGCTGATCGCTGCGGGGGATGATTGGGAAGAGGCGCTGGAGATCGCCCAAGTCCAGCTCGCCTGCGGGGCGGCGGTCGTGCTCGGCCTGCCGCGTCAGGCGGATGTCGCGATTGCCGAGAAGCGCTGCAAGGCGATGGGCCTGCCCGACAAGCTCGCCATCATCCGCTTCAGCCGCAAGGATCCGGCGGCGATGGAAACCGCGCTCGAGGAATACACCAAGGCGGGCACTCCGATCAGCGGGGCACTGTTCCTGCCGATGCTGGGGGCTGGCGAACTCACTGGCGCGCTTACGGAGGCCGATGACAGCGTTGTCGAAGCGCTGATGGACGCGGAACTCGCGGGCAATATGGCGCTCGCCCGCACCATGAGCCGCTACTGGAAGCGCCACGACAACCTGGTGCAGCCGCCGCGCTTCGTTTTCGTCAGCCATGCCAGCGACGGCAAGGGCGATGTCTACGGCCACATCCTGCGCGCCGCGACCGAGCAGCTGATCCGCATTTGGCGCGACGAGTCCGAGATCGACACCGCGCACGGCCGCCGTCGGCAGGCCGAGTGGGGCAACCAGATCGTGCGCTTCACCAATACCGAGGCCGAGAACATCCGCTTCACCGCCGGGCACGCCGCGCGCATCCTCTTGAAAGAGAGCAAGCTTGGCGAGATCACGCTCTATGTCCCCGTCAACATCGGCGAGGCGACCGGCGCGAGGAAAGCGATGCCGGGGTTCTCGGAGAACATCACCGGGTTGCATCTGGGCAAGGTCGCGCTCATCACTGGGGGCTCTGCCGGGATTGGCGGGCAGGTCGCGCGGCTGCTGGCGCTGGCGGGCGGCAAAGTGATGATGGTCGCCCGCCGCGAAAGCGAGCTTGCGGTGGCGCGGGCGCGGATCGTCTCCGAGCTGGAGGATATCGGCTTTTCCGGGGTCGAACGCCGGGTGCAGACCCTCGCCAATGTCGATGTCAGCAATTTCGAGAGCCTCAAGGGCGCGGTCGACGCGACTTTGAAGGCCTTTGGGCGGATCGACTACCTCATCAACAATGCCGGGGTGGCGGGCGCCGAGGACATGGTGGTCGACATGGGGGTCGATGCCTGGAACTACACGCTCGATGCGAACCTTGTGTCGAACTACTTCCTGATGCACCATGTTGCGCCGCTAATGAAGGCGCAGGGGTCGGGCTATATCCTCAACGTCTCGTCCTATTTCGGCGGCGAGAAGTATCTCGCGGTCGCCTATCCCAACCGCGCTGATTACGCGGTCAGCAAGGCCGGGCAGCGCGCGATGGTCGAAAGCATGGCGCGCTATCTCGGCCCCGAGGTGCAGTTCAACGCGATTGCCCCCGGCCCGGTCGATGGTGACCGCCTCTCGGGCACTGGCGGCAAGCCCGGCCTTTTCGAGCGGCGCGGCAAGCTGATCCTTGCCAACAAGCGCCTCAATGCGATCCACGCCGCCAGCATCAAGGCGCTGCGGCGCGGGGTGCGGGTCGAGGCACTGCTTGCCCGGCTGGCGCGCAACGACACCGTCAAGATGAGCCACGACACCAACAACCCGCGTGAGCTGCGCGAGCTGGCGCTGGCCTGCGCGCGCGAGGGTGACGGCACCTGCTCCTGGGACCAGTATCTGCTCACGCCGGAAATCGCCGCCGGGCTGATCGGACGGCTGCGGCAGGGCGGATACTTCCTCGATGCGCCCGAATGGGCCGACCGCCCCGCGACGCCCGAAGCCGATGCCGATTGGCTGATCCGCGTGCCGCCCGCCGATGCGCCATTCCTGCCCGCCGACGCCATTGCGCGCGAAGCCGACAAGGTGGGTTCGGGCGTGCTGTCCAAGCTCTATCTCGGCAAGATGCCGACCGAGCATGATGTGGCGCAGGCGACGGTCTTCTTTCTCGCCGACCGCGCGGTCTCGGGCGAGACCTTCATGCCTTCGGGCGGGCTTTCCGTGGAACGCTCGACCACCGAGCGCGAGCTGTTCGGCTCGCCGAAGCAGGAACGGCTCGACCAGATGCGGGGAAAGACGGTGTGGATCATCGGCGAACACCTCGCCGATTACCTCGCCGAAACCGCGCGCGCCTTTATCGAGGATTGCCATGTCGCCAATGTCGTGCTGATCACGCGCACCGCCGAGGGCTTTGCAGGCGTCAAGGCGCAGCTTGAAGAGGACGTGTCGCAATCGCTGACTTCGTTGGTGGTCAGCACGGATATCGAGGCCGCGATGGACGAGGCATTGAGCCAATGGGGCAAGCCGACCACGATTCTCTCCACGCCAATGGCGGCACTGCCCGGCAAGCTGTTCGCGACCGACGATCCACTGACCCCCGACGAGTTCCGGCAGGTGGTGGCCGACAACCTCACTCACCATTTCCGCATCAGCCGCCGCGCCTCGCTCTATGATGATTGCCAGCTCGTGCTGACCTCGCCCGATGTGCCGATGGGTGACAAGTCTCCAGCCTTTGCGCTGGCGAACTTCATCAAGACCACGCTTCACGCCTTCACCGCGACGCTGGCGGTCGAGAACGAGCGGCTGGTGCATGATGTGCCGGTCAACCAGATCAACCTCACCCGCCGCGTGCAATCGGAGGAACCGCGCGATCTCGACGAGCATCTGGAGGAAGTGCGGCGTTTCGCGCGGGCGGTGCTGCTGGTCGGCGCGCCGCTGCCCGATGCCGAGGATTCGCGCTACCGCGCGCGCATCTATCGCGGGATGTCGATGACGGTATAAGCGCAGGATGGTGATCCAGTACCTGCCCTTCGAAAAGCCGATCGAGGCGCTCGACAAGCACGTCGCCGAACTCGCCGCTCACGCCGAAGGCGGTGAGGAAGCGCGGATGCTGCGCGAGCGGGCGGACAAGCTGCTTGCGGACACCTACGCGCGGCTCACCCCGTGGGAGCGCACGCTGGTCGCACGCCATCCGCAGCGGCCCCGCTTCGAAAAGCTGGTGGCAGGGCTGTTCACCGATTTCCTGCCAATTGCGGGCGACCGGGTGTTCGGCGAGGATCAGGCGATCATTGGCGGCTTTGCGCGCTTCGAAGGCCGCAAGGTGATGGTGATCGGCCATGTGAAGGGCGAGGACACACCCGGCCGCCTCAAACACAATTTCGGCATGGCGCGGCCGGAGGGCTACAGGAAGGCGATCCGGCTGATGGAACTGGCCGACCGTTTCGGCCTCCCGGTGGTGACGCTGGTCGATACGCCCGGAGCCTTTCCCGGCGTCGATGCCGAAGCGCGCGGGCAGGCGGAAGCCATCGCCCGCTCGACCGAGGCGTGTCTCGCGCTGGGCGTGCCGCTCATCGCGGTGATCATCGGTGAGGGCGGTTCCGGCGGCGCGGTGGCGCTGGCCTCGGCCAACCGCGTGCTGATGTGCGAACACGCGGTCTATTCGGTGATCTCGCCCGAAGGCTGCGCCTCGATCCTGTGGCGCAGCGCCGCGCAGGCCGAGGCGGCAGCAGAAGCGATGAAGGTGACGGCGACCGATCTGCTGAAACTCGGTGTGATCCACCGCATCGTCTACGAGCCCAAGGGCGGCGCGCACCGCGATCCCGAGGAGATGGTCAAGCGTCTGGCGCTGGCCCTGCGCACCGAGCTCGACGGGCTGGCGAGCATGACGCCGGACGAATTGCGGGCGGAGCGCGAGGCGTTTTTCCTGTCGCTTGGCTAAGACGCCATTACGCAAGAAACTGCCTGATCCGTTCGAGTACCACTTCCATCGCCGGTTCGTTGGCGCGCAAAATATGGTTGTCGCTATCAAGCGTCACGAGGGATGCCCCCTTGATCGATGTGGCCAGTTCGATGGCTTGCTCCATACCGACGCGCTGGTCTCCGCGCGCGTGGAGAACCAGCGTGGGAAGATCGAGCGCATCCAGCCTGTGGCGCACGTCGATGCGGCTGAACAGTTCAAGAAACGCCCTGGCGTTGGCGGGCGAGACGGTCTGCCGCTGAAAGTGGTTGAACCAGTCGAGCTCATCCGGCGTCGCTGACGGAGTGAAGGACTCGGAGAAAATCTGGCGATAGACCGGACTGTCCTTGCCCCAGCCGTGCTTGACCAAAGTGATCACGGCTTCGCGCTGTGCGACTAGTTCGGCATCGGCGTGGTGCCGCCAGCCACAGCTGTATCCCCCTAGCAGGATAAGATGCGAAACGCGGTGCGGATGGCGTACGGCGTATTCAATGCTCACCGCCGCGCCCTGTGACAGGCCAAACAGGGGGAAGCGTTCGAGGCCAACGGCATCGACTGTGGCCTCCAAGTCGCTGACCAGTGCCTCGAATGACAGATCCTCGACGTCCCAATCCGACATGCCATTGCCGCGTTCGTCATAGCGCACCAGACGGAAATGTTCCGACAGTCCGCCGACCATCCGGCCCCAGAGCGGGCTACCCCAATCCAGTTCGAGATGGTTGAGCCAGTTGGCGGTCTTGACCAGCACCGGTCCGTTACCCGTGACCGCATAGGCGATGCGCACGCCATCACTTGCGGAACAATAGCGGATGATCTGGTGGTCGCTTTGACCCCCGATGACAGGTGCCCCATCGTCCAGCTCCTTGGCCGCCGCAGCAAAGCGTTCGCGGTCGGCCGCGCTATAGCGGGGGTTGCGCGCCGCTTCATCCAGGCGCCGCATCCGTTTGCGGTCGATCGCGGCACGTTCGGACGCGAGCCACAGCGAATACTCGTCGAGACCCGGCAGATCGAGTCCGGGCAGGGGCAATTCAAGCGCCTGCACCGCATCAAGGTGGTCGATATCCAGCGTGAAGCCGGATTGCTCGATCGCCACCCGCTCGCGGTCTGCCGTGAGCAGATCGGCATCCGGCCCGAGCATCGTGCGGATCTTCGAAAGCGACCAGCGCAGCGCGGCGCGCGGATCGTCGGGGATGTCGAAGAACAGCTCGCACAATCGCTCGCGGCGCACCGGCTTGGTCGACAGGAGGAGAAACACGAACAAGGCCCGCGTCTTGCGCGATGAGGGAAGCGCGAGCGGCTCTCCGCTGCGCCGCAGGGTAATCTCGCCAAGCAGGCTGACCTCGATGGGCGGCTTCGAATCCAAGGCGACCTCCTGCCCGCCAATTTCCACGGTCATCGCCCCAATTACAACGCTCATTCAAACGGTGGAGCAAACGCGGTCCGAGCTACTGGGAGGTCGACAGGGGCACGAACAGAAAAAGGAATTACCTATGTCGAGAAAGTTCCGCGTGACCAGACCCCAGTTCGAAGCGCTGGTGTCCAGCAGCCTCGCCGCCACGTGCCTGGTTCTGCTGCCGCAAATCCTGATGATCTGAGTGAGCCTCTCCCGCTTGCCAGGACCAACGCCGCCCCCCGTCACGCCGGAATGCGACCCGACGGCGTGACGCGAACGTCCCCTCTGCCCCGCCCCGGATGGCAGAGGGGACAAGGCGGTCAGCTTCAGTGCAACCATGCCTGCCAAAACGAACCCCCTAAAGGACCACTTCATGCTCACCCCAAGACGTTCATTCATTGCCGCAGGAGCCATTGGCGCGGCATCCTTGGCTGCGGCCCCGGCGCGGTCCCAGCCAAAAGCGTGCGATCACGGTTCTGCTATCGCCGAACTGACTCGCCGCTCGGAGCAGGCCAATGCGGCGCTGATGCGCGGTGATATCGCCACCTATCTGTCGCTCATAACCGTATCGGATGATTTCACCTTGATGTCGCCCTTTGGGGGGACGCCATCGCGCGGGGCCTATTCGCGCGAGCAATGGGAGAAGATCGGCGCGTTCTTCAGGAACGGCACGCTGAAGCAGGAGGTGGCCGGGACCTATGCGACCGCTGACATGATTGTGCTTGCGATAATCGAGCATGGTCATGGCGAGGTCGGCGGCCTGCCTGCGCAAGACTGGCCGCTGCGTGTGACGCTGGTCTATCGGCGGAACGGCGACAAGTGGCTGCTGGTTCACCGCCATGCCGACCCGCTGGCAAAGGGCATCAGCCTTGAACAATCAGCCGCGCTGGCGCGTGGCGACGGAGGAGCGTGACATGGGGGCTTTGCATCGCAGCTAGGTCGAAATGGGCAGCGCTGCGACCCATCATCCTCCCGTTTGCTTTAGGCTGGCCGCACACAAAAGCTGGTGCCGGCTGCAGGGATCGAACCCGCGGCCCCCTGATTACAAATCAGGTGCTCTACCATCTGAGCTAAGCCGGCTGACCGTGGCCGCGCCTTAACGTCACAAGGCGCCGAAAGTCCAGCCTTCTGTTCGTGCGATGCTATCGGTCAGCGATGGCGGGTGCCACAGATCGCGCTGAGCGTGCACCTTGCGCAGCCATGCGGCGGAGAGCAGCGCATCGGAGGAATGGTCGTCGATCGCGCCGGTGCCTTCGACCGGCGGTGCGCCGAGCGCGTCGAGCGCATCGTTCAGCGCGCTGTAGCTGCGCACTTTCGTCGCCGCCCCCGTCACCCCGCCCAGCCGCGCGGCAACAGAGGTGTAAATTTCCGTGATCACCGACCCGCTCTCGGGCAGGGGGTCGACCGGCCACACTGGCACGCGTCCGCCGAGACGGTAGAGCATCCGCATCCCGGTCAGGCTCGACTTGCCGACCTGCGCCGCGCCGACGAGGTTGAAATTGCTTACCGGACGCACGCCTTGCTTGCGTTGCGCCGCCTCGGCGACACGGAAGCGGCCCTCGCGGTTGGGCGCGCCGGGCAGCAGGAAGCGGTCGCCTTCCGCTCCCTTGCCGTGGCGGAAGTAGCGCGCGGCTTGCTGATGGGTAACGATGCCGCCCGCCTCAAGGTGCGGATCATCGGCGCACAGCATGTCGACCAATGCCCACAGCCCCCGCGCGTCGGCGGGCGAGGCGTCCCACGCGGGGAAGAACGCGCCTGCATCGGCAAAGGGCAGGCTGATCCCGAGATCGAGGCCCACCAGCGTGGGCGCATCCAGCCCTGCAAGCAATGCCAGCACCTCGGCGCGCGACCAGCCGCGCGGATCGGGTGGGAGGAGTAGTGTTGGCGGACCGCCCTCGGCCCGCGCCACGGCCAGCGCGATGCCCTTTTGCCGCGCGCCCTTCGCGCCCGACCAGTCCACCGCGAGGAAGTGCGTGAAGCGGGTCAAGACCCTGCTCCGCTCACCCTGAGCTTGTCGAAGGGTTGTACTTCCCCTTCTAGCCGGTCCCAAGAGTAGAAAGGCAATGCTTCGACAAGCTCAGCATGAGCGGTGTTTGTCATCACAATTGGCGCTCCCGTCGCAGCCGGTCCCAATACTCCAGCCGCTTGGCGATCTCGCGCTCGAACCCGCGTTCGACGGGGGTGTAGAACTGCTCCGCCGCCATCCCCTCGGGCCAGTAATTGTCGCCGGAAAAGCCCTCGGGCGTGTCGTGATCGTAGGTGTAGCCCTTGCCGTAGCCGAGGCTCTCCATCAGCCCCGTTGCCGGATTGACGATGTTCATCGGCGGCATCAGGCTGCCGGTCTCCTTGGCGCTCTTCCACGCGGCCTTCTGGGCGAGATAGGCGGCGTTCGACTTGGGCGCGGTGGCGAGGTAGAGGCAGGCCTGCACCAGCGCCAGCTCGCCCTCGGGGCTGCCTAGGAAGCGATACGCCTCCATCGCCGCCATGCATTGCGGCAGCGCCTGCGGATCGGCGAGGCCGATATCCTCCACCGCCATGCGCACCAGCCGCCGCGCGAGGAACAGCGGCTCCTCCCCTGCGACCAGCATCCGCGCGAGCCAGTAGAGCGCGGCCTGCGGATCGCTCCCGCGCACCGATTTGTGCAGCGCGGAGATGAGATTGTAATGCCCGTCGCGGTCCTTGTCGTAGACGGCGACGCGGCGTTGCAGAAAGTTGCCGAGCGCTGCCGGATCGAGCGGCTCGTTCAAACCCGCCGCATAGAGCGTCTCGGCCTGCCCCAGCAGGAACCGCCCGTCGCCGTCGGCCTGCGCGATCAGCGCCGCGCGCGCTTCGGGGGTGAGGGGGAGGGGGCCCTCCAGCGCCCCGGCCTTCGCCAGCAACGCCGCAAGGGCCGCCTCGTCCAGCCGGTTCAGCACCAGCACCTGCGCGCGGCTGAGCAGCGCGGCGTTGAGGGCGAAGCTGGGGTTCTCGGTGGTCGCGCCCACCAGCGTCACCACCCCGCGCTCGACATAGGGCAGGAAGCCGTCCTGCTGCGCGCGGTTGAAGCGGTGGATCTCGTCCACGAACAGCAGCGTCTTGCGCCCCGCGCCCGCCATTTTCTCGGCCTCGGCGAAGGCCTGTTTCAAGTCCGCTACGCCCGAAAACACCGCACTGATCGCGGCGTAGCGCATCCCCACTGCGTCGGCGAGCAGGCGGGCGATACTCGTCTTGCCCGTCCCCGGCGGCCCCCACAGGATCATGCTGGCGAGGCGGCCCGCCGCAACCATCCGCCCGATCGCGCCGTCCGGGCCGGTCAGATGCTCCTGCCCGACTACCTCGGCGAGGGACTGCGGGCGCAGCCGGTCGGCCAGCGGCGCGTCGGCGGACGGGGCGCTGGATGGGGGCGAAGGTGCATCTTGTCCGAACAGGTCAGTCATTCGTCGGTCGTGATAGGCTGGTCAGCGGAAAAGGAAACCGCTCGGGCGCACACCTCTTGTTATGATAGGTCTAAGATATATCTTGGACATATCGAAACTCATGGAGGATGCGTGATGACGTGGAACAGGTATGGACGCGGCTCGGGCTGGGACAAGCTTGCCGAGGGACTGGCAACGATGGCCATGAACGGAAACATGAATTTTGGCGGTCCCGGATGGAAGATGCGCGGGCGCTGGCGCGAAGACGGCCCTTTTGGCGGCGAGGATGCCGATGAACTGAGAGGCGAAGGTGACGGCGAGAGTCGCGGTCCCGGCCGTCGCGGTCGCCGCGGGCGGATGTTCGGCCAGGGCGAGCTGCGGCTCGCGCTGCTGGCGCTGATCGCCGAGAACCCTTCACACGGCTACGAGCTCATCAAGCAGATCGAGGAAATGACCGGCGGCGCCTATGCCCCGAGCCCCGGCGCGGTCTATCCGACCTTGCAGCTGCTCGAAGACGAAGGGTCGATCACCGAGGCTGATGCCGAAGGTTCGAAGAAGCCGTTCCGCGTCACCGAGCAGGGCCAGACCGAACTCGACGACCGGCAGGACGAGGTCAAGGATCTGATGCGCCGCCTTGGCCGTCACGGCGAACGCACCACAACGGTCCGCTCGCATGATCTGTTCCGGGCGATGGGCAACCTCGGCTCCGTGCTCAAGAACCGCGCCAAAGCGGGCAAGCTCGACGAGGCGACCATCAACGAAATCGTCGACATGATCGACGAAATGGCCAAGCGCATCGAGCGCCTCTGATCGCCGCCGATTGCAGTGAATGCAAGACAGGCCTATCCCTCTCCCATTCGGGTCGCACCGGATGGGGGAGGGGAAAAGCCCATGAATGACGCGACAATCAGCCCGGCCAAAACACCGTGGCACCTCTGGGTGGTCGGTATCGGCACACTGCTGTTCAACGCGATGGGCGTGTTCAGCTACACCATGACCAAGCTCGGCAAGCTGGCCGATCTGGGCATGACGCCCGAGCAAATCGCCTTCATGAACGCCTATCCGGCTTGGGCTGTCGCGTTGTGGGCGCTTGGTGTGTGGGGTGCTCTGGCCGGTTCGGTGCTTCTGCTTTTCCGTTCGCGGCGCGCGGTGACGGCGATGGTGGTGGCGACGATCGGACTGGTTGGCACGACGATCTACAATTACGCGCTGATCGACGTGCCCGCCGATATGGCTGCCCCAGCGCTTGACGCGGCGATCTGGGCCGTGACGCTGTTTACGCTGTTCTACGCCCGACGGATGGCTGCGGCGGGCGTGCTCCGCTAGGCGGCTGCCTGCGAGGCGCGGCGGTGTTCGACGAGGCGGACATAGGTGTCGGCGACGACCTGGTTGATCGCTTCCCAGCTGTATTCGCAGGCGCGCGCCTCGCCCGCAGTGCCGTGCGCCGCGCGAAGGGCGCGGTCGGTGCAATAGGGCGCGAGCGCATCGGCAAAGGCGATAGCGTCGGCCTCTTTCGCGGTCGGCACCACCAGCCTTCCTGTCACGCCCTCCGCCACGAGGCTGGCGCTGCCGGTTGCGCCTGCCGCGACCACGGGTAGCCCGCTCGCCATGGCTTCAAGCGTGACGTTGCCGAAGGTCTCGGTAACGCTCGGGTTGAAGAACACATCCCCGCTGGCGAGCGCCTTTCCGAGCGCCGCGCCGGTCTGAAAGCCCGCAAAGATTGCTTGCGGCAGGTTCGCCTCGAACCACCCGCGCGCCGGGCCGTCGCCGATCACCAGCACCTTGTGCGGCACGCCGCGCTTGCGCAGCCGGGCGATAGTCTCGGCAAACACGTCGAGGCCCTTTTCCATCACCAGCCGCCCGAGGAACACTATGGCCACGTCATCGTCGGCGAGGCCCATGCTGCGCCGCCAATCATTATCGCGCCGGGCCGAAGCAAACACCGTGCGGTCCACCCCCCGGCTCCACAGCCCGATATCGTGGTGCATCTGCATCGCCCGCAATTCGTCGATCATCGACTGCGACGGCGCGACCAGCGCATCGCAGCGGTTGTAGAACCGCCGCAGCAGGTTGACGATCAGCGGCTCGAGAAACGCCATGTTGTAGTAACGCGGATAGGTCTCGAAGCGGGTATGCACCGAGGCGAGCACGGGAATGGCGCGCGCCTGTGCCCAGCTGAGCGCCGCGTGCGCCGCCGGATCGGGTGAGGAGAGGTGGACGATGTTCGGGCGGAAGGCGTCGAGGTCGCGCTTCACCTCGGCACCCAGATGCGTCGGCATCCGGTATTCGCCGCGCCCTTTGACCGGCATCGGCACATTGGGCAGGCCCACGAGATCGCCTGTCGCCTCGAAATCGGGATTTGCGACCTTGGGCGAATAGACGCGCACTGCCGCGCCCTTGGCGAGCAGCGAGCCGACCAGGCGATTGAGGGCCTGATTGGCCCCGTCGCGGGTGTAGTTGTAGTTGCCGCTGAACAGGGCAATGCGAAGGTCGGTCATTTCCATGGAGCGGCCCCGATACGCGAGCGCGCGCGAATTGGCGAGAGGCTATCCTCCCCTTCAGGGGAGGGGGACCGCCGACGCAGTCGGGGGTGGAGGGGCGGGCGCCTCTTTCCGTATATTTCCACAGTGCCGGAAAGCCGCACCCGCCCCTCCACCATCCTTGCGGATGGTCCCCCTCCCCTGAAGGGGAGGATTAGGTGATTGACTCCTCACCCCGCGCCTCTAAAGCCGCCCGCGGGCCACGCGGTCCCAACGCCGCGCGAGCTCTCTGCAAGGAGAGAATACATGACTGAGTATGCACGCGGGCTCGCACACGAGCCGACGCTGAAGCCTGAACGCCCGTTTTTTTCCTCGGGCCCCACGGCGAAATTCCCCGGCTGGTCGCTGGACAAGCTCAAAACCGAATCCCTTGGCCGTTCGCACCGTTCGGCGCTGGGCAAGGCGCGCCTCAAGTATGCGATTGATCTCAGCCGCGAGCTGCTCGGCATTCCCGACGATTACCTGATCGGCATCATGCCCGCATCGGACACCGGCGCGCTCGAAGCGGCGATGTGGTCGATGCTCGATCCCGCGCGCCCGGTTACGGTCGCCGCGTGGGAAAGCTTCGGCAATATCTGGATTCAGGACGCGGTGAAGCAGCTGAAACTGCCAAACCTGCAAGTCCTCACCGCCGATTACGGCCAGATCCCCGATCTCACCACCATTCCGCAGAGGAACGACGTGGTGTTCACCTGGAACGGCACCACCAGTGGCGCGATGATCCCCAACACCGACTGGCTCGAGCCGGACCGCGAAGGGATCACCATCAATGATGCCACCAGCGCGATCTTCGCGATGGAGATGGACTGGTCGAAGCTCGATGCCACCACCTATTCGTGGCAGAAAGTGATGGGTTCGGAAGCCCAGCACGGGATGCTGATTTTGAGCCCCAAGGCGGTCGCGCGGATCGAAAGCTACGATCCCGCCTGGCCGCTGCCCAAGCTGTTCCGCATGAAGAAGGGCGACAAGATCAACGCCGGCATCTTTGCGGGCGAGACGATCAACACGCCTTCGATGCTGGCGACCGAGGATTACATCGCGGCGCTCGAATGGGCCAAGAGCATCGGCGGGCGCAAGGCGCTGGTCGAACGCGCCAACGCCAACGCGAAAATCGTCAAGGACTGGATCGAGGCGACCCCGTGGCTGCGCAACATGGCGTCTGATCCGGCGAAGCAGACCAATACCGGCGTGTGCATGGTGTTCCAGGGCGACTGGTACGACAGCCTCTCGGACGAGGACAAGGCGGGCGTTCCCAAGAAGATCGTCAAGCTGCTTGAGGAACGCAACGTCGGCTACGACTTCAACGGCTACCGCGACGCGCCGCCTTCGTTGCGCATCTGGTGCGGCTCGACCGTCGAGCAGGAGGACCTGAAGCGCCTGCTGCCGTGGATCGAATGGGCCTACGAGAAGGTCAAGAACGGCTGATTTTCGGCCTCATTTGTGCGCCCCAGCGTAGGCGGGGGCCTCATGCCTCCAAGTAATTTCGTGATTGCCTGGGGTCCCCGTCTTCGCGGGGACTCGCTTCCGCCAAGGAATTCCCCATGACCCGTCCCAAAGTTCTCATTTCCGACAAGATGGACCCCAACGCCGCGCGCATTTTCGAAGAGCGCGGTTGCGATGTCGATGTCATCACCGGCGAAACCCCCGAGCAGCTGATCGCCCGCATCGGCGAGTATGACGGCCTCGCGATCCGCTCCTCGACCAAGGTCACCAAGGCGATCCTCGATGCTGCAACCAACCTCAAGGTCATCGGCCGTGCGGGGATCGGCGTCGACAACGTCGATATTCCTTACGCCTCGTCCAAGGGCGTGGTGGTGATGAACACCCCGTTCGGCAACTCGATCACCACCGCCGAACACGCCATCGCGCTGATGTTCTCGCTCGCCCGGCAGATCCCCGAGGCAAATGCGCAGACGCAGGCGGGGCAGTGGCCCAAGAGCGGGTTCATGGGGGTGGAACTCACCGCCAAGACGCTCGGCCTGATCGGTGCGGGCAATATCGGCTCGATCGTGGCGAGCCGCGCGCTGGGCCTGCGCATGAAGGTTATCGCCTATGATCCCTTCCTGACCGAAGATCGCGCGGTGGAGATGGGCGTGGAGAAGGTCGATCTCGACACGCTCTTGAGCCGCGCCGACTTCGTCACGCTGCACACGCCGCTGACCGAGGAGACCCGCAACATCCTCAGCCGCGAACGGCTGGAAAATGCCAAGAAGGGCATCCGCATCATCAACTGCGCGCGCGGCGGGTTGATCGACGAGGCGGCACTGAAGGACTGCCTCGAAAGCGGGCAGGTCGCCGCTGCCGCGCTCGACGTGTTCGAGACCGAGCCACCCGCTGCCGATCATCCGCTGTTCGGCGCCCCCAACTTCATCTGCACCCCGCACTTGGGCGCGAGCACCACCGAGGCGCAGGTCAATGTCGCGCTGCAGGTGGCCGAGCAGCTGGCCGATTACCTCGTCAACGGTGGGGTGACCAACGCGCTGAACGTGCCGAGCCTGTCCGCCGAGGAAGCGCCGAAGCTCAAGCCGTACATGGCGCTCGCCGAGAAGCTGGGAAGCTTGGTTGGCCAGCTCGCCCACGGCAACCTCACCCACATCAGCATCGAGCGTGAGGGCGCGGCGGCGGAGCTCAACGGCAAGCCGATCACCGCGGCGGTGTTAGCGGGCTTCATGCGCCGCTATTCGGACACGGTGAACATGGTCAACGCGCCCTTCCTCGCCAAGGAGCGCGGGCTCGACGTGCGCGAGATCCGGCATGACCGTGACGGGGCGTTCAACACGCTGGTGCGGGTGACGGTCGAGACGGCGACCGGGCCGCGCTCGGTGGCAGGCACGCTGTTCGGCAATGACGCGCCGCGCCTCGTTGAAATCTTCGGCATCGGGATCGAGGCGGAGCTCGCCGGGCACATGCTCTACATCGTCAACGACGACAAGCCGGGCTTCATCGGCCGCATCGGGACGCTGCTGGGCGCAAGGGGCATCAACATCGGCACCTTCAACCTCGGCCGCCGCGAAGCGGGCGGGGAAGCGGTGCTGCTCTTGAGCCTCGATGAAGCGCTGCCTGCCGAGGTGGTCGCCGAGGCCGAGAAGCTCGAAGGCGTGAAGCTGGTGAAGGCGCTTTCGTTCTGAGTGCACGGGCCCACCCCCGGCCCCTCCCGCAAGCGGGAGGGGAGTTTGAAGTGCTACCCAGTCCCCCTCCCGCTTGCGGGAGGGGTTAGGGGTGGGCCCGAGCCCAAGCCCCTTCACCTGCTCACCAATGCCCGCTAAGCGCGCACTGACATGACCAAGCCCAACGATCTCCTTCCCGAAGGCCTCGAAGACCGCCTGCCTTCCGAGGCCGCGCGGATCACCGCCGCGATGCGCGCCTGCCTCGCGGTGCTCGATGCGCATGGCTATGACCGGGTGCGCCCGCCACTGCTCGAGTTCGAGGCTTCGCTGGTCGGGCGCATGGCAGGGGTGACGGTCGGTGAGACCAGCGCGATGTTCCGCTTCGTCGATCCGCACAGCTTGCGCACCCTCGCGCTGCGGAGCGACATGACCCCGCAGGTCGGGCGGATCGCCGCGACCAGCCTCAAGGATGCCCCGCGTCCGCTCCGGCTCGCCTATTGCGGCGACACCGTGGTGATCAAGGCGAGCCAGCTCGATCCGGCGCGCGAGCGCCTGCAGCTGGGCGCGGAGCTGATCGGCGCAGACTCTGTGGCCGCGGCGAGCGAGGCGGTGATGCTCGCGGTCGAGGCACTCACAGCGGCGGGGCTGACCGGCATCTCGGTCGATGTCACGCTCCCCGACCTCGTCGATACCCTCGCGCAGAAGGCCTTCCCGCTCGCCCCCGACCAGATCGAGGCGGTGCGGCGCGAGCTTGACACCAAGGACGCGGGCGGGCTCAAGGCGGCGGGCGGGGCGGCGTACCTGCCGCTGCTCTATGCCACCGGGCCGTTCGAGCAGGCGCTCGCTGCCCTGCGCGCGGTGGACGCGGGCGGCGCGCTCAAGTCGCGGCTCGACGGGCTGGAGGCCATCGCCGCGCACATCGGCGATGCCGCGCGCATCACCCTCGATCCGACCGAACGCCACGGGTTCGAGTACCAGTCGTGGTTCGGCTTCACCCTCTACGCCGAGGGGCTCCGGCGGGCGGCAGGGCGGGGCGGCACCTACCGCATCGCGGGAAGCGAGGAGCCCGCGACCGGCTTCACGCTCTACCTCGACCGGCTCGCCGACATCGCGCCGCAGCCTGAGCCAGCAGCGATGGTGTACCTCCCGCTGGGTCACGACCGCGAGGCCGCTGCTCGCCTGCGCGCCGAGGGCTGGCGCACCCGCGCGCAGCTGGCCGAGGGCGAAGACCCCAAGGCGCTGGGCTGCCACTGCGTATTGGTTGGACAAGAAGTGCGGCATTTCTGATCATTCCCCCTCCTCTTGAGAGGAGGGGCAGCGAGACTTGGGCTTGGCTCTTGCCAAGACCTAGTCGCAGCGGGGTGGTGCCTTGCGACACGCTCGCTGCTGTGCAACACGCCACCACCCCCAACCCCCTCCTCTGAAGAGGAGGGGGCTCTACTTCTCTCCCAGCACCCGCTTCAGGAACGCATCGACCGCCTCGGTCTGCGCCGTGCCCGCCTCGGTGCCGAGCTCGCGGTTCATCCGTCCGTGATCGGTGCCGGTGATCGCCACCGCCTCTGCCTTCACGCCTGCCTTGCGCAGCGCCACCATCAGCGCCTCTGACTGCGCCTTGGAGTTGGCGCGCTCGGCCACGTACAGCGCCAGCCAGTCGGGCGCGTCCTTCCCGCCTGCGTGCGTGATCGGCGACAAGGCCTTCTGCCGCGCCGGATCGGTGCCGAATACGTCCTTGTAGAGATTGGGCAGCTCCATCGTCGGGGTAGCCATCGCCTTGGGCACATCGTATCCCGCCCCGTCGAGCAGCACCACGCCGCGGATCGCGCCGAACGCATCGCCCGCATATTGCGGATTACTTGCCACCAGCGCGGCGAGATGCGCGCCTGCCGAGTGGCCCATCAGCACGATCTTGTCAGGATCGAAGCCGCCCGCCTGCCATTGTCCGCGCAGCGCGCGCAAGGCCGCGCCAATGTCCGCGGCCTGCGTTTCCACCGGGGCATCGGGCAGCAGCCGGTATCCTGCCGAAGCGAAGACATAGCCCGCATCCTTGAAGTGCTGCGGCTTGGCCTGCACCAAGCTGCGATTGCCGATGCTCCACCCGCCGCCGTGGATGAACACCACCAGCGGGCTGTCGCCTACCGCGTCATCGGGCGTGTAGACATCGACCTGCTGGCGCGCATCGCTGCCATAGACGACCGTGCTGGACACGCGTGCGCTGGCAAAGGCGCTCATCCCGGCGCCTGCGCCCGTGCCGCGCCGCGCCTCGATCCGCTCGCGCAGGGCGCCGCCGCAGCTTTCCGAAAGCTGGTCGCGCTTGTCGCGCAGGCAGGTGCGGATCTGGCTGCGGTCGCTGCCGCACAGCGCCATGATCTCATCGCGGCATTCGGGCGGCAGGCGCTCGCCCTCGCGCTGGCGCTGGGCGAGGATCGGGGTTGCCAGCGTGGCGGCGGCGGCAAGGGCAATCAGAGCTTTGGCAGCGGTGTTCATGGGGCCTCCCGGGCAAGATCGTTACGCTGCATCAACGCGCCAATCGCGGCAACCCTTCGCGCTGCCGTTCAGGTTCGGGGCTGTTGGAGACACATGAGACACTGTCCAGAACAAGAAAAACCGGCCCCGCATCTGCGCGATCCGGCCGAGCGGGCAAAGCGGGTTCCAGGGGAAAAACGGCAGCGTCAGTCATGGGAGCGATCCTGCCAGCTTGGCTGCGCGTAGGAAAGCCGGGCAATCCGCGTGCTTACCCGCGCCGATGCTTGCCACCATGCCCCCAACCGCCTAGTGCCCGCGCGGCTTAACGCCATCAGCCACAACAAGGATATTCATGGCCAACGTCACCGTGATCGGCGCCCAGTGGGGCGATGAGGGCAAGGGCAAGATCGTCGATTGGCTGGCGAGCCGCGCCGATGCCGTGGTGCGCTTTCAGGGCGGCCACAATGCCGGGCACACGCTGGTGATCGACGGCAAGACTTACAAGCTCAGCTTGCTGCCGTCCGGCATTGTCTCGGGCACGCTGTCGGTGATCGGCAACGGGGTGGTGCTCGATCCCTGGGCGCTGCGGGACGAGGTCGCCAAGGTCGAAGGGCAGGGCGTTACCGTCAATGATGACAATCTCGCGGTGGCGGACAACTGCCCGCTGATCCTGCCGCTGCACCGCGATCTCGATGCCTTGCGCGAGACCGCGGCGGGCAAGGGCAAGATCGGCACCACCGGGCGCGGGATCGGCCCGGCTTACGAGGACAAGGTTGGCCGCCGCGCGATCCGCGTGTGTGACCTTGCGCATCTCGACACGCTGGAGCCGCAGCTCGATCGCCTCTGCGCGCATCATGACGCGCTGCGTGCAGGCTTCGGCCAGCCGCCGGTGGACCGCGCCGCGCTGCTTGCGGAACTGCGCGAGATCGCCCCCTTCGTGCTGCGCTTCGCCCAGCCGGTGTGGAAGCGGCTCAAGAAAGTGCGCAAGGCGGGCGCGAAGATCCTGTTCGAGGGGGCGCAGGGCGTGCTGCTCGATGTCGATCACGGCACCTATCCCTTCGTCACGTCGTCGAACACGGTGAGCGGCACGGCGGCGAGCGGCTCCGGCCTCGGCCCCAATTCGACCGGCTTCGTGCTCGGGATCGTCAAGGCCTACACCACCCGCGTCGGCAGCGGCCCCTTTCCGACCGAGCTTGAGGACGAGATCGGCCAGCGGCTCGGCGAGCGGGGGCACGAATTCGGCACGGTGACGGGCCGCAAGCGCCGCGTCGGCTGGTTCGACGCCGTGCTGGTGCGCCAGTCCTGCGCGATCAGCGGCGTGACCGGCATCGCGCTCACCAAGATCGACGTGCTCGACGGGCTGGAGCGGGTGAAAATCTGCACCGGCTATCGCCTGCGCGGCAAGGTTTACGACTACCTCCCCAGCCACGCCGCCGATCAGGCCGGATGCGAGCCGATCTACGAGGAAATGGACGGCTGGTCGGAGAGCACCGCAGGGGCGCGTTCCTATGCCGACCTTCCGGCGAACGCGATCAAGTATATCCAGCGTATCCAGGAGCTGATCGAATGCCCGGTAGCGCTGGTGAGCACCTCGCCGGAGCGGGACGACACGATCCTGATGCGGGACCCGTTTGTGGATTGATCGCGGGCTGCGGGCGGTTTGGTTCGCGCAGAGACGCGGAGAAGAAGGGGAGACGCCGAGGTGCTGTGTTTGCCGCGCCGCAGGCTCTCATTATGATTCTCACGCAAAGACACAAAGGCACAAAGAAATCGTACAAGGACGCGACGTGGCACAACCTCTTTGTGCCTTTGTGTCTTTGTGTGAAAAACCCGCGGCTTCGCCGCGTAACCTTCTCTGCGTCTCCCCTTCTTCTCCGCGTCTCTGCGTGAAACCCGGCAAGCCACCCGCATCCGCACAAATCTCGCATTGAAGCACAAGGCCCAGCCGCGTTACACTGCAACCATGAAGATCCTCGCTCTTTTGCCCGTGCTGGCCATAGCCGTCTCCGCCGTGCCGCCGCCGCAGCTGAGCGATTGGCCGGTGCGCGACGGGGTGGAGCCGGTCAGCCAGCCTGCCACGCTCGATTACCTGCTGGTCGACAAATCCGCGCGGACGATGATTGGCTACGCCAAGGGCCGGAAGGTCAAGACCTGGAAGGGCCTGCAACTGGGCGACGCGCCTGAGGGGCACAAGCGCTTCGAAGGCGATGAACGCACTCCTGAGGGGCGCTATGTGATCGAAGGCCGCAATCCGGCTAGCGCCTATCACCTCAGTCTCAAGGTCTCCTACCCCAACGCCGACGACCGGGCCTTTGCCGCGCAGTATAGGCGTTCGCCCGGAGGCGATATCTTCCTCCACGGCCAGCCCAACGCCTTGCCGTTCGGCCGTGTACCCGGCGACTGGACCGACGGCTGCATCGCTTTCTCGAACAAGGAGATCGAGGAGCTGTGGCGGATCGTCCCCGACGGCACGGTGATCGAGATCAGGCCCTAGATCCTCCCCGAGCTTGCTCGGGGAGGGGGACCATGCGCAGCATGGTGGAGGGGCGGGCTGCAGCGCCCCGATACGCAAATATACTTGACCTGATCCACATTTGTTCTACTCACGTTCCAACACTATTGGAGTCGTGACAATGCTGGCCCACGTTTCCCCCCAAGCTGATTTTACTTATGATGTCGCCGATGACGGGGCCGGGTGCCCCGCGCGGGTGGCCATTTTTGGCGCGGATGCGGCGGTGCGCGCGCAGATCGCCGACGATCTCGGCGGAGCGGGGTTCCGGACGATCGAGGGCGGGCCGCTGGCGGCGTTGATCGAAGGTCCGATCGCGCTGCTCGGCGATGTGGTGGTGGTCGATTGTCCGTCGGTTGATGCGATGGCGCTGGCGGGGCTGGCGCGGCTCGATATACGGGTGGCGCGCGCCGGGGCGAAGCTGATCGTGGCGACCTCGCTGGCGGGGCTCGACGATGTCTTCGCGGTGCTCGATCAATCGGGGCCGCAGATTCTGGTCTCTCCCAGCCGGGCCGAACGCGTGATCGCGGTCGGGCGGGTGATGGGAGAGGCCGGCGCGGCGCGGTTACGCGAGATGGGCGAGGAGGATCGGCTGGCACTGCTCCGCCTTTCGCAACAGGTCGAAGCGATTGCCCATTCGCTCGACCGGATATCGCGGCCGCAGGGGGCAGGCAGCGCGCTGGGCGAATTCCGGCGCGACTATCGCGGTCCCGATGCGCAGCTATCTGCGTTCGGCGCGGCTCCCACTCCGGCGGCGCTGCCCGATCCGCGCATGGTGCGCCAGATCATCGCCAACCGTCAGGCCCGCGCGCGGTTCTTCGATGCCGAACTGTTCGGCGATCCGGCGTGGGACATGCTGCTCGATCTCACCGCCGCGCATGGCGAAGGCGCGCGGGTATCGGTCACGTCGCTATGCATCGCCGCCGGGGTTCCGGCGACGACCGCGCTGCGCTGGCTCAGCCAGATGGTAGAGAGCGGGCTGTTCGTGCGGGTGCCCGATCCGGCGGACCGGCGCCGCGCCTTTATCGCCTTGAGCGACCGCGCGCTGGCAGCGATGGCGGGCTATTTCGCGAGCCTGCGCTCGCCGGTGGAACTGGCCGCCTGAGCCTTACGGGCGGTAGCGCAGCAGCAGGACGAGGCCGGGGGCATCGGGCGCTGGCTCCGCTCCGTCCCACGCCTGGCGCGTTGCATCGGCACGGGCGCGGGCCAGGATGGCGGGCGGGACATCGCCGTCAATCAGCAACGTGTCCGCTTCCCCCAGCAGGCGTGCTTGCCGGATCGTCAGGTCTTCGGGATCGGCGCTGGCGAGGGTGAGTTCGATGACCCGGCCGCTCTCATGCGAAGGTTCGCCTGCCAACCACGCCTCGACGCGCTTAAACGCCTCAGGATCAAGCGGATCGAGTTCCCCGCCTTCGCCCAGCGCCGCATCCACCGCGCGCCGCCGCTCGGCCCCATCGGGGAACCGCGCCCGCAGCATCGGCCGCACCGCTTCGAGCGCCTTCGCCAGCCGCCCCAGTGTCTCCGGCAGCACCCGCTCCAGTCGCAACCGCACGTGCTTCGCCAGCCCGGCAGACGCACCGCCGGTCCCGATCGCCACCAGCAGCGGATCGCGGTCGAGGATGCTCGGCGTCGTGAAGTCGCACAGCTCGGGCCGGTCGACGACATTGACCAGCATCCCTGCGCAGCGCGCGTTGATCGCCGCCACCTCGCAGGCCTGCGCATCGTCATAGGCGATGAAGGCCAGCCGCACGCCCTCGTCCACCGCGCGGGCGAGATCGTCGACCACCACGCCGCCCGCGCGCTCGACCAGCCGCCGCTTGGGCTCCGCCGCCGCGCCATCGCCCAGCACCAGCACTGGCTGCCCGGCAATCTGGTGGAACAGCGGCAGGCTGGCGATTGTGCTCACGCCAGCCTCAGGCGAGCCATTCCGGCACACGCTCGGCATCCATGATCGCGCCCGCCTCGATCCGGTCGGCAACCACGGCGAACTTGTCACCATCAACCAGCACTTCGGCGACAAACCCGCGCGAATTGTACGAGGACGCCATCGTCGCGCCGTAAGCCCCGGCAGTGCGGAACACCGCCAGCTCGCCCGCCGCCAGCGCGTCGCATTCGCGGCCCATCGCAAAGGTGTCCCCGGTCTCGCAGATCGGCCCGACGATATTGGCGACCATCCCCGCACCCGAGGGTTCGACCGCTTCGAAATGGTGATAGGCACCGTAGAGCGCAGGCCGCGCCAGATCGTTCATCGCCGCGTCGACTATCACGAAGGGATCCTTGATCCCGCGCTTCACCCGCACCACGCGGGTCAGCAGCACGCCGGCATTGCCCGCGATCACCCGCCCGGGCTCGAAGATCAGCGTGACGCCCCAGTCCTTCGTCACCCGCGCCACCATCGCGCCGTATTCGGCCGGCGCGGGCAGCACTTCACCGACGCGGTACGGCACGCCCAGCCCGCCGCCGAGATCGACATGGGTGATCGCGTGCCCCGCCCCGCGCAACGCAGCGACCAGCGCGCCGAGCTTGCCAAACGCAGCCTCCAGCGGCGCCAGATCGGCCAGCTGGCTGCCGATATGCACCGCCACGCCCCTCAGGTTGATCCCCGGGAGCCGCGCCAGCGTCCCGAAAATTTGCCCCGCCGCGCTGATCGGCACGCCGAACTTGTTGTCGGCCTTGCCGGTCGAGATCTTGTCATGCGTCCCCGCATCGACATCGGGGTTGATCCGCAAGGCGCACTGCGCGATCATCCCGCGCGCGGCGGCGAGCGCGGCGAGCTCCTCGCCCTCTTCCTCGCTCTCGATATTGAACTGCCCGATCCCCGCATCGAGCGCGGCGATCATCTCGGCTGCGGTCTTGCCCACGCCCGAGAACACGATCTTGTCGGGCGCGATCCCGGCAGCGAGCGCGCGGCGCATTTCGCCCACCGACACCACATCCGCGCCCATCCCCTGCGCGCCCAGCACGCGCAGCACCGCGAGGTTGGGATTGGCCTTGACCGCGAAGGCGATCAGCTTGTCCGGCACACCCTCCAGCGCCGCGCGGAACACCTGCGCATGGCGTTCCAGCGTCGCGCGCGAATAGACATAGACCGGTGTGCCGACCTCGTCCGCGATGCGCGGCAGCGGCACGTTCTCGGCGTGCATCACGCCGTCCTTGAGGGCAAAATGGTCCATTGCAGGCGCGCTATTCCGGGGGCAGATCGAAGGGATCGTCCTGCCGTTCTTCCGAGCGGCGGCGCAGTTCGACGCTGCGTTCGGGCGCGGCCATCGCGTCGCGGCGGAGCAGTTCGTCGGAGGAAGGCGTTTCGGTCGCGCCATAGGGTGCATCCGGCAGCCGCGCGCCCTTGGGCGGGGTCAGCGGGGCTTCGGTCCCGCATCCGGCGAGCAGGCCCGCAAGGCCAAGGGCAACAGCAAACCGCATCATTCCTCCATCCCCAGCGCCTTGCGCGCGCGGGCCACCTGCAAACGGACCTGATCGGGCGCGGTTCCGCCAAAGGAATTGCGCGCCGCGACCGAGGCATCGACCGACAAGGCGGCATAGACGCTTTCATCGATCCGCGCATCAATCGCCTTCAGGTCGGCGAGCGGCAAGGCATCGAGCGCCACGCCCCGGCTTTCGGCGAGCTTCACGGCGCTGCCAGTGATGTGATGCGCCTCGCGGAACGGGATGCCGCGCACCCGCACCAGCCAGTCGGCGAGGTCGGTCGCGGTGGCATAGCCGAGCTCGGCTGCGGCGCGCATCCGTTCGGTATTGAAGGTTGCGTCCGCGATCATCCCGGTCATCGCCGCGATGCTCAGTTCGATCAGTCCTGCTGCCTCGAACACCGGCGGCTTGTCGTCCTGCATGTCCTTGGAATAGGCGAGCGGCAGCCCCTTCATGGTGATCATCAGGCTGGTGAGCGCGCCGATCACCCGCCCGCTATGCCCGCGCACCAGCTCGGCGGCATCGGGGTTCTTCTTCTGCGGCATGATCGAGGAGCCGGTCGAAAGGCTGTCGGGCAGGCGGATGAAGCCGAACGGCTGGCTCGCCCACAGGATCAGCTCCTCGGCGAGCCGCGAGAGGTGCAGCGCGGTGGCGGAACAGCACCACAGGTAATCGAGCGCGAAATCGCGGTCGGACACGGCATCCAATGAATTGGCGGTGGGCCGGTTGAAGCCGAGCGCGGCGGCGGTCGCATCGCGGTCGATCGGAAAGCCGGTGCCCGCGAGCGCCGCGCTGCCGAGCGGACATTCGTTCATCCGCGCCCGCGCATCGGCCAGCCGCGCCCGGTCCCGCCGCAGCATCTCGACATAGGCCATCAGGTGATGGCCCAGCGTCACCGGCTGCGCGGTTTGCAGGTGGGTGAACCCCGGCATGATGCTCGCCGCGTGCTCGCCAGCGCGGGTCACCAGCGCGCGTTGCAGCCCGGCGAGGTCTTCGTCCATCGCGTCGATAGCGCCCCGCACCCACAGGCGGAAGTCGGTCGCGACCTGATCGTTGCGGCTGCGCGCGGTGTGGAGGCGCCCTGCGACCGGGCCGATCAGCTCGGCGAGCCGTGCTTCGGTGGTCATGTGGATGTCTTCGCGGTCCCAATCCTCGGGTACGCCATTGTCTGCGTATTCGGCGGCGACCGCGTCGAGGCCGTTGGCGATGACAATGGCATCGTCGGCAGGGATGATCCCCTGCGCGCCGAGCATCGCCACATGCGCCTTCGACGCGGCGATATCCTGCCGCCACAGCGCCTTGTCGAACGGGATCGAGGCGTTGATTTCGCGCATGATCGCGCTAGGGCCAGCGGCGAAGCGCCCGCCCCACATCGCGTTCGTCGCCTGATCATCGGAGCCTGCCATGTCCCGCCTTCTGTCCGTCCTAGCGCTGCCGCTGATGCTGTTGGCGGGATGCGATAGGGCCGCTGATGCTCCGGCGCAACAGGCTGAGCGGGAGGCCCGCGTTCCGGCAGGCACAGTGCTGCGGCAATTCGCCGGAACGCCGCTCCCGGCAATGCAGTTCGCCGATGCGGCGGGAAACAGGCTCGACCTGGCAACGCAGGACGGGCCGGTGCTGATCAACCTGTGGGCAACGTGGTGCGGCCCCTGCGTGGTCGAGATGCCGCAGCTTGACGCGCTGGCGGGCGAGCTCGAGGGCGAGGTCAAGGTCATCACCATCAGCCAGGATATCCGCGGGGCCGAGGTGGTGACGCCGTTCTTCGCGCAAGCGGGCTTTGCGCGGCTCGAACCGTGGCTCGATCCCGACGCAGCGCTCACCGCGCAGTTCAGCCCCGAAGGCGTGCTGCCGCTGACGATCCTGTTCGATGCGCGGGGGCGGGAAGTGCTGCGGGTGACGGGCGCCTACGAATGGGGCGAGCCCGAGGCGGCGGCGCTGATCCGAGAAAGCCTCGCCGCGCGATGATCCAAAGTCGGTCTGTTCAGGTTGAGCACAAATAGCCCTTCCCCGTGGGGAAGGGTTGGGATGGGGGGTCTCACCCTCGATAGGGCAGTACCCCCACCCCCGACCCCTCCCCAAGGGGAGGGGAGTGATCAATTAAATGGGACAGGCATCAAAGCGTCGCGGTTTGGCCGCCGTCCACCTTGATCGCGCAGCCAGTGATGAAGGCCGCGCGCGGGGAGGCGAGGAACGCGGCGAGATCGCCGAATTCTTGCGGATGCCCGAGCCGCCCTGCCGGGATCGCTGCCACTGATCGCGCGCGCAGCGCTTCGGGGGTCATCCCGCTGCCCTCAGCCATCGCGGCGTGCAGGCTCGCGAGCCGGTCGGTCGCGATCTGGCCGGGGAGCAGCAGGTTGACGGTCACGCCATCGGCGGCAACCTCGGCGGCGAGGGTCTTGCACCACGATGCCAGCATCGCGCGCACCGCGTTCGACAGCACGAGGCCGGGGATCGGGGTAATCAGGCTGGTCGATGCCACCGCGAGGATGCGCCCGAAGCCGCGTTCGCGCATTGCGGGCAGGAACGCCTGCGCCAGCGTCAACTGGGCATTGAACATCCGGTCCATCACCGCAGCGAAATCGGCAGGCGTGGTGGTCGCCGCCGGGCCGGGCGGCGGGCCGCCATGGTTGAGCACAAGGATATCGGGAGAGTGGCCCGCGTCGCGCACGGCAGCGATGATCGCGTGCGGCGCGGCAGGATCGTCGAGATCGGCGGTGATATGGTAGAGGCCCGGCGCGGTGCTGACCGAACGGGCGACGGTGATCACTTCGGCGCCTTCATCGACCAGCGACTGCGCGATGGCGCACCCCAGACCCTTGCTCGCGCCGAGTACCAGCGCGGTCTTGCCGTCAAGATGAAGGTCCATCGGCGGCTCTCCCCTGTGCCGAGGTCACTGGCCGTGGGCGGTAACGGGCTCGAACCGCTGACCCTCTCGGTGTAAACCTGCAAAATAATATTATCAAGGGGTATTATTAAATATCAAGATCAAGGCCATGTAAGACGTAAAATATTGATTTTACGTGCTTTTTGTGGTACACCTCGATGCACCAGATATCACCCTAATCCGCGCTCTGCGGATACACGGCTGGATACATGAGGAGACATAGTGATGGGCGCATCGCGGCTCAGACCGCTTACAGTCAAAGAAATCCAGAAGCTGACGGCGACCCCGCCGTCGACAATTAAGCACAGGTCCCTGGGCGGCGTGCCGGGCTTCGTCTTGGTCCACACTCCAGCCGGATACACTGGGTACGGGTTGATCTACCGGGCTGGAGGTGAACGAAAGAAGCTGACCCTTGGCAGCACGAAAATGCTGTCCCTAGGCGAAGCGCGCAAACTCGCCGGGCAGTACCGGGCCAAGGTAGAGGCCGGCTACGACCCGCACGGCGAGAGGCTTGAGAAGCGGCGCCAGGAGCTTGAGCAGCGCCGGCTAGAAGAACAGCGCCTCAAGCTCGATGTGGAGCGGATGTACGCGAAGTACATGGACCTGGTGGGAAGCCAGTTGCGCAGCCGGCGCGAGAAAGAACGCATTTTCCGGATGTATATCCTCCCGTACGTGCAGGGCCTATGCGTGACTGAGATCACGAAGAACCACGCACTCGAAGCGATTGATGCTCTGGTCGCTCGCGGCCGGCGTCCCATGGCCGACAAGGTTCTTCGGGAAGGCTCCGCATTCTTCGAGTGGCTTATCGAGCGCGATCACGTTGACCGCAACGTGTTTGGCCGCATCCGCAAAATGAAGAACGTCAAAACGATCCGCAGGCGCGTGCTGTCCGATCAGGAAGTCCGGGCCATCTGGCACGCCAGTGAGACTGAGGGGCGTTGGAGCTGTTGGATCAAACTCCTCATCCTTACAGGATGTAGAAACATGGAGGTGCGCGGCGCGTCGTGGTCGGAATTCGATTTCGAGCCTCGTCTTTGGACTATCCCTGCCGAGCGCTACAAGAATGGGCTCCCCCACACAATCTACCTTACGGATGCCATGTTGGAGGTTCTGGACGCGGTTCCGCGGTTCAAGAATGTCGATCTTCTATTTCCCGCTGTCGGCAACGCGAACAACCCGATGTCGGGCGACCAGAAGGTGAAGGACAGGATCGATAAGCTAGTGCGCAAAAGCATGGTGGAGGCTGGGGCGCCAGAGCCCGACAACTGGTGCGTGCATGATTTCCGCCGGACGATTGCCACAGGGCTGCAGCGTCTTGGGTTTCGGCCGGACATTGCCGACCAGGTTATTGGGCACGTAGGTTCGACCCGGCGCGGCGCAGGCGTCCACTATCTCCATCACGGTTATGATGAGGAAAGGAAGCAGGCCTTGGAGACTTGGAGTCGAAATATACAGCATTGTGCAATGAAATCCTCATGTGACACAACATACGGTGTTTGAGATGAAGAAGAATAGCTCCGATCCAATGGGCGGACGCGACAAGCGATCTCATTTGGACGAGGATGCTGCCATTGATGGAATGGCGCAGGAAATGTTCGGCCGAAAAGCTCACCTCGCCGCGGTCAAGATCACTGGAAGCGGAGTATCAGAAACGAGTACGATATCCGCACCATTGGTTGGGGTTTTCGAGGACTATAAGAATATAAAAATATATCTAGGTTCTTCAGAGCCTTGGGCTGAAAATCGGGCGATGATCGTGAAGCTGATGGGACCGATCTTGGATCGTGTCAGGAAATGCCCAGGACTTAAATCCGAACAGTGTTGTCACGCTGAAACCGGTCGGTCTTGTTTCCCCAGATGGCGTGAAAGAGAAGATCCCGAATGGTACGCACTTCAGATCCACCAGTTGGTGAGCCATGTAGACGCCAGAATTGCAGCTGAGGGCAAATTGGTGCCGGCACTGGCCGCTGATGAGGCGTTCGAGCTCGGATGCATGTTTCAGGAGGCGCTTATCAAGTTCCGTTGGGACAAAGCTGCGAAGGTGGGCGAGAAGGTTATCGGTGGGGGGAAAGCGGCAGGGAGTGGCCGTCGCTTTGCTAGAGATGAACGACTTGGCCACGAGGAAACAATTTCGGCCGTCAAGGCCCTTCTTGTGCAGGGCATCAGAAAAATGGAAGCGTATCGGCGTGTCGCCGATCAGCAAGGCGTAACTGCGCAAACCATCGGTAAGGAATACCGCTCCAAAAAAAATTATTGGTAGGTCCTCTCATCTACCATTCGGCCACTCTTACGGACTGAGCTCCACCAAATATGAGCTCAGCCATGATTGAACGTGCAACCCAGCTAAATCAGTCTGCCATCCCCGATTCACCTACGGCTGCAGTTTCACCCCTGCCGCCGTTGGGGGAGGGGGGGACTGCCGCGGTGATGTCCGGCGTGTTTTCTAGAGATTGTCTGAAAACGAGAGCGGCCTCTCGGATGGATCTGGATCCGTCCGTTGTCCGCTCTCCGTGCAGCCAATTGGAAGGAAACCTTGCGCCTGTCATTCTTGCGAACGTACCCCTGCGGCCAATCCGTTTCATCCGCCTTCCCGAGGTGATGTCGAGAACCGCTTTTTCCAAAATGACCATCCGCAGATGGGAGGGTGAGGGTGCATTCCCCAAACGCTGCAAGATCGGCAAAAACCTCGTCGCGTGGGTCGAAGCCGAAATCGATGATTGGTGCGAAAAGCGCGCTGCTGGCGAACCGTGGGGAGGCGAGCAATGAACGCAGAGACTCCCGTGCTGACGCCGCTCCAGGAGCTCGCGTTGCAACTGCTCCGCAACGGCTACCATCCACTCGCGCTACCGCTCGGCAGCAAGTCTCCAGGGTATGCAGGCTGGCAAAATAGGATGCCGACAGAGGAGTTGCTCATTCGCGACTTTCAAGGTCAGCGGAATATCGGATTGCTGCAGGGTGTGCCGGCTTCCGATGACACCTTCCTGGTGACCATCGATATCGACATTGATGACCACCCCCTGATGACCTGTGTGGGGAGGGCGATTGGTCCAGATGCACCCACGAAGAGGGGTAAGAAGGGGGCCTCCTATCTCGTCCGCGGGATGGGGGAGATAAAATCGCAGACCCTCCATGATTATCGCAACGGCAAGAAGCGGCCGGCTGGCGATATTTTGGCGAAAGGAAAGCTCACGGTCATTCCACCATCAACCCACCCAGATACGAAGTTACCATATCGATGGGTCAACGATCTGACGCCTCTCTCCATTCGCTATGAGGAACTGCCGCTCATTAGCGAGGCGACAATCGATGAGATCAAGGCCTTTCTGCGAGACGAGACCAACCCAATCGCCGCGCTTAATGACATGGTATGGAGGGGCGTGGGCGGGGGAGGGAACACGCACGACACGTATGTGAGCGCAGTTGCGAGCATGGTCGCCCGCGGCTGGCCAGACGATGCCATCATTGCCCGCACCCGCCGTGCCAAACGCGAAGCCTGCGAGGACGCCGGTGAAGCCTTCAACTGGCCGAAAGACTTGCAGACCATTCAGGAGTGGATCGACAGTGCCCGCGAGAAGCAGTTCGGCTCGCGGAGATCGAAATCGAAGCCTTCGCACGGTGAGCTCGCCAATTTCGTCGTCGCCAAACATGGCAGCATTATTCGCCGCGATAGGGGGCGTCGGGACTGGTGCGTGTTCAACGGCAAGTTCTGGGGGGAGGGGGCGACTGAGGAGGTGAAGACCCTCATCCGATCGTGCCTGCCAGACGAGCAAGTGTTCAAGGGCACTATCGATGGCATTGAAGGTGTGATGCGGCTCTACCCCGAACTCTCGGTCGAACCTGACCGCTGGGATGCGGACAAACACCTGCTGAACTGCCCGGATGGAACCTACGATCTGCGGACGGGAGAGCGGCATAATCACGATCCGGGTAACCACATCACCAAGATCACACGAGTTTCCCCGCGGTTCGACTACCAGGAAAGCCGGTGGCTCAAGGCGATCGATACCTGGTTCGGCGGCGATCCCGTGGAGATCGCGTACATCCAGACCCTCTTCGGCTTGTTTCTGACCAGTGAAACCCGCGACGAGTGCGTTGCCATGTGGATCGGCAAGAGCGGTGCGGGCAAAACCAAGATGACCGACACCATGGGTTACATTATGGGCGAGTATGCCCAGACGGCGACCGATACCGCGTTCCTCGAGGTCCGCTACCACCCGCACCAGGAAGAGGTGGCCCGGATGCGGGGCAAGCGCCTCGTGTTCATCCACGAGGTTGAAGGCTACCTAAACCTCCGGCGGGTGTAGTCTATCGCCTCAGACGAGGCGGTTTCCGCCAGCTTTAAGGGCAAGGACAGCTTCGAATTCCGCCCCGAGGCGAAGATCTGGTTCGTGGGTAGCGAGGCCCCGCCCACCAAACGCTACTTCGCTGACGCTGACATTGTCGAGCAGTGGATCGAGGAGCGCTGCGTCGTTGAAGCCGGTGCTTCTGAGATAGTCGCCAACCTGTTCGATAGTCACAACATGTGGGCTGATGAATGCGGAATCCGACATAAGCTCGACAAGGGTCGGCTCTCGCAGCGGCTTAAAGCAAAGGGATTTGCCCTCGCGCGCAAGGTTAAGTTTACCGGCGAGTCGGCTGTGCGTGTCGTTGTTGGCCTTCGGCTCCGGACCGATGCTGAATTGCCGTTCCGCGGCGTTGTCGAGGATGGGGACAAGTTCTGACTTGCACCTGGTAGTGGGCGGTAGGCCGGGGCGACCTAAGGGCATGACGGCAGTGACACTGCTGTGTGGCATTTGGCGCTCACGCTAGCGGCGGAGGAGGATGTTTTCCTCCTCCGGCCCCAAACTTTACTGACTGCACTACACCAGTGTCAGGGTGTCATGCTCGGTTTCCGGGGCAGTGCCCAAGTATCACCATAATGGCAGCTTTGCGCTCCAGTATCGGCCATGATGGATTGCCTGCAGATAGCCAGAGAGCCGACTTGGATGCCAGTCGACCTGAATGGCTCGTTCTGGGACTAAGCAGTCATTCCCGGGTGGCAAACCGAGTGGCCAGCCTTGCCAAAAGCCGACACCCGAATGTTACGTTGAAAGGCGCTACAATTCTTGCTTCGCGCCCCTGAAATCCAGCACGCTGGAACTCGCACCGAGCCGACCATACTGAAGTTCAGCGCGTCACCACGTCGTCCGACATCGGCGCGAGCTTGGCCAGCAGGCGGTTCTGCGCGGCGAAGGGCACCTTGGCCTCGCGCATGGCGGCCTGCAGATTCTCGACCAGTGCGTTCAGGTCGGCCTTGGTCACACCCATCTGGGCATGAGCGCTACGCATGTCGCGCCCGCTGTAATCGCACCCGGCGCCGAGCAGATAGCAGAACTGTTCGCCCAGCGTGCGCTTGAGGCGCACCGTGTCATGGGCGGCGAAGATCGCGGCGATGCGTGGGTCGGCTTCGGACAGTTCGACCGTGCGCTCGGCGATCCTGCGAATCCCCTCGTGCCCGCCAAAGGCCTCGACCAGCCGCGCATTGTCATAGGGGGTGGCCCCGGCATTGGCGTTGGACTGGTCATAGGGATCGACCGGCAGCTCGCCGGTGATTGGGTCGCGCTGCTTGACCTCGACCCCGAATTCGGCGTCCCAGTCGGTGCCTTCGGCAGGGGCCTGTTGCAGCAGCAGCAGGGCGGCGGCGGTGGCGGTCAGCAGCATCGGCAAGGCTCCATGGAAGGGATCAGAAGGCGACCTGAGCGGAGAGGAACCCGCCGCGTTGGCCGGAGAAGGTGGCGATCGAGCCGAGATCAACATAGGCCGCCGTCAGGGTCACATGATCGGTGAGGGCATAGGCGGCGAAAAGATCCATCCAGTCGTCATCACCAAGGCCGAGATTGTCGGGCTTGGAGCGATACTCCGCCCCCACCACCGCCCGGCGTGACAGTTGGTAGCCGAGCGAGCCTTCGAATTGCAGCCGATAGCCCGCCTGCGCCGATCCGAAGCCGAGCAGGCCCAGTTCGTTGGCCTTGGTGTAGCGGATGGTGGCATTCACCAGCAGGCTTTGGGCAAGGAAAAGCTTCGTGGCTGACAGCGTGTAGTCGGTGCCGCTCGCCTCCGCCGCGCCAAGCGCCCGCACCAGCGCGCCATCGCGGCTGCGCTTGCGCTCAACGCCGATCGCGATCTGCGGCACCCAGGTCTCGCCATAGAGCAAATCGCCCGCCACCCGCAGCTTCGCGCCAAAAATGTCGAGATTGAAGGTATAGCCCTGTCCGATCCCCAGAAGAGCGCCGACATCGCGGGTGTCGAAATCCGCGCGCCCGATGCTGAGCTCCAGCCGGTCGCCGACGCCCAGCAGTACGCCGTAGGAGCGCCAGCCGAAATCGGGCAGCTCGATCGCGGTGGCATGGACCGACAGCCCGATGCCGCCCCCCATCTGCCGCCCGCCGATGGTCGCCCAGCGTGCAAGACCACCTCCGGACGAGCCCTCCACGGTGCTCACCCCGTTGGTCAGCAGCAGCTTGCCGCCGTTGAGCACATCGACCCTTCCGATCCGCAAGACGGAACCATCGTCCAAGGGTGCAGTCTCCTCCTCCTCCAGCGGTGTCGGCGCGCACTGGGCCGGGGCCGCATCAAGCGGAAGCGGTGCGGGGAGGATTGCAGGAGCGGCTTCTTCAGCCTCGGCCACCATTACCGAAGCATCTGCGATTAGCGGCGCAGCTTCGGCTGGCGTTGCCGCAAAGCTCGCCGGAGCAGGGGCGAGCGCCAGCAGGGGAACAAGGCAAAGCATTATACCTTCAGCCGATAGAGCCAAAGGGTAAACTCGGCCTAAACCACATGGCGAGGGATTCTTAACCGGTCGCGCGTAGAGGCGGATGTTGGTCATGCGCGTTTCGCTTTTCTCTCGCTGGGCATCCGCCGGGATGCTTGCAGCCACCGCCATCATCGCGGCCGCGCTTGGTGGCATCGGCGTGGTCACCGCTGCGACGCCCGCAGCCTTGCGGGTGCAGGTGGTCGATGGCGACGGCCTTCCGGTGCGCGACGCCGTGGTCGAACTCTACAGCGCCAAACGGCCCGCAGGCCTGATCCGCTTCCCCTGGAAGATGGGCATGGCGCAGAAGAATCAGCAATTCACCCCCGGCACGCTGATCGTGGCCCGGGACAGCACGGTCGCCTTTCCCAATCTCGATACCGTGCGCCATTCGATCTACTCCTTCTCGAAGCCCGCGCGGTTTTCGATCGAGCTCTATGGCCGCGACCAGACCCGCACCCACACCTTCGCGGTGGCGGGCAGCGTCAAGCTGGGGTGCAACATCCACGATCAGATGCGCGGCTATATCCGCGTCACCGACACGCCGTTTGCGGGCAAGACGGATCACAACGGCTACGTCACGCTCACCGGAATGGCGGGCGGAGCTGCGCGGCTGACGGTGTGGCATCCGAGGCTGCGCACGCCGGGCAATGAAAGCGCCTCGGCGATCACCATCACCAGCGGGCAGCAGACGCACAAGGTCAAGGTCGCGGTGCGGTGATGAGGGCCCTCCGCCCCCTTGCGCGGCTCGCCGGGCTGCGCTTCGGCACGTTCAGCACGCGCATCGCGCTGCTCTATGCCGGGCTGTTTGCGGTCGTGCTGGGGCTGGTGGTCTCGCTCGCGGCCGGCGGGCTCTCCCGCTTCGGCGAGGCGAGCGCGGGGCGCGATCTTGAAGCCAATGCCCGCGTGTTCGACGAAATCCTCGCCGCCCGCGCGCGCCAAATGGGTGATCAGGCCGGTGTGCTGGCGCATGATTTCGGCTTCCGCGAGGCCGTGGCGACCGCCGATGCCCCCACCATTGCCAGCGCGCTTGCCAGCCTTGAAGAGCGGGTGCGTAGCGACATGGCCTTCGTGCTGACGCTGGAGGGCGAGGTGCTCGCCGCCAATGCCAATGGTGTTCCCTCGCCCGAAACCCTGTGGGCGCGGCTCGACGAGGGTGGCACGCACGGGATCATCGCCTCGGACAAGGGCCTTGCGCTTGCGGCGGCTGCGCCGATCAAGGCGCCCGACCTCATCGGCTGGCTGGTGATCGCTCAGCCGCTCGATCGCGCCGAGCTTGACCGGCTGGTCGAACTCGCCCCGATCGCGCTCGAAGCGCAGGTCGTGGAAAGCAGCACCCAGCCTGAATGGCTCCGCGGCGCGGCGGCCAACGCCGCATTCGAACGCGAAGCCGAAGGCGAGCGCTTTATCTATCACGTCTCCGATCTGGCCGTGCTGCAGGATGGCATCACGCCCCGGCTGGTGCTGCGCCACGGCCTCGCCGAATCGCTGGCGGCCTATGCCAGCCTCAAGTGGTGGCTGACCATGCTTGCGGTCGGCGGCATCGTGCTGGTGCTGGGCCTCAGCTGGAAGGTCGCACGCTCGGTCACCGAACCGCTCCAGCAGCTCGACGAGGCGACCCGCCTGATCGGGGCGGGCCGAGAGGTCAGCCTGAAAGTCGAGACCGGGGATGAGATCGGTCGGCTGGCGGAAAGCTTCAACCAGATGGTCGCCGCGATCGAGGAGCGCGAACGGCAGATCATCCATGTCGGTCTGCACGATGGCCTCACCGGCCTGCCCAACCGCAAGCTGTTTACCGAACAGCTCGCCAATGTGCTGTCGCGCCGCCGGGGGAACGAGCAGGTGCTGGTCGCCTATGTCGATCTCGACGATTTCAAGATGGTCAACGACACCCTCGGCCACCCGGCGGGCGATGCCTTGCTGCGGATGGTGGCCGAACACCTTAAGGAAGACCTGCCCGACGCGCTGATCGCGCGGCTGGGGGGCGATGAATTTGCGGTGCTGATCGACGGGATCGACGAGAAGGCCAGCCTCGGCAATCTCGCCGATCGTCTGCAGGCCTGCTTCAACCGTCCACTGACGATCAACGGCCAAGCGGCCAGTTCCACTGCCAGTATCGGAATTGCGATGGCACCCGGAGACGGCGAAGACGGCATCACGTTGATGAAGAACGCCGATCTTGCGCTCTACCGCGCGAAGCACGAAGGCAAGTCGACCTACCATTTCTTCGAGCCCGCGCTCGATGAAGCGGCGCGCCAACGCCGCCAGCTGGAGCTGGATTTGCGCACCGCAATCCGGGACGGCGGGTTCGAGCTCAATTTCCAGCCACTCTACAGCCTCGCGGAAAAGCGCCTGACTGGCTTCGAGGCGTTGATCCGCTGGAACCACCCGACGCGCGGGCGGGTCAACCCGGTGGAGTTCATCCCGCTCGCGGAGGAAACCGGCCTGATCGTACCGATCGGCGAATGGGTGCTGCGCGAGGCCTGTCATCAGGCGAGCAGCTGGCCCGCTGATGTCTCGGTCGCAGTTAATGTCAGCCCCAAGCAGTTTGCTGCGACCGGCATCGCTAGCACAGTGCTATCTGCGCTGTCGGCGAGCAGCCTTGCGCCTCACCGGCTGGAGCTGGAGATCACCGAGAGCATCTTCATCGCCGATGTCGAGCAGACGCTGGCGACGCTGCATTCCTTGCGAAATCTCGGGGTCAAGATCGCCCTCGATGACTTCGGGACGGGCTATTCGTCCTTGAGCTACCTGCGTTCCTTTCCGTTCGACAAGGTCAAAATCGACAAGAGCTTCGTCGAAGATCTGGGCATAAGCGGCAATGGCCATGCGGTGATCCGGGCGATCACCACGCTGGCGGCGGCATTGGGGATGGAAACGCTGGCCGAAGGGGTGGAGGACATTGCCCAGTACGAAGTGCTGGAGCGCGAAGGCTGCCAGAACATTCAGGGCTACCTGTTCTCGCGCCCGGTTGCCGCCAGTGCGGTGGCTGGCTTGCTGCGGGATGGGGCGGGGTATCAGCGCCAGCTGCGCGCGTAGGCTTTTAGGGCTTCGCCCCACCCTTTCCAAAAGCGGACTGAGACTGTCCGAAAACGCTCAGCTGTAGCCTTCTGCGCCGTCTGAGCTTTATCCGAAAAGTCGGTTGGCTGCTTTCGGCAAAGGCAGACATCCTAGCTGATGATTGTTAATGGCGAACTATGGATCGGGAGCGGCCTTTCCTGGTTGCTCAATCGGGCGGCTGCACCTGCCTCTGACCGAACGTCTTAATTCCTGAAACTCACGTTGGACCATCTAGGATCGATGCGCCTGAACCTCTTGGATCAAAGGGCAATCCAGAGTTTGCTCGTTCAAAGGCTACACGAGAATAATTGCAAATGATCCCAATTTGTGATATAAAATACTGAAATCATTGCATTAAGATCATCGTGCGGCAAGGATTTCGATGCTAGTCCAGGCGGAAAGGCAAGGACTGGGCCGAGATCGAGCGACTGCCCTCTCTCGGCCATGAATCCTTCCCCCGGACGAACCCGCGGCTGAACTCAGATCTCGACCTACTCAGTCGTTCTCCACTCACAAAACACTAAGCAAGGAGAATCGATCGTGCCTATGAAATGGTCTTACGTTGGGCTCTTAGGACCCGGCGACCAGCTCGACTGGGGGCGATCGGCGGGGGGTAATATCCCCCCGTCCGGCACCCTTCCGGACATAGATAATCTCTCAGTTTACCAGACGATCTCGAGGCACGTGACGGAAGGTCGATACGGTGGGCAGGTGGTAGACTATGACGCCTACGGGCTGAAGGTAAACGGGGCAAACCTGCGCTATATCATCGAAACATGCTACCAATCGCAGCCTGAAATGCTCGGTACCCCGGTGATCGTTCAGTATCTGGCATATGCTGATAAGCTGCCGTCGAACCAGTTTGTGGCCTTCGTGGCTGTGGCGATGTGACACCAACAGCCCGTCTAAACATGCGAAAATTGTTCGGCTGGTTTCGAGCGCAAAATCGCCGATGGTTCAGTCAGAGCAAGATGCTTCCCCGAGGGACGCGGACCGAAAATCCTCGCCGTTGCTGACCATCGCGATGTCGACCACTCGGACTCTTGTGCTCAGGGTCAAAGCCCCATTTTCTGCAATTAACTGGCAAATGTAGCTGGCATAGCCCGACCGATTGGTCCCGTCGTTCAAGACGCCTACCTGCCATTCGAAAGCTTGCCCCGGCTGGTATAATAAGTCTTTGACTTTAGGCTCTGCGCGGATCGCAAGCTTTGCTGCCTCGATAGCTTCTGCCGGCGGCTCTGCGTCGCCGGGTACGGCATAGGCTGATGGGTCGATCCTCACGCCCGCAATCTGGAACACGACAACCATCACCGCGATCAGCCCAATGAGGCCTGCGATAGCCTTACGCGCCACTATTCTGCTCCCAAAATATCCGAAAATGGGATATACTAAAACGGGTTCTAGGCTTCGGCGCAATGTCGAAGTCGGTCTTCTCAGAGCCTTATGAAGTGCTGCTGCGGGCCCTCGTCGAGGGGCGTCGGTCCGTCGGCTTGAGGCAGACTGATCTTGCTGAACTGCTGGGCAAGCCGCAGTCATTCGTGTCCAAGTATGAAACTGGCGAACGGCGGCTGGACGTTGTGGAACTGCTGGTCGTTTCCCGTTCGATCGGGCTGGATCCTCACGACCTCATCGATCGGGTCGCAGCAGAGATGGTCGTGGACATCCAAATATAGCGCGTTGGGTGTCGTGGACGGTTTTTTGGATACACAGCGGGATACACAGACCTGAGCGGGTCGGGTGGCTGGATCCTCTAAAATATCCGGAAACCGCGCTTTCCCGCGGGTTTACCTGGTGGGCGGTAACGGGCTCGAACCGCTGACCCTCTCGGTGTAAACGAGATGCTCTACCAACTGAGCTAACCGCCCCACGGCACGGAACAGGCGGGGCTTTAGCTGCGTTTGGCTGTGGGTCAAGTCACACCTCTGCGAGCCGAGGCCAAGCGATGATCATCGAAACCGCGCTGAACGACGGCACCCCAGCTTGCATCCGGCGCGTGCGCAAGGATGACGAGGCCCGCCTGCGCGAAGGGATCGCCAGACTGTCGCCGCAGTCACGCTACCTGCGTTTCTTTTCCGGGATGCGCGACGCTCCGCCGCACGTGATAAGGGCGCTGATCAGCGTCGACGGGCACGATCACATCGCCTGGGGCGCGCTGCGCACAGATCTGCCCGATACTCCCGCAATGGGCGTGGTCCATGCCTTTCGCGACGAGGACGACCCGCTCACCGCCGAATATTCGGTCGCGGTGATCGACGAATATCACGGGCGGGGCCTCGCGCGGCTGCTGACCACCGTGCTGCTGCTCGATTGCCAGCGCGAGGGGATCGCACATCTGGCCGTGCATATCCTCCCCGAAAACCGCCCGGCCCTCGCGTTGGCCCGCTCGCTGGGCGCAAAGCATACCGGGCAGGAGGCGAGCGTGGCGGAGTTCGATGTAAGCGTCGCCGGCGCACTCGCGGCGCTGCGCGCGGAGACCGACGTGCCGGGCATCGCCGCGGTCTTCGGACAATTTGCGAAAGCGAAGTCCTCAGACTAGGGCAGGCGGTATGGCGACCCCCCGCATCCTCGTTCTCGGCACCGGCGGCACGATTGCTGGCGCGGGCGGGAATGTGAAGGCGGCGTCTTATCGGCCCGGCGGCGTGGCGCTTGCAGCCTTGATGGCGCAGTTTGCGGCGCTCGACCTTGATGCCGAGCTTATCCCGCAGGAGATCGCACAGGTCGGCTCGCAGGATATCGGCTGGGAGCAATGGCGCGCGCTCCATGCTGCCTGCACCGCCGCGCTCGCCGATCCGGCGGTCGCGGGCGTGATCATCACCCATGGCACCGATACCGCGGAGGAGACCGGCTTCCTGCTCGATCTGACGCTTCCGACGAATAAGCCCGTCGTGCTGGTCGGCGCGATGCGGCCTGCGACGGCAGTGGGGGCGGACGGGATGCGCAACTTCGCCAACGCGGTGCGGGTGGTGAGCGACAGACAAGCGGCGGGGCGGGGCGTGATGCTGGTGATGGGCGACAGCGTGCTTCCGGCGCGCGACACCCGCAAGGCTGCGACCAGCAGCATCGACGCGTTCCGCAGCTTTCCGCGCGGCGCTCTGGCGCGGGTTACCCCGTCGAGCCTCGACTGGTTCGCCCCGCCGCATCGTGCCGGGGAGGGCGCGCGCTATGCCTTGCCCGAAGCTCTGCCGCGCGTGGCCATTCTCACCGCAGGCGCGGGGATGGACGCGCAGCCTGTTGAGGCGCTGCTGGGGATCGGGTGCGTTGGAATAGTGCTCGCGGGCATGGGGCAGGGCAATGCGCCGCGCGTGGTGATCGAAGCCCTCGCCCGCGCCGCGGCATCCGGCGTGCCGGTGGTGCGGGCGAGCCGGGTCGACGAGGGGCTGGTCGAACGCAATATCGAGGTCGATGACGACGCGCTCGGGCTGGTGGCGGCAAGGGCGCTCGGCCCGGCACGGGCGCGGGTGCTGCTGATGGTACTGATCGCGAATGGGATTACCGATGCGGGCGCGGTGCAAGCGGCGTTTGACGGGGTGTAAGCCTCATCCGCCCTCCTCTTGAGATGAGGGCCGCGAGACTTACTGAGCGTAGCGGAGTTAGTCGCAGCGGGGTGGTGCCTCGCGGCAGAGCGCGTGTGCCTTCGGCCCGCGCCACCACCCCCAACCCCTCCTCTCAAGAGGAGGGGGGACAGCAAGCCTCACCCCCAGGGCGTGACCAGATATTTCTCGCCGGTCTTCATCTGGCGGTAGTCGGTGACCGCGGGCTTCTCCAGCATCCCTTCCAGCGTCACCTTGGCCTTGTAGTGGCTCGCAAAGGTGGTCGTCAGGTTCGCCTGCACGCGGCTGCGCATCCGCACCACCGTCTCCATCCCGGCGCGCTGGAGGAACGGGGTGAGCAGCCAGCCTGCGACGCTCCAGTCGAGGCCATAGGACGGGGTCAGCACCGTCGCCGCCAGTTCGAGCCGGCCGTAGATGTACATCTTCTTGTGCTGGTTCGAACCGTAGCGCGAGAATTCGCTCATGCGGCTTACCGCGACCTGCTCCATCGCCTTCAAGACACCGTCCGAGGCCTGCCCGCCGCCGATCGGATCGAAACCGAGGAACGCGCCGGTCTCGGCAATTGCGGCGCGCAGATCGGCCATGTAGCTGGGGGCGGAGCTGTCGACCACATATTGCGCGCCCTGCGCTTTCAGCATCGCCACGTGCTCGGGCTTGCGGACGATATTGACCAGCTTCATCCCGTCCTCGATGCAGATGCGATTGAGCATCTGGCCGAGGTTCGATGCGGCGGCCAAGTGGACGATGGCCGAGTGGCCCTCCATCCTGGCGGTCTCGACAAAGCCCAGCGCGGTCATCGGATTGACAAAACTCGATGCGCCGGTCTCGGCAGAATGCTCGCCCAGCGGCAGGCACATCATCGCATCGGCGATGGCGTATTGCGAGAAGGCATTGCCCGGAACGCAGGCGACGCGCTTGCCCATCAGCGCCTTGGCCATGTCGCTGTCCCCGGCGGCGATCACTGTCCCGGCACCCTCGTTTCCGGCGGGCATGCGCAGGCCGTGGCGGGCCTTCTGGCCGGACAGGAACGGCTCGGGCATGGTCGCAACGACCTTGCCGGGGGCGTATTGCGCGGTCTCGAAATCCGCCCCGGAGGTGAGGATTGCGAGGTCGGAGGGGTTGATCGGTGCGGCTTCCATCCTGACCAGCACCTGATTGCCCGTCGGCGCGGGGAACTGGCTTTCCGCCACTTCGAGCGTCAGTGTGCCGTCAGCGGTGAGGGTGGTGAAGAGCTGTTTGCCAGTGGTGGTCATGATCGTCTCCCTTGTTGGCGGTGGGCCTAGGCATTGTGGTTGCGCTTAGCAACTGGCCTCGGCAGGCCCACCCCGATGCGACTAGCTTCGCCTGCGGCTCAGCAAGTCTCGCGACCCTCCCGCAAGCGGGAGGGTGGGGATAGCGCTCATACTCCCCTCCCGCTTGCCCCCGGCCTGCGCCGGGGCGGGTATCGGGGTTGGGGGTGGGCACGTGTCAAGGGTAAGTCGCCTCAACGAAATAGAGCCCTTGGGGTGGTGCGTTCAACCCCAATGCGCCCCGGTCGCGCGCCGCCAGCGCCTCGGCGATGCGGCTCTCGGGCCAGGTGCCTGCACCGACCAGCTTGAGGCAGCCCACCATAGAGCGCACCTGATGGTGCAGGAAGCTGCGCGCGGCGGCGTGGATGTGGATTTCCTCGCCGATACGTTCGACCCGCAACTCGTCTAGCGACTTGACCGGATCGGCGGCCTGGCAATGCACCGAGCGGAAGGTGGTGAAGTCATGCCGCCCGACCAGCGCCTGCGCGGCGCGGTGCATCGCGTCTGCATCGAGCGGCTGGGGCACATGCCAAGCGCGGTCGCGGGTCAGGGTGAGCGGTGCGCGGCGGTTGGCGATCCTGTACAGATACCGCCGCCCCGTGCAGGAAAAGCGCGCGTGCCAGTCGTCGGGCACGATCTCGCAATGGGTCACCGCAATGGGATCGGGCCGCAGGTGCGCGTTCAAGGCCTCCATCAGCCGGAAAGGATCGAAGGGCTTGTCGATATCGACATGACTGCGCATCGCCAGCGCGTGCACGCCCGCATCGGTGCGCCCTGCGCTGTGGAGCGTGACGGGTTCTCCCGTGATCCGCTGGAGCGCGTCCTCGATGCTCTGCTGCACGCTCGGGCCGTGGCTCTGGCGTTGCAGCCCGAAGAACGGCGTGCCGTCGAATTCCAGGGTGAGCGCGAAGCGGGTCAAGCGAGCTTCGTCCCCGCCGCAACCGGTCGCCCGCGCAGGAAATCCTCGCGTGACATGGCCGGCTTGCCAGCGCGCTGGAGCTTGACGGGGCGGATCGCGCCGGAACCGCAGGCGATGGTGAAGTCATCGTCGAGCACTTCGCCAATTGCCGAGCCCCCGCGCAGGCGGGGGCCTCCTTCGGCTTCGTCCTGCAATCGCCTGAGGTCCCCGCCTGCGCGGGGACCCGCGAGGGTTTCGGTGATGGTTTCGGCGAGCAGCAGCTTCACCCGCTCGTCCTCCAGTTCGAACCACGCCCCGGGAAAAGGGGCAAGCCCGCGCACCTTGCGCTCGATCATTTCGGCTGGTTCGGCCCAGTCGATTTTTGCTTCCGCCTTGTCGATCTTGGGCGCGTAGATCGCCGCCGCATCGTCCTGCACTTCCGGCGGAAAGGCTGGAAGGTCAGCCAGCACCTCCACCATCGCCGCAGCGCCCACCGCGCTGAGTTCCTCGAACAGCTCCCCTGTGGTCTTGCAACCCACCGGCACGCTCACCTTGTGCAGCATCGGCCCGGTATCGAGCCCGGCTTCCATCTGCATGATCGTCACGCCCGTCTCGGCATCGCCCGCCATCACCGCGCGGTGGATCGGTGCCGCCCCGCGCCAGCGCGGCAGCAGCGAGGCGTGGATGTTGAGGCAGCCGTGACGCAGCTCGTCGAGCACGGCTTGCGGCAGGATCAACCCGTAGGCCGCTACCACCGCCACATCGGCCCCCCAAGCGGCGAACTCCGCCTGCGCCTCGGCATTGCGCAGCGACACGGGGACACGCACCGGCATCCCCAGCCGCTCGGCTTCGATCTGCACCGGAGACGGCATCAGCTTCTTCCCCCGCCCCGCCGGACGCGGCGGCTGGGTGTAGACGCAGGCGATCTCATGCCCCGCCTCGTGCAAAGCGCGCAGGGCCGGAACCGCGAACTCGGGCGTTCCCATGAAAACTATCCGCACGTCACCAGTCCCGTTCGCCCTGAGCTTGTCGAAGGGCTGTCCTTACTTCTATCGCGGACAAAAGAAAGTGCAGCCCTTCGACAAGCTCAGGGCGAGCGGATAGAGGAAATTCATGGCCTCCAACGAAATCGAAGCTCTGAGTTCCGCTCTGGCCCGCTTGCCGGGCCTTGGCCCGCGTTCGGCGCGGCGGGCGGTGCTGTGGCTGGTCAAGCATCGCGAATCCGCGCTGCCTGCGCTGCTCGAGGCGCTCGCGGGTGTGGCCGAGACGCTGGTCGAATGCGGCACTTGTGGCAATGTCGATACCCGCGCGCCGTGCGGTATCTGCACCGATCCGCGCCGCGATGCGCGTTCGCTGTGCGTGGTCGAGGAGGTATCGGATGTCTGGGCGCTGGACCGCGCGCGGCTGTTCCCCGGGCGCTACCATGTGCTCGGCGGACGGTTGTCGGCATTGGACGGGGTGGGGCCGGAAGACCTCAACATCGCCAGCCTGCTAGCCCGCGTTGACGGCGGCGATATCGACGAGGTGGTGCTCGCCATGAACGCGACGCTCGAAGGCCAGACCACCGCGCACTACCTCGCCGAACGGCTCGAAGCCTTTCCGTTGCGCGTCACCCAGCTCGCCCACGGCCTCCCGGTCGGCGGCGAGCTCGACTATCTCGACGAAGGCACACTGGCCCAAGCCTTGCGCGCGCGGCGTCCCGTGGGGTAAGATTTCTCACACGAAGACACTAAGATATCGCACCTGCGGCAAAGCCGTTCGCCACTAATGGGCGCAGCGCTAGCCGGTGCAGTACAAGGCCTGCGGCGCCTGACACCATCTTCGTGTCTTCGTGTGAGATAATCCTTCGGTTGAACCCGCAGCGGCCCCGCATTATGTGGCACCCATGGCTATCCGCGAAATCCTCGAAGTGCCGGACCCCCGGCTGAAGACCATCTCGTCCCCCGTCGAACCGCACGAGTTCGGCCCCGAACTGCGCACCCTCGTCGAAGACATGTTCGAGACGATGTATGATGCCCCCGGCATCGGCCTCGCCGCGATCCAGGTGGGCGTGCCCAAGCGGGTGCTGGTGATCGACCTGCAACCCGACGATCCGGATGCCGAGCCGGTCGAATGCGGCCACGATCATGGCCACGGTCACGGCCACAAGCACACCCACCAGCCGACGAAGCGCGAGCCGCGCGTGTTCATCAACCCGGTGATCCTCGATCCGGCGGACGAGCTGTCAACCTATCAGGAAGGCTGCCTCTCGGTCCCCGAGATCTACGCCGACGTCGATCGCCCCGCGACCTGCCGCGTGCGCTATCAGGATCTCGACGGCAACACCCACGAGGAAGCGCTCGATGGCCTGCTGGCGACCTGCCTGCAGCACGAGATGGATCACCTCGAAGGCATCCTGTTCATCGACCACCTCTCGCGCCTGAAGCGCGCTATGGTGCTGAAGAAGCTCGAGAAGCTTCGCAGGGCGGCGTGATTGGTTTTGCCAGCGCGCCTCCGCGCGCTCGTCCTCGCTAGACGCACAGCAAAGCTGCGCCCGCTGCGGCTCGGGCGCGTGCCCTTGCGACGCTGCGCGCCGTTTACTGGCCTAAATCCATACCCCTCCCCGGGCTTGACCCGGGGCCCCGCTTCTTTTCGGGGATATCCAACCCGAGACTAGTGTTCTTATTTTGTTCCGTGCTATAAGGGCATATGGATCAACCGATTCTCCCGCTCGTTGCGCTCATTGTCGGCCTCATGTTTGGGGGTGGCGCGGCGTGGTTCCTCGCCTCGCGCCCGCTCGCCGACCTCCGCGCGCGTCTCGCCGAGGCGGAGCGGTCGGGGGCGGAGCGCGAGGGTGAATTCAAGCGCGCCATTGCCGAGCTGGGCGCGGCGCAGATCGAGGTCGCGACGCTCAAGGCCAATGCCGCCAGTTTCGACAAGCAGATCGAAGCGATGAAGCAGGCGCGCGAGGAAATGCTCGCGCAGTTCAAGGCGACCGGGGCCGAGGTGCTGCGCGCCAATCAGGAGGATTTCCTCAAACGTGCCGAGGAACGCCTCGGCCATTCCGAAAAGGCGAGCGAGGAGAAGCTGAAGGCGCTGCTCGCCCCTGTGGGTGACCGGCTCAAGAGCTATGAGGAACAGGTCAAGGCGCTCGAGGAAAAGCGCGTCGATGCCTTTGGGCAGCTCGCGGGCGTGATCGAGGAGATGCGCAAGGGCCAGGATGAGGTGCGGCGCGAGGCGCAGCGGCTGGGCAATTCGCTCACCAACGCCCCCAAGGCGCGCGGGCGCTGGGGCGAGAAGGCGCTGCAGAACTTGCTCGAACAATGCGGGCTGGCCGAGCATACCGACTTCTTCATGGAACATTCGGTCGCGACCGATGATGGCCGCCTGCGCCCCGATGCGATCGTGCGCATCCCTGGCGGCAAGGTGCTGGTGATCGATTCCAAGGTCTCGCTCAACGCCTATCAGGCCGCGTTCGAGGCCGATAATGACGACGCGCGGGCGCGGGCGCTCGCTGAGCACGTGCGCTCGATGCGCAACCATGTGACGACGCTGGGGGCCAAATCCTACCAGTCGCAGTTCGAGGACGCGCCCGATTACGTGGTGATGTTCGTCCCCGGCGAGCACTTCGTTGCCGCCGCGCTCGAAGCCGATCCCGATCTGTGGAACTTCGCCTTCGACAAGCGCGTGCTGCTGGCGACGCCGACCAACCTCGTCGCCATCGCCCGCACCGTGGCGCAGGTTTGGCGGCAGGATGGGTTGGCGAAAGAGGCGCAGGAAATCGGACGGATGGGCGCTGAGCTCTATGATCGCCTAGCCACCGCTGCCGAGCATCTGAAGCGCGTCGGCGGCGGGCTCGAGAGCGCGGTCAACAACTACAACAAGTTCGTCGGTTCGTTTGAGCGTAACGTGCTGTCTTCCGGGCGGCGGCTCGCTGACAAGGGCGTCGAGATCGGCAAGCGCGCCATCGAGGACGTGCCACTGGTAGAGAGTGCGCCGCGCTACAATGCCGAGGATGCGGACGGGGTAGAGACGGAGTATCCCGCACTCGAGGAGCGCAAGGACGCGGCGGAATAGCGCGCCCTGTTTTCTGTTGCAGAAGAAGATGTTTCTCGCAGAGACGCAGAGAAGAAGTTGAGACGCGGAGGGATCGCGCTTCGCCGCGTCAGCGGCGCACCAAAAAATGGTTCGCGCCAAGCTGCCAAGCGGCCAAGAGGGTGCAACTTGTCGCAACCTTGCGCTCATCTTGGCCTCTTGGCGGCTTGGCGCGAACCCGACTGCGGCTGCGCCGCCTAACCCTTCTCCGCGTCTCTCTTTCCTCTGCGTCTCTGCGAGAAACCGACAAAGCCAGCGGCGCGTTCGAGCGCTTTCCTACTGCGCCGAACGCGGACATGAACACGCCCGGCTCTTTCGCATCGTCCGTCTCGCTCTCCAGCCGTAGCGCCGTTTTTGCACCGCCCCCCCTGTCCGCCCGCTTTCGGAAAACGAAAGTAAGCATCCGGAAATAAGCCGGAAATTGGGGTGCGGCAAACCGGACAGGGTGTCCGCTTTGTCCGGCCTATGTGCCAAGGCCCGCCAGCACCTCGTAAGCCAGCACCGCGCCCGCCACCGCTGCATTCAGCGAATCCGCGCGGCCCTTCATCGGCATGGTGACGCGCAGGTCGCATTCCGCCTCGTAGGCCTCGGGCAGCCCTTGCGATTCGTTGCCCACCAGGATGAAGCACGGCGCACGGTAATCCGCGCCGCGATAGGGCACCGCATCGCGCAAGCTCGCCGCGACCAGCTGGCCCTCTCCAGCCCGCAGCCACGGCACAAACGCCTCCCACCGCGCCTGCGCCAGCCCGACGGTGAACACCGCGCCCATGCTCGCGCGCACCGCTTCGGCGCTGAACGGATCGGCGCAATGGTCGATCAGGATCAGCCCGCCTGCGCCCACCGCGTCGCAGGTGCGCAGCATCGTGCCGAGGTTCCCCGGATCGCGCAAAGCCTGCGCCACCAGCCAGATCGGCGCGCCCGCCCGGTCAAGCGCTTCCAGCCCGGTGTCCCACTCGTCGAACACCCCCGCGACCGCCTGGGCGTTGTCCTTGCCGGTGATCTTGGAGAGAATGTCGGGCGTGGTGGTTATCACTTCGCCGCCCGCCGCCGCAACCTCGGCCTCCAGCCGCTCCAGCAAATCGTGAGGCGCCCGGTTCTCCGCCATCACCAGCGTCTGCGGCAACCGCCCGCACTCACGTGCATCCTCGAGCAGCCGCAGCCCCTCGACCAGAAACTGGCCCACGCGCTTCCTGTGCTTCTTGTCCCGCAGCGAACGCAGGTACTTGACCGTCGGATTGGAAAAGCCGGTGATGTGCTTTTGCATGGCAGCACCGCTGACGGCTCAGGCCGCCCGCGTCAATTCTCGCCGAAGCCGTCTTCGATCAACGCGACCAGATCGCCCAGCACCGCGTCGGCATTCTCGCCCTCGACCGCGACCTCGACCGTATCGCCCTTGGCCGCGCCGAGCATCATCAGCCCGAGGATCGATGCGCCACCCGCGCTGTGCGGGGCCTTGCTGACCGTGACCTTCACTCCTTCGGGGAGGCCCGCGACCATGCCGACAAACTTCGCGCTCGCCCGCGCGTGCAGCCCACGCTGGTTCACGATCTCGACCTGCGAACGTGCTTCCCCCACCCCGGCGGTGCCTCAGGCCTTGGCCCGCACAGGCGCGCTGTCCTGCCCGAGCAGCTCGCTGGCGATGGTGATGTAGTTGCGCCCGGCGTTCCGCGCGGCGAGCACCGCGGCGCTGACATCCATGGTCTTGCGCGCGCCCGCCAGCCGGATCAGCATCGGCAGATTGATGCCCGCGATCACTTCGATCCGCCCGGTTTCGAGCAGCGAGATCGCGAGGTTCGAAGGGGTCCCGCCGAACAGATCGGTAAGGATGATGACGCCGGTGCCGCTGTCGACCGCGACGATCGCCTCGGCGATATCGGTGCGGCGCTGCTCCATGTCGTCATTGGGGCCAATACACACGGTGACGATCCCGTCCTGCGGGCCGACGACGTGCTCCATTGCCTCGACGAACTGGTCCGCGAGACGACCGTGAGTAACCAGGATCAAACCGATCATGCGTGAAATAGGGTCCGTTGCTTGCCCACCCGACGGGGCCTTTACGCGTTTCCACCAAGCGGGACAATGCCCATCGCGCCTGAACTGTGGCTTAGCGGCGATCGCGTTCGATTGCGTCCGCCGCGCGCGAGCTCAGGTTGCGATGGCGGACAGTGGGCCCAAATCCGGCGCTGCGCAAGGCTTCGGCCATGCGTTCGGCGGTGTAAACCGAGCGGTGTCTCCCTCCGGTACAACCGAAGGCGATGTGGACATAGGCTTTGCCCTGCGCCTGATAGCGCGGCAGCAGCACCAGCAGCAGATCGCGGATCCGCGCGAACACGTCGGCGAAATCGGGGTCTCGCTCGATATGCGCGCCGACCGCCGCATCCTGCCCGGTCAGCTCGCGCAGCTCCGCCACCCAGTGTGGATTGTCGAGAAAGCGCATGTCGAACACCAGATCGGCCAGTGGCGGCATCCCGCGCGCAAAGCCGAAGCTGGAGAGCGTCAGCGTCAAGCCCGCATCGCCTGTGTCGGTGCCGAACAGCGTGCGCGCGTGGCTTTGGAGGTCGTTGCTGGTCATCGCCGAACTGTCGATCACCACATCGGCCCAGCGCCGCAGCGGTTCGAGCAATTCGCGCTCGGCGGCGATGCCTTCCATCACCGGGCGTCCGGCGGCCATCGGGTGACGGCGGCGGGTCTCGTTGTAGCGCCGTTCGAGCTCGCCGCCCGCGCAGTCGAGGAATACGAAAGTCGTCGCCAGATCGGGCCGCGCGGCGAGGTCTTTGCACAGCGCGATGATATCGGCGGGGACAAAACCGCGGGTGCGCGAATCGAAGCCGATGGCGAGCGGGCCGCGCAGTTCCTCGGGCTTGGCGACGAGGCGCTTCAAGAGGCGCACCGGGAAGTTGTCGATGGTCTCCCAGCCGCTGTCCTCCAGCACCGCGAGCACAGTCGATTTGCCCGCGCCCGAAAGGCCGGTGACGAGCAGCAGGGGTTGCGGGGCTGCGGGGTCGGCTGCGGCGGTAGGACTATCGCTCATGGCGATCCATCTGGCCCCGAACCGCCGTGAAGGGAAGCCGGTTTGATCGCCAGCCCGTGCAGCGCGAGCGCGTATTCGGCGCGGGCTGCGGGCGCGATGCTGCCGGGATCGAAGGGAAGGACGGGCACGCCGATCCCGGCGATCATCCGCTGTGGCAGCGGAGTGGCGGGAAGGCGCTCCGGCTCCGCCCCGCCCAGAGTGAGCATCAGGGCGACGGGCGCAGGGGCGGCGACCGCCATCCGCACCAGCCCGACCCCGCGTACCTCCAGCAGCCCGGCGATATTGGGTGGAGGGCTCGCGATCAGCCGGTCGCCAACGCGCGCCAGCGTCACCGCGTCATCGCCGAGCAGGCCCGCGCCGCGATCGATCAGCGCGAGCGCGAGGCTCGATTTGCCGCTCCCCGGCGGGCCTTCGATCAGCAGCGCCCGCCCGCCGATCACCACCGCGCTGGCCTGCATCACGATCGGTTCGGGCGCCGTCATGCCACCGCCGGAAGCCGCAGGTCGAGGCACGCGCCGCTGCCGCCATCGGGCCGGGCGTGCGCGGTGAGCGTGCCGTCGTGCGCCTCGGCAATGGCGCGCCCGATGGCGAGGCCGAGGCCCGAATGGTTGCCGAAGGCCTCGGCATCGGGGCGCACCGAGTGGAAGCGCTGGAACACCTTCTCGCGCGCGTCCTGCGGAATGCCGGGGCCGTGGTCGCAGACCGTCAGGCTCACCCAGCGGCCATCGTGGTGGATCGCCACCTCGATTGGCGCGTCCGGCGGCGAGAACGACACCGCGTTGTCGAGCAGGTTTTCGACCACCCGTTCGAGACGCGCACCCACCCCGCGCACCAGCGCTGTCTGGCGGCTGGGCTTGAGTTCGATCCGCCGCCCTTCATTCTCGGCCCGGTTCTCGCGCCCGCCGATGATCGCGCGCGCCAGTTCGGCCAGGTCGATCGTCTCCAGCGTCGCGCGGCTCATTTCGGAATCGATGCGGCTGGCGTCGGAAATCTCGCTCACCAGCCGGTCGATCCGGCGCACATCATGGGTGGCGATCGCGGTCAGTTCCTGCCGCAGCGCAGGGTCCTCGACCCGCGGCAGGGATTCGATCGCGCTGCGCAGCGAGGCGAGCGGGTTCTTGATCTCATGCGCGACATCGGCGGCGAAGCTGTCGACCGCGTCGATCCGCTGGCGCAAGGCACCGGTCATGTCGGAGACCGCGCGGGCGAGCAGGCCGATTTCGTCGCTGCGCTGGGGCAGGCGCGGCACTTCGACCTCGCGCTCGCGTCCCTGCCGCACCCGCACCGCCGCCTTGGCAAGCTGGCGCAGCGGCGTGACGATGGTGCGCGCAAGGAACAGCGACAGCAGCGACGACGCGCCGAGCAGCAGCAGCATCGCAAAGCCGAGCGTCGTCCGCGCCGCGCGCACGCTTTCGGTGATGTCGACCGCGTTGCGCACCGTCAGCAAGGTCGCGCCCTGCAGGCCCACCGGCGCGGCTGCCGTGATCACCGGGGTGCCATCGGCCCAGTCGTAGAGCCGCACCTGCGACAGCCCGAGTTCGCGCGCGCGGGCCAGTTCGGGCCAGGCATCGGCCTGCTGCGCCTCGGGCTCGATATAGTCGGGCACCGCCTCGGCACTGACGATGGTGTCGACGGTGCGGTCTAGCCAGCGGGCAAAGCGCTGTTCCCAGTCATCGTCGTTGATGTCGTTGAGCCGGAACGCCGGTTCGTCGAGCGCGAAGCTGTCGGCGGTCAGCCGACCCTTGGCATCGAACATCCTGAGGCGCATCCGCTGCTCCTTGCCGATCTGCACCAGCAGCGCTTCCTGCCGTTCGCGTGGGGCCCCGGCGAGCGCTTCGGCGGTGATCTGCGCTTCGATGCGCGCCAGCTTGAACCGCTCGTTGATCAGCTGCGTGCGATAGCCATCGAGGTAGAACAGCGCCCCGCCCATGATCAGCAGCGGCAGGATATTGACCGCCATGATCCGCGCTGTCAGCGCGAAACGGCCCGTCGCGCTCAGCCGTTCGCCCCCGTTGGCCGAGCCCAGCCGCTCAGCCATCGGTGAAGCTATAGCCTGCGCCATAGAGCGTATCGATCGCATCGAATTCCTGATCGACCAGCTTGAACTTGCGCCGCATCCGCTTGATGTGGCTGTCTACCGTGCGATCGTCGACGAACACGTCATCGGGATAGGCGGCGTCCATCAACTGGTTGCGGCTTTTGATGACGCCCGGGCGGACGGCCAGCGCTTCGAGGATCAGGAATTCGGTGACGGTGAGGCTCACCGCCTTGCCGTCCCACGTCACCTGATGGCGGGCCGGGTCCATGAACAGCCGCCCGCGCGCCAGCAACGCCTGGGCCGGATCGGGCACCTCGCCAGCGTCGGTGCTCGCCGGCAGAGGCTCGGCGCGGCGCAGGATTGCGCGGATGCGCGCGATCAGCAGGCGCTGGCTGAACGGCTTGGCGATATAGTCGTCCGCGCCCAGCTCAAGCCCCGCTTCCTCGTCAGCCTCGTCATCCTTGCTGGTCAGGAAGATCACCGGCAGGCGCGAATGATCGCGCAGCCGCCGCAGCAGCTCCATCCCGTCCATATTGGGCATCTTGATGTCGAACACCGCGAGGTCGGGCGGATTGTCGAGCAACGCCTTCAGCGCGGTTTCGCCATCCGAATAGAGCCGCGTGGCAAAGCCTTCTGCCTGCAGCGCGATCGAGACCGTGGTGAGGATATTGCGATCATCATCGACCAGCGCGATCTGGAACTTGCGCGGATCGCCATGCCCGGGTGCTGCGGCGGGCGGCAGCGGATCGGCGGTGCTGTCGGTCATGCTGCTGATCCCCTTAAACCGCGCATTGCGCGCGCGACTTTTCATGCTTCTAGGCGAGCGTCATCGCAAGCGTCAAACCGTCACCGTGCCGACTGCTAAAGCCGCAATTGGTCGCTCCGCAAAAATGCTATGGCGTACCCAGTTTGACTGCGCGAGAGTCGCCAACTAAGGCGCGGGGCATGGGATTGAACGGTCGGGTCGGGTCTGTTCCGCCTGTGGTTGCATACGTATGCAGTGATGCTACGGCGATGGGACGACGGCGGGGCACGGATTCGCAGCTGACGGCCGGACTACCCTTTGCATTACGCGCACTGGCAGCCGCCTGCCGCCGCGATCAGGAGAGACGACCTTGACCTCGCTTGCAACCCCGCTGGCCGCCCAGAACCTCACCACCCGCGCGACGATCCATGCAAATCTCGGCACGTCTGCGTTGGTCGAACATTCGCTTCTGAAGGGCGAAGGCAAGCTGACGAAGCACGGCGCGCTGCTGGTGGACACCGGCAGGTTCACCGGGCGCAGCGTCAAGGACAAGTACATCGTCCGCGATGCCGAGACCGAGAACACGATCAATTGGGGCCCGATCAACCAGCCGATGAGCCCGGAGCACTTCGCCGCGCTGAAGGCGGATTTCCTCAAGGAACTCGAAGGGCAGGACGAACTCTACGTCGCCGACCTGTTCGGCGGATCGCAGCCCGAATACCGGGTGAATGTGCGGGTCATCAACCAGATGGCGTGGCACAACCTGTTCATCCGCACCCTGCTGGTGCGCCCCACGGCAGACGAACTGGCGAGCTTCGTCCCCGAATACACCATCATCAACCTGCCGAGCTTCAAGGCCGATCCCGAGCGCCACGGCTGCCGCAGCGACACGGTGATCGCGGTGAGCTTCACCGAAAAGCTGATCCTGATCGGCAACACCGAATATTCGGGCGAGATGAAGAAGGGCGTGTTCGGCCTGCTCAATTACCTCCTGCCCGCGCAGGGCGTGATGCCGATGCATTGCAGCGCCAATATCGGCAAGGATGGCAAGAGCGCGATCTTCTTCGGCCTGTCGGGCACCGGCAAGACCACGCTCAGCGCCGACGCGAGCCGCACGCTGATCGGCGATGACGAGCACGGCTGGTCGGACACCGCGGTCTTCAACTTCGAAGGCGGCTGCTATGCCAAGATGATCAACCTCTCGGCCGAGGGCGAGCCGGAAATCTACGCGACGACAAAGATGTTCGGCACGATCCTCGAAAACGTGACGATGGACGAGGCGACCCGCGAGCTAGACTTTACCGACGGCAGCAAGACCGAGAACACGCGCGGCGCTTACCCGATCGAGTTCATCCCGAACACGAGCGAGAAGAACCTCGGCCCCGCGCCGTCGAACGTCATCATGCTGACCGCCGACGCTTTCGGCGTGCTGCCCCCGATCGCGCGGCTGACCGCCGATCAGGCGATGTATTACTTCCTGTCAGGCTACACCGCCAAGGTCGCGGGCACCGAAATCGGCGTGACCGAGCCGGAAGCGACCTTCTCGACCTGCTTCGGCGCTGCGTTCATGCCGCGCCACCCCTCGGTCTACGGCAACCTCCTCAAGGAGCGGATCGCCAAGGGCTCGGTCGATTGCTGGCTGGTCAACACCGGCTGGACCGGCGGCAAGTACGGCACCGGCCACCGCATGCCGATCAAGGCGACCCGCGCGCTGCTCAACGCGGTCCTCGATGGCAAGATGGATGCGGTCGAGTTCCGCAAGGACGAAAATTTCGGCTTCGAAGTGCCGGTGTTCGTCCCTGCGCTGGCCGAAGCGGGCCTCGACCAGACGATCCTCGATCCGCGCAGCACCTGGGCCGATCCGGTTGAGTATGACGCGACGGCCAAGAAGCTGGTGCAGCTGTTCATCGACAACTTCGCCCAGTTCGAAGCCCATGTCGACGAAGGCGTGAGGCAAGCCGCCCCGGCCTCGGCCCCCGTCGCGGCCTGACGGACTCGCCAGCCCTGCCATGAAGGCGTAACCTTGGCGGCGGATCATCGCGTCCGGCCAGCAAGGGAGCAATGGCATGAGCATTCTCGACGGGATTCTGAAGAACATCGGCGGCGCGCCGGATGATGTGGTCAACCTTGCCGCCAAGCTGGGCATCGATCCGGCGATGGCCGAACAGGCGATCGCGGTGCTGGGAAAGACCCATCAAATGCCGGGCGACACTGTCGGCCTCGCAGCGGAGAAGACCGGCATCAGCCCCGACATCCTCAACCAGATCGTCGGCGCGATCGGCGGCGAAGGCTCGCTCAGCAACTTCGCCTCGATCCTCGACAAGGACGGCGACGGCAACCCGGTCGATGACCTGATGGGCATGGCCAAGGGGCTGTTCGGCAAGAGCTGATAAGACTAGCGCAGACCCACCCCGCTGCGACTAGCGGGCAAACTCGCAAATCTCGCTCCCCTCCCGCTTGCGGGAGGGGTTTGGGGGTGGGAGCGACGTAGGCTTCACCCGGCCACCCGCGTATCTTCCAGATACTGCCAGATGCGGCTGACCACCACCGATCCTTCACCGACCGCGCTCGCCACGCGCTTCACGGAGCCTGCGCGCACGTCGCCGACCGCGAAGATGCCGGGGGCGGTGGTGGCGTAGTCATCTGCCTGCCCTGCCGCCGCACCGGTCAGTACGAAGCCCTTGGCGTCGGTGGCGGCGAGCCCCGAGAGCCAACCGGTGTTGGGCGCCGCACCGATCATGATGAACAGCGCGCGGGTGTTTATGCGCTGCTCGCTGTCACCCGTCTTGAGGGTAATGCCCTCCAGCCACTTGTCGCCGTGCAGCGCGGTGACTTCGCTGTGATAGTGGATGGTGACGCGCGGATCAGCCTCCAGGCGCTGCATCAGATAGCTCGACATCGAGGCGGCAAGGCTGCCCGAGCGCACCACCAGATGCACATGCGCTGCTGCGCGGCTGAGGAACATCGCCGCTTGTCCCGCCGAATTGCCGCCGCCGATCACCACCGCCTCGGTCTGGCCGCAGAAGCGCGCTTCCATCTCGGTCGCGGAGTAGAACACGCCTGCGCCTTCCAGGTCTTCCAGCCGGTCGAGCGGCAGGCGGCGATATTGCACGCCCGTCGCCACCAGCAGTGCGCGGGCGCAGATCTCGTCGCCATCATCAAGCGTTGCGCAATAGGCGCCGTCCTCGCGCCGCAGCAGGCCCTCGACCCGGCGCGGCATCACGAACCGCGTGCCGAACTTCATTGCCTGCACCTGCCCGCGCCAGGTGAGGTCGGTGCCGCTGATCCCGGTGGGAAAGCCCATGTAATTCTCGATCCGGCTCGATGTACCGGCCTGACCGCCCACGGCGGTATCCTCGATCACCAGCGCCTCGATCCCTTCGGACCCGGCATAGACCGCCGCCGCCACACCCGCCGGGCCGCCGCCGACGATCAGCAGGTCATAGGTCCGCCGCGCGCAGATATCGAGATCGAGCCCGAGATACTGCGCGACCTTGCGCGGGGTCGGATCGGCGAGGCGCGTTCCGGTGCCGAGGATCACTGCCGGTTCGTGGCCGATGGCGCTGCACACCTGCAAGGTCTCGCCGTCAGTCGCGTCGAGATCGTAGCTCTGGAACGGAATGCGGTTGCGCGAAAGGAAGCGTTCGACCGCCTGCACCTGCGCATCGCGATCCGCGCCGATCACCTTCACCGCGCTGTTGCGCAGCTCGAACTGCTTGCGGCGGCGGGCGGCGAAGACGGTGATGATGTGGTCGGAGAGCTCGGGCACCCGGCTCATCAGGTCAAGCATGGCGGTGCGCGGTGCTTCGATGACGCGGGTATCCACCGCTGCTCGCGTTTTCAGGTAGTTGGTGCCGCGGTTGAGGAACGCGATTTCGCCCATGAATTGCGTCGGGCCAAGACTGTGGTCGAACAGGCGTTCGCCGGTGTAGGGGTTCACGATCTCGATCTCGCCTTCGAGCACGTAGACGAACCGGTCGAGCGGTTCGCCGATCTCCATCACCGTGGTGCCCGCTGGGTAGAACACCTCGCCGCCGATCGCGCAGATCGCATCGACATGCTCGGGCGCGAGCGGCACCCGGCGCATGGTTTCAAGGTCTTGTCCGAGGGTTTCCATGCTGGCCTCCTGCGCTCAGAAGGTTGCAAGATGGGGTCAGGGGCGGGGATTGGGAAGGGGGCGGCCGGCCCCCTCCTCGTTAGAGGAGGGGCGCGAGACTTGGGCTTGGCACTTGCCAAGGCCTAGTCGCAGCGGGGTGGTGCCTTGGCAGGTGCTCGCTTCGCTCGCCACCACCCCCAACCCCCTCCTCTGAAGAGGAGGGGGCTACTTCACCCCTTCGCCTCCGCAATATACCTGCTCACCGTATTCCCCACCACGCTCAGCGGCGCATTGCCGCCGAGCACCACGGCGGTGTTGAAGCCCTTGAAATCGTACCGCGAACCCAGCTCCGCTTGCGCCCGCGCGCGTTGGCGGACGATTTCGCTGTGGCCGATCTTGTAGCCGCAGGCCTGCCCCGGCCAGCTGCAATAGCGATCGACCTCGCTGGCGACTTCCTCGGCCTTCGATCCGTTGCGCTCGACGAAGAACTGGCGGCCCTGCTCGCGGGTCCAGCGCTTGGAGTGGAGGCCGGTGTCGACCACCAGGCGGCAGGCGCGAAAGGCGAGGGATTGCAGATAACCCAGCCGCCCGACTTTGAATTCGTCATAGGCACCCAGCTCATCCGCGAGCTGTTCGGCATAGAGCGCCCAGCCTTCGGAGAACGCATTGAAGGCGAGGATCGAGCGGATCAACGGCAGGCGGTTCGAAAACTCGCCCTCCCACACGTGGCCGGGGATGCTCTCGTGGAAGGTGAGGTCTGCCAGATCGTACTTGCGGTGGAGGTCAGTGGTTCTGAGGTTGATCCAGAACCGCCCCGGGATGCTCCCGTCCTTGCTGCCTGCCCCGCCATAGGCGCCCGGTGCGCCCGGCTCTTCGGCGAGCGGCAGGCGGCGCACTTCGAGGGGCGGATCGACGAGGCTGTTGAACGCGCGCGGCATCTGCGATTTGATCCACGCGACGCGGTCATTGATGAAGGCGAAGATTTCCGCGCGGCCCGGATCGCCTTCGGCAAACTGGTAGCGCGGATCGTCAGCCAAGGCACGCATCCGCTCGCCGACGCTGCCCTTGGTGTAGCCGATCTCCTTGAGGATCGGGTCCATCCGGCCGTGCAGTTCCTCCAGCTCGGCGAGGCCCTGGCGGTGGATTTCGTCGGGCGTCATCGCGGTGGTGGTCGAGGCCCCGACCGCCCAGCTGTAATAGGCCTCGCCCTCGGGCTGCGCCCACATTCCGGCGCTGGATTTGGCGGCGGCGCGCTGGGATTTGAGTTCGGCAAGCTGGCGTTCGAGCGCGGGGACGATCCCGCTGGCGACGATCCGGTCTGCCTGCGACGCGGCCTTGTCAGCCCCGGCGATGCGCGAGGAAGCGAGCGGGCCGGCGTAGCTCTCACCCACCCCGGCGATGCTGGCTTCCATCTGCGCGATCGCCTTGTCGATCAGAAAGCCCGGCGGCACCACGCCCATTCCGCGCGCGGCCTGGATGCGCCCCAACTCGCCGTCGAGGATCGCGGGCACTTCGGCGAGGCGGTCCATATAGGGGCCGACATCCTCGGCGGTCTTCAAGGGCTGGGTCGAGCCGAAGAAGCGCGGCAGATCGATATAGCCGCCGACGTTCTGGATGACGACATAGGGCGCATTGCGCCAGCTGCCGACCGCGACGTCGCCATAGGGCAGGGCAAAGCCTTCGAGCGCCGAGGCGAAGGCGGTTTCGACCACTTCGAAGCCGATCTGCTGGTCGCTGGTGAGGCCCTGCTTGGGAAAGGCGCGCGCTTCGGCGACCAGCTGCTTGAGCGTTGCGGCATAGGCCTCGCGCCCTGCTTCGCCCGCTGTGCCGAAGGTCGCGCGCCAAGCGGCGAATTCGCCCGTGTCCACCCCCAGCCCGGTCGCACGGCCCGGCTCGTGCGCCAGCATCCGGTAGGCGACCTGATCGAGCGCGGCATCGGGCGCGAGCGATTTGAGCGGCGCCGCCGCGCCTGGCGCGGGTGTGGTCGCGGCGCAGGCGGGCAGCAGGACAAGGGTGGAGGCTCCGCCAAGCGCAGCGAGCGTCTGGCGGCGGGTGAAATCGGCGTGGTTCTCTCTCATGCCCGGGACGCTAACGCGCCGCGTGGGCGTGTCAATCGGGCTGCATCAGTCCTTGAGCATGCCCGGCACCTTGCCGCCTTCGGCCGCCAGCATGTTGAGCACCGCGTGGTGCAGATTGATGTTCTGCTCGGCGGTGCCTTCATAGTCGGTCATGCCCAGTTCCTCGGCCAGTTCCTTGCGGTTGGCGTAGCTGGGATCGACGCCGACCATCTTCATCAGATCGACGACCGAATTGCGCCAGTTGTACTTGTCGGCATCGGGCATCCGGCTGATGCGGTCTTCCATTTCGGCTTGGCTGATCGGGTCGGGCGCTGCCGGAGCGGCGGGGGCGGCAGGCGCGGCGACGGGCTTGGGCGCGGCAGGAGCAGCCGGTGCAGCGGCCTTCTTCTCGTCCTCGTCCGAGCCCCAGATCGCATTCTTGATCGAACCGAAAATACCCATCATAGCCTCCCTCGCGCGGCCCAGTGCCGCAAGCCGACAGAATGGGCAGAGCGTATGCAAACCGTGTGACGCTTGCCTGACTGACCGGCGACAACGGGATGAGCTGTTCTCGATGACCGATATTGTGCTTTCGATCGTGATGCTGGCCGCGCTGGCGCTAACGGCTGGTGCGTTTGCGCTGTGGCGGCGCACCGGCGAGGTGAAGAACCCCGCGCTGATGGTGCTGCTGGCGGTGATCGCGGTGGTCAACGTGCTGATCTGGACCGTGCCGACCGAGGATGGCGAAGCGCCGATCACGCAGATCGAGGCCGCCGGGGAAGGGTGAGGACTGCGAACCCTGCGGCAGAAGACATCGACGCTGCAGGCGTCGCAAGGCCGAACGGCCGCCCGCAGCGACGCGACCGGCAGGTCGTGTGAGCGAGGAAAGGTGCGCCCGGACGGGCGCACCTCCCATCAATCAAGGAATCTGCCAGTTTACGGTGTTCGAATAGCTTCCCGCCACCGGCTTCCCGGTGCTGTCGCGTGCGGCCTCGAACCGGGCGCGTTTCGTGACGAGTTGGCAAGTCGCTTCATCCAGCGCCGCATGGCCCGTCGAGCGGGTGATGGTGCAGCCCGTCACCTTGCCGCCCGCGTCGATGGCGAGGGTGAAGCGGGCGCTGCCCGACATCTCCTCGCGGATCCAGCGCGGGCGGTAATCGGCATTGGTCACCCACTCGCCGGGCTTGCCGCGCGGCACTGCGCCGACGGGCTTGAACGGGCTTGCAGTCGGAGTCGGTTCGGGGGTGCCGAAATCGACCGGGCCGATCGGATCGCCGGTGCCGGGGAGTGTGGTGACCACAGGGCCCTGACCCAGATCGACCGGAGACATGTCCACGGGCGGGGTCGGCGTGATGACCGTTGTGGTGTTTGTCGTTGCCGTGTCGCGCGGTGTGGGGTCCGCCGGATCGGGCGGCGGCGGAGGCAGAGGGACTGTGGGGATGTCACGGCCTTGGGGGTTGGGCGTGTCGGGCACCACCGTCACCGTGACCGCAAGCCCGACAGCCAGCAGCGCTGCCACAGCACTGGGGATGCCCAGTGCCCCGGCAAGCGCGGCGGGATTGGGGCGACGATTGGCAGAAGCATATGTCATAGGGGCTCCTCTCTCCATCTACGTGGGAGCGGTGGCCGGAGCGCCTATCGCAAGCTGGACACTCCGGCCCCGCTCGCTCGAGATAGTACTATGCTTTTTGATAGGGGCGAAGAACTTTCGCGTTGCTTTTCAATACTGTAATTTTTGCAACCGATTCAGTAGACAAAGGATTGAAAACAAACACGCCACTGACCCTTCCCCGGGCTTGACCCGGGGCCCAGCTTTTCTTGGTTCGGGTACTGAGGATCAGAAAAGGCAGCGGGGCCCCGGGTCAAGCCCGGGGAAGGGAAGTGTTCAACCCCGCACCACCACTACTTGATCGGGCAATCCGCGCTCAGCCGGAAATCCAGATAATTGTCCACCGAGCGCATCATTTCCTCAAGCTCGTTCTCGAAGAAGTGGTTGGCGCGCGGGATTTCGTCGTGGTGGATGGTGATGTGCTTCTGGGTGCGCAGCTTGTCGACCAGCTTCTGCACCGCATTGGGCTGCACCACCGTGTCCGCCGCGCCCTGCACGAAGATGCCGCTCGCCGGGCAGGGGGCGAGGAATGAAAAATCGTACATATTCGCAGGCGGCGCGACCGAGATGAAGCCGCGCACTTCGGGGCGCCGCATCAGCAGCTGCATCCCGATCAGCGCGCCGAAGCTGTAGCCCGCAATCCAGGTGCTCTGCGCTTCGGGATGGATCGACTGCACCCAGTCGAGCGCCGAGGCCGCGTCGGAAAGCTCGCCGATGCCGCTATCAAAGCTGCCCTGCGAGCGTCCCACGCCGCGGAAGTTGAAACGCAAGGTCGCAAACCCGCGGTCCGCAAAGGTCTTGTAGAGCCGCTGCACGATCCGGTCGTTCATCGTGCCCCCGCCTTCGGGGTGCGGGTGGAGGATCATGGCGACGGGTGCACGCGGGCGCGGCGGCGGGGAGAAACGGCCTTCAAGACGGCCTTCGGGGCCGGGAAAGATGACGGATGGCATTGATCGACCTTAGGAACGAGGGATCGCGAGCCGCCGGGTGGCGCTCGCCGAAGCGGGCTCTATATAGGCGCGGATGCGCAAACCGCAATTTTTTGTGAGGGCTTGAGCCATTCGCGAACGGGTCTACCTCGATCACGCCGCCACCTCGCCCCTGCGCCCCGAGGCGAAGGCGGCGATGGAGGAGGGTTTTGCCCTGTGGGCGAACCCGTCCTCGCCGCACGCCGAGGGCCGCAAGGCGAAGGCCGCGCTGGAGGATGCGCGCGAGCGGATCAAGCGCGCGCTGGGGTGGGATGGGGAGCTGATCTTCACCTCCGGTGCGAGTGAGGCGCTGTGGATCGCGCTCAATCGGGCGAAGATCGAGCGCCGGATCATTAGTGCGGTGGAACATGACGCGGTTTTCCGTGCGGCGCCGGATGCGGACGTGGTGCCGCTAGATGACATTCGATGTGGCGTTGACGTTGAGTATCTCGAAACCAGCCTGAAGCGGGGCGGACCGGCAATCGTCGCATTACAGGCCGTCAATTCCGAAACTGGCCTTTGCTTGTTTCAGGATCATGGCTTTATGGCCATTCGCGAAGTGCAGGCAATGATACGGGAACAGGGCGGTCTGACCGTTTCAGACTGCTCTCAAGCAGCGGGGCGGCTCGATTTGCCCGATGCGGATATGCTGGTGATTTCGGCCCACAAGTTTGGCGGGCCAATCGGTATCGGTGCGCTGCTGGTCAGGGATTTCAATCTCCTCGAACCCACCGGCGGGCACGAACGTGGCTATCGACAGGGGACCGAAAATCTTCCTGCGGCCGTGGGAATGGCGGCAGCTTTGGAATGCTGGCACCCAGGCGCAAACTCAACGGTTCAACATCGAGATTTTTCTTCGCTTGAAGTCGATTATGGCGGGCAGTTCGAAACGGGCTATGATTGTGGTTATATTCTGCCCTTAACCCATCCCACCATCAGCGCCCAAGCTCTCCTCATCCGCCTCGACGCGATGGGCTTCGCCGTCTCGGCGGGGAGCGCGTGTTCTTCGGGCACGCTCAAGAAGAGCCGGGTGCTCGATGCCTTTGGGGTGCCCGATGATGTTGCGGCGCGGACGATCCGGGTGAGCCTGGGGTGGAGCACTACGCCCGAGGATCTGGAGCGGTTTGCCGAGGCTTGGGCTTCGCTCCTTTGAACCAAACCCGCTCGCCCTGAGCTTGTCGAAGGGCTGCTTTCTTCTTTGGTCAATGCGAAACAAAAGAAGAGCAGTGCTTCGACAAGCTCAGCATGAGCGGGTAGGGAGCGAGCACAATGATCTACCTCGACTACCAGGCCACAACCCCCCTCGCGCCCGAAGCGCGCGAAGCCATGCTGCGCTGGCTCGGCGGGCCGGAGAGCGAGACCTTCGGCAACCCGCATTCCCCCCACCGCATGGGCCGTATGGCCGCCGCGGCGGTCGAGGCGGCGCGCGAGCAGGTCGCGGCGCTGTTTCCCTCCGGCGGGCGGGTGATCTTCACCTCCGGCGCGACCGAGGCGATCAATCTAGCCATCCGCGGCGGTCCCAATGGCCCGGTTGCCTGTTCCACCATCGAGCACGCTGCGGTGCGCGATACCGCGCGCTGGTATGATGCGGAGCACGACTTGCCGGTCGGAGCCGAAGGGCTGGTCGATCCGGCCGTGCCGATCCCCGTCGATGCCCGGCTGGTCGCGGTGATGCAGGTCAACAACGAAATCGGCACGATCCAGCCGGTCGAAGCCATCGCTGCCCGTACCCGCGCGCATGGTGCCTTGCTGCTGTGCGATGCGGTGCAGGGTGCAGGCAAGCTCGCCCCGCCCGCCAGTGCCGACATGATCGCGGTTTCGGCGCACAAGCTGCATGGCCCCAAGGGCATTGGCGCGCTGTGGGTGCGCGAGGGGCTGGAGCTGTCGCCGGTCACGCATGGCGGCGGACAGGAACAGGGGCTGCGCTCGGGCACGCTCAGCCCCGCGTTGTGCGCCGGGTTCGGGGTTGCCGCGCAGATCGCGGTGGCGCGACGCGAAGAGGATACCGCGCACGTCGAAACGCTCTGGAACCGCGCGCGGGAGCTGTTCGACGGCTGGACCCTCAACGGCAGCGCCGAGCATCGCTGGCACGGCAATCTCAATATCAGGAAGGACGGCCTCGACGTCGCCCGGTTGATGAGCGATTGCCGCCAAGTGATGTTCTCCGCCGGGAGCGCATGCGCCAGCGGCTCTGGTCGCCCAAGCCATGTGCTGAAGGCGATCGGGCTTTCGGACGCTGAGGCAAAGTCCTCTATCCGCTTGGGCTTTGGCCGCTATACCACCGCCCAAGACATCGAAACCGCCGCCGCCGCGATCCTCGCCGCCGCGAAGGAGCAGGGCCTGTGAGCATTACCGTCACCTTCAACGACCCGCACGGCAGGCCGGTCGAGACGACCTGCGAACCTGGCGACACCCTGCTGCGCGTCGGGCAAGCGGCGGGCCTGCCGCTGGAGGGCACCTGCGAGGGCCAAATGGCCTGCTCCACCTGCCATGTGATCGTCGCCGCCGATTGGTTCGACCGCCTACCCCCCGCGAGCGAGGAGGAAGAGGACATGCTCGATTTCGCCGCCGGGGCGCGGCGCACCTCGCGCCTGTCGTGCCAGATCGAACTGACGGCAGCGCTGGACGGATTGACCGTCAGCGTGCCGTCAGAAAGCAACGACCTCAGGCGGATGTAGCCCGAAATTCGTTCGCGCTCTCCATATCAAGCACGACCATCAAAGCTTCTGTGAACGCCGGTATGTCATCCGGGTTGCGGCTGGTAATGAGATTGCCGTCAACCACCACCTCCTGATCAACCACCGCCGCACCGGCATTGGCGAGATCGGTACGGATCGACGGCCACGCCGTGACGGTTCGCCCTTCGATCAATTTCGCTTCGGCCAGCAGCCAAGGGGCGTGGCAGATGGCGGCAATCGGCTTACGGGCGGCATCGAAATCGCGGATCAGGTCAATTACCCCCTTTTCGGTTCGCAACACATCCGGGTTCATCTGCCCGCCGGGAAGCAACAGCGCGTCGTATTCTTCCGATGCAATATCATCAACAACGCAATCGACCGGAAACGTGTCGCCCCAGTCCTTTTCCTGCCAACCGCGAATCTCGCCCATCTGGAGGCTGGCGATCTCGACTTGCGCACCGGCCTCGAGGAGCATCTCGCGCGGCTTCTGCAGCTCGGATTGCTCGAACCCGTCGGTAGCGATGATCAGGACGCGTTGCATATATCGGTCTCCTTGTGCGCGTGATACGGCGGCTAGCTTGCAAACGGCGCTGATGTTCCCGGCGGCGGGATCAGACGGCACAGCGGCGCGGTGGATTGCTTTCCCTGTGGAAACGCCTCTCCCTGCGGCGGCGGGGGCTTGCTAGACGCATCCCATGTCCGTTTCCGATACCACTGCCGAGCCTGACGACAGCTTCGACGCCATCGTCGATGCGCCCTTCGATGCCGCGCTGTCCGAGCGTTATCTGGTCTATGCGCTCTCGACGATCACCGCGCGCTCGCTCCCCGATCTGCGCGACGGGTTGAAGCCGGTCCACCGCCGCCTGCTCTGGGCGATGCGGCAGTTGAAGCTCGATCCCTCATCCGCCTTCAAGAAATCTGCGCGCGTTGTTGGCGATGTGATCGGCAAGTATCACCCGCATGGCGATGCCAGCGTGTACGACGCGATGGTGCGGCTCGCGCAGGATTTTGCGCTGCGTTATCCGCTGGTTGAGGGGCAGGGCAACTTCGGCAATGTCGATGGCGATAACGCCGCGGCCTACCGCTATACCGAGGCGCGGCTGACTAGGACGGCATTGGAATTGATGGCGGGCCTCGACGAAGGTACGGTCGATTTCATCCCCACCTACAACGGCGAAGAGATCGAGCCGGAGATTTTCCCCGGCCTGTTCCCGAACCTGCTGGCCAATGGCGCAAGCGGGATTGCGGTCGGCATGGCGACCAGCATCCCCAGCCACAATGTCGCCGAGATCATCGACGCGACGCTCGAGCTGATCGACAATCCGCATGTCGAGCACGAGCAGCTGATGACGCTGTTCAAAGGGCCGGACTTTGCCACCGGCGGCCAGGTGGTCGACAGCGCGGCGGTGATCAGCGAGGCCTATCGCACCGGGCGCGGGTCGTTCCGCCTGCGCGGTCGGTTCCATGCGCCCGAAGCCGCCGACCCCGCCGATGTCGCGGCGGGGATCGAGCGGCTGGGCGGGGGGCAGTGGCAGCTCGTCATCTCGCAGATCCCTTATCAGGTGCCCAAATCCAAGCTGATCGAACAGATCGCGCAGCTGATCGCCGACCGCAAGCTGCCGATCCTCGAGGACGTGCGCGACGAAAGCGACACCGCGATCCGCATCGTGCTCACCCCCAAGAGCCGCAATGTCGATCCGGAGTTGCTCAAGGAGAGCCTCTACAAGCTGACCGACCTCGAAACCCGGTTCAGCCTTAACCTCAACGTCCTAGACGCGCGGCCCGGGTACGGGCGCACCCCGATGGTGATGGGGCTGAAGGAACTGCTCGAAAGCTGGACCTTTGCGCAGATCGACATTTTGCAGCGGCGCGCCAAGCACCGGCTGGAGCAGATCGCGCGGCGGTTGGAGCTGGTGCGCGGTTACATCATCGCCTTCCTCAACCTTGACCGGGTGATCGAAATCATCCGCACCGAGGACGAGCCCAAGCCGGTGATGATGGTGGAATTCGACCTCACCGACCGGCAGGTCGAGGCGATCCTCAACATGCGGCTGCGGTCCTTGCGCAAGCTCGAGGAAATGGAACTGCGCAAGGAGCAGGACGAACTGCTGGCCGAGCAAGACGAGCTCGAAAAGCTGCTCGAAAGCCCGGCCCGCCAGCGCACGCGGCTGAAGCGAGACTTGAAGGCACTGCGCAAGGATTACGCCGAGGACACGCCGCTGGGCGCGCGGCGCACGCTGATCGCGGAAGCCGCGCCGATGGTCGAATTCTCGATGGATGCGATGATCGAGAAGGCGCCCGTCACCGTGATCCTCAGCCAGAAGGGCTGGATCCGCGCGGCCAGCGGGCATGTGCCGCTCGATCAGGAATTCAAGTACAAGGAGGGTGACGCGCTCGCCTTCATCCTCCACGCGCAGACCACCGACAAGCTCCTGCTCGCCGCCTCCGACGGGCGGTTCTATACGCTGGGGTGCGACAAGCTGCCCGGCGCGCGCGGGTTCGGTGAGCCGGTGCGCACCATGATCGACCTCGAAAGCGAGGCTTCGGTCAGCGCGATGATGGTGCACCGTCCGGGCGGGAAGCTGCTGCTCGCCTCAAGTCACGGCAAGGGCTTCGTCGCGGAGATGGACGAGCTGCTGGCCGAAACCAGAAAAGGCCGGCAGGTGGTGAACCTGAAAGATGGCGCGAAGCTGGCGGTAATCCGCGCGATTGCGCCCGAGCATGATCACGTTGCTTGTGTCGGCGACAACCGCAAGCTGGTGGTGTTCAACCTCGAGGAACTCCCCGTGATGGCGCGCGGGCAGGGGGTGCAGTTGCAACGGTATCGCGATGGCGGATTGGCCGACGCAATCACCTTCGTATTGGCCGACGGCCTCAGCTGGCAAATGGGCGGATCGGGCGAGCGCACCCGCACCGAAACCGAAATCCGCATGTGGAAAGTGGCGCGCGGGGCCGCCGGACGAATGCCGCCGCAAGGGTTTCCCAAGAACAACCGGTTTGATTGATTTTTTTCACACAAAGACACAAAGCCACAAAGAGTAAGCACCTGACGGAAGCTGCCTCCGCACCTGGGAATTCCGCGTGCTGATACGCAGTTTGCCGCGGGCACGGCATCTTTGTGGCTTTGTGTCTTTGTGTGAAAAAAACCTCCCGCAGGCCAGTCTACGCTAATCGAATTTGAAGGCGCTGGTCCCCAGTTCCTCGGCGAGCATCTGGTTGACGCGGTCCTGACTGGGGAAACCCTCGGCCACCCAGCGTGCTTCGATCGACTGCAGCAGCCGCGCGACGTCTGGCCCGGCGGTGACTCCGCGCGCGACGATCGCGCCGCCCTTCAGGGGGAACACCGGCACCTGCCAACCCTCAAGGCCGCGCGCGTCGGCGCCGAGCAGCAGCAGCCGGTCGATGGCGAGCGGCGGGGTGAGGCGATAGGCGAGCGCCTGCGGATTGCCCGTATCGCTGGCAGTGCGCTCGGCCGCCGACACCAGCCTGCCGCGCTGCGCCTTCGATAGTCGCAAGCGCGCCGCCACCGCCTCGGCGACATCGGGCGAGGGCGGGAGCAGCGCAGCGAGCCGCCGCACCGGATCGGGCGCGAAACCCTGCGCCGCCTCCGCCGCGATCAGCCGCGCCAGCGCCGCGACATGCGCCGCGCAGGCTTCGGGCAGGATCACGCCGAGCACACCGCGCTCGCGCATCCGCGCGACAGTGGGGTGCGGATCGGGCAGCGCCAGCAACGCGAGCAACTCGGCGGCGATGCGTTCGCGGCTGAGGCCCTTGAGCGTGTGGGCGAGTTCAGTGCAGGCCGCCTCGGCCTCGGCATCCAGTTCCGCGCCGAAGCGGGTCTGGAAGCGGTAATAGCGCAGGATGCGCAGGTGATCCTCGGCAATGCGCGCAGCCGGATCGCCGATGAAGCGGACCCGGCCTGCCGCCAGATCGTCGCGTCCACCGAAGTAATCCGCGATCTCCAGCGTCTCGGGGTGGGCATAGAGCGCGTTGATCGTGAAATCGCGCCGTGCGGCGTCCTCGCGCCAGTCGGTCGCGAAGGCGATGGTGGCGCGGCGGCCATCGGTGGCGACATCGCGGCGCAACGTGGTGACCTCGACCGGGCCATCTTTCAGAATGGCGGTGACGGTGCCGTGATCGATCCCGGTCGGCACGGTTCGGATACCCGCCTTGCCGCAGCGCGCGATGACATCGGCGGGCAGCAGCACCGTCGCGCAATCGACATCATTGACCGCCACGCCCAGCAGCCCGTCACGCACCGCCCCGCCGACCCAGCGGATGTTCTCCGCGCCCAGCGCGCGGGCCAGCAGGGCGAGGCCCTCGCGCTTTGTCCAGTCTGCTTCGCGCAGATCACGCAGCATCGCGCAGCGCCTCCCAGCTGATCCGCCGCGACAGGTTGGCGATGATCGCTGCCGTCACCCCCCAGATGCGAAACCCCTGCCAGTCGAGCTCAAGGTAGCGCCGGTTCGCGCCGCGCCAGAACACCTCGTTGGTGGTCCAGCTCGCGCGGTCGAGCAGCATCGCGAGCGGCGCTTCGAACCACGCTTCGACCTCGGTGGGGTTGGGAGTGAGCGCGAGGCCCGGCGGCACCACGCCGACCACCGGCGTGACGATAAAGCCGGTGCCGGTGTGATAGCAATCGGTGGTGCCGATCACCCGCACCGCAGCGCGCGGCAGGGCGAGTTCCTCCTCGGCTTCGCGCAGGGCAGCGGCGACGGCATCCTCGCCCGGATCGATCTTGCCGCCCGGGAAAGCGACCTGCCCGGGATGATCGCGCATCGCGCGCGGGCGCTGGGTGAGGATCACCTGCGGATCGTCGAGGCTGTCGGTGATCGCGATCAGCACGGCGGCGGGCGTCGCGCGGCCTTCGAGCGCAAATGCAGCATCGCTCATCAGATCGGGAATGCCGCGCGCATGGCCTTGCGCAAAGGCGCGGGTGAGGGGTTCGATGATGCTCATGGCAGCAGGCTGAAGGTCGCGCCTTTGCTGGTGACCTGCCAGCCGTTGTCCTCGGCCCCTTCGACGAGCGCGATTTCGGCGAGTTGTGCCCAGGTCGAGCGGTTGAGGCGCGCCTCGCACCCGCGCCGGACGTTGAGATAGAGCGCGGGTTCCTCGGGCGATCCCGCCGCGCGCAGGGGGTGCTCCGGCCCGGCGATCACGAGGTCATCGGTGTTGAGCCGGAACGCCAGCGCATCGTCCGCCCGCACGCAATCGACCGCGATGAACGCCGCATCCTCGACCGCGATGGTCAGCTTTTCGAACGGGGTGACGAGCCAGTGCTGGCCGTCATCATCGCGCTTCAAGAGCCCTGCGAAGGCGCGCACCATCGCCTCGCGCCGGATCGGCTCGCCCTCGTGGAACCACGTGCCGTCGGCGGCGATCCGCATGGCGCTGTCGCCCGCTTGCTGCGGCGCCCAACCCTCGACCGGGGGCAGCTTGCGCGCCGCGACCAGCTCGGCGATTTCGGCGAGCGTCAGTCCGGCGAGATAGGGTGGCGGTTCGTAGGGCATCGTAAGCGGGATGGCAGATTGGACGGAGCGACTCAATCCTCCCCGGCACGGGGAGGGGGACCACACGAAGTGTGGTGGAGGGGACTCTCGTCCGGGCCAGAGGTTCGTGGGGCGAGTCCCCTCTGTCAGCGCTGCGCGCTGCCACCTCCCCGTTCCGGGGAGGATTTTTGCTCCCAAGGCCCGAGCATCCCCTCGGCGGGCATCGCTGCCAGCGCCTTGCCGCGCGCCAGCAGGCGGTGGGGTTCGTAAGGGCCGGGGCAGCGCCAGCCACCGGTCAGCGCAGCGGAAAAGCCCCAGCGGCCGTAGTACGCGGCATCCCCGATCAAGACCTGAGGGAGCGCCGGGCCACCACCCGCCGCCAGCCGGGCATCTTCGGCGATCATCGCGCTCATCAGCCCGACGCCGAAGCCTTCGCCCTGCCGCTCGGGCACCACGGCCACTGGCCCGACCATCACCAGCGGCACCTGGCCCTGTTTGGTCTGGAGGCCAATCGGCCAGCACTGGATCGTGGCGACCAGCAGCTCGTCCGCGTCCAGCGCGGCGAGGCTGAGGCCCGGCAGCCAGTCCATCCCTTCGCGGATACGATAGGCGGTGCGGGCATGGCGATCCGTCCCGAACGCGCGGTCGAGCACTTCCTCGACCATGGCGGGATCGACCGCTTCGAGCGGTATCAGGGTCGCAGTCGAAGCGGTCATCAGTTCGCGGTGAGCTTCAGCAGGCGGGCGTCCGCGCCATCCTCGGCCACCCACACCGCGCCGTCCGGGCCTTGCGCCACCGAGCGGATCCGGTCGCCAAGCGGATAGCGCCTGCTCTCGCTCGCTGCCGTGCCGCTGAAGCTGATCTCGACCAGCCCTTGCGCGCCCAGCCCGGCGATCAGCGCCTTGCCTCGCCAGCCGGGGAACATGGTGCCGTTGTAGATGATCATGTCGCCCGGCGCGATCACCGGGGTCCAGCTGATCTTGGGCTGAGCAAAGCCATCGTCGGGCGTGTGATCGGGGATCACCGTGCCGTTGTAGTCGTCACCGTTGGAGCGCACCGGCCAGCCGTAATTCGCTCCGCGTTCGACCAGATTGAGCTCGTCGCCGCCCGCCGGGCCGTGCTCGACCTCCCACAAGCGCCCTTGCGCGTCGAAATCCATGCCGAGGATGTTGCGGTGGCCCCACGACCAGATTTCCGCCGACACCCCGCCCTGCGCGGCGAGCGGGTTGCCCGAAGCAGGCGTGCCGTCGAGATTGAGGCGGACGATGTCGCCGATGGTGTCGCCGGTGTTCTGTGCAGGCGTGCCCTTCTGCCGGTCGCCGCTGGCGATGAACAGATATTGCCCGTCGGGCGAGACGCTGATGCGATGCGAGTAATGCCCGCGCCCGGTCACCTTGGGGCTCTGGCGCCAGATCACTTGCATGCCGGATATTTCGCAGGCGGTCGGCTGCGGGCAGGTCAGGGTGCCGCGCCCCACCGCAGCGCCGCGCGTGTCGTTCGGCCCGGCCTCGGCCCAGCTAAGATAAATCGTGCGGCTGCCGATGGTCGCGGCGGACTGCGCGGGGAGGAAGGCGATATCGCCAAGCCCGCCCTGACCGCCGTAATCGACCACCGGAACCCCGCTCACCGTCCCGGTGGTGCCATTGGCGGTGTTGATGAACTTCATCGTGCCGGGCTTCTCGGTGACGAACAGGATCGGCGTGCCCGGTGCGAATGCGATCGCCCAGGGTTCGCCATAGGTCGCCACTTGCGTAGTGGTGAAGGTGACGGCCACGGCGGGCGTCGGGGTGGGCGTCCCCCCTGCCGCCGGGGGTGCCGAGCTATCATCGCCGCCGCAGCTTGCCAGCGCGACGACGGGAAGGAATATTGCAGCGATCATGCGGGATGAACGGAACATGCTGGGGGTCACTCCGGGCTTCACGGTTGCAGGCGATGGCATCGTCATCGGGGTCGACGAGGCCGGACGCGGGCCGCTCGCCGGGCCGGTGGTGGCCGCGGCGGTCGTGCTGGGGCGAGAGATACCTGCGGGGCTCGCTGATTCCAAGCGGCTTTCGCCCGCGCGCCGTGCGCGGGCCGAGGCGGCGATCCGCGCGCAGTGCTGCTGGGCGGTGGCGGTGGTCGAGCCTCTGGAGATCGACCGGCTCAACATCTTCATCGCGACGATGGAAGCGATGACCCGCGCGGTCGCTAACCTCACTGCGGCGCTGGGGGCGGGAGGTTGCGAGGTGCTGATCGATGGCAACCTCACCCCGGCAGGCCGCTGTCGCGACTGGCGCTGGCCCGCGCGGGCCATTGTGGGCGGGGACGGGATCGAACCGGCGATCTCCGCCGCCTCGATCATCGCCAAGGAATGGCGCGACCGGCTGATGGTGGAGGCCGCCGCCGCGCATCCGCATTACGGATGGGAGCGCAACAAGGGCTATGGCACCGCCGAGCATATCGAGGCGCTGCGCACTCACGGCCCGACCCCGTTCCACCGTCGAAGCTTTGCCCCCGTGGCCCAGTTGGCGCTGCTGTGATCGGAAAAATCGCGCCGGGCTGAGTCCTGAACGCCACACCCCGCATATCGAGTCCCGCTGGGTGGGCCGGACTCAACATCTTGTGCCGGTCCCGCTTCGTTCCGCGAGTTTTACGCGACGTTAACCATAATCCGCGCAAAATTAGCCGCTTGACGCGGACTCCTCAAAGACTCATGCCTGTGGATAAGTTGCAAGCACCAGCCAGCGGAGCGTCCCTCGTGAGCGTGATAGAAAAGACGAAGTTGCAGGCAAAAAGCGCTGAAAAAGCGCCGAAAACCGTGCCTGTGCTCGATCTGCCGCTGGGCTGCATCCTGCCCGGAGACTGCATCGCGGCGATGCGTTCGCTGCCCACCGCCAGCGTCGATCTCGTCTTCGCCGATCCGCCCTATAATCTCCAATTGGGCGGCGATCTCGCGCGGCCCGACGGCAGCCATGTCGACGCCGTCACCGACCATTGGGACCAGTTCGAGAGTTTCCGCGCTTACGACCAGTTCACCCGCGACTGGCTGACCGAGGCGCGGCGCGTCTTGAAGCCCGATGGCGCGCTGTGGGTGATCGGCAGCTATCACAACATCTTCCGCGTCGGCGCGATCCTGCAAGACCTGGGCTTCTGGATCCTGAATGACATCGTCTGGCGCAAGACCAATCCGATGCCCAATTTCAAGGGCACCCGCTTCACCAACGCGCATGAAACCCTGATCTGGGCGAGCATGGGCGAGAAGTCGCGTTACCACTTCAACTACCGCGCGATGAAGACCTTGAATGACGAGCTGCAGATGCGTTCGGACTGGGTGATGCCGATCTGCGCGGGCGGCGAGCGGCTCAAGGAAAACGGCAAGAAGGCCCACCCAACCCAGAAGCCCGAGGCGCTGCTCTACCGCGTGCTGCTGGCGACGACCGAGAAGGGCGACGTGGTGCTCGATCCGTTCTTCGGCACCGGCACCACTGGCGCGGTCGCCAAGCGGCTGGGCCGCGAATGGATCGGCTGCGAGCGCGAGGATTTCTACCGCGGCGTCGCCGAAAAGCGCATCGCCCGCGAATTGCCGCTCGATGAAAGCGCGCTCACCACGATGCAATCGGCCCGCACCGCGCCCAAGGTGGCGTTCGGGGCGGTGGTCGAAACCGGGCTGATCCCGCCCGGAACGCAGGTGTTCGACAAGAAGCGCCGCTGGATCGCGATCGTGCGCGCCGACGGCTCGCTGGAGTGCGACGGCAAGACCGGCTCGATCCACGGCCTCGGCAAGGACTTGCAGGGCGCACCGAGCTGCAATGGCTGGGCGTTCTGGCACTATGAGACCGCCGGAGATGTCCAGCCCATCGACGCCGCCCGGCAGCTGTATCTGCTCGCCAGCGAGGACTGAGGCTGGCCCTCAGCCCTTGATGAACGCCAGCAGATCGGCGTTGAGCACGTCCGCGTTCACTGTCAGCATGCCGTGCGAGAGGCCGGGATAGGTTTTCAGCGCACCGTTCGCGAGCAGCTTCACCGCCTTGTGGGCGGACGCAGCAATCGGCACCACCTGGTCGTCCTCGCCATGCATCACCAGCGTCGGCACGGTGATCGCCTTGAGGTCTTCGGTCTGATCGGTTTCCGAAAAGGCCTTGATCCCGTCATAATGCGCCTTCGTGCTGCCCATCATCCCTTGCCGCCACCAGTTCTGGATCATCCCTTCGTGCACGGTCGCGCCGGGGCGGTTGAAGCCGAAGAACGGGCCGGAGGGAACATCGCGGAAAAACTGCGCGCGGTTGCCCGCCAGTGCGCTGCGAAAATCGTCGAACACCGCCATCGGCGTGCCTTCGGGGTTCTCGGCAGTCTGCAGCATCAGCGGCGGGATGGCGGACACCAGCACCGCCTTCGCCACCCGGCCGGCCGGTTCGCCATGCCGCGCGACATAGCGCGCAACTTCGCCCCCGCCAGTCGAATGCCCGATGTGGACGGCATTGCGCAGGTCCAGCGCTTCGGCGACGGCGAAAGCATCGGCGGCGTAGTGATCCATGTCGTGGCCATGATCGACCTGTGCCGATCGCCCATGCCCGCGCCGGTCGTGCGCGACCACGCGAAACCCCCGGTCGAGGAAGAACAGCATCTGCGCGTCCCAATCGTCGGCGCTCAGCGGCCAGCCGTGGTGGAACATGATCGGCTGCGCGTCTTTCGGGCCCCAATCCTTGTAGAAGATGTCGACGCCATCGCTGGTGGTGACAAATGCCATGCTGTGTTCTCCTGCAGTGGGGACGGGCGGAGCTTATTCCGGGGAAAGCAATTCGCGCTTCGGGGGGCAGGTCGTCGGGGTGCCGTGCGTCATCAGCGGCGCTGCGCCGACTTCGCGGCTTTTTCGTGACGAGAGCCGCTGCGGGCCGCGTGATGCGATAGAGCGAGCCTTGGCGCGGGTCGAACCGCCTGTTTCCGGTGTTGCAGCCATTGCGCCCCTTGCGTGTCGGCGACTTTCGCCTAGGCAGCCTGCATGAGCCTCACCGTTTATTGCCACCCATTGACCCTCGTTTCCGGCCCGCAGGCGGTGGAGGGCGATGCGGTGCGGCTGGGCGGCTCGATGGCCTATGCGCGCGAGTTCGCGCTGGTGGTGCGGCGTGAGGGCGCCGTTGCCCAAAGGATCGTCACCACCGCATCGGGCTTTGAACAGGCGGTGGGGCAGTTGCCCGAGGACGTGCGCGTGGATGCCCGCCAGCAATGGGCCAACCTCGCCAAGGTTCACCCTCCTCTGCAACTCGGCACGCGCACCGTGCGGCTCGATCAGCCGCAGGTGATGGGCATCCTCAACGTCACGCCCGACAGCTTCTCCGATGGCGGGCAGCATGACGCGCTCGAGGCTGGTCGCGCCCATGCCGCCGCGATGATCGAGGCTGGCGCGGCGATCATCGACATCGGCGGGGAAAGCACCCGCCCCGGCGCGGCGGCGACATTCGAGGACGAGGAAATCCGCCGGGTTGTCCCCGCCGTGCAGTATTGCGCGACGATGGGCGCCGCGATCAGCGTCGACACCCGCCGCGCGGGCGTGCTCGAAGCCGCGCTGGCAGCGGGCGCGCATATGGCGAACGACGTGTCGGCGCTGCGCTATGACCCGCGCAGCATCGAGCTGGTGGCGGCAAGCGGCTGCCCGGTGGTGCTGATGCACGCGCCGGGCGCAGGTGAGGATCTGCACGCGGGCGGCAATTACGCCGATGCCGTCAGCGAGGTGTTCGATTTTCTCAAGGCGGCGCGGGCGCGCGCCATTGCCGCTGGGATCGCCGAGGAGCGCATCATCTGCGATCCCGGCATCGGCTTCGGCAAGTCGCTCGCCGAGAACCTTGCGCTGATCAATGCCCTGCCGCTGTTCCACGCGCTCGGCAGCCCTCTGCTACTAGGGGCGAGCCGCAAGCGGATGATCGGCGCGCTCTCCGCCGAGGAGCCTGCCGAGCGGCGGCTGGCCGGATCGCTGGCGCTGGCGATGAAGGCGATGGAGGCGGGCGTGCACATCCTGCGCGTCCATGACGTTGCCGAAACCGTACAGGCGCGCAACGTTTGGCGCGGATTGCGCGACGCGGCGCTCACCGATTTCAGCCAGCTTGCCGCGGATTGAGGCGGCGCGCGGCGCGCATTTCCTACGCGCGGCGGCTCCGCTATGCCGTGGGTGCGATGACTGGCATCGATGCGTTCAAGCCCACCCTGCAACGCCCGGTTCAGGCACCGCTTATTTTTTGAAATGGCAAAGTGTCAACTTCGTTTTTTCGGCACAAGCTGATGAAGATAAAAGAAAAGAAGCGTGGGACGCTGCTTGACACCCTGTCAACTTCGTCAACTTCCCTACAGCGCTTCGGAGGGCGCGGCATCTGGCGCGTGTTGAACTTTGTCGCGCATCTGTCATGCCGCGCGGCAACAACCCCGCCGAACACGAATCTCGAAGAAGGAACCTGTTGATGCGCCTGCAGCTGCTTGCCGCCACCACCCTTGCCGCAACCGGCCTCACTGCCGCGCCGCTGCTTGCCGATGATCACAGCGGGCAAGAGGATGCGCCCGTTGCCGTCACCATCGCCCCCGATCAGCTGCTCGCGCCTTATTACGACGCGCTGCGCAAGCGGGTGACGATGCCGAACGCCGGGCCGAATCCGGCGCTGGCACCCGCGACCACGCTCACCCGCATCGCCTTTGGCAGCTGCAACCACCAGTCCGCGCCGCAGCATATGTGGGCGCAGATTGCCGCGCAGAATCCGCAGCTGTTCCTGATGATCGGCGACAATGTCTATGGCGACAATGGCTGGGATGCCGATGCGGGGCTGGAGAGCTTGCGCAAGTCCTACGCGCTGCAGGCCTCGCACCCCGAATTCGCGGGCTTCCGCGCCAAATTCCCGATGATGGCGACCTGGGACGACCATGATTTCGGGCTCAATGATGCGGGCGCGAGCTTTCCGATGCGCCGCTGGGGCGAGGCGCTGTTCGAAAGCTTCTGGGGTTCCTCGGACACGGTGCGCGGGCGCGACGGGATCTATGACAGCTCGATCACCGGGCCGGAGGGCAAGCGGGTGCAGGTGATTCTGCTCGACACGCGATTCTTCCGCTCGGACCTCAAGCGCGCGGCGTGGAGCAAGGATCGCCCGCCGCTCGGCAGCTATGTGCCCGATGACAGCGCGGACAAGACGATCCTCGGCGCGGAGCAGTGGGCGTGGCTCAAGGCGGAGCTGGCCAAGCCTGCGGACCTGCGCATCGTGGTCTCCTCGACGCAGGTGATCACGCAGGCGCACCAGTTCGAGGGCTGGACCAACTTCCCGGCGGAGCGCGCGCGGCTGCTCGATGCGCTCGCGGCGCGCGAGGCGAGCGGGTTGGTGATCCTCAGCGGCGATCGTCACGCGGCGGGCATCTACAAGGCCGAGCACTCGGGCCAGACGATGTGGGAGCTGACCAGTTCCTCGCTCAACCTCGCCTTCGGCAACGACATCCAGCGCGCCACCGACCGCGAGCCTGACGCGGCGCGGGTGACGCCGTTTTTCCCGATCGAGAATTACGGGCTGGTCGATATCGACTGGAAAAAGCAGCGCCTGACGATGGTGCTCAAGGACAACAAGAGCGGAACGCTGGCCGAGCAAGCGTTCGGATGGTGAGGCGCTGGCCTTACGCCGCGTTGTCGATCCCGAGGTCTGAAAGCTTGCGATACAGCGTCGAGCGGCCGATGCCGAGCCTGCGCGCGACTTCGGTCATGCGGCCGCGGTAATGGCCGATGGCGAGGCGGATCACGTCGGCCTCGATCTCCTCCAGCGGGCGCAGGTTGCCGTCAGGGGTGTAGAGCATGATCCCCACGCCTTCGTGGCTTTTGGTGTGCGCAGGGCTGGTCTGTTCGCCCAGCAGTTCCGACAATTGCGGGAAGCTGTCGGCGGTCAGCGTGTCGCCCTCGCAATAGACCGCCGCGCGGAACAGCACCGATTGCAGCTGGCGGACATTGCCCGGCCAGTCATAGGCGGCGAGCAGCCCCAGCGCGCTGTCCGACACCGAGAGGTGGTTTAGACCGGGCTGTTCGCCGATACGGGCGAGGAAATGGCGGGTCAGCGCCGCAATATCGCCCGCCCGCTCGCGCAGGGGCGGCAGGACGATGCGGGTCGCACCAAGACGGCTGGCAAGCTCGGCCTCGAACTGGCCCGCTTCGACCATCCGGTCGAGCCCGACATTGCTGGTCACCAGCAGGCGGACATCGACGCGGAAGCCGTAGCTTGCGCCGACCGGACGGATGATCCCGCTCGCCAGCGCTTCGCCGAGGCGTTGCTGGAGCGCTGGCGTGAGGCGGTCGATCTCGTCGAGCACCAGCGTGCCGCCGTCGCAATGCTGGAACGCGCCGATCTGGCGGTCGAAGGCGCCGGGGAAGGCGCCGGATTCGTGGCCGAACAGCACCGAATCGATCGAACCCGGCGGTATCGAGGAGAGATTGACGATGCGCAGCGGTTCCTTGGCGCGCGGGGATGCGCCGTGCATCGCGCGCATCAGCATTTCCTTGCCGGTGCCGCTTTCGCCCTCGATCAGCACGTGGCCGTGGCCGCGCGCGGTCTTGGCCGCCTGCGCCAGCGCGGCGCGGAAGCCCGGCGCGGTGCCGATCATCGCGTCGAAATCGAGGCTGGCGGACATCTTCTCGGTCAGCGGCGCAAGCTCGTCGCGTTCGGTCTGGCGGGTGGTGGCGCTGCGCAACGCTTCCATCAGCCGGTCAGGCGAGACGGGTTTGACCAGATAGTCGCTGGCACCCGCGCGCATCGCTTCGACCGCGAGCAGCGGCGAGGCGCTGGTGGTCAGCATCAGGATCGGCAGGGCAGGGCGACGCAACTTCAATTCGGCGATCAGCGCGCAGGCATCATCGCCCGGCACCCACTGGTCGAGCAGGATCGCGCTGAGCTGCATTCCCTCGCGCGTGCCGAGCATCGCGATCGCGGTCTCGGCATCGGGCGCGACGAGGGTGCGCCACCCGTCACGCGCGGCGATGGCGGTGATCAGGCGCGACTGCGCAGGCTCGTCATCGATGACCATGACAACCCGCGCATCGGCCTGCGCTTCGGGGTGGCAATCCGTTTCTGCCATCAGTCCTGCCGCTCGCTCTTCCTCTGCCGGGACGGGAATCCCGCAATGAAACATCGGCGCAGCCTAGAGCGCGCGGGTAAAGACGGGATTAAGGCTGTGGCAGAGCAGTCCGGGCAAAACCGTCCCAAACTCTCACTAAAGGTGACTTGAGCAAGCCTTCAGCCTTCGATACGGGAGCGAGCAGGGGCATCTGCCCGAGTTTTGTCGGCAACCATCCGCGCGTTCGCGCATTGGACAGCCCAAGAGGAACCAAAGATCATGTCAGTTCACGATATGGAAAAGGCCCAAGCCACCTATGGCGGGTTCATGGCCACGCTCAAATGGACCGTTCCGGCGATCGCGCTGATCGCGTTTGTCGTCGTCGCGCTGATCGCCAGCTGAGCCGGCGTCCCGCGTGAAGATCGCTATCCTGAAAGAGCGCGCCCCGGGCGAGACGCGCGTTGCAGCCACGCCGGAAACGGTCAAGAAGTTCGCAGCCTTGGGCGTCGAGGTCGCGGTCGAGAAGGGCGCGGGCGCAACAGCCTCGGTCGATGATGCGGCTTTTGCCGAAGCGGGCGCGAGCCTCGGCACGGCGGCGGCAACGGTCAAGGATGCCGATATCGTGCTGGGCATTCAAGCGCCCGACGTGAAGCTGCTCAAGGGCGCAAAGCCGGGCGCGTGGGTCGCGGCGCTGTTCGATCCGTTCGGTCAGCGCGCGGTGGTCGATGCCTATGCAGCCGCCGGGCTTGAGGCGCTGAGCATGGAATTCATGCCCCGCATCACCCGCGCGCAATCGATGGACGTTTTGTCCTCGCAATCGAACCTTGCCGGTTACAAGGCGGTGCTGGCGGCGGCGGCCACCTATGGCCGGGCTTTCCCGATGATGATGACGGCTGCGGGCACAGTGCAGGCCGCGCGCGCTTTCATCATGGGCGTGGGCGTCGCGGGCTTGCAGGCGATCGCGACCGCACGGCGGCTGGGGGCGCAGGTCTCGGCGACCGACGTGCGATCGGCCACCAAGGAGCAGATCCAGTCGCTGGGCGCGAAGCCGATCTTCGTCGAGAATGTCGCCGGGATCGAAGGCGAGGGCTCTGGCGGCTATGCGACCGAAATGAGCGAGGAATACCAGAAGGCGCAGGCCGAACTGGTGAGCTCGCATATCGCCAAGCAGGACATCGTCATCACAACCGCCCTGATCCCGGGCCGCGCCGCGCCGCGCCTCATCTCAGATGCGCAGATCGCGACGATGAAGCCCGGCAGCGTGATCTTCGACTTGGCGGTGGCGCAGGGCGGCAATGTCGAAGGTTCCAAGCCGGACGAGGTCGTGGTCAGGCACGGCGTCTCGATCATCGGCTATTCGAACACCCCCGCGCACTTGCCCGCCGACGCCTCGGCGCTGTTTGCGAGGAACCACTACAACTTCCTCAGTGCGTTCTGGGACAAGGAAGCGCAGCGGCCCGTGCTCGACGATGAAATCGGCAATGCGATCCGGCTGACGCAGGGCGGGAAAGTGGTGAACGAGAGGCTGTTCGCGTGAGGGTCATCAGCTGGCTCATTCTTGGCGCGGTAATGCTGGTCGGGCTTGTGGTCGCGGCCTTTCAAGCGGGTTACGGGGTCGGCTCCGATATCGCCAAAAGCGAGAATGCCGAGCAGGTGGCGAAGTGATTGCCGTTCTGACAGAGCGCGCCTGATGGGCCTGATCAACGCCACCGTCTGGGACGTCGAGGACGCAGCGGAAGACCTTGCCTTTGCACTGGCGCAAGGCGAGAAAGTGCGCATAGCGTTCAAGCTGGTACGGGATTCGATCCTGTTCACTGATCGCCGCATCCTGATGATCGATATCCAAGGGTTGACCGGATCGAAGAAGCGGTTTCTGACCATCCCTTACCGCGCGATCACCACCTTCACGCTGGAGAGCGCGGGGCACTTCGATCTCGATACCGAACTCACCCTGACCGTGTCGGGCAGCGCACCGATTGCGTTCAACGTCAGCCGGGGCGCGGATGTGCCGGGGCTGGTGACGCTGCTGACCGAATATCTCGCGCCCGGAAAATAGATAGGCAAATAGGGGCAAATCATGGACTTCATCTCAATTCTCAGCATCTTCGTGCTGGCCTGCTTTGTGGGCTATTACGTTGTCTGGTCGGTGACCCCGGCGCTGCACACCCCGCTGATGGCGGTGACCAATGCGATCTCTTCGGTGATCATCGTCGGCGCGCTGATCGCGGCGGTCGAGGCGGCGAGCCCGGTTGCGAAGTATCTCGGCCTGTTCGGGGTGGTGCTGGCGAGCATCAACATTTTCGGCGGGTTCGCGGTGACGGAGCGGATGCTCGCGATGTACAAGAAGAAGGAGAAGTAAGTGATGGACTTCTCGCTTCTCGCCGCCGGTGCATCCGGCGCCGCGCATGGGGGCGCCACTCCTGCCTGGGCGATGCTCGCCTATCTCGCGAGCGGAGTGTTCTTCATCCTCGCGCTGCGCGGGCTGTCGAGCCCCGCAACCTCGCGCACCGGCAACCGCAACGGCATGATCGGCATGGCGCTGGCCGTGGGGACGACGCTGATCACCCACGACATCGCCAATATTGTCGAGATCCTGATCGCGGTCGGCATTGGCGGCGCAATCGGTGTGGTTGTCGCGCGGCGCATCGCGATGACCGCGATGCCGGAGCTAGTGGCGGGCTTCCACAGCCTTGTCGGCCTCGCCGCGGTGGTGGTGGGCTTTGGCGCGTGGCTCGATCCGCAGTCCTTCGGGATTGTCGATGCCGCCGGGCAGATCCTTCCCGTCAGCCGCATCGAACTGGGCCTCGGCATTGCCATCGGGGCGATCACCTTCTCGGGCTCGATCATCGCCTTCCTCAAGCTGTCGGGCCGGATGAGCGGTTCGCCGATCATGCTGCCGGGGCGGCACGTCATCAATCTCGGCACGCTCGCCGCGATCCTCGGGTTGATCGTGCTCTACACAGTCTCGCCTGAGGGCGGCGCGGGTGAGGGCTGGATGGTGATCGCGATTGCGGTGCTGGCCTTCATCATCGGCTTCCTGCTGATCATCCCGATCGGCGGCGCGGACATGCCGGTGGTCGTCTCGATGCTGAACAGCTATTCCGGCTGGGCGGCGGCGGCGATGGGCTTCACTCTAGCGAACACCGCGATGATCATCACCGGGGCGCTGGTCGGCTCCTCGGGCGCGATCCTCAGCTACATCATGTGCCGGGCGATGAACCGCAGCTTCATTTCGGTGATCGCGGGCGGGTTCGGCGGCGATGCGGGTGCGGGCGCAGCGGGCGGCGCGCGCGAGCAGCGGCCGTACAAGCAGGGCAGCGCGGAAGACGCCGCCTACATGCTCGAACAGGCCGAGAAGGTCATCATCATCCCCGGTTACGGCATGGCGGTCGCGCAGGCGCAGCACGCACTGCGCGAGATGGGCGACAAGTTGCGCGAGAAGGGCGTGGAGGTGAAATACGCGATCCACCCCGTCGCGGGCCGCATGCCCGGGCACATGAACGTGCTGCTCGCCGAAGCCAGCGTTCCCTATGACGAGGTGTTCGAGCTCGAAGACATCAACTCCGAATTCGCGCAGGCCGATGTCGCCTTCATCATCGGCGCGAACGACGTGGTGAACCCCGCCGCCAAGACCGACAAGTCATCGCCCATCTATGGCATGCCGGTGTTCGATGTCGACAAGGCCAAGCAGGTGTTCTTCATCAAGCGCTCGATGGGCGGCGTGGGTTATGCCGGTGTCGATAACGACGTGTTCTATATGAACCAGACCGTCATGCTGCTGGCCGACGCCAAGAAGATGGTCGAGGAAATCGTCAAGTCGCTGGACTAACCCGATGAAGAAGCTGTTGGTGTGGATTGTCGTGCTTGCCGGATTGGCGGGCGGTGCGCTGTTTTCGGGCCTCGCCGATCCGCTGGTCGAAATGCAGGTAAAGAGCGCGCTGACTCAGTCAGGTATCGGCGAGAAGCGCGCCGCGTGCATGGCCGAACGGATGGTCGACCGGCTCACCATCGGCCAGCTGTGGAAACTGCGACAGGGCATGGCCGTGCAGGAAGGCGAGCCCGAAGAGGGCTACGGCCTCGGCGAGCTGTTCAAGCGGCTCGACCGCGTCGATGATGGCGAGGCGGTCGCGGTGATGACCACCAGCGCGGGGCTGTGCGCGCTGGGGATCGGTTGAGCGCAGGCGGCTTGCAATTCCTCCCCCCAATGCGCCACACTGCGCAGCGGAGAGGGAGAACATCATGCACCGCATCGCACTGGCCGCCGCATTGCTGGCATCGGCATCATCACTGGCCGCCGAAACCCACCGCGTCGAAGCGGGCGAGGGGGCGGCCGCGCGGCTTCAGGAAGCGCTGATCCTCGCCGCCCCAGGCGATACCGTCGAACTCGGCGAAGGGCGGTTCACGCTGACCGATGGCCTCAGCCTCGACGTTGACGGGGTGACAGTGCGCGGCGCGGGGATGGACAACACCATCCTCGATTTCACCGGGCAGCAAGGCGCCGGAGAAGGCCTGCTGGTCACCTCCGACAACGTCACCTTGCGCGATTTCGCGGTCGAAAACCCCAAGGGTGACGGGATCAAGTCCAAGGGCGCGGACATGATTGTCTATTCCGGCATCCGCGTGACCTGGACCGGCGGGCCGCTTGCCACCAACGGCGCCTATGGCATTTATCCGGTCGAAAGCACCGGCGTGCTGGTGACGGGCTCGCTCGTCTCGGGCGCATCGGACGCGGGCATCTATGTGGGCCAGAGCCGCGACATCACGGTGCGCGGCAATGTCGTCGAATTGAACGTCGCCGGCATCGAGATCGAGAACAGCCGCAATGCACTGGTCGAAGGCAATGTCGCCACGCGCAACACCGGCGGCCTCCTGGTTTTCGACCTGCCGGGCCTGCCGGTGATGGGCGGCGGCAATGTGATCCTGCGCGGCAATGTGGTGGCCGATAATGAGACCCCCAACTTCGCGCCTCCCGGCAATATCGTCGCCAGCGTCCGGCGCGGCACGGGGGTGCTGGTGATGGCCAATGACGGGGTGCTGATCGAGGAGAACGCCTTCGAGAACAACCCGACCGCGCACGTCATGGTGATCGCCTATACGCAAGCCTTCGAGGATGCGCGCTATAACCCCTATGCCCGCAACGTGATCGTCGGCCCCAACGCCTTCGGGCGGGGTGGGGACGATCCGCAGCTTGATGGCAAGGAGGCGCTGCTCGAAGCCTTCGGCGGGGCTCTGCCGCCGGTGCTGTGGGACGGGATTGTCGAGGACGGCAACGGGCTGATGATCGCAGAAGGGGTAACCGGCTGGACGCTCAACCTGTCGAAACCCGGCCAGAGCCTTTCCGAAGCGCAGCCCGGGCCGCTGGAGCTGACCCCGCTCGAAAGCTGGCAGTTCCCGGAAGTGGGCGCGCCCGCAGCGCTGGAGGCGCGGCTGAAGTGAGGGCGGGGCTGGGCCTGCTCGCGCTCGCCTGCACGACGCTCGGCGCGGCGTTGTCGCAGGCCACGGTGCTCAAACCCGAGCCGGTCAATGACGCCGCAATCACCGGGGCAGCTTTCCCCAAGGCGCTGAGCGAATTTGCGTTCTTTCAGGACGGGCGCAGGCAGGATCCGGCGGCGCGGGTGCATCCCTACGCACTCAATACGCCGCTGTGGTCGGACGGGGCGGAGAAGCTGCGTTTCATCTACCTGCCCGAAGGCACGCGGCTGACCGCCGAGGGGGACGGCCTGCTGCAATTCCCGGTCGGCGCGGCGATCATCAAGACCTTTGCTTTCGGCGAGGGCGAGAACCGCCGCCTGATCGAAACCCGCCTGCTGCTCCACCGTGCCGAGGGATGGGTGGCGCTGCCCTATCGCTGGAATGCCGAGCAGACCGAGGCGACGCTGGCGGTGGCGGGCGGCAGGATCGATCTCAACACGCCCGCGGGCGAGGCGATCTCCTATGCCATCCCCAACAAGAACCAGTGCAAGTCCTGCCACGGCAAGGACGGCGCGGTGATCCCGATTGGCCCCAAGGCGCGCAATCTCTCCGGAGAATGGCTGGGGGAGATGGCCACGGCCGGCCTGCTCGATGCTGTGCCCGCCAAGGCCGACACGCTCCCCGATTGGAGCACGCCCGCCACCGGGCCCGCCGCGCCGCTCGCCCGCGCCTATCTCGATGTGAACTGCGCGCATTGTCACCAGCCGGGCGGGGGCGCGTCCAACTCCGGGCTCGACCTGCGCTGGGAGCAAGCCGATCCGCACGCCATCGGCATCATGAAACGCCCGGTCGCAGCGGGGCGCGGGGCTGGGGGACATGACTTTGCGATCCTGCCGGGGCAACCCGACAAGTCGATCCTCCTCTACCGGATGGAGAGCGCCGAACCGGGTATCGCCATGCCCGAACTCGGCAAGGCGAGCGTCGACCGCGATGGCGTCGCGGTGGTGCGGCGCTGGATTGCGGAGATGCGCACACAATGATGAAATGGATTGGGCGCGGCTTGCTCGCGCTTGTCGCACTGCTGGGGATCGCGTTCCTGCTGTTCCGCACGCCCGATACCGACGCGGCGGAAATGCGCGCCAAGTATGGCGGCGCGCCCTCGCAATTCGTGGAAATCGGCGATGGCGTCACCGTCCATCTGCGCGACGAGGGGCCCAAAGACGCGCCCGCGATCATCCTATTGCACGGCTCCAACGCCGATCTGCACACCTGGGAGCCTTGGGTGAAGGCGCTCAAGACCGAATACCGCGTGATCCGCTTCGATCAGGTCGGCCACGGCCTCACAGGGCCAGACCCGCGCGAGGATTACAGCCGCGCCAACTACGTCGCCGATATCAAGGAAGTCGCCGACAAGCTGGGCCTTGAACGCTTCATCGTCGGCGGCAATTCGATGGGAGGCAAGCACGCGCTGGCTTTCGCGGTGGCGCACCCGGATCGCGTCGCCGGGCTGGTGCTGGTCGACGGCAGCGGCGGGCCGATGCTCAAGACCAAAGCCGACAAGGAGCGCAAGGACAGCGGCGGCGGCAATATCGGCTTCCGGATCGCACGGATGCCGGGGATCAACCGCATCGCCGAACAGATCACCCCGCGATCGCTGATCGCGCAGAGCCTCGAACAGAGTGTGTCGGTGAAGGCGATCGTCACACCCGCGATGATCGACCGCTATTGGGAGCTGTTGCGCTATCCCGGCAATCGCCGCGCGACGCTGACGCGGTTTGCGCAGCCCTATGATCCGCTCACCGAAGCTGAGATCGCAGGCGTCAAGGCTCCCACGCTGATCCTGTGGGGCGAGGAAGACCGGCTGATCCCGGTCGCAGCCGGTGAATGGCTTGCGGGCGTCATGCCTAACGCTGATCTGAAGACCTATGCGAGGATTGGCCATCTGCCGCACGAGGAAGCAGTGACCGCGACACTGGCCGACCTCCAACCGTGGCTCGCTCAACACGCCCGACCGCCAATGCCGAGGTAACTGCGCGGCATTTTCCGTCCACACTGGACGAAAGGAACGCTTGCGCTTTACATCCGTTCGCAACTGCACACAGAATCGAAGGGCTTGGCTGTTGCGCAAACTCGGGATCATCGGCGGCATGAGCTGGGTGTCGACCGCGACCTATTACGATCACATCCAGCGCATCGTCCAAAGACGCGCCGCGCCGATGGCGAGTGCGCCGCTGCTCATCGAAAGCCTCGATTTCTGCCAGCTCTACGCCTTGAGCGAGGAACGCGACTGGCAGCGCGCGGCGAGCGTGCTGGTCGACAGTGCCAAGCGGCTCGAAGGGGCGGGGGCCGAAGCACTGATCATCGGTGCCAATTCGATGCACCGCCTGTATGATGACGTCGCCGCCGCAGTGAACATCCCGATCCTGCACATCGCCGAATATGTCGGGCTGGCGATGAAGCGCGCCGGGGTGTCCAGCGCCGCGCTGCTGGGCTCGCGCAACGTGATGACCGAAAGCTTCTATCGCAAGCGGCTGGTTGCGCATGGCATCGACCTGCTGGCCCCCAATCTTGCCTATGTCGAGATGCTCGACCGGATCATCTATGACGAGCTGATGGTCGGCAAGGTGACCCGCGAGGCCGAGCGCACGATGAAAACCATCATCACCAACACCGCGCGCGAGGGGGCCGGGTCGATCGTGCTGGCCTGCACCGAGCTCGATCTGGTGGTCGATATCGATGCCAATATCCTGCCGATCTTTGACAGCACGCGAATCCATTGCGAGGCCGCCGCTGACTGGATCCTCGAGCAAGAACTTGTGAATTGATCAACTGCTGGTCCGAAGCGACAGGCGCTTTGTCGCAATTGTACAAATCCGGGGGGTGATTCCCCAAACGATTGCACATAATACGGCGCTAGTTTCTGTCATCAGTTTGCTCAGGGCATGATCCGGGTCCTTCGGGTCGCACCGATTGGCCCTTGGGGCCGCTCTCCTTCCCCCCAACACCGGAGAGTGGCCCCATCATCGTTTCATCCCCCATTTGAACCTCTGGATTGTGACAGGTTGCCATCCTGTTCCGGTTGAGAAGCGCGGGCTCCTGCCGTAATCGCAGCCGCGTGATGTCCCGCGCACCCTTTGCCTCCGATCCGTACGCGCATGGCGGCCGCGAATGGGGCGATGCTCCGGCCAGCGGGCATCGCGGCCCGCGCAGCGAATTCCAGCGCGATCGTGACCGCATCATCCATTCGATGAGCTTCCGGCGGCTGAAATCCAAGACGCAGGTGTTCATCGCACCGGATGGCGATCATTACCGCACGCGCCTGACCCACAGCCTCGAAGTCGCGCAGATCGGGCGGGTGATTGCCCGCGCGCTGGGGCTCGACGAGGATCTGACCGAAGCGCTGTGCCTCGCGCATGATCTCGGCCACCCGCCGTTCGGCCATGCGGGGGAGGCCGCGTTGGGAGAAGCGATGCAGCGCCACGGCGGGTTCTGCCACAATGCACAGGCGCTGCGCACGGTGATGCGGATCGAATGTCCCTATCCCGATCATGACGGGCTGAACCTGACGTGGGATCTGCTCGAAGGCCTCGCCAAGCACAACGGCCCGGTGATCGCCCCCAACTGGGCGCTGGCCGAACTGGACGAAGCCTTCCCGCTGATGCTCGGCACCTGGCCTTCGCTGGAGGCACAGGTCGCGGCCGTGGCGGACGATATCGCCTATGACAACCACGATATCGACGATGGCCTGCGCGCCGGGTTCCTTGAACTTGACGACCTCTTGACCCTCGATTTCCTCGCAGACCAGTGGCGGACGGTCGAAAAACGCTTTCCCCATGCCCCGCGCGAGCGTCTGCTGCGCGAGATGATCCGGGACCAGATCGGCCTGATGGTGAACGATGTGCTGGCGCATACCGCTGCGCAGGTCGATGGCCTGCGCTCTGCCGCCGAGGTGCGCGAAGCCGGGCGCCAGCTCGCCGGTTTCTCTCCGGCGATGGCCGAGCAGGAACGGCGGCTCAAGAGGTTCATGTATGACCGGCTCTACTTTCACCCCGAACAGGTCGGCGCGGCCGAGCGCGCGCGCGATGTGGTGGTGCGGTTGTTCGCCGCCTATTCGCAGGATGCCAGCCTGATGCCCGCCGACTGGCAGGCCCGGCTGCCCGCGCAGGACCCGCAGCGTTCGCGGGTGATCGCCGATTTCATCGCCGGGATGAGCGATCGCTTTGCGATTCAGGCGGTCAGCGCGATCTACGGGACCAGTCCGCTGGGGCTCACCAATGTCTGATGGGCGGCAATCGCCCGGCCCGGCCCGCGTCGCGCTGGTCGGTGCGACCGGCCTGATCGGCCGCAAGGTGATCGGTGTCGCCAGTGCGGGGGATGAAGCGCGGATCGTCGGCGTTGCCCGGCGCGAGGTGGACCTGCCGCCGGGCGCGCGGATGGAAATGTTCGTCGCCGATCCCGACAAGTGGGGCGAGGTGTTCGAAGCGGTGAAACCGCGCGCGCTGATCTGTGCGCTGGGCACCACCTGGAAGAAGGCCGGTCGCGACGAAGCGGCGTTCCGCGCGGTCGATTACGATCTGGTGCTGGCGACCGCGCAGGCCGCGCACCGCGCCGGGGTGCCCAATATGGTGCTGGTCAGCGCAGCGGGGGCCGATGCACGCTCAAAGACGTTCTACATGAAGGTCAAGGGCGAGATCGAGGCGGCGGTCTCCAAGTTCGGGTTCAAGCGGCTCGATATCCTTCACCCCGGGCTGCTGCGCGGCGCACGGCAGGGCGACCTGCGCTTTGCCGAGAAGGCTGCGATCATTGCTGCCCCGCTGATCGATCCGCTGCTGTCGGGATCGTGGCAGCGGTATCGCTCGGTCGATTCGGCGCTGGTCGCCGAGGCCGCGCTGGGCCTCGCGCTGCGCCGCGCGGGCGGTCGCTTCACCCATGATAACGAGGCGATGCGCCGCGCCGCGCGCGAATGGCGCCGCGCGCACGACATGAGTGAGGTGGCATGATCGACTGGAGTGCGCTGTTCGGCACGGTCAACCTCCTCGCGCTGATCGCGTGGGCTGCGCTGATCTTTCTGCCGCGCTGGCCCCTGCTGCTGTCGGCGCTGCTCTATCTCGGGGTCGGGGTGCTGTGCCTGATCTATGCGGGCGGGCTGATCGGTGTGGTGAGCGGGCTGATCCCCAATCCCGACGGGGGTGGTGCGAACTTCAACTCGATTGCGGGCGTCCGGGCGATCTTCGCCAGCGATGCGGGGGTGACGATCGGGTGGACGCATTACCTCGCCTTCGATCTGTTCGTCGGGCTGTGGGTCGCCCGCGACGGCGACGCCAAGGACGTCTCGCGCGTGATTCAGGCCCCGGTCCTGGCGATGACATTGCTGGCGGGGCCGATTGGGCTCGGCCTCTGGTTGTTGCTGCGCGAACCCGCCGCACGCAGGCAGGGGCGGTTTCGCTAAAAACACGACTCGACGGCGGCAATGCTCTCGGCGTAACCCGGTGCCAAACGGGACATGCTGGGAGAGAGCACGGCCATGGCGCGTAACGCCTATCACGATCATTCGACCTTCGATGCGACCATGCATTTCTGGGCGCGCGAACGCCCCGATGGCCCGGCATTCGATGCGGGCGGGCGGGTGACGACCTATGCCGAGGCGGACCTGCTGACGCGGCAATTGATCGCGCTGCTGCAGGCGCGTGATATCGCGCCGGGAGACAGGATCGCGTGGCTGGGCAAGAACCGCGATATCTACTTCCTGCTCTACATCGCGGCGGCGCGGATGGGGGCGGTGATGGTGCCGATCGGTTGGCGGCTGGCCTCGCGCGAGATTGTCTATATCCTCACCGATACCGAGGCCAAGCTGCTGTTCGCCGACGCCGAGTTTGTCGACACCGCGCACCAGGTGGCGGGCGAGGTTTCGGCCAATCCCGAAGTGATCGAGGGTGAGGCGGCGCGGTTGGCGGCGCAAGGCTTCGAACCGGCCGATTACACCCCGCCCGGTCCGCACGATCCGGTGCTGCAACTCTACACCTCGGGCACAACCGGCAACCCCAAGGGGGCGATGCTGTCGAACAACAACCTGCTCGGCCTGCGCAATCCGGGGATCGCGGCGGGGATCGATTTCCAGTTCTACGAGCCCGGGGACTGCATGCTGGTGGCCATGCCCTGCGCGCATATCGGCGGGACGGGGCTGGTCAACATCGCGATTGCGAACGGGGTGCGTTCGCTGGTGCAGGCGGAGTTCACGCCCGTCGGCGTCATTGAAGCCATCGAGGCCGGGGCGACCCACATGTTCATCGTGCCCGCTGCCTTGCAAATGGTCGTCCAGCACCCGCGCGCGCCGACGACCGATTTCAGCAACCTCAAATACCTGATGTATGGTGCCGCGCCGATGCCATTGGAGCTGCTCAAGGAAGCGGTGCGGACCATGCCCACCACCAAGTTCCTGCAAGCCTACGGCATGACGGAAACCAGCGGCACGATCTCGGTGCTGCCGCCCGAGGATCACGTGCTCGAAGGCAATCAGCGGATGCGCTCGGCGGGCAAGGCGTCACCCGGCGTGGAAATCGAGGTGCGCGGACCGGACAATGTCGAGGTGCCGCGCGGCGACATCGGCGAGGTGTGCATCCGCTCGCCGTCGAACACCGCAGGCTACTGGAAGCTGCCCGAAGCGACCGCCAAGACCATCGACCCCGATGGCTGGCTGCACACGGGCGATGCGGGCATCATGGATAATGACGGCTACATCTACATCCAGGACCGCATCAAGGACATGATCATCTCCGGCGGCGAGAACGTCTATCCCGCCGAGGTCGAAAGCGCGATCTACGGCCACCCCGCCATTGCCGAGGTCGCGGTGATCGGCGTGCCGAGCGCCAAGTGGGGCGAGGAGGTCAAGGCCTGCGTCGTCGCCAAACCGGGTCACGAGGTTGACGCAGCAGACGTCATCGCCTGGACGCGCGAGCGCATCGCCGCCTTCAAGGTGCCCAAGAGCATCGACGTCATCCCGCTGATGCCGAGGAACGCCAGCGGCAAGATCCTGCGCCGCGAGCTGCGCGCGCCCTATTGGGAGGGCCAAGAAAGACAAGTGAGTTAGCGGCAAGTCTCCTGACGTGAAGCAGCACGCCCCTGCCACCCTGCGCAACCGCGAGCCGATTGCCGAGGTGCTCGCGCGCGAATTGCCTGCCGGGGGCACAGTGCTCGAAATCGCGGCAGGGACGGGCGAGCACGCGGTGTTCTTTGCCGAGGCGTTCCCCGCGCTTCATTGGCAGCCGAGCGATCCTTCGCCCGAGGCACTCGCCTCGATCGCGGCCTATCGGGCCGACTATTCCGGCAGCAATCTTGCCGCGCCGCTGCTGCTCGATGCGTCCATGCCGGAGACGTGGCCCGTCACCGAGGCTGACGCAATCGTGTGCATCAACATGGTGCATATCAGCCCGTGGGAGGCGACTATCGGCCTGTTTGCGGGGGCGGCGCGACTGCTTGCGGCGAGCGGAGGCCCATTGATCCTCTACGGACCCTATCTGGAAGCGGACGTGGAAACCGCGCCCTCGAACCTGGATTTCGACGCCAGTCTGAAGGCGCGCGATAGTCGCTGGGGGCTGCGCAATACAGCCGAGATCGACCGGCTGGCCGCGCGATACGCATTGGCCGACAGGGCGCGGTACGCCCTGCCGGCCAACAATATCATGCTCGTCTATCGCTAGGCTCAGTCGATCGCGCGCTCACCGGCGCGGCCCACCGACTGGATATCCTCGCCCACGCCTTCGACCGTGTTGCAGGCGGCGACCGCGAGCGAACCGGCAGCAAGAGCGATGGTCAACATAATGCGGGTCATGTTCGTTTCCTTTCGGTCAAATCTGGCCGCTAAATGCGCCAAGTCGATGAATGATCCCTGACCGAACGCAAAACGTCGCTCGCGCTGTGTGAACAGAGCCTAGATTTCTTCCTCCACTTCGCGCGATGCGGACTGAAGGTCTTCGCCCGCACCTTCCACGGTGTTGCAAGCCGCGGTCAGCAGCGTAGCCGGGACGAAAGCGAGAGCGAGCAAGAGGTTACGTGTGTTCATGTCGGCATACTCCTTTGAGAACATTGCAGGCCAACAAGCTCAACCGGTGGCAGAAGGTTCATCTTCGGCGGCAGTCTGCACATTTAATCGGGCGAGTTGCCGTTCCCGCCATGCAATCAGCACGCCTGCGCCGATGATCAGCGGTGCACCGAGCCACAGGGTCGCCGGGGCGGCATTGCCGAATACCGTATAGCCATAGAACGTGGCCCACAGCAGCGCGGTGTAGTCCATCAACAGGATCACCGCCGCCGATCCGAACCGCAGCGAAGTGGTCAGCAGGATTTGCGCCAGCGCGCCGGTCACAGCCATCGCGAAGATAATGGCGAATGTCTCGGCATCGTGCGGCGCGGACACGAAGGGCAGGCCCAGCGCTGCCACCGGGGTGCTGAGCGCGGCAAACCAGAACACAATGCTCCACGGATGTTCGGTCTTGTTGAGATCCTGAATGTGGAAGCTGATCATCGCCACCATGAAAGGGGCGATCAGGCCTACGGCAAGCCCGGCCAGCGTCACCTCGCCGCCGCCGAGCCCCGGCAGCATCACCGCCGCCACCCCGGCAAACCCGATCGCCACCGCGCTCCAGCGGTAGGGGCCGATGCGCTCGCCGAACATCGCCATCGCGATCAGCACCGCGAACACCGGCGCGGTGAAGCCGAGCGTGGTCGCTTCGGCCAGCGGCAGCAGCAGCACCGCGCCGAACGTGAACACCAGTCCGGCAATTCCCATTGCCGTGCGCACGCCGTGGTCGCGCAGGCGCGCGGTGCGCAGCAGCGCGATCCGGCCCGCCAGCACCAGCCCGCCGCCGACTAGCATGGTCGCGGTCGCCTGCCGCCAGAAGATCAATTCGATCAGATGCACGCCGCGTGTCCCCGCGAGCTTCACCAGCATCGCCATTGTCGCGAGCGTGAGCGCGGTCAGCAGCCGGAGGCCAAGCGCCAGCAGCGGGCGGGGGCGGGCGATCGAGCCATCCATCGACTGCGGGCTTGGAACAGGCGCAGGGATTGCGCAAGCGCCCGCGCCGCCTACATCACCGGGCGATGGAACTTCTCGCCCGTTACGAATTGCTCAGCGACGCTGCACATCTGGCCGTGATCGGCGCGCTGCTTTGGGCGATTGCCGGTTTTGCGGTCGTGATGGAGCGACGGCGCGCGCGATACCGTGACGTGTCGCAGCTCGAACGCGTCGGCTGGGTGCCGTGGACAGGGCTGTTTCTGGCTGCCGCGATGATCGGCGGCGGGCTGCTGGCGATGGGCCTGCCGGCGGTGATCGGAGGGCTTTAGGCGGACGAGCGCTAAGCGCCACTTTTCTGCGCCGCAAAGGCTCGCTTGATCGCGGGCCACCAGCTGAACCATGTTTCCGTGACGATAAGCGGGCCTGCGACACTCAGCCATTCGCGCGTCGTGTCGCGCACTTCCTTGCTCTCGATGAAGGGGAACAGCTCACTCTGAAACTGGCCCATGATTCGCACCCAGACAAAGGCCATCGCCAAAGCGTACCCACGCACGACGAAACGCTGATGGTTGGTGAAATCACGCCGCCGCGCACATTGCCATGCAGCCACGGAGAAGACGAACCACAAGGATCCGAACAAAGTCAGCGGGACGTGCGAACCTTCGTACTTGATCGTTATCGCCAGATAGATCGCGGTCAGTCCGCCGATCATGGCGCCGATCAAATAGACCTGCCCGGCTCTGCGATGCAGCTTCGGCCAGCGCAGTCGCACGCGGCGGCTGAATTGCAGCGGCGCGATGAACAGCAGCGGCACGGCGGCGATGAAATGCGCAAACCGCCAGTTCACCCGCTCCGGCCACGCATCGGTTTGCTTGCCCTCGGCGTAGAAGGCGTAGCTCAGCGTATCGGCGAGATAATAGACGCTCGCACCGACCAGGGCGATCCAGAACAGCCACTTGAGCGGCTTTGGCGGCAGGTTGGCTGTTGTCCCCACGCAGGGAGTGTCGCGAGCACCGCTCGCCAAGTCAATCCGCGATCGAAGGCAGGCTTTCGGCACCGAACCCGAAGGGTTCGCAAGCTCGAACGCGCGCCGCGGCTTATGCCGCGGAAGCGGAGCTGGCCATCGGCCTACCCAAGGCGGACGGACGTCCGCCACCCGGCGTTTGAGGGTGCCTGCCTTACAGGCAGGCTTCCAGATACGCCTGATCGAAGCCGAATTGCCGCGCCTTTTCCAGCGTATAGGGGCGCAGGCCCGAGCTGCGGAATTCGCCGAGGATCTTCCCGTCGTCGGTCTCGTCGAGATATTCGAACTTGAACAGCGTCTGGGTGACGATCACGTCGCCTTCCATCCCGATCACCTCGGTGATCTCGGTGGTGCGGCGCGAACCGTCGCGCAGGCGCTTAACCTGCACGATCAGGTCGACGGATTCGGCGATCTGGCGGCTGATGGCTTCCTTGGGGATCTTGATGTCGCCCATCAGGATCATGTTCTCCATACGGCCAAGGCATTCGCGCGGGGAGTTGGCGTGGAGCGTACACATCGAACCGTCGTGGCCGGTGTTCATCGCCGCGAGCAGATCGAAACACTCCGCGCCGCGAATTTCGCCCAGGATGATACGGTCAGGACGCATACGCAGCGCGTTCTTCACAAGGTCGCCGATGGTGATCGCGCCTTGCCCTTCAAGGTTCGGCGGGCGGGTTTCGAGCGGCAGCCAGTGCGGCTGCTGCAGGCGAAGTTCCGCCGCGTCTTCGATGGTCAGCACGCGCTCGCCCGGGTCGATCATCTTGGAGAGGGCGTTGAGCATGGTCGTCTTGCCCGAACCCGTACCGCCCGAGATGACGATGTTCATCCGGCACGCGCCCGCGATCTTCAGCGCGGTGCACATCTTGTCCGACATCGAACCGAAGTCGCGCAGCATGTCCAATGTGATCGGCTTTTCGGAGAATTTACGAATCGAGATCGCGGTGCCGCGCAGCGAGAGCGGCGGCACGATCACGTTCACACGCGAGCCGTCCTTGAGACGGGCGTCGGCGAGCGGCGTGGTCTGGTCTACACGGCGGCCGACCTGGTTCACGATGCGCTGCGCGATCTGGAACAGGTGCTGTTCGTCGCGGAAGCGGATCCCGGCGAGCTGCAGCTTGCCCTTCTTTTCGATGTAGGTCTGGTCCGGGCCGTTCACCATGATGTCGGACACGTCAGGGTCGTTGAGCAGTTCTTCGAGCGGGCCGAAGCCGAGCAGCTCGTCGATCAGCACCTTTTCCAGCGCGAACTGTTCGCGGCGGTTGAGCGTGACCTTGAGCTCGGCCAGCACTTCCATGATGATCGGGCGGAATTCCTCGGCGAGCTCTTCCTTCGACAGCGTGGCCGCCGCTTCAGGGTCGACGCGTTCGAGCAGGCGCGGGAGCACCTGTTCCTTGATCTTGTGGACGCTGGCTTCAAAGCCGCCGACTTCGGAATTGGCTTCGTTGGCGCCGCTCATGCGCTCGTTGAGGCGGTCCATCGCCTCGGCGCTGGAAGCCGGCCGGCTGGGCGCAGGCGAGGGGACGGGCGCGGGCGTTGCGGGCACAGCTTCGCCAGGGATCGGCGGGAATTGCTCGCCGCCGCGCGGTGCCGCTGCCGGGCCCGCGCCGGTCTTCATCGGACGGGCAACACCAAAGGCCGGTCGTCCGCCGGGCTTGACCCCGCCTACGTTGCCCTTCTTGCCGAATGCGCTCATTCCCAGCCCCCAAGGCTTTGTTTGACACTGTGTTTGTCGCCCCGTTCATAAGAAGGGGGCGTCTCGAAGAATGGTGAATAGAAAGGAAAGGTTGTTTTTTTCCTAAGCGCATCGCCGAAAGCGCATTGATCGAGGGGCTTGCCGTTCGTTCGCTTGCGATTAGAGCGGTGGGCACAGGCCGGAAGGGACAGGCAGAGAATGTGCGGCATTATCGGGATCGTGGGCTCCTCCAGCGTGGCCGACCGGCTGGTCGACGGGCTGAAGCGCATGGAATACCGCGGCTATGACAGCGCCGGGCTCTGCACGCTCCACGATGGCGTGCTGGTGCGGCGCCGGGCGGAGGGTAAGCTTCTCAATCTGGTCGGCGTGCTCGAGGCCGACCCCGCGCCGGGCACGGTCGGGATCGCGCACACGCGCTGGGCAACCCACGGTGCGCCCACCGCCGCCAACGCGCACCCGCACGCCACGGGCGAAGTCGCACTGGTCCACAATGGCATCATCGAGAACTTCAAGGAGCTGCGCGCGGAACTCGCCGCCAAGGGCCGGGTCTTCGAAAGCGAGACCGATAGCGAGGTGGTCGCCCACCTGATCTCTGCCGAAGTCGAAGGCGGTGCCGATCCGGTCGCCGCTGTGCGCGTCGTGCTGCCGCGGCTGCGGGGCGCGTTCTCGCTCGCTATCGCATTTCGCCAGCATCCCGGTCTGCTGATCGGTGCGCGGCTCGGCTCGCCGCTGGTGGTGGGCTATGGCCCCGAAGGTGAAGGCGCCGAGAGGTATCTCGGATCGGACGCGCTCGCGCTCGCGCCGCTAACCCAGCGCATCACCTATCTGGAAGAGGGCGACTGGGTGGTCATCACCCGCAACAGCGCGCAAATCCACGATGCGGCGGGCAATCCGGTCACGCGTCCCATCCAGGCGTCGGGCGCGTCGGCGGCGGCGGTGGAGAAGGGCAATTATCGCCACTTCATGCAGAAGGAGATCTTCGAACAGCCGACAGTGGTGGCGCAAACGCTGGGGAGCTACCTGCGCCGCGACAGCAATTCGGTCGCCCTGCCGCAGTTCGATTTTGACCTGTCGAGCATCCGCCGTCTGACCATCGTCGCTTGCGGCACCAGCTTCTATGCGGGGATGGTGGCGAAATACTGGTTCGAGCAGTTCGCCCGCGTCCCTGTCGATATCGATGTCGCCTCGGAGTTCCGGTATCGCGAGCCGGTGCTGGAAGACGGCGGCCTGGCGCTGTTCATCTCGCAGAGCGGGGAGACCGCCGACACGCTCGCCGCGCTCCGGCATTGCAAAGCCGAAGGTCAGACCATCGCGGTGGTGGTCAACGTGCCGACCAGCACCATGGCGCGCGAGGCCGATCTGCTGCTGCCCACCCACGCCGGCCCGGAAATCGGGGTCGCCTCGACCAAGGCATTCACCTGCCAGCTGGCCGTGCTCGCGGCGCTGGCGGCGCATATGGCGGTGACGAAGGGCCGCCTCACCCGCGAGGAGGAGGCCGAGATCGTGCGCCACCTGCTCGAAGCACCCGCCGCGCTCAACGCCGCGCTGAACCATGACGACGATATTGCCGCCATGGCGCACCTCATCGCCCCGGCGCGCGACGTGCTGTACCTCGGGCGCGGGCAAGACTATCCGCTGGCGATGGAGGGCGCCTTGAAGCTCAAGGAAATCAGCTACATCCATGCCGAAGGCTATGCCGCCGGCGAAATGAAGCACGGGCCCATCGCCTTGATCGACGACAAGGTGCCGGTGGTGGTGATCGCGCCGTCCGGCCCGCTGTTCGAAAAGACCGTCTCCAACATGGAAGAGGTGCGCGCGCGCGGCGGACAGGTGGTGCTGATTTCCGACGCCACTGGGCTCGCGCACGCCGGAGAGGGGTGCATCGCGACCATCGAAATGCCGGTTGTCCACCCGCTGATCGCGCCGCTGGTCTATGCCATCCCGGTGCAATTGCTGGCCTATCATGTGGCCGTGGTGAAGGGCACCGACGTCGATCAGCCGCGCAATTTGGCCAAATCGGTGACGGTCGAATAGTGATTGTTAACCTTACCGGTAACCGCGGATTTAACCTTGTATTTCTGGGCAAATTTGCGGTCCTTTACCGCACTCTAACCTTTGCTCCCTAATCGCGGGAGGGTGACCGAACCAACCGTTCCGCCTGAACCGGCAGCGCCGGCCCATCTTCCCGCATCCGCAGTCCTGGGACTGTCGGAACAGGGCGATATGGATTGGGTGGGTCTGCGCGCCGTGCAGTATTCGGCGATCTCCACGGTCTCGTTCTACCGTTTCTTCGCCCATGCAGTGTTCGCTCTGTTCGTCGCTCAGATTTACGCAGATTCTGTGGGTTTTGTCGGCATCGCGCTGTGGATGGCAGTGCTCGCTATTGTGCACTATCGGGGGTACCGGTTCGACCGGACGCTCGCCGACGTCAGGCGGCGCCGCATTAGCCGCGACGATGCGCAGCATCAGGCGCTCACCGCCGCCCAGTCAGGCATCGTCTGGGGCACCGCAGTCGCAGTCTTCCCGTTCTTCGGCACGCCGGGCGAGCTGATCGCAATGCTGATGATTGTCGCGATAATGATATCGGGCTCGGTGTTCTTCTCGACCGTCGCGCCGCTCGGGATCGTCGCGTTCAGCGTGACGATTGGTGCCGGAGCGATCCTCCATCTTGCCATTACCGGGCAATGGATTGCCGCGACGGCGGTGCTGTTGTTTATCATGCTCGCAATCCTTGGCACGATCGAGATCGGCCGCACCTATCTCGCCGCGCGGATCGCGGAAACGCGCGTGGCGGAAAAGGATCAGGTGGTCTCGCTGCTGCTGCGCGAATTCGAGGAAAACGAGGCCGACTGGCTGTGGGAAATCGACCCGTCGCGCCGCTTGCGCGCCGTGTCGCCGCGGTTCGCCTTTGCGCTCGGCCGGGCGCAATCGGCCATCGAAGGGCGTCCGCTGCTGGAAATGATCGCCGGGCGCAACTGGGAAAGCGGCAAGTTTCCCGCCAGCCTTCACGACCTTGCCGAACGGCTGAAGAACCGCGAGAACTTCTCCAATCTGCTCGTGCAGGTCTCGATCCTGGGCGAGGAAAAATGGTGGGAGCTTTCGGGCACGCCGATGCGTGACGAACGCGGCCAGTTTACCGGTTTTCGCGGGGTCGGTTCGGATGTGACCGAACAGCGCAACTCGTCCGAGAAGATCGCCTATCTCGCGCGCTATGACACGCTGACGCAGTTGCCCAACCGACTGCAGGTGAACGAAACACTGGCCGATGCGCTGCGCTATGCCAACCAGTGGCGATCGACCTGCGCGTTGCTGATGGTTGATCTCGACCGGTTCAAGGCGGTCAATGATTCGCTCGGGCACATGACCGGCGACAAGCTGCTGGCGCAGGTTTCGGCGCGGCTCAATTCGCTGATTGAAGAAGGGCAGCTGTGCGGCCGATTGGGCGGTGATGAGTTCGCGATCGTGCTGCGCGATGTCGATTCCGCGGCGCAGGTCCGCGATGTCGCCCGCCGCGTGATCGAGCGCCTGACCGAACCCTATCAGGTTGATCATCACACGCTGTATGTCGGCGCCAGCGTCGGATCGGCGGAAGGCCCGCGTGACGGCAACAGCGTCGAGGAACTGATGCGCAATGCCGACCTTGCGCTGTACCGGGCCAAGGACATGGGCGGCGGCGAGCATTGCCGTTTCGAACCGGTACTCCACGCCTCGGCCGAAGAACGCCGGCAGCTCGAAGTCGCGCTGCGCAAGGCGCTCGATCGCGACGAGATGCTGCTCCACTATCAGCCCGTGGTTGATGCCCGCAGCGAGAATGTCGTCAGCTTCGAGGCGCTGGTGCGCTGGAACAGCGCCGATCACGGGTTTGTCAGCCCCGGCAAGTTCATCCCGCTGGCAGAAGACACCCGCCTGATCGTGCCGATCGGCAAGTGGGTGCTGCGCAAGGCTTGCCAGGAAGCGCGGCGCTGGCCCGATCACGTCAAGGTCAACGTCAACGTCTCGCCCGAGCAGCTGCTTGAACCCGACTTCCACGAGGATGTTGTCCACGTTCTGGCGTCGACCGGATTGCGGCCCGAACGGCTCGAGGTGGAAGTGACCGAAAGCATCTTCCTGCGCGATGCCAGCGTGGCGCGCAATGCGCTCGAACAGGTGATGGCGCTGGGCTGTTCGGTGGCGCTCGACGATTTCGGAACGGGCTATTCCTCGCTCGGATACCTGCGCAAGCTGCGGTTCTCGACCATCAAGGTCGATCGCACCTTCGTGCAAGGTGCGGCGCAGGGCGCGGCAGAGAGCCTCGCGATCATCAACGCGGTGGTGGCGATGGCCAAGAGCCTCAACATGTCGACCACGGCAGAAGGCGTGGAAACCGCCGACGAGGCCGAACTGATCCGCAACCTCGGCTGCGACAAGATCCAGGGCTTCTACTTCGGGCGCCCGATGACGGCTGAGGATGCCCGCGCGCTGTTTGTGGCGCTGCGCGAAAAGCGCGCCTGAGCAGCGATCAGGCGGTGGCGAAGGCGGCGAGGATGCCTTCGAACAGGCGTCGCCCGTCCGCACCGCCGAGGCCCGATACCGCTGCCGGCTCGATCGCCCGTTCGGGGTGCGGCATCATCCCCAGCACCCGGCCATTGGCGCTGAGCACGCCCGCAATATCGCGCGCCGAGCCATTGACCGCCTCGGTGTAACGGAACGCAACGCGCCCCTCGCCCTCAAGCCTGGCAAGCGTTTCGGCGTCGGCATAGTAATTGCCGTCATGATGCGCGACGGGGATGCGGATGTGCTCGCCCTGTCCGTATGCGGACGTGAAGGGCGAGGCGGTGTTTGCAACGCTCAGCCCCACCGTGCGGCAGACGAACCGCTGGCCGGCATTGCGCAGCAGCGCGCCGGGCAGCAAGCGCGCCTCGGTCAGCACCTGAAAGCCGTTGCATACGCCCAGCACCGGAACGCCGCGCCCGGCGGCCGCGATCACCGCGCGCATGATCGGACTGGTCGCCGCCATCGCGCCGGAACGCAGGTAGTCGCCATAGGAAAAGCCGCCGGGCAGCGCGATCAGATCAAGGCCGGGGGGCAGATCCGCATCGCCGTGCCATACGCGGATTGCGGGTTGGCCCGACACCGCTTCGAGCGCCACCGCCATGTCGCGGTCGCAATTCGATCCGGGGAAGGTGACGACAGCGGCGCGCAAGCCCATCACTGCGCCCCTTCGGTCTCGATCGTGAAGCTTTCGATCACGGTGTTGGCGAGCAGCTTCTCGCACATCGCGCTGATGGTCGCGCGATCGGTACCATCGGCCACGTCGAGTTCGATCAACCGGCCCACGCGCACATCTTCGACCCCTGCAAAGCCCAGACCTTCGAGCGCGTGGTGCACCGCGCGCCCCTGCGGATCGAGGACACCGGGCTTGAGACGGACAAGGACGCGCACTTGCATGGAGATCGGCTCCGTTCTCGCGCGCGCACCGGAAGCGGGCGCGGCGGCGTTGATGTGGCGCCGCTATAGCGCGGTGCGCCCTGCGCGCAATCGCACTGATGGCGCTTCTGCACCGCCGGACGAGCGCCGCGATGGTCACAATTCAGTCAGGAAACTCGAAAAGTTGTAACCTTATTGCAACAACCCCGCGCAGATTGCGGCAAATCGGCCACTTTCTCCCGATAATCGCGCCGCCGAATCTCGCGCGAATCGCGCAAAACTGCCACCCGCGCGTTCACACCCGTTCACTTTGTCGTCTCCATCAGGGGGGTTGTTCGATGTCTCACCGCTTTACTGCCATTCGCGCTGCATGGGCCGGTTCCACCGTTCTTGCCGCCGCCGCCTTCGGCTTTGCCGCACCTGCCGCCGCGCAGGACACCACCGCCGCGGATGATGCCGGCCAGCTCACCACCATCATCGTCACCGCCAACCGCCGCGAGGAAAACCTCCAGGACGTGCCGGTGTCCGCCGATATTCTGGATCAGGAGCGCGTCGGCGCGATCTTCAGCGGTGCGGGTGACATCACCGCGCTGGCGGGCACGGCGCCCGGCCTCAATGTCGAAAGCTCGAACGGCCGCGTCGCCCCGCGCTTCTACATCCGCGGCCTCGGCAACACCGATTTCGACCTTGCCGCCTCGCAGCCGGTTTCGGTGCTGCTCGACGACGTCGTGCTCGAGAACGTGACGCTCAAGAGCTTCCCGATCTTCGATGTCGAGCGAGTCGAAGTGCTGCGCGGCCCGCAGGGCACGCTGTTCGGCCGCAACACCCCGGCGGGGATCGTCAAGATCGAATCCGTGAAGCCCAGCCACGACACCACCGCTGCGGCATCGCTGTCGTTCGCCAGCCTCGATACCTTGTCGCTGAGCGGCGCGGTGGGCGGTTCGATCGCCAAGGACACGCTGGCGTTCCGCGTTGCGGCGCAGTTGCAGACCCGCGGCGACTGGATCGACAACGGCTTCACCGGCGATGAAAACTCGCTCGGCGGGTTCACCGATGTCGCCGTGCGCGGCCAGCTGCTGTTCACCCCGTCCGACCGCGCGAGCGTGCTGGCGGCGGTCAATTTCCGCGACCTCCAAGGTTCCTCGACCTTCTTCCGCGCCAACGTGCTCGGCCCGACGACCGCTCAGCCGAACAACACCAACGACCTCAACGACAATTATGACCGCAATACCGTGTTCTATGACGCGGGTGGCGGTAACGAAGCCAACTACCAGCAGTTCGGCGCGACGCTGACGGCGGCGTACGAGTTCGACGGCGCGACGCTGACCTCGATCACCAGCCACTGGACCAGCGAAGGTTCGAGCCGCGGCGATATCGACGGCGGCTTCGGTGCGGTATTCCTGCCGGGCGGCGGTGGGCCGGGCCTGATTCCGTTCCCGTCCGACACGCAGGATGCGATCGATCTGAAGCAGACGACACAGGAAATCCGCCTCGCTTCGACGGGTGAAGGCCCGCTGACCTGGCAGGTCGGCGGCTTCTACTTCGACAGCGATTTCGACGTCACCACGGTCGGCTTCACCTTCCCGCCGCCGGTCACTGTCAACCACACCAACGAAGCCTGGGCGGTGTTCGGTCAGGTCGGCTATCAGCTGACCGAGACGCTGCGCGCCACCGGCGGCCTGCGCTATACCGACGACCAGAAGGACTTCTTCGTCCGTTCGGGCGCTGCACCGCAGCCGGTGAGCGTGCAGGATGACCAGATCGACTGGGATCTCAGCCTGTTTGCCGACCTGTCCGAAGACGCCAGCGTCTATGCCAAGGTCGCCAATTCGTTCCGCGGGCCGACCATCCAGGGCCGCGACGTGGCGTTCTTCTCGGCACCTTCGGTCGCGCAGTCGGAGAACATCACCTCCTACGAAGTCGGCTTCAAGAGCGAGCTGGCTGACCGCAAGGTGCGTCTGAACGGTGCGGTGTACTACTATACCGTCGAAGATCCGCAGTTCACGGCGGTCGGCGGCGCGGGCAACTTCGTGCAGCTGATCAATGCCGACAAGGGCGAGGCTTGGGGCGTCGAGTTCGACAGTGCCTTCCAGATCACGCCTGAGTTCCTGATTACGCTAGGTGTGGCCTATAACAACACCGAGATTCAGGACCCTGGGCTGGAAGTCGGTGGTTGCCGACAGTGCACGATTACCGATCCGTTCCGTTCGGTTACGAATCCTGATGGGAGCATCAGCCGCTTTGCCTCGATCAACGGCAACCCGTTCCCCAACGCGCCCGAGTGGAGCGGGGACTTCACCGCACGTTACGCCGTCCCGGTGGGCGACAGCGGCGAATTCTTCATCTTCACCGACTGGACCTACCTCGGCGAAACCAACTTCCTGCTCTACGAAAGCGAGGAGTTCAACGCCGGCAGCCGGTTCGAAGGCGGTCTCAAGATCGGCTATTCGGGCGGCGACGGGCAGTATGAAATCGCTGCCTTCGCGCGCAACATCACCGACGAGGACAATGTGCTCGGCGTGATCGACTTCAACAACAACACCGCTTTCGTGAACGATCCGCGCATCATCGGCGCGATGTTCAGCGTCAAGTACTGAGGGGGAGCCCGCCGCGAGGCGGGCACACCATTAGCGAAAAGCCGGCAGGGGGCGACCTGCCGGCTTTTCTGTTTCTGCGATCAGCGTCTTGGTCAGCGCGACCGTCGGCAGCCTACTTTTTGGCCGTCGGCGTGCCGCGCAAGCGGCTGCGCGCGTGGCTGAGGTCGAACACCTCGCCCGGCCCGGTATCCTCGCCATTCAAGAGCCCGAGGCGGCGGGCGACTTCGCGGTAAGCTTCTTCCTCGCCGCCGAGATCGCGGCGGAAGCGGTCCTTGTCGAGCTTTTCGCCGGTTGCCATGTCCCACAGGCGGCAGCCGTCCGGGCTGATCTCGTCGGCGAGGATCACGCGGCTGTAATCGCCATCGTAGAGCCGCCCGAATTCGAGCTTGAAGTCGACAAGGCGGATATCGATCGCGGCGAACATCCCGCACATGAAATCATTGATGCGGATCGCCATCGAGGAAATGTCGTGCATCTCCTCGTTCGAAGCCCAGTTGAAGCAGGCGATGTGCTCCTCGGCCACCAGCGGATCGCCCAGCGTGTCGTCCTTGTAGTAATATTCGATCAGCGTGTGCGGCAGCGGCTCGCCTTCCTCGATCCCGAGGCGCTTGGAGATCGAACCGGCCGCGACATTGCGCACCACCACTTCCAAGGGAATGATGTCGACCTGCCGGATCAGCTGCTCGCGCATGTTAAGGCGGCGGATGAAGTGCGTGGGGATGCCGATATGCGCCAGCCGCGTGAACACGTGTTCGCTGATGCGGTTGTTGATCACGCCCTTGCCGTTGATCGTGCCTTTTTTCTCGGCGTTGAAGGCGGTCGCATCATCCTTGAAATACTGGATGAGCGTGCCCGGCTCGGGCCCTTCGTAAAGGATCTTGGCCTTGCCTTCGTAAATCTTGGTGCGGCGGGACATCGGCAGTTTCCCTCTGGGCGAATGGCCCTGTTCAGCGAATGGTGCCCGAGGGCGGATTTGAACCACCGACACGCGGATTTTCAATCCGCTGCTCTACCCCTGAGCTACTCGGGCATTCGCTGCGAGCGACGGGCTTTGGCGGCCCGGCGAGCAAATGAGAGCGGCCCTATGGCGAAGGCGGCGGGGGTTGGCAAGGGGTTTGTGGCGGGTTTATGCCCTCTTTCAAGCCTCATCGCGCCAGTCATTGCGCGCCAGTTCCTCAGGGTCGGCGGGCGGGCCGGGAACGGCGTAGGAATCCGCGAACCAGCGGGCGAGATCCTTGTCGCGGCAGCGCTGCGAACAGAAGGGCGCATGATCGGGATGCCGCGGCTTGCGGCAGATCGGGCAGGGCTTGGCGGAGGCAGTGCTCATGACCCGACGATCTGGGCGCTCGGCGCTTCGAGTGCAAGGCCGGGGTCTGTTTCCACGCGCACCTCGCGTGCCGTACGGCGGGCGAGTTCGGCGAGCCATTCGGGTTTGAGCTTGGGTTTGAGCGCCGGGTGGACGCGCAATTCGAGCAGGCTGCCATGCCCCTCGGCCCGCTCGGCCACGCGCAGGGCATAGCGGGCGCACATGCCCGTGCGCGAGGTGGCGAAGCGGTGGAGGAGCGAAGGGCCTTCGAGCCGCGCGACCAGCTGGACGAAGCCGAAGCCGTTCATCGCGGTGCGTTCATGCGGCCAATCCGTCAGCGCCGCTTCAAGGGCGGTATCAACCGCGCGGCGATCCTCCTTGGTCTGGAGCGTGGGGCAGTCGATGCCGATATTGCCGCCGAGGTCGAACCACGCGAGCGCGCGGGCGATGGCGGGGACAGCGGCGAGTGCGAGGTCGCGGGGGCTGCCGATCCCGTCGATATCGATCACGGTCATCGCCGGAGTGACGCTGAGGAGGATTTCGCCGCCGGGAAAGTCGAGGCTGGCTGAGGATGCGGCGTGCCAGACGTCTTCCCACAGCCCGGCGGGGAAGCGGTGGGTGATTGTGCCTTCGAGGGGCGTCGGAGCGGGGTTGGGGGCATCGCCGGTGGCGGCGCGGGCCTGCGCGCGCTTGAGCCGCCCGCGTTCGGCCAGCGCGGTGCGGGTGATGGTGACGGTGAGGCTCTGCCCCTCGGTGACGCCCGGCGGCAGATGGTCGACCAGCGCCTCGGTGCCATCGGCAAGGGTGGCGATCCCGCGCCGGGTGCCCGCGAGTTTGGCGGTGAGCTTGGCGGCGCAGACCTCGCCCGCGCGCCGTTCGCCCGGCCAGTGGAGGCGCGCGGCGAGCACCTGGTCGTTTTCGACCAGCAATGCGCGGGTTTCGCCGATGCCGTGTTCGATCAGCCAGGTCTGACTCCCCTCCCGCTTGCGGGAGGGGTCGGGGGTGGGCCAGTCAAGCAACCGCAAACCCCGCCGCCTTGAGCAGTGCGCGCGTCTCGTAGAGCGGCAGGCCCATCACGCCCGAATGGCTGCCCCTGATCCATTCGATCAGCCCCTCCGCCGCACCCTGGATGGCATAGCCGCCCGCCTTGCCGCGCCACTCGCCGCTGGCGAGATAGCTCGCGATTTCCTCATGCGAGAGGCGTTTGAAGTGCACCACGGTCTCGTTCAGCCGCTCGCGCATAGTGCCGTCGGGCGCGCGCAGGACGACGCTGGAGAGCACCTGATGGCGGCGGCCCGAAATTAACCCGAGGCAAGCGCGCGCCTCGGCCTCGGTCTCGGTCTTGGGCAGGATGCGGCGGCCCACGGCGACCACGGTATCGCCCGCCAGCACGAAGCCCGGCGCGCTGGCGGCCAGCGCCTTCTCGCGCCCCATGCGCAGCGCATAGGCGCGCGGAAGCTCGCCAACGAGCGGAGTTTCGTCGATATCGGAAGGGCTTACCGCATCCGGCGCAACGCCAAGCCGCGCCAGCAGCTCGCGCCGCCGGGGCGAGGCCGAAGCCAGCGTGAGGTGCAGCGTGCCCATCAGGGCAGCGGGCGGTTATTGCGGGCCGGGGCCGCCGCGACCCGGCATGAAGCGGTAGGTGATCCGCGCCTTCGTAAGATCATACGGGGTAAGTTCGCAAAGCACTTCATCCCCCACCAACACCCGAATGCGGTTCTTGCGCATCTTGCCGGCAGTGTGCCCAAGCACTTCATGACCGTTCTCAAGCTCCACCCGGAACATCGCATTGGGCAACAGTTCAACCACGCGCCCGCGCATTTCGAGGAGTTCTTCCTTGGCCATGTAATTCCTTAGCTTCTTTTGCGGCACCCAATGCGCCGGTCGATATCCGGCTGCGCTTTAGCGATGCGGGAACCAAAAGGGAAGGCTCGTGCGTTAGGGGTCGAGCCTGCAATTCCTTGCAGCTAACGGGCTAATGGCTTGCTGAAAGAATTGCGGGCTGACTATGCGGACCTGCCGGAGAGCAGGCGGCACAAGAATTGATTTGAAGGGACACAATGCACCTCTCCCCGCTTTTTCGCGCCGCCTTGCTGGCAGGAACCTGTGCTGCCGGCCTGCTGGCTGCGGCGCCCGTCCTCGCCAATGGCAGCACGCTGGCTCCGCCGCAGCCGGGGGCCGTTGCGCAGCCGGAGGATGAAGAGACCGGAAGCGCCAGCGGCAATGCGTCCTCGTCGGGCGAGATCGTAGTCAATGCCGAGCGCCTCAAGGGCCAGTTGCTGGTCGAACAGGCGCCGCTGCTCGAACTCAACGAGGAAGCGATCGCAGCCGAAGGCGTCACGTCGATCGCCGATCTCATAGCGCAGATCAGCGCGCAGACCGGTTCGGCGCGTGGGCGCGGCGGCGGTGGGCAGCCGGTGATTCTGGTGAACGGCATCCGCATCGGCTCCTTCCGCGAGTTCTCGTCTTACCCGCCCGAAGCCCTGGCGCGGGTCGAGGTGTTTCCCGAGGAAGTCGCGCAACGCTTCGGCTTTCCGCCCGATCGCCGGGTCATCAACCTGATCCTCAAGGACAATTATGCGAACCGCGAGGTCGAGCTGGAGGTCGAAACCCCATCGCGCGGTGGTTTTCTGCGGACCGAGCAGGACTTCGGGATGCTCAAGATCGCCAATGGCGGGCGCTTCAACCTCGATTTCGAGCTCAACGATGCCTCGCTGCTGACCGAGGACGAGCGCAATATCCCTCAGACCGACGGCTCGCAGTCGCTGGTCGCGGGCGATCCCGATCAGGCGCGCTTCCGCAGCCTGACCGCCGATACCTTCGGGTTCGAGGGCAACCTGTCATGGGCCAAGGCCTATATCGACAGCGGCACGTCGCTGAGCGCCAACCTCAATTACGATCGCAACGAAAGCCGCAGTCTCGACGGGCTCAATACCGTGGTGCTGACCGACGATGCGACTATGCCGGGCATAGTGCGCACGTTCGGGGCCGAGACCCCGCTGGCGCGGCGTACCTCGACCGATACGCTGTCGAGCGCCGGATCACTGACCAAGCGCGTTAACGCCTTCCGCCTGACCAGCACCTTCGATGCCTCGCTCGCCGAGACCGAGACCGAGATCGACCGGCGCTTCGATACAACTGCGCTTGAGCAGGCGGCGCTGGCGGGGACGCTTGCCATCGACGGCGCGTTGCCGACCGATGCCACCGCGGGGTTCGATGTGGCGCGCAGCCGGATCATTACCGGCCAGTCGCTGACCACCTTGGAAGGCCCGCTCGCCACGCTGCCAGCAGGCGATGTGCTGGCGACCTTCGACGTCGGGCTCAACTGGCAGCAGATCGAAAGCGCCGACACCCGTTCCTTGCAGGAAGTGACGCTGACCCGTCGCCAATTGTCGACCGGGGCGAACCTCGTGGTGCCGCTCACCAGCCGCCGCAACGAGTTCGCCGATGCGCTGGGCACCTTCACTCTCAATCTGCAGGCGGGAGTCGAGGACTTCAGCGATTTCGGCCTGCTGGGCGACTGGAACGCCGGGCTCAACTGGACGCCGATTGACGGGCTCGATCTCTCCGCAACCTATATCTGGCGCGAAGTCGCTCCGGGACTGGCGGCGCTCGGCAATCCGGCGATCGTCAACCTCAACGTGCCGGTATTCGATCTGGTGCGCGGCGAGACGGTGCTGGCCGACGTCACCACGGGCGGCAATCCCGATCTTCCGGCAGAAACCCAGCGCGACTGGAAGTTCGCCGCCAATTGGGAGCTGCCGTTCTGGGAGAACAGCCGCTTGACGGTCGAATATATCCGCAACCGGTCAGACAACGTGGTCAGCGCCTTCCCGCAGATCACCGCCGATATCGAAGCGGCGTTCCCGGGGCGCGTGACTCGCGATGCCACGGGCCGCTTGACCGCCGTCGATCGCCGCTCGGTGAGCTTTGCCGAGACGCGGGCGAACCGCGTGCAGTTCACCTTCTCGACCAATGGCAGCATCGGTGCCCCTCCGGGTTCACAGGGCGGCTTTGGCGGTCCGGGCGGGTTTGGACGAGGCGGATTTGGCGGTGGTGGTGGTGGTCGTCGTCAACAGGCTCCCGCCGCTACGCCCCCTGCACCGCCGACCACTGCCCCGGCTCCCGCTCCGCAAGCCGGGGCAGGCGGACCGCCGCGCTTCGGCGGCGGGGCGATGCCCACGCCCGAACAGCGCGAGCAGTTCATGGCTTTCCGCACTCGCCTCTGCGCCGACGATGGCATGGCGTTTCTCCAAAAGCTGGTTGCCGCGATCGACAGCGGCACGGACATTTCGGCGGAGTTCCCCGGCATTGACGCGTCGCGGCTCGCCCCGATGCTGGCGCGCGTGCGCGGTGAGGATGGCAAGATCGATCCGGCGCGGCTCACGCAATTGCGCACCCGCATTTGCAGTTTCGATCCGGCGACTCTGAGCGGCGGTGGGGGCGGCGGCGCTCCCGGTGGCGCACCGGGCCAGGGCGGCTCTGCTGCCAACCCAGCGCTTGCCGCCTTCCGTGACCGCGCCTGTGGCCCGGACGGTAGCGCCGCCATCGCCGAGCTGATCGCCAAGATCGAGCGCGGCGAGGATGTTTCGGCCGAGCTTCCGGGCGTCGATCCCGCCTTCATCAAGATGGCGATCGACCGTTCGCGCGCGCCCGATGGCACCATCCCGCCTGCCACGCTCGACCAGTTCCGGCAGCGCTTCTGCGCCGCCGCTCCGGCTCCGCAGCAAGCCGCAGGCGGTGCGCCTGCCGCTGGCGGCGCTGCGGCAGGCGGCCCCGCGTTCAACCAGCTCGCGCAGCGCAGCTTCCCCGGCTTCCGCTACTTCTTCAACCTGACGCACACCATCGAGCTCGACAACGAGATCCTCATCGCCCCCGGCCTCGATCCGCTCGACCAGCTCGACGGGCAGGCGACCGGCGCCTTCGGGTTGCCGCGCCATTCGAGCAGGCTGGAAGCGGGCCTGTTCGGCAAGGGCATGGGCCTTCGCCTGTCGGGCATCTACACCGGCGAGACGCGGCTCGACGGATCGGGCCAGCCGGGCAGCACCGATCTGTTCTTCGACGATATCGTCACCTTCAACCTGCGCATCTTCGCCAATCTCGGCGAAGTGACGGGCAAGAACGAGGGCTTCCTCAAGGACACGCGGGTCAGCTTGCGCGCCGACAACCTGTTCGACGCGCAACGCCGGGTTCGCGACCAGGCCGGGATCACGCCGATCAACTACAATCCCTTCGTGATCGACCCGCTGGGGCTCTATCTCGGGTTCGATATCAGAAAGCTGTTCTGATTGGAATGGAGCGAGCCTTAACGCTCCCCTCTCCTTGGGGAGGGGTAGGGGGTGGGGGTACCGCCCCCTCGATAGCGTGGCCCCCCATCCCAACCCTTCCCCCTTGGGGAAGGGCTTTAGTGGGCCGGTGCCTTCAGTTGATGTGCGTGCGCGGGAACATCCACTTGTGAGCCAGCGTGGGCTCGAACGGCTTCCACGTGCCTTCGGCCTGCGCCAGACGGTCGGCGATGGCGACCATCACGCTGGGATTGACACCCAGCCCGCAATGGCTGGCATGGACCTGAATGTTCTCGGTCGGCTGCTTGCCGCTGGCCTTGTCGGCGTGTTGTACGCTGCCGCGCCAGTGCACGATCCCGTCGGTCTTGGTGAAGATCGAGGTGGTCGGCACCGGCGGCGCTTCGGCAAGCCCGCGGAATTTCCCGCCCTGCATCGGTTCCGGCTCGGCGCCATTGAGCATTTCGAACAGCTTGCGCGCATGGGTGTGGTTGCGGTCATCGGCAATCGGGCTGCCGAGGCTGATCACCAGCCGCACCTTGTCCGGGTGCAGCTTGGCCAGCTCGCGCGCGAGCACGCCGCCGAGGCTCCAACCGACCAGCGAAACCTTGCGCCCGCTCTTTTCGTGGAGCCGGGCAAGCTGTCCCTCCAGCCGCGCGATCAGCGCGTTGTCGACCCGCACATTGCGCCCCGAATCCCAGCCATGCGCGTCATAGCCGAGGTTGCTCAGCACGCCCCGCATCGGCACGGTCGAGCTGTTCGAGGCGAGGAAGCCGGGCAGCGTCATCACCGCATGGCCATCGCCCTTGGGCAGCGCCGCCATCAGCGGACGGGCGGCGTAGAACAGCCCCAGCTCGAACATCGCGCGTCCTTCGACGAACGTCCAGAACCGGTGCGGCGGCGCCGCTTCGTGCGGTTTCACTTTGGATTTCATGTCGATTGCCACGCTGGCCATTATTGTTTCTCCCGCGTTTTGCGACCCGCTTTTGCGGGCTGTTTTGTTTTCTTGGTTGGGGTTGCAGGTGCCCGCTTAACGGGCGCTTTCTTGGCTCGCGCTGGACCCTTGGGGGCGGCCGGCTTTTTTGCCGGTGTCGGCGCAGCATCGACCGCGCGCGCCGCCGCCAGCAGCTCGTCAAAGCTGTCCTGCAGGCACTGCGAATAGAATTCAGGGTCAGGCATGATATCGCGGCAGGCGGTGAAGCTGATATAGGCCTCCCCGACATAGGACTGCACCACGTGCGCGAGGCCGAGCCCGTCGGTCAGGCAGATCAGCGACAGCGCCATGCTTTCGAGCCGCGCGCCCGATGAATAGATGTGCACCGGCGGGCCGGGCACGTTGGTCACGACCGTGTTGAACGGCATTGCGAGCCGGTGGGCGATGCTCACCCGGCTGAATAGCTGCGCGCCAAGCGCCATGTAGAACAGCGGGTTGACCTTGCTCACCTCGGTCATCCGCCGCGCGCCGAGCGCATTGGTCATCGCCTTGGAATTGCCCGTCTGGCTATAGACATAGGCGAGCCGCTCGGCCGGGTCGGCAATATGCGTGCCGAGCGGCGCGATCATCGCCGCGACCTGGTTGCCCATGTCGCCCTTCTCGTCCGAGGCGCGCACCGAAATCGGCGCCATTGCGGTCATCGTGGTCTTGGGAAGATCGCCCTTGGCGGTGAGATATTTGTTGAGCGCGCCGCCGATAACGGCGATCGCGACGTCATTGACCTTGGCTTCGGGCAGCAGCGCGCGGATTGCCTTGAATTCCTTGAGATCGAAGGTCCGCCCCTCGACCACGCGGTGAGGGGAGATGGTGCGGTTGAAGCGCGTGCGCGGCGGGACGAGATCGGTGCTGAGCTTGAACTCGCGGGCGACCAGCCCCTTGACGACACCGGCGATCCCCGGAACCGCCTTGGCCGCGACCTGCGCCTGTTTCAGCGGATTGAGCAGCGCGTTGATATAGGATTTGCCGAGCAGCTCGACCGCGCCGGGGATTTTCTCGGGCTTCCATGTGTCGGGCTTGGCGGGCGGGGGCGCATCGGGGGCGAGCGTGTGCAGCGCCTCCATCAGATCGATCCCGCTCATCCCGTCGATCGCGGCGTGGTGCACCTTGGTGACGAAGGCGAAGCAGCCCGGCGGATAGCCTTCGACCGCGTCGAGACCCTCGACCACCGTGAATTCCCACGGCGGGCGGTTGAGATCGAGCGGGCGAGCATGGATGCGCGCCGCCTGGATGCACAGCTGCCGCCAGTCGCCCGGACGCGGTAAGGCAACGTGGCGGACGTGATATTCGAGATCGAAATCGGGATCCTCGACCCAGTAGGGATAGTCGAGATCGAACGGCACCCGCACCAGCCGCTGGCGCATGGTGCGCGAGAGCTGCATCCGTGAGCCGATGAACTGCAGAATGTCCTTGAAGCGAACGAAGCCCCCCGGCGCGGTTGCCGGATTGTAGATCAGGACAGAGCCGATATGCATCGGCGAATTCGGCGATTCCAGCGCGACGAACGAGGAATCCATGCCTTGCAACTGGCGCAAGGGTTTCTCCCGCAGACGGACCAAAAAATTGGCACCGCTTCGGCCCGTTTTCGGGCTCTGGTTATCGAGGTAGGCACAAGCGAGCGACAAATCAACTTGACGCGCGCGGCAGGGATTTCCGTAAGGGAGGCTTATGCGCAACAATGTTACGAGGCGAGCGCTTCCGCGCAGGCAAGGCCGCTCGCCCATGCCCATTGGAAATTGTAGCCGCCGAGCCAGCCGGTGACGTCCACCGCCTCGCCGATGGCGTAGAGGCCGGGAGCTTTGTTTGCCTCCATTGTGCGGCTGGAAAGTTCGGCGGTGGCGATGCCCCCGGCGGTGACTTCGGCCTTGGCGAAGCCCTCGGTGCCGTTGGGATGGAAGCGCCAGTCGGCAAGGCGGGTCTGGGCGGCGCGCAAGTCCTTGTCGGCAAGGTTGCCCATCTCGCGCTCCATCCCCAAACGGTCGGCCAGAGCATCGGCCAGACGGTCGGGCAGGCGTTCGCGAAGTAATGTGCGCAAGTGCGCACGGGGGCGATCGCGCTTGGCTTCGATCAGCCAGTCGGTCGCAGCGTCCGGCAGGAAGGTGATGCCGACCGCCTCGCCGTGCCGCCAGTAGGACGAGACTTGCAGGATCGCTGGGCCCGACAGCCCCTTGTGGGTGAACAGCGCGGCTTCCGCGAACTCGGCGGTTCCGGCGCGGGCCAGCACCGGCGCGGCCACGCCCGAAAGCTCGCGGAACAGCGCGTCCTCACCCCCCAAGGTGAGCGGGACGAGCGCGGGGCGGGGCTCGACCACCCTCAATCCGAACTGGCGGGCGAGCCGATAGGCAAAATCGCTCGCGCCCATTTTCGGGATCGAAGGGCCGCCGGTGGCGATCACCAGTTTCGGGGCCTGCCACGCGCGGCCATCGTCTGCGGTGACGGTGAAGGTACCGTCTGGCCCGCGTTGCACGTTTGTTGTCGCGGTTTTGCAGCTTATTGTCACGTTTTCGGCAGGGCATTCCGCCTGCAGCATCGCCACAATCTGCTTGGCCGAGCCGTCGCAGAACAGCTGCCCGAGCGTCTTTTCGTGCCAGGCGATCCCGTATCGATCGACCAGCGCGATGAAATCGGCCGGGGTGTAACGGGCGAGCGCGCTCTTGGCGAAGTGCGGATTGGCCGAGAGGTAATTGGCCGGCCCAGCGCCAATATTGGTGAAATTACAACGCCCTCCGCCCGAGATGAGGATCTTCTTCCCCGGCGTCTCGGCCTTCTCTAGCAGCGCCACCTTGAGCCCGCGCTGCCCTGCCTGCCCGGCGCAGAACAGCCCGGCCGCTCCCGCGCCGAGGATGATGACGTCGCTCTGCTCCACAGGCCTGCCGATAGGGGGCCGCGCGGGAATTGCCAATCACCCCCGCCAGTCCCTATCTGGCGAACATGGCGAAAACCCCCGCAGGCACCCCTCACGATCCGCGCGGTGCGGAGCGTTTCCACGAGGAGCGCGCCGCCTATACCGTCGCCAGCGCGCAGCCAGATCTTGAGGCAGGGGTAACGGCGATCCGCGAGACGGTGAAGGTGCTGAAGCCCGTCCCCGGCGTCTATCGCATGGTCGATGCCCGCGGCGAAGTGCTGTATGTCGGCAAGGCGCGCTCGCTGAAGGCGCGGGTGGCGAACTACACCCAGATCGCGCAGCTATCGGGCCGCTTGCAGCGCATGGTCAGCCAGACCCGCGCCATGGAGATCGTGGTCACCCGTTCCGAAGCCGAGGCGCTGCTGCTCGAAGCGCAGCTGATCAAGCGCTTCCGCCCGCCTTTCAACGTGTTGCTGCGCGACGACAAGAGCTTTCCCTTCATCCTGTTGCGCGCCGATCACGCCTTCCCCCGTATCCAGAAGCACCGCGGCGCGCGGCGGGCCAAGGGCAATTATTACGGGCCGTTCGCTAGCGCAGGAAGCGTCAACACCACCTTGAACGCGCTGCAAAAACTGTTCCTGTTGCGTAGCTGCACCGACAGCTTCTTCAACAACCGCGACCGACCCTGCCTGCTCTACCAGATCAAGCGCTGCTCGGCGCCCTGTGTGGGGCGGATCGACGAGGCGGGTTATGACGCGCTGGTGCGGCAAGCGAAGGATTTTCTCGCGGGCAAATCGGGCGCGGTGCAGGCCGATCTTGAGCGGCAAATGGCCGAGGCTGCGGCGAACCTCGATTTCGAGACGGCCGCGATGCTGCGCGACCGGCTGCGCGCGGCGACCTTCATTCAGGGCTCGCAGGCGATCAATGCGCAGGGGCTGGGCGATGCCGACGTCTTTGCGTTGGCCGCCAAGAACGGACAGCTGACCGTTCAGGCCTTTTTCGTGCGCGGCGGGCAGAACTGGGGCCACCGCGCCTTCTTTCCGCGCCACACCGCCGATGTCGAGGAGGCGCAGGTGCTCGCGCAAGTGATGCTGCAATTCTACGAGGAAGTGCCGCCGCCTCCGACTATTCTGGTCGACCGAGACCTGCCAGAAGACGAGCTGATCGAGGCCGCCTTGAGCGAGGTCGCAGGCAAGAAAGTGCGCCTCTCCGTCCCCGAGCGCGGCGACCGACGCAAGCTGATGGAACAGGCGCAGCGCAACGCCATCGAGGCGCTCGATCGGCGGCTGGCGGAGACGGGGACGAAGGCGAAGCTCAACCGCGAACTTGCCGAGTTTCTCGAACTCGATGCCCCGCCGCAGCGGATCGAGATCTACGACAACAGCCATATTCAGGGCGTGAAAGCGGTCGGCGCGATGGTGGTTGCCGGGCCGGAAGGGTTTGAGAAGGGCCAGTACCGCAAGTTCAACATCCGCGAAGCGCAGACCAATGACGACTTCGCCATGATGCGCGAGGTGATGGCGCGGCGGTTCCGAAGCGTTGCCGATGGCGAAGAAGAAGTGCCCACCCCCAACCCCTCCCGCAAGCGGGAGGGGAGCGAGACTTGGCGAACCGAAGGTGAGCCTAGTCGCAGCGGGGTGGGTGCGGCTTCGTATGACACGATTCTCCCCGACCTCATCCTGATCGACGGCGGCAAGGGCCAGTTGTCGAGCGTGATGCGCGTTCTCGAAGACATTGGCATCGCCGACGACATCGCCGTCATCGGCATCGCCAAGGGGCCGTATCACGGGCGCGAGGGGCGCGAGGTGTTCCACTTCCCCGACGGGCGCGAGAAGATGCTCCCCGTCAATTCGCCGCTGCTGTTCCACTTGCAGAACCTGCGCGACGAGGTGCACCGCTATGCGATCGGCGCGCACCGCGCCAAGCGGTCCAAAGCGATCACCGCCTCACCTTTGGACGAAATTCCGGGGATTGGCCCGGCCCGCAAACGCGCGCTGCTGCTGCATTTCGGCACCGCGAGCAAGGTGCGTGCGGCGGCGCTGGAAGACCTGCAACGCGCGCCCGGCGTCAGCGCTGCGGTGGCGCGCAAGGTGCACGATTTCTACCACGCGGGCGGATAGGCAAGCCGCAAAGTCCAACGTTAACCGAGAGCCGTTATCGTAGAGCCATGGACGTCAAACAGTTCTCCATTCTGACCGTGATGGTCCTTCCGCTGGCGATGATCGTTCTGTTGGCGATGCTGGGCAAGTTCCTGCCCTCTGAAGTGCTGCGCCGCCGCCCGGTGCAGGCTTTAGCCACTACCTTGTTTCTGAGTGTGATCGGCCTGCCGTTCGGAGTCATGATGATCGACAGTCAGGGTGATCACTTCGATGATCGCCGTGATTTGCTGGGCGGGGGACTGGGGCTGCCGCCGAGCGTCGAGATCGAGAACGAGCGCGGCGCAAGCCAGGGCGATTGCTGGTCAAATCAGGTCAACTGGCCACTCGACGTCCAGTTCGGATCGGACGCGAGGCTGGAGGCGTGGTTTGCACGTGAGACTTGGCGTGCACCGCTGCCAGCGCAGATCGCGGAATACTTCGGGACACCGCTCAAGCAGGTGGATGTGCTGCCCGGGGCGCTGGATCAGCGCCGCATGGACCAGCGCTGGGAGATTGGCCCGGGCGATCCCATACCTGACTGGGTTCACCGCCGTTACGGTTATATCGAGCCCTTCGTCTGCGTGGCGATCGACGGGCCGGGAGGTGCAGGCGGGTTGACGTTGCGTCCTTGCGATCCGATCGTTCTGCCCGAGGACATCGGTGCAAAGGGCCGCGTCATTCTGCGGCGCGGCGGCGTGCCGGGCACGTTGGAGGGCCAGCTCTTTTACAGCGGCGCCCCTCCGCGCTGCACGAACCCGCTGCGCCAATCGTTGAACGCCGCGCTGGGATTGCCGCATCCCGAGGGCAATCCGACCGCTCTGCCCGGCTACTAGCCGCATAGAAAAAGGGCGGACGCCGCAGCGCCCGCCCCATGAATTTGCGGTCTGCTGGCGCTTAGGACTGGCCGTCGAGCGCCTTGCTCACCAGCACGTTGACCGATACGCGGCGGTTCTGTGCGCGGCCTTCGGCGGTGCCGTTGTCGGCGGCCGGATCGGCGGTCGCCATCCCCGTCGGGGTCAGCATGCGGTACGGCTTCCACTTGCAGACCTGCTGGAGGTGGTTGACCACCGCCGCAGCCCGCTTTTCGCTGAGCGTCTGGTTGATTTCCTGCGAACCGGTGGTGTCGGTGTAGCCGAGCACCAGCATCAGCGAATTCTCGTTGGCGCCGGCTTCGGTGGCTGCCGCACAAAGTTCGTCCTTGGCCGCCGGGGTCAGGGCATACTTGCCGGTGTCGAAATAGACGTTGGTGGTGCCCTTGAGGTTGTACTTGTCGATATCGCCAAGCCGGCCGCGCAGGGCTTCGGTGGCGGCGGCATTGGCCTGGATGGCCGCGCCCTGTTCGCCAAACTGCTGCTGGGTGCCGCCGCGGATCATGCGGGCAATCTGCGCATCGTCGCTGGTGAAGCGCACTTCGTTGGCGACCAGCCCGCCGCCGAACTGCGAGGTCTTCACCACAACCGCAAGACCATTGATCAGCGCGTTCTGATCGAACTTCTTGTTGCTGAGACCAAGGAACCCGCCGCGGGTGCGGATTTCGGTTTCCGGGTGCAGGGTGACGTTGGTAACGCTGCCGTCATTGGCGGTCACTTGCAGGCGCTGGCCCTGACGTGCGGTGATGATGCCGGAGACCTTGGGACCGTCGGCCATCTCGCTCATCGAGGGGAGATTGCCGTAGACGGTGGTCAGCACTTCGCCCTGCGGGGTCGATTGGGTCGACTGCGCGGACAGGCCCGTAGCGGCCGTGGCGCCAAGCAGCGCGATGATCGCAAGGGAACGAGCGGTGGACATTTTTTTGGTCACGATTGGGGTGCTCCTGTGGTTTGATCCCGCAATTTAAGGGTGCGGGTGCGACGCTATTGAAGTGGCCCGAGGTGCCTGTTCATCTCTTCCTTGCTGCCAGATGAACGCGTCAAGCCCCGGTTACCCAGGAGCGGGTAACTGGGGCAAACAATACGACGAGTTGAGGCCGAAGAACGCGTTCGTCGTATCGAGTCAACGGTTGGTCTGGTCGGCGATCCAGCGATCGATCTTGGCTTCGAGCACGGTCAAGGGCAGCCCGCCGGTATCGAGAACCTCCGCGTGAAAGGCCTTGATATCGAAGTTGCGGCCCAGCTTCGTTTCCGCCCGCTTGCGCAATTCCTGGATCTTCAGTGCGCCGATCTTGTAGGCCAGCGCCTGCGACGGGATGGCGATGTAGCGATCAACCTCGGCAATCACCTCGGTGCGGGTCATGCCTGAATTGTCCATCATGAAGGCAATCGCCTGGTCGCGGGTCCAGCCCTTGGCGTGGATGCCGGTGTCGACCACCAGCCGCATCGCGCGCAGCTGTTCGTCCTGCAACGTGCCGTAACGGTTCCACGGATCCTTGTAGAAGCCCATCTCGTTGCCCAGCGTCTCGGCATAGAGCGCCCAGCCTTCGACAAAAGCGGTGGTGCCGCCGAACCGCATGAAGGCGGGCAGAGCCTCATTCTCCTGCGCGAGGCTGATCTGGAAATGGTGCCCCGGCGCGCCTTCGTGAAGGTAGAGCGTGACATTGCCTGGCGTCAGGCGGCTCGGCAGGTCATACGCGTTGAAATAGAACACCCCCGGCCGCTCTCCATCTGGCGAGCCGGACTGATACGAGCCTCCCGCCTCGAACTGTTCGGTCGAGGGATCATAAGGACGGATTTCCAGCGGCGACTTGGGCAGTAGCGAGAAATAGGCTCCGATCCTGGCATCGACCTCGCGCCCGATGCGATAATAATCCTCGGTCAGCGCCTCGCGGGTCTTGGGCTGGAACTTGGGATCGGTGCGGACATAGTCGAAGAACTGGGTGAGGGTGCCCTTGAAGCGCACTTCCTTTTTCAGCTTTTCCAGCTCCGACTTGATCCTCGCGACTTCGTCAAGGCCAAGCTGGTGGATCGTTTCGGCATCGAGCGGCAGCGTGGTCGATTCCTCGATCATCTGGGCATAAAGTTCCGCGCCGCCCTTCATTTGCGAAAGGCCGATGCTGTCGCGGGCGACGGCCTGATACTCGTCACGCAGGAAATCGCGCAGGCGGGTAGTGGCGGCGTAAATCGCGCGGGTCTTGGTTTCGTAGGCCGCTGTGAGACGCGCCTTGTCGGCCTCGCCAATGTCTGCCGGAAACGCCTTCGTCGGCGCCATGTACTGCGAATCCGCGATCGGCGTGTTGATCTGGGTATCAAGCTGGGTGATCATGATTCCGACCGTCAGCCTGGTCTCGACCACCCCGCTTGCCATCCCTTCGCGGAACCGCCCGATCGCGCGATCGACGAAGGCGATATAGTCATCGTGGCGCTTGAGGTTGTCCTCGTAATTGGCCAGCGTCTTGAACGGCGCAACACCGGTCCCTCCAGCAAAGGTCGGATAGAAGGTGTGCAGCCCGAAGAAGTGGTTCAGCGGCCGCACTTCGGTGAGCGCGCGGATGCGATCACTGGCACCCCGGAGCGACTGTTCCTCGGTGTATTTGAACACGTCATAGGCGAGCTGATCGGTGGTCGAAAGCTTGGCGCGGTCGATCTGCGCCAGCAGCGCGAGGTTGAGCTGGATGTCCGTCCGGCCGGCGAGGAAGGCGGAATCGGTCAGGAAGTCGCCAAGCCGGTCGGCATCCTCGTCCTCGCCCCGGAACAGGCGGTTGAGCGGATTGAGCGCCAGTTCGCGGGCGTCGGCATCGTCGAACAGTGCGAACAGCTTGGCATGTTCGGCCTGCTGCGCCTCGGCTGTTACCTCGGCGGCTGGAGTATGATGGTCGGCCAGCGCCGGGGACGCGGCGAACAGCAGCGCACTCGAAGCGGCAAGGGCAAGGCGAAGTTTCATGAAAGTCCCTGGTAAGATTTAGATTGCCGGGGGGCTAAGAGCGGGGCAGGACGGGCACAAGCGGAGCGGCGACGAGCGACGCTGGCGCTTCGACCGGCGTCATGGCGGGGCGATCTCAGGCGGCGGCGAAGCGCTGCGCGTGGAAAGCGGCATCGCTGCGCAGCTGATCATGCTCGACCCACACCGAATGGGTGCCCGAACAGATTTTGTGCGGCAGAGCAAGGCGGCAGATCGGGCCTTTGGCGACGTCAGCCGCGTCGAGGATCGCGCATTCGGAGGTGCCGGTGTTCTCGTCGATCAGGAAGGTGATGAGATAGCCGGAGTCTTCGATTGTGGAACCGCGCTTCGGAATCACCGGGCTTTCGCTGGCATAGACGCCGTCCGGCAAGCGGTAGACCTGCTCCTCGCCGGTCTGCGTATCGTGGCGGACGTAGCCGTTGAACAGGAACCAGCCGGGCCGGGTGGTGGTCGACCAGACATAACGGCTTTTGCGCATCGCATAGCGCGGGTTTATCATCCCGAATTCGACTATGCGCTCGCTTAGGCGCTCTTCGCGCGTCTCGCCGGTCTTGAGGTTGAAGCGCCAGCGGTGCAGGCGGGACTGGAAGCTGTGCTCGTCGACATAGGCCATCATGTGGCTGTAGCGGCCCATTTCGGGGAGCGGATCGGGCATGGGCTTGGCTTGATGGTAGCCTTCGAGAATCACCTCGTCGCCTTCCTCCCATGCATTGGTCCAATGCAGCACATAGGTCGGCGCGGCCTCGAACCAACGGATGTCCTCGGGCTGGCCGTAACGCGGAATCAGCGCGAAACGGGTCGGCACGCCATCATGCAGCCGTGCGGCATGGATGTTGCGGGCGAGCAGTTCCTCGTCCCAGAACAGCGGCATATCGTTGAGGATCGACCAGTTCTTGGTGATCGCCATGTCATGCGGCAGGCGCGGGCCAGGGAGCGGGATCGGCACATGATGCACAAGGTGTCCGGTGCGGTCGACCACCCCGTAATGCATGAAAGGCGCGTGCTTCGAGTAGTTGAAGAACATCAACTCCCCGGTCTCCTCGTCCACCTTGGGATGGGCCGAGATGCCGTCGAGCGGCACCCATGGTGCCTTGCCCCGGCTCGCCAACGTCACCGGGTCGAGCATCCACGCCTCGCCGCATTGGTAGAGCGTGGCGTAAGCTGTCCCGGAGTGGACGATGATGTCGGTCGAGCCGGTGTCCTTGAGGCCCCCATGCGCGCCGAAGCCGGGGCGCTTCGCGGTGCCCCACGGGTCCATCAGCCCGCCCCACAGCGATTGGCCCGCGATCTGCTCGGCCTCGAAACAATGGGTGCGCACGAAGCGGTTGCGATAGCTCGCCTTGCCGCCGCTGATATTCACCTGATGGATCATCGCGTCGCCATCGAAAGGATGGTGGCGGCCGAGCGGTTGATGCACCTGATTCTCGGTGTTGCGCAGATAGATGCCGTCGATATCCGCTGGAATTGCGCCGGCGATCACCGGCAATTCGGCGACATCGACTTCCTCATGGAGCGGCGTCCACGGCCCTGTCAGATAGGGGTGGTTCGATGGTTCGAGGCTCGTCCGCACTGGCGGGTGGCGGGTGATCTGCATCGGTTTCTCTCCGTTTGCCGGAAGATGAACCGCACGGAGACTGCTGGCAAGCTGGATAGATCGATGCGTTGCGGCCGGCTGTTTTGATACTGATCAAGGCCGGTGGTACAACAGGAGTGCATTCTCGAGCGCGTCGGTGGGAGACTCGCGATGAAATCGATTCTGCTTCATATTGACCATGACCCGGCGATGACGGCGCGATTACAGGTTGCGCTGGATATCGCGCGGGCGACCAATGGGCATCTCATCTGCTTGCAGGCTATCAATTATGAAGCGCTTGCGCCCGGCGACATGTACGGTTCGGCGATTGCCGCCGCGATGCCGATCCTCAGGGAAAACGCCGAGCAATTGCGCACGCAAATCGAGACCGATCTGGCAAACGAAGGGGTGCAATGGGAGTGGCGGTTTGTCTACGGCACGGCCGCCCACCGCCTGCTCGAACAATCGCCGCTGGCAGACCTCGTCATCGTCGGATCGTCTGACGCCGCGGACGGCGGACGCGGGCCATCCTGGCTGGTCGGCGAGCTGGTGCTGAGGGCGCAGGCTCCCGTGCTGGTGGTGCCAGCCGACACCCGGAGCTTCGACATCAGCGCCCCGGCGCTGGTCGCATGGAACGGCTCGTCCGAAGCCTGCCATGCGCTGCGCGCGGCAGTGCCGCTGCTCGCCGGCGCGCGCAAGGTCACGCTCGCCAGCGTGGCAGAAGCTTCGGACAAGGCACGCTTTGACTTTCCGTCGACTGAAGGCGCGAAATATCTCAGCCGCCACGGGATTGACTGCGAAATCGTCGAGATCCCGCGCGGCGAGGCAAAGGTCGGCGATACGCTGTTCTCGGCCGCGCAAATGCGCGAATGCGGCGTGATGGTGATGGGGGCGTACGGCCATTCGCGGCTGGCGGAAATGCTGCTCGGCGGGGTCACGCGCCAGATGCTGAGCGAGCCGCAAATGCCGATCCTGCTCGCGCATTAGTTAGTTGCACCCCCCTAAGCGCCGGGGGCTTACGCTGTCTTCACCCGCTTCCGAATCATTCCCTCCTGCGCGACGCTCGCCACCAATTCGCCCGCAAGGTTGAAGATCCGCCCACGATTGAACCCGCGACCGCCGCCAGACCAGGGTGCGTCGGTGGCGTAGAGCATCCACTCGTCGGCGCGCGCGTCACGGTGGAACCAGATCGCATGGTCGAGGCTCGCGCCGACCAGCTCGTTCCGCATCCAGCTGAGGCCGTGTGGCAGCGCAGTGGTGCCGAGCAAGGTGTAATCGCTGGCATAGGTGATGATTGCGCGGTGCAGCGCGGGGGTGTCGTCCGGCCCGGTGATCGGTGCCGCCACCCGGAACCAGCTATGCGCGCGCGGCTCGCGTGGTTCGCTGCTCATCCAGTGCAGGCGATCGATAGTGCGCGTCTCGATCGGGCGCGGGCGGAGCATCAGGCGGATCTGGGTCTCGCTCAGCCGATCACGCCAAGCATCGGCAATTTCACGGCGCATTTCGATATCGGGGCGCAATTCGTCGGGCCGCGCGACATCGGGCATGGGCGAGTCCAGATGCTCGAGGCCGTCTTCGGGTAGCTGGAAACTGGCGGTGAGGTTGAGGATCGGCACCTGCGTGCCGTCCTCGCCTCCCTGCGAGGCGACGACGCGGCGGTTGGCGAAACTTTTGCCGTCGAAGTCGCGGGCGATGCGGTATTCTATCGGCGCGCACTCGCGTCCGCCGCGCAGGAAATAGGCGTGGAGCGAGTGGGCGTGCTTGCCGTCGGGCACTGTGGCCTGCGCCGCCTGCAATGCCTGCGCGAGCACCTGCCCGCCGAACACCCGGCCGATCCCGTCGGCCTGCGGCGGCCCGGCATAGGAATCGGCAGCGCGCTTCTCGACTGTCAGCAGGCGGATAAAGCCTGCGACCAGTTGTTCGTTCGTCGGTGTCTCGCTCATGGCGCAAGGCCATGCGGCGGGCTTACGTTCCCGTCAATCCCAGCTTGCGCAGGGCGCGATAGGCATAGGCGCGGGTTAAGTTCTGCTGCGGCCAACGGCCCGGCGCCTGAGGCACAAATCCGCGCGTGCGCAGCACCGCGTTGAAGGCGCGCGCATCGCTTTCGCGGTAGCTCCATTCGCTGCGCCAGGTGATTGATAACGACACCGAGGGGGCAGGGCCGTTCCTGACGAAATGCGGGGCCATCACCGGCACGAACAGCGCCTCGCCTGGCGCGAGCGGAAAGGGCGTGCCGTGATCGAGGAAGCTCTCGTCCCAGTGCAATTCGCGCGGGCCTCCGGTGTGATAGGCCTCATGCGCGGTGTCGGGGACGAAGCGCGTGTCGCCCGCCGGAAACTGGGTCATCACCTTGGTGCCGCGGATTTGCAGCAGGATGTTGTGTTCGGGATCGAAATGGAACGGCGTTATCGAACCCGGGCTGGAAACGAAGATGAACCCCTGCGGCGTCAGCATCGCGCCGGTGGCCGCTTCGATCTGCGGGCGCAGTTCGTCGAGCAAGCCCAGCAGCAACGCCTCGTAAGCGGGCACTTGCTCAATGTTCTTGAGCACCGCCCAGCTTTCTGCCTCGGCGACGCGGCGGATGGTTTCGGCGATGCTGAGGCCATTCGATTGCGGCTTGCCATCGACCCCGATCGGCAAATCGCCGCGATTGTATTCGACGCTGGTGATGGGCAGCTGTTCAGCCAATGTGGCAAGCGCCTCGATCTCGAGCAGCGGGTGGCTGTCGAGATTGTGCGCGAGGATGTGCGGCTGTTCGGGGTAATGCGAGGCAAAGCGCGCGCGGGCGGGCGCATCGAACACTGCGGCGGTGGGCGCGCTGTCGGTGAAGCGGGTGGGGGCGTTCATTTCCGTGTCCTGTGCCGGGTTTCGCGGGCCATCAGCAGGCGGAACAGCGCGCGCCGCGCGGGGCCGCCAATGGCAATATTGCAGCTGACCATCCGGCGATGCCCTCGCCACAGGCGTTCGATCATCGGGTGACCCTCAGCCGCGCAGCTATCGGCCCAGAGGATGCCGGGGCGTTCGAGCAGCGCGAGGTTTTCAAGCTGCAACAGCATCCCTGGCGAGAAGCGCGCATAGACTTCGTCGTAAGCGGTCTTGAAGCTGAAGGCCCCGGGCGGGGTGATGAAGTTGACGAGCATGGCGATGGCGCGCCCGTCGAGCCGCAACGCGAGCCGTTCGAGCCGTCCGGCGGCGGCTGCCTGCGCGAGGGCCTCATCAAAGAAGGCGCGTGTTGCGGGCGTGTTTGCCAGCGCAGAGCCGGCATCGCCCTTCCACCCTGCCGCTTCGAGCGCGCGGAACTCTGCGGACCATTCTGCGATCTGCTCTGCGCCGGCCAGCCGTTCGACGGTGAGCGCGCCTTCCTCCGCCAGCCGGTTTTGCTGGCGGCGCAGCTCCTTGCGCTTCTTGGCGCTCATCGCGTTGTCCAGATAGGCTGCCGCGCTGGACGATCCGGTCAGCAGCGCGCGGTTTTCTTCCGACACGGCGTAATGCCCGCGACCGCTGGCTTCGAGCACCCGCGCCAGTGCAGCGTGGGCAGGGCCATCGGCGGGCAGCAGCGGCAGGTGCAGAAACAGCGCGCGGCGGGGCGTCCGGTCGAAATGGGCGAGCAGCGCGCGCCAGAAGTCATCCTCGTGCCCTGCGGCGATCAGCGGGACGCCGCAGAAGGCATTGGCATGCAGCCAACCGCGCGCATGGGTGATAGCGTGGCCGTAATAACCCGCGCCGCGCGCGACTGGCAGGAGGCCCGCCAGCCTGCCGCCGCAATACCATGCCTTGACCACGACCCGGTCAGCGGCCGCCCATTGGCGGAGCGAGGGGATCAGGAACCACGGTTCGTAGAAGGGATTGGGCTCGACCGCAGATTCGACCAGCCGCTCCCACGCGGCACGGAAGACGGGCTGCTCGATTTGCGCGAGGGTCAGAAGCTGCAAGCCGTCCAATCGCGCCGATTGGGTGACGCCGGGCGCGCGGGTGCGAAAACTGTTCGCACTGGCCATGTCCATTGTCGAAGATCCCGGCTCGATCGCACCCGTCGGTGCCTTGCCGCAGCGTGATGGCACAGGGCGATTAAGAAAGCCTCAGCAGGCTTGGGCACTGTCCAGCCGCAGGACAGGCGCGCGGGCAAAGATAAACCCCGCCGGGATCGCTCCCGGCGGGGTTAAGGGCTTCACCGAAGCGGCGAGGAGCCTAAGCCGCTCCGGCCGCCAGTGCCGCGAGCAGCAGCAGCGCGACGATGTTGGTGATCTTGATCATCGGGTTGACCGCCGGACCAGCCGTGTCCTTGTACGGATCGCCGACTGTGTCGCCTGTCACAGCGGCCTTGTGAGCTTCGGAGCCCTTGCCGCCGTGGTTGCCGTCTTCGATGTACTTCTTGGCATTGTCCCATGCACCGCCGCCCGAGGTCATCGAGAGCGCGACGAACAGCCCGCCGACGATCACGCCCAGCAGCAGTGCGCCGAGCGCGGCAAAGCCGTTGGCCTGACCCGCCACCGCGGTGATCACGAAATACACCACGATCGGAGCGAGCACCGGCAGCAGCGAGGGGATGATCATCTCCTTGATCGCCGCCTTGGTGACCAGATCGACCGTGCGGGCATAGTCGGGCTTGGTCTCGAAGGTCATGATGCCCGGGTTCTTGGCAAACTGGTCGCGCACGTCGGTCACCACTTCGCCCGCCGCGCGGCCCACTGCGGTCATGCCCATCGCGCCGAACAGGTACGGCAGCAACGCGCCGAGCAGCAGCCCGACGATGACGTAGGGGTTCTCGAGGCTGAAATCGACCGTCACACCTTCGAACAGCTCGCGCAGGTCGGCGGTGTAGGTGGCGAACAGCACCAGCGCAGCGAGGCCCGCCGAACCGATGGCATAGCCCTTGGTCACCGCCTTGGTGGTGTTGCCGACCGCGTCCAAGGCATCGGTCTTCTCGCGCACGCTATCGTCCAGCCCCGCCATTTCGGCGATGCCGCCGGCGTTATCGGTGACCGGGCCATAAGCGTCGAGCGCCACGACCATGCCTGCCAGCGCCAGCATCGCGGTCGCCGCATAGGCAATGCCCATCAGGCCCGCCAGCTGGTAAGCGATGATGATGCCAGCGCAGATCACCAGCGTCGGCAGCGCGGTCGCTTCCATGCTGATCGCGAGGCCCTGGATCACATTGGTGCCGTGGCCGGTTTCCGAAGCCTTGGCGATGGAGCGCACCGGGCGGTAATTGGTGCCGGTGTAATACTCGGTGATCCAGATGATCAGGCCGGTGATGACCAGACCGAGGAAGCCGCAATAGAACAGCGTGCGTCCGTTATAGGCCTGACCGGCAATCGCGCTTTCCATGTCGCCCAGCGCATAGCTGGTGGCGAACCAGATCGCCGGAACCGACAAGACGGCGGTGACAAGGAAGCCCTTGTACATCGCGCCCATGATGTTGGTCCCGCCGCCGAGACGGACGAAGTAGGTGCCGATGATCGAAGTCACGATGCACACGCCGCCGATCAGCAGCGGCAGCGCCATCAGCGCGGCAAGGTTTTCCGCACCCTTGAGCAGCAGCGCAGTCAGCACCATGGTCGCACCGACCGTGACCACGTAGGTCTCAAACAGGTCAGCGGCCATCCCGGCGCAGTCACCCACGTTGTCGCCGACGTTATCGGCGATCACGGCGGGGTTGCGTGGGTCATCTTCGGGGATCCCGGCTTCGACCTTGCCGACAAGGTCCGCACCGACGTCAGCCGCCTTGGTGAAGATGCCTCCGCCCAGACGTGCGAAGATCGACACCAGCGATGCCCCGAGCGCGAGCGCGGTCAGGCCGATCACCACCGGACGGCTGTCTGCCGCAAAGCCCGCAGGCCCGGTCAGATACCAGAAGAACACGGCAATCGCGAGCAGCGCGAGGCCAGCGACCAGCAGGCCGGTGATCGCACCGGCACGGAACGCCAGCGTCAGGCCCTGCTGCAAGCCGGTCTGCGCGGCCGCAGCGGTGCGCACGTTCGAGCGCACCGACACGTTCATACCGATAAAGCCTGCGACGCCCGAAAGCACTGCGCCGATCGCAAAGCCGACCGCCGGGATCGCGCCCAGCGTGACGGCGACGATCACCGCGACGATCACGCCGACAATGGCGATCGCGGTGTACTGACGCTTCAGGTAGGCCTGCGCGCCTTCCTGAATGGCGGCGGCGATATCCTGCATCTTGTCATTGCCGGCATCCGCGCCGAGCACCTGGCGGCTGGTGACGAAGCCATAGACAATGGCAAGCAGCCCCAGCCCAATCGAAATGAGCAATAGATTCACGAGTAATCCCCTCTCGTCCTAGGTTTTGTTCCTCAGGGAAACGTGCGCCGCGATGGATCCCCTTGGGCGCAAGGCGGTCACTCATAGGGGCTCGGCTTGCTCTGGCAACCCTGTGACTTGCTGTCAGGCACGGTTTTGCGCGGGTTTGAGCAGTTTTGGCAGGTTCTAGCCGTGCTGGTAACCGAGGCTTGAGGGGTCGGGCAGCGATGCATCGCCCAGCATCAGCGGCGCGGCCCGCCCGGTCACGGCAGAGCCGATGCGGTAGGCGGGGACAGGGAGCATGGTTTCGGACGGCGCGGTGAACAGCAGTTCGTAGTCGTCGCCCCAGCGCATGCACTCGTCGCGCCGGGCCGGATCGGCGACAGGAACCGCGTCAGGTTCGATCACGAAGGTCAGGCCGTCGAGCTTCGCCATCCGCCAGCAATCGAGCAGCAGTCCGTCGGATACGTCCATCATCGCACTGACCAGCGGAGCGAGCGCGAGCCCTTCGGCCATGCGCGGCACGGGCCGGTCGAAGGCGGCGCGGTACTCAGCCACGCCCGCAAAGCCGAGCATCGCGCGGCCGACCGGGCCGGTGAGGTAGATTGCGTCTCCGGCTCGCGTACCGCTGCGACTGGGGACGGGGAGATGGGTCGCGCGGCCGATTGCGGTCATCGAGAACGTGCTCGCCCCTGTCGATGCCACGGTATCGCCGCCCATCAACGGCACGCCGAAGGCTTCCAGCGCCTCGCGCAACCCCTTGATGAACCGCGCATCCTCGCTGCCCAGCGAATGGCCGAGCAGCACGCCCAGCGGTTCGGCGCCCTTGGCCGCGAGGTCGGAGAGGTTCGAGGCGACCAGCTTCCAGGCGACATCGGCCAGATCGGCATCGGGCAGGAAGTGCGTGTCCTCCGCCATCATCTCGTGATTGAACACCAGCGTCTCGCCGCCCACGGTGATCAGCGCACAATCATCCTCCAGATTGCGCGCGCCAGGGTGCAGCGGCAGGCTGCGCAGCGCGGCGATGAAATCGGCTTCGTTCATCAGCAAGACTCAATTCCCGCTCACCCTGAGCTTGTCGAAGGGCTGCACTTTCTTTCCCGGAGCATTCCGTAAAGGAGCAAGGCAGGGCTTCGACAAGCTCAGCCTGAGCGGTTCTTAATTAGTTACCGCACTTCCTTCGCCACCGCATCGAGAATGCCGTTCACGAACTTGGCTTGCCCGTCATCGAAGAACGCCTTGGCGACATCGACATATTCGCTGATCGCCACTGCGGTTGGCACGTCGGCGCGCGCGAGCAGCTCGTAGGTGCCAGCGCGCAGCACCTGCAGCATCGCCTTGTCGAGCCTTGCGAGGTTCCAGCCCGCCGCAAGCTTGCCCGCAACAACGCCGTCGATCTCGTCGCGCCGTGCGTCCACGCCGCGCACGATATCGTCGAAGAACGGCACCTCGGCTTCGGCATAGGTGGTGTCGTCAAACGCTTCGTCGTCGATCGCGCCGCCTAGCCGGTGCTGGTGGAACTCGTCAAGCAGCTTGGCGAGCGCGGTGCCTTCCATGTGCTGCTGATAGAGCGCCTGAACGGCGGCGAGCCGCGCGGCGGAACGCGCTTGCGAACGGGCTGGGGTGTTCATCGGATTCTCAACTCAACGGACTTGGCGTGCGCGGGCAGACCCTCGGCATGGGCGAGGGTGGCAGCGGCGGGGCCAATGGCGGCGAAGGAGGCTTCATCAAGCCCCAGGAAGCTGGTGCGCTTCATGAAGTCGAGCACCGACAGCCCGCTCGAAAAGCGCGCACGGCGGCCGGTGGGCAGCACGTGGTTCGGCCCGGCGACATAATCGCCGACCGCCTCTGGCGTCATCCGGCCAAGGAAGATGCTGCCCGCGTGGCGGATCGATTTGAGGTAAGGCTCGGGATCGTCAACCGCGATTTCAACGTGCTCGGCGGCCAGCCGGTTGGCGAGCGCGGGCGCTTCGGCGGCGAGGTCGTTGACGACGATGATCACCCCGTATTCGTCCCAGCTCGCTTTGGCGGTGCGCGCGGTGGCGAGCGTGCTCAGTTGCAGGTCGATGCAGTTCTCGACCTGCCGCGCGAACCCGGCATCGTCGGTGATCAGGATCGATTGCGCGACCGTATCGTGCTCTGCCTGACTGAGGAGGTCGGCGGCGATCCAGTCGGGATCGTTCGTCCCGTCGGCGATCACAAGGATCTCCGAAGGTCCGGCGACCATGTCGATCCCGACCACGCCGAACAGCTGGCGCTTGGCCTCGGCCACCCAGGCATTGCCGGGGCCGGTGATGACATCGACCGGGCGGATGCGATCGGTGCCATAGGCGAGCGCGCCCACGGCCTGCGCTCCGCCGACGCGCCAGATCTCGTCAACGCCTGCGACATGCGCGGCAGCGAGCACCAGCGGGTTCGACTGGCCCTTGGGCGTGGGCGTGACCACCACCAGCCGCTCGACGCCGGCGACCCGCGCTGGGATCGCGTTCATCAGCAGCGAAGACGGATAGGCCGCGCGGCCTCCCGGCACATACAGACCCGCCGCATCCACCGCGCGCCAGATCGCGCCCAGTCGCACGCCAGCCTCATCGACATAGTCGCGGTCCCTCGGAAGCTGCGCTTCGTGATAGGCGCGGATGCGGGCGGCAGCGAGATCGAGGGCCTCGCGCAGACCCGGTTCGAGGTCCGCATAGGCCTGCGCGCAGCGCTCGCGCGGGATCGACCAGTCCGCATCGTCCGACAGCGCATAGCCATCGAACCGCTGGGTGTATTCGGCCAGCGCCTTGTCGCCGCGCAGCTTTACCGTCCGGAGGATGTCGGCGACCTGCCCCGCGACGTCGCTGTCAGCTTCGCGGCGGGCGTTGACGATCCGCTCGAACTTTGGCGCGAAGTCGGGCTGGAGGGTGGAGAGCGTCTGGCTCATGCGACCTTGCTCTCGGCTTCGCGGCGGAAGGCATCGACCAGCGCGGCGACGCGGGCGTCGGTCTTGAGCGCGGCGCGGTTGACGATCAGCCGGGCCGAGATGTCGAGGATCACCGACGTTTCAACCAGCCCGTTCTCGCGCAAGGTCGTGCCGGTCGACACCAGATCGACGATCTGCCTCGCAAGGCCGAGCGAAGGAGCCAGTTCCATCGCGCCGTTGAGCTTGACGCATTCGGCCTGCACGCCTGCTGCTTCGAAGTGGCGGCGGGTCAGGCTGGGGTACTTGGTGGCGACGCGCAGGTGGCTGGCGGTGCCCGCCTCGTCCGTATCGCTCGCCAGCCGCGCGACTGACAGGCGGCAGATGCCGATGCCGAGATCGACCGGGGCATAGAGATCGTCGTAATCGAACTCCTCGATCACGTCCGAGCCGACGATCCCGACCTGCGCCGCGCCATGGGCCACAAAGGTCGCGACATCGAAGGCGCGGACCCGGATCATCCGCATGTCGTCGCGGTTGGTGGCAAAGGCGAGCGCGCGGCTCTTGGGATCGTGGAACTCCGCATCGGGTTCCACCCCGGCGCGCGCCATCACTGGCAGCGCTTCATCGAGGATGCGCCCCTTTGGGACAGCAAAGGTCAACTGCCCGGTATTGTCGTGGGTGCCATTGATGGTCATGATCGGGGGCGCACTTAAGGGCGGGAGGGCAAAAGGGCAATGGTGATGGCGGGTTCAGGGGATCGTCCGGAGTATGAGCTCGTCGATATGAATACCGCCGGGCCGGGTGCGGTGGCGACGGCGTTCGCCAATCAGGTCGCCTATTGCGAGCACGCGGGCGCGCATGTCACCGCGCGGGTCGTGGCGGGCATTGCGGCGGTGCTGGGCTCTGGGGCGAAAGGAAGGCTGCTCGAGCGGGTGCGTGGCTGGCAGGGCGCGCCGCTGGCCGATGCACTGCCGCTGCGGGTCGCGGGCGGGTTGCATGCGCTGCATCTGTCGGGCGCCGCGCCCGGGCTCGCCCCGATCTATCGCGGTGAGGCGGCAAACGACGTGCAGGTGATCGGCGACGTCATGGCGGCACACGAAGCGGCGCTGCTGCCGTGGCTGGATGGTCCGCCGCAGACCAACGAGGCTGGGCGATCGGCCAACTTCATCGCCGCGATGCTGTGGCTGGCGGAGCAGGGCTTGCCAGCGCGCTTCGATTGCCTCGAGATTGGATCCAGCGCGGGGATCAACCTGATGCTGGACCGCTATGGCTATGATCTGGGCGGAGTGCGGGTCGGGCCGGAGGAACCGGTGATGGCCTTCGCCCCGCAATGGATCGGCGCGCCGCCGCCCGATCGGGGCATCGCCATCGCCTCAACCAAGGGCTGCGACGTTGCCCCGGTCGATCTCACCGACCCGGCGCAGGCGCTGCGGCTGAAGGCCTATATCTGGCCGGAGCATGCCGTGCGCTTCGAACGCATGGACGCCGCGATCCGCGCCGCCGCCGCGCGCAAGCCCGAGATCGTGGCGATGAACGCTGCCGACTTCGTCGAGGCAGAACTCGCCAAGCCGCAGACGCCCGGCACCACGCGGATGCTGATGCACTCGATCGTGTGGCAATATGTCCCCGCCGATCAGCAGGCGCGGGTGACGGCGGCGATGGCGGCGGCGGGTGCGCGGGCCACGCCCGACACGCCGCTCGCCTGGGTGATGGTCGAGGCCGACCGCACCGTCCACCGCCACAAGCTGACGGTGCGCTGTTGGCCGGGCGAGGGCAGAGAGGTGCAACTCGCCTGGTCGCATCCGCATGGGGCGGATATCGAATGGCTGGTCTGATAGCGGTGTAGGGAAGTTGACGAAGTTGACAGGGTGTCAAGCGGCATTTTGGCTGAATTTATGCTTTATAACATAGACTTATACCGAAAATACGAAGTTGACACTTTGGCCGCCAGAAAAAAATCTGCGCCCTTTTCAATGGGCAATCGGGCTCGACGATGGGAAAGAACGAGCCCTGGATAACCTATGCCCGGCAAGTAGGAAATTCTCGACAGAACCAAACTCCGCTCGTCCTGAGCTTGTCGAAGGACTGCACTTTTCTTGCGAATGCAGTGTACGCTCGAAAGTGAAGGACAACCCTTCGACAAGCTCAGGGTGAGCGGGATTTTTCTATCCCGCCAGAAACGCTTCCATCGCGGCATTCACCGCCTCGGGCGCTTCCCATGGCACGAAATGCCCACAATCGGGCACGCGCACGACGGTCAGCGGCTCGATGATCGCGTCCAGCCCCTCGAGGTTCTCGGGGGGCAGGGCGAGGTCGTCCAATGCCCAGATCACCAGCGTCGGGATGGTCAGCTTGGGAAGGGCTGGCGGCGTCCAGCTTGCGGGCACCTCGAAGGGCGCGTCCATGGTCGGCACGTCGATCGGACTGGCGCGGTAGTAATTGAGCATCCCGAAGGCCGCATCGCGGTTCTGCCAGTCGCGCAGCAGCGCATCGCGTTCTTCGGGCTCCATCGCGGAAGGGCGATCCCACTTCACTTCCTTCAGCAGCAGCCCGGTCAACCCGTGCTCCTTTACCAGCGCATCATTGGCGGGATCGCGGAAACCACGGATATACTGGCTTGCCTCTCGCTGGGCGGGATTGGTGTAGAGCAGCTTCTGAAAGACCGCCGGGTGCGGGGCGTTGGCGATAATCGCGCGCGTCACCCGCGCATGCTGCCCGCCAATCGCCACACCCCACGCAATCGCGCCGCCCCAGTCGTGGCCGACAATGGTGAAGTGCGCGATGCCCAGCACGTCCGCCAGCAGGAACACATCGCCGATCAGCTTGTCGGGCGTGTAGGCCGCAACCTCCTGCGGCTTTGACGATCCGCGATAGCCGCGCTGATCCGGCGCAATGCAGCGATAACGATCCTTGAAATGCGCAATCTGGTGCCGCCATGTGCGGTGGCTTTCGGGAAAACCGTGGAGGAAGATCAGCACCGGCGCATCGGTAGGGCCTTCATCAACGATGTCGAGGCTGATGCCATTGGGCAGCTGCACGGTCTTTTGTTCGAACATCATTCGTGCTCCAACTTGTCCATGTAGCCGCTGGCGACCATTGCCGCGACGGAATCGAACAGGCTGTCGGGGGTGCGGCGTAGTTCGCCCATGCCGGCCTCCATCCCCTGCGCGACGATAATCTCCCGCTCGCCTGCTGCGATCCCGTCGAGCATGGTGCGCGCCGCATCGTCAGCCGGGATGCCGTTGTCGATCGCCTTGTCGCTGCGCCCGCGCGCGTTCCCTTCGCCGGTCAGCGCGTTGCGCGAGACATTGGTGGCGACCGATCCGGGGTAGATGGTGTGGACGCTGACGCCCGATTGCGACAGCTCGGCCCTGAGTGCGTCGGCATAACCGGCGAGCCCGAACTTGGCCGCGCAATAGGCGGTGCGCAGCGGTACGCCGACCTTGCCCGCGATCGAGGAAATGAACCCCAGCGCGCCCGATCCGCGCGCGCTCATATGCCCGATCAGCCCCTGCGTGAATGCGATCTGGGCAAGGAGGTCGATGGCGATGATGTCGCGATAGACCTGCATATCGGTGTTGAGCGCACGGCTGCGCTGCGAGATGCCGGCATTGGCGAAGGCGATATCGACATGGCCCTTCCACGCGATAGCCTTGGCGGTGGCATCGGCCAGCGCGGCATCGTCACGCACGTCGAAGGGGAGGATCAGCGCCTCGCCGCAATCCTTGGCTACCTCGGCAAGCCGCGCTTCATCGCGCCCCGACAGCACCACATGCGCGCCCCGCGCCGCCAACTCGCGCGCGAGCGCCGCGCCGATCCCCGATGATGCCCCGGTGATCCACGCCACCTTGCCCCCAAAACCGCTGGTGTAATCCATCCCTCTCTCCCTGATGTGTTGTCAGGGATAGCTGACGGTCTTGGCCACCGCGGGCAAGGGGATAAATTCCTCGTCATCGCCCGGAACCTTGGGGAAACGGCCCGCGCGCCAATCGGCCTTGGCCTGATTGATCCGCTCGCGATCCGAGCTGACGAAGTTCCACCACACGTGGCGCTTGGTTGCGAAGGCCTCCCCGCCGAGCAGCATCACCCGCGCCCCGGAGCCGGACGCCAGCGTCATCGCCTTGCCCGGCGCCAGCACCGCCAGCTGATAGCGTTCCAGCGCGACGCCATCGACGCTCGCCTCGCCGCTCACCAGCATCACCGCGCGCTCATCCGCCTCCGGATCGAGCGGCAGCGCGCCGCCCGCGCCGAGCACGATTTCGGCGTAGATCGTATCGGCATGGGTGGTGGTCGCCGCGCGCTGACCCCACAGGCTGCCCATGATGACGTGGGCCTTGGCATTGCCGTCCTCGATCACGGGCAGATCGGTCACCGCTTCGAACGCCGGTTCGATTTCCTCGAGCCCGTCGGGGAGCGCCAGCCAGGTTTGCATCCCGAACAGCCGCGGGCCTGCGTCACGTTCCGATTGCGGGCTGCGCTCGGAATGGACGATGCCGCGCCCGGCGGTCATCAGGTTGACCTGCCCGGGGCGGATCGTCGCGAAGCTGCCGATGCTGTCGCGGTGGTCGATCGCGCCCTCGAAGAGCCACGTCACCGTGGCGAGGTTGATGTGCGGGTGCGGGCGCACGTCCATCGCCGCGCCGATATCGAGCTGCGCCGGGCCGAACTGGTCGACGAAGATGAACGGCCCGACCATCGTGCGCGAGCGGGCGGGGAGCACGCGGCGAACCTCGAACTGGCCGAGATCGTGGGTAGTGGGGGTCAGCGTCTCGGTGATCATCGGGGGTGCTCCTGCTGGATCAGCGCGGCAAGCGCTTCGGGGTAGATCGCCTCGGGCCAATCGGCCAGTTCGTCGAGCGTGAACCAGCGGTGCCGGGTCATCAACGCCAGTTCGGTGGCGGTGTGACGGCTGGTGTCGATTTTCGGTTCGTTGACGCGGATCAGGAAAAAGCGTTCGTCGGCCTGCACCGGCTCGCCTTCGACTGTTACGAATTCCGGGGTGAGCCGGGCGATTTCGCGGCCCGGATCGGCGATGATCCCGGTTTCCTCCAGCAATTCGCGCCGCGCGGCATCCTCGAAGCTCTCGTCCGGCTCGCACTCGCCGCCCGCCGTCACCCAGAACGGATCGCGCCCCGGCACATCATAGCGGAACATCAGTGCGCGGCCCTCGGGGTCGAGCACGATGATCCGCGCCGCGCGGCGCAGGCGCAGGGCAGGGTTGAATATCGGGCTCTCGGGTCTCATTCCGTTGGAGGCAAACCCGCCTTGATCGCCACCGCATGCACCCGCTGGCCGACGATATCGCCCAGCGCAGCGATTACCGCGCGCTGGCGGGCGAGGCGGGTCATCGGGGCAAAGGCCTCGGCCTCGATCTCGATGGTGAAGTGGGATTCGCCCGATCCGTCGTCGCCCATGTGGCCGTGATGCTTGGCGCTGTCGTTGATGATCGCGAGCCGGGCCGGTGCGAAGGCCTCGGTCAGCAGAGCGTGCATTTCCTCGGCAACGGACATCGGATCGTTCCTTCTTTGCAAGCGGATCGGTGCGTTTCAGGCTTGGAACTTGGGTGCGCAATCGCCATTCTCAAGCCTGCATGTCTTCACCACGCTTTCATGGCCGCGTCGAGAGCGCAGGGCGCGGCTGCGAAGCCCCCGGCTGCCGCGAGGCGGGCGAATTCCGCGCGCCGGGCGAGCGCCCCAACGGCTTTGACGGGCCGGGCGACTGGCGCTGGTTCTGCCTCGATCACGTGCGTGAATTCAACGCGGGGTATGACTGGTTCGAAGGCATGAGCGTGGAGGAGATCATTCGCGCCCAATCGCCGGTTGCCGGATGGCAGACCGAGACGCGCGTGTTCCGTCCCGACGCCGGGATCGACGGCGCGCCGCGCTGGGCCGATTACGACGATCCGCTTGATGCTATAGCCGCCCGCGCGCGCGGCATCCGTGCGCGGGCCGAGGGGCGGGCGCAGAACATGGCACGTGAGGCCCGCTTCTCGCCCGACGAGGCGCGGGCGCTGGACACGATGGGCCTCGGCTCGGACACCGACCGGCGGCGGCTGCGGCGGCGCTATTCCGAACTGGTGCGCCGCTACCACCCCGACCGCAATGGCGGCGACCGCGCGCACGAGGCGCAGCTGACCGCGGTGGTCGATGCCTACCAGCTACTGCGTCGGAGCGCGGCGCTCGCCTGACCGCATCAATCGCGATCCGGTGCCCCCAAAGGGAAATAGTGGCGATAGGGCCGGGCATCCTCCACACAACGCGCCACCGAAGGGCGCGCGAGCAGGCGGGCGCGATAGGCCTTCAGCTTTTTGCACGTGTCCGGAATGGGTTGCGTCCAATCGGCGTAGAACAGCGCGGGCGCACCCGAGCAATCAGCCATACTGAATTCATCGCCGCATGCCCAGCCATCGTCGGACAGCTGACCCTCTAGCCAGGGATAGATCGTCGACAGCGTCGATCGTGCCCGCTCGACCCGCGCAAGATCAAGCGTTTCGGTAATGAAGGGAAGATATTCCGAAACGGCCGCTTGAAAACTGGCTTCCAGATGGCAGTCGAAGACCCGGTCCATCAGGCGCACTTTGAGCGCAGCTTCGCCTTCATTGGGGAGCATCCGGAGCGTGTCCGGATAGGCTAGGTCGAGATGCTCGATGATAATCGTGCTTTCGAACACACCTCGCCCGCCATCGACGAGCACCGGCATCTGCCCGCGCGGCCAATGTGCGCGTAGCTGTTCCCAATGTTCGGGGGCGGCGGCCTGATCGAGCGAGCGGAACTCAAAATCCAGCCCTTTCTCGTAAAGCGGGATCAATACTTTCCATGTGTAGCTCGAAAAAGGGTGACCATAGAGGATCATTACCACGTCCCCGCTTCCATCCGTGCCCGCCGGGCCAACTCGCGGTCGCTGGTGACCGGGATCGGGGCTTCGTCGGGATAGGGCGGCATGGCCCCGCCGGGCCTGTAGGTTGCAATGATGGTGCCTTGTTCGGTCACCCGGTGATCGGTCATCGTCATTCGGCTGAGCGTGGTCCCTTCGCCCAGCAGTCGCTTGCCGCTGCCGAGGATCACCGGATAGATCATCAGGATCAGCGTATCGATCAGCCCCGCGGCCAGCAGCCCGGGGTAGAGCGTGCTCGACCCCTGCACGATCAGGTCCGCGCCGTCGCTCTCCTTGAGCGCCGCGACCTCGGCAATGCTTCCGACCCGGTGGCTGTTCTGCCATTCGAGCGGCTGGTGCCCTCGCGTCAGCACATATTTGTTCGCGCGATCGAAGGCCTCGCCCATCGGAGCGTTGTCGCCTGTCGCATAGGGCCAGTAGGCCGCGAAGATGTCGTAAGTGCGCCGCCCCAGCAGCAGGTCGTATTCGCCTGAGAACAACGTGCCGAGCGTTTCGCCGATGCCCTCGTCCCACAGCTTGAACACCCAGCCGCCTTCGTCGAACCCGCCGGTCGGGTCTTCGGTCGGCCCGCCGGGGGCCTGCATCACGCCGTCGAGCGAGACGAAGGCGGAGGCGGTGATGGTGCGCGGCACGTTAAGCCCCCGCCACGGCGGCTTCGATCGCGGCGTGATCGATCTTCACCATGCTCTGCATCGCCGCGAAGACCCGTCCGCGAGTGGCGGGATCGGGATGGCCGAGATTGTCCATCAGCACGCGCGGCACAATCTGCCAGCGCACCCCGAAGCGGTCGAAACACCAGCTGCACGCCATTTCGCCGCCGCCATTGGCGGTGAGCGCGTCCCAGTAACGGTCTGTTTCGTTCTGACTGTCGGTGAACACCTGAAACGAGACCGCATCGTTGAAGTCGTTCGCCGCTTTGCCATTCAAGGCCATAAAAGGCTGACCAAGTAACGTGAAATTGACCGTCAGCACATCGCCCGCTTTGCCGCCCGGATAATCGCCCGGTGCGCGGTCGATCCGATTGATCCGGCTGTCCGGGAACAGCCCGCAATAAAGCGTCGCGGCGGGTTCGGCATCGCCAGCGAACCACAGGCAGGTGGCGAGTTTTGCCTCAGGCATTTTGCGCCTCCGCGATCAGTTTGGCATCGATGGCGTTGGCCTCGGCATAGGCGGGGCGCTGCGTGATGCGATCGACATAGGCGCGGAACGAGGGGCGCTCGGAGATCGAGCCGAACCGCAGGCCCCACACGAACTGGCTGCCCACATAGGTATCGGCCATTGTGAACCGGTTTCCGGCGGCGAAATCATTGGCCGAAAGCCATTGGTCCACCGCATCGAGCGCGAGATCGAGGCTGCCGAAACCCGCCATCCCGGTCTTCCCCTCGGGCACTTCCCAGCCCATCGCCTTGCCGACCACCGCCTGCTCGAGCGGCCCGGCGGCAAAGAACAGCCAGCGGAAATAGGCAGCCTTCTCATGGCTGTCGGGCAGCAGGCCTGCCTGCGGGTGGGTCTCGGCGAGGTAGTGGTTGATCGCGGCGCATTCGGTGATGACGTGATTGTGATCGCCATGATGATGCACCAGCGTGGGCACCTTGTTCATCGGGTTAAGGGACTTGAGGATCGCAGGCCGGGTCGCCCAGTCGAACACCACCTGTTCGTAATCCGCGCCCGCCTCATGCAGCGCCCAGCGCGAAATCTGTCCGCGGCTCATCGCGACGGTGTAAAAAGTGAATTCGGCCATCGGGTCATTCCCCCTTACGCGGGCCAACCAGCCCGAATGCTGCACCCTGCGGATCGAGCCCGTTGAAACTGAACTCGCCGCCCGGAATCTCCATCGGTTCGACCAGGATCCGCCCGCGGTTGGCAGTCGTATGCGCAACCGCCGCGTCGATATCCGGCACCCGGAAATAGTAGGTCCACGCGCTCACCAGCATGTCCGGCATTTTCGGCATCACCGCGCCGAGCATCGCGTGCATCGATCCCTCTTCACCGCGCCCGGTGTGCCGCAGGAACTCGTATTTTTCAATCGGCCCCATATCCATCTCGCCGTCCTTCACCCAGCCGAAGCGCTGGCCGTAGAATTGCTTTGCGGCATTGGGATCGGCGGTCGCCAGCTCGTTCCAGGCGCAATGGCCGGGGCGGGGCGCGTCCCACGAAAAGGCGTGACTTTCCTCGGGGCCGATATCCATGACATAGAATGCCGCACCCTGCGGATCGGCGACAATCGCCATCCGCCCGATCCCTTCGAGGTCGAATGCGGGCATGTGCACTTGCCCGCCCCCCTGCTCGACCGACTCGACCATTTTGTCGACGTCATCGACGCCCACGTAACCGAGCCATGCGGGCGGCATGGGAGCTTCTGACGGCGTCTGCATAATGCCGCCGACGCCCGCATCGCCGACTGCGAAATACCGATAATCGCGGCCCGGGTGGGCGGTTTTGGTGAAACTCCAGCCAAGCATCGGGCCGTAGAACGCCTCCGCCGCGTCAGGGTCTGGCGTGATGAGTTCATACCAGACGAAATCGCCGTGCTGATTGGGCATGTCACGTCTCCATCGCGACGACCGGGGTGAACCCACCGAAGATCATGCGTTTGCCATCGAACGGCATAGGATTTTTGGTCTGGTCCATGCGCGGATCGGTGTTGTCCGGCGACATCATCCTTGCCATAGCGGCATCGCGGGTGGCTTTGTCGGGCCATTCGATCCAGCTGAATACCACGTCCTCATCGCCGGTGGCCTGCACGGCCTTGCGAAAGTCGGTGAGCGTCCCGTCCGGTACATCGTCACCCCAGCATTCGAGCACGCGCGTCGCGCCCATTTCGATGAACATGCCGTCGGCCATGTTCGCATGGTCGATGAACTTCTGGCGGTTCCCCTTGGGCACCGCGATGACGAACCCGTCGATATAACTCATGGCTGCTCCTCCCTCTTACGACTCGGTACTTGTCGATGATCGGCGATTCAGTTACTAAAGACAACTGTGAAGTTACAAAAAGAAACTAAAATGGGTCAGTCCGGGCATGGCAAGTGGTATTACGATGCCTGCGGCACCGCTTTCGCCATGGAACTGATCGGCGAACGGTGGTCGCTGCTGATCGTCCGGGAGCTTATGCTTGGTCCGCGGCGATTTACCGATATTCGCGCCAGCCTGCCCGGAATCTCCGCCAAGGTGCTGACCGAACGCCTCGCCTCGCTGGAAGAAACCGGGGTGCTGGTTCGGAGGCACCTGCCGCCGCCGGGCAAGTTTCAGGTCTACGAACTGACTGCCTGGGGATATGCCGCCGAGCCGCTGATGCAGGAACTCGGTCGCTGGGCGGCGCAATCGAGCGCGCATGATCCCACGCTGCCGCTCTCGGCGGTGTCGCTGATGCTATCGCTGCGCACCATGCTCGACCCTTCCCGCTTGCCCTACGTGGCGGGGTGCCGGATCGGCTTCGTGATCGGCGAGGACCGCTTCCTTGCGGTGCCGACCCGGACCGATCTGGCGATAAGCCGCGGCGCCCCAGACGGTGCCGACGCGGTTTTCCACTCGCCCGATGCGGCTTGCTTGGTCGGCGGCGTCTATGGCGGCGTGCCCTGGGACGAGCTTGAGCGCAGTGCGGGGGTGAGGATTGCCGGGAACCGCGATCTGGCGCTGCGCTTCATCAACCTGTTCGCGCTGCCACCCAAACTCGCCTAACCCTGCCGGAACGCCCAGCGCAAGGTGCGGCCCATGCCCCATGTGGCAGCGCGTGCGGGAAGCGCGGCCAGCACCGGGCGTTGCAGCCGCAGCATGGCGCGCGCCCAATCGGGCAGCATCGTGACGGCATCGGCGGTGATCATCGTTTGCACGGCGAGCGGCGTGCCCGGCGGGCGCTGGCTGAGCACCAGCTGCGCGACCTCGCGCGCTTCGGGCGAGGTGCCGAGATCGCTGCGCAGCTCGCGAAAGATCGCCTCGGCCTCGCGCCGCGTTTCGGGCACCGGATCGGCCCCCAGCGCGCGGGCGATGACGGCGAACTGACGGTAGTATTCGTCCTGCTCGTGTCCCGGCATGGTGGGCCGCACATGGCGCAAATAGCCGGCGAGGAAGCTCTGCGCTTCGGTAACGTGCACCCAGGCGAGCGTGCGCGGGTTGGTGGCAGCGTAGGCCGAGCCATCGGGCAGCGTCCCGCCGACCTTCGCGTGGATACGGTTGACTCGGTCTATCGCCTTCATCGCCTCGTCGCGGTGGCCGAAGGTCGTTACCGCAATGAACCGCGCGGTGCGCCGCAGCCTTCCGTGCATATCCTCGCGGAAGTTCGAATGATCGAGCACGCCTTGCAGCGCATGGGGGTGGAGCATCTGCAACAGCAGCGCGCGCACTCCGCCGGTCATCATCCCCACTACATCGGCATGCACCAGCCGGATCGGCGTATCGCGTTCGAACAGTGCCTCGTCGGACGGCGGGGTCGGCTGTTGACCTTGCTCGGCATCGTGGAACACCCCGCGCACCTGCTGGATCAGCTTCAAGCGCAGCGATTCGACCGGATCGGGCATGTGGGCAGGTATAGGGGCGATGCGCGGGTGAGGGAAATGCGCTCGTCAAATTGCCAGCGCCGCGCGGCAATCCACCGCTTGCAGGGCGCGCCCATGCGTTCTAACCGTCCCGGCGCAATGACCTCTTCCACCCGCTCCCCTGCCGCCCTGCCTGCCCAGCCCGACACCACCGTCGATGTCCGCGAGACCTTCGGGATCGACGTCGACTGGCAGGTGCCTGCGTTCAGTCACGCCGAAGAACACGTGCCCGAGATCGACACCGCCTATGTGTTCGATCCGGACACGACGCTGGCGATTCTGGCGGGCTTTGCGCATAACCGCCGGGTGATGGTGCAGGGCTATCACGGCACCGGCAAATCGACCCATATCGAACAGGTCGCCGCGCGCCTCGGCTGGCCGAGCATCCGCGTGAACCTCGATGCGCATATCAGCCGCATCGACCTCGTGGGCCGCGATGCGATCGTATTGAAGGACGGCTTGCAGGTCACCGAGTTCAAGGAGGGCATTCTGCCCTGGGCCTTGCAGCACCCCGTCGCACTGACTTTCGATGAATATGACGCCGGGCGGCCCGACGTGATGTTCGTGATCCAGCGCGTGCTGGAGTTCGATGGGCGGCTGACGCTGCTCGATCAGAACCGCGTGATCACGCCCAACCCGTGGTTCCGGCTGTTTGCCACCACCAACACCGTGGGCCTCGGCGATACCTCGGGCCTGTATCACGGCACGCAGGCGATCAACCAGGCGCAGATGGACCGCTGGAACATCGTCGTTGCCTTGAACTACCTCGCGCCCGAGGTCGAGCAGCAGATCGTCAAGTCCAAGACCCCGGCAACCGACGACAAGCTGATCGCCGACATGGTCAAGGTGGCCGAGCTGACCCGGCAAGGCTTCATCAATGGCGACATCTCGACCGTGATGAGCCCGCGCACGGTTATCACCTGGGCGCAGAACGCGAGCATCTTCGGATCGGTGGGCTTCGGGTTCCGGCTCTCGTTCCTCAACAAGTGCGACGAGGCCGAGCGGGTGCTGGTCGCCGAATACTACCAGCGCGTGTTCGGAGAAGACCTCCCCGAAGGCGCGGCGAGGAAGCGCTGAGCAAGCCGCTTGCGGTGAAGTGTCATAGGCTGATAATACAGCACTGACATGGCGTTGTTCGACCGATTCTGGAGAGGCTCGCGGGGGGGTGCCAATGGCGCCGGAGCGAACCTGCCTGCCGGGTTTTACCCGCTCTACGAATCGATGCGTCCTCTGGACTTGGATGACGAGGACGACCTTCCGCCGCGCCCGCGCCCCTCGGGCAAGCCCGATTTCGCCAGCTGGGACGCGCGGCTGGGGCTGGTGGACGAGGCGCTGCATGTCGAGGAGCGCCGCCGCCTCAGGTGGTGGCAGCGCGATTACTGGCAGGGCCGTTCGCGGCTGTGGTGGATCTGGCGCGGGGTGCTGGCGAGTTTTGCGCTGTTCATAGCGCTGATCGGCTGGCTCACCATCACCGCGCCGCTCTCCAAGAGCCTCGAACCCATCGCCCCGCCGCAGGTCACGCTGCTCGCCAGCGACGGCACGCCGATTGCCCGCAGCGGCGCGATTGTCGAAGCGCCGGTCAAGGTCGCCGATCTGCCGCCGCACGTGGTCGAAGCCTTCCTCGCGATCGAGGATCGGCGGTTCTACTCGCACTGGGGCATCGACCCGCGCGGCATCGCCCGGGCTGCGTGGACCGGATACGGCGGCGGATCGACGATCACCCAGCAGCTTGCCAAGTTCACCTTCCTCACCCCCGAACAGAGCATCAGCCGCAAGGCGCGCGAGGCGCTGATCGCGTTCTGGCTGGAGGCGTGGCTGACCAAGGACGAGATTCTCGAACGGTACCTGTCGAACGCCTATTTCGGCGACAACCAGTATGGCTTGCGCGCGGCGAGCCTGCACTACTTCTACCGCCAGCCGGAGAAGCTGCGGCCAGAACAGGCGGCGATGCTGGCGGGTTTGTTGCAGGCGCCATCGCGTTACGCTCCGACCAAACATTACGACAAGGCCAAGGCGCGCATGGAGCTGGTGCTCGGCTCGATGGTCGCGGCGGGCTATCTCACCAAGGCCGAGGCAGACGCGCTGCCCGATCCGCGCATCGACGTGCGCACTCGCGATGACAACCTGCCGACCGGCACCTACTTTGCTGACTGGGCGCTGCCGCTGGCGCGCGAGGGGATCGAGGCGAGCTACTCGCAACAGGTGCTCACCACCACGCTCGACGCGCGGTTGCAGGCGCTGGCGAACCGCGTGGTGGCGCGCGCACCGCTCGGCGGAGCGCAGGTTGCGCTGGTCGCCATGCGCCGCAATGGCGAGGTGGTGGCGATGGTCGGCGGGCGCGACTACGGCAAATCCTCGTTCAACCGCGTGACGCAGGCCAAGCGGCAGCCGGGTTCCACCTTCAAGACCTTTGTCTATCTCACTGCGCTCGAAGCGGGGTGGAAGCCCGACGACACTATCCCGAACACCCCGATCGAACAGGGCAGCTATCGCCCGCAGAACGCCGCGGGGCGATACTCCGACCAGATCACGCTGGAGCAGGCCTTTGCGCAATCGAGCAATGTCGCGGCGGTGCGGTTGCTCAATGCGGTGCGTAGCGAGCGGGTGATCCGCAACGCACGCTCGCTCGGCATCACCGCGCCGATGGCGGAGGGCGATCCCAGCCTCGCGCTCGGCACATCGGCGATGACGCTGATGGAGCTGACTGCCGCCTATGCCGGGATTGCCGCCAACGAGTTCCCGGTCGAACCCCATGCGTTTGCGCGCGGCGAGCGGACGTGGTGGGAATGGCTCACCACCCGCAGCGATAGCCTCTCCACCCGCACGCACGAGAACCTCGAACAGATGCTGCGCGCCGCGATCAACCGCGGGACGGGGCGCAACGCGGTGCTGCCGATCGCCAATTACGGCAAGACCGGCACCACGCAGGATTACCGCGATGCGCTGTTCGTCGGCTACGCAGGCGATCTGGTGGTGGGCGTGTGGATCGGCAATGACGACAATTCGCCCTTGAACGGCGTCACCGGCGGCAGCACCCCGGCGCGCATCTGGCGCGACTTCATGAGCGGCGCGCTGCGCATCGAGGCCGCGCCGCGCCCCCGCGCCACCGAAACGCCCGATCCCGAAGGCCCGATCCAGCAGCTCGACGTGGGCGAGGGCGGGGAACTGATCATCGGGCAGGACGGCACCACGGTGCGGATCGACGGTGACGGCGTGACGCTCTCGCAGGACGGCGTTCCGGGCGAGCTGCGGGTCGATGAGGGCGGGGTGGCGCTGCAACCCGCGCCGAGCCCGGCGCCCGCGCCGCCACCCTGACACCGGACTTCGGGGGGCTTGATGGAGACAATGAGACACTGTCCAGGAATAGAAAAACCCGGGCACCCGCGCGGCCTGAAAACCGTATAGCGAAAGGATATGCGCGATTGCTCATGCGCACAGTCCTGACCGCTTCGGCCTCGGTAGGAAAGTGCTCTACACCATCAGGATATTCATCACCGCCGTCGCAATCGGACGCGCGCGGTCATCCTGCCACGCCTCGACGGTGACATTCGCGTTGCGCCGCCCCAATCGCGTGATGCGCCCCAGCGCAAAGCTCGGCTTGCTCTTGCCCGCGGCGAGATACTGCACGGTGATGTTGATCGGTTTCAACAGCGGATCGCGCCCCTCGGCAAGCAGCGCGGTGTGCAGCGCGGCGTAGCCTGCGGTTTCGAGCAGTCCGGCGGTCGCTCCGCCGTGAAAATGCTGCGGGCGGCCTTCGACCATCGGGCCGAAGGCGACTGTCAGCACGGGCATCCCGTCCTCATGACCGCAAACCGTGATACCCAGCGACTTGGCGTAGGGAGTGAGTTCCACCTGCTCAGTCATCGCGCTTCACCGCCGGATCAGCCCCAACCGTCATGAACACGCCCGCGACGTGGGCGACCGGATCGTCCATGTCATCGTCATAGGCAATCCCGCGCACGAAGGCGGCCGAGCGCGTGCGGCGGTAGCATTCGACCCGCCCGCGCACACTCGCGCGCTCTTTCGCCGGGCGCTGATAATCGACGCGAAGGTCGAGCGTGGCGACCGGATTGAAGGTACGGCTCGCCTGCCAGATCGCCATCCCGCTTGCCATGTCCATCAGGCTGATGATCGGGCCTGAGGCGAGCACCGGACGGGCGCGGTCCCCCAGCAAATCCTCGCGCCAAGGCAGTTCGAGCTCGACCCAGTTCTCGCCCTGATCGGTGAAGGTGAGGCCGAGCCAGCCGGTGTGGCCGTGACGGAAAAACCATCTCGAGGCTTCGCGCGCGTCGAAATGGGCGGGGGGTATGTTCATGGCCGGGGCATAGGGGCGAGAGATGCGGCCTTGCAATGGCCGAATTGCGAGTGAGCCTTGCGCTCAGGTGGTTTTGCTTCATCTCCCCTCCCCTTGGGGAGGGGCCGGGGGTGGGGGTTCTGCCTTCTCGGCGACGGACCACCCATCCCCAACCCCTTCCCTCAAGGGAAGGGGCTATTCCTTCGCGATCGTTGGGAAAGTCTACAACACTCCCCCCGCCAGCCGGTCGATCGCGCCTTGCAAGATCACCGCCGCCGCATGGCTGTCGATCGCGGCGGCGCGTTTGGCGCGGCTCATGTCCTGCCCGATCATCGCGGCTTCAGCGGCCTGGGTCGACCAGCGTTCGTCCCACAGCAGGATCGGGAGCGCGAAGGCCTCGGCGCAGTTCTTCGCATAGGCGCGGGAGGCCTGCGCGCGCGGGCCTTCGGTGCCGTCCATGTTGCGCGGCAGGCCGAGCACGATGCCCTCGATCCCGCGCGTCTGGATCAGCGCCGCCAGCGTCTCGCGGTCGCGGCCCCACTTGCCGCGCTGGATGGTGGTGCCGTTGGTGGCAAAGCGCCAGCCTGCATCGCAGGTCGCGGTGCCGATAGTCCTGGTGCCGAGATCGAGGCCGAGCAGCACGCCCCCATCCCCCACCGCCGCGCCGAACCCGCGCGCGTCTTCGAAGATCAGCGCGGCTTCTGCCATGCCTCGACCCGGCGGATCACGTCCGCCTTGGTGTTCGCCCAGAACAGGGGGATGTCATAGACGTGGTAGTTGTTGCCCGGCAGCACATAGCTGCCCATTTGCGGGGGCGGGCCGATCAGCAACAGCCCGTGCTTGTCGCAGCGTGCGGGGACAAGGCCGGGGCGCAGCTCGCCCTTTTCCATGCTGTCATCAGGCACCAGCGTGCCGAGATTGGCCGTTGCGGGCGCCGCGCCGTCGTTCTGGCCGGTCAGCGGATTGGTACACAGCATCGGGCTGGTGCCGGGCTGTTTGCCGTCGAGCGCTGGGGCGCTGCCATAGGCTTCGAGCAGGCTGGCGGGATCGGCGGGTTCGGCAAAGCTCAGCCAGCTGACCACGCAGCCCGCCTGATCGGGGGCGGTGCAGGCAGGCACGCCCATCGCGGGCAGATCATGCTGCGGCGATACCGGCCAGCCGATGACATAGGCCGCCGCCACGCGCGGCGCGGCGGGCGATCCGCGCACTTCCTCGGCCAGCAGGCGCTTCAGGTGCAGCGCGCCCTGCGAATGGCCCGCGAGCACGATCGGGGTCTCAGGATCGACCGTGGCGAGAAAATAGCGATACGCCTCGCGCACATCGGCATAGGCGGCATCGATCGCCTGCCTCGCCTCGGGCGCATCGGTGAGGAACGCGCCCATCGTCGCCTGCCGGTAACGCGGGGCCCAGATTTCGCTTGCGGCGTTGAACGGGCTCGCCATGCCGCGCAGATAGATGCGGGCGATGCGCTCGGCCTCGGGGTCGCCGCCATTGTCCAGCGGCGCGTTCCAGCTGGTGCGGTTCACATAGCTGGTCGGGTGGACGAAGAACACGGCGAAACGCGGCGCGGGCGGTTCCGCAGGGGTGGGTAGCACCCCGCGATCATTGGCAAAGGCTGGCTGCCAGCGCGCCGGATCGTTCACCCCCATGCCGGGTCGCGAGAACCAAAGCTTGGGATCGTCATAGGCATTGGCTTCGAGCGGCTTGACCGGCGCGAAGGCGACGCTCGGCACCGATGCCATGCGCATCAGCTGTGCCGGAAACAGCGCCAGCAGGAGCGCCCCGCTCAGCACCAGCACGATGCAGAGAGCGACGAGATAGAGGAACTTGCGGGCCATGTCGCAGCGCGCCTCTAACTATCGGGCGGCGGGTTCAGCCGCTGCCGCGTCTTCGGCCAGCGGTGGGCGCAGCGTGGTCCACGCCCGGTCGCCGCGCATGCTGGTGAACCACGAGGCCGGGTTCCAGGTGGTCGACCCGTCGAGGCTGAAGGTGATGAACTCCGCGCGCCCGCCGATATTGGCAAGCGGCACCGCGCCGCCCAATCCGCTCTCCTCGGCTGCTGCGCGGCTGTCGGCGCTTTCGTCGCGGTTGTCGCCCATCACGAATACGCTGTCGGCAGGCACGGTGTAAGGGCCGTAATTGTCGAGCCGCTGTAAGGTATAGTCGATAGTGAGATAGGTCGCGCCGTTGGGCAGCGTCTCGCGCCAGGTCGGCGGGGCGAAGTATTCGCGCCCGTCGGGGCCGAACTCGCGGTAGGCATCGAAAGCCGAAAGACACGGCACGCCGCGGCACAGCAGCTCGGGCTCGAACGGCAGGCGGACGGCTGGAACGACCTCGCGCTTGATCGGCGTCCCGTTGAGGATGATCTGGCCCTCGCGCACTTCGATGGTATCGCCCGGCAGCGCGACCACGCGCTTGATGTAATCCTCGTCGCGCTGGGGGTGCACGGGTATCACGATATCGCCATATTCGGGCGTCGCCCCCCACACCCGCCAATCGCCGCGCGGCAACAGGTGGAAGCTCGCCGAGGCCCACGACCAGCCATAGGGATACTTGCTCACCACCAGCCGGTCGCCGACCCACAGGCTCGGCATCATCGAGGTCGAGGGGATGTAGAACGGCTTGGCGACGAGGCTGTGGAAGGCAAGCACCGCCAGCAGCATGATCGCCAGCCCGCGGATTTCCGCGAGCCAGTTGACCTTTTCCGTCGTGGTGGGCGTGATTGTGGTGGTGTCCATGAAATGGGGGCCGATCAGAGAGGGATGGCTTCGATGATCACAAAGGCTTGCGCCCAGGGGTGATCGTCGGTCAGGGTCAGGTGAATGCGCGCCTCATGGCCTGCCGGGATCATTTCTTCAAGCCGCTTTGCCGCGCCGCCGGTCAGCGCGAGGGTCGGCGCGCCACTGGGAGCGTTGACGACGCCGATGTCCTTCATGAACACGCCGCGCTTGAATCCGGTGCCGACCGCCTTGCTGAACGCCTCTTTGGCGGCGAACCGCTTGGCATAGGTGCCTGCGATGGTGAAGGGGCGGCGGCGGGCCTTGGCGCGTTCGATGTCGGTGAACACCCGGTTCTCGAACCGCTCGCCATATCGGGCGAGAGAATTGCCGATACGCTCGATGTTGCAGAGGTCGGAGCCCAAGCCGATGATCATTCGAACGCTCTTATCATGACCGCGATGAGCAGCCCAAGCGCCATGACGTGCAGCATCACCTGAGCCTTGAACAGCGGGTGCGCGAAATCGCCCTTTGACACCTTCAGCGCGCCGACAAAGCCGAAGATCATCAGCGCCACCCAGCCGACTGCGAACACCACCATGACCCGCTGGCTGAGCGCAAAGCCGAGAAAGCCGATGGCGAGCAGGAACAGCGCGGCGGCCCCAAAGGCCCAGCGTTTCTGCTCCGGGGCGAGTGGGGGCAGGTCGGGCTGGGTCATCCGCGCGCCGCGTCCATCAGATCGCGCATCCGGCGGATCGCGTTTTCGAGGCCCACGAACACCGCCTCGCCGATCAGGTAGTGGCCGATGTTGAGTTCGGCGATCTGCGGGATGGCGGCAATCGGCTGGACATTCTCGAAGGTGAGACCATGGCCCGCATGCGGTTCGATCCCGTTCTTGGCGGCGAGCGCGGCCATGTCGGTAATGCGGCGTAGCTCGCGCTCGACCTTGGCGCTGTCGCCATCGAGGAAGGCGTGGGCATATTCGCCGGTGTGGAATTCCACCACCGGTGCGCCGAGCCGCAGCGCAGCGTCGAGCTGGCGCTCGCTGGCTTCGATGAACAGCGACACACGGATGCCGGCCTCGCGCAGCTCGTCGACAATCGGCACCAGCGTGTTGTGCAGCCCCGCCGCGTCGAGCCCGCCCTCGGTAGTGCGCTCCTCGCGCTTTTCGGGGACGATGCAAGCGGCGTGCGGCTTGTGGCGCAGCGCGATGGCGAGCATCTCGGGCGTCGCTGCCATTTCGAGGTTGAGCGGCAGATTGGTCGCAGCTTGAATGCGCGCCAAATCCTCGTCGCGGATATGGCGGCGGTCTTCGCGCAGGTGCGCGGTGATGCCGTCCCCGCCGACGCTCGCTACAATCTTCGCCGCGCGCACCGGATCGGGATGATCCCCGCCGCGCGCGTTGCGGATGGTGGCGACGTGATCGATATTGACGCCGAGGCGCAGGGGGCGGGTGCTGGCGTTCATTCTTTCCGGCTGCCGGGTTTCGTAACCTCTACGACCGCCAGCGTCTCGGGGATGCTGCTTTCGTCATAGGTGGGGAAATCAATCGCCAGCAGCGGGTAGAACGGCACACCCAGATCGACCGAACCGCAGGAACGGTCGATGATCGCGCATTCGGCGATGACTTCGCCGCCCTCTCGCGCGACGGCGGCGATGGCTTCGCGGCTGGAGAGGCCGGTGGTGACGACATCCTCGACCATCAGCACTTTTGCGCCCGGCTCCAGCGCGAAGCCGCGGCGCAGGTGGAACACCCCGTCGGGCCGTTCGAGGAACAGCGCGTCCTTGCCCAACGCGCGGCCGACTTCGTGGCCGATGATGATCCCGCCCATCGCCGGGGAGACGACCACATCGACCGCGTCGCGCACTGCGGCGGGGATGCCCGCGACGACAGCTTCGGCCAGCTGCGCCGCGCGGGCCGGGTTCATCAACACCCGCGCGCATTGCAGGTAATGCCCGCTATGCCGCCCGGAAGAGAGCTTGAAATGCCCCTCGAGCAGCGCGCCGGAGGCGCGAAATTCGGCCAGAACTTCGTCTTCGGTCATCGCCGAACTCCATAGAAATCATGGGAGAATGCGGCGACTTGCGCCGCAAACATGGAGGCTTGCATAATTTTCTCCCTAGAAGCGCTTGAGGCCCTCGGCAAGCGCGGCTAAGGGCCTTCGATGAGGCTGGACTTCGGGCTGGCCGAACGTCGTTCGCAGTGGGTCTTCGATAGACCGGGCCGCAGGCGGTATGGGATCAGATTCGAACCAATTGGGCACATGATAATGGGTCAGAGGCACACCCGTATGAAAATTGCTATTCTTGCGGCGCTGGCCGCCGGGCTTGCGGCGTTTGCGCCGATGACTGTGGCGGCGCAGGACGCTGCTGCTGCTCCTGCTCCCGCCGCTGTCGAAGCCGCTGCGCCCGCGCCCGCTGCCGACGCGGCTGTCGCTCCGGCCGAGGCTGCGACCGCTGCGCCCGCCAGCACCTACACCCCGATGGCCCCGACCAAGGACAAGGGGATGCCGACCTCTTACGAGGACGACCCGATCAAGAGCCTGACCTTCCAGGACCAGTATTCCGACCTCGGCAATTACGCCTTGTGGATGCATGACAGCATCCTGATGCCGGTGATCACCATCATCAGCCTGCTGGTGCTGGGCCTGCTGCTCTATGTGGTGGTGCGCTTCAACCGCCGCGCCAATCCGGTTGCTTCCAAGACGACGCACAACACCATGATCGAAGTGGTGTGGACGATCGTTCCGGTGATCATTCTGGTGCTGATCGCGGTGCCTTCGATCACGCTCTTGGCGCGCCAGTACGAAACCCCGCCCGCCGATGCCGTCACCATCAAGGCGACGGGCTATCAGTGGTACTGGGGCTACACCTATCCCGATCACGGCGAGATCGAGGTGATCTCGAACATGCTGCCCGAGGACGAAGCGATCAAGCGCGGCGAGCCGGGGCAGTTGGCGGTCGACAACCGAATGGTCGTGCCCGCGGGCGTGCCGCTGCGCATCCAGACCACCGCGACCGACGTGATCCACGCCTTCGCGGTGCCCTCGCTGTGGTTCAAGATGGACGCTGTGCCGGGGCGCCTCAACGAAAAGATGCTGATCATCGAGGAGCCGGGCGTCTATTACGGCCAGTGTTCCGAGCTGTGCGGCGCGCGCCACGCCTATATGCCGATCGCGGTCGAGGCGCTGCCGCCCGCCGAGTTCGCCGCATGGGTGAAGGCGCAGGGTGGCTCGATGCCGGGTGAAGCTGAGGCCGCCGCGGCGGCTCCGGCTGCTACCGCGCCTGCTGCTGCTCCGGCCGCTCAGCCGACCCCCGAACCGGCGCCTGCCGCCTGATCCGACCTGATACAGAACGAACCTGAGAGCACCTGACCATGGCTACCACCGCAGAAGGCTTCGACGTCCACAGCGATCACGCGCACGACCACGCGCATGATCATGCCGACCACAAGCCGGGCTTCTTCGCCCGCTGGTTCATGTCGACCAACCACAAGGACATCGGCACGATGTACCTGATCTTCGCGATCATCGCGGGGATCGTGGGCGGTGCGATTTCGGGCATCATGCGGGTCGAGCTGGCCGAGCCCGGCATCCAGTACCTGCAATGGTGGGCGCAGTTCATGGGCGGCGGGAACGATCTCAACACCGCGCTCCACATGTGGAACGTGTTCATCACCGCGCACGGCCTTATCATGGTGTTCTTCATGGTCATGCCGGCGATGATCGGCGGCTTCGGCAACTGGTTCGTGCCGCTGATGATCGGCGCGCCGGACATGGCCTTCCCGCGCATGAACAACATCTCGTTCTGGCTGACGGTGGCGGGCTTTTTCAGCCTGTTGTTCTCGCTGTTCGTCCCCGGCGGCTCCGGGCCTGGTGCTGGCACCGGCTGGACGGTCTATGCGCCGCTTTCGACCAGCGGTTCGGTCGGCCCGGCGGTCGACTTCGCGATCTTCTCGCTGCACCTTGCGGGCGCTGGCTCGATCCTGGGCGCGACCAACTTCATCACCACCATCTTCAACATGCGTGCGCCGGGGATGACCCTGCACAAGATGCCGCTGTTCGTGTGGTCGGTGCTGGTCACCGCCTTCCTGCTGCTGCTGGCGCTCCCCGTGCTGGCCGCGGCAATCACCATGCTGCTGACCGACCGCAACTTCGGCACCACCTTCTTCGATGCGGCGGGCGGCGGCGATCCGGTTCTCTACCAGCACCTGTTCTGGTTCTTCGGCCACCCCGAAGTGTACATCATGATCTTGCCGGGCTTCGGCATGATCTCGCAGATCGTCGCGACCTTCAGCCGCAAGCCGGTGTTCGGCTATCTCGGCATGGCCTACGCGATGGTCGCGATCGGCGTGGTCGGCTTCATCGTCTGGGCGCACCACATGTACACCGTGGGCCTCGACGTGAACACCAAGATGTACTTCACCGCCGCCACCATGGTGATCGCGGTGCCGACCGGCGTGAAGATCTTCAGCTGGATCGCGACCATGTGGGGCGGCAGCCTCGAATTCAAGTCGCCGATGGTCTGGTCGCTGGGCTTCATCTTCCTGTTCACCGTCGGCGGCGTGACCGGCGTGGTGCTCGCCAATGGCGGGATCGACGACAACCTGCACGACACCTATTACGTCGTCGCGCACTTCCACTACGTGCTGTCGATGGGCGCGGTGTTCTCGCTGTTCGCAGGCTTCTATTACTGGTTCCCGAAGATGAGCGGGCGGATGCATAGCGAGTTCCTCTCGCACCTGCACTTCTGGATCTTCTTCGTCGGCGTGAACGTGATCTTCTTCCCGCAGCACTTCCTCGGGATGCAGGGCATGCCGCGCCGTTACCCGGACTATCCGGAGGCCTATACCTTCTGGCACGAGATCAGCACCTACGGCTATTACATCATGGCCGCTTCGATGGTGCTGTTCTTCGTCAACGTGCTTTACGCGCTGCTGGCGGGCAAGAAGGCCGAGGCGAACCCTTGGGGCGAAGGCGCGACGACGCTCGAATGGACCCTGCCGAGCCCGCCGCCTTTCCACCAGTTCGAAACCCTGCCGGTGATCACCGATCACCACGATTACCACGATCACCGTCCAGCGACTGCATAAGGGTTGGGGCCTGATCGGCTCCCTGACCGGAGCATGAGGAACGAAGGGGAGCGCGGGTCTAAGCTTCGCGCTCCTTCGCAATGGAACCGATACGGATAATGGCAAGCACCGCACCTCAGACTGCTGCGACGCTCCCGACGGAATGGCGTGATTTCTTCACGCTGACCAAGCCGCGGGTGATGACGCTGGTGATCTTCACCGCGATCTGCGGCGTGCTGGCCGCGCCCGGCTCGATCCATCCGGTGCTGGGCTTCACCGCGATCCTCGCGATTGCAATGGGCGCTGGCGGATCGGCGGCGCTCAATCACTGGTGGGAAGCCGATCTCGATGCGGGCATGAAGCGCACCATGAACCGGCCGCTCCCCGGCGGGCGGATGCGGCGCGAGGATGCGCGCGATTTCGGGGTCTTCCTCTCGGCGGTGTCGGTCGGGTTGATGGGTGTCGCGATCGGCTGGCTCGCGGCGGCGCTGCTGCTGGGCGCCATCATCTATTACGCGGTGATCTACACCATGTGGCTCAAGCCGCGCACCCCGCAGAACATCGTCATCGGCGGCGGCGCGGGCGCGTTTCCGCCGCTGATCGGCTGGGTCGCAGTGACGGGCGAAGTGACTGCCATGCCGATCCTGCTGTTCGCGATCATCTTCTTCTGGACCCCGCCGCACTTCTGGGCGCTCGCGCTGTTCGTGCAGTCCGATTACGCCAAGGTCGGCATCCCGATGCTGCCGGTGGTCGCGGGCGAGAAGGTCACGCGCCGCCAGATCATGATCTACACCCTGCTGCTCGCCCCCATCGCGATTGCGCCCTGGGCGATCGGCGGGACGGGCTGGATCTACGGCTCGGTCGCGGTGGTGCTGTCGGCGCTGTTCGTGGTGCTGGCGCTGCCGGTATTCACCCGGATGCGCGCTGAAACCGACGCGATGCTGCCGGAAAAGAAGCTGTTCAAGTTCTCGATCGTCTATCTGTTCGTGCTGTTCGCCGCGCTGGTTGCAGACCGGGTCGCCGCCTATCAGGGATGGATCGCATGACCCCCGAGGAACAGGCCGAATTCGAACGCCGCCGCAAGAGCCGCAACCTTGTTGTGGCGGGCACGCTCCTGTTCTTCGTGATCCTGTTCTATGCGATCACCATCGTGCGCATCGGAGATGCCGGCTGATGGCGACGCTCCCGCCCGCTGCCTATGACGCCGAGACCGCACGCCGCAATCTGCGCGTCGGGGTGATGGCGTTTGCGGGTGCGCTGGCGATGCTCGGGCTGGGCTATGCCTCTGTCCCGCTCTACCGCCTGTTCTGTCAGGTCACGGGGTTTGGCGGGACGACAATGATTGCGAGCGAAGCCGAAGCCGCGCGCGCTGCTGCAACTGCCACGGGCCAGAAAATCTCGATCCGCTTCGACGCCTCGACCGCGAGCGATGTGCCCTGGACCTTCCGCCCCAGCGCGGCGACCGAAACCGTCACCATCGGCGAACGCGACATTGCGACCTATGTGGCGAAGAATGTCGGTTCCAAGCCGATCACCGGCATGGCGACCTTCAATGTCGAGCCTGAGCAGGCGGGCCGCTATTTCAACAAGATCCAGTGCTTCTGCTTCACCGAGCAGACGCTCGCACCGGGGCAGGAAGTGATCATGCCGGTGCTCTATTTCGTCGATCCGGCGATGCTGGATGATCCGAATATGCAGGGTGTCGAACAGATCACCTTGAGCTATACTTTCCACCGCACGAAGGCATCGCAGGCAGCGTCGCCCGAAGGCACCAATTAATCCGCACACCCAAGGGACGGGAACGACCAATGGCTGGCAAGGCAAACCACGATTACCACATCCTCGAACCCGATATCTGGCCGCTGATCGGCTCGATTGCGGCGCTCACCTTCACCAGCGGCATGGTGATGAGCTTCCACCCCGACGTGTTCGGTGCTGCCAGCAGCTTCGTTCTGTGGGCGGGCCTTGCAGGCCTCTTGGCGACGTTCTTCTTCTGGTTCCGCAACATCGTGAACGAAGCGCAGCGCGGCGATCATACCCCGGTGGTGCAGCTGCACCTGCGCTACGGAATGATCCTGTTCATCGCGTCGGAAGTGATGTTCTTCGTCGGATGGTTCTGGAGCTTCTTCGATTTCGCGCTGTTCCCGACCCCGCTCGAATTCGATCACGCCACAGGCGCGACCACCAGCCTGTTCGGCACCGAGGGCGCAATCGCGCAGTTCATTCCCAAGGGGATGGAAGTGCTCGACCCGTTCTCGTTGCCGCTGCTCAACACGCTGATCCTGCTGTGTTCGGGCACCACCGTGACCTGGGCGCACCACGCGCTGATCCACGGTGACCGTCAGGGCTTGAAGCAAGGCCTGTGGGCGACGGTTGCGCTGGGCGTCCTGTTCAGCGCGATTCAGGCCTACGAGTATTCGGTCGCGCCGTTCGGCTTCGGCGGGAACACCTATTCGAGCGCGTTCTATATGGCGACCGGCTTCCACGGGTTCCACGTGCTGATCGGGACGATCTTCCTCTCGGTTTGCCTCTACCGCGCGTACATCGGCCACTTTACCCCGCGCCAGCACTTCGGCTTCGAAGCGGCGGCGTGGTACTGGCACTTTGTCGACGTGGTGTGGCTGTTCCTGTTCGTCGCTGTCTACGTGTGGGGCGGCTGGGGCGCTGAATACCACTGATGGTGCCGGACGAGAGTCCGACGGAAAAGAAGGGGCAGCCGGGATTGGTCTCGGCTGCCCTTTCCGGTTTGTGCCCCAAGTGCGGGGAGCGGACGCTGTTCGCTGCGCCTGCCCGGCTGGCGGACGAATGCGGCAGGTGCGGGCTCGACATCATCAACCTCGAACATGGCGGCAGGTTCGTCGGCGTGCTGACGATGCTGCTGGCACTGGTGCTGATCATGACGGCGCTGGCCGTCGACGAGTGGCTACACCCGCCGCTGTGGGCGAGCCTGCTGTTCTGGGTGCCGGTGACCGCGGCGAGCGTGCTCGGGGCCTTGCGGTTCTACAAGACCATGTGGGTCTATCACCAATACGAGGAACGTCAGCCGTGAGCCGCCGCATTCCGATCATCCCGACGATGTTCGTCCTGGCGGCGGTCGTGACCATGATCGCGCTGGGCATCTGGCAGCTCGGTCGGATGGGCGAGAAGGCGGAATTGCTCGCACGCTATGAAGCCGCCGCCACGCTCAGCTCCGAAGCGCCCTTTCCGACGACTGGCGAGGGCGCGCAGGTGTGGTTCCGCCGAAGCCGCGTGACCTGCGTTGGCGTCAAACGGATCGAGGCTGTCGCAGGCACTTCCGACAAGGGCCAGAAGGGCTGGGTGCAGCGCGCGACATGCACTTCGGGCGCGATCGTCGATCTCGGCTTCTCGCGCGATCTCGCCGCGCCTGACTGGCAAGGCGGCGAGGTTGGCGGGCTGATCGCGCCGGGGCCGCGCCTGGTTGCCGATCCGCCGGTCGCTGGCCTTCAGCCGATGGCGCGACCCGATCCGGGCGATCTGCCCAACAACCATCTCGCCTATGCCGGGCAGTGGTTCTTCTTCGCGCTGACCGCGCTCGCTATCTACGTGCTGGCCTTGCGGCGGCGGCGGCGCTAGGCGCACCACTCTATGCAATATGTCTCGACACGCGGGAGCGCGCCGACGCTCGACTTCGAAGGGGTGACGCTGGCGGGACTTGCCAGCGACGGGGGGCTGTATCTGCCTGCCCAATGGCCGCTTTTCAGCGAGGCGGAAATGAGGGCGATGCGCGGGCTCGCGTACCCCGATCTCGCCGCGCGGATCATGGCGCCCTTTGTCGCGGGCAGCCTCACCGAAGACGAACTCTCGGCGATCTGCCACGCGGTCTATGGCGATTTCGGCCACTCCGCGGTGACGCCGCTGGTGCAGCTCGATCACCAGCACTGGCTGCTCGAACTGTTCCACGGCCCGACGCTGGCGTTCAAGGACGTCGCGCTGCAACTGCTCGGGCGGCTGTTCGAGACCTTTCTCGAACGTCGGCGCAAACGCCTCACCATCGTCGGTGCGACCAGCGGGGATACGGGCTCCGCCGCGATTCAGGCGGTGGCCGGGTTGGATCGGGTCGAGATCTTCATGCTCCACCCCAAGGGCCGGGTGAGCGACGTGCAGCGCCGCCAGATGACCACGGTGCGCGCGCCCAACGTGCACAACCTCGCCATCGAAGGCAGCTTCGATGATGCGCAGGCCCACGTGAAGCGGATGTTCACCGACGCGGACGTGACCGCGCGGCTCAACCTCGGCGCGGTCAATTCGATCAACTGGGCGCGGTTGATGGCGCAGGTGGTCTATTACTTTGCGTCCGCCTTGCAGCTCGGCGCGCCTGATCGCACGGTCGCCTATTCGGTGCCGACGGGGAACTTCGGCGATGTGTTCGCGGGCTATGTCGCGCACCGGATGGGCCTGCCTATCGAACGCCTTATCGTTGCGACCAATATCAACGATATCCTCCACCGCGCGCTGTCGAACGGGGACTATTCGGCGGGCGGGGTGACCCCAACCATCACCCCCTCGATGGACATTCAGGTGTCCTCGAACTTTGAACGCCTGCTGTTCGACCTTACCGGCTCGGGGGCAGGGCGCGATGGGGCCGCGCTGGCCGAGCAGATGCGCGCCTTCGAAGCAACCAGGACAATGCAACTCACCAACGCCCAGGCGGAAGGGGCAGCGGCGCTGTTCACCAGCGCGCGCGCCGATCAGACCGAAACCGCCCGAGCGCTGCAATGGGCCTATCGCAATGCCGGACAGGTGATTGATCCCCACACTGGTGTCGGCCTCCACGCGGCGCGCGCGCTTGCGGAGAGCGGCGTGGTGCCCGCCAGTGTCCCGCTGGTTACGCTCGCGACTGCGCACCCCGCCAAGTTCCGCGATGCAGTCGAACGCGCGACCGGCGTGCGTCCGGCGTTGCCAGCACGCGTCGGCGATCTGTTCGGGCGCGAAGAGAGCATGGTCGAACTGGCGGGCGATTACGCCGCGACCCGCGATCATGTGCTGGGCCACGCCGCGGGCGCAACCGCGTAATGGCGAGCCTGATCCAGCAACCGCTGGTGATGGAGTGCAGCGGCTGGGACTCCTACCGCCTGCTCGACAGCGGCGCAGGGCGCAAGTGGGAGGCGTTCGGCCCCTACAGCTTCATCCGCCCCGAACCGCAGGCGATGTGGCAACCGCGCGTGCCTGAGTGGCGCGCAGCGGGCGAGTTCATCCCCGGCTCTGACGAGGACGGTGGCGGCCGCTGGCAGTTCAGCGAGCGGGTGCCGGAGGAGGGCTGGGAGCTGGCATGGGACGACGTGCGCTTTCAGGCCAAGCCCACCCCTTTCCGACACCTGCAATTCTTTCCCGACATGGCCCCGGTATGGGAGTGGATGCGCGAGCAGCTCAATCCTCCCCGGAACGGGGAGGGGAACCATGCGAAGCATGGTGGAGGGGCAGGTGCGGCTGCTCCGAATAGCGCGCATCCGGATCAACCGCTCGTGCCCCTCCACCCCGAGGCTGACGCCTCGCGGTCCCCCTCCCCCGGTGGGGGAGGAATGGAGACGCTCAACCTCTTCGGCTACACCGGCCTCGGCACGCTCACCCTGTCGCGGCATGGCAAGGTCACGCATGTCGATGCCTCCAAGAAGTCCGTCGCACAGGCGCGCGAGAACGCCGCGCTCTCCGGCATGACCGAGCGCCCGATCCGCTGGCTCACCGACGATGCCGCCAAGTTCACCGCGCGCGAGGTGCGGCGGGGCAAGCGCTACGACGGGATCATCCTCGATCCCCCCAAGTTCGGGCGCGGGCCGGATGGCGAGGTTTGGCGGCTGGAGGAGCACCTGCCGGGCCTCATCTCCGATTGTACGAAGCTGCTCGATGCCGACAGCCGTTTCCTGTTCCTGACTGTCTATGCCGTACGGATGAGCAGCCTTGCGATTGCCGGGCTGCTGGCCGAAGCTCTGGAGCACCTGCCGGGCCGGATCGAGCACGGCGACCTGGCGGTGAGGGAGGACGGCGAGGGCGGGAGGCTGCTGCCGACTGCGATCTTTGCGCGCTGGTCCAACCGCTGACTTGCCCACCCCCGGCCCCTCCCGCAAGCGGGAGGGGAGTCCTTTTGCACTTCCCCCTCCCGCTTGCGGGAGGGGAGCGAGACTTAGGTCTGCGCAGCAGGCCTTAGTCGCAGCGGGGTGGGCCCCTTCGCGCACCCCACTGGACTTCCCGCCCCCATCCTGCCAACGGGCGGCGCAATGTCCGACAGCCTCATTCTCGAAGTCAACGATCTCGTCGTCGATGTCCTTACCGGCATCTATTCCGAGGAGACCGGCAAACCGCAGCCGCTGCGCATCAGCGTCGCGGCGCGATATGCCGTGGCGGATCGCTATGATCCTGAAACCCCGCTCGATGCGTCCAAGAACTACATGGACCTCAAATTCGCCGCGACCGGCGGGCTGCCCAAGGGCGTGCACTTCACCCTGATCGAGGCGGTAGCCGATCACATCTGCGCGACGCTGTTCGTGCAGGATGCGAAGGTTCAGGCGGTGACGGTGAAGATCGTCAAGCTCGCCATTGCCGAGGCCGGGGAGCAGATCGGCATCACGCTCCACCGCGAACGGCCCGCCAATCACGGCGCATGATGCGATGATGCGCGAGCTTGCCATCGACACCCTGCCGACGGGCGCACTCGATGCGGCGGCGGCGTTCATGGCCGAGCACCTCGCAGCAGCGCGCGCGCTGCTCGCCGAGCCGGACACCACCGCGCTCGCGATCATCCTCCCGCCCGCGCCTTATGACCACCGCGACTGGCGGCAGGCGCTGGGCCGCGATCTGGCCCGCGCCGCCGCGCCGAGGCGGGTGAACGTCGTGGCGGGCGCTCCCGGTGCTGCGCTCGACGCGACGCTGCGCTTTTTGGCAGATGCGCCTGGGGTGACAGGGCAGTATCTCGTGTGCCATGAATGACAACGTGTCGACGCTCCCGCCTCGCAAACCCGATCTGATCGTCCTGCGCGACGCTGCCGAGGCACCGCTGCCGCTGGTCGACAGCTTCCAGCGGCGCATCACCTATCTGCGCCTGTCGGTGACCGATCGCTGCGACCTCAGGTGCTCCTATTGCATGCCCGAGCGCATGACCTTCCTGCCCAAGAAGGAGGTACTGAGCCTCGAGGAGCTCTACGATCTCGCCACCGGCTTCATCGCGCGCGGCGTCACCAAGATCCGCATCACCGGCGGCGAGCCGCTGGTGCGGCGCGATATCGTCGATCTGTTCACCGCGCTGGGCCGCAGGCTGGGACATGATCTGGCCGAACTGACGCTGACCACCAACGGCACGCAGCTGGCGACCCATGCCGAGGCGCTGGCGAAGGCCGGGGTGCGGCGGGTGAACGTGTCGCTCGATACGCTCGACCGGGCGACCTTCGCCGCGCTGACCCGGCGCGACAGCCTGCCGCAGGTGCTCGAAGGGATCGCGGCGGCCAAGGCGGCGGGGCTCAAGGTCAAGCTCAATGCGGTCGCGCTGAAAGGCACCAACGAGCACGAACTGCCCGATCTGATCGCCTGGGCCCACGGCGAGGGGCACGAGGTCACGTTGATCGAGGTGATGCCGATGGGGGACGTCGAGGAAGAGCGGCTCGACCAGTACCTCCCGCTTGATACGGTGCGCGCGCGGCTGGCGGGACGCTGGACGCTCAAGGACATCGCCCTTTCGACCGGCGGCCCGGCGCGCTATGTCGAGGTGGCGGAGACCGGTGGCAGGCTCGGCTTCATCACGCCCCACACCAGCAATTTCTGCTCCGGTTGCAATCGGCTGCGGGTGACCGCGACCGGCCAGCTCTACCCCTGCCTCGGCGGCGGCGAGCGGGTCGATCTGCGCGCCGCGCTGCGCTCGGACGCGCCCGAAGCGAACCTCGCCGCCGCGCTTGACGAGGCGCTCAGGATCAAGCCTGAAAAGCACCACTTCCGCATGGATACGCGCGGGGCCGATCCGGCGCTGGCGCGGCACATGTCGATGACGGGGGGGTGAGGTGATTACGCTCGTTCTGCTTGGCAGGCTCGCCGATCTGGCGGGCGCGCCGTCATTGACGCTCGCCGGCCCGCTCGACTGGGCGGGGCTCAAGGCCGCGCTGCCCGAAGCGCTGGCCGAGGCGGCCGAGGATCCGAGGAACCGGGTTGCGGTGAATGGCGCGCTGATCGCCGACAAGGCGGCATTGCAGGCAGGCGAAGGCGACGAGATTGCGCTGCTGCCTCCCGTTTCGGGCGGCTGACCATGCCGATGCGCGATATCCGCCTGCTTGATCACCTGTTCCTGCCCGGCACGCTGATCGGCCCGTTCACGCAGGCCAATCCGGGGCTGGGCGGGGTGTGCACCTTCGTCGGCGAGGTGCGCAGCGATACCGGGGTCGAGGCGCTCGAACTCACGCATTACGAACCGCTGACCCTGCCGGGGATGCACGATCTGGCCGACCGCGCCTTCGCGCGCTTCACCCTGATGGGCCTCTTGATGGTCCACCGCGTCGGGGTGATGCGCCCGGGCGAGCCGATCGTCTGCGTCTCGGCCGCCGCGCTCCACCGCCGCGACGCGATCGACGCGGTCGATTTCTGCATGGATCACCTCAAGAGCGCCGCATGGTTCTGGAAGCGCGAGCAGCGCAATGACGCATGGCACTGGATCGAACCGCGCGCGCAGGACGCGGTCGATCTGGCGCGCTGGCAGACCCGTGTTGGAGACACATGAGACACTGTCCAGGGACAGAAAAACGGGCGGTGTGCAGCACGAGCAATATGGGCTGGAAAAGGTCGCCTTGCGGATCATTCCGCTGACCTGCCATTCGTCTTCCCAGTAGGAAAGCAGCCTCCGCTTCGCACCGTTTGATCGAAATCAAGGTGCCTAGCTGCGGCGCGCTGTAATCCTCCTTTCAAGCAAGGAGGATCACCCATGAGCCACATCGCCCATGACATTATCGCGCGCGGCCAAGCCCGCATTGTCGAACAACCCGCACCCGTCCGCCACAGCCACGAGGTCGACCGCAATTTCGGCCTGCCGCGCGCGCTCTATGGTGCCACGGTTGCCTGTTACCTCGGGTTTCTGGCGATCACGGGCCTTGCCTTCGCCAATCCCGAGCTGGGCATCCCGATGGCGATCTTCGCGCTGTTCATCGTTGCAGGTTTCGGCATCCCGGCGATCTGGACCCGGCTTGCGGGCAATGCCAGCGCGCCGATGACGCTCGGCGAGTTCGGCGCGCAGGGGATCATGACCCACACCGGGCGCCTCGCCCCGCGCGATGCGACGATCCAGATGCTGATCCTGCCGGTGCTGCTGGTGGTGTGGGGGCTGACCGTCGTCGTCATCGCGGCGATTGTCCGCTGAGGCGCTTTATCTGCCAGACAGTTCCAGCAGCAGCGCGGCATCGGGAACCCCGATGCCGCGTTTGCCTTCCCGCCGGATCGCGCCCATCGCTTCGAGCTCGCCGAGCTTCCGGCTCACCGTCTCGATGGTGAGGCCGAGCATATTGGCGATCTCGCCGCGCGTCAGCGGCAGGTCGAAGCTGCGGGCAAGATGGCACGAGCTGTCGCTGGCCGCCGCCGCGAAATCGTGGAGCAGGGCGGCAAGGCGGGCTTCGGCGGTGGCATGGCCAGTCAGTTCGAGCAGGCTGCGGCTTGCCAGCAGATCGGCCTGGCTGCGGCGCAGCAGCGCGCGGGCGAGCGCTGGGTAATCCTCGATCGCGCGCTCGATATCGGCCTTGGCGAAGGTGCACAAGCGGCTATCGGTCAGCGCCACGACATCGTGATGCGCGAAAGGCGCGAACAGCTCGCCGATGAAGCCCGCCGGATGGACCAGCGCGAGGATCTGCTCGTTGCCGTCCTGATCGATCGCCGACACCTTCAAAGCGCCGGACAGGAGCGTGGCGCAGGCAGCGTTCTCGTCTCCGGCGGCGAACAGCATCTCGCCGCGCGCGAGCGTGCGGGTACGCCCGGCGGCGGACAGCGCTTCGCGTTCCTGCGGGGTCAACACCGCGCAGGCGGCGGTGTCCTTGACCGGGCAGGTGTCGCAGGCGAGCGTCATGTGCCGATCACCTCCCACAACCGCGCCATGGCCGCATCCTGTGCGGCAACCAGTCTGGCGATGTCGTCTCGCGCGGCCTCGACCGGGGCGCTGCTCGCAAGGTTGACGGCATTTTCCGCGGCGAGCAGATCGAGATCGGCCAGCACCGCTGCGGTTGCCCCGCGCTGCGCGGCGAGATCGGCCATCGCCACCAGGGCGGCGGCACGAGCGTCGCTTTCGACCGACTGTCCGGCGGCGGCGCGGGCGATTCGCGCGGCGTCTGTCTGCACCCGCAGGAATCCGGCATGGGCGCTCTCGGCCTTGGCGCGCAGAGCGGCAAGATTGGCGGGGCTGGTCGGGGGCTGATTCGGGACAGCAGGCGGGGTCGGCGTGGTCGTGTCCGGGGCCGGAGCCTCGGTCTCGAACGGGCGCAGCGCCAGCGAGGGATAGCGGGTATCGGCGCTCGCACAGGCAGCGAGGGCGAAAGCGGCAGGAATCGTGAGCAATGGGCGCATCATGGTCTCGCGATCAATACTAGCGACGTGGGCCGATGGCAAAGTCGGCGGGCAGATTCCCGCGCCCAACATTTTGGCCCGGCTCGCCACGCTCAGGCGTTGACTTGCCAGCGCCTTTCCCCTAACGGCACCCATCTTTCCGGGGCTGCACCTTCGCGCAGCCTCGCATTGCCGTTCGGTTGGCACGGGTTCATCCGCCCATCCGGACACATGCACAGACTTGAGAGTATAGAGCCATGTTCGCTGTAGTGCGCACTGGCGGCAAGCAATATCGGGTTGCCGCCGGAGACAAGATTGCCGTTGAAAAGCTCGCCGGGGAAGCCGGCGACACGATCACGCTGGGCGATGTCCTGCTGGCCGGTGAAGGCGACACCCTCGCTGACGCTGCCAAGGTGACCGTTTCGGCGGAAATCATTGCGCAGGCGAAAGCTGAGAAGGTGGTCGTCTTCAAGAAGCGTCGCCGCCACAATTATCGCCGCAAGAACGGCCACCGCCAGCAGATGACCCTGCTGCGCATCACCGCCGTGGGCGCAGGCGAAGCCAAGTCGGCCGCCAAGAAGGCCTCCGCCAAGAAGACCAAGACCGAAGACGCCCCCGCGGCGGCATCGGCTGAATAAGGGAGCGACTGAGCCATGGCACACAAGAAAGCAGGCGGTTCGTCGCGTAACGGTCGGGATTCGGCCGGTCGTCGCTTGGGCGTGAAGAAGTTCGGCGGTCAGGAAGTGATCGGCGGCAACATTATTATCCGCCAGCGCGGCACCCGCGTGTACCCGGGCGTGAACGTCGGCATGGGCAAGGACCATACCCTCTATGCGCTCGACGCAGGTGTGGTGCGATTCCACGGCGGCAAGCTCGGCCGCAAATACGTGTCGGTAGACGCGATGGCCGAAGCCGCCGAGTAACACGGACGACTCGCTGAAGGGATCGTCCGCAAGGATGGTCCCGGTTGGTGCAAGACCAACCGCTTGAGGGAGACAGGACCATCCTCGCCAGAGGGGGTCCGTCTCCCTTTTCGCACTCTCCCTCGCAATTGCCGCAAAATCAGAAAGATTTGCGGCCATCAAAATGTCATGCGCTCCTCATAGAGGCGGCGCGGGGCGAGGAAGGGATTACTCGTGTTTCACCGTAGCCAAAGATTGCTGCTGAGGCCGGTCTGGCCGGAAGATGTGCAGGCGCTGCTGGCGGGAATCGCCGATGAGGGCGTGGTGCGCAATCTGGCCAGTGCGCCGTGGCCCTATGGCGAAGCAGATGCGCGCGCCTTTGCCGCATTGCCGGTCGATCCGTTCCATCCGCGCTTCCTGATCACGCGCGCGGCCGACGCTGCGGTGCTGGGCTGCATCGGTATCGGCCCGCGTCCGCAGGGTGAGGGCGCGAACGACAGTGGCTCCGGCGACATCGAACTTGGTTACTGGATCGCGCGCGACCACTGGGGCCAGGGCTATGCCACCGAAGCCGGCGCGGCGGTGTTGGCCATCGCGCGCACGCTGGGCCACCGCGAGCTGTTCGCCGGGCACTTCCTCGACAACCCGGCATCGGGCCGGGTGCTGCGCAAGCTGGGCTTCGAGCCGACCGGGCGGGTCGAGCCGCGCTTCTCGTGCGGACGAGGCTGCCTGAGCGATACGGTCGAATATCGCCGCGAATTGCTGGCGGACGGCGTGGATTACCAGCGCGCCGCCTAGCGCCGCTTGTTCGCGCGAGGCAAACCGATTAGGGCGGCGATCCTATGCTCAGTCGCAAACGATTGTCCCCCGAGGAATCGCGCAGTTCTGCCTTGGCCGCCGCGCGCGCGCTGCTGATCGAAGCCGGGCCGCAAGCGGTGACGCTGAAGGCGGTCGCGGGCCGGATTGGGCGCACCCATGCCAATCTGCTCCACCATTTCGGCTCGGCAGCGGGCTTGCAAGGCGCGCTTGCGGAGCATCTTGCGCGCACGGTGTGCGATACGATCATCGATGCGGTGCGGGCCAGCCGCGCGGGGCTGGGCAGCCCGCGCGAGGTGGTCGATCTCGCCTTCGACGCCTTCGATCGCGAGGGCGCTGGCGCGCTCACCAGCTGGATGCTGCTGACCGGCAACGAGAACGCGCTTGATCCGATCATCTCGACCATTCACGAGCTGGTCGACGAGATCGCGCCTGAGGAGGCGGGGCACAGCGGGCCGGGCGGCGGGCGCATCCACGGCGACACGCTGACGCTGGTGCTGATGGCGTTGGGTGATGCGCAGATCGGCGCGGCGCTGGCGAAGTCGCTGGGCCTGCCGCGCGATGCGGCGCGGGCGCGGGCGACCGCGATGCTGGAAGCCTCCCTCGCCGAGGCGGAGCGGGGTTAGCCTTCGGGCGCGAGAAGCCCAGCCCGCTGCCATTCGGGCAATGCGGCGGGATCGAGGCTCTCCACCCGCCGGTGGTCGACCGCCAGCGCAAGGTCAGGATAGGCGATTACCCGCCGCGCTTCATCCGACGCCGCCAATGGCACCACCACCAGCCGCCGGTTGACCTTCTGCCGCCAGTTCATCCGCGCGGTGTTCTCCTGCCCGACATAGCACCCCTTGGTGAAGCTGACCCCATTGAGCTCGACCGCGTTGGTCTCCAGCCACAGGATGTCGCCAAGTTCCGCGCGCCCCTCGGGCAGGCCGAGCGACAGGCGGTGCGCAAGCCATGCGGCATCGGCGCTCTCGCCCGCGGGCGCGGCAAGCCAGCGCCAGCCAAGCTCGGGCAGCCGCGGATCGGGGGCCGCGCCGGGGTGTTCCTCAAGGCTCCAATGCACCGCCAGCGCATCATCGCGGGCAATCGCGATCTTGCGCCGCAGCCGGTACATCGACAGGCGCTTGACCAGCTCTTCGGCATGGGCTGCCTCGCAATCGAGGAGCAGGCCCTGCCCAGAGCCTGTCGAAGGGTCGGCCCCGTCGCCCCACACCAGAAAATCGAACATATGCTTGCCCTGCGCCGACAGCAGCGCGGCGTAGCAGGGTAGCGGCCCGGTCACGTCATTGGTGACAAGGCCCTGGAGGAACGCGGCGACGTCTTCGGCTTCGTCCAGGGGCGAGAGGCGGATGATGGCGCGGGTCGTGAGCATTGTTGATGCCATCAGAATCAGATAGGCGCTGCCCCGAGCCATGTCACCAATCCCCGTTCGCCCTGAGCTTGTCGAAGGGCTGTACTTCGTCTTGAGCGGGTCAAAGAAAAGCAGTGCTTCGACAAGCTCAGCACGAACGGAGTTTTTTCATGGTCCAAGCTGACCGCCTCACCATCCGCCGCCCTGATGATTGGCACCTGCATTTCCGCGATGGCGCGGTGATGCGCGAGGTGGTGCCCTATACCGCGCGCCAGTTCGCCCGCGCGATCGTGATGCCCAATCTCACTCCGCCGGTGACCACCACCGCGCTGGCCGCCGGTTACCGCGAGCGGATCATGGCGGCAGTGCCCGAGGGCGTCAGCTTCACCCCGCTGATGACCTGCTACCTCACCGACACCACCGATGCCGACGATCTGGCGCGCGGCGTGGCCGAGGGCGTGTTCACCGCCGCGAAGATGTATCCCGCCAATGCCACCACCAATTCCGCGGCCGGGGTGAGCAATGTCGAGAACCTCTACCCAGTGCTGGCCCGCATGGAGGCCGAGGACATCGTGCTGTGCATCCACGGCGAAGTGACGGATCATTCCGTGGACGTGTTCGACCGCGAAAAAGAGTTCATCGAAAGGCATTTGCGCGGCATTGTTGCGAGCTTTCCGAAACTGCGTGTGGTGTTCGAGCATATCACTACTTCGGACGCGGTGGACTTCGTGCTCGCAGCCGGGCCGCAGGTCGCGGCGACCATCACCCCGCAGCACCTGCACATCAACCGCAACGCGATGCTGGTCGGCGGCATCCAGCCGCACAATTACTGCTTGCCCGTCGCCAAGCGCGAGACGCATCGGCTGGCGCTGCGCAAGGCGGCCACGTCCGGCTCGCCCAAGTTCTTCCTCGGCACCGATTCGGCCCCGCATCTGCGCAAGGACAAGGAAAGCGCCTGCGGTTGTGCGGGGATTTTCGGCGCGCCCTATGCGCTCGAAAGCTATGTCATGGTGTTCGACGAGGAGGGCGCGCTCGGGCACTTCGAGGGCTTCGCCTCGCTCCACGGCCCGGCGTTCTACAAGCTGCCCGTCAACGAGGAGAGCGTGACGCTCGAACGCGCCGAGGTCTCGGTGCCGCCTTCGCTACATGTGACAGGCGAGGAAATCGTCCCGTGGCACGGCGGGGCCACGCTGGGGTGGAAGTTCTTAGGCTAGCGCCGCCCGCCGCCGCGCCCACAGATCGTAAACAAACACGCCAACCGCAATCCAGATCAGCACGAAGCTGAACAGCTTGGCAGGGGCGAGCGGCTGCTCGAACACGGTCAGCCCGAGGATGAACACGATCGTCGGCGCGAGATACTGGATGAAGCCCAGCGTCGAATAATCCATCCGCCGCGCCGCGATCGCGAACATCAGCAGCGGCACAGCGGTGACCACGCCCGAGAACACGATCAGCCCGCTCATTGCCCAGTCATGGCCGAAAGATGATCCTGCCGGCGAGACGGCGTACCAGGCGGCGACCGCGCTGGCGGGCAGCAGCAGGATCACGCTCTCGATGGTGAGGCCGGGGAGCGATCCCACGGCAACCTGTTTGCGCACAAGGCCATAGAGCCCGAAGCTGATACCAAGCGTGAGGCTGATCCACAGGCTCGTCAGCGCGCTCGCTGCCAGCAGCGCCACCGCGCCAAGCGCAATGGCAACCGCCCACCATTGCCGCCGCGACAGACGCTCGCCCAGAAACAGCGTGCCCAGCAGCACGTTGATCAGCGGGTTGAGGTAATAGCCGATGCTGGTGGCATAGACCTCGCCTGCCATGATCGCCCAGATATAGACGAACCAGTTGACCCCGATCAGCACCGCGCTTGCCAATAGTGCCAGCATCGTGCGCGGGGAACGCAGCGCGGCCAGCAGATCGGGAAACTGCCGCCGGAACGCGATGATCAGCAGGCACAGCGGCAACGTCCAGATGATCCGCCAGCCGACGAACTCGAACGGCGGCACGCTCTGCACCAGCAGCAGGTAGAGCGGCAGGAAACCCCAGATCGTATAGGCCGCCAGGGCATGCGGCAGGCCCGAGGGCGAAGTGCGGGCGGAACCGGCAGGGGTAGTGGAGGCGGTAGCAGGGGCAGTCATCGCCAGCGGCGTTAGGGTCGCGCGGGTCGCCGCGCAAGCCGCGCCGGGCATGAACTTTGGCTGTCAGACCTGCTGCCGATTCGTTCAGATTAAGCGCTGTATAAATGAACAGCATTAAGGAACGCCCGCAGCGCCGATCCGCGGCCGCCGCGCGTGTTTCATCACCTTGCGGCCATTCCCACCAAATGGTCGCGGGCGCGGGGCACGCGGCTCCGTGGAAGCGCCTCCGGGACCCGTTGGTTTCCGGAGGCGCTTTTTTCATTTACGACAGGCGCATACTCCGAATTAACCATCGGCGTGCAATCGCATAGCCATGCGCCATCGATTTGCCTCGTTGCTGTTGCTGCTGCTCGCCGCCTGTTCGGACAGCGCCAGCGAACGCGCAGTCGAGCAGGCGATATTCGCCGCCGATCCGGTGATCGCGCGCGCGCTCCACGATCCCTTGATGAGCGATCCCGATCTCGCCAGCCGCAACGAGGCCAATGCCGCGATCGGCTTCATCGATTCGAGTGCGTTGCCGGTGTTCCCGGCGACGCTGGCCGAGGCGCAGGGCGCGCGGCAGGCCGGGCGGCTCGAACTGCTCGCGGTGGGCGCGATTCCGGCGCTGCCACTGCCCGAGGCCGAACCGCGCGGCACTGCGCTGGGCGCGCAGGCTAGTGCGGGCGAGCTGCTCGCCGCGCTGGGCGCGCCTGCCGATTGCGCGGGAGTGTTGGAGGAGGATTTTGCCCTGTCTGCCGCGCTCCCGTCGGTTGCCGCGATCATGCCGCATGGGATGGTGGTGCAGGCAGGCGGGGCCGACGCGCCGCGCTGCCGCATCCGAATCATCCGCTACCAGACTCAGGCCGCGCCCGAGGACGTGCTGCAATATCACTACACCCGCGCGGTGCGCGCCGGGCTGGAGGGGGTTCGTCACAAGGAGCCCGAAGATATCCTCGCCGCCAGCGGCCCGCGCGACGAGACGCTGGTGGTTCACGCCCGCACGCTCGCCAGCGGGCTGACCGGGGTCGATCTGCTCTACCGCGCTTCCTGAGCGGAAGGGTCAGGGACGCAGGCCGATCCCGATATTGGCGCGCGGCTGTTCCATCTCGGTGCTGGCGACCGGATAGGCGCAGTAATCCGCAGCGTAGTAGGCCGCGGGGCGATGATTGCCCGATAGCCCGATCCCGCCGAACGGTGCTTTGGACGATGCGCCGTTGGTCGGCCCGTTCCAGTTAATGATCCCCGCGCGGATATTCCCCCAGAACAGCCCGTAATCATCCGGGCTGCCGCCGATCAGCGAGGCCGAGAGGCCGAAGCGGGTGTTGTTCGCCTCGGCAATCCCGGCGTCGAGATCGGGCACGCGGATGACCTGCAAGACCGGGCCGAACAGCTCGATATCGGGCCGGTCGGGCATATCGGTCACGTCGATGATGCCGGGAGTGAGGAACGGCAGGTCCATCACGCTGCGGCGCATATGCAGCAGCGGACGTCCGCCTGCGGTGATCAGCGCGATGAAGCTTTCGAGCAGCCGGTCGGCGGTGTCATTGTCGATCACCGGGCCCATGAAGGGCTGCGGCTCACCCAGCGGGTCGCCGATCATCAGCCGGCGCGACAGCGGTAGCAGCTGCGCCATCAGCGCGTCGTAAATGCTGTCTTTCACGATCAACCGGCGCGCGGCGGTGCAGCGCTGCCCGGCGCTGGTGAAGGCGCTCTGCACGATCAGCGCGGCGGCATCGGCGAGCTTGGGCGTGTCGATCACCACGATCGGGTTGTTGCCGCCCATTTCCAGCGCGACGATCTTGCCCGGATTGGTGGCGAGCTTGCGGTTGATGGCGATCCCGGCATTGGCCGAGCCGGTGAACAGCACGCCGTCGATGCCCGGATGCGCGACCAGCGCCTTGCCTTGCTCCGGCCCGCCGATCACCAGCTGCACCACATCCTCGGGCACGCCTGCGGCGTGCAGGCAGGCGACCAGCGCCTCGCCCGCCGCCGGGGTCTTTTCCGACGGCTTGAACAGCACCGCATTGCCCGCGATCAGCGCGGGGACGATGTGGCCGTTGGGCAGGTGCATCGGAAAATTATAGGGGCCGAGCACCGCCATCACTCCGTGTGGCTTGTGACGCAGCGCGGCGCTGGCGTTAAGGCCGGCGTCGAACTTTTTCTTGCCGGTGCGTTCGGCATAGGCCTGCACCGAGATATCGACCTTGTTCACCACCGCGTCTATTTCATTGCGGGATTCCCACAGGGGCTTGCCCGCCTCGCGCGCGATCAGTTCGGCGAGGGCGTCGCCCTGCCGGCGCACTTCATTGGCGAAGGCGCGCAGGGCCTCGATCCGTTCGGCGAGCGGGCGCGCGGCCCAGCCGGGCCATGCGCGGCGCGCGGTGGCGACCGCAGCATCGACATCGCCGATCGCACCGCGCCACAATTCCTCGCCGCTAGCAGGTTCATGTGAAACGAGAATCCTGTCCGTCACCGCGCCTGTTCTCGCATCCCCACTCGTGCTCCCTGTCGCAGGGTGCGGTAAAGCGATTGGCACCAAAAGGGAAGGGGCGGGTGGTGCGGGGACTTACGCAGGCTTAACCACGTGCCCGGCCGGGACTGGAGAAGGGCTGTGCGCGGTGCCCATGCGGCGCAGCGCGGCGACCTTGGCGTGAAGCGGAGCCCAATCGTCGCGTGCGTCGATCTCCGCCCAGATCGCTTCGACCTCCTTGATCAGCATGGTCTGCGGCGCGGGGTCGGCCCAGTAATCGTGCGTATCGCTGACGGGTTCGTAGCTCGCCAGCGCTTGGGGTAGGCCGCGCCCGCCGCGATGGGCGAAGAAGAAGGCATCGGGCTGCGCGGCACTCGCGCGCATCTGCGCCTCGCATCCGGCGACAAGCTGGGTGTCGGCCTCCAGCCCCTGCGACTGCACGCCCAACCGCCAGCACCACCGCCGCGCGACATTGGCCATGTAGAGCGGCCCGAAGCGTTCGAGCGCGGCGATCAGCGGCGCAGAATCCGCCAGCAGCCGCAGCGCCACCGCCAACTGCCCGCAGTTCCAGTGCAGCGCCTCGGGCTGGCGACCGAAGGCGTAGAGGCCGGCGTGGTCGAAATAGGCGGCCGTGAAGCCCGGCTCCCATTCGGGCAGCCAGCGCCACGGGCCGTAATCGAAACTCTCGCCGGTGACGTTCATGTTGTCGGTGTTGAGCACGCCGTGGACGAAGCCTGCGACCATGTAGCTGGCGGCAAGATCGGCCATGCGCTCGACCACGAGGTGCATCAGCCGGACTGCGAGTTCGTCACCCGCCGGGGCATCATCGGGCGGGGGCGGGCCGGGGAACTGGGCGAGGCAATAGTCGACCAGCGCGGCCATCTCGTCGGCCTGCTCGAGCGCGAGCAGCCGCTGGAAGGTGCCGATGCGGATATGCGAATGGCTCAAGCGCACCATCACGGCCGAACGGGTCGGCGAGGGTTCGTCATTGCGCCACAGGTCTTCGCCGGTTTCGATCACGCTGAAGGTTTTGGAGGTGTTGACGCCCAAGGCTTCGAGCATCTCCGTCGCCAGAATCTCGCGCACCGCGCCTTTCAGGGTCAGCCGCCCATCGCCCGAGCGGCTCCACGGGGTCTGTCCCGAACCCTTGGTGCCGAGGTCGAGCAGCCGCCCGCGATCATCGCGCAGCTGCGCAAACAGGAACCCGCGTCCGTCGCCGATCTCGGGGTTGTACACCCGGAACTGGTGCCCGTGATAGCGCAGCGCCAGCGGGGTCGACAGGTTGCCGGGGAGCGGCGCGAACCGCCCGAAATGCGCCGTCCATTCTGCATCGCTCAGCCGGCCCAGCCCGACGCTTGCCGCCGCGCGATCATTGCGAAAGCGCAGCTGTGCCGCGGGGAAGTCGGCCGCCGCCACCGGATCGCCCAGCCACTCCGCCAGCGTGAGGATTGCCGGATCGGGTTCATACCCGTCCCACGCATCGGGGTGTTGCACAGCCTCGCTCATCCCGCGATAGTGGGGTCAAGCGCGCAGCCGCGCAAGCCGCGCGGCATCGCCACCAAGGGAATATCGCAATTTCATGGCCGCAGCATACGAAGATCGCTTCTGGACCAGCAGCGACGGATTGAACCTGCATTACCGCAACTATCCCGGCCCCGATGGCGGTACCGCGCTGCCGGTGCTGTGCCTCCACGGCCTCACCCGTAACGCCCGCGATTTCGCCGCGCTGGCCGAGGAGATCGCCCCCACACGCCGCGTGATCGTGCCCGAAATGCGCGGGCGCGGGATGAGCGACTATGCCAAGGATTCGGATACCTATTCGGCCACCCACTATGTTCCCGATGTGGAAAAGCTGCTCGCCGAGCAGGGGATCGACCGCTTTGCCGTGGTCGGCACTTCAATGGGCGGGCTGATGACGATGCTCATGGCCGCTGCCAGGCCGGGACGCATGAGCGCCGTGGTGATGAACGACATCGGCCCCGAGCTCAATCCGGCGGGGATCGAGCGCATTTCGGGCTATGTCGGGCAAGGCCGCTCCTACCCCACCTGGGTTCACGCCGCGCGCGGACTGGCCGAGGCGCATGGCGGGGCGTTCCCCGATTTCACGCTCGAGCAGTGGCTCGAAATGGCCAAGCGCACGATGGTGGTGACGCAGAATGGGCGGATCGGCCTCGATTACGACATGGCGATTGCCGAGCCCTTCGCCAAGGCAGGCAATGCCGCGCCGCCCAATCTGTGGCTGGCGTTCGAGGCCCTGCGCAATGTGCCGATGCTGCTGGTGCGCGGCGCGCTGTCCGACCTCTTGAGCGAGGATACGGTCAAGCAGATGCGGGTGCGCAATCCCAAGCTCAAAGCGATCACCGTGCCGCGTGTCGGCCACGCCCCGACATTGGACGAGCCCGAGGTGAGGAAGGCGATCCACGCGCTGCTGGACAGCGTGGAGTGAGCAAGAAGGGCGGGTGCACGCCCCGCGTCCTGCACTGCCATTCGACCTTCAATGCCGGGGGCAAGGAAGTGCGCAGCGTCCGGCTGATGAACGCCTGGGGGAGCGCGCTCCAGCACACCATCGTCTCCGCCGAACCGCAGGCGCTGGGCGCGCGCGCGCTGATCGACCCCGCAGTGCCCGCGCATTTCCCCGCAGATTTCCCGTCGCTCACCGGTTGGCCCTCTCCCGGACGGCTCGCCGCGCTGGCGAAGGCGATGCGGGGGTATGATCTCGTGTGCACCTATAACTGGGGCGCGATGGATGCGGTGATGGCGCACCGCCTGTTCGCGCGCCGCCTTGGCCTGCCGCCGCTGGTGCATCACGAGGACGGGTTCAATGCCGACGAGGCCGCCGGACTGAAGCCGCGCCGCAATCGCTACCGCCGCGTTGCGCTGGCCGGGGCGAGCCGGATCGTCGTGCCGAGCACCGGGCTCGAACGCATCGCCCGCGAGGTCTGGCACCAACCCCCTGCCAAGATCACCCGCATCGCCAACGGGATCGACACCGCCGCTTTCGCTGCCGCGCCTGACCCTCACGCGCTACTGCTCGCCAAGCCAGCGGGCCAGCACTGGGTCGGCACGCTGGCGGGTCTGCGCGCGGTCAAGCAGTTGCCGTTGCTGGTCGAAGCGGTCGCCGCGCTCCCCGATGACTGGCACCTCGTCATCTGCGGCGAGGGGCCGGAGCGTGGGTCGATCCTTGCCGCAGCCGAGGCGGCGGGGCTGGCGGGCCGGGTGCATCTGCCCGGCGCGGTGGCCGACCCGGCCAAGGTGATCGGCCTGTTCGACATATTCGCGCTGTCTTCCGCCTCCGAGCAATTCCCGCTCGCGGTGGTCGAAGCGATGGCGGCAGGGCTGCCTGTCGCCGCGCCGGCTGTCGGTGACATTGCAACGATGGTCGCAGAGGACAACCGCGCCTTCATCACCCCGCCCGGTGATACGTCCGCGCTGGCGCAGGCGCTCGCCCGTCTGGCCGCTGACCCGGCTCTACGCACGAAGATCGGCGCGGCCAATCAGGCCAAGGCGCGCGCCGAATATGACTTTACCGCCATGCAGGCGCGCTATCACGCGGTCTATGCTGAGACGCTGGGACGCGACTTCTGAGCGCGATCCGCTTCATCCCCGGTTCAATTGTCCCCCGCCACATCGTCCCGACACCGGGCAGAGCCGCGCGCGCCATTGCACCGGCGGCGGCACCTGCCTAAAGAGCGCGCTTCAAACTGTTAGCCGCCGCTGCGGCGTATGAACTGACACCGAGGACCACTGGCCCCCATGGCGCGCACTCCGACCACTCCCGACGGCACTGCCGATACCTCGCACGAGGATGATATCCTGATCCGCGAAATCGACGAAGCGGTGCGCGAAGATGCCGTGCTCGATTTCCTGCGCAACCATGGCGTCAAGCTGTTCGGCGCGATCATGCTCGCGGTCGCCGCGCTCGGCGGATACCTGGTGTGGAGCAATTACCGCGACGGCGAGCTGGAAAAGCAGTCCGAAACACTGATCGGCGCGCTCGACTATGCCGACCAGCGCGACTTTGTGACCGCGAGCGAGAAGGTTGCGCCGCTGCTGGGTGATGGTTCCTCGGCAGGCGCCCGCACTGCCGCACGCTTCGTGCAGGCCAGCGCCGCGCTCGAACAGGGCGATCCGGCCAAGGCGACCGGGCTGTTCAAGGCGATCGCCGCCGATGCCGACGCGCCGCCCGCGCTGCGCGATCTGGCGCGGCTGCGCGATGTCAGCATCAATTTCGACACGATGAAGCCTGCCGATGTGATCGCGCAGCTCGGCGATCTCGCCAAGCCCGGCCATGCCTATTTCGGCAGCGCCGGAGAACTGGCGGCAATGGCGCATCTGGAAGCGGGCAACCGCGCCGAGGCCGGACGCCTGTTCGCCGCGATCGCCAAGGACGAAGACCTGCCCGATACGCTGCGGTCGCGCAGCCGCCAGATGGCCGGGTTGATGGGCGTCGACGCGGTGGTCGATGTCGAAAAACTGCTCAAGGATGAGGGGGTGGCCACGTCCGAAGGGGTTGGCGCTGCGAGCGCCGAATAACGGACAAGGCTGGGAATGGACGGGAATGACTGAGATGAAACTTGCGCGTGCCGCCTTGCTGGCTGGCATCTTGGCGGCTGGCCTCACGGGCTGCAAAGGCGGGCTGTTCGGCGGCGGGGATGACAAGACCACGCCGACCGTGGGCAACCGTATGCCGATCCTGTCGCGGATCGAAAGCGGGGCCGAGGTCGATCCCGCGCTCGCCGGGATTACCGTGGTGCTGCCGCCTGCTCGCACCAACAATGAATGGGCGCAGCCCGGCGGTTCGGCCAGCAAGTCCTATGGCCACCTCGTTCTGGCCGAGAACCCCACCAAGGTGTGGACCGCGCAGGTCGCCGGGTCGAGCAACCGCCTGCGGCTCGCCGCCGCGCCCGTGGTGGGTGGGGGCAAGCTGTTCGTGACCGGCACCGACGGCGTGATCAGCGCCTTCGACAAGAACACCGGCGCGAGGCTCTGGTCACTCCAGAACGACGAAAGCATGACTGATGACATGCGCCCCTCGGCGTTCGGCGGCGGGGTCAGTTTCGATGCGGCAAAGCTTTACGCCACCAACGGGGTGGGCGAAGTGAAGGCGTTGAACGCGGAAACGGGCGAAGTGCAGTGGAAGGTCAAGCCTGCAGGCCCGCTGCGCGGCTCGCCGACCATCGCTTTCGGACAGCTGTTCGTGATGACGCAGGACAATCAGGTCATCTCGCTCAATATCAGCGATGGCTCGCTGACGTGGGACGAGAGCGGTTCAGCGACGCAATCGGGCGTGTTCGGCGTGGCGGCTCCGGCGGCGGGGCAGGGCACGATCGTCGCGGGCTATTCAAGCGGCGAACTCAGCGCCTATCGCTACGAAAACGGCCGCACGCTGTGGTCGGACGCGCTGGCGCGCACCAATATCTCGACCACGGTCGGCACGATCACCGATATCGACGCCGATCCGATCATCGATTCGGGCCGCGTCTATGCGCTGGGTCAGGGCGGGCGCATGGCGGCATACGAACTGGTTACCGGTCAGCGTATCTGGGAACTTAACCTTGCAGGGATTTCGACGCCGACCGTGGCGGGCGAATGGATCTTCACCCTGACCGACGACGCGCGCCTGCTGGCCATCGCCCGGTCGAGCGGCCGGGTGCGCTGGATTGCCCAGCTGCAACGGTATCGCGACGAAGAAGACAAGAAGGGCCCGATCTTCTGGACCGGCCCGGTGCTTGCCGGCGGCCAGCTGTGGGTGGCAAGCTCGCGCGGCGAGGTGTGGAAGGTCAGCGCGGGCGAGGGTTCGGCGACGTTCTTCGCCGATGTCGGCCAGCCGGTCAGTCTGGCGCCAGTGGTGGCGGACGGGATGCTGTACCTGTTGGACGACGGCGGCACGATCCACGCCTGGAAGTGATTTCCAACCGGGATTTCCGGACAAGCGCGCGCTAGCCTGCGTTTGACCCGCTTATTGTGCGCCGTTGCGCATCCGTTGCGTGGTTTAGGCGGGTTCAAGCGGGTTTTGCCGAGGTGTTAACTCTTTGCCTGTAGGGCGGAGTGACTATGGCCGCCGCCCGTCCGTCCCAGCCTACCGCGCGCCCTGCGCCGCCGCCGAGCGATGTTTCGGCGGGCGTCGGGCTGGCGGGGCTGGCGGGACTGCTGGGTTGGATTGCCCTGTGCCGTTCCTACCCGATGGTCGCCGAAGCGCTCGGATTGACAGGCGCTTTGGGGGCTGAGCGCGGGGTGCTGTCAGGCCCCTACGCGGCGCTATTCGGGTTGGTCGCGGCGGGGCTGCCGATGGTTATCTGGTCGGTGCTGGTCGACAAGGTCCACCATCGACCCTCAACCGGAATCGACTGGTCGAACCCCGCTCCCTTGTCCCGATCCCTGCCGGTTTCGGTGGTCAAACTGTGCGGATTGTGGGCGACCTGGGCTTTGCTGGCCGCATTCTATGCTCTTGCGCGGTGGTACTGGACGGGCGCGTACCTGTTCGCGATGGAGGTGCTGACCTTCGCCATCGCGCCGCTGGTAGTGCTCTCGATTCCTTACATAATCTGGCTCGACCGCTACCTCGTGGAGCCGCGCGACGGGACGTGGCATTTCGGCACACTGGTGCTTGGCGGCGGCGAGAATTGCGACCGCGGCGAGATCGTCAAGCACTGGCGCGCGTGGTTCATCAAGGGCTTCTTCGGCGCCTTCATGATCTCGATCCTGCCATCGGGCTTCGCGCAAGTGGTTGCCGCTGATCCCGCACAAGTGCTTGGCAATCCTGTGCAATTCCTCATGCTGCTGGTGACGCTGCTGTTTGTTATCGATGTGCAGATCGGCGCGGTGGGGTACCTTTTGACGCTGCGCCCACTCGACGCCCACATCCGCTCGGGCAACCCGCTGCTGGCGGGCTGGCTCGCCGCGCTGATGTGCTATCCGCCGCTGGTGTGGGGTGTGATCGGGTCGGAAAACCAGATCATCAGTTACGAAGTCGGCACGGCAGGCTGGGCGCACTGGATGGCCGGAAACCCCGCATTGCTATGGGCATGGGGCGGGCTTCTCGTCGTGCTTACAGGCATTTACGCCTGGGCGACGGTGGTGTTCGGCATCCGCTTTTCGAACCTCACCTATCGCGGCGTGCTGACCCACGGCCCCTACCGCCTGACCCGCCACCCGGCCTACCTGTCGAAGAACCTGTTCTGGTGGGCGAGCGTGCTGCCGTTCCTCGTCACCAGCGGATCGCCGGCCGACGCGGTGCGCAACACCGTGTTCCTGCTCGCGGTCAATGCGATCTACTATTGGCGCGCGCGCACTGAGGAGGTGCACTTGCTCGCCGAAGATCCCAAATACCGCGAATATCACGCGTGGATGGAGCAGCACGGGGTGATCACCGCGCCACTGGTGCGGTTGCAGCGCGCGATCCTCGGTCACAGGGCGGGGCGCACGCCGACCGCGCACGCCTTCCCGGCCGAGTGACGCGTCACATCACCGGAGCGCCGTCATCCGTCTGGAACTTGCGCGCCTCGATGATCTGAACGTCGAGCCCCGCGATCGCTGCCCCGAAAGCCGCCATATGCGGAGTCGCGAAATGGGCTTTCAGCGCGGCATCATCCTGCCATTTCTCGACAATGTGGAGGATCGAGGGATCGCCGAGATCCTGCGTGAAGGCATAGGCAATGCAGCCTGCTTCCGCGTTGGACGCCGCCACCATCTCCGCAATCGCCGCGCGCGCAGCATCGAGCGCGCCCGCGCCCACTTTCGCCTTTGCCAATACGATCAGCATCTTGCCTCCCTCCCCTCAGAATGATTGTTCGTAAACCCGGCTGATATCGCCGATCCATTCGCCGTGGTACGCATCGAGCAGCCGCTGCGCCGGAACCTTGCCGCTCGCCACGATCTCGTCGAGCGTTTCGAGGTAGCCGGTCTCGTTATCGCCTGCCGCATTGAGCCGCGAGCGCGCCTTGAGTCCGGCGTGGGCGATTGTGAGCACCTCGCGCCCCAGATCCTGCAAGGTGCCGCCATTGGGCGACCGGGTGGCGAGTGCGAGGCGCGGGACTTCGTTGCGAAGCCGCTCGCGCTCCTCCATCGTCCAGCCCTTGACCAGATCCCACGCCGCATCGAGCGCGCCTTGGTCATAGAGCAGGCCAACCCAGAAGGCGGGCAGCGCGCAAATCCGGCTCCACGGGCCCCCGTCGGCGCCGCGCATTTCGAGGAAGCTCTTGAGGCGCACTTCGGGAAAGGCGGTCGAAAGGTGATCCCACCAGTCGCTCTGCGTGGGGCGTTCGCCGGGCAGAACCGGGAGCTTGCCATCGAGGAAATCGCGGAAGCTGAGGCCAGCTGCATCGATATATTTCCCGTCGCGGAAAACGAAATACATTGGCACGTCGAGCATGTATCGGGCCCAGCGCTCATAGCCGAAGCCGTCCTCGAACACGAAGGGCAGCATCCCGGTGCGCGCCGGATCGGTGTCCGACCAGATGTGCGAGCGATAGGACAGGAAGCCGTTGGGCTTGCCTTCGGTAAACGGCGAATTGGCGAACAGCGCGGTCGCCAGCGGCTGCAGCGCGAGGCTGGTGCGGAACTTCTGCACCATGTCCGCCTCGCTCTGGTAGTCGAGATTGACCTGGATCGTGCAGGTGCGCAGCATCATGTCGAGGCCCATCGAGCCGACGCGCGGCATGTGCCGCAGCATGATGTCATAGCGGCCCTTGGGCATGATCGGCAGCTCGGCGCGGGCCTTGTCGGGCCACATGCCGAGGCCGAGATAGCCGACCCCGCAACGTTCACCGATCTCCTTGACCTGCGCCAGATGCCGCCCGGTTTCGGCGCAGGTCTGGTGGAGGTTTTCGAGCGGCGCGCCCGAGAGTTCGAGCTGGCCTGCGGGCTCAAGGCTGATCGCCCCGTCTGCGCCCTTCAGGGCGATGACGTTGCCCCCTTCGACCACCGGCTGCCAACCGAATTGTTCGAGACCTTTCAAGAGGTCGCGGATGCCGCAGCCTTCTTCATAGGACGGCGCGCGGTGATCGCTCTGCTTGAACACAAGTTTTTCATGCTCGGTGCCGATGCGCCAGTCGGCGGGGGGCTTTTCGCCCTTGATCATCGGCGCGACCAGCTGGTCGAACCCCTCGATGACCGGATCATTGGCCGTGGTTGCTTCGCGTGTGCTCATCGCTGGTGAGGCCCTCTCTGGCCCGTTGCTCTAGAAAACCGATTTGCCGGTGGGAAGCGCAAAACGCGTTTGCGGGGAGGAAGGAACGCTACCAGTCGCCAGTGGTCGCCATCCACACCGCAAGCGCGGCGATGGCAGCGGTCTCGCCGCGCAGGATGCGGGGGCCGAGAGTGATCGGCCGGGCTGCGGGGTGGGCGCGGATCGCAGCGCGCTCGGCATCGTCGAACCCGCCTTCGGGGCCGGTGAGGATGGCGGCTTTGATACTTTCTGAGCCCCCGCGCAGGCGGGGGCCTCCGTCCGCTTGGCGCTCGTTCGCCTGAGGTCCCCGCTTGCGCGGGGACTCATGGAGAGTGGCAAAGACTTGCGTAGCAGGCTCCCCGCCATTCTCGTCGGCGAAGAACAGCGCGCGATCCTCTGGCCACCCGGCCAGCAACGCTTCGAGCTTCATGGGCTCGGCCAGTTCCGGCAGTGCGGTGCGCGCGCATTGCTCGGCGGCTTCGACCGTGATGGCGCGGGCGCGTTCGAGGTTCAGCTTGTCGGCGACACAGCGCCGGGTGAGCATCGGCTGGATGCGCGCCGCGCCGAGTTCGGTCGCCTTCTCCAGCAGCAAGTCGAAGCGGTCCTTCTTGATCAGCGCGGGGCACAGCCACAGATCGGGCACCGCCTCGCGAGGCCTGAGCTGTTCGGAGACTTCCAGCAGCACATCGCGCTTGCCGACATTGCTGACCCGCGCCGCCCATTCGCCGGTGATGTCATCGCACAGGATCACCACATCGCCGGGCTGGGCGCGCATGACGCGGGCGAGGTAGTGCGCGGGATTCCCCTCGATCCTGACGCTCGCGCCTGCGCGCAGTTCCTCGGAGACGAACAGGCGCGGGGCGCTTTTGGGCGGCCATGCAGGAGTGGCGGGCATGGCTTTGCACTAGGCGCTGCGGGCGCTAGGGAGCAAGCCATGTCCGCGCGAACCGCACAATTCCTGATCGCCGCCGTGTTTCTGGGGCTGGGCGGCTGGGCGCTGTTCGCGCCTTCGAGCGTGATCGAACTGGCGGTGACCGAGGCCTATCGCGATACGACCTTCCTCTCCCGCTTCACCATGGCGTGCTTCGGTGCGCAGGCGGTGCTGTTCGGGCTGATAGCGCTGGTGACGCGCTGGAATGCGGGCGCCTTCCTCGTGTTCGGCGTGCTGCTGCTACCGTTCTTCGCCTTCAACTACTGGCTTCATTACGAGGTGCCGGTGCTGACCAGCATCGGGATGCTCGACTTCGCGGGCAATGTGACCATGTTCGTGCTGGCGGTGATCGGCTGGCGCGCGGCGCGGGCCGAGGAAGCGCGGGCGTGACCGAACAGATCGTCCCCGATAGCGAGCGCCAAAGCATTTCGGGCGGCCTCGTCGCCCGCCTGCCGCAACTGCCGCGCAACCTCGCCATGCTGGCGCGGTTCGACCGGCCGATCGGGTGGTGGCTGCTGTTCTGGCCCTGCGTCTTCGGGGTGTGGCTGGCTGGCGCTGGGCCGCAGTGGGCGCAGCTCGGCTGGCTGCTCGTCGGCTCCATCGCGATGCGCGGGGCAGGGTGTGTCTATAATGATATCGTCGACGCCGATCTCGACCGGCAGGTCGCGCGCACCGCGCTGCGCCCGGTGGCGAGCGGGCGGGTGTCGACGAAGCTCGCCTGGGGCTGGCTTATCGCGCTGTGCCTCGTCGGCCTCGTCGTGCTGCTGCAACTCAGGTGGCAGGCGCAGCTGGTGGCGCTCGGCAGCCTTGCGCTGGTCGCCGCCTATCCCTTCATGAAGCGCATCACCTGGTGGCCGCAGGCGTGGCTGGGGATGGTGTTCAACTGGGGGCTGATGGTGGGGTGGAGCGAGTTGCGCTGGGACAACTGGGATGCGCTCGCGGCGCTCTATGCCGGCTGCATCTGCTGGGTGATCGGCTACGACACGATCTACGCGCTGCAGGACCGCGAGGATGATGCGATGGTCGGCATTCGCTCATCGGCGCTGGCGATGGGCGCGCGGGTGCGGGGCGGGATTGCGGCGTTCTATGCGGCCGCGGTGGCGCTGTGGGGGCTGGGCTTCTGGCTCTACCGGCCCGACGCGCTGGCGCTGCTCGCGCTGCTGCCGGTGGCGGGGCATCTCGCGTGGCAGGTGGCGACGCTGGATGCGGACGACCCCGCCAATCCGCTCGCCCGGTTCCGATCGAACCGCTGGGCCGGGGCGCTTATGGCGGCTGCGTGCTTCGTGGTGGGGAACGCCTGATGTGCAACCTTTACCGCATGACCAAGCCCGTCAGCGAAGTCGCGGGCTGGTTCGATGCGGCGGATGCGGCGGGGGGCGCGAACTATGCCGAGGAAGTCTATCCCGGCTATCCCGGGCTCGTGGTTGCCGAGGGGCGGGTGCGGGCGATGGCGTGGGGCTTCCCGCTGGTGCTGACCGGCAAGCAGGGGCAGAAGCTGAAGCCCAAGCCGGTCAACAATGCGCGGACCGACAAGCTGGAGACGTTCTTCTGGCGCCACGCCTTCGAGCACCGCCGCTGCCTCATCCCGCTCACCGCCTGGGCCGAAGCGCAAGGGGCTAAGGGGCGGATGACCCGCACCTGGCTGTCGCGCCCCGATGCCCCGCTGTTCGCGGCGGCAGGCGTGTGGCGGCCGTCGGACGAGTGGGGGGACTGCTATTCGATGGTGATGACCGACAGCGCGGGGACCGATGCGGCTGAGGTGCACGAGCGGATGCCCGTGCTGCTCGCAGCCAGCGATCAGGCGCGCTGGCTCACTGCCCCGCCGCAAGAGGCCCTGGAGCTCTGTCAGCCGTGGGCGGGTGCCCTCGCCATCGAGCGCACCACCCAGCCGTGGGCCAAGGGTGCGGCCAGCCAGATTAGCCTCATCTAGGCGTAGCTGACGATCTCGAACTCGATGCCGTCCCAGTCGAAAAAGTAGAATCGCCGCCCGGGTTCGTAATCGCCATGGTTGAACGGGACGAGCCCCGCCGCCTTCACCACGGCTTCGGCGGCGTCGAGATCGTCGACCTCAAGCCCGATATGATTGAGCGGCTGTCCCTTGGAGAAACGCGTCACCGGGCCGCCGTGGGTGTAGATGGCGAGGTATTCCCGATCATTCCCGACATGGATCGTCCACCCGCCGAGCTGCGAGGGGCCGCGCCAGCGTTCGTGCCAGCCGCACAATTGCTGGAGAAGGGCGGCGGAGCGTTCGGGGTCGCTGACGGTGATGTTGACGTGTTCGAGATGGCCGGTTGGCATGGTTTGGGTCCTTTCGTGCCAGTTGATGAAACCCACTCCGGGAGCGGGCGAATCAACCATCTTGCCGAAGGTGCAACCTCAACCTAACTTGAGGTCAAGCGCTTTCGAGAGAACCAGCCCATGCCCGCCCGCCGCCGCCTCAGAGCCACCGACTTCCTCTCCATCGGCGAGATCGCGCGCCGCACCGGGCTGAGCGTGTCGGCGATCCGCTTCTACGAGGAGCAGGGGCTGATCGAGCCGGTGCGCTCCGGCGGCAATCAGCGGCGGTTCCTGCGGTCCGATATCCGGCGGCTGAGCTTCATCCTGATCGCACAAAGGCTCGGACTGTCACTGGGAGAAATCTCAGCGCATCTCGCCACCTTGCCCCAAGGGCGCACGCCCACCGCGAGCGACTGGCAGGCCATCAGCAAGGCGATCCGCGCCACCATCGACAGCCACATCGCCGAGCTCGTCCGCACCCGCGAGCGGCTCGACGGGTGCATCGGCTGCGGCTGCCTCAGCCTCACCCACTGCGCGATCTGGAACCCGCAGGACCAGTTGGCCGATCAAGGCCCCGGCCCGCGCAAGCTGGTCGCCTGACACCCTCGTCCCCTCGACCAACGACGTGTATTGTTCCACCAACACAGCTTTCTTTCCTGCGCCAAGCCGTTAGGTTCGCGTCCAAGAACTATCAGGGGACTATCATGCTCGAACTCGTCGGCGTCAGCCACACCTATGCCAACGGCACCCACGCGCTCGACGATGTGAACCTTTCGATCCCGAAAGGGATGTTCGGCCTGCTCGGCCCCAACGGCGCGGGCAAGTCGACGCTGATGCGCACCATCGCCACCTTGCAAGCGCCGACGCAGGGCAGCGTCCGCTTCGGCGATATCGACGTGCTGGCCGAGCCTGACCGGCTGCGCCGCACGCTCGGCTATCTGCCGCAGGATTTCGGCGTTTACCCCCGCGTCTCGGCCTACCAGATGCTCGATCACATGGCGGTTCTCAAGGGCATCAATGCTTCCGGAGAGCGCAAGGCGGTGGTCGAACACCTGCTCAACCAGACCAATCTGTGGGCGGTGCGCGGCAAGGCGATTGCGGGCTTTTCGGGCGGGATGCGCCAGCGTTTCGGCATCGCGCAGGCGCTGATCGGCGAGCCGGAACTGATCATCGTCGACGAACCGACGGCGGGCCTCGACCCCGAAGAACGCAACCGCTTCCTCAACCTGCTCGCCGGGATCGGCGAGAACGTGGTGGTGATCCTGTCCACCCATATCGTCGATGACGTCGCCGACCTGTGCCCGCGCATGGCGGTGCTGGCGGGCGGCAAGGTGCGGCAGGAAGGCGCGCCGCAAGAGCTGATCGCCGCGATCCGCGGGCGGGTGTGGCAGCGCACCATTCCGCACACCGATCTTGCCGTGATGCAGGCCACGCACGAGGTTATTTCGCACCGCTTCTTCGCGGGCGATATAGTAGTCCACGTGCTGAGCGATACGCAGCCCGAAGGCTTCACGCCGGTCAATGGCGGGCTGGAGGACGTGTACTTTACCACGCTCGCCGAAACCCGCCGCCCCGCCGCCGCCGCAATCGCCGCATAAGAGGGGGCTCGCTACCCATGCTCACCGCATCGCTCGCCGCGTTCGAGATCCGTTATCAGCTCAAGAACCCGGTGTTCTGGGCTTCGGTTGCGATCTTCTTCCTGCTCGGCTTCGGCATTTCGGCCAGCAACAATGTCAGCCTCGGCACGCCCGGAACGGTGCACGAGAACTCGCCCTATGCGGTGACGCTGGCGATGGCCTTGCTGGGCCTGTTTTATCTGTTCGTGATCACCTCCTTTGTCGCCAATGCGGTGGTGCGCGACGATACCACAGGCTTCGGGCCGATGATCCGCGCGACGCCAGTGGGCCGAACGAGCTTTCTTGCGGGGCGCTTCATCGGCGGGCTGGCGATCGCCACCTTGGGCTTTATGGCCATCCCGATCGGGATTGCGCTGGGCGCAGCGATGCCGTGGGTCGATCCCGAAACCGTCGGGCCGGGCGGGTTTGCGACCTACGCCTGGCCGTTCCTCATCATTGCCATTCCCAACCTGATCCTGTCATCGGCGCTGCTGTTTAGCGTGGCGACGATCACCCGGTCGATGCTCGCAAGCTATATCGCGGTGCTGGTGCTGGTGATGGGATACCTCATCGCCACCACCGTCTTGGGCAGTGACCCGCAATATTTCGATCCGCTCGCCAAGTACGAGTCGACGGGTGTGGGCGCGGTGCTAGGCGCGACGCGGTACTGGACGGGCGCCGAACTCAACACGCGCGCGATCCCGCTTGAAGGCAATATGCTGATCAATCGCGGCGTCGCGCTGGGGCTGGCGGCGCTGTTCCTCGGCTTGGCGTGGGCGCGCTTCAGCATGACCGAACGCGCGCCCTCGCGCTGGCGGCAGCGGCGGCTGGCGAAGCAGGCGAGCAAGCTGGCCAAGGCTGGCGCAGTGGCCCCGCAGCAATTGACCGCGCCCGCGCAGCGCGGCTTCGGCGCCAGCCACGCGCTCGCGAGTTTCTGGACGCGGCTCCGGCTCGAGGTGCGGATGGTGGTCAAGAGCCCCGGCCTGATCGTGCTGCTGCTGCTCGGCCTCGGCTTCACCGCCTTCGATCTGGTGTTCTCGCAGACGACTTATGGCACCGCCGCCTATCCCCTGACCGCCAATGTCGTCAGCAGCGTGCTGGGCGGGATGAGCCTTTTCACAGTGATCGTCGCGGTGTTTTATGGCGGTGAGTTGGTGTGGCGCGAGCGCGATGTGAAGATCGGCGAGATCATCGATGTCGCACCCGTGCCTGGCTGGGTGATGTTCATCCCCAAGATCCTCGCGATCTTCGTAGTGATATTCGCCATGTCCCTGTCGGCGGCGCTGGCGGGGATGCTGTTTCAGCTGGCCAAAAGCGCGCCCGCGATCGATTTCGGCCTCTATTTCAGCGCCTATGTCGTGCCGCAGAGCATTGATCTGCTGCTGATCGCGGTGCTGGCGGTGTTCTTCCAGGTGCTAAGCCCCAACAAATATATCGGCTGGGGGCTGTTTCTGGTGTGGTTCGTCAGCCGCATCTTCATGTCGAACCTCGGCTACACCAACATGCTCTACATGTTCGGAGGCGGGCCGGGCGAGCCTTTGAGCGACATGAACGGCGTGGGTGGGTTCTGGGCCGGCGGGATGATCGCGCGGGCTTACTGGCTGTGTTTCGGGGTGATCCTGCTGGTGCTGGCGCATTGGGCATGGCCGCGCGGGACCGTGGTGGCGGTTTGGCCGCGCCTCAAGGGCATCGGCCAGCGCATGAGCCTCGCCTCGGGCGGGATTGCGCTCGCGGCGGTGGCCGGGATGGTCGGCACGGGCGCGGTGATTTACCAGAACATCAAGGTGCTCAACCGCTACGAAGTGGCTGATGACCGCGAAGCGCGCACGGCGGCGTTCGAGCGCAAATATCTCAAATACGAAACCCTGCCGCTGCCGGTGGTCACCGATGTCGCCTTCGATGTCGACATCTATCCCGAGGAACGCCGGATGGAGGTGCGTGGGCACTACGACCTGCGCAATGATACCGCCGTGCCGATCCGCGAAGTCCACGTGCAGCAGTTCGACAACACGGTGGCATTCAAGCGGCTAGAGATCGCTGGCGCGCGGCTGGCGACGCATGACAAGACCCACGCCTACCGCATTTATCGGTTTGATACGCCGCTGGCGCCCGGGGCGACGACGCGGCTCGATTTCGCCTCGCAGGTGTGGCGGCGTGGTTTCCGCAATGGTGCGCCTGCCACTGATGTGGTCGATAACGGCACCTTCGTGAACAACTCCATTTTCGCGCCGGTTATCGGGATGAGCCGGGCCGCGCTGTTGCAGGATCGCGCCGAGCGGCGGCGGCAGGGCCTGCCCGCAGAGCTGCGCATGGCAAAGCTTGAGGATATCTCGGCGCAGCGGCGCAATTATATCGGGGCGGACTGGGTCAATTCGCGCATCAAGATCAGCACCGATGCCGATCAGGTGCCGATCGCGCCGGGCAACAAGCTGTCGGACGAGGTCAAGGGCGGCCGCCGCGTCGCGGTGTTCCAGAGCCCCGCGCCGATCCTCAATTTCTTCTCGGTGCAATCGGCGCGTTATGCTGTTGCCGAAGCGCGGCAGGGCAATGTCGCCCTCAGCGTCTATCACGACCCGCGCCACGCGTGGAACGTGCCCGCGATGCTCAAGGCAATGCAAACCTCGCTCGCCTACTACATCAAGAATTTCGGGCCCTATCAGTTCGACTATGCGCGGATCATCGAGTTTCCGGGCTATGCGAGCTTCGCACAGGCGTTTGCGGGCACCATGCCCTATTCCGAAAGCGTCGGCTTTGCCGCCGATGTGCGCGATCCCGAAACCATCGATTACGTCACCTTCATCACCGCGCATGAGGTCGGCCACCAGTACTGGGCGCACCAGATTGTCGGCGGCGACATGCAGGGATCGACCATCCTGTCCGAAACGCTGGCAGAATATTCGGCGCTGATGGTGATGAAAGAGCTGCAGGGCGAGGACAAGATCCGCCGCTTCCTGAAGTTCGAGCTCGACCGGTATCTGGCCGGGCGCAAGGCCGATGTGCTCGACGAACAGCCGCTGATCCGGGTCGAGAACCAGCAGCATATCCACTACCAGAAGGGCAGCATGGCGATGTATCTGCTGCAGGAACGGCTGGGCGAGGATGCGGTCAACCGCGCGCTGTCGCGGCTGGTGGCGAAGTTCCGGTTCAAGGGCGCGCCCTATCCGCGCAGCCTCGATCTGATCGCGGAGCTGCGCAAGGAAGCCAGGACGCCCGAACAGCAGGCGCTCATCACCGATCTGTTCGAGAAGATCACGGTCTATGACCTGAAGGCCAAGGAAGCGGTGACCACCAAGCTCGCCGATGGCCGCTGGCGCACGCGCATCACCGTGGAGGCGGGCAAGTTCTACGCCAATGGCAAGGGTGTCGAAACGCCTGCGCGCCTCGCCGAAAGCATCGAAGTCGGCGTGTTCACCGCGCGGCCCGAGGAAGGCGCGTTCAGCAAGGCCGATGTGCTGTCGATGAAGCGCTATCCGGTCCGGTCTGGCAGGCAGTTGATCGAGGTCGTCACCGCGAAGAAGCCGCTGTTTGCGGGCGTTGATCCGTACAACTTCTACATCGACCGGGATTCGGACGATAATCTGATCGACGTCAGTTAGTCGGTCGGGCCGAGTGCGGGATCAAGATCGCGCGGCCGCACGAAGTGGACGAGCTCGGCGCAGTAGCGCTTCAATTCGCTCCAATGAGCGATATCGCATTCGAGCACGGCGTAGGCGGCGGTCGGAAATTTGACGACCGCCTCCTTGAACAGCGCGTTTTCCTTGGACGGCGAAACCAGTTCGAGCAGCACGTCCTGCAACCCCGGATTGTGGCCGGAAATGAGGATCGCTTTCGCCTCGTCATCGCCGCTGCCCGCGTGGGCCTCGATCGTCTCGACGATGGTGTCGAAACTGGCGAGGTAGAGCCGCTGGTCGTAGATCGGCTCGATTTCCGGCAGCGCCAGCTCCAGCGTCGCCTTGACCCGCACCGCCGGGCTGGCGATCAGCCGGTCCCACTTGATGCCGTGATCGCGGATGTGATCGCCGATCAGCGGCGCGCCTTTGCGCCCGCGCGCGTTGAGGCCACGGTCGAAATCGCGCTGGCTGGTGTCGTCCCAGTCCGATTTGGCGTGGCGCAGGATACCCAGAATCTTCATTGCGAAAGGGCTCCCTGCTGATGCGCGGCGTCCTTGCCCCCAACACCAGCGGCGAGCCGTTGTAAAGCCTCATCGAGCGTCACGCGCCGAACCGGGGTGCCATCGGGAAAGGCCGAAAGCAGCCGGGTGGGAAAGGCTGGCGAGAGGACGATGAAGTGCCCCGCATCCTCCTTGCTGCGGATCAGCCGCCCGAATGCCTGCGCAAGCCGCGCGCGGATGATGCGGTCGTCATAGGCAGAGCCTCCGCCCGCCGCGCGGCGCGCCTTGTGGAGAATGTCGGGGCGCGGCCAGGGCACCTGCTCCAGCACTACGCATCTGAGCGAATGGCCCGGTACGTCCACCCCGTCGCGTAAGGCATCGGTGCCGATCAGGCTGGCGCGCGGATCGTCGCGGAAGATGTCGACCAGTGTGCCGGTGTCGATTGGATCGACGTGCTGGGCATAGACCGGCAGGCCCGCCCGCGCGAGCCGGTCGGCGATCCGGCCATAGACCGCGCGCAGTCGCCGGATCGCGGTAAACAACCCGAGCACGCCGCCGCCCGATGCCTCGATAATCCGCGCGTAGGCCCCGGCGAGCGCGGGCAGATCGCCCTTGGCGATATCGGTGACGATCAGCACCTCGGCCCGCGTCGCATAGTCGAACGGGCTGTCGGCAGCGGAGAGCAGCGGCGCGCTGTCGACATAGGCCGCGCCCGACCGCGCAATGGCGCTGGCCCAACGGTCGTCGTCGGCCGTGCGGTCAGTGAGGGTCGCGCTGGTCAGCAGCACGCCGTGCGCGGGTTCGAGCACCACGCGCGCGAACGGCTTCATCGGATCGAGCCAGCGGCGATGGATCGCCACATCGAACTCGCGCGCGTCGGAGCGGTCGACTGCAAGCCAGTCGACGAATTCGGGATCGGCAGGCCCGCCCAACCGGTCGAGCAAAGCTTCCCACGCGCTGAGCAATTCGATCCGCCAGGTCAGCGCAAACCGCGCGCCTTCAATCCGCGCGCGGCCTTGCGCATCGAGCCAGTCGGGCGGATCGCCGAGCACCGCCTCGAGCCGCCCGCCCAGCCGGATCAGCGGCACGCGGATCGTGGAGAGCGCCTCGGCAGCGCCCGCCGCGGCCTCGATCACTTCGCCGGGCAGGCTGGCCGCCTCGGTCTCGATCCCGTAGCCCGCCTCCTGCCCGCCGCTTTCGTCGCGGGCATAGTTCGCGGTGCGCACCGCGGCGAGCAGGGCTTCGATGGGGCCGAAGGGGCTGTTCTCGGCGAGCCGCTGGAGCCAGCCCTCCGACGGCAGCGCCTGTCCGGCCCGCACCGCCGCCTCGATCGCCTCGCCGCCCGCGTCATCATAACTGGCAAGGTCTGCGAGCCGCGCCGCCAGCCCGCGCCGCCGCCCGCGCGCCTCGCGTTCGGGGCCGATGATCCAGCGCCGCAGCTCGATAGCCTCCTGCCCGCTGAGCGTCGCCGCGAAGGTCGAATCCGCCGCGTCGAACACATGGTGGCCTTCGTCAAAGATCAGCCGCGTCGGCCGCTGCGCCGGATCCCGCGCGCGCGCCGCGTTGACCATCACCAGCGCGTGATTGGCGATCACCAGATCGGCCTGCGCCGAGTCCCGCGCGGCACGCTCGATGAAGCATTTGCGGTAATGCGGGCACCCGGCATAGATGCACTCGCCCCGGCTGTCGGTCAGCGCGGCGATGCCCCTCCTGCGGAACAGTGTCCCGAGCCAGCCGGGCAGGTCGCCGCCGATCATGTCGCCATCGCGGGTATAGCCGCCCCAGCGTGCAACCAGTTGCGCAAGGATCGCCGCACGGCCTGCGAAGCCGCCTTGCAAGGCGTCCTCAAGGTTGAGCAGGCAGAGGTAATTCTCGCGGCCCTTCCTCACCACGACCGGCGGGGTGCCGTCTGCGCGCTTGGCGGGCCAGGCGCGGCGGCTTTCGGCACGCAGCTGGCGTTGCAGGTTCTTGGTGAAGGTCGACACCCACACCGTGCCGCCGCTCGCCGCCGCCCAGAGCGAGGCAGGCGCAAGATAGCCCAGCGTCTTGCCGATCCCCGTCCCCGCCTGCGCCAGCGCCAGGTGCGGACGACCGGGGGCAGAGCGCGGGGCAAAGATGCGCGCCGCGTCCGTGGCATAGGCGCGCTGGCCCTCGCGCGTTTCAGCGCCTTCACCGGTGAGGCGGACGAGCTGTTCGAGTACGCTGGGCGCGGCGAGTTCGACTTGCCGGGGGGCGGGGCGCTCGCCCGCTTCTTCCCATTCGGGCAGGCGCGCGAACAGCCAGCGTTCGGCTGTCTGGGGCTTGGCGATGTGCGGCTTCAACACCTGCGCCCACGGCCAGCGCAGGCGTTCGAGCGATTGGAGCGCGCTCCACGCCCCCTCGCGCTCGAACCATTCGGGATCGCCGCAGGTCGCGATCAGCGCGCCTGCGGCCAGTTGCAGCAATTCGGGCACCGCCGCGTCGCCTTGGGGGAGTGGCAGGCCCAGCGCCTCGGCAAGGCCACGCGGGGTCGGCACGCAGAACCGCGCAGGGTGGATGAAGGCGAAGGCTTCGAGGAGGTCGAGCCCCGAGAGGTCGGGATAGCCCAAGCGGCTCGCCACCAGCGGCGCGTTGATGAGCAGCACCGGGGTATCGGCGGCGGCCATGATCGCATCGCCCTTGGACACCGCAGCTGTTGCGCCAGAGGCCGCGCGCAGCCAGTTGCCGCCATGGCTTGCGTGGAGCGCGGGCAAGGGGAGCGGGGCGGGGGGCACTGCTTAACGATGCGATGGCGCTCACGCAAAGTAAACGATTTGTGGGCAATATCCCGCAACTACGTGACCAATCTGCGGGCAGCATGGGAGTGAGGCGGCAATGAGTTTCGGCAAGAAGGGGGTCGTCCCCGGAGCACAACCCGCGCCCGTCGCCGCTCGCCCTGCCCCGCGCGCTGCCACGCCCGCGCGCCCGGCAACCCCGGTTGATCCCTATGCCGCCCAGCGCGAAGCCTTCCTCGCTGCCGAGCGCGAGCGCAGGCGGGAGAACGGCGAAGAGGAGCACGAATACGATTACAGCGCCGCTGCGCACGTCCCGCAGCGCCCGCGCAGCAGCGGCAAGAGCAGCGGCTACGTGCTCGGCGCGCCGGAAGGTCGCAATCTCATCCTCGCCTACGTGTTCTGGTATTTCTGCTCGCCGCTCGGGATGCACCGCATCTATTGCGGGCAGAAGGACACCGGGTTCATGCAGATGGGCCTGTTCTTTGGAGGTCTGGTGATCGGCGCGCTGATCTGGACCCCGATCGGGCTGATCATGATCGGCGCATGGCTGGTGTGGATCATTGTCGATCTGTTCCTGATCCCGGGCATGATGCGCCGCTTCAAGGCCGAGCATCGGACAGACTATCGCGGCGTCTTCGCCTAAAGCCTGTCCTACATCGGCCGCTTGCAGCACAAGGCGGCATGACCGCACAAGCAAGCCGCATTTTTCGCTCTCACCCCCTGTCCGTCCGCGTCCTGCGGGCTGCAATAAGCTCATGATAAGGAGTGTGAAAATCCCTTTCTATGAAGCGGACACGGTGTCCGCTTTGTCCGCTTTGCGCTGCCATTGCCGCTTGCAAGCCCGCGCGCCTTGCCTAATAGCCGCCGCGCTATGACCATCACCGCCGAAGCCCTCTCTATCGCTGCCCACAATTCCAAGGCCTGGCCGTTTCAGGAGGCGCAGCGTCTTGCCAAGCGGCTGCCTGATGGCAAGCCGGGCGGCGTCCTGTTCGAGACTGGCTATGGCCCCTCGGGCCTGCCGCATATCGGCACCTTTCAGGAAGTGCTGCGCACCACGCTCGTCCGCCGCGCCTACGAGACGCTGACCGGCGCGCCGACGCGGCTGGTGGCGTTTTCGGACGATATGGACGGCCTCAGGAAGGTGCCCGACAATGTGCCCAACCGCGATATGCTCGCGCAGCACATGGGCAAGCCGTTGAGCCGCATTCCCAACCCGTTCGGCACTGACCACGCGAGCTTCGCCGCGCACAACAACGCGATGCTGCGCGCATTTCTGGATCGGTTTGGCTTCGATTACGACTTTGTCAGCTCCTCGGATCACTACAATTCCGGGAAGTTCGACGCAGCGTTGACGGGCGTGCTCGCCAATTTCGGCGCGATTATGGAGATCATGCTGCCGACCCTGGGCGAGGAACGCCGCAAGACCTATTCGCCGCTGATGCCGATTTCGCCGACCACCGGCGCGGTGTTGCAGGTGCCGATCGAAGTGGTGGACGCCGCCGGGGGCGTGATCCGTTTCACCGACGAGGATGGTTCGGTGATCGAGCAATCCGCGCTGGGCGGCATGGCCAAGTGCCAGTGGAAGGTCGATTGGGCGATGCGCTGGGTTGCGCTGGGCGTCGATTACGAGATGTATGGCAAGGATTTGACCGACAGCGGCATCCAGTCGGGCAAGATCGCGCGCGTGCTTGGCGGGCACAAGCCCGAAGGGCTGATCTACGAGCTGTTCCTCGATGCCAAGGGCGAGAAGATCTCCAAGTCCAAGGGCAACGGGTTGTCGATCGAGGAATGGCTGCAATACGGCAGCGAGGAATCGCTCGGCTACTACATCTTCGCCAACCCCAAGAGCGCCAAGCAGCTGCACGCAGGCGTGATCCCCAAGGCGGTGGACGATTACTGGCAGTTCCGCGCGGCTTTGCCGGGACAAGATATCGACAAGCAACTGGGCAATCCGGTGTGGCATCTGCTGCGCGCAAATGAGCATCACGCGGGCGCCGAGGCTCCCGGCGCGGGCGATGCCTTGCCGGTGCCGTTCAGCCTGCTTCTGAACCTTGTGGGTGTGCTCGGCGCAGGGGCGAGCCGCGAGGCGGTGTGGTCGTATCTCGGCAATTATGTCGAGGATGCCGATCCGGCGGCGCATCCGGCGCTCGATGCGCTGGTGGGCCGGGCGCTGGCCTACAACCGCGACTTTGTCGCGCCGACTCTGACCAAGCGCACACCTGTAGGCGGCGAGGTCGCGGCGTTGCAGGCGCTCGATGCGGCGTTGGCGGAGGCCGATCCCGCCACCAGCGCCGAGGATTTGCAGACCATCGTCTACGAAATCGGCAAGCAGGAGGCCTTCGGGTTCGATAACCTGCGTGACTGGTTCAAGGCGCTCTACGAAACCCTGCTTGGCAGCGAGCAAGGCCCGCGCATGGGCAGCTTCATCGCGCTCTACGGTATCGCGCCCACCCGCCAGCTGATCGCCGAGGCGCTCGCCAGGGCCTGACCGGGAGCGCGGTTGCCAGCTTTCGGCGCTGTGCTACGTTCCCTGGCCCCAGGCATCACGGGAGGGACGGCGATGAGCCTTGAAAGCAAAGCAAAGTATTCGGGCGTGGCGATGGCGCTGCACTGGTTGGTGGGGATTCTCGTGATCGTCAGCTGGCAGATCACCGTCGCCGCCGAAGCTGCGCCGGACCGCGAGGCGCGCGGCGAGATCATGGGCAATCACTTCGCACTGGGCGTGGTGATCTTCGTGCTGGTTGCGGCGCGCTTTATGTGGCGCCGGTTCAACCCGCCGCCGCCGCCGCTCGCCAGCCATGCCAACTGGGAACGTGCGCTGGCCAAGATCACGCATCTGGCAATCTACACCTTTTTGCTGGTGATGCCGATCGCAGGCTGGATTGCCATGTCGAGCTTCGGTTCGGGCATTAGCGTGTGGGGCCTGTTCGAAGTGCCGCCCCTGCCAGTCCCCGCCAATGAGGCACTTGGCGAGCAGATCTTCGAGATTCACAGTGTCGCTGGGATCACGCTGCTGGTGCTGATCGCGGTGCATGTGCTGGCGGTGCTGAAACACGCCGTGGTCGACCGCGACGACACGCTGATGCGGATGCTGCCCTGAATGAAAAACCCCGCCGGATCGCGCCGGCGGGGTTGTGATTGGATTGGTTACCTTACCAGAAGAAGTCGTGGATCACGTCCACCACCTCGCCAGTGTAGATATCGACCAGCAGCACGTCGTCGTAATAGCGCACCCACTGGTACGGCCCATAGACCGGCGGCAGGCGGTAATCCCACGGGTCATTGATGAAGAACCGTGGCTGGAAGAACAGGCTGTCGAGGAAGAACCCGATACTCAACCGGCTATAACGATGCCCGCGGAACGGCGCGTAATACGGGCCGGGGCGGTAGTGGAAGTGGTGGCCGCGGCGGTAATCGAACCAGTTGTAACTGCGGTTGTCACGCCAGCGGCGGTCCCAGCGACGGAAGTCGCGGTTGTCCCAGCCGGGCCGCCCGTTCCAGCCATGACGCCAGTCGTCGCGCCGCCAGTTGTGCCGGTCGTTGCGCCACGTCGGACGCCGCCCGTCACGCCAGCCATCCCGGCGGTCGCCGTCGCGCCACTCGCCCCGGCGATCATTGTCGCGCCAGCTGTCACCGCGATCATCGCGGCGATCGTCGCGCCAGCCGTCCCGGCGATCATCGCGGCGATCGTCGCGCCAGCCGTCCCGGCGATCATCGCGGCGATCATCGCGGCGATCGTCTCGGCGCCAATCGCCTCCGCCCTGACCGCGACCATTGCGCACGCCGTCGCCACGGCCATCGCGCACGCCGTCGTCGCGGCCGCCGCCCCAGTTACCGCGCGGACCACCGCCACGGTTCCCGCCGTCATTGCTGCCGCGATCGACCTGGACGCCGCCGGGGCCGCCGCCGAAGCCGTCGCCATTGCCGCCGCGACCGCCGCCGCGCCGATCAGGACGGTCGCCCGCCAGCTCGGCCTGCTCGCGCCGCGCTTCGTTGATCACGCGCGAACCGAAACCGCGCGCTACGGGAGCGTTCGGGCGCGGCTCTGCGCGCGCCGGGGCGATCCGCGCTTGCGCGGGCGGGGCCGGACGTTCAGCACGCGGCTCGCTGCGCGGAGCACGCTGTTCCATGCGCATCTGCTGGCGATCGGCCCGCGCCTGCGCGCGCGCCTCGGCGCGGGCACCGGGTTCGTCCTGCGCGGCAAGCGGAGCGGCGGGCAGGGTTGCGGCCAGCGCCAGCGCCAACGCCGCCAGCGATCCGCCCCGTGTGAAAAGGGTCATCATAGCTTGTGCCTCCAGAATCGCCCCCCCACCACAAGCGGCTGATCAAGGACTCGGGAACTACGCCGCACAGACTGTCGCGGGGATGAACCACTTCGTCGATATTCAGAAAAAACGTTGATAAGGTGAACGGCGGGACGGTGGCTTCGTGCCACCGCTTGACTGGCCGGGGATTGCGCCCAATGGCGAACGCTTCATGTTTGAACACCTCGACGATGTCCGCGCCGACTGCGCCAATCGCCTGATCCGTGCGGCGCGTGATCGGCGCTCGCCGATGCAGACACCGGTGATCGTGACGGGTGATGTTGACGCGCGGGTGATGGTGCTGCGCGCGTTCGATTCCGAGAGCTGGACGCTTCGCCTGCATACCGATGCCCGCGCGCCCAAGGTGCAGGTGATCGCTGCCGATCCGCGCATGGCGGTGCTGTTCTACGACAAGGGCGCGAAGATCCAGATCCGAGCGCGCGGGGAGGGGCGGATCCTCACCACCGGGCGAGAGGTCGACGCCGCCTGGGCAGCGAGCACCAATTTCGCGCGCCGCTGCTATCTGGGCGAAGCGCCAGGCGCCGCGTCGGACAGGCCAACATCAGGCCTGCCATCCGAGTTCGAAGGCGTGGAGCCCGATGACAAGCAGGTCATCCCGGCACGCGAAAACTTCGCGCTGCTGATGATTACCTTGACCAGCTTCGACTGGCTCCACCTCGCCCACACCGGCCACGTCCGCACGCAATTCGCGCGAAGGGGTGATGATTGGCAGGGTCGGTGGGTGGCGCCGTGAGCCGGAGCTTGGCCGTGATCGAAGCAGTTTGCTGACCCATATGGGCTATGGTAGTCTGATCGCATGACGCGCCACGACCTCCTCGACCCGGCTACGCGGCACCGACTGACGGTGGACGAGTTCCTGCTACTCGACCGCGAAGGTGCCTTCGGCGATCGCAACACCGAACTGTTCGATGGTGAGGTTTACTACATGAGTCCCAAGCACCGTGCGCATGGCCGGGTTCTGACACAGGCGATTGTTTCGCTCGCGAAGGCGCTGGAAAGCATTGGAGGCGATTTGGGGATCCTGACGGATATCTCGGTGAGGCTGTCGAACTACGACGTGCCTGAACCCGATATCGCCATCACTGACGCAGCCGAAGGAGACGGCATTCTGCCGTTGGAGGCGCTCAAGCTGGCGATCGAGGTGTCGGACTCCACGCTGGCGAAAGACCTCGGCTTCAAGGAAGAACTCTACGCCCGCGCGGGCGTGCCCGAATACTGGGTGATCGACTGCAACGAAAACCGCGTGCTGATGCATGCGAACCCGCGCAGCGAAGCCGATGGCGGCGGGTACGACGGCCAGCTCGACGTGCCGTTCGGCGAGGTGCTGTATTCGGCGACAATCCAGGGGCTGGTGGTGGAGACGGCGGGCTGGGGGTAGGCCAGCCAGAGTCCCGTCAACGTGCCTAGCGCGTCAGCTTCTTGTACGCCAGCCGCGTCGGGCGGTCCGCCGCGTCGCCAAGCCTCCGCCGCTTGTCTTCTTCGTAGGCCTCGAAGTTGCCCTCGAACCATTCGACATGGCTGTTGCCCTCGAAGGCGAGGATGTGCGTCGCCAGACGGTCGAGGAAGAAGCGGTCGTGGCTGATCACCACCGCGCAGCCCGCGAAGTTTTCGATCGCGTCTTCCAATGCCGCCAGAGTTTCTACGTCGAGATCGTTGGTCGGCTCGTCGAGCAGCAGCACGTTGCCGCCCGCTTTCAGCATCTTGGCCATGTGCACGCGGTTGCGTTCCCCGCCTGAGAGCTTGCCGACGTTTTTCTGCTGGTCCGGCCCCTTGAAGTTGAACGCGCCAACATAGGCCCGCGTCGACATGTCCTGCCCGTTGACCTTCATGTAATCGAGCCCGTCGGAGATTTCCTCCCAGACGTTCTTCTTGGGGTCGAGGTGGTCGCGGCTCTGGTCGACGTAGCCGAGGCGCACGGTCGAGCCGATCTCGATCGTCCCGCTGTCGGGGGTTTCCTTGCCGGTGAGGATCTTGAACAGCGTGGACTTCCCCGCGCCGTTCGGCCCGATCACGCCGACGATCCCGCCCGGCGGCAGCATGAAAGAGAGGTTCTCGAACAGCAGCTTGTCGCCATAGGCCTTGGTGATGTTCTTGGCTTCGATCACCTTGCCGCCGAGCCGCTCGGGCACCTGGATGACGATCTGCGCCTTGCCGACCATGCGGCTGTCCTGGCTGTTCTGGAGCTCTTCAAACTTGCGGATACGCGCCTTGGACTTTGTTTGCCTTGCAGCAGGCGTCTGCCGGATCCATTCGAGCTCGCGTTGCAGCGCCTTCTGCTTGCCGCTTTCCTCGCGGCTTTCCTGCTCCATGCGCTTCGCCTTCTTCTCGAGATAGGTCGAGTAATTGCCTTCGTAGGGGTAGTAGGAGCCGCGATCCAATTCGAGAATCCATTCGACCACGTTATCAAGGAAATAGCGGTCGTGGGTGATCATCAGCACCGCGCCGGCATATTCCTTGAGGTGGTTTTCGAGCCACTGGACGCTTTCGGCGTCCAAGTGGTTGGTCGGCTCGTCGAGCAGCAGGATCGAGGGTTTCTGGATCAGCAGGCGGGTGAGTGCGACGCGGCGCTTTTCGCCGCCCGACAGATCCTTGACCGGCCAGTCGCCCGGCGGGCAGCGCAGGGCTTCCATCGCGACTTCGAGCTGGTTGTCGAGCGTCCAGCCGTCCACCGCGTCGATCTTGTCCTGCAGCTCGCCCATTTCCGCGCCAAGAGCGTCGAAATCCGCGTCAGGCTCGCACATCAGGGCGCTGACTTCGTTAAAGCGCGCGACGAGATCGGCGGTTTCCTTTGCGCCTTCGCGCACGTTTTCGAGCACGGTCTTGGTCGGATCGAGTTCCGGCTCCTGTTCGAGATAGCCGACGGTGATGTTCTCGCCCGGCCAGGCTTCGCCGGTGAAGTCCTTGTCGATCCCGGCCATGATCTTGATCAGGGTCGATTTGCCCGCGCCGTTGGGGCCGACAATGCCGATCTTTGCGCCCTGGTAGAATTGCAGGCTGATGTTGCTCAGCACCGGCTTCTGCGCGCCGGGGAAGGTCTTGGTCATGCTCTTCATGACAAAGGCGTATTGCGCGGCCATCGGGTCGGTCCTTCGGAATGTTCGATTGAGGTCGTGTGGATTGGCTGGCCAGATAGGGATAGGGAGGGGATTGGGCAAGCGGCTAGACTTGTGCGGGGACGAGGGATAGCACCAGAGCCATGCACAAGACCCTGACCGCACTGATCGCGCTTTCGCTCGCCTTTCCGGCTGCCGCAACACCGCCGCCTCTCACGCTTGCACAACGCGCTGATCTGGCCTCAGAACAGGACAAGACTGCGTATGAGTTCGTCGAGGGACTGACCACCGAGGTAGGCCCCCGGCAGGCCGGGACCGAGGCCGAGGCGCGTGGGCGGGCGTGGGCGGTGGACTGGCTCAAGCGCAAGGGCTTTGCCAATGTCGCCGACGAGCCGTTCATGATGGACACCTGGGTACCCGGCGACATCGCCCGCGCCCGCGTCACCGCGCCCTTCGCGCAGGACTTGGCCGTTCTGCCTCTGGGCGATAGCGCCGCGACCCCCGCTGGCGGGATCGAAGCCGAGGTACTCTATTTCCGCAGCTTTGCAGACCTCGCCGCCGCGCCCGAGGGGAGCCTCAAGGGCAAGATCGCCTATATCAGCCACGCGATGACACGCACGCAGGACGGGAGCCAATATGGCTTTGCCGGACCGGTGCGCTGGGTCGGGCCGGGGATCGCGGCGAGCAAGGGGGCGGTCGCGGCGGTGATCAAGTCGGTCGGCACCGACTATCACCGCAATCCCCATACCGGCGGCACGGACTTTGCCGAGGGCGTGAAGCCGATCCCGGCGGGCGCGCTGAGTGTGCCGGATGCAGAGAACCTTGAGCGGATGTTCGCGCGCGCTTACGGGCGTCCGATCACGTTGAAGCTCGAAATGAACCCGCGTCGCCTCGGTCAGACCCGGAGCGGGAACGTGGTGGGCGAGATCGTCGGGCGGAACCCCTCGCTGTCGCCGGTGCTGCTTGCGTGCCACCTCGATAGCTGGTGGAACGCCCCCGGAGCTTTCGACGATGGCGCGGGCTGCGCGATTATTGCGGCGGCGGCGCTGAATGTGCAGAAATCGGGCCAGCCGCTACGCACCATCCGCGTGCTGATGGCGGGGGCAGAGGAAGTCGGGCTGCATGGCTCGGTCGCCTACAGCAAGGCGCACCTTGCCGAGCCGATCGCGGTGGGCCTCGAAAGCGATTTCGGCGCGGATCGCATTTGGCGCTTTGACAGCAATTTCCGCACTAGCAATCCTGCGCTGCACAAGAAAATCGCGTCAGCCGTGGCGCGGTTCGGCGTGTCGAGCGGCTCTGATGTCGCCACCGGCGGGGCAGATCTCAACATCGTGCGCGATCAGAAGGGCGCGCTGATCGACCTGCAGCAGGACGGCACCCGCTATTTCGACCTGCACCACACGCCCGACGATACGCTCGACAAGATCGACCCTGTGCAATTGCGTCAGAATGTCGCGGTATGGACGCAGGTCGTGGGCATCCTCGCCAATGAGGAGACCGCGATCCTGACCGGCGGTGTGGTGCCCTCCGCACCCCCGATCATGCAGGAACAATAGCGCCGGGTCAGCGCACCTCGAAGCCGACCTTGCCCTTCATCATGTGCCCGTCTGCGGCAGCAGCCTGCCAGCGCACTTCGTAGGTGCCGGTCGGAAGCGGCTTCTTGAGCGTCAGGGTCAGCGTCTTGCCGTCCGCCGACCAGGCGGGGGTGAGGTTGCGGATCGCCATCTCGCCGTGATTGGCCATGCCCGGCATCGCGGTCATCACGATGCTGGCAGCCGCGGTGGCTGGAGCGACCGGCTTGTCGAACGTCAGGCTGACCGCCTTGGGTGCCTTGGCCTCGCTGCCCTCCGCCGGGGACGAGGCGGTGAGCTGCACATGGGCCAGTGCGACGCTCGGCGCAGCCAGCGACAGCGCGAGTGCGGCGAGGAGGGCAGGGGATTTCATCGTCATTCCTTTGCTCAAAACCAGAATCGGATACCGGCCAGAAAATTTGTGACGGAGGGGTATTGTCCCAGCGCGCGGGCGAAGTCGGCGCCCTTGCCGGTGCGCCATGATTGCTCGACGCCGATATAGGGCGCGAACTCGCGTTGCAACTCGTACCGCAGCCGCGCGCCGACTTCGATCTGATCGAGCCCTGCGCCTACGCCCAGCTCGGGAATGTCCTGCGCGGCGAGGTTCGCCTCGATCCGCGGCTGGAGGATCAGACGCTGAGTGATGCGCTGGTCAAGCTCGGCCTCGATCCGCGCTGTCAGGTCGCCGCGATGTGAGAGGAACAGCGCGGCGTCGACCTCGAACATATAGGGCGCAAGGCCCTGCACGCCGATGACGGCATGGGTTGTGTCAGGCCCGGCGATGTCGTGGCGCAGACCCGCCTGCACGTCCCAGAACGGCGCGATGGCCTTGGCATAGAGCGCCTGCACTTCGGCATCATCGGGGTTTTCGCCGAATTCGCCTTCGCCTTCGCTCTTGAACCACAGGCGTTCGGTCGGGCCGCCGTAGTAACCCTGAATGTCCCACAGGTAGACGTCCGTGCCGTCGCGCACTTGCGCCTCGATACGGTCGCCCTGAAGCCAGAACACCGCGAATTCGCCGTGGGTTTCGCGCAGTTCCTTGCGCGACGCGGCCATCGCCTCCGCTCCCCAGATCGCATCGGCGGCGCGCGGCGGCCCGCTGCCTGCGGCGGGCGGGGGCGGGGTTTCCATTGTCGGGCCGGGGGACACAGCCTCGGAAGGCTCGGCCATGTCTTGCCCGGCGTGGGGGTCATGCCCCGCGTGCTCGTCGTGTTGCTGTGCGGCGAGCGGCGCTGCCGCCAGCAGCAAAGGCAGAACCAGAAGCGTCCTCACCGTCCCGTCTCCGGCCCCATCACCGTCACGGTCTGCATCATCCCGCCATGCATGTGGTAGAGCAGGTGGCAGTGAAACGCCCAGTCGCCCGGTTCGTTGGCGGTGAGATCGAACTGCGCGCTCGCGCCGGGTTGCACCACCACCACGTTCTTGCGCGGCTGGTGCGCAGGCCCCGCGCCGGTGACCAGCTCGAAGAACATGCCGTGCAGATGGATCGGGTGCGCCATCATGGTGTTGTTGACGAGCCTCACCCGCACCCGCTCGTTCCACGCGAACCGGATCGGCTTGTCGCTGACCGCCGAATACATCTCGCCGTCGAACGACCACATGTAGCGTTCCATGTTGCCGGTGAGGTGCAGCTCCAGCAGGCGCGAGGGTTCGCGCGTGTCGCGGTTGGGCTCGAGCGCGGCGAGCATCTTGTAATTGAGCACGCGGTGATCGACATTGCACAGGCCCAAGCCCGGATCGCCGAGCTTGTCGACTGGCGCCATCGCAACCATGTCGATGCCGGGGCCGAGCTTCACATCGGGCGGCAGCAGCGTGGCGTCACGCATCGACATACCGTCCATGCTGTGCCCGCCGTCACCGTGATTCATCCCCATATCTCCCATGTCGAGCAGCGGCGGATCGCGCAGCGGCGGCACCACCGCCCGCGCACCGGGGCGCTGCGCCAGCATGGCGAGGGCCATGCCCGAACGGTCCATGCTCTCGGCGACAATGGCATAGGCCTCGGCCGCGCCCGTCTCGACGATCACGTCGTAGGTTTCGGCCGTGGCGATCTGCAATTCGTCGACCTCGACCGGACGCACGTTCTGGCTGTCGGCGGCGATCACCGTCATCGGCAGGCCGGGGATGCGCAGATTGAAGAAGGTCATCGCCGAACCGTTGATGATCCGCAGCCTCACGCGTTCACCTGGGCGGAACAGGTATTCGAGCCCCTCCTCCGGCCCGCGCCCGTTGGCGAGATAGGTGTAGGTGGTGCCGGTCACATCGGCGATATCGGTCGCGGGCATCCGCATCTCAGCCCACATCCGGCGATCTTCGGCGGAGAGCGAGTAATCGTCGCTCCAGCTGGTTTGCTGGTAGTTGAAATAGCCTTCGCCCTTGCGCAGCCGGTCCATGATGCGGTGCGGGTGGAGCGGGGTGAACTCGGAGAGCAGCAGGATGTAATCGCGGTCGTATTCCGCAGGTTCGCTCCCCGCCGGATCGACGATCAGCGGGCCGTAATGCCCCTGTTGCTCTTGCAAGCCCGAATGCGAGTGATACCAATATGTCCCCGCCTGCCGCACCGGGAATTCATAGGCGAAGGTCTGCCCCGGATGGATGCCCGGAAAGCTGATCCCCGGCACCCCGTCCATCTGGAACGGCAGTAAGAGGCCGTGCCAGTGGATCGAGGTGTCCTCGGCGAGCTGGTTGGTGACATTGAGGCGGACATTCTGGCCTTCCTTCAGTCGCACCAGCGGGCCGGGCACCGAACCATTGACCGCAATGCCGTGGCCCTTGCGTCCCTGCACCACGCGCGGCCCCGCGCCGACCGCGAGGTCGATCACCGCGCCGCGAAGCTCGTCAAACCCCGCCTTGATCGGCGCACCACCGCGATGGCGGTGAACGCTGTGACCCTGCGCCCAGGCGGGGGCGGCGATGGCGCTGGCGCCCAACCCCGCGATCAGGGTCCGGCGGCTGAGAGAGAACGTCATTTCCTTGCCTTTCGGATCGGGCGATATATACCCCCCCATAGTATTTCAAGAGGATGAATAACCGTGGCCAAGGATCGTTCCGCCGTCCTCAACCGTCTGCGCCGGATCGAAGGGCAGGTTCGCGGCGTCGCGCAGATGGTTACGGATGATCGCTATTGCATCGACGTGTTGCAACAGGTGCAGGCGGTCAAGGCGGCGCTCACCAAGGTCGAAAGCGCGATCCTGCGCGATCATGCGGCGTGCTGTATCAACGAAGCGATTGCATCGGGCGATGCGGCGCAGCAGCGCGAGAAATTCAGCGAGCTGGTCGATCTGTTCGAACGCGCGCGGCGATAGCGCTATGCTTCGAAGGCGCACGCGCCCAATTGGGGCAGCAATGTGAGGCCCTGATCCCGGACCAGGGCCTCGGCGTCAGCGATCATCCACCGACACGCTTCATCGACCTAGAACATCGGCCGGTTGCAATTATACCTGGGAAGCGAGCCCATGCCAGCGGAGTACACGCCAAGATAGCGCACGTGATCGTTTGCAAGCAGGCCGAGATATTCTTCAATGTTGGCGTAGCCATCGCCGTCGGCATCGCGGTTCGCGTCCCAGACGTTTTCATCGGCATTGTTGTACTGGTTTTCCCACCAATCCGGCATGCCGTCATTGTCACGATCCGCAGGCGGGCCACTGGTGCTCGACAGCACGGCATACCCCCCGGAGGCGGCCACCGTCGACGTCCATCCAGTTTCGAAGAGGTAAGGAGCGGCGTCGCAGGTGCGAACATCGTCGATATAGAGCTTATCGACGTTGTCGCGGCAGCCACCATTGAGACACAGGTCCGCACCCGCAAACGTCAAGACATTGCGCATGGCTTGCTCGGGGGACGAAATCATCCATGGTTCATACTGCCAACCGGAGACCCCAGGGGCGAGCGCCGGACTTGTATTTTGCACGACATTCGTGCCCGTTACGCCGCAGTTCACGGCTCCACCGCTGGTGAGCCCGCAGACCTGACTCGCCGAAACGCCCTCGAAGAGTCCCGCGCCGTTGCGGAACGGATCTGTGACGGTCTGCCCGAACTGACCGGCGATGCGATTCCGCGGTGTTACGTTGTCCTGCATGAACACGTTGAACCCCCGCGATGTCCCTGCTGCGCCGGAATAGAGGGCCAGGAGATAATTGGACTGGCCAGAAGCAAATCGTGGACCACGAAGATAGACGTTGCCGACATAGTTTGCGTAAGGGCTGGCAAACTGGTCTGAAAGAAGGCCACCTTCCTGAGTAAAGTGATAAATGACGTTGTTGATGATATCAGCCTGGCTGGCGACATTTGCTGCTACAGGGTTGGGGCCAGGGGCAACATTCATGCCGCGCTGCTCCCCGTGCTGGGTGAGATTGTACGCGACAGTCACGCGGTTGGACGGCTTGATAAAGAACGTCTTGCAGTGCAGCGCCGACGTGTGTCCGGCATCCCGACAAATGTTCGGGCCGATGATCGACCACTGAACCGTACAATCGGTACAGTCGGCGAGCTCGAAACTTTCGTCAGTGCCGAACATCGACGACACGTGATCGACAATCTGGAATCGTGAAGTATTGATCCGGATCGGATCACCGTTGATCGATGTCCGTCCAGGATGTTCGCCCAATCTGGCCCGGATGTGGCGCAAGATCATGTGATCGCCACCATTTCTGGTGTCAATCAGAGCGTCAACAGGATTGTAATTCGCACCCAGACGGAACTCAATGCCGCCGGGCGACGACTGGCCGGCAATATATATCTTGGGATCGGTAATTCTTATTGGCGACTGAATGATGATAGCTCCAGCCACGTCGAAGACACAATATCGGGGCCGATCTGCCGGAATTTGATACGGAGACGTAACCGGTAGCGCCAAAGCGCATTCGCGATAGGTGATCTTGCCATCGCCAGCGTTCGCCGAGTCTTCGAGCGAGTTTATCTTGTAAACAACCGCGTCTGGCGCGCGGACACTGGTCGAGCGGCCAAAGCCGATGGCGGTCGGAAATGCCATCGGATGCTTGGCACGATCAGGAATGCCTCCGTCATCGGGGTTTACGAATGCGTTGGCCGAACCGGCAGAGCCCGAAGGTGGGGGTGTCGGAGTCGGTGTAGGCGTTGGAGTCGGCGTAGGCGTTGGAGACGATGAAGGTGTCGGAGACGGTGAAGGCGTTGGCGAAGGAGATGGCGACGGCGATGGCGTCGGTGCTGGCCCCGACACGGGTGGCGTGGCGCTATCGTCGCCGCCGCAGGCGGTCAGGCCCGCAAGTAAGCTTGCAAGTATAAAGGTCGAGCGGGGAAAACGTTTTTTCATGCGACTTTCCGGGCAGCTAGGGGTGCACGTGTCCAAGACTGAGAGCGTCGCTCTCGCCTCGCTTCGAAAGTGGTAACTAGAAAGTGGTAATCAGTGGGGGACTGATCCTGCGATTTCGTCTAGTCGAGGCAAACGTCTCCCTGCAAATCACGTTGCGGTCACATGGCTCGAATCAAGGCAAGCCGTGCACCCACTCCGCTAGATTGCATCGTTCTCGACAAAATCGGTTAAATTCGGGTTAAAGCGATACGCGCGCAGAGCACAACAAGAATGCCGATCAGCAATGGCCAAATCCTTGTGCAGAAACTCGGAGAACGATTGCCGAGTGAAGCAGTTACGTGAAGATTTGTCTTATATTCACAAATGCTTCTGCCGCTCTGAGATAGGCTGTCGCGCCTCGAAACCGGGCAAGGGCTTCGATCGCTTCGACCGACCGCTCGTCCGGGAACGGCTTGACCTGACTTTCGAACGCCTGAAACGCTTGGATTTTCTTCGACAGGGTTGCGCCGATATCGACATAGGTGTTGGGAATGAAGGCTGGCGTCGTCGGCGGCGCGTACCAATTTGTTTCGGATAGCGTTTCGTAGCAATAGATCTGGCGCGGGGCGTTAGCGTGCCTTCGCCTTGCGGCAACCATCGCAGCGGTGAACACGCTTTGGTGGTCGCCGTGGATGTCGCCCAGAAACGGCAGCAGCAGCGTCTCGGGTCGAATCGCCTCGACAATCTCTCCGACAGCGGCGTTGATCTTGCTAGCCGGGACGGTGTCTAGTTCTGCAGCCGGCAGATCGAGCTGATGGGTCATCGCGACACCCAGCAGCTCATGCGCACGGGCCATTTCGGCGCGGACCTGTTCTACCCCTTCTAGCGGGAACCGCGGCGGCTTGCCCTCGGTAACCACCAGCACGTGGACTTCGTTGCCTTCGGCAGCCAGTCGCGCCATCGTTCCACCGCATCCCAGCACTTCATCATCGGGGTGCGGAGCGATGACCAGAACCCGCCCAAGGCTTTCAGACAATCCCACGTTCGCTCCTCAAGATCGAGTGAAGAGGCGGTGACTTGCCGCCTTCGATTTCCCATGCGGTCAGCGAGATCAGACCATCGCGGGTCTTGACCAATAGGCTCGCTTCGCTGCATTCCACAATCTGGCCCGTAATCGCGTGATACGGCTTACCCGTCCGCACAATCTCGCTGCTCCAGACAGTCAGCTTGCGGCCTTCTGCGTAACAGAATGCACCAGGGTACGGCCGGCCAACTGCACGCACCAATCGGGCAATCGCCTCAGTGTTTTCTTGCCAATCGATGAGACCGTCTGCTGCGGTGCGCTTCGTCGCCCACGTCGCGTACCGATCATCCTGCCTGGTACGGTCTTCGATTCCATTCGCCAGTTTCGGCAATACCTCTGCCAGCATGGTTTGCAGGCATCGCATGTGCCGATCGTAAAGTTCTCCGACGCTTTCGTCACCCGCCAAATGGAAGTACTGCTGGGCAAGCAGATCGCCGTCATCGGTACCTTCCGCCATCCAGAAAAGGCTGCCCGCTGTGATGCGCTCATCCAGCAAGATCGTCCAAGGAAGCACAGCGCGGCCCCGTAACCTCGGAAGCGCGGCGGGATGGTAGCCGATCACCTTCCCACGGCGCAGCGCGAGAAATTCGGTCGAGCAAAGTTGTGACCATCCGACCACAAAAATGTAGTCCGGATCAGCGGCGTCGATGGCGGCGAGTGTGTCAGGATCGTTGGTTTTGCCAGTTCGGTAAAGCTTTGCTCCCAAACGTTCGCCATAAGGCGCGAGCTCGACCAGGTCCGAATGCCTGCCATAGAGTTCATGTGGCAAGGTGACGATGATGGGAACCTCCCAACCGTCGGCCTGCTCAAGGGCATCGAGAAGCACGGCTGTGCTTCCGACGGCTCCGACTACTGCTGCGCGCATGTGATAACTGCCACGGTGACTGATTATTCCGGCTGGAGATTCGGCTCGCCGCGAACATCGTGCAAGCACGGCGCCGCGAATTGCACCGGCCGGCCCACGAGATCCATTGCGTCAAGAAGCATCGCGTTCACGATCGTATCAGCATAGATTTCTTCGGCAAGCTGGCGTGAACGCTGCCCCATGCTTTGCATCATGTGCGGGTCGCGCGCCATTGTCAGCATCGCGTCGGCCAAGGCTTGTGGGTCTCGCGGGGGCACCAGATAACCGTTGCCACCATGCTCGATCGGATCGCGGCAGCCGGGCTGATCGGTTGTGATGATCGCGCGGCCTGTCGCCATTGCCTCAAGGATCGTACGCGGGAGGCCTTCCCGGTAGTACGACGGAAGCACGAAGACGGAAGCCTGTGCCAAATAGGGCCGAACATCGGAGGTCCCGGGAATAAAGGTAACGGGGTATTGCTCGGCATAGCGCTCGATGTCCGCCTGCGTGATACCCTCGGGGTTCTGGTCATCGATATGGCCTAGGATTGCGAACCTGCATTGCGGCGACTGTTCGGATACCAGTCGGGCCGCCTCGAGAAACTCTGGTATACCCTTGTTGCGCAACAGTCGGGCAACGAGCAGGAACATTGCCCCACCGCTCGGCATCGGTTGCGCTTCGAACCTCGTCAGATCCACTCCGGAGCCGGGGACCTGGATCACCTTCTGGCTTGCAGAGATAATGCCCAGTTCGATCATGTCGTCCCGGTCATCCGTGTTGTAAACGAAGATCGCGCGAGCGCGCCGGACAGCCTCCTTATAGAGCCTGCTCGCGACGCGCTTTACTAGTGGGCTTGCGCCGCTTTCGGGGCTGAACACATGCCCGAGCCCTGTCATCAAGGCGAAGAAGCGGGGCACCATTACTAAACGCGAAGCGAGCCCGCCATAAATTATCGGCTTCTGGGTGTAAGCCAGGACGAGTTGCGGACGTTCCTGCAGCAGCATCCGGATATAGGCGAAAAGCAGCTTGAGGTCAGCGATCGGGTTGGTGCCCGCCCGCTGCATAGGGATGACCTTCAACGCGATGCCGCTTCGCCGCAATTCATCAGCCACTGCCGGATCATGGTCGGGGGCGAAGGCAATCACCTCATGACCGTTGGCCCGGATCGTCCGCAGCAGATTGCCGCGAAAGTTCGTCAGGGAATACGCAAGGCTGGAGAGAACGACAACTTTCACGGGTGCTCCTGTTCCTCACGGTTGCCGACCGTCAACCTCCTCGATCCTTCGTTGAGGTAAGTGATCCACGCAACCAGTGAAACCTATCCGTCAATGGCTCTCGTTCACAAGCGGACTTCGGGGTCATAGCCATCTTATATGTCTATGCCGAATGCCCATTCGGGCCTGTCAGGATCTGGCCGCGATTGACCGATCGCGTCGGCCAACCCTCTCCATTCGACGGATGCGCGACCATTTTGGTTATTGCCACGATGCTTGCCTGCCCGTCCCGCGATATTCGGATATCCCCTTTTCGCGGATCGGCCCCATTCAAGCGGCAGTTGCCCAACTTCATTTATCTTGCGGGATTGCGGGGGACGAAGATGGATTTGAACTCTTCAGCTGTCCTGACCGGAGCGAGCAGGTCTGACGGGCTGCGCATTAACCAGATCATCAGCGTGGGCACCAACGCCCGCGCGTCTCGGCCTCTGAAGCGCAGATTCAGCCTACGCCGCATTGTGCGTCGAATTGTCCTCGTCGGTCTCGACAGTGGCGCTGCGGTTTTGAGCGTGTTTGTAACCGGGCTGCTCGTCTTTTCGCCAATCCTTCGGGAACAGTTCCAGTCGCTCTCCTCGCTGCTGATGTTCGGTGGCATATCGGCGGTGATTTTCTATGGCTCGGGACTCTACGCGCAAAGCTGGCGCTTCTTTGGTTTTGGTCACGCGCTGCTGCTTGTTGTGGCCAGCTTTGCCGCGAGCGCAGTCGGGTGGACCGCCATGCTTGTATTGCTTGGCAAGTCGATTGGCCCAGGGTTCACTGCGGCGGCCCTCATGCAATGGTTGCTGGCTGTCGCATTGATGATGGGCACGCGCGCCTTGCGCCGTACCGTGTTCGAGGGGCTCGTGCCCAACGCTGGTGCGAAGGATCGATCGGCCAGGTCCGACCAGGGGGGGCACGGAATAGCCTTGATTGTGGGTTCGCCGCAGTGGGCCCTGTCGGTGCTGGACTTGATCAAGGCCGAAGAAAGCCCGAGCTTCGAGGTTGCAGGGATCCTGCTGCCTTCAATCAGCGACCCGATCGACCGGGTGGGCAAGGCGAAGGTGCTGGGCAGCCACGACATGTTGGTGGACGTTGTCAATTCGCTCGCCGAGAAAGGGCAACGCCCAACGATTGTGATCGCGAGCGACGACGGTATGCACCTCACCCAGCGTGAGATGGCGCGCCTGTCTCATCGTGCGAAGGAGCTGGGCCTCGAAATCTCAAGGGTTCGCAATTGCTGGAGCGAACTCCTGCTCAAGAACATCACGGACAGCCCCAAGGAACTGGACGTAAAGTCCTTGCTTGGGCGCAATGAGTACGAGACGAACAACAAGCTGGTTGCAGCGCAAGTCGCGGGCGCCTGTGTGTTGACGACAGGCGCTGGTGGCACCATCGGCGGCGAGCTTTGCTGGCAGTTGGCGAGTTTCAAGCCCTCCAAGCTCGTTCTGGTCGATCATTGCGAATTCAATCTGTACAAGATCGAACAAACCCTGCGCGAACGCTATCCTGATCTGGAAATCCGGCCCGAAATTTGCGATATCCGCAATGCGCATGAGGTTAGAAGGGTGTTTGCCGCGCACCGCCCGTCCATCGTCTATCACGCAGCTGCGCTCAAGCATGTCCCGATTGTCGAAGCAAATCCCTGCGCAGGGGTGCACACGAACATTCTTGGCACCAAGATCATCGCCGATGCGGTGTGCGAGTTCGAAACGCGCGCAATGGTGCAGGTTTCGACCGACAAGGCCGTCAATCCCGTCGGCATGATGGGCGCAACGAAGCGGGTTGGCGAGCTCTACTGCCAAGCGCTGGACATGTGCGGCGTCGACGATTCCAACGCGCCGCGGTTCATGACCGTGCGGTTTGGCAATGTGCTCGGCTCGAGCGGTTCCATCTTGCCGCTGTTCCAGCGTCAGCTCGAACAAGGCAAGCCGTTGACGGTGACGCATCCGGATATTGAGCGGTTCTTCATGACCGTGCGCGAAGCGGTGCAGCTCATTCTCCAGAGCAGCTCTGCGGCGTTGGAGACAGAGTCGGAGCGCGGGACGATCTTCGTGCTTGATATGGGTAAACCCGTGCGGATCATCGATCTCGCATACCGGCTTATCGCGTCATACGGGCTGGAGCCCGAAGTCGATGTGCCGATCGAAATTGTCGGGCTGCGCCCGGGCGAGAAGCTCTACGAAGAATTGTTCGACAACTGCGAAGCTCAGGTGGAATCCCGCTTGGACGGCATTTTTGAGGCACGCTCGCGGTCCATCCCGCTGCCGCACCTCAAAAAGAGCATCGAACGGCTCGAAATGGCGGTGCAACAAGGCGATCATGCGGAGGCCACGCGCATCACGCATCACCTGGCAGTCCTTCCGAGCAGCGGCACCAACTTCGAGCTGCACATGCCCAAACGCCGTCCCGGCATGCTTCATTCTCTGGATCCCGTCTGATGGCAGCGAGCGCAACGACATTTATCGAACCGCGCTTGGAGCAGGGTCAGACACCCGTCCAAAGTCGGTGGCCCACTTACGAAGAGGATGAGATCGCGGCCGCAACGCAGGTGCTGCGCTCCGGTCGGGTCAATGGTCTGGTGCACGGCGAGCTCACTGCAGAACTGGCAGCCGCTTTTACGGAGTACTGCGGGGCGAATTTCGGCTTCTGCGTGGCCAATGGCACGCTCGCGCTCGAAGTGGCGCTACGTGCGCTCGGAATTGGACCGGGCGATGAAGTGATCGTGCCCGCGCGCTCGTTCTTTGCTTCGGCGAGCGCGGTTCTTGCGGTCGGGGCGAAACCAGCTTTCGCCGACGTGCTGGGCTTTAGCCAGAACATTGACCCTGCCTCAGTCGGCAGGCTTGTCAACGATCGGACGAAGGCGATCTTGTGCGTCCACCTCGCAGGTTGGCCGTGCGACATGGCGGCCCTGATGGACGTGGCAGCTTCGCACGGGCTGCTGCTGATCGAGGACTGCGCCCAGGCGCATGGTGCCGCCATCGCCTCGCGGCGCGTCGGTTCGTTCGGCGATGCTGCGGCCTTTTCCTTTTGCACAGACAAGATCATGTCCACGGCGGGCGAGGGCGGCCTTGTGCTTTTCAAGGACCGACGGCCCTATGAAGCTGGCCGCAGTTACAAGGATCATGGCAAAAGCTTCACCAAGCTGGGCGATGGCCGATCGACGCCGGGCCAGTTCCGCTTCATTCACGATTTTCCCGGATCGAATTTCCGGCTGACCGAGTTTCAGGCGGCTATCGGTCTGTGCCAGTTAGCCAAGTTGCCGCGCTGGCTGGCGGCAAGGAAGCGGAATGCCGACGTGCTGATCGAACGGCTGGGGAGTGACGCGCGATTGCAGCTTCCGCTTGCGGGGCCAGACGTGACCCACGCCTGGTACAAGTTTTATGTTCAGCTCGCGGCTAGAGATGACATCGAGCAGTATCGGGCTCGGGTCGTCGGACGGCTGTTGTCCGCCGGAATTCCGGCAGGAACCGGGTCGTGCCCGGACATGAGCCAGGAGTCAGCATTTCTGGGCATGGATGTGCGGCGTGACGCGGATCTCCCGCAAGCGCGCGAGCTCGGGAAACGCACAATCATGCTACCGGTGGATCACACTCTGAATGAAAATGACATGCATCGCATGGCCGAAGCGATGCTCAAGGCGATCGAGGCATAATGGTATGACATCGCGAGGCTCCTTGCCGCATTTCGTCGTCATCGGGGCCATCAAGGCTGCGACAACGTGGATTCAGGCGCAACTGCAGGCCAATTCTGCAATCTACATGCCCGATCCCGAACCGCACTTCTTCTCGCGCGAGTATGAGCGCGGTGAGGAGCATTATCGGCGCTGGTTCGAACCGGCACCCGCTTCAGCCACCTTGATTGGCGAAAAGTCGGCCGACTATCTGTCCGATCCTGCGGTACCGGCCCGGATGGCGGCGATGCTGCCTGATGCCCGGCTGGTTATTCAACTGCGAAATCCCGTTGACCGCGCCTATTCCCACTACAAGATGCTGTTTCGTCGGGGTACGGTCGAGGCTTCTCCCGAAAAGTACCTGAGCACGCTGGATAACGAGCATCCCTGCTTGCTTCTCGATGGGCTTTACGGGCAGCATCTACAGCGTTGGCTCGATCACTTTCCGAGGGAGCAGTTCCTCGCATTCCCGTTCGAGGATGTAACACGTGACGCGCGCGGCATCGTCGAACGCGTCAGCCATCACATCGGCATCGGTCCGGTCTTCGATGCCGGTTCGGCCAGCCAGACCGAAAACGACAGTAGAACACGCATCCTTCCTCTCCCGGTGCGTAATCTGCTGGCCCCTCTGAAGCAGAGCGCAAAGCCATTTCGTGGTCATCCCTGGTTCGAAGGCGCGCGGTCGCTTCTGGCCAGAGAGATTGCCTATCCCCCCTTGGGCGAGGATCTGCGCACGCATCTCGAAGATTTCTATCGCGACGATATCGGGCAAACCGAACGCCTGCTGGGACTGGATCTCTCGCACTGGCGGCGCGGACCCGCGCGGCGGGACACTGTCGCGGCTGCCTGATTTGCTGGTTCGGCTTGACTACCACGAAATGGCTAGAGCTTGACTTCGAATGGGTCGCGCCCAAGACTATTGGTTCTGCTATTCGTCCGATGCCGCGTTATCCGAAACGAGATTCAGTCTAGGATAGCTCGATGGAAAATGGGCGAGGCCAGGCAAGCGGGAGGGCGAAATTGTTGTCACTCAGAAACATAGCGCGAGCAGCCATGTTCGGCATCGCGGTGCCATTGATGATTGCAGGCTGCAGCAGCGGTCTGAGCGAACTTGCTTCGATACCCGCAGCGCCTGCGGGCCCGCAGCGCTTGGAAACTGGTGACAGTATCCGCGTTGCCATCAGAGATATCGCGGGAGCCGACGGCGAGTACACGGTGAATGGCGCCGGGATGATTTCCCTGCCATTGATCGACGAGGTCGAGGTTCGCGGGCTCACCATACCGGAGGTGCAGGTAAAGATTGCGCAAGCCTATCAGGCGAGCGGAATCTTCACCAATCCGCAGGTCAATGTGCAACCAGCAGTGCTGCGGCCATATTATGTCCTGGGTGAAGTCAATCGGCCGGGCGAATTTGCGTATCGTCAGGGGATGACAGTCCAGGCTGCGATTGCAGCGGCAGGGGGCTTCACCTATCGGGCCAAGAGCGATCAGGTGGAAATTACCCGCACGATCGACGGGAAAGATGTGGTGGGCAGCGCCACGAGCCTGACACCGGTTACGCCGGGTGACCGCATTCGCGTTCTTGAAAAATGGTTCTGAACATCTCGCGTTGCGTCGCGAAGGCGCTGCTCTTGGGTTGTGCGTCGACGTTGGCAAGTGCGCTTCACGCCCAATCGCTGCCAGACATTGCCCAGGCAATCCCGCGCGACGATCCCGAGTATGAGCCGAGCCCCATTTTCGCAGGTCCGCTGCGGGTCACTTTGAACGGCGATGCACGGATCGAGTATGATGATAACGTCTTCGCGCTGCCCGATGATGTAACCGAAGACGGTATTGTCGTGTTGTCGGCCAATACTGCGCTGACGCATCGCAGCGGAGTTTTGACGACCAGCCTCAATGCCGCCGTGACGGCGCGCCGTTTTCTCGATCAGACCAGTCAGGACTCCATAGCGGCACGGTTGCAGGCGGCCCTAGTATGGGAACCGCGTGAAGGCGAAGTGTTCAATCTGCGTGCGGGTTGGGATCGCGCAATCGAGGATCGCGGCGACCCCGAAGCCCGAACCGCTACAGATGTCGGGCCACGGCAGATTGATATCTCTTCGGTTCGCGCGAGCTATCGTCGTTCAAGAGGCAAGCTGCTGCTCGACTTGAGTGCCGAAGTGTCCGAGTTCGACGCGGTGTCCGCCATTGACGATGATCGCGACTTCACTCTCATTGGAGGGACAGCAAAGCTTGGGATGCGGGTCGGCGGGCAAGTGTTTGCGACCGCTTCGGCTTTCGTGACCAACCGTGATTTCAGGATCGTCGATCCCGGTTCGGGGATCAGTCGCGACGCGAACGTTTACGGAGCAAGTCTGGGCATAGATTTCGTGCCGGGAGGCTTGTTCGAGGGCGACATTTCTGTCGGTGTTTTCCGCAATGATCCCTCGGATCCTGCGCTCGATGCGCGAACTGGTCTCTCGGTGTCGGGACTGCTCACGTACCGACCGACACGACGCGTGGCGTTGGTTCTTGACGCATTCCGAGGCGATGTCGCGACCTTTCGCGGCGGTGCGGCAGGGCGCGTCGACACTGTGGGGCGGGTGACCTGGCAACAGGAGATCCGCCACAATCTGCTTTCGAGTGCCAGCGTTGGCTATCGCAGCAGTGATTTCGTCGACTCGGGTATTTCCGAGGACACGGTGATTGCCAATGCCGGTCTCGAATATCTGCTGAATCGCAATCTATCCTTGGCCGGTCAGCTCAACTTTGGTTCGCGCGAGAGTGATATTGTCCTTGAACAGTTCGATCGCTTCCGCGGAAGTGTGGGGATCCGCTTCAGGTTCTGAACACCTGACGATTGGCGCTAAAGGGCGCTTCCCGACAGTTTCCGGTACACGTCGACCACTTGCTGAACATGGCGCTTGCGCGAGAATTTTTCCCGGGCTATCGATTGTGCCCGGTTCACCATGTGTTGGCAGCGCTCCGGGTCGGCAAGAATTGCTGCCGCAGCCTCTGCCATGCTGTCTTGATCGATGTCAGGCACCAACACGCCGCAATCCCCCGCCAGCGCCTCGGGATTGCCGCCTGAGTGTGTAGCCACGACGGGGGTGCCGACCAGCATTGCTTCGACCAGCGTTCGCCCGAGAGGCTCGTCGACCGCAGGAACAATTAGCAGATCACAACCCGCGATCCATTCGTGGCCAGGTGTCCGGTACCCGGCGTCAGCGACCAGCCCATCGCTATGGGCGATCTTTTCTACGATCGCCTCTCTCTCTGCGGCATTGGTCGCTTCTCCGAACAGCAGGCCTTTGACTGGTCGTGACGTCAGCTTGCTCAACGCAATCACACTATCGACAAATGCAGCCGGCCGCTTTCGGGGAATGAATGTTCCGAAGTAGCCGCATACAATGGTTTGAGCTGGAAGATCGAACTCAGCCAAAATCCGCTGCCGCGCCGCCGCTCGATCAGCGCTGATCGTGACGTCGAAAGGGCTGTAAATCACCTTCGCACGACCATTCGCAGCAAACGCACCGCCGGGCATCGCGAACGACGAGACAGTAATGATTTGGTCCGCCAGCCATCGCGCCACATAGCGCAGTCCGCGCGCGTTGGGATTGCCGCGGTGATGCCAAACGAGCTTCTTGCCCGCCAGCTTGGTCGCCAAGGCCCATGTTGCGTGCGTCCTGCCATCATTCGTGTGAACAATGTCGATCTCGTGCTTCACGAGAAATTCGCGGCGCTTTCGCAATCCGCTGAACGTCTGGAGAACGCTTGCTAGCCCGAATGGAGCCCCCGCAGTGATAGACACCTTGGGCGGCGCAGGATCGGCAACCTGGTCGAACGCGGCGTAATGTTGCGCCAGTCGACCACCGGGCACTTCGATGCCAATCAGGATCTGCACCACATTCTGATCGAGACCTTCGAGCAATCCCAAAAGCGAGACATGGCTACCACCCATCGTATCGCCAGCCATCGGGTAGAACACGGCGATGCGGCGGTCCCGTGCTGGTTGGGCGCGGGAACTGGCGCTACATTGGCTGGACGACGTTTCGATCAAGGTTTGCATCAACGCCGCCGTTCCTGCTCCCGAAACGCAAGAAACTCTTCGAGGTTGGGGATGCCGTCACCATCGGCATCCGCCCATGCATCGGCTCGATCAGGTGTCATGTTTGACTGTTGTTCCCACCTATCGTCCATTCCGTCACCGTCACGATCGGGATACGGGCTGGCCCTTGTCGTCTCGGCTAGGTTGACGGGTCGATAGCCAATTCTGCCCGAACGGCTTTTGATTTCCGCAATGACCTGCCGATCAATCCCGTCCCGTGGATACGCCCCTGCGCCTTCGAGTGCACGTTCCAGCGCCGTCGTTGCGGGCATCGGAGCAATGGTGAGCTTGCATTCGGGCGAGGGGACGAGAATCTCCAGCGTCTGCGCGCTCATGTTCACAAACGCCCCGTCGAAGCGGTTGTCTGCGGCGAACAGCCGCGCGCGTCCGGTCGATGCGGTGCGGTCATTCTGAATCCCGACTGTCCCGCTATGGGTGTCCGGCCCTGCGACAAAGCTGTTGCCCACGATCGCGATCGGAGTGCCGCCTTCGCTTTCCCAAACCTCCGCGAACTCGGACTGGGCATTGTAGAACACGTTGTTGATCACTTCCGCACAGGATCCTGGCGGGAAATTTGCGTCGGGGTTGCGGTCACCGTTGTGGGCGCAGACGTTGCCGATGAAGCTGAAATCGACCGGATTGATCGGGTCGCTCGCGAGCAATGCGCATTTGTCATGGCGCGGTACGCCATAGGCAAAAATCGAATGGCTCACCGTTATATTGTCGTTGTCGCCATGGCCGTTGACCAGTTCGTCCCGCGCGCCTGAGCCGCTGACATGGTCGATAATTACGTTGCGACTGTTCTCGATCGTGATCGCATCTTCGGCACGCACATCGCCGCCATTGCGATCGAGGCGGACGCGGATGTGCCGTACAATCACATCGTGCGTGCCCTTGATGACCAGCGGCGTGCGTCCGGTCGGGCCACCTGCATGGCTAAGTGTGATGCCGACACCGGGTGCGGTCTGCCCGGCGATGGTGAGAAACGGATTGTGAATGATCGGCGGCTGACCGGTGAACCGGATCACACCATCGACCCGAAACACACAGACCCGGGGTCCGGAAGCTTCAACGCAGGCACGGTAAGAACCCGGGCCGCTGTCGTTGAGATTGGTCACCGCCACGATCCTGCCGCCTGTCCCGCCGCGGGTTCCCGCCCCATGGCCGATCGCGGCCGGAAATGCGGCTGCACGCAAGGGCTCGATATCAGTCGCTTTCACAGTCGCTGACGGCTGTGCCGAAGGTGCGGGTTGGCCACATGCCGGCGCTGACAGAAAAGTGGTCAAAAGCACGGCCAACAACGGCCTGCGCGCAAAGCGCGCACCGGCCCCACGATTGATATCTTCACTGTTCATCGTGTCTGCTCGCACAGCGACCGGAGCTCAGCGCCTTCCCCCTATTGTCGAGCACCCGTGCCCAGTGCGGAAGTCATCAATTGGAGATGCCGGTCAGTTGGGAGCCGCCAAATGACGTACTGCCAATGCCCCAGTACGCTAACCCATAGACCGCTTTGCCAAACCTGTGCTGATTGGGCATCTTGCGTGTATGCTGACGCCATCAGTGAACCAGAGCTCGGCACCGGCTAGGGGTAGCGGGCAATTGTTGGCAGGGTCGCGTCTGCCTGCTGAGGACGTGCGGTTTACCGTGGTTACGCAGTGGTCTGTCCTGCTGGCGTGCTTTTTCCTGTCGTGGCAGCTGGTTCGCCTACCGGCGCTCAACTTCACCCTATCAGACGGTTTCTTTGTCGCCGCATTGGTGGCCATACTGTTGGCCGGGCGACTGAATGCGCAATTCTTCGGGCGATTGACCGGCCTTTGGATGATGGGCCTGCTGTTGCTGTTGGGCGGCTTGTTCTGCGCGTCGGTCATTCACGATCAAACCGTGCGCTGGTTCGTTATCGCCGCCCAGTACCTGCTTGCACTGTTGATGGTGCCGCTTGTCCTGGCAAGCCTTGACCGCGAGGTTCTTGGCAAAGCGAGCCTTGCTTTCGCTTATGGGGTTGCGTCGTCACAGGTTGTGGGAATCGTGGCGCTGAAGTGGATCGGATATGATGCCCTCACACCGGTTGTGGGGCGAACCATAGTGCTCGGCAACGATCGGATCGGGGCCCTTACTGCCGAACCCAACGCCAATGGGGCTGTATGCGTGTTTGCGCTGATCATTGTGGTTGCGGCGCTGATCGAACGGCGGATGCGTCCCATCATCGGTGCAATATGCGCAGCGGCAATAATCGTCGGGCTGGTATTCAGCGCGAGCTTCACGGCGCTCCTCGCTGTCGTTGCATCGATCTGCACAATCGCACTGATGACGTGGTCGAACGGTTTCAAACGTATCGGCATCCCGATCATACTGCTGGCTGTCGCGTATATCGGGCTCGGAGGGCCCCTTCCCGACGTCTTCAACCAGCGCGTTGCACAGGCAGTCTTTGAGATGGAGCTCGACAAGGCGGGGACGTTTGGTGGCCGGATGGTCTTGATCAAGGAAGCGTGGGCCCTTGCCGATCACAACTTGGTGATCGGGATGGGCGTGGATCAATATCGTGAGGCGAGTGTCCACGGCGCGCCGGTTCATAACCTGGCGCTCCTTCTGCTCAACGAAGGCGGTCTGCCGGCGCTGATCGGCCTTGTGACGGCTGTACTGTGCTTGTTGGCGACCTCTATCATGGTGGGCTATGGCGACCGGATTGGCGGAGCGGTGTGCTTCGCGGCCCTGGCGGTCCTTCTCATCTATACGATGTCGCTGCCACACATGTATGCGCGTCACTGGTTTGGGCCGGTGGCGCTGGTTTTTGCATATTACATGGCACCGCGGCTGAGAGTGATGCTCACACCTACTAGGCCTTCAAGCCGACAATCGGTGATGCCTGAATTCCGCTTCGGGAAATCGGCAGGGCGTGGTTGGGGATCCGAATGAGCCAGCTTTTCTCCAAGCCGGAACCGATCAATGGCGGGGCGAGCATGGAGTCGCCCGAGGTGGGCAAATTTGCGGGGCTAACCGGGAAATCGTTGCTGTGGCGACGCGCCCAGAGTCTGGTGCATTTGATCAGCGGGAACGTCGGCGTTGCGATCCTGATGTTCGGGAGCATTTCGGTCGCCGCACGTGCGCTCGGTCCAAGCAGCTTCGGCGCTTTCGTGCTGGTGCTTGCGATCGGCCGTGTCAGTGAACGCATTGTGCGGTTTGAGTCGTGGCAGCCGCTGGTGCGTTACGTCGCCGCTGAAGAACTCGCGGCCAACAGCGAAGATATCGCCCGGCTCTATGCCTACGGATTGCTGCTCGATATCGGGGCGGCCCTCACTGCGGCCCTTATCGCTGTCGTATCGGCGATAGCGCTTGCACCGCTCGTCGGGCTCGAAGCCGATCAGACGGGGCTGGTCGCGATCTACGCGATCGCTATTGCCTGCAACATCCGCGGCGTACCCAGCGCTGCGATGCGGATGGCAGGACGGTTCAGAACGCTAGCTTACGTTCAAGCCGTTTCGGCCATTGCGCGGCTTATCCTGGCGTTCGTTTTGCTAGGCCAGGGTGCTGGCGTGCTGGAATTCATCGTTCTGTGGACGACGATGCAGATGCTCGATGCCGCTATCTTCAACCTTATCGGCTTCAGGAGCTTGCGTGATCAGGGGGTTCCCAACCTGTTTCTGGTCAATTGGCGCGGCCTTCCGGAGCGGTTCCCCGGCTTCCTCGGGTTCGCTTTTTCCACCAATCTATCCTCGACCCTGCGCACGCTTACTCATGAGGCCGACACGCTGCTCGTTGGCTTCTTCATCGGGCCCGGTGCTGCAGGCATGTATTTTCTGGCGCGCCGCATCGCCAAGGTCGCACAACAGATCGGCGACGCCGTGCAAATGGTGACCTATCCCGATCTCGCCCGCATGTGGGCCGGGGCGGTTCGTGGAGAATTTGGGCGCGTTGTTACGTGGGTTCAGCTCCTGCTGGGCGGTTTCGGAGTAACTGCCATCTTGGGTGTCTGGCTGCTTGGCAAGCCGCTCCTGCACTATGCATTCGGAGCGGATTTCGTAGACGCCTATCCGCTCCTGCTTGCGCAGATGGTTGCGGTTATGCTGCTGCTCCATGCGGCGCCGTCCCGGTCGGCCCTGCTGGCTATGAACCGTCCAAAATTCGTGCTGGGGACGGCAGCTTTTTCGACCGTGGTTTTCTTCGCCACGGCATCACTCGCCATCCCGCAGTTCGGAGCGCTCGGCGCCAATATTGCGCATATCGCGTTCGGACTTGCCAGTGCGGTTGTGCTCGATATCGCAATGTGGAAGGGAATCAGGCGCTTGACTAAGGACGCTGAATCGTGAGGGGCGCTCAGCAATTGCGCGAGGTTGGCATACTTGATCGGCCATCGCCGTCCAAACTGAAAGTTTGGTCGGTTGTCACCAGCCTGACCACTGGCGGTGCGGAAAGCCTCGTCATCGGCCTAAATTCCTGTTTTTCCGAGGCCGGGGTCGATCATACGGTTATTGCCCTTTGCGATGCGGCGACGCTTGGCAATTCGTGCGAAACGGAGTCCCGGCTGGCAGGGCAGATTGTGCGGGAGGGGGGCACTTTCGTTTCGCTTGGGCTGCGCCGAGGGCGCGATCCCATTTCCGGCATCCTTGCCATGAACCGACTGTTAAACGATGGCGATCCTGCCATTATTCATGTGCATACGGTGCGTGCGGTACCAATCGTGGCGCATTCACGATATCGCGGACCCTTGGTATTGACGCACCACAACAGCCGCCTGTCCTTTCCCAAGGCCTTCTTCCCCTACATCGATCGCATGGTCGATCACTACGTTGCCATTAGCGGGGAAACGCAGGCGATCTACAATGCGCATTGCCGCAAACCGGCGCGCAAGATTTCCAACGGGGTTTCCAGTGCCCTGCTTGCAAGTCCGGAACGACATGGGTCCGCAACCCCCTGCCGGATCCTGAGTGTGGGGGCGGTCTCGGCGCAAAAGAACTATCGTCTGATCATAGCCGTCGCCAAGGAATTGCAATCGCGCAATCCCGGCAGCACCGCAGCGATCTTCAGGATCGCCGGCGGAGGTGAGGGCCTTGCGAGCCTGCGCAACGAAGTTCGGGAGGCCGGGCTCGACGGCGTTGTCGATTTTCTCGGCGAACGATCAGACGTGCCGCAGCTCTTGGCCGCATCGGACATCTTCCTGAACACGTCCCACTACGAGGGTCAGTCAATCGCCATGCTGGAAGCCATGGCTGCGGCCCTTCCCATTGTGGCGACCGATGTTCCCGGCAATCGCGATCTTGTGGCGCACGCGGAAACAGGCCTTCTTGTTGCACATGGTCAACCCGGAGCGTTGGCTGATGCGATAGCCAGCCTCATCGAACGGCCCACCCTTTACGCAAACCTTTCCAAACAGGCGCGCGAGGCCGGACGCCATTATTCAGTCGAGAATGCGGCTTCCAGCCACCTCGATCTTTACGCGTCGCTGGTCTCAAAGGGATAGGGTCTCAGTCAAAGGGGCTAAGATCAATGCGTCAGTTTTTCTTCTGATGCCCTTTTTGAACCACAGCCCGAAGACCGCATAATGATGCGGATAGACCGCGCGCGCGAGACCACCACGACAGGTCGTCCAGCGTCCGCATTGAACGGATAGATAGGACAGGACGAACCCATGTCACAGGCGCTGATGCCAGCTCCGCAAACTGCACCGGTCCCGACCGAGCCGATGCTTCTGTCGACGGGTATGATGCTGGCGAACAACGCCCCGGTGACGTTGTATGACCTAATCAGGATTGCCCGCCGCCATCAGATGACGATCATGGCAATCGTGTCGGTTGTGACGCTTGCGGTCCTTGCACAACAGCTGCTGTCGCCGAAGATCTATCGTTCGACAGCACATGTCCAGGTCGAACTGATTGACGAAGTCGGCCTCAATCAGGCGGACATCGGAACGCGCAACGAGCAGCGGGTCTCGAACGCAGTGCGGCTGCATCGTTCCCGGTCGGTTGCAGAACGCGTTGTGCAGGACCTTGACCTGCTGAACGATCCTGCGTTCCTGCGCGAACTCGACGATACGACCGGCACGCCCGCGGAGGTCCGGCAACGTGCCACCAACAAGCTGTTATCGATGACCGAAGTCACGATGGAGCCAAACTCGGATCTGTTGCAGGTGACGGTGATGTCGCAATCGCCAGAAATTTCTGCAAAAATCGCCAATCAACTGCCCCAATCAGTCGGGGCGGTGCGCAATTCTGCCGTCAATGAGCGGCGGGTGGCTCTGTTGAAGCAACTCGAGCAGGAGCTTGAACAACGCGGTAATGTTGCCCTTGAAGCTTCGGCAAAGGTGGCGGCTTTCCGCCGGGACAATCGAATGCTGGTGGGCGCGGGCGGAGCGGAGGATTTGGCGCAATTGAACCGCATTGCCGCAGCAGCGGCGTCCGCGAGCTCAGCGCAGGCGGGTTCTGCCGCCCGGGCAGGCGGCGTTTCGGCTGCATCCGGATTATCGAGCACGGCTCTGGCGACGTCTGCGGCGCTCGAACAGCTCGAGCGGCAACGCGCCCAATTGCTGGCCGAGAGATCACGCATGGCACCCAATTTCGGGCCCAATCACCCCGATATGGTGCGCGTGACTTCTGAGCTTTCCGCCGTGGAAGCGAATATCGGGTTCGAGCGGCAGCAGGCCAGAGCGAATGTTGCCGAAGCGAACGCCGCTGATGCAAGTCGGATGATCCAATTGGCGCAAAGCGAGGCGTCGCGCGATGCGGCGACTTCCGCGCGGCTATCCGGCATCGCGTCGAGCCTTGAAAGCCGCGCGTATCAGAATGTCACCAACTCGGTGCAACTCGGGGAGCTTGTGCGCACTGCCGAGCTCGCAGAGGAGGCGTATCAGTCGATTGCCGACCGCGTCGAGCAAGTCAGGGCACAGATGCAGCTCGAAGGGGTCTCCTCGTCGATCGTGTCTCCGGCCGTGCCGAGCTTTGATGCGGTTTCGCCGACAGTGGTCAAGACAACCCTGTTCGCTTTTCTCGCATCACTCGTCATGGGCCTGATGCTCGCTTTCGTGCGGGAACTGTTCGACAATAAACTGCGAACGGCGGCCGACATCAGCCGCCAGTTCAATTTGCCGACCTTCGGGATGCTCCCGCTTGTGGCCAATCAGGACCTTGGTCCCGATCCCAACCGCAGCCCGGTGCTGGAAGACCCGCAATCGCTATTCGCAGAGGTTGCCCGCGCGGCCTATAGCGACGTTCGCGGCCTACGGCATTCGGGTGGTTCGCAAGTTGTGCTGGTGACCTCGCCCTTGCCGGGGGATGGCAAGTCAACGGTGTCCGTGACACTCGCAGCCGCTGGTGCCGCGCTTGGGGATCGAACCGTAGTGCTCGATCTTGACCTGCGCAAAAGTGGTCTAATTCAGCAGTTACAAGACACAATACCAACCCCCGACCTCCTCGATCTTATCGCTGGCAAGATCGAACTTGATGCGCTTCTGCCTCATTCGGCGCGCTCCGTTTTCGATCACCAGGGCGACGCGGAAGATATTGTACCAGTCAGTGTTCTCAGCGCCAGCCGCAAGGTCGATCATCCCAATTCGCTCGTCACGTCGAACAGACTGAAAAAGGTGATCGCGGCTTTGCGGGAGCGGTTCGATTTTATCATCATCAATGCCCCGGCCGCATTGGCGGTGCGCGATGCCCGCACGATGTGCGATTATGCAGATCACACGATTTTGGTTTCGCGTTGGGCGCGCACAACCAATGAACAGATGCGCGCTGCTCTACAGTTGCTCAATTTCCGCGTGAGCGGGGTCATAATCGATCACGTCGATTACGCGGAGCACGCTCGTCGGCGATATGGCGATTCGATCCAGTTTTACGTCGACGCTTCGGACTACTATTCGGGCTACTATGAGCGACCGACAGGTGTAGACGCGGTGCGCGGGCGTATGGCCCGGCTCTTCGGTCGCGCTCCCCAAGCTGCCTGATATCAGCAGGGCCAATGCGTATGCCGGACATGAGCAATCTGATCGCCCGGATCATCGCCTTAGCGCTGCTCGTGATCTTGAGTCCGTTTTTGCTGGTTCTTGCGCTGGGCGTTGCCCTTTCGATGGGCTTTCCAGTCCTGTTCCGGCAGCAGCGAGCGGGCCGTGACGGACGAACCTTCGAAATGATCAAATTGAGAAGTATGCGTAATGCGACAAACGCCGACGGGGTTCCTTTGCCCGACCACGTACGTGTTACCACATTTGGCAGGTTCCTGAGGAGAACGCGGCTCGACGAGTTGCCGGGCTTGTTTAACATCCTTGCCGGCGACATTGCATTCGTCGGCCCGCGTCCGCTCTTGCCAGAGACGATCCGCAATCTCGGACCTTGCGGCATTGCGCGAGGCGCGGTGCGCCCGGGGCTTACCGGCTGGTCGCAGGTGAACGGAAATACGCGACTTTCGCTCGACCGGAAGATTGATCTTGATCTGTGGTATGTCGAGAACCGAACCTGGTTGCTTGACGCGCAGATCCTGGTTCGCACCTTCTCGGTGATGATCTTCGGCGAGAAAGACACCAGCGTCACCCGACCTGCCGATGGTGCCAAGGATCACATGTGAACGGCAGCGTTCCAGTCACGCCGGACGGTGGCTTGTCCCGATGATAATCTGATCGAAAGTTTCAACAGAACGGGCGGCCGCGTAGTCGGCGCTGACTGGCACGCCGGAGTGGATCCGGCCTTCGCGCAAGATCTGCACCGATTGCCATCCCAGCTGGTTTGGCGCGAGGAAATCCTTCGCCGCGTTGTCAGCGATGTAAAGCAGCGACGAGCCAGTGTAGCCCGTGAGTTCTTGAACAAGCTCGAAGGCGCGTGGATGCGGCTTGCCGAACCCCTCGGGCCACTCGCCGGTAAGGACGATGTGGTCGATCCTTTCTCCAAGGCCAAGCGCGGCGACCTTGGTGGCTTGCGTGTTTCCCGGACCATCACTGATGAGACCGGTCTGAACCGAGCCGATCCGCTCAAGAAACCGTTCGGCGTCAGGGCATAGGCTTATTTCGGGCGTGTGGCTGCGATACCTCGCTACCAGCTGGTCGATTAGATCGCCATCCGACGCCATGCCCAATCTGCGCAGCGCCAGATCGAAGATATTGCCGCGCGCGCCCGAGTCGAGCAGGTCACAGCATTGTTGCGCGAACCGATCTCGCTCAATGCGGTCGGAAAATTCCCGGGCCGCAGCCCGAAAGCCGCTCCTGGCGAAATCGCGCTCAAGGTAGAGCGTGTCATCCATGTCGAAAACGATGACCTTGGCATCAATACTGACGAGGTCAGTCACAATAGACGGCCGCGTCGAAGCGCATCATGAGGACGTTTTCTCGCCATTCATCATTTGCGCACTCGGCCTTTCCGGTGACCCGAGCGAGGAGGCTTTCCGCGAAGCGCCCTCCTGCGCGGTCTGCCAGTGGGTATCCTCCGCCAAACCGGGCATTGATCTCGAACACCCGCGGCCCGCTCTCGACATCGTCGATCAGCTGGAAACACATGACGCCCGTCGGATCGGGCAAAGCCGCGACGAGCTTTTCCGCGATCTCGCGAATATCGCGCCGAAAAACAGTAGCGCCTTTCTCCACTTCTCCGGCGCGGACCGATAACCGCTTGTGCGGAATGGCGGTGACCAGCCGCCCGTTGGCATCGACGTACAGGTTCACTGTGAACTCGTCGCCTTTCAGAAGTTCCTGCACGATCATGGCTTCGGGATAGTCATCGAGAATGTCGGAAGGGCTTTGGATCAGCCCTAGTCCGCGGCTCGCGCTTCCACCGGATGGCTTGATAAACATTGGCCAGGACCAGCCCTCGGGCGCCTTGCGAACATCCGCAGGTGCGGCTGTCCGCGGCACCGGAACACCGGCTTGGCCAAGCACTTCGATGGTCTTTTGCTTGTCGCGAGCAATCGCAATGGTTGCGGGGCCGCTCACATGAACCCAGGTACCGCTGGCCATAAATCGCTCCCGCGCGAGGGCGAGCGGCATCAGTTCCGGATCGATGGTCGGGACAAGGAGCCGGATTGCATGCGTCCGGCAATATTCCAAGAGGATGTCGATGTAATCGGCATCGTCGCAGCGCGGTACTGAAAATGCGTAATCCGCATCGTGGCACGCTGCGCTCAGGGCGGGGTTTAAGTCGCATGCGTGAACCTCGCAAGTCCATCCGAGGCTTGTCGCGGCCTGTCTGAAACAGCGGGCCAATTCAACCCGGCGTCCAGCCGAGGTGAACAGGATCGGAACTGTTGGCTTGCTCATGCGGGCTCGTTCTGCACTGCCAGTCCGTCGGACGATCGGTCTCTGACGTTTGCACCTCCCTGGTGGCGGGTAATCGTTTCGATCAGATGATCCCATTGCCCCAGGATATTCACGGTATGGAACCGTTGTGCCGACCGCTTTGCCGACGTCCCGCATCTTTTCCGGAGCTTCTTGTCACTGATCATGCGCGACATTGCCTCGGCAAGTTCTGGCACGTTTTCGTTCTCCACCAGCAAGCCATCGCGACCATTAGTGATCATTTCTGCGGGTCCGAAATCGCAATTGGTCGCAACCACGGGCAATCCCGATGCCAACGCCTCGGCGAGCGCATTGCCAAATCCTTCATACAGCGATGCCTGAACAAAAATCGTCGCGTCGCGCGCCCATGCTCCCGGTGCGACGCTATTTCCGGGCAGCGCAATGCGGTCGACCAAGCCAAGGTCGCTTACCTGACGCTCAAGCCTTGCTCTGATTTCTCCGTTGCCCCAAATCGTCAGGTTCCAGTCCGGGTGCCGGGCGGCGATCATTGCGAACGCATTGATCAGCAAATCGAAACCCTTTTGCGGTGTGAGGCGTCCGACAGCGCACAGCATTTTGCGATCGTCGGCATCCATGCTTCGCTCGAAGCCGATGATCGGATTGTAGATCAGCACCAGGCGATCCTGAACGGCCTGCGGGAAGCAGCGCTTGACGGCCTCGGTTTGGCACACAATCCGGTCTGCTCTGCGATAGCCAAGCTTGAGTGCCACGTTCCAGACTGGGCTGAGCTTCTGTCGTTCCGGATTATTGCGTTCCGAACATACCAGGATTGTCGAGCGACCCACGCATGCAAGGCTCGCCAAAAGATTGTTCTTGGTGAGAAACGAGATGAGGATATCCGGTTGAAGCTCATCAAGCTTCTGCCGAAGGCGGAACAGTCTTTTCAGATTGCCGCGGTAGCCAACCCCGACCTTGCCGCCCAACCTGTGCAGTGTGACCTCTGGCGGCAGCGCATGGTAAACAGGGTCGTCGACCTTATCAAAGCTGATGATCGAAAGCCGGCGTCCTTGCTCGGCCCAGTGTCGCGCCAATATCGCGATCACACGTTCGGCACCGCCGGCACTGAGCCCTGAGATCAGGATGGCAATATGCTGCTCCGCAGAAATAGATCGATCCTCCCGCCACTTCAGGCCCCGGTTCCGCATTAGCAGGTGCACGCAATCTCTGAAGTGATCTTGCGTTCTAACCCTTTTTCGAACGCCCGGCGCTTGAGGCGGCAGGCGACCGCTTCCCCGAAGTGGTTAAGCCGTCATTGTACTCGCAAGTGGCGCTCTCTCGGCCCATCGTTGCGCGTCACAGGCCGGACGAAAATGGAGCGAGCGCGTGCAACCAGATGAACCGCGACACCGGGTCAGGCAGCCAGCGGCGATCCTAGGTTTTGTTGCGCTGGGAGCGGCAATGCTGGGCATTGCCGGGCGGATGCTCGCCTATCCGCTCAACCGCGACGAGAATATGTTTGTCTCGGTTGCGACGCAGGTGGGTTATGGCGATCTCTATCGCGATCTTGGGTACAATCATCTACCCAATCTCGCCTATTTGCTGAGCACGATTTATTCTGCCGCTGGCACCGAACATTTCCTGCTGGCTGGGCGTATCGCCATGATGGTTGGCTGGCTGCTGACCGTTCTTGCGTTGTGGTTGATCGTCAGGAGACTCCAGCTCGGTGTGGACGTGTTTTTCGCGGCAGTCGCGTTGATCGCGGGCAGCGTGCTGCTGCTCGGGCCGTCGGGGATGCTTGTCAGTAACAATTTCCTGCCTATTCCCTGTATATTATTCGCTTTTTACTTCCTGCTTGGTGCGCTGGGCGGAGAGCTGCCGCGCAGCCATTACGCATTTGTCGCTGGCATTATGGTATCGGTGACCATCGGCTTCAAAGCGAACTACATCATGTTGGCCCCCTTGTTCGCTTTGACCACATTGTGCGCGCCGGGGCATCGGCAATTGCGCGAACGGATCGTTACGGGATTCGTCCCGCTCGCGATTGGCGGGTTGATTGGCGGCATCCCTACGCTGGCGCACCTGGCGCTTGATCCTGAGGGATTTGTGGCACACACGCTGCGCTACTTTACCGAATTGCAGACCGCATACTGGAATGATGCGGATGGCCCAAAATCCATGGGCATGTCCGACAAGGTGTTGCTGGCAGAGCAGATATGGCTGCGGGATACGCCGCTGCTGGCGATCGCTTCCTGTTTCATCCTTTCGGTCGCAGCGATCCTGAATTCGGGCGTGCGCGCCCTCATCGATTGGCGGGTTATACTATTGGTCGGGCTGGCAGCGTGTGGCGGGGTGCTTGCATTCCTCCCAACCCCGTCTTTCCCTCAGTACTTTGTCCCCCCGATCCCGTTTCTTGTGCTGCTGGTTCTGGTTTTGGCGAGCATCGAGAAGGAGCGGAATGGGCAGGTCGTCGCGCCCCTCATGATCGCCGTGGCTGTGCTGGGGCTGGTATCGGGTGGCTCTCGGCTCGCACTGGGATTGCTTGAGTTTCGCGATCCGGGCGCATGGGAAAGCATAGCACTGAAGAGGGAGGTTGAGGCAACCGGAGCGCAAGCTGGCCTCGCTCCAGGCGCGCAGGTCGCGACGATGACCCCGGTCTTTGCCCTTGAAGGGGGGTACGCGATTTATCCCGAATTTGCTGCTGGCCAATTCGTGTACCGCGTAGCGCCCTATATATCCGAAGCTGATCGAGCCTATTACCGCACAACGTCGCCCAAAGACCTGCAGTCGTTTCTCGATTCCGATCCTCCTGACGCGATTCTCGTTAATCGCGCAGAACCGATCGAGCGCCCGTTGGCGGCGTACGCTGCCTCGCGAGGCTACACGCGCCATGAGAACGCGAACGTTGCTGATGGGTTCGATCTGTACGTTGCATCCGAGTAGATCCCATCGCCCGCGCCTTAGCCAGATGAACAGGCGATTGGATAAAGCTGCCTACCCCCGATGCCCACTTCGAGCGAGGCCGCCACTCCCTTAGACTCCCGCACCATGACGCAGTCTTTTGGCAGGTTTTCGCCTGCAAGCGAAGGAGAAGAGCGATGAAAGTTGTCCTTCTGGCCGGCGGGCTGGGTTCTCGTCTCGCCGAAGAAACCACCCGAATTCCAAAGCCGATGGTCGAGGTCGCTGGTCGACCGATCATCCTGCATGTCATGGACATCTACGATAGTTTCGGGTTTGCCGAGTTTATCGTGGCCTGCGGCTACAAAGCGATGCTTATCAAGAAGTTCTTTCATGATCTGCACCTGATGAACAACGATTTTACGATCGGCATCGGTGATGGTGAAATGAGCCTTTCGCCAACCAGCAAGCTCGACTGGCGCGTGTCGGTGGTCGATACCGGGCTTTCGACGATGACGGGGGGGCGAATTCGCCGTTTGCGTGACTGGATTGGCGATGAGCCCTTTATGGTTACCTATTCGGACGGCGTCGGCAATATCGATATCGCGAAGTTGGTCGAGTTTCATAAATCGCATGGCAAGCTTGCGACCGTCACCGCAGTGCAACCGCCTGCACGCTTCGGCAATCTCGAGCTCACCGGCGATCAGGTGACCGAATTCACCGAAAAAGTCCAGAAGTACGAAACCTGGATCAATGGCGGGTTCTTCGTGTTCGAGCCACAGGTGCTCGACTATCTCACCGATGACGCGGAGCCGCTTGAAAAGGAGCCGCTTTCGAGACTTGCACGCGATGGTGAGCTTATGGCCTACAAGCATCACGGGTTCTGGCATCCGATGGATACCATCCGCGATCGCGAGACGCTGGAGAAGCTCGGCGCGCAGGATCTGCCGCCTTGGATGGATTTCGCCAATGGCAAGGCGGTCACCAGCACCGACGTTCCGGCCGAGCTGATCAGTGCCTGATCCGATGTCTGCCGACTTCAAGATGATCGCAAGCGCGTTCCGTGGAAAGCGGGTGCTAGTGACCGGGCATACCGGGTTCAAGGGCGGTTGGCTCAGCCTATGGCTCGCGGAGATGGGCGCTGAGGTGACTGGTGTAGCGCTGCCGCCACCTGCTGGCCCCTCGTTGTTCAAGGACGCGGGGATTGCAGACATCGTCGACGACCGGATTGCCGATATCCGATCACCCGAAGAATTTGCGCGGGCAACGCAAGGTTGTGATCCCGATCTGATTATCCACATGGCAGCCCAATCGCTGGTCCGCCCATCATATGACGACCCAGTGGGCACCATCGCCACGAACGTCGTGGGCACAGCTGTGGTGCTCGACCGGGCGCGGCAGATGACCAACCTCAAGGGCGTCATCGTTGTCACCAGCGACAAGTGCTACGAGAATCATGAATGGGCCTGGCCCTATCGCGAAAACGATCAACTCGGCGGAGCAGACCCCTACAGCGCCTCCAAAGGATGCACAGAGATCGTCGCAAGCGCGTTTCGGCGGTCGTATTTCGCCTCTGAAGATTCTGCCCATATCGCGACAGTGCGCGCCGGGAACGTGTTCGGCGGCGGAGACTGGGCGGTCGACCGCCTTGTCCCTGACATCATCCGGTCGACCCTTCGGGGCGAGAAAGTGGTCATTCGCAATCCGGGCAGCGTTCGTCCCTGGCAGCATGTGCTTGAGCCGCTGTCCGGTTACCTCCTGATCGGCGCTTTGCTCATGTCGGATCGTCGCGGCGAGTTTGCCGAAGCCTGGAACTTCGGGCCGCCAGCCGACGCCTTCATGGAAGTAGAAGCCCTTGCGCGCGGCTTGCAACGCCATTGGGGATACGGGGCGGCAGAGCTTGAATTCGGCGAACGGGTGAGCGGTCCGCACGAAGCAGGCATGCTGACGCTCGACAGCAGTAAGGCACGACAGCGCCTCGGCTGGAAGCCCCGGCTTTCGGTCGAGCGGGCGATCGCAATGACCGCAGAATGGTATCGCGCCTTTGGCGAAGGCACCGCTGATATGCGGGCACTCACGCTCGATCAGATCCGTGAATACATCGGTGAGCAGGCCGTGGCTCAATCACAACAAGAGAAGCTGACACTATGCGCGTAAACTACGGACAGACCGTTCACGGCGAGGAAGAAATCGCCGCAGTGGTAGAAGTGCTTCGCACATCCACGCAGATGGGCCCCAAGGTTCGGGAGATGCAGAAGCGCGTCTCTAAACTGTTTGCCAAGGATCACGGGATCATGGTGAATTCGGGGTCATCGGCGAACTATCTTGCGATGGAGTTGCTGAACCTTCCCGAGGGCAGCGAGGTCATTACCCCGGCGCTCACCTTTGCAACCACCGTGGCACCGATTGTGCGCGGACGGCTGATCCCGGCCTTCGTGGATGCGACCGAAGGTACCTACAACATCGATGTCGAGCAGATCGAGACAATAATCGGCCCGAAGACCAAGGCGATGATGATCCCGTCGTTGATCGGTAATCTTCCCGATTGGGACCGTATCCGTGAAATCGCCGACAAGCATGGCCTAATGGTCATCGAGGACAGTGCAGACACGCTCGGCGCGACGTTGCGGGGCACCAGCACCGGCACCCGCTCGCACATCAGCACGACCAGCTTCTATGGCAGCCACGTCATCAACGCGGCCGGCAATGGGGGCATGCTCTGCGTGTCCGATCCGGAATTGGCCGAGCAGGCATTGTTGCTGCGTTCCTGGGGCCGTTCTTCATCGTTATTCGTCGAAGCTGCGGATTCAGAAAGCATTGAAAACCGGTTCAATATCGAGCTTGACGGCATCTCCTACGATGCGAAGTTCGTGTTCTCAAAGCTGGGATACAATGTCGAGCCATCGGAAATGGGCGCGGCATTTGGGCTAGTTCAGCTCGAAAAGCTCGAACAGAACATCGCCTTGCGCGAGCACAACTTTGTGCGCCAGTTGCAATTCTTCAGCCAATACGAGGACTGGTTCGTGCTGCCGCGGCAAATGGAGCAGTCGCGCACAGGGTGGCTGGCTTTCCCGTTGACGCTGCGTGCCGATGCACCCTTCACCCGGCGGGACATGCAGATCTTCCTCGAAAAGCGCGATATCCAGACGCGGGTTGTGTTCACTGGCAACATCCTGCGCCAACCGGCCATGCGGGATGTCGCGTGCAAGGTGTCATCGGCAGGCTACCCGGTTTCCGATGCCGTCATGCGAGGCGGCATCCTGCTTGCTTGCCATCACGGGCTGACGGACGCGCAGCTCGATTACCTCCACGAAAATTTCGAGGAATTCGCCCGATCACAAGTCGGAACGCAAACGAGCGAGGCCATCCATGCTTGATCCCCAATCGACCCAGAAGATCCCCAGCTGGGTGATGGACACGTGCCGTGCCTGCGGCGCGAAGGACCCCTACCTCTTTCTTGCCTATGGTGAGCATTCGCCTGCGCAGATGCTGATCACCCCGGAGAATTTCGACGAACCGCAGCCCGCGTTCCCGCTCAATGCCCAGGCGTGTCTCGAATGCGGTCTCATCGCCGTTGCTGACCAGATCCCGGCAGACTTCTTCAAGCACTATCTCTATGTGCCCTCGGGCGCCGCGACGATGCATAGCCACTTCGAGGAATTCTCCGGCGTGATCGCGCAGCGCGCAGGCACGCAGGGGTTGATTGTCGATATTGGCAGCAATGATGGGCTTCTGCTCGCGTCATGCAATGCGCGCGGGTGCACCACGCTTGGCATTGATCCGGCGGAGAACATCGCGGAGATCGCCGCAACACGCGGCGTGCGGACCCATGTCGCTTATTTCCATCCGGATTCCGCGCGCGAAGTGCGGGAAAAATATGGCCCAGCCACGGTCATCACCACGACCAATACCTTCAACCACATCGGCAATCTGCACAACTTCATGGAAGCTGTGTGCATCCTGCTTGACGAGACGGGCTCCTTCATCATCGAGGTTCCGTGGGCCAAGGAGATGCTGGAACGCGCTGAATTCGACAACATGTATCACGAGCACGTGTCCGAATTCAGCATCCTTTCGATGGTTAAGCTTGCCGACGCGTTCGATCTCGATGTCAGCGACGTCACCTTCCTCAAGGGTATTCACGGCGGCTCGATCCGCGTGTTTATGACCCGCAGGTCAGCTGGCTATGCTGTCTCGCCGAATGTGGCGAAGCTGTTGGCCGAAGAGGCGGCGATCGGGATGCTCGACAAGGCGACCTACGATGCTCGCAAGGCCGAGTTCGACGCCATCGGTGACGAACTGCGACGGATGTTTGCCGAGCTCAAGGCGCAGGGCAAGTCGATCGCCGGCTATGGTGCCTCGGCTCGCGGCAACACCACGATCACCTATTACGGGATCGGCGCGGATGAGATTGATTTCCTGGTCGACAAGAACCCGCTCAAGCAAGGCCTCTTCTCGCCGAACACGCGCATTCCGATCAGGCCAGTAGAGGCGATTGAAACGGAAAAGCCCGACGTTCTCTTCATGCTCGCCTGGAATTTCTTCGACGAAATCTACGCGCAGCAAGAGGCGTTCCGCAGCCGCGGCGGGCAGTTCCTCGTTCCCTACCCGAAGCCCCGCCTCGTATCCTGAGCCTAAGGGAGACGCCGATTGGAAAATCGTGTTTGCCTCGTGACGGGCGCTGCGGGGTTCATTGGCTCGCACATGGTCCGCCGCCTGGTGGAGGAGGGCGCGCGTGTTCATGCGCTGGTGCGACCGGGCACATCGCTCGATCGCATCGCACCGTGGCAGAACAAACTCCAATTGCACCTTGCCGATTTGCGCGATCCGTCCGCAACGCGCGAAGCTCTCGCAGCGGCGCGCCCCGAATACGTGTTTCATCTGGCCAGCCCCAGCCGGGGGGCTAATCTGATCGAACCTGCAGCGGCGCGAGATTCGATTGAAACCATCGTCAAGCCACTGATCGGCCTGGTTGAGGCAGCCGCGGAGCTGCCCACGCCGCCGCGGGCGTTTCTCCGCGCGGGATCGATTGCCGAATATGGCAAGGTTGCGCTTCCATTTCGCGAACGTCAGCGCGAAAACCCCCTCACGGCATATGGTGCCGCCATGCTCGCGGGGACGAACTTTCTGGAGATGCTGCACCCCCGCCTGCCGTTCCGAGCCGTCACGGCGCGGCTCGCACTTACCTACGGTACGGATCAGTCCGACCAGTTTCTCATTCCGCAGCTGATCGATGCGTGCCTCGAAGGGCGACGCATCGAGATAAAACGGCCCGATGATCGCCGCGACCTGATCCACGTTGACGACGTCGTTTCGGCATTTCTCGCCTTCGCCGAAACCCGCAACGTCCGCAGCGGTATCATCAACGTCGCCACCGGAACCGCGCCAAGTATGCGGGAAGTGGCTGCTGAGGTCATCTCGGCAACGAAATGCGATCTCTCGCTGGTTCAACAGCGTCGACCTCTGGAAGGAGAGGCGATCGACGAGCTGCGCTGTGACGCTTCGCTGGCGCGCGAGAAGTATTCCTGGTGGGCTAGAATTGGCCTGCGACAGGGGCTGTCGCAGCTGATTTCAATCCGGCGAGCGCAGATCGGCAGCTGTCCACGTGAAACTCCGGCGAAAATCTATGGCTGAAAAAACTGTAACGCTCGTGTCGGTGCTCGTCCCGGCCTTCAACGAAGAAGAAAACGTAGAGCGCGCCTACGAAACGATCGTGAAAACCTTCGCACGACTGCCTGAATACGACTACGAAATCATTGTCACTGACAATCATTCGACCGATGCCACATTCGAGATTTTGCAACGCCTTGCCAAGGACGATGAGAAGCTCAAGGTCATTCGGTTCTCGCGAAATTTCGGTTATCAGCGGTCGCTGCTTCAGGCCTACAAGGCTGCTTCCGGCGCGTGTTCTATCCAGATCGATTGCGATTTGCAGGATCCGCCAGAGCTGATCCCCGAGATGCTGCAATTGTGGCGCATGGGGCATGAGGTGGTCTACGGTATACGCCGCACGCTCGCCGACGGCTTCATTGTCGCTTCGCTTCGGCGCGGCTTCTATCGGCTGATCGCTCGCATCAGCGACGACGATCTTCCGATAAATGCCGGCGAATATCGGTTGTGCGACCGGGTGATCCTGAACGAACTGCGCAAGGTCAATGATACTAAGCCCTATCTGCGCGGGTTAATCAGTTCGATGGGCTTCTCGCAGATCGGTTTCGAGTATGACCGCGCCGACCGCACCGCTGGCACCAGCAAGTTCCCCCTCAAGTCTATGATTTCCCTTGCAGTTGACGGCTTGCTTAATCATTCGCTGCTGCCGCTCCGCCTTGCTTCCTACGCCGGACTCAGCATTGGTTTGCTGAGCCTGCTGCTGACATTCGGCTATGTTGTGGGGCGCACCGTGTTTGGGCAAGAATGGCCCGCCGGCTTTGCCACGACAACCATTCTCTTGCTGATGTCGATTTCGGTCAACGCGATTTTCATGGGTATTCTAGGTGAATACATTGGGCGCCTGTTTGTTCAGGTGCGCAACAATCCCGATCCCATCATCGAGAGGAAGCTCAATTTTCATGATCCCAAGCCGTATCGGCTTCGCGGAATACGATCAGTCGATTGAGCACGTACTGGACTCCAGCGTAGCAGCCGATCGCGAGCAATTGCACGATCGGACTCTCCACGTATCCCACTGCCCGGCCTGTGGCGAGAACACCCAAGTTGGCGCCGTAGGCAACGAGGAATACGAGAGCGAATCTGGCGACTTCGCCGGGGCTCCGCGCGCCAGGCGCGCGGAACGTCAACCGCCTGTGGAGAGCATAGGCGACCGGGATACCGATAGCGTAGCCAATGGCATTGGCCACGTAATCCCCTGCACCCCAGAACAAGCAGACAAGGATGATGCCATAGCCGAAAAGCGTGTTGAAAAGACCGACCACAACGAAACGAAATATGGTCGAAAATTCGCGTCTGATCTTGTCGAGGTCCATCAGGCTCATGGCGTTATGGTCCGATGTCGATGTATATCATGTCAAGCGTTTCGACTTCTTCACGTAGGTAGATATTCCGCAGATCGACCAGTCCGTTGTCCTGATGCCGCTCGATTACTTTCTTGAGTTCAAGTGCGTGAAATTCATCGCATTCGGCCACGATCGCCGGGCCTTCGCGCATTTCACCCGCCACCGCCCTTTGGAGGTAAAATCGCTCAGCAGGGCTCCCTCCTGACGTGGGGCCAAGACCGGTTCCGTATGCGTAATCTGAAGGGGTCCGAAGGTTCCCTGAGCCGCCATCCGAGGCTTCGGCTGAAGGGCAGGCCCACGCCTGCCAAATCCTTGTGACGCTAACCAGACCAGTGACGCAGAGACGTCTGGCTCGCCCGCTTGTTGCGCTTTCATGAGAGCTTGAGGTGGTCACGGGCTGCCGGAGTGACCTCCGGCAGCCCATGCCATCAAGCCTCGGCGGTCATCGCCTCGAACTCGAAGTCGTCGACATCGTTGTTGTCGTTGCGCGGATGTGCCGCAAGCGTTGCGCATGCTGCATCGCCATCAAGGCCATTGTTGACCGCGCAGATCGCCGCCTGGGTGCGGTTCTGAACGCCGAGCTTGCGGAGGATCGCCTTTACATGGACCTTCACAGTCGCCTCGCTGATGTCCAGCCGATAGGCGATGACCTTGTTCGGGTATCCCATTATCAAGCAGCGCAGCGTTTCAACTTCCCGTTCGGACAGATTATTGAGCAGATCAGAACCATCGTTGACCTTAACGTTGGCCATCGCGCTGCGTAGCGGAAGGTGCCTTACTAGCTGGCTGGGAAGGACCTTTTCGCCTGATGCCACCAGCTTCAGCGATTCCATCAGTGACTGACATTGGATGTCATTGATGATGTAGCCATCGACGCCCTCGCGAAACGCATCGATCATGGTGTCGAAGTCGAATTGATCGGCGAGCAGCACAAGTTTGCACGTGCGGCGCCGATCATTGAGGATCGCGATCTGTTGACGGATTTCGCCGGACGATCCCCCGAGAAGGATGATTTCCCCGTCGGCCAGCATTGCCAGACCACCGGTCTTATCGCACAGTTCGGCGGCGTCATCGAAGGAATTGCAAACCCTGAAAGGGGCCTCCGACAGAATCCGTCTCAAACCCTCCTTCGCAAGAGAGTTTGGGCATACAATCGACACGTTGATTTCTTGGCTTTTCATCTTCGGGTACCCCGCAGTGAGAGAGGAAGTACGCGAACCCAACTGTTTATAAGCCGGAGGGATGACGACGACATGGACACCCGGTCCAATCGGCCCCCTCCGATTGCTGAATTGTTAGCATCTTGGCCAAACTGCGTCGACTCAGATATTTCAAGCGGCTACCACTATGGGGTATCAGACTGACGATTTTTGGCCGGCGCAGAATATAATTCTATAAGAAAATACAGAAGGTTATGCCGTAAACCGCGGCAGTGTCCCATTCTGAAACGCTTGGGTTTTAACTAAAATTTAGCCTTAATCAGTGCCCTCGTATGGCATGCGCGCTATGATTATGGGCGGTCGATCACAGCCCATTCGCGGGTCGAAACGCCGAGTGAAGCATGCTTGGCTGTCCTGATGCCAAAGCCGATTCGCTTGCGAATCAACAAGCGAGTTGCGTTGCGATTTATGGTTACCCGCGCGGCTCGAAAGATATTGAAGCGTTCCGGGCTTCCCCGACGATGTCAGTGGATGGTCGGGGAGACAGGATTCGAACCTGCGACATCCTGCTCCCAAAGCAGGCGCGCTACCAGACTGCGCTACTCCCCGACACGTCCCGCCCCCGCCGTCCGTTGCCGCCGCCCCGGTGGGCCCGGCAGGATTCGAACCCGCGACCTAGCCGTTATGAGCGGCCAGCTCTAACCGCTGAGCTACAGGCCCCTGTGGGACAGGGCACCGGCGCGCAGGGCGTGACGAAGCCCCTAGACTGGCAAAGTGGGGGAGACAAGCCGCGATGGTATCAGCGTGTGGTCGCCGCGAGGATGTCGCTGGGCGTGGCGGTGCGCACTCCGCGCCGGGCGAGGTGGGCATAGACTGCTGTGAGCCAGCCATAAAGCGCCTCGACCCCGGCCTCGTCGCGGACATAGGGCGTGTGCCCCGCCGCTAGCGAGGGGCTGTGGAACGAGAGCACCAGGAGCGGCAAGCCGCTATCGAGCGCAATTTCGATCCCGCGGATCGCCTCCTCGGCCGAAACGCCTTCGGGGGTCAGCGCGATGCGTTCGAACAGCCCCAGCCGTGCCAGCGCGCCGAGTGCGCGGGGCGCGGCTTTGCCGAGCCTTTGCAGCGGCCTGCCAAGCTCTCGCAGCGGCCCCCAGTAGGCGCTGGTGACCGGCAATTCGAGCAGCTCGCGTTCCTCATCCACCCAATAGGGGGCGAGCGGGTGGGCGCTGTAATCCGGCCCGGCTTCGTGGCTGTAGTCGAACAGGCTGCGCACCGAGGTGTCGATCCGGATCCCCGCCTGCTTGAGCATCTTGGCGGTGTTCGGACCGAGGCCATAGCGCCCCGCGCGGTAGATCAGCGGCGGGGTGCCGAAGGCGCTTTCGATCCTGTCGCGCAAGGCGTTGAATTTCGACGCTTCCAGTGCGGGGGAAAGGTTGCCCGCGAAGGAATTGTGCCTGCTCACTTCCTCCTCGAACGGCGGATTGACCCAGGGGTGGAGCTGCACGCCCACGTCCGCCGTCCTGCGCATCACCGCATCGCCGATGATCTCGACCGCCGCCGGATCACGCGCGATCGGCCAGTCGACCAGATAGACCGGATGCGCGCCGATCCCCTCGCAGAAGCGCTGGAACCGCGGGATCGCGGCGACATGGCTGAGGCCGTGGTTCTCGCGCGAGAAGGGCGCGCCCCAGTCGAACTCCTCCTCGGTATCCACCGTCAGCAGCACGCGTTGCCCGAAGGTTGGCGCAAATTGCACCGCGCTGCCGGGCGCCGGGACGTCGAGGATCGAGCGCGGGGCTGCCGTCGGACTGGCGGTCATGCGGCGCCGGATTGCGCGGCGGCTGGCGTGGTGTCTGCGTCAGTCACCAGCGGCAGGCTCATCACCAGCTGATCGCCTTCGCGCACCAGACTGCCGCCTGCCGCCACCGCCTCGGCGCGCGCCAGACGCAGCGCGAAACCCGCGCCGAACAGCCCAGCATTGATCGCACTATCGGCGGGTCTCGCCGTGGCGGTGAACAGGTTGTCGGCCTGGGCGAGCGTGTCGGGCAGCGAGCACGCCAGCCGCGCAATCGCAGCTGCGCGGCCGAGCAGCGGATCCAGCCGCAGCACCAGCCGCTCTCCCCCGGCCAGATTGGCGGCGAGGCTGGCCAGCACCCGCCACAGCAGCGCTTCGGCATCCTCGCCGTCGATCGCGACCAGCACGGTGGAGGCGGCCGGGAATTCAAGCGCGATTTCCGCCCCGCGCGGCGCGAGCACGGGCGCAATCTGCGCGGCCGTGCGCTGCACCAGATCGGCGAGATCACTCGTACCGGTCTCGACCGCCAGCGCTCCGCTTTCGAGCCGGGCGAGCCTGTCGAGCTCCTCGAACCCTGCCAGAACTCGCGCCGCGTCGGCCGCAATCGCCGCAGCGAGCGCGCGATATTCGTGCGGGGCGGGCCCAAACAGCTGCTGCTGGATCACTTCGGCATAGCCCTGCACCGCCGTCACCGGAGTGCGCAGTTCGTGGAGAAGCTGGCGGATGCGATCGGCTTCGCGCAGCTGCGCTGCGCTGGGCTCGTCAGGCTCGCCCGGCACGCGGCGCAAGCGGCCGATATAGCCGGTAAAGTGGCCATCGTGGCTGAAGCGCGGCTCTGCATCGATCACCCATTCGCCGGTAATGGCTGCCGCACCTGTGAGGCTGAGCGTCCGCCCGCTGATCGGCTGACGCCGCGCAAAGGCCCGCTCGAGCCCGGCTTCGTCGGCGGTTTCCTCGCCCAGCTGGCGCGGGCTGAACAGGCGCGTGCCGATCACCATTGGGGCGACTTCACTGGTCGCCCAGTCGATCCTCCCGGTGGTGTCGGCGGCAAAGCTGAAGCTGGCACAGAGCCGTTCCACGCGTTCGGGCAGTTCGCCCAATGGGAGGCGCGGCGAGATATCGCGTTCGTGCCGGCTCTCGCCGCGTTCGCGCCGGAACTGCGCGATCCGTTCGACCAGCGCGGAGATTTCGGTGCGGCCGCTCTCGTCCCGATCGCGTGGCGCAGTGGCAGGCGGCACAGCGCGTAGCGGCGGCGGGGCAGGGGCGGGGCGCGGCGCAGGCTCACCGGGCGCAGCGGCGGGTGTGGCGGCAGGCGCGGGCAAGCCGCGATCATGCACGCCGAGCCGGGTGAGGAGCGCCTCGACATCGACCGGCAGATCGCGGCGATTGCGCAGCAACCCGCGCGCGCGCACCGGCAGGCGCGGGATGAGCGCGGTCCAGTCCTCGCTCGACAATTCGGCGCGGTGGAGCGCGGCAGAGGCGACCTCGGGCTCGTGCTCGGCGAGGTGCGCAGTGAGATCGGGACTGCGCAGCCGCCAGCCGGGCTCACGCACCATCCGCGCCCGGGCATCGGCGGGAATCGCCTCGGCCAGCGCATCGAGCCGCAGCCACGCCGCCGCGATCAGGCTATGGTCGGGCGTCGACCCCCGGCGGGTCGCATCGCGGCCGAGCAGATCGAGCAACTGCCGGAACTGCGTGCGCAATCCCGCCTCGCCAGTGGCGCGCTGGCGCAGCACGGTGGCAAGGCGATCGTCGAAGAACACGGCAACTCCGGTCACAAACAGGGGCTCGCTGCGAATCACTGCTGCGAGGCAATGCGCGGGCACGATCTGACACACGCCCGCTCGCAACCGCTACCACGATGCGACAGATACCCCACACTATCGTGCAAGGCGCGTTGCAAAGCGGGACAATTGCTGTCAGACATAATAATATTAGCGTGGCGAGCCATTTGGCGCGCTTGTTGTTTCTTTGGGCTCGAACAAGCATGCGGTTTGGTCTCAGGGGGCACGCCGCGTTGTTGAAGGAGCATAAGCCGCGTGGCCAATCTGGATGAAATCGATCGCCGCCTCCTGGCGGAATTGCAGGCGGAAGGGCGGGTGACCAATGTCGAATTGGCGCAGCGCGTCGGGCTGACCGCGCCGCCGTGCCTGCGCCGGGTACGCGGGTTGGAGGAGGACGGGGTGATCCGCGGCTATCACGCCGATCTCGATCCCTCGAAGCTCGGCTTCGCGATCACCGTGTTCGCGATGGTCAGCCTTAAGAGCCAGGCCGAAAGCTCGCTGCGCGAGTTCGAGGAACACATGCGCGCGCTGCCTGAGGTACGCGAATGCCATATGCTCAACGGCGAGATTGACTTCATTCTCAAGATCGTGAGCAAGGATCTGCAGAGCTTCCAGGAGTTCCTGACCGGCAAGCTAACCCCTGCGCCCAATGTGGAAAGCGTCAAGACCTCACTGACCATCCGCACCGCCAAGCAGGAACCCGGAGTTCCCTTATAGTGGATTGGCCATTGTGAGGCCGCGCGCGCCATCTGCCGTGGCAGGTCTGCTGGTCGCTGTGTCGGGCCTGGCCGGATGCAGTGGCGGCCCGGGGTCGGGTCCGGTCGACGCCGCTTCGTTCGACGCCATGTCTGGCAAGGAGCATCTGGCCTGCGCGGTGGATATCAGCGCCGATACCTATCTCGTCGCAGCGGGAAAGGTCGCGGAGGACAAGCAACTGCTGGGCCAATCAGTCTTGGCGGTCGGATGGCACCACAACGCCTATGCTGTCCCGTCCGGCAAGGGCGAGCAGTTCGGCGAAATCAACCGCAGGCGGGAAGAGATCATGGCAACGGACGCGCCTGATACTATCATGGAGCGGGCAGCCGCCTGCATTGCCGTAGCGATCGCCAAGAGCGAAGCCGGATAGCACGCTGCCGCCGATGTCCTGACGTCATTACCGGAGTCTGCCGTGATTGATGCGCCCAAACTTGACCACGCAGTAACCGGCCATTGCCTGTGCGGCGCGGTGACGATCACGGTCGAGGCGATGACGCGCGAAGTCGATATCTGCCACTGCGCGATGTGCCAGCGCTGGGCCGGGGCGTTCTTCGCTGGCGTTAAGGGCGATGCCGTCATCGTGGCCGGAGAGGATGCGGTCACCGTCTATCGCTCCAGCGAATGGGCCGAACGCGCCTTCTGCGGCACCTGCGGCAGCAACCTGTGGTACCGCTTCCTGCCGACCGGCCACCGCTCGTTCCTGGCGGGACTGTTCGACCTTCCGCCGGGCATCGGGATCGAGCGGCAGATTTTCGTCGACGAGAAGCCGGACTGGTATGATATTGCGCAGGAAAGCCCGATGCTGACCGCCGAAGAGACGGTCGCCGAGGCGGTGGCGCAGGGCTTCAGTTTCGACTGACGGTCAGTGCAATTTCAGCCGCGGCCGCACGATGCGGTTCACGCGGCCAATCGCCATCAGGAAGCTCGCCTTCAGCCAGCCGTGAATGCCGATCAGGTGCAACCGGTAAAGCGAGGTGTAGATAAACCGCGCCAGCCGCCCCTCGATCGCCATGCTCCCGCCGACGAGGTTGCCCATCAAGCTCCCCACGGTCGAGAAACGGGAGAGCGACACCAACGAGCCCTTGTCCTGATAGCGGAACGGCCGCAGCGGCTTGCCCCGCTGCATCCGCACGATGTTGTCGAACACGGTCGCGGCCATCTGGTGCGCAGCTTGAGCGCGCGGCGGAACTGGGCGGTCTTCGCCCGGCGGCGTGTAGCTGGCGCAGTCGCCAAGTGCGAAGATCGCGGGATCGACGGTCGATTGCATCGTTTCGGTGACGAGGATCTGATTGCGGTTGTTGGTTTCCAGTCCGAGTCCTGCGAGGAAATCGGCACCTTTTACTCCTGCGGCCCAGACGATGAGATCGGCCTCTATCACCTCGCCGGTCTTGGTGATGAGCTGACGCGGGCGGGCTTCGACAACCTGCGTCGCGGGGCGAACCTCGACCCCCAATTGCCCCAGTTCGTAGGCGGCAGCTTCCGCCAGCTTGTCAGGCAGGGCGGGGAGGATGCGCGGCCCGGCTTCGAGCAGAGTGACGTTCATCCGGCTCTCGTCGAACACTTCGAGCCCGTAATGCCTGAGCGCCCCGGCCGCGTTGTAAAGCTCGGCGGCGAGTTCCACCCCCGTCGCCCCGCCTCCGACGATGGCGACGCGAACTTGCTCGTTCGCGGTGGGATCGCGCATCATCGCCCGGCTGACGCGCAGGCAGTGGTTCAAGAGGCGCGTGCGGAACCGGTCAGCCTGTTCGCGGCTATCGAGGTAGAGACAGTGCTCCTTCACCCCCGGCACGCCGAAATCGTTGGACACCGACCCCAGCGCCAGTGCGAGGATATCGTAGCGGATCGTGTGGCCCGCGATCAGCTCGCTGCCGTCTTCATCATGGACAGGAGCAAGGCTGATGGTCTTGGCTGCGCGGTCGATCCCGTCGAGGCTGCCCTGAAAAAAGCGATAGCCCCAGCGGTAGCAATGCCCGCGATAGCCGACCTCATCGAGATTGGCGTCGAGCGAACCGGCGGCGACCTCGTGCAGCAGTGGCTTCCAAATGTGGCTGAGGTTCTTGTCGACAAGGATGATGTCATGCCGCTTGCGCCCGTACTTCGCGCCCAGCCGCCGCACAAGTTCCAGCCCGCCCGCGCCCCCGCCGACGACGACAATCTGGGTCTTGCGCGCCGATTGCGGGGCGCTGCGCTGAGGCACCGTGGCGGGCGCGGACGCCTCGCGATGCGGCGCTTCGCCAGTGGCGAAATCGAGGACGGACTGATGCTTCACCATCGCATAACGAGCGATAGCAGTTTTTGTGCCGCGCAGCGAACGTTGGAAGCATTTAAGCGGTGGCTATCGGCCTTGTGGCCGCTCAGGCCGCCCGCTCCTCCAGCCAGCTTTCCAGCCACTTGATCGTGTAATCGCCGTTCAGCACGTCGTCCTGCCGCAGCAATTCCTGATGCAGCGGAATGTTGGTCTTCACCCCCTCGACCACCATCTCTTCAAGAGCTCGGCGCAGGCGCATGATGCAGGCCTCGCGGTTGCGGCCATAGACGATCACCTTGGCGATCATGCTGTCGTAATAGGGCGGGATCTTGTAGCCCGCATAGAGCCCGCTATCGACGCGCACATGCAGCCCGCCCGCCGGGTGGTAATAGCTGACGAGGCCGGGCGACGGCGCGAAGGTGAAGGGGTCTTCGGCGTTGATCCGGCATTCGATCGCGTGGCCGATGAACTCGACCTCGTCTTGGGTCACCGACAGCGGCTTGCCCTCGGCAATGCGGATCTGCTCGCGCACCAGGTCGATCCCGGTGATCGCTTCGGTGACAGGGTGTTCGACCTGCAGGCGGGTGTTCATCTCGATGAAGTAGAACTCGCCGTTCTCCCACAGGAACTCGATCGTCCCCGCGCCGCGATAGCCCATGTCGCGCATGGCCTTGGAGCAGACCTCGCCCATGCGCATCCGTTCCTCGGTCGAAATGACCGGCGAGGGGGCTTCTTCGAGAACCTTCTGGTGGCGACGCTGGAGCGAACAGTCGCGCTCGCCCAGATGAATCGCGTTGCCATTGCCATCGCCGAACACCTGGAATTCGATGTGGCGCGGATTGCCGAGGTATTTCTCGATATAGACGGTCGCGTCGCCGAACGCGGCCTTGGCCTCGGAGCCGGCTTGCTGCATCAGGGTTTCGAGCTTGTCCTCGCTCTCGCACACTTTCATGCCGCGCCCGCCACCGCCGCTCGCGGCCTTGATGATGACGGGGTAGCCGATGTCCTGGGCGATCTTGCGCGCCTCGTCAAAATCGCAGACCGCGCCGTCGGACCCCGGCACCAGCGGCAGACCCAGCGCGCCCGCAGTGCGCTTCGCCTCCACCTTGTCGCCCATGGTGCGGATGTGCTCGGGCTTGGGGCCGATCCAGATGATGTCATGCGCTTCGACGATGTCGGCGAATTTGGCGTTCTCCGAGAGGAAGCCATAGCCCGGGTGGATCGCGTCGCACTGCGCCACCTCGGCCGCCGAGATGATGTTGGCGATGTTGAGATAGCTCTCGCCAGCGGGCGGCGGGCCGATGCAGACTGCCGCGTCGGCGAGGCGCACGTGCATCGCGTCGGCATCGGCGGTGGAGTGCACCGCCACCGTCTCGATCCCCATTTCATGCGCCGCGCGGTGGATGCGCAGCGCGATTTCGCCGCGATTGGCGATCAGGATGCGTTTGATCCCCATGGTCTCAGGCGATCACCACCAGCGGCTGATCGAACTCGACCGGCTGGGCATTGTCGACGAGGATCGCGGTGACGGTGCCGGCGTGCGGCGCGGCGATCGGGTTCATCACCTTCATCGCCTCGACGATCAGCAGCGTGTCGCCTTCCTTCACCGCCGTGCCGACCGCGATGAAATTGGCCGCCTCGGGCTCCGGCGCGAGATAGCAGGTGCCGACCATCGGCGATTTAACCGCGTTCTTGAGATCGGGGCCCGCGGGCGCGGCAGGCTCTGCCGGTGCAGGCGCTGCAGCGGCGGGAGCTGGCGCTGCTGCGGCGGCTGCCGGAGCGGCGGCGTAGACCGGCGCGGCAGCGGCAGTGATGGCGCGCGAGACGCGGATCTTGCGGTCGTCATCCTCGACCTCGATCTCGGTGAGGCCGGTCTCGTTGAGCAGTTCGGCCAGCTCGCGCACCAGCGCGGTGTCGATATTCATGCCGGACTTGCGCCCGTTCGACTTGCTGCCCGTGGCACCGTCGTTTGCCATGTCTGTCCCTTGTTGCATGTAACGTGCTTGAAGCGCGCCGGACTATTGCCGCGAATTGCGGCTGGCAAGTGGCAAGGGTGCAAAATGTGAAACTTGGATGACGATTCAGACTTTGCCCGACGCTACGGCTTCGAGCGCGATGCGATAGGAAGCCGCGCCGTGCCCCTCGACCGTCAGCGCGGCGGCCATGCCGACATAAGAGAGGTGGCGGAAACTCTCGCGGGTCGTGGGATCGGAGAGGTGCACCTCGATCACCGGCGTGCGGATCGCCTTGATCGCATCGAGCAGCGCGATCGAGGTGTGGGTATAGGCCGCCGCATTGAGCAGCACCGCCCGCGCGCCTTCAGCCTGCGCCTCATGCAGCCAGTCGACCAGCATCCCTTCGTGATTGGTCTGGCGCATGTCGATTTCGAGCCCGAGTTCGCGGGCGCGATCTTCGAGCATACCCGCGATGTCATCGAGCGTGGTGGTGCCATAAATCTCCGGCTCGCGCGTGCCGAGCAGGTTGAGATTTGGGCCGTTGAGGACGTAGATGAGGTTGGTCATGGGAACGGGGATAGCGGGAAGGCGGGGGGCGAGGAAGAAAAGTGTGTTTTGCAAGCGACAGGTTTTAGGTTAGGCCCTGTAACCATGAACGAATTTCGCGCTCATTATTCACGCTGGCGGGTTGCGTTGCTCTTTTTTACGTGCCTTGGTTTCGTCGTGCTGGGGTTATGGCTGGCTGGCGTAGTCGGTGAGCTGCCTGACCCGGAGAACTGGTCAAGGCGAGGGAGGCGCATTCCGCCTGAAGTCGTGCCTTATGTCGGCTGGTTCTGCGCCGCCTTCTTCGGCGCGTGCCTGCCTGTAATTGCGAAGCGCTTCTTCGACCACGATGTGCAGCTTCACATCGGCAATGTAGGCATAAGATGGTCGCAGTGGTCCGACACTACGATCCCTTGGGCCGAGATCGACCGGGTTTCGGTCTGGTCTTATCAGCGTCAGAAGCACATTATCCTGCATCTGCACCGCCCGAATGCGTTTCCCGGGCGGAGCATCGCGGCACGTCTGGCCCGTGCCAATCGAATGCTGACGGGCGGGGATATTGGCATTGCGATCGCCGGTACTGACCGGTCCTTCGATGAGGCGATGGCGGCGATCGAACACTTCGGAGGTGATGCGCTCTTTAGATGATACAGTGCCGCCCCTACCGATCCACGCCCTTGACCTTGCCCCACTGGCGCGCGGCGGTGTAGCCTAGGTAGCCGGTGCCGAAGAGGGCGTAGAGCGGCTCGGGCAGGCCTGCGAGATAGGCGTTCATCCCCGCCGCGATGTCCTTCGCCGCGAGCGGGTGAAAGGCGCTCAGCACCCCCATCGGCAGCGCGGTCAGCAGCAGGATGTACATCACATAGAGGAAGCTGGGGCGCGCGCGGCTGGTCCAGGGGTCGGCGGAGTTGGCCTCGGCGACGATCGCCTGCAGTTGCGTTTCGAGCATCTGCATTTCCTGCGTGCCCTGCAGTGCGATCAGCTCGAGCTTGGCCTTGGCCTGCGCTTCCTTGTCGGGAATGATCTTGTCGATGATCGAGGCGATGGGGCCGATGAGGACGTCGATAAGGGCCATTGGTGCGCTCCTTTGGGCTGAGTCGCACCAAAATCACCAATTAGGTTAGAGTAGGAAAGTGATTTAACCTATTTCGTGCCCGCTTCGGCCAGCAATCGCTGCGCCAGCGCCAGATGCGGACGGTCGAGCATCGCGCCGTCGAGCGCCACCACACCCGCGCCGGGATGGTCGGCAAAGGCCTGAACCACTGCGCGGGCATGGGCGAGTTCCTCTACGCTCGGGGTGAAGGCGGCGTTGATGGGATCGACCTGCGCCGGGTGGATTGCCAGCATCCCGCGGAACCCCTGCGCGCGCACCGACTTGGCGCGGCGCTCCAGCGCCTCCAGATCGCGGAACTCGGGCTGCACGGTCTCGATCGCCGCCACCCCCGCTGCCGCAGCGCCGATCAGGCACAGGCTGCGCGCCATTTCGTAGGTGTGGGAATATTCGCCGTCAGCCCCGCGCTGCTCGCGCGCGCCGAGGGCCGAGGACAGGTCCTCCGCCCCCCAGCTCAGCGCCACCAGCCGCTCGCGTCCCGGGTAGTCGCCCGCATACTCGCCCGTGCGGAACATCGCCGCTGCCGTCTCGGTCACCAGTGCGGCGATGAGCGTGCGGCCCAAGGGAATGCCGTTCGCCGCCTCCAGCGCGGTCAGATAGTGGTGCAACCGGGCAATGTCCGCCGCGCCCTCCGCCTTGGGCAGGAACACGCCGCCGGGGCGCGAGGGAATGATCGCGGCCAGATCGGCGACGCAATCGGCAGTGCCGACTGGATTGATCCGCACCCACAGCCGCGCGCGCTCCCCCGCAGCTGCAATCTGCTCTGCCACCATCAGCCGCGCTGCGGGCTTGTTCTCCGGCGCGACCGAATCCTCGAGATCGAGCAGCGCAATGTCCGCCGCGCTGGCAATCGCCTTGCCCATCTTCTTCTCGCTGTCGCCGGGTGCGAACAGCCAGGAACGCATCCGGGGCGGGGCGGGGGTGGTGTGAGCCATCGAACAATCCTCTCCTCGCCAACGGCTTACGAAGCGCGCCCGCGCTCGGCAAGTCACTGGGGTGTCTTTCCCATGGCACGCGGCCCGAAGGGTTGCTATGCAGGACGGGAAATCAACCACCGGGGGAAGCACCGTGGCAATCGCATTTTCCGTAAACGGCAAGCAGGTCGAGGTGGAGGCCGAGGCCGATACGCCGCTCCTCTGGGTGCTGCGCGACGAGCTGGGGATGACCGGCACCAAGTTCGGCTGCGGGATTTCCGCCTGCGGGGCGTGCTCGGTGCATGTCGATGGCGCGGTGACGCGCTCTTGCAGCGTCCCTGTCAGCGAGCTCGCGGGCAAGGCGGTAACTACCATCGAGGGGCTGAAGGGCGCAGACGGCACGCTCCACCGCGTCCAGCAGGCGTGGATCGACGCGCAGGTGCCGCAATGCGGATACTGCCAGTCGGGACAGATCATGGCCGCGGTCGCGCTGATCGAGGCGACTGGCAGCCCGTCCGACGCGCAGATCGACGAGGCGATGACCAATATCTGCCGCTGCGGCACCTATCCGCGCATCCGCACCGCGATCCTCGCAGCGACCGGTCAGGCCGCCGCCACCGTGACGGGAGACGCATGATGGCCGACAATCCCAATCCCGATCTCGACCTGCCCGAAACCGAGGCTCCGGCGGACAAGCCCAAGAAGAAGGGCGTCAAGCGCCGCATCTTCCTTGCAGGCTCCGCGCTGGTGGTGGGCGGCGGGTTGTTCGGCGTGTGGTGGACCGACCGATCGGCCAAGTCGACAGCCAAGGCGCTGACCGTGGGCGAGGGCGAGCATGGCTTTCTCACCTGGATGAAGATCGCCGAGGACGACACGGTCACGGTCTATTCGCCGCATATCGATTTCGGACAGGGCTCGCAAACCGCGCTCGGCCAGATGCTTGCCGACGAGCTGGATGCCGCTTGGGACAAGGTCAAGATCGAGCAAGCCCCTGCCGATCTGTCCTTCGCGAACGCCGCGCTGGCCAAGGGCTTCCTGCCGGAGATGGCGGGCGAGACGCTGGCGGGCCTCTTGCCCGATGCGGTCATCGGGATCATGGCGCGTTCGATGCCGCTGATGATCACCGGCGGTTCCTCGGCCGTCCGCTTCACCGGCGAGGTTGCGATGCGCAAGACCGGCGCGGCGGTGCGCACAGCCTTGGTGGCTGAAGCGGCTGCCCGGATGGGCGTGCCAGCGGGTGAGCTGACCACGGGTGATAGCACCGTCACCCACGCCGCATCGGGCAAGTCGCTGCGTTATGGCGAACTTGCCGCCGGGGCAGCCGAACGCTCGCTTTCCAGCGATCCGGTGCTCAAGACCCGCGATCAGTGGAAGCTGATCGGCAAGCCCTTGCCGCGCCGCGACATTCCCGCCAAGGTCGATGGCAGCGCGGTCTACGGCATTGACTTTACGCTTCCCGACATGCGCGTCGCCACCATCGCCGCCTCGCCGGTGCGCGGCGGCAAGCTGGAATCGGTCGATGAGGCTCCCGCGCTCGCGGTGCCGGGGGTCGAGAAGGTCGTGAAGCTGCCCGACGCGGTGATCGTCGTCGCCAAGGGGTACTGGCAGGCGCAGAAGGGCCTCGCCGCCCTGTCGCCCAAGTTCTCGGACGGCGGAAACGCGGCGATGTCCACCCCTGCGATCTATGCGGCGCAGGCCAAGCTGCGTGAAGCCGGCAAGCCCGATGATGAGGAGCTGGTCGGCGATGTCGATGCCGCGTTCAAGGCGGAAGGCGCGAAGCTCGTCTCCGCTGAATACCGCGTCCCATTCCTCCACCATGCGATGATGGAGCCCTTCGCGCTCACCGGCCATTTCAAGGACGGCACGCTAACTCTGTGGGGCGGGTTGCAGGATCCGCTCAGCACGCGCACGAAAGCCGCCAAGGCAGCCGGGATCGACGTCGACAAGGTCGTCTTCAACCCGATGATCATGGGCGGCGGGTTCGGGCGCCGCTTCCCCGATCTGGTCGAGATCATCGATCAGGTCGCGGTGCTGGCGAAGCAGGTGCCCTATCCGGTCAAGCTGATCTGGAGCCGCGAGGAAGAGGTGCGTCAGGGCACCTACCGCCCGCAATCCTCGGCCAAGCTGACCGCTTCGCTCGGCGCGGACGGGAAAATCACTGCCCTGCGCACCGATTACGTGCAGAGTGGCAGCGCCAAGGGCGAAGTGCCGGCATTCTACGCGCTGCCCGCAAGCTCGCGCCGCCACTTCATCTATCAGTCGAACCAGATTGACGGGCCGTGGCGCTCGGTCAATTCGACGCAGATCGGCTTTTATACCGAAAGCTTCATGGACGAGCTGGCGCTGGCGGCGGGCGAGGATCCCTACCAGTTCCGGCGCAAGCACCTGGCGCCCGGATCGCGGCACCTTGCGGCGCTCGACATGGTGGCCAAGCGTTCGGGCTGGGGCACGCCCTTGCCCGAGGGCACCGGGCGCGGAATCGCAATCGTCGAAAGCTTCGGCACGATCGTCGCCGAGGTGGTCGAGGCCACCACCAATGAAGACGGCAGCCCCAAGGTCTTGAAGGCCTGGGCAGTGGTCGATTGCGGCACCACGGTGAACCCGCTCAATGCCCAAGCGCAGATCGCGGGCGGGATCATCATGGGGCTGTCCTCGGCGATCGGCGAGGCGGTGACGCTCGACAAGGGCGCGGTGGTCCAGAGCAATTTTGGCGATTACCCGATCCTCAAGCTGGCCGATGCGCCTGCGGCAATCGATGTGCATTTCATCGAGAGCGGGGCCAAGACCGGCGGGATCGGCGAACCCGGCCTGCCGCCTGCCTCGCCCGCACTCGCCAATGCGCTGGCGGCGGCGACCGGCAAGCGAATTCGCAATCTGCCCTTGCTGACGCAGGCGAAGGCTTAGCTTGCAGCACTGGTCGGCGCTGATCCTTGCGGGCGGTGCTGGGCTGCGGTTCGGCGGCGGCAAGCTGCTTGCGCCGCTGGCGGGCGTTCCGGTGATCCGGCGTACGGCGGAGGCGGTGGTCGGGGCAGGCTTTGCCGAGGTGCTGGTGGTCACGGGGGCGGACGACGCGGGCATTCGCGCGGCGCTGGCGGGGCTGCCGACGCACATCACCCACGCAGGCGATTGGGCCGAAGGCATGGCGGCAAGCTTGCGCTCCGGCATTGCCGCGATTGGGCCAACTTCGCGCGGGGTTTGCGTGTTTCTCGGCGATATGCCGCTGGTGCCGCTGGGGCTGTGTGCGCCGTTGATCCATGCGGCAGAGGCAGCGGGCTATGCCGCACGGCCCCGCCTTGAGGGCCAGCCGGGCCACCCGGTCGTCTTCACTCGCGCGGCGTTCGACGATCTCATACTTCTCAAGGGCGATCAGGGTGCGGCGACGCTTCTGAAATCGCGTCCCGAGGGTGTTGCCTATCTCGACACCGACGATGCAGGCGTGCTGACCGACATAGATGCCCCCGCCGATCTCGCCGCTGCCGAGCGGGCATGGAACGCCTGCGCGACTTCCGCGACCAGCGAAAGCGCCACCTCGCGCGGAGCCTTGCCAAAGCCGTAGAGCCCGATGGGTGCGTTGAGACAGGCGACTTGCGCTTCGCTCACGCCGTGCCCGCGCAGCCGCGCGATCCGCTGTTCCAGCCGCACCCGCGCGCCGATGGCACCGACATAGAAGGCATCGCTGACCAGCGCGGCGGCGAGCCCGCGTTCGTCATCCTCGCGATCATGCGAGAGCACGGCGATGGCGGTCCAGCGGTCGATCCCGATGGCTGCCAGCGCTTCGGAAGGGTCGCCGCGATGGTAGGCAAGGCCAGGGAAAGGCGCAGCTTCCGGCCCACCGGGGGTAATCAGCGCAACCTCCCAGCCCATTTCCATGCCCATCGACGCTGCGCTCAGCGCCGCGCCGTCCTCGCCGATCAGGACGAACCGCAGCGGCGGGGCGAAGGTCTTGCGGTAGAGGGTGCCATCCCAAGTGTCGCCCTGCGCCTCGTCGCTGGCGCGGGCGGCGCGCTGTTCGCCATCGCTCGACCAAGTCACCGGATAACGCGCGCGGTAACCGTCGAGCAGCGTCACCACCACCGCTTCGTCGACGCTCACCGGTTCGACCAGCACATCGATGGTCGATCCGCAGGCGAGTTTGATATCGATCCACGGACTGCCCTCGCCATAGCGCAGCAGGCGCGGCCGGCCCTCGGCCAGCGCTTCGCGCCCGTGGCGCGCGACGTCGGCCTCGATGCAGCCCCCCGACAGAAAGCCCCAGAACTCGTCATAGGTGATCAGCATCTGCGCGCCGACATCGCGCGGCGCCGAGCCGTCGACCGCGACCAGCGTGGCGATGGCGAAGCGCTCGGGGAGGCGCGGCAGGCCCAGCAGCGGCTCGCGGATATCGTCGATCGGGGCGGCGAGACGCCAGCGGCTCATGGGTGGCGGGGCTTTCCTGACAGCAAGGCCGCAGCGTAACCCGCCTGCAAGCCTCGCGCAAATGCGCTGTCATCTGTCTCGGAAAAGGGGGAAACCACTGGTCGGGACGAGAGGATTCGAACCTCCGACCCCCACACCCCCAGTGTGATGCGCTACCAGGCTGCGCTACGTCCCGACACCAGTGGAGCGGGGCCTATAGGGGGCGCATCAGGGGCTGGCAAGCGGGTTTGGCGAGGAAGTGCTGTGGCCGCGTTGGCGTGCGATGCAGACCTCCCCCCCCGCCTCCCCACCCGGCCACCAATAGTACCACTACGTCATGGTGGCCGGGTGGGGAGGCGGGGCGGGAGGTCTGCGCCACCGAAGGTGGCCGATAGATTGCGGCGCGCTTGCATTGCTGCTAGGCGCGCCCACTTGAACGGCGGGGCGGCTGCCCTGCGCATCAATTCCGGGATCATCACAGGCCTTATCGCATGACATTCGACCTTCTCGCCGCCGCTGCCGGCACCGCCGCCGCGCCGCCCGCATGGATCAGCTTCCTGCCCATCGTCGGCATGATCGCGATCTTCTGGTTCCTGATCATCCGCCCGCAGATGAAGCGGCAGAAGGAGCACCAGGAGAAGGTCGCGGGCATGAAGAAGGGCGATCAGGTGGTCACCGCGGGCGGCCTCGTCGGCAAGGTCATCAAGGTCGATGATACCTATGTCGAGCTGGAGCTTGGCCCGAACGTCAAGGTGAAGGCGATCAAGGCCACCATCGGCGACATCATCCCGCCCGGCGGCAACCCCGCCAACGACTGATCCGGCCGCCGCATCCAATCGCGTGAGATACTGACGCAATGCTCGAATTTCCCCTTTGGAAGAAGCTCTGGCTGTGGGGCCTGACGCTGGCCGCATCGGTGCTGGCGCTGCCTTCGCTGGCCAATGTCGCGGGGCTGGACTGGCCCTCGACCCTGCCCAATCCGCAGGTCAATCTGGGCCTTGACCTTGCCGGTGGCTCGCACCTGCTGCTCGAAGCCAAGGCTGCCGATGTGCGCGCGCAGCGGCTTGAGAACATGGAAGAAACCGTCCGCCAGCTGATGCGCAACGCCAAGCCGCGCATCCGCATCGGCGACGTGTCGACGGGCGACGGGCGACTTTCCTTCATCCTTGAAAGCCCCGCCGACATCGATCGAGCGCGCGGGCTGATCGAGCCGGTGATGCAGGGCGCGACCACCACCCGCGAATGGGAGCTGGCGGTGGTCGATGGCCAGCGCATGGTGCTCACCCAGACCGACGCAGGCGTCAATCAGGCGATCGACGACGCGATGGACAGTGCCACGGAAGTCGTGCGCCGCCGCATCGACGAACTCGGCACCCGCGAGCCGACCATCATCCGCCAGGGCGACACCCGCATCGTGGTGCAGGTGCCGGGGCTCGAAGACCCCGAGGCATTGAAGAACCTGCTCGGCCAGACCGCGCAGCTCGAATTCAAACTCGTCGATCTCAATGCGCTGCCGGAAAACGTGCAGGCGGGGATCGCGCCCGCAGGGAGCGAAATTTTCCCCTACGCTGCGGGCACCCCGCAGGAAGGCCAGTTCGAAGCAGTGCGCCGTTTGGGCGGCATTCGCGGCGACAACCTCACCGGTGCGCAGGCCGGGGTCGATCCCACCACTAACCAGAACGTCGTCAACATCCAGTTCGACGCACAGGGCGGGGCCAAGTTCGCCAAGCTGACCACCGAAAACACGGGCAAGCCGTTTGCCATCATTCTGGATGGCGAAGTGCTCTCGGCCCCCAATATCAACGAGCCGATCATCGGCGGGCAGGCGCAGATTTCGGGGAGCTTCACCCCCGAAAGCGCCAACACGCTCGCCATCGCGCTGCGTTCGGGCGCGCTGCCGGTGCCACTGGCGATTGTCGAGGAACGCACCGTCGGGCCGGATCTTGGCGCGGATTCGATCCGCAAGGGCCTGATCGCAATGGCGATCGGCAGCATCGCGGTAATCGTGTTGATGCTGGCCACCTATGGCCGGTTCGGGCTGTATGCGACCGCTGCGCTGGCGTTCAACGTGCTGATGCTGCTCGGGCTGATGGCATTGGGAGGGTTCACGCTGACGCTGCCGGGGATCGCGGGCTTTGTCATCACCATCGGTGCGGCGGTCGATGCCAACGTGCTGATCAACGAGCGTATCCGCGAAGAACGCGCGCGCGGGCGCAAGGTCGTCGCCGCAGTCGAGGCGGGCTACAAGGAGGCAGGCCGCGCGATTTATGACGCCAACGCCACCAACTTCATTTCGGGCGTGGCACTATTCGCGTTCGGTTCGGGGCCGGTCAAGGGCTTCGCCGTGGTGCTGATGATCGGGCTGTTCACTTCGGTGTTCACCGGCGTGACGCTGACCCGCATGTTCGTCGCCGGGTGGCTGCGCCGCGCGCGTCCCAACGACATCACGATTTGAGGAGCGCAGACGCCATGAAACTGCTGAAGCTCGTTCCCGACAATACCAACATCAAGTTCCTGAAGCTCAGGATCCCGTTCTTCGTGCTCAGCCTCGTGCTGATTTTCGGCAGCTGGGCTGCGGTGGCGGTGAACGGCCTCAATTTCGGAGTCGATTTCGCGGGCGGCCAGGAAGTGCGCATGACCTTCGAGGAGCGCGAGACCGCGCCGATCCCCAGCTTGCGCGAGCTGGTCGGCGGGCTCGGCTATGGCGAACCCGTGGTGCAGGAATTCGGCGCGTCCAACCAGGTTTCGGTGCGCGTTGCGCTGCCTGAAGGCACGGAAAACACACCGGGCGCCGCGACCGAAATCGGCAACCGCGTGATCGCCGCCATCGCGGAGGAGTATCCCGACGCCCGCACCGATGGCAATGATACCGTGTCGGGCAAGGTCGCAGGCGAGTTCCGCGATCAGGCGATCCTTGCGCTGCTCGCGGCAATGGCGGCGGTTTCGATCTACATCTGGGTGCGGTTCGAATGGCAGTTCGGCGTCGGCGCGATGTTCGCGCTGGTGCATGACGTGTCGGTCACCGTCGGCCTGTTCGCGCTGACGCAGATGGAATTCAGCCTCCAGATCGTCGCGGCGATCCTCGCGATCATCGGCTATTCGCTGAACGATACCGTGGTCGTCTATGACCGCATCCGCGAAAACCTGAAAAAGTACCGCAAGATGCCGCTGGCCGAACTGCTCGACCTTTCGGTCAACGAGACGCTGTCGCGCACGGTGATGACCTCGCTGGCGCTGTTCCTCGCGTTGATCCCGTTGCTGTTCTTCGGCCCGCCGAGCCTGTTCGGGATGGTCGCGGCGATCACGGTGGGCCTGTTCATCGGCGCCTATTCGTCGGTGTACATGGCCGGGCCGCTGCTGATCTGGATGGGCGTTACCTCGAACAGCTTCGTGCCGCAGGAAAGCGCGCTAGAACGGCAGGAAAAGATCGCGCGCGGCGAGGTTTAGGGCGGTAGTCCCTCCCCGTCCTGCAAGCATGGGGAGGTGGCGCGCGCCGTTTGGCGCGTGACGGAGGGGTAACGCGGCTGGGCCTGACCCCTCCGACCAAGGCCTTGCGGCCTTGCCCACCTCCCCATTGCTGCGCAACGGGGAGGGACTGACGATTACCCCACCAACCGCGCATAATGCGCCGCCAGTGCGGCCGCATTCGCATCCCAGCTGAACCCGGCGGTAAGCGCGGCCACCGCCTCGCGCGATGGCGGGGCGTTGAGCAGGGCGTTGATCCCGGCGGCGACCGCTTCGGGAGTGCGCTCCACCAGCCGCCCGGCCGTCTCGTTCGTAATCAGTTCGCGTGCGCCGCCGACATCGCAGGTGACGACCGGGGTGCCGCAGGCGAGCGCCTCGACCCACACATTGGCGAGCCCCTCGCTGGCGGTGGGCAGCACCATCACGTCGGCGGCCGAGAGGATCAACGGCATCAGATCATGGTCGACCGATCCTGCGAAATGCACGCGGTCTGCCAACCCCTTGCTGGCCGCCAGCGCGCGCAATTGCGCCTCGTCCTCGCCCTGGCCGACCAGCACCAGCCGCGCGCCCGGAACCGCCTCCAGCGCGGCGATGGCGATGGCCTGCCCCTTGCGCTCGATCAGCGCGCCCGCACAGGCGAGCAGCGGCGCGTTGTCGGGCATGACGAAGCCGATCTCGCGCGCCAGCTGATTGCGCAGCTGCAAGTGATCGAGCGGGCGGAAGCGGTCGCGATCGAGCCCGGTGTAGTGCACGCCGATCTTGCCCGCATCCATGCCCAGCGCCGCCATCTTCGCGGCCAGATCATGGCTGACCGCAAGCAATCCGTCGGCGACGCGCGCGGCCTCCAGCATCTGGTCGCGGGCGAAGCCGTGCTTGCCCCAATAGGTGATGTCGCTCCCCCGCGCCTTGATCGATAGCGGCAGGCCCATTGCGCGGGCAATGGCGGCGGCGGCGGGGCCATCGGGAAAGAAGAACTGCGCGTCGATCATGTCGATGGGGGTTTCGGCATGGATGCGCTGCACCAGCGGCAGCACCGCGCGGGTGATCGCGGCGGCGTTGCGGCGTGCGCCGATGCGCGGGATCAGCGTGAAATGCGGACGGTGGACGCTGATCCCGCCCTCGGTGCTCTCGGCAGGCAGATCGGCGAGCGGGCGATAGTGCCCCAGCGCAATCGGCGGCAGACCGATCGGGTTGACCACCGTCACCTGCCAGTCGCCCCGTTTCGCAAGCGCCTCCAGCGAACGCGCCACAAAGCTGCCGAAGCGCGGGTTCACCGCGTTGGGGTAGAGCGTCGAGAGGGACAAAACGTGTTTCACCGCCAGCCAGTCTACCCGCGCGCCGGTTAAAGTGGCCTGACCAGCATGGTCGCCACCGCGATCCACGCCGGATTGTCGACCACCACCTGCTTCTGGCCCGCGCCGGGGGGCAGCAGCCCGACAAGAGAACCACGCCGGTCGATCAGCCGCCCGAAAGCGAAGCGTCCTCCCGGGCGGGGGACGAGGCAATCGCGGTTGATCGCGCGGCCTATCGCCGCCGGGTCGTTTGCAGGATCGAAGGGCTGGAGCCACAGCAGGTCGCCGGGACGGAATTCGCCGATGCTCTCGCGTACCGCCAGCACCACTGGCGTGGGCGCGGCCGGATCGGCGGCGAAGTCGCTGGGAAGCACGGCCTCGCGCGGGGTGGACAGCGGTTCGGGGCCGTTGCTGGCCAGTTCGGCGACGATCCGCGCGGGCGCGGCGGTGTTGGCGCGCATCAGGGTGGCGGGGTCGACACCGAGCGCGGCGGCGATGCGGTTCATCCAGGTGAGCGAGAGACTGCGCATCCCGGTTTCGAGGCGGCCGATGGTCTGCGCGGTCGTCGGCGGGGTGCAGGTGGCGGCAAGATCGGCCAGCGTCATCCCCTTGGCCTTGCGGATATCGCGGATGCGGTTGGTCATGCGCTCGCCTTCAAATTAACCGGAGTGGTTTGTTCTTTCCTACACTTGGGCCGGTTTGGCAAGTCGATTGCTTCTCATCATTTGGAGAAAACGGGATGAAGCGCGAGCTGGTTGAACGCGAATTGACCGCCGAAGGGCCGCGTCGCAAGCGCACCAAGCCGGGGGCGCGGGCGGTGCGGATGGTGACGGTCAATCTTGCCGAATCCCCGCTGAGTTGGCTGCACGCGCGCGGGCACCTCAGCGACCGGCTGTTCGAGGCGGGCGAAAAACTGCGTGACGATTACGAGCGCGCGCAGTTGCCTGCGAGCGTCACGATGCGCTGGGATCCGGTGCGCGCGACGTCGACCGGCGGAGGGCTCGCTCCCGGTGAGCGCCAGATCGCTGCACGCCAGCGGTTCGACGGCGCAATCCGCGCGGCGGGCAAGGGGCTGGAAGACGTGCTGTGGCGGGTGGTGTGCGCGGGCGAAGCGCTGCCCGAGGCGGAGAAGGCGCTCGGCTGGCCCGGCCGAAGCGGCAAGCTGGTTCTCAGGATTGCGCTCGATCGGGTGGCGGATTTCTACCGGATTGCGTGACTGCCGGGGAGGGGAAGTTTTTTGTTCCTGGACAGTGTCTCATGTGTCTCCATCAAGACCCTCGCAGCACGGCGGCGACCCGTGCGCGCAGACGAGAAAGAACGTCGGTCTCGAACCACGGATGCTTCGTCATCCACATGCGCACCCGCCAAGCGGGGTGGGGCAGGGCGATCAGCGGGCTCGCCGGATCGAAAGCCTGGACCCGCTCGGTCAGGGACAGTTTGCGCAGGTGTGGCAGGTAACGCGCCTGCGCATAGGTTCCGACCAGCAGGGTCAGGCGGTCGGCCGGGAGTAGGGCGAGGATCTGATCATGCCACTGCGGCGCGCATTCGGGGCGGGGCGGGGCATCGCCGCCTACCGCCTTGCCGGGATAGCAGAACCCCATCGGCATCAGCGCCACGTTGGCGGGATCGTAGAAGGCGGCCTCGTCCAGACCGAGCCAGTCGCGCAGCCGGTCGCCGCTGTCATCGTCCCACGGGATGCCGCTGGCGTGGACCCTGGTGCCGGGGGCCTGCCCGATGATGAGCAAGCGGCTCGTGGCGGAGAACTGGGTGATCGGGCGGGGGCCGAGCGGGAGGTGCGCGGCGCACAGGGTGCAGGCGGCGATGCGCGTGGCGAGCGCGGTGGCTTGGGCTTCGGGCGAGGGGCCGCTCACCCCTCGACCAGTTCGGCGAGCATCAGCCAGCGTTCCTCGGCGGCGTCCTTCTCGGCGCGGGCGTTGTCGAGGCCCTTGGAGATGGTGGCGAAGCGCTGCGGATCGGCGGTGTAGAGCGCGGGATCGGCGAGGATCGCCTCGGCTTTGGCGATCGCTGTCTCCAGTTCCGCGATCCGCGCAGGCAGGATCTCGTAATCGCGCTGGTCCTTGTAGGAGAGCTTGGCGCTCCCCCTCCCGCTTGCGGGAGGGGGTTGGGGGGTGGGAATGGACGGAGCAGCCGCGCCTGCCCCTCCACCATCGCTACGCGATGGTCCCCCTCCCCGTGCCGGGGAGGAACGCTTCGCTTCCCAGTCGGCGTAACCGCCGGCGATGATGTCCACCTTGCCCGATCCGTCGAGGCCGAGCGTCACGGTGACGGTGCGGTCGAGGAAGTCGCGGTCGTGGCTGACGATCAGCACCGTGCCGTCGAAGTCCGCGATCACTTCCTGAAGGAGATCAAGCGTTTCGAGGTCGAGATCGTTGGTCGGCTCGTCGAGCACCAGCAGGTTCGCGGTGCGCGCGAACTCGCGGGCCAGCAGCAGGCGCGAGCGCTCGCCGCCAGACAGGATGCCGACCTTGGTGTCGACCAGATTGGGATCGAACAGGAAGTCCTTGAGGTAGGCCTGCACATGCTTGCGAACCCCGCGCACGTCGATCCAGTCGCCGCCCTGCGCGAGGATCTGCCGCACGGTCGCACCGGGTTCGAGCAGCTTGCGCTGCTGGTCGATCATCACGCCCGACAGGCTCCGCGCGTGGGTGACAGTGCCGGTGTCAGGCTCAAGCTCCTTGGTGAGCAGCTTCAACAGCGTAGTCTTGCCCGCCCCGTTCGCGCCGACGATCCCGATGCGGTCGCCGTTCTGGATGCGCAGGGAGAAGGGCTTGATGATGGGCCGGTCGCCATAGGTCTTGGCGATGCCTTCCACGACGATCACCGACTTCGACTTGAAGTCATCATCGCTGGCGAGCTTGAGCTTCGCGGTACCCGCGCCCGAGATCATCGCGGCCCTGACGGCGCGCATCTGGTGCAGCTTCTCGAGCCGGCCTTGGTTGCGCTTGCGCCGCGCGGTGACCCCGCGTTCGAGCCAATGGGCCTCGATCTTGAGCTTGGCATCAAGCCGCTCGGCAGCGCGCGCTTCCTCGGCGTAGACAGTCTCTTCCCACGCCTCGTACCCGCCGAAGCCGACCTCTTTGCGCCGCATCGTCCCGCGGTCAAGCCACAGCGTCGCGCGGGTCAGACGGGTGAGGAACGTGCGGTCGTGGCTGATGGTGATGAAGGCGCCGCGATAGCGGGTCAGCCAGTCTTCCAGCCAGTCGATGGCGGAAAGGTCGAGGTGGTTGGTCGGCTCGTCGAGCAGCAGCAGATCGGGCTCCTGCGCCAGCGCACGGGCGATGGCGGCGCGGCGCTTCTCGCCGCCGCTCGCGGTCGCCGCGTCGCGGCTCATGTCGATGCCAAGCTGGCCCGCGATGGCTTCGACCTCATGCGCGGCAGGTGCGTCCTCGCCGCCGAGCGCCCAGTCCATCAGGCTCGCCGCGCCGCTGAAATCGGGCTCCTGTTCGAGGAACACGATCCGCGTCCCCGGCTTCACCCGCCGCTGTCCGCGATCCGCTTCGATCCGCCCGGTGATGAGCCGCAGCAGTGTCGTCTTGCCCGCGCCATTGCGTCCGATCAGCGCGAGGCGATCACCCGGAAGTACGTGCAGGTCGATCGGCGCTGCGCCGCTGTCAGGCGTCGGCCCGCCAAACAGCCAGCGCCCGCCCTGTTGCAATGCGAGCCCTTCGAAGGAGAAGATAGGAGGTTGCGCCATGGGAGCCGCCACCTAGGGACTTGCGGCGCGCGCCACAAGTCCGTCTGGCCCGGTGGTCTGCCCGCTCCAGCGGCGCAACATTCATTCACGGCTTGTTCAATGGCGCAGCAATAGGCATGGCCCCGTCATGAAAAGCTATCGCTCACTCTTTGCGGGAATTCTCGCGATCTTCGCGTCATGTGCCGTTGCCCTGCCGGCGACCGCGCAGGAAATGTCGCTTGGCGATCAGGGCGAGGCGCGGCGTGAGGCGCAGGCCGGCACCCAGCTGTCGCTCCGCGAGATCGAGCGGCGCATCCTGCCGCAGATGAACGGCAGCGAGTATCTCGGCCCGGCTTACGATTCGACCGCACGTGCCTATCGCCTCAAGTTCATCCGCGAAGGCCGCGTGACCTATGTCGATGTCGATGCCCGAACCGGACGCATCATTGGCCGGTCGCGCTGATCGGCCCGTCACTTTCCGCGACCTCCGGGGGACAGCCGCCGCGCTCCGGCGCGGACCTTGCTTGACGCATCCCGCCCGAAAGCGCACGAACCTCTCAACAGCAATGCAGGATTATGGTGGATTATGCGCATTCTGATCGTCGAAGATGAACCGACCCTCGGCGCGCAGCTCAAATCGACGCTCGAACAGCAGGGCTATGCGGTCGATCTTTCGGCTGATGGCGAGGACGGGCACTTCATGGGCTCGACCGAGGATTACGACGCCGTGGTGCTCGATCTCGGCCTGCCCGAGATCGACGGGTTGACCGTGCTCGGCATGTGGCGGCGCGAAGGGCGCACCTTCCCGGTGCTGGTGCTGACCGCGCGTGACAGCTGGTCGGACAAGGTCGCGGGGCTGGATGCGGGCGCGGATGATTACCTCGCCAAGCCGTTCCAGACCGAGGAGCTGATCGCCCGCCTGCGCGCGCTGATCCGCCGTGCTTCGGGCAATACCTCTTCGGAACTGAACGCGGGCGATGTCCGGCTGGATACGCGTTCGGGCCGGGTGACGCTGGCCGGTGAGCCGGTCAAACTGACCGCGCAGGAATACAAGCTCTTGAGCTACTTGATGCACCACAAGGGCAAGGTGGTGAGCCGCACCGAGCTGATCGAGCATATCTATGATCAGGACTTCGATCGGGATTCGAACACCATCGAAGTCTTCGTCACCCGGATCCGCAAGAAGCTTGGCGCAGACGTGATTTCGACCATCCGTGGCCTCGGTTACAGCCTCGACGACCCCGCCGACGCCCCGCGCGCCTAAGGCGGCTGGCACAGGCGGCGACGCAGCAATAGCCTTGCCCTCTGGCGAGGCGGTCGGTGTGCCGGAACCCCTTGCCCCTGCCACGCCCGCCCCACCACGCCGCAGCCTTGCCCGGCGCATGGTGCTGATCGCGGCGGGCTGGATCTTCGTGCTGCTGCTCGGCGGCGGGATCGCGCTGGAACGCACCTTCACCCGTCAGGTCGAAGCCAATTTCGACGATCAGCTCGACTACATCCTCACCGCGATGGTCGCTTCGGCCGAAATCGATCCGTTCGGCGAGGTGTGGTTCTACCGCACGCTCGGCGACCAGCGCTTCCTCGAGCCCGGGAGCGGCCTCTATTGGCAGATCAGCGGCGGCGATTTCGAGCCCATCGCCTCGCGCAGCCTGTGGGATCGCACGCTCAAGCTGAAAGGCGTCGACACCAAGGGGGAGCATTTCGACAGCGAGGCGCACTTCTACAATTCCGCGCAGTTCGCTGGCGAACCGATGCGGATCGCCGAGCGCACCGTCATCCTCCCCGGCAGCGAAACACGCTGGACCTTTGCCGTCGCCAGCGCGACCGAGCAGATCGACACGCAGATCGGCCGGGTGCGGCTGATCCTGTTCTGGAGCTTCGCCGTGCTCGGGCTGGGGCTGGTGGTGATGGCACTGCTGCAGGTGCGCTATGGCCTCTCGCCCTTGCGGCGTGTGCGTGACGCGATCCAGAACCTGCGTACGACGGGCGCGAACCGCATCACCGAACCGCTCCCTCTTGAGGTGCAGCCGCTGGTCGAGGAGCTGAACGCGCTGATCGAGCATTCTGAGCGGCAGGCCGAGGAAGCGCGGCGTCATGCGGGCAATCTCGCCCATGCGCTCAAGACTCCGCTCACTGTACTGACCAATGCCGCCACCGCCCGCGCGCCCGATCTGGGCGAGGCGGTGATGCGCGAGACGCGGACGATGCAGCGCCATGTCGATCACCACCTCGCCCGCGCCCGCGCGGTCGGTCGGCGCGCGGTCGGCCATGCCCGCACCAATGTCCGCGACAGCGCCGAGGCGGTGCGACGGGCGGTTGCGCGGCTCTATCCCGAAGGGCGGCTCGACATCGCGGGCTGCCGCGATGCGACGGTCGCGATGGAGCGGCAGGATCTGGACGAATTGCTCGGCAACCTGATCGAAAATGCTGCCAAATATGGCGGCGGCAGCGTGTTCGTGACCATCGACCCCGACGAGGATGAGGCCCCGCGCGATCCCAAGCAGTGCCTGATCTGGGTCGAGGATGACGGGACGGGCATCCCCGAGGCCGAACGCACCCGCATCTTCGATCGCGGGGTGCGGCTCGATACCGACAAGCCCGGCACCGGCCTCGGCCTCGCCATCGTGCGCGACGTCGCGGAGATCTACGGCGGCAGCGTGACGCTGGGCACCAGCGAGGATCTGGGCGGCTTGCTGGTCGAGCTGCGCCTGCCACGCGCCGATTGAGGTCGCTGCGAAGGGTTTTCGCAAGGCGCACGTTGTATGTCTGTCCAGTCGACAGGACGAACGCGAAAACAGGGCCTCAAGCGTAGCACCATGTATGCCAGCGGCACGCCATCACTATCCGCCACGCCCGGCACCGCTCCGGGTGACGATGCGGCTGTGGCGGCGCGGCTGGCGGAGCGCGATGCCGCTGCGCTGCGCGAGGTGATCGCGCGGCACGGCGGGGTTCTCCACCGCATCGCCTATCGCATGATTGGCGATGCGCACGAAGCCGAGGACATCGTGCAGGAAGCCCTGCTGCGCCTGTGGGATAATGCGCCCGCCATGGCGGCGCGGCATCCGGTTGGCAGTCAAGCCGCAGGCGCGCTGCGGCTGGGCGGCTGGCTCAGCCGGGTGGTGACCAATCTCGCCATCGACCGGCTGCGGCGAGTGCGGCGTTTGTCCGATGGCGAAGTGCCCGAGACCGCCGACGATGCGCCGCTCGCCGATGCGCAAATCGAGGCGGAAGAACGCGACTGCACGGCACGCGCGCTGCTCGAGGCGCTGCCCGACCGCCAGCGCGCCGCAATCGTGCTGACCTATTACGAGGAATTGTCCAATGCTGCCGCAGCCGAAGTGCTCGACATGAACATCAAGGCGTTTGAATCGCTGCTGCTGCGCGCCCGCGCGGCGCTGCGCAAGGCCTATGCGGCGGATTTCGAAGGAGACGCGCTATGAGCGTCAATGACAGCAACACGGGAGGGCCGATCCAGCCCGGCAGCCCGCTCGCACGGGCGCTAGACGATTATCCGGTGCCTGGCCTTAGCGCCGGGTTCGCCGACCGCGTGGTCGCAGCAGCCGACGCGCGCGCGCCTGCGCTGCCGCCGCTGCGGCGTCCGGCGAGCGGCGGGCGCGGCTGGCGGCTGGGGCGGCGGGTGGTGATCGGCGCGGCGTGCTTCGGCGCGCTCGCTACCGCTGCGGCGGCCACCGGCTTGCTGCAACGCTTCGACATTCCGGTGCCCTCGGCCACCGAGGTCTGGGCGAGCATCACTGGCAAGGAAGTTGTGGCGGCGGCTCCGGTTGCGCCCGCCGTCCGCCCTGCCGCACCACCGGCGACCGCACTTGCTCCGGTCACCATCGAAGGCCCGGTCGATACGCCCGAAGAATTGGGGGAAGCCTTCCGCCGGATCGACGAGGTGCGCCAGCAGCGCCGTGAAACCCGCCGCACCCTGACCGACGAACGCATCGCGCGCGAAATCGAACGCCGCCGCGCCGCCGGGTTGCCGGTGCCCACGCCCGAGGAAGAAGCGCGCCTGCGCCAACGGATCGAAGCCGCGCAGGCGCGCCGCGAGCAGATCGTCGATGAACGCGTCGCCGTCCGCCGCGCGGAAATGGAGCGCAAGGTCGAAAACGGCGAGGCGCTGACGCGCCGCGACATCGTGCAACCCTTGCGCGACGATCAGCGCGCTGCACAGGCTGCCGAACGGCTGGAACAGCTGCGGCGGATGACCCCCGTTGAGCGGCGCGAGGCGCTGCGCCAGCTCCCGACCGCCGAGCGCCGCGCGGTGCTCGAGGCCTATCGTGCGCGCCGCGCAGATGGGGCGGCGGACAATGCTCCGATGGCACCAGAAGGCCCGGCTCCGGTCGAAACTCCGGAAGCGGTGCCGACCGAGCCCGAGGCACCGCAACCGCCGCTCTGAGAAAAAATCGCGAGCCCACGCGAAGGGTTATTCTCCGCCCGCCGTTTCACCCATGTCAACCGCCGCACATCCCCGACCCGGCGGCACCGACACGAGACGAAAAGCAAAGGAGGATACCACCATGACCAAGCTCAGCACTCTGCTGCTCCCGCTCACTGCCCTGGCGCTCGCCATGCCCGCCGCCGCGCAGGACCGGACCCGCACCCAGACCTACGAAGGCCCCAACGTCAGCGCCAGCACGACGACCACGGTCAACCCCGAGACCGGCACCGCCACGCGCGAGCGCGAGGCGACCAATCTCAACACCGGCAACACCGCCACCAGCAGCGCCGTGCGCCAGCGTACCGAAACCGGCGCGACCATCGACGTCGTCCAGACCGGTCCGCAGGGCAACTCCCGCACGCTGGAAGGCGAACGCGTGCGCACCGAGAACGGCTCGACCTTCACTGGCACCGCCACAGGGCGCGGCGGTGAGACCTATGGGCTTGCCGGCAGCCGCAGCCGCGACGGGCAGGGCAATTCGCAGGCCAGCCAGTCGGTCACCAACAGCGCGGGCGAAACGCTTGCCTCGCGCAACCGGACGACCACCCGCAGCGAAGGTCAGGTGAACCGTAACGTGTCGCGCACCAAGGCCCCCGGCGTAAGCCGTCCACCCCGCGCCCGCCGCCCGCGCGGCTGAACCGGTAGAATTCGCGCTCGGCAGTACTTGCGGCCCCGCAGGGCCTGCCACCCCGATGGAGCGCGAGGCCGTGCCGTCTGCTGCTTGCAAGGTGGAGCAATGACAGATGGCCCCGCATGGCCCGGAACCGGACACCCGGTTCCGGGCCTTTTTGCGTAGGTCATCCCGCCTGCGCGCGTTCGTGATGGCGGATCACTTCGTCGATGATGAAGCGCAGAAACTTCTCGGAGAATTCGGGATCGAGATCGGCCTCCTCAGACAGCTTCCTCAGCCTTGCGATCTGGCGGGCCTCGCGGTCGGGATCGGCGGGGGGCAGGGTGGCCCTTGCCTTGTACGCGCCGACTGCCTGCGTGATGCGGAACCGCTCGGCGAGCATGTGGATGATCGCGGCATCGATATTGTCGATGCTCTTGCGGAAGCCCGCGAGCACGGGATCGGGTTCTGCGGCAGGGTGCGTGTCGTGCGCCATCCCCTGCGAAACTAGCAGCAATTCTGCGCTTGCCAAGCACGCGGGGCTTTCCGTAATGCCCATGCGTAATGACCGCTGACGTTGTCCCCCTGCCGCGCAGCCGCCCGACGCTCGATCCGATGCTGGCGCTGACGGCGCCGGGCATGAATTCGGTCAATGCGGTGATCCTCGAGCGGATGCAGAGCGAGATTCCGCTGATCCCGCGCCTCGCCGGGCACCTCATTTCGGGCGGGGGCAAGCGGCTGCGGCCGATGCTGACGCTCGCGGGCGCGGAGCTGGTCGGCTACAAAGGCGCCCGCCACCACAAGCTCGCCGCGGCGGTCGAATTCATCCACACCGCCACGCTGCTGCACGACGACGTTGTCGACGGCAGCGAGCTCAGGCGCGGCAAGGCGGCGGCCAACATCATCTTCGGCAATCCGGCCACCGTGCTGGTCGGCGATTTCCTGTTCAGCCGCGCCTTCGAGCTGATGACCGAGGACGGCTCTTTGCGCGTCCTTTCGATCCTCAGCCGGGCCAGCGCGGTGATTGCGGAAGGCGAGGTCTCGCAGCTCTCCGCCCAGCGCCAGATCAACACCAGCGAGGAGCAATACCTCCACATCATCGGCGCCAAGACCGCTGCGCTGTTCGCCGCCGCCAGCCAGATCAGCGCGGTCGTGGCGGAATGTTCGGAAGAGCAGGAGCGCGCGCTCGAAGCTTATGGGCGCAACCTTGGGGTGGCGTTCCAGCTGGTCGACGATGCGATTGACTATGATTCCGACGCCGCCGAAATGGGCAAGCAACAGGGCGACGATTTCCGCGAAGGCAAGATGACCCTGCCGGTAATCCTCGCCTATGCGCGTGGTAACGAGGACGAGCGGCGGTTCTGGAAAGACGCGATCCTCGGGCACCGGACGTCGGACGCCGATTTGGCGCAGGCGATTGCCCTGATCGGCAAGCACAACGCGCTCGAAGACACCCGCGAACGCGCGCGCCACTTCGCGCACCGTGCGATCGACGCGATCTCGATCTTCCCCGACGGCAAGGCGCGCGCGGCAATGGCCGAAGCGGCGCAGTTTGCGGTCGCGCGCGGGCATTGAGAACCAAAACCCGATCACCCTGAGCTTGTCGAAGGGCTGTCCTTCTTTTAGCCGATTGGGGTGACCGGCAACCTCCCTATCCACGCAGTCCTGCCCGACATCCGCGCCGCCTTAGCCGGGGCGGGCGCTGGCGTACTCATCGCACCGCCGGGAGCGGGCAAGACCACGGCGGTCGCGCCCGATCTGCTGGGCGAGGCGTGGTGCTCCGGCCAGATCATCCTCACCTCGCCCCGCCGGGTCGCAGCCCGTGCTGCCGCCGAGCGCATGGCCGAAATGCTTGGCGAGGCGGTGGGCGGGAAGGTCGGCTACATGACCCGGCTCGACAGCAAGGTTTCGGCCAAGACCCGCATCCTCGTCGTCACCGAGGCGATCTTGGTGAACCGGCTGGTCGATGATCCCGAATTGCCGGGTGTCTCGGCGGTGCTCTTCGATGAGGCGCACGAGCGCGCGCTTGACAGCGATCTGGGGCTGGCGCTGGCGCTGGAGACGCGCGCTGTGCTGCGCGAGGATCTGCGCGTGCTGGTGATGTCAGCGACGATCGACGGCGCGCGCTTCGCCCGGCTGCTCGGCGAGGGCGCTCGCGTGATCGAGAGCGAAGGTAAGAGCTTTCCACTGACGATCAAATGGCTTGGCGGCGATGCTTCGCAGGCCATCGAGGATCGGACAGCCACCGCGGTGCTCACCGCATGGCGCGACGAACCGGGCGACATCCTCGCCTTCCTGCCCGGCGTGCGCGAAATCGAGCGGGTGCGCGAGCGGCTCGAAGCGCGCCTCGCTGACGTGCCGATCCACGCGCTCCACGGCCAGATTGAACCCGCCGCGCAACGCGCCGCAATCCGCCGCGATCCCCATGGCCGCCGCCGGATCGTGCTGGCGACAGCGATTGCGGAAACCTCGCTTACGCTCGACGGGGTGAGCGTTGTTGTGGACAGCGGCCTCGCCCGGCTCGCCGAGTTCGACCGTGCGGCGGGCACCACCCACCTTGTCACGCGGCGCGCTTCGCAGGCATCGGCAGCACAGCGTGCGGGCCGGGCAGCGCGGCAGGGGCCGGGGGTGGCCTATCGACTCTGGGAGGAGGCGGGGCACACGGGCCGCCCCGAATTCGCGCCGCCAGAGATCGTGCAGGCCGACCTCGCGCCGCTGCTGCTGCGGCTGGCGAAGTGGGGCGCGAGCGATCCGGCAGGACTGCCGTGGCTGGACCCGCCGCCCGAGGCTTCGGTGGCGGCGGCGCTGGTTGCGCTGCTGGCGCTGGGTGCGCTCGACGCTGGCGGTCGGATCACGCCGCTGGGCGAGGCTATCGCCGCGCTTCCAATGGCCCCCGATCAGGCCGCGGCGCTGCTGCATGGTGCCCGCGCGGGCTGCGGTGAGGAGGTCGCGCGGCTGGTCATGCTGTTGCAGGAACGCGGGCTGGGCGGGCGCGGCGAGGATCTGTGGCAGCGGCTCGCGCGGTGGCGGGCCGACCGTGCGCCGCGCGCGGTGTCGGCTGCGAAGCTGGCGCAGGGCTGGGCGAAGCAGGCGGAGCAGCTGGCGAGGGCGATGGGCGCATCCCCCGCCGCAGATGCTGCCGAATGCCTCGCATTGGCGCGGCCCGACTTCGTTGCCCGCAGGCGCGATGCGGCGGGCGAGAACTGGATTAGCGCAGGCGGGCGCGGCTATGTGCTCGACCCGGCCTCGCCGCTCGCCCGCGCCGAATGGATCGTGATCGGCGATGCGCAAGGGCAGGCCAGGGGCGCGCGCATCACCGCCGGAGCCGAAATCGCGCCTGAGCGGATTGCGGGGCTGTTTGCGGATCAGCTTCAGGAGCGCGTCACAACCCGCTGGAATAACGACAAAGACCGCGTAGAGGCGCGGCGCGAACGACGGCTCGGCGCGATTGTCTTGGCGAGTGTGCCCGAACCTGCGCCCGACCCGGCGCTGCTTGTGGATATCCTTGTGGAGAAGGCGCTGGAGAAGCTGGGGGAAATCCTGCCCGAAGGTTTCCTCGCGCGTGCGCGGTTTGCCGGGCTGGCTGAGCTATCGCTCGAGAACCTGCATGACAGCGCAGGGGAATGGCTCGTCCCGCTGCTCGCCGGGCGGCGCGATCTCGATCTGCCCGCGTATCGCTTTGCGGAGGCGGCGCTCGGGCTCATCGAATGGAACCAGCGGCAGGCGCTCGACCGCGCTGCGCCGACCCATTTCACCTCGCCTGCCGATACCCGCCACGCGATCGATTACGCGGGCGATGATGCGCCGAGCACCGAGGTGCGGGTGCAGGCGCTGTTCGGGCTCGATACCCAGCCGATGATCGGGGCCACGCCGCTGCTCTTGAAGCTGACCAGCCCGGCGGGCCGCCCGATCCAGTCGACCCGCGATCTGCCGGACTTCTGGCGCGGCAGCTGGCGCGACGTGGTGAAGGATATGAAGGGCCGCTACCCCAAGCACCGCTGGCCCGATCAGCCGTGGCTCGAAAAGCCGAGCATGAAGACCAAAAACGCCTTCAACCGTGGACAGGTTTGAGCTATCGGCCTCGGGCAATTCGGGGCGCGCAGCGGCCCGCAAGGGCGAACGCCCGCCCGCAGCGACGCGGCCGTCAGGCCGCATGAGCGAGGATCGAAAACAAAAAATGACCGCGAGAATTTACCAGCAGCCCAAGCATGCGATGCAATCGGGCAAGGCGCATACCGATCAATGGGTGCTCGAATTCGCCCCGTCGCAGGCGCGGTTCGCCGATCCGCTGATGGGCTGGACCGGCACCGGCGACACCCAGACGCAGGTGAGGCTGACTTTCCCATCCAAGGACGCAGCGAAAGCCTATGCCGAGAAATACGGTATTCCAGCGCGCGTTCACGCCACCCCGCCGAAGCGGCTGAAGCTGCAGGCCTACGCCGATAATTTTCGCTGAACCGTTCCTCCCCATTCCTTCGGTACGGGGAGAGACTTGCCGCTTGAAATCTCCCGCTCACCCCGCCATATGCGCCACCGGGAGTCGGGTGGACGTTTGCGTCCGCTCACCGGGTCAGGGCCGGAAGGCAGCAGCCCAGGTGGATTGCGGCGGGTCGCCCGGCTCCTTTTTCCACGACCATCGGAATGACAAACGCGGCCCGAGCGCCTAGCTTGATGGCATGAGTGATTCCGATCCCGAACTGCCCGAAGACGATACCGGCCCGACCGCTGCCGAGCTTGAGGCAGCGGGGCAGAATTCGATGTTTGGCGATCCTGCTCCTGCTCCGGCTCCTGCGCCGCCACCGCCACCTGCGCCTGTCGTGACGAGCATTCAGCCCTACCGCGTGCTCGCCCGCAAATATCGCCCGCAGACCTTTGCCGAGCTGATCGGGCAGGAGGCAATGGTGCGCACGCTCGCCAACGCCATCGCCCGCGACCGGCTGGCCCATGCATTCCTGATGACGGGGGTAAGGGGGGTAGGCAAGACCTCGACCGCGCGGCTGATCGCCAAGGCACTGAACTGCATCGGGCCGGACGGCCAGGGCGGGCCGACCATCGATCCCTGCGGGCAGTGCGAGCCCTGCATCGCCATCGCCGAAGGCCGCCATATCGACGTGATCGAAATGGATGCGGCCTCGAACACCGGCGTGGACGATGTGCGCGAGATCATCGAGCAGGTCCGCTACGCGGCCGTATCGGCGCGCTTCAAGATCTACATTATCGACGAAGTTCACATGCTGTCGCGCAATGCTTTCAATGCCTTGCTCAAGACGCTTGAGGAACCGCCGCCGCATGTGAAGTTCCTGTTCGCCACCACCGAGGTCGACAAGTTGCCGGTGACGGTGCTGAGCCGCACCCAGCGTTTCGACCTGCGCCGCATCCCCGCCGCCATGCTCGCCGAACACTTCGCCCGCGTGTGCCAGCGTGAGGGGATCGACGCCGAGGCCGAGGCGCTGGCGATCATCGCCAATGCCGCCGAAGGTTCGGTGCGCGATGGTCTCTCTATCCTCGATCAGGCAATTGCCCATGCCGATCTCGATGGCGAGGGCAAGGTCAGCGGCGCGCGGGTGCGCGATATGCTGGGCCTTGCCGACAAGAGTGCCCAGCGCCGTGTGCTCGGTCATCTGCTCGAAGGCGACGCCAAGGCGCTGCTGACGGCGGTCGAGGAGCAATATGCGCTCGGCGTCGAACCGCTGGCGCTGATGCGCGCGCTGATGGACCTCACCCACCGGATTACGCTGGCGCAGGTCGCCGGCGGCGAGCCCGATGCGGCGACCGAGGATGAGCGTGCCGCGCTCGGCGATTTTGCCGCGCGGCTGGGGGCGGGGGAGCTGCATCGGCTGTGGCAATTGCTGCTCAAGGGGCACGATGAGGTGCGCACCGGCCCCGATCCGCTGGTGTCCTTGCAGATGGCGCTGCTGCGCATTCTCCACGCCGCGCAGATGCCCGATCCGGGCAAGTTGGCGCGGCGGATCGAGGAACTGGCCGAGCGGGGCATCGCCGCGCAGATGGCTGCCGGTGAAGGCGCGGCTGCTGCCCCTGCCGCCACCGCGCCCTCGCTTGAATGGGCGGCACTGGTCAATCAGGTTGATGCCGTCGGGCAGCTCCGCGTGGCGCAGATGATGCGCGACCGCGTGCGGGTGATCGAACTCGCGCCCGAACGGCTGGTTTTCGAGCAGGCCGACAACTTCCCCGACGATCCCGCGCCCGATATCCGCGAGGCGCTGTTCAAGGCGACCGGCACACGCTGGCAAGTCGAACGCGGCACCGGCGCGGCGCAGCCTTCCCTGCGCGAAACCGCCGAGGCCGAATTCCGTGCCGCCGACGAGCGCCTGCGCGCCGACCCGCTGGTCAAGGCTGCATTCGAGGCCTTTCCCGAAGCCGAACTGATCGGCACGGATCCGCAGCGCGCCGCCGCCGCCAGCCCCCCTTGGAATTGAGGAGACCCCCGATGAAGTCGATGGAAGAGATGATGCAGGCCGCGCAAGCCGCCGCCGAGACCATCCAGAAGCAGATGAACGAAATGCAGGTCAAACTCGACGCGATCGAGGTCGAGGGCACTGCGGGCGGCGGGCTGGTGAAGGTTCGCGCCAGTGCCAAGGGCCGCATCTTGGGCGTGACCATCGACGAGAGCCTGATGACGCCCAACGACAAGGGCATTGTCGAAGACCTCGTCACCGCCGCCTTCAACGACGCCCGCGACCGCGCCGACCGCGTCTCGAACGAACAGATGAAGGAAATGCAGGGCGCGATGGGCCTGCCGCCCGGGTTCAATTTGCCGGGGCTGGGGTAAGGGTTTGAGGGTAACGCGCTATTTCGATGAACAGGTCCTGCGTAAGCGGCCTTACTTGACGGTTGAGATGTGCCGCATGGTTCTGGCGAACCCGCTCCGCTCAGCCGTACAGGACGATGGCCGGATCAGGCATTGGGGCTTGGTAAGCTTGCCAAGCGAAACCGAACAGCGCATCTTGCGCGTCGTTACACTCGACGATGGCGAGACGTTGCATAACGCGTTCCTGGATCGCGGATTTCGCGAGGACTGACGATGAAGCTACATTACTATCCCGAAACGGACAGCCTCTACATCGAACTGCGCGACGGATCGGCCGTCGAGACCCGCGAGATTGCGGAGGGTCTGAACGTCGATTTTGGCAGCGACGGTCATGTCGTAGGGCTGGACATTGATGGTGCCTCGGGGAAGCTTGATCTCGGCAGTCTTGAGGTCTTCGCGTTACCGTTCGCCTCACTCAAGGCGGCGTAAGGCGCGGCTAAGCGTCGCTGGGAAGCACCCACCGTCCACAACCTGAGCGCCGCGCCCCATTGCGGCCCGCCGCGCCGCTTCCCATATCTCCCACATGACCCAGACCTTCCCCCTCCTCCCCCTGCGTGACATCGTCGTGTTCCCCGGCATGGTCGTCCCACTGTTCGTCGGGCGCGACAAGTCCGTGGCGGCGCTCGAAGCGGCGATGGAGGCGTCCAAGGACATTGTCCTCCTCGCCCAGCTCGATCCGGGCTGCGATGATCCCGAGGCAGACGACCTTTACGATGTCGGCGTGATCGCGCAGGTGCTTCAGCTTCTGAAGCTGCCCGATGGCACCGTGCGCGTGCTGGTCGAAGGCAAGACCCGCGCGCGGCTCTCCGCCCTCGAAGATGCCGGAACGCACCTTGTCGCCGCCGTTGATTCGATCGAGCCCGAGACCGTCGCGGGCAACGAAGTCACTGCGCTGATGCGGCAGGTCGTCGAGCAGTTCGGCGAATATGTGAAACTCAACAAGAAGCTGGGCGAGGATGCCGGGGTCGATCTCAGCGATGTCGATGATGCAGGCCAGCTCGCTGACACCATCGCCGCCGCGATCAGCGCCAAGGTTTCCGACAAGCAGACGCTGCTGACCGAGATCAATCCGCTGAAGCGGCTCGAACTCGTCATGTCCTTCATGGAAGGCGAGCTGTCGGTGCTGCAGGTCGAACGCCGCATCCGCGGGCGCGTGAAGCGCCAGATGGAAAAAACCCAGCGCGAATATTACCTCAACGAGCAGTTGAAGGCGATCCAGAGCGAGCTAGGCGGCGGGGACGAGGGCGATGGCAACGAAATTGCCGAGCTGACCGAGAAGATCGAGAAGACCAAGCTTTCCAAGGAAGCCAAGTCCAAGGCACAGGTGGAGCTGAAAAAGCTGCGCTCGATGCAGCCGATGAGCGCCGAGGCGACGGTGATCCGCAACTATCTCGACGTGCTGCTCGGCCTGCCGTGGGGCAAGAAATCGAAGCTGAAGAAGGACATCGCGCGCGCGCAAAGCGTGCTCGATGCCGATCACTATGCGCTGGAGAAGGTCAAGGACCGCATTGTCGAATATCTCGCGGTGCAGGCGCGGACGAACAAGCTGAAAGGGCCGATCCTGTGCCTTGTCGGCCCGCCGGGCGTGGGCAAGACCAGCCTCGGCAAGTCGATCGCCAAGGCCACGGGCCGTGAATTCGTGCGCCAGTCGTTGGGCGGGGTGCGAGACGAGGCGGAAATTCGCGGCCACCGGCGCACTTACATCGGCTCGATGCCGGGCAAGATCGTCGCCAATCTCAAGAAGGCAGGCACCAGCAATCCGCTGTTCCTGCTCGATGAAATCGACAAGTTGGGGCAGGATTTCCGCGGCGATCCGGCCTCGGCGCTGCTTGAAGTGCTCGATCCCGAACAGAATGCCAAGTTCCAGGATCACTATCTCGAGCTCGATCTCGACCTCAGCGACATCATGTTCGTGTGCACCGCGAACAGCCTGAACCTGCCGCAGCCGCTGCTCGACCGGATGGAGATCATCCGCCTCGAAGGATATACCGAGGACGAGAAGGTCGAGATTGCCGAGCGCCACCTGATCGCAAAGCAGGTCAAGGCGCATGGGCTCAAGAAGGGCGAGTTCACGCTCACGCAAGAGGGCCTGCGCGATCTGATCCGCTTCTACACGCGCGAGGCCGGGGTGCGGACGCTGGAGCGCGAGATCGCGCGGCTGGCGCGCAAGAGCTTGCGTCAGATTCTCGAAAAGAAGACCGCGAGCGTTACCATCACGCCCGAAAACCTCGGCGACTTTGCCGGAGTGCGCAAGTTCAAGCATGGCGTGTCCGAAGCCGAGCCGCAGGTCGGTGCGGTGACCGGCCTCGCATGGACCTCGGTCGGCGGCGAGCTGCTCACCATCGAAAGCGTCACCACGCCGGGCAAGGGCGAGATCAAGACCACCGGCAAGCTCGGGCAGGTGATGAACGAAAGCGTCGCGGCGGCGTTCAGCTTCGTGAAGGCACGTGCGCCCGCTTACGGTATCAAGCCAAGCCTGTTCCAGCGCAAGAACATCCACATCCACCTGCCCGAAGGCGCGGTGCCCAAGGACGGGCCGAGCGCGGGGATCGGGATGGTCACCTCGATCGTCTCGACCCTCACCGGCATCGCGGTGCGCCCCGATGTGGCAATGACCGGCGAGGTCACGCTGCGCGGCCGGGTGCTGCCGATCGGCGGATTGAAGGAAAAGCTGCTGGCGGCCCTGCGCGGCGGGATCAAGATCGTCCTCATCCCCGAGGACAACGTCAAGGATCTCGCCGAGATACCTGCCAACGCCAAGGAGGGACTGGACATCATTCCGGTCGCCCATGTCGACGAGGTTCTGGCCCGCGCGCTGATCCAGCCGCTGGAGCCGATCGAGTGGACCGAGGCCGATGATCTGGCGAGCCAGCCGGGCGCGGCAGTGTCGGGCGGCAATCCGGCGGCGGGCGAGGCTCCGACCGCTCATTGAGGGCGGCGGCCAATCGGCTCGACCACACGGCGTTCTGCAAAACCGACCAGCTTTGGTGCGGGCGCGCCATTGCGGCTGATTTGCCTTTGACAGCCCTTCGAAAAACGGCTCAATCTGCCGCCTTTCGCAGTCGCGATTCACAGCCAAAAATCGCCATTCTGAAGCGAGGGGGTTCCATTATGAACAAGAACGACCTGATCAGCGCGGTCGCCACCGCCAGCGGTCTTTCCAAGAACGATGCGTCGAGCGCGGTGGAAAGCGTTTTCGATACGATTACCAAGGCCTTGTCGAAGGGGGACGAGGTGCGGCTGGTCGGTTTTGGTACCTTTTCCGTGTCGCGCCGCAAGGCTTCGGTCGGGCGCAACCCGCGCACCAAGGAACCGATGCAGATCAAGGCCTCGACCCAGCCCAAGTTCAAGGCGGGCAAGGGGCTGAAGGACGCGGTCAACTGATCGCGCCGTAAGGCCAGATGAATGGGGCACGAAAAACCCCGCCAGCGGCAGACGCTGGCGGGGTTTTGTGTTGTCGCGCCTTAGCGGGTGGTCACGATCAGCGCAGTGGGGGCCTGCGCGGTGCGTGGGTTGATCGTCCAGCTCAGCACTTCGCCGCCGTCCGTGGCTGCCGAGGGGCCTTCGTCGGTGTTGTTGGCAAGGATGCGCATCCCCGGCGCGGTTCGGATCGTGAAGGTTCCGTCGAGCGTCGGCACCCCCGGGATTTGCGGATTGTCCGCATCGCTCGCGCCCTCGCCGGTATCCACGCCCTGCGAGGCGGCACCGGCGGCGGCCAGTCCGGCCAGCGGGCCCATGCCGCCCATCATCATGGCTAACGGATTGTCGCCGGTCTGGAACACGAAAGCCGGGGCATTGATCCGCGCCTGCCCGCCATCGCGCAGGATCATCTGGACAAAGGGATTGGTGGCAGGAAAGCCTTCGATCGTCGGGAACATGAAATCATGCCCCATGGTGCCGCTGATGGCATAACGCACCGCGAACAGTCCGTCGCCCTTGTGCACCACCTGCTCCCAGCCCTTCTGGCGTTCGAGCAGGCGGATCATCTCTTCGGTCGCCTTGGGGTCGGACGGGTCGATCCCGCCCATGATCGCCTTCATCATCTCGGCGTCTTTCTTGGCCTTGGCCTCCCGCTCGGCCGCGCCGGCATCCCAGTCGGCGCGCTGGGCGGCTTCCTCGTCCGGCGTGCAGTCGCGGGTCTCGAAGGTCTCGTCATTGTAGCAGGTGGCGGTGAAGGTCTCCTCGGTGCCAGCCCCCATCATCGCCAGCTTGGAGAGGCCGAGGAAGAAGATCTCGCCATCATAGCGGAAGGTGAAAGTGTCCGGCCCGGTCAGCGCAAGCTCGGAGGTGAACTTGCCCGGCGACATGAAGCAGCCGGTCAGCGCCAGCGCGAAGCCTGCCAGCAGCGCAGCGCCGCGCAGGCGGATGGTGGTGATCATTGTCATGGTTTTGCCCTCCGTTAACGCGGTTTAGCCGCGCGTTGCCGCCGCATAAAGCGCAATCGCCGCCGCGTTCGAGACGTTGAGGCTCTCGATCGCCGAGGAAATCGGCAGCTTGGCAAGCACGTCGCAGTGGGCTGCAATGTTGTGGCGCATCCCTTCGCCCTCGGCGCCGAGCACGATAACCAACGGACCCGCTGGCAACACGTCGGCGAGCACCGCTTCGGCTTCCCCCGCCAGCCCGATCCGCCAATATCCCGCCTCGGCCAGCTCATCGAGCGCGCGGGCGAGGTTCACCACCCGCACCCACGGCACCGTCTCCAGCGCGCCCGAGGCCGATTTGGCGAGCACGCCGCCTTCGGGCGGAGCGTGGCGATCCTGGGTGACGATCGCGGCGGCACCGAACGCAGCGGCGGAGCGCAGGATCGCGCCGACATTGTGCGGATCGGTGACCTGATCGAGCACCACCACCGGACGGGCGGGTTCGCCCAGCGCGACTTCATCGAGGAACACGTCCTCCAGCGGCGCACATTCGAGCACCAAGCCCTGGTGCGGCGCATCTTTGGCGACAAGCCGGGCGAGGTCAGCCGCGTCGGCATATTCCACGGGAAAATCAGCGGGTAATTCGCCATCGAGGCTGTCGATCCCCTCGCGCGTGGCCCACAATTTGCGGTGCTGGCGTTCCGGGTTCTTAAGCGCCGCCTCGACAGCGTGACGGCCCCACAGGCGCACTTGCCCGGTGCCCGCCCGGCCCGATCCGCGCCCGCCCTGCATGCGTCCTGCACGCCCCCTTAGGGCGCGTTTGCGTTCACCTTTGGCCATTGTCGCTCCTTGGCTTGGCGCTGTGGCGCGTCCCCTGCCAGCAGGGCCATTGACAGGCAAGCAGTGCTTCGCCAAAGGGGCGCCTCTCGGCGGCGGGGCCCTATGGGACTCGCGCTTTTTCGGAGCGGATTGACGCTCAGAACGACCTTGTGTGGACAGGTGGCCGAGTGGTTAAAGGCAGCAGACTGTAAATCTGCCCGTGCAAGCGTACGCTGGTTCGAATCCAGCCCTGTCCACCACTTTCCCCGCAGTGTTTCGCGTGAAACATCGGCCAAGAGGCGTCTAGAACGGGCCAAGACCGGCCTAAACAGCGCCTGGAGAGCGGCAATGCGCGCCCAAAGACAGCCAGCCCACCCCCGCGCCGACGATATATGTCAAAGCCGGACATATCCGCGACACATTCCTTGACGAGTAGAGGCCAGCGCTCACGCCGTCCCCGTAAGTTCGACCGAGCGCTGCGACGATGGCAATGGAAATATCCATTTGCCATCGTCGACCCTTCGGGCGCACCTATCGTCGGCAACCCTGGAGGCGCATCACGTAAACTCTCTCGGCAGCGGCAGTTCGATACGCGCTTCGAGCCCGCCTTCGGCGCGGTTCGCCAGCGTGATGCGACCGCCATGCGCGGCCACGATCGAGCGTGCCACCGCGAGCCCCAGACCGATCCCGCCGGTCTGACGGTTGCGCGACTTCTCGACCCGATAAAATGGCTGGAACACCCGCTGAAGATCGTCTTCGGAAAGCCCCGGCCCGCGATCTCGCACCAGCACGACCACCCGGCCGTCCTCGACATTCAGTGCCACATCGACTTCATGGCCGTAGGCGATCGCGTTGCCGATGACGTTGCGGAACACGCTCTTCATTCCGACTGTGTCGCAGTTGATCCGCACTTCGCCGACGTCCGAGGTCAGAAGCACGCTGGCACCTTCGCGATGGAATTCGGCAACGATGGTTTCCAGCATGTCGAGCAGCTCGACATCATCCCGCCCGTGCCGCGACTGCTCGGCGCGCAGGAAGCGCATGATCGCATCGATCATCGTGCGCATTTCGCGGATCTGCGTGTTGACCGCATTCTGGATAGCGGGCGGTGCCTCCTCAAGCTCGAAGGCGATCCGCATTAACGGGGTGCGCAGATCGTGGGCGACCGCAGCGACCATCGTGGTGCGTTCCTCGACATAGGAGTTGAGACGCTGCTGCATCTTGTTGAACGCCTCGCTCGCCATACGGATTTCCTCCGGGCCACTTTCCTCTACCGGCGGGGCGTGCGGATCGCGCCCGAGTTGATCGGCGGCGCGCGCGAACCGGCTGATCGGACGGGTTGTACGACGGGCGAGAAAGTAGGCCACCGGAAGCACCAGCGCGAGCGTACCGAGCAGCAGGAGCGCGATACGCAAGGCAGCGGCCGCTGCGAGGCTACCGTCGGTTTCCACCAACCGCCACCGCCCGTCGGGCTGTCTTACAGCGACGCTGAATTCGCCCGCTACGATAATCGGTTTTGCCCCGTCGAACACGGCTTCGACTGAGCGGGTGCCGAAGGTCGAAGGCGGACCAATGGCGCTAACGCTGGCGATCACGCTACCGGCCGCCAGCCCCTCATGCCGTTCGATTGCCTGCGAAAGCGCCATCGAGGCCCGGTCATCAGGGCGTTCGGGCGGTGCGGCAAGCGTGCGGATTCGCACCGGCAGATCCTTTTCCGGCACGGCCTTCCCGTTTGCAAAGCCGGTGATCAAATCGAACTCAATAATGGGCGGCACAGGCGGCGCGGTCAGGACGATGGCCGGGAAGATCAGCGCCTCCGCACCCAATACCGTGCCGAGCATCAAGCCATAGGTTCGCCCGAATACGCCCAGCCGGGGCCAGCGCCGCCCGATCATCGCCGCACCACCGGCAAGCAGAACATGTAGCCTTCGTTGCGCACGGTCTTGATGATCCGCGTGCCTTCCCGCCCCAGCTTGCGGCGCACCCGCGAAACCTGCACGTCGATCGCGCGGTCATAGATGTCTGTCCCCGATCCGTGCGCCGCATCGAGCAGCTGATCGCGGGTAAGCACGCGGCGCGGCATGTCGACAAAGCTTCGCAGCAACACGAACTCGGCAGTCGACAGTTCGATGGTCTCGCCGCCGGGTGCGCGCAGATAGCGCCCGATCAGATCGAGCTGCCACTGGCCGAATTCGACCATTCGCCCATTGGCCGGGCCACTCTCCACAGCGGTCCGGGTGCGCCGCAAAAGCGCGCGCACAGTCGCGATCAATTCGCGCGGCTCGCAGGGTTTGGGACAATAGGCATCGGCGCCGATCTCCAGCCCCACGGTGCGATCCCCGCTATCGTCGAGCGCGCTGAGAATGAGGATCAGCGGGGCGGTCTGCCCCGAAATCCGGCGGCAGAAGCTGAGCCCGCTTTCGCCCGGCATCATAATGTCGAGGATGACGACGTCGAACGGCTTTTCGCTCAGCATCAGTTCGGCCTGCGGAACATCGGACGCGACATGGGCCTCGAACCCGTGGCGCTGCAGGCTGGCCGATACCAGCTTACGGATTGCCTCGTCATCGTCGACGACCAGAATGCGCGGCTGCGGCAAGGCGTCAACGGAGGTAAATGTGTCCGAATGTGTCATGCCCGGAAAAACCGCCGCATTGACGGCCGACCATGCTGGGTGGGATGGTCGCATGAAAGGTTCCCCATGAGCAAATTTCTCCCTGCCGTCGCGGTGTTCGCCGCGCTGTTCCTGGTCGCTGCCAAGGACGATCCATTCACCTTCGCCGCGCTCGACAGCGACGCTAGCGGCGAGGTCTCTCGAGCGGAAGTCGAGCGCGTCATCCGCCCGATGTTCGAGGAAATCGACAGCGACCGTTCGGGCCTGGTGACCAAGGGCGAATTCCGCAGCTTTGCCATGAAGAAGATGATGTCGGGCGACCGTCCGGCGATGATGCGCGGCAAGCGACCCAAGATGAATTTCGACCGCAATGGCAACATGGGTTTCCAAGGCTTTGCCGATGGCTTGTGGAACGCCCAGTTCGCGCCGCACGATGCCGATGGCAATGGCCGCCTCGACAGTGCCGAATTCGCCAAGCGCCCGAAATAGCCTGCTTTATTCATGACGCAGCGCCTCGATCGGGTTGAGCGCCGCGGCCCTGCGCGCGGGCACATAGCCGAACAGCACGCCCACCGCCCCGGACATGACGATGGCGATGAGGTTGACGGTGACATCGAAACTGAAGTCCACGCCGATCAGCGGCGCGACCACGGCGGTCGTGATGCTGGCCAGAACGAGTCCGATCAGCCCGCCGAGCGCCGACAGGACCACCGCTTCGATCAGGAACTGGATCAATACATCGCGCGCGATTGCGCCGACGGCAAGGCGAATGCCGATTTCGCGGGTCCGTTCGGTGACCGAGACGAGCATGATGTTCATGATGCCGATCCCGCCCACGATCAGGCTGACTGCGGCCACGGCGGATAGCAATGCGGTCAAGAGAGTGGTTGTGGTCGAAACCGTGTCGGCGATCTGGCGCGCGTCGAAAATGCTGAAGTCATCGTCCATATCCGCGCTGATGAAGCGTCGATCGCGCATCAGCGCGACAAGATCGGATTTGACCTGCTCGGCATCGTAGCGGGGATTGTACGAGACAAGAATGGTGCTGATATCGCGCGATCCGGTCAAGCGTCGTTGCACGACCTTGATCGGCATCAGCACGCTGTCGTCGGGATTGTTGCCGAAGCCTTGACCCCGGGGCTTGAGCGCACCGATCACGGTGCAGCTGACATCGCCGACCCGCAGCACCGCGCCTTCGAACGCGAGGCCGCCGAACAGCCGTTCGCGCACCGTGTCGCCCAGCAGGCACACTGCGGCGCCGCGTTCTTCCTCCTGTGCGGTGAAACTGCGACCGGTCACCACCGGCCATTGCTGCACGGCAAGATAATCCCCCGTCGTCCCCATCACCGAGGTCTTCCAGTCCGAGGCGTTGGCGATCACGGTTTTCTGGGTGGCGACTTGCGGCACAACCCGGTCGACGCCTGCAATCTGAGCGGCGATTGCGGTCACGTCCTCGAACGCAAAGGGACGCACACTGCCGCTGCCGCCGCGATTGCGCTGGCCCTGGTTGAGGGTGAGCGTGTTCGATCCCAGCTCGCTGATCGAGGCGGTCACGGCTTCGGTGGTGGCGTTGCCGAGCGTGACCATCGTCACCACCGACCACACCCCGATCACGATGCCGAGCACGGTAAGAATGCTGCGCAGCTTGTGCCGCCGGATTGCCTGCAAGGCGATGATGATCGAGGTCCAGGTCATGCCGGGACTCCCGCGAGACGATCCTCGATCCGGTCGACCAGGCCATCGGCAAAATGGATCACCAGATCGGCATACTCGGCCATGTCAGGCTCGTGGGTGACCATCACGATGGTAATGCCGCGCTCGCGGTTGAGGCTGGTCAGCAGCTCCATAATCTCTTTTGATCGGACGCTGTCGAGATTGCCGGTCGGCTCGTCCGCCAGTAGCAGGCGCGGCTTGGTGACGAGGGCGCGGGCGATGGCGACGCGCTGCTGCTGGCCGCCGGACAGTTCCGCCGGGGTGTGATCCCACCAGCGCTCGAGCCCGACCAAGGCAAGCGCTGCCATCGCCGCCTCGCGCCGTGCCGCCTTGCCGTCACCGCGATAGAGCAGCGGCAGTTCGACATTCTCGGCGGCATTGGTGCGGGCGAGCAGGTTGAAGCCCTGGAACACAAAGCCGAGCTGATGACGGCGGATCAGCGCGCGCTCGTCATTGCTGAGGTCCTGGATTTCCTCGCCGTTGAACAGGTACGTCCCGCTCGTTGGCCGGTCGAGGCAGCCGATGATGTTCATCGCGGTCGATTTGCCCGATCCCGATGGCCCCATCACCGCGATGAAGCGGCCCTGTTCGATCACCAGGTCTATGCCCTTCAGGGCCTGGAACGCGGTCGGACCGGTGCCGTAGGTCTTGGTCACGCCCACCAGTTCGACCAGCGCGGTCATTGCGCTTCGTCCGTTTTGAGCAGGCCGGTTACGATGCGCATTCCGGGGCGCAGGTCCTTGCCCTCGACGGCCGCCTCGTTGCCCGATATCGCCACGGTGCGTACCCGGATTGCGCGCAAGGTGTTGTCGTTGCCCAGCACGTGCACCGTCTGCTGGCTGCCGGCGCCTATGCGCGATTGTTGTGTTGATGGCCCGCTCTGACTGGGTGGACGGACCGACAGCTTGGTCGCTTCTGCAGCTTTGGGCGGCTGGAAGCGCAGCGCGGGCAGTGGCACGATGAGCGCATTGCGGTATCGCTGAGCGGCGATGGTCGCCACCGCGGTCATCCCCGGACGCAGCTGACCGTCGGGATTGGCGACCGAGAGGCGCGCAACATAGGAGACGACTTCGCCGCTAGTGGCGGTGGCGGTGTCGCTGGCCGTTCCATTGTTGGCCCCGACATCGACCCGCTGTACTTTCGCCGGGAAGGACTTGCCGGGAAAGGCATCGACCGTGAACTGCGCGGTCTGTCCGGTCGTGACCCGACCGATATCGGCTTCGTCGACATCGACGTCGAGCCGCATCTGGGAAAGGTCCTGCGCGATCACGAACAGTTCGGGAGTCTGGAATTGTGCGGCGACGGTCTGGCCCGGATCGACCTTGCGCGACAGCACGATCCCGGTGACCGGCGAATAGATCGTGGCGCGGTCGAGGCTGATCCGCGCGCTCGATACCTGCGCCTCGGCCTGCCGCACCGAAGCGCGTGCAGAGTCCACCTGTGCTACCGCACGGCGGTACTCGGCGCGGCCATTGTCGAGCTCCGCATCGGACGGCACCTGACCGTTCGACAATTGCCGTACCTCCTCGAGCCGCTTGAGCTGCGCGCGCGCGAGCGCGAGACTGGCATCATTGGTTGCGAGCTGTGCCTTGGCGCTGGCGAGCCCCGCCTGCGCCTGCCGCAGTGAATCCACCAGCCGTTCGGTATCGACCCGCGCCAGCACCTGCCCCTTGATGACGCGGTCATTGTTGTCGACATAAACCTCGGTGATGATCCCCGAGGTTTCCGATCCGACGTCGACCTGCACCGTCGGCTGGAGATTGCCGGTGGCGTTGACTGTCACCAGCAGGTCGCGCCGCTCCAGTGCCACCGTCGCATATTCGGCGCGCTCATCGCCGCCGAAGAACAGCGCCCGCACCGTCAAGAGGAGCAGGACGACCCCGACGCCGACGCCCGCCCACATCAGCCAGCGGGGCACTTTGCGGCGCGCCAGTTCGGCGCGCACCTGATCTACCATGCCCCCGTTGTCACTCGTCATCGTTTGGCCCCGTCGTTTGCCCGGCGTCGGGGCCGAACGGATCGTCCCCGCCCAGCGCCTGCATCAGCGTGATCGTCGTCCGCGTCACATCGGCCTCCGCCTGCGCCCGTGCGTCGCTGGCCGAAAGCAGGCTGCGCTCGGCATCGAGCAAGGCCGTGAAGTCGACCAGCCCGCTGCGATATTGCTGGCGCAGGTACAGCGCGGCATTGGCAGTGGCGACCTCGGCTGCGCGGCGCGAGACCAGCCGGCGTTCCGCCGCGGCAACGGCATCATAGGCGTTGTCGACATCCTCCAGCGCCGCGAGCACGGTCGACCGGTAGTCGTACAGGGCGGCGTCGGCGCGCGCCTTCTGCGCCTCGAGATTGGCGCGGTTGCGCCCGCCGTCGAACAGGGTCTGGTTGATGAGCGCGCCGATGCTGCCGGTGACGGCGTCGAGCAGATCGCCCAGGGATGTCGCGCTGCCGCCGACCGATCCGGTGATCGTCAGTTGCGGAAGCAAGGCCGCGCGGGCCACGCCGATCCGCGCCAGCTCGCTGGCCAATCCTTCCTCGGCAGCGCGCACGTCGGGCCGCCGCCGGATAACATCGGCAGGCGTCAGCACGGCCAGCGGGATCGCTTTGGGGATGCCCGCATTTGATGCCAGCAACGCATCGACTTGGCCGGGGCTCTGCCCCACCAGCACGGCAATGCGGTTGGCCGAATTGCGCTGGTTCGATCGTAGCGAGGGCAGCTGCGCCTCGGTCTGGAACACCAGCTGGCGCGCCTGTTCGCGGTCCACGCCGCTCGCAAGCCCCGCCTGCACCCGCCACTCCGCGATCTGGCCGGTCTGGCGCTGCGCTTCGAGCAGACTTTCGGTGATGCTGAGCCGCTCCCGCGCCAGCCGTTCGTCGACATAGCTGCGGGCGAGCGAGCCGGTCAGCGCAATCTGCTGCGCGCGGACGTTGGCGCCCGCGGCGTTCAAATCGGCCTTCGCGGCCCTGTTCGACGACCGGATCCGACCGAACAAGTCCACTTCCCAGCTCGCGTTGAGGCCGTTCTGGAACAGCGTGGTATCGCCGCCCGGTTGGTCGCTGCCGATCGAGCGATCGACCGATCCCGAGCCGGTCAGCTGCGGCCAGAACCCGGCACGCTCGGCCATCAGCCCTTGTTCGGCCTGTCGATAGCGGGCCTGCGCCGAAGCAAGATCGGGGTTGTCCTGCACCAGCAGATCGACGAGTTGATTGAGAGCAGGCTCGTCCAGCTTTTCCCACCAGCGTAGCACCTGCTCCTCGCCGCCGATGCCGGCTGGCTGAGAGGGCAGGCGCTCGGGTGCGGCCATGGCCGAGTAGCGGGCGGCGTCGTCCGACCCTAGCGATGCGCAGCCGCCCAATGCCGCGATGGCAAGGCATAGGGCGGCGGTGTTACGGTTTCTCATCGTGCAGCGACACCGATGCCAAAAAGCACAGGCGCCCACGCGAGTTCGTTGGATGCTGCCTCGCCTCGCGCCGCAATTCTGTTTCGCTTGATCATGCACCGCACCCTGGTGGCGCGAGATGTTCATCCAATTGCAAGCTTGTGTCAGCGTTGAAATATTTCGAGGCCGCAAAAGAAGGTGCACAAGCACCTATTTATATTGGTCTCCTTTTTGGCCAGTGTGCCCCCTCGGCGACACCTAATTCAATCCGCGTCTGTCGGGGTCGGGGGCGCCATTCCCGGCGGGAGTTGCGGCGGCGGGCCGCCCGGTCCCGGCCGGGGAAGCTCCATCATCTCGAGCAGGCCGTCACGATTGGCATCGAGCCGGTCAAACTTGCGGCGCTGGTATTGCTGCAATTCCACCAGATCCACCTGCCCGTCGTAATTGGCGTCGGACTGAACGATGGTGGTAGCCCCGACAGGCTCGACCAGCATTCGCAGCATATCGCCCCGCATGTCTGCGTCCGTTTCGAACGGCAGGGTTTCGGGGATCATGTCGCGGCCGATCGACGCTGCAGCAACGTCGGATAACACCAGCGAACCCATCGCATTCTGCCAAGCGGCAAACTCGTCATATTCGAGCGCGCCGTTGCGGTTGGTGTCGATCGTCTGGAACCGCGACCGGACCGCAGCTTCGGCGGCTGCACCGATCTGGCCTCTGATCTCGATCAGGGTCAAAAATCCGTTGCGGTCGGCATCCGCGCTCCGGTGCTGCTTTGCGACCAGCCGGAGCAGATCTTCGAGTTCGAGCGGTCTGGGCGGTCGCGGCATCCGTGGCGCGCCCGGCGGCATTCCGCCTGGTGGCATTCCCCCAGGCGGCATGCCGCCCGGAGGGCCGCTTTGCGCCTGCGCATCCACTGGCAGCAGCGCAAGGCACGCGGCCCCCATCGTAGTCCAGATGGCCAATGCCGCTCGCGAGCGGCGAAACCGTTGCAGGTTGTCGCTGCGGGGTGTGAAGGCGCAACGGCGAGGGTATGGGCAATGCATGAAGCGCTCCTCCTGATGAGCCGACCCGGTCAGAACTGGGTTCCGACATTGAATGAGAACAGCTGGGTCTCGTCGGCATCCTCGCTAAGCACCGGGATAGCGAGATCGATGCGGAACGGCCCGAAGGGGGAATTCCAGTTGACCCCGAAGCCGACCGTCATGCGCGGTCGCCACGTGTCGCCGACAAAGTCTTCGCGGAAAGGTCCGATCGATGTTCCGAGCGGCGAATTGGGTGTGCCGTCGGGCGCAAACGGGCTGATTGTTGTGGTGGTGTCGCGCGTTCCGTCACCGTTGATGTCATAGTTTTGCGAATAGAGTTCGCGGCCCTCGTCATCGCGGGTCGGAATGAATTCGCCTTCGGGGAAGGGGCTGTCGGACAGCGCGGGATCAGGCAGATTGAAGACCGAACCGATATCGAGAAAGAAGCTCGGTCGCAGCCCCAACTCGCGCGCACCACCCGGAACCGGTAGCTCCAGTTCGAGCCGCCCGAGATAATATGCGTTGCCGCCCAGGCCTTCACGGGTCGAATCCCCGTCTTCCTCTTCGCCATCCTCGTCGGCGACCAGGGATGTCCGCTGGATGGCCGGTCCGACACCACGGATGTCGAAGCCGCGGAATTGCGGGTTGCCGAGGAAGAAGCGGTCGGTAAGGCGCGTTTCGCTTGAATCGAGGCTGTGGATGTATCCGCCCTCTGCGTGCGCGCTGGCAATCAACCCGCCCCCCAGATTCCAGAACCGGGTCGCTTGCCCGCGCAGCCGCAGATAGGACTGCGTGCCCCCCAACCCGGCAAATTCGCCGCTTATCGACATGCGACGTCCGCGGGTCGGGCGGAAATTGTTGTCGATATTGGCGTAATTGTAGCTCAACCCGAGGATCGAGCTGGTCCGATTGCCCACCGCGTCGCACAGATAGCGCCCGGCGAGCAGCGGCTCGCAGGTGTCGATGCCGTCGCCGTCAAGATCGGCAAAGTAGATGTTTTCGTCGAGCGTCACCTCGTCGCGGTTGAGCGTATAGCTGGCGATCAGCGCGGAATACTCGCTGAGGGCGGAGCCGAGCCTGACCGAAAAGCCCGTGGTCGCCTGTCGGTACGAGGATTCGCCGTCGCGATAGAAATCGTCATCGTAGTTGCGGCGATAGATGTCCGCCCCGAAGGAGATGTTCCGGTCCCAAAGATAGGGTTCGGCGAAACTGACCTGCGCCGATTGCGAGACACCGGAGTAATTGAGCGAAAGCCCGATCGTCTGCCCCTTGCCGCGGAAGTTGCGCTGACGGATCGAGGCCGCGAGGATGCCTTGCTCTTGCGTCGAGAACCCGGCCGAGAATTGCAGTTCGCCGGTCGGGCGCTCCTCGACATTGGCGTCAAGGATGATCCGGTCAGGTGCGCTGCCCGGCTTTTGCTCTATCTCGAAGTTCTGCTGAAAATAGCCCAGCGACCTGATGCGGGCGGCGCTGCGCTGCACCGCCAGGCTGTTGAAGGCATCGCCTTCGACAATGCGGAATTCGCGGCGGACGACCTTGTCTTCGGTGATCGTGTTGCCGTTGATGTTGACCTGTTCGACATAGACGCGCGGCGCTTCGCGCAGAACGAAGGTGACGTTCATCTTCAAATCGTCGGGACGGCGGTTGAAGCGTGGTTGCACATCGGCAAAGGCGTAGCCGTATCGCCCCGCCAGCTCGGTCAGCTGCTCGACCGTGTCCTCGACGGTCTTGGCGTTGTAGAAATCGCCTTGCTTCATCGGCAGGCGCACGCTCATGACTTCGCTGTCGAAGTCCCTGAGCTGGCTCTCGACCTTGACCTCGCCGAAGCTGTAGCGCTGTCCTTCCTCGACCACGTAGGTGATGATGAAATCGCGCTGGTCCGGGGTGAGTTCGGCGACTGCGGAAATCACCCGGAAATCGGCATAGCCCTGCGTGAGATAAAACTGTCGGAGCTTCTGCTGGTCGAACGCGAGGCGATCGGGATCGTAGCTGGTGTTCGAGCTGAGGAAATTCTTCGCCCTGCTTTCGCGCGTGACCATTTCCTTCATCAGGATATCGTCGGCGAAAATGGTGTTGCCGAGGATGTTGATCTTGCGGACCTTCGACTTCGGGCCTTCGTTGATTTCGAACACGATATCGACGCGGTTCTGCGGCAGCTGGACCAACTTGGGCTCGACCACCGCCCCGAACCGGCCTTGCCGCTTGTAGAGCTCGATGATGCGGGCAACGTCCGCGCGGACTTTGGAGCGGGTGAAGATCTGGCGCGGGGACAGCTTGATCTCGGGCAGGATCTTGTCGGGCTTCAGTCGCTCGTTGCCCTCCAGCAGAATGCGGTTGATGACCGGGTTTTCCTCCAGCCGGATCGTCACCGCGCCGTTGCTGAAGCTGATCGAATAGTCGGAGAACAGCTCGGTATTGGCGAGATCTTTGAGTGCCTGGTCTGCGTCAACCGCGCGATAGGTCTCGCCGACCCGCAACCGGATGTAGCTGCGGATCGTATCGCTTTCGAGCCGTTCGTTGCCCGTCACCACAATCGATCGGATGATGCGGGTATCCTCGGCCTCGGCATTGACGGGTGGCGGTGTCGGCACTTCCTGCGCGATGGCGGCTGCGGGAAGGCAGCCGATCAGGCAGCCAGCCGCCATTACGGGGAGCCTCGACGAAGCGGGCGAGGGCAGGGGGCGAGGTCCGGATCGGTGCTTGCGCGATCCGGGCGATACGGGGCGAAGGTCTGGCGTCATCACAGGCGGGGCGTCAGAACGCCACCTCCAGCCCGGCCTGCACGGCATAGGTGGTCTGGTCGGTCTCGATCTCGCCGGTACCGGTCACGAACCATTTGAAGTCGTAGCCGCCGCCGCTGATGCCGAGACGACCAATCCACGCGTCGTCGATACTGCGGCCCGCGAGCGTGAAGGTATCGCCATCATCGAAATTGGCGACCGTATCGCCGAAGGATCCGCTCAAATTGGTGCGTCGTCCCGCCGCCGCCGAGACAGCGAAGGGCACGCTGTCGTCACGCGGGCTGCTGAGGCTGTAGTTGACCGACACGACCGAATTGAGGTTGATTGCCTCGCTCACCCGGTCCTGAAGGACCAAGTTCATCGCGTCGCCGGCGCCTTCCTCCTCGTACCCGTCTTCCTTCAGCCGGAAATACTCGCCCGAGATTTCCGGCGTGATCGACAGGCGCGAGCCGAGCCGGGCGCGGTAGAACAGCCCGAATTGGCCCGAATAGAGCAGGCCGTCGAAATCGCCGGACGCGGTGCGAACGACATCGGGATCGTCGATCTCACCGTCGTCGTCGGAATCTTCCTCGCCGTCGAGGTAACCTTCGAAAGTTCGAGAAGAGGAGAACGACGCCAAGGCTGCCGAACCGCGCGCGAACACCAGCAGATCGCCGAATTTCTGCCGCCAATGCAGCGCCAGCTCGTATTGCGAGGCGTCGACCGTGCCCTCGGCGTCCTCGTTCTCGTTCGAACCCCAGAAGGCGTTCAAGGAAAGACCGATCCGCGTCGCGCCGAGGCCGAATTCATAGCCGCCGGTAACGCCGGTGCCGCCGATCGAATACGAACCGGTGGTTGCGACGTCGCGCTCACCCGAAATGTTGTAAGCCTCGATCCAGGCCCGCGTGCTGCTGACTTCGAACATCGTTTCGTGATCGGACAGATTATAAGAAGCGATGCGCGAGGCGCGGGTTAGCAGATCGAAATTGCCCCCCGAATACTCGGGCGTGAGGCCAATCAACTGGCTCTGGAGCAGCGGTTGTGCCTCCGCCGCGAGCAGGCTGGCCTCGATCGAGGCATCGCTGGCCGCAGCGTCGAGGATTTCGGTCAGCACCGTGTCCAGCACCGGATCGAGGCCCAGTTCCGCCGAGGTCTTGCGGCGGATGTCGAGCGAGATCGCGCCGGCTGCCTGATCGACATTGACCGTGCCGGTATAGAGGAAGGGAAGCTCGGTTCCCTCGCCGCCATATTCCGGCGTTCCGGTCAGCGTGTCGGCGGTCAGAACCGTGTAGGTGCCGTCGACAAAATCGAGCGAGGAGATATTCGCGCCGATCGTCGATCCGTTTTCGAAAGTCGCGTTGTTTACCGTGATCAGCGAATTCTCGCCGGACTCGGTGTCGATATAGACGACCAGCGTCCCCTCGCTGCCGACCGTCAGGTTGTTGAAGGCAAGGGCGTCGGTGTCGGACGCACCGAACGATCCGGACTGGACAGAGACCGACAGCTGATCTCCGCCGCTTATCTCTCCACGGAAACTGCCCGATCCGGTGATCGCAAAAGTGCCCGGCTGCCCGGCGAAGTCAAGTTCGCCGCGGAAAATGGAATCGTCGGCCATCGTGATCGTGCCGGTTCCGCCGCCGAAGTCGATATCGCCGCTGTAGATCGCGTCACCCGTCAGGCGGAAGGTATCGTCACCCTCTCCGAAAAAGGTGTCGCCGCGGATCTGCCCGTCGCTGACGTCGAGCAGGTCGTTGCCCGATCCGGTCACAATGTCGCCGGTGATCGATGTGGTGACGAGCTCCTCTTCGTCCTCGTCTTCATCTTCGGGGGAGAACTGGAAGATCGAAACGCCGGTGGTGTTGGCCGACAGGTCGATGGCCACCACGGTGTCCTCGAACGACCCGTTTGACGTGATGAAGCCGTTCGAGCGGATGGTCGTCAGCCGACCCGAGAGATCGCGCACGCCATAGGACGCGCCATCCCCGGTCGATGTGATGCCCGAGGCGATGGTGCCGCCTTCCTGAATCGTCAGCGAGGGCACAAAGGCGTTCTGGCCGATCAACAGTCCGGTTGCAGTCGAATCGACGGTTGTCGCGGAGATACGGCCCGACACTGCGATCCCGCCTTCCAGTGTCACGGTTTCGCCCGATCCCCCGATCGACACTCCGGTCGCATCGATTGTCCGGCTCGCGCCATTGCCGGTCACGCTGCCGTCGACCTGCAAGGCAAAGCCGTCTTCGCCTGCCCCGATCACGATCGGATCGGTATCGCCAATCAACAGCGCGGGCGACGCGCCATAGCCGATGATGTTGCCGGTGCCTTCTTCATCGTCCTCGAACCCGTCATCGTCTTCGTCGTCGTCGCTCGAGCTATCGTCGTCGGGCGCCGTGGCGACAACAATGCCCTGCGTCACATCATCGCGCACCCAGACGGCAGGTGCAGCGGCCCGCAGATCATTGCGTGACAGCGAGATGGCCCGGCCGTCATCATTGGTGTAGCTGGTGCGCTGCGAAATCGTCCCCTGAAGGACCAGCGCTCCATTGATCGGGCCTTCGGCAACATAGGCGCTGGCACCGCGACCGAGCACGGTAATGCCGCCGCGAAGTTCGACATTGCCGGTGACCTCGCCGGTCGAAATGCCGACGCTGTTGTCGCCAAGCACGCTGATTGTGCCGGTGTGAACCAGGTCGCCGACCAGATCGGATCGCACGACAATTCCGCCGGACGACAGCCCTTCGACCACGATGTCGCCATCGTTGTCGATGGTGCCGGTGAAGGTTCCGCCGCCTTCGACGAGGATGCCGTAGCGATTGCTGGCGCGGGCAACGGGGCCGTCGGCTACACCATCTTCATTGTCATCTTCGCCCGAGAAATCCTCGAGCACGAAAATGTCGCCTTCGTTGGTGATCGTCGCGGATACGCCGGGGCGGATGGTGATGCCGGCGGCACCGTCATCCTCGCCCGCTTCTAATTCGCCCTCGCTGGAGACATCGTCGTTGCTGTCGACAATGATCGCGGGGCCGGTCGTCACTTCGACAACGCCGTCCTCGCCAATCGTGATGTCGCCCGATTGCGAGGTGCGGAATGGCCCGGCCCGCTCGTCATTGATCTGCGTCTGCGCGGCGAGCGGGGCCGCAAAAAGCGTCGGCATAACCGCCGACATAAGCAAAACCGATTTGCTGGATCGCATTCCTGGAGACCTCACGAAACTGGAGCGAGGGCGATCGCCTTGCCCCAAGGGCGACGCCGACGGGTCAGTCAGTGAGGATCAAATATGTCCGGTGCTTCTGCAGATTTTTGCGAAGCCGACACAATCGGTTTAGCGGCAACGCGCACCCCACGTACCGCATTCGTGTGGGTGCGGGGGCGCTTCTCACGCCCTCGAATGTGGTCGTGAGATCAGGCCGCGAGTTTGCGAGCGGGCGCCTGCTCAGCCCAAGCGAGGCCCGGTAGATATCGCGCGTCGACCTTGCCGTCCTTCAGCGAGAACAGGTGCAGCCAGCCATTGTCGAACAGCGCCCGGACGCCTTCGTGCTTTTCGAGCACCTTGAGGATCTCCTCGCGCGGGGCCTCGATCATTACCGACAGGCGCAGCGGCTCGTGGGCGAGGTTGTCGCCATCGTGCACCGCCTGCCAGGGGAGGCCGGGGCGCAGGCGGCCGCCATTGCCTTCGATCACGCCGATCCCGCCGACGACGTTGTGGATCAGCTTGTTGCCGCCGCCGAATATTTCCGGTGCGACGGAGGAGCCGTAGTACTGGAGCGAAATCCAGCTCGCCACCACCACTGGCGCGGTGATGATGAGCTCGAGCGTCCCGAACCCGGCATCGGTCTGCCAGTCATAGGAGTGGAGGAAGGCGCGCCCGCCCAGATCGCGGCCCGCGGTCGCCTCGCGCGGGGCGGCGATGAAGGCCGCGCAGCCTGCCAGACCCCATTCGGGGCGGATTTCGGCCCAGTTCTGCGCGCGTGCAGGGATGCTCTCACCGCTGGCGCCCGGCATCCGCAGAGCGCGTTCGGCCCGGGCGGTCTTGGCCGCCTGATCGAGCCAGCGCTTCACCGTCACCAGATCGGCATTGCGATCGACGGGCAGGTCATCCTCGTAGATGGTGATCGCGTCGGTGGTGGTGTCGTGCAGTCCGGCGACGAACAGTGTGTCGGCAGGCACGTCCACCCCGCGCGCAGTGAGGCCGGCGCGGGTTTCGGGGTCGTTGAGCAGGATCGCCAGCAGGCGCGCGGAAACCTCGCCCGTGTACCCGCCGCAAGCCCCGCAGTGGTACGCGCTTTCATGCGGGTTGTTGGTGACGTTGCCGCCGTGGCCGAGCAGCAGCACGATCTCGCCGTGGCCGCTGGCGAGGCTCATCGCCTTCAGCACCGCCGCGCCGGTATCGGCCTTGGCTTCGGCGCTCATCCCGCCGACCACTTCGGGCGCAGGTTCGGGCTTGGCGGCGGCGACCTTACCGAGTGCCGACTTGACCAGCTTGACCGCATAGACCGGCCCCATGGCTTCGACGAAGGCGAAGGAGGAAACCGCCGCCTGCCGGAACCGGCCCCAGGCGCGGCGCCCGCGCGCGGCGATGCGGTCGGCCTGATCCTTGGCCGGATCGCCCGCGCTGGTGGTGGTCATCCCGGCATTGAGCAGCACCGGCAGGCGCGCTTCGAGAATGTCCGATCCATGCGCGTGGTGCGCCAGCGGCAGGCCGAAGAACCCTGCAAAGCCGATTGTGGCAATCGATGGATCGACGCTTTCGAGCGCGCGGCGGAACACTTCGGAGCGCACGTCGATGCAGAACGCGGCTTGCAGGTACGGGCGCTCCGGGGTGGCGGTCGCGCCGTCAAGCGCGGCGGTGAGGCGGCGCTGGTGACCACGATCCGCCGCGTCCTGCAGGATCGCGAGCGCGACGTCGTCGGCAGAAGGCGTGACCGGCGCGGCGTGGGCGGCGACGGTTGCGGCCCAGCGCTCGGCAATCTGCGGGTGGCGCACCAGCAGCGCCTCGTCCCAGATCATGCGGATCGCGAGCAGGTCGATGAGCGTGGGGTCGGTATCGCCGACCAGCTCGGCCTGCCACAGCATCCAGCGCGCGTGCTGCGCCCAGCCGCCAAGGCTCATGTAGAGGCGGTGGAACGCGGTTTCGGCGGCGGCATCGGCGATGCCGAGCGTTTCGGCGGCTGACAGGATCGCCCGCTCGGTGGTGTCCGGCGCGCAGGCGACGTGGGCGCAAAAGCCCTCGAGCCCGGCGATTTCAGGGGTGAGATCATGCATGGCCCAGGCGCGCCACGCGGCCAGCGCCTCGCTGCCAGGGGCGGGCGACCACAGGGCTTGCCCACGGTCGAACTGCCCGGCGGCCCACAGGCCGAAGCACTTGTCGATCAGCGCGGGCCAGTCGATCCCGGTTGCCTCGGCGGCGAGATCGGCGACGGTCGGCAGCGCGCGCGGGGCGGGGCCTTCGCCCATCCGCTCGGCGGCGGCGCGCAGCGAGGCGACATCGGCAGGCTTCAATGGCGAGGGCGAGGCGGCGAGCGCATCTGCGAGGTCATCATCGCTGATCCGGCCATCGGCGATGGCGGCGGCGTATTCGGCCCCGGTGCGGGTCACGCGGATCCCGGCGACCCGCGCCAGCCGCGCGGCAGTGGTGGCCAAGTCCTCGCCGGTCTGCCCGAGGAAAGGGTTGACCGCGACCGTCGCGTCAAGCGGGAAGGCAGGCGGAATGGCGCGCGCGGCCGCTTCGGCGGCATCGAGCACCGCCGAGAAGCGGGCCGGGGCGATCTGCGCGTGGTTCATCAGCATGGCAGTTCTCCGTCGCAAAGGGGTGGGATCAGCGGGTGCGCGCGGTGCGGAAACCACCGATCGCGCGGTCGAGCAGGGCGTTCAGATAGAGGCCGTTGGCGAGGTGGACGCGCAGGCCTGCGGTGGCGGGATGGTGCGCCCACAGCGGGAACAGGGCCTGTGCGAAAGCGACGAGACCGAAGCTCGCGACCGCGATCACGATCATCGCCCATTCGAGCTCGCCCACCACCGGGGCGACCGGAAGGATCGGGCCCCAGATCGCCTCGGCGATGGCTTGGAAGCTGAAGTAGCCGATGGCTGCGGCGAGCGCGGCGCCGACGGTGCGCTTGGTCAGTTGGGCTGGAGCGCGGTCAGCCAGACCCTGCGCGACGAGGTAGGCCACCCCGAAGATCAGGATCGCACCGAGCGCGAACGCCTGCGGCGACTTCGGCCCGATCAGCGCGGCAAACCCTGTGGCGATGGCCGCGAAGATCGCAATCGCAAGGCCGAAGCTCTTGATGACCGCAGCGACGCTGGGCGCAGCGACCGGCCCGGGGCGGCGGATATTCGACACTTCGGCCACCGCCCCGCCCGAGGACAGGAAGGCGTGCGCCTTGTAGAGCGAGTGGGCGATGATGTGCAGCAGCGCGAGCGTCCACAGCCCGAGGCCGCATTGCAGCAGCATGAAGCCCATCTGCGAAATGGTCGACCAGGCGAGCGCGGTCTTGATCGCGCTCTGGGTGAGCATGACGGCAGCACCGAACAGCGCGGTGAGGCCGCCGAGCGCTACCAGCGCGGCCATCGCCCCGGTCGAGGTCTGCACCAGCGAAGCGGCGGTGATGAGCAGCACCCCGCCCGAGTTGATAATCCCGGCGTGGAGCAGCGCGGAGACGGGGGTGGGGGCCTCCATCACTTCGGTCAGCCAGCCGTGGAGCGGGAAGGCGGCGGTCTTCAATGCGGCAGCGGCGACTAGCGCGGCAACTCCGAGGATGCCGATGAGGCCGAGGCCGGTCGCAGAGGCGGCTTGGTCGAGCGCGGCGAATTCGAGCGTGCCGAAGCGGGCGAACAGCAGCCCGGCAGCGATCAGCAGCATCGCGTCGCCCCCATGCCAGACCAGCGCGAACTTGGTCGCGGCGCGCTGGGCTTCGGGACGGTCTGGGTAGAACAGCAAGAGCTGCTTCAGGGCGAGGCCGACGATGATCGCGGCGATGATGGTGGTCGGAAGCGTGGCGGCCTGGACGAACACCAGCACCGCGGCGAGCGCGGTCAGCATCAGACCGTGGAACGCGCCCTCGCGGGCCTCGCCATCAAGGTAGGTGCGGCTGTAGCGCATCACGATCAAGCCGATGAAGCCAACCAGCGTCGCCATGCTGGCGCTGACAAGGTCACTGCGCAGCCCGGTCGCGAGCGCGCCTTCGGTCAGGGAGAAGCCGGTGGTGATGGTCAGCGCGGTCTGGGCTAGGCCAGCAGCGGCCACAAGGAAGGCGATCAGCGCCGCGCCTTCGGACAGGCGGGGCAGGGTGCCGGGCCGCTTGCCCGGGGTGGCGAGCGCAAGCAGGATGACAGGAACAAGCGCGAGAGGGGCAAGGATGGTCAGGGGTATCGACATGGCGCGGCTCCGGTGACGAACGGGAAATCGGACGACGTGCGGATAGGGGCTGGACGATGCTAAAAAAAATACATATTTTGGCGGCAATCATTCGGAATATTGGAATGATTATCGGGAGCAGCGATGGCCACCCTCAATCTCCACCACCTTCGCCTGTTCCGGGCCACGGCGCGTGAAGGCACGCTGACGGCGGCGGCGCGCGCGCTCAATATCTCGCAAAGCGCGGTATCGACCCAGATCAAGGCGCTGGAGCTGGACCTGGACCACGATCTGTTCGAGCGGCGCGGGCGCAATCTGGTGCTGACCGAAGCCGGGCGGATCGCGCTCGATTATGCCGAGCAGATCTTCCGTGCCTCCGAACAGCTCTCCGCGACCTTCCGCGCGGTCGGCGAACAGCGCAAGGTGCTGCGGATCGGCGCCTTGGCGACGCTGTCGCGTAACTTCCAGATGAAGTTTTTGGAGCCGCTGATCGGGCGCGACGATGTCGAGGTGGTGCTGCGTTCGGGCACGCAAGGCTCGCTGCTGCGCGCGCTGGATGCGCTGTCTATCGACGTGTTGCTGACCAATCTGATCCCCGCGCGCGATGCGGCGAGCCCCTATCTGGTGCGGCGCATATCCGAACAGAGCGTCAGTCTGGTCGGCACCCGCGCGCGGCTGGCCTTGGCGGCGCAGGGCCTGCCGACGCTTCTGGCGAATGCGCCGCTGATCCTGCCCACGCCCGAGACCGCGCTGCGCGCCGGGTTCGACGCGATGATCGAGCGCATGGGCATCGTCCCGCGCATCGCCGCCGAGGCCGATGACATGGCGATGCTGCGCCTGCTCGCGCGCTCGGACGCTGGTGTGGCGGTGATCCCGCCGATCGTGGTGCAGGACGAGCTTGCCTCAGGCCTGCTCTACGAGCTGTTTCAGCTACCCGAGATTACCGAGCAGTTCTGCGCTGTTACCATCGCGCGCACTTTCCCCAATCCGCTGCTTCGCGAGGTTCTGGACGCTGAGCCTGCGGCGGCGGGGCTTGCAGGGGGCGAGGGCGGGCAGTAAGGCCCGCGCGCTCCATTCAAGAGAGAACCATGTCGCAAACGCACCCCCGCCCCGTGATTTCCGCGACCGGGCTGTTTACCCCGGCGGAATCGATCACCAACGAAGAACTGGTGGCGAGCTTCAATGCCTATGTCGATGCGCACAACGCCGCGCATCCCGAGGCCGAGCCGCTGGCCCATTCCTCGGTCGAGTTCATCGAGAAAGCGAGCGGGATCAAGGCGCGCCACGTGATGAGCAAGGCGCCGATCCTTGATCCCGCGATCATGGCTCCGCGCTGGGCCGAGCGTAGCAATGACGAGCTGGCGATCATGGCCGAGATCGGTGTGGCGGCGGCCAAGCAGGCGCTCGAGCGGGCTGGGCGGGCTCCTCAAGATGTCGACGCGGTGCTGTGCGCGGCCTCGAACATGCAGCGCGCATATCCGGCGATGGCGATCGAGATTCAGGAGGCGCTGGGGATCGAAGGCTTTGGCTTCGATATCAATGTCGCCTGCTCCTCGGCGACGTTCGGCATCCAGACCGCCGCCGATTTCATCCGCGCAGGGAACGCCAAGAGCGTGCTGGTCGTCAGCCCCGAGATCACCTCGGGCCACCTCAACTGGCGCGACCGTGACAGCCATTTCATCTTCGGCGACGTCGCGACCGCCGTGCTGGTCGAGGACGCTGCCATCGCTCCGGCGCAGCACTGGGACATTCTCGGCACCAAGCTAAAGACGGTGTTCTCGAACAACATCCGCAACAATTTCGGCTTTTTGAACCGCGCCACCCCCGAGACCGCAGGCACGGCGGACAAGCTGTTCGTCCAGGAAGGGCGCAAGGTGTTCAAGGAAGTGGTGCCGATGGTCGCACAGATGATCATCGACGAGGCGGCGCGGCTGGGGATCGACCCGGCAACCCTGCGCCGCCTGTGGCTGCATCAGGCCAATGCCGGGATGAACCGCTTGATCGCGCACAAGGTGCTGGGTCACGAGGCGAGCGAGGACGAAAGCCCGACCGTGCTCGACACCTATGGCAATACCTCGAGCGCGGGCTCGATCATCGCCTTTCACAAGCATGAGGCTGATCTGGCGGCGGGCGACACCGGGCTGATCTGCAGCTTCGGCGCAGGCTATTCGGCCGGCACGGTGTTCGTGCGGAAGGTCGGCTGAGCGGCCACGCGTCCTTGCGGGAACGCAAACCGCTGCCTAGAAGCTGAACGATGCCAGGCGAAATCGTCGATAACAAGGGCCGGGGTGAGGCGGGTTGGCAATGGCCCGCGATCCACCCCGAGGGCCGCAAGTGGGGGCTCGCGGCGTCCGCGATCAGCCTGTTCCTGCTGCTGGTGCTCGACTGGGAACTGCTCGGCTGGTCGAGCCTCGTGCTGTCTGCCGGGATCTTTGCTTTCTTCCGCGATCCCGAGCGCGTTGTGCCGCAAGGCGAGAGCACGATCGTGTCCCCCGCCGACGGCACCGTGACCCAGATCCAAGAGGTCGAGCCGCCGTTCGAACTGAAGATCGACGATGGCTCGGGCATCGCCGGGCTGCCATCTGGGCCGGTCACGCGGGTATCGATCTTCATGAGCGTGTTCGATGTCCACATCAACCGCACCCCGGTGGGCGGGACGGTGCGCCGCGTGGTCTATATCCCCGGCAAGAACATGAACGCCGGTCTCGACAAGGCGAGCGACGAGAATGAGCGCCAGCATATCCTGATCGAACGCGGCGACGGGCTCAAGATCGGCTTCACCCAGATCGCCGGACTGATTGTGCAGCGCATCGTGCCCTTCGTCAAACCGGGCGATATGCTCGCCAAGGGTCAACGGGTCGGGTTGATCCGTTTCGGCAGCCGGGTCGACATCTATTTGCCCGTCGGTACCGATGCCAAAGTGATGATCGGCCAGACCACCATTGCGGGCGAGACGGTGATTGCCGAAATCGGCCAGCGCGGGTTGATCGAGGGCATCGCCCAGTGAGCCGTCCGCCGCGCCGCTTGCCGCGCGTTCCCTTCCTTCCAGCCCGGGTCGGACCAAAGGCGGCCGAGGACAAGGATGGCCGCACCAGCGGCGATGGCAGCGGGCTGACTTTGCGGGCGATGCTGCCCAATGCGATTACCGCCGCTGCGCTGTGTGCCGGGTTGACCGGCATTCGTTTCGCTATCGACAGTCAGTGGGCGCTGGCGATCGGGCTGGTGGTGCTGGCGGGCGTGCTCGACGGGATCGACGGGCGCATCGCGCGGCTATTGAACGCGCAGTCGCGGTTCGGCGCGGAGCTCGATAGCCTGGCGGATTCGCTGTCCTTCGGGGTCGCCCCGTCGCTGATCCTGTTCCTGTGGTCGCTGGAAGGCTGGCCGCGCTTCGGCTGGTTCGCCGCGCTGGCGTTTGCGATCTGCTGCGCCCTGCGTCTCGCGCGGTTCAACGCGCGGATCGATACCGATGATCAGCCGCACAAGTCTGCCGGGTTCCTCACCGGCGTGCCCGCGCCGGTCGGGGCAGGGCTGGCCTTCACGCCGTTCTACCTGTGGACCGAGACCGGCATCGCCCTGTTCCGCGATCCGGTGGTGATGACCGCCTGGCTAACCGTGATCGCGGTGCTGATGATTTCCAATATGGCGACCTTGAGCTGGGCCTCGCTCCGTCCACGCCGCTCGATCCGCCTGCCGCTGATTGCCTTCGTCGGCCTCGCCTTTGCCGCGCTGCTGGTCGAGCCGTGGTGGACGCTCGCGGCGATCAGCATCGTCTATCTCGCGCTGATGCCTTATGGCCTCGTCAAATACGGACGGATCAAGCGGCGGCGCAGAGCGGCGCAGGCTGCGAGCGCAGCAGCGCCGGGCGGCGATCCGGCATAGCCCGCCGCGTGGCGGGCCGCATCCGCAGCTGCCGAGCGTCGACCTGCAGCGCATAGCCCGCGCGCATCAGCGCTGCTTCGCGTGCCAGCCGCGCCCAGGCGGTGCGCCCCTTCATCACGCTGTCGAGGATCACAAGCACGGCGGCAAAGCCGGTGGCAGTGAACAGCAGGGCAAGAGCAAGTGCGAGCATGGCGGCTTTCCTTTGTTCGTTCTTTGTTCTTAGACGTTGTTCCCTACATGTTCCGGCGTGTCAAGCGACTTTCGCATGCCGGCATCAGGGAAAATTCGCAGCGCCAAGCGATCAGGGCTGGATTTCGCTCCGTGACGCAGCTAAGGGGCCGCTCGCATCGCAAAGGGCAATCGGCCCGGCGCGGCGCAAATTCACATGGAAAGCACTCATACCGGTGCCGCCCGCGGGGTCTCCGCCAGGCGGTTCCAGCTTTCCAGAGGAACAACCGGAAAGGAAATACCTATGGCGGCACCTGTCGTCACGATGCAGCAATTGATCGAGGCCGGCGCTCACTTCGGCCACCAGACCCACCGCTGGAACCCGCGCATGAAGCCGTACATTTTCGGCGCGCGCAACGGTGTCCACATCATCGACCTGTCGCAGACCGTGCCGCTGTTCGCGCGCGCGCTCGATTTCGTCGAAGCGACCGTGCGTTCGGGCGGCAAGGTGCTGTTCGTCGGCACCAAGCGTCAGGCGCAGGAGCCGATTGCCGAGGCCGCGCGCATGTCGGGCCAGCACTTCGTCAACCACCGCTGGCTGGGCGGTATGCTCACCAACTGGAAGACCATTTCGGGTTCGATCCGTCGCTTGAAGAGCCTCGAGGAAATGCTTTCGGGCGACACCTCGGGCCTCACCAAGAAGGAAGTCCTCAACCTCACCCGCGAGCGTGAGAAGCTGGAACTGTCGCTGGGCGGCATCCGCGACATGGGCGGCATTCCCGACGTGATGTTCGTAATCGACGCGAACAAGGAAGACCTCGCCATCAAGGAAGCGGCCGTGCTCGGCATTCCGGTGATCGCGATCCTCGATTCGAACGTCGATCCGTCGAACATCGCCTTCCCGGTTCCGGGCAACGACGATGCGAGCCGCGCGGTGCGTCTGTACTGCCAGGCGATCGGTGAAGCGGCGCTGGCCGGCAAGGGCAAGTTCCAGGCCGACGTGTCGAGCGATTTCGGTGCGATGGCCGAACCCCCGGCGGAAACCGTGGTTGCGGAAGAAGCGGTTGCCGTCGAACCGGCTGCTGAAGACGCCGAAGCCTGATCACTTGCGCGGCTGATCGGCGCGCGTTTTTGAGAGCGCGCGTCAATCGCCCGTCACAATCCCCCTATAGCGCGCCGGTCACTCACTGCGGGTGCCCGGCGCCCCCGAACACATGAAAAGGATTTTCCCATGGCCGATATTTCTGTCGCCGATGTGAAGAAGCTGCGCGAGCGCACCGGCGCTGGCATGATGGACGCCAAGAAGGCGCTGACCGAAGCGGGCGGCGACATCGAGGCTGCGGTTGACGCACTGCGCGCCAAGGGCCTCGCCACCGCCCAGAAGAAGTCGAGCCGCACCGCGGCGGAAGGCCTCGTCGGCGTGCAGGTCGCGGGCACTCGCGGCGTTGCGGTCGAGATCAACTCGGAAACCGATTTCGTCGCCAAGAACGACAAGTTCCAAGACTTCGTGCGCAAGGCGACCAATGTCGCGCTCTCGCTCGGCTCGAACGATGTCGAGGCGCTGAAGGCGGCTGCCTACCCCGATGGCGGCACTGTCGCTGAGAAGCTGACCGACAACGTTGCCACCATCGGCGAAAACCAGCAGATCCGCCGGATCAAGTCGGTTGCCGTGACTCAGGGCGCGGTCGTGCCTTACATCCACAACGCGGCGGCCGACGGCCTCGGCAAGATCGGCGTGCTCGTCGCGCTGGAATCGGATGCCGATGCTGACACGCTCAACGCGCTGGGCAAGGACATTGCGCAGCACGCAGCGGCGATGTTCCCGCAGGCGCTTGACGCTGACGGCCTCGACGCCGATGTGATCGAGCGCGAGCGCAAGATCGCTGCCGAAAAGGCTGCCGAAAGCGGCAAGCCCGCCGACGTGCAGGCCAAGATGGTCGACGGCGCGGTGAAGAAGTTCGCCAAGGAAAACGCGCTGCTCAGCCAGATCTTCGTCAAGGACGGCAAGGCGACGGTGGAAGAATACATCGCCAAGACCGCCAAGGACGCGGGCAAGTCGATCAAGCTCGTGGATTACGTGCGCTTCCAGCTCGGTGAAGGCATCGAGAAGGAAGAAGTCGACTTCGCTGCCGAAGTGGCCGCCGCGATCGCGGGCTGATTTCTCGTCACAAGCAACACAGAACGGCCGCCGCAGCTCAGCGCTGCGGCGGTCGTATCTCTATCAGCCAGATTTCGGGCTGGGTGAACAGTCTCACCGGCAGCAGGCTGGTGCCGAGCCCGGCGCTGGTCACGAGTGTCTTGCCGTGCTGTCGGGTTACGCCGCAGGCATAGAGGTTGCCGTATTCCGACATGGTGGCAGGTGCGCCGCCCCACGGCCAGGCGATCTGGCCGCAATGGGTGTGGCCGGCCAGCACGACGTCCACATCGACCGGCACTTGCGGGAAGATGTCGGGGCTGTGGGTCAGGATGATCCGTGGTCCCGTGCCCGCCTCCATCGCAGCAATGGTCGCGGGCAGATCGGCGCGGTCGGTGAAATCATCGTCGACCCCGCCGATTACCAGCGGCCCGCGCGTGACTGCCGCGTTGCGCAGCACGGTGATCTGTTTATGCCGCGCAAGCTCTGCGGCAAGGCCGGGCCAGTCGAACCAGTGATCGTGATTGCCCGGCACCACGACAACGCCCAGCGGTGCCGATAAGCGGCCAAGCGGGGCGATGATTTCGGCGGGACGGTAGATGCGTGTCGCGGTGCGCTTGTCGCTGACCAGGTCGCCGGCGATAGCGACCAGATCGGGCCGCAAGGCGTTGACCTGCGCCACGATCTCCTCAAGCCGTTCGGGCGGCATGTCCGGTCCGGCCACGTGAATGTCGGACAGCAACGCGATGGAGACCGGCGGCGCCCCAGCGGGCATGGCCTCGCTTTCGACCGTCACCCGTTCCACGACCGGCGCTCGCATCGTGTCGTGCCACACTTTGATCGCCATGGCGACCATCAGGACAATGGCAAGCAGCGCCAGCCTTCGGAACATTGTCTTCCCCATTCTCTCCGCTATCCTCTTGGCAGCACGGTGACACCCCGATAAAGGCCCGCGCTAGCCGTTTCCCGCCAGAAAGCCAGTCGCCCCATGCCCCATGCCACAATGAAGCGCGTCCTCCTGAAACTCTCGGGTGAAGTGCTGATGGGGAACCAGCAGTTCGGGATCGATCCGGAATTCGTCGCCGAGCTCGCCGCAGAGGTGAAGGCGGCCAAGGACACCGGGCTCGAAATCTGCCTCGTGATCGGCGGGGGCAACATCTTCCGCGGCATGGCGGGCGCGGCCAAGGGGATGGACCGTGCGCAGGCCGATTACATGGGGATGCTTGCGACGGTGATGAACGCGCTCGCCATGCAGAACGCGCTTGAACAGCTGGGCGTGCAGACCCGCGTGCAGTCCGCGATCGAGATGGACAAGGTGTGCGAGCCGGTGATCCGCCGCCGCGCCGAACGCCATCTGGAAAAGGGCCGGGTGGTGATTTTTGCCGCAGGTGTGGGCGCGCCGTACTTCACCACCGATAGCGGCGCGGCTTTGCGTGCGGCGGAGATGAAGTGCGACGCGCTGCTCAAGGGCACCAGCGTCGACGGGGTCTACGACAGCGACCCCAAGCAGAACCCGAACGCCAAGCGTTTCGATACGGTCACTTATGACCGGGTGCTGGCAGATAACCTCAAGGTGATGGACGCCTCTGCCGTGGCGCTGTGCCGCGACAACAAGATTCCGATTGTGGTCTTCTCGATCCGCGAGAAGGGCAACCTGGCCCGCGTGCTGGCGGGCGAGGGTGTCCAGACAATCGTCCAAGACAGCTAAAATTATCAAAGGGAAAGCCAGCCATGCCGCAATATGACAAGGCCGATGTCGAGCGCCGGATGAAGGGCGCGGTGGAAGCATTGAAGAGCGATCTGCAGGGCCTGCGCACCGGGCGCGCCAACACCAGCCTGCTCGATCCGGTGGTGGTCGAGGTCTATGGCTCGATGATGCCGCTGTCGCAGGTCGCCACCGTCTCTGCGCCCGAGCCGCGGATGCTGAGCGTGCAGGTGTGGGACAAGTCGAACCTGATCCCGGTGGAAAAGGGCATTGCTCACGCCAATCTCGGACTCAATCCGATCATCGACGGGCAGACACTCCGCCTGCCGATCCCTGACCTCACGCAGGAACGCCGCAAGGAGCTGGCCAAGCTCGCCGGGCAGTATGCCGAAAAGGCCAAGATCGCGATCCGCAACGTGCGCCGCGACGCGATGGAGAGCCTCAAGACCGACGAGAAGAAGAAGGAAATCTCCGAGGACGATCGCAAGCGGTCCGAGGAGCAGGTCCAGAAGCTGACCGATCAATACGTCAAGGAAACCGACGAGGCGGCGGCCAAGAAGGAACAGGAAATCCTGTCGCAGTAAGCGCGCGGGATCAGGGGGAAAGGCTTGGACCAGTCGCGCGCCAGACATGTCGCCATCATCATGGATGGCAATGGCCGCTGGGCCAAGAAACGGGGCTTGCCGCGCGCGGTCGGCCACCAGCGCGGGGTCGAAGCAGTGCGGCGGCTGGTGCGCGGGCTTGAGCCGATGGGGCTCGATTGCCTGACCCTTTATGCCTTCTCGTCCGAAAACTGGAAACGGTCCGAGGATGAAGTCGATGATCTGATGAACCTGATGCGCAAGTTCATCAAATCCGATCTCTCCGAATTCGTCGCCAATAATGTGAAGCTGAAGATCATCGGCGACTGGCAATCGCTCGCCCCCGATATCGTCGCCATGCTGGAAGACGCGCTGGCACAGACAGCGAACGGCAATCAGACATTGGCGGTGGCGCTCAACTATGGCGGGCGGCACGAGATTGCGCGCGCAGCGGCCAAGGCGGCGGTTGCGGGCGATGTGACCGTGGAGAGCATCGAGGCGCAGCTCGACACATATGATCTGCCGCCGCTCGATCTGCTGATCCGCACCAGCGGCGAGGTGCGCTTGTCGAACTTCCTGCTGTGGCAGGCGGCCTATGCCGAGATGCTGTTCGTGGACACGCTGTGGCCCGATTTCGAGCCTGCGCATCTGGCGCAGGCGCTCGACGATTTTGCGCGGAGGGAGCGGCGCTATGGCGGGCGTTGAAGTGAAGGCGGCGCGCAGATCTGACCTGCCGGTGCGGCTGGCCTCGGCCATCGTGATGCTGGTGATTGCGGGCGGGGCGCTGTGGCTCGGCGGCTGGGTGTGGACGGCGTTTGTCGCGCTGCTCGCGCTGGGCGTGCTGTGGGAGTGGAACAAGCTGGTGGGCCGCTTCGGCGTGTCCGGGTTGGCCGAGACGCTGTGGTTCTTCGGGGGCGTCGTCTATATCGGCGGCGCTGCGGTAGCGATGCTGGCGGTGCGCAACGGACTGCAAATTTTACCGTTCGAGCCCCAAACGTCGGGCTACAGCCCGTTCGAGGTGCTGCTGGTGTTTATTCTCCCGGTCGTTGCGGTCGATATCGGGGCCTATTTCGCCGGGCGCGCGATTGGTGGGCCGAAGATTGCTCCCAAGATCAGTCCGAGCAAGACGTGGGCCGGGCTCATCGGCGGGATGATCGCCGCTTCGCTGGCAGTGCTCGCTCGGGGTTATCTCGACTTCCAGCGTGCCGTCAGCCAGATGGAGGGCTGGCAGATGGGGATGCTTGTTGACGAGCTGCCACGGCCCGACTGGGCGATGCTCACACTCGTCGGGGCGTTGATCGCAGTGCTCGCGCAGGCGGGCGATTTCTTCGAAAGCTGGATGAAGCGCCGCGCGGGCGTGAAGGATTCGGGCAACCTCATTCCCGGCCACGGCGGGTTGTTCGATCGGCTCGACGGCTTTCTCGCGGTGTTCTTCGTGCTGTTTGTGATTGCCACAGTGCCCTCTTTGCTGGGATGATGCAGGGATGACACGGTCGCTCACTCTGCTCGGTGCCACTGGTTCGATTGGCGCCTCGACGCTCGATCTGGTGCGGCGCAATCGCGCTCACTGGCAGGTCGAGGCACTGACCGCACAATGCAGCGCGGCGGAGCTGGCGGCGCTGGCTGTGGAGTTTGATGCGAAGCTTGCGGTGGTCGGCGACGAAGCATGCCTGCCCGAGCTGCGCGCCGCGCTGGGTTCCAGCGGGATCGCAGCGGCGGGCGGCAAGCAGGCGCTGGTCGAGGCGGCGATGCGTCCGGTCGATATGACGGTCGCGGCAATTGTCGGCTGCGCGGGGTTGGCTCCGGTGATGGCGGCGGTCGAGCGCGGAGGCACCATCGCGCTTGCGAACAAGGAAGCGCTGGTTTCTGCCGGAGAGGTGCTGATGCAGGCGGTCGCCCGGCACGGCGCGACGCTGCTGCCCACGGATTCCGAACACAATGCGATCTTCCAGTGCCTCAACGGCAACCGGATCGAGGATGTTGCGAAGATCACCCTTACCGCCAGCGGCGGCCCGCTACGGACATGGAGCGCCGAGCGCCTCGCGGTGGCGACGCCAGCCGAGGCCGTCGCGCATCCCAACTGGTCAATGGGCGCCAAGATCAGTGTCGATAGCGCGACGATGATGAACAAGGGGCTCGAATATATCGAGGCCTTTCACCTGTTCCCGGTCGGGCTGGAGAAGCTCGCGATTGTCGTCCACCCGCAGAGCGTTATCCACTCGATGGTCGAATTCCGCGACCGTTCGACGCTGGCGCAGCTTGGGCCTTCGGACATGCGCGTGCCGATCGCCTCGTGCCTTGCCTGGCCGCAGCGCATGGAAACCCCGCTCGCTCCGCTCGATCTCGCTGCCATCGGCCAGTTGACCTTCGAGCCGACCAACGAGGCGCTGTTCCCGGCGACGCGGTTGGCGCGTGAGGCGATCAGGGCCGGGGGCGCGGCGCCCGCCATCCTCAACGCGGCCAACGAAGTCGCGGTCGCCGCCTTCCTTGCCGGTCAGATAAGGTTCACCCGGATTGCGGCATTGGTGGAAGAGACGCTAGAGCGCAGCAATAACGCCCCGCGCCCCGTCAGCCTTGGTGAAGTGCTGGCCATCGATCAATCTGCCCGTCTGCAAGCCCGCAGCCTCCTGGAGAGCCACGCCCTTGTTTGAGAGCCCCCCGTTCTGGATGTATGTCGTCGGCTTCCTGCTGTTGCTGGGGCCGCTGGTGACGCTGCACGAGCTTGGCCACTACCTTGTCGGCCGCTGGTTCGGCGTGCAGGCCGAGGCGTTCTCGGTCGGGTTCGGCAAGGAAATCGCGGGGTTTACCGACCGCAGGGGTACGCGCTGGAAACTCTCAATGCTGCCGCTCGGCGGCTATGTGCAGTTCAAGGGCGACATGAACCCGGCGAGCGTCCCCGATCCCGATGCGCCCAAGGAGCCGGGCAGCTTCCAGCACGCTGCCTTGTGGAAACGCGCGCTGATCGTCGCGGCGGGGCCGGTCACGAACCTGCTGGTGGCGGTGGCGATCTTTGCCGCATTCTTCGCCATTCTCGGAAAACCGACGATCACCGGCACCGAGGATTCCCGCGTGGTCGGAGGGTTTGCCGAGGGTAGCGTGGCCGAGGCGGCCGGTATCGAAATTGGCGATACGATCATCGCCATCGACGGGCGCCCGATCGCCGAATTCAGCGACTTGCGCACCACGGTCGCCCTGCGCCCCGGCGAGCGCATGGTTTTCACGGTTGAGCGAGCGGGCGAAGAGATCGCTGTGCCGCTGACCACCGCCCGCAAAGTCGAAGTCGACAAGTTCGGCAATGAAAGCGCGATCGGGCAGATCGGCGTGATCGCCGCCGGGGGCACCTACAAGCTCGAGGACGTGGGCGTAATCGAGGCGGTCCCGCTGGCGGTCAAGCAAAGCTGGGACCTGATGGGGATGATGATCACGGGCATCCGCCAGATCATCACCGGCGACCGATCGTTCAACGAGCTGGGCGGGCCGCTCAAGATCGCCAAGTACTCGGGCGAGCAGATGAGCCTTGGCCTCGTGGCCTTCATCAATTTCGCCGCGCTCATTTCGCTTAATTTGGCATTCATCAATTTCTTGCCAATCCCCGCGCTCGATGGCGGTCACCTGATGTTCTACGCGGCCGAGGCGATCCGCCGGAAGCCGGTGGGACCGCGGGCGACCGAATGGGCTTACCGCACCGGCATTGCGCTGGTGCTGATGCTGATGGTGGTGGTGACGGTGAATGACATCTTCTCGCTGCCATTGTTCGGGAGCTGAAAGCGCGGCTGGTTACAGCGGTGGAAAGCCGGTCAGGCCGGGCGCAATGCGCGCCCACGCGGCTTGATTGCTCAGGGCACATCGGGCAGAGGCGGGTGCCGGACAGGCGGAGCGGCGCTGGGACACGCGCACGAGGTCATGTGCGGGATGGGACGGCGGGGCGCGCGGCGATGCGGCCCTGACGGATGGAACGGGATAGTAGCTGAATGAATCGATTGAGCGAGACTGCCGCAGCGCCGGCCGCATACGGGCCTGCCGCGCCGCAATCGCTGCTGCCTCGTGCCCGCATGGCCGCGCTGCTGTGCTGCGGCTCTATGCTCGCCGGTCTCCCCGGCGGGACCGCGTTCGCCCAGCAACAGACCGCCACGCCTGCCCCTGCTGCGCAACCCGCGCCTGCCCCGGCACCGCGCAGCAATGTGATAAACACCATTACGGTCGTCGGGGCCGAGCGGCTCGAGCCGACCACCATCCTCAGCTACATCCGCCTGCGGGTCGGGCAGGAATACACGGCAGCCGCTGCTGACGAGGCGATCAAGGATCTCGGCGCGACCGAACTATTCGCCAATTCCAGCATCCGCAACGACAACGGCAATGTGGTGATCACCGTGGTCGAGAATCCGGTGATCAACCGCATTGTGCTCGAAGGCAACGAACGCCTTAAAGCCGACAAGATCGTCCCCGAAATCAAGCTGGCGCCGCGTCAGATATTTACCCGTTCGAAGGTCCGTGCGGACGTCACCCGCATTCTGGAGCTCTACAAGCGGCAGGGGCGGTTTGCGGCGCAGGTCGAACCCAAGCTGGTGCAGTTGCCGCAGAACCGCGTCGATATCGTGTTTGAGATCAACGAAGGCCCCAAGTCCAAGGTCCGCCAGATCAACATCCTCGGCAACGAACAGTTCTCCGATGGCGAGCTGCGCGGCGAGATGGTGACCAAGCAGGCGCGCCTGACCAGCTTCTTCAGCTCTAACACCAGCTACGATCCCGATCGTCTCGCCTTCGACCAGCAGAAGCTGCGCCAGTTCTACCTGACGCAAGGCTATGCCGATTTCCGCGTCGTTTCCGCGGTGGCCGAGCTGACCCCGGATCAGCGCGACTTCATCATCACCTATGTGGTCGAGGAAGGGCAGCGCTACAATTTCGGCGAGGTCAAGGTCGACAGCCAGCTGCGCGATTTCGACAGCGAGGTGATGAGCACCCAGCTGCCGATGAAGGAAGGCGATCAATACAACGCGAAGACGATCGAGGACACGGTCGAGCAGCTCACGGAACTGGCGGGCCGGTTCGGCTATGCCTTCGCGGATGTCCAGCCGCGCATTACCCGCCGCCCCGAAGATCTCAAGATGAACGTCACCTTCGTCCTTCGCGAAGCGCCGCGCGTCTATGTCGAGCGGGTCGACGTCAACGGCAACACGCTGACGCAGGACAAGGTCATTCGCCGCGAATTCCGGATTGCCGAGGGCGACGCGTTCAACAGCCTCGCGGTGCAGCGCACCACCGCGCGCATCAACTCGCTTGCCTATTTCCAGGAAAACTTCGAGGTCACCCAGACCGAGGGCAGCGCGCCCGACCGGATCATCCTTGATGCCAATATCGAAGAACGCCCGACCGGCGAATTGCAGTTCTCGGCCGGGTTCTCCTCGATCGAACAGTTCATTCTCGCCGGCAGCATCCGCCAGCGCAATTTCCGCGGGCGCGGGCAGACCATCGGGCTCAGTGTAAACTATTCGCAGTTCTCGCGCTCGGCGCAGGTGAGCTTTTCCGATCCCTATCTGTTCGATCGCAATATTTCCGGCGGGGTCGATATCTACCGCCGCGATTTCAACAGTTTCAACTTCACCAACAATGATCGCAACACGACCTTCGAACAGGCGACCACCGGTTTTGCGGTGCGAGCCGGGGTGCCGCTGACCGAATACATGTCGCTGATCGGCAGCTACACGCTCAACTATGATGACGTGACGCTGGACGAGAGCCTGTTTTTCTCCGATCCCGATGGAGACGGCATCCGCACCTGCGATCCGCTGCTCGCCGGGCGGTTCCTTTGCGACACGATCGGCACGCGGCTGTCGTCGATTGTCGGCCTGAGCCTCAATTACAACTCGCTGAATTCGCGCGTCCGCCCTTCGCGCGGCAAGACCATTTCGCTCAGCGGCGAATTTGCCGGGCTGGGCGGGGATGTGCGCTATGTCCGCTTCCGCGGCCGCGCGCAGCAGTTCTGGAATGTCGGCAATTCGGGCTTCATCTTCTCGGTACTCGCCGAAGGCGGGACGATCATTCCGCTGAGCGAGCGTCCGGGTGCCGGCGTTGACGACGTGTTCCTCAATGACCGGTTCCAACTCGGCGAACCGCAGATCCGCGGCTTTGCGATCCGCGGCGTCGGCCCGCGCATCATTACCCGGGGCTCGATTCTCGATGAATTCAACCGTCCGGTCCTCGATTCGGCAGGCAATCCGACATTCATCGAAGACCGTGATCGTGTGCGCGATGACGCCATCGGCGGGCGGAACTACTACCTTGGTCGCGCGGAGCTTGAAATTCCGCTCGGCTCCGGCGCACGCGAGCTTGGCTTGCGGCCGTCAATCTGGGCTGACGTCGGCGCGCTCTGGTCGGTCGAGTCCCCGGTGCTGACCGATAATCCGTCCGGTACGCAATTGGTCGACCCGGACACCGGATTGCCGATCTTCTCGACCACTATCGGCCCCGACGGGCAGCCCATTCGCGATGCCAATGGTCAGCTAATTCGCGTCCAAACCTCGGCAGCTATCGACGTGAACGGGAACCCCAACCGGCGCGAGATCGTCGCCGGCTCCAATATTCGCGAGGTATTCCTCGGCGATTCGCCCAGCCCGCGCATCACCGCCGGGATCGGGGTCAACTGGAACTCGCCCTTCGGACCATTCCGCATCGATTTCGCCCAGACCATCCGCAAGGTCGAAGGCGACGACGAGCGCCGCTTTACATTCAACGTAGGAACCCAATTCTGATGACCACTCTTGCCAAGCTTCTCGCTCCGGCCGGCCTCGCGCTCACCGCGCTGGCTGCGCTGCCCGCCCATGCGCAGGTCGAAGGCCGCGTGGCCACCGTCGATATCTCGCGCACGGTGATCGGCACGACCGCCTTCCAGACCGCTTACGAGCAGGTCAACACCACCTACGCCCAGCAGAACGAGCTGCGCCGGACCAAGGCGCAGGAGCGTCAGACCCTACTGGCGACGTTCGACACCAATGGCGACAAGCAGGTCAATGATGCCGAGCTTCAAGCCAAGCAGAAGTCGCCCGATATGACCAAGCTGCAGACGCTGGAGCAGGAAATCCAGGCGCTGAACAATCAGATTGATGGCGCGCGCATCTATGCCGTTGAACAAATCCTGTTGCAGTATGGCGCCGCACTGCAGGAAGTCGTCACCTCCAATCAGATCAAGATGGTGCTCGAACCGGGCTCGCTCCTCTACGCACCGCCCGAAGCCGATATTACCCAGAAGGTGACCACCGCCCTTAATACGAAGGTGCCCTCGGCGGGTGTCGTGCCGCCTGCAGGCTGGCAGCCGAGCCGCGAAGGCGTGCAGATCTATCAGGACATCCAGCAGCGCCTGCTGGTTGCTGCGCAGCTGCAGGCGCAGCAGCAGGCCGCGCAGCAGGGCAACACGGCCGCACCGGCTGGGCGCTGAACCGGACGGAGCTGCGACCATGAGCGAAGCGGATAGCGCAACGGCTGAGGTGCTGGATTACGATATCGTCAAGATCCTCAAGGCCTTGCCGCATCGCTATCCGCTGCTTTTGGTTGACCGGGTGCGCTCGATCACGCTGGGAGAGCGCATCCACGCGGTGAAAGCCGTGAGCATGAACGAACAGTTCTTCCAGGGCCACTTCCCCGGCGCACCGATCATGCCCGGCGTACTCCAGATCGAGGCGCTGGCGCAGGCCGCAGGCATTCTCGGGATCGAGACGATGGAACTGGCCGGAACGGGCAAGCTCGTAATCTTCATGGGGATCGAAAACGCCAAGTTCCGCGCCCCGGTGACGCCGGGGTGCCTGCTCGATCTCCACGTGGAGTTCACCCAGAAGCGCAGCCGCGTCTACAAGTTCAGGGGCGTCGCCAGCGTCGAGGGCAAGGTGACTTGCGAGGTCGAGTTCACTGCGATGATGGCTGATCCGCCCGCGTGAGAATACGCTAGCCCAACCAACTCCCTTCCCCGGGCTTGACCCGGGGCCCCGCTTTCTGGTTAGCTGCCAGCCCTCGCTGAAGTTTAGCTGGGCCCCGGGTCAAGCCCGGGGAAGGGGCTTTGGGGTCGGATGACGCTTTTCAGCATTTTCCTACGCCGCGAGAGTACGGTATAGCTGCGACGGGATCTCGCTATCGTCGACCGCGCTGCGCCACCTGACGCACAACGTGACCGATATTTTTATTTTTCAGCCAAGTGTCAATTTCGCTTTTCCGCCGTAATTATCTGGATTGGAAGGATAAATATGGCGAAACGGCGCTTGACACGGTGTCAACTTCGTCAAGTTCCCTACACGCTCTCCCAAGCTATCGGGTTAGGGGAGAATGGCTTGCATTGTGGCGCGTTCGCGACTATGCGCGCCGCTTCCCATTCATAGCTGTGCCGGTCGGAACCGGTGCCACGCTGCAAAGGAACACGTCATGAAGGCCGAAGGGCACCCCGAATATCACATGATCACGGTCAAGATGACCGATGGTACCGAATTCCAGACCCGCTCGACCTGGGGCAAGGAAGGCGATGTGCTCGCGCTCGATATCGATCCGCTGAGCCACCCGGCCTGGACCGGCGGCAAGCAGCAGGTTGCCGAAGGCGGCCGCGTGGCGCAGTTCAACAAGCGCTTCGGCGGCTTGTCGCTCAAGAAGTAAGCGGTTTATCCGGCTTTGCGGCCCTCGGGTCGCAGCGAGGAAGGCGGCCCGACGGGGTCGCCTTTTTCGTTTCTAGCCCTGCCAGATTTTCTCGCGGTACCACTTGGTGATCACGTATTTGACGCCCTTGCGCACCTTCATCCCGTGGTGCAGCGTCGCCGCATTGACCCCGCCATCGGGCAAGCGATTGTTCCAGCACAGCAATTTTCCAGACTCGGGCTGGAATGTCTTGTCGAGCAGCTTGAATCTTGTAGCTCCCCCCGCCGCAACGTCATTGAGATAGATCATGAAGGTCCAGGTGCGCTGGCCCGACAAGGTGCAGAAGCGCTGGAAATCGAGGCCGCCGGGCGCAAAGTAATCGGTGTGCGCCTTGAACTCCTGTCCGACGTCGTAGCGCTGGCCCTGCAACGGTTCGCCATAGGCCGGATCGATTCCCGACAATTCGGTTAGCATCGCCTCGATCCGCTGCACCGCAGGCAGGTCAGCGGCGAGATCGCAGGTCTCGCTGGTGCGGAAATAGGCATCGCCATTGTCGTCGGCGATGGTCGACGGGCGGCGATCGCGCTCGATCAGGCCTATCAGATCGGCGCACAGATCGGCGGGCACGAACCGCTTGCACTGGAACAGAGCGGCTTTGGGCGAGGGGACGCGCTGCACCCCGCCTTGCGCGGCAACCCGGTCGGCGATGGATTCGTTGGTGAGCATCATCGACGAAGAGGATAGATGCGCCTTCGGGCTTGGCAATGGTTTCGCGGCCCACGAAACAATCTTGCGTGCGCGGGGCGTCAAACCAGTTTTCGCTTCCCTAGAGGAGGCCTTTGTGCAAGAGGCGCGAGCCCCGCCGCAACCGCCCTTGACCGCGCGCGTGCCATGCGTAAACCGCGCCACTCGCGTGGGCTTGGCAGCGACCGGAAAGGTGGTATGCGGGCAGGGGCGTGTGGCGATCGTAGCTCAGTTGGTTAGAGCGCCGGTTTGTGGTACCGGAGGTCGCGGGTTCGAACCCCGTCGATCGCCCCATCTCTCCCCTTCCAGCCGTATGTCCGCGCGTGTGACAGGGGACCAATGATGACCGCTTTCTGGGCCGAGCCTGATTTCGACGCGCACGAATGCGTGCAGCTGGTGCACGACCGTGCGAGCGGGCTGACGGCGATTATCGCTTTGCATTCCACCCACCTCGGCCCCGCAGCAGGCGGGACGCGCTTCTGGCACTATGCCGACCCCGCTGGCGCGATGCGCGATGCGCTGCGCCTGTCGCGCGGGATGAGCTACAAGAATGCGATGGCCGGGCTTCCGGCAGGCGGCGGCAAGGCCGTGATCGTCGCCGATGCCGCGCGCACCAAGACACCGGACATGCTCGCGGCTTTTGCCCGGGCCGTCGACGGATTGAACGGTCGCTATATCACCGCGCAGGACGTCGGCATCAGCGAAGCCGACATGGTCGCCATCGCGCGTCACACTGCACATGCTGCCGGTCTGCCGGGGCAGGGGGGCGATCCCGGCCCGTACACGGCGCGCGGGGTCTATCTGGGCGTCAAGGCCGCGGCGGCGCGCGCGCTTGGGACGGACAATCTCGTCGGGGTGCGGATCGCGGTACAGGGGGTCGGCAGCGTCGGCGGCGGGCTGGCGCGCTATCTGGCCGCCGAGGGCGCGGTTCTCACCCTCGCCGATATCGATCATGACCGTGCGGCCCGTCTGGCGGACGAGCTTGGCGCAGCGGTGACGGGCACTGAGGCCGTGCTCGCCGCCGATGTCGACATCGTGTGCCCTTGCGCGCTCGGCGCTGTTCTGACCGAAGGATCGATCGGTGCAATCAAAGCGCGGGTTGTCGCCGGTGGAGCGAACAACCAGCTCGCCACTGGCAGCGAAGGCGCGCTGCTGCGCGAGCGCGGCATTCTCTATGCGCCCGACTACGTGATCAATGCCGGTGGGATCATCAACGTGCTGCGCCATATCGACGGCGCGGGCGATGACGAGATCAATGCGCGGATCGACTGCATCCCCGCACGGCTCAAGGCGATCTGGCAGGAAAGCGAAGCGAGCGGACTTCCCGCCAACGACGTCGCCGACCGGATGGCCCAGAAACTGATCGGGCGAGGGTGATGGTGCGCGGGCCAGCGGGAACGAATCCCCTGGCCTATGATTTGCTCTCTTGTCGGGATCGGGTGTAAGGCTACAAGCCCGCTCAGACGCACAGCATCATGCACATTTACGCCAACCCCACCCGCTTCCTGTCGCTCGCCAAATGGCTGATGCCGCTCCTGTTCTGGAGCGGGTTGGTGCTGGCGCTGGGCGCGGTGGCGTGGGGGCTGACGATGGTTCCGCCTGATCGCCTGATGGGCGAGACGGTGCGCATCCTGTTCATCCACGTCCCCGCCGCATGGCTGGGCATGGGCGGATGGGCCGGAATCGCGATTTCGAGCGCCATGCTGCTGATCTGGAAGCACCCGCTCGCCGCCGTCGCCGCCCGTGCGATTGCGGTGCCAGGGATGGTGTTTTGCGCGGTGTGCCTCGCCACCGGATCGATCTGGGGCCGCCCGACGTGGGGCACTTGGTGGGAGTGGGACGGGCGGCTGACTTCGATGCTGGTGCTGCTGTTCCTCTACGCGGGCTACATCGCGCTCACCGAGGCGGCGAGCCGTGAAGGCGGTTCCTCCAAGATCGCCGCGATCTTCGGCCTCGTTGGCGCGATCAATGTGCCGATCATCAACCGCAGCGTGGTGTGGTGGAACTCGCTCCACCAGCCGCCGAGCATCACTGCGGGCAACAGCGCGATCGAGGCGACCTATCTTGTGCCGCTGCTGGTGGCGGTGGTGGGCTTTTCGCTGCTGTTCGGCGGCGTGGTGCTGATGCGGATGCGCGCGCTGATTGCCGAAGAGCAGGTCGAGGCCCGCCTGCGCCGCCGCGCGCTCGACGATGATGCGCCGCTCGCCGCCGCGCCAGTGCTGGAGCAGGCGTGATGCGCGAGAACCTTGACCAGTGGGACTTCGTGATCGGCGCCTATGCCGTGGCGGGTCTTGCGCTCGCGGTGCTGGTCGTCTGGGCATGGCGCGCGATGCAGCGGGCCGAAGCGCGGCGCGATGCCGCCAAGCGGCGCTGATCGAGAGAGCACGATGAAAGCCAAGCACCAACGCCTCGTCCTCGTGATCATCGCGCTACTGGCGATCGTCGGCGCGGGGCTGCTGGCGGCGTGGACTTTGCGCAATCAGGCGAACTACTTCTACCTCCCCGAACAGATGGCCGCCGAGCCCCCCGAAGTCGGACAGGCGGTGCGCTTGGGCGGGATGGTGCAAGCCGGTTCGATCAAGACGGAAGCGGACGGGGTGACGGTCAACTTCATGGTCACCGGCAACACCGAGGACGCGATCCCGGTGCGCTACAGCGGCATCTTGCCGGACCTGTTCGTCGAGGGGTCGGGCGTGGTCGCCGAGGGCAGCCTCGGCCCCGATGGCACGTTCATAGCCACCAACCTCCTCGCCAAGCATGACGAGAACTACGTGCCCAAGGAACTCGAAGGGATGAACACCCAGCAGGCGGCCAAGGTCGCCGAGCAAACCACCGTGGGGCTGAACTAGGCGATGATCGCGGAGATTGGCCTCGCCGCGCTGTGGCTCGCCGCCGCGTTGGCGGTGTTGCAAATGGTTTCGGGCGCGTTCGCGCTGAAGGCGGCCGAGGGCGAGGCCAACCCGCTGGCGATCTACGCACGGCCTGCGGCGGTGGTGCAGGCGGTGCTGGCGGTGCTGGCGTTTGCGATGTTGCTGTGGGCCTTCGCGATCACCGATCTGTCGATCAAGCTCGTCGCCAGCAATTCGCATTCGATGAAGCCGCTGGTCTACAAGCTGACCGGGACATGGGGGAACCACGAAGGCTCGATGCTGCTTTGGGTCGGCGTGCTGGCGCTGTCCGGCGGGTTGCTGGCGGGTTTTGAACGCCGCTTGCCCGAACGCACGATGGGCGCGACGCTGGCGGTGCAGGGGTTTGTGGCGCTGGGTTTCTATGCGTTTCTGCTGTTGTCCTCGAACCCCTTCGAGCGGCTGCCGGTGCCCGCAATGGAAGGCACCGGCCTCAATCCGCTGTTGCAGGATATCGGTCTCGCGATCCATCCGCCGACGCTGTACGCGGGCTATGTCGGGCTGTCGGTGGCGTTCAGCCTGGCGATGGGCGCGCTGCTCACGCGGCAGGTCACGCCTGCCTTCGCTCGGGTGATGCGGCCGTGGGTGCTCGGCGCGTGGGTGCTGCTGACCTTCGGGATCGCGGCCGGATCGTACTGGGCCTATTACGAGCTGGGCTGGGGCGGCTGGTGGTTCTGGGATCCGGTCGAGAACGCCTCGCTGATGCCGTGGCTCGCGGCGACCGCGCTGATGCATTCGGTGAGCGTGCTGGCGGCGCGCGATGCGCTGCGAACGTGGACGATCATGCTCGGTGTGCTGGCGTTCTCGATGTCGATGCTCGGCACCTTCCTCGTGCGCTCGGGGGTGCTGACGAGCGTCCACGCCTTCGCGGTCGATCCGGAGCGCGGGGCGTTCATTCTCGGCCTGCTCGGCCTTTACATCGGCGGCGCCTTCACGATCTTCGCCCTGCGCGCGGGCGCGGTGGCGGAAGGCAAGCGGTTCTCGGTCACCAGCCGCGAAGGCGCGCTGGTGTTCAACAACGTGATGCTCTCGGCGATCCTCGCGATCGTGCTGCTCGGCACGCTCTACCCGTTGCTGACCGAGGCGTTCGACGTGCGCGTGTCCGTCGGCCCGCCATACTTCAACCCGGCGAGCGCGATCTTCGCCGTGCCGATGTTTATGGTGATGGCAATCGGGCCGTTGTTGCGCTGGAAGGATGACAGCCCGCGCCGTATCCAGTTCGAGATGATGCTGATCGCCGCGCTGCTGATCGGGGTGATCGCGCTTGTGAGTTTCTTCGGTAGCTTCCCCTTCCTGCCGCTGCTCGGCCTTGGGCTGGCGGCAGCGCTGGCGGTAGCGGCGTTCCTCCCCTTGAAGGGCCGGACCCTGATCCGCGTGCCGCTGGCGACGTGGGGCATGGTGCTGGCGCATTTCGGGGTCGCAGTGTCGCTGTTCGGGATGGCGTGCGAGGGGGCCTTCACCAAGGAACGCCTCGCCGCGGTCGCTCTGGGCGGCACTGAGCAGGTCGGTGATTTCGCGGTCACGCTGCAAAGCGTCGCCCCCGTCGCCGGGCCGAACTGGACCGCAATCGAGGCCAAGCTGGCGGTCAGCCGCAATGGCGCGGAGCCGGTGATCCTCACCCCGCAAGCCCGCAACTTCTGGTCGCCCGCGCAGGCCACCAGCGAAAGCGCGCTGCTGACCCGCTGGGACGGGCAGCTTTACGCGGTGCTCGGCAATCAAGCGCAGGATGGCCGCTGGCAGATCCGGGTGTGGTGGAAGCCGTTCGTGACCTTCATCTGGTACGGCGCGCTGTTGATCGCGCTGGGCGGTGTGCTGGCGATTATCGGCCGCGTGCAGGTCGAGGCGCGGCGCCGCCACGCCACCGCAATCGGCGATATCCGCCGGGCCGAGATCGAGGCGCTGGGCGCAGCACCGGTGCCGGCGGAGTAAGGCCCGATGCGCTCGCGTCTGCTGCTCTGGGTGCCGCTCGCCCTGTTCGCGTTCTTCGCGGGTCTCGCGGCCTATATGCTCACGCAGGAGAAGGATCAGTTCGTCGAGAGCACGATGATCGGCGAGCCGCTCCCTGCCTTCGCGCTCAAGCCTGCCTTCGCGGGATTGCCAGGTGCGCGGAGGGCGGACTTCGTCGGCGGTCAGCCACGCCTGCTCAACATCTGGGCGAGCTGGTGCCTGCCCTGCATCGCCGAGGCCCCGCAACTTGAGGCACTCAAAGCCCAAGGCGTCGAGATCGTCGGCATTGCCATCCGCGACCGGCCCGAGGACGTCGCTAATTTCCTCGCCCGCCACGGCAACCCCTATGCGCGCATCGGCAGCGACGAGATTTCCGAGGTGCAGCTGGCGATCGGTTCGTCGGGCGTGCCCGAGACCTTCGTGATCGATGCCTCGGGCGTGATACGCTATCAGCATATTGGTGATATCCGCGCGGATGACGTGCAGTTGCTGTTGGCCGAAGTGGAGAAGGCGCGATGATGCGGGCGATTGCCACGCTGATGTTGGCGCTGCTGGCGGTGCCGCTGGCGTCACCGGCCTTTGGGCAGGACGCGATGCCGCCTGCGCCCTATGCATACAACCAGCTCGAAGACCCGGCGCTCGAAGCCGAGGCGACCGCGCTAATGCACACGCTGCGCTGCCTCAAGTGCCAGTCACAAAGCATAGCGGACAGCGATGCGCCGATGGCGGGCGATATGCGCCATCAGGTGCGCAGCCGCATTCTCGCGGGCGAGAGCCCCGAGCAGATCCGCGCGTGGCTGATCGCCCGCTATGGCGACTATGTCAGCTACAACCCGACTGTCAGCGCGACCACCTGGCCGCTGTTCGCCATTCCGGTGCTGCTGATCCTGATTGTCGCGGGCGTGCTGCTGCGGCGTCTGGGGCGGCGGCGCGGAGAAGCCGACGAAGGAGAAGCGGGATGATCGGCGGCTGGCTGGCGGTGGGCGCGCTGGCGCTCGCGGCTTTCGCGCTGGCAGTGCTGGCGCTGCGCCTGCCGCGCCATGGCTTTACATTGTTCGGCGCGGCGCTGGTGTTCGGTCTGGCGGGCTATGCGTGGCAAGGCTCGCCCGGCCAGCCCGCCGCGCCAAAGGCCGAAAGCGCCATTGCTGCCAATCAAGGAGAAGCGATGGTCGAAGGCCGCGCCGCGCTGTTCGACCGCACCCAGCCACCGCCCGCTTACCTGCTGACCGCCGACGCCTTCGCCCGGCGCGGGCAGTTCGCCGATGCGGCAACGCTGTTGCGCGGCGGGCTGGAGAGCAATCCCGACGATTTGGAGAGCTGGCTCGCGCTCGGCCTCGCGCTGGTCGGCCATGCCGATGGTTTCGTGACCCCCGCAGCGGTGCAGGCGTTCAGCCGCGCCAACGCCATCGACCCGGCGCATCCGGGCGCGGAATACTTCCTCGGTTTCGCCTATCTGCAGAGCGGCGAAATCCGCGCCGCGCGCTCTGTGTGGGCCGGGCTGGTCGAGCGCTCACCCCCCGATGCGCCGTGGCGCGACGGGCTGGAGGCAGAGGTCGCGCGGCTCGACGACATGATCGCCCGCGCACCGATGCTTCAAGGGCAGTGACCCGATGCGTGTGCGCTTGCCGGATATTGTTGCGGGTGCGAACGCGCAGTGCTAGGCGCGCGGCCTCTCCAGCCGGAACCGGTCCGGGCGGCAGGGCAGTACCGAATGGACGGGAAATCCGATTGAGATGAGCACCTCAGCAGCATCACAAGACCATACCGCGGTGCACGGCCACGGCCATAGCCACAGCGGCTCCAAGCTCGCGCTCGCCGTGGGAGCGGTCGGCGTGGTGTTCGGCGATATCGGCACGAGCCCGCTTTACGCGTTCCGCGAAACCTTTGCCTCGCACCACGGCGTGCCGGGGATTACTCCTGATGCCGCGCACATTCACGGTGTTTTGAGCCTGGTGTTCTGGTCGATGATGCTGGTGGTGACGCTCAAATACGTCCTCACCATCATGCGTGCCGACAACAAGGGTGAAGGCGGCAGCCTAGCGCTGCTGGCTCTTATTAAGCGCAGCTCGGACAAGGCGAGTTGGAGCGCTCCCTTGATCCTGCTTGGTGTGTTCGCCACCGCGCTGTTCTATGGCGACAGCATGATCACCCCGGCGATCTCGGTGCTGTCTGCGACCGAGGGCCTGCAATACATCGTTCCCGGCTTCAAGCCGTGGATTGTGCCGACCGCGGTGGCGATCCTGTTCGGCCTGTTTGCAATCCAGTCGCGCGGGACCGACCGTGTCGGCAAGCTGTTCGGCCCGATTATGCTGACCTATTTCGGGATGCTGGCGACGCTGGGCGTGATGCATCTTTCGGCTAACCCTGCGATCATTCTCGAGACAATCAATCCGCTGAACGCTCTCAACTTCTTCATCACCGATGGGTTCATCGCCTTCGTCGCGCTCGGTAGCGTGGTGCTGGCAGTGACGGGTGCGGAGGCGCTTTATGCGGACATGGGGCATTTCGGGCGCAAGCCGATCGGCATATCGTGGCTGACCTTTGTGTTCCCCGCGCTGATGCTCAATTACATGGGCCAGGGCGCGATGATCTTGTCGCAGAGCTCGCCCGAGGCTGCCGCCGCGCTGGTCAAGGATCCGTTCTTCCTGATGATCCCCGATATCGTGCGCGTGCCGGTGATCATCCTTGCGCTGCTGGCGACGATCATCGCCAGTCAGGCCGTCATCTCGGGTGCGTTCAGCCTGACTCAACAGGCGATCCAGCTGGGCTTTCTCCCGCGCATGGAAATCCGTCACACCAGCGCGTCGGCGGCAGGCCAGATCTATATCCCGGCAATCAACTGGGCACTGATGGTAATGGTGATCCTGCTGGTGCTGTTCTTCCAGTCGTCGACGAACCTGGCCGCAGCATACGGTATCGCGGTGACGGGGGCGATGTTCATCGACACGCTGCTATTGGCTGCGGTGCTGTTCGCGCTGTGGCGCTGGCCAGTGTGGAAGGCCCTGCCGCTGCTCGCGGTCTTCTTCATCGTCGACGTCGCGTATTTCGGTGCGAACCTCATCAAGGTGCCGAATGGCGGGTGGGTGCCGCTGCTGATTGGTGCGGTGATCTTCACCCTGCTCACCACCTGGTCGCGCGGACGCGATCTCATGCGCCAGAATATGGCCGAAGGGTCGTTGCCGATCGAAATCTTCGCCAAGAGCGCACAATCGAGCGCGACCCGTGTGCCGGGCACGGCGATCTTCATGGCGTCGAACAACATGGGCGTGCCCTCTGCGCTGCTGCACAATATCAAGCACAACAAGGTGCTCCACGAACGCGTGCTCATCCTGACCGTAGCGGTGCAGGAAATGCCATATGTCGACGAGGAAGATCGCTATGACTGCAAGAACCTCGGCAACGGGTTCTACCGGGTGACGATCAATTGCGGCTTCTTGGAAGAGACCGATATCCCCGCGCTGCTCGGCACGCTCGATCTGTGCGATGGCGGCTTTGACATGATGCAGACCAGCTTCTTCCTTTCGCGCCAGACGCTGATCGCCTCGGCCAAGCCGGGCATGGCGCTGTGGCGCGAAACACTGTTCTCGTGGATGATGCGCAACGCGGAAAGCGCGATGCTGTTCTTCCGCCTGCCCACCAACCGCGTGGTCGAGCTGGGCAGCCAGGTGGAGATCTAACCGCCTGTCGGCGGCTCGTTCTTGATTGCCTCGTCCTGATCCTCGCTGCTGAGCCCGTGCTTCAGCAGCATCGGGATCTGGCTGAAGGTGAACAGGAAGGTCAGCGGCAGGAACACCCACAGCTTCGCCCACAGCCAGCCTTCGAAATCGAGCTGCGCGCGCAGCACTTCGTTGAGCACCGCAAGGCCGAGAAAGAACACGCCCCAATTGCGCGAAAGCTTGAGCCAGCCTTGGTCGGTCAACCCCTCGAAGGCGGCTTCGAGCAGGAACTTGAGCAGTGCCTTGCCAGCGAAAAACCCGCCGAGCAGCACCACCCCGAAGGTCGTGTAGATGATCGTCGGCTTCAGCTGCACGAACACCGGATCGCCGAAGAAGATCGTCAGGCTGCCGAAACCGACGATCAGTGCGGTTGAGAACCACAGCATCGGCGAGACCTTGCCCAGCCGCCACTTGGAAACGAGCAACGCCACGACAGCCGCCACCATGAAGGCGCCGGTGCCATAGATGATCGCGCCCAGCTCTCCTGCCGGGTTCGGATCGGCAGGCGCGTTCCAGCGATAAACGCCAAGGAACACCAGCAGCGGTCCGTAATCGACCGCGACATTGAGCCAGCTTGAGGCGGCTCGTTTCCCTTCCTCCGTTCGCCCTGAGCTTGTCGAAGGGCTGTCTTTCTCTTCCAATGTTGCGCTCCAAAAGAAAGTGCAGGGCTTCGACAAGCTCAGCCTGATCGGATATAGGTGATGGGCCTAAGCAATTCCCGCAATAACCCGCGCAACCAGGTCGGGGTCGAACGGGCGCAGATCGTCCATCTTCTCACCAACGCCGATGGCGTGGATGGGGAGGCCAAACTGCTCCGCCGCTGCGACCAGCACGCCGCCTCTCGCGGTGCCATCGAGCTTGGTCATGATCAGGCCGGTCACGCCTGCGACCTCCTTGAACACGTCGATCTGGGAGAGCGCGTTCTGCCCGTTGGTCGCGTCGAGCACCAGCACCACATCGTGCGGCGCTTCGGGATTGATCCGGCCGAGCACGCGGCGAATTTTGGCCAGTTCCTCCATCAACTCCTTCTTGTTCTGGAGACGGCCTGCGGTGTCGACGATCAGCGCGTCGATCCCGGTGTCGGTGGCCTGCTTCACCGCATCGAACACGATCGCCGCCGGATCGCCGCCTTCCGGCCCCTTGACGAGATCGACCCCGACACGGCCTGCCCAGGTTGCCAGCTGGCCGATTGCTGCGGCGCGGAATGTGTCGCCTGCGGCCAGCAGCACGCCGTAGTCGTCCTCGACGAACAGGTGCGCAAGCTTGGCGATGGTGGTGGTTTTGCCTGAGCCATTGACCCCGATCACGAGGATCACCTGCGGGCGCGGGAAGGCGGTGACTTCGAGCGGCTTGGCGACGGGATGCAGGATCGCGGCGATCTCTTCCGCGACGGCTTCCTTCAGCTCGCGGGTGGTGATTTCGAGGCCGAAGCGCTTCTCGGCCAGCCGTGCGCGGATGCGCCCAGCGGCGGCGGGGCCAAGGTCGGACATGATCAGCGCGTCCTCGACCTCGTCGAGCGTCGCGTCGTCAAGCTTCGCCGTGCTGCCGACCCCGGAAAGGTTCGCGGTCAAGCGCTCCGAGGTCTTGGCGAAGCCGCCGAACAGGCGCTGCGTCCAGCTGGTTTCACTCATCCGAGCAGGCCTTCCCTCACTTCGCGCGGCGTGACTGCGATGATCGTGCCCGGCACGGTTTCGGCGGGCAGGGACACGCGGGCATAATTGGGCGAATAGCCCGTGCCGTCGCGTTCGGCGAGGACGGGGAGCGTTTCGCCCACAAGCCCGTCCAGCCACGCCGCACGCCGGGCGGCGGCGCGGGCGCGCAGTTCGGCGGCGCGGGCCTTCACCACTGTGCGCGGCAGCTGCGGCATTCGCGCGGCAGGGGTGCCGGGGCGGGGCGAGAAGGGGAAGATGTGGGCGTGGACGACGTCGAGTTCGTCGATGATGGCGAGGTTCTCTGCGTGCTGCGCCTCGGTCTCGGTCGGGAAACCGGCGATGAGATCGGCGCCGATGGCGATGTGGGGGCGCAGGGCCTTGAGCTGCGCCACCAGGTCCACCGCATCGCGGCGCAGGTGGCGGCGCTTCATGCGCTTGAGGATCAGGTCGGCCCCGTGCTGGAGCGAGAGATGGAGATGCGGCATCACCCGCTGCTCGTGCGCCAGCAGGTCGAACAGCCGAGGGTCGATCTCGATCCCGTCGACCGAGGAAAGGCGTAGGCGGGTTAGTTGAGCTTGTTCATCCAGTATGGCCTGAACAAGGTCGCCAAGTCGGGGTGTCCCGGCAAGATCGTGTCCCCAGCTGGTAAGATCGACACCGGTGAGGACAATTTCCTTTGCCCCGGCTGCGCAATGATTTCCAGCCTCCTGTAGGACTTCGGCAATCGTCAACGAGCGGCTTGCGCCCCTTCCTTGCGGGATGACGCAAAAGGTGCAGGCGTGATCGCAGCCGTTCTGGACCGCGATGAAGGCGCGGGTGCGGGCCGGAGCCAAGGGAGCGACATCGGCGGCGACGTTCCACGCCCGCGGATCGAGCTTGGCGGCGTTGGCCACCAGCCCGTCAACCTCGTCCATCGCGCCGATGCTCTCGCGGTCGATCTCCGCCGCGCAGCCCGTGACGAGCAGTCGAGCCGCCGGGTGATCGCGGCGCGCGCGGCGGATTGCCTGCCGCGTCTGGCGCAGCGCCTCGCCTGTCACCGCGCAGGAATTGACCACCACCAGGTCTTCCTCGCCCGCCAGCAGCGCGCGCATCCGCTCACCCTCAGCGATGTTCATGCGACACCCGAGATTGACGATGGTGGGCGCGTTCACGCGTAATCGCCCCAGTCGAACGTCCCGCGAAAGCTCTCGCTAGCAGGCCCGCTCATCAAGATGCTGCCGTCCGGCTCCCACGCGATCACCAGATCGCCGCCGGGCAGTGTGACGCGTACCGGGCTCTTGACGAGTCCGCGCCGGATCGCCGCAACCGCCGTCGCGCAAGCCCCGGTACCGCAGGCGCGGGTCAGCCCCGCGCCGCGCTCCCACACGTGCAAGCGCAGGTGATCCGGCCCGGCGAGGCTCGCCACATTCACATTCACCCGCTCGGGAAACAGCGGGTCGTGTTCGATCACCGGCCCCAGCACATCGAGCGGCACCGCATCGGCATCATCGACGAAAAAGATCACGTGCGGATTTCCGACATTGACCGCCGCCGGGCCTGTCAGACTGTCCCACCCGACCGGCATAGCCGCGGTATCCATCGGAAAGCCAAGCGGGACCGCGTCCCAATCGAAGCGTGGCTCGCCCATGTCGACCCGCGCGCCGCCGTCGAGCGGTTCCAGTGTAATCGGCCCGCCGCCGGTCGCGATCGTCACCGGCGCGCCGTGCAGCAGCGCCACTGCGCGTGCGGCATTGCCGCAGGCTTCCACCTCGCCGCCATCGGCATTGAAGATCCGCATCCGGAAGGCATGTGTCGCGTCGGGTTCCAGCAGCACCACCTGATCGCAGCCAATTCCGGTGCGGCGGTCAGCCAGCCCGCGCGCGACCTGCGCGGTCATAACCGGCAACACAGCCTCGCGCGCGTCGAGCACGACGAAATCATTGCCGAGCCCGTGCATCTTGATGAAGGGGATACGCATCGCCACGGCTGCGCATCTATGCACCGCAGGCGCGCGCGTCCAGTCCCCAGCGGGGGACGTCGGCCGGGTCAGTTGCCGCTGGCGCGCAGCGGGGTCTCGCCGTCTTCGTCCAATGGACGCGGCGCGGCGGGCGCAATGTCGACACCCGGCGCAGCCATCCGTCCCGCTTCGCTCAGCCGCGCGCGGACCGCATCGGCATCCTCAGGCATCCCGTAGAGATAGCCTTGCGCCTTCAGGCGGCCCATCGTCTTGAGGGCGCTGAGGATCTTTTCGTCCTCCACGCCTTCGGCGGTGATCGGCATATCAAGCTGACGACCCAGCGAGATGATCCCGTCAACGATGCGCGAGCGTTCGGCGGGATTGCGCAGTTCGCTCACGAAACTGCGATCGATCTTGATCCGGTCGAACGGCAGTTCGCGCAGCTGTTCAAGGCTCGAATAGCCGGTGCCGAAATCATCGAGGCTGACCTGCACACCCTGATTGCGCAGCGAGGTGATCATCGTGCGCACCAGCCCGATATTGTCGTGTAGGCAGCTTTCAGTAATCTCGATCTCCAGCCGCTGCGGCGGGAAATTGTTCTCGACCAGCAGCTTCAAGAGGCGCTGGGCAAACCACGGATCGCGCAGCTGTACCGGCGAGATGTTGACCGACAGGGTCAGACGGTCATCCCAGTCGCGCGCGTCGGCAAAGGCCTGCTCCATCAGCTTTTCCGACATTGCGGTGATGACGCCGATATCCTCGGCGATCGGCACGAAGATTTCCGGGCTGATCAGACCCAATTGCGGCGAACGCCAGCGCGCGAGCATTTCGAAGCCGACCAGCTCGCCGGTCTGCACGTCGATCTGCTGTTCGTAGAATGGCACGAATTCGCCCAGCGCAATGCCGCGCCGGATTCCGGATTCCAGCTCGTTGCGGAACCGCATCTCGTGTTCCATGCTGGCCTCGAACCAGAAATAGCGGTCGCGGCCCTGCTTCTTGGCGTGATAGAGCGCCATGTCGGCGTGGTGCATGAGCGCGTCGGCATCGACTTCGGTACCGATCTTGCCGTCGGCGTCGTGATCGGCGGCCAATCCGATCGATGCGGTCAGCTCGATCGCTCCGGCGGGCAATTCGAAGGGCTTGGCCAATTGATCGAACACGCGGCAAACCAGATCGTCGATGCGATCGCGCTGGGTGCGCGGATAGGCCATCACGAACGCGAATTCATCGCCGCCCAGACGCGCCAGCCGGGTGTCGCGCGGCAGCAGCGAGCATAGCCGCTCGCTCAGCATCACCAGCACCGCATCGCCGCTGCTGTGGCCGTGCATATCATTGATCTGCTTGAACTTGTCGATGTCGATCATGCAATAGACCACGGCCTCGCCGCGTTCGGTGGCACGCGCGCGCAGGGATTCGGTCAAGGCGACCATGCTGCGGCGGTTGAGACATCCGGTGAGCGGATCGGTGGCCGCGAGGTGGCGCGCGCGCGCCTCCGCGCCGCGCCGTTCGGCGATTTCCTTGGTGAGCTCGCGGTAGCGGCGCCAGCCGAAGATGATCAGCGCAATGTTGAGCAGCAGCGCATTGACCAGCAACACGTCCGGGCTGTTGCCATTGCCGAATACGGCGTCCATCGCCTTGGGCAGCACCGATCCGCCGGTGCCGATCAGCAGGATGATGGCGGCGGTGGCGATCCCCAGCGCGATGATATCGTGCTCGGCGGCTTCCAGCGGGTTGTTCTGATCGTTCTCGGTCAAACTCTTGGCCCCATACCTAGGCGCTGAAGGGCCGAGCCCCCCGGCCGCCTGCGCGTTTCTTCGCAGAGCTAACTAAACATCGGGTTAATCGTGATCGCGGGACTTGGCGTGCGGGCGGATTGCGGGCTATCGGAGCCCCGAACCAGCAATGGAGCGCACGACATGACCCGCCCGGGCCAGCAATACTGGCTGATGAAATCCGAACCCTTCAAGTACAGCTGGGACGATCTTGTCGCCGAGGGCGAAGGGACGTGGGACGGAGTGCGCAATTATCTGGCGCGCAACAACCTGATGGCGATGCAGGTGGGGGACGAGGCGTTCTTCTACCACTCGCGCGAGGGGCTGGAGATTGTCGGCATCTGCACCGTCAGCGTCACCGGGATCGGTGATCCCACCGATGACACGGGCAAGTGGGCGGCGGTCAAGATCAAGCCCAAGGTGAAGCTGGCAAGACCGGTCACGCTCGCCGCGATCAAGGCGGAGCCGCGGCTGGCCGACATGCAGCTGATCCGCCTGTCGCGCCTGTCGGTGTGCGGCGTCACGCCCGAGGAGTGGGCGGTGATCCTGGAGATGTCCGAGGGCTAGGTCTTCGCTCGCGCCCGCAATCCGCTGATCGTCGCGCCGCTCGCGGCGATGCGTTCGAGGTCGGTCTTGGCGTGGATCAGGCGGATGCCGGTGCGGGCCTTGGCGGCTTCCAGTGCGGTGGTGAACGCGGCAGTCGTCTCAGCCACTGCGCTCCACGCGCCATAGGCTGCGCCGAGCGCGGCGAAATCGGGATTTACCAGCGTCGTCGCCGATACCCGGCCCGGATACTCGCGCTCCTGATGCATCCGGATCGTGCCGTAAGCGCCGTTGTCGACCACCACCACTATCAGGTTCGCCCCATATTGCGCGGCGGTGGCGAGTTCCTGCCCGTTCATCAGGAAGTCCCCGTCACCTGCCACCGCGACCACGGTGCGATCAGGGAAGCGCAGCGCGGCGGCGACAGCAGCTGGGAGGCCGTAGCCCATCGCCCCACAGGTCGGGGCAAGCTGGCCGGGATAGGCGGAATAGCGCCAATAGCGGTGCCACCACCCGGCAAAATTGCCCGCGCCATTGCAGATGATTGTGTCATCGGGCAGCGCCGCGCGCATCGCTGCGACGCAGGCGGCTAAATCGATCGCGGCGTCAGACGGAGCGGGGGTGGCCCAATCGAGCCACTCGCGATGCGCCTCGGCCCCGGCGTCGAAGGGGATCGTCCCGTGGTCTTCCCACAGCGCGGCGCACTCGGCGAAGTCGTCGACCGCGCAGCACAGCGCGAGATCGGTGCGATAGACCCGGCCGAGCTCCTCCGGGTCGGGGTGGATGTGGACCAGCGTCTGGCCGGGGTGTTCGAGGGTGGGCACGGTGTAGCCGTCCGTGGTCGCCTCCCCCAATCGCGCGCCAACGGCGATGATGAGGTCGGCCTGCCGGACCCGCTCGACCAGCTTGGGGTTGGGGCCATAGCCTAGATTCCCGGCATAGACCGGGCTGTCGGGTGCAATCGCGTCCTGACGGCGGAAGGCGGTGGCGACGGGGAGGCCGATGCTTTCGGCGAACTGCTGGAAATAGTGCCGCGCCTTGGCGTTCCAGCCCGCGCCGCCGATGATCGCGATCGGGCTGGCGGCGTCGGCGATCAGATCGAACAGCGCCTGCATCGCGTCGGGGCAGGCGGCTTGTGCGGGCTTGGCGACGAAGGGTCGGGGGGTGAGGCTGGCGGGCACCTGCTCGACCAGCATGTCTTCGGGCAGGGCCAGCACCACCGGGCCGGGGCGGCCATTGATGGCGACGGCATAGGCGCGGCCGATGTATTCGGGGATGCGTTTCGGATCGTCGATCCGCGCGGCCCATTTGCAGATCGGGCCAAAGAACGCCGCGAAATCGACCTCCTGAAACCCCTCGCGCCCCTGCATGTCGCGCGCGACATCGCCGACGAACAGGATCATCGGCTGGCTATCCTGATGCGCGACGTGGACGCCGATGCTGGCATTGGTCGCCCCGGGGCCGCGGGTGACGAAGGCGATACCCGGGCGGCCCGATCCCGCCGCCTGGATTGCCCCGTCGGCGCAGGCCATGAACGCCGCGCCCCCTTCCTGACGGCAGGTCACGACCTCGATAGCCGGTTGGTCAGGCAGCGCGTCAAGCACCGCGAGGAAGCTTTCGCCCGGCACGTTGAAGATCCGCTCGCAGCCCTGCACCGCAAGGCAATCGACCAGCAGCGCAGCAGCGCTCCGCATGGAATCAGGCACGTGACATTCTCCCGTCGTAACGCCGCCGCCTCTACAGCGGGGGGCAGGGCGGCGCAAACCCGCCTGCAAGGTTAAGCCCGCGCGGGTTTTGTCCCATGCTGCGACAGGTTGGCGGGAAGCGGTTCCAAAAGGTTAAGAAAGTCTTAAAACGCTCTCAACAACAAAATTTGGGAGAGTCGCCCCATGCGTCGCAATCTGGTTCTCACCGACGAAACCGCCCGCCACTGGTTCCGGGCGAGCCTGCCGCCGTATGTGAAGCGCGATCTGTTCGATATTCCGGCCGAGAGCCTGTGGCGGCTGACGCTGGCCGATGTGCGCGGTGTGGCGACCACCTATGTCGCCGCAACCGCCGCGATCCTGACCTTCATTATCTAAGCCGCTTCGGGCACCCGCAGCGCTTCGGTGGCGTGCAGTTTGCGCGCCAGCCGGGCCGAGAGCAGGCACAGGACAAGGCTGATCAGCAGCTGTTCCTGCAGCGGGATCCCGAACAGACCCAGCGCGCCCGCCACAGCCGCTCCGATCACCATGTAAATCGACGAGACAAGATTGTTCGCCGCGACCGAGCGGGAGGCTTCGGACGGATCGACGCGGGTGGTGAGAAAGGCGTAGAGCGGTACCACGAACATGCCGCCAGCGACCGCGATAAGCAGCAGATTTGCGATGATCAGCAGCGCTAGCGGTTGGGACAGGAACTCCCACACCGTGAACAGCTCACCTGCCGGCGTCAGGTTCCACATCCGGCACAGCAGGTAGAAGGCGACCAACAGCCCCGCGAGCGCCAGCACCGAAGGCGCGGAATAGCGCGCCGAGATGTCGCCCTTGAGCAGCGCATTGATCGACACCGATCCGATCGCGATCCCGGCCGAGAACGCCACCAGCAGCACCGAGGCAACCTGCGCGTCGGCCAGCAGCACGTTCTTGGCAAGCGGGATGAACTGCACAGAAAGGATCGCAGCAATCGTCCAGAAGTAACTGATCGCCAACACCGAATAGCGCAACTCGGGATTGGCCATCGAGAAGGAAATCAGCGATTTTGACGCGCGGATCGGGTTCCAGTCGACTGTGGTCTCGATGGTCTGCGGCGGCGCGGGCGGCACCCATCGGCACACCACGTAGCCCACCAGGGCAATCGCAAGGACAGCGACGATGCTCCACGCGATCGGCATCGCGCCGCCCAGCATCATGCCCACAAGGATCGCCACATAAGTGCCTGCCTCGACCAGTCCGGTGCCTGCCAGCACTTCCTCTTTCTTGAGGTGTTGCGGCAGGATCGCGTATTTGATCGGGCCGAAGAACGTCGAATGCATCCCCATCGCGAACAGCGCGATAAACAGCAGCGGCAGGGCCAGCGTCTCCACCGACATCTTCTGCGCCGCCAGCACCAGCCCGGTCGCGCCGACGCTCATGATGACGATCTCGGCCATCTTGATGATGCGGATGATCTTGGTCTTGTCGCGCATGTCGGCAAGCTGGCCCGCAGTCGCCGAAAACAGCACGAAGGGCAGCACGAACACCGCCGTCGCCACCCCGCTGATCAGCGTCTCGGTCTCGGGTGAGGAATACACCTGATAGACCACGAACAGCACCATCGCGTTCTTGTAGAGATTGTCGTTCAGCGCGTTGAGCAACTGGGTCAGGAACAGCGGCAGAAACCGCCGCTGGCGCATCAGATTGGTCGATGTGGTCATGCGAGTGTTACGCCGATACTTCCCTGTCCGTTACCTGCGCGACATAGCGGCGGCGCAGGCTGACACAAGAGCGTGCGGGCCATGTTAGTCCGCGCGCGCTTTATCGGGGACTGTAGCGGTGGGGGGTTTTGCAAGCCGTTAATGGCGCGCTAGACACGTCACCAGCCATGTCGAGCCTGCCCAATATCCTCACACTGTCGCGCATCTTTGCGGTGCCGCTGCTGGCGTTCTTCCTGTGGTGGCCCGAATGGCGGCTGGGCTATCTGATCGGCTTTGCGCTCTACTGCGTGATCGCGATCACCGACTTTTTCGACGGCTATCTCGCCCGTGCGCAGGGGACGGTGTCGAAGCTCGGCATTTTCCTCGATCCGATTGCCGACAAGATCATGGTCGCGGCAGTAATTCTGGTGCTGACCGCGCAGGGCTATCTGCGCGGGCCCTATGCGGGCGATGTGCACGTGATCGCGGGCCTCGTGATCCTGATCCGCGAGATCGCGGTCTCCGGCCTGCGCGAGTTTCTCGGCGGGATCCAGGTCTCGGTCCCGGTCTCGAAGCTGGCGAAGTACAAGACGACCTTCCAGCTGGTGGCGCTGGGCGCGCTGATCCTTGGCGGAGCAGTGCATGGCCAGCCGTGTCAGGCGGTGGGCGACATGTGTAAGACCGTGGCGCAAAGCTGGATCCACCTCGTCGGCCTCGTTTCGCTATGGGCGGCGGCGGTACTGACCTGTGTGACGGGATGGGATTACCTTCGGGTCGGCTTGAAGCACATGGATTAACGCTGGAACCGGCGGCGCGTTCGGGGCATTGTGAGATCATGGGATCTGATGCACGCTCCGGGCTGCACCCGTATGTGGGACAGCTCGCCAATCATGCACGAAGGTTGCAGCGCGACGCGCAAGGCGCGATTGCGCAGGGCGACTATGCCCGCGCCGCTGCACTGATAGACGATGCCGAACTGCTCGCGGACGATGTCAGCGGGCTGGTCGATGCGATCGAGGAACGCCAGAGCGATGCGATGATGCGGCTGGCGAGCGATCCGGAGGTGGTTTCTCCTGCTGGCACCGGATCGCGCAAGCGGCTAGCACTGTTGCCTCCGCGTCGCATCCGTGCGGCATTGGGGACAAGCGTGGTGCTGAGCCTTGCGCTGGTGGAGTGCTGAGGGGGCTGATCGCCCCCACCTTGCGACGACCTGCCGACGTTCGCAGCGATGCGCCGATTGTCGATTAGCTTGATCCGCCGACTCGCTAAGCGGCTCTTGCCCAAAGGAAGCTGTGCCGGAATGAAACACATCCTGCCCTGTCAGCTTTTCGCTTGTATTGATGCGACAAAGTGATTCTTGAACCGGCGTGAAATCAAATGATTGTGCCAACGCACATATTGCGTTCAGCATTATTCTTGAGTTTCGACCGAATTATGGTTAGTAAAGGGCCATCAGAAAGCTCCGCAGGCTTCCTGAAAGGATCGACCTTAATTGCCTCAAAAGGTCGGGTTGCGGTAAACTGCGGAAGGCTTTTGGGCCGATCATCCAGACATTAGTCGAAAGGATGATGGCATGACTACTATCTTGAAATTCACCGCTTTTGCCCGGAGCGTTCTGGGTGCCTCGCTGCTTGGCGCATTGCCGGTGACGGCCTACGCCTCGGGAGGGGATGACGACATCGTTGTGCACTCGGCCAGCGCCATGGAACAGTGGCAGAAGCAGACGGCATTGCGGCTTGACCGTGCGTTGCAGCGCGACGTCGGCGGGCGCACGGATACAGGGGATTCGATCGTCCAGATCGCCTTCACGCTCGGGCCCGACGGCAAGGCGCAGGGCCTACGTTTCCACAACGGCGAAGGCACCTGGATCGAACGCGAAATGGCCAAGCGTGCGGTGCGTTCGCTCGACAATCTTGATGAAGTGCCGGTGGTGAACCGGGGTGACGTGAAGTTCCTCGCGAACTTCATCTTCTCCACCGATCCCCGCAGCCATGCCAAGCTGGCCCAGCGTCTGCGGACGATGGAGCAGGCGCGGCTTGCTTCCCGGGATGGCACCAGTCGGTATCTTGCGCTGGGTTACTGATTGTCCCGTCAGTCCAGCGTCCGGGTCGCGATGCCGCCCCGGCTCTGCCTGCCTTGTCAGGCATGAGGCTCCAGCGTCCAGTCGTTCGCGCTGCGGAAGCGAAGCGACCGGGCGCTGGAGCATTTCTTTGACGAGACCGAGCTAACCTGCCCGCAGCTCCTCGGCCAAAAGCAGGAAATCCGCCTCTCTCGGCGAGTTCTTGCGCCATGCCAGCACAATCTCGCGCTTGGCGGTGGGGCTGTCGACGGGACGGGCGACGACCGCGGTGCCGTTGAGGATACCTGCGGTCAGCGCCATCTCGGGCAACATGGTCAGGCCCAGATCATTGTCGACCAGTTGCACCAGCGTGTGGAGGCTGGTGCCGACCATCGCCGCGCTGCCACGCAATTCATTGCGGTTGCAAGCGGCCAGCGCGTGATCGCGCAGGCAGTGGCCGTCTTCGAGCAGCAGCAACCGGCCCTGATCGATCATCGCCGGCTTGACGCTCGCCGGGGGATCGCGCGGATCGTCCTTGGGAAAGGCGATGAACAGCCGGTCGTCGGCGATATGCGCGATCGCCGCGTCACCGGTGTCGAAGGGCAGGGCAAGCAGAACGCAATCGACTCGCCCGTGGTGGAGGGATTCGAGCGCATCGTGGCTGGTTTCCTCGCGCAGCAGCAGGCTAAGTTCCGGGCGCTCGCGCTTGAGGCGCGGCAGCACGCGCGGGAGGAGGAACGGGGCGATAGTCGGGATCACGCTCATGCGCAATTCGCCCACGAGCGGCTTGCCCGCCGCCTGCACCAGATCGGCGAGTTCCTCGGCCTCGCGCAGCAGGCGGTTGGCCTTGGCCACCACCTGCTCGCCCAGCGCGGTGAAGCGCACCACCCGCCGAGATCGTTCAACCAGTGTCACGCCGAGCAGCGATTCCAGCTCGCGGATCCCCGCTGACAGGGTCGATTGCGAGACGAAGCTCGCATCCGCCGCCTTGCCGAAATGCCCGTGCTCATACAGCGCCACGAGGTATTGCAGCTGCTTGATGGTGGGGAGGTAGGTGCTCACCGCTAAGGCAATATCCGCTTAGGCTGAGCTTGTCGAAGCCCTGCACTTTTCTTCGGAAGTGAAGGACAGCCCTTCGACAAGCTCAGGGCGAACGGATTCATGGCCTATTCGGCCGCCAGCGGAGGCGCTGTCTCCGTCTCCGCCACCACGTCGTCGATATGGGTCATCTTGAGCCGCCCCTTCTCGACCGCGAAGGCAAGTTTGCCTTCGACCAGATCGAGCGCGTCCTTGCCGAACACCTCGAACCGCCAGCCTTGCAGCACCGGCAGATTGCGAACGCCTGCCGCGAGCGCTTCCATTTCGTCGGCGCGGGTCAGGAGGCGCGGGGCGACGTCGATTTCGCGCGCGCGGATCTTGAGCAGCAGCTTCAAGAGATCGGCGACAAGCGCGCCTTCCTTGCCCAGCGGCGCGCCGCGTTCCGCCTTGTCGGGCATTTCGTCCTTGGGGAGCGGCTCGGCCTCGGCCAGCACCTTCATCAGCCGCTTGCCGATGTCATTGTCCTTCCAGGCGGTCGACAGCCCGCGCACCTTGGCGAGATCGCCCTGCGCCTTGGGCGGGTGGCTGGCGATGTCGGCCAGCGTCTCGTCACGCATGATCCGGCCGCGCGGGATGTTTTTGTGCTGCGCCTCGCTCTCGCGCCACGCGGCGAGCGCTTTCAGCCGGCCCAGCACCTGCGGATTGCGCCCCGGCTGACGCAGCCGTTTCCACGCTGCGCCCGGATCGGTGAGGAAATTCGACGGATCGGCGAGCTTTTCCATCTCCGCATCGAGCCACACCCCGCGTCCAGTCTTGATCAGCTTCTTGAGGATGCGCGGGAAAATCGTGGCGAGGTGGGTGACGTCGCCGATCGCATATTCGATCTGCCGCTCGGTCAGCGGGCGGCGGCTCCAGTCGGTAAAACGCGCGCCCTTGTCGATGGTGAGGCCCAGCCACGTCTCGCACAGGTTGGCATAGCCGATCTGTTCGGACTGGCTGATCGCCATCATTGCGATCTGGGTATCGAAGATCGGGTGCGGGGTCTTGCCGGTAAGGTTGACGATGATTTCGACATCCTGCCCGCCTGCGTGGAAGACCTTGAGCACGTCTTCGTTGTCGCACATCAGATCGAGCAGCGGCTGAAGATCGATCCCCTCGGCCATCGGATCGATCGCGGCGGCTTCTTCGGTATTGGCGATCTGCACCAGGCACAGCTCGGGCCAATAGGTGTTCTCGCGCATGAATTCGGTGTCGACCGCGACGAATTCGGACTTCGCCAGACGCCCGCACAGATCGGCAAGGGCATCGGTGGTGGTAATCAGCGGGTGAATTTTCATCTCATCTTTGCTCGTAGGGGCGGAGTGCCGCCCTCGGGATTGATCCCAATTGCCCCTCGCACCGCTTGACAAAGCGCAAGGGTTCCCCTGTTAGCGCGCCGACGATGGAGCAAGGCTTCCCCGCGCCGCGCGAGCGCGCCCTAGCGTCATACCCGCGATAAGGACAAGAGTTTAGATGCACCCCTACCGCACGCATACTTGCGCACAGCTTTCTTCCGCTGATGTGGGCCAGACCGTCCGCCTGTCGGGCTGGGTGCATCGCAAGCGCGATTTCGGCGGGGTGCTGTTTGTCGATCTGCGCGATCACTATGGCATCACGCAGATTGTCGCCGATGCGGATTCGCCCGCGTTGGCGGTGCTTGACCGGCTGCGCGCGGAAAGCGTCGTCACCATCGAGGGCGAGGTCAAGGCGCGCTCGGCAGAGACAGTCAACCCGCGCATCGCTACCGGAGAGGTTGAGGTTTTTGCCCGCGCGGTGACGGTTCAAAGTGCCGCCGAAGAGCTGCCGCTGCCGGTCGCCGACGAGCAGCCTTACCCCGAGGATATTCGCCTCAAATACCGCTTCCTCGATCTGCGGCGCGAGACGCTGCACAAGAATATCATGACCCGCGTCGCGGTGATTGCGGACATGCGGCAGCGGATGAACGCGGTGGGCTTCAACGAGTTTTCGACCCCGATCCTCACGGCATCGTCGCCCGAAGGCGCGCGCGACTTCCTCGTGCCGAGCCGCATCCATGCGGGCAAGTTCTACGCGCTCCCGCAGGCGCCGCAGCAGTACAAGCAATTGCTGATGGTGGCGGGCTTCGACCGCTATTTCCAGATCGCGCCGTGCTTCCGCGACGAGGATCCACGTGCCGACCGCCTGCCGGGCGAATTCTACCAGCTCGACTTGGAAATGAGCTTCGTCACCCAGGAAGAGGTGTGGGAGACGATGGAGCCGGTGATCCAGGGCACCTTCGCTGCCTTCGCGGGCGAGAAGAAGGTCACCCCCGCGGGCGAATTCCCGCGCATCCCTTACGATGAGGCGATGCTGAAGTATGGCAGCGACAAGCCCGATCTGCGTAATCCGATCGAAATCAAAGACGTCAGCTCTGCTTTTGCCGGGTCAGGGTTTAGCCGTTTCGCGGATATCGTCGCAAACGGGGGGGTCGTCCGTGCGATCAAAGCGCCCGGCGCAGCGTCCCGTTCGCGGAAATTCTTCGACGAGATGAATGCATGGGCACAGTCAGAAGGCTTCGGTGGCCTTGGTTATGCAACCTGTGTGTCACTTGAATCCCAGCTCACGCAAATTGAGCGGATTAACGACTCCAGCCGTATGGTTATCGACCCCGAGCGCAATGTAATCGAGCAAGAATTGGTTGCTTCCTATATCCGAGCAGAAAGCCCGGCCGATTTTGAAGGCCTGTCTGGCCCTATCGCCAAATGGCTTTCGCCCGGTCGCAAGATTCAGCTAATTCTTGATCTAGGCCTTCAAGACGGAGACGGTGTTTTCTTCGCCGCTGGCTTTGAGGGACAAGCTGCGAAGCTTGCGGGAATGGCCCGAACTCGGGTCGGCGAACAGCTCGGCCTGATCGACGAAAACGCCTTTGCGCTGTGCTGGATCGTCGATTTCCCGTTCTACGAATGGAACGAGGACGAGAAGAAGGTCGATTTCAGCCACAACCCCTTCTCGATGCCGCAGGGCGGGATCGATGCGTTGAACGGACAGGATCCACTGACGATCAAGGCGTTCCAGTACGATCTGGTCTGCAACGGTTACGAAATCGCCTCCGGCTCGATCCGCAATCACAAGCCTGACACGATGGTGAAGGCGTTCGAGATCACCGGATTGACGCAGGCCGATGTCGAGGAGCGCTTCGGGGGCATGTACCGCGCGTTCCAATACGGCGCACCGCCGCACGGCGGGATGGCTGCGGGCGTAGACCGCATTGTCATGCTGCTGTGCGGGGTCAAGAACCTGCGCGAGATCTCGCTGTTCCCGATGAACCAGCGTGCCGAAGACCTCCTGATGGGCGCGCCGAGCCCTGCCGAACCGCGGTCCTTGCGCGAATTGCACCTGCGCGTGGTCGAACCGCCTAAGAAGGACGGTTGAGCTTTTCACCGGGCGCGCGGCGCGCTTCCCCTTGTGGGCAGCGCAACGCATGCCCACTTGCGTTGCTCCGCGGCGTTCATTAGGGCAAGCGCGACATTTCTTAACCCCAGTTCAAGAGGGATCAATATGAGCGATACTGCCGATCGGGTAGCCAAGATTGTTGTCGAGCATCTCGGCGTCGAAGCCGACAAGGTCACCCAGGATGCCAGCTTCATCGACGATCTGGGCGCCGACAGCCTTGACATCGTCGAGCTGGTGATGGCGTTCGAAGAGGAATTCGGCGTCGAAATCCCCGACGATGCGGCCGAGAAGATCACCACCGTTGGTGACGCGACCAAGTACATCGAAGAACACAAGGGCTGATCAAGGCCTAAAATCCCGTTGGCCCTGCATATGTTGAAGGGCTGCGCTGCTTCAGAAGGTGTGATGCCGCTGGAGAGGTAAAGCGGGGGTTCGACAGGCTCAGCCCCTTGTCGGGTTGGGCCTGTTGCTTTTTCGGAGAATGCCAATGCGCCGTGTGGTCGTAACCGGGCTCGGACTTGTCACCCCCTTGGGCGGGGACGTCGAGACCTCGTGGGCAAATCTGATTGCGGGTAAGAGCGGGGCGGGGCAGATCACCCGCTTCGACACCGCCGATCAGAAATGCACCATCGCCTGCGAAGTGAAGCCCAAGGATGACCCCTGGGGCTTTGATGCAGACAAGCGCGTCGATCACAAGATCCAGCGGCAGGTCGATCCCTTCATCGTCTATGGTATCGATGCCGCAGGGCAGGCGCTCGAAGATGCGGGCCTCACCGATATGACCGATGCCGAGAAAGAGCGCACCGGGTGCTCGATCGGCTCGGGGATCGGCGGCTTGCCGGGGATCGAGCTCGAAAGCGTCAATCTCCACGAACGCGGCCCCGGGCGCGTCTCGCCACACTTCGTGCACGGGCGACTGATCAACCTCATCACCGGGCAGGTTCAGATCAAGTACGGCTTCATGGGGCCGAACCATGCGGTCGTCACGGCCTGTTCAACCGGCGCGCATTCGATCGGCGATGCCGCGCGGATGATCATGGCGGACGATGCCGACGTGATGCTGGCGGGCGGGGCGGAAAGCACCATCAACCCGCTCGGGATCGCGGGCTTTGCGCAGGCACGCGCGCTCAACATGAGCATGAACGACCGCCCCACCGAGGCAAGCCGTCCGTATGACCGCAATCGCGACGGCTTCGTGATGGGCGAAGGCGCGGGCGTGTTGGTGCTCGAGGAATATGAACGGGCCAAGGCGCGCGGCGCGAAGATCTATGCCGAAGTCACCGGCTATGGTCTGTCGGGCGATGCCTATCACGTCACCGCCCCGCATCCCGAAGGGCGCGGCGCGGAACTGGCGATGCGCATGGCTTTGCGCAAGGCGGGCCTCGGGCCGGGCGATATCGACTACATCAACGCCCACGGCACCTCGACCATGGCCGACACCATCGAACTCGCCGCGATCAAACGCGTGCTGGGCGAGGGGCTTTCGGGTGCGTCGATGAGCTCGACCAAGAGCGCGATCGGGCATTTACTGGGCGGCGCGGGCGCGGTCGAGGCGATCTTTTGCATCCTCGCCATGCGCGATCAGATCGTGCCGCCGACGCTCAATCTGCACGATCCCGATGACGGCACCGAGGGTATCGACCTCGTGCCGCTGGTGGCGAAGAAGCGGCAGGTTCGCGCGGTACTGAACAACAGCTTCGGGTTTGGCGGCACCAACGCCTCAATCATCATGCAGAAGCTGGACTGATCCGATGACGCGCGGCCGGCTAGTTCTGCTCGGCCTCGTCGCGCTGGTCGTGGCCGGGTTGATTGCCGTATCGAGCCTGATGGGTGGTGCGACGATCGCCAAGGATACCAGCTTCACGATTCCCGCAGGCGCATCGGTGTCCTCGGTGGCGGCAAAGCTGGAAAGCGAGGGGCTGATTTCCTCGGCCAAAGGCTTCACCTTGCAGGCGCGCATCTTCGGTTCCGACGCGCCGATCCAGGCGGGCGAGTTCCTGCTCAAACCGGGCATGAGCCAGGGCGATATCCTCGATGCATTCCAATCGGGCGATGTCATTCGGCGGTTCGTGACCATCCCCGAAGGCATGCCCTCGATCCTCGTGTGGGAACGGGTGATGGCCGAGGAGCTGCTGAGCGGCGAGGTGGCGGTGCCGCCCGAAGGCTCGATCCTGCCCGATACCTACGCCTTCGAACGCGGCCAGACCCGCGCCAGTCTCGTCAAGCAGATGCAGGCGGCGATGGACAAGGCGCTGGCCGAGGAATGGGCCAAGCGCCGCCCCGGCATCGCGGTCGACACGATGCGAGAGGCGCTGACCCTTGCTTCAATCGTCGAGAAGGAAACCGGCAAGCCCGAGGAACGCCGAATGGTCGCGGGGCTCTATTCGAACCGCGTGCGCACGGGGATGAAGCTGCAAGCCGATCCGACGATCATCTACCCGATCACCAAGGGCAAGCCGCTGGGCCGCCGCATCCGCCAGTCGGAAATCGCGGCGGTCAATGGCTACAACACCTATACCAAGGTCGGCCTGCCGGACGGGCCGATCACCAATCCGGGCCGCGACAGCATCGCTGCGGTGCTGAACCCCGAACACACCAGCGCGCTGTTCATGGTCGCCGACGGCACCGGCGGGCACTGGTTCGCGGACACGCTCGCCGAGCATAACGCCAATGTCGCCAAGTGGTATGCTATCCGCAAAGAACGGGGCGAGATGTGAGGCGGGTTTCGGGGCAGTACCGTGTCTGACCCGTTCATCCTCACCGCTGCGCTGCCGACTGATCTGGGCGCATGGGCGGAAGGGCTGCGGCGCGCGCATTTCCCGGTGGAGCGGAACCATCTCCACGCGCATGTGACGCTGTTCCATGCCTTCGCGCCATCCCTGCTCGACGAACTCATCGACTTCCTGCCGCGCGTAGCGGGCGAATTCGCGGCCCCTGAAGGCGCGATCAAGGGCGTGATGGATCTGGGCAAGGGCACCGCAATTGCGCTGGAGGCACCGCAGCTGCTCGCCCTGCGCGCACTGATCGCTGAGCATTTCCACGGCAGCCTGACCGCGCAGGATCTCCACGAACCACGCCCGCATATCACCATCCAGAACAAGGTGACGAAGGACGAGGCGAGGGCACTGCAAGCCAGCCTTGGCCCGTTGCTTGCGCCATGGATGGCCAAGGGCCGTTTCACCTTCCCCGCGCTCGAACTGTGGCGCTATCGCGGCGGACCGTGGGAGGCGGTCAAGACCTGCGCATTTCGCGGGCGCGCGCGGGTCTAATGGTGCTTGACCCCGCGCGCACTGCGCCCTAGATGCGCGCCTCGCCCGGGCCGACACCCGGCGCCGAATCCGGCCTGCTGGCCACGCCGGATGCCCTTGGGGCGGAGTAGCTCAGCCGGTTAGAGCAGCGGAATCATAATCCGCGTGTCGGGGGTTCGAGTCCCTCCTCCGCTACCATTCAAGTCACTTATAGAATTGTTTTCAATGATAAAATCCATTTTTCCTGAACGTTGGAGCCACATTTGATCCCACATTTAGTTTGGGACGAAGGGGTCTGCTTTGATCACTCGTGGGATGAGTGCTCCGTTTTGCAGAGGAGCGTTTGTTATCCAGCCAAAAAACCAGCGAGACGATCCCGGACAGGAATTAAGATGCACTTGCATGCGCTGATCGACGCCTCTGGTCGATCAATCGCTACGGGACTATTTGGCTCTTCGTCCCAAGACACATTGTTGCCGGACGCGGGGCGACGCTCCCTCGTGTAGTTTTATATCGATATTCGATCTTGCCCGGAACGCCCAATCCGTCAGTGGGCGAGGGGTTTGAACAACCATTTATATGCCGCAAAGCCGCGGACCGAAAAAATCTGGTCGAAAGAAGGATCAATTTGTCGGAAGGTCGAGCGCACACGGGCTACATAAACCGCAATCGACTGATCAAATACCTCTCCATCGAGCCAATCGGCCAGGCGCGCGCGTCAAAGCCCTGCCCTTTGCTACCACCAAAGCTTGCACGATCTGGTGCTGGACTTTTGGCAGCATCATTTGCGTTCTTTCAAAAACGAGCACGCCCTTGTCTTCAAGAGTAACATTTCCGAAACTGATCGGATGATCTTCAAACGACGACCTGCCACAATGCGGGCACTTCTGAACTATCATCGCATCTTCTTCTCAGAGCAGCTGAAGCCATCAACTGTGGCACGTCAACGCACGCTCCTGTCGCTACCTTCCAAACCCCTTTGTGCGACCTGTCTGACAGCCGTTAGGAAGGAATGTCACGGCGCTTGAGTGGCGGAGGCACAGAACAGAAAAACCAAGGTGACATGCCTGTGCTTACGTGACCGGAGCAAGCTGTGCCGCGCCGAGAATGCGCTCCACAGTCGGTTGCGCACTCGGCTCCGGCGCCGGTTTTTCGAGTGAGATCGCGATCACGCTGCCAGCAGCAATGTCTTTGCGCATCTGATCGGTAATCTCGACCACGAAGACCGAGCCACCAGCACTCTGCCCCAGCGAGCGCGGCTTTCCGTCGGGCCCGATCACCCACAATTCAGGCACGAGGCTCTGATCCGCAATTTCCGCGATGCGCGCGGTGAGTTTTCCGTCTTGCCCTTCGTAGATCACGCTCAGCAAAGGGGCTCCGTCCGCCTGGCTTACCTGTGCAATGCGAATGGCCGACGTGGCTTTCTCACTTTGCGCCTGAGCCAAAGCGAGCCTCTCGCCGAATTCCTGTGCCCGGTCGCGTTCTCCCAGATAGAGCCCGCCAAGCACTAGCGCCGCAAATGATGCAGCGATCGTCCCCAGCCGCCATCCGGAAACTGACCCGAGCGCTGCTGACGGCGCGTCGGCATCATTAGCGGGACGAGGGAGGACGCGCGCTTCGCGTTCGCTCGGAAAAGTGGCTTCCAACCTGTGCCAGAGGTCGTCGGGCGACCAATCCTTGTCCGCCGGAGCCGAGCTGGCCCAGTCATGACCAACCGCTTCCCACCGCGCCACACAGGCGGCGAAATCCGGGTCGATGGCGATACGCGCTTCAGCTGCTGCGTGCGCATCGGCATCCAGCATTCCCAGGGCATATTCGGCTGCCAGCATCTCCGCATCGCTCGGGGCGCCAGAGTCATCAGTCATGGGTCATTCTTTCACGCATGATGCGAAGCCCCCTGCGAATCCGCGTCTTAACCGTTCCCAGCGGCAAGCCCGTTTCATTTGCCACCTCAGAATAGGTCATCCCGCGCAAATAGGCGCTGCGGATCAGATTGGCATCGGCTGACGCCAAATGCTCCACCTGCTGTCTGACAATTTCCGATCGTTCTACCCGGATGAGCATTTCCTCTGCGGTCTCACTTTCGTCAGCGACGAAGATGAGTTCCTCGTCACCGGTTGTCGGGCGACGCTTCTGAGCTCTGATCCAGTCGACTGCGCTGTTGCGCGCAATGCGGGTTAACCAGCCCATTGGCGTCCCTTTGGTATGATCGTAACTGGCGGCCCTATTCCAGGCTTTCAAATAGACTTCGTGCACTACGTCTTCGCTGGCTTCCCGGTTTTGAATAAAGCTGAAACAAAGCGAATAAAGCTCTCGGGACGTTCGCACGTAGAGCTGGTGCATGGCTGATTTCTCACCTTCTGCCATCGCAAGAAGGATCTGAATTAGCTCACTGTTGTGTCTATCGCTGGCCATGCCCGCCGTTACGCTCCCACTTCAGCAGGCCGCGATCTATGAAGGCGGCAGCGCTCAACACAAGTCCAAAAAATAATTCGACCTACTCCAAACCGGACGCCGATCGCGGGCGTAGGGCTTTTGCGCAGTAACGTGCGCGACCCACCAAATGATGCATTGCGCGAGGAGAAATCGGGTGAAAATGAGACACGCTCTCCCCCTGACTGCGGGGGTCATGATGGCGTTGGCCGGTGGTGCCTTCTACGTAACGGGCTCCGGCCTTACCGCCGCCGACCACCTTGATCCGCCGGGGCGTACAAACCCATCGAATGACACGACGCCCGACAAAGCAGCCGACATCGCCGACGTCTTCGCTTGGCACACCGCCACGGATATCAATCTCGTGCTGACCTTTGCCGGTCCCCAGGCGACCAATTTGCCAGCCACCTATGACCCGAACGTGCTCTACACGATAAACGTGTCGAACGCTGCGCCACGCACGACACCGAACTTCCCCATCCTCGTTCGGTTCGGACCGGGTTCGGGAGCCAACAATTTCGGCGTACAAGTCAGCGGCGTTCCGGGCGTGACCGGGACGATCGAAGGGGCGGTCGAAACCGATCTTGCCAAGGATGGTGTGCGCGTCCGGGCCGGGCTGTTCGACGACCCGTTCTTCTTCGATCTCCAAGGCTTCCGCGATACAGTCGCCACCGGGAGATTGAGCTTCAACAACCAGCGCGATTTCTTTGCCGGGCAAAACCTGACGGCAATCGTCATCTCGATCCCGCGCGACCGGATCGAAAATGGGACAAACCTTGTGGACGTGTGGGCCACGACTGCGCGTTTTGGAGGCCAACTGTGATGACAAAGCAATTCTCAAAATCGCTGCGCAGGACGCGGGCTGCCGCTCCGCTGATTGTGATGCTCGGCCTTCTGGCGGCTTGCGGCGATGACGAGACGGCTCCTCCGCCCGTCGTTGTCGCACCGACCCCGACCCCAAGCCCAACGCCCACTCCGACCAGCTTTGATGTTGGTCCTTGCCTCAATCAGGTCGTGCCCGGCACCGGCGGCGTCACGGTAGCGGGCGCAGTGGTTCCCGATACCCTGACGCTCAATCTTGCGGCCAATGCTGGATTTCCCAATGGTAGGCTGCTTGCCGATCCGGTGATCGACGTGACACTGGCGGTGATCTTCCTCGACCTCAGCAGGAACGGGCCGGGGACACTGGCAGGATTGCCGTTGAACCCGTCGCGCAATGATGTTCCATTGCCGACCGGCTTTCCCTTTCTAGCGCCCGCGCAGGGCACACAGCCCATGGCTTCGTCCGGATCAGGCTTCAGTTTCCGCACCGATGCCGCCGCCGCCTACACGCGCGTCGATCGCATGGGGATGCCGGCCGTTGCAACTGCACTGATCGGTTCGACCCAGAAGAACGCCTACAATGATGCCGATCCCGCCGACGATGCCGACGGCGATTTCGTGCCAGAATTGAGTGCACAGCTCACCGGGCTGACCAACGCGCTGGCAGACGATCTGGTGGGGGCCGGTCTGACTCCCTGCGCTCGCGCAATCTGACGATACTGCTGGAGCAATCACCCCTGTCTCCGGCTGCCGGGCGGGCCTGAATTTCCTTGGCCCGCCCGGTATTTAAGAACGCGACAAGGATGCCATGACCAGACAGTTTCGTTGGCCGATGATTGCAATGCTGGCAATCCTTTGCGTTGCGCTGATGCATTGGCTGAACCAACGTGTCGACGGCATTCCGGCGCCGCGTTTCGCCATGGAACGGCCAGCTTTCGGCCCGGCGGCGTATTCTGACCTTCTCGCCGTATCGAACGAACGTCTGGCCTTGTCGCGGGCACGCATTGAGCGCAACCCGAATGAATGGCTCCCTCACGCTGGCGCCGGCGCAGCGGCGCTTTCGCTGTTCCGCCTGACCGGCGAGATTGCCTATCTCGACATGGCCGAGCAGGAGATCAAAGCGGTTCGTGAGCTCGCGCCGATGCCGTCCGGCGTACCTGAATTGCGGGCCGAGCTGGCCCTGGCGCAGCACGATTTGAAGGGCGCTGTGCGTGAACTCGACATCCTTTCCCGCGCCAGCGTTACGCCCGAGAAACCCACCCTGTCGGAAGCAGCAGCAATGCACGGCGATCTCGCGTTTTACGCGGGCAATCACTCCGCAGCGGCAAGTCTCTACCGCAAGGCAGCGCAAATCGAACCACATGTCGGCGTTGCGCTGCGCATCGCCAATCTTCAGCGTGCATCCGGTGATTTCGATGCCGCCGTTGCAACCTTGGCCAGTGCCACACGCATTGAAAAGCAAACGCCCGTCGTGTTGTCGGGCATTGCGCTTCAGACTGGCATTATCGCAAGCGCGCGCGGCGATTACGCCGCTGCGAAGAACTGGTATGATCGCGCCGAAGCGCTGTTTCCGGGGCACTGGGTGACCGCGCTCTATCGCGCCGAGGCTCGCCTCGCAGCGGGCGAGACCGATCGCGCCATCGCCGACCTCGAGAGGCTCGCGCGCGATCATGGGCGGCCCGAAGCGATGGATATGCTCGCGTTGGTGTGGCGGGTTCGGGGAAACAACACCCGTAGCCGCGCCTGGGCGGAAAAGTCCGCTACGATTTGGCGAGAATGGGCGGGCAAATACTCCGCTGCCTTTGCCGCTCATGCTGCCGAGCATGAGCTGGTTTTCGGGGACCCCGAGGCGGCCTTGAGACTCGCCCGGATCAACGTGCAGGCGCGCCCATATGGCGAGGCCCGTTTGCTGCTCGCCCGAGCACTTATGGCGAATGATCAGGCCCGTGCGGCCTTAGCCGAAATCAGCCGAGCCGAGCGGTCCGGCTGGCGATCCGCGCAGCTCTTCGCAATCAAGGCCCAGGCGCTTACCATCCTTGGCGACACCGATGCGGCGGAAACTGCCAATGAACGGGCGCGCGCGATCAACCCGAAGATCGATGATCCGGCAACGAGGTTGATATGGCTCGCTCACGGTTGATCCGGATTGTCATTGTGTTGCTGCTTGCGGTTGGCGTGCTGACCGGCACGGCAAGCGCGCACCAGGCCCCGAACAGCGAGGCTTATCTCGACTTTCGGGCCGACCGGGTCCAACTGGAAGTCGTTATCCCAGCAGCGGAATATGCCTATGCCAGCGGCCAAAGCATCGCCGGGGATGACGTATCCCGCATGCAGGTGCGGCGCCATCTTGCCGATACCATCTCGGCCAGCAGCGGCGCTGCCATGTGGCGAACGCAGGTGGAGAGCCTCGCACTCGTCACCCGTGATGGCACCGCCGACCTCGTCGCAACGCTTTCCCTTGTGCCGCCAGCCCCATCGGAACTGGGCAAATTCACGCTCCGCTGGCGCGTGGTTATCGGCGAGGTGCCAGACCATTTCGTGCTGGTCATGCTGCGCCGCGATCCGACGAGCAAACTGGGCGATGAGCCCGATGTCATCGGTACCCTGCGCGGGGATCGAAATGCACTAACGATCAATCGCGGCGCGGCGCGCAGCTGGATGCCGTTTGCCAATGCAGTCAGTCTCGGCGCCGGACATATCCTTGGCGGGATCGATCATCTGGCGTTTTTGCTGGCGCTGTTGCTGCCGCTGCCGCTGATAGCGCGCGGCGGACGCTGGGGTGAAACGCGCGGATCAAATCCGACGATCCGTTCTGCGGCAATCCTGATTTCGGGCTTTACGCTGGGACACAGCGCCACCCTGATCGCGGCATCGCTGGGCGGGCTGACTCTTCCCGGAGCCCTGGTCGAGACCCTGATCGCGGTATCGGTGTTGATTGCGGCGATCCACGCAATCCGCCCGATCTTCCCACGCCGCGAGGCTCTGTTCGCGACACTCTTCGGGCTGGTGCACGGCCTCGGATTTGCGGGGTTCCTGAGTTCGACCGACCTGTCTGCGGCGCGCAATATCGTCACGCTGCTCGGCTTCAATATCGGGATCGAGCTGGTTCAGATCGCCATCGCCCTCGCGATCGTCCCTGCGCTGGTCACGATTGCCGCCAACCGCGCCTATCAGCACCTGTGCGCCGCACTCTCGCTGTTTTGTTGCGTCGTTGCGGCGGTGTGGGTGGCGGACCGTTATGTTGGCCTCGACGAGAGCTTTGTCGCGCCGTTTGAGGCGGTCGTCGAGACCAGCCTAATGCTGGTCTTTGTCACCGTGCTGATCGCCGGGTTGGCCCTGTTCGCCCGCCGCACCCTTGTGCCAAAGCTCCACATGGCCTGATCCTTAGCGCCTTTTGCAAAGGACTTTCCATGCCCGCCAACACCGCATCGGCTTACACCCATTGGCTGGCGATTGGACTGGCGGGGAGAGTACTTTGCACCTTCTCCACCGCTGCAGCAGCGCAATCCACGCCCGCGCCCGAACCAGCCGAAGACGAGAGCGCGGAGCCGCAACAGATCATCGATTACGACCGCGGGCCGAAAGAAATCGGCATTGCCCGGTTCGGCTCGCAAGGCACGGTCGGTTATGCCGATTTCGATGAGATTCCGATTTCCCGGATCGGCGAATTGCTGGAAAACGTGCCGGGCCTCATCGCCACGCAGCATTCGGGCAGCGGCAAGGCCAAGCAGTTCTTCCTGCGCGGTTTCAACCTCGATCATCTGAGCTTGATACCTTGGAGTCGTTCAGTTTTGGGACAAAGGTACGCAGAGCAAAAATATCTCGAGCAAAACAAATCCGATTCAAACGTTCAAACGTATTCATAAAGCAGGGTGTCAAGTGCTTCGGTAAGTTGGCTGCTTTGTGCCATCTTTTATCGCCCTAGCACGGGTGTGTTTAGATGGGCTGTGTATTACCCACCTGAAAGGTAACTACCCATGGTATATAAGAAAATAGGCCTTCCGCTCGCCGCAGCTTGTATCTCATTTGGCGCGACCGCCGCACACGCCGAGATATTTGCGACAATCGGCGCGATCCCGGCGAAGCAAATGTCGACCACGCAGATGAAGGCGGTCGAAGGCAAGCAGCATGTGTACCTTCTGGTCGAAAGTCTCGGCGTCGAACTGCCGGCTCAAGGTGAAACTGCGACCCGTGCCGCCGCACCTACACCGCAGAATGGCGGAGCAGGTGGATCGGATACTTTTGTCCGCTCGCCCAGCAGGGATGCCGCTGCATTTGTCACTGCGCTTGGCGCTCCCGCAACCCCAACCCGCCGTTAAACAATTTGCCGTCGCACGATATTGCCGTGCGACGGCATTTTGATTGGCGCACGGTCCGGTCGAACGTCAGACGGGGCGTTGGATTGAAGTGGGTCTGGACGATCTAGCGATGAGAAAACCGAAATTTGAAGCCATCAGATGCTGTCGCGATGCTGCAACCGGCCATTTGGTCAACCGTGGGCGCGCGACTAAATTGCGTCGAGCATGGTTCCAGGTGTTTGGGATAGTTTTGGCAAGCGCATGGCTTGGCGGGGCCGATGTGAGGGCTGAGCCGCTTTCCTCCAGTACCAACCCTGTTGAGCGGAAAAGCTCATCTTTGAAATCCATGATCGATTTCCGCGATGAGAACCTCGTTCGCCAGCAATTCGATTATTCGTGCGGAGCTGCTGCCCTCGCCACCCTGCTGCGATTCGGATTTGGAGAAGCGGTCACCGAACGCCAGATCGTAAGTGATTTGTTCTCGGGGCTGACTCAAGATGCGACCGCGACACGTGAAAAAGAGGGGTTTTCGCTGTTCGACCTGCAGCAGGTAGCACAGCGCCGCGGTTTCAAGGCTGAGGGGTTCCAATTGGAGCCGCAGTATCTTTCGCAGCTCAATGGTCCCGTGATCGTGTTTCTCGAAACGATGGGCTACAAACATTTTGCGGTTCTTAAGGGAGTCCGGGGTGACCGCGTCTACCTCGCAGATCCATCGCGGGGAAATATTCGCATGCCCGCTTACCGCTTTCTCGAAGCGTGGATGCGCGACGGAGCCGGAATTGTCTTCGTCGTCGAGCCCAAAGCTGCAAAGCCGGGCTGGGTGAACGTCTTGCGCCCAAATCCGTCGCGGCTGACGCAACCCGAGATAATCGGGGTGCGCGAATTGCTGGCAGTACGCGCACCCTTCGCGCCATAATGAACGGGGGACCGATGAACCACTATTCGCTGCGTGCTAGTTCGATTCTTCTGGTCGGCGCGGCACTTGCCGCCAGTCCCGCCGCGCAAGCCCAAAAGACCGGGACCGGCGAAGTGGTTGCCGCAGACGGCTTGCCGATCGAAGCGCCGGACGTCTTGATACCCGACGAGGCGGCTGTTTTGTTGCGCGTCGATCAGGCGACCTTACTCGACCTAGCGCGAACTGGGCAGGTTCCGGCGCGTCAAGTAGGTGACCAATGGCGCTTCAGTCGCGCTGCCTTGCTCGGTTGGCTGGCGGGCTATCGCCAAGGGTTGGCTCTGGTGCATGCTGGCGGCGCGATGAGCGAACCGCTTGCGGCGCTGCGCCCACTGACGGCGCGGGCTGCCACTACAGTCGTCGGTCGTGGCATGAGCGCCGCCGCCCAAGCCGACCAGCCCGTTATTTCGCCGCAATCTACTGAACCCGATGCCACGATCGGAGCTGCGCCCAAGGGACGGACCGCAAGCGAAGTGTTCCTGCGCGACCAGAGAATCGTTCTTGCCCCGAACGAGGTGACGCTCGATTTTGGCCTGCTTTACGCCCGCAACGATTCGCTGGCGCTGGTCGATCCAGGCAATGGACCAACGCTTGGTTCGGTCGAATCAGATACTTTCGGAGGTGTTCTGGTCGGTCGGTACAGCGTCGGCCGCGCAACCGAAATGTTTGCGAGCACCTCGTATCGCAATCAACAAGTGGCGATCTTTGCTGACGGACAGTCGTTAAGCCGCGCGTCGCGGCACGACATCGGCGATATTGGCTTGGGACTGCGCCACACGATCATCGACGAAGGACCCGGCCGGCCAGACGTGATCGTCACCCTCGAAGGCAGTATTCCGACCGGCGCGAGTTCTTACACCTTGGGCGGGGGACTAACGCTGGTGAAAAGCTTCGATCCGGCGGTGCTTTTCGGGTCGATCGACTACCGCCACAGTTTCAGCCGAGACTTCGTCGATATAACCCGTTTGCAACCGCGCGACCGTATCGATGCGCAAATTGGCTATGCGTTTGCCTTGAACGACACGGTGATCCTGAACACCGCGCTTTCGGGAAGCTTCAACTTCGCGACTACATTCGATGACGCCGCGTTCCGGCAGAACGAGACCTTCAATTTGCTATTGGGGCTGACTGCAAGGGTTTCGCGCGACCTGTTTGTCCAGCCCTCGGTCAGCTACCGCCTCAACGGACTTGGGAGCGGCGTCGTGTTTGGCTTGAACTTCCCGTACACGTTCGGCTTATAAAGAGGCATCCTGCTGCAGCGGCCAAGAATTATGAACAACCACTTGATGGGATGTCGCTAGCCACCCTCTGTCAGTCATACGCGGGGATGAAGGGCGATCCCGAAATCAGAGTGGCGGCTTTCGGCGGAAGCTGACGTTCGATCTGGCGATCGTGGCCGACCGGGTTTGGGTCGGAGAACAGCCGGTAGCTGACCGTCGCGAAGTGGGACTTGCCAGTCATGCTTTCGCGACACGCGCAACGGCAGTTATGCTAATTTTGTCGTCCAAGATCCCTCAGATTCCGATCCCTCGCGCCCTGCCCAGGTCGATGCCGTGGTTGAACGCGAGTTCTGCTCCTAGCCCACGGCCTGAGTCAAAACTGATACCGAGCTCGCGCTTGCGGTTGGCTAGGATCGACTCCAGCTGCGGATCACGTTCGAGACTCTTGGCCATGTCGCCCATCGCTGAGCGGGTTGCCTTGTAGCCTGACATGTCGGCATCGCGGTACTGACACTCGCCGGTCTTCTTTAGCTCCTGCCAGCGCGCAATGAAGCGGTCGGCGCGGCGCTGTGGATCGGTGCGGCGCTCGGTTTCGAGCTGCAGCGCTTGGACAGCTCGGCGTACCTGACCGGTGCCAGCCTCGCGCGCAAGCTCCGGGTTCTTGATGTATGCGGCTTCGGCGTCTGCAGCGCCGTAGGGACGCACTTCCTCAAAGGCTTTCCGTGCAGCACCAAGCTCGCGCAGCTGTTCCGGGTTGCCTTTGCCTCCGGCATCCTGAGCGGCAAAGATATCGTCGACCGCACGGGCGTGACGAATGAGCGCTCTGGTGCGGGCACGGCGCTGTTCTGCCTCGGGATCTTCGACCACCTTCCGCTCGGGCCCTGCCGGTTCCGGAACATCGGCTCTGGCGCTCGGCAGGCGGAGCCCGTCAAAGATGCCGCGCACCTTCTCGGGCACCTTGCGGACGATCTCGACAACGTGTTCACGGAAGGTGATCCCGCGCCGCTCAGCGAAGACCTGGGCAGGATCGGTACTTTGATAATCGCTCGCCATATCCTTGCCGCGCTCACGGCTGAGCGTGCGTACAAGGCGGCTCTGATCGGCGAAGTCGTCGTGGCCATAGTGCAGGGCAACGCCATCACGGTGCCGCGACAGCGCTACATAGGCTCCGTGGCTGTCCATGCCGGGGGTTGCGAGCACATGGGCGCGATCAACCGTCATGCCCTGCGCCTTGTGGATCGTGGCGGCGTAGCCATGATCGATATGGGCATAATCCTTGAGGTCGAAGGCCAAGCTACGCCCATCATCGGTTCGCACGCTCATGCGCTGCGGCGTGACCTCCTCGACCGCGCCGAGCGTGCCGTTCTTCACGCCGAGCTCGCGCTCGTTGCGCAGGAACATGATGCGGTCGCCGGAAGCAAACTGCCGCGCACCGCGCTCGGCGCTAACGCTGACGTTCTCGCCAAGCTCGCCGGCATCGCGCAGCCGTTCGCGCGCTGCTTCATTCAGCGCACGCACTTCGTCATTGGTGTGGGTGAGGATGATCCGCGTGTCGCCCGGGGAAGCCTGCCGCTCGCGATCCCAGCGCTCGATAAGTTGGTCGCGTGCTGCCTCGCGCGTCGCAGCAGCATGTACCATGCCGCGCTCGTCATAAGCTGCAATGGCAAGCCCGGTGCGCCCGGTGGCTAGCTGCCGGGTCGCATCGCGCTGCCAGTCTTCGCGCTGCCGCCGCACCTCGGTAATCTCGACCCCGCCAATCCGCTCATGGATGGCGCGGAACGCTGCGCCTGCCTCGATCGCCTGGAGCTGCTGTGGATCGCCGACCAGCACGACCTTTGCGCCTTGTTCGGCGGCATGGAACAGCACGCGCTCCATCTTGCGCGTGCCTACCATGCCGGCTTCGTCAATGACCAGCACATCGCGCGACGTAAGCAGTTCTCGCCCCTCGCTCCACTGATGCTCAAGGCTGGCGATGGTGCGGGAGGCAATGCCCGAGCCGTTTTCCAGTCCTTCGGTGGCAATGCCGCTCAGCGCCGCGCCTCGAACATTGTAGCCCGCCCTCTCCCAGGCCTCGCGCGCAACCCCGAGCATCGCGCTCTTGCCGGTCCCGGCATAGCCGATCACGACGCTGAGCCCGCGCTCGCCGATGACATGATCGAAGGCCGCGCGCTGCTCGCCGGAGAGGACCAGACCCCGCTCCGCTGCGCGCGCCAGCGCCGCGTCTCGGCCAAGCTCGTTAACGGCATGCTGCTGGCGCTCGGCCATCAACTCCGATGCACGCTGCAGCCGCTGCTCGGTGTCGATCATCTGCCGCGAGGTGAACCGATCCTCGCCGCGCCCGTCCTTGCCGAGCGCGACCAGATCCGGCGCGCTGCGCACCGCGCTCATCACCTGATCGAACTGCTCCTTTCCGTCACTGTGGCGGTGAACAAAGCGGGCAAGGTCGCGGTTGGTGAAGGTCGCCTGCTGGTGCGTGATCGCGTCAAGCGCGATGGTCGGGTCAGCAATGATCCGCGCACCGTTCCGCGCGGCGATGGCGCGGTGCTCTTCAATCCGCTCGGCCTCAAGCCCGCGCCCCTCCATGCGCGACGCGGCTGGACCGATCTTGTCCTGTGGCTCAAGGCCGATGCCCTGCGCTTCGAGACTGCGGTGATCGATCCGCGCATCGATATCGAGTTCGGCGAGGCGCTGGTTGACATGGTCAGCCCAGCGCTCGCGCCACTGCTCGACGAGTTCGGTGCAGTTCCAGTCGCGCATCTTGGTGCCGAAACCGTCAGCATCGACATCGCGCAGCGTCAGCATCACGTGGGCATGCGGCTTGGCGAGGCCATCAGCGCCGATGTCCCAATGGACATTGAGATCGGCAATCATGCCCCGATCGACGAACTCGCGCTCAACGAAGTCACGGGCGAGGGCGATGCCCTGTTCCTGGTTCAGCTCTCTGGGAATCGCAAACTCGACTTCGCGCGACAGCTGCGCGTCCTTGCGCTTTTCGGATGCCTCGACCGCGTTCCACAACTGCTCGCGGTCGGAGAGATCCTCGGGCGCGCCCTCGGGTAGCAGCACCTCGGAATGAACCACGCCGCCCTTGTTGGTGAAGTCGTGGGTGCGATCGATCCGCTCATCGTGCAGCCGTCCGGCACAGCGGTAGGCAGCGGCTGCCACAGCGCTGCGCCCGGCAGAGCGGCTGATGACCTTCACGGAGAGATGGTAGATCGCCATGACGGCAAACCAGCTACACCGCACAAGCCACGTCGGCACGACGTATAAGCGCGCCCTCACATGATAAAATCCTGTTCGGGACTACCCGGTCTCAGACGGTCCGGACGACCCTAAAGCCTTGGCCGAGCTCACCAACTATCATCAGCGCATTACCCCAATACGGAGAACCATGATGCGCAGACTACGAGATATCGACGCCGAACTGAAGGCTCTCGCCGAGAAGGCGAAGCTGCTCAAGGAACGCCGTGTTCAGCAATTGAGCGAGCTGGTGATCGCTACCGGTGCGGACAACACTGACGCCGGGACCCTGGCCGGTGCGCTGCTGGTGATCGCAGAAACAACTGACGCCGCACGAAAGGAGAGTTGGCGCAAGCGCGGTGCCACCTTTTTCCAGAGCAAGGGCCGCAACACTGGCAAAGGAACTGACGAGCAGCCGAGCCGTGCTGATTCGCCTCACAGCGGCGCAGCACAGGCTTGAAGCCCGCAAGGCCCGCACCGACATGCGCGACTGGCAGATCAAACGACGGACACGCACCAAGCAGCTGATCGAGCTCGGCGGGCTGGTGCAGAAGGCTGGGCTCATCGAACTCACCGATGATGACCGGCCCGTGCTGCTGGGCGCGTTCCTCGCCATTGCTGCCAAGTTGCAGGGCGAGGAACGCGAACAGGCATTGCTCCTGTGGCGACGGCGCGGCAAACGCGCCTTCGAACAAATGGAATGACGCCAACTTGTAGGCAAAAGAAAAGGCACCCGGTCAATCGACCGGGTGCCCTCCTTACTCCGACTTTCAGCCGTTAAGAGCAGCAGTCCTTTGCTTCCTCGCAGCATGCGAGCACAAGGTCGCAGCAGGCCATCGCAATGTTCGCAACCTGCTCAGGACCAGCAGCGTAAGCGGCCGAACTGGAACCGAGCAGCACGGCTGCAATAATGAGGTACTTCTTCATCTGATATCTCCGTTGAATAATTGAAAGCTCCTGATCAACCGAGCAATCGCGGCGGGGGCGGTTCAGGCCCCGCAGTCCCCGCCCCGAGGAATCGGTCGGAGAATGGCACATGTTGCTCGCATGGCAGGTCGGGTTTGCCGAGGTCGGGCGACCGCAGGTCCGTAAGCGACTGACACAACGTCACGCACAACGATCGGCATGCACCAGCTGCCAGCTCGGGGCAGCCGCTGCAATTATCGCTCGCAGGCATGTCCTCCATCGCCATTTGCATCGGTGCACAGCTCACAGCGGCGTGACTTGCCTGCCACGGCAAAAGCGCGACCAGCGCGAAGGCAAGAAGGCCAAAAAGGCGGTGCGGCATGGTCATCAGGTTACCTGCGTATTCGGGCAATTCAACCCGATCGTTACTGACGACACGTCTGGGCTCACATCGTGCCCAACTGCATCACCTTTCAAGTCTTAAACGTGCGGCATGCAAATCACTAATTGGGATGAGAACACATGGCGCACAGCGGGTCCGGCTTTGCTACACTTACCCGACCATGCGCACCGATCTTGATCATCTGCCCCCGCAAAAGCAGCGCGAGCTGGAGCGCGTGGTGCAGCTGATCTTCGAGGAGTTCGACGACGCCTTCGCGCTCGCCAGGCACGAGCGGAAGAAGGCCGGGCGCATCCTTAAGGTCATCCTCTATGGCAGCTATGCACGCGGCACATGGGTCGATGAGCCGCACACGGCCAAGGGCTACCGGTCGGACTTCGATCTGCTCATCATCGTCAGCGACAAGCGCCTCACCGACCGGGTGAAGTACTGGGCGAAGCTCGATGAGCGGCTGATGCGCGAATACGGGGTCACTGGCACGCTCCAGACCCCGGTCAACTTCATCGTCCATACCCTGCAGGAGGTGAACGACGGGCTCGCCCACGGGCGCTATTTCTTCATGGAGGTGAAGCAGGAAGGGATCGCAGTCTACCAGACTGTTGAACCCGCCTGGAACGGCATGTCACTCAGGGAGCAGTTCATTCCCACGACAGGGCCAAGGATGCCGTGGCACTGCCGACACGCGCTCGAAATCCATGCAGATAACAGCCCGACTCGCATGCGATTACGGCGGTGTGGCGTTGGCCTGACCTCATATCGTGCAAAGGCTGCCTCGCTTCAGGCTCGCTAACTGCCGCCTTTGTTACGCAGCAGTACCCACACGTGATTTCGAGCTTGCCTGACGGCCAGCCGTTGCGTTGACCTCGGTCACGGGGTGCCATTCACGACCATCCGATGGAGGCAAGTCTCGTGACAAACGCAACCGACAGGATCATCCGCCTCAGGACTGTTCTCGACCGCACAGGTCTGTCCCGCTCGACGGTCTATCGCAAGATAGCCGAGGGCACATTCCCAAGCCAAGTCAGGATCAGCGTACATGGTGCAGGCTGGCGGGAGTCCGCCATCAATCGCTGGATCGAAGACCCGGGGTCTTACAGAAATGAAAGCGCGGAGCAGTGACTAGACCGCCTTCACCCGAGCCGATCTGCGTAAAGGTCAATGACGCTGCGTGCATGATCGGCGTCGGTCGCACCAAGCTCTACGAGCTGATAGCGGCGGGTGAGATTGAGGCCATTAAGCTCGGTAAATCCACCCGTATTACAACTGCCAGTCTGAACGAGCTGGTCAGGCGGCAGCGCGAACCAGATTGGGCTCGGCTGCCGCCGTATCCATGGCTATGTCGCGATTGTTCAGATAATCCGCCCATTGCTTCATTAGGCTGCGGCGCTTCTCGAAGAAGTCGGTCCGGCGATAGGCGGCTTCAACATTGTTTGGCACCTTGTGGGCCAGAGCTTTTTCGACGACCTCCTTGGGAAACTCGGTGCATTCAGCGGCCCAATCCGCGAAGGTTGAACGAAATCCGTGCACCGTAATGGTGGGAAAATCGTGGTCGCGCAAAAGCTTGGTCATCGTCATGTCGCTGATCGGCTTCTTCCCGTTTTTGGAGAACACTAGGCCGGTATCGCTTGTTCGCTGATCCCAGCGCTTGAGCAGCAGAGCCAGAACGGATGGCGACAGAGGCACGATGTGGGTTTCGCCGGCCTTCATCCGCTCGGCGGGGATGGTCCATATCGTGTTTTCGAGATCGAACTCGGTCCATACCGCAAGGCGCGTTTCGCCGGATCGCACGGCGTTGTAGATCGTAAAGCGTAAGGCCTCGCGTCCCAGCGTCGGTGCGGCGGTGACAAGCTTCTTCATCAGCGCCGGGACATCGGAATGCGGCATGGCTTCCATATGCCCGCGCTTGTAATTCTGACGTGGCAAGCCCTTACGGACCGCACGCAGCGACACTTCTTCCGGCACCCAGCCTTTCACATGTGCGAAATCGAGCACCACGCCGATGCGCTGGAGCAAGCGCCGCGCCGTCTCGGGTATCTCCAGCCATATCGGGGACAGCGCCTCGACCACGCACGCACTGTCGACCCTATCAACAGGCTTCTTGCCGATGCGTGGGAAGAGGTGACGCTCGAAACCAGACAGCCATCGGGAATGATGTCCGGCCTTCCAACCGTCCCCCAAGGCTTCATGGCACGCTCGGGTCGCAGTTTCGAAGGTGGGTACAACCATTCGCGCCCTTCGCCGCTCTGCGACAGGATCTGCGCCCTCACGAACCCGGCGGCGCAACTCAGCCGCAGCTATCCTGGCATCGGCGAGCGAAACATCGAACGCTGATCCTAGTCCATAGTCGCGACGATGCCCTTTGAACTGCATTCGCAGCACCCAGGTGCGCGCGCCGCTGGGCCTCAAGAGCAGGCACAAACCTCTGCCATCGACGTGGCGGCCGGGCTTCGCGTTCTTAACTTTCAATACCGTCAGAGCCATCAAGTTAGAGTCCCTGTCAGGGATTCATACCGCCAAAATCTGGGGTATTTGCGTCCCACAATCTGTCCCACTTTTCGGTGGGAATTCAGGCGATTTTGGGCGATCAACCACGTACACGGTACTTGATAAACTGCTGAATTTACAGAGTAGTTGGAGACGCTCTGAAATCGCCTGACACGGAAATTATAGCGACTCCTCCGCTACCAGACTTCAACGGCTTGGTGCAGCGACCGACCTTCGCCCTATGATGCTCGCTTGGCACCGACGCTCCGCGCCATGCTTTCGCAGTCGTAAGGTAGCGCCGGTTCGGCACAGAAGTCAGGCCAACGTCCGCGCTCGCGCCAACGATCGACCAGGCCGATCTCGGCCATCTTGCGAAAGAACCGCGGATCGTGGCGTATGGCGGCGGTATCTGCCCAGAAGAGTGGTGCGACTTCCCGTTCCGCCACCGGTGCCCGATCAAGCCACGCAAATGCTCGCTGGGGATCGCCCATCCGGATTGCTGATGCGGCCAGATACCAGGCCTCTTCGGGGCGCTTTGCGAAGGTATCGGCTGCCACTTTATCGAAGGCAGCCCAATCGAAGTCGGCGGGAGCAGCCCGCCATTTCAGTTCGAGACGCTGCCTTGCCGCTAACAAGGGATTGGCCGGTGGGTCCCGCTCGAATGCAAGCAGGGCAGCAGCGGGTTCGCTCGCATAGAACCGCATCGCATGGCGCGTGTAACCGACGTTCAGGCTGTCGTTCCAGACGCGCTGCAAATAGTCGTCAACTGGCTCTGCCTCATTGAACCGGCCTACTCCCATAAGCGCCAAAAGCTTCGCTTGGACGGTGTAAAACGAACTGGGTTCCAATGCGTTGGCCCGTTGTGCCGGATCGACCGCGACTCTCATGTAGCCGAGTTCGGCGAGCGCCCGCGAGTATCGGGACAACAGGCCAGCATGTTCCGGATCGCGCCTGACGCCTTCCTCCAGCATCGGCAGCGCCGGTCGGCCGAGCAGCTCATCGGCAGCTGCCATCGCCTGGTAGGCTATTCCCGAGTTGGGATCGATCGCCAGGGCTTTGCGTGCTTGAGTAGCAGCTTGACGAGCCAAGTGCTCCCGGTTCGTCGGGTCCTGATGCGCCATGTAAGTGGTCGCGAGTGCGAGACACGCCCATGTTGCAGCGCTGTCAGGGCGCCGTTCGACGATCTGGCGGGCCAGACTGCGTGCGCGGGGCCAATCCATTTGATCGACAGCATCGCAAGCGGCCAGATACAAACGCTTGCTGACAGGATCACGCAAATCCCCCGACGAGCGATGCAGGCCGCATTGGATGACTCCCGCAATTCCGTGCGCCATTCGCTCGCGCAGAATTGCCTCAGTGGGTCCAACGAACTCGCGCGACCAGACGACGGCCCCATTATCCTGATCGATAAGGCGTACCTGCGCGGTAGGGTTGCGTTGAGCCTCCGTGGCGGAATGCGATACCTTGAGAACGAGATCTGCCGGAGTTCCCGCACTGTCTTCCAGGAAGGTGAGACCCGTCATCGCTCCCGTCAGGTTGGATAGGTCAGCCGTGAGGGCGCCTGCAAAGACCTCGTTGGCTGTGTTGCTACCCGAAGGCTCCAAGGCCATCGTCAAAGTCTTGTCTGCTTGAGGCCAGATAATCGCTGCGACTAAGGCTGAGCCGAGCGCGGCCAACGCCACCGACACTGCAGCCCACCGCATGACGCTTGCTGACCCCGGCCCCGCGGCAACTGCTGAAGCAGCTGGCATTTCAGGGGCCGCTGCCGCTGCCGCTGGCGTTATCGTCAAACGGTAGCCGACCTTGGCGATTGTCTCGATCGTTACGCTGCCCCCGGCGACTGAGGCGAGCTGGCGACGGAGGTTCGAAATCACCCGATTGACCGCGTCGTCGCCCACAATCCTTCGGTTCCAGCACGCAGTGACCAGATCGTCACGACTGCTCGGTCCCGGGAAACTATCGGCCAAGGCGATGAGCACCTGCATCACAAGCGGTTCGATCACGGCCTCACGGCCGTCAGGCCCAGTGATCTTGCGCAGCGCCGGTTCGACGGAAAGCGGACCAATTGCGAAGGGCCGCTGATTGGCGAGCGATTCGGGCCCAAGCCGGGGCCGCGAAAAGTCAAAGGGCCCATGCTCGACGTTCACTGCTGCCTCCAGGGAAACGACCGACCTGTCGTGTATCACACTCGCCGGGATTCGCACAAAATCGTGACGACATCGGGAGAAAATCAGGACGATGTCAGGATTTTTCTGCCGACGAGGTTCACTCTGCCATCCGCAATGACGCTGTTGGGGCGTCAGCCGTATGGGGAGATTGGCAATGCGCGTTCAATCAGCTGAAACGATCAAGACAATTACAACAGTCCGGCGCCTCGCAGTCTTGGCAGCTTTGTCGTCACTCGCAGTCGGCGGAGCGATCGCAGCGAAAGAATACGGCGGCTGGAGCACTCCCGTCAGTGCCGAAGCCGGCTCCGACCCAGACCTGAACACAGCTTTCAACGACGGCTGCCCAATCCTCTCGCCTGACGGGCTGAGCCTCTACATCGCCAGCAATCGTCCCGGGAGCCAGGCGCTGGACATCTGGGTCGCATCACGGCAATCGACCTCACAGGGATGGGGTAAACCGGAAAGATTGCCGGCTCCGGTGAACTCCGAAGTCGACGATTTCTGTCCGACACCTGTCCGCGGCAATGGACTGTTCTTTGTCAGTCGCCGCACCGAGCCCAATGGCGACATCTATTTCACGCGGCGAACCGAGAGTGGTTGGCAAACGCCTGTTTTGCTCGGCCCAAACATCAACAGCAGCGCACAGGAATGGAGCCCGTCCTACTTCGAAGACGATCAAGGTCGCAAAGTGCTGTATTTTTCAAGCACACGAAGCGGCAAGCAGGAAATATATGCCAGCGTGAATTGGGGGCCGGCGCAACGCATTGCCGAACTGAGTGAGGGGGGCGATGCAGCCCGGCCCAATGTCCGACGTGATGGGCGTGAGATCGTATTCGACTCGGTAAGAGCACCGAACCTTGGCGGTCCGGACGTATGGACGGCGACCCGCCCTTCAACCGATGCAGCGTGGTCCTCGCCACGCCATCTGCCAGAAGTCAGTAGCAGTACCAATGACACGAGAGCATCGCTGTCGTGGGACGGAACCATCATGTTGATCGGTTCCGGGCGCGCACCCAATGAAGGGCCAGCTGACGTTTTTGTGACGCGTCGCGAACGCGTCAAGGGAAAGAGTGGTGAGGAGTGATGCGAGCGATCGCGGCCCTTCCACTGCTGGCTCTGCTGGCCATATGGTATCTCGCCGGATCGGCTGGCAAAATGAGCCAGCCCGATCCTCCATTGCCTCCGATGACTGACAGCGCGGATTTCGCAGAGCGCATCGGACTCGGCGGGGCCGCGCCCGGCTCCGCAAGAGCCGATGAACCCGTGGCAAGTGGCGCGAACCTAGCCGGGCTGGCAGAACCGCCGGACGCGCCGTCCAACCCTAAACGGCGCTCCAGCCAGACCGATGTCAAGATCTGGTCGGCGCCGGCAGAGTTCGCCCCGCCCGATCCCAATTTCTAGCTGGGGTGAGCATGCACTGCTGCCCAAATTGCGGAGCCGATCATTCTGTCCTGGCCCCCGTCGAATACGGTCATGAGGCCATTACCGAAGACGGCAGTGTTATCTTTGATGGCCGCCAAGTCCCGCTGAGCCGCACCCTTTATGCAATCGCGGAATGCATCATCCGTGGGCGAGGAAGGGGCATCGACTGCGGGGTCCTGGCAGCCCGGTTGCCAGGTGAAGTCTTTGACAATTCGATCAAGAAGTACATCGAACGGGTGCGATGTTGCTTCAGGATCATTGATCCTGAATTCGACCTAATACGGGCATTGCACGGATTTGGCGCTTATCGCTGGCAATATCGGGCCTCTCACCGGTTATAGGGATCAGCACTCGCCGCGAGAGTGAGAGATTGTCGGACGGCAGGGCTTGGCCGAATGTCGACGGATAGGCGACATCCGGGTGCAAATCAGGCCAAAAACCTGGAACTTCCATCGCTCGCCATATCGGCAAAACACCGCATTGGCCGAGCAACCGACCGATTCCGCCCGATCATCGTCGTCCTCATTATCGACCCCATCGGGCGTGCCTGCTCGGCGGGCGTTAAACCATTCAGATCCTCCCAAATTCCCTTTGCTGGTCAGATATTTCAAAGTTCGATCGGCGCTCCCACCAATCGATTGCATTTTTACCTTTGCAATCGATTGCAATAAGGTTACAAATGCGCGACTCGGACGACAAGGCACACCGCGCGTCCAGACACCTGGGAGGGGAATACATGAGGAAATCCGTCTATCGGACGTGCGCGTCCGCGCTTGCGCTGGGCATTGCACTGCCGCTTTCAACCGTCGCCGTTGCGCAGGGCGCAGGGGACGAAGCTGCTGCGGACGAACCGGAGGACGAAGGCCTCAACGTGATCGTCGTTACCGCCTCCGCTGGTAACCAGCGCCAGATCGAAAGCTCGATTTCGGTGACCAGCATCGACGATTCGATCATCCAGAATTTCCAGCCCGCTTCCGAAGCGGAAATCTTCCGCCTGCTGCCGGGTATCCAGACGCCGGGCACGTCGGGTCCGGGCGGTAACGCCAATATCGCCGTTCGCGGTCTACCGGTCGCAACCGGCGGCTCGCCCTTCGTGCAATTGCAGGAAGACGGCCTGCCGCTGGTGCTGTTCGGCGATATCCAGTTCGGCAACAACGACTACTGGACGCGTTTCGATGCGACCACGGCGACGGTCGAAGCGGTGCGCGGCGGTTCCTCGACGACGTTCGCCAGCCAGGCGCCCGGCGCGGTCATCAACTACATCAGCCACACCGGTTCGCGCGAAGGCGGATTCATCCAGCTCAACAAGGGCATCGATTTCGACGATACCAAGGTCGATTTCCGCTATGGCGGTCCGCTCGGTCAGGATCTCTCGTTCCACATCGGCGGCTTCTTCCAGCGCGGCAAGGATCCGCTCGGCGTTGACTACACGATCAATGACAGCGTGCAGGTGAAGGGCAATATCACCAAGGACTTCGCCGACGGCAAATCATTCCTGCGGCTGTTCTTCAAGGTCGCCGACACGCAAGGCATCAACTACACCGGAGCGCCCGCGCTGGCCGATCTCAATGGCACCAGCGTCGACAACATCCGTGCGTTCCCCGGGTTCGACGGTCGCAGCCAGACCAACTACTCGATCTTCAATCAGGAACAACTGATCCTCAATCGCGAGGGCGTGTTCGAACGTGTCGATATCAACGGCATCTCGACCGAACAGTGGTATTTCGGTGCGCAGCTGCACTACGAGTTCGGCGACAACTTCACGCTCGATAACCGGGCGCGCTATTCGGACCTGAGCGGCCAGTTCTCCTCGCCGTTCCTCAACATCGCCCCGACGTCGAGCGTGATCGGTTCGACCGTCAACGGCGCAGTCGTGGCCGACATCCGCTACGCCGACGGCCCCAACGCGGGCGAAAGCTACACCGAAACGCTGCTCGACAACAACGTCAACGTTACCACCAAGATACGCGATCTCGGCGCCTTCGTGAACGATCTGGTGCTGGCTGGCGAGTTCGACATCGGCGGCAGCTCCGAGCTGACCGCGCGTGCCGGCTTCTTCTACATGGACCAGACCATCGCGATGGATTGGCACGTGAACCGGTCGACCCGCGAGCTGAGCGGCAACAATCCCTCGCAACTCGATCTGTTCGATGCGGCCGGCAACCAGCTGACGTTTCAGGGCATTTCCGGTTACAACAACAACTGGGGCAGCTGCTGCGCACGCGACTACGACCTGAGCTACACCAACACCGCGCCCTATGCGCAGCTGGTCTTCGATCACGAGAAGTTCAATCTCGATGCCTCGGTCCGGTTTGAGCGGGTCAGCGCAAGCGGCTTCGCGATCGGTGGGGGCAGCACCTTCCTCGTGTCGCCCGATCCGTCGAACCCGGGTCTGCAGATCGAGGCGATCACCGCCAATGGTGTCCGCGAAGAGCTCGACTACGCGCGCAGCTATACCAGCTGGTCGCTGGGTGCACTGTTCAAGGCGACGGAGGATTTGTCGCTGTTCGGGCGTGCTTCGCGGGGCGGCCGTTTCAACGCCGACCGTCAGACACTCAACGGCAGGATTGCCGATAACGGCGCGCTATGCACCGGCGACCAAGCGCTGTCCGGCTCGAACGGGTGTGCCTCCGACGGCGTCACGCCCTCGGTCGATTTCGTCAATCAGTACGAATTGGGCGTGAAGGCGCGCGGCGGGCTGGGCGGCGGTGACTGGACCGCGGAACTGACCTTGCTCAAGGGCGATTTCAGCCAGAGCACCTTCGAATTGTCCGCCACGCGCTGCCCGGGCGGCACGGGCGGGTGCGTCATCGACAGTGAATTCGAATCGCAAGGCTTCGAATTCTTCGGCACATATCGCAATGGCGGGCTGCTGTTTGTCGCCAATGCAACCTATTCGGATGCGGAGCGCAAGCTGTCGGGTGCGGCCGACTTCACCAAGGCGCCGTTCATTCCCGATCTGAGCTACTCGCTGTCGGCAACCTATGACTTCGCGGACATGGTAACCGCGGGTGTCTCGGCCACCGGGCAGACCAGCGTGGTTGACGATGCGGGGCGCGAGTACGAGGGCAAGGCGACCTTCAACGGCACGCTGCGGGTCACGCCGCTCGAAAATCTCGAGCTTGGGCTGAATGTCTACAACATTTTCAATACCTACGACATTCGCGGCAATGGTGCGACGCTGGTCAACGGCGGCGTCACGCCCGCCATCATCAGCGGCACGCCGGTTCCGGGGCGGTTCTTTACCGGCTCGGTTCGCCTAAGCTTCTGATCGCAGCTGAGGGGGCGACCTCGGGGCGATCCTCCAATGCCCAACGGGGTCGCATTCGGGACCGGTAGTTCAGGCTACCGGTCCCGTTTTCTTGGTCTTATGGTGATGCGATGAATAGCGATCATGTGGCAGAAACCGGCGACCGGGCGATCCGTTCGATCCTTATTGTGGGTGGTGGATCGGCAGGCTGGATGACCGCCGCGGCGCTCGCCAATGCGTTGCCCAAGGGGTGCAAGATCACCCTGATCGAATCCGAGGCGATCGGTACGGTGGGCGTGGGCGAGGCGACCATCCCCCCGATCCGCACCTTCAATGCCATGCTGGGGATCGACGAACGCGAATTCGTGCGCGAGACCCAAGGCTCGTTCAAGCTTGGGATCGAATTCGTCGATTGGGGCGCGCTGGGTGCACACTATTTCCACCCCTTCGGCCCGCACGGCAAGCCGATGGACATCCGCGATGTCCACCAGCTGTGGTTGCAGGCACGGCTGGAGGGGCAGGACGCGGCGGCGTTTGACGACCTCTCGATGGCGTGGAACCTCGCCAAGGCCGGGCGTTTCACCATCCCGGGGAGCGATCCGCGCAACGTGCTGTCGACCTTCGACTATGCGTTTCATTTCGATGCCGGACGTTATGCGCGATACCTGCGAGCCTATGCGGAAAAGCGCGGGGTTGCGCGGGTCGAAGGCAAGATCGCCGACGTCGCGCAGGATGGCGAAAGCGGGTTCGTTTCCCACGTCATCCTCGAGGATGGCCGGACGTTCGCAGCGGAATTGTTCATCGACTGCTCGGGTTTTCGCGGGCTGTTGATCGAAGGCGCACTCCAAGCCGGTTACGAGGACTGGACGCACTGGTTGCCGTGCGACCGGGCGGTGGCGATCCCATGTTCTCACGGCGGAGAGTTCACACCCTATACCCGCTCGACTGCGCGCGAGGCGGGCTGGCAATGGCGCATCCCGCTGCAGCACCGGATCGGCAATGGCTATGTCTATTGCAGCAAGTTCATCGATGACGATGCGGCGGAGCTGACACTGATCGCCAATCTCGACGGCGCGCCGCTCGCGGATCCCAATCGCCTGCGCTTCGTCACGGGCATGCGGCGCAAGTTCTGGGATCGCAATGTTGTTGCCATCGGCTTGTCGAGCGGGTTCATGGAACCACTGGAATCGACCAGCCTGCATCTCATCCAGGCGGGCATTTCCAAGCTGCTCGCGCTGTTCCCCGATCGCAGCTTCGACCCGATGGTGCGCGACGAATACAATCACATTTCGCGCACGGAGTTCGAGCGTATCCGCGACTTTCTGGTGCTGCATTACAAGCTCACCGAGCGCGACGATTCCGAGCTGTGGCGATACTGCCGCGACATGCAAATTCCGGACACACTGGCGTTCAAGATCGAGCATTTCCGGCGTTATGGCCGCCACATTGCCCGCGACATGGACTTGTTCGGGCCGCCAAGCTGGCACGCAGTCCATATCGGGCAGGGCAATCTGCCTTTGCGTTGCGATCCGGTGGCAGGCTACTGCGAGGCGGCGCCGGGCGAATGGCTCGCGAAGCTGCGCGCGGCGATGGCGCATGAGGCGGCGCAGCAGACCACGCACAAGCAGTTCATCGATCGCCATTGCAAGGCAGCGGCGGTGTGAACGCGGCGGCGCGCGCTGACGATTTCGGCGTGTTGGTTGCCAGCGCGCAGCATGCCTATGCCGAACAGGACATGCTCGCCGCCTGCGCCGCGATTGACCGCGCCGCCGAGCAAGCGCCGGATCATCCCGCGATCGCCTTCATGCGCGCGCAATTCGCCTATGAAGGGTGGTATCCGGCGGCTCAGCTGTTCGAACGCGCCGCGCAGCTCAACCCCGGCAATGCCGATGTGGTGCGCAATTTCGCGTTGGCGCTGGCCTCGGAGGGGCAGGGCGCGAGGGCGGAACGGCTGCTCGGCGGTATCCTGGCTCGCATGCCGGGCTGGATCGCAGGTCACAACGCACTCGGCACTCTGCGGGTGACGGCAGGCGAGGATGACCCCTATCGCAGCTATGCCGAGGCAGCCGCTCACGAACCGGGGAATGCCGCCCTCTATCAGGCGTGGTTCCACCGGCTCGCCGCAGCCAAAGACTGGGAGGCAGCGGGGCGCGTGCTGGCGCTGGGCGAACGCCATGTTCCGGCGGCAATGCCAATGCTTCGGCTCTATTTCGATTGCGAGAGTGGCCGCGCTGGCAGCGATCCGGCGATCTTCGCGCCATTCGCCCAATCCGCCGACCCTGGCCTCGCCCTGCTGCAATTTCGCCACGCGCTACGACACGGCGACCCGGCGCGGGCCTTGCGATTGGCCGAGGCGCAGCTGGGTCAGGCGCATGAGGGGCAGTTCTGGCCCTACATCAGCCTGTGCTGGCGATTGCTCGATGATCCGAGGGCCGATTGGCTCGATGGCAATCCGATGTTCGCTGCGGCGATCGATCTCGATCTGTCGGACCAGCAGCTCGATGCGCTCGCCACTTTCCTGCGCAATCTGCACAGCATGAGCGCGCCCTATCCCGAGCAGTCGGTGCGCGGTGGTACGCAGACTGACCGCAACCTGTTGCTGCATCACGACCCGATCATCGCCGCTTTGCGCCAGACTATTGTTGTAGCCGTGAGTGGCTGGCGCGATGCTTTGCCGCCCACCGACGACGCGCATCCGCTGCTGTCTCGCAAACCGGCGCAGATTGGCTTCACCGGCAGCTGGTCGGTGCGCCTCGCGGCCGGCGGGCACCACAGCGCACACACCCACCCGCAAGGCTGGGCGAGTTCTGCGCTGTATGTTGTCGTGCCGCAGGACACGGGCGCGGACCATGAAGGCGAGCTCGCCCTGGGTCTGCCGCCGCCGGAACTCGGACTCGCGCTCGAACCGGTCAGTTTCGTGAAACCCAAGCCCGGCCGCCTCGCGCTGTTTCCCTCGACCACCTGGCACGGCACCATCCCGTTTGCCGGGGAGGAACGGCTGACGGTGGCCTTCGACGTGGCGCCGCAGAGACAGGGCAGGGACCTACATAATGGCTGAGGAATTGATTGGCGCAGTCGAAGCGGGCGGCACGAAGTTTGTGCTGGCGGTGGCGCGCGCGGACGGCACCATCATCGATCGCGCTCGGATCGACACCCGAACGCCGGATGTGACTTTCCCGGAAATGGTGCAGTTCTTCGCGCGTCACGGCCCGCTGGCGGGGATCGGGATCGCCTCGTTCGGGCCAATCGACATTGATCCTGCCTCACCCCGCTACGGCACCTTCACCACAACGCCCAAACCTGGCTGGAGTGGCGCGCGGTTTCACGACGCGCTTGGCGGATTGAACGCACCGATCCTCGTCGACACCGACGTCAACGGCGCGGCGCTGGGTGAATGGCTGGACGGGGCGGGGCAGGGGTGCGCGACGCTCGCCTACACCACGGTTGGGACGGGGATCGGCACCGGGGTGCTGCACGGCGGCGTGGCGCGCGGCGGCATCAGCCATCTTGAGGCTGGGCATATCCGCCCCCGGCGTGATCCGGCGCGCGATGCATTTGCCGGTCGCTGCCCGTTCCATGGTGCCTGCCTCGAAGGCCTAGCCAGTGGGCCCGCGATTATCGACCGCTGGGGCGGTTCGCTCGACGAAGTGGCGGCGCGGGAGCCCGATGCCGTGCCGCTGATCGCCTCCTACCTCGCCGAGTTCGCGGCCACGCTCGTGCTGCTCCACATGCCGGACCGGATGATCTTCGGCGGTGGGGTGATGAAAGCGCCCGGCCTGATCGAAAGTCTGCGGGCGCAGACCGAGGCGGCGCTCGGCGGCTATATCGTGCATCCGCGTTTGGAGCCGGGCCTCAAGGACTACATCGTCGCGCCCGGATTGGGCGATGACGCGGGAATTACCGGCGCGATTGAATTGGGGCGTCGCGCCTCACGCCAGCGTGGCGGTTGAGACGTGGCCGGGTTGGTCGGTTTCGAGCGTTAGCCGCTCAGTCGCCGGACGGTGCTGAAAACTCGCGCTGCTGGTGCCGCCCCACGTGAGCGCTTCTACCGTTTCGCTGTCGATCCACAGCGACAGGCCCTCGCCCTCACGGCGTTCGAGCGTGGCCTGACCCTCGAGGAAGGGCAGAGCGGTATCGCGCCGCTCAAGCTGCCACTGCCCGCCCGCCGCGTCGATCACAAAGCTGCTGCCCTGCCGATCGTTGAGGGAGAGCACGCCGGTGAAGCTGGCGTCGAGTTCGATCCGGCTCGCTACCGGTATCTCGCTCGTCCGCAACGGCCCGAAATCGCCGAACAGCCCGGCGACGGCAGGCTCGACCTGTTGCGATAATTGCGCTCGGCCGTCGCGCTCGATCAGGCCCATCCGGCGCGGCGCGCTCATCACCCCGCGCCAGCCGCACTTGGGGAACTGGTGCTGATAGGCGTGGTTCCCCATCCACCCGATCCACACCGGCCTGCCTGAGGGATCGCGCGGCCCGTTCCAGGCGATCGCCGCGTAGAAATCGCGGCCCTGATCGATCACCTGCCAGCCACCATCGGGTACGAAGCGATACCCGTCAAAATCACCGGTCAGATAGATCGCGCCCGCGCCGGGCGCATCATGCAGGGCGTCGACCTTGAACAGCCAGCGCGAAGCTCCTGTGGCGCATATCGGCAGCTCCACCAGCGTCGGGCATTCCCATACGCGGCCCGGTGCCGATCCGGCCGCGATTTCTGAGGCTAGGTGCCAGGCGACGAGGTCTTGCGAGCGATAGATCTGCGCGATCTGCTCGTTCGATTTGACGACCACCATGATCCAGCTGTCGCTCAGCTCGTGCCGGAAGACATAGGGGTCGCGGAAATCCGCCATGCCGAGATCGAGCACGGGATTACCCGCGAACTTCATCCAGCTTGCGCCGTGATCGACGCTATACGCCAGCGCTTGGGCCTGGCGGGGAGGCGGGCCTGCGATAGAGGCGGTGTAGATCGCGACCATCGCGTCGGCTCCGAACCGGCTCATGCTTGCAGGGGCCATGACAGCACTGCCGGAGAAGATCATTTCCTCGCTATCGGCGAGCAAGGCGGGGGCAAGCTCTTCCCATGCGGCCAGATCGTCACTGACCGCGTGACCCCAGGACATATGCCCCCAGTCCTCGCCATGGGGATTGTACTGGTAGAACATATGCCAGCGGCGGCCATCATGGATGAGGCCATTGGGGTCGCTGAGCCAGTTGGCGTGGGGGGTATAGTGATAGGCGGGACGCATCCCGAACTCCTGCAACAAGGCGCTGGCTGCTGTGAGCATGATCAATGCCCGATAGACCCATTGCCCCCGCAAATGCAATCGATTGCAAGATTTGTCGTGTCTTTTTCCTCGCATTGCTTTAGATGGTATCGCGATGGACATACCGACTGACGTGGCGAACGAGGAGGCGACCCCCAAGCGGGTTCGGAACATCGCCGAACTGGCCAAGATCGCGGGCGTGTCGGCGGGCACGGTGTCGCGCGCGCTGGCCAACAAGTCGCTGGTCAATCAGCGCACTCGCGAGCGGATTCAGGCGCTCGCGCGCAAGCACGGCTTTCAGGTCAACCAGATGGCGAGCAAACTGCGGCGCCAGAAGACCGGTGTGATCGCCGTGGTCATCCCGCTGGGCCATGATGAGCGCCAGCATATCTCCGATCCGTTCTTCATGACGCTGCTGGGGGCGCTCGCCGACGAGCTGACCGAGAGCGGTTATGACCTGATGCTCAGCCGCGCGATCCCGCGGCAGGATCCCGCGTGGCTTGAACGGATCGTCAATTCGGGAATGGTCGATGGCGTACTGATGATCGGCCAGTCGGATCAGTTCGAAGAAATCGAGAAGGTGGCGCGCGATTATGCGCCGCTGGTTGTTTGGGGCAGCAACCGTCGCGGGCAGGTGCACTGCTCGGTCGGGACCGACAATCGTGCCGGCGGACGGCTGGCAGCGCAGTATCTGCTCGACAAGGGCCACCGCTCGCTGGTGTTTCTCGGCGACACGACTGGTATTGAGATTGCCGAGCGCTATCGCGGTGCCGACGCGGCGGTCGCCGAATTCGGCACGGGCGCGACCATGCAGCACCTCCCGATCCACCTGTCCATCGACGAGATGACCGACGAGATCGCGGTTGCCCTGACAGGGCTTGAGGGCGAAATCGATGGCGTTGTGGCGGCATCCGATGCGATCGCGATGGCAATGATCCGGCAGCTCGACGGGCGCGGAATCCGCGTTCCCGACGATGTCGCGGTGATCGGATTTGACGACCTGCCGCTCGCCCGTCACACTGTGCCGCAGTTGACGACAATCAAGCAGCAGATCGCGGTCGGGGCTAGCGAAATGGTCAAGCTCCTCATGGCCCGGCTTGGTGGAGAACGGCCGCCATCCTTGATCATGCCGCCGGAGCTGGTGATCAGGGCTAGCGCCTGATTTCGACGCGGTCGCCAGCAAAATTGAGGTGGAAGGTCGGCGCGGGTGTGCCGCCAAACTGGCTGCGCAGGAGCTCGGGGTGGGAGGCGAAGGTGCGGCCTTTCATCCCCCAGTGATCGATAAAGCTCCACACCTCGCCTTCGCCGGTCACCCACCAGCTATAGGCCTGCGACGGCTCACCCGGCGGGTTCCCGATGACGAGGCCATTGCCGTTGGCGAGGTGCCAAGGCCCTTCAAAGTGCTCTGCGTAAGCGCAATAGAGCCCGTTGGGTCCGGCGGTAACGTGCGGCGAGAAGGTGTGCCGCTGGGTCGACCAGAACAAGTAATAGCGTCTGTCTCGGCAGATGATGTGCGGGCGCTCAAGCTCGTTGTTGACGCCGACCGCATGGATCAGCGGGCGGCCCAGTTCCCATCTTCCGCCGTTCAGTTTGGCATAGCCGACCAGCCCATTGTACGGATCATGGCTCCATCCGGCACTACCCGTGAACAGCAGGTACTTGGCCCAATCGGCTGGATCGCGGAACCACGCGGGGTCACGGAATGCCTTGATCATGCCCGGTGCGCCATCCGCGCTCACAGCAGGCATGAACAGCGCGCCGTCGGCTTCGAACAATTCTTCGGGTTGTTGCCAATGCCCGGGGGTATGCCCACCAACCAGCTCGCCTTTGGCCCCGAAGATGCGCTGCGCGAAGCTTGGCCCCTGTCCGCGGTGCCCGCTGGCGGTGAAGAACAGTGTGATCGACGCGCCATCATCGTGCAGCACGCAGGAGCCCGCCCACTCGGCATTGCCCGGTGTGAGCGCGTCGGGCAGGGCATTGCCGCAATCGGTCCACGTGCCAGCGGCGTGACGCATCATCCGGATGCGCGCGTGAAAGTGGCGATGGCCGGGATCATCGAAGCGCTTAGCCGAGAGGAAAAACCAGTACTGCGCGCCGTCGATCAATGCCGTCGAACCATCCTCGTGCTGCAACGGCCAGCTGTCCCACAGATCGAGATCCGGTGCGATCGGCTGTGCTTCCTCGCGCCCGATCAGGGGAATGTGCAAAGGCTGCCAGCTGCCACTGGGCTGCCAATGCGCCATCTTCGCGATGTGATCGTCTCTGCCGTCCGCCATAATGAATTTGCTCAATTGAATACCCGGATTGCGCCCGCACCGATGGCAGGCTGGTGTTTTGTCGAAGGATTGATTGCCTGTGCGATCCTTTCGGCCTGAGAGGCCTCAATTACCGCAACGATCGCACCGCCGAACCCGCCGCCGGTCATCCGCGCACCGCCGTTGCTGCCGATGGCTGCGTTCAGGCGGTCGACCTGATCATCGACCTGCGGGTGGCTCGCCTCGAAAAGGTCGCGCATCGACACGTGGGCTTCGCGCAGCAGCGCGCCGAGGGCTTGCAGGTCACCTGCATCGATGGCTGCGGCGGCATCGCGGGTGCGGGCGATTTCGTACACGACATGGCGCGCGCGGCGACCTTCGACCGGATCGAGCCCGGCGAAATCGGCAGCCTCCGGATCGACATCGCGCAGGCTCGCGACCCCGAGCTTGCGCGCGGCTCTTTCGCATTCGGAACGGCGCGCGTTGTAGGCCCCGTCGACCAGCTCGCGTTCGACCCCTGACTGGACGACGAGCACACTCCAATCCTGTGGCAGCGTGACCTGCCGCCACCCGAGGCTGCGGCAATCGAGCAGCATGGCGTTGCCCGGGTCTCCCGCTGCAATCGCCATCTGGTCCATGATCCCGCAGGCGACCCCGGCGAAGCGGTGCTCGACCTGCTGCGCCAATCGGGCGAGGCGTTCGGGCGGGAAGCCGCTAACCGCGCTGGCATCGAGGATCGCGCGCCCGGCGGCGATGCATAGCGAGGCCGACGAGGATAGTCCGGCACCGCGCGGCAGGTTTCCGGCGATGAGCAGTTCCAGCCCGTCAAGGCTCGCGCCTTCCTCGAAAAGCAATTGGGCCATGCCGTGCACCAGCGAGCGCCAGCCATCACGGATCGGCGGGGTTTCCTCCGGTGTGAAGCGATGGGCTTCACCCGCATAGTCGGCGGCGCGGACTTCGAAGCCGGGGCTGTCTGCGCGCCGCCATGCGACAGCGGTGCCCATCGCGAGCGGCATCGGCAGCACCAGCCCGTCGCAGTAGTCGACATGATCGCCGATCAGGTTGACGCGGCCCGGTGCAAAGGCAACGCCGTCGGGTGCGCTGCCGTATGCTGCGGTAAATGCCTCGTGGGCGCGCGTGGCCGCCGCGTTCACAGCTCCACCGCCTGGAGCCGCGCGGCGGCCTGTTCGGGCGTGAGATCGCGCTGGATCTCCGCCAGAAGCTCAAACCCGACCATGTGCTTGCGCACGGTCGCGCTGCGCAGCAGCGGCGGGTAGAAATGTGCGTGCAACCGCCAGTGATCGCAATCGCTGCCCAGCGGGTGCGGTGCACCGTGCCAGCCCATCGAATAGGGGAAGTCGACGCCGAACAGCCCGTCATAGCGGCGCAGCAAGCGGCCGAGGATTGCGGCCAGATCGTCGCGTGCTTCGCCGCCAAGTTCCTCCAGGCGCGTGACGTTCTGGCGGGCGACAAGCAAGGTCTCGAACGGCCATGCCGCCCAATAAGGCACAATGGCGAGCCAATGCTCGGAAACCTCGATCACGCGCTCTCCGGCGGCCAGCTCTGCGGCGACTACGTCGGCTAGGAGAGGCGTGTGCTGCCGCGCGCGATGATCGCGCTGCCGCGTATCCTCGCGCTCGACCAGCTGCGGCACGAAGTCGCTCGCCCACACCTGCCCGTGCGGATGGGGTGAGGAGGCCCCCATCATCGCGCCCTTATTTTCGAACAGCTGCACGTGAGCCCACTTCGCGCCCATTTCGCGCGACAGCCCGGCCCAGCAGTCGACAACGGCACGGCGGGAGGCATCAGTCATGCGCGCCAGCGTCAAGGAGTGATCGGGCGAGAAGCAAATCACGCGGGCCTCGCCTCGTGCGGGCATGCTCTGGAAGATGACGCTATCGCCGGGCACAACGTTGCTCTCGTCCAGTAGCGCTGGGAAGTCGTTCGGGAAGACGAAGGTGTCGGTATACGCCGGGTTGGTGGCGCCGCCGGTGCGGGTGTTACCGGGGCAAAGATAGCAGCCCGGATCGTGGCGCAGTGTTGCCGCAGAGGGGACGTCAGCCTGTTCGCCCTGCCACGGACGTTTGGCCCGGTGCGGGGAGACAAGCACCCACTCGCCGGTCAACAGGTTGCGCCTGCGGTGGGGGAAATCAGCCGCGCTCATGCTGCCGCCTCCAGCCGGAAAATCGCCACGCTTTCGGCCTTTTGGTGCGGCATCGGCAGGCCTGCCTCGCAGAGCCAACTGCCCGAGAACGCCACAGGTTCGCGCTTCATGCGAGCGAACAGCGATGCGCGGGGAACGCCGTGGCCGCGCTGCTCCGCTACCTCCAGCAGACTGACGTTCCAGCGTGCCTTGGTGTGCGCGAACGGCAGTCTCAAGGGCTGCGGTCGGCGGTTTTGGGGCGGATCGGTGCGGATGCAGAACAGCAGCTTTTCCTCAGCGCTTCCCTGTGCCTGCCAGACGAGGCCATCGGTCCCCTCACCAAGATCGACGGCGTTGCCGTGGAGGACATGCCGCCACGCCTTGTAGAAGGCAATCCAGCAGGCCAGCTCGTCGCGATCGCGTTCGCTTAGCGTCGCCGGATCGAGTTCAACCCCCAAGTGTCCGGTGCAGGCAACCGCCGCGCGGAACGCCATCGCCTGACTGCGATCAGTGGCATGGGCAGGGCTGGCCCCGATGTGTGCGCCCATCACTTCGGGCGGCAGGAAGGCGAGGAACCCGCGCTGCATCGCCACGCGGCTCACCGCGTCGATATTGTCGCTGGTCCAGAAGCGGTGGACGTAGGGAGCAAGCCCCGCATCGCTGCGCCCGCCGCCGCCTGCGCAGCCTTCGATTTCGACGTCGGGGTGAGCCGCGCGCACCCTTGCGAACAGGTCGTAGCTGCCCCGGGTCTGTACAGCCCCGCCGGACGGGGCGTGGTCGCGGTTGTGGTCCCATTTGAGGTAAGAAATGGGTGCCTGCGACAAGACGCTGTCGAGCCGGGCGAAGAGGTGGTCACGCACCTCCTCGCGCCGCATGTCGATTACCAGCTGATTGCGTGCGTTCGGTTGCTCTCGCCCTGGCAAAGCCAGCGCCCAATCGGGATTCGCGCGATACAGATCGCTGTCGGGACTTATCATCTCGGGTTCGACCCACAGGCCGAACTCCATGCCCATCGCGGTGATGTCGCGGGCCAACGGCGCGACGCCGTCGGGGTATGTCACCGGATCGGCAATCCAGTCACCGAGCGCTGACGTATCGTTGCGCCGTCCCTTGAACCAGCCGTCATCGAGAATGAAGCGTTCTACGCCGATGTCAGCACCCGCCTGCGCCAACGCCCTGATGCGCGCCGCATCGTGATCGAAATAGCATGCTTCCCAGCTGTTGAGATGCACCGGTCGCGGGGTCATTGCGCCACCGGGCCAGCGCATCATGGAGCGGATGGCGGCGTGTTGCTGCTGCATTGCGCCGCTGCGTCCGCGCGAGGACATCGCGAGGATGGCGCTTGGCGCGCGGTAGCTCTCGCCGGGGCCAAGCACGATTTCGCCCGGCGCGAGCGAGGCCTGCGCAGCCAGCGTCCAATAACCCTCATCGTCGCGTTCGACCGCGATGGCGTTGTCCCCCGACCACGCCAGTTGCAGCGCCAAGGCGAGGCCCGAATGCCAGCCCGCGCCATCGTCCAGCACATAGACCCCGGGCGGGCCACCGTGGCCGGAGATACCGCGCCGCGAGACGCGCTCCCAGCGCTGCTGCGGCATCGCTTCGCGGCATTCGACCAGCTCCGCATTGTGCCGCCCGCGCCACGAGACAAGGCTCTGCGCGGTCGCGGGAAGCGGTATCTGCAGGCTCGCCAGCGCTTCGAGCAACAGCGGGGCAGTCCCCGTATTGGTAAGCTCAGCGGTGAAGCGGAACGCACCGCCTTCCAGCGCCTCGATCTCGAGGCGATGGTGGAGGGCTGAGGCGTGGTCCGTGGAAAGGCTGATGATCTTGCGCGCCTCGCTGATCGTCTCGAACTCAGTCGGTGCGAAGATCAGAGCTGCGCCCGATACGGACCGCACAGCAACCGCCGCCGGGCCGAACCAGCCCAGACCAGCCGGAGGAATCAGCGGCAGGGCAATGTCCCGGTCGAGCGAAAAGGACGCCGGGCCGCGTGTTTCGCTCGGCGCGGGCAGATCGGCAGGATCGACCCGCGCGCCGCAATGCCGCCACAGCAGCCCCCGCTGCGGATCGTCTTCCCAAACGAGGCTCGCTTCCTCGCTATGCAGGCAAGTCAATCGCACCATCAATCACGCACCTGCCGGTTCGACCTTCAGATCGTCGCCCGAACGCCACCCTTCGCGCACCCACAGTACGGCAATCGCGGCGATAAACATGCACGCGCCCGACACGCGCAGCACGTTGCGCGGATCGCCGCCCAGCATCCCGTCGTAGAAGCCGAGGCCAATCTGCACGAAGCCCAGATTGACCGAGGCCATGATGAACGCAAACAGCAGCATCGGCACAACGATCATCATGTTGAAGATGCCCATGTACACGCCAACGCGCTCAGGCGGGATCGAACTGGCGAGGATGATGTAGGGATTGCCCATGATACTCCCCCACGCGACCCCGACGCCGACGATCACGAAAAACAGCATCGCCTTGTCGGTGACACCGGGAAGGAAGAACATGCTGATACCGCCCGCTGCCAGCGCGAGGGCGTGCAACGGCCCAGCACCGATGCGGCGTGCTACCGGCACCATCGCAAAGGCCGCTAGGAACGCGATCCCGTTGTAAAATGCGGCCATCTCGCCATTGGTCAGCACGGCCTGGCGGAACCCGTCGCTGGTCGGGTCGGAGGTGTTGTAGACGCTGCGGCTGATCGCATAGATGACATAGCCCCAGTAACCCGACATCGCGAACCATTGGAACACCATCATGATGCCGAGCTTGCGCATCGGCGTGGGCATTTCCTTCATCGCCGATCCGATCTCGACGAAGGTCGCGGCAAAGCCCTTGGGCTGCTTGGCGATCCAGTCGCGTTCCTTGTCCGTAAGCGGAAGCTCGGGCACCCGCATCACCGACCAGATGATCGTCGCAAGCGACAGGGCCGCGCCGACCCAGAACACCGTGCGCACCGTGTAGGGGATGTTGTGTTCGTCCACCCAGTCGCGGTCCATGCCCATCAACACCAGCACCGACGGTGTCAGGAACGCGAGCATCTGGGCAAGGCCGGTGAAGGCGCTTTGCGTCAGGAACCCGGTCTGGCGCTGTTCCGGATTGAGCCGGTCTGCGACATAGGCACGGTAGGGCTCCATAGTGATGTTGTTGCCCGCATCGAGGATCCACAGCCACATCACCGCCGTCATGATTGACACGGACAGCGGCATGAAGATCAATCCGACCGCGCACATGATCGCGCCGATGAGGAAATAGGGCGTTCTGCGCCCGAACCGCGACAGCGTGCGATCACTCAGCGCGCCGACAATCGGCTGGAGCACCAGACCCGTAATCGGCCCCGCCAGTTGCAGCAGCGGCAACTGGCTTTCTTCCGCCCCCAGAAAGGAGTAGATCGGCCCCATGTTTCCTTGCTGCAGCCCAAAACTGAACTGCAGCCCCAGAAAACCAAGATTCATGCTGAGGATCTGACCAATGGTCAGGGTCGGCTTACGGCTTTCTTGCATTTTCCCTCTCCCGGAGACATTGCCTATGCCATCTTGCAATCGATTGCAATGAGAAGCTCGTGTCGTTAACTTGCCGGGAAACCCGGTGGTGATTTAGGGGGAAAGCGGCGATGGGAGATGCGGGCATGAAGAAGTCGGTTGAGGTGCTTGCTGCGATGGCGATGGCGGCCATTTCCGGGCCAGCCTTGGCCGAGGGTGACCGACCGGTTGTAACGACGACCTCGCCCGACGGCACGCTCGAAGTTTCGGTGACCACCGATAATGATGGCCGCGCCATCTGGTCGTTGACGCGCGAAGGGACGCCCCTGATCGCCCCCTCCAAACTCGGCTTCATTTTGACAGATGGCCTCCCCATGGTGCGCGGTTTCACCATAACCGGGTCAGCCACCGCAAGTGCCGACAGCACCTGGGAAACGCAATGGGGTGAACGGCGGGTCGTACGCGACAATCACCGCGATCTGCTGGTCAGCTTCCAGCAGGGTGCGATCGACGGCAGCCGCCGCATGGACATCCGCTTCCGGCTGTTCGACGATGGCATCGGCTTCCGCTACGAATTGCCCGAACAGCCCAACCTCACGACGATGCGTATCGCCGAGGAGCTGTCAGAATTTTCCATCGCCCCGCGCGGCACGGCATGGTGGATCACCGGCGGCGAGTTCAATCGCTACGAGCAGATCTATCAGCAGACCGCGATCGAGGAAGTCGCCACCGCGCACACGCCGATCACGATGCGGCTTGAAGACGGCACCCATCTCGCGTTCCACGAAGCAGCGCTGGTCGACTATTCGGCCTATTGGCTGAAGCGAGTTGAGGGGCGGACATTCCGCACCATGCTCTCGCCCTCGTCGCACGGTGCGAAGGTCATGCGCGACACGCCGTTCGTCACGCCCTGGCGGACGATGCGGATTGCGTCGAACGCGGCCGGCCTCGTCGAAAGCGATCTCGAACTCAACCTCAACGAACCGAGCAAGATCGCGGATGTCAGCTGGTTCAAGCCGCAGAAATATATCGGCATCTGGTGGGGGATGATCGCGGGCAAGTGGAGCTGGGCGGAAGGCGAGGCCCACGGCGCGACCACCGCGCGCACTAAGGAGCATATCGATTTCGCCGCCAAGCACGGCTTCTCCGGGGTGCTGGTCGAAGGGTGGAATGTCGGCTGGAACGGCACATGGTTTGGCCACGGCGACGAATTCAGCTTCACCAAGGCAACGGCGGATTTCGATCTCGAGGAAGTGGCGCGCTACGCCAAGAAAAAGGGCGTGGCGCTGGTCGGGCATCACGAAACCGGCGGCAATATCGCCAATTACGAAGCGCAGCTGGACGAGGCGATGGCGCTCTACGACCGGCTCGGTATCCGCGTCGTCAAGACCGGCTATGTCGCCGATGCTGGCGGCATTATCGCGCCCGGAGCCGAGCCGGGCACGATTGCAATGGAATGGCATGATGGGCAGCGGCAGGTGCAGCACCACCAGAAAGTGGTCGAGGCAGCGGCTCGCCATCGCATCGCGATCAATCCGCACGAACCGGTCAAGGATACGGGCATTCGCCGCACCTGGCCCAACTGGGTCAGCCGCGAGGGCGCGCGTGGGATGGAATACAACGCATGGGGCCAGTTCGCCAACGGGCCCGAACATGAGCCGACCCTCGTCTACACCCGGATGCTGTCCGGCCCGATGGATTTCACCCCCGGCGTGCTGTCGCTCGAAAGCCCGACCGGCACCGACCTCGCATCGACCCGCGCCAAGCAGCTGGGCCTGTACCTTGCGATCTTCTCGCCGATCCAGATGGCGGCGGACCTGATCGAGAACCTCGGCAAGTATCCGCGCGAGCTTGCCTTCATCAGGCAAGTTCCCGCTGACTGGGACGATAGCCGGTTGATCGCGGGCGAGGTGGGCGATTACGCGATCTTCGCCCGCAAAGATCGCCATTCGGCTGACTGGTATGTCGGCGGGGTCAACGACGGCACCGGGCGCGAGGTCGATTTGAGCTTTGCGTTTCTGGAAAAGGGCCGCAGCTACGTCGCAACCATCTATCGCGATACCCGCACCTCCGACTACCGCACCGATGCGCGGCATGAGATCGAGTACGAAACCCGCACGATCACGGCGGGCGACACCATGAAGCTGTGGCTGGCCCCCGGCGGCGGCGCGGCGATCCGGCTTGTTCCTGACTGAGCCGGACCGCGCAGTCCGCCACGCTCGGCGTTGCACGTCCCGGAAATTTGCGCCACTGCGCGAAGCCGAAGCACAACCGGGACATTCCGCGCGATGAATTTCGAGCTCGATCACGAATATACCATGCTCAAGGATCTGGTCGCCAAGTTCGTGCGCGACCACCTTATGCCGCGCGAGGCCACCGTGATGGCGCGCGAGACGGCGGGGCAGGGCACTTACCTGACCCCCGAGGAAACCGCCGAGGTCGACGCCGCCTCGCGCGAGATGGGCCTGTGGGGCCTCGATGCGCCCGAGGAAGTCGGCGGCATGAACCTGCCGATGGTGGCGATGGTCGGGGTGAGCGAGGAGCTCGGCAAGACGGTGGTGCCGTACTACCTGCCGCCGGATTCCCCGAACCTCAGGATGCTGATGGTCGCGGCGGATGAACGCCAGCGTGAGGCCTACCTCGAACCCTATGTGCGCGGCGAGACGATCTCGGCGATCGGAATTTCGGAACCCGGCGCAGGGGCCGATCCCGCGCGGATGATCACTACCGCGGTCGAGGACGGCGACGACTGGATCATCAACGGCCGCAAGATCTGGATCACCAAGGGTGCCGAGGCGCACTTCACCATTCTGATGGCGGTGACCGACAAGAACCCCAATGGCCGCAACGGGATGTCGGCGTTTCTGGTCGACCGCGACGCGCCCGGCTTCAACGTGCTGCGCAAGATCCCGATGATCGACGGCACTGCAACCTATGAGATCGCACTCGACGATTGCCGGGTGCCGGGCTGGAAACTGCTCGGCAAGCGCGGGCAGGGGTTTGCGCCGATGCAGGTGCGGCTTGGCACGCGGCGGATCGAGATGGCCTCGTGGTCGATCGGGATGGCGCAGCGCGCGATGGAGATGATGATCGAATACGCCCCGCAGCGGACTACGTTTGGCAAGCCGCTCGCCGCGCGCCAGACGGTGCAGAACTGGATCAGCGACGCGGCGACCAAGATCCACGCGATGCGGCTGATGACCTATGACTGCGCGTGGAAGATCGACGAGGGGCGCGACGTGCGCAGCGAGATCTCGATGATCAAGGCGTTCTGCACCGAAAGCGCTTACGAGATCGTCGATCACGCGATGCAGCTGTTCGGCGGGATGGGCATGACCCGCGAACTGCCGCTCTACCTGATGAGCAACAAGCTGCGCACCATGCGCATCTACGACGGGCCGAGCGAGATCCACAACTGGGTGGTGGCGCGGCAATTGCTGGGGACGAGCGAGTAGGATTGCGGCCCTCTCGCTAAAGGCAGGGCGAAAAAGAAACGGGCGGGATGGCCGAAGCCGTCCCGCCCGTATTCGTTTGGCCTAAGCGACCGCGTTTACATCGAAGCGCGCACCCCGAGGAAGAAGTACGTGCCCACTGGGCTGACCGGATAGGCCTGTTCCGTGATGAACGGCTTCTTGTTGAAGACGTTGTTCACCCCGCCATAGACCGTGAAGTTGTCGCTCGCGTCGTAGCTGAACGCGACATCATGGATGAAGGTGTCGCTGGCCAGTCCGTTCTCGGGTGAGAACGTGTCGCTACCGGTCGTGCCTACAGACTCGATTTCGACCGAGCGCAAAGCCTGCTTGTCCAGCCAGGTCGTCGACCAGGTCACGCTGAGATCCTTCCAGTCCCAGGTCAAGGCACCGCGCGCAGCCCATTCTGGGCGTTGGAGTTCACCCAGTTCGGGATCGACGAATTCCAGATCGAGCGGATCGGGGAAGTCGTTCAGCTTGTCGACCCAGGTGCCGCTGCCGTTGAGCGTGATGTTATGCTCGCCGACGTTGAACCGATACTGCGCAGAGGCCTCGACCCCGGCGGTTTCCGACCGGGCGAAGTTGAGCAGAACTTGCCGCAGGAACGTAAACCCGCCGGTGTTGGGATTGCGGGTGATCAAGTCGCAGAACTGGTTATCGATGCTGGCCGAATCGACGCAGTTGTCGACGATATCCTGAGAATCGATTGCGTTGATCGCATCGTCGATCACGATGTTGTAGTAATCGACACTGAGCACGAAGCCTGGCAGGAACGTTGGGGTGACCTGAGTGCCGACCGTCCAGGTGGTAGCGGTTTCTTCCTGCAGCTCGGGGTTGCCGCTGACCGAACCCGAGAAACGCGCGGTGAGCGGATCGACGTAGCTGTAGTTGCCCGTACCAAAAGTCGGGTCAAACCCGATCTGCTGGAAAAAGGCGGTGCAGTTCGCCTCGCGGCGCGCCGGATCGGGCCCGGAAATCAGGTTGCCCGCATCGCAAGGATCGACCGGACGGAAAAATGCACCTTGTGCCGGATCAAACAGTTCCGAGATGTTGGGGGCACGTACCGCAACGGCGTAGGTGCCGCGGAACAGGATATCCTTGGTGGGCGCGTAGAGCCCGCCCACGTTCCAGGTGAAGGTCGTGCCGATTGTGGTATAGTTTGAATAGCGCGCTGCACCGCTCAGCTCGAGCGTTTCGGCAAATGGTACGCCGCTGAGAAGCGGAAGGCGTAATTCGCCGAAAAGATCGTACACGGTGAATTCGCCACCCGAGTTGGCAACCTGGCTGGCCGGATCGAACACCAGCGAGTTCTGCGTACCGCCGGTGAGATCGCCGACAAAGTCGCCCGCATTTCCGAAGGCAGTGTCAACCGGGAGGATGCCCCGCACCAGCGGATCGAATTTCGACCGGCTGACTTCCTCGCGGAATTCGAAGCCGGCGGCGAAGCCGATCGGCCCGCCCGGCAATTCGAGGAACGCGCCGGTATCGCCGGTGAAGACTGCGCTGAACACCAGCTGTTCCAGCTCGAACTGGTTCACCGTGGTGGTGGTGATGAAGTCGATCGCCTCCTGGCTGATCGATCCGACCCCTCCAAGAATATTGGCCGGTCGACATTGGCCGTCGCCGGGATTGAAGGAGTAGAACCCGGGGTCGCCTGCGGGAATGCCGAACGGCGTGGTGGCGGGCGGCGTCGGGTCGATGTCCGAGCGGCAGATCGGGGTGCCATTCGGTCCTGTCACTGCGTCGATCGCGGCAAAGAAGCGGTCGGTGATGACGCGATTGTTGTCGAAGCTGGTCTGCTGGAACGTCCCGTAGTTGCCGCTGATTTCGTAGCTGAAGTGAGGGGTGATGTCCCCGCGGACGCCTGCGACGAAGCGCCAGGTCTCGAACTCGTTGCGGTCGCGGTTGGGGCCCAGATCGGCCGGGTCTCGGGTGATATAGAACCCGCGTTGCTGCCCGTCTCCGAAGAACAGTTCTTCGACATAGGGCTGGAGCGCCGGTGTGATGAAGGGATTGTCTTCGCGGATCGTGAGCAGATCGTAGAAGGTGTTGGGTTGCGCCTGAAATTCGGCCGAGTTCGAGACATACTTGCCCTCGAAGAACACTTCCGCCTCAGACGAAAGCTCGTAGCTCAGATTTGCGTTGATCGAATAGCGCTCGGTCTCGGGGATCAGCGAGTTCTCGTTGAACGAGTTCGGAATGCCGGGTCCGCCAAACTGGTTGAACAGACCGGTAATCTGACCATCCTGGTAGGGGGATACCGTGCCGTCTGCGCCGATGACCGCGCAGCCGCCGGCCAGACCGAAGGATTGGGGGAAGAAGATGTCGAGCGAGTTGAAGCCCACGGAGGATTGCAAGCAATCCGGCGTGCCGTTGTTGTCCGCATCGCCGCCGAGACCGTCGTAACCGAACAGGCCCGGGGCCACAACGCCGCCCGCCGATGACAACGAAAAGCGCGGATCGCGCGCAATGAAGCGCCGCGGGGCATTGATCGAACGGTCGATCAACGCTTGCTCTGCTGCAGTCGGTGTAGCGCCTCCGCCGAAAATGGCATTATAGGTCGAACTACCCGGCACGGGGATCAGGAAGCCGGTCGGGAAGCGCCCTTCATCAAGGTTGAAATAGCTGGAAAAATTGGGTGTGGCGCTGCCAATATCGCCGTTCTGGAACCGGAGTGCCGGGTTTGCCTGATCGTCGGCGATACCATTGTCGCGCGAGAAGCCGCGATCGCCGAACTGCACTTCGTCATTGCGGGCGTATTCGCCCGAAATTGTGATGTTGCCACGCCCATCGGCGAAGTTCGCGCCCCACGTAAGGTCACCGTTAATCCGCCAGGCATCGCCTTCCGACGAGATACCGCTCTGGATGTTGCCCTGCAGCCCTTCATAATCGTCGCGCAGCACGAAGTTGACCACGCCGGTCACCGCGTCCGCACCGTAAATCGACGAAGCACCGCCGGTCAGCGTCTCGACCCGCTCGATCAGCGCTGAGGGGATCGAGTTGATATCGACCGCCTGCGCGCCCGCGACGCCGGAGACGTGGCGACGGCCATTGACCAGCACCAGCGTCCGGTTCGAGCCGAGGCCACGCAGGTTGAGGATCGACTGACCGACAGCCTGCGAGAACACTCCGTCGATCGAACCTTCGGTCGACGTCGAGGTCGACAGCGCAGGAATATCGCGCAGGGTATCGACCACGTCTGCGGTCCCGGCGCGCTGAAGTTCCTCGGCGGTCACCGACACGATCGGGGCAGGCGCGCCGATGTTCGGGTCGCGCGCGATGCGCGAGCCGGTGACCACGATCTGGTCTTCCGCGCTATCGGCAGCGGCTTCACCGCTTTCGACATTATCCTGGGCGCTCAGCGGCGCGGCGGCGAGTCCTCCGACCAGCAGCGCGGCGGCGAGCGCAGGCCGGGACGATGAAAGCAGCGGGTTGATCGGAAAGCGCATGGTAACTCCTAGCGTGGTCAATTTCGTCGGTGGCACCGCTTGTGGTGCCGTCGGAACCGGGCAGCCCGCCAGGGTCATCGCTATCCCCCTGTTTGCGGCAGGCGCGCCGGCCTTGGTCCCTCGTGCCTCTGGCAACCGGGTGTGTCCTTTCGGCCAGCACCGGTTACCGCGAAGCTAACTCCTGACAACATTCTAGTTATCAGGAGTTGGCAGCAAACTACCGCGCCTGCGCACCGCTTCACACCCCCGGAGCCCCGAAAGTCGCCAAATGTTGCGGTTTTGTGTGCCGCGTGTTGCCGTTGTGCAACATTAATACGCTGACACACCGTGGTTTGAACAAGCATTGCGCGGCGGCTTGCGCTTTTGCGGGTTCGCGCTGCGCCCCGGGCTCTGCTAGCAGCCGTTGCCATGAGCGAATGGATCGGTTTGGCGCGCGCAAGCCTGGGGGCGGCACGCGGTTATTCGGAAAGCGTGCGGGCAGCCGTGGCGGCGCGGGTTGCGCAGGGCGGCATACCCGATCCCGCCTTGCTTGAACACGATCAGCACGCTGTGCACGGGTTCGGCTGGATCGCCGCGACCATTGCCGCGCTGGAAGCGACGCTCGATTGGGCGATGCGCGCGCAAGGTATCGGCCAGTTGGGTGCACCCGAGGAGCTGACCCTGCGGATCGGGTTCGGCGAATATCTCGCGCAGATCGCCCACGGCCTACCGATGAGCGCAAGCGAGGTGGTGCGCCCGTCGGCCTTCGGCACCGAGGCGGCAGCGCGCGCATTGGCCGATGATCCGGCGGTGGCGCGGTTTCTCGCGGACGGCAATACGGCGGAGACCCGCGCCGCCTTCGCCGCGCTGCTCGTGGATGGCGTGCGGCCTGACGAGGCGCTGGGTGACGAGACGCTCGATCTGGTGCGCGCGCAGTTCCGTGCTTTCACCGCCGAGGCGATCACGCCCTCCGCGCACCGCTGGCATCTCGACGATGCGCTGATCCCCGATGCGGTGATTGCCGAGATGGCCGCGCTGGGCGTGTTCGGGGTGTGCATCCCCGAGGCGCATGGCGGGCTGGGGCTGGGCAAGCTCGCGATGGCGGTGGTCTCCGAGGAACTGTCGCGCGGGTGGATTTGCGCCGGTTCGCTCGGCACGCGATCGGAAATCGCGGGCGAGCTGATCGCGGCCAATGGCTCGCCGGAGCAGCAGGCGCGCTTCCTGCCGCGCATCGCCGATGGATCGTGCCTGCCGACCGCGGTCTTTACCGAGCCCGATACCGGCTCGGACCTTGCCGCCGTGCGCACCCGCGCGGAGCTGCAGGCCGATGGCAGCTGGCGGGTGACGGGGGCGAAGACCTGGATCACCCATGCGGCGCGCGCCGATCTGATGACGATGCTGGTGCGCACCGATCCGGCGCAGGCAGGCTATGCGGGCCTCTCGATGCTGCTCGCCGAAAAGACGCGCGGGAGCGAGGCCCTGCCATTTCCCGATGCCGGGATCGAGGGCAGCGAGATCGGTGTGCTGGGGTACCGGGGCATGAAGGAATATGCGCTGGGCTTGGATGGCTTTGCGGTTGCCTCTGGGGGCCTGCTCGGCGGGGTGGAGGGGCAGGGCTTCAAGCAGCTGATGCGCATCTTTGAAGGCGCACGCATCCAGACCGCCGCACGCGCAGTCGGCGTGGCGTGGAACGCCTTCGACCTCGCGCTGGATTATGCCGAGGGACGCAAGCAATTCGGCAAGCCGCTGACGGGCTTCCCGCGCGTCGCCGACAAGCTGGCGCTGATGGTGGTCGAAACGGTAATGGCGCGCGAACTGACCTACTACGCGGCGCGCGCCAAGGATCGCGGGGCGCGCTGCGATATCGAAGCGGGGATGGCGAAGCTGCTTGCCGCGCGGGCGGCGTGGAGCGCGGCCGATAACGCGGTGCAGATTCACGGCGGCAATGGCTACGCGCTCGAATACCCGATCAGCCGGGTGCTGTGTGATGCCCGGATCCTGAACATCTTCGAAGGTGCCGCCGAGATTCAGGCGCAGGTGATCGGGCGCGGGCTGATTGGTGGACAGCAGCAAGCGGGGGCGGGCTAGACCATCCGGCGGGCGGCCGGCTGCGGCTGTTGTTGGGGGTGGGCGAGCGCGGTCGCCAGATCGACATGGCGCGGGCGGTCGGCGCGCTGGCGCAGGATGCGGGTGACGCGCTCCACCAGCACCTCCGGATCGAACGGCTTGCTGAGAAAATCCTGCGCCCCGGCATAGATCGCCTGCGCCTCGTCCTCCGCGCCGTTCATCCCTGTGAACATGATCACCGGCAGATCATAGAGCAGCGGCGACCAGCGCAGGCGGCGGAGCAGCGTGAGCCCGGACTCACCCGGCATCGATTGGTCGAGCAGCAAGATGTCGGGGCGGCGGTGATGCGCGCATTCCCACGCGGCGTCGGCATGGGTGACCCAGCCGCAGGCATGCCCGGCATCGATCAGCACTTCGCTGGCGAGCTCGGCGATCAGTTCGTCGTCATCGGCGATGAGGATGCGGGCCATGGTCAGGGATTCTTGCGACTGCTGGTTGTTGGTTTTCGGGGTATTAACCACGTCCGGTTCCGGTCAGCTTGGCTCGACCCCTCGTAGTAGCCCCTAGACGGGGCTTTGACGCCGCTTGTCGCGTCTTGTCGCGGTTTTGCGGGCCTGTAAGGGTCGTGTCGATGATTCGGGATTCCCTCTCCATTTCGCCCAACACGCCGCGCTCCGGGGCGTTCTATGTCACGCAAGGTATTCATAACCTTCGTGATTATGGCGGGTATGCGGTGCCGGGTGAGGGGCGGGTGCGCACCGGGGTGCTGTGGCGCTCAGGGCAGCATATGGAGGCGAGCGAGGCCGATCTGGCGCTGCTCGACAGCCTCGATATCCGCACCGTGATCGACCTGCGCGGCATCAGCGAGCGCGAGGGATTTCCGTGCAGACGCCATGCGAACTTCGCCGCGCAAGTCATTGCCTATGATGGGGAAACCAGCAACTCGCCGCCGCATGAAGGGGGCGGCGGGCGGATCGTGATGACGCCGCAGAAGGCGCGCGAGCGGATGCTGGCGGTCTACACGCGGATGCCCGTCAACCCTGCGATGATCGATATGTTCACTCGCTATTTCAAAGCTTTGGTCGAGAATGACGGTGGCAGCCTCGTGCATTGTTTCGCCGGGAAGGATCGGACAGGCATCGCGGTCGCGCTGCTGCTCCATGCGCTCGGCGTGCATCACGATGATATTGTTGCGGAATTCCTGCTGACCAACGACGCGCCGACGCGCGCGATCCTCGAGCGCCAATCGCTCCCCCGGATGGAAGCGCACTACGGTACGATCGAACCCGAGGCGCTGCACAATCTGATGGGTGTTTTACCCGAATATATAGCTACTTACTTCGCCGAAGTGACGCGCGATCACGGCTCGGTCGACGCCTATCTCGCCACAAGATTAGGTGTGGACGAGGCAAGAAAAGCCCGCCTGCGCGACCGTCTGGTTGCGTGACAATCTGACCGCCACACCCCATATCGCGGGTCTGAGATTCTCCAGCAAGGCACCCCTCATGGCCACTCACCACACCAAGATGCTGATCATCGGTTCCGGCCCGGCAGGCTATTCTGCCGCGATCTATGCCGCGCGTGCCATGCTGCAACCCATTGTTGTGCAAGGACTTCAACCCGGCGGCCAGCTGACCATCACCACCGATGTCGAAAACTATCCGGGCTTCCGCGACGTGGTGCAGGGCCCGTGGCTGATGGAGGAAATGAAGGCCCAGGCCGAACACGTCGGCACGCGCATGATGTGGGACACGATCGTCTCGGTCGATCTCGCCAACGGCCCCCCGTTTCGCGCGATTGGCGACAGCGGTGACGAATATATCGGCGAGACGCTGGTGATCGCCACCGGCGCGCAGGCCAAATGGCTCGGCGTGCCGGGCGAACAAGAGCTTGGCGGCAAAGGCGTTTCTGCCTGCGCGACCTGCGACGGGTTCTTCTACCGCGGCAAGAAGGTCGCAGTGATCGGCGGCGGCAATACCGCGGTCGAGGAAGCGCTGTATCTCACCAACCATTCCGACGATGTGACCCTAATCCACCGCCGCGACACCCTGCGCGCCGAGAAGATCCTGCAGGAACGGCTGTTCGCCAATCCCAAGATCACCGTGCTGTGGAACAAGGCGGTCGACGGGTTTGTGGCGGGCGCGACGGGCATGCTCGATCACCTTGCGCTGACCGACACGGTGACGGGCGAGGCTTCCACCGTTGCGGTGGACGGGGCCTTCGTCGCCATCGGCCACGCGCCCGCGACCGAGCTGTTCAAGGGCAAGCTGCCGATGGACGAGAGCGGCTACCTGCTCACCGAATCGGGCACGCCCAAGACCGTGATCCCCGGTGTTTTCGCGGCCGGTGATGTCACCGACCACATCTATCGTCAGGCCGTGACCGCGGCAGGGATGGGCTGCATGGCCGCGCTCGACGGTGAGCGTTACCTTGCCGCCCGCGCTCATACCGCGAAGGAAGTCGAGGCGGCGGAGTAACCCGCCGCCGCCGTGTCAGCTGTGCAGGTCGAAGATCGGGATCGCTGCGTGGAGGATCAGCGCCATCAGCGCGAAGCTCGATAGGGCGAACAGCGCGAACCGGATCGCGACCTTGTTGATGGTGGCCTGCACGATGCTGTGCGCGACCCGCAAGGCTACATAGGCCCAGGCAATGGTCGCGTTCATCCCGTCGCCCTGCCCGATCAACGCCAGCACGATCGCGACCGCGTAGAACAGCGTCGGCGCTTCATGCAGGTGATTGTAGTTATGCGCTTTCCACTGCACTTCGGGCGGCAGCCGGTCGCCCAGCGTGCCCGTGTTGCGGGCATCGTCGGGCTTGACCCCGGCCTTGGTCATCGCCGGGATGCGTGTGGCATACATCCACACCCACATCACCATGGTCCAGGCGAGCAGCGCCACGACAGGCTGAAGAATTGTCATTCCAGTCATGTTGTTCCCCTTATCCCGGAAGCGCCGAGGGATCGGCGAGCAGCGTCGCCATCACCGCGCGTACCGCCAGCACGATGAGCGCTGTCGTGCTCAGCAGGAACAGGACAACGCGCACCCGCACGTCGTTGACGAGGATCTGCCACAGCGAATGCACGATCCTGATGCCGACATAGGCCCATGCCAGCGCCACATCGAGCGCGCCGGGGCCCATCAGCGCAAGGATTGTCACCACCGCGTAGAACAGCGTCGGCTGCTCGTGGAGGTGGGTATGGTTGTGCGCGGGCCAGTTCGCCTTGTCGGGCAACACGCCTTCGAAGTCGCTTCCGCGCAGCCCCACCTTGGTCGGCAATACCGATTTGTCCACGACCTTGGCTGCGGCTCCGAACCGTGTCGGAATGATCCAGAACAACACGATCAGCGTCCACACCACCAGCACGGCGGCGGGCGCGAGTATCTGCGCTTGCATCAGGCGTTCCCCTCTTCGACCCCGTTTGTGCCGCCAATCTGCGCAAGCGGGGAACGATTGTCAAATGCAACTCATTTGGCGCGCAGCACGTGCAATTGGTAGTAGCCGAGCGGACCGCGCGTGCTGGCGTGGTTCAGCCCGCGCGCGGCGGCGATGCGGGCGGCGAGGGTGCCCATTGCGGCGCGAGGTTCAACGTGGAACTTCGCCAGCCACGACCTGAGCAGGGTCCGGAGGAGCCCAGGCAGGCCCGAGAGGTCGCCAAAATCGACCACGTGCAGCGCTCCCCCCTTGGCAAGTTGGCCTGCCGCGTGGTCGAGCGCGCGCTCCCAATCGGGGATCATCGAGAGCGAATAGGACAGCACGATCCGCTCGAACGCCGGTTCGCCGAGCAGGCCTTGCGGATCGAAGGTGCAGGCGTCGCCTTCGCCCAGCCGCGCCTCGCCGCCCAGGGTCGCACGCGCGCTCTTGAGCATTTCGGCTGAGATATCGAGGCCGTAGAGCCGCACCCCCGGCCAGCGCGCCCGCACCTTGTCGAGGTTGCGCCCGGTGCCGCAGGCGACTTCGAGCACGCGCATCCCCGGCTTGGCCGCCAACCCGGCAATCAGCGTATCGCGGCCGAACAGGTAGTACTTGCGGGTGAAGTCATAGATATGCCGCTGGCCGCGATAGACCTCGTCCATCAGCGCGGCGTGGGTGGGGTTGGCCGATGCCATCAGGCGAGCTCATACACATGCACGCCGCCATAGATCGACGAACGATCGCGGCGGGTGAGGTCGGCGGAGACCGCTTCCAGATACCGCCATTTCGACAAGATCGCATCGTCGAGCCGCCCGGGCAACAGGCTCGGCTCGGCAGCGGTGCGGAACAGCACCCGCGCACCGGGGCGCGAAGCGCGGGTGATCCGGCTCCACAGCCCGTCCAGCTGCGCGTTGTCCATCCAGTCCTGCGCGTCCAGCAGCACGAAGCGGTCCATGCTCGCGTCCTCGCGCGCACCGATCCACTCGACCATATTGGCGCGGGTGACCACGAGCCGGTCGATGCGCTCCTTCATCGCCTCCCAGTTGGCGCGCTGGAGATAGGGCGGCAGCGGCGCGCTTTCGGAGCGGTCATAGCCGCGCCCGAAGGCCTGCCATGCGAAGTAGTTGTCCTTGACCGCGAAGTCGCAGGCGAGCTTCTCCAGCCGCCGCCGCAGCACTTCGGCCATGCGTTCGTCGCCCGCCAAGTGCTCGAACTGCGCAGGCGGGATGCCGAGGCCGAACAGCGAGGCGGGCTGATCGGTCAGCCAGCGGATGAACCGCTTCTCGAACACCGGGGCGAGCTCGCGCTCGAACACCGCGCGCTGTTCCTCCAGCGTCTGCGCTTCGAGCACCTTCGACAGATCGATCTTGTAGAGCTTGGCGAACACATGCGCCAAGCCGATGAAGTTGCCCAGCAACCCCTGCCGGTAGATGCCCTTGGTGAACCCGGAAATGCGCTTGCGTCCGCGCAGGTCGCGCTTTTCCCAATAGGCGCGGCTTTCCCAATCGAGATGCGGGGCGATCATGGTCTTGTAGACCGCTGCGTTCTCCTTGTGATCGGCATGGGCGAAGAAGCGGTGAAAGCGTTCGTAATTGGGCAGGTGCCTGATCGCAGCGATCTTGAGCTTGCCCAGCGCCACGTGCGCGCGGTTCAAGTCAACCGCAGTCACCTGCGCCGGATTGGCGGTGAGGTAGGACAGCGCGTTGCAGCTGCCGCTGGCGATGCACATCACCCGGCTGTCGGGTTGGATCGCAAGCCCTTCCATATCGACCACCGGGTCTTCCCAGATCTGGGCATAGACCAGCCCCTTGAACGCCAGCGCGAAGGCCTTGTCGAGCAGCTTGTCGCCAAGCCCTGCATCCTTGCGGACCACCGCGTCTTCGATGATCCGATTTGCCTGTACTGCCATGGGGATGGAGTGTCCTTACGTTACGTCAGGCGGCGGTCATATTGGGCAAGCGTGTCGGCAATGTGACGCTTTCCACAGGCTAGTCGTTCCCGGCGATGGTGGCCGCGAAGGCTGCCGGATCGGCATTGCCGCCGGTCAGCATGATCACCGTGTCGGCGTCCACCGGCACCTTGCCCGCCAGCGCCGCCGCCAGCGCCGCCGCGCCGCCGGGTTCGACCACGAGGCGCAGGTTGGCGAAGGCGAAGCGCTGCGCGGCGCGCACCTCGGCGTCGGTGACGGCAACCCCTGGCTCGGCGCGGCCTTTGAGCAGGCCGAGGTTGAGCGGCTTGGTGACGTTGGGCTGGAGCGCATCGCAGATGGTCTTGGGCGCATCCGGCGCGGCGTGGACCAGTTCGCCCGCGGCCATGGCCTGCCCGACCATGTCCCAGCCGACCGGCTCGACCGGGTGGATCTTGGCTGACGGTGCGCCGAGCGCCAGCCCTGCCGACAACCCGCCGCCCCCGCAACAGGCGATGATCCGCGAGGGCGCGCGGCCCAGCTGCGCGGCGATCTCGATGGCGGCGCTGCCTTGGCCCTCGATCACCCACGGATCACCGAAAGCATGGACCAGCGTCCCGCCGCGCTCGGCAATCAGCTGCGCAGCCACCGCGTCGCGATCCTCCTGCGGGCGCTGGTAGAGCACCACTTCGGCCCCCAGTGCCTTGGTGTTCGCCAGCTTCACCTCTGGCGCATCATGCGGCATGACGATGGCCGCACGGATGCCGAGACGCTTTGCGGCCCAGGCCACACCCTGCGCATGATTGCCCGACGATACCGCGACCACGCCGCCAGCGCGTTCCTCCGGCGACAGGTTCACCAGCCGCCACCACGCGCCCCTGATCTTGAACGACCCGATCGGCTGGAGCATTTCGGCCTTCACCCATGCCTGAACCCCGCCAATCGAGACCGGCAGCAGCGGGGTCGGCGGCAGGATCGCGGCGACCGCCTCGGCAGCCGCGATTACGCCAGCATTGGTGGGGATTCGTTCAGTCACGGGCGTAGCATCCTGAATGGTGAGACACATGAGACACTGTCCAGAAGCAGAAAACCGGGCTGCGCGCAAAGCCTGCCCGCACGGCGCGTGGGACAAAGGCAGAAAGGGCGGTCGGGTCCATCCGCGCATCCTTGCCTATCACACGCCGGTAGGAAACGGGGATCATTTGTCCCCTTGGGCGCGTTCGACTAGAGCGGCGCGCAAGATTCGCATCACGAAAGGTTCCTATCATGTCGGCAGCAAGATCCAGCCCTGAACGCAAGCCAGTGCTTGTCATCGGAGCGGGCGGGGTCAGTTCGGTGTGCGTCCACAAGATGGCGTTCAATCCGGAGATCTTCCCCGAAATCCACCTCGCCAGCCGCACCAAATCGAAATGCGATGCGATTGCCGCTTCGGTGAAGGAGCGCTGCGGGCGCGATGTGGCGACCTATGAAATCGACGCCGAGGAAGTCCCGGCGATGGTCAACCTGATCCGCAAGGTGCAGCCCGGCCTCGTGGTCAACCTTGCGCTGCCCTATCAGGACTTGCCGATCATGGACGCGTGTCTTGAGGCGGGGGTCGATTACCTCGACACCGCGAATTACGAGCCCAAGGACGAGGCCAAGTTCGAATACAAGTGGCAGTGGGCCTATCACGACCGCTACAAGGCGGCGGGTCTTATGGCGCTGCTTGGTTCGGGCTTCGATCCGGGCGTGACGAGCGTGTTCACGATGTGGCTCAAGAAGCACAAGCTCAAGACCATCCGCCAGCTCGATATCCTCGATTGCAACGGCGGCGATCACGGCCAGCACTTTGCGACCAACTTCAACCCGGAAATCAACATCCGCGAAGTGACCGCCCCCGCGCGGCACTGGGAAAACGGCGCGTGGGTCGAGACCCCAGCGATGAGCACCAAGGTCGGCTTCGACTTCGAGGCGGTCGGGCCGAAGAACATGTATCTGATGTATCACGAGGAGCTGGAGAGCCTCGCGAAGTTCGTCCCCGAGCTGGAGCGCGCGCGGTTCTGGATGACCTTCGGCGATCAGTACATCACCCACCTCACCGTGCTGCAGAATGTCGGCATGACGAGCATCGAGCCGGTGCGTTATCAGGGCAAGGACATCATCCCGCTGCAGTTCCTCGCTGCCGTGCTGCCCAAACCCGAGACTTTGGGCGAGACGACCAAGGGCAACACCAATATCGGCGTAATCGCGACCGGCGAGGCGCTGGACGGCAGCGGCGAGAAGACGTTCTACATCAAGAACATCTGCTCACATGAAGCCACCTATGAGGAGACCGGCAATCAGGCGGTTTCGTACACGACCGGCGTCCCGGCGATGATCGGCGCGGCAATGATGGTGCGCGGCGATTGGCGCGGGGAGGGTGTGTTCAACATCGAGGAAATGGACCCCGATCCCTTCATGGCCATGCTCAACGCACACGGGTTGCCGTGGACAGTCGAGGAAATGGCCGGGCCGGTTGGGTTCTGATTTGCTCCTTTTTGGTTCGCGCAGAGACCGCAGAGGAGCAGAGAACGCAGAGATGATGGTATGAAGATCGACCAGATATCCTCTGCCGTGATCGATGAGGCAATTGGCATCCACCGTGAACTTGGGCCGGGGTTGTTCGAGACCGTTTATGAAACGGTTCTGGCAGGCCGCCTCGAGCGACGAGGATTGCTGGCTGAGCGCCAGGTGCCGGTGCCTATCGAGTTTGATGGCCACGCCTTCGGCGCGGCGTTCAAGATCGATATTCTGGTTGAGCGGCAGCTAATTCTGGAGATCAAATCGGTCGAGACATTGACCAAGACCCATGGCCGCCAATTGACGACTTACCTCCGCCTCACCAGACAGCCCGTAGGGCTGCTCATGAACTTCTCTGCCGCAACCATGAAGGACGGAATCCGGAGGATCGTGAACAATTACCAACCGGACTGAAATCCTCTGCGTTCTCTGCTCCTCTGCGGTCTCTGCGCGAACCCAAAAGGAATATGTTTCCTATGCAAATTAGCCTTGCCTCGGGAGCAAGCCGTAGCTTCGGTCTCTTGACAGCTATTCTGACGCTCGCCGCGTGCGCTGACCCGCCGCCGCGCGAGGAGGTGCCGTCTCTGGCCGTTGACAAGGGCTGGCCCACTATCCCGGCGGACGCCAAATTTGGCGAGGTCAGCGCGGTCGACGTTGACCAGCAGGGCAATCTCTATGTCCTCCACCGCGCCGGGCGGGTGTGGGAGGAGCCTTTCCCCGCAACCCCCATCGCGCAGCCCACCGTGTTCAAGTTCGCGCCCGATGGCACCCTCGTCGCGCAATGGGGGGCTGGGCAGTTCATCATGCCCCACGGTCTCTCGATCGACCCCGAGGGCAAGGTGTGGATCACCGATGTCGCGCACGAACAGGTGTTCCGCTTCAGCCCCGATGGCGCGCAGGAGCTGGTGCTGGGGACGCGCGGCGAAACCGCGCAGGATGCCAGCCATTTCGGCCGCCCCGCCGATATCGCCTTCTTGAATGATCGTGTGCTGATCGCCGATGGCTACGTCAACACCCGCGTCGCCGAGTTCGACCGGCAAGGCAAGTTCCTCCGCGACTGGGGCGAGTTTGCCGTCGCCCATGCGGTCGCGCTGGATGACGCGCGCATCTACGTCGCCGACCGCGAGAACGCGCGGATTGCCGTCCACGACCATCAGGGCAAACAGCTCGCCAGCTGGGCCTCTCCCGCGGGCCATCACACCTACAGCCTCAAGCCGCTCGGCAAGGGCCGGCTGCTCGCCATCGAGGGCCGTGATAGCGCTGATCGTAAGGGTGCGATCATCCGCATCTACGCCGCCGATGGCACCATAGAGCGGTCGTTCGATGTCGGCCTGCCCGGCACCGACGCGAGCCTCGGCCATGATCTTGCCATCGGCCCCGACGGCCATATCTACGTCGCCGACGTGCCCGGCGGGCGCGTGGTGCGGTTCAAACTTCCTGCGCAATCGGACAAGTAATCATGCAGACCAAGGCCGGTGATCCGGGCGCCTTTGCCCATTTCGATCTGTCGCGCGTCGATAGCCCCGCCTTCGTGGTCGATGCGGCGCGGCTGCGCGCCAATTGCCGTGTGCTGGCGGACGTGCGCGATGCGGCGGCGGCGGACGGGGCGGACATCAAGGTGTTCGCCGCGCTGAAGGCGTTCAGCATGTGGTCGGCCGCGCCGATCATCGGCGAATATCTCGACGGCGTGTCCACCTCCGGCCTGTGGGAAGCGCGGCTGGCGAGCGAGTTCTACGACGGTGAAATCGCCACTTACTCGGCCGCCTTCAAGCCCGAGGAGCTGGAGGAAATCTGCCGCCTTTCCGATCACGTGATCTTCAATTCCCCCGGCCAGCATGATCGCGCTCGCCTGATCCTCGAGCACGCCGCCGCCAATGGCGCGGGGGTGAGCGTGGGGCTGCGCATCAACCCGCAGGTGCCGACCGGCGAGGTGGCGAAGTACGATCCCTCCGCCCCCGGATCGCGTCTCGGCTTCCCGCTCGACCAGCTGACGGAGGAGCAGATGGAAGGGGTCGAAGGCATACACTTCCACAACCTGTGCGAGCAGGATTTCGAGCCCCTCAAGGCCACCTGGGACCGCGTTTTCGACATGATCGAACCGTGGTTCGGGCAATTGAAGTGGATCAACATGGGCGGCGGCCACCACATCACCCGCGCCGATTACCAGCGCGAGGAGCTGGTCGAGTTCCTGAAAGATGCCGCCGCCGATACGGGCGCGCAGATCATCCTCGAACCGGGCGAGGCGGTGGCGCTCGATGCGGGCATTCTGGTGGGCACGGTGCTCGATACGCATTTCAACGCAATGCCGGTCGGGATTACCGATATCAGCGCGACTTGCCACATGCCCGACGTGCTCGAAGCGCCCTATCGACCGGCAATGCTCGGCGAGCTGACCGACGAGGATATGATCCCGATCCGGCTGGGCGGGCCGTCATGTCTCGCTGGGGATGTGATCGGCGACTACCGCCTGCCGGTCGCCGCCGAACCGGGCGCGCGCTTCGCGTTTCTCGATCAGGCGCATTATTCGATGGTCAAGACCAACACCTTCAACGGCGTGCCGCTGCCGTCGATCTGGATGTGGGACAGCGAGACCGACGCGCTCGATTGCATCAAGCGGTTCGATTACGCGGATTTCCGTGACCGGTTGAGCTGATCGTTCAGGCTTCGGGCGGCTGGCTGATCTCGCCCGCGCGCCCGCGTTCGTTCTGGTTGATCGCCAGCGCGAGGCCCGCCAGAGCGCCGAATTGCTCGGCGGCTTCGGCAGCGCGGGCGTGATCTTCGCTCGCGTCCATGGACCCGCTCTCGAACATGTCGCGCCCCTCGACCGCGATGATCACCTCGCCCTGCCTGAACAGCGCGCGCAGTTCCTTGCCGCCGAACGCCTTTTCGAGCTGCAGCAGGTGTTCGACATAGGTGGGATGCACCAGCACGCGGGATTCGACCTGATCGTCGCTATAAAGGCTGAACACCTCTTCGAAGGCCGGATGCACCTGATCGACGCGGTCGAGCCGGTGGCCGTCGAAATTGACGCTGTCCTTGACCCCGCCGAGCCCCAGCCACTTGCGGTGCGCGCCCGCGCGCTGGAGCAGGCTGGTCGAACGGAACCGGCGGCCAAACCCCATCTTGATGATCACGCCGCGAAACACCGTCACCATGCGGCGGTTCTTTCCCGAGCCCTGCTGTTCCTGAAGGTGCGCCTCATAGAGATCGAAGGCGTGGCTTTCGAGCGTGCCGAACCAGCGATCCTCGAACGAGGAGCGGTCGTAAGAGGGGACGAGGCCATAGGTCTCGCACGCTTCGAACTCAGCGGCAGGTTCGACATCGTGTTCGTAGGACACGCCGAAGCTGGCGGCGATCGCGGAGTTGATCCCCACCTTGATCGTCTTCTTGGCCTTGGCAATCGGCTGATAGCCCCAGAATCCGGCAGCCATGATCCCGCCGAAGATCACGAAGGCCTTCAGCCCGCCCGGTAATCCGGGGCCGAACAGTACGAAGGCGAACACCGGCAACAAAATCGCCGCGCCCCACACGAAGCGCGAGGTCGCTTTGGCCTTGGCACTGCTGCGCATCTCCGCCTGCCCGGCAAGCCAATCGCCCAGCTGCCCCTGCATCAGGGTGTCGATATTCGTGCGCATTGCCTCTCCCGCGCGAATCTTTAAGCATTGTGGAGCATAAATGCGAGGGCGAGGTAAAGAGGGGGTTCCCACCAATGACAATGATTTGGATAGCGCTGGCGGTCGTCGCGGTCGTCGTCGTGCTGGTGATTGCCATCTACAACAACCTCGTCACGCTGCGGCAGGGCGTGCGGCAGGGCGCGGGCGATATCGACGCGCAGCTGCGCCAGCGGCACGATCTGATCCCCAATCTGGTCGAGGTGGTGAAGGGCTATGCGGGGCACGAATCCGCGACATTGGAAGCGGTGATTTCCGCGCGCAATGCGGCCGCCAAGGGAGCGCCTTCCTCGGGCGAGGAAAAGCAGCTGAAGCTGGCGCTCGAGAACCTGCTCGCGCTGGGCGAGGCCTATCCCGACTTGAAGGCCTCGGCGAACTTCCAGTCGCTGCAGAACGAGCTTGCCGATGTCGAGGACAAGCTCGCCGCCGCGCGCCGCGCTCTCAACGCAGCAGTCGCGCGCTTCAATGCCGCGCGCGAATCCTTCCCTGCGGTGCTGTTCGCCAGCGCGCTCGGATTCGCCGAGGCGGATTTCCACAAGCTCGACGACAGCGAGCAGGGCACGGTCGATCAGGTGCCGCGGATCGGATTCTGATCCTCAAGAAGCGGGCACAAACCCGCGAAAATCTGTCACATTCCGGTCTTGCCGGGGCCATTGTCTTCAAAAAGTAACATTTCGTCCCCGGCAGGCCCATTTTTCGCTTGCATATCCCCCCCCAGGCCCTATCTGCGCCGTTCCGCTGCCCCAAGGGGACTTCCAAACCGCAAGGCAGCTTGTCGTTTTATGGTTCGCAAGAACTGTTTTGGGGGTCCCTTGAGTTGCACATCTATCCTGACGCACTGGCTGTAGTCCGCGACCTCCGTCCGGACGAACCCGTCATCCTCAATCGCCCGCACGCCGCGCGGCGCGCCGCCCGCTTCTTTGTCGAGAAGTTTCCGGGCAAGGTGCTCTATGCGGTCAAGGCCAACCCCGCGCCCGATCTGATCGCGGTGCTGTGGAGCGCCGGTGTCACCCATTACGACGTCGCCTCGATTGCCGAGGTGCGGCTGGTGCGCGGCATCCTGCCCGACGCGGTGCTGTGCTTCATGCACCCGGTGAAGACCCCGGCGGCGATCAGCGAAGCCTATTTCGACCACGGCGTGCGCACCTTCAGCCTCGACACTTACGAGGAGCTGGAGAAGATCGTCGACGCCTGCCGCGATCCGCAGTCGGGTGAGCCCGCGCGCGACCTGCGCCTGTGCGTCCGCCTGCGCGTGTCGAGCGAGTATTCGGAGCTGTCGTTGGCAAGCAAGTTCGGCTGCGACCTGATCGAAGCCCCTGCGCTGCTGCAGGAAGCCCGCCAGCATTGCGACTGGCTGGGCGTGTGTTTCCACGTTGGCAGCCAGGCGATGACGCCGTTCGCCTTCGTGCAGGCGCTGGATCGCACCCGCGCCGCGATCGCCGAAGCTTCGGTGGTGATCGACATGATCGACGTGGGCGGGGGCTTCCCCAGCGCCTATCCCGGCCTGATGCCGCCGCCGATGGAAGATTACTTCGCCATCGTCGCCAAGCACTTCGAAGCGCTGCCGATCGCCTACAACGCCGAGCTGTGGTGCGAACCCGGCCGTGCGCTGTCGGCCGAATACAGCTCCATGATCGTGCAGGTGAACAAGCGTCGCGGCGAGGAACTCTACATAAACGACGGCGCTTACGGCGCGCTGTATGACGCCGCGCATGTCGCGTGGCGTTTCCCGGTGCGCGCGCTCGAAGACGATCTGATCGAGGACGACGCGGATTTCGCCTTCTACGGGCCGACCTGCGACGATGCCGATTACATGAAGGGGCCGTTCCAGCTCCCGGCGGATATCCAGGCGGGCGATTACATCGAGATCGGGATGCTCGGCGCTTATGGCGCGGCGATGAAGACCGGCTTCAACGGCTATGGCAATGCCCAGGTCGTCACCGTCGCCGACGAGCCGATGATGAGCCTGTTCGACGGCAAGCGCGTGCGCGAAGCGAGCGATAACGTGGTGAGCTTGCGGTAGCTGGTTGTCATGCCACCTCTCGGTGTGTTAGTGTTGTAATTCACTAGGGAGGAATCCATGTTGCGCAAGTTCATGATCGGCGCTGTGCTGTCGGTGTTCAGTATTGCCGCAGCCGCACAGGAACGCCCCAAAGCCCCGCCCGAGCCAATTCAGGTCATGGTGTTGGGTACCTACCACTTTGCCAATCCCGGTCGGGACGTCGCCAATCTGGAGGTCGACGACGTCCTCGCTCCGCAGCGCCAGCGCGAGATTCAGACTCTCGTGCAAACGCTGGCGGAATGGAAGCCGACGAAGGTTGCGGTCGAATCTCAGGCTGCCGCACCGAAGCTTGAGGTGGCAGCCTATGCCGAGGTCGAGCAACAGCTCCGCACGCAACGCAACGAGAGCGTCCAGATCGGCTTCCGGCTCGCCCATGCCACCGGGCTCGACACGGTCTATGGGATCGACGAGCAGCCGAGCGAAGGCGAGCCGGACTACTTTCCATTCGGCAAGGTTCAGGCATTCGCGCAGGCGAACGGGCAGGGTGATCTTTTGCAACGGGTATTCGCGGTCTTGCAGGCGCGGGTCGCGGAGGAACAGGCCAAGCTGCCCCGGCAGACCATTGCTGAAAGCCTGATCTTTCACAACGACACCGCGATTGTCGATGCCGGGCACGACGCTGCCTATTACGCGATGCTGAGCATTGGTGATGGCGAAGCGCAGCCCGGTGCTGAACTCAACGCTTATTGGTACATGCGCAATGCCAAGATGTTCGCCAAGCTCGATATGGTCGCCGAGCCGGGGGACCGGGTGTTCCTCATTGTCGGCAGCGGCCATGCGACATGGCTGCGACATTTCGTCAGCAGGATGCCGGGTTATGAACTGGTTGACGCCATGCCCTACGTGCAGACCGCAGCTGCCGCGAGCGGGACCGACGGCAAGCGCGTGCGCGAAGCGAGCGATAACGTGGTGAGTTTGCGCTGAACCTGCCTGCGCAGTCCCTAACGAAATCGGCAGAGGGGCAAGCGTGTCGCCTAGACCATGGCGAGCACGAGGTTGTTGCCTGATTCCCCGGGCACCGCGGCGGGAATCGCGCTGCAGATCAGCACTTCATTTTCGGCATGGGCTGCTGAGGTTTCGCGGAAATAGCTAACCGCGCCCGATACAAGCGGCGTCTTGCAGGCGCCGCATGCGCCTTCGCGGCAACCGAATTCGGGCTTGAGACCAGATGCCTCTGCAAGTTCGAGCAGGCTTCCGCCGCCCGGTTCCCACGTGCTGCGATCTCCCGCAGCATTGAACACCACATCGACAGGAGCGTCTGAGGGTAGCACCTTGGACTCCGCGCCGCTGAACCGCATCTGCCGTTTGAGCGACGCTGGTCCAAAGGCCTCAGCAAATATGCGCTCGTCCGCAACCCCGCGTTCGGTCAGGGCATCGTAGATCGCCTGCATAAAGCCCGGCGGGCCGCAAATGTAGAAATCGTAAAGCCGGAAGCCGAGATACTTCTCGAGGACAGCACCGGAAAGGACCCCCTGTTCCTCGTAATCCGCGAATATCTGGGCGTCTTCGAGATCTTGCAACAGACGGATGATCGCGAGCTTGCCGTTCGCGCGCTTGGAGAGGGAGGCTAGTTCTTCGGAAAAGCCGCGCTCTGCTTTGCTGCGGGCTGCATAGAAAAACGTGACCGGGCGCATCGCGCCGGTGCGCTCGCCCTCGTCAACGAGGTGGCTGATCATCGCAAGGATGGGTGTTATGCCGACACCCGCCGCGATCATAACGACCGAGTGGGATGGGTCGGTGTCGATGATGAAGTTGCCGCTCGGCGCGCGGCAATCGATCACGTCGCCGACCTTGACGGCGTCGTGCAGATGGCTCGACCCCTCGCCGAGTTTGCGCACGCTGATGCGCAATTGCGGGGCTGAAGGCGCGACTGACAGGGTGTAAGTTCGAAGCAGCGGCGCTTTTTCGTCGGCCTGCGGCAGGCGGATGGGCAGATGCTGCCCCGCCCGGTGCGGGGCGAATGCCTCACCATCGATTGCCTCGAGGTAGAACGATTTGATGACCGCGCTCTCCGACTCAATCCGGGCAACGTTGTATTTTCGCCATTCGGAAGCGGGAGCGGGAGTGGAGGTCGACGACATTTGTGTGGTCCCGCAAACAACGGATTTTGGCAGGTCTGCGCGCGTTCCTTCGCACCAGCCTGTGCGCCATTTCATTGGCGATTGGTTCATCGGGGTCTTACCAATTCTGCAGGTTTCGAGGCGGGTGTGGCATCGCTGGCCGAGAATGGCTGTGGGCCGTCGAAAGGGCGCGGCCGAACCGTTGGGACGTGCTGGGCGGGGTAGTGTGCCTCGCGGGCGCGGCGATCATCCTGTGGGGCCCGCGCGGCGGGTAAGGGCATCGTCGCCGACGCGCCCGGACGCCGCTTACTGCTGCGCCCGGGCGTTGTTATTGGGCGATCGTCAATTGATGGTCAGGAACGTGACCGCGCCCGCAAACAGATCGCTGTTGTCGGGCCGTCGCAGGATCACGTTGAACGTATAGGCGACCTCGCGACCCTGCGGCCCGAAGAACCAGCCGCCGAACTGGCCCGCCCGTACGTTGCTAGCGTCGGTCAGGAAACCGTCGAAAGTCTGCCGTGTCCCGTCGATTGTAACGCGCCCCGTAAAGCGCCCGAAGTCGGTAACCGTGGTCGACAAGGCTCCTCCGGCCAGGCGTTCGCGCCCGCGCAGGTCGATTGTGACCACGATCTCGCCCGTCGTTGGATTGGCTGTCAGTGCGGTCGCCGTGTCGGATATCGAGTATTCCACCCGCGGCCCTGCGCCAACGTTCTGGACAACCGCCAGGGAACCAGCTGCGGAGCCGGCATTATAGGCGGGCGAAGTGGTCGGGCGGTCGGTCAGCAGGGTCGGCACGCCAAAGGCGCAGAACAGCGTGACCGGCTGGCTGTTTACCAGCGCAACGATTTGTCCGAACCGCGCGTAATCGTAGGCCACACCATTGCGCTGCGGGGCGGCGGTGATGAAGCGTTCGATAAAGCCGGTCGAGGTTGTGCGGCGATAGCTTTCGGCGGTTGTGACGGTGGTATCGCGGTCTGCTTGCGTGAACGCGAGACTGAAGGTGCCGAAAAGACCCGCGCCGTCGGTGGTGAGATTGTAGCTCGGGCCAGCGCGATCCGATGTGATCGTGACGCCCGCGCCGAATGGCGATGAAGCGACCGGCAAGCCGCCTCCCTGCGATTGCGTGCCTGCGCAGGTGGTCTTGAAGGTCTGATTGCCGGTCAGTTGGTTGAAGGTCGAATAGGTCGGGGTGGGTGAGGGTGTCGGCGTCGGGCTGGGGGTTGGCGTTCCACCACCTCCGCCCGTCGATGGCGGGCCGCTGTCTTCTCCGCCGCAGCCAGCAAGCGCCAAAGCAAGGCAGGCAACGCCCGCAAACATCCTTAGCTTCATGAATCGATTCTCCCCGTTTTTTTGGGGACTAACGCCACTGATCGCCAATGCCAACACATCTTGCTGTTCAGGTTACTTGCTCAACCAATCCGCTGTTATCGCGCCCCTATGCCCTTCCGGCGCCAGCGCGGCGCGCAGGGCTTCCAGCAGCGGCGGCAGGCCTTGCGTGAAGGCGTAGGGCGGGTTGACGATGAACAGGCCCGAACCGTTGAAAATCCCGGGCTGATCGGCATCGTAGAGCCAATGCTCCACGTTCAGGAACTTGGGAATGCCGAGCCTGCGCAACTTGTCCTTCCAGCGCAGATGTTCGGCCCGGTCCTTGAGCGGATACCAGATCACCGTGACCCCGTGCGCCCATTTGCGGTGCGCGGCGGCGAGGGTGGCGGTGATGCGCGCGCGTTCGTCGGTCTGCTCGAACGGCGGATCGACCACCACCACACCGCGCGGCGTTTTCGTCGGCAACATCGCCAGCCACAGCTCGTAGGCGTCGCGCTCGTGCACAGCGGCGGGCGTGCCGCGCATCGCGCTGCGCAAGACGGCGGCGTCCTCGGGATGCTTTTCGTTGAGGATCAGGACATCCTGTGGTCGCAGCAGCTGCGCAAGAATGCGGGGGCTTCCGGGATAGAGGCGGGGCTCGTCACCATCGTTCACCGCTCGCACGGCGGCGCGGTAATCGCCTAGCAGGGGGTTCTGATCGGCGAAGGCGCGCATCACGCCCTGTATGGCCTCGCCGGTGCGCTGGGCCTGATCGCCTTGAAGGTCATACAGCCCGCAGCCCGCATGCGTGTCGATCAGCGTCAGAGCACCCTCTTTGAGCTGCAAGGCCCGCACGAGCGCGATCAGCAGCGCGTGCTTCACCACATCGGCGCTGTTCCCGGCGTGGAAGGCGTGGCGGTAATTCATGCGGAGCGTTCCGCGAACTGGCCTGGCGCGATGCCATCGAGCGTCCAGTCGCCGATCGACCAGCGCACTAGCCGCAGGGTGGGCAGGCCCACCGCCGCCGTCATGCGTCGCACCTGCCGGTTGCGCCCTTCGCGGATGGTGATCTTCAGCCAGCAATCGGGAATTGCCTTGCGCACGCGGATCGGCGGATCGCGCGGCCACAGGTCGGGCGCGTCGATCCGCTCAATCTCTGCGGGCAGGGTCATGCCGTCCTTCAATCGGACGCCCTTGCGCATAGGCTCCAGTGCGTTGTCCTGCGGATCACCTTCGACCTGCACCAGATAGGTCTTGGGCAGCTTGAATCGCGGATCGGCAATGCGCGCTTGCAAGCGCCCGTCATCGGTGAGCAACAGCAGGCCCTCGCTGTCGCGGTCAAGCCGCCCGGCGGGATAGACGCCCTTTGCCGCAATGAAGTCCGACACGGTCGCGCGCTCGGTTGGCGAATTGCGGTCGGTGAATTGCGACAACACGCTGAAGGGTTTGTTGAACAGCAGCAGTCGGGCCATGGCAAAGCCCTCAGACGAACCCCACGAAGCGCGCTGCCTCGCTCACATCGCGGCGCGTGATCTTCACCGGGTTCGCCGGAAAGTCGGGATCGGGCCAGCCCATCGCCACCGCCTTCATGATCACCTGATCGTCGGGAATTCCGGCATGTTCGCGGACTACCGGGCTTTGCATGATCCCCTGCGAGTTGATCACGCAGCCGAGCCCCTTGCTCCATGCCGCGTTGACCAGCGCGGTGGTCACCGCGCCGCAATCGAAGGGGGTATCGTCGCTGCCCGAAAGCTCGCGGTCATAGGTGACAATGACGCACACCGGCGCATCGAATTGGCGGAAGCCGCGCAGCACCCAGTCCTGGCGCGCATCCTTGTCGTCGCGGGCGATGCCCATCGCCTCGAACAGCTGGATCGCGCAACCGACCTGGCGGTCGCGGTGGACGCCTGCAAACGCCTCCCCGCGCCGGAATTCGCGGGAGTCGGGCTCGCCCGCCAGAATGCGTTCGGTATTGCCACGCCGGATGCGGTCGAGCGGTTCGCCGGTGATGACGTGAAAATAATAGGGCTGGGTGTTCATCGACGAAGGTGAGCGCATCGCCATCGTCAGGATGTCCTCGATCAGCGCGCGCGGCACCGGCTTGTCGAGATAGCCGCGAATGCTGCGCCGACCGAGGACGATCTCGGCATAGGTCTGATCAGGCGTACCGCCCATGGTGTTCGCTCCCTTCCGCTTGGACGCAGCGACTAGCGCCGCCCGGTCAGCGAACCGCCGAGGATCACGTCATTATTGCCGTCAATGATCCTGAAGCTGAAGGCGAGACCCGCCTCGATTCCCTGCGGGCCGAAGAACCAGCCGGAAAAGCCCCCGCCGACCGATCCGTCCGGAGAGCGGGTGAGCGGTGCCGCGAAGGTCTGCTGGGTGCCATCGATCACTGACTGGCCGGTATAGGTGCCGAGCGGGGTGTCGGTGGTGGCAAGGGTGCCGCCTGCCAGTATTTCGCGGCCGACGATCGTCAGGCTGACGTTGACGGCCCCGGTGGTAGAGTTTGCGGTGAGTTGCGCGGTGCTGGTCGAAATGTCGAACTGCCTGCGCGCCGCGGTGGTGCGATCGACGATGTAGGCCGTCCCGCCATAGACGAACTGCGTGTAGGTGATTGCCGTGGTCGGACGGTCGGTCAGCAAGGTCGGCACGCCGATAACGCAAAAGGCATCGGTGGTGAGACTGGCAGGCCGCACCGTGACACGCGTTGACCTGACATATTGCGCGCTGACGGGGGTGGTGCCGCCGAACACCGGCTGTCTTATCGCAAAGCGGTTGGCAAAGCCGTTGGCGTCGACCTGGCGATAGCTGAGTGTGTTGGCGACGGCGGGCGTAACCACGTCAGCCGGGCCGAAGGAATAGACATAATCCACGCCGTCGGGGGATCGGCTCGCGATCCGCCAGCCGTTGAGGGCTGTCTGGAAATCGTGATCGATGGCCAACGGAAATGTGCTCGAGCGGATGAACCCGACGTCCGCCAGAATGCCCAGCTGGCCGCCCGTTTCGGTGGTGCCTGCGCAGGCGCTGGAGAATTGCTGATCGCCCATGAGGGAGGAGAACAGCGCGTAGGTAGGCGTGGGGCTCGGCGTCGGCGTGGGTGTCGGGGTAGGCGTGGGGGTGGGAGTCGGGGTCGGCGTGCCGCCATCATCGCTGCCGCACGCGACCAGAGCGAACGCCAGGGCGGCGCTCGTCAGAAACCGTTTTGTCATTGAGTGTTTCCCTTAAACCGTCGCGCTGAACCTATCCGAACGGGTAGGAAGCGCAACAGGCAACTACCGAAAAACCCGGGGCTCACGCCGCCTCGGCCAGCTCCAGCTCCAGCCGATCCCAGATTTCGACCAGCGCCGCCGTCAGCTCGTCCATCATCGCTTCGGTGTGATGCGGGCCGGGGGTGAAGCGCAGGCGCTCGGTCCCGCGCGGCACAGTGGGGAAGTTGATCGGCTGCACATAGACGCCGTATTCGGCGAGCAGGATGTCGCTGATGCGCTTGGCCTTGACCGGATCGCCCACCATCAGCGGGACGATGTGGGTGACCGAGTCCATCACCGGCAAGCCGGCTTCGGCGAATTTCAGCTTGAGCATGGCGGCTGCGCGCTGCTGGGCGTTGCGCTCGACGCTCGACTCTTTCAGGTGCCGCACCGAGGCGAGCACGCCCGCGACCAGAACTGGCGACAATGAGGTCGTGAAAATGAACCCCGGCGCGTAGCTGCGGATGCAATCGATCACCTTGGAGCTTGCGGCGATATAGCCGCCCATCACGCCGAACGCCTTGCCCAGCGTGCCTTCGATGATGTCGATCCGGTGCGCGGCATTGTCGCGCTCCGAAATCCCGCCGCCGCGCGCGCCGTACATGCCGACCGCGTGAACCTCGTCGATATAGGTCAGTGCGTTGTACTTCTCGGCGAGGTCGCAGATCGCGTGGATCGGTGCGACGTCGCCGTCCATCGAATAGACGCTCTCGAAGGCGATCAGCTTGGGCGTATCCGGGTCTTCGGCCGACAGCAGCATTTCGAGATGCGCGACGTCATTGTGGCGGAACACGCGCTTCTCGCAGCCCGAATTGCGGATGCCCGCGATCATGCTGGCGTGGTTCAGCTCATCGGAGAAAATCACGCAGCCTGGCAGCAGTTTGGCCAGCGTCGAAAGCGTCGCATCGTTCGACACGTAGCCGCTGGTGAACAGCAGCGCGCCGTCCTTGCCGTGGAGATCGGCAAGCTCCGCCTCAAGCTCGACATGCAGGTGCGTGTTGCCGCCAATGTTGCGGGTGCCGCCGGAGCCTGCGCCGACATCGTGCAGCGCGGCTTCCATCGCGCTGATGACCTTGTCGTGTTGGCCCATGCACAGGTAGTCGTTGGAGCACCAAACGGTGATCGGCTTCGGGCCGTTGTGGCCGTGGAAACAGCGCGCGTTGGGGTACGCGCCCTTGTTGCGCAGGATGTCGATGAAGACGCGGTAGCGGCCTTCTTCGTGCAGCCGGTCGATCGCCTGGTCGAAAATCTGATCGTAATTCAAGCGCGTTACTTCCTGCAGGGCGGGGGAGCGGGAGGGGCGCTCACAGGCCGCATCGGATCACCATTACCGCCTACAATCCGCAAGGCAGTGGTTGGTTTCGCGGTTATTTAGTGGGGAGCCGGGCGATTTGCCACAGCGATCTTTGCGAGCGTTTCGCAGGCGATCAGAACGCTTCTGCGGGGCCAAATCCGCGTGCGGAAAGGGCGGGGGCGAGGCCTTCCGCCCCAGCCAGCGGCCCCGTAACGACGAAACGATTGGGGCCTGAGGCGGCGAAGGCCTGCCCGTCGAGCAGATGTGCGATCCGCCGCGCGATACCAGCCGCGCCGTCGACCTGTGCGACATTGGCTCCGAAGGCTTGGGCCACCTCCTCGGCGAGCAGCGGGAAGTGCGTGCAGGCGAGCACCAGCGTGTCGATACGCTCATCGCCCGCCATCGCCGTCAGGCGCTCGCGCACATCCGCGATCAGCGCCGGATCGACCGGTGCCCCGCGCAGTTTGGCCTCCGCCGCGCCAACCAGCCCCGGCGCGGCGACACGCAGCAAGCGCTTGCCCTGCGCGAACTGGCTCTCCAGATCATCGACATAGCGCTGGCGGATGGTCGCCTCGGTACCAACGAGGCCGATGGTGCCGGTCTGCGTCAGTGCGGCGGCGGGCTTGATCGCGGGGACAGTGCCAACCACCGGGATCTCCAGCACCTCGCGCACCATGCCGAGCGCAATGGTCGAGGCGGTGTTGCAGGCGATGCAGGCAAGTCGCGGCTGAAACCGCTCCGCCATGCGCCCCAACAGCCCCGCGACCCGCGCCGCGATCTGCGCCTCGGTCTTGGAGCCATAGGGCAGCCCGGCGAGGTCGGCGGCGTAGATCACCGGGGCATCCGGTAGCACCTCGCGCAAAGCGTCATAAACGCTCAGCCCGCCCACGCCGGAATCGAACAGCAGGATGGGGGCGTTTGCCTTGATCATCGCGTCGAGGCGATGGCCGACGTCCCTGTCCCGGTCAACTCCCGGCTTCGGGAAGCACCTTCACCACCATGCTGGTATCGATGCCGAGCGCGGCCAGGCGCTCGCGGTGCCATGCATGATATTCACGGAATGAAATACGGCCGTCGCCATCCTTGTCCGCTGCGTCATAGAAATCGGCCGCTTGTGCCGGGTCCGAAGGATCACCGAGAATAGCGTTGCCGTTGTGGTCGGCGCCGGGTTCCACGGGGACCTTGAGGTCGAGAATGGCCAGCTCGACGAACGGTGATTCGGGGCTTTCGAGATAACCGCTGCGATTTTCGTCGATCTGGTCGAAAATCGGTTCGAGATTGCCCTCGATTCTGATCTCGGCGGGCGGCGCAGGCGTTTTCGCTTCGGTTGCTGGTCCCTGTGCAGGAGCAAGGGCAAGGGCGAAAACGAGAGCAAGCGACATGGCGATACCTCCAAGAACGATGGGTTGGTATCGCCGGGATTGGCTTGGTGGGGGTGCGGATTGAAGCTCCGCCGGACCGGCTACGGTCTGCTGGTACCCCTCCGCCGCTGCCAGCATCCGCGCCGCTTCGAGCGATGATGCGGCGTCCAGCTTGGTGCGCGCCATCTTCAGGCGCTTCTCGACCGCGTGGTGCGAAATGCCGAGATCGAGCGCGATTTCCTTGGCCGACTTGTGATCGAGCCACAGGCGCAGCGCCTCCTTCTCGCGCTCGGTCAATCGGGTGGTAGGCTCGCTCGTATCCATCTGCGCGCAGCCTAGCGCTGTGGGCGATAGGGACAAGGTATGGTCGAACCGTAACTCGCTCGTAAGGTCATCGGAAGTGAAAACCCCGTTCGGGCTGAGCCCTTCGACAGGCTCAGGGCAGGCTTGTCGAAGCCTTGTCTTTCTTTTGGCTTTGCGGGCGCTAGAAGAAGTGCAGGGCTTCGACAAGCTCAGCCTGACCGGAGATTGATTTGGAATCGTTTTTCGCCTCTCTGCTCGGCTTCATTCTCGGCTCGATCCCCTTCGGTCTGATCCTGACCCGCGCGGCAGGGCTGGGGGATGTGCGCAAGATCGGCAGCGGCAGCATCGGCGCGACCAATGTGTTGCGCACCGGCAACAAGGGGCTGGCGGCAGCGACCGTGCTGCTCGATGCGGCCAAGGCTGTGGTGCCAGTGTTGGTGGCGCAAGCAGTTTGGCCGGATAGCGCGGATTTGGTCGGCGGCGTCGCGGCGGTCGGCGCGGTGGCGGGGCATTGCTTCACTCCGTGGCTGGGCTTCAGGGGCGGCAAGGGGTTTGCGAGCGCAGCGGGCGCGCTTGCGGCGCTGGCATGGCCGGCGATGCTCGCTTGTGCCGGGATCTGGGCGCTGACGGTGCTGGTTAGCCGCATTTCCTCGGTCGCCTCGATGGTGAGCGTGATCGCTGCGCCGGTGGCGGCGTGGGCGCTCGGCTACCCGCAGGTCATCCCGCCGCTGATCGTGATCGCCGGGATCGTGCTGGTGCAGCACCGCGCCAATATCGGGCGGCTGCTGCGCGGGGAGGAGCCGAAGATCGGCTCCTCGGGCAAGCCGTAATGCGGGCGCGCATGTGATGGAGCATCAGGGGTCGCAACCGGTGCTTTCGCAACAAGAGGCTTTCGCGCGCATCCGCCTGCTGCGCTCGCCGAATATCGGCCCGGTGAGCTATCGGCAATTGCTGGCCCGGTTCGGCAGCGCGGGGGCGGCGCTCGACGCGCTGCCCGATCTGGCGAGCCGGGGGCGGGGTCCGTATCGCCCCGCCAGCGCCGACAGCATCGAGCGCGAGGTCTTGGCGGTTCGCAAGGCAGGTGCGCGCTATCTGTTCCACGATCAGCCCGATTATCCCGCGCTGCTGGCCGAACTGGATTCCGCGCCGCCAATCGTCACCTGCCGGGGCAATCTGGCGCTGGCGAGCGAGCCCTGCGTGGCACTGGTCGGAGCCCGCAACGCCAGTGCGGCGGCGGTCAAGCTGGCGCGCGATTTCGGCGCGGTGCTGGCGGAGGCGGGATTCACGGTCGTCTCGGGGCTGGCGCGGGGGATCGACGGCGCCGCGCACGAAGGCGCGTTTCCATCGACCATCGGCGTTATCGCCAGCGGGATCGACATCGCCTATCCGCCGCAGCACGCCGCGCTCCAGGAACGCATCGCCACCGAGGGCCTGCTGATCGCCGAACAGCCCCCCGGCACCGAGCCGCGCGGGCGGCATTTCCCTTCAAGGAATCGCATCATCGCTGGCCTCGCCAGCGGCACGCTGGTGGTCGAGGCTGCGCCGCAATCGGGCTCGCTGATCACCGCGCGGCTGGCGGGCGAGGCGGGGCGCGAGGTGATGGCGATCCCCGGTTCCCCGCTCGATGCGCGTGCGCTGGGCTGCAATCAGCTGATCCGCGAAGGCGCGGTGCTGGTGCAGACGCCGGAGGATGTGATCGAGCTCCTGCAAAGCTTCACCGGCGCGCCGAGATCGCGCTTCCGGGTGAGCGAGGGGGCGGCGGATTTCGACTACGCCGAACTCGCCAAGCTCGACTGGGGCGAAGCGCGCGCCGATCTGTCCGGCGATATCGCGAGCCTGCTGACCAACGCCCCCATCGGCATCGACGAGCTGATCCGCCAGTCCGGTGCGGGCGTGGCCGAGGTGCACATGGCGCTGCTCGAACTGGAACTGGCGGGCGAACTGTTGCGCGAGGCGGACGGCTCGGTGCGGCGGGCTTAGCCCTTCGGCACAATCACCCCGCATGCCTGCCGCCCGCCGCTCGAGGCCATGGTCTTGTAATCGTCGGCCGCGGCGTGGATCATGATCGACGCTCCTTCCTCGTCGTGGAGTGCGTAGGGCAGGGCCTCGCTTGCGGGCCCGTGGATGGTGACCTCGGGCACGAAGAATTCGGCGGTCGCGGTGCCGTCAGCGGCGACATCGAGATTGGGCAGGTCGCCCGCATGATACCCGCCCGGAGCGTGGAAGCCGTGCTCGCTCGAAGCGGGGTTGAAGTGGCCGCCTGCCGCCATGAAATCGGGCGCGCAGGCGCCGGTCTGGTGGATGTGGAGGCCGTGCTTGCCCGCCGGGAGCCCCGTGACGGCCACGGTTACCACCACACCGTGCTCGGTCTGGGTGAACCTGATCGTGCCCACGTCGGTGCCGTCTGCAAGGCGCATCGTGGCAACGGTTGCGTTTTCGGCCCCATTATGGTGGTCCGCCAGCACCGGCGAGGCCAGCGGGGCGAGGGCAAGAGCGGCAAGCGCGGGGCGGACGAAGCGGTTCATGAGGGAGTCCTTTTTTCAGATTCAGTCAGGGCGGAACCTTGCCGGCCAGTTCGGGTTCCAAACCGCCAAGGCAGGGTGGGCGCGGCCATCGGCGGAGCGATTTATGCGCTCCCCGGATTGGAGCGATATCCAACTTTCGCCATTGCCGCGTCTCGGCGCAGGCCACGCTTGACTTGCCGCGGGCTTCGTCTCCAACCTCGCGCGTACGTACACGTAAGGGACTTCTCCACCTGCCATGCAGCTTGTTATCGTCGAATCCCCCGCCAAGGCCAAAACCATCGAGAAGTATCTCGGCGCGGATTACAAGGTTCTCGCCTCCTACGGCCATGTCCGCGATCTGCCGCCCAAGGACGGGAGCGTGGATCCGGACGCGGATTTCGTGATGGAGTGGGAGCTTTACCGTGACAAGCAGAGCCGCTTCAAGGAAATCGCCGACGCGGCCAAGAGCGCGACCCGCCTCGTGCTGGCCACCGACCCCGACCGCGAGGGCGAGGCGATCAGCTGGCACGTGCAGGAGCTGCTGGCCAAGCGCAAGGCGCTACCCAAGGCGGTCGACCGCGTCACCTTCAACGCGATCACTAAGCAGGCCGTCACCGAGGCGATGGCCAAACCGCGCGAGCTCGATCAGCCGCTGATCGACGCTTACCTCGCCCGCCGCGCGCTCGATTACCTGTTCGGGTTCACGCTTTCACCGGTGCTGTGGAGGAAGCTCCCCGGAGCCAAGAGCGCGGGCCGGGTGCAATCGGTCGCGCTGCGCCTGATCGTCGAGCGCGAGCGCGAGATCGAGGCGTTTCGCGCGGACGAATACTGGTCGGTCCTCGCCCGGCTCCAGCACGATGGCACCGAATTCGATGCGCGGCTGGTGAAGTTCCGCGGCGAGAAGCTCGAACGCCTGAGCCTTGGCCATGAAGGTATCGCTCTGGAAGCCAAGGCGGCGGTCGAGGCGGGGCGCTTCACCGTCGAACGCGTCGAGACCAAGCCGGTCAAGCGCAACCCGGCACCGCCGTTCACCACCTCGACCTTGCAGCAGGAAGCCGCGCGCAAGCTGGGCTATTCGGCCCAGCACACCATGCGGCTGGCGCAATCGCTCTACGAGGCGGGCGCGATCACCTATATGCGCACCGACGGGGTGCAGATGGACATGAGCGCGATTCACGCCGCGCGCGATGCCATCACCGCGCGGTTTTCCGAGGATTATCGCCCGGAAAAGCCGCGCTTCTACAGCACCAAGGCGAAGAACGCGCAGGAAGCACACGAGGCGATCCGGCCGACCGATTTCACCCGCGAACGCGCCGGGACGGGCGACGAGGCCAAGCTCTACGACCTGATCTTCAAGCGCGCCATGGCGAGTCAGATGGCGACCGCGCAGCTGGAGCGCACCACTGTCACCCTGCGCGATCCGACCGGGCAGCACGAGCTGCGCGCGACCGGCCAGGTGATCCGCTTCCCCGGCTTCCTCGCGGTCTATCAGGAGGGGCTGGATGACAGCGATGACGAAGACGGCGGGTTGCTGCCGGTGATGAAATCGGGCGATTGCCCGGCCAAGCGCGGGGTCGAGGCGACCCAGCACTTCACCCAGCCGCCGCCGCGTTTCTCGGAAGCGAGCATTGTGAAACGGCTCGAGGAGCTCGGCATCGGGCGGCCTTCGACCTATGCCTCGACCATCCAGACCCTGCGCGACCGCGCCTATGTGCGGATGGAGAAGAACCGCTTCTTCGCCGAGGAATCGGGCCGCCTGCTGACCGCCTTCCTCGAACGCTTCTTCCCCACCTATGTCGCCTATGACTTCACCGCCGGGATGGAGGACGAGCTCGATGTCGTCTCCGACGGGCGCGAGGAATACAAGGCGCTGCTCGCCCGGTTCTGGAAGGACTTCAAGCCCAAGGCCGACGAGGTGATGGAGAAGCTGCCCTCGGAAGTGACCGAGGCGCTGGACGATTACCTCTCCGACTTCCTGTTCCCGCCGCGCGAGGATGGCAGCGACCCGCGCGACTGCCCGCTGTGCGCCACCGAGGGCCGCGCCAATGGCCGCCTCAGCTTGCGCGGCGGCCGGTTCGGCGCGTTTGTCGCTTGCGTCAATTACCCCGAGTGCAAATACACCCGCCGCTTCGCTCAGCCCGGCGGCAATGGCGAAAACGGCGCGGATGACGGCGTGATCGGCCAGCACCCCGAAACGGGCGAGGACATTCACCGCAAGTCAGGCCGCTTCGGCCCCTATGTGCAGATGGGTGATGGCAAGGACGCCAAGCGTGCGAGCATCCCCAAGGACCTGGATGATTTCGATCTCGACTGGGCGGTGAAGCTGCTGGGGTTACCGCGCATCATCGGCGCGCACCCCGACACCGGATTCGAAATCGAAGCCAATATCGGGCGTTACGGGCCGTACCTGCGGCACGATGGCAAATATGGTAAACTTTCGGGCACCCGCGAGGTGTTCGAAGTGGGGATGAACCGCGCGGTCGATATCCTCGCGCAGGCCGCCAATCGCGGCGGCGCGGGGGCGGCGCGCGGCAAGGCGGAGGCGATTGCCTCGCTCGGCGCGCATCCCGTCAGCGGCGGCGAAATCAAGGTCATGCCGGGCCGCTACGGGCCCTATGTGACCGACGGCACCACCAACGCCACCATCCCGCGCGATACGAAGCCCGAGGACGTGACGCTGGAGGCGGCCATCGCCCTGATCGATGCGCGCGCCGCAAAGGGCCCGTCCAAAGGCAAGGGGCGCAAGAAGGCTGCGCCAAAGAAGGCTTCAGCCAAGAAGGGGCCCGCAAAAAAGAAGGCTGCGGCAAAGAAATAGGTCTTGGGAGCAGTGGTGCCGCACAGGTCGGCTCCATTCGTCTCATTTGCCTTCCGGTGTTGGTAAATCATCAATCATTGTTGCCTTATCGTGGCTCCGCCAGGACCAGGGGCGCAGCACCGTGATTGAGATCGAAGTCCAGAACGAGACCCACCAGACCCAGAACCGCGTGCGCTTTGCCGCGGTGCCGCGCATCGGCGAAGGCCTTCGCCTGCGCGAGCCGGACGGGATCTGGGCCAGCTACGACGTCATCGACGTGTGGTACCAGAAGGCCGAATTCGGCGATGTCTGGATGCCGTACCTCCATGTCCGCATCACCCCGGGCGAGGTCGCGGGCAACCCGGTCGAAGTGCCGGTGTGGTCCGACGATTCGACAGCCAACATGTTTGACGACGGCTTTGCGAGCCTTGCCGGGGAGCATCAGCCGTGCAGAATCTGATCAAGCGCAATGCCGCTCCGGGCAAGGCCTCCTCGCTGACCGGCAAGACCCTTGCCGAGAAGCTGGCGATGAACGAAGCCGCGTTCGATGCGGTGCCGCCCGCAGAGCCCGGCGTCGCTGATGCCGTCACTGCATTGCGCGGTGCGCCGCCTGTGCCCGCTGCCTCCGATCCCTCCGATACCGCCGCAATCGTCGCCGCCGCCAAGGCGATGCGCGACCGTTATGGCGAAGCTGGCGCTCCTGCCGCGCGAACCAAGGTCTGCCTGATCGTCGATGACAGCCGGGTGATCCGCAAGGTTTCCTCGAAGATCGCGATCAGCCTCGGCTATGTCGCGATCGAGGCCGAGAACGGCGGGGAAGCGCTCGCGCGCTGCCAGAAGGCGATGCCCGACCTGATCCTCACCGACTGGAACATGCCCGAAATGGACGGGATCGAGTTCGTTTCCAAACTGCGCGCGATCCCTACTCCCAGAGAGCCGACCGTGGTGTTCTGCACCTCGAACGGCGAGGCCAAGGACATTCACGCGGGGATCGCGGCCGGAGCGGACGATTACATCGTCAAGCCGTTCGACGAAGCCGCGCTGAAAGCCAAGCTGGAGAAGCTGGGGCGGGGGTGAACAGAATCATCTGCGCCTCATAGCAACGGCTCGCGCGATGCGGATTTATTACACTGTGAAGAAATTTTTCCGCTAATCCACAGGGTACTCTACATTTCGCCGTTCGGCGAGAATAACCCCGATCCCGATACCGACATGGTCCTGCAGCTTGGCACGAAGGTGCGCGGGCTCAGATCGCCACCGCCGGATACAGGGAGCGAAAAATGAAGATGACAAATCGGGTAAAGGGCCTTCTCAAGTTGAGTGTCGCCGCATTTGCGGTTGCGGCGGTTCCCGCCACTGTATCCGCACAGGACCAGACGAGCGAGGCCGAGGATACCGGCAATTTCAGCCAGATCATCGTGACTTCCAAACGGATCGAACAGAACGTCTACGAAGCGCCCGTCGCGGTGACCGTGTTCGATCCCGAAGCGCTCGACCTGCGCAATGCCGACAGCGTCATCGACATCGGCAAATATGTCCCCAACCTCACGGTTACCAACTTCGGAGCAGGCAACCCCAGCTCGCAATTTCCCAGCATTCGCGGGATCGGGTTTCAGGACCACCTGATCGTGATCGACCCGACCGTCGGGGTCTATGTCGACGGCGTCTATCTGGGCCGTCAGATCGGACAGAACCTGGGCCTTTCCAACATTGCACGGCTTGAAGTGCTGCGCGGACCGCAGGGCACCTTGTTCGGGCGCAATTCGATTGGCGGCGCGATCAATATCATCACCTCGCAGCCGGGTGATGAACAGGTGGCGCGTTTCAACGGACAAATCGGCACGCGCGGCAGGATCGCCGGCGATGCCTATCTCAACACCCGCTTGTCGGACACGCTGGCTGCATCCTTCAACATCGGTATCGATCGCCGCAACGGCCTTGGCGACTTCCTCAATATCCCCAACCCCGAAGCGCGCGTCGGGGAACTGCAGAACATTTCCGGTCGGGCCTCGATCAAATGGACGCCCACCGACCGGCTATCGATCCAGTTGACGGCTGATGGCAATGAAGGCGACAACGGCCAGAACCCCTATACCACCACCATCGTCGAGCCAGCCGGGGGCTGCACGCCGGACCAGATTGCCGATCTGTTCGGCCCGTTCGCCGTCGCATGTGCGGGCGGCCTCGACCCGGTCACCAGCCAGTCCGCCGATCCGTTCGATTCCAATTCCGGCCAGGCCGATCTCGTTCGCGCGACGAATGCTGCCTATGGCTTCAGCGCGATCATCGATTACGAATTGAGCGAGACCGTCGCGCTCAAGTTCATCGGCAGCTACCGCTATTCGGAATATGAAGGCGGCCTTGATGATGATGGCGCGGAACTGGACTTCCTGTCCTTCCCTGAAATCGGCGAGGCGGAGCAATACTCCTTCGAACTTCAGCTCAGCGGTAAGTCAGGCATCTTCGACTATGTCGGCGGCCTCTACTATTTCACGGAAGAGGGCTTCAACTTCCAGCAGCCAACCACCTTCAATGGTTTTGGTGATGGTCTTTTCGAACAGACCCAGGAAACGACCAGCTACGCCGTGTTCGCCAACCTCGGCGCACAGGTGACCGAGGACCTGCGCCTCGCGGGCGGGGTTCGCTACACGGACGACAGCAAGGATGCGACCGCCAACCTCGGCTTTGCTCCTCCATTTGGTGATTCGGCCGATTTCAGCGAAGTCACCTGGGAGGTTTCGGCCACCTATGCGCTCAACGATTTGCTCAATATCTACGGCACCATCGCGCGCGGCTATCAGTCCGGCCAGTTCCCGGCGCGTCCATTCGGCGGCGCGGCGACGTTCTTTGCAACCGATCCCGTGATCGCCACCAACTACGAGGCAGGTATCAAGGGCGAGCCGTTCTCGTGGCTGCAGATGTCGCTGGCCGGTTTCTACACCAACTACGCCTCGTTCCCCGCGCAGGTCAGCTCGATCGGGCCCAACGGGTTCATCACCGTGACCGACGATGCGGGCGATCTGCGTTCGATCGGTGTCGAATGGGAAGGCAACGTCCGTCTTGGCGCGTTCTCGCTCAATACTTCGGTCGGATACATCGATTCCGAGTTCCGCAATGTCGAGCCGGGCAGCAGCCTGACCAACGGGGATCGCGCTGCCTTGACCCCGCGCTGGACGGTGGCAATCGGCCCGCAAGTCGAATTCGATACGGGCGGCGGCACAGTGACGGCGCGCGCGGATTATTCGTACCGCGGCGATATGGAAGGCCAGCCGAACAATTCGCCGACCGCGTTCATCGCCAGCCGTGACCTGGTGGGCTTCAACATCAGCTACGAACCGGACGATGCGGCTTGGTCAGTTTCGGCATATGGCAAGAACATCTTCGACGAACGCTACGTGCAGGCAGCGCTGGATGTGGGGCCCTATATCCTCAACATTCTGGCCAATGATGCGAGCGAGTTCGGCGTCAAGTTCTCCTACGAGCTGGGAGGGAACTAGGCTTCGGAAGTAGGTCACAGGAGGAGGTCGTGCTCGGATCGAAGGGTTAGGCGCGACCTCCTGAGACAGGTTCCTTTTCCTTTGGGGATGAGCCCTTTTTGATCACCGCACCCAATCCAGCCCCATCTCCTCGAACAGTTCCTTGTCCTCGGCCCAGTTCTCCAACACCTTGACGTGCAGAAACAGGTGCACCTTCACGCCCAGCACCTCGGCCAGTTCCGCGCGCGCCGCCGCGCCGATGGCCTTGATCCTTGACCCGCCCTTGCCGAGCACGATCGCGCGCTGATTATCGCGGGTGACGACAATCTGCTGGTGGATTTCGACGCTGCCATCCGGGCGGACCTCATACTTCTCGGGCCGCACCGCGCTGTCATAGGGCAGTTCCTCGTGGAGCTGCTGGTAGAGCTGTTCGCGGGTGATCTCGGCGGCGAGGAGGCGTTCGGAGGCGTCGGAGACCTGATCCTCCGGGTAATGCCACGGGCCTTCGGGCATCAGCCCTGCGAGCATCGCCTTCATCTCGGGCACACCCTCCCCGGTCAGCGCGGAAACGAAATAAATTTCTGCGAAATCAACCTTTCCAGCGAGTTCCTGCGCCAGCGCCAGCAATGGCTCCTTCTTCGCGCGGTCGACCTTGTTGAGCACCAGAATCTTGCGCTCGGGCCGCCCGGCGAGCGCCTCCAGCAGTGGTTCCAGCTCATGTCGTCGCTGCTTGATCGGATCGACCAGCAGCAGCACCGCGTCCGCGCTTTCCGCGCCTTCCCATGCCGCGCTCACCATCGCGCGATCGAGGCGGCGTTTGGGGGCGAAGATGCCGGGGGTATCGACGAGGATCATCTGCACCCCGACCCCGTCGAGTTCGTGCAGCGCGATGCCCAGCATCCGGGCGCGGGTGGTCTGGGCCTTGGCGCTGGTGATCGCGACCTTCTGGCCGACGAGCTGGTTCACCAAAGTCGACTTTCCGGCATTAGGCGCGCCGATCACCGCGACAAGGCCGCAGCGAGTGGGGGGGGATGTATCCATAACTAGAGTTCCGATCAGGCTGAGCTTGTCGAAGCCCTGCTCTTCCTTCTTGCACATTCTCGACGAATAAAGACAGCCCTTCGACAAGCTCAGGGCGAGCGGGAGTGGGTTATCCAAACTCCTCCAGAAACGCCTTGGCCGCCAGTTTCTCCGCCTCGCCCTTGCTGGTCGCGATGCCTTCCGCGGCGCCCACATTGCGGATGCTCACCCGCACGGTGAAGCGTGCGGCGTGGTCGGGGCCGGAGCGGTCGACGACCTCGTAGACCGGCCCGGCGCGGCGATTGCCCGCGGCCCATTCCTGCAGCGCGCTTTTGGGGTGCTTGGCCGTGCCGACATCGCCCTCGAGCTCGTGCGCCCACAGGCGGTAGATGATCGCCTGCACCGCATCGAAGCCCTGTTCGATGAAACACGCGCCGATAAGCGCCTCCATTACATCGCCGAGGATATTGTCGCTGTCCGACCCGCCATCGTCGCGCGCCTGCTTGCCGAGGCGGATGTGGGCAGGGAGGCCGATGCTGCGGGCGATGCGCGCGCAGGTCGCCCCACTGACAAGCGCGTTCAATCGCTGCGAGAGCTTGCCTTCGGGCGCGTCGCCCGCGCGGAACAGCCATGCCGCCACCGACAGTCCCAGCACCCGGTCGCCGAGGAACTCGAGCCGCTGGTAATCCGCCGCCTCCGCGCCCGATCCGTTGAAGCTGCCATGGGTCAGGGCTTCGAGCCAGATCGCGGGGCTGGCAACCGCAAAGCCCTGCGCGGCCAGCCATTCGCGCGTGGCGGGTTCGAGCGCGCTCACAGCAGGCTGCCCATGCGATCCCAGCGGGCGGCGGAGAACCACGTCCACGGTTTCACCCATTCGGCGGTGCCGTCAGTCGACCACACGATCATCGCTGCACGACCTACCAGCAAATCCTGCGGGACGATTCCCACTGCATCGCCCGCCGCCGCCGGCCAGCGGCTGTCGCGCGAATTGTCGCGGTTGTCGCCCATCACGAACATCATGCCCGCAGGCACGGTGACGGGCGCGAAACCATCGCCTTGCGTCAGCCCGAAATCGAGTGTTTCGATAACTGGTCCGCCCGGCAAGGTCTCGCGGAACCGGGTGTAGGCACAAGCCGCATCGCCATCGCTGCCCTCGACCCACTCGCCGCCCCATTCGCACCCGGTATTGAGCGAGAGCGGGACGAGCGCATCGGCCATCCGTTCGCGCGGCACGAGCTGCCCGTTGAGCACCACCTGCCCGCCGAAGACGCCGACAGAATCGCCCGGCAACCCGATCACCCGCTTGATATAGTCGCGGCCATCCACCGGATGCTTGAAGATGACGATATCGCCGCGTTCGGGCTGGGAAGGCAGCACGCGCCCGTCCGGCAGCGGCATGTCGAACGGCAGCGAATGGCGAGAGAAGCCGTAGGGCCATTTCGCGGCCAGCAGATAATCGCCGTTCATGAGGCGGGGCAGCATGCTCTCGGAAGGAATCGAGAAGGGCGAAAACGCAAAAATGCGGATCGCCAGCACCAGCGCCAGCAGCTTGACAAGGAACCACATGAAGCCGGCCCACCCGCCGTCGTCCTTCGCTGCGTTGCTTGCAGCAGTGCGCATCATCGGCCGGAGCGATTGGGTCTTAACATCCATTGCTCCAGCCCTTAGGCGCAGCGGCACAGTTGCGCAAAGGAGAACGGTGATGAGCGGATCGGGTGAAGCGCAGCGCGCAGGTGTTGCGACAGCATGGGCCGGGTTGCGGGGGCTCTCGCCGCACACGCTAGCCGCGCTGTTTGCCGCCGATCCTGCGCGCGCCTCTGGCATGACCCGGCGGATCGCATGGCCGATCGAACCGGGCGCAGCCGAGCAGGCCGGGATGCTGATCGACTTTTCCAAGACCCATCTGGATGACGCAGCGCTGTCGGGTTTCGAGGCGCTGGCCAAAGCGGCGGAGTTCACCGCAGCGCGCGCCGCGCTGTTTGAGGGCGGGATTGTCAACGTCACCGAAGGCCGCGCCGCCACCCACGGCGCGCTGCGCGGCAGCGGCACGCCCGCGCAAGTGGACGAGGCCGAGGCGCTGCTCGCCCGCATGGGGATGCTGGTCGAGGCGATTCACGATGGCGCGCTGGGTGAAATCAAGCATTGTATCGCCATCGGCATCGGCGGTTCGGCGCTTGGCCCGGCGCTTGCCATCGACGCGCTCACCCGCGATTTCGCGCGGGTTGATGTGCATGTGGTATCGAACATCGACGGGCTTGCGCTGGAACAGGCCTTCGCCAAGTGCAACCCGGCGACCACGCTGATTGCGCTTGCCTCCAAGACTTTCACCACCATCGAGACAATGACCAATGCCGCGAGCGCCTTGAAGTGGCTTGCAGACAACGGCGTCGCAGATCCCGGCGGGCGGGTGGTGGCGCTGACAGCGGCGCCTGACAAGGCGGTGGAGTGGGGCGTTGACGAAACCCGCATCTTGCCGTTCCCCGAAAGCGTCGGCGGGCGCTATTCGCTGTTCGCCTCGATTGGCTTCCCGGTCGCGCTGGCAGTCGGGATGGACGAGTTCCGGGCGATGCTGTCGGGCGCGAAGGCGGTGGATGACCACTTCCGTACCACCGAAGGCCGGCATAATGCGCCGCTGCTCGCCGCCTTTGCCGACCAGTTCTACACACGGCTGAAGGGCTGCCAGACCCGCGCGGTGTTCGCCTATGACGAGCGTCTGGCGCTGCTGCCATCCTATCTCCAGCAGCTCGAGATGGAATCGAACGGCAAGCGCGTGACCGTGGACGGCACGCCGGTTGACGGCCCGACCGCGGCAGTGACCTGGGGCGGGGTGGGCACGGACGGCCAGCATGCGGTGTTCCAGCTGCTGCATCAGGGCACGCACCTGATCCCGGTGGATTTCATCGCCAGCATTGCGCCGGGCGATATGCTGGACCCCGCGCATCACCGTATCCTGTTGATGAATTGCTTGGCGCAGGGCGCGGCGTTGATGGCGGGCAAGACCTCGGACGATCCCGCGCGCGCCTATCCGGGGGATCGGCCCTCGACCACGTTCCTGCTTGACGATTGCGACGCGGCGGCGCTTGGGGCGCTGATCGCGTTCCATGAACACCGCACCTTCGCCAATGCCGTGCTGATGGGCATTAACCCCTTCGATCAGTTCGGGGTGGAGCTGGGCAAGGCGATCGCGCGGCAGATCGAATCGGGTGAGGGTGATTTCGATGCGAGCACGCGGTCGTTGATGGCAGCAGCCGGGCTGGCATGACCGCGACGGTGATGCGGCAAGGCAACAGTGATTCTCTCTAGTTGCGCGCAATGCTTTTTTCATTCCTCTGCAAAGTTTCAGATGTTCAATCGGTGGCAATAAGTGACAAGCCGTATGGCCTGACATCGGAATAATCAGCCATTTTTGCGACCGGCACAGGTTCGAATTGCCCATTTGTTTCAGTTCGGTATTCTGGCTGTCACGCGGCGTTAACTACACCGTGTCCCCAACAGCCGAGACCCCGCATGAAGCTTTCGATCCTGCCCGTTGTTGTTGCCGCACTGGCGGTTGTTTCTTCGCCGGCCCTTGCCGACGAGATGCAGAACGACGGCACGGCACGCTCGAAGGTCAAACCTGCACGTCTGATCGAGTTCACCGGCGACCGCGAGTTTCTCAAGGAATCATCGCGGCTGCGCGTGTGGCGCGGCGAAGTGGGTTACACGCTCGAGGTCGACGCCGCGGGGCAAATCACCAGCTGCGAGCTCGCCGAGAAGTTCCGCATGAACTACGTCAATGCCAAGCTGTGCGAAGTGCTGGTGAAGCACCATAGCTTCGAACCCGCGCTGGACGCGAGCGGCGCGGCGGTGGAAAGCAGCTACGAAGGGCGGCTCAATTATCTGGAAATGCGCGAGAAGGAGTAGGCCGCTGCATCGCACGCGGTTCGCCCGTGCGGCGCATCGGGTTGACTTTCCGCCTGTTCTCCCCCATCTGCGCGACATCGAAGCGCGCTAGCCATGCGTGAAGCGGCGGAAACCTCTTACATCTCCGCCCCGGCCGCGCCTCGGTTTTTTCCCAGGACTTCCCTTTTCACGCGGGCGGTTTAACCCCCGCGCCGCGCGCCTCCTATAGGCCTGCGCGTCGCACATTATGCGAGTTTCACATGACCACTTTCGCTGAACTCGGGCTGTCGCAGCCCGTGCTCCAGGCCCTCGACATGAAGGGCTACAATACGCCGACGCCGATCCAGGAACAGGCGATCCCCCCCGTGCTGGCAGGCCGCGACCTGCTCGGCATCGCGCAGACCGGCACCGGCAAGACTGCCGCCTTCATGCTCCCCAGCATCGACCGGCTGCGCGAGGCCGATAAGCAAATCCCCTTCAAGAGTTGCCGGATGCTGGTGCTTGCGCCGACCCGGGAGCTCGCGGTGCAGATCGGGCAGAGCGCCAAGGATTACGGCGCGCTCGCTGGCCTCAAGGTGCAGGTGATCGTTGGCGGCACCTCGGTCGGCAAGGATCGCAACAAGCTGCATCGCGGCACCGATATTCTGGTCGCCACGCCGGGCCGCCTGCTCGATCTGATCGACCAGAAGGCGTTCAACCTCAATGGCATCGAAGTGCTGGTGCTCGACGAGGCCGACCAGATGCTCGACCTCGGCTTCATCCACGCGCTGCGCAAGATCCGCGAGCTGGCCCCTAAAGAGCGCCAGACGCTGTTCTTCAGCGCGACCATGCCCAAGGCGATCAAGGAACTGGTGAGCGGATACTGCAATAACCCGGTGCAGGTTTCGGTCACCCCCGAAAGCACCACCGCCGAACGGATCGACCAATACCTGTTCATGGTGCAACAGGACGAGAAGCTCTCGCTGCTTCAGATGATCCTCCAGCGCCGTCATCCTGTGCCGGGCGATTTCGAGCGCATCCTGATCTTCACCCGCACCAAGCATGGCGCGGACCGGGTCGTGAAGAAGCTGAGCCAGGCCGGGATCGAGGCCAACGCGATCCACGGCAACAAGTCGCAGCCGCAACGCCAGCGCGCGCTCGACGAATTCCGCCGCGCCCGCGTGCCGATCCTGATCGCGACCGATGTGGCCGCGCGCGGGATCGATATTCTCGGCGTCAGCCACGTGATCAATTACGAGCTGCCCAACGTGCCCGAGCAGTATGTGCACCGCATCGGCCGCACCGCGCGTGCCGGGCGTGACGGAGTCGCGATCGCGTTCTGCGCCGAGGACGAACGCGCCTATCTCAAGGACATCCGCCGTACCACCGGCGCCGAGCTAGAGCGCTTGCCTCTGCCGGACAATTTCCGTGCAGTGGTGGAGGGCGAAGGTCCGGAGAAGCCCGCGCCGCGCGAGCCGCAGAAGCGGGTCAATGCGCGTCCCGTCGGCCAGCGCCAGCGCCCTCAGGGCGAGCAGCGCGGCGAGCGCCGGGCCGATGGCGAGCGGAAGCCGCAGCAGGGTCAAGGACAAGGCAAGCCGCAAGGCAAGCCTCAGGGCAAACCCGGCGGCGGACAGCGCCACGGCGGCGGTCGGCCCGGTGGTGAAGGCGGTCAGCGTCATCCCGGCGGCGGCGGACACTCAGGCGGCGGCAATCGCGGCCGCGGCGGACGCGGGCGCGGTCGTCCCGGCGGCGGTGGCGGTCGTCCGCGCTCTGCCAGCGCCTGATGCGTCTCGCCTGTAACCGGCAGGTTTAGGGCAGCGAAAATCCGCAAAACACGACGCACGCCGCGGTTGCCGCCGCTGGCGTGCGCGCCCATATGCGCGGCACTATCAGGCGGAGCACAGCGATGGCCGACCAATACGACTATGACCTTTTCACCATCGGCGCAGGCTCCGGCGGCGTGCGCGCCAGCCGCGTCGCCGCTGCCCACGGCGCGCGGGTGGCCGTGGCCGAGGAATACCGGGTCGGCGGCACCTGCGTGATCCGCGGCTGCGTGCCCAAGAAGATGCTCGTCTACGGCGCGCACTTCGCCGAGGATCTTGAGGACGCCAAGCAATTCGGCTGGACGATTGAGGGCAAGAGCTTCGACTGGGCGGCGCTGCGCGATCATGTGCAGAACGATGTGACGCGGCTGGAGGGGCTCTACGGCCAGACGCTCGACAACCACAAGGTCACGATCTACAAGGAACGCGCGACCATCACCGGCGATCACCAGATCACGCTGGCGAGCGGCAAGGTCATCACCGCAGCGCATATCCTGATCGCCACCGGCGCGCGCCCATTGGTGCCGGAATTTCCGGGGAGCGAGCACGTCATCACCTCGAACGAGGCGTTCCATCTCGAGAGCCTGCCGCGCCGCATCCTGATCGCGGGCGGCGGCTATATCGCCAACGAGTTCGCGGGCATCTTCAACGAATTTGGCTGCAAGGTGACCCTTGCCAATCGCACCGATACGATCCTGCGCGGCTATGATGCAGCAGTGCGCGACCGGCTGCTGCAAATCTCGATGGTCAAGGGCATCGAATTCCTGTTCCATGCCCAATTCGAAGGGATCGAAAAGCAGGCCGACGACACCTTGCTCGTGAAGCTGACCGGACAGGAACCGCGCGAATTTGACGCGGTGATGGTCGCTACGGGCCGCGCGCCCAATATCGAAGGGCTGGGCCTCGAAACCATCGGCGTCGCCACCGGCAAGAAAGGCGAGATTGTGGTCGACAAGTTCAGCCGCACCAATGTCGATTATGTCTATGCGGTGGGCGACGTCACTGACCGGGTACAGCTCACCCCCGTGGCAATCCGCGAGGGGCAGGCATTTGCCGATAGCGTGTTCGGCCCGGGCGAGCCCTATGCGGTCGACCATTCCTGCGTGCCCAGCGCCGTGTTCAGCCACCCGCCGATTGCCGCAGTGGGCATGACCGAGGGTGAGGCTCGCAATACGCTGGGCAATATCCGCGTCTACCAGTCCGATTTCCGCCCGATGAAGAACGTCGTAGCGGGCCGCAACGAACGCAGCCTCTACAAGATGATCGTCGATGCCGCGAACGACCGGATCGTCGGCATCCACATGATCGGCCCCGAAGCGCCGGAAATCATGCAGGCCGCCGCCATCGCGGTGAAGGCCGGGCTGACCAAGGCCGATTTCGACGCCACCGTCGCGATCCACCCGACGATGGCCGAAGAGCTGGTGCTGTTCAAATAAGTTGCAATATAAAACTGGCCTGCTATGGGCGCGCTTCATTCTAACGGAGGGACGGAACAATGGCGGGCACAGTTCTGGTAACGGGGGCGACCGGTTATATCGCCGGAGAGCTGATCCGGCAGCTGATCGGCAAGGGCTGGGTGGTGCACGGCACGGTGCGCAACGTCGCCAAGAGCGAGGCGGGTTTGCGCGCACGGCTGGGCAATCCGCCGGAGGACCGCTTCCGGCTGTTTGCAGCCGAGTTGATGAGCGATGCGGGCTGGGCCGAGGCGATGGCGGGCTGCACCCATGTCGCCCACGTCGCCTCGCCGATCCCCGCGCAGGCCCCCAAACACGAGGACGACCTGATCATCCCCGCGCGCGAAGGCACGCTGCGCGCGCTGCGCTTCGCCAAGGCTGCGGGCGTGACGCGCTTCGTCCAGACCAGCTCGACCGCGGCAATCATCTACGGCGTCGATCGCGGCGAATATACCTTCGACGAAAGCCACTGGACCGACATCAACCACCCGGACGCCTATCCTTACGTCAAGTCCAAGACCCTCGCCGAACGCGCCGCGCGCGAATGGGTGGCGGCTGAGGGCGGGGCGATGGAGTTCGTCTCGGTCAATCCCGGCATGGTGCTGGGGCCCGTCGACAGCGGCGATTTCTCCGCCTCGGTCGAGCTGGTGCAGCAATTGCTCTTGGGCGCGATGCCGATGGCGCCTGACCTTGGCTTCCCGATCGTCGATGTGCGCGACATCGCCGCGCTGCACGTGCTGGCGCTGGAGACGCCGGGGCTGGCGGGCGAGCGGTTCCTCGGCGCAGGCAAGTTCCTGAAGGCGCTCGAAATCGGCGGCGTGCTGCGCGTGCGGCTGGGCGAGCAGGCGCGCAAGGTGCCCACCCGCCGGATGCCCGACTGGCTGGTCAGCGTGCTCGCGCTGTTCAACCCCGAAGTGCGCGGGATCAAGACCGAGATCGGCAAGATCCGCCATGTCGACAGCAGCCATGCGGCCGAGCGGCTCGGATGGACGATGCGGCCGGTCGAGGACACCATCGCCGACTGCGGCACGAGCCTGATCAAGCACGGGGTGGTGAAGGTCTGATGCAGGTCGCCGGCAAGACGGTGCTGCTGACCGGCGGCAGTGCCGGCATCGGGCGCGAGATGGCGCGACAATTGCAGGCCAAGGGCGCGAGCGTGATCCTGACGGGGCGCGATCCGGCGCGGCTCGACGCAATGCGGGCCGAGGGCTTCGATGCGCTTGCTGCCGACCTCTCGACCCCCGCCGGGGTCGATGCGCTGGTTGCGGCGCTCGGCGAACGGCCGATCGATATCCTCATCAACAATGCCGGGCAGGGTGTGCCGCATGATTTTCGCAGCGCAGCGCCCGATCCCGATGCGGCGGATGATTGCGTGTACAGCAATCTCGGCGCCCCGATCAGGCTGATCACCGCGCTCTTGCCGGGCCTGCGCGCCCGCCCGCATGCCGCGATCATCAATGTCACGAGCGGTCTTGCCATCGCCCCGAACTCCGCCAGCGCGGTTTATTGCGCGACCAAGGCGGGCTTGCGGAGCTACACCATGGCCTTGCGCGCACAGCTCAAGGGCGAGCCGATTCAAGTGATCGAGGCGCTGCCGCCGGTGGTCGACACCCAGATGACGGCCGACGTTCCCAAGGGCAAAATGCCGCCCGAGGAATGCGCCCGCCAGATCATCGCCGCCTTGGAAGGTGGTCGGGACGAGGCCAATGTCGGCATGGTGAAGGTGCTGCGCGCAGTCTACTCGCTGTCGCCTGCGCTGGCGCGGAAGGTGATGATCCGGTTTTAAGTGTGATCTTGATCGAATGAGCCAATGTAGCCCTTCCCCTTGGGGGAGTCGCAGACGGCCCGCTTGCGGGCCAACGGTTGGGATGGGGGTTCTCACTTGCGATAGGGCATTACCCCCACCCCCAGCCCCTCCCCAAGGAGAGGGGAGTTGCTAAGCGCCCAGCCGCGCGGGGGCGAATTGCCCAGGCGATAGCCCTGCCGTTGCGCAATCTTCAGGGAAGGGCAGGCCCAGCGCCGCCGCTTCGGCAATTCGCGACAAGGCGGGCGCGGTCTGGAACCCCGCTCCGCCTTGTCCCGCACACCACACGAAGCCCGTTGCACCTGCTGCTTGGCCGATCACCGGCAGCTCGTCCGGTGCGAAGCTTCTGAGGCCCGCCCAGGAATGGCTGATCCGGCGGATCGCAAGCGTAGTTGCTTGTTCCACGCGGTCGGCGGCGATGGCGATATCGAGTTCCTTGGTGGCTACATCGCAGGGCTCGGTCGGGGTCTGGTCCATCGATGAAGCAAGCACCTGCGCGCGGCCTTCCGGGAGCAGGTAGAAGCCTTCGCCCACGGTCTTGGTGAAGGGCCATGCGCGCACGTCCACTCCCTCGGGCGCAGCGAAGGATATCACCGTGCGGCGGCGCGGTTCGATGGCGATGGGGGTTACGCCTGCGAGGCGAGCGATTTCGTCCGCCCAAGCCCCGGCCGCATTGACCAGCAGGGGGGCGACATAGACTTCGCCGCCCGCCTGGACCCGCCAGCCGCTCCCATCGCGGGCAATCGCGCTGACCCGCGCCCCCGTTACCAGCGTCCCGCCATGCGCGCGCAATGCGGCGAGATGGGCTTGCAACATCGCATCGGTATCGAGCTTCAGCGCGCCATGATCGACAAGCGCGGCAGCGCAGGCCTCGGGCTTCAGCACCGGCAGCAGTGCGCGCGCTCCCTCGCCGGTGATCCGCGCATAATCGCAGCCGAACTGCCGGTGCGTATCCTCCAGCGCATCGAGCGCCGCGATCTGGTCGGCCGCCGCAATATGCAGCGCGGGGTGGCGGGTGCCGTGCGCGGCGAGATCGGGCAGGCTCAGCGCGGTCAGCGTGCGCACCGCCGGATTGCCGAGGCCGTAATGCGCCACCGCCACGCTGCGGCCCGAGGCGTGGTAGCCGGGCGCGCTCTCGGCTTCGAGCACCACCACCTTGCCATGCCGCGCCAGTCGCGCCGCCAGCGAAAGCCCCGCAATTCCGCCGCCGATCACCAGCATATCCGCCGTTTGCATTCTCATCCTCGCCAGAACCGCCACTTTTGTCACGTTGACGCTTGGCGGCGGCTAAGGCAACGCGATTGCGAACAGGAACTGAAGCAGGGGATGCGCCTTTGTCCGCCAATATCGCCGAAATGGAACGCCGCCGCGAAGCCGCCAAACTGGGCGGCGGGGCCAAGCGCATCGAAGCGCAGCACGCCAAGGGCAAGCTGACCGCGCGCGAGAGGCTCGACGTGCTGCTCGACGAAGGCAGCTTCGAGGAACTCGACGTCTATGTCGAACACGACTGCAACGACTTCGGCATGGATGCGCAGCGAATCCCCGGCGACGGGGTGGTGACCGGCAGCGGCACCATCAACGGGCGGCTGGTCTATGTGTTCAGCCAGGATTTCACGGTGTTCGGCGGCTCGCTGTCCAAACGCCATGCCGAGAAGATCTGCAAGGTGATGGACACCGCGATGAAAGTCGGCGCGCCGGTGATTGGTCTCAACGATTCGGGCGGGGCGCGCATTCAGGAGGGCGTTGCGTCGCTCGGCGGTTATGCCGAGGTGTTCCAGCGCAATGTGCTGGCAAGCGGCGTGGTGCCGCAGATCAGCCTCATCATGGGGCCCTGCGCGGGCGGGGCGGTGTACTCGCCTGCAATGACCGACTTCATCTTCATGGTGAAGGATTCGAGCTACATGTTCGTCACCGGCCCGGATGTGGTGAAGACCGTCACCAACGAGGTCGTGACGCAAGAGGAACTGGGCGGGGCGATCACGCATACTACCAAGACCAGCGTAGCCGATCTCGCCTACGAGAACGATGTCGAGGCGCTGCTGGCGACCCGGCGTTTCGTCGACTTCCTGCCGTTGTCGAACCGTGACGAGGCCCCGGTCCTGCCCACCGGCGACGCATGGGACCGGATCGACAACAGCCTCGACACGCTGATCCCCGACAACGCCAACCAGCCCTATGACATGCACGAGGTCATCGCCAAGGTGTTGGACGAAGGCGATTTCTTCGAGATTCAACCGGCCCACGCGGGCAATATCCTGTGCGGTTTCGGCCGGGTCGAGGGCCGCACCGTTGGCGTGGTGGCGAACCAGCCGATGGTGCTGGCGGGGTGCCTCGATATCGCGTCATCGAAAAAAGCCGCGCGCTTCGTGCGGTTCTGCGATGCCTTCGAGATCCCGATCATCACCTTCGTCGACGTCCCCGGCTTCCTTCCCGGCACCGCGCAGGAACTGGGCGGGATCATCAAGCACGGCGCGAAGTTACTGTTCGCCTTTGCCGAGGCGACCGTGCCCAAGATCACCGTCATCACCCGCAAGGCTTACGGCGGGGCCTATGACGTGATGGCGTCAAAACACCTGCGCGGCGATTTGAACTACGCCTGGCCCACGGCGGAAATCGCGGTGATGGGCGCAAAAGGCGCGGTGGAGATCATCTTCCGCAGCGAAAAGGACGATCCGGCCAAGATCGCCGAGCGCACAAAGGAATACGAAGACCGCTTCGCCAACCCCTTCGTGGCGGCGCAGCGCGGGTATATCGATGAGGTGATTTATCCGCACTCGACCCGCCGCCGGATCGCGCTGGGGCTAAGGAAGCTGCGGACGAAGCAGTTGGAGAACCCGTGGAAGAAGCATGACAATATTCCGCTCTAGCTTCGTTGACACGTCGAAGCTGACATACGCGTTCGTTTCTACCAACGAACCGGACACGATCGGCGTCGAAGTTGAGTTGGATGGCAACGTATTGCTTGATGTGTCGATGAACGAACATGGCAATATCACCGTGTTCTTTGACGAAGACGGGCATCAATCTGAGTTCGAATTGAACGATCTGCGCGCGGTTCTGACGAAGTGTGAGACCGAATTGAACGATTGGCGAAACCGCTTGATCGAGCCAGGCGGAATTTGGAGCGAGGAATGAAACCCAGCCGCTTGAGCCACATCGGGCTTGCCACTCCCTCCACCGCTTGAACCCGCCAGCAATGCACATTATAAGGACATGATAAGGAGTGTCCGCCATGCAGACCGAACGCGTCACCTATCTCACCAATGCCGAACAGAAAGCCGCGCTTGAGGCCTTCGCCCGCGCGCGCGGGGAATCGGTTGGCAGCGTTCTGCGCGAGGCGGCGGCGCGCTATATGGCGGAGCCGGAGCCTGAACCAACAGCGGATGAGGAAGCGGCGCTCAAGCTGCTGCTCGAAGAGCTTAATGACGCAGTGCCCAAAATGCACGCCAGTCTTGAACGGTCAATCAATGGACTGCGGGAAACCCGCGAATATGTGGACCGTAAATTCCGCGAGGCGGGTCTGCGTGAATGAGCACTATCGGCGACATATTGAAATCGGTGCGTGAAGTGCTGTTGCTGCAATCGAACGTCGAATTGCTGGCGAAAGAAGTTGATGAGCAGAACAAGGAAATGCGCGGCATGAGCGACAAGATCGTCGATCTCGACAAGCGAGTCTTTGCGATCGAACGGATCATGGACCTCGGCGCAAGACAATCGGGTCAAAGGCGGATCGAAGAATGAAATTCGGACGACTCAACCACATCGGGGTCGCAACGCCGTCTATCGTGGACTCCATCGCCTTCTACCGCGACGTCATGGGCGCGACCAAGATTCACACGCCCTTCGATCTTGAAGAACAGGGCGTGAAGGTGTGCTTCGTCGACACTCCCGGCAAGGATGGCGCGCTGAACGGAACGCAGATCGAGCTGATCGAGCCGCTGGGGCCGGACTCCACGCTCGCCGGTTTCCTCGCCAAGAACCCCCAGGGCGGTCAGCACCACGTTTGCTACGAAGTGCCCGATATCGCCGAGGCGCGCGGCGAGTTCGAGGCGCTCGGCAAGCGCATCCTCGGCCCGACCCGCATCGGTGCGCACGGCACCCCTATCTTTTTCGTCCATCCCAAGGACATGGGCGGCGTGCTTACCGAGATCATGGAAACACCGCGCGAAGACTCGCACTGGTCCAATTGAGCCCCCGGAGAACAAATGTCCTACGAAACCATCCGCGTCGACCGCGAAGGCCCGCTCGTCACCATCACCCTCAATCGCCCCGAGCGCCTCAATGCCATGCCCCCGCACATGGCGGACGAGATCGGGATGGCATTCTATGACCTTGGCGATGCGCGCGCGGTGCTGATTACCGGCGAGGGCAAGGGTTTCTGTTCGGGCGCGGATTTGTCGGCGCGCGGCGAGTCTTCGGCGGTGACGGGCAAGGGCGGCAGCCACAAGGCGCTCAACAATCACTATAACCCGGCGGTGAGCCACCTGATCCGCGCTTCGGTGCCGGTGATCTGCGCGGTCAATGGCCCGGCGGCGGGCGTGGGTTGCTCGCTGGCGCTGGCGGCGGATTTCACCATTGCCGCCAAGAGCGCCTATTTCTTGCAAGCCTTCGTCAACATCGGCCTTGTGCCCGATGGCGGCTCGACCTGGCTGCTCGCCCGCGCGATCGGCCGCGCCCGCGCCACGCGGATGATGATGCTGGGCGAGAAGATTTCGGGTGAACAGGCCGAGGAATGGGGCCTCATCTACAAGTGCGTCGACGATGCCGACCTCATGACCGAGGCGCGCGCGCTGGCCGAGAAGCTGGCGAACGGGCCGACGGTCGCCTACGCCCAGATGAAGCGCAACATCGCGACCGCGCTCGACAACAACCTGCAACTGGTGCTGCTCGCCGAGGCCGAAGCGCAGCGGGTTGCGGGCGCGACCAAGGATGCGATGGAGGGCGGCATGGCGTTTCTTCAGAAGCGCAAGGCTGAGTTCAAGGGTCAATAGCCCGTAAGGCTATTGACCCGCAGCCCCCGCGCAGGCGGGGGTCCAGCTTTTCTTGCGCTACAAGCCCGAGAAGAAGTGCAGCCCTTCGACAAGCTAAGGGCGAGCGGATATGGGGAAAAGCATGACCCAGAAACCCACCCCCGCCGACTGGAAGGCCCTCGCCGACAAGGAGGTGAAGGGCCGCGACCTCACCTGGCATACGCCCGAAGGTTTCGCGATCAAGCCGCTGTATACCGGAGAAGATCACGCGGACTTCGACCCCGGCCTCCCCGGTTTCGCGCCTTTCACGCGCGGGGTGAAGGCGAGCATGTATGCGGGCCGTCCGTGGACGATCCGCCAATATGCGGGCTTCTCGACCGCCGAGGAATCGAACGCCTTCTACCGCCGCAATCTGGCGATGGGGCAAAAGGGGCTTTCGGTCGCCTTCGACCTTGCCACCCATCGGGGCTATGACTCTGATCACCCGCGCGTCGTCGGCGATGTCGGCAAGGCCGGGGTGGCGATCGATACGGTCGCGGACATGGAGATCCTGTTCGACCAGATCCCGCTCGATAGCATGTCCGTCTCGATGACGATGAACGGCGCAGTGATCCCGGTGCTCGCGTTCTTCATTATCGCGGCGGAGCGTCAGGGGGTGTCGCAGGCGCAGCTGGAAGGGACCATCCAGAACGACATCCTCAAGGAGTTCATGGTCCGCAACACATATATCTACCCGCCCGAACCCTCGATGCGGATCATTGCCGACATTATCGCCTATACCTCGGCCAACATGCCGAAATTCAACTCGATTTCGATCAGCGGCTACCACATGCACGAGGCCGGGGCGACGGCGGTGCAGGAGCTCGCCTTCACCATTGCCGACGGCAAGGAATACGCGCAGCGCGCGATGGCGGCGGGGCTGGATATTGACGCCTTCGCGGGCCGCCTCAGCTTCTTCTTCGGCATCGGCATGAACTTCTTCATGGAGATCGCCAAGCTGCGCGCCGCGCGCACGCTTTGGTACCGGGTGATGGACGGGCTGGGGGCGAAGGACGAACGCTCCAAGATGCTGCGCACCCACTGCCAGACCTCGGGCGTCAGCTTGCAGGAGCAGGATCCCTACAACAACGTCATTCGCACCACGGTGGAGGCGCTGGCGGCGGTGCTGGGTGGCACCCAGTCGCTGCACACCAACGCGCTCGATGAGGCAATCGCGCTCCCCACCGATTTCTCTGCCCGCATCGCCCGCAACACCCAGCTGGTGCTGCAAGAGGAAAGCGGGATCTGCAACGTCGTCGATCCGCTTGGCGGCTCGCACTATATCGAGGCGCTCACGCAGACGCTGGTGGACGAGGCGTGGGCGCTGATCGAGCAAGTCGATGCGGCGGGCGGGATGACCGCCTATGTCGCCACCGGCGCGCCCAAGGCCGCAATCGAGCGTGCGGCGGCGGAAAAGCAGACCAAGGTCGATCGCGGTGAGACCGTGATCGTCGGGGTCAACAAGTACCGCAAGGACGCCGAGGACGCGCTGGAGACGCTGGAGGTCGATAACCAGAAGGTCCGCGCCGGGCAGATCGCCCGCATCCAGAAGGTGCGCCAAGGGCGCGACGAGGCGGCATGCCGCGCGGCGCTGGCGGCACTCACCGAGGCGGCGCGCGCCAACCCTGCGACCCACCGCGAGGCAATCCTGACCGGACGCGACGAACGTGGTATTCCGCTCCCGCCTGCGAAGCTCGCGGAGCTGGAAAAGCTCGCCGATGTGAACTTGCTCGCCAAGGCGATCGAATGTGCGCGCGCCGATGCGACGCTGGGCGAGATTTCGGCGGCCATGGAAGAAGCCTTCGGCCGCCACGACGCCACCCCCGCGCCGGTCACGGGGGTCTATGCCAGCGCCTATGAATTCGACCGCCGCTGGGCGCAGGTCACAGACGGAGTGGAAGCCGTGGGCCGCCGCCTTGGCCGCGCGCCCCGCATCATGATCGCGAAGATGGGCCAGGACGGCCATGATCGCGGCGCGAACGTGATCGCCAGCGCCTTCGGCGACATGGGCTTCGAGGTCGTCTCCGGCCCGCTGTTCCAGACCCCACAGGAAAGCGCCGCCATGGCGCTCGCCCACGATGTCGACGTGGTCGGCGCATCGAGCCTCGCAGCGGGCCACAAGACCCTGATCCCCGAACTGATCCGGTTGTTGCGCGAAGCCGGGCGCGGCGACATCAAGGTCACCGCCGGCGGCGTGATCCCCCCGCAGGATTACGACTTCCTGCGCGAGGCGGGGGTACAGGGCATATATGGGCCGGGCTCGAACGTGGTCGAATGCGCGGCGGATATTCTCGTGCTGCTCGGCCACAACATGCCGCCGCTGGGTCAAGGGCTGGACGAGGCTGCGGAGTGATTGGCCTGCTAGCTGCGGCGGCGCTGGCGGGCGCGACGCCCGCGTCCCAACCCACACCGCTCGCCATTGGCGAGACGGTGACGCTTGAGGCTTTGGGAGCCAAGCGCGCCGTCAACATCGTCCTGCCGCCCGATTACGCCGCCGAGCCCGAGAAACGCTGGCCGGTGGTCTATCTGCTCGACGGGGCGGTGAAGCAGGATTTGATGATGGGCGTTGGCCTCGCGCGCTGGGGTGCGCTGTGGGGACGCAGCAAGGATGCAATCATTGTCGGGATCGAGACGCGAGATCGTCAGCGTGAATTGCTCCCCGCGACGCAAGATGCTGCCGAACGGAAGCGCTATCCGACGGCCGGTGAAAGTGCCGCTTTCCGCCAATGGATCGCCCAAACGGTAAAGCCCATGATCGAGGCGCGCTATCGCGACGATGGCGCCGCATTTCTGGTCGGCGAAAGCGCCGCGGGGCATTTTGTGGTCGAAACTTGGGCGCAGACGCCCGCTCTCTTCACCGGCTACGCGGCGATCTCGCCAAGCCTGCAATGGGACTTTGAGGCGCTGAGCCGCCGCGCGCTTGGCGATCAGCAACGCCCACCGCTCTACCTCAGCATCGCTGACGAGGGCGGGGCGACCGAGAGCGGGATGGATCGGCTGCTTGCTAGCCTGCCCGCGGACCAGCCCTTCTGCTTCTCCGACCGTCGCACGGAATTACGCCACGCCACCGCGCTCCATGGCCTGCTGCCCGAGGCGCTGCAATATCTTCTGCCGACCAAGGCGGACTGGCTTGAGGAATATGGCATGGTGCTCAGGTGCGAACGGCGGGGAGGCCAGCACCAAAACCGTTCGCCCTGAGCTTGTCGAAGGGCTGTTTTTCTTCCAGTGCTCGACCCGAAAGGAAAAGGGCAGTGCTTCGACAAGCTCAGCACGAGCGGGGTTTTTTCTGGTGGGGTTAGGCTTCTCCGTCGACACCCTGCTCCCCAAGGCGCGGGGCGGTGGGCAGCTGCGGATGGGGCTGGTCAAGCTGGAGGAGCACCAGTGGCGCCAACCTGCGCCCGATCTTGCCGCGCGCGCGCAAGGCTTTGCCGACTGGCCCGAAGGCATCCAGTTTACCCCCGAAGTCGACGCCCCGGGGCGCGAGCTTGCGGCGATGCTCGGCACTACCGGCGCGCTGCCCGAAGCCGCGCTCGCCGCGCATGAGGACCTTTGCCTGCTCACCAAGCCTGATGGCGAGGATCAATACCGCCTGATCGGCGCCGCGGTCGCTTGGCCGTCCGACTGGCACCCCAAGGACAAGCTTGGCTTGCCACTGCGCGCGCTCCACGCGCCGATTGCAGGCTACGAGGAACAGCTCGCCACCGGGGTCGACCGCTTCATGGACACGCTGCAAGCCGGGCCGATCTATGGCCGCTGCAACTGGTTCATCGCACCCACCGGCGAGCGCCGCTGGGTCGCCGACAGGCCCGCCGCCGAGGCCTTCGCCCACGTGACGCCCGAGAACGCTGGTCAAACGCTGTTTGTGCGCTCCGAACGCCAGACGCTCAGGCGGCTCCCCAAGACCGGCGCAATTCTGTTCACCATCGGCATTTATGTCGAACCGCTCGGGAGCCTCTCCCCCGCCAATATCGCGATGCTCGGCAAGGCCGTGCAGACGCTGGTGAGCGGCGAGGGCGACCGGCGCGGCGCGCCCGCCTATGCGCCAAGCCTGATCGCCTTTGCCGAGGCGCACACCTCGCCAACAACTTGACTCTTCGCCGCGAAAGGCGCTTTCTCCCGCCCGCCGGGGGGGACAACACATATCTCGGCCGGATCGCTTCAGTGGGTCGCATTTCTTTAGGGGAGATGTGAAATGAAGAAGCTTGTTCTGGCCGCTGCTGCGGCCACCATGATTGCTGTCACCGGGGCGGTTCCAACCACCCTCGCCCCGGCGCAAGCACAGGAGCTGCGCGCGGTCGACTGGTACGAAATCCACATGATCAAGTGGAAGCAAGGCAAGCGCGAGCGTGCGCACCAGATCATCGAGCTGTTCGAGGCCACCGACAAGGCGCTCGGACGGAACGATGTCATGGATTTTCACATGGCGACCGGCCCGTGGCACTCGATCGTCGCGGTCAAAATGCGTGGCGGGATTGCCGAGATGGGCTGGAAGACCAACCCCGATGGCGAGGCGTGGAACAAGAAGTTCGCCGAAATGAACGGCGGCGCGGACAAGGCCAAGGCGCTGATGGCCGAGTTCGAAGAGTGCATGCAGGACGCCCAGACCCACATCGGTCATATCGATGTTGGTGAGTGACGCCGCTCGCCTAGCTTGATACCGGGCCTCTGGTGCGGCATGGCCATGTCGCTTGTCGAACCGCGCCGGAGGCCCGCTTGTTCTCGAAAATCCTGATTGCCAATCGCGGCGAGATCGCATGCCGGGTCATCACCACCGCGCGGAAGATGGGGATCGCGACCGTCGCGGTCTATTCCGATGCGGATGCGCGCGCGCCGTTCGTGGCGATGGCGGACGAGGCGGTGCATATCGGACCTTCGCCTGCAGCGGAATCCTATCTGATCGCCGACAAGATCATTGCCGCCTGCAAGCAGACCGGGGCCGAGGCGGTGCATCCGGGCTATGGCTTCCTGTCGGAACGCACCTCCTTTGCCGAGGCGCTCGCGGCAGAGGGCATCGCCTTCATCGGCCCCCCCGTGGGCGCAATCGCCGCGATGGGCGACAAGATCGAATCCAAGAAGCTGGCCAAGGAAGCGGGCGTCAATGTCGTCCCCGGCTTTGTCGGCGAAATCGCGGATACCGAGCATGCGGTGCGCATCTCCGACGAGATCGGCTATCCGGTGATGATGAAGGCCAGCGCGGGCGGCGGGGGCAAGGGGATGCGCCTTGCATATTCCGAAGCCGACGTGCGCGAGGGCTTCGAGAGCGTGAAGCGCGAAGGCCTCAACTCCTTCGGCGATGACCGCGTGTTCATCGAGAAATTCATCCTCAACCCGCGTCACATCGAGATTCAGATTCTCGGCGACCAGCACGGCAACATCCTTTACTTGAACGAGCGCGAATGCTCGATCCAGCGCCGCCACCAGAAGGTGGTCGAGGAAGCGCCGTCGCCCTTCGTTACGCCCAAGATGCGCAAGGCGATGGGCGAGCAGTGCGTCGCTCTGGCGCGCGCGGTGGGCTATTATTCGGCGGGCACGGTCGAGCTGATCGTCAGCGGCGCCGACCCGACGGGGGAGAGCTTCTACTTCCTCGAAATGAACACGCGGCTGCAAGTCGAACACCCCGTCACCGAAGCGATCACCGGGATGGATCTGGTTGAACAGATGATCCGCGTCGCGGCGGGCGAGAAGTTGGCGATGACGCAGGACGATATCGGCATCGATGGCTGGGCGATCGAGAACCGCGTTTATGCCGAGGATCCCTATCGCGGGTTCCTCCCTTCCATCGGGCGGCTGGTGCATTATGCCCCGCCAATCCCCGGCTGGAGCGAGGACGAAACGGTCGCGGGCAAACCCCGGCGCGGCGTGGCGCGCGGCAATGGCAGCGTGCGCGTCGACGACGGTGTCTATGAAGGCGGCGAGGTCTCGCGCTTCTATGACCCGATGATCGCCAAGCTGATAACCTGGGCACCGACCCGCGATGGAGCGGCGGACTTGCAGATCGAGGCGCTCGACAATTTCCGCATCAAGGGGCTGGGGCACAATGTCGATTTTCTCAGCGCGATCATGCAGCACCCGCGCTTCCGTTCGGGCGAGCTGACCACAGGTTTCATCGCCGAGGAATATCCCGAGGGCTTCCACGGCGCGGCGACCAGCGAGGATGTCCGCCGCATCCTTGCCGCCATTTGCGCAGGCAACGAATTCACGCTGCAAGCGCGCGCGCGGCGCATCACCGGCCAGCTGGACGGGCCGCAGCCGGTCACGAGCGAATGGCTGGTCAAGCTGGGCGAGGAACGGTTCGAGGTGGTGCTGGGCGATGGCCATGCGCTTGTTGACGGCGTGCGGGTCGATGGCACCTGCAACTGGCTCCCCGGCATGGTGCAGGCTACCGCCTCGGGCAGGGTCGGTGACGGGACCGAGCAGCGTTTCGGCCTGATCGTCGAGCGTATTGGCAATCGGTGGAAGGTGACGACGCGCGGCGCTGCGCATGATGCGCTGGTGGTGCCGCTGCGGCTAGCGCGGCACGAGAGCCTGATGCTCGAAAAAGTGCCGCCAGACCTCTCCAGGTTCCTGATTTGCCCGATGCCGGGGATGCTGGTGAAGCTGCACGTAGCGGCGGGCGAGACGGTGCAATCCGGCCAGCCGCTCGCCACGGTCGAGGCTATGAAGATGGAGAACATCCTGCGCGCCGAAAAGGAAGGCGTGATCGCCAAGATCAACGCCGCCGAAGGCGAGAGCCTGGCGGTGGATGCAGTGATCCTGGAGCTGGAATAGCCGCGCCCCGCGTAAGTCAGAGTCGACTGACGGCATTAACTGCGAAGTCGTGCGTCAAATGATAATCTTGTGACTGGCGCGAGATATATTCCAAAATAAGCTGTTGTAGATTCGCGTCATTCTTACGGTTTCAGGCACCAAACAAGGTAAATGTGCTTGGAACGAATCGCTTGTTGCGTGAAGCTCCAAGGCGACGAGTCGCGGTATGTCCCGCGCTCGGGCAGCATCCCGGCAGGAGCAGTTGATCATGGCACACACCGGAACCGGGTTTTTTGACCGCAAAGGCAATTTCTTCAAATCGGCGCGCGATGCGACGGTGAGCGACATTGCCGGGCTGCTGGGCCAGATCGGCGAGGGCGAAAGCCTCGCGCCGGGGATCGCCTACATGCTGCTCGAGAGGCGCTCCGAAATCGAGAAGCTGTTTGCCGAGCATGACGCGATGCTGGTCGAGGAAGCAGCGCAAAAGGCCGCACGCCTGTCCGAAGCAGGCAACAACATCACCAAGCTGCCGAGCCGTCCGGGCGTCTGAGCGACTGGTCAGTCCGCGACCATCGCCACCGCGCGGATCCAACCGGCGCTTGCGCGCTCGATCTTGACCGGAAAGCAGCTCACCATGAAGCCGTGTGGCGGCAGGGTCGCAAGGTTGGTCAGCTTTTCAATCTGATAATAGGGGCGGATGCGCCCGGCCTTGTGGCCTTCCCAGATGATCGAAGGGTCGCGGCTCTCGGCCCAGCGGCGCGCGGTGTGGCTGAAGGGCGCGTCCCAACTCCAGGCATCGGTGCCGACGACCTCGATGCCGCGCTCGGTCAGCCACAGCGTCGCCTCCGCGCCGAGCCCCACGCCTTGGTCGGTAAAGCCCTCGGAGCCATAGACCGCGCCCGACTGCACCAGCACGATATCGAGCGGCTCAAGGCTGTAGCCGATCCGCGCCAGCTCCGCCTCGACCTCGGCGGCGCTGACCACATGGCCGTGGGGGAGGTGGGAGAAATCGAGCTTCACCCCGGGGCGCAGGAAGCGGTCGAGCGGGGCCTCGTCGATGCTCGGCGCAGGCGATGCACCGCTGTCCGTGGTCGAATGATAGTGCCACGGCGCATCCATGTGGGTGCCATTATGCGTTGATAATTCTATGAATTCGACCGCCCAGCCTTCGCCATCGGGCAGGTCGTCGCGGGTCAGACCGGGGAAGAACATCGCGATCTGTTCCCACGTCGTCTCGTGGGTCATGTAAGTGACCTTGGGCCGCATTACCTCGGGATCGGAGATGACGGCGTTGGTGATGGGGATCGAAAGGTCGATGAAGCGGGTCATGCGGCGAGAATGTGCGTCGGCGAGGTGAGCGTCAATCCTCAGCTGTGCCTCCCCGTTCCGCAGGAATGGGGGGGGGGCCGGGGGGGGGGGGGGGGGGGGGGGGGGCCCCGCCCCAAGCCGCCTACCCCTCCGTCAGCGCCTTGCGGCGCTGCCACCTCCCCATTGCTGCGCAACGGGGAGGGACTTAGGAGGCCAATTCTTCGTCAAGAAACGCGGCAATATCCGCCAGATCGACGTCACGCGCGACGTAAGCCTCGCCAAGAGCGCGCAGCAGCAGGAAGGGCAGGGTGCGCCCTTCCGCCTTCTTGTCATGGCGCATGTGATCGACCAGAGCCGCGCCGTTGCACCCAAGGTCGAGATCGGCGAGCCGCGCGGGCAACCCTGCCGCTGCAATGGCCGCAACCGCGCGCTGAGCATCGACCGCCGCCAATTCCCCCCGCCGCGCGGAATATCTCGCCGCCAGCGCCATGCCCAATGCCACCGCCTCGCCGTGGAGCAGCCGGTCGGAGAAACCCGTCTCCGCCTCCAGCGCGTGCCCGAAGGTGTGCCCGAGATTGAGCAGCGCGCGGCGGTCCAGTGTCTCGCGCTCGTCCTCGGCGACGATTTGCGCCTTCATCGCGATGCTGGTGGCGATGGCGTGTTCGAGCGCGGCGGGTTGGCGCGCCAGCACCGCTGCGCCGTTCGCTTCGAGCCATGCGAAGAACGCCGCGTCGCCCAGCAAGCCGTACTTCAACACCTCGGCATAGCCCGCGCGCATTTCGCGATCGGGCAGGGTGCCCAGCACCAGCGGGTCGATAAGTACCAGCGACGGCTGATGAAACGCCCCGATCAGATTCTTCCCCGCGCGCGTGTTGATCGCGGTCTTGCCGCCGACCGAGCTGTCGACCTGCGCGAGCAGGGTCGTCGGCACCTGCACAAAGCCCACGCCGCGCTTCAGCACCGCGCAGGCAAAGCCGACCAGATCGCCCACAACCCCGCCGCCGAGCGCAACGACATGATCCGAACGCGTCACGCCGAGCGCCAGCAGCCAGTCGGTCAATTCCTCCAGCACCCGCCAGCTTTTCGCGTCCTCGCCCGGTTCGACAATGAACCACGCCGCGCCGAGGCCGTGCGCGGCGAGATCGGTGGCGATGTCGGCAGCGAACAGGCGATGCGTGGTGGTGTCGGCGACGAACGGCACCGGGCGCTTGTCGCTATAGCCTTGCAGGAATCGCCCCGCCGCTTGCGGCAACCGGGCGAGCAAGCCTTCCTCGATCACCACCTCATAGGCGCGCCCGGCCAGCGCCACATCGATCACAGCCATTGGTCAATCGCCTCGATGATGGCACGCGCGGTGTCGGCGTGGGGGGCGGTTTCGCTCACCACGCGGATGGGAGCCTCGGCGTAGAAGGGCGCGCGTTCCTGCGCCAGCCGGGTAAGGATTGCCTTCGGATCGCCATTGCGCAGCAGGGGCCGGGTGTTGCGCCGCGCGGTGCGCTCCACCAGCGTATCAATGTCGCAATCGATCCACACCGCGATACCGCGTTCAAGGATCAGCGCGCGGGTCGCCGGATCGACGAACGCGCCGCCGCCGGTGGCGATCACGCCGTGACCTTCCTCGATCAGCCGCGCGATCACGCGGCGTTCGCCATCGCGGAAATAGGCCTCACCGAAGTCATCGAAGATTTCGGGGATTGATCGCCCTGCGGCCTCGGCAATGGCTTCGTCGGCATCGACGAAATCGCGCTGGAGCAGGGCGGCGAGCTTGCGGCCCACGGTCGACTTGCCAACGCCCATCAATCCCACCAGCACCACCGGCTGCGTGATGCGCGCGGCGATGGCGGCGAAATCGGGATCGTGATGGGCAGTCGCGGCGGTCATTGCCGCAAGGCCTATAGATGGGCTAGGGCAGGCGCAATATGGCAATCCAGCGTCCCCCGCTCCGTCCGTTGCAAGATCTTACACCGGCGGCCCGCCCCCGTGCGCGCGGACCGCAGCGCCGCTGGTGGTTGCTGGGGGCAGTGGTTGCCGTCGTGCTGATCGCGCTGGCGTGGATCGAGGGCGGGGAAGAGCCGCTGCGCCCGATTGCCGAGGACGTTGCGCTGCCGGAGCTGGGGCAATGAGCGGCAGGCGCTGGAGCCTCGGCGCGAGCGTGCTGGCGATCGGGTTGGCGGGTGCGCTGGGCGGGGCCGGTCTTGCCGGGTTCGCTGCCGCGCAGCAGAAGCCCGAATCGATCCTGCCGCCGGGGTTTGACGATCCCGCTCCGCCGCCGCGCCCGGCGCCGACGCCGACCCCCGGAACTTCGCCAGCACGCCCCTTGCCCGGCACCCCCGCCGCCACGCCCGGCGTGGCTGCACCGGGGGTGACCCCGTTTTACCCGGAGAGCGCGCCGCCGCTCCCCCCGATCACCCGCGACGAATTGGCAGGCCTGCCGACCCTCGAGGAACTCGAGGCGATGTCGACCGACGAGCTTGATCAACTGCTCGGGCTCAAGCCCAAATCGGACATTCCCCCCGGCGCGCAGCGGTCGCTCACCCGCGTGGGTGTGCTGGCGAGTGCGGAAGGCGGCTTGCCGCCCGCAGCGCTGCTGGGCCAGCCCGCTGCGCTGGTGCGCGCGACGCTCGCCGGCACCAAGGGTCCGCTGGTCTCGCGCTGGGGCCACATCCTGCTGCGCCGCGCGCTGGCGAGCCGGATGGCCGCGCCGCTCGGGATGGACCCGATCGAGTTTGCCGCGCTGCGCATCCGGGTGCTCAACCGCATGGGCGAATACACGATCGCCCGGGCGATGCTGCAGGACGTCGACAGCGCCAACTGGTCGCCCGGCCTGACCGGAGAGGCGCTGACGGCCTATCTCGCCAGCGGTGATGTGACCGGCGCGTGTCCGGCGGTGCGGCTGCAGGGCTCATCGCGCGAGGATGGCGAGTGGCAGATGCTGCAGGCGATCTGCAATGCCTATGCCGGGGAAACCGCGCTCGCCGCCTCGCAGCTGGACAGAGCGCTGTATCGCGGGATCGCGCCGCGCATCGACGTGCTGCTGGCGCGCCGCTTTGCCGGAGCGGCAGGGCGCGGGCAGCGCGCGGTCGAGATCGAGTGGGACAATGTCGATACGCTCAATCCGTGGCGGTTCGCGCTGGCGAATGCGCTGGGCGAACCGGTGCCCGAAGGGCTGCTCGACGGCGCCTTGAGCGCGCCGGGCGGGGTGTATTACGCGCGCTCGGGGGCCTTGCTGCCGATGCTCCCCGCCACCCAGCGCGAACGCTTTGCCGCCCGCGCAGCGCGCGAAGGGATCATGTCGGCCGATGCGATGGTCGATCTCTACAGCGAGATCTATGCCGATCCGGCGGCGAGCGGTGATGCGGCGGAGCATGCCCGCAGCTTGCGCGCGGCCTATGTCGCGGCCGATCCGGCGGACCGCATTGCGGCGATGCAGCGGCTGTGGCGCGCGGGCAATCCGCTCGGCGGCGGCGATGGCTACGGCGCGCGGGTGCTGACCGCCTATGCTGCGGCGCGCATCCCGGCGGATACCGCGCACGCAGCTGTGGCGGGCGATCTGGTCGCGGCGATGCTGGCGGCGGGGCTTGATCGGGATGCGCTGGCATGGCGCAATGAGGTCGAGGAAGGCTCGCTCGCCTGGGCGCTTATCGTCCTTAGCGCGCCGCGCAGCAATGGCGTGTCGCAAGGCGCAGTCGGCAGCTTCTTGGGCGATGACCAAAGCGCCGAACAGCGCAAATCGGCGTTTCTGGTGGCGGGCCTTGCCGGGCTCGGGCGGCTGAGCGATGGCGATGCGGCGGCGTTGGCGGACGATCTCGGGTTCGATCTGGCGCGCCAGACCCGCTGGAGCCGGGCGATCGATCGCGCGGCGGACGTCGGCAATCCGGCGCTGGTGGCGTTGCTCGCCGGGCTGGGGATGCAGGGCGCAAGCTGGGAGCAGATGACCCCGCTGCACCTTTACCACATCACCTCCGCGCTCAACCGCGTCGGGCTCGGGGCCGAGGCCCGCATGATCGCCGCCGAGGCGGTGGCGCGCGGCTGAGGAGCGCGGGCGGATGTCCGCAGCGACCGAGGCGTTTCTGGCAATGCTGGCGGCAGAGCGCGGAGCGGCGCGCAACACGCTTGCCGCTTACGCCCGCGATCTGGCGCAGGCCGAGGACGCGATCGGCGATCTCGCCGCCGTGCCGCGCGATGCGGTGGCCAGCCTTGCGGGCGCATGGGTGGCGCTTGCGCCTTCAAGCGTCGCGCGCAAGGCTTCGGCATTGCGGCAGTTTTTCGGGTTCGCGGTGGACGAGGGCTGGCGGCGTGACGATCCCTCGGGCGCGCTGCCTGCCCCGCGCACCCGCCGCCCGCTCCCCAAGGTGCTGGGGCACGATCACATCGCCGCGCTGTTCGCCCGCGCCGAGGAGGAGGCGGCGGGCGATGATCCCAAGGCGGTGCGGCTGCTGGCGCTGATCGAGCTGCTTTACGGATCGGGCCTGCGCGCGAGCGAGCTGGTGGAATTGCCGCTGGTGGCGGTGCCGCGCGATGCGCCGTTCCTGACGATTACGGGCAAGGGCGGGACGACCCGGATGGTGCCGGTCGGCGCGCGCGCGCTGGGGGCGCTGGCGCGGTGGGTGGCGCTGCGCCCGGCGGCCCCGGCCTCGCGCTATCTGTTTCCGTCGAGGGATGGCCGCCACCTCACGCGGGTGCGGCTGTTCCAGCTCTTGAAGGCGCTGGCGGCGCGCGCCGGGCTCGATCCGGGACAGATCAGTCCGCACGTGCTGCGCCACGCCTTTGCCACCCACCTGCTCGAAGGCGGGGCGGACCTGCGTGTGCTGCAGACGTTGCTCGGCCATGCCGATATCGCCACCACGCAAATCTACACCCATGTCGATGCCGCGCGGCTGGTTGCCCTCGTCAATTCGTGCCACCCGCTTGCCACGCCGCGCACATCGGACTAGCGCCGCGCGATGATTTCCTACCTCGATTTCGAGAAGCCGCTTGCCCAGCTCGAAGAACGCATCGCGCAATTGCGCAGCGTCAATGCGCTGCACGACGTTGATGTCGAGAACGAGATCGGGCGGCTCGAAGCCAAGAGCAGCGAATTGCTCGCCAGCACCTATGCCTCGCTGACGCCGTGGCAGAAGACCCAGGTCGCGCGCCATCCGCAGCGCCCGCATTTCAGGGACTTCGTGGCCCACACCTTTGCCGACTTCATGCCTTTGGGCGGAGACCGGCTGTATGGCGATGATCAGGCGATCATGGGCGGGTTCGCGACGATTGGCGGGCGTCGGGTGATGCTGATTGGGCACGAGAAGGGCCACGACACGCAATCGCGCATCAAGCACAATTTCGGCATGGGTAAGCCCGAAGGCTACCGCAAGGCGATCCGGCTGATGGAACTCGCGGGCCGGTTCGGGCTGCCGGTGGTCACGCTGGTCGATACCTCGGGCGCGTTTCCGGGGATCGAAGCGGAGGAGCGCGGTCAGGCCGAAGCCATCGCCCGCTCGACCGAGGCCTGCCTTGCGCTCCCCGTGCCGATGGTCGCGGTGATCGTCGGCGAGGGCGGATCGGGCGGCGCGGTCGCGCTCGCTTCGGCCAACCGGGTGCTGATGCTGGAACACGCGGTCTATTCGGTGATCTCGCCCGAGGGCTGCGCCTCGATCCTGTGGCGCACCTCGGACAAGGCTGCGGACGCGGCGCAGGCGATGAAGGTCACCGCCCAGCACCTCAAGCGCGACGGGGTGATCGACCGCATCGTCAAGGAACCGGCGGGCGGCGCGCACCGCGATCCGGTGGCGGCCGCGCGGCTGCTGGGAGAGGCGCTTAGCGAGGAACTTACCACACTCGCCAGCAAGAGCCCCCAGGCGCTGATCACCGCGCGCGAGGAACGCTTCCTCGCTATCGGCGGATAGGCACACCACGACGAGGGTTTGCGGAGCGCCGCTTTGCCGATAGTCTGCGCCCAGCCACCAGATGGCGGGAGAGACAGTAATGGCAAACGGTTTTCGCAAGGTTCTGATGCTCGGCGCAACGCCGCTGGCGCTCGCGGCATGCGTCGGCTCGGCGGGCGCGCAGACGCCTAAGACCGCCGCAGCGATCACACCGGACGAAGCCAAGATGGGGGCGGAATATCACCCCAAGCTGCTCGCCGAGTTCGGCGGCGCGATGACGGGGGCGCAGGCGACCTATGTCGAACAGATCGGCAAGAACGTCGCGGTGCAATCGGGCCTCGGCAATGCGCGCGAATCCTTCACCGTCAGCCTGCTCAACTCGCCTGTGCACAACGCCTTCGCGGTGCCCGGTGGCTATATCTACACCACCCGCCAGCTCGTCACGCTGATGAATAGCGAGGCGGAGCTGGCCGCCGTCCTGGGGCACGAAGTCGGACACGTCGCCGCGCGCCATTCGCAGCGCCGCCAGAAGGCCGCGCAGCGCAATTCGATCCTCGGCGTGCTCGGCGCGATCGGGAGCGCAATCCTGTTAGGGGATTCGGGGCTCGGCGACACCCTGTCGCGCACCTTCCTGCAAGGCTCGCAGCTGCTTACCTTGCGATTCTCGCGCAAGCAGGAACGCCAGGCCGATGATCTGGGCATCGAGTACCTCACCAAGGCGGGCTATGACCGGCGCGCGATGGGCACGGTGCTTGCCAGCCTCGCGGCGCAGAATGCGCTGGACGCGCGGCTGGCCGGGCGCAATGCCAGCGTGCCCGAGTGGGCATCAACCCACCCTGATCCGGCAAGCCGCGTGCAGGCCGCGCTGAACAAGGCGGGGACGGCGACTGGCGGGATCAGCAACCGCGACACCTTCCTCACCCGTATCGACGGGTTGCTCTATGGCGACGATCCCAAGCAGGGGGTGATCGAAGGCAGCCAATTCATCCACCCCGACCTGCGACTCTCCTTCACCGCGCCGCAGGGCTTCTACATGGTGAACGGTACTCGCGCGGTCAGCATCAACGGGCAGGGCGGGCAGGCGCAGATGACGCTCGCCCCCTATAGCGGCAATCTGGAAACCTATGTGCGCCAGCAGTTCACCGCGCTGGGCGGGGAGAAGACCACGCTGGCGCCGCAGGAAATCCAGCGCACCACCGTCAACGGGCTACCCGCAGTCTACGGCACGGCGCGGGTGAATAACGGCCAGCAGCAGGTGGATGTGGTTGTGTTCGCGTATGAATTCGCGGCCGACCGGGCCTATCACTTCACCGCGATCGCTCCGGCCGGGCAGGCGGGCAACTTCAATCCGATGTTCCAGTCGATGCGGCGTATCACTCAGGCCGAAGCCGGGGCAGTGATCCCCAAGAAACTGCAGATCGTGACCGTGGGCCGTAACGATACCATCGCCAGTCTGTCCGCACGGATGGCTTACCCTTCGGCGCAGGAGGAACGCTTCCGCGTGCTCAACGCGCTGGCCGCCGGGGACACGCTGCGCGCCGGGCAGCGGGTCAAGATCGTGGTGCGCGCCCGCTAGCCACGGCGGCATCTGCGGCGCGGACAAACAAAAACGGCGGAGATTGCTCCCCGCCGTTCCTGTTTTGCTTGTGACAGCCGCGATTACGCGTTGGCGGTCGAAAGCGCCGTCGAAGCGGTGTTGAAGGTGGTCTGCAGGTTGCCACCCAGCGAGGTCATCGCGGTGATCGCGGCAACCGCGATCAGAGCGGCGATCAGGCCGTATTCGATGGCGGTGGCGCCCTGTTCGTCACGAACGAGATTCTTGAAAAAGGTCATGGTCAATCTCCTGGTCTGGACTTGGAATTCCTCGGCCGGTCATCCCTGTTGATGCGACCTTTGCAAGATATCTGCCAACTCTTGATGAAATCCTAATGGACGAAGAAATGTTGGCATTCGGTCTAGGGGATCATGCTAATCAGCCGAAAATATTCGTCTTTGTTGAAAAAAAGAAACGGCGGGGATTGCTCCCCGCCGTTCCTGTTTTGCTTGTGACAGCCGCGATTACGCGTTGGCGGTCGAAAGCGCCGTCGAAGCGGTGTTGAAGGTGGTCTGCAGGTTGCCGCCGAGCGAGGTCATGGCGGTGATTGCAGCAACCGCGATCAGAGCGGCGATCAGGCCGTATTCGATGGCGGTGGCACCCTGTTCGTCACGGACGAGGTTCTTGAAGAAGGTCATGGTCGGTCTCCTGGTTTGGTCTTCGTTACCCGTGCCGACCCACCCCCTTGGTGATCCGGCAAACGGAAAGTATTTGGTATCCTTTGATAAATCCCTAACGCGAGGGACAGTCTCAATCAGCTACCCGTTGCAGTTGCGACTTCGGTCGACACCCGTCCCCACATCCGGATGGCTTCGCCCGCGAACAGCTGCAGCGAAGCCGTGATGGTGATGGCGATGAGTGCCAGGATCAGACCATATTCGATAGCCGTCGCGCCGGACGTGTCTTCGACAATGTCTTTCAGCAGTGTCGACTTCATGGCGAAATTACCTATCGGTTGTTGCCTGACACTTGGAAAATCGCCGCTCCGGGTTAAGAAAAAGTTGATGAGGCGCTTCCGGTTGAAAAAAATTCCGACATGAGCAGCGGATGGATGAATGTCGTCGCGGGAGCCCTGCAACGCGCTGACGGACGCTGGCTGATGCATCGCCGCCCAGAGGTCAAGCATCATGGCGGGTTGTGGGAGTTTCCGGGCGGTAAGGTTGAAGCGCATGAAATGCCACGAGAATCGCTGATTCGCGAACTCCGCGAGGAGCTGGGGATCGCAATCGCACCGGAGGATTGCGCACCATTGGCCTTTGCCGAAAGCGGCCGCGCGGGCGAGGCAGGGGCGATTGTCATCCTGCTTTACACGCTCACGAGGTGGGAGGGCGATCCGGTGCCGCTCGAAGGCGGGGGACTTGGCTGGTTCACCCCCGAAGAAGCGCTGGCACTGCCCAAGCCACCGCTTGACATTGCCCTGGCCGCACGGCTGTTCCAAAATCGCTGAAGCGAGCCAAACAAGCCTTGCCAATACCGGACGACCCCCCTATGAGCCGCCCTCCAACGCACCCGTAGCTCAGCTGGATAGAGCATCAGACTACGAATCTGAGGGTCGGACGTTCGAATCGTTCCGGGTGCGCCATCAAAAAAGCCGGTCCCATCGGGGCCGGCTTTTTTGATGGCGGATCATGGAAAGATGCGAACCTTCGGACCCGGAGCGCCGCAGGCGCGGAGATGACGGAGCCGCGCAGTGGCGGAGTAATCGTTCCGGGTGCGCGCCCCTCAATCCGCGACGCTATCCTCCAGCGCGTGCATATCCTCGTCCGACAGGCCGAAGTGATGGCCCGCTTCGTGGATCACGACATGCCGCACCAGATCGGCAAAGCTCACCCCCGTGTCGGCCATCTCGTCGAGCAGCGGCTGGCGGAACAGGGTGATCATCGGCGGCATCACCTCGTGATCCCATGATGACCGGTCGGGCAGGGCCACGCCTTCATAAAGACCGGTCAGCTCCCAGCGATCGTCCATGCCCACAGAAGCGAGCTGCTCGGCGGTCGCGAATTCCTCCACCCGCAGCACCACGCCAGCGAGCGCGTCGCGGAAGTTCTCCGGCAGCCGATCAAGCACCGCCCGCGCGGCGGCTTCGAACTCGGCGGTGCTGGGCTCTCGCAAAAGCGCACTCCTTTCGGGCAATGGGGGTGAATTGCGGATTATCCTGCCTACATGCGCAAATGGGGACAACACGTGCCTTGCGCAATCCGCCGCCATGCGGAACGGCTTGCGAAGGAAAGGGTTGTAGCCAAGTGGGATCGACAGGCGAGGGGGCTCAGTCAGGGCCAATGAGCGAAGAAAGACGACAGCTTATGAACTATATGTCTGCCCATCATCACGATCATGATTTCGATCCCGAAAATCCGCTCGGCAAGCCCGAAGTGCCCGAGCACGTGCAGGATGCGATTCGCACGCTGATCGCCTGGGCAGGCGATGACCCGGCGCGCGAGGGCCTGCTCGACACCCCCAAGCGGGTCGGGCGCGCGTGGCTGGAATACTGCGAAGGCTACAGCGAAGATCCTGCGATCCACCTCAGCCGCGTGTTCCACGAAGTGGGCGGCTATGACGAGATCGTGCTCTTGAAGGACATTCCGTTCCAGTCGCACTGCGAACACCACATGGCACCGATCATCGGCAAGGCGGCGATCGCCTATCTGCCGAACCAGAAGGTGGTCGGCATTTCCAAGCTCGCCCGCGTGCTGCACGGCTATGCCCGCCGGCTGCAGATCCAGGAGCGGCTGACCGCCGAGGTCGCGCAGTGCATCTGGGACAATCTCGATCCGCACGGCGTGGCGGTGGTGATCGAGGCGCAGCACGGCTGCATGACCGGGCGCGGGGTGATGACCCCGGGTGTGGGGATGATCACCAGCCGTATTCTTGGCTGTTTTCTCGACAATGACAGCAGCCGCAAGGAAGTCATGAGCCTGATGGGCTATTGACCCGCTTGCGCTGACGCCGGAACGAAAAAAGGGCGCTCCTTGCGGGGCGCCCCTTTTTCTATGGATCCGCCAGGAATCCTCAGAGCTGGCCGAGCATGTGCTCCGCGCTCGACACCCGGAAATCGCCCGGTTCTTCGACATTCAGCTGTTCGACCACGCCGTCGTTGATCACCATCGAGAAGCGCTGGCCGCGCTTGCCCATGCCGAAGCCCGAGCCGTCCATGGTGAGGCCGATCGCTTCGACGAACTGGGCGTTGCCGTCGGCGAGCATGGTGATGTCGTCGCTGCCCGCGGCCTTGTTCCACGCGCCCATGACGAAGGCATCGTTGACCGCGGTGCCGATGATCTCGTCGACGCCCTTTGCCTTCAGTTCGTCTGCCTTTTCGACGAAGCCGGGGAGGTGCTTGGCCGAACAGGTCGGGGTGAAGGCACCGGGGACGGAGAACAGCGCGACCTTCTTGCCCGCGAAATATTCCGAGGATTGCACAGCCTGCGGGCCTTCGGCGGTGGCCTTCACCATGGTCACTTCGGGGATCTTGTCGCCTACGGAAATCGTCATGGGAGTGTCCTTTGTTGGGGTGGGGATTGCTGCGGCTCCATATAGGGCCTGTTGCGACCGGGGCAACAAATAGACATATAAAGATAAGTTTATATTTGCCTCCTACAGCCAGTGCGTCTACGGGCAAACATCGTCAACTTAGCCCCCTCCCCGGAGACACAAAATGGCCACCCTCGCTGCCGCCCCGACCCACGAATATGTCATCAAGGACATCGCGCTCGCCCGGTTCGGCCGCGACGAGATCCAGATTGCCGAGACCGAAATGCCCGGCTTGATGGCCCTGCGCGCGGAATACGGCGCGGCGCAGCCCTTGAAGGGCGCGCGCATCACCGGCTCGCTGCACATGACGATCCAGACCGCGGTGCTGATCGAGACGCTGGTGGCGCTGGGTGCGGAAGTGCGCTGGGCGACCTGCAACATCTTCTCGACTCAAGATCACGCCGCCGCCGCGATCGCCGCTTCGGGCATCCCGGTGTTCGCGATCAAGGGTGAGAGCCTCGCGGAATACTGGGACTATGTCGGCCGCATCTTCGACTGGGCCTCGGAAGCCGATTCCGACCTCACCTGCAACATGATCCTCGACGATGGCGGCGATGCGACCATGTTCGCGCTGTGGGGCGCGCGGATCGAAGCGGGCGAAGACATGGGCGCGCCGACCAATGCCGAGGAAATCGAGTTCCAGCGCGCGCTCAAGGCTTTCGTTGCCGCCAAGCCGGGCTACCTCACCAAGACGGTGAAGGCGATCAAGGGCGTTTCGGAAGAAACCACCACCGGGGTGATGCGGCTCTACCAGATCGCCAAGGCGGGCAAGCTCCCGTTCCCCGCGATCAACGTCAACGACTCTGTCACCAAGTCGAAGTTCGACAACCTCTACGGCTGCAAGGAATCGCTGGTCGACGCGATCCGCCGCGCGACCGACGTGATGCTGGCCGGCAAGGTCGCCTGCGTTGCCGGTTACGGCGATGTCGGCAAGGGCTCGGCGGCTTCGCTGCGGGACGGCGGTGCGCGCGTGATGGTGACCGAGATCGACCCGATCTGCGCGCTCCAGGCGGCGATGGACGGGTTCGAGGTCGTCACCATGGAAGACGCGGTGAAGCGCGCCGACATCTTCGTCACCGCCACCGGCAATGAGGACGTGATCACCGCCGATCACATGATGGCGATGAAGCCGATGGCGATCGTGTGCAACATCGGCCACTTCGACAGCGAGATCCAGATCGCCGCGCTCAGCAACTACGAGTGGAAGGAAATCAAGGAAGGCACCGACCTCGTCACCTTCCCCGATGGCAAGTCGATCATCGTGCTCGCCAAGGGCCGTCTCGTGAACCTCGGCTGCGCCACCGGCCACCCGAGCTTCGTGATGAGCGCGAGCTTCACCAACCAGACCCTTGCGCAGATCGAGCTTTTCACCAAGGCCGACGAATACGACAACGATGTCTATGTCCTGCCCAAGCACCTGGATGAAAAGGTCGCCGCACTGCACCTCGAAAAGCTCGGCGTGAAACTCACCCAGCTTTCGGACAAGCAGGCGAGCTACATCGGCGTGCCGCAGGCCGGGCCGTTCAAGCCCGATCACTACCGCTATTGATCTGACAGGGTGTCCCCGCGCAGGCGGGGACCTCGTGCGAAGGCGTCTGAGGCTCCCGCCTTCGCGGGAGCGCAAGCTCGCGTTATCGGGGCTATCTGTCGGCGCCGTGTTGCACTGCCGCGCGCGCGCGCATAGCGGTGAGGCAATGGACGTTTCGCCGCTTTCACTTGTGCTGATTGCGCTGGTGCTCGCCGCCTGGGCGGTGGGCGCAGTGCTGGTCATGCTGCGCGCAAACAGGGGCATGAAGCGCGCCAAGGCGCTGAAGACCAGCCTCAAGCGGATGCAGACGCTGCTTGATGTCGCTCCGGCGCTGCCGCTGCTGGCGCGGGTCGACGGACGGATCGAAGCGCCCGACAAGCTCGCCCGGCTGCTCGGCCTTGCGGCGATGCCGAAATACTTGAGCGAGCTGGCCCCGCCGACCGGCGGGGATGCGGGCGGGCTCTCGCGCGAGCAGCTGGATCAGCTCTGGGCCAGGATTCAGGCCACGCAGAAGAGCGCCGCGCCGTTCCGCATGGCGATCAACCTGCCCGGATCGCAGCGCAGCCTCGCGCTCTATGGCACGCTCGCCGATCCGCAGGTTTCGCCCGGTGGCTCGGCGCTGGTGTGGGTGTTCGACTTCACCGAAAGCCACGCCGAGATGGCCCGGCTGCGCGCTGCGGCGGCCCGGGCGACGGGGGATTTTGCCGCGCTGGTCGGGCTGATCGAGGCCGCGCCCACGCCGATGTGGTTCCGCGGCAGCGATCTCACCCTGCAACTGGTCAACCAGGCCTATGTCGTCGCGGTCGGCGCGGATACCGCCGCCGAGGTGGTGCAGAACCAGATTGAACTGCTCGAGCCCGAGGAAGGTCGCTCACCCGCCGACATTGCCCGCGCTTCGCTGCAAAGCCAGGACAAGTCCGAACGCATTGTCGCTGCCACCATCCACGGCGCGCGGCGCACGCTCAGGGTCAGCGATTTGCCGCTCGGGCAGGAAGGCGTCGCGGGCTACGCCATCGACATCGAAGAGCAGCAGCAGGTCGCGCGCGAGTTCCGCGCCTTCCGCGATGCGCAGCGCGCGATGCTTGACCAGCTATCGGTGGGCGTGGCGCAGTTCGATCCCGACGAGCGGCTGACCTTCGCCAACGTGCCCTTCCGGCGGCTGTTCTCGCTCACCGATGAGGCGGTCGAAGCCGCAACGCCGTTCGAGCGCTTCCTCGCCGAAGCGCGCGAGCGGGGCCGCACCCCCGAAGTGCGCGACTTTCCCGAATGGCTGCGGGAGCGCGCGGCATGGTTTGAAGCGAGCGAAACGCAAGAGGAGCACTGGCCGCTCCCCGGCGGCACGCACCTACGCGTCGTTGCGCAGCCGCTGCCCGATGGCGGCCTGGTGCTGATCACCGAGGATCGCACCGAAAGCCTCGCGCTCTCCGCCGTGCGCGACACGCTGCTGCGCACCCGCACAGCGACGCTCGACAGCCTGTTCGAAGCGCTGGCGATCTTCGCGCCCGATGGTTCGGTGCAGCTGTGGAACCGCAGCTTCGCAGGCACCTGGGGTCTCACCACCGAACTGCTCGACCAGCACCCCAGCGCCGATGAATTGCTGAGCGCGATCGGGCGCAATCTTGTCCGGCCCGAGGAGGCCGCGCTGATCGGCGCGACAGTGCGCGCGGCGACGCTCGACCGGCGCGAGAAGACCGGACAGGTGGAACTGGCCGATGGTCGCACGTTGCGCTTTGCCGGGATCCCGCTGCCCGACGGCAACGGCCTCTTGACCGTGCTCGATATCACCGCCTCGCAGAAGGCCGAACAGGCGCTGCGCGAACGTGCCGAGGCGCTGGATGAAGCCAACGCGGTCAAGGCGAAATTCCTCGCCAACATGTCCTATGAATTCCGCACGCCGCTGACCACCATCGGCGGCTATGCCGAGCTCCTCAAAAGCGGGGTGGCGAGCGATCCGGCGCAGACTGGGGAATATGTCGACGCGATCCTTGTGGCGGTTGAACGGCTGACCGAGCAGGTCGAGAACGTCCTCGATCTGTCGCAGAGCGAGGCGGGCTTGCTGCCGATCCGCAAGGAACGCGTCGATCTGCTCGAGTTCCTGACTACGCTGGTGCGCGAGCGCGAGGCGGCGATCATCGCGGCGGGCCTCAGCCTCGAGCTCAAGGGACGGCGCGGGCGGATCGCGGAGATCGACCCGCGGCAAATGGCGCGGGCGGTGAGCAATATTCTGGATAATGCCATTGCCGGCACACCCGATCGTGGGCGGATCGTGATCGAATTGCGCCGCGCGCCCGAAGGATCGGAGCATGGGATCGAAATCGTCATTGCCGATAATGGCAAGGGCATGAGCGCACAGGAACTGGCGCGCGTCCAGGGCGAAGGCAAGCCGCGCGGGCTTGGCGCGCCCGAGCGACGGACCGGCTTGGGCATCCCGCTCGCCCGGCAGCTGATCGAAGCGCATGACGGGACGCTGGAAATCGCCAGCCGCAAGGGCGCGGGCACCACCGCAACGATCCGCCTGCCATGACCGAAACCAGGCAGGCGCTCCCCGATCTGGCGGCGATGGAGGTCTTTGGTGCCGCGATCGCCGCCGCCCTGCGCGCGGGCGATGTGGTGGCGCTGTCGGGCGGGTTGGGCGCGGGCAAGACCACGCTGGCGCGCGCGATCCTCGCCGCGCTGGGGCACGCGGGCGAAGTGCCCTCGCCGACCTTCACGATCATCGAAACCTATGCCGCGCCGCCATTGCGTCTGCCCGTGGTCCATGCCGATTTCTATCGCCTGGAACACCCGTCCGAACTCGCCGAAATCGGGCTCGACGAATATCGCGAGGGCGCGGTTCTGCTGGCCGAATGGCCCGATCACGCGGGTGGCTTTGCGCATGAGCGCGGGTGCCTTGCGATCGCGCTTGAAATGGTGGGGGAAAGCGGCGCGGGCGGGCGGATTGCGATTGCCCGCGGGGGCGAGGATTGGGTAGGGCGGATGCCATGAATGCGCTTCCCGATGGTCTTGCCGATTTTGTTGCCAGTGCTGGCTGGAGCGATGCGGCAATTGCTCCCTTGCCCGGCGATGCCTCATTCCGGCGCTATTTCCGGCTGGCGCGCGGCGGTGAAACGGCGATGCTGATGCACGCGCCGCCGCCGCACGAGGACCCCGCGCCGTTCCTGCTGGTCGCCCAGTGGCTCGCCAATCACGGGATGCGTGCGCCGGAAATCCTCGCCCAGAACCCGCGCGAAGGGTGGGTGCTGACCGAGGATTTCGGCAATGACCGGATGCGCGACTGGCTCGACGATCATCCGGGCGATGAGGTGGCGGCATACGAAGCCGCGGTCGATGCGCTGGTTGCATTGCACCGCCTGCCGCCAGGACCGTTTTCGCCCTACGACATGGCGACCTACCAGCGCGAGGCGGCACTGCTGACTGAATGGTATTGCCCGGCACAGAGCCTCGATGTCGATGCCGAGGGCTATGCCGCCGCGTGGAACGAAGCGCTCGCCCCGCTGTTGGCACGCCAGCATCCCGGCGTGTCGGTGCTGCGCGATTATCATGCCGAGAACATCATGCTCTTGCGCGGCCAGCCGGGCGCGCCGCAAGGCCTGATCGACTTTCAGGACGCGCTGGTCGGGCATCCGGCCTATGACCTTGTCTCGCTGTTGCAGGACGCGCGGCGCGATGTGCCTGAGGCGCTGGAGGCGGCGATGCTGGCACGGTATTGCGCAGGTGCGGGGATTGCGGGCGACGACTTTCTTGCCGATTACGCGCTGCTCGGGGCGCAGCGTAATGCCAAGATCGTCGGCATCTTCGCCCGGCTTGACCGGCGCGACGGCAAGCCGCGCTACCTTTCCATGATCCCGCGCGTGTGGGCGGCGATGGAGCGCGATCTGGCGCATCCGGCGCTCGCTCCGGTGGCGCGGTGGTTCGATGCCAATATTCCTGCCGTTCTGCGCGCTGCCAACGGAGCCTTTGCTGCATGAGCGCACTCGTCTCCGACACCGCGATGGTGCTTGCGGCGGGGCTGGGCAAGCGGATGCGTCCGCTCACCGCCAGCCAGCCCAAGCCGCTGGTGCGCGTTGCGGGCAAGGCGCTGATCGACCACGCGCTCGACCGGCTGGTCGAGGCGGGCGTGGAGCGCGCAGTGGTCAATGTCCACTACCTCGCCGACGCGCTCGAGGCCCACGTGCTCGCCCGCAGCACGCCTGGGATGAGCGTGTCGGACGAGCGCGCTTTGTTGCTCGAAACCGGCGGCGGGATGGTGAAGGCTCTGCCGCAGCTGCCCGATCCGTTTTTCGCATTGAACGCCGACAATATCTGGCTCGACGGACCCAAGAGTGCGTTCCACGATCTCTCGCGGCGCTGGGATCCGGCGGCGATGGATGCGCTGCTGCTGGTGGTGCCGCACGCCCGAGCTGCCAATTTCAACGGACCGGGCGATTTCCACATGGACCCGCACGGCAGGCTGACCCGCCGCCGTGCGGGCCGCATCGCGCCGTTCATCTACACCGGTATCCAGCTGGTCTCGCACCGCCTCCTGCGCGACGCGCCCGAGGGGGCGTTCTCGACCAATATCCTCTGGAACAGGGCGATGGCGGAAGGGCGGCTCTACGGTCTCAGCTTCACCGGCCAGTGGTTCGAGGTCGGCACCCCCGAGGCGATCCGCCCGACCGAGGAGGCGTTGCAGGGTGGCTGAGCCGCGCCGCGCCGGGCCTGCCATATACTCCATCGCCGCGCATCGCGGATTTGCCGATGCTCTGGTTGCAGGGCTGGTCCCGCGCTACCGCGAACCGGGCTTCGGGCTCGCCCGCCTCACCCTGCTGGTGCCCTCGAGCCGCGCGGCGCGCACGCTCTCCGAAGCCTTCATCCGTCACGCTGGAGCAAGCGGCGAGAACGGCCTGCTGATGCCGCGGATGATCACGGTTGGCGATCTCGATCTCGACGAGAAGCTGGGCGCGGCGCTCGATCCGCTGGGCGCTGCGGATATTCCCCCGGCCTGCGATCCGGTGCGCCGCTGGCTGGCGCTTGACCGGCTGATCGCCGAGGAACGCGAACGCGAGGGCATGGCGACGCTGCCAGGCCGTGCGCGGCTCAATCTGGCGCGCGAAATGGCGCGCACCATCGACCGGATGCTGGTCGAAGAGAAAGAGCCGCAGGATCTTTGGAGCGATGCGGTGCTCGACGTGATGGGCAATGTCGCCGATCACTGGAAGCGCGCGATCCGGCTGTTCTTGCTGGTCTATGTCCGCTGGCAGGCCGAACTGGCCGAGCGCGGCGAGGTCGATGCGGCAACCCGGCGCAATGAGCTGTTCGACCGCGCGGCGAAGCGGTGGAGGGCCGAGCCGCCGCCGCATCCGATTGTTGCCGCCGGGGTGACCAGCGCCGCGCCTGCGCTGGCGCGGCTGCTGCGTGTCGTGGCCGATCTCCCCCAAGGCGCGGTGGTGTTGCCCGACCTCGATCTGGCGATGGACGATCCCGCGTGGGACGAGCTCGGACGGGCGGGCGCAGCGGCGGAGCCGGGTGGGGCCGTGTTCGGGCCGGGCGATGCGCTCACCCACCCGCAATATCACCTGAAGTTGCTGCTGGGTCGCATGGGCGTGAACCGCGCCGAGGTGCAGCAGTGGCACAGGCGCGGCGCGGCAGCTTCCGAGCCCGAGCGCAGCCGCGCGATTTCCGCGCTGTTCCTGCCGCCCAAGGCGAGCCGGTCCTGGTCCAGGCTTGAAGCGAAGGACCGGCAGCTCGCAGGCGTGCGACTGATGACCAGCGCCACCGTCGAGGTCGAAGCGCAGGCGATTGCGCTGCTGGTGCGCGAGGCGCTGGAGCAGCCCGAAAAGCGCATTGCCGTCGTCACCGCCGATCGCGGGCTGGCGCGGAGGGTGACGCAGCATCTTGCGCGCTGGAACATCGCCGCTGACGACAGCGCGGGCCGTCCGTTGGCGCTGACCCCGGCGGGGCGGCTCATCGGGCTGCTCGCCGGGATCGCCGCACACGGGCCTGATCCCGCCGCGCTGGTGAGCGCGCTCGGGCATCCGCTGGTGCGCGGGGGCGATGGCGAGGCGCGGCGCGCATGGCTCGCTGGCCTCAGGGCCTTCGAGAAGGAACTGCGCGGGCCGACACCGGCGCCGGGTTTCGCACCCTTGCGCGCGACTGCCGAGAAGGCGGAGGTCGAGGACTGGTGGGCCGAGGTTGAGGCGTTGATCGCCCCGCTGGCCGATTGGCCACAACAGATTGCGCTCGATGAGGCGCTGACGTTCCTTTCTACCGTGGCCGAGGACATGGCCGGAACCCTAGTATGGGAGCGCGAGGACGGCCGCGCGCTCGGCACCATGATCGAAGACCTGCGCGGCCATGCTGCGGCGCTCGGCACGATGATCGACAGCGCCGACATCGCCGGGGTTCTGCGCGATGCGATGGACGCGGTGGCAGTGCGCCCCGGCTATGGCGGGCATCCGCGCGTGGCGATCTATGGCCTGCTCGAAGCGCGCATGGCGCGCGCCGATCTGGTGATCGCGGCGGGCCTCAACGAAGGCAGCTGGCCGCAGGCACCCGGCGCCGATCCGCTGCTCGCCCCGGCGGTGCTGCGCGCGCTGGGCGTGCCGGGGGCGGAGTTCCGCATCGGGCTCGCCGCGCATGATCTTGCCGGCGTGCTCGGCGCGCCCGAGGTGGTCTTGAGCCGCGCCTTGCGCGATGCTGCCGGGCCGACATTGCCCTCGCGCTTTCTGCTGCGGGTCGAGGCGCTGCTGGGCGATGATCTGGCGAAAGAGCACCGCGAGACGGCGATCCCGACGCTGCTGACGCACCTCGATCGCACGAGGCCCAAAGCGGCTGCCTATCCGCGCCCCGCGCCCGATCCGGCGCCGCACCAGCGCGATGTGGCGATTCGCGTGACCGCGCTCGACCGGCTGCTCGGCGATCCCTACCAGTTCTATGCGCAGGCGATCCTCGATCTGCGGCAAATGCCGCCGCTCGCTGCCGATCCGTTCAGCGATCCGGCGCTGCGCGGCACGCTGGTGCATGATATCCTCGATGAGTGGCACCGCGCGCGCAAGGATGATCCGGCGCTTGCCATCGCGCCCTTCGCGCAAGCACGGTTCGCCGCCGCGCAGCTCCACACGCTGTTCCGCGCGCTCACGCAGCCGCGCCTGATGGCCGCCTTTGCCCGGTTCGAGGAATGGATCGACAGTGATGCCGCCGAGGGGCGCATCGTGCTGGCGAGCGAGGTTTCGGGGGCGATAACCGTCGACGGGGTCAAGGTCATGGGCCGCGCCGACCGGATCGACCGGTTGGCCGACGGGACGCTTGCGATCATCGATTACAAGACGGGCCGGGTGCCTTCCAAGGCCGAGGTCAAGGCGGGCTTTGCCTTGCAGCTCGGCCTGCTCGGACTAATCGCGCGGGGTGGCGGATTTGCAAGTGAAGGCGTTGCTGCCGGAGAGCCGACTCGGTTCGCATACTGGTCGTTTGGCAAGCACGACGACGGTTTCGGCAAGCAGCAAAGCCCGCTCAAACTCTCATCGCGCGAGGGAGGGCTGCTGCCGGAGGAGTTCCTGCCGCACCACAGTGACAAACTGTCCGAAGCGATCCGCCGCTACATCAAGGGCCTCGAGCCGTTCACCGCGCGCGAGAACCCGGATTACCAGGGCTACAACGAATACGACCAGCTGATGCGGCTGGATGAATGGGTGACCTCACTGACCGATGCGGGGGATGCGGCATGCGCGGCGCGAACGGGCTAGTGTTCCCGCTCAAGGACAATCAATTGCTGGCGGCCAATCCGCAGGACAATGTCTGGCTGTCGGCATCGGCAGGGACGGGCAAGACGCAGGTGCTTTCCGCGCGGGTGCTTCGGCTGTTGCTCGAACCCGATGTCGATCCTTCGCAGATCCTGTGCCTGACCTTCACCAAGGCGGGGGCGGCGGAGATGGCCAACCGCATCAACGCGGTGCTCGCGCGGTGGGTGCGGCTGCCCGATACCGCGCTGTTCGAAGAGCTGGGGCATCTCGGCGCGCCCAATGATCCCGCCACCCGCGAACGCGCGCGCGGGCTGTTTGCAAGCGTGCTCGATTGCCCCGGCGGCGGCCTCAGGATCGACACGATCCACGCCTTTGCGCAGTTCCTGATCGGCAATTTCCCGGAGGAAGCGGACCTCGCCCCCGGCACGCGGGTGATGGACGATCGCAGCCGCGACCTGCTGGCGCGCGAGGTGCTGGCCGACCTCATTACCGATGCCGAGCGCGCTGGTGCTGCGCGATTGCTTGGTGCGATCCATCTCTTTGTGACCCGCAAGGAGCCGGGGGCGTTGCAGAAATGGCTGATGCGCGCGGCCGAGGCGCACGAAATGTGGGAAGGGCCGACGGGTTGGCAATCGCCGATGGATCTGGGGGTGAGGCAGCTGCTTGGGATGCCTGCCAATGCGGACGCGGATTGGGCAAACGAGCCGCTGAGCCCCGATCACTTTCCCGACGACAGCGTGATGGCGATGATCCCGCCGCTGGTGGATTGGGGGACAGCAACGGCGACCAAGTGCCTCGATTTCATGCGCGAGTGGCTGGAGCTTGATGGCGAAGCGCGGATTGCGGCGGCGCGGGGGTTCCGTGGCACGCTGCTCAAGGCCGATGGGACGCCGGCCTTCACCCTCAAGAAACCGCGCGAGACTGATCCTGATTTCATCGACAATCAGGAGGCAGTTGCTGCCGCGATTGGTGAATTCGAGACCCGGGACAACCAGCTCGCTGCTGCCGAGATCGTCACCGCCGCGCTCGAAATCGGGCGCGCCTTTGCGCTGCGCTGGGAGGCACGCAAGGCGCGCGAAGGGTTGCTCGATTTCCCCGACCTGATCCGCAAGGCCGCGCACTTGCTGGGCAATTCGGAAGCGGCGGACTGGATCCGCTACAAGCTCGACCGGCAGTTCGATCACATCCTGATCGACGAAGCGCAGGACACCAACCAGAGCCAGTGGGACATCGTCTTCGCGCTGATCGACGATTTCTTCAGCGGCGAGGGTGCGCGCGGAGATAAGCTGCGCACGATCTTCACCGTGGGCGATTACAAGCAGGCGATCTTCGGGTTTCAGGGGACCAGCCCGGAGAACTTCGATCGCGCCAAGGCCAAAGTCGAACGCGCGATCATGCAGGCGCGCGAGGGGATCCGCGCAGGCCGATCCAACCGCCGCGAGCCGGGCTGGCAGGACCTCAACCTCGGCAAATCCTTCCGCACCGCGCAGGTGGTGCTCGAATTTGTCGATCGCACCATCGCGTCGCTGGGCTTTGCCGAGCTGGGGCTGGACACGCCGCCCGCGCCGCATATCGGTGCCGACCGCCCGGGGCTTGTCACGCTGTGGCCGCCGGTCGTGCCCGAGCGGCAGCAGGATAGCGACGAGGACGGCGGGGTTGAGGAAGACGCGGGTGGTAGCGACTGGCTGCCTGCGCACGACACGTTGCTCGCCGACCGCATCGCACGGCAGGTGCAACACTGGCTGAGCCCGCAAGGCGAGCCCTTCGTGCTCGCCAAGGGCACGCCCCGCCACGCGCAGGCGGGCGACATCATGGTGCTGGTGCGCCAGAGGAAGGCGCTCGCCGCGCAGATCGTCGCCCGGCTGCACGCGCGCGGGGTGCCGGTTGCGGGGGTAGACCGGCTGCGGCTGGGCGCGCCGCTGGCGGTCAAGGACGTGCTGGCGGCGCTGCGCTTCGCGGCGCAACCGCTCGACGATCTCAGCCTTGCGAACCTGCTCGCCTCGCCGCTGATCGGGTGGAGCCAGGACGATCTGCTCGCCCATGTCCCGCGCCCGGATAAGGTGCGGCTTTGGGATCACCTGCGGCGCGACGATGCGCCCGCGCAAGTTCAGGCGACCGCCGACAAATTGCGCGAACTTCTGCGCCTTGCCGATTACCAGACCCCGCAGGCCTTGATCAGCTGGTTGCTGACAGGCCCGTGGCAGGCGCGTGCGCGGCTGGTCGAAAGGCTGGGGAGCGAGGCCAATGATCCGCTCGACGAACTTCTCAATGCTGCTTTCGCATACGAAGGCGAGTTTTGGCCCGGTCTTGTCGGGTTCTTGCATTGGTTTGACGCGGGCACTGGTGACGTAAAGCGCGATCCCGACAGCGCCACCGGGCAGGTGCGGGTGATGACGGTGCACGGCTCCAAGGGCTTGCAGGCGCCGATCGTGATCCTCGCCGATGCCACCGGCGCGCCGGGCGATCCGGGCGATCTGACCCTGCCCGATGATCCGCTGGAACTCGCTGACGATCCCGACAAGCTGCGCCAGATGCCGCTCCCGCCGCTGGGCAAGGACGAGAAGCAGGGCCCCCTTGCCGACGCCGATGAGGCAGCGCGCGTCGCGGCCATGCAGGAGCATTGGCGGCTGCTCTACGTGGCCATGACCCGCGCCGAGGAGGCGTTGTTCATCGGCGGTTCGCTCAACAAGACGGAAGCGAAGAAGGGCGCGCCGCACGAGGACAGCTGGTACGCGCGCCTCGCGCCGCTGTTCGAGAGCGACGAGTTTGCCGACCCCGTGTGGCCGTGGCGCAAGGAGTGGGGCTACCGCGCCGCGCCATTGGAGCCGGCCGAAGCCACCACTGGCGCACCCGATCTTGCACCGCTTCTGCCCGCATGGATGACCACCCCGATTGGCCCCGAGCCGCGCCCGCCGCGCCCGCTTGCACCCTCGAGCGTGGGTGAGGAGGCTGGTGCAGAGCCGCCGTTGCCCCATGATGCGATGCGCGATGCGGCGCGGCGCGGGAGCCTGATCCACAGCTTGCTCGAACGTCTGCCCGATGTGCCCGCAGCCGATCGCGCTCAGGCAGCGCGGCGCTGGCTTGCCCGGCAGGCGGTCGATCTGGACGATGCAGCGCACGAGGAGATGCTGGCCGCGGCTCAGGCAGTCCTCGATCACCCCGACTTTGCGCCGCTGTTCTCGCCCCTGGCGCTCGCCGAAGTGCCGCTCGCCGCGACGGTTGACGGCGTGGTTGTCGCGGGCACGGCCGACCGGCTGCTGATCGAGGAGACGCGCGTTACCGTGGTCGATTTCAAGACAACCCGCCGCCCGCCCGCCCGCGCCGATGCCATTGCGCTGACGACGCTGCGCCAGATGGCAGCCTATGTCGCTGCATTGGAAGCGATCTATCCGGGGCGCGAAGTGCGCGCGGGCGTGCTCTACACCCATGCGCCGGTGCTGTTCGCGCTCGATCCCGCGGTGGTCGCGGCGCACAAGCAGCGGTTGGACAGCGCGCAGCAAAGCTTTGCCCCGCTCGCTATTGAGTGAACAAGCGCGTCCACTAGATTGCATTGCGATGCCGCGCGCTCTTATGCTGCGGGCAAACAGGAGAATGCGATCATGGCCACCGTCAATGTCACCGATGCGAGCTTCCAGGCCGATGTGCTCGACAGCGATACGCCCGTGCTGGTCGATTTCTGGGCCGACTGGTGCGGCCCCTGCAAGATGATCGCGCCCGCGCTGGAGGAAATCAGCGAGGAGCTGGCCGGGCAGGTCAAGATCGTCAAGATGGACATCATGGAGAACGTCGACACCCCGACCGCGATGGGCGTGCAGTCGATCCCGCTGATGGTGCTCTACAAGAACGGCGAGCCGGTCGCGCGCAAGCTGGGTGCTGCGCCCAAGAGCCAGCTGAAGGCGTGGCTCGAAAGCGAGCTTTGAGCATCAATCTCCCCTCCTCTGCAGAGGAGGGGTGCGAGACTTGGCGGCTTGCCGCCTAGTCGCAGCGGGGTGGTGTAAGAGATAGAGCGCATTATTCGGGTTACTCCACCACCCCCAACCCCCTCATCTGAAGAGGAGGGGGCTTCTTCACCCCAGCACCCGCGCCACGAACGCGTCCCAGATCGCCGGGCTAGAGGCGCCGACGAGGCCCGGCTTGTCGTGCTCGTCCACCCGGTAATCGCTGCCGTCGAGCCGCGCGGCTTTCCCTCCTGCTTCGTTGAGCCAAAGCACCCCGGCGGCGTGATCCCAGGCCAGCGTGCGCTTGAAGCTGGAGACGTCGTTCTGCCCGAGCGCCAAGCGCGGGTATTGCTCGGCGGCGCAGCGCGGGATGTCGGTGAGGCTGTAGTGCGGGGCGAGCTTGGCATCGACCATCGCCGATTGTTCGGGAGTGAGGAAGATGCGGCTGATCGCGGCGACGGGCGGCGCGCTGCCGGTGGTGCGGGCGGCAATGCGCTCGCCATTGACGAACGCGCCTTCACCGCTGCGGGCGTGACAGAAGCGGTCATTGATCGGATCGTAAATCCACCCCGCCACCGCGCGGCCTGCATCGGCAAGTGCGATGATGATCCCGAACGGCTCCCTGCCTTCGGCAAAGTTGGCTGTGCCGTCGAGCGGATCGATGATCCAGCAGGGGCCCGACAGGTGATCGAGCACCGATTTGTTGGCGTGCACCGCCTCTTCGCCGACCACGGCCACACCGGGCGCCAGCTTCGTCAAAGCCTCGGTCAGGAACGCCTCGACCTCGCGGTCGACGATGGTGACGGGATCGTCGGCGCCCTTCATCTCGATCTCATCCGCCGCAAGCTGGCGAAAGCGCGGCAACATCGAGCGCTGCGCGGCAAACCGCATCAGATCGCGGATTTCGTCATCGAGCGCGCTCAAGAGCAGCCCCTCACGAGCGGTAGTCCGCGTTGATCGCGATGTAGCCGTGGGTGAGATCGCAGGTCCACACCGTCGCGCGGCCTTCACCCAAACCCATGTCGACCGCGATGTCGATGTCCTCACCCTTGAGATGTGCAGCCACGGGAGCCTCGTCGTAACCTTCGACCGGCAGGCCATTGCGCGCAGCCCACACCCCGCCGAACGCGATTGACAGCCTGTCACGGTCCGCCGGTTCGCCCGCCTTGCCCACCGCCATGACGACGCGGCCCCAGTTCGCATCCTCACCCGCGATGGCGGTCTTGACCAAAGGCGAGTTGGCGATGCTGAGGCCGATGCGGCGCGCGCTGTCGTCGCTCGCTGCGCCCGAGACGCGGATGGTGATGAACTTCTGCGCACCTTCGCCATCGCGCACGACCAGCTGCGCAAGATTGCGGCACACGTCCGCCAGGGCCGCGGCAAAGGCATCCGCGCCCGGGCTGTCCCACCCTTCGATCCGCGCATTGCCCGCCTTGCCTGTCGCAAAAACAAGCACGGTGTCGCTGGTCGACGTGTCGCCATCGACGGTGATGCACGAAAAAGTGGCAGCGTTGGCGCGGTTCAGCGACTCTTGCAGAAACGCCGGGGCAACATCGGCATCGGTGAAGATGTAGCCGAGCATCGTCGCCATGTCGGGCGCAATCATGCCGCTGCCCTTGATGATCCCGGCGAGTGCGACGCGGGTGTCGCCGATCATCGCCGAAGCGCCCGCGCCCTTGGCGAAGGTATCGGTGGTGCCGATGGTGTTGGCGGCATCCTCCCACCCGCACGGCGCGGCTTCCAGCGCGGCGGCGACCCCGGCGCGGGCCTTGTCCTTGGGCAGCGGCACGCCGATCACGCCCGTGGAGGAGACGAACACCTCCTTGCGCGCGCAGCCGAGGTGCGCGGCAACCTGCGCCATGATCTGCTCCACCGCCTCGCGCCCGCGATAGCCGGTGAAGGCGTTGGAATTGCCCGCATTGACGATCAAGGCCCGCGCGCGGCCCGCCTTGACCGCCTCGCGCCCCATCTCGACCTCGGAGGAGGCGCAGGCGCTGGTGGTGAACACGCCCGCCACGCTGGTGCCTTCGGCGAGCTCGGCGAAGGTCAGATCGCAGCGGTCCCACGCCTTGTAATGCGCCGTCGCAATGCGGAGCGTGACCCCGGCGATGGCAGGCAATTCGGGAAAAGGGCGGGCGAGGGGCGAGCGGTCGATCTGCATGGGATGACCCTCTAGGCAGGCGCGGCGGTGCAGTAAATCGCCAAAGCCGGTGGACGAGGGCGCGCGGATTGCCTATTTGGACCCCGTGATCACCCGCCACATCCTTGCCTTTCTGGCTCTGCTCACCGGACTTGCCGCGCTCGGCAGCCCGGCGCACGCGTCGCTGGCCGAGGCGCTGGCGTGCGATTCCAGCATCGCTGCTGCGGCAGACGACGAAGCTTCGGGCAGCGAAAGCGCCGCCGTGCAGCCTGCGCCTGCCACACTGCGCGCCAGCCGCGCGGTCGCTGCGCCCGAGCCGCGCCCGGTCAGTCCAGCCGCGCTGCGCCTGCCAGTGCTGATGGGGATCGAACGCGCCTTCGAATAGGCGTTGATCGTTGCATCCCCCTGCTTGCGCGCGCAAGGCATCACGCCGCGCGCGCCCTTTCCATAACCCGTTTCAGGCCCGCACCGCCGGGCTGCACCCCGATCAAAGGCCCGGTTCCATGTTCAATTCCATCGTCAAATCCGTGTTCGGTTCGGCCAACGACCGCTATATCAAGACCCTGCGCAAGACCGTTGCCGAGATCAACGCGCTCGAGCCGCAGATGCAGGCGCTCACCGACAGCGAGTTGCAGGCCCAGACCGGCAAGCTGCGCGGGCTGATCGAAGAAGGCGCGAGCCTCGACGATATCCTGCCCGAAGCCTTCGCCACGGTGCGCGAAGCATCGGTGCGGGTGTTCGGGATGCGGCATTTCGACGTGCAGCTGATCGGCGGGATCGTGCTTCACCGCGGCGAGATCGCGGAAATGCGCACCGGCGAAGGCAAGACGCTGATGGCGACGCTCGCGGTCTATCTCAACGCGATCGAGGGCAAGGGCGTCCACGTCGTCACGGTCAATGATTACCTCGCCCGGCGCGACGCGACAGAGATGGGGCGGCTCTACAACTGGCTGGGCCTCAGCGTCGGGGTGATCGTCCCGCAGATGGCCGAGGAGGGCAAGCGCGGGGCCTATGCCGCCGACATCACCTACGGCACCAACAACGAATTCGGCTTCGATTACCTGCGCGACAACATGAAGCACGAGCGCAGCCAGATGGCGCAGCGGCCGTTCAATTTCGCGATTGTCGATGAAGTGGACTCGATCTTGATCGACGAGGCGCGTACCCCGCTGATCATCTCCGGCCCCACCGAGGACAAGTCCGAGCTCTATGTGGCGCTCGACCAGGTCGCGCGCGACATTCCGGCCGAATGGCTGGACATCGACGAGAAGGTGAAGCGCGTGCAGCTCACCGAGGACGGGCTCGAGGAGGTCGAGAAGATCCTTATGGAGCGCGGGCTTCTCGAAACCGAGAACCTCTACGATGTCGAGAACACGCAGGTTGTCCACCACCTCGATCAGGCGCTGGTCGCCAATTTCGCGCGCAAGCGGGATACCGATTACATCGTCAAGGACGGCAAGATCATCATCATCGACGAGTTCACCGGGCGCATGATGGACGGCCGCCGCTGGTCGAACGGGCTGCACCAGGCGGTTGAAGCGAAGGAAGGCGTGCGGATCGAGCCGGAGAACCAGACGCTCGCCTCGATCACCTTCCAGAACTATTTCCGCATGTATCCCAAGCTGTCCGGCATGACCGGCACGGCCGCGACCGAAGCGCCGGAGTTCTGGGATATTTACAAGGTCGGCGTGGTCGAAATCCCCACCAACCTGCCGGTCGCGCGCATCGACGAGGAAGACGAGTTCTACAAGAACACCGCCGACAAGTTCGGCGCGATTGCCCGCGCGATCAAGGAAAAGCAGCAGATCGGCCAGCCGGTGCTGGTCGGCACGGTGTCGATCGAGAAGTCCGAACTGCTCAGCCAGTATCTTGATCAGGAAGGCGTGGTGCACTCGGTACTCAACGCCCGCTTCCACGAACAGGAAGCCGGGATCGTCGCGCAGGCGGGCCGGTTCGGCGCGGTAACGATTGCCACCAACATGGCCGGGCGCGGGACCGACATCCAGCTCGGCGGCAATATCGACTATCGCATCCGTGACGAGCTCGGCGATATGCCCGAAGGGCCGGAGCGTGACGCCGCGATCGCCGCAATTCGCGCCGAAGTGGCCGAGGAAAAGAGCCGCGTGATCGCCGCCGGGGGCCTGTTCGTGCTCGGCACCGAACGCCACGAGAGCCGCCGCATCGACAACCAGCTGCGCGGGCGTTCGGGCCGTCAGGGTGACCCTGGCCTCTCGCGCTTCTACCTGTGCCTTGAAGATGACCTCCTGCGCATCTTTGGTCCCGACACACTGTTTGCCAAGATGATGAAATCGAACCTCGCCGATGGTGAGGCGATCGGTTCCAAGTGGCTGTCGAAGGCGATCGAGACCGCGCAGAAGAAGGTCGAGGCGCGCAACTACGACACCCGCAAGCAGGTCGTGCAATACGACGACGTGATGAACGACCAGCGCAAGGTCGTCTACGAACAGCGCGCCGAGATCATGGATTCCGAGGCGGTGGACGATGTCGTGATCGATATGCGCCACGATACTATCAACACCATCGTCGGCACCGCCTGCCCGCCGGGGTCCTATCCCGAACAGTGGGATATCGCCGGGCTCAAGGCCAAGATCGAGGATATCTTCGGCCTCCAGCCCCCGATCGACGATTGGCTCGCCGAACATCAGGTCGAGCCTGAACTGCTCGAGGAAAAGCTGCGGGTCATGACCGACGATCTGGCCGAGGCCAAGATGTCGCCAGAAGCCGCAACGTGGCGGATCGTCGAAAAGGACGTGCTGCTGCGCCAGCTCGATCACCACTGGAAGGAACACCTCGCGACGCTTGATGCGCTGCGGCAGGTGATCTGGATGCGCGGGATCGCGCAGAAACAGCCGATCAACGAATACAAGCAGGAAGCGTTCGGGCTGTTCGAGACGATGCTCGATACCCTGCGCGAGGAAGTGACGCGGACCCTGTTCCGCGCCGAACTGCGCTTCGAACAGCCGCCGCAGCCGCAGCTCCCCGATCTGCCCGCTTTCCTGACCGGCCATATCGATCCGCTCACCGGGCTCGATAATTCCGCTGATGGCGACGGTTCGGAAAAGTGGCCCGAATTGTTCGGTTCGCTGCCCGGCGCTCCGGCGGGCACCGATCCCTATGCCAATCTGGGCCTCAGCCGCAACGCGATGTGCCCGTGCGGTAGCGGCCAGAAGTACAAGCATTGCCACGGCGCGCTCTCGCCGCGCGCACTGGCTTGATCGCTGAGAGCAAGGCAGGGCGATGATGATCGGGGCGGTTCCGGCGCTGCTGGCGCTCGCATTCCTCGTTACCGCGCTGCTCTATGCCAGCGTCGGGTTCGGCGGTGGATCGACCTATTCGGCGCTGCTGGCGCTTTCGGGCCTCGATTACCGGTTGCTGCCGCTGATCTCGCTCGCGTGCAACATCGTTGTGGTGGCGGGATCGAGCGTGCGGTTCGCGCGGGCAGGGCTGACGCCGTGGCGTAAGACACTCTTGCTAGTAACGCTGGGCGCGCCGATGAGCTTTCTCGGCGGGCTGACCCCGATCAAGGAGGCGACGTTTCTGGCGCTACTTGGCGGCAGTCTGGTGCTCACCAGCTTGACCATGCTGATCCCGGTGCAAGAGCAGGCGGAAGGCGAGCCGACCCGCTTTGCCAAGTGGATGCCGTTCGCGGCTGCGCCGCTTGGGTATTTCTCCGGACTGGTAGGGATCGGTGGAGGCATCTTCCTCGCCCCGCTGCTGCACCTGACCCGCTGGCACGAAGCGCGGGGGATTGCTGCGACGGCGAGCCTGTTTATCCTTGTCAACTCGCTGTTCGGGCTCGCCGGGCAGATGGTGAAGAACGGGCCCGGCCTGTTCGGCCAGGCGCTGGGCGCGGCACTGCCATTGCTGGTAGCGGTAGTCATCGGCGGCCAGATCGGCAGTCTGATGGCAGCGCGACTGCTCCCGCCAAAGTGGATCAGGTGGCTGACCGCAGCACTGGTGTTGATAGTGGGGATAAGGCTATTGGCTGGGGTATAGAACTGCTCGGCCAGTTCAGGCAGCCCTTTCTGCCTTATCCGCCATTGCCTGCCTCACCTTGAGCCCGATCAGCAGGGTCACAAAGAAGGTAGCGTAGGCCGCCAGCAGATTGGGCAACAACAGCGGAACGCCGGTGAAGAGCATCGCATCATTGCCCCCCGGCACCAGGGTCGCGCCGAGCCCCATCAGCAACCCGCCGCCAACCGCCGTGATCCAGGCTCGCATTCCGCCAAACTGCAGTCGGAAAGTGCCGCCGACGATCGCCGCGATCACCATGCCGCCGATCAGCGCCAGCGGGCCGATGATCGTCGCCCATGACAAAGCAACCTCGCCATAGGCCACCTCGGCGATCCGGCTGGTGTAGACCCAACGCTGATCCAGCGCGAACAATGTTCCCGATGCCGCGCCAATCAGGCTCATCGCCACCAGTGGCGACCAGCCGCCACGCGGCCTGCTCCATCCCAGCCGGCGATAAATGTATCCCCCCGCCAGCACCGCCAGCGCACCGCCGATCAGCAAAGCCTGCAGTGTATGGCCAGCGACAGGTGAGACCAGCGGCACGCGCGGCGGCAGCATCAGCGCGGCCTGCGACATGCTCGGCCCGAGGAGCAGCGCGGCGAGGAACATTGCGGCGATCGTGGCGATCCGGTGGGTTTCGCCGGTGGTCAGTGCCGCCAGCGTGCCGATCGCGCAGTTCCCGGCGAGCAATGTGCCGAGGCCAAACAGCGCGCCGCCCGCAATCGCCAGCATATCCGGCCTTGACCCTGCAATGGTGATAAAGGGCCGCGCTCCCAGCAGATCGGCCAGCGCCATCGCGATCATTGCCAACGCTGCGGCCAGCAGAAACCCGGCGAGCCGGTTGACCCGTTGCCGCTCGATCAGCTCGCGCGTGGCGCGCACCATGCACACCCCGCTGCGCTGGCTGGAATAGCCGATCAGGAAGAGTAGCATGAAGGTGGCCAGAACAACCATCGCGAGCGGTTTATCGCACTGTCCGGCCAAGGCAATCGGGCTGTGTAGATTATGCGCAATGGCAGAGCTTGACCTCAAACCCTACCCGGCAGATAGACAAAGCACTATGCTGTCGCAAAAGACCCGCTATGCCATTCGCGCCGTGCAACACCTGGCCGATCATCACGGTGAGGGCCCGGTGCAACTTGCCGCGATTGCCGAGGCGCAGAAGATCCCTGCCAAGTTTCTCACGGTGATCCTGTCAGAGCTCACGCGGTTCGGGCTGGTCGCCTCGCAGCGAGGCAGGGACGGGGGATACTGGCTGGCGATCCCCCCGGTCGATATCACTTATGGCGATCTCATCCGGCACATGCGCGGCTCGCTGGCGCTGGTTCCCTGCGCGAGCCGCTATGCGCACGAGAAGTGCAAGAACTGCCTTGAGGAAGGTGATTGTCGTACCCGTGCGTTGATGCTCGACGTGCGCGACCGGACGGCGCAGATTCTCGACGGCATCCGGCTGTCCGACCCGATCGATCTGATCCCCGCTTTTGCGGGCGAGGACGAACCGCAAAGCGCCTGATCGCATAAAGCCCACCTTCTGGCGTTAACGAGAATTTCTGTCGCACTGCCCTATTGTCAAGCGATTCACTTGAGTTTAAATCCTGCGCTGCGGACTTGATCCGCGCAAGGAAAGGCGCATTCATGACAAGGGATGATAATGGTGTTGCCGAGCCGTCAGGCGTGCTTGCCGCTGCCCTGGCAACGGTGAGCGAGGCGCTGGGCCGTTTGCGGTTCGGCGCGGTCAACCTCACCGTGCATGACGGCAAGGTCGTGCAAATCGACGTTACCGAGCGCAAGCGGCTTACCGACTGACCGCGCGTTTGACATTCCCACCATTCACAACAGGGACCCGCAGACCGGACCGCCGGATGCATGCCCGCTTGCAAAGGCGAAACCATGTATCCGATTTCATTTCGCAGCATCCTGCTGCGCGGCGCGGCGCTTGCCGCATTGATCCCCGCACCTGTCTTGGCGCAGGTTCAGGTTCCGGCAGATGACCCTCCCGTCGCCGCAGAGCCGCAAAGCAACGACATCATCGTCACCGCGCGCCGCCGTTCCGAAAGCGCGCAGGACATCCCGATCGCTGTCGCCGTGCTCGATGCCAAGCAGCTCGACGAGACCGGGGCCTTCAACGTCAACCGGCTCCAGCAATTGACCCCAACGCTGCAGTTCTTCTCCTCCAACCCCCGCAATACCGCAGTCAACGTGCGCGGCCTCGGCGCGCCGTTCGGGCTCACCAGTGACGGGTTCGAGCAGGGCGTCGGCATCTATGTGGACGATGTCTATTATTCGCGGGTGGCCTCGGCGACGTTCGATTTTCTCGACGTGGCGCAGATCGAAGTGCTGCGCGGACCACAGGGCACGCTATACGGCAAGAACACCACGGCCGGCGCGATCAATATCCAGACCAACGCGCCGAGCTTCGATTTCGAGGGCAAGGCCGAGATCAGCCTCGGCAATTACGAGTTCCGCCAAGCGCGTCTCGCACTCTCCGGCCCACTGTCCGAAAACGTGGCGGCGCGGGTAGCTTTTTCCGGCACGAGTAGGCGGGGGACGATCCGCAACGTCACCACCGGCGAGGATATCCAGAGCCTCGACAATATCGGTGTGCGCGCACAGGTCTTGTGGGAACCGACCGACAGCCTGAAGGTGACGCTGGTCGGCGACTATAACAAGCAGGATGCGCTGTGCTGCGGTTCGGTGTTCGTCGGTACCGTGACCACCCAACGCCCGCTCAATCGCCAGTTCGCCGCGCTCGCCGCCGCGCAGAATTACGCGCCGCCCAGCACCAATCCCTTCGACCGCCTGTCCGATCTCGATTCGCGATTGAACGCGGGCAATGTCATCGCGGGGGTCTCGCTCAGGCTGGTGTGGGACGTGGGGCCGGGCACCTTCACCTCGGTCACGGCGTGGCGGTATTGGGACTGGCTCCCGGAGAACGACCGCGATTTTACCGGGCTCCCCATCGTTACCCTGTCGCAGAACCCTTCTCAGCAGAACCAGTACACGCAGGAGTTCCGCTACGCCTATTCGGGTGAGAGCATCGACTTTGTCGCCGGGGCCTTCGCTTTCGACCAGCGGATCGACACGCAGGGCACCGAAGGACATGGCCCGGCATCGAGCCGCTGGACGATTGCGCCAAGCAATCCGCTGTCGAACGATCCCACGGTGCTCGACGGGCTGACCGCGCGCAATCTGCAAAGCCTCGAAAGCACCAGCGTCGCGCTGTTCGGACAGTTAAGCTGGAAGGTCACCGACGCATTCACCATCCAGCCCGGCGTGCGCCTCAATTATGACGAGAAGCGCGGGTTCTATCAGCGCCGCGTGTTCACCGGCACCGGCATGGAACTTACCGGCGCCGAAACCGATGCCCGCAGCCGCGCGCAGCTGGCGGTGTTCCAGCCGCAAGTCAGCGCGCCCGAGGATACCGACTGGAACCTCACCTACGATTTCACGCTCAGCTATGAACTCGCATACGATGTGCTGGCCTATGGCACCTACGCCAAGAGCTTCAAGACCATCGGCATCAACCAGAACGGCCTGCCCGTCGATGCCAATGGCCAGCCCATTGCTGCCGCTGGCGCGATCCGGCCCGAGAATGTCGACCACTTCGAGATCGGGCTGAAAACGCAGTTCTGGGATCGCCGTGCAACACTCAACCTCGCCGCCTTCCGCACAGACATTCGCGACTATCAAGCGACCGTGCTGAATGGCGAATTCGGCGTGCTGCGCGGGTTCCTCGCCAATGCCGACAAGGTCAGGTCGCAGGGGGTCGAGGTGGATTTCGCGATCCGCCCGAGCGAGCGATTCTCCGCCTATGCCAACGCCGCCTATACCGATGCGGAATATGTCCGCTTCGTCGACGCGCCCTGCCCGCCGGAATTGTCGGGCGGCACCACTGCCGCGCCAGGGCAGACCCCGTCCGCGCCCGGCACGCCCGGCGGGATCAGCCCGGCCAATTGCGACATATCCGGCCAACGCCTGCCCGGGGTGTCGGAGTGGTCGCTGTCGTTCGGCGCGGAAGGCAACCTGCCGGTTACCTTTCTCGGTAGGGATGGTCAGGTCTATCTCGGCTATGATGGCAGTTACCGGACGGACTTCTCCTCCAACCCTTCGCCGTCCGACTTTGTCGTGATCGAAGGCTACCACCTGTCCAATTTCCGCCTTGGTTTTCGTTCAGATGACGGGATCAACCTGTTCGCATGGGTAAGAAATGCATTCGATGAAAACTATTTCGAGCAACTTTTTGTCGGGCCGGGTAACACGGGGCTGATTGCGGGGCTTCCGGGCGATCCCCGCACATGGGGGGCGACGTTCAGCGTCGCGTTCTGAAGCGTTCCGGTTTTTGAAGGGAAAAGTGCCGAATGCCGGATTTTGTAGCGCTGCTTGCCGAAATCGCGCCGTTCGTAGCGATTGGCCTCGCAGCGCAACTGATCGACGGGGCGCTGGGAATGGCGTTCGGCGTCATCACTCAGACCTTGCTGGTGAGCACGCTGGGCGTGCCGCCTGCAACCGCGTCGGCCAGCCTGCATCTGGTCGAATTGTTCACCACCGGCGCATCGGGTACGAGCCACATCATCCATCGCAATGTCGATTGGGGACTCTTTCGGCGGCTGGTGCCCTTCGGCGTACTGGGCGGGGTTACGGGGGCATACGTCCTGTCCAGCATCGATGCTTCGGCCGCGCGGCCGTTCGTGATGGTGTATCTGGCCGCGATCGGCTTCTATCTGCTGTGGCGCGGTATCCGGCTCAGCAAGCCGCGCTTCGACGATCCCCGCTATACCCGTCCGCTAGCGGTCGTGGGCGGGTTTCTCGACGCGGCGGGCGGCGGGGGCTGGGGGCCGGTCGTCACCTCCAACCTGCTGATCCAGGGCGGCGATCCGCGCAAGGTGATCGGCACGGTCAATTCGGCAGAATTCCTGCTGGCCCTTTCGGTGTCGATTACCTTCCTCCTGACGCTGGGCTTCAAGGCGTTCACCATCATCACGGTCGGGCTGATCATCGGCGGGGTTATCGCGGCGCCGATCGGTGCGATGTTGGCAAGCCGGGTGCGCCCGCGCTCGCTGCTTATCGCAGTCGCACTGGTACTGATCGTCACCAGTTCGTACAGCATTTACCAGGCCTGGCCGTTTGTTTGACGGTTCAGGACGTGTTCCCCAGCGGCTGTGTAGAGAAAGTGGCTCCCCGAGTAGGATTCGAACCTACGGCCATTCGATTAACAGTCGAATGCTCTACCGCTGAGCTATCGGGGAGCAACCGGCGGCCGAAACCGCTGGCAGAGGCGCGCGTATATGGGCGGGGGTATCGGATTGCAAGGGGGGTTTTTCCCAGCTCGCTATGAGGCACGCCTGAATCAAGCCGTCACGAATTGCTCCGCCACGATCCGTTCCTCAAGGCTCTGGCCGGGATCGAACAGCAGGGTCAGTTCCGCCTCCCGCGAAATCTCCAGGCGCACTTCGGCAATGTCGCGCAGTTCCTTCTGGTCGGCCACCGCCGCCACCGGACGCTTGGCCGGATCGAGCACTTTGAGAACGATCTTCATCCGGTCGGGCAGGATCGCCCCGCGCCAGCGCCGCGGGCGGAACGGGCTGATCGGGGTCAGCGCCAGCAGTTTGCTGTCCAGCGGCAGGATCGGGCCGTGGGCGGAGAGGTTATAGGCGGTCGATCCCGCCGGGGTCGCGACCAGCACCCCGTCGCACACCAGTTCCTTGATGCGCACGCGGTCGCCCACGGTGACTTCGATCTTGGCGGTCTGGCGGGTTTCGCGCAGCAGCGAGATTTCGTTGATCGCGCACAGCTCATGCGTCTCGCCGTCCTGCGTCACCGCCTCGATGCGCAGCGGCGCAATCGTCCAGTGGCGCGCCTTGGCAACCCGCGCGGCAATCGCGGCGCGTTTGTCATAACGGTTCATCAGGAAGCCGACCGTGCCCAGGTTCATGCCATAGGCGGGGATCACCCGCCCGTTATCGAGCATCGCGTGCAGGGTCTGGAGCATGAACCCGTCACCGCCCAGCACCACCACTGCGTCTGCCTCGTCGAGCGGTGCCCAGTCGTGCTGTTCGAGCAGCGCGGCATAGGCTTCCTCGGCGCGGGGCGTATCGGAGGCGATCAGCGCGAGGCGCTGAAATCCTGTGGTGCTCGCTCCGTTGCTAGCCATAAACGTCCCGTCCCCGCTGCTTTGATCCACAGCGTCTCGCGCGCGGATTGACCTGATGTGCCAGATTCGGGCGGATTGCAATTGAGTGAGGCGCGACGCGGATTCAACGCTTAAGGAGCAAAGCCGAGGGACATATAATGAAAAACGGTCGCACATCCTTGCGCACTAATATCGGTGGAAGCTTTCCGGGCGTGAGCATGGGCGTGCTCGAGGCCGATCTGCTGCGCGCGCTCGACCGGCGCGAGATCGAGGTGCTGTTCCAGCCGCAATTCTCATGCACCGCTGGCGCGGTGGTCGGGGCGGAGGCGCTGGCGCGCTGGCGGCACCCGACGCTGGGCGCAATCGGCGCGCGCGACCTGTTCGCGGTGGCTGAACGGGCCGCGCTGGTCGCGCCCTTGTCGCGCCATGTGGTCGCCCGCGCGCTGGAGGATGCGGCGCGCTGGCCTGACAATCTCACCCTGTCGTTGAACATCACTCCCGAGGAACTCGGCGATCCGCGCTTTGCCGCCGACTTTGCGACCCAGATCGGCCAGTCGGGCATCGCCCCGCAGCGGTTGATGCTGGAAATCACCGAAGACCTGCTGCTGCGCAATCTCGTGCAGGCTTCGGGCGCGCTGAAGGCGCTGCGCGGCCTCGGCTTTCGCACCGCGCTCGATGATTTCGGCGCGGGGTTCTGCAATTTCCGGTATCTGCGCGAATTGCCGCTCGATGCGCTGAAGCTCGACAAGGCGATGGTCGAAGGCGTGCCGGGCGATGGCACCGCGCTCGCGGTGCTGCGGGCGATGGTGCAGCTCGGCAAGGCGCTCGGGCTCAAGGTCTATGCCGAAGGGATCGAAAGCGAAATCCAGCGCGCCGCGATCACCGCCGAAGGCTGCGATTACTGGCAGGGCTTTTTGCGCGCGCAGCCGATGCCGAGCGAGGGCGTGCTGGCCCTTGCCAAGACCGCACGGGGGATGGGGCACGGTTAGGCGATCCGCTCTGCCTTGATGACCGCTTTTGGGGACGATTTTTAGCCTGGCATGGGCCGGGGGTGGGCCCGCGCACAACCCCCGGTTCGGGGTCGCAAGCCCAAAGGTAGCCTTCGGCTGATATCGGGCAATCACCGCCGTTTCCTACACGGGGCCACTCCGATAGCCTCCTGCATCGCTCTTTCGCATTGCAATCAGGGTGGTCGCACGACCGACGTTCGCCAAACAGGGCCCCTGTCACCTGTCCGTCCGCTTTGAAAAAATATGTTCAAGATACTGTAAAACCGTCGAGATTTATCGAATTGCAAAGCGGACAGGGTGTCCTCTTTGTCCGCTTTTACACAGAACAGGGAAACAGCCATTCTTGCCGCGCCGGGGCACAATTGTCGGACACAAAAAAGGGCCCACGCCCCGGGAGGAGCGTGGGCCTGAGTGAGCGGAAGGAGAAACCCCCACCGCCTCGGGTCGCCTCGTGAAGCTTGCGTGCCGTTAGCTTGCAGCCTTAACCATGTCTCACAGCGGGTATGGCGCAGCGCGAATCGGAGTTCTGTGACGCGCGTCACGCTGCCAGAAAAACACGATGATTTATTGACACCCGTGGGAGTGGGCGGTTTTGGACAGGCTTGATCAACTGATTGAACGGTTGGCGCCCGAAACGCTGCTGAAGGCGCTGGAACCGGCACAATTGCACGCCTTGCTGCGCAGTGCCCGGCACCGCGAGCTGAAGCCGGGCGAGGCGATCATTACCCAGGGCGATGCGAATGGCGATTTCGCGCTGTGCCTGCTGGCGGGCGCGCTCAAGGTGAGCATCGTCACCAGCGGCGGGCGCGAGATCATCCTCAATTACTGCGATCCGGGCGAGCTGGTGGGCGAGATCGCGATGCTCGACAGCGGGCCGCGCACCGCGACTGTTTCGGCGGTGGTGGAATCGACCGTGCTGCTGCTTCCTTCGAAGGCCTTCATCGCGGTGCTGCTGGCCAACCCGGATTCGATGATCGGCGTGATGCGGGTGCTGGCGCGGCGGGTGCGGCAGGCCAACGAGGTGATCGAGAGCGATCGCACCTTCTCGATGGCGCGGCGGCTGGCGCGGGCGCTGATCAAGCTGCTCGATCCCGAGTGGGCCGATGGGCGGCTGCGCTACAAGCCTAGCCAGAGCGATATCGGGGCCTTTGCGGGGCTGGCGCGCGAGAATGTCAGCCGCCTTCTGTCCGAATGGGAGGACGAAGGGATTATCGGGCGCTCCGGCCGCACGCTGTTCGTACGCGATGCCGGATTCCTGAAGGGATTGGCCGAGGCGGGGGGCGAAGGAGTCTGATCGGCGCGGCGGTAAACGGGATTTCGCTTGGGCCGGCTCAAGCCGCCTGCTTCGCCTTCGCCGCCTTCTTCACAATCCCGCTTAACCCCTTGGTGAGCTGGAACAAGCCATTGAGGCGGCTCAGGGGATCGGCCCAGGCGCGGTTGATCACCAGCTTCATGTCGGGGCGCAGCTTGGCGGTGTCCTTGCCGCCGTCATTGAGCCGCGCGACATAGGCGATGAGGCCCGCCGGATCGGGGAAATCGTCCTGGTGGAAGCCGACCAGCGTGCCGCGCGCGCCGACATCGATCTTGGCGATGTTGGCGGCAATCGCCTGATGCTTGATCTCGATCAGGCGGATGAGGTTTTTGGTGGGCTGCGGCAGATCGCCGAAGCGGTCGATCATTTCCGCGGCGAGGCTTTCGATCTCCTGCTGGCCCTCGGCCTGGTTGAGACGGCGGTAGAGCGCCATGCGGACCGCCAAGTCGGGGACGTAATCCTCGGGGATCATGATCGGCGCATCGACGGTGATCTGCGGGGTGATGCGGTCGCGCGCCGGGGCGAGGCCCATCTCGCCTGCCTTGGCGGCCAGAATCGCTTCCTCCAGCATCGCCTGATAGAGCTCGAACCCGACCTCGCGGATATGGCCCGATTGCTCGTCGCCCAGCAGGTTGCCCGCGCCGCGAATGTCGAGATCGTGACTCGCCAGCTGGAACCCTGCACCAAGGCTGTCGAGATCGCCGAGCACTTTCAGCCGCTTCTGCGCAACCTCGGACAGAGCGACGCCCGCCTCGTGCGTGAGATAGGCATAGGCGCGCAGCTTGGCCCGCCCGACGCGGCCTCTCAGCTGGTAAAGCTGGGCCAAGCCGAAGCGGTCGGCGCGGTGGATGATGATGGTGTTGGCGGAGGGCAGATCGAGCCCGCTTTCGACGATGGTGGTCGACAGCAGCACTTCATACTTGCGGTCGTAGAACGCGCTCATCCGCTCCTCGATCTCGCCCGCACCCATCTGGCCGTGGGCGGAGATCGACTTCACTTCGGGCACATGCTCGCGCAGCCATTCCTCGACATCGGCCATCTCCGAGATGCGCGGGACGACGATGAAGCTCTGCCCGCCGCGATGGTGTTCGCGCAGCAGGGCCTCGCGGATCACCATGTCGTCCCACTCCATCACATAGGTGCGCACAGCGAGGCGATCGACCGGAGGTGTCTGGATGGTGGAAAGTTCGCGCAGTCCGCTCATCGCCATCTGGAGCGTGCGCGGGATTGGGGTGGCGGTGAGGGTGAGGACGTGGACGTCGGCGCGCAGCTGCTTCAGCTTCTCCTTGTGGGTGACGCCGAAGCGCTGCTCCTCGTCGACGATCACCAGGCCGAGATTCTTGAATCTGGTGTTCTTGGAGAGGATAGCGTGGGTGCCGATCACGAGGTCGATCTGGCCGCTTTCCAGCCCCTCGCGGGTTTCGGCGGCTTCCTTGGCGCTGACCAGGCGCGAAAGGCGACCGACCTTCAGCGGGAAGCCTGCAAACCGCTCGGCGAAATTCTGATAGTGCTGGCGCGCGAGCAGCGTGGTAGGGGCGACCACGGCGACCTGCTGCCCGGCCATCGCCGCGACAAAGGCTGCGCGCAGGGCCACCTCGGTCTTGCCGAAGCCGACATCGCCGCACACCAGCCGGTCCATCGGCCGCCCGCTTTCGAGATCGGCGAGGACATCGGCGATGGCGCGTTCCTGATCCTCGGTCTCGGCCCAGGGGAAGCGGTCGGTGAACTGGCCGAGGGTGGCGGGATCGGTGGGCAACACCGTCGCTTGACGGAGAGCGCGTGCGGCGGCGACCTGCATCAGCTCGCCGGCGATGGCGGTGATCCGCTCCTTGAGCTTGGCGCGCCGCCGCTGCCATGCCTCGCCGCCCAGCCGGTCAAGCGGGACGGCGTGTTCGGACGAGCCGTAGCGGCTGAGGACGTCGAGGTTTTCGACCGGGATGAAGAGCTTGTCGCCGCCCGCATATTCGAGCGCGACGCAATCGTGCTGGCTCTTGCCGACCGGGATCGGTTCGAGCCCGAGATAACGCCCGATGCCGTGCTCGATATGCACCACCAGATCGCCGCGCGAGAGCGCCTGCAATTCGGCGAGGAAGGCATCGGAATCGCGCCGCTTCTTCTTGCGCCGCACCAGCCGGTCGCCGAGGATATCGGCCTCGGTCAGCAGTTCCAGAGTGTCGCTGGCGAACCCGGTTTCGAGCGGGAGGACGACCACGGCGGTCTTGGCTTTCGCAGCCAGACCGAGCGCCTGCTGCCAATGGTCGGCCAGCGCTGTGGGGGCGCCCGCTTCGTCAAGGATCGCGGCGATGCGCTTGGCGCTACCTTGCGAATAGGCCGCGACCAGCGGTTTGCGCCCGGCCTTGGCGACCGCTTTGAGATGCGTGGCGGCAGCCTCATAGACATTCTCGCCGCGTCCGCGTTCAGGCGCGAAATCGCGGCCTGAGCGGAAGCCGAAATCGAGCGTGCTGGCGCTTGCATCGGCGGAAAACGGATTGGCGCGGTGGGCAGGCGCGGCAGCGAGCGCGGCGTCGAATTCCGCGCGGGTGAGATACAGCGCATCGGCGGCGAGCGGGCGGTAAGAACCCTTCTTCTCGCCCGCAATCCGCCCGCGCTGTTCGTGATAATCGGCGATATCGGTCAGCCGCTCCTCAGCCGCGCCGAGCGCGCCTTGGTCGATCACCACCACATCATCCTTGGCAAGGTGATCGAACAGCGTGGCGAGCCGATCCTCGAACAGCGGGAGCCAGTGCTCCATGCCTGCGAGCCGCCGACCCTCGCTGACGGCCTCGTAAAGCGGATCTTGGGTGGCGTTGGCCCCGAACAACTCGCGGTAGCGGGTGCGGAAGCGTTTGATGCTGTCCTCGTCCACCAGCGCCTCGGAGGCGGGGAGGAGGAGGTGCGAATCCACGCGCTCGACCGTGCGCTGGGTGGCCGGATCGAACAGGCGCAGCGATTCCAGCTCGTCGCCGAAGAAATCGAGCCGCAGCCCTGCATCGAGGCTCGAAGGGAAGATATCGACAATCGACCCGCGCACTGCGAACTCGCCGTGGTCGATCACCGTGTCAGTGCGGCTGTAGCCCTGGCGGGTAAGCAGCGCGGCGAGGCTGTCATGCCCGATCTGCGTGCCGATCCGGAATGCCCTGACGCTCTCGCGCACCCGGAAGGGTGTGAGCACGCGCTGCAGTACCGCGTTAACAGTGGTGACCAGCAACTGCTGCGCCGCCCCCGGTTGCTGCAGCCGGTGGAGCGTCGCCAGCCGCTCGGCACTGATCGACAGCGCGGGGCTGGCGCGGTCATAGGGCAGGCAGTCCCATGCGGGGTAGGCCAGCACTTCGACCTCGGGCGCGAAGAAGCGCGCGGCATCGGCGGCGGCGCGCATCGCCGCATCGTCGGGCGCGATGAACACTGCCCGGCGCTTCGCCGCGCGCGCCAGATCGGCCAGCACCAGCGGCACACTCCCGCGCGGCAATGACGCAAGGGTCAGCGGATCGCGCGCTGCAAGGATGCGGTTCAAATCGGGCATCGGCTCAGCGCGGAATATCGACGTAATCGAGCTTCTGCATCGCCGACAGCAGATCGCCCGCCAGTTGCTCCGGCGGCGGTGCAGTGCCCAGCGCCCAGGCCATCACGTCGACATCGTCCTCGTCGAGCAGGGCCTCGAACCACGCCAGTTCCGCCTCAGCCCAACCTGCATGATAGCGATCGAAGAACCCGCCGATCATGTAATCGGCCTCGCGCGTGCCGCGGCGCCAGCTGCGGAACTTCGCCCGCGCGAGCCGCTGTTCGAAAGTGGGCATATCCGGCATGGCGCGCGCGGTAAGATACTCGCCCCGCGCGCGCAAGCGGGTATAGCAGAGCGTCATGCGCCCCGAGGCTCTCAACCCGCTGTTCGCCGAAGTCGAAACGCTCGAAGGCGTCGGCCCGAAGCTGATGAAGCCGCTGGAGAAGCTTGGCTTGAGGCGGGTCAAGGATGTCGCTTACCATCTGCCCGAACGCTTCGTCAGCCGCCACGCGATTGCCGATCTCGATCACGGCACCGAGGGCGAGCAGGTGATCATCGCGCTCACCCCCATCGAACATCGCGCACCGCGCCCCGGCAGTCGGGGACCGTATCGCATCCTCGCGCAGGATGCCGTCGGCAACGTCTGCACGCTCGCGTGGTTCGGCAAGGCGGCTTACACGGCCAAGAAGCTGCTGCCGGTGGGCGAGCGGCGCTGGATCGCGGGGCGGCTCGACCGCTACGATACGATGCTCCAGATCGTCCATCCCGATCATATCGAGGTGGAAAGCGCGGCGAATATGGGTCGCCTCAGCGAGCCGGTCTATCGCCTGTCCGAGGGGTTGACCCAGCCGAGGATCGCCGATTTTGTCGAACAATCGCTCGCGCGATTGCCGGTTCTGCCCGAATGGATCGAGCCGGGCCAGCTCGCCAAGGCCGGGTGGCCCGCGTGGCGCGATGCGCTGGTGCTGGCGCATCAGAGCACTGACGAAAGGGCGCGCGACCGGCTCGCCTATGACGAATTGCTGGCGAACAGCCTGGCGCTGCTGCTGGTCAAGGCCGACGGGCGGCGGCGTAAGGGACAGGCGCTGGTCGGCGACGGAGCGTTGCGCGGCAAGCTGCACCTGCCCTTCGCGCTGACTGGCGCGCAGCAACGCTCCATCACCGAAATCGAGGGTGATATGGCGCAAGAAGCGCCGATGCTGCGGCTGCTGCAAGGCGATGTCGGCGCCGGTAAGACGGTGGTAGCACTGAACGCAATGCTGATCGCGGTCGAGGCGGGCAAGCAGGCGGCACTGCTGGCGCCGACCGAGATCCTCGCGCGCCAGCACTTCGAGACGTTGCGCAAGATGCTAGGTCCGACAGGGGTGGAGATCGCGCTTCTGACCGGACGCGCCAAGGGCCGCGAGCGCGAGAGCATCCTGATGGGGCTGCTCGACGGCTCCATCCCGCTACTGGTCGGCACTCACGCGATCTTTCAGGACACGGTGAATTACCGCGATCTGGGGCTGGTGGTGATCGACGAGCAGCACCGCTTCGGGGTGGCACAAAGGCTGGCACTTGCAGCCAAGGGCCGTCGCGCGCCGCATACTCTCGCCATGACCGCGACCCCGATCCCGCGCTCGCTGACGCTCGCACAATATGGCGAAATGGACGTGAGCCGCCTCGACGAACTCCCGCCCGGACGGCAGGCGATCGACACCCGGGTGGTGCCGATGGAGCGGATCGAGGAGGTTGTCGCCGGGGTTGCGCGTCACCTTGCCGGCGGTCAGCAGGCCTATTGGGTGTGCCCGATGGTGCGCGAGATCGACGGTGCGCCCGACCTCGCCGATATTGCCGCCGCCGAGGCGCGCTTTGCGGCGCTCAAGGAGCGGTTTGGCGATGCGGTGGTGCTGGTCCACGGCCAGCTTCGGCCCGAGGTCAAGGACGCCGCGATGGAGCGCTTTGCGACCGGGCAGGCGCGGCTGCTGGTGGCGACGACGGTGATCGAGGTGGGCGTGGATGTGCCCTCGGCAACGCTGATGGTGATCGAACAGGCCGAACGCTTCGGGCTTGCGCAGCTCCACCAATTGCGTGGCCGGGTAGGGCGGGGCGCGGAGAAATCGACCTGCCTCTTGCTGCGCTCCGGTGCGCTGTCGGAAACGGGCCGCGCGCGGCTCGCCCTGATGCGCGAGACGCAGGACGGGTTCCGCATCGCCGAGGAAGATCTCGCCCTGCGCGGCGGCGGCGAGTTGCTCGGCACGCGGCAATCGGGCGAGGCGGGGTTCCGGATTGCCGATCTCGAGCAGACCCAGCGCCTCTTGGAGACTGCGCACGCCGATGCGCGCCTGCTGATCGAGCGGGACGGGGGGCTGACCAGCGCGCGCGGTGAGGCTGCGCGGTTGCTGCTGTATTTGTTCGAGCGCGACTGGGGCGTGCAGTTGTTGCGCGGCGGTTAGGCTGCGGATGCTGCGCCTTCGTCGATGATCCGCGCGGCCAGCGCCTCGACCCCTTCGTTGATCCTGGTCCACGCGTGAGCGAAATCGTCGAGCGTGCCGTAGTAGGGATCGGCCACCGCTTGCCCGCGCAGCCCCTCGACCGAATCCATCAACAAAGCCAGTTTCGCCGTCCCGTCACGCGGGGCGCGGGCGCGCAGACCTTCGAGATTGGCGCGGTCCATCGCGATGATGTGGGTGAAGCGGTGGAAGTCATCGGCCATGATCTGGCGCGCGGCCTGACCGGCGATGTCGATCCCGTTGGCGCCCGCGACCTCGACCGCGCGCGGATCGGGCGGGCTGCCCACATGATAGCCAGCCGTGCCAGCCGAATCCACGTGACATTCCAGACCGCTACGCTCTGCAGCGGCGCGGAATGCGCCTTCGGCCATCGGTGACCGGCAGATGTTGCCGAGACACACGAACAGCACCGAAATTCCCTGATCAATCCCCCCGGACATGGGCCGCCCCTAAGGCAGGCGGCACGGCTTGTCCATCGCCGGATACCAGTTTCTTTTCGATAAACATCGTGAAAACAAAGCCCAAAGCGGGGCCAAACGGTGGCAGGCGGCAATTGAAGGGGGTTTGGAGCCGGCTAGACGACGTCAATGGGAAGCGGCGAGGTGCTGGCGAGCACCTCTTCGGTGATGCGGCGGATATTGACCTGCGCCTTCAATCGCGCCCCCAGCAATGCCGTACCCGAGACCTTCCTCTGCACGAACAGCGTTTCGATCGGCGGGAAGGCCCAGGTGTCCTTGTCCTGCGCGATTTGCCAGCCTTCCTCGCGCAGCAGCGGGATGAAAGCGCGGTCGCCGAAATCGAACGGTGCATCGGCGCGCATCTCGTTGATGACGATGTCGATCATCCGCCGCACCCGATCAGGGTGCTTTTCGGCGACGATCGGCATCATGAACCCGGCTTCGATGGTGGCGGCGAGCACCTCGTCCGCATCACCCACAAGCCCGGCGAGCAGCATCCTGCGATAGCCGTTCGCCACTGCCGGATCGACCGGCCGGCACGCGCCGAAATCGAGCAGCACGATCTCGCCCGTCTCGCGGAGGTAGCGGAAATTGGCGAAGTTCGGATCGGTCTGCATCACCCCGAAATCGAACAGCTCCCGCGCGACCAGCCGGATCAGGCGGGCGAACACCGCGTCGCGGCGTTCGGGGGGCTCATTCGCCAGTTCCTCGATCGAAACCCCATCCTCGAAACTCATCGCGAGGATCGCCCCGCGCGTCAGGCCTTCGTGCAGCCTAGGCACCACAAAGCCGGGGGTATCGGCCAGCCGCTCGCGATACAGCGCCATCTGTGCGCCTTCGCGCTGATAGTCCGCTTCCTCGCGCAGCTGCTGCTTGGCGGCGGCGAGCAGCTTGTCCATTTCGAGTTCGGGCGGGGCGAAGCCAGCGACCTTCAAGAGCGTCATCACATTATCAACATCGCTGTCTATGCTCTTGGCAATGCCGGGATATTGCACCTTGATTGCCAGCTCCTCGCCGTCGCGGGTAAGGGCCTTGTGCACCTGACCGATGCTCGCGGCGGCAATCGGGCGGGGGTTGAACCAGCGGAACTGCTTGCGCCAATCGGCACCCCATTCGGCCTTCAAGACCTGATCCAGCTGGCGGGTCGGCATGAAATTGGCCTGATCGCGCAAGGTGGCGAGGATCCGCGAGAGCTCCGGCGGCAGGAAATCGCCCGCATCGAGGCTGATCATCTGCCCCATCTTCATCGCCGCGCCGCGCAGATGCGAGAGGCGATCGGTCAGCCGCTGGACGTTCCCCGGGGTGAGGATCAAATCGCGCGCCGATATCCCCTCACCGCTGGCAAGCCGCCGTGCGCCTTCGGCCACCATGCCGCCCGCCACGCCGCCGACCAGCCGCCCGAAGGTGCCGAACCGCGCAATCCGCCCGGCAGGCACCGCGCGCTGGCGGGCGCGATCTTCGGGGCGGTCGGCGAAATCGGGGGTGTCGTCGTCAGGCAAGGGGAGGGGGTTCCGGAGGCGTGAATACTATGACGGGCAACGGTCAGGCGGCGGGGCTGTTCCGCTCTAGCTGATGCACAGCCCGCCATCGACCGGCAGGCATTGCCCGGTGATATAATCGCTGTGCGGCGAGGCGAAGAACACTGCCAGCCCCTCCAGCCCCGCGTGATCGCCGGGGCGGCGCAGGGGGATGCGGCGCGCCATCCATTCGGCGAATTTCGGATCGGCCTTGGCCGTGATCTCGGTCTCGTAATAGCCGAACAGTAGCGCGTTGGCGGTGATCTGGTAACGCGCGAGCTCGAAGGCGGCGGCCCGGGTGAGGCCGTTCAAGGCAGCTTTGGACGCGGCGTAATCGGACGAGCGATTGACCCCCATGATCGACTGGCCCGAGGAGGTGACGATGAGCTTTCCGCCCGGATCGCCATCCTTGGCCCGCGCGATCATGTGGCGGGTGACGTGCTTGTAGACCAGCGCCGCGCCGCGCGTGTTGACGGCGAGCGTGTGATCCCAGCCTTCGGCAGTGATATCCGGGATTGCGGTGCCTGCGCCGGGAATGCCGGCATTGGCAAAACAGATATCGACCCGGCCCAACTGGTCGAGCGTCGACGCCATTGCCACTTCGATTGACGCTTCGTCGGCGACGTCGCAGGCCAGCGCTATCGCCCTGCCCGGTCCCAGCGCGCCGAGCTCGGCGACGGCGGCAGCGTTCTTGTCCGCATTGCGCGCCCAGATGACGACGTCAGCGCCCGTTTTGGCCAGACCGCGCGCCATCGCGAGGCCAAGCCCGCCATTGCCGCCAGTGATGATGGCGGTGCGCCCGGTGAGATCGAAAAGCTCCATACCCTATCTGGTGGCGCAATCGCGCGCGTCCCGCAAGGCTGCGCGGGAACCGCGCGCGCTGCCGGGGTTTGACGCGCCATGGACAGAACACCCTCGCTTTCCCCCGCCGCCCGCGCACTGGGCCATGCCGGGCTGCTGCCCCAGATCATCTGCCTCGTGATGGTGCTGAGCGGCCACGAATGGCGCTATTCGGCGCTGGCGGGCGGGTTTGCCTATGCGGCGGCGATCTTCAGCTTTCTGGGCGGCGTGTGGTGGGGACAGGCGGTGCAGAACGGGCGCGCCTCGACCGGAGCCTATGTCATTGCGGTGCTCCCGAGCCTGATTGCCGTCGCGCTGTTCCTGCCGTGGACTTTCGGGTGGGAATGGCCCGGCCCGGCGCTGCTCTATCTCGGCGCGCTAATCGCGGCATCGCCGCTGATCGACCGTGCGCTGGGCTTTGCACACCGCGATTTCCTGCGGCTGCGCTGGCATCTTTCGCTGGGGCTGGGCGGGCTGACGATCGCGCTGGGGTTGGCCGCGCCGATGGTCATCTGATCGCCTCACGGGCGGCGATCGTTGCCCGGCGAGAGCATTCTTTGCGATGAATTAACCAACAGGCGTTAGGGCCAAGGCTGGTTTTTCGTTGGATTAGCGCGCTTCATGATCCGTTCTTTGCAATCACTCGTAGCGCAGTTGCAGCGCACGAGCGGCTCTGCCGGGCAGGAGGCTGTGTCCGTTGACGCGGCTGCAGGCGCATCGGGCGGGGCTTTGCTGCGCCGCAAGCGCGGCATGGTGGCGGTGTTTGCGCTGCTGTTCGGGGTCATCGCTGCGCTGATCGATCTGCCCCTGCCAGCCGAGGATTTCTACCGCGCGGTGCGGGCCGAAGTGCGCTCGCGCCCGGCCCCGCAGGATATTGCGCTGATCGCGATTGACGACAAGACGTTGAATGCCAATCGCCGCAAACTTCCGACCCGGTTCAATGACAGTAAGCTGATTGATGCGCTGCTTGCATCGGGTGTGATGCATGTTGCCTTCGATCGCGCCCATGCCGATCCCGAGAGCCCGGCGTCGGATGCGCTGCTCGCCAAAACGCTCGCACGGCATCCGGGTAAGGTTTCGTTTGGCTTCGCGCCGCGCCACGAGTTCGGCTTTCAGGTGGTGGAGGAAATCGTGCCAATGCCGATTTTCCGCGACCATGTAGAGCTGGCTGCAATGAATGGGTTGGGAAGCCCTTTCGGGTTCTCCGTGACCTTTCCGACCGAAGTTCGCTTTCGCGACGAGGCCTATCCATCACTTTCCGCAAAACTTGCCGGGTATAACGGTCCAGCAGTGAAATATCGTCCGGATTATGCCTTCGATCCGGCTACCATTCCGACGTTCAGCTATGTCGATGTCGTGCAGGGGCGAGTTCCTTCTCATTTGCTGGCTGGCAAGCGGGTGATCGTTGGTCAGGCCTTTTACGAGTCTGAGGATTTTTATCTCCTTCCGCTGCGCGACGGCAAAGTCCCTGGTGCATATTTTCACATTATGGGCGCGCACACGCTGAAGCGAGGGGTGCCGGTCGACCTGCAATGGTATCCGGCGCTACTTATTGCGGCGCTCGCAATGCTGGCGCTGGTAATCGGTCGGACTAAATCCGTTCGTTCCTTGATCCTGACCGGGACAGTCCTAATTACGCTGCCCTTAATGCTAGACGGAGTCGGCATCAATGTTGACATCTTCCCAGCACTGCTGGCGCTGCTTTGGGCCGGGATCGGGATGCAGCGGATCGCGCGCAAGTATTACAGCACCGAAGTCGATGCCTTGACCACCTCGGCGATCAGCTCGACCGAGGCCGATGCCGAACGCGATGTCTATGCGCTCAAGATCGCCAATCTCGCCGAGATGTCCGAGGAATGGAGCGGGCGCGAGTTGGGCGAATTCGTCAACACGCTGATTGCGTTCATCAAGGGACCGGGCGAGGCGGGCGATGTTGCGTTCGAGCGTGATATGCTGGTGTGGATGGCGCCGCGGATGGCGGCAGTCAGCCTCGAGCGCCATGCCGACGGATTGGCGCTGATGCTCAAGACCGCGATCAGCCATGATTGGCAGTCGGCCAGCAGCTCACCCGCGCTGGGGATCGATACCAACCACGATCTTCCGCTTGGACAGCGCATCAGAAAGGCGATGCAGGCCGCCGAGGAAGCTGGCGCGCGCGGGGCACGCTTTATCATCAATGACGCGGCGCACCTGGAAGCGCGAAACCAGCGGATCGAGCTGCTGCGCGTGCTCGAAAAGGGCCTGCGCGACCGCAGCATCGCCGTCGCCTATCAGCCCAAGATCGACCTGGCATCGGGCCGGATCGTGGGTGCCGAGACGCTGATCCGGTGGCGTCCCGATGGCGGTGAACTGGTCAATCCGCAGGAACTGGTATTGGCCGCCGAAGCGGGCGACCGGATCAACGAGTTGACGCTGGTGGTGATGGATGCCGCGCTCGCGGATGGCCGAAACGCGATTGCGGCGGATCCGTCGTTCAAACTGGCGGTCAACATGTCGGCCAAAAGCCTGAGCGATACGCAACTTTTGTTCGACATCATGACGATGCTTGGCCGCCATAACTTCCCGCCCGAGAACCTGACGCTCGAACTCACCGAAACCGCCAAGCTCGAAGACCAGCGCATCGCCCCGCAGGTGGCCGCATTGAAGGCGCGCGGGATCGGGCTTTCGATCGACGATTTCGGCACCGGGCAATCGAATCTCGAATACATTGAGAAACTGCCCAGCTCCGAACTCAAGATCGACAAGCGCTTCGTCCAGCATATGGCGACCTCGGAAGAAAGCCGCGCGGTGGTGCGAGCGACTATCGAGATCGCGCACTCGCTGGGCAAGGTAGTGGTGGCTGAAGGGGTCGAGGATCAGGCGACCCTCGCCGCCCTCCAGACGTTGGGTTGCGACCATGCGCAAGGCTATTTGTTCTCGCGCGCGATCACGATGGCGCAACTGCTTGGCATGATGGGCAGCGGGAGGATCGCCGTTAACGCTTGATTAGGGTTAAGAATGTGTTAAAGCGCTCTTACAGCATTGGTCGCTGATAGGAGTAAGGGTTATGTGGGGCTGGTTTTCGCACCTCTTCGGCACCCGCTAAGTCGGGTTCGCAAAAGTTAAGAAGAAGCCTCGGGAAACCGGGGCTTTTTTCGTTTCTGGGGGATTTTCCGGGAGCGAAACGACAGGCGCGATAGCGCGCGGATGCGGCGCTGCGCTCAGGCCGCGAATCGGGGTGGATCGCCCCTCCTGTGAAGCAGGTAATTGGTCGGGGAGAGAGGATTCGAACCTCCGGCCCCTGCCTCCCGAAGACAGTGCTCTACCAGGCTGAGCTACTCCCCGACCGTGTCGGTCCCGCATGACAAAACGCCGCGCGGGTCGAGGCAAGGCGCGCCCTATAGGTGTGGATGAGCATAGTGGCAAGCGGGCAATTGCGGCCCTATAGTCACCCCCATGGCGAGCGCAGCGATTCCCCTTTCCGGCAGTCCGAAGCCGCACCCCGAACAGCAGTATCTCGAGCTGATGCGGGTGATCTGGGACACCGGCAGCGAGCGGATCGATCGTACCGGGATCGGCACCCGATCGATCTGCGGGGCGATGCTGCGCTACGATTTGGCGGACGGCGCGATGCCGCTGCTGACCACCAAGCGCGTGTATTGGAAAACCGCGACTCGCGAGCTGCTGTGGTTCCTGACGGGCGAAACCAACATCCGCCCGCTGGTCCTCCAAGGCGTGAAGATCTGGAACGAATGGCCGCACGCCAACTACGTGCGCGAATCGGGCGATGCGATCAGCCTCGATGATTTCGTCGCACGAATCGCTGCCGACGAGGCCTTTGCGGAACGCTGGGGCGATCTCGGCCCAGTATATGGCAAGCAATGGGTCGACTGGCCGACCTACCGCTACCGCCCCGACGGGCTATACGAAAAGGGTGAGGGGATCAACCAGGTCGCCGCCGTGATCGAATCGCTGCGCTCCAGCCCCGGCAGCCGCCGCCACATCATCGAAGGCTGGAACGTCGCCGAGCTGGATCGCATGGCGCTGCCCCCGTGCCACAAGACCTACCAGTTCCATGTTGCGGGGGAGGGGGCGGATGCCCGGCTCAACTGCCTGCTCTATCAGCGCAGCTGCGATGTCGCGCTCGGCCTGCCGTTCAACCTGTGGTCGGCGGCGCTGCTCACCCGGATGATCGAGCAGCAGGTCGGGATGCAGCCGGGCGAGCTGGTGTGGATGGGGGGCGATGTGCACCTCTATCTCAATCACGCGCATCTTATCGAGGAGCAGCTCACCCGCCAGCCGCAGGGCCAGCCGCGGTTGGAGATCACCCGCCACCCGCCGACAATTTTCGATTACCGGATCGAGGATTTCGCGGTGCATGATTACACGCCGCTGCCCCCGATCAGCGCACCTGTTGCGGTGTGAGCGCTCACCGCGCACTATCCTTGACCGCCCTGCGACATTGAAATAAAAATACGTATTCAAGCAATGATCGCACCGGGCTTGGCCGGACGCCGATCGAGGGGGAGAGCGCCGCCATGGCCAAGCCTGCAATTCCGGCAGACAGCAATCGCCCGGCGCTCGCGCTGCACGTTCCCGAGCCGAAATATCGCCCTGGTGACCCGGCCGATTTCTCGCATATCGACGTGCCCCCGGCAGGCCAGCAGCCGCGCCCCGACGAGGCGAGTCACCCAGCGCAGATGGGCGAGTTGGCCTATATACTCGTGCGCGTGCTGGGGGAGGACAATCAGGCACACGGGCCCTGGAACCCCCGGCTCGATCCCGACACGCTGCGCACCATGCTCGGCCACATGGCGCTGGTGCGCGCCTTCGACGAACGCATGTTCCGCGGCCAGCGGCAGGGCAAGACCAGCTTCTACATGAAGTGCACCGGCGAGGAGGCGACCTCGGTCGCGGCCTCGATGGCGCTGGCCAGCGACGACATGGTGTTCCCTTCCTACCGCCAGCAGGGCATCCTCATCGCGCGCGGATACCCGCTGATCGAGATGATCAACCAGATCTATTCGAACAGGGCCGACAAGCTGAAGGGCCGCCAGCTGCCGATCATGTATTCGAGCCGCGAGCACAGCTTCTTCAGCATCTCCGGCAACCTCGCCACCCAGACCCCGCAGGCGGTGGGCTGGGCGATGGCGAGCGCGTGTCGGGGCGACAGCCGGATCGCGGCGACATGGGTGGGCGAGGGCTCGACCGCAGAGGGCGATTTCCACAGCGCCTGCACCTTTGCAGCGGTGTATAATGCACCGGTTATCCTCAATGTTATCAACAACCAGTGGGCGATTTCCAGCTTCAGCGGGTTCGCCGGGGCGGAACGCACCACCTTTGCCGCGCGCGGCCTCGGCTATGGCATCGCGGCCTTGCGGGTCGACGGCAACGACGCGCTCGCCTGCTATGCTGCGATGCAGTGGGCCGCGAACCGTGCGCGCGGCAATCACGGCCCGACGCTGATCGAATACTTCACCTACCGTGCGGAAGGCCACTCCACCTCGGACGATCCCAGCGGCTACCGCTCTGCGCAGGAGCGCGAGGAATGGCCGCTCGGCGATCCGATCACGCGCCTCAAGAACCATCTCATCGCCATCGGCGAGTGGGATGAGGAGCGTCAGGCGGCGATGGACATGGACTGCGCCGAACGCGTCAAGGCGACCACCAAGGAAGCCGAGAAGAACGGCATCCTCGGCCACGGCCTTCACCACCCCTTCCACACCATGTTCGAGGACGTTTACGAGGAGCTGCCCTGGCACCTGGAAGAACAGGCCGAACAGGCGATCCGCGAACGCATCGCCAAGTTCGGCACTGAAAGGCCATTCGGATGAGCGATCAGATGGAAACCGCAGCCGAGGCAAGCACCGAACGCCGCATCAACATGATCGAGGCGATCAACGAAGCGCTCGACATCATGCTTGGCCGCGATCCCGATGTGATCATCATGGGCGAGGATGTCGGCTATTTCGGCGGGGTGTTCCGCGCCACCGCCGGGCTTCAGGCCAAGCACGGCAAGACCCGCGTGTTCGATACCCCGATCAGCGAATGCGGGATCATCGGCGTGGCAGTGGGGATGGGAGCATACGGCCTGCGCCCCGTCCCCGAAATCCAGTTCGCCGATTATATCTATCCCGGCCTCGACCAGCTCATCAGCGAGGCGGCGCGGCTGCGATACCGCTCGGCAGGCGACTACAGCGCGCCGATGACGGTGCGCTCGCCCTTCGGCGGGGGCATCTTCGGCGGCCAGACCCACAGTCAGAGCCCCGAGGCGCTGTTCACCCATGTCGCGGGGCTCAAGACCGTGATCCCGGCGACGCCTTATGATGCTAAGGGCCTGCTGATCGCCGCGATCGAAGACAATGACCCGGTGATCTTCTTCGAGCCCAAACGCATCTACAACGGGCCGTTTTCGGGCTATTACGACAAGCCGGTCGAGCCGTGGAAGAAGCACCCCGATTCTGTGGTGCCCGAAGGCTATTACAAGATCGCGCTCGGCAAGGCGCGCACCGTGCGCGAGGGTGAGGCGCTGACTGTGCTCGCCTATGGCACCATGGTGCACGTGGCGCAGGCCGTGTGCGAGGCCAAGGGCGTCGATGCCGAAATCCTCGACCTGCGCACGCTGGTGCCGCTCGATATCGCAGCGATCGAGGCTTCGGTCGAAAAGACCGGACGCTGCCTGATCGTCCACGAAGCGACCCGCACTTCTGGCTTCGGCGCGGAACTCTCGGCGCTGGTGACCGAGCGCTGCTTCTACCACCTCGAAGCCCCGGTCGAGCGCGTCACCGGGTTCGACACGCCCTATCCCCACAGCCTCGAATGGGCCTATTTCCCCGGCCCCGTCCGCATCGGCGAGGCCATCGACAAGCTGCTTCAGGACTAGGGAGTGGCAGGCGACACTTTCCTACGCGGCGGCAGACGCAGTATCGGAGATGGTCGACGCTTTCGCGGCGAGAGGATGGGCAGGATTTTTTTGAACGGGCAAAGTGTCAACTTCGGTTTTTCGGCATAAATATCGGATTAAATGTAGAATAATCGGAAAAGTAGCGGTTGACAGGGTGTCAACTTCGTCAACTTCCCAACAGCTCCGACGTGGGCGCCGCGCTGACCCAAAGATGGATTGAACAATGGCGAGATTCACATTCAACATGCCCGATGTGGGCGAAGGCGTCGCCGAAGCGGAGGTCGTCGAATGGCACGTGGCGGTCGGCGACAGGGTCGAAGAAGACCAGCACCTCGTCGACGTTATGACCGACAAGGCGACCATCGACATCGAAAGCCCGGTAGCGGGCACGGTGGTCGAAGTCGCGGGCGGCGTGGGCGATGTGGTCGCGATCGGCGCAATGCTGCTGGTGATCGAGGTTGAGGGTGAGGATGGGGTTGCCGCCGAGGTCGAAGCCGCCGCCGAGCAGATTGAGGACGAAATGTCCGATGCTGAAAAGCCCCTTGCCCTTGGGGAAGGGGTTGGGGATGGGGGTACCCCGGTCGCCGCGGACGAAACCCCCGCACCCTCGGACCCCCACCCCCCGACCCCCTCCCCCCAGGGAGGGGGAGAAGTGAAGGTATTGGCCTCCCCCGCCGTGCGCCAGCGCGCGCGCGATCTCGGGATCGACCTTGCCCAGGTGAAGCCCGCCGAGGATGGCCGCGTGCGTCACGGCGATCTCGATGCCTTCCTCGCCTACAATGCGGGCAGCGGATTCGGCGCGGCAGGCAGAGCGCGCGCGGACGAAGCGATCAAGGTCATCGGCCTCAGGAAACGCATCGCCCAGAACATGGCTGCGGCCAAGCGCCACATCCCGCACTTCACCTATGTCGAAGAATGCGACGTCACCGACTTGGAAGACCTGCGCGCGCAACTGAACACGGGGAGGGGTGACCGCCCCAAGCTCACCATGCTCCCGCTGCTGATCACCGCGATCTGCAAGGTGATCCCGCAGTTCCCGATGATCAACGCGCGCTACGATGACGAGGCGAATGTCGTCACGCGCTATGGCGCGGTGCATCTCGGCATGGCGGCACAGACGGATAGCGGGTTGATGGTGCCGGTGATCCGCGATGCGCAGGCCAAGAACCTGTGGCAGCTCGCCCGCGAAATCGGGCGGTTGGCCGAAGCCGCGCGCACCGGCAAGGCGACGTCGGAGGAGCTTTCGGGATCGACGCTGACCGTCACCTCGCTTGGCCCGCTCGGCGGCGTGGCGACCACGCCCGTCATCAACCGGCCGGAGGTGGCGATCATCGGCCCCAACCGCATCGTCGAGCGCCCGATGTTCGTGCCCGACGGCCCAAATGGACTTGGCGGCGGCGAGCGCGTGGCCAAGCGCAAGCTGATGAACATCTCGATTTCGTGCGATCACCGCGTGGTCGACGGCCACGACGCGGCAAGCTTTGTGCAAGGTGTGAAGCGCCTGATCGAAACCCCGGCGCTGCTGCTGGTCGATTGATTGAAGTGTTGTTCCGCTACCGGAGTTCCCGAAATGGTGCATGATCCGCGAATCGATGACTACATCGCCAAGGCCGCACCTTTCGCACAGCCGATCCTGCGCCACGCGCGCGACCTGGCGCACCGGGCGCTGCCGGGTGCGGTCGAGGGGATCAAGTGGGGGATGCCGCACTTGATCGTGGGCGGAAAGAACGTGGTCGGGCTGGCGGCGTTCAAGGCTCATGTGGCGATCGTCATCCACAACGAGGACCGTTCGGGCGAAGGCATGGGTTCGCTCGGCAAGCTCACCAGCCTCGGCGAACTCCCTCCCGACGAGGAACTGATCGCCCGGATGAAGGCAGGGCTTGCCGCCATAGCGGCCGCGCGACCCAAGCGCGAGCCCAAACCCGAACTGGCTGTGCCCGCCGATCTCGCCGCCGCACTTGCCGCCGCGCCCGAGGCCCTGCGCGCGTTCGATGGCTTCGCGCCCTCGCACCGGCGCGAATACATCGATTGGATTACCGAAGCGAAGCGCGAGGAGACCCGCGCCAGGCGGATCGCCCAGGCTGTCGAATGGCTCGCCGAGGGCCGCAAGCGCCACTGGAAATACGAGAACTGCTGAAGGCCGAAATTTCGTCGCGCTAACCGTTGACAGTGCGGTGACCCAAGCCTAATGGCGCTGCTCCACGAACGGGACGGCATCGCCTGAGCGCTGGTGGAACGGAAATGCGCGGGTGTAGCTCAGTCGGTTAGAGCGTCGGCCTGTCACGCCGAAGGTCGCGGGTTCGAGCCCCGTCACTCGCGCCATTTCTCTCCCTTCAAGGGGCAAGCAAGGCGGGCGTCAGTCCGCCTTTTTTGTTGGCGTTGCCGGTGGCTGCGGCGCGCTCCACCGGCCGGTCTCCATCCAGATCAGGAAGCGCTTCAAGGGCAGCAGCCAGATCAGGCCCAGCACGACATAGACCACCGTCTGCGCTCCGCCTGACCAGTGCCCGATGATCCCCGGCGCATAGCGGGCGATGACCACGCCGTAGACCATCAGGAACACGAACAGGCTGACAATGCCGAAGGGGATTCGCCAGGTCGGGGTTTCGCGCATCAGGTCAGTCCGTAAATCCGGGTCGGGGTAACGACCGCGTCGAGCGGCACGTCGTGGGCTTCGGTCGGTAGCGTGTCACACGCCTGCACGTCCCACGCCAGCCCAATGGTGAGCGCGGGGCGATGTTCCGCAAGCCAGCGATCATAATGCCCGCCGCCTTGCCCCAGCCGGTCAAGCGCGGGGGTGAAACCGACGAGGGGCACGAACAGGACATCCGGGATCAGCGCCTCGGCGTCGCGTTCGGGTTGCAGCATCCCGAACGGGCCGACTTCGAGGTCGCTGTCGGCATAGGGATCGGTGTGGTGCGCGAAGACCATCGGCGCGGCGCGGTCGGCGAAGCGGGGGAGCGCGAGGGTGTGCCCGGCATCGCGGAAGAACCGCGCGTAACCGCCTGCAGGCGCCTCCCAGGCGCCGGAGTGATAGAGGCCGATCACGGCTTCGGACGCTATCCGCGCGGCGAGCGGCGCGGGCGGGCGGTGGAACAGCAGGCCGCGGATCGAGTCCGGCAGGCTCGCCACATGCTCACGGCGAGCGGCGCGCAGGGTTTGGCGGAGGTCTGATTTGGTGGGCACGATCATTGCCAGCTGAGGTAAACCCCGGTCTCGTCAGCCGCAAGGGCGACCCGGGCTCGCCCCTCCACCACCTTCGGTGGTCCCCCTCCCCTGAAGGGGAGGAATTACGGCCCGAAGGGTCGCAAGGCCGAACGGCCGCCCGCAGCGACGCGCCCGGAGGGCGTGTGAGCGAGGATTTCGCACGCCGGACGGCTTGCGGAAAACAAACAGGCCCTCAAGTAGCGGAGCGGTAGGGCAACAAAGAAAGTGACGGAACCACCATGGGTCGTTTGCGCTAGAAATCCTCTGACGCCTTTAACGTCAGGTGGGCGCCGTGTACCCGAACCTCCCGGACGAACCGGCAGGCAAGGGCAGGGACAGCTCCCATTGGATTGCTTATAGCCTCAGGGATATTCAGTCGGCTCGTGCCGGGCAGTCCCGCCAAGGCCTATCTAGGCGCTGGCGGCGGCGGCTTCAAGCGCGCTGGCGGTGGCTTCGGCGCGCGCGGCGATCGCTTCGAGCTGCTGGGCGAGGCGGTCGCCAGACGAGGCGTCCGCGCCGAACAGGTCGGATTGCAACGCGGGCGCTTTGCGCATCTCGGCCAACTCGCCTTCGAGCCGGGCGATTGTGGTACGCAAGCCGTGAAGCTCGGCTGGATCGGCGGGAGAAGGGGGTTCGGCTTTCGCCTTACCCGCTTTGCCTTTCTTCGCCTCGGCGAGGTCATCGGCGAGGAACAGCGCGGCGAACAGCAGGTTCTGCGCCTCAAGCGGTGCCCGGCCATCGCCCAGCTGCGCGTATTTCTCCGCGATCATGTCGCCCAGCGCCGCGATCCGCGCTTCCTCGCCATCGGCGCAGGCGATGGTGTAGCTTTTGGGGCCGATAGTGAGCGTGACCGTGCTCATCGCGCGTCAATCCTCCAGCCGCTCAAGCAGATCGTCGAGATCGCGCAGACTTTCCGCGACCTGCTCGCGCAGCTTCTCGTGGGCATTCACAAGGCTTGCGACGCGTGCCGACGAAGGTTCAGCGCCGATTGGCAAGGAGGCACGCGTAGCGGCGATCCGCTCCATTGCGGCCTCGATGCGCCCGATCGCGCGTTCGATACGCTCGCCATCCATGACCGGCAAATTACCAAGAATGCCGCCCGCACGCAAAGGCTTGGCGCGGTCTGTTGATAAGTCGGCGCAGATTGGGTGAGGATTGGCGGTTCATCAGCGCCCCGCGCACGGTTGACCTCACTTCGTGCCTCGGCAATGGCACAGCCCGCGGGTCGAGGGATCGAATCGCCCGGCTGCCGTTCTGGCACGTCCGGTTCCGGCCACGCCGACGCCGAGTGGGGCCGCTTCAGGAGACACGCGCGCCCATGACGTTCGCACCCGACCGCCTCCAGCTGATGGCCAACGCCATCCGCGCGCTTTCGATGGACGCGGTGGAGGCCGCCAATTCCGGGCACCCGGGGATGCCGATGGGCATGGCCGATGTGGCAACCGTGCTGTGGACGCAGCACCTGAAGTTCGATCCGAACGCCCCCGATTGGGCCGACCGCGACCGCTTCGTGCTGTCTGCCGGTCACGGCTCGATGCTGATCTACAGCCTCTTGCATCTCACCGGCTATGCGCGCCCGACCATCGACGATATCCGCGATTTCCGCCAGCTGACCAGTCCGTGCGCGGGCCATCCGGAGAACTTCCTGCTCGACGGGGTGGAATGCACCACCGGGCCACTGGGGCAGGGCCTGGCGATGGCGGTTGGCATGGCGTTGGCCGAGCGGCATCTCAACGCCACGTTCGGTGACGATCTGGTCGATCACCGCACCTGGGTGATCGCGGGCGACGGGTGCCTGATGGAAGGCATCAATCACGAGGCGATCGGGCTCGCCGGGCATCTGGGCCTTGGGCGCCTCAATGTGCTGTGGGACGACAACCGCATCACCATCGACGGCGCGACCGACCTTTCAACCAGCGAGGACATCAAGGCGCGCTATGCCGCGACCGGCTGGCATGTCACGACATGCGACGGGCACGATTTTGCCGACATTGCCCGCGCGCTGGCCGAGGCCAAGGCCGATCCGCGCCCCTCGCTCGTCGCCTGCCGCACGCTGATTGGCAAGGGGGCGCCGAACAAGCAGGGCACCAGCGCCACCCACGGCTCGCCGCTGGGCGCTGCCGAGGTTGCCGCCGCGCGCGACGAACTGGGCTGGACGCATGAGCCGTTTGTGATTCCCTCGGATATCGCCGCCGACTGGCACAGCGCGGGCGAGCCGGGCCGCGCGGCGCATGGCGCATGGGCAGGGCGCCTCGAAGCCTCACCGCACCGCGACGAATTCCGGCGCCGGATGGCGGGCGATCTGCCCGAAGGCGTCAGCCTTGATGCGCATATCGCGGGCCTCATCGCCAGCCCGCAGAAGATCGCCACGCGCAAGGCGAGCGAGATTGCGCTCGCCGCGATCAACCCTGCGCTACCCGACACCATCGGCGGCAGCGCCGACCTGACGGGGTCGAACAACACGCTGGCAGGCGGCATCGGCACATTCAGCCGCGACAACTATGCGGGCCGCTACGTCTATTACGGCATCCGCGAATTCGGCATGGCCGCCGCGATGAACGGGATGGCGCTGCATGGCGGCGTGATCCCCTATGGCGGCACGTTCCTCGTCTTCACCGACTACGCGCGCGGCGCGATCCGCCTTTCGGCGCTCCAGCATTGCCGCGTGGTCTATGTGATGACGCATGACTCGATCGGGCTGGGCGAGGACGGGCCGACCCACCAGCCGGTCGAGCACCTCGCCTCGCTGCGGGCCATGCCCAACTTGCTGGTGATGCGCCCTGCCGACGCGGTCGAGACCGCCGAGTGCTGGGATATCGCTCTTGCCCAGAAGGACCGCCCGACCGTGCTCGCGCTCACCCGCCAGAACCTCCCGCAATTGCGGCTCGAAGCGGCGGAGAACCTTTCGGCCAAGGGCGGTTACCGCATCGCGGCGGCGCAGTCCGCCCGCAAGGTGGTGATCCTCGCCACCGGATCGGAAGTCGAACTTGCCGCGCAATGTGCTGCCGAGCTTGAAGCGGAAGGCATCGGTGCCGATATTGTCTCGATGGTCTGCACCGAACTGTTCGACGAGCAAGCCGAAGCCTACCGCGCCGACATCCTTCCTGCCGATGCGCTGATCGTCTCGATCGAAGCGGCCAGCACGTTCGGCTGGCAGCGCTACACCGGGCGCAATGGCCTCAACATCGGCCTCGACAGCTTCGGCGCTTCGGCCCCGGCGGGCGATCTGTTCGCCCATTTCGGCTTCACCGCGGCGACGATTGTGCCGCAAATCATCAGCAAATTGAACGCTTGAACAGGAGCAACTCTTATGGCCACCAAAGTTGCCATCAACGGCTTTGGCCGTATCGGACGGCTGGTCGCACGCGCGATCCTCGAACGCAGCGATCACGATCTGGAACTGGTCGCGATCAACGATCTGGCCGATGCCAAGGCGAATGCGCTGCTGTTCGCCTATGACAGCATCCACGGGCGCTTTGCTGGCGAAGTGACAGCCGATGGCGATGCGATCATCGTCAATGGCAAACGCATCGCGGTGACCAAGGAACGCGAACCGGGCAAGCTGCCGCACGCAGCGATGGGCGTCGATATCGTGCTCGAATGCACCGGCTTTTTCCAGTCGGACGAAGCATCGCGCCCGCACCTTGCGGCCGGAGCCAGGCGCGTGCTGATTTCCGCCCCGGCGACGGGCGTGTCGAAGACCATCGTTTACGGCGTGAACCACCAGACGCTGACCGCAGACGATGTGATCATCTCCAACGCCAGCTGCACCACCAATTGCCTCGCGCCGGTGGCCAAGGTGCTGAACGATGTGATCGGGATCGAGCGCGGGTTCATGACCACGATCCACAGCTACACCAATGATCAGCGGATGCTCGACCAGATCCACTCCGATCTGCGCCGCGCGCGTGCGGGTGCGCAGAACATGATCCCGACCACCACTGGTGCGGCGCGGGCCGTCGGGCTGGTGCTGCCCGAATTGAAGGGCAAGCTTGATGGTTCGTCGGTGCGCGTGCCGACGCCGAACGTCTCGATGGTCGATCTGGTGTTCGTTCCCTCGCGCGAAACCACCGCAGAGGAAATCAACGCCGCGCTCAAGGCTGCTGCCGAAGGCGCGATGAAGGGCGTGCTCGATTACACCGATCAGCCGCTGGTGTCCTCGGACTTCAACCACTACCCGGCGTCCTCGACTGTCGACAGCCTCGAAACCAGCGTGATGGAAGGCAAGCTCGCCCGCGTGGTCAGCTGGTACGACAACGAATGGGGGTTCTCGAACCGCATGATCGACACCGCCGGGGTGATGGCGAAGTTTTTGTGAGCCAATCTCCCCTCCCGCTTGCGGGAGGGGAGCGAGACTTGGCCCGGGCTTGACCCGGGCCTAGTCGCAGCGGGGTGGGCCAGCCGCTCGCGCCCACCCCCGGCCCCTCCCGCAGGCGGGAGGGGGGAAGGAGCCAGCAATGCCCAAGTTCAAAACCCTCGACGATCTGCCCGCCGATCTGACCGGCGAGGTCGCGCTCGTCCGCGTCGATCTCAACCTGCCGATGAAGGACGGGTCGGCCACCGATTTGACCCGCGTCGAAGCGGTCAAGCCGACGATTCTCGAATTGGCCGGCAAGGGCGCAAAGGTCCTGCTGCTTGCGCATTTCGGGCGGCCGGGCGGGCAGCGTTCCTCGGTGCTGTCAACCAGCATGGTGGTGGGCGATGTGGAGGCGGTGCTGGGCCGCGAAATCATGTTCATCCCCGAAATCGCCGGGCCGGTGGTGGCTCAGGCGGTGGAGAGCATTCTGCGCGCAGGCGACATCGGCCTGCTCGACAACACCCGCTTCTGGCCGGGCGAGGAGGCGAATGATCCCGCGCTGGCCGCCGCGATTGCTGTGCATGGCACTCTCTACGTCAACGATGCCTTCAGCGCCGCGCACCGGGCGCACGCCACCACCGAGGGGCTGGCGCACCAGCTGCCTGCCTATGCCGGGCGCTCGATGGAGGCCGAACTGCGCGCGCTCGACGCCGCGCTCGGATCGCCCGAGCAGCCCGTCGCGGCGGTGGTCGGCGGGGCCAAGGTTTCGACCAAGCTTGCGGTGCTCGAAAACCTTGTTGGCAAGGTGCAGCACCTCATCATCGGCGGGGGCATGGCCAACACCTTCCTCGCGGCGCGCGGCGTCAATGTCGGCAAGAGCCTGTGCGAGCATGACCTCGCCCCCACCGTCACGCGCATCATGGACGAGGCCGAGCATGCGGGCTGCACCATCCATCTGCCCTATGACGTTGTGGTGGCAAAGGAATTTGCCGCCAATCCGCCGAGCCTTCGCACCGCCAACGTCCACGAGGTCGCAGCCGACGAGATGATCCTCGACCTCGGCCCGCAGGCGGTCGAGGCGCTCGCAGACGTGCTCAAGACCTGCCGCACGCTGGTGTGGAACGGGCCGCTGGGCGCATTCGAGACCGCGCCATTCGACGCCGCCACCGTGTCTCTCGCTCGCACCGCAGCGGCGCTGACGCTCGAAGGATCGCTCACCAGCGTGGCCGGAGGCGGGGACACCGTTGCGGCGCTCGCCCATGCAGGTGCGGCTGAAGATTTCACCTATATTTCAACGGCAGGCGGCGCATTTCTCGAATGGATGGAAGGCCGCGTGCTGCCTGGTGTCGCCGCGCTGGAGCGCTGAGCATGGCAGAGATTACGGCTGAGATCGAAGCGCTTACGCTGGGCGTGCTGCGCGCCTGGGTCGCGGGCGATGCCAAGGCGATGAAGAAAGCCACGTCGCGCGATTTCGTGATGATGGTCGGCACGCTCCCGCCCCAGCTGCTCGACCGGCCGAGCTTCCTGGCCGCAATGGAACGCCCGTTTGCCTGCACCAAATTCGCGCTGCGCGAAGTGTTCGTCCGCCAGTACGGCAAGGCGGCATGGCTGGTTGCCGGCGCGGAGCTCGAACTGCGGCTTGGCGGCCGGGGGTGGAAGGGCCCGTTCCTCGTCACCGGGCTATGGCGGCGCGGCACCGTGATGCGCGGCTGGAACCTTGCCGAACTGAGCCTCGCGCGGCTCGACGAGAGCGAGGGCTTCGCCGCCACCGTCAGCAAGCTGCAATTGTGGAGATAGCGATGGGCGAGGCGGTCGAAACCAGCTACGGCACCCTGACCACCATGGCCGAAGGCGAGTTCGCCGGGTGGCGGTTCTGGCACGGCGATCCGTTCGAGACGCGCTCCGGCCCGTTTTACATGAAGCGCGAGGATGACGGCACTTACACCAGTGCCTTTCGCGCGGAGGGCAAGCACATGAACGGCGGCGGGTTCATGCATGGCGGGTGCCTGCTGACCTTCGCCGATTTCGCGCTGTTCACGATCGCCACTGACGCGCTGAATGGCGACCACGCGGTAACGCTCAATCTCGCAGGCGATTTCCTCGGTTCTGTACAGTCAGGCGCTTTGGTCGAGGCGCGCGGGGAGGTTACGCGCGGCGGGGGCAAGACGATCTTTGTGCGCGGTCTGGTGACTGGCGACGGCACACCGGCGCTAAGCTTTACAGGAATCATCCGCCGCCTGTCCCGTCGTTGAACAGGCTGCGCAGAGCATTGTGCAGGTGCAGCACCGATGGTTGCAGCCCGCCGGGCCGCTCGCTAAGGCGCAACTGAACCCGCCTGCATACGTATGCAGGCCAGCAGCCGACAGGGACAACAGACCGCCATGAACACCGCCCAGATGACCGACCGCATCGCCACCGGACAGGGCTTTATCGCCGCGCTCGACCAGTCGGGCGGCTCCACGCCCAAGGCGCTGCGTGGTTACGGGGTCGAGGACGGCGAATGGTCGGGCGATGAGGAAATGTTCGCCGCGATCCACGCGATGCGCGCGCGGGTGATTACCTCGCCGTGCTTCGGCAGCGGCAAGGTGATCGGCGCGATCCTGTTCGAGAAGACCATGGACAGCGAGGTTGACGGCGTGCCCACTGCCGATGCGCTGAAGGCGCGCGGAATCGTCCCGTTCATCAAGGTCGATGAGGGCCTTGCCGACGAAGCGGATGGCGTGCAGTTGATGAAGCCGATGGGCAAGCTGCCCGCGCTGATGGAGAAGTCGGTTGCAGCCGGGATGTTCGGCACCAAGATGCGCTCGGTGATCAAGGCCGCCAATCCCGCAGGCATTGCCGCCATCGTCGGCCAGCAATTCGCGGTGGGCCAGCAGATCATCGCCGCTGGCCTGATGCCGATCATCGAGCCTGAATATGATATCACCGCCGAAGACCGGGCCGAGGGCGAGACAATCCTGCTCACGGAAATCACCAAGGCGCTCGATACGTTGCCCGACGGTCAGCAGGTGATGCTCAAGCTCTCGATTCCGGTGACGGCTGGCCTCTACACCCCGCTGACGCGCCACCCCAAGGTGCTGCGCGTGGTCGCGCTGTCGGGCGGGTTCTCGACCGATCAGGCCTGTTCGCGCCTGTCGAACAACCCCGGCATGATCGCCAGCTTCAGCCGCGGGCTGCTCCAGGACCTTCGCAAGGACCAGAGCGATGCGGAGTTCAACACCGTGCTCGGCAAGGCCATCGACCAGATCGCCAGCGCGAGCGTGTGAACAGGTGACAGCCGCGCCCCAAGCCATTAGCCCCGCGCGACTATGACCCAAACGCAACTCTACCTGATCTCCCCCCTCGATGTCGGCGGCGATTTTCCGCAGCGGCTCGAACGTGCGCTGAAGGCGGGAAAGGGGCTCGTCACCGCCTTCCAGTTCCGGGTGAAGGGCCTCGATCAGCACTCCGCCGCCACGCTCGCCGCGCCCTTGCAGGCGATCTGCGCCGCGCATGATGTCGCCTTCATCGTCAACGATTCAGTCGCGCTCGCCAAGCGGCTGAAGGCCGACGGGGTGCATCTGGGGCAGGACGATGGCTCGCCCAAGGAGGCGCGGGCGCAACTGGGGCGTGAGGCACAGATCGGGGTGACCTGCCACGCCTCGCGGCATCTGGCGATGGAAGCGGGCGAGGCTGGGGCGGATTACGTCGCCTTCGGGGCGTTCTTCTCCTCGACCACCAAGGACAAGGGTAACGCAGAGCGCCCCGAACCCGAGCTGTTAAGCTGGTGGAGCACCCTGTTCGAAATCCCCTGCGTCGCCATTGGCGGGATCACGCCGGACAACTGCAAACCGCTGGTCGAAGCGGGCGCGGATTTCCTCGCGGTGTCAGGCGCGGTGTGGCGCGGGGATGAGGTTGCGGTGATTGAAGCCTTTGCCAAGGCTATCGGGGGTTAGGCGCTGGACAGGTATTCAATCGCACTCTCGACCGATCACGTTGCTAGTGCCGGACGCGGCGCGCTTCGAAGAACGCGATGGCGCGGGCTATCGCATCATCGCGATTGAGCGTCAGCGCATGATCGTCACCAGCGTATACGTGCATCGCGAAATCGCGCCGCGCATCAGCGAGGCGCCTGGCTACGTCGAGGCTTTCTTCCACGCGAACGCGCCAGTCGGCACTGCCGTGGAGTAGGATCATCGGCACCGTAATCTCGTCTGCCCATAGGACAGCCGAGCGCGCATTCAACGTTCCCACCGGATCGGCCTCATAACCGACGATCCGCTTGCGGAAGACCTCCTCAAGAGCGGGGCGTGACAAGGCATTGGTGCGGACATCACCCGACGCCGCACGAAGCGCCGCCGCACGGGCCGGGAACCCGCCGCGCAGCAGCATGTAAGTCTGCATCCCCCCGCGCGATCCGCCCCACACAAACAGGTTTTCGGTGTCGGCATAGCCCAGCGATTGCGCCAGCGGCACGAGCGCGCGGACATCGTCGAGATCGGCACCACCATATCCGTCAGCCCCCTCGCTGCCGGGGCCGCCGCGATACTGCGTCCCAAGCACCATGTAGCCCGCCTTCAGGAAGTCATAGAAACCGTCGTAGGTCCAAGCCTGCATCGCGCCGAAATCGGCGTTGCCGCCGCGCAGATAGATGACGACGGGCAGCTTGTGCTCCGGCTGGCCGACCGGCTTGTAGAGGAACCCCGCGATCTTGAGGCCGCCGCTGGCATAGACGATCGCACGACATTCGAACCCGGCATAGGCGACCCGCTCGGCATGCTCTTCGGGTGTGCCGATCCCCCGCTGGAGCGCGACTGGGTCTGCGTCGGGCATGACGAAACCCTCTTTGGCGGCGAGCTCTTTCTCAATGGCGAGCCGGGCGCGGATCTGCTCCCCGCGCTGCTCGAAACTTTGGTCGCTACGCGGCGGGCAGGGCTCCGACGACAAGAGCGTACCGTCGTTCGCATCGGTCGCGGCAATCGCGGGCGCGGCCTGTACGGCAAGCAGCAGCATGCCCGCGTAAATCATTCTGAGCATCAAAGTTCCCCCTCTCGAGCGACTGGCACGATCACTCGCATTTGAGAGAATAAACATGTCGCGCTAATCCACCAGCTCCCCAACGCGCTGCGATGCGGGGCGACGGCTGTCCCGGATACTAGTTCCCGCCACCAATCCTTGTGCAGATCAGCTTGCTCGGCGACCCGTCCCGGTTCAGCTTCTGCAGCGTGTTCTCGCCCAGCGCCCGGAACCGTTCGTCTTTCTTCGGGCCGCGCGTGAACACCACTTCGGTGCCGCGCATCAGGTAGATCCCGCTGCCCTGCGCATTGACGTAGCTTGATGCGGTGCCGATCCGGAAGGCTTCCGCGGGCACCTCGACAAACGCCGCGCCGCCTGCATCGCCGGGGAACGCGCATTGCCAGTCGCCGTGGCGCAGGATCGCGAGCATCCCGCCCGCAGGGGCGCCAGTGCTCGCCTGCGGACGCGAGGCCTCGCGGTCTTGCCCCCACGCGCCGCCGGGGAGAAAAGCGGCGGCCGCAGCGGCGCAGGCGACCAGCAGCAGGATGGTACGGTTCTTCATGGCTGGCCCGCTTCTACCAGCGGCAGGGCGGTGAAGCCACGCCATTAACCACCTTCCGGCGCATTTCTCCCCCCGCTTGCCCGGACGCTTGATGCTATGGGCAGGCTCGGCTATGGGCGCGCATCATTTCGGGCGCCGCGCCGTTCCGGCTCTGCGCGCTCATGCTCTTTCCACCCGTAAAAAGGCCTCAGCCCCATGAAGATCAGCGGCGTCGATATCCGCCCCGGCAATATCCTTGAGTATGAAGGCGGCATCTGGAAGGTTGCCAAGATCCAGCACACCCAGCCGGGCAAGGGCGGGGCCTATATGCAGGTCGAAATGAAGAACCTGCAGGATGGCCGCAAGACCAACGTGCGCTTCCGCAGCGCCGATACGGTGGAGCGCGTGCGGCTCGACACCAAGGACTTCCAGTTCCTCTATGCCGAGGGCGATGACCTCGTGTTCATGGACAATGACACCTACGAACAGATCACCCTTCCGGGCGACCTCTTGGGCGACGCGCGACCCTTCCTGCAGGACGGGATGCAGGTTGCGCTCGAACTGTGGGACGAAAAGCCGATCAGCGTCGAACTGCCCGCGCAAGTCGAAGCCACCATCGTCGAGGCCGACGCGGTGGTGAAGGGGCAGACCGCCTCGTCGAGCTACAAGCCCGCGATCCTCGACAACGGCGTGCGCATCATGGTTCCGCCGCACATCGGCAGCGGCACGCGCATCGTCGTCGACGTGTACGAACAGGCCTACGTCGGCAAGGCGGGCTGAGCGCACATCATGGCAGCTATTTCCGGCCTGATCCGTGTCATGGAGCGCGCCGCGCGCAAGGCGGGCGGGCGCTTGCGGCGCGATTTCGGCGAAGTCGAACACTTGCAGGTCAGCCGCAAGGGTCCGGCGGATTTCGTCAGCAAGGCCGATATGCGCGCCGAGCGCACGCTCTATGACGAGCTGCTTGCCGCCCGGCCCGGCTGGGGCTTCGTGATGGAAGAGGCGGGCGTGATCGAGGGCGATCCCGGCCAGCCGCGCTGGATTGTCGATCCCTTGGACGGCACCAGCAACTTCCTCCACGGCATCCCGCACTTCGCGATCTCGATCGCGGTGCAGGAACCGCGCGCAGACGGGAAGGGCTGGGGCGATGTGGTCGCGGGCGTGGTCTATCAGCCGATCACCGATCAGACCTTCTGGGCGGAGAAGTCGCGCGGCGCATGGCTCCACGATGCGCGCCTGAGGGTCTCGGCCCGCTCGCGGCTGGGCGATGCGCTGGTGGCGACCGGCGTGCCGTTTGCTGGCCACGGCGACTTTGCCGAATGGAGCCGGATCTTCGGCGCGATCGGCCCCGAAGTGGCGGGGATTCGCCGGTTCGGTGCCGCTTCGCTCGACTTGGCTTACGTGGCGCAGGGCCGGTTCGACGGCTTCTGGGAAAGCGGGCTTTCCGATTGGGACACCGCCGCCGGATGCTTGCTGGTGCGCGAGGCGGGCGGGTTTGTGAGCGACTTCCGCGGCCGCTCGGCCCCGATCCACGCCGATCAGGTGCTGGCGGCCAACGATGTGCTGCATTCGCGGCTGCACAAGCTACTGGCGGGGGCACTGCGGTAATCCAAACCCCGATCATGCTGAGCCATTGATTTCCTTTGACCAGAGCGCGCGGCAGGAAGGAAAAGTGCAGCCCTTCGACAGGCTCAGGGCGAACGGTATTGAACCAAAGAGCACACCCCGCTAACAGCGCCTCTCCCGCGCAGGCGCCCCTGTGGTGGAATTGGTAGACGCGCTCGACTCAAAATTGCGTTTAGCCTAAGAAAATAAGCCAAAAACGCGCAAAAACAACGGTTTAGACAAGGACGAGACCTCCAAAAAGACTTACACATGTCTTACACATTTTGGAGTTCTCGAAATGCCGGTCGAAAGCCATGTGCTGATGGATGGAGCGCTTCACGTCTATCGGCGTGAGAGCAGCCGCTTCTGGCAATGCGCCACCTATCTTGGGAACCGCAATCACCGGCAGACCACCAAGGAGGAAAGCCTTGCCGCCGCCAAAGACTTCGCGCGCGACTGGTATATGGAGCGGTGCGTCGAGGACATGCAGCGCCGGCGCGGCGCGGCCAACTCTGTGCTGGGCGGTACCGTCAAGCCACTTATCGCCGGACCCGGCGCGCTGACCGACGGTCGGCGTCGGCGAACGCCTTCCGGCCCGACATTCGAGGATGCTTGCACTGCCTTCACCGCCGAGTTCGAGGTCATCACCCTCGGAGAGCGCAACGCAGGATATGTGAAATCAAAGTCCGACCACATCCGCGTTCACCTGTTGCCCTTCTTCCGCGATACCGCACTTGAGGACATCACGGCGGGCAAGGTGCAGGAATATCGCCTTTACCGGCAGACTTCGCGTGTCGATCCCAAGACCAACAAGCCAAAGAAGCCCGCCCGTGCGACCCTGCACGGCGAGATCGTCACGCTTCGCCAGGTGTTGAAGACCGCCAACCGCAAGGGCTGGATCGCGGCGCTGCCCGACATGTCGGCGCCCTACAAGACTTCGGGTAAGGTCGAGCATCGGGCGTGGTTCTCGCCCGAGGAATACAAGATGCTTTACGAGGCGACGCGCGAGCGGGCGAAGAACCCGCCCAAACCGCGCTGGCGCGAGGTCTGCGAGAATTTTCACGACTATGTTCTGTTCATGGGCAACACAGGGCTTCGCCCCGACGAGTCCGCGCGGCTTGAGTTGCGCGACGTAAAGATCGTGGACGATGAATCGACCGGCGAGCGCATCCTTGAGATCGAGGTGCGCGGCAAGCGCGGCGTCGGCTATTGCAAGTCGATGCCTGGCGCAATCCTGCCATTCGAGCGGATCAAGAAGCGCAAGCAGCTAAAACCGACCGACCGGATTTTCGGGAAGTCGCCGCGTGAACTGATGAACACCGTGCTCGACGAGTTGAACCTGAAGTTCGACCGCGATGGTCACGTCCGCACCTGCTACAGCCTGCGGCACACCTATATCTGCCTTCGCCTGCTCGAAGGGGCGGACATCTATCAGGTTGCAAAGAACTGCCGCACCAGCGTCGAGATGATCGAGAAGTTCTACGGGCGGCACCTGAAGAACAATATCGACGCGTCGGCGGTCAATGTCCGCAAGTCGCGAACCAAGCTTGCCGCCGCCCGAACGAAGGCTTCAAGAGCAAGCGAGTAAGAGCATAGATGGCGCTTGCCGTTGCGTGTTTCGGCGATAACGCTATAGGCGCGTCATCGCGCGGGCGTGGTGAAATTGGTAGACGCGCGGGATTCAAAATCCCGTTCCGCAAGGAGTGTCGGTTCGAGCCCGACCGCCCGCACCATCCTTTTCAATGTGGTTTGGTTATCCCGCCGAAGGGTGGGCCGAACCACTTTCGAGGGGCGCAAAGCGGCCGAACGGCCGCGCGCAGCTCGCGCGAAATGACGGTCGGAGGACATGTCATGGTGGCCTTGTGCGCCCATCCGGGGCGCCGGCCATCGCTCGACCAACATAGCCTTGGCTGGCGGGCAGTTACTATCGATCATGACTAGCCAGCTAAGTACGGAAATCCACGGTGTCCCAAGAACTGGCCAAGTGGGCGAGAGCTGGGCCAGCAATCGCCGTGGTGCTCAAAGGGTAAGCCGGTACTACAGCGTAGCCCGAGGTTTGTGAAGAAGCGACTCAACACTCTCACTGAGAAAGTCCAACGCAGTGTCGCCATCCCGGTCGCCAAGGACGCTCAATAATTCGGGAAGACCTGCCAACGCATAGCCATTGGCTATACGCAGCATTTCTCCGGGCCGCTCCACAACCGACACGTCATCGGTTTCGCCAATCGCCAAAAGGGTCAGCGCCGTCGGACGCCAGGGATCGGAATTGAGAACGACACCCTCGGCTGCCTTGTATGTCTTCCCGCTGTAACTGGCCGGGCTGAGACCCCGTTTGACAGCCAGGCATATGGCGAAGAACCACATGTCAATATTGCGGGCGAAGGGCTGGTGGACCGGCTGCGCCGCCTTACCCTCCTTCTTTTGAACATAAGCGTCGAAATGCTCGCGATACTCGTCCGGGATCATGATGTCGGCGCCGGCGAAAGGATTGGACATCAGGCAGCCTCCAGCTCGCCGGCTTCGGCCGCGGACGGATAGCGGTCGCAAACCCGGCAGACGTTGCGGTGATCGCAATCGCATTGCAGCGCGGCGGCCGCCGTGGTCCCCGGATCGTTCTTCAGGATACGCGGATAATGAAGCGGGTTGGTGATCGTCGTGACATTGCCCGCACGCGCGTCAAGGATGGCCTCGCAGCCGTTGATCTCGTCATGCGTCAGGAACAGGATCAGCTGAGCGCTAGCATCCGAAGCGACGCGAACGACCTCGGTCTTCACGAAACCGCTCATCATACCTAGCGGCGTGTCGATGACGTTGGGCGCCTCGACCCCGCTGACTTCAGTCAAAGCGAGGACGAACGCGATGGTCAGAGCCCGCCGCGACGCGCCGTTCAAGTCGATCGAGGGATCGAGCGCCCGCTCGTTGCGGCCGTGGACCGCGATACGAAACTCGGGCGTGATCTCGGCGCGCTGGATAAGTGCATTGTCAGGATGCGCGCCGATCATCTGCAGGAAATACTCGTTCATCTTGATCGAGACCGACTGGACCTCGCGCGTCTTCATCACTTCGAGCGCGCGCTCGACGACGCCGCGCATGTCGCGCGCGGCAGTCAATTCGCAGGTAAAGCGCCGCCCTTTCTCCTCGCGCGCCGAGAGCGCCTGAAAGCGTTTTTCGAGGTCGACCCGGTGCGCGTGCTGCTGGCGGATCTGCAAGTCAAGGCGGCTGGCCTGCGGAACCTTGTCGTCGAGCTGGCGGCGATAGGTGTCGCGCATGTCGCGCGCCTGCTGGACGTTGTCATCCTTGACCTTGTCGAGCTTGGCCTCGAGATCAGCCTCGGCTTGGCCGAGCTCGTCATAGGTCCGCTGTTCGGTGTTCCGGTCGGAAAAAGCGGTGGTATAGTCACCGACCCACGTCGCCGACGCGTTGCCGAACAGCTCCTTGCCTTCGTAATAGAGGTCGGAAACCTTGGCCTTGAGCGCATCGGCGTCGCGGCTTTCCTCGATCAGCGCCTCGATGTGCTGACGCCGCCGCTGTCCATCCGGTGACTGCGCGTCGAGGCTCTCGCCGCATATGCAATCGGTGTGCTGAAGGCGGTCCTCAAGGATCGGGATCGTCTTATTGGGGATTGCGCCCTTCTTGCGCAGATCGTCGAGTAGCTTGCCCGCTGCGCGCAACTTGTCGCCAAGCATCTCCCGCGCGAACGACTGGCTGGTAAGCAGCGCCGCCTGGCGGTTTTCGGCGGCGCGGATACGGTTCTCCGAGGCCTGGCGTTCGCGTTGTACGCGCTTCAGCTCGGCGGCAATTTCCTCACGATTTCCGCGCTTCAGCGCTTCCTGAAGATCGCGGTCTGCCTGGGCGTGGAGTCCGTTCAGATTGGCGATCTCGTCTGCGGTCGTCTTGAGCCGGTCCTCAAGTTCGGGGATCGTGGTGTCTAGCGCGTCAAGCTCGGCGCGGGTGCGCTTGATCTCGTCATTGCTGGTCGCCGCGTCGGCCTTGGCGCGGACGTCGCGCTCGACCTTCTTCATATGGTCCACCGCCTCCTCGAGCATCGGCAGGCCCATCAGCTGCTCGATCGCGCGCTTGACCCTTCGCTGCTGGTCGGTGCGCAAGCCTTCGATAAAGCTCATCGCGCGGTCGCCGTCGGTGAAGAACACTTCGCGCAGGTCGCTCGGCATATGGACCGCAAGGTGCGCGTCGACGTTGGGGATCTCCTTCGCACCGGTCGGCAGCAGCTCGTAGAGCTGTGTCGTCGACTTGCTGCGAACCGACGCGCCGACCTGCTCGGCAAGGCTGCGGATTAGCTTGAACTTCTTGGCGACACCCTTGCTCGTCACCTCATAAACGACCTCACCGACGGTTTCCGACAATTGCCCCTTTTTCAGGTCCATCGATTGCGGGCTGTAGCCCGACGGCAGCGCCTCCTCGCCGAACAGGCACCATTGCAGCGCAGTCAGCATTGTCGTCTTGCCGCTTTCGTTGGCGGCGCGGATCACGGTGATGTTGCGTTCGGGATCGAGCGAGAAGTCGATCTCGATGCCTTGGAGCAGCCGAAAGCCCTCGATGCGCGCCTTGACCAACCGCATAACTCAGCCCTCGCTCGGCACGGTTGCGCGGTTGAGATACGTTCCGACGCGGCCGACAAGATCGCCGATCTTTGAGACGATATTGCTGCGCGCAAACTGGTGCTGCCGCTCGGCCTGGATGATTTCGGCAAGCGCGATCTGAACCTCTTCGCGATACCCCGGACACCGCTCCTCGACCTGGGCGACCTGCTCCAAAATGATCGTTACGACTTTCTCGTCCTTATACGCCATCGGCACTTACCCCCTTAGCAGCGCACGCAATTCCTCGACCTTCTCGAACGGCCCGCCGCTCTGCGCCCCGTTACGACTCAACCTCGCAAATTCCCAAGCACGATCAAGCTCGGCCGTGACGATTTTTTTCGCCTCGGAATCGAGACTTGTCCCATCATAGGCCTCGGGCGGAAGCGCCACCAGGTCGTGAATCGTTGCGTGGGTCTTGCCGATTTCCTTGCACATCCGGAGCAGCCGCCCGCGGCGCTGGACCCATTGCCGGCGCACGGTAGTGCTCGCCAGAATATAGGCGCGCTCGATCTGGGGCACGTTGACGCCCTCGTCGAGAACCCGCTTGGCGGTCAGGATCTGGAGGTCGCCCGACTGGAAGCGCGCGAGGATGCGCCGGGTCCGCGCCCGATCGCCGGTTTCCTCGGCGGTCAGCTGGTGGAACAGGATTTGGCGCGCATCGAGCGAGGCGTTGACCGCCTCGAGTTGGGCGGGATCCTTGTCGGTCGCGTAGATCAGCGTGTAGCGGATGCGGCGCGGATCCTCTTCGTCGAGCAAGTCGCGGAGCGTCTCGAGCTTGTTGGCTGCGGTTTCCAGCACGCGCCGCCGCTGCAGGAACAGGTTGTTGAGGTAGTCGTCCTTCACCCCGGCCTGAATCTTCCAGGACAGCCGCGCGATCTTCTCGCTGAGCTCGCGCCACACCGCCATCTCGTCGGGCTGCAACGCGACGAAATGGACGTGGTAATCATAGGGCGTAAGGCAGCGGCCGATCGCCTGCTCGAGTGTGAACGCGAAGCACGGCTCGCCGAAATAGTCGAAGAGCGCGGCGGTGCCCTCGTCGTCATATTGCCGCACCGGCGTCGCCGAGAGCCCAAGCCGATAGTCGAAGCAGGCCGGCGGGTCGGCCATGAAGCCGGCCGCGCCGAGATTGTGGCATTCGTCGGCGATGATGAGCTTGGGGCCGTCGTGCTTTGCGATCGCCGCGATGAACTCGGGCGTGCAAAGCGTGTCGTTCGACGTGACCAGCGCCTCGCTCGGGCTCAGCCCCATGCGCAGGCGGCGCCGTGCGTCGGCGATCGCCCGCTCGCGCTCCTTGCGGCCGCCGACTGCGGTCAGGTCGATCGCGCGCAGGCCGAACAGGTCAATCTCGCCGCACCATTGCTGGACGAGGACATTGTAAGGCGCCGCGACGACGATCAGCAGCGGGCCGACCTCTTCGTAGAGCTGGTGCGCGCCGATCATGGCAGTCAGCGTCTTTCCCGCGCCGGTACACATTTCGAGCACGCCGCGTCGACCAGCGGCGCGCCAGGCGTCGACCGCCTCGCCCTGGTGAGCATAGTCGCCGTGCCGGTAATCGAGCCAGTCGGGGATCGCGAAAACTAGCTCGCCCGAGCGCTCGCCGGCCGTGTCGACGACCGAAACTTCGGGAAGCCCGTGCGCCTTGCGCCACAACCGGCGATAGTCGTCCTCGTCGGGCAGCCGCTCGCCCTTATAGTCGCGCAGCAGCCGGTCCTTGAGCGCCTTGGGCAGATCGATCACCAGGCAATCATTGTCGCCGCCGCTCCACAGCAATTCGAACTCGGCCGACAGCCGCGCACAAGTGCGCGCCGAGTCCTCGCTCATCCAGCCACGGGCGAGCGAGAGCTGTTCGCGATTGCGCCCCAACCCCGCGCCGGTCATGTTGGCGGACCCGTGCAGGGCGGCAACATCGGGGCCGTCGTGGAGCAGCCAAACCTTCGGGTGAAACAGCGCATCGCGCATGACCGCGATCTTCATCTGCAATCGCCCTTGGGCGATCAACCAAGCGAGGCAGGTGAGCGCATGGCCCGAAAGCGCGTCGGCGTCGGGGAGCGCCTCGTCGAACTTGGCTGCGATGATCGCATCGGGGTCGGTCCCCTGTTGCAAGGCCGCCTGGTCGGCCGCGGTCAGATAGGGGCTGACGATCAGGCGCAGCGGCGCCGAGGTGTTGCGCAGATAGGTCGCGAGCCCCGGCGCGATCTCGGCGAGCGACTGGCTGGCGAAGAAGCCTATCATCACTTCGGCGCTGGTGCTCGCCGCCAAGCCCGGGATGATGACCTCGGCGGCGACGTCGTCCTTGGGCAGGATATAGATCGGCTCGGTCGCGCGCAGCGCCGTCGATAAGCCCGCGCCGCCGAGATCCTGGTCGGCCGCCGGCATCGCCCTCACTTGTGACAAACGACGCACCCCGCCGCAGCTTCATCGAGACCGTAAACATCGTCGATGCTCGGATCGAGGTCGGCGCGGAGCGGGTTGATTCGGCGCCTGCGGCGGATGCGTTCGGCGCGAAGTTCATAGTCGCGCTCGATCGCCGCGACGCGGTCGGGGCGCGACAGCTGTTCAAGGCTTTCATTGTGCGACCAGGTGAACGGCGAGCCGTGGTCGACCGCGTCCTTCTCATAGGCCTTGGCTTCTTCGAAGGCGCGCGGATGCTCGCGCATCAGCCGCACCCATTCGATCTTCTGCTGGAAGAAGCAGAAGGTGCAGCCCGAGCGCGAGCGCCACTGGTAGTAAGCCGGCTCGCCGACACCCGACCCTTCGAGCAGGTCGATGACGCCGCGCTTATCGATTCCGGCTTCGCGCAGTGGGAAATGGACAATCATGTTCTCGTGCGTCGCCTGATAGCCCGAGCGTTCCTCATCGGCGCGGATCGCCACATAGGAATGGACCCTGACGCCCGCGTCGAGGCTCGGCCGCAGCCAGTGTTCGAGCGGGCGCAGTTTCAGCTGGCGCGTACACCAGCGCGTACGCGGCGACGGCAGGAAGTTGTTATATTCGCGCAACCAGAAATCGAAGTCGCGGTCGGGGTTGAGGCGCGTAATAGGACGGCCGAGATAGCCCTCGAGCCGGTCGAGGAAATCGTGAACCTCGGGCAGCTCCTTGCCGGTATCGGTGAAAAAATATTCGAGTTCTAGCTCGGGGCGATGCTCGCGCATCCAGATCGCGAGCGAGGCGGAATCACGTCCGCCGGACAATCCGAGGATATGCCGCTCGACCGTCACGCGGCGACCTCCTCGCGCGCCTCGGCGGCCTCGATCCGCCGCAGCGTCTCGGCGAGCGCGGCAAGCCGGACGCGCGCATTGCCATCGCTCAACGTCGCGACGAGCTGGTCCGCGAGGATGTCGGCGGCGCGCGCCTCCTCGGCGCTGACCTCGAAACTATGCACCACCGGCTCGCCGCCGCGGCTTGCGCGCATGACGCTGAATGCCTCCGCCCCGGCCGCCCGGCCGCGCGCGACCGCGAGCGCCTCGGCTTCGCGCAGGCCGCGCGCGAAGCGGATGAGCTCGGCGTGCGCCTTGTCGACGTCGGGATCGGTCCATTGCGCGGCAGGCCGGTGGACGAGAAAGCTCGCCAAGCCCTCAATCGCCGCCTGGCGATCGGCGGCGCGTTCGAGCGCGGCGAGGCGCTGCGCGAAAGCATCGAGCCTCAGATCGCCGGTCACGCCGAGAACCGGCGCAACACGGTGGCCGACGCCATCGAAGGTCGCGCCGTCGCAGCCAAGCGCCTGGCCGAGCGACGAAGCGAGCTGATCAAGCATCGCCGCGTAGCCCGCTTCGAGTTCGTCGAGCGCAGCGGACACCACGTCGACGCAGGCCGCGGGTGTCGGCCCGAGATGGGCGATTTCGTCGAACAGAAGCTTGTTGGGATCGGCGGCATGAACGACAAGATCGCGCACGCGCCGCGCTTCGACCCCGAAGCCGCGTGTCCGCTGCGTCCATTTCGGGAGACCGAGGACCACCCGAACGAGTGTCCTAGCGATGGTGAGCGGCGTCGGTGCGTCTGCAAAGCCGCGCGCGGCCAAAACATCCGCCAGCCCGTGCAGCAGCGCGTCTTCTTCGCGGCCGAGCGCAACATGGCGAATGGTGATCGCCTCGGGCGACTGCAAAAGCCGGTCGGCGAGCAGATCGTCGATCACCGGCGTGAAGACGCCGTCGAGATAGACCGCGATCGTGCGCGCGTTGGCGAGCAGCCAGGCGAGCGCGAGGATCGGCATCGGCCCGGCGCGCAAACCGATCGGTGCCATCTCCCACTCTGCGTAAAGCGCGGCGATGGTCGACCCGTCGGCGAGCGACGCGGCGCGGTCCCAGGCCGCCTTATAGCTGCGGCCGATGTCGCTTTCATCGGGTTCGGCGAATTCCCACGCGCCATCGGCGACTTGGCGATGCAGCCCGGCCTCGCGCAGGACCGTCGCATAAAGCGCATATTCGGGCGGAAAGCCAACCAGTCCGAGCCGATCCTCGCTGCCGTGTGCGGTCATAGCGTGGAGCAAGGCGCGCACCGCAGCCATCGCGTTCGATGACGGCCGGTCGCGATTGATCAGCTCGTTGCGGATCAGCGGCGCCGCGCTGAACAGCTGGTCGGCTTCGGCCGACGCGATCGCGCTCAGCGGCCTGCCGTCGTAATCGGTCGCCCGCGAGCCGGCCGCAAACCACTTCGCCTGTCCGAAGGCGCCGCGAATTTCCTGCTCGAGCAGGCTCGACACTTCGACCACACGCGCCTGGACTTCGCGCCGGGCGATGAGATCGCCTTCGAGTTGCGGGTTTTGCTGGACGACGCGCTCAAGCGAGTCGAGCTCGAGCGCAAGTTCGCGAATGAGGTAGCTCGACCGCGGCAGGCCGCAGGCGATGCAGGTCGCGCCATCGCGCCGCGCGATCGCCTTGGCGGCAAGTTCGGCGTCGCGGTCGCTCATCTCCGCGGGCCGGATCGCCAGCACGATCGCCGCCGTCGCCCGGCGCGCCCTACGCCAGCCGTCGAACGCGGCGGCATGCGCGCCAGCAAGATCCTTTGCCTTGCCGCCGCTCTCGGCCACGCCTTCGAGAACCGGCAGCGGATAGATCAGCACTTCCGACCAGCGCAGGCAGCCGCTGCGATGATAATGCCGCTTGGCGACCACCGGCGGCAGGGCCAAGCGGTCGGACAGGTCGAGCTGGTCGCCGCTTCGCGCGGCGGCTGCGACCGCCGCATCTAGATCGAAGTCCGACCCGGCGAACACGGCGTAAGCGCCAAGATGCTTGCGATGGACCAGCACCGACCAGCCGACGAGATCGTCGAGCGCGGCGGCGATATCGCGTTCGCGCGCCTCGTCAAGCGCGGCGGCAAGGACTGCGGCGTTGGCCGCGAGCCCGGTGCCGGCGCCGAACATTTCGATGAGCGTCGCGGTCTTGGCGAGCGCGATATGGACAGGACCCCCTCGCGCCGCCGCCCGGTCGATTGCGTCAAGGCTGGTCGAGAACCGATGGCCCTCGCTCGATGCGAGGATGGACGGGCCGAGGTTGGCGGCCAGATAGTCGAACAGCTGCGCTGGCGTGAACAGGCCGGGCGACTTGGAGGCAAGGAATTCTTGAAAGCCGGCCGGCTCGGCCGAGCCCAGGAAGCTGAACACGCTGCGTTCGTTCTGCCCGAAGCGGTGGCGCGACAAAGGTCCGAGCAGCAAAGCCACGACCGGATGGAGCGGCCAGCATCCTTCGAGCATCTGCGCGAGACCCGCAGGCGCGCTGCCGCGGCGCTGACGCACCTCGGCCGCGACCCGCGCGGCAAGCGCGGTGGCCACCGCCGGAATGGTGTCGGCCGTGATCGCGCGTGCGATGAGCGCGAGCGTCTCGTCCCCGGCGGTGGCGAGCGGGATGTCCTGAAAGCGCCCTTGGATCTTCGCCCATTCGTCGCGGGTCGTCCGCGGCAGCTTCGCGGCATAGCGTTCGAACGACTGATGGAGGATGCCGAGCAGAATCACCCGGCCGTCGGCGCGCGCGGCGTGTTCGGCCAAATCTTGCAAGATGTGGAGGTCGCCGCCGTCCTGCGCGGCCTGTTCAAGATACTTGCCGAGTTCGTCGATAACGATCACCAGCCCGTCCGACCGTTTCGCACCCGCGCGTTCGGCCACCGCTGCGACCAGATCGGCATTGTCCGCCAGCGAAAGCGCGGCGCGAAGATCCAATGCGATCGCGGTGCGCCGGCCCGAGAGGGCGACCACGTCCCAACCTTTGCGGCTGCGGCGGAAGCTGCCGGCTAGAAGGTCGGTCAGCTCGGCGCCGAGAACCGCCTCGGCCGCCGTTCGCGCGGGGCCGGCCGGACCCAGCACCGCGCCGAGCACCAGCGCCGCCGACGATTTGCCGCCGCCATAGGGGCCGGTCCAGCTGAACGCGCCTTGGCGGCGCTGCGCGACCGCCTGCGCCATCGCGGCAAAGGCCTGGCCCACGCTCGGTTGCAGGACGTAGCCGTCGATCGCCTCGACATGGCCCATGTCGCTGTCGATGCGCGCCGACCGAGCGAAGCGGCGATCGACGCGAACGGCTGCGGCAGCGGTCATGCCGCGAGCCGCCGGTCGCCGCGATAGGCGTGCTTGAGCACCACCGCCTCGTCGAACTCACCCCGGCGCACGACCTGCTTGAGGCCGGCGGTTTCCGACCAGTTCAGCGCGCCCCGCGTCGTCTCACCGATCCGGATCAAGCGCTCGACGACGCTTTCCTCGTCGAGCTTGAACACGCGGCCGGGCGAACCGCGGCCATAGCAGGCGGCATCGACCGAGAGCGTTGCCGCCTCGCTATGGGCGGCACGCCAGAAACGATCGAGCGCGATCGCGAACACCGCGTCGGGCAGCGACGCCTTTGGTCCGCGCACGAATTCGAAGGCGTCGCCGATCGCCGACGGCCGGATCAGGCCGAGTTCGACCAGGACCGGCTCGATCGCGTCTTCGACGATCCCGCCGCGGGTGCGCGAGACATAGGACCGGATGAAACAATCGACATCGCGCCTGACCGTCACCGGCGCGACGCGCTTCCAGTCGCGTTCGGCCGCAAGCGCCAACAGACCCCGGGTCAGCGCGTCACGATCGAACGACAGGCTCCCGAAGACATTGAACACCCAATACCAGGTCGTCGTCATCTCGGGCGTGCCGGCGAGCGCCAGGTGCAGCAACCACAACGATGCCGGGTGTTCGAGATAGGGATCGAGCCCGGCGCTGTCGTCGAGCAATGCCGCGCCGAGCGGGGTCGGCGCCATGCGTCCGTCAATGTCGCCGACAAAGCCCGACGCGAGCGCCCAATGCCGCATGGCCTGCGCCATATTCTTGCCGACGCCGAACCGGACAATCGCGTCCGCCGCAGTAAAGACGTTGCGATCGGCCCCGTCGGCGACCGCATCGAACGCCTTTTTCAGCCATAAAGCTCTGATCGGAAAGGTTTCGTGTCCCGCGAATTGCGGCCTAAACTGTTCCGACACGAACGTCTCCATGCGCTTCCCCTCGCTGCTGGACGCGGCGTCCAGTGGCGGTGTCGCAGGTTTGGAGAGCCTCCGCAAGCAATTCAGCGGCACGGCGAGCATCTTCGAGACGATGTTCCCGTCCGAAACAAGCGCGGAACGAAGCAGAAACATCAGCGTCACGCAAGCCCAGCGCACGTAGCACATACGATCCGCGCAGTTCGCCCGACTGGCAGGCGGAACCTGTCGATAGATGAAGGCGGTCACCGAGTTGCCCGATCACTGCCTCGGCGTCCACACCGTCGACTCGGAAGTTAAGGCTGCCTGGCAAGCGCTTATCGGGGTGTCCGTTTAGCTCGATCGCAATTCCGCGGCGCGCCAGTTCGCCAAGAAACTCGCGCGCGGATGCTTGTAGCTGCAATGTCCGCGCTTGAGCGTCCAGCGCTAGCGTGGCCGCTCGGCCGAACCCGACGATCAACGGAACGGGCAGCGTGCCAGACCGGAGGCCCTGCTCTTGCCCGCCACCGAATAAAATTGGCTCGGGCCTGAGTTGCGCGGCAGCGCTCACGTAGAGCGCACCGATGCCGCCGGGGCCATACATCTTGTGCGCAGACATGCTGGCCGAGTCGCAATCGATTTTGAGCACGTCGAAGGGAATGCGGCCGACGGCTTGTGCGGCATCGACATGGAAGTGCGCACCCACGGCATGGGCGAGCCGGGCAACTTCGCCAACGGGCTGAATCGTGCCGATCTCGTTGTTCGCCGCCATGACCGCGACCAGCAAAACGTCGGGGCCGAGCATCGCTTGGAGGCGTTCAAGGTCGACGATCCCATAAGCGTCTACCGGCACAAGCTCATGCTTGAACCCCTTTAGGGCGAGATGACGCGCAGCCTCGAGTACGCATTTGTGCTCGATTGCCGAAGTCAGAATGCGCGTTCGCTCGGGCAGCGCTCGCCCGGCGGACGCCAAGCCGAGTATCGCTAGATTGTTTGCTTCGGTCGCCCCTGAGGTAAAAATCAGTTCGGCCGGCGAAGCCCCGATCAGGTCCGCTATTTCGGCACGCGCACGCGAAACCGCCTTTTCAGCGAACGCGCCACCGGAATGCGTGGAATGCGCGTTCCACGGCACATCGCGCCAATAAGGCGCCATCGCTTCCACTACTTCAAGCGCTGTTGGCGTCGTCGCGTGATTATCGAGTGATATTGGCATTTTCGACTTTGTATATCCTCGTGGAATGTTGACGTCATGCGTTGTTGATTGCGCTGCTGCTTCAATCTGCCGTTAATGACCGGTCATCGATCGGCACTCACAATGCCTTCACGCGAAAGTCAGGCGAGCCTGCCCATGTCAGCCGGAACATCGAGCCCTGCACGACAGATTGCACGACATTGGGCCAGAGAGCGACGATGCAGGTACCGCCATAGTGGCGCACCGAGGGGTAGATAATCCCGTTGTGCCCCGCCGCACGCGCCGCTGCGGCGAGCGCGTTGCCGGCAGAATAACCTGCGGCCGGGTTCGGATCGAGGCTGGCATGGGTAGGCGTCTGTCGTAGATCGACGAACACACCCGCCATGCTCGCAAGCATCTCTCCATACTCGACCGTCGTGTTGAAGTCGCCGGCGTCGGCCAGCGCCTTGGTCATGTGGAAACCGACTTCGGCCAAGCAGGTCTCGGCAGCGAGCGCGGCATACCAGGCTCCGCGTTCGGCTGGATTGAAGCGATTGGGTTCTCGTGGCTTGGAATAGGCGAAGCTCGCATTGATGAACTTGGCGTGCGGCACGCCATGGACCAGCTCAGCCGCACTCAAACCCGCATATCCCCGATGCTCAGCAACTAGCCGGCCGCTGGTCGCGCCCTCAATCTCGGCAAGCAAATCGAGTTCATCTTGGCTATCGCCGAGCGGCGCCATGACGGCTTCGCGAAGTCGCGCGCTCGTGACAAGGCGGACGGTACGGGGAAACGCCTCGCGGACGAGTGGCACGCCATCAAGCGCGCCTTCGTCAGAGCCCGCCACGTAGCGCGTCGATATATTGCCGGGTCTCAAGCATCCTTGGGATGCCGCCGGCGATCATCGCCTGCACCGGAGACAGGCGATCGAACACCGGACCGCGATTAGCGAGCTTCGGCCAGCGATCGGCCATGCTGTCTGCAAACAGCTGGTGCAGGCCTTTGAAAATACCAATCAACGCCGAAGCACGCGTCAGCTGGTCTTGGCTCAGCACTTCGTCCCAAGTACCTGCCTTCATCCGGTCCCAGGTGCTCTTTGACACGCCGAGCAGAGCGGCGCCCTCGGCGTTGTTTGCACCCCAAGCGTCAGCCAGTCGAAGCACCGCCTTGACGGCGGCCTTAGTCAGACGCGCTCGGTCACTTTCTTCGGCAAAGGTCTGAAGCTCGCTGACGTTCGCGGCGGGGCGCTGCAGCTGGATGACATTGCTCATATTACATCTCCTGATGTTCTTATAAGCGTCATGTGATGCGACTGTCAAGAATTATGGTGGGGCGGGCGGATCGATGCGGATTGTCTTCAGACGCTAGACCCGTCCTGAAATTCGAAATCTCGTTGCGACGCCTGCGGGCAAGCCCGCACCGCGCTCTATTCCGCAAGCCCGTCTGCGCGGGCTTGCTCCACCGGGCCGCTCGCAGCGTCCCGGCCTGACGGTGACGATCGCTGGCGCAGGGGGAAGGGCGGCCGTGAAATGAGCGGGAGGATCTAGGGACGCGCTCTGTCCCGCGCTTCGCGCTCCTGAGGGCGCGGCGTTGTCGTGCTGCCCCGCGGGCGCTCTCGCCTCTCTCCTTGCCGATCGGGCGTCGGTCTCGCGCTCGTTTCGACTGCGGTCCTGCGCTGCGCGCAACAGCCTTGTCGTGCGCTCGGCTCGTCGCCACTCCGTCCGTCGGCGTCACGCCGTGCAAGGGCGCCGTTCCAGTGCCACGTTGCGGCTGAGGGAGGCTGACGCCTCCGTATTTCTTGTCTGAGTGGGAACGCCAAGGGCTTTGCCCTCTCGTTCCCAAAGCAGAATAGCCGCCCCCGTGTGGCGGTCGCTGCGCGCCCGCTGGCCCGCGCCAGGGCGTCGATTCGGCTTTCCCTCCCCCTCCCATCCTCGCCGGAAGGCAGGCCGCATGCCGCAGGCAGTGCGGCTTTCAGCCGAAGGAAGGAAGGCAGAAATGACCGACTTGCTCTTGCAGTATCGCGCCTGTGGCTCGGAGTGCCGCGACGACTATCTGCGCGACGTCGCCAACGAGAACGGCTTGCCGCTCGCCTGTGTCCGCACGATCGCCGACCGCCTCGGCGAGCGCGAGGATTTCGGGGCGCTTGTCCTGATTTGCGAAGAGCGCGCGGCGCGCAGCGCCAGCCCGATGCGAGGGCGGGTGCAATGAGCGCCTCCGTCCAGCGCACCAGCCAGCGCGAGCGCATCGCAACTTTGAACGACCGTGCGCGTCAGGCGATGGGGGTGGCTTGCACAGCCGTCGCCACCGTCGGTTTCCGGTCGCTGCCCGAAGCCGACCAGAGCCAAGTCCGCGAGCTGATCGAAACCTACGACAGTTTCGACGAGGACAATGACCCGCACGGGGAGCGCGATTTCGGGACGATCTACCAGCTAGCCGATGGCGGCTGGACCACGGACCGCCCGCGATGCCGCGACGACGAGCGCGAGCGCGTGTTCTGGAAAATCGACTGTTATGACACGAGCCTGACCTATGCGAGCGAGGACGCCGCAGACCCGGCGATCACGCGCCGCGTCCTGACCGTCATGCTCTCCGATGAATATTGAGGTGCGGCGATGAAGCGCAAGCAATCGCCTGGCGTCGCTCTGCCCGACCCCGACCAGATCACGATGGCGGGCGTCGCGCCCGTCACGATGGGCGAGCGGCTCGGCTGGCTCGCGCAGCAGCCAATGCAGCCAGTCGCCAAGCAGCGCCCGCTCGACGTCGGGTTTTGGGACCCCATGCGCAACCAGATCGAGATGTTTTGACCGCCGGGCTGTCCGGCTTTTTGAAGGAGAAGACCCGTGTTGCAGACCGTGAAACTGTCGCAGTTGCGGCTGTCGCCGCACAACGCGCGCAAGGTGAAGACCAAGGCCATCGACCAGCTTGCCGCCGACATGTTGGCGCACGGCCAGTTGCAGAACCTCGTCGTTTACGCCGAGGGCAAGCGTTTCGAGGTGACGGCGGGCGGGCGGCGCTACCGAGCATTAAAGCTGCTCGAACGGACCAAGGCGATTGCGCCGTCGCATCCCGTTTCGGTCGACGTGCGCGACAAGGCCGATGCCGTCGAACTGTCGCTTGCCGAGAACGTCCAGCGCGAGGCAATGCACGTTGCGGATGCGGTCGTCGCTTATGGCGACTTGCGCGATCAGGGCCGGTCGCCCGAGGATATTGCGGCGCGCTTCGGCGTGGCGCTGTCCTATGTGACCAAAGTGCTGCGGCTCGCGGCGCTGCATCCCGACGCGCTGCGTGCGCTGGCGCGCGACGAAATCGGCATGGATGCGGCACAGGCGCTCACGCTCACCGACGACCCCGAGCGCCAGATCGAGGCGTTGAAGCTGTGCGGCAACAACGCGCACGGCATCCGGCGGATGCTGACCGACACCAAGCTGACCACCGGCAGCGCGCTGTTCCGGTTCGTCGGCGGCGACACTTATGGCGAGGCGGGCGGTACGATCACCCGCGACCTGTTCGGCAGGGACGGCGAAGGCTATGCCGACGACCCCGCGCTGCTCGCTTCGCTGGCCACCGCTAAGCTGGACGGGATTGCCGACACCTATCGCGCCGATGGCTGGCGGGACGTGCGGGCGGCGCTCGACCGGCCCGACGACTATTACAACCTCGTCACCGTCCACGCGGCGGGCAAGCGGGAGCCGACCGGCGACGAAGCAGCGGAACATGACCGCATCGGCGCGGCCATCGCCGCGCGCAAGGCCGAACTCGGCGACGAGGGGCGGTGGAACGACCCCGTTGTCGATGCGCTCCGCGCCGAGGCCGACGCGCTCGATGCGCGTCTGTCGCTGTTCAGCGATGCGCAGAAGGCGGACGGGGCGATGGTGCTCTTCGTCGGCAGACACGGCGTCGTCGAGACCAAGGCCATCCGCACCAAGCGCGCGCCGCGCACGGACGGCGGCGCACCCGCCGCCAAGCCCGATTATTCGGGGGCGACCGTCGAGGCGCTGTCGAAGATCAAAACCCGCGCGGTGCAGGAGGCCGTCGCCGACGACCCGGCGCTCGCGCTCGACATCTTGCTCGACTGCCTTGCCGGGCAGGTCGTCCACGGCGAGCCGTTTTATCAGTCGCCGCTGGCGCTGCGCCTCGACGACTTCAACGATGCGCCGCCCGACGACCTGATGAGCGAAAGCGCAATCCGCGCGGTCGATGCCATCGGCGCAGACGACTTCGCTGCGCTCCCCGAGATCGGGCGCTTCGCCGCCATCCGGGCGTTGGACGCCGAGGCCAAAGGCCGCCTGCTCGCCCGGCTTGTGGCCGGGCAGATCAACGGGGTTCAGGCGGCGGGGATGCGCCGCGATGCGCGGCACGGGCGGTTCGACCGCATCGCGTTCGCGGCCAAGCCCGACATGACCGCCAAGTGGCGCGCGCCCGCAGCGCTGTTCGCGCGGCTGCGCAAGCCGGTTATTCTCGAAACGATGGCGAAAGTATTGGGGCAGCCCGCCGCCGACAACTGCGCGAAGATGAAGAAGGGCGAACTTGCCGACGCCGCCGCCGAGCGGCTGGCCGACAGGAACTGGCTGCCGCCCGCGCTTGAGATCGCGGAGCCGCCCGACGAGACCGAGGAAGTGCCGTCGTTCGACAACGACGACGAAGAAGGCGACAGGGTCGACGAGGACGAAGCCGCCTGACGCGGCTTGAGAGCGGGCGGCGGCGTTCGCTCCATCCTTGGGAAAGGCCGCCCAACGCGCGCCGCCGCTGGCGCGGCGGCATGGACCGATCTCTGCGATGGTCCCGAAGACCGGCGCGGCAGCTTGTGGCTGCCGCGCCGTTCGCGCGTCGGGCGGGCGGCCAGCGGCGCCGGTTGAAAGGTCGAAGGATCGGCGTGTGCCTCCAGCGACGCGGGACGGCGCGCGCCCCGCGCGCGGTGTTGGAGCCTTGCCTGCCGGGCGTTCCATTGCGGCGATGTCGGTTCCCCCCGGCGCTGCCGTCGTCAGCGCGGTGGCGTGCGTCTCTCCGCACGGCGGGCGCTGGTGAGGGCGATCACCCGTGCGCGGTCATCCGGCGAGGATGAGCGACAGTGCGCAAATTCCAGCCGGCCGGTCTGATCGGCACCGCGCGGATGCTAGAAGCGACAGCGGGTGACGTTTCCGGTCTCGAGCCAGCCATGCGAGGCCTGGGACCTCGACATGCGTAGCGCTTTGCTCCCGTTGGTGCAGGGCAATTTCCTTCGTGACGGTTTCCTGGCCGCGCGCGCCGCCTCATGCGGTCAAGCAGAAAACCGGTCCTGCGGACCTACGGTTTCCCCTGCGGGGAGCCTCCGTTTTTCGGCCTGACCGCGGCGGCTTCGCGGCCTCCTTGAAGACCGTCAGGAAATCGTCCTGCACCATCAACGGAGTCGAGAACATGCAAAACATCGCGGAATTTCGGATCATCGGCCGGATCGGCAAGGTCGAAGCCAAGGAGAAGGTCACTTACCTCTCGGTCGCTTCCAACTACAACCGCAAGGACGGCGACGAGTGGAAGACGGACGCCCACTGGAACAACGTCACGCTGTTCGACAAGCTCGCCAAGCGGCTGACCGCGAGCAAGGGCGATCTGGTCCACATCACCGGCCGCGTTCGCCAGAACAGCTACGAGGCGAACGGCGCCACCCATTACGGCGTCGACCTGATCGCCGAGGGCGTCGCGATCCTCGCCCGCAAGGACGGCACCCCGGCCGACGACAAGGCCGACTGACCGGCGGGCGGGGCGGCGCAAGCCGCCCCGCTTCGCCGTGTTCGGCGTTCTGTCAGGGGCAGTTGAGACAGCGGCGCGCCGGCGGGCCGGTGCGCCGCCGTCGTGTCTTTGATGATCCGACCCGCGCCGAAATGCGAAGGTGCGAACCGACGGTTGGCGATTACCGATGGAGCCGCGCCTCTGCGCTCAGTGGCAAAAGACTCCGGGCAGCGCCTGTGCAGCTGCCTGCGTAGCGCCCGTCGACTTGCGAGGCGATCGGCCGAGCTCGCCTTTCTTGTTCGCGTATTTTGGCACTGTTTGCCTTTAGTGCAGGATATGCCTAGCGGCGCGTGTCGTAATACCTTGTCCGGCGGAGCCTCGCACAGGGTATTGGATGTCGGCAAACCCGCAGCCCGGACTGAAGATGATGAGCGCGCGGGTCGATGCCGCTGCGCTCGCGGCGTTCGATGCCTACGCGGTCGCGCGTGGCGGGCGCGGCGCGGTGCTGCGTCAGTTGATCGACCAGGCGTTGCGCGACGGCGCGGAAGCGCCGCGCATCGCGCCGTTCGCGGACCCGGTCACGACCCGAATTTCGATTCGCTTTACCGATGTCGAAAACGCAGTGCTTGCCCATCGCGCAGCGCAGCGCTCGACCGATCGCGCGGGGTGGATCAAAGCTTTGGTGCGCCGCCATCTTGCGCTCAAGTCGCGCGTCGATGACGGCCTCCTCGCTGAACTCGCGCCGATCAGGATGCAGCTGCTCCGCATCGGTCGCAATCTCAATCAGGCGATGAAAGCTGCCAATGCGGCAATGCTCGAGACCGGCGACAAGCGGATCGAACCCGAGTTGCACCGGATCGCCGACATGCGGCTGGAGATTTCCGAACAGGTTGCCGCCGTCGGCGACGCCATGCGCGGCGATGCGAGCTACTGGGCGGTCGCCGACTGATGAGTCTTGAATCGGCCTTGTGGGAAGCGACACGCCCGGCCTTCCGGGTGCGATATATCCATGACCCGACCGGGCCGCCGCTGGTCCCGCTTTATGCGAGCTACGGCGTCGCCACGGCGAAGACTGCGCGCGCCAAGCTGGCGCGGATCGTCCGCCGCGCGCCCGAGGTGGTGGTCAAGGTTACGGGCCGTCAGCGGGGCGGTAGCCACGTCAAAGCCCATCTAGACTATATCGGGCGCAAGGGCGAGGTCGATATCGAAACCCGTGACGGCGAAATCCTGACGAGCAAAAAGGACATCGCAGAGCGCGCCGCCGAGTGGAGCGATACGCTCGAATGGCGGTCACGACCAACGGTGTCGTCGGTGTCGCTGATCTTCTCGATGCCTGCGGGGACCGATCCGGAGAAGGTGCTGGGCGCTGTCCGTGCGCTGGCCCACGCCGAGCTCAGCGACAATCACGATTACGTCATGGCCCTGCACACCGACACACCGCGCCCGCATGTCCATCTAACGGTGCAGGCCGAAGGCCTCGATCGGAGGCGCTTCAATCCGCGACCGGTGCAGCTCCATCGCTTCCGCGAGCGCTTCGCGCGCGCGTTGCGCGAGCGCGGGGTCGCCGCCGAAGCCACCCCGCGACGGGCGCGGGGTCGCGGCGTCGCCGGATCGAGCATGGCGCTGGTCAAGCTACGCGCACGCCTCGCAAGTGGTGCAAGCCGCATGATGACCGACGCCGACCGACGCACCAATCACGAGGCGATCGCCATCGCGCGGAACGAGGTCGGGCATCCTCCATTCGTCGCGACCGGCAAGACCCGCTGGCAGGGGATTCGTCGCGCCTATGAGCAAATTGCCGCCGCGCTGGTTGCGACCGGGCAGGGCGAAGACCGCCAACTCGCAGGCGAGGTCCGTCAGTTCCTGAGCGAGCAGCCCGAATTGAAGACCACGCCCGAAATCTTTGCCGCGCGCCGTGCCCGCAATCTGTCGGCGAACCGACCTATGACGCGACCGTCGGCGCCCGAGCGGCCCTCGCGCGATCCCGAACGAAAGCGATGACCGGTCGCGTTCAGCGCGTCCGCCCTTCGCGGCTCAAAGCCTGATCCCGGGTTAATTCACGCACGCGCTGCGCTTGCTGGCTGCGTATCTGAATGATGGCAATCTTGTCTCCGCTGGCGATGCGGCGCGAGACTTCCTGTCGCCTGGCTTCGATTTCTTTCGATGCCTTGACCTGATCGTCGGGATATTTCGCGCGCGCAATCGCGATGGCCTGGGCCACAAGGCTTTGCGCGCGACGAAGTTCGGGGTCGCGGGCATTTTGCTCATGGGTTTGCCCAAGGAAACGAGCAGACAGCGCTGCGAGTCTGTTCGCCTCGTCGGCCGGAGTGAATGATTTGCCCGCTGCCTTGGTTTCGCTTCGCATCTCGCGCGCCGCCCGGCGCGCTTGCAGGCGTTCGGCCTCGGCTTGAACAACCTTGGACGGGCTGTAGTTCTCGACGGACAGACATTGCGCCGCCGCCGCCAGATAGGCCGCCCGTCTGAACGTGTCGCCGCCGTTGATCCTGATGGACGTCCAGCCATTGGCCTTGGCGATCCGCACGATGTCGGGAAGCGCGTCGATGTTGCTGGTTTTGAGCCGGTCGGGTTCGAGCCGGACGATCGGTGTCTTGTCGTCCGAGGTGCGGTAGAGCTTGTTGCCGACGCGCAGGAATTTGCCGGTGAGGTCGTCGGTGATGGTGGGCGTTTCGGCCTTGCGCTTCGGCTTGGCCGAAGCGCGCTTGTCCGCGCCCGGAGTCGGCGTTGCCGCGCGGCCTCGTCCCGATAGACTGTTGCCCTTGCGTTCATCAGCCATGTTCATCGCCCTCTTCGATAAGGCCGCACACATTGCCCTCACGATCCAGCGTCAGCATGTCAGCAAAGAAGCTCGGGCAGTCTTCGGTCTGGACATCATCCTGGGTCATCGGGCGCGTCTCGTGTCCGGCGGCTTCATCTTCCGTCATGTCGCGGAACGGAGCCGGCGGCACGGCGCTGAGCGATGGTTTGGAGGCGACCGGCACAGGCGGTGGCGGCCACGCGCGCGCCTTGAAGAAGCGATTGCTAAAATAGACGATCTTGGTGCCGATGATCGGCGGGATGCCGCCGTGCAGGAGGATCAGCTTTCCGGTCGACAACTGCATGAGTTCCTGCGGCAGCAATAGCGCACGACGTTGTTCCGATGTCGATTTGGAGCGGTTCGCAAGCCAGCCATTGATGGTGAGCGACCTGGTGACGCTTGCCTGTCCGATATAGCCAATGCGCTCGGAGAGATCGTTGGCGACGCGGAGTTCCTTGGGCGTGAACGCGACTTCGACGCCGCAGTTGGCGACGATTTCATCGGCGACATGCTCGCCATAAACGCCGCGCAGTTGCGAGCGCGACTGAATGACGGGCAGCAGCCTGATCCCGTAGCCCCCGACATAGGAAAACGCGCTGGCGATCACCGAGGCGCGGCCGAGCCGCGCAAATTCGTCGAGAATGACCAGCACCTGCACCGGCGACCGTGCGTCGGGCAACTCGCGGACGTTGAGATCGATGAGTTGCTGGAACAGCAGATTGTAGAGCGGCGCGATGCGGTCGAGTTCGTCGGGCGAAACGCCGAGATAGATCGACATATGCTGCTTGCGCAGATCGCGCAGATCGAAGTCGCTGGTGGATGTTGCGGCATCGACCAGAGGATTGAGCCACAGGCCCAAGACATTGGTGATGGTCTTCTTGATGTCGGCGAAACTGTTGTCAGAGCCGCCCGCAAAATCGGCAAGCGCCGTGCGGCATCCGACCGACAGGTTCAGTTCCGACCTTGCGAGTTCGCGCTTGAAGAAGCTCCGCGCATCGCCTTCGGTCAGGTAGCGGTAGATCGCGCCCATCGTCAGCGGCTGATCGCTCGTTTCAGCGAGCCACGCGCCGACGCCCGCAAACCCGGTTCGCGCCCCATTCGCCCAGAACGCTTCGCCGTGATCGGGCGCGACGAACAGCATGGTGGCGATCTTTTGCAGCTCGATGATCACGTCATCCGGGTCGCTGCGGTCGATATAGGCGAGCGGATTGTAGCGCGCGGTGCGGCCGTCGCGGGCTGTCGGATTGAACAGATGGACGGCTTGGCCGTGATGCGCGCGGAAGCCCGCGCTCGCATCGTAATTCTCGCGCTTCACGTCGAGAACGACGGTCGAACCCTGCCACGTCAGCAGGTTGGGGATGACGATTCCGGTGCCTTTGCCCGAGCGCGTCGGCGCTTCGACGATGACATGCTCGCTGCCGCCGAAGATCAGGAAACGACCGCCCTTGCGCCCAACGACGATCCCCGAGGATGCACGAAAGCCGTGACGCCTGATTTCGCCTTCACGGGCGAAGCGGGCCGCGCCGTGCAAGGGCGCGCTGCGCGTCCAAAGCACAAAGCCCAACCCCGCCAACAGGGTCAGGCTGCTCGCTACACCTCCCGTCATCGCGCGAACCACCTGGGGGTCGCCGCGGTAATACCAGACGAACGCGGGCATCTTGAGCGGATCGTAAGCCGCGACCGGCAGACCGAGGATCAGCCAGCCGATCATGGTGGCGCTGGCCAGCGCGACGAGCAGCCCGAGCGGGACGCCGATCAATAGCCGCACAGTGTCGCCGTCAGGCGGCGTGCCTGCCCTCAGGGTCATAGTAGATCTCCGTCACGCGGAATTCGCCGTCGCTTTTCTTGGTCTGCACCACGACATCGACCAGCATCTTGAGGAGTGCGCGTATGTCGTCGCGCGCAAGATCGGAGCCGCCTTCGCTTTCCTTGACCAGCAAGGTCAGCTGCTCGAACGCCAGTTCGGCGGAATCGGCATGAATGGTCGTGATCGAGCCCGGATGGCCCGAATTGACGTTGCGTAGGTAGAAGAACGCCGTCCCATCGCGCAGTTCCTGGAGGAGAATGCGATCGGGCCGCATCCGGAGCGCGCTTTCGAGCAGATGCTTGGCGGTGACGTTGGCGGTGCCTTGCCCGTCCTTGGCATAGAGCATGTGGACGACGTTCTTTTGCGCGACTGTCAGTTCGCGGGTGTCCTCGATCGTCAGCAATCGTTCTTCGGGCGGAATCAGCTGGATCAGACCTTTCGACAGCGTGGTCTTGCCGGACCCGGTCGCGCCGGAGATCAGGATATTCAGCCGCGCCTTGACTGCACGGTCGAAGAATTCGACGTGGCGGCCTTCACGCAGCAGCGCGAGCAATTCCAGCTCATGCGCGCTGACCTTGTTCTCCGCGATCCGCGTGTCGCGAAACAAGCCCGCCGCCTCGAAGTCTCCGAGCGTCATGGTCACGACCGAGGGCTTGCGGATGGTGATCGAAACGGTTTCGTCGGGAACGACGGGCGGCACGACGATCTGGACGCGCTCACCGGTCGGAAAGATCGTCGAGACGATCGGGTTCTCGCGCGTGATGTCCTGCGCCGTGAACGCGGCGGCGGCGGTCGCCAGCGACATCAGCGTCTTGAAGTCGAGCGAAGGTTCGCTTTCCCACGTCCAGCATCCGCGCCGCTCGATGCCGACTTCCTGCGGCGCATTGACAACCAGTTCGGTGACGCTCGCATCATCGAGATAGCGCCGCAGCGGGGCCGTGACGCTGTTGAGAACAGCGGTGTTCTTGCCCGGTGCGGCCATTATTTCAGTGCAAGGCCGTAAACGCTCGAAAAGTCGAAATCCTGCGCGACCGTGATCCCGACATCCTCGCCCTGGTTCTTGCGCAGCACCGGCCTGATCTGGCCATTCTGTTGCAAGATGGTCGAGGCGGCGTCGGACGGGACGCGGGTGGTGTTCGATGCGCTGTTGCCGACCGCTTCCGCCCCCACCGTCGCGGCGTCTTCGACGAGACTGAACAGCAACGCCGTGCCGAAGCGCTGCCAGAAGAAATTGTTGACCCGGCCGTCCATGCCGCCGCGCCCGAGCGCGTCGGTCGCGGGCGAGGCCACGTCGATCGCGATGCCGCGCGGGGTGACCGCGCGCGTCCACAGGACGAACAGCCGGTATTGGCCGCGATTGAGGCCGCCCTGATATTCGCCGACGATTTTCGTGCCTTTTTCCATCAGCACGACGCGGCCGTTATCGGAATAGACGTGGCGCGGGACGATACAGCTGACATAGCCCGGCTGGCTCGAATCCATCGCCGATTGCAGCACGCAGGGAATGAAGCTGCCCGCCGTGATCAGGAAATTGCGGTCGGGCAGCGCGCGGGCCTGCGTCTGCCCGATCGCCGAGCCGCGCCGCAGCGTGTCGAGATTGGTGGGCAGTGATGGCTCGCGCGCTGCTACAGCCGCGGCGGCGGGTCCGCTGTTCAGTGCGAACGGGCCGGCACTCTCGCGCTCGCCGCCATAGGCGATGAGCGACGAGCGGCGGGCGGCTTCGCGCAATGCTTCGGCGGGCGATGGCTGGCGCGGCTGCACCGCGCCGCCGTTCTGGCCCGGTGGCGGATTCGTCGCCGGGCCGATCGCGGGAACGGCGGTTCCTCCCAATGAAATTGGCGCGTTCGGATCGGTCGCGGCACTCGCCAGCGTCGGCGCTATGACTGTTGCCGGATCATAGGGCGCGGGTTCGAGCGCGGGTCTTGGCTTGACGGGCGGCAGCGTCGAATTGCCGGTCAGTCCTGAGCCAAGCGCCAGCACGGTGAACATCACCGCCCCGGCGGCGGCGGCGAGGCCAATCATCTTCTTCGGGTCAATCGCCGCGCCCGGCATCGACGGCATCCGGCTCGCGCGCTCGATCGCGGGGCTGCGGTCTATCTCGTCGGGATCGGGGGTTTGGTCGACCGTGGCGCGGTCCGGGCGGGTCGTTTCGGCCATCACTTCGCCTCCGGATTGTCTTGGCCGGGCGTGCGTTCGACAATGCTCGATGCCGTCCCGGTCTTGGGATCGCGCCCGTAAAGATCCCGCGACTCGTTGAAGACGCACAGCACTTCCTTGCCGCGCCGCAGGCGGAGCTGGCCAAATACGCCGTGGATGACCACGAACTCATCGCGGACATCGAACGGGACGATGCTTTCGCTGCCATCAGGAGAGACCGCAAAGAACGCGGGCAATTCGCGCTGATTGGGGAAGCGCAGCGCGGTGAACTGCCCATTGTCGGTGATTTCTGACGGCTGGATCGCGGAGGAGCCCTGCACGCTGTATTTGAGGTTGCGCCTGCCTTCGAGGACGGCGAGATCGAGCGCCGAGCGGATCGCCCCTGCCTGGAGCGCGACGGCTTTGGCATAGGCGGCCTGCGTCGCGGCGGCCTGGGCGGCGGCAGCTTCCTCGCGCGGATAGCGAAAGACCACCTTGAAATAGGTGTCCGCAGAGCGCGCGCTGATGCCGCCGCGGCGCGCGGACAGCTCGAATGTGTAGGTGCGGGTCGCCGCGCCGAAGCGGGTGATGACGATCAGATTGGTCGGGCCCGCCAGCTCGCGCGGCTTGATGAACAGCGAATTTTCGGCCGGGGCGACCTCCCACGAGACGGTGTCACCAAGCGCGACATGCTCAACGCGCTCGCTCGCCGAAAACACAATCTGCGTCGCCGACCGATAGACGCCGACGATGCGGAACACCTGGGCGTCGCTGTAGATCGCTTCGCGGATGCGGCTGTCGTGCGCGGTCGAGCGCGGGTTCTCGGTCGCAACGGCGACGCTGGCGGCGAATAGGCTGATAACGGCCGCGATACGGCATGGCGTCTTCACGGCGTCACCTCCAGATCAGCGCGGTAGCTTTGCACTTCGAGGCCGAGCGGGTTCTTGAATCGCTGCTGTTCGGTCGAAGGCGTATCGGTCGTGTCGTAGGTTATCGTCGCAATCGCGGGCGTGTCGGTGGCCGAGGTTCCGCGCTGGAGCGTCTTGGTGAAGCGCACTTGCGCCACGTTCTTCGAGACGAACGTCACCGATTTGATCGCAATGAAAACCGTATCGAGATCGGTAAAGACGCTCTGCGGCGACTTCGGATTGTCCTTACTGTAAAAGGCCGTCCAGCGCGCCTGTTCGTCGCGCGACGACATCGCCAGCACACCCTCGAAGAATTCCAGCCGTGCCTGCGGTATCCAGCCTTCGCGATTGCGGACATAATCGGCGAGGAAGTATTTGGTGACCGCTTCGCTGTAGCTCGTCGGCCGGTCGCCGGACATCGGCGAAGTGATTTCGCTGGCGCCTGTCGCCCTATCGACCGTGATGACATAGGGTGCGACCGTCTTGAGCGGGGTCAGCATCGCCACCGCCGCGACGCCCGTGATTGCGAGCCCGCTCGCGACGCCGGCGACGATCCAGGCCAGCCGCCTTGAACGGTTGGCGGCGATCAGCCGGTCATGGTCCCAGCTTGCCGCCTCGGCAAAATAGGCCTTGAGATCCTCACTGTCGGTGACGCCGCTCGCCATCATGCTCAGCAACTCCGATAAGCGGTCAGCGGGGTGGCGCTGCTGATCGGTGGTATCTGCTCGAGCTTTCCGCTAGGTTCGTCCGGCACCGATGGCGCCGGCGCGCTGTCCGAAAAGACATCGACGCCGGTCCGCCCCGACGTTTGGGCGGCCGGAGTTGACGTTCCGGCTTGTGGGTCGACGCTCGGCAGGATCGAGCCGTAAGGATTGGCCGGACGGCGCTGCTTGCCATCGCATTTGGCGAGCTTGGGCGATTTGGAGGCAGCGGTGAGCGCATCGACCGGCGCGATCAGCGCCACTGCCAACAAGACACACACGATACGCCTGCACATTGCTCGAACTCCCTATGAAGCTCCGCGACTGATGGACCCCGATGTCCGCAGCCGGGCGATGCCGCGCGCGAAACCGCGTTCGATCGCGCGGCTGGTCGCCTGCGCGCCGGTTGCCCCGCGCCCGATCACGAAGCTGCCCGCTGCCGCGATCGACGATGCGAACTGGTTGGCGAGCGCGGGGCCGCCTCCTCCCAGCGAGGCGGCGAGCATCGGGATTTGCAGGAAGAAGAAAAAGCCGAGCGCGTAGAAGGCGAGCGCCTTGATCGCCGCCATGCCGATTTCGTCATTCTCCGAGATTGTCGCGATCACCGCATCGCCGGTCTGCGTCAGGAACAGCGTCAGCACGAGCGCGAAGACAATCAGCATCAGATAGTTGATGCAGGCGCCGAGCCAGGCGAAAAAATAGCCGCGCGTGGACTCGAACAGCAGCGCCGCGACAAAGAGCGGCCCGACGACCGACAGTAGGGCGAGCGCGAACAACCCGAACGCGCTGATCACGAAACCGATCGCCGCGCAGAGCAGCGTGGCGACGATCACCATCACCACGAGGAAACCGGCGAAGACGGCATAGCCGATGTCGGGCAGCGTCCCCTGCGTCTGCTGGTAGTCCGCAGCGATCTTGCGCATCGTGTTGGCGGTCTCGAAGCCGGTTCCCGCTAGCTTGTCGTAGAAGCCGCCGAGCCCGCCGGCATCCGCGCCCCCAAGCGCGGTCGCGAACTGGCTGGGCAGACCACCCAGGGCGAACATGCCGATCTGGCTGCCGTAGAGCGACGTGACCGCGAAATAGAGGAAGGCGAGCTGGCAGCCGCGATAGACATATTCGCGGAAAGGATATTGGACCGCGCCGCGCATGATCGCGTAGCCGAGCAGCGAAATGTAGATGACGATGCCGATGCGAAGCGCGGGCGATACGATGCCGATCACCGCCGCATATTTCCCGACGATCGCCGCCAGCGCGTTGTTCAGCGCCTCGAACATCGTGGTGAAGACGTGATCGCTGAAATCCATGCTCGCCGCTCATGCCTTTCGTTTCGCGCTCATCTGGCGCGCTGAAGTTGCGACCGGGCGAAGGCCGCTGCGCGGCAGTTGGTGATGACAACAGCCGGTTCCGCGCCTGCCGCCGCGCCGGAGCCAGCCCATTCGCGGCAGATTTTCTGCATTGTCTCGATTTCGGCGGGATGCGCCGTGTAATAGCGCCACGTCCGCGCGGGCATGTCGGCCGGGGGTGCGGACTTGCCGCACCCCGCCAGCGCCACGACCAGGATGAGCGTCGCTGCCCGCACGGTCATTGCCCGCGATAATAGCGTGACGCGGCATCGAGCTTCTGCGCCAGTGCAGCCTGTCCCGCGGCCGCTCGCGCGCGTTCCTGCGCCTTTTCCTGCAAGGCGATGGACTGCAAGCGGAGCTGGTCGTTCTGCATCGCGACAGATTCGAGTCCGAGGCGCGCGGTCAGGTCGGCGACTTCCTTGGCGGTCGAGGCCGTGGCGAGGCGGCTCCGCAACTCACTCAGCCCTTCGCCGCGCGACGTGACCGCGCTGCCGATATTCTCGGCAAGCCCGGCCTGGATGCCGATATTGCGGGCGTTGAGATCGAACGCCGCGCGCGATTGTTCCGACCCCGCCAGCCCCAATTGCTTGAGCAGATCGCGATACACGGCGTCGGCCTTGGCGCGGCCCGCGCCAACGACATCGAGATTGCCGCTGCCGAAGCCTTGCAGTGAAGCGCCCGACAGATCGAGGTCGCGCAGCGCGTCGGATTTGAGCTGTTCGGCGAGCCTCGGAATGTCGGTGAGCTTGTTCAGATCCTGGTAGAGCTTTTGCGCTTCGGCGATTTGCGCCTTGCCCTGCGCGACGATTTGAAGCGCCTGCCGGACGGCGTTGATCTGCTGGACGAGGCTGGCGCTGTCATGGACGGGCATCCCCTGCGCGAAGGCGGGCAGCGGGGCCGCCAACAGAAGTGTCGCATACAGAGCCTTGATCATGGTCTTCATCTTCTCACCTTTCTGCTCGGTTCAGCTTGGACGTCTCCGCTTGTGGAAGAGGGGGAGCCAGACAGCGGGGTCCGACCCCGCTTCAGCGATGATCTCGTCGGCGACCGCGGTGGTCTCGGCGCGTCCCGACAGCACCGCCAGTTCGTCGTCGAGGCCCGAGAGGTCGAGTTCGACGACCACGCTGTCATGGCCCTGTTTGACCAGAAACTTGTGGCTTTCGGGCGCAAGGTCTTCGCGCACGAGCTTGAACTCGGCGTCGGACAGCGCGAAGCCGTCGACATAATCGCGCCGCGCCCCGAACGGATTGGGCAGCAAGATCTTGGTTGCGACCTGCTCGAGGATCGAATGGCTGATGTCGCTTTTGAGCGCGTCAGCGGGCGATTGGGTCGCGAGCACCAGTACCGCGTTGCGCTTGCGGTAGGTCTTGAGACCGTCCTGCGCGAAGCGCCGGAACGCCTCGTCGCCGAGAGCTTTCCAGAACTCGTCGATGCAGATGATCATCCGCTCGCCGGACAGCAGCCGGTTTATCCGGTGAAACAGGTAGAGCATGACTGGCGTGCGGACGTCGGCATTGTCGAGGAAGTCGGTCATGTCGAAGCCGATGAACCGCGCATCGAGCGCCATGCTGTCCGCCGGATTGTCGAAGACCCAACCGAGCGTCCCCTCCGTGGTCCATTTTTCGAGCCGCGCGCCGACCCCACTCGCGTTCTTCATGCCGAGCATCGAGCGTAGCGCGCTCAGCGAGCGGTCGGCCACCGGCAGCTTCATCACGGCGGCGATTCCGTCTTCGATTAGTCGTTCTTCCTGGACTGAAATGGGCAGGCCGTCGGCACGGACGAGCTGGCGGATAAAGCTCGACAGGAACGTCCTGTCGTCGGCGCGATCAGCCAGCGCCTTCAACGGCGAGAAACCGGTCGGCACTCCGTTGCGGAGCGCCAGATACGTTCCGCCGCTCGCGGCGACGAAGATTTGCGCGCCGCGATCCTTGTCGATGAATATCTGCCGTGCGCCGGTCTTTTCAGACTGCGCCATCAGGAAGTTGAGCAGCACCGTTTTGCCGCCGCCCGAGGGCCCGATGATCAGCGTATGACCGAGATCGGCTTTGTGGAAATTGAAGAAATACGGGCTGCGCGCGTTGGTTTTGAGCAGCGCGATCGCATCGCCCCAATGATTGCCACTGGCGCTTCCGGCCGGGAAGGTATGGAACGGCGAGAAGGCCGCGAAATTGAGCGAGGTAATCGGCGCGGGCCGCGCACGCCACGCGAAATTGCCGACGAGTTGCGACCAATAGGCCGCTTCGAGCGCCGCGCCTTCGCGCGCGGCGACCATCCCGGTGTCCGCGAGCGCCGCGCGTGCGACCGCCATATGGTCGCGCAAGCTCCGGACGCTGCTCGCATAGACGGCCAGCGTGAAGTGGTGGTCGCCCAGCACAAAGCGGTTTGACATTAGATCGTCGCTCGCATCGATCAGCGCGTCGGCCTGGCTGACCGCGCCGTCGCCGGCATTCTCCATCTGCGTCATCCGCAGCCTGAATTTCTCGGTCGCGGCGGCCCGCCCGAGAAAAGTGAAGCTCTGCGTCAGCACGAACCCGAAATCGACTGACAACAACGTCTCAAGCTGGCGCGGCGTGGTTTGCGCGGGATATTCGCGGATGCCGAAAATGCCGCCAAACGCGGAACGGTCGGCGTCGCGGACCTCCATTGTTTCCGCGCCGAAGATCGTGCGCGAGCGGTAGAGCGCGCCACCGAGATGCCCGCGCACCACGGGGACGCGGCGCTGACGGCCGGTCATCACCATGTCGGCGACTTCCATCGTCTCGGAAAACATCAGCCCGCGATACTTGTAGATCGCGCAGCGGCGCGGTTCGCAGCGCGCCATCAGTTTCTCGAAATCGCGTGCCTTGTCGTCAAGCAGTTCGACCAGTGTCTCGTCGATCAGCAGTCCTCGCGGTGCTGCCTTCGATACCTTGCGCTTCAACAGCTGGATGATCTTGTCGCCGCCCGTCGCGGCGGGGCGGATGACGAGTGTTACGTAGAAGCGGTTGACGAACATTCGTTCGCGGTTGATTCGACCGAAATAGGCGCGGTCGAGCTCGGCGGCGAACCCCGATCTGAACCTTCCACCGGGATATTGATCGATCCGCAGCCGGATCAGGTGCGTCCAGATCGACAGCCGTTCGTCGTGGAGGTTACGAAGCAGGCCGTTCAGCTTGATGTGCCAGTCGTTGAGATCGCGAACATCTGCGGTCTCGAACGCGCGGCCTTGCAGTTCGAATGTCAGCATGATGTCGCCGGAATCGAGCGCCACCATCTCGTCGGTGATGTGACGCGCGTAAGGCAGGAACTTCTGCGGGTTGGCTTCGCGCTGCGCCACTTTGAGCGGCACCTGCTCGGAGGCGGTCAGGCTCGCGGCGGGCCTAGCCACGGCGCCCGAAGCCTCTGCGCCGCATCCCGCCCAGCGGGAGCGGCGAATAGCTGCTGCCGCCCCAGTAGGCGCGGTTGCGGTTGCCAGCCTTGGTCCGGCCCCACAGGAACAGCAGGCGGAAGGCGTTGACGTCGTGACGCACTATAAGACGCGAGAGCGAATATCCGAATGCGACTACCAGCGCCGTGTAGACAGGGCTGTTGCTCCAAATCAGCACCGACGCGCTGGAAACAAGCAGCAGCACCGCCGCCTCGATCGGGATGCCCGCCCAGAGCGCGGGGCGCGTGACGGCAAGGAAAAGTGTGTTTTTGAACGGAAGTTCGGTGTCGTCGTCCACCGGTTTATCCCGCGATAGCGCCAACGATGGCGTCTGCCGAGAAGACGATGGCGATGCCGATGATGACCGTCACCAGCACCGCCGTCGAGGCCCGCCCAGTAAACCAGAGCAATCCGGTGACAATGACAGCGATAACGGCGAGGGTGCGAAGCAGTGTCGAGGAGAGCAGCCCGCGCACCTTGCTCGCGAAGCTCTCCAGATTCTGTGCATAGGCCGGATCGGGGATGGCCAGCGAAGCGATAAGCGTGATCGTCAACCCGACGCTCCAGAGGATCGTCGATTGCCGGGACTTCGGTATGGCCTCAAACCGGGCAGCGCATCTTGCGCGTATCCTCTCAACTCGGCGTCCGGCTCTCAGGGCGATATTCATGTCCGACCTCTTTCGTTTTTGGCGAGGAGGAGCGTTTCGCGGTCGTAGGCGGCGCGCTCGAACACTTTCCATTTCGGCGGCGGAGCTGGACGGAGCGGTGCGGCGGGCGCTTCAAGTGTTGCGTTCTCTGCTGCCGCCAGCTCACGAAGATCGGCGCCGGGCGCCGGTACCACGGCGACTTCCGGGATAACGTCGGCGATGCGGGCATTGCCGACGACCTTAGCGACATACCCATTGCGGAACCCGCGCGTCTGGCTTCCCGTATTGTACATCGACAGAGCGACGCGCAGCGCGGTCTGTGGATCGCGGCCAGGCTTCACCGACCTATAATTCGAGGTCAGGACGGCACCCAGCGCCGCAATATTGATGCACGGGTCGAAAACCGTTTCCCAGGTCAAGCCCAGCCAGCGCATGTTGCGCGAGTTGATCTGACCAAGGCCCAAATCGACAGAATAGCCTGCGGCGATGTAACGCTGCGCCGTCGCAGCCGCGTTGGCAGCGCTGGTCGGCGCAATGGGCTGCGCCGCGCCATTGACGTTGACGGCGAAAGGACGGCCGCGGCTCTCGGTGTGAATGATGGCCAGAACAGTTTGCGGTGCGACGTTGGGAGCGCATTGCGACGCCAGCGCGATGATGGCTGCCGCAGAATAGGCCATCAGATGCGGCCTCCTGTGATCGTCACCATCGATAGAAATCTAACGTTACAATGCAAGGGTATCGCCCCCGAATTACTCCACACAAACAAGAAATACCTGCTTGGCTATGGGGGTATTGGTAGCTCGCGGGTCCGCACATCACTATGGATTCGCTAAGGTCGGAGGGCCTTTTCACATTGTTATCGAAGCCCTTGAAAGCGTTTAACCTTTCATCCCGCCCCTAAGGAATCCCTGTGCACCCGGCGGGACCGCATCAGAGTTTAGGGAGGCGGCGAACGACCAACGACGATTGAACGATCGCCGTGTCGGTCGAGGAAATAGGCGCGAACCGATCTAGTACAGTTTCGAGCTTGTTGATATCGCTGACGACGATGCGTGTTACGAAACAGTCTTCCCCGGTGACGCGATCGGCTTCGACGATCTCGGGAGTGTCGATGATCATCTGTGCCAGTCGCTTCACTTCACCAGGCATGGCGCGCAATCGCACGTGCGCGGCTACGCCTAGACCGAAAACTTTCGTATCGACCGCGATTGTATATCCCCGAATAGCGCCTGCATCTTCTAGCTTGTGGATCCGGTCGGTTATGCTGGGGCTGGAGAGCCCAATCTGCGCTGCCAGTTCGCGCACCGTCATCCGTCCGTTTCCGTTCAAAGCGGCGATGATCGCTCGATCGGTGGAGTCGAGAGGCCGTGCGACATAGCTGCTTCGGTTCATTTGCACGCCACTAGGTCGGGAAGATCGATGTACCACCGCAACATCGTTGCGCGGAGGTTGCCTGTTGAAACCAAGGCATTGAACCGAAGATCGAGCGATTTAGCGCGGCCTTTGCCCGGCAATGGCGTGGTTGGCAGCACGTGCTCGACGCCATTTACGATTGGCCTAGCGCTGCGGATGAAACGAGGCGATGTCACTGGCATCGTAGATTACAAGGTCGCGCTAAGGGAGCGTCGCGCGAGCTTTTGAAGAGCACAATGCCGGCTTCCAGCCTGTCTAGTATGAAATGGTCCTTGCTCGCCTTGGCTGATTTTATGTCGGCCTTAGAAAACACGGAGAGTGACACCGCGCACCGGTTTCCCAGCTCAGTGGCGATGGTTTCCTTCGCTCGGCACCACCGCGTCTCATCGGCATAGAGCGTGTGATTGACGACTACCCAGAACTCGTAGTCCGAAAAATACAGTGAGGCTTTGTCTTCATACCAAGTACGTCGAGCATATGGACCGATCAGGGCGATCTTCGTGATGGCGCCCGGCACGGGAGCCGCGACTCCCTCGAATGACGCTGTAAGGCGCAGAATGCGCGTAATGCGTTCAATCTCTTGTTGCTTCCTTCGGATGAGATGCCCGACGCGGGCCATGACCACCTCTCGCGCATAGACATCCTCAATGATTTGATCTTGGCTCGACATTCCCGCACTCCGCGCGACGGCTCCAGAATTGCGGAAGATGAGCGCGACAGGGCCATTGCTGGCAACCCGGCCAAACAGAGGGATCGGATTCGGTCAGGCCAAGTAGTTGAGGCTTACGTAACCGTCCCGGGCAGCAGCAAGCACGAGCTGGCTTCGCGTCTTCACGCCGTATCGGCGGCGGGCATCCTCTACGTATCCGTGGACGGTTTTTCGGCTGAGATCGAGAATTATGGCTATTTCCCATTCCGTTTTGCCAGCAGCGATCAATCTTAGGCAGTCGATCTGACGTGGGCTGAGCGGCGCGCCACGAGCTTTCACGACTCTGCCTTCGATCAGTTCACGCCCTCGCTGAAAGGCGATCCCGCCGAGCAGCTGCGCCGCCGCCGCTTCTGCATATGTAAAAGCCCCGTCCTTTCGCCGAGCAACGGAAAAAAACGCGCCACGCTCTCCGGGAACTCGGAAGGGCACCGTATATCCCGACTTCAGTCCATGAGCACGACCCCGTTCCAGGACCGAAAGTTGGGCGCGCGTTGGCGCGATCACGTCATGGATGCGCTCCCAACAAAGACCGGTTGGACTTCGGATGCTCGCAGCATGAACCGGATCGTCACGATACAGCCGCTTGGTGACGACTTCGTCGACCCAAGAAGACGGATAGTTTGTCATTAACAAGCAACTAGACCGGCCCTTGATGAGGTCGCCATCATCGACGAGCGCAAACCAAGGAAATCCAAGCGACCGGCTTGCAGCGTCGATGATCAAAAATAGCTCCGCGTGGGACTGAGCCCTTCCACTCGCGTGATAGACCGCTTCAAAGTCCCTAAGTTGGGCAAATTCCAACGCTTGAGCCATAATCAATCTTGCGCGAAAAACGGCGACTTTTCAACCTTTAGCGTCCAGCTTGGCAGAGGTCGGCCCGTTATGGCGTGTCAAAATCCAGCTTTCGCGCGAGCAACATGCGCGATCGCTTTCGACATACGTTTTTGAACGCTTTTTTCGCTCAGACCTTCCCGTTTCGCGATCTCTTTGTAGCTCAGACCGTCTCGGCGATGGGCCAGGAAAACCAAACGAGATTTAGGCGATAGTCTGGCAAGTGAGCCCTGAAGCCGTTCAAGATGGTCGCGCGCTTCAAGCGCGGCAACGGTATCGCTTCCTATGAGCGGTACTTCGTGAGCGAGAATATTAAGTGCTATCGAGCGACGAGCAGCAACCCTAGCTCTATCCCGGAGCAGGTTTGCGGCGATTGCAGTAAGGTAGGCTTCGGGGCAGTCGAACACCCTGCCAGGGTTCTTTGCCTGAATGCCCGCAAAGCGAGCGAAGCTCTCTTGCACAAGGTCGTCTGCGTCCTGCCTCGCCCCACGACGCGCAAAGAAACGGCGCAATTTTCCGCAATGCGCTCGGTGAAGTTCGGCGAGCGCGACTGACTGGATCGTGCCGTTACTCGTACCAGATGCGGTACCTTGGGCATCGCTGGGCGATGATGCACTCCGACTGGTGCCAAAAGCCATTGTCAAACCCCGGGTCGCGCCGCCGGCAAGTGGCCGCGGCTAACCCCCCGGAGTAAGAATGTTCTCGGGAGCCAGCACAATCCGGCCAAACAGAGGGATTGTGATCAATCTGGATGACAGCCAGCGGAAGTGCTCTTCCAGGTCAGAAGACCCGGATCGACCACCCTGCGGCCCGGTTTGGGAGCAAAAGTCTCAGCCGGCGCTCCGGCAGCCGCTTAATCACAGTAGAACACCCTGGTAGCTCGCGTCGGCAGCATCGAACCAACCCAAGTCAGGCGTATCGACGAGGATCGGGTCGAAAACCGCGCTACAAAAGCGATCCAGCACTGCGCCCGCGCCGATCGTCGTCAGCGCGGACTAGGCTGAGGAATCGATCGCTTCGTCGATCGCGTTGACGGCATACATCAGGCCCGCCCGGAGCGAGATCAGACTGAGCGCCGAAACATTGAGCTCGCGACCGGCGAGCATTAGCAACGTCGCCATCGTTGCATCGGACTCGCGCGCAAGTAGAATCAAATGCCAGCCGCATGGACTGTGCGTTCCTGCCAGCCAGTGCTTGGCCGTGCGCTCGCTGGCACCCGTCCAGCGCATCACCGTCTTCGCCGCGACATGCGAGGAACCCAGTTCCTCGCGCAGAGCTGTGCTCACGGCCTTGGCAAACTCGTCTGCCGTGATGCGCTTGGTCGTTCGTGGAAAAACATTGCCCTTTTTCGGAAACATGTTGCCGCGCCTTTCGCTGTACGGCGCGGCGAGGCGATCTCCGTCGCCGGCCGGCGAAAGTTAGAACATATTGATGGTTATCGAATGGCCTCAGCCACACAAGGAAATGCCTCCGGATCGGCCCCTGATCCGGGCCGCGCAGTATGTGCGCATGTCGACAGAGCATCAGGAGCATTCGACTGACAATCAGGAGGCGGCGATCGCCCGCTATGCCGAACAGCATGGTTACGACATCGTCCGCACCTATGCCGATGAGGGCAAGAGCGGCCTCAGCTTAGAAGGCCGCGATGCGCTGAAGCGGTTGCTCGACGACATCGAGCAGGGCTTGGCAGATTTCGCGGTACTGCTCGTCTACGACGTCAGCCGATTTGGGCGGTTTCAGGATCCCGACGAAGCTGCGCTCTACGAGTTGCAGTGCAAACGCGCTGGCATTCGCGTCCACTATTGCGCCGAGCAATTCGAGAACGACGGGACGATCGGGTCGTCGATAATTAAAACCGTCAAACGCGCGATGGCGGGCGAGTATAGCCGTGAGCTGTCGGTCAAGGTCTTCGCCGGCCAGTCGCATTTGATCGGGCTCGGCTTTCGTCAGGGCGGTGCGCCGGGCTTCGGGCTGAGGCGGATGCTGGTCGATCAGGCGGGCACCCTCAAAGGCGAGCTGGCGCGATGCGAGCAGAAGAGCATTGCCACCGACCGCGTTATCCTCGTACCGGGACCAAGCGATGAAGTTGCGATCGTGCGCGGCATCTATCGCGACTTTGTCGAAGGACGCAGCGAACGGGAGATCGCCGCTACGCTCAACACACGTGGCGTGCTGACCGACCTCGGCCGTTCGTGGACGCGCGGAACGATCCATGAAATCCTGATCAACGAGAAATACATCGGGAACAATGTATGGGGCCGGACTTCGTTCAAGCTGAAACGCCAACATGTGCGCAACGCGCCCGAAGACTGGGTGCGGGCGGATGGCGCGTTTGACGCCATCGTCGATACCGGCGTCTTCGAGCAGGCGCAGGCGATTATCGCAGCACGGTCGGCGCGTCTGACCGACGAAGAAGTGCTCGATAAACTGCGGGAAATCCTGAGTGCGCGCGGCACGCTCTCCGGATTGATCATCGACGAAACCGAGAATTGTCCGTCGAGTAGCACATTTCAGACGCGCTTCGGCAGCCTGCTGCGCGCCTACGCGCTCGTCGGGTTCACGCCCGCGCATGACTATCGCTATCTCGAGACCAACCGTTCGCTGCGTCGGCTGCATCCGTCGGTCGTGCAATCGATCATCGACGGAGTACTGGCGTCGGGCGGAAGCGTAATTCAATCCCCTGACACCGATCTCCTATGGATCAACAGCGAGATCAGCGTCGCCGTCGTCATCGCGCGTTGCAAGCTGACCGCAGGAGGTTCGGCGCGCTGGAAGATCAGGCTCGACGCGCCGCATCGGCCCGACCTGACCATTGCCGTTCGCATGGATGGTAACAATGCGCATCCGCACGATTATTATCTCTTGCCGCAGCTCGACATGCGAGAAGCCGTCCTGCGCATGGCCGAGCATAACGGGCTCTCGCTCGACGCCTATCGCTACACGTCGCTCGATGCTTTTTACGCGCTGACCGCGCGCGCCCGGTGGCGGCTGGCCGCATGAGCGCGGCTATCCCATCGCAGCGGATAGAAATGATCCCCATCAACCGCATCACGGTCGTCAATCCGCGCCTGCGCAATCGCCGCGTGTTCCGGACTATCGTCGAGAACATCGCTGAAGTCGGGCTCAAGCGGCCGATCACCGTCACCCGCCGAAACGAGTCCGGCGGGCCCTTCTATGATCTCGTTTGCGGTCAGGGGCGGCTCGAAGCTTTTCGCGATCTTGGTCAGACCGAGGTGCCCGCGCTCGTCGTCGTCGCCGATCCCGACGACTGCCTGATTGCCAGCCTGGTCGAGAATTGCGCACGCCGCCAGCACCAGGCGGTCGACCTTTTGCAGGATATTGCGGGGATGCGCGAGCGTGGTCATTCCGATACCGAGATCGCGCGCAAGACCGGCTTCTCCTACGATTATGTCCATTCGGTCGCACGCCTGCTCGAGCGGGGCGAGCAGCGCCTGCTGCGCGCGGTCGAGGCCGGATATCTGCCGATCAGCGTCGCCATACAGATTTGCGAGGCCGACGATCAGGGTGTGCAGGCCGCGCTGCACGAAGCCTATGAGAGCAACCTGCTACGTGGCCGCAATCTGCTCGCCGCGCGGCGGCTGGTCGAATTGCGTCAGCGCGCGGGCAAGACCGCGCGGCTGCAAAGGAACGGGAAGGGGAGCGTTTCGCCCGAAAAGCTGGTCCGCGCTTTTGAGGAGGATTCGGCGCGCAAGCGATTGATGGTCAAGCGCACCCAAGCAACGCGCAGCCGCCTGATGTTTATTACCGAGGCGCTGCGGCAATTGGCGAAGGATGAGACCTTCATGGCTTTGCTTGAAGACGAGAAACTAACGTCGATGCCTGCGCGCATTGCCGCGCGGGTCGCATATCTTCCGGTCGCCGAAGCATGAGCAAGGCTCGCGCCGCACCGCGCGTTCAGCTCGGCTTCGAGCTGACAAGCCTGCGGATTCCGATCGCGCAGATCGAGCCGTTGCGCGCCGTGACGTCGGCCATCCGTAAGTCGGTGAAGTTCGGCCAGATCGCGGCGTCGATCGCCGAGGTCGGCTTGATTGAACCGCCCGTCGTCATCCGCAAGCCGCGCGTCCGTGATCGCTATCAATTACTCGACGGCCACCTGCGCATCGACATCCTAAAGGAGCGCGGCGAAGCCGATGTCGTTTGCCTTATTGCGACCGAAGACGAAGCCGTCACGTACAACAAACGAATCAGTCGGATGGCGACGGTGCAGGAGCATCGGATGATCCTCAACGCGATCGAGCGCGGCGTTTCCCAAGAGCGTCTCGCGCGCGCGCTGAACGTCAACGTCAACGCGATCCGTGTCAAAAAGCGCCTGCTCGACGGGATCTGCGCGGAGGTCGTGACGTTGCTTCAAGATCGGCACGTGCCAATCAATACCTTCAAGGAATTGAAGCGGCTGCGGCCGATGCGCCAGATTTCAGTGACCGAGACGATGATCGCGCTCAATCGCTTTTCGGTATCTTGTGCGCGGTCGCTCGTCGCATCGAGCCCGCAGAGTGACTTTGTCAGTGGCGAGCGCAAAGCGGTGAAAGGTCTGAGTGACGAGCAGCTCGAACGGATGGAACGCGAGGCGGGTAACCTCGATCGCGAGTTCAAGTTGATTGAAACCGAATATGGCAACGATCATCTGGATCTCGTCCTGGCTACTGGTTATCTCTGCCGCCTGATCGAAAATGTCCGGATCGTGCATCACCTCGCACGGGCACACCCTGAGATTCTGGCCGAGTTCCAGAAGATCGCACAGTTGAGGACGGCGGCATAGCCACGCAACGATGTGTGGCCATTTGGCGCCTTCCTACGCCCGCACATACATGTAACATCGACTCAGAAAGCCGCCGGCCTTGTCGCGCCGTTGCAAGGATCATGATCCGGTGCCGCCGCGACCTCCTGCCGAACTAATGTGCGTCAACATTTCCGACAAATGGATGAAGGTTTGAATCAGATGCTGTCGCGCGCGGTTATGGGCGCGATCTGGGCCGTGACCGGGAACGCCGACAATCCTCCAGAAAAAGCTCCAGACTTACACAAAACCTTACACATTTTTATTCTTGATCCTATTTATTTGTTGTTTTATAGACATTTACGGTAGTCTCGTCTCACTCAAAATCGAGTTTCGAAAGAAGTGCCAGTTCGAGTCTGGCCAGGGGCACCACCGCTTTTCTCCGACGGCATCAGATGAGCATTATCGCAGGCCGACGATGGAACGTCATGGCTGCGGCGGCACTTATGTTCCGGCAATTGTCTGTATTGGCCGGAAACCCCCATGCGATCCTTGGTGCTCATCACTGTCCTGTGTCTCACTCCCCTGTCCGCGTGCTCCTTTTCGGACGCTGACAAACCGCCGAAAGAAACGGCATCCGAACCGGAAAGAGACCCGCTCGCATCGAATGATGACGCCCCACCTGCAAAAGAGGACCAAGCAAGGCCCTTGATGCAGGCGCAAGTCGTTCTCGAACGCATCGGCTTCGCGCCCGGTGTCATCGACGGGAGGATGGGACTTTCGACCGTGAATGCGCTGAAAGGCTTTCAGGAAACGCGCGGACTTTCCGTCAGCGGTGAATTCGACGATGCCACCAAGCAGGCCCTGTCGCAGTGGAAGGCTATCACCGCGACCCGCGTGGTGACCCTGCCGGCGGACTTCATCGACGAGCCGTTCAACGCGATCCCGGAAGATCGCAAGCAGCAGGCCAAGCTCCGGACACTTGGGTATGAATCTCTCGGTGAGAAGATCGCCGAACGGTTCCACACGACCGAAGCCGTTCTCGCGGAGCTCAACCCCGGGCTTTTGGAAGGCTCATCCGCGTCACGCCGCAGCCCGGTGGCGACGCCTCAGGATACGGACGCACCGCCCCCGGCGCCCACCATCGCCTATCGCGCAGGCATGAAGTTGCGCGTGCCGAATGTGGGCGCCGACCAGTTCGATCCGGCACGCGTCGATGATGCGGCCTGGGGCAACACGCTTAGGATGCTCGGGGTCGGGACAGCCCAACCACAAGCCGCCAGCATCGAAGTCGACAAGTCGGATGGCGTGCTGCGTGTGCTCGACGGACAGGGCAAGCTGATCGCGCAATTTACCGCGACGATGGGTTCGAGCCAGTTTCCGCTGCCGCTGGGGACTTGGGAGATCAAGGGCGAGGCCTATAACCCTGACTGGGCTTATGATCCCGCGCTGCTCGCCAACGCGCCCAAAAACGATCCGAAGCTGACCATTCCAGCAGGGCCGAACAATCCGGTGGGTGTGGTATGGATCGACCTCTCCAAGGAACATTACGGCATCCACGGCACCGATGCGCCCGACCGCATCGGCCGCGCGGAATCGAACGGCTGCATCCGGCTGACCAATTGGGACGCGGCAAGGTTGGCGCTGATGGTGAAGCCGGGGACCAAAGCGCTCTTCAAGCCATGAGCGGCAGGTTGGTATGGTTCCGGGCAATGGGGGGCGACAGTTTCCTAATTCGCTTGCGGTGTGCCAAGATGCTCTGATGAGAGACGCAGCCCTTTCTTCTCGACCGAATTCGGCGTGTCGCCGGGCGGCTTGGCGGGGGCGGGTTTTTTGCTCCTGGACAGTGTCTCATGTGTCTCCAACAGGCACCGCGCAGGGGTAATGCAACGAGGGGAATGGCGATGCGGATGACGGCGATTCGGGCGGGTGTGAGTGCGCTGGCGCTGCTGGGGGCACCGGCGCAGGCGGATGAGCTGCGTGATGCGGTGGCGGCAGACCTGCCTGAACTGGTGACCCTCTATCAGGATCTGCATGCCAATCCCGAACTGAGCTTTCAGGAGGTCGAAACCGCCAGAAAGCTCGCCGCCCGCGCGCGGGCGCTGGGCTTCGAGGTCACCGAAGGGGTCGGCAAGACCGGTGTCGTCGCGGTGATGCGCAACGGCGATGGCCCGACGGTGATGCTGCGCGCCGATATGGACGGGTTGCCGGTGATCGAGCAGACCGGGCTGCCCTACGCCTCCAAGCGCCGCGCGGTTCCCGAGACCGGCATCGAGACCGGGGTGATGCACGCCTGCGGGCACGATACCCACATGGCCGCCTGGGTCGGCACCGCGCAGCAGCTTGTCGAGCGCCGCGATCAATGGTCTGGCACGCTGGTGATGATCCTCCAGCCCGCCGAGGAAATCGGCACGGGCGCCAAGGCGATGCTCGACGACGGGCTCTACACCCGCTTTCCCAAGCCTGATTACGTGCTTGCTTTCCACGATGCCGCTCAGGCCCCGGCGGGGATGATCGGCTATGCCAACGGCTTCGCGCTCGCCAATGTCGATACGGTCGATGTCGTGGTGCCGGGGGTGGGCGGGCACGGTGCCTATCCGCACACAACCAAGGATCCGGTGGTGTTGGCCTCCAGCATCGTCATGCGGTTGCAAACGCTGGTCAGCCGGGAGCTTGATCCGACGGATTCCGCGGTAGTGACCGTGGGGAGCTTTCAGGCGGGCTCCAAGCACAACATCATCCCCGATGAAGCGCGGCTCCAGATCACGGTGCGCAGCTACTCCGACGCAGCGCGCCAGCAGCTGCTCGGCGGGATCGCCCGGATCGCGCGCGGGGAAGCGATCGCGGCGGGAATGCCCGAGGACAAGATGCCCAAGGTCAGCGTCAAGGATCCCTATACCCCCGCCACCTTCAACACCGCCGCGCTGACCGAGCGGGTTGTCGGCATGCTCAAGCCGCGCTTCGAAGGGCGGGTGATCGAGGTGCCCGCGGTGATGGGCGGCGAGGACTTCAGCCAGTTCTACCGCGCCGACCGCGAGAACGTGGAATCGCTGATCCTGTGGGTCGGCGGGGTGCGGGCTTCGGAATGGGAGAAGGCGCAGCGCGGGGAGATCACCTTGCCTTCGCTGCATTCGCCGTTCTGGGCGCCCGATGCGCCGGTGGTGATCGCGACCGCGACCGAGGCGCTGACCGCAGCGACACTGGATCTGCTGGCCCGCAAGAAGGGATGATGGCCAATCTCCCCTCCTCTTCAGAGGAGGGGCTGGGGGTGGTGGCGCGGCGCGCCAGCGTCGCGCGGTGCCGCAAGGCACCACCCCGCTGCGACTAGGCCTGGAAAAGGTCCGGGCCAAGTCTCGCGCCCCTCCTCTCAAGAGGAGGGGGGAAGTGGTTGAAATACGGCCGCCGGAGCGCACCCTTGGCGGGCGCATTCCGACGGCCGGTTCTCCTCCCCAGGAGAATGCTAAAACGGGTTGCTATGCCGTCGGCGCGTAGGTGCCGAGCCGGTGGTGCAGCGCGTTGATCTTGGCCAGTTCCTCACGGTCTTCGGTGGCACGGGCATGGCTTTCGAGCGCGCGGCGCAACAGCTTCATGTCGGCGGTCGAGAGCAGCGCGCGGGCACGGGCGGGCTCGGTCTTGGGGGTATCGGTATCGGTCATGTCACTCTCCGCTGGGTGATGTCACCCGGCAAGCCTTAGGCGGTTCGGGGGCGTCCCGGAAGGCCGGATTGTCCGGTCCTCCCGGGATTCTCACCCACTCACGCAGCTTCGAACTGGTTCATCGTGTTATGCGCGCCGCCTGCCTTCAGCGCGGCTTCCCCGGCGAAATACTCCTTGTGATCGTCACCGATGTCGGAGCCGCTCATGTTCTGGTGCTTCACGCAGGCGATGCCCTGGCGGATCTCCTCGCGCTGCACGTTCTTGACGTAGCCGAGCATCCCCGCTTCGCCGAAGTACTCGCGGGCGAGGTTGTCGGTGCTGAGCGCGGCGGTGTGATAGGTCGGCAGGGTGATGAGGTGGTGGAAGATGCCCGCGCGCGCCGCAGCATCGCGCTGGAAGGTGCGGATCTTCTCGTCGGCTTCGGCGGCAAGCGGGGTGCCGTCATAGTCAACGCTCATCAGCTTGGCGCGGTCGTATTCCGACACGTCAATGCCCTGTTGCGTCCACGCGTCAAACACTTGCTGGCGGAAGTTCAACGTCCAGTTGAAGCTGGGCGAGTTGTTGTAGACCAGCTTGGCGTTGGGGATCACTTCGCGGACCCGGTCAACCATGCCGGCGATCTGCTCGACATGCGGCTTTTCGGTCTCGATCCACAAAAGGTCGGCCCCGTTCTGCAGCGAGGTGATGCAATCGAGCACCACGCGGTCCTCGCCCGTGCCCGAGCGGAACTGGTAGAGGTTCGAAGGCAGGCGCTTGGGGGAAAGCAGCTTGCCGTCGCGGCTGATGAACACCCGGCCGTTGGTGATGTTGGCCGGATCTACCTCGTCGCAATCGAGGAAGCTGTTGTACTGATCGCCAAGGTCGCCGGGCGCGGTCGAATAGGCGATTTGCTTGGTCAGCCCCGCGCCGAGCGAGTCGGTGCGCGCAACGATGATGCCGTTATCGACCCCCATTTCGAGGAAGGCGTGGCGGCAGGCACGGATCTTCTGGAGGAAGTCCTCGTGCGGCACAGTGACCTTTCCATCCTGGTGGCCGCACTGCTTCTCGTCCGAGACCTGGTTCTCGATCTGGAGCGCGCAGGCCCCCGCCTCGATCATCTTCTTGGCGAGAAGGTAGGTCGCCTCGGCATTGCCGAAGCCCGCGTCGATATCGGCGATGATCGGCACGACGTGGGTTTCGTAATTGTCGATCGCGTTTTCGAGCCGCTTGGCTTCGACCGCGTCACCGGCCTTGCGCGCGGCGTCGAGGGCGCGGAACATCATGCCGAGCTCGCGCGCGTCGGCCTGCTTCAAGAAGGTGTAGAGCTCCTCGATCAGAGCGGGCACCGAGGACTTCTCGTGCATCGACTGGTCGGGCAGGGGGCCGAACTCGCTGCGCAGCGCGGCGACCATCCAGCCCGAGAGGTAGAGGTAACGGCGCTTGGTGGTGCCGAAATGCTTCTTGATCGCGATCAGCTTCTGCTGCGCGATGAAGCCGTGCCAGCAGCCGAGCGACTGGGTGTATTGCGCCGGATCGGCATCATAGGCGGCCATGTCGGCACGCATGATACCGGCGGTGTACTTGGCGATATCGAGCCCGGTGGCGAAGCGGTTCTGGATCGCCATGCGCGCCGCGCTTTCGGGATCGATTGCGGCCCAGCTTGGGCCGTTGGCGGTGACGATGTCGCGCATCCGGGCGATGGTGTTCTGGTAGGTCATTGCGTTCTCCTGTCCATCCTGGGGAGTGACGCGGGCCACTGGAGACTCGCGCTGTTGGATAGGCAAGAAGTGCCGTGTTGCGCCGCAGCATAACAGGAATACTTACAAAAATTCGTGTCGCTATCGCCACATTTGCGGGCGATCTTGTGTAAATGAGTAAATATATTTACAAAGAGTTATGCCTGACGCCAACCTCCTCGCCGGACCAGCACTCCGCCGCTTGCGCAAGCGCGAAGGGCTTACGCAAGCCGCGATGGCGAGCGCGCTGGCGATCTCGCCGTCCTATCTCAATCTGATCGAACGCAACCAGCGCCCGGTCTCGGCCAAGGTGCTGGTGCGGGTGATCGAGCGGTTCGACTTCGATCCGCGCAGCTTGCGCGAAGATGATGCGATCGGCGGACTTGATGGCCTGGTGCGGCGCATGTCCGACAAGCGGTTCGCCGATCTCGGCATCGACCGCGAGGAAGTGCAGGAGTTCCTCTCCGCCGCGCCCCAGATCGCGGCCGCCTTTGCGCGGCTCTACGACACCGGCGGAGGCGAGCGCGTCACTGTCGAGGACTCGGCCGCCGCTGCCCGTCGTGCAATCGAACGCTGGCAGAACCACTTTGCCGATCTCGATCACGCTGCCGAGGACTTGGCCGACGAATTGCGTCTGTCGCGCGGGGAAATCGCCGCGGCGTTGAGCGAAAGGCTGCGCGAAAAGCATCAGCTATCGGTGCGCGTCCTGCCTGCCGAGGTCATGCCAGGGCTGGTGCACCGGCTCGATCTTCATGCCCGGCAGCTGCAGCTGTCCGAAATGCTCCCCGGCGCCGCGCGGCGGTTCCAGATTGCGCGGCAAGTGGGGCTGTTGGAGATGCGCGAAGCGATCGAGGCGCTGGTCGCAGGAGCCAATCTCGCCTCGTCCGAGGCGCGCAATAGCCTGCGCGAACACATCGCCGATTATCTCGCCGGTGCGCTGCTGCTGCCCTATCGCCGGTTCCTGCGCGCCTGCGAGGCCACCGGCTACGATCTGGCGGTGCTGCAACGCCGCTTTGCCGTCAGCTTCGATCAGGTGGCGCAGCGGCTCACCACGCTGGGGCGCGTCGGTGAGCGGGGATTGCCGTTCTTCATGGCCGTGCTCGACCGCGCCGGGCGGATGACCCAGTTCACCGCCGGAGGGAGCGGCGCGCTTCACCCACTTGATGGCGCGCGCTCGCCCGCGTGGGTACCGTTTGCCGCCTTTGAGCGGCCTGGCACCGTGCTGACGCAGGCTGTGACCTTCGGCGAGGGTGAAGCGGCGGCGCGGCACTGGTTCACGATTACCCGGACGGTCGATGGTGACGGGGTGATGTGCGCTGGCAGGCGGGCGGTCGTGCTAGGTATCGAGGCGCGTTTTGCGGGCGATCTGGCCCATGCGCGCGGGGTTTCGCTTGATCGCGCGGACGCCGTGCCGCTCGGAACGCCATGCCTGCGCTGCGGGCGGACCGAGTGCCTGACTCCGGCGCCTGCACGCCTTGCCGGGACGCTCCCCCGACCACGCCCCTCGACCCAGATCTGAACGCTAGAGGTCAATACCGCTGGTTCGAGGCGTGGAGGTGGAGGACGCGCCAAGCACCTTCGCGGCGCACCAACACGATGCTTCGCCGCCCGAGGCGGTCGGGATTGTCGAAGTGGAAGGTGCACAGCGCTACTTCGCCGATTACCTGCACAAGCAGGTCATGGATTTGGTCGGGCCGGTGATAGGGCGGACCCGGCTGTTCGCCAGGCAAGGTCTGCGCAATGCGCCGCATCGTCGCGGGCATTCCTGGGGCGCGCTTCAGACTGGCCCGTTCAGGCGCGGCGGATTGCGTGTTTGCGGTGAGCAGGTCGAAGCTCGTTGCATCTGGCGCGAAGGCTGCTTCCATGGCAGCAAGGTCGCAATTCGCGAAGCTGCGCAGGAATGCTCTCAATGCGGCTTCGGCTGCGGCGGCATCGTCATTGCCAAAGGCAGCCGCCGGGACTGCCGACAGCGCCAGCCCGAGGCCGATGGTTTCACGACGATTGCTGTGCGGGCCCATGCCTCATCCCCCTGATGCTGGCGCTGAACATCACCATGGCTGCCATGTCGGCGGAAAGCCAGCCTTGTCGGCTGCTAGCGTGGCAAAGCGAACCATTGGCGCCGAATTAACCTTCGTATCGCCGAGATTTCTGCGGGTGTTCAAGGCGGTGTAAAGTTTACCGACACTTAAGGTCTCGAGGGTAGATTGGCGCCTCACCCAAAAGGCAACCCCCGCGCGATGATCCGCCTGTTCAAGCACTATATCCCGCACGCCGTGCTGCTGCTCGGCCTGCTGGACCTTGCCTTGCTGGTGCTGGCGAGCGAGATCGCCTGGCAGACGCGTGCGCATCAGATCGGCATGGATGCAGGCGCTTTCGGTGATCGCGGGTTCGACTTGTTCTTCACCGCGTTGGTGATCTGGCTGTCGATGATCGCAGTGGGGGTTTATGGGCCCTATGCCTTGCGGTCGCTGCGGTTTGCCGGGGCGCGGGTGCTGGTGGCGATCAGTCTGGGCGTCATCAGCCTAGCAGTGATCGACTTTGTCGCGCCCAGCGACCTGTTCTGGCGATCGACGCTGCTCTACACGATGGGGCTGGCGATCGTGGTGCTGATTGCCGATCGCCTGCTGCTCAATTCCTTCCTCGGTTCCTCCGCGTTCCGGCGCCGGGTGATGGTGCTGGGAGCAGGCTCGCGTGCGCAGCGGTTGCGCGAATTGGGCGAGCGCCCGGAAACCGGGTTCGCGGTGGTCGCCTTTATCGCGATGAGCGACGAAAAGCGTGCGGTCGAAGAAGCGATCCCGCGATCGGCGATCCATGATCTTGGGCGGTTTGTGGAAAATCTCGGGGTAAGCGAGGTAGTGCTCGCGCTGCAGGAACGCCGCAATGCGCTGCCGCTCAAGGACTTGCTGCGGATCAAGACCAAGGGCGTCCATGTCAACGATTTCTCGAGCTTTCTTGAGCGCGAGACCGGGCGGGTCGATCTCGATACGGTCAATCCCAGCTGGCTGATCTTCTCCGACGGCTTTTCCAGCGGACGGATGGTGTCGAGCGCGTTCAAACGCATCTTCGATGTGGTCGCGAGTTTGGTGCTTTTGACGCTGACTTTTCCGATCATTGCACTGTTCGCGCTGATGGTTAAGATCGACAGCAGCGGGCCCGCGTTCTTCCGCCAGCAGCGTGTGGGCCTGTATGGCGAGCCGTTCACCCTCGTCAAGCTCCGCTCGATGCGCACCGACGCCGAGAAGGATGGTGCCAAGTGGGCCGAAGAAAACGATCCGCGCGTCACCCGCGTCGGGCGGCTGATCCGCAAGCTCAGGATCGACGAACTGCCGCAGACCTGGAGCGTGCTCAAGGGTCAGATGAGCTTCGTTGGCCCGCGCCCGGAAGTGCCCTCGTTTGTCGAAAGCCTCGAGGACGTCATTCCCTTCTATGGCGAGCGCCACATGGTCAAACCCGGGATCACCGGCTGGGCGCAGATCAATTATCCCTATGGCGCATCGGTGCAGGATAGCCGCAGCAAGCTCGAATATGATCTCTATTACGCCAAGAACTACACCCCGTTTCTCGACTTCGTGATCCTGCTGCAGACCTTGCGTGTGATCCTGTGGCCGGAGGGCGCACGGTGATTGGAGGCGGTGCCATGATGCCTTTTGCTGCCATGTTCGCGTGGCTGGCCGGCGCTGTGCTGAGCGCAGTCGCGATGCTGTGGATCTGGCGCTACGGCGAGCGTGCGCGGCCTGACCGTATCCCCCTGCTCGCGGCAGCGGGATGCAGCGCGGTGTGGTGCTCTCTGGCGGCCACGATTGGGGCGGAGCAGGGCCCAACGGTCCTCGCCGCAACCGCGCGCAATCTGACCCTGCTTGCGGCGATCTACAGGTTGTTTGCCGCCGACGGTCGCAGCGGTAGCCTGAAGCCCGTCCGCCCGCTGATTGTCGCGCTGGTGCTGGTGCAATTGCTGCAGCCGGTGCTGCTGCCGCTCAACGTGCGTGTCGAGAACGTGCCCACGCTGGCGGCAGCCGTGTTCGAAGTGCGGGTGTTGATCGAGATGCTGGTGTCGATCGGTGCCTTGATGCTTCTGCACAATCTCTATGCCGGGGCGGCGAGCGAGCTGCGCCCGGTGCTGCGCTGGACCGGGATCGCGCTGGCGGGGATCTTTGCCTTTGATCTCAACCTTGCGACCATCGCCTATCTCGGCGGTGGTCAGCCCGTGATGATCGCCGATGCGCGCGGGCTGTTCGGCGGGATGATGGCGGCGCTGTTCGCGCTCGGCATGAATGCAGCCGGCCCGCGCGAGCAGTTCAGTCCGTCGCGCGCTGTCACGTTCCGTTCGCTCTCGTTGCTGCTGATTGCGGGCTATCTGGCCGCGATGGTGCTGGTGACCAAGGGGCTGGCGCTGATCGGCGGCGACATTGCCCGCGCCAGCCAGATCATGTTCGTGGTGGTAGCGCTGGGCTTTGCGGTGGTCGCGCTGCCATCGGCGCGCGTGCGCGGCTGGTTGCGGGTCAAGGCGACCAAGCATCTGTTCCAGCACCGCTTCGACTATCGCGCCGAGTGGCTGCGCTTCACCCGCACCATCGGGCAGGGCGGCACAGGCGGCGCCAGCCTGCACGAGCGGGCTGTCAAGGCGCTCGCCGACATTGCCGATAGCCCTGCCGGACTGCTCTTGATGCCCAACGAGGAGGCGCAGCTTGAACTGACTGCGCGCTGGAACTGGCCGACAATCGGCGTCCCGGCGGTGGCAGCGGAGTATGCCTTTTCGGGCCTGCTCGAACAGCACAGCCTGGTGCTGGCGTTTGACGAGGCGCGGCGCGGGGTCGATCATCACGGCGAGCTGGCGGCAATGCCCGCGTGGCTGGTCGAGGCAGAGGATGCCTGGGCGCTGGTGCCGCTGCTCCATTTCGATCGGCTGGTCGGCGTGATCGTGCTCGCCCGCCCGCGGATCGAGCGGCAGCTCGACTGGGAGGATTTCGATCTCCTCAAGGTCGCAGGCCAGCACCTTGCGAGCTACCTTGCCGAACAGGCCGGGCAGCAGGCCTTGATGGACGCCACGCGGTTTGACGAGTTCAACCGCCGCATGGCGTTCGTGATGCACGACATCAAGAACCTCGTAAGCCAGCTTTCGCTGCTCGCGGCCAATGCCGAAAAACACGCCGATAATCCTGCGTTCCGCGCCGACATGCTGGTGACGCTGCGCAATTCGGCCGACAAGCTTTCGGCCCTGCTGGCGCGACTTGGGCGCTATGGCCCGGGACAGGTGCATGATCTGGCACCGTTCGATCTGCGCGACATGGCGCAGGCCATCGCCGCGCGGTTTTCCGGGGTGCATCCGGTGGTGCTTACCCGCGAGATGCCGGTGACGGTGGCCGGCAATCGCGAGGCGTTCGAACAGGCGCTGATCCACCTCGTCCAGAACGCCGTTGACGCCAGCGAACCCGACAGCCCGGTGTTCCTCGACGTCAGCCTCGATGGCTTGCACGGTACGATCGAAGTGCTCGACAGCGGATCGGGCATGAGCCCCGAATTCGTGCGCACCGGACTGTTCAAGCCATTCGTCTCGTCCAAGCAGGGGGGCTTTGGCATCGGCGCATTCGAAGCGCGCGAACTGATCCGCGCCATGGGAGGGCGCATCGCGGTTGAATCCCGCGAAGGCCTCGGCACGCGCTTCTCCATTGCCTTGCCGGTGTTCGAGGCCGCCCGGCTGCGCGCCCCGCAGGATGCCCCGCAAACCGCTTCGCAGGAGACCGCGTGATGGCTGACAAGAAGCCCGTCCTGCTGGTGATCGAAGACGATCCCGGCCTGCAGGCCCAGCTCAAATGGGCTTATGACGATTTTGACGTGGTGATCGCCGGGGACCGTGACGCCGCGCTTGCTGCCTTGCGTTCCGAAGCGCCCGGAGTGGTTACGCTCGATCTGGGCCTGCCGCCCGATCCGGATGGCACCAGCGAAGGCTTTGCCGTGCTCGATGCGATCATGGCGTTGAAGCCCGATACCAAGGTGATTGTCGTCAGCGGCCACGGCGCGCGCGAAAGCGCGCTGTCGGCGATCGCGCGCGGCGCCTACGACTTCTGCCAGAAACCGATCGATATTGATGCGCTGGGCCTGATCGTTCGCCGGGCGTTCAATCTGCGCGCGATCGAGCAGGAAAACCGCCGCCTCGTCGCCAGCTCCAGCGCGGACAAGACCGTGCTGGGCCGGTTGATCACCAGCGCGCCCGAAATGGTCAAGGTCGCCCGGACCATCGAACGCGTGGCGCGGACCAGCGTGTCGGTGATGCTGCTCGGAGCCAGCGGCACAGGCAAGGAATTGCTTGCCCAAGGCCTGCACGACGCCAGCGACCGCGCCGAAGGGCCATTTGTCGCGATCAATTGCGCAGCGATCCCCGAAAACCTGCTTGAGAGCGAATTGTTCGGGCACGAGAAAGGCGCATTCACCGGGGCGATCAAGACCACCGAAGGCAAGATCGAAAGCGCCGATGGCGGCACGCTGTTCCTTGACGAAGTGGGTGACATTCCGCTGCCCTTGCAGGTTAAGCTGCTGCGGTTTCTGCAGGAACGCACGATCGAGCGGGTCGGCGGGCGCCGCGCGATTGCGGTCAACACCCGAATTGTGTGCGCGACGCATCAGGACGTCGAAGGCATGATCCGCCAAGGCCTGTTCCGCGAAGACCTGTTCTACCGTCTCGCCGAAATCGTGGTGCGCATTCCGGGCCTGGCCGAACGCCACGGCGATCCGGTGCTGCTCGCCAAGGCGTTTTTGAAGCGGTTTGCTGCCGAAATGAACCCGGCGGTGACCGGCTTTGCCTCTGACGCGCTGGCGGCGATCGATGCGCATGACTGGCCGGGCAATGTCCGCGAGCTCGAAAACCGCATCAAGCGCGCGGTGATCATGGCCGACGGCAAGCTGGTGAACGCCGAGGACCTCGATTTTGGCGCAGAGAACGAGGAAAGCGCGGATGTGCTCAACCTCAAGGCTGCGCGCGAGGCCGCTGATCGCCGGGTGATCCGGCACGCGCTGGCGCGCAGCGAGGGCAATATCTCGAACACCGCCAAGCTGCTCGGGATCAGCCGCCCGACGCTTTATGACCTGCTCAAGCAATATGATCTTCAGACCTGAGCTCCGGGCGGCGCTAGGGGGGCTGATACTCATTGTAACGGGCTGTGCGGAAGAGGGGCGTCCTGCGGAACCGATCGCAGCGGCCAATGATGCCGTGCCCGCGCCAGATAGCGCTGCCCATTGGGTCGCTGCCGCCCGGCAGCAATATCGCGAAGGGGCGCATCTTGCCGCACTCGAATCTGCAGATCGCGCACTGGCCCGCGATTCCCGGGATGGGTCTGCAATCTTGCTGCGCGCCCAGCTTGTGCGCGATGCGCAAGGCTTTGCGGCCTCCTTGCCTTGGTTCGAAGCCGCGACCCGTGCGGCCCCTGATGATCGCGAGGCGTGGGCCGAATATGCCGCCGCCCTGGGCGATTCCGGACATGCTGTCGCGATGCTGGCTGCGGCGCGTAAACTCGCCGCAGTCGCCCCGGATGATCCCCGCAGCTTCTATCTGCAAGCTGTACTGGCAGCGCGGGCGGGTGATCCGGCGCTCGCGCGCAGCATGCTGACCCGCAGTGGATTGGCCGAGCGCGGGGTGCCTGCCGCCATGCAGCTCGACGCGGTCATCGCGCTCGAAGAAGGCAATCCCGGTCACGCCGTTGCCACGCTCGATGCATTGGCGAAGCGCCAGCCTGCCAATGCGAGGGTGCGCGAGTTGCTGGCGCGGGCCTTGTGGCAAGGCGCGCGCGCGGCTGAACTGGTCGAACGGTTCGGTGCCGAGGCCGAGCGCGATGATGCGTCGCCCTACCTCCAGCTGCTGGTGGCGCGCGCGCACGAGCGGTTGGGTGACCGCGCAAAGGCCGCACCGCTGCTTGCGCGCGCTTTTGGTGAAGCGCGGCAGGAGCCTGTGGTGCTGGGCGTACGACCGGGCTTGCCGCAACCCACTGCGGCGCTGCGCCTTGCCATCGGCAAAGGTGAGGCCGCTCAGGCGGTTACGGGCGCGAGGGCGCTGCGCGAGTGGTTCCCCTTGTCGGCCGATTTCGCCAGCCTCGCGGGTGATGCCGCGCTTGGTGCCGGTGCAAGGGGCGATGCCTTGGCGGATTATGCCTTGGCCGCGCGGGTCAAACGCCCATGGCCTCTGACGCGCAAGGCGGTGTTTGCCTATCGGGCGAACGGTGACGACAAGGCTGCCGACACCTTGCTGGCTCGGCAGGTGGCTGGTGAGCCGTCCGGGGCGACCGGACTGTTTGAACTGGCCCGCCGGTTGGCGGCGCGCGGTGACTGGGCGCGGACGGCATTGCTGCTCGATCATGCGATTGCCTTGGGCGGTGGGCATGATCCCGCGGTGCTTGCACTGCGGGTCGAGGCAGCACGCGCCATGGGCCAAACCGAGGAGGTCAAGCGCTACGCCAGCCTCGCCGCCGAAGTCCGCCCGCGCCCGCTCGTCCCATAGCGGCTCGACAAGCGGGCCAGGGCAGGGCAGGGCTGCGCGGTCAATGCCCAAGCTCCGCTTCCTCCCGCGCCTCCCGTTCCTGAGCGACCCGATGATCGCCGTGCTGACCGGAGCGACGGCGCTCGCATTGTTGCTGCCCGCCTCCGGCGAATATCGCGCGGTCGCCACGACGGTCTCCAATGCCGGTATCTTCGGGCTGTTCCTCGTCAACGGGATGCGCATCCGCCGGGGCGAGATCGCGCGCGGGCTCGCCAACTGGCGTTACTTCGGGCCGCTGATGCTGTTCGTGTTCGTGGGCATGGCGCTCGCCGGGCTTGGCTTTGCGCAGATCGCCGCGGGACTATTGCCGCCGCTGGTGGCGGTAGGCTTCGTCTATCTCGGGTGCCTGCCTTCGACGGTGCAGTCGGCGACGTCCTACACCAGTCTAGCCGGGGGCAATGTCGCCTTGTCTGTGGTCGGAGCGGCACTCATCAACATCGCCGGAGTGTTCGTCAGCGCTCCGCTGTTCGCTCTTTTGGGTGGCAGCGGCGCGGGCGAGATCGGCAGCGAGGCGATCATCCGCATCGGGCTGATCTTGGTGCTGCCGTTCGTGATCGGGCAGGCGGTGCAGGGCAAGGTTATCGATCGGGTGGTCGCCCACCGCGCAAGGATCGCATGGCTCGACCGGGCGGTGATCGGCATTGCCGTCTATGTCGCCTTTTCCGGAGCGGTCGAGCAAGGGTTGGGGACGATGTTCGCGCCCGCCGATTGGGCCGCGATCATCGCACTTGTGCTCGCCATGCTGGCGCTGGCGTTGGGGGCGGCATGGGCGACGGGAGGCGTGCTCGGCCTGCCGCGTGCCGACAGGATCGCGTTCCTGTTCGCCGGATCGCAGAAAAGCGTGGCCGTCGGCGCTCCGCTCGCCGCGATCCTGTTTGCGCCATCAGCGGCGGGGTTCGTGATTGCCCCGCTGCTGCTCTACCACCTCGCACAGCTGGTGCTGGCCGCCCCGCTGGCTATGCGTCTGGCGCAGGCACCGGATTAGCCGCCCGCTCGGCGCGTTCGTGCCGGACCGACCACCAGAACGACAAGCCGATCAGGATCGCGCCGATCAGCCCGGTGATCGTTTCGGGGATGTGCCACACCGCCGACACCAGCATGATCGCGCCCAGCACCACGATCGCCCAGAACGCGCCGTGTTCGAGGTAGCGGTATTCCGCGAGCGTGCCCTGCTTGACCAGATGCACCGTCATCGACCGCACGAACATCGCCCCGATCGACAGGCCCAGCGCGATCACGATCATGTTGTTCGACAACGCGAACGCCCCGATCACCCCGTCAAAGCTGAAGCTCGCATCGAGGATGTTGAGATAAAGGAACCCGCCGAACCCGCTGCGCACCACCGCGCCCGCAAGCCGCGCGGCTTCCTCGCGCATTTCGAGCCAGTGGCTGACCGCCTCGACCGCGATGAAGGTGACCAGACCGAGCAGCCCTGCGACAAGGAAGGTGTGCGCTTCCTCGACCGGGAGGAAGGTCGAAATCCCCCACATGGCGAGCAGCAGCAGCGCGATTTCGATGGCGGGCAGGTTCGACACCTTCGCAAGCGCGCGTTCGATGCTGTCGATCCAGTGGATGTCCTTATCGGCGTCGAAGAAGAACTTCATGCCCACCATCGCAAGGAACGCGCCGCCGAACCCGGCGATGCCGATATGGGCAGAGCTCACCAGCGCCTCGTATTCCTTCGGGTTGTTCAATGAGAGGTTCAGCGCCTCCATCGGCCCGATATTGGCAGCAATCGCGACAATCGCGAGCGGGAACACGATCCGCATCCCGAACACCGCAAAGGCGATCCCCCAGGTCAGGAACCGCTTCTGCCAGACCTCGTCCATTTCCTTGAGGACAGAGGCGTTGACCACCGCGTTATCGAAGCTCAGCGAGACTTCCAGCACCGACAGGATCACCACGATCCACAGCACCTGCAACATGCCGACCATCGTGCCAGTGCTGACCATGCCGTACCAACCGGCAAGGCCAAGGCAGATGGCGGTAAAGACCAACGAGAAGGTGTAATAACGAAACAGCGTCTGCATGGCAGGGTTTGGAAACCTTGTTTGGGAGGAAAGAGGGTGTTCAGCTCTTGGGCTGATAGGTCTGGTCTTCGCCGGGGAAGGTGCGCGCGCGCACTTCTTCGGCATAACGGGCGACGGTGCGGTCGATCACGCCGGCGATATCTTCGTAGAGTTTGACGAAGCGCGGCACCCGCTCGAACATTCCGAGCATGTCCTCGGTGACGAGCACCTGCCCGTCGCACTGGGCCGAGGCGCCGATGCCGATGGTGGGGCAGGCGACCGCCTTCGTTGCGGCAATTGCAATCGGTTCGACCACGCCTTCGACGACGATGGCGAAGGCTCCCGCCTCGTCGAGCGCCTTGGCATCGCTGACGATCTTGCTGGCTTCAGCCTCGGAACGTCCGCGCGCGCCATAGCCGCCGAGCACGTTGACCGCCTGCGGGGTGAGGCCGACATGGCCCATCACCGGAATGCCGCGCTGGTTGAGGAAGGCCACCGTCGGCGCCATCGCTGCCCCGCCTTCCAGCTTCACGGCCGCAGCTCCGGTTGCCTTGAGCAGATAGGCCGCACTCTCGAACGCCTGCTGCGGCGAGGCTTCATAGCTGCCGAACGGCATGTCGATGACCACGACCGAATGATACGACCCGCGTACAACCGCCGCGCCATGGTTCGCCATCATCTCCAGCGTGACGGGGATGGTCGAGGGCAACCCGTAGATCACCTGGCCGAGCGAATCCCCGACCAGCAGAATATCGCAATGCGCATCGAGCAGCTGTGCCTGCCGCGCGGTGTAGGCGGTAAGCATCACCAGCGGCTCGGCGGTGACGCCATCGTCCTTGCGGGCGCGGATGCCCGGCACAGTGAGCCGCCGCATCGGCTGCGGGGTGGGGTTGGCACGGCTGGTGCTGGTGTCGAGCTGGAAGGTCGTGGACATGGCAACAGGCCTCTAGCGGCTGCGCGCGTCGGGGGAAAGAGCGCGCTTTACCGCTTGTGTTGCAGGCGTGTTGCGCTAGCGTTGCGGCCCGGATGATCGCGCGGGGGATCCGCTGGCGATCAGTGGGAGATTAATTTCAGATGGTTATTGATACGATTCAGCCGTGTGCCGGTCAGGCGTGCAGGGGGGCAGAGTAATGGCAAGCGTTCCCAATCGCGGCATTGTCGAGCGTATGTTCGCGCGCAAATCGATTGCGCAGGTACAGCGTGAAACCCAGACGAGCGAATTGAAGCGCTCGCTCGGCAAGTGGAACCTGCTGCTGCTGGGGGTCGGCTGTATCATCGGTGCAGGGATTTTCGTGCGTACCGGCAGCGCAGCGGCGTTGCATGCCGGGCCGGCGGTATTGCTGAGCTTTGTGGTTGCCGGCATCGTCTGCGCTTTTGCCGGGCTGTGCTACGCCGAATTGTCCTCGACCCTGCCCGTGTCGGGTTCGGCCTACACCTATGGATACACCACGCTCGGCGAATTCGTGGCGTGGATCATGGGCGCGCTGCTGCTGCTCGAATACGGCCTTGCCGCCTCGGTGGTGGCGGTTGGCTGGGCGGGCTATGTGGTGAGCTTGCTGGCGGATTTCGGCATTGTAATACCTCCGCAATTTACCGGGCCTGCGGGCTATGAACTGATGCGTGACGGCGTGCCGGTGCTGATCGACGGGCAGCCTGTGACGACGATCTTCAATCTGCCTGCGTTCCTGATCTGCATGGCGCTCGCCGGGTTGCTGGTGGTGGGCGTGTCCGAAAGCGCCAAGGTCAACAACGCCATCGTTGCGATCAAGGTTACTGTGCTGGCAGCTTTCATTCTGGTTGGCGGAGCCATTGTGCTCGGCAATCTGCCCGGTCTGATGGCGGCCAACTGGGTGCCGTTCATTCCGGACAACACTGGCCCGGGCGAGTTCGGGGTCGACGGCATCATGCGCGCCGCATCGATCGTATTCTTCGCCTATATCGGGTTCGAGGCGGTTTCGACCGCCGGTCAGGAGGCCAAGGATCCGGCCAGGGATATGCCGTTCGGCATCATCGGTTCGCTGGTGGTGTGTACGGTTATCTACATGTTGGTGGCGGCGATCATGACGCTTCTGGTGCCGTACAGCACGCTGAATGTGCCTGATCCGGTCGCGGTTGTGGTCGACAATTTCGGGGCGCAGTGGGGCTGGCTTGCCAAGATCATTAAGATCGGGGCGATCATCGGGCTTACCTCGGTGGTGCTGGTGCTGATGTATGCGCAGACCCGCATCTTCTACACCATGGCCCGTGATGGCCTGCTGCCCAAGGTGTTCAGCCGGGTGAACCCGCGTTTCCAGACCCCTGCGGTGAACACCATCGTCGTCGGGCTGGTGACAGCGGTCGCAGCGGGCTTCTTCGACATCAACGTGCTGGGCGACATGACTTCGGTGGGCACGCTGGCGGCGTTTGCGATCGTGTGTCTGTCGGTAATCTACCTGCGCCGTGCCGCTCCGGAGCTGCCACGCGGGTTCAAGGTGCCTTTCTATCCGGTGCTGCCGGTGCTGGGCATCCTGTCGTGCCTCTACCTGATCACCACTGTGCCGCTCAATGTGCTGATGTTCTTCGTCTATTACATGGTAGCCGGGGTGGCGCTGTATTTCCTTTACGGGATACGGAACTCCAACCTCCAGCATGGCGAGCCGCAGGATGACGCGCCCGACATGGGCGAGTTTCCGGGGCCGGTGATCGAGGACTGATCTTCGCCGGTCGCGCTGACTGGTGCTTTTTGAGGGCGCGGGGAGCGGAGATCGCTTCCCGCGCCCTTTTCATTGCAACCCGATCATTGTTGGAACATAAAACGAACATATGAGTCGTTCGCCTATGCCTTCCAAGCTGTCACCCGCCCGCGTCCAGCCTGCCCGCCTGCCCGAAGCGCGCTGGCGGCCGGGGCTCGCTGCGGCGCCGTTCCACTCGGAAATCTTCGCTCCCGCAGGCGAGGCGAGCGGGGCAGGGCTGGCCCTCGCGCTGGCGCGTGATGCCTTGACGTCAGCGCCAGCGGGGAAAGGCGCAGGCGAGGATACCCGTCAGGTGCTGTGGGTGCAGGACCGCGCGGCGATCCGGCTCGGTGGGCGGCCGTGTCTTGCGGGCCTGCCGCTGGAGCTGCGCCACCGCCTGATCCATGTCGCCGCCGCCACGCCCGAGGATGCGCTGTTCGCGCTCGAGGAAGGGCTCAAGTGCCGTGACCTCGCCTGCGTGATCGGCGAGATTGCGGGCAATCCCCGCGCGCTCAACTTCACCGCCTCGCGCCGCCTCAGCCTCACTGCCGAGCGGCATGGGGTGCGGCTGTGGCTGGTGCGATTGGATGCCCAGCCCGATCTGTCCTCGGCGCGGATGCGCTGGCGGGCTCGCGCCGCGCCGTCACCGCTCCCGCGCTGGAACCCGGCGGCGCCCGGCACCGCCACCTGGCACGCCGAACTGTTCCGCGCGCGGGCGCACGCGCCGGGCGAATGGATGCTGAGCGATGACAATGGAACCCTGCGCATCCGCCGCGATCCTGACCTCACCGCCGCCACGCCGGATTTTGTCCATCTGGCTCGCGCGACTGTCGGTCGATCGCTGGCGGCGCGCGCTCGCGCCTGACGCACGCGCCGCCGCCGGGGCCGCGCCCACCGCGCTGATCGCCGAGACTGCGCACGGCCCGCGCATTACCGCTGCCAATCAGGCTGGCCTTGCCGCTGGCGCGCGGCCGGGGATGCTGCTTGCTGATGCCCGCGCGCTGTGTCCCGGGCTGGCCGCGATCCCGGCCGATCCGGCGGGCGATCTGGCTGCGCTCGAAAAGCTTAGCCTGTGGGCGCAGCGCTGGGGGCCGTGGAGTGCGCTCGATCCGCCCGACGGCATATTGGTCGATGTCACCGGCGCCGCGCACCTGTGGGGCGGGGAGGAACGCTTGCTGGCCGATGTCGCGGCAGGGTTTGCTGCGCAGGGACTTGCGGTGCGCGCCGCGCTCGCCCCCACCGCCGGGGCGGCGTGGGCCTTGGCGCATTTTGGGCCTCTCAATCCTCCCCCTTCAGGGGAGGATATGCTTTGCGTCCTCGGCGAACTGCCGGTGGCGGCGCTGCGGCTCGATGAGGATGTGCTGACCGTGCTGCGGCGGTTGGGGATCAAGCGGCTCGGGCAGTTGGCCGGGTTGAGCGGAGTGGGTGAGGGCGATGCGGCGGGTGAGGCCGCCGCGCGCGATGCGCTGCGCCGCCGTTTCCGCAACCACCGCTCGCCCACCGCCAACCCGCTGCTGCGCCTCGACCAGCTGCTCGGCAAAGTCCCCGAACCACTGTTGCCCGTCATTGCCCGCCCGATGCCGATGGTGCAGCGCCGGCTGATGGAGCCGCTGCGCCACCGCGCGTCGCTCGACCGGGTGGTGGCGGATCTCGCGCAGGACATGGTGCGGGCGCTCGAAGCGCGGGGGGAGGGCGCACGGCGGCTCGAACTGGCGTTATGGCGGGTTGATGGCGAGCTGCTGTGGCGGCGGATCGAGCTTGCCGCCGCGACGCGCGAGGCTTCGCACATGACCCGCCTGTTCGCCGCGCGGCTCGACGATGTGGACGCCGGGTTCGGGATCGAGATGGTGCAGCTGCGCGCCAGCTGGAGCGAGCCGCTGGCGCTGTCGCAGGCCGATCTCGATGCCGCCGCCGAGCAGCACGGCACCGCGCTCGCCGCCTGCATCGACCGGCTGAGTGTGAGATTGGGGCCGCGCGCCGTGACCCGCCCGGTTCTGCGGGCCAGCCACATCCCCGAACGCGCGCAAGGTTGGCAACCCCCGCTCGAACCCGTGCCGCCTGCCCGGAGCCTGCTCGCCTTCCACACCCGCCCGCTGAAGCTGCTCGACCGGGCGGAGCCGATCGCGGTGCTCTATGCCTCGCCCGACGGCTTCCCGCAGCGGTTCCGCTGGCGCGGGCAGGTGCGCGAGGTGCTGCGAGTCGAAGGCCCCGAACGGATTGCGCCCGAATGGTGGCGCGAACGCTCCACCGCGCGGCTGCGCGATTACTACCGGATCGAGGATGACGCAGGGCGGCGCTACTGGATTTATCGGCAGGGGATCGCTGGTGACGGGCGCGGCGGCATGCCCGAATGGTTCCTGCAGGGGCTGTATGCCTAACGCGTATTTACCGGCTTGCTTATGTTTTCTTTACAGATTTGTGCCACTAGGGGCGAATGAAACTCGATTCAATCTCCCGCTCGTCGGAGCGCCGCGAACTCAGCGTGATGATCAAGAGCCGCGTTCGTGCGCGGGTGGTGTACGTTGATCTGATCGATCTGTCCGAAGGCGGCTGCAAGATCCGCGGCCGGGCCGGGTTTGCCAATGTCGGCGACCGCGTGACGATGAAGGTGGGCGGGGTGAATGCTCCGTTCGGCAGCATCGCCTGGGTCGACGGTCGCATGGCCGGCGTGGCGTTTGAAGGGACGATGCACCAGGCGGTGATCGATCACCTGTGCGCGCATGGCGTGGGAATGGCCCGATCGCAGAATCCGGATCAGCGCCGCACCGTCTGACTTGATCGGCCCGCTTTGCATTTGGCAAGGCGATATTTGGAACATATAAGGAACACGAAAGGTGTTCCCAAGGTTCCCCATGGCTCAGCAAGCGCTTTGTCAGCGTCTCGAAATCCCTGTTGATGCGGCTCTGCCATACCCGCTCTCCCGGCGAGGGAGCGAGTAAATGCCTGACGCGCCGCTCACTCCCGAAAGGCGCAGGCTCGCGATCGATCCTGCCGATATCGTCGGCCCGCCGCGCGCGCCCTTCGTAGAGCTGGGCCTCGTCAGCTGCTTCAGCTTCCTGCGCGGCGCGTCGGACCCGGTCGATCTGGTGCTGGCCGCGCATGGGCTGGGCTATGATGCGGTGGGGATTGCCGATGCCAACTCGATGGCCGGCGTGGTGCGCATCCATACCGAGGCCCGGACGCTGAAGCTGCGCCCGGTGATCGGTGCGCGGATCGAGACGGTCGAGGGGCTGGCCTTCCTCGCCTATCCCGAAGATCGCGCCGCCTATGGCCGCCTCTGCCGCCTCATCAGCGCCGGACGGATGCAGACCCCCGACGGCGCGTGGCAGGACAAGGGAGTGTGCCAGATCACGCTGGCGATGCTGGCGGAGCATTCGGATGGCGTGCAACTGATCCTGCTGCCGCCCGATGATCCCGACACGCAGTTTACCATCGCGGTGCCGAGCAATGTCATCCCGTTTCCGGATTTGGGTTCGCGCAGAGACCGCAGAGGAGCAGAGACCGCAGAGGCATCTTCCGTGCCGAAGGCACATTCTGCTGCCGCAACCTCGCCGCTGGGGGAAGTCTTGCAGGATGAGAGTGGCTGCGCCGCTGGTGCTCTATCTCTGCGCCCCTCTGCTCCTCTGCGGTCTCTGCGCGAACCCACTTCCTTCACCGCCCCTTTCCCCGGCCTCCTTCCCCACCTCACCCGCGAGCTTCCGACACTGCGCCATATCGCCGCCGCCTATCTCTATCGCGGGGACGACATTGCGCGGATCGAGCGCCTGGATGCGCTGGCCCGCACCCACGGCCTCACGCTGCTCGCCACCAATGATGTCCACTACCACGCGCCCGAACGCCGCGCTTTGCAGGACGTGATGACCGCGATCCGCCACAAGACCACGGTGGCGAAGGCCGGGCACCTGCTCCACCCCAATGCCGAACGGCACCTGAAAGGCCCGGCGGAAATGCAACGCCTGTTCGCGCGCTGGCCGCACGCGATTGCGGCGGCGCGCGATGTGGCCGACCGCTGCCGCTTCAGCCTCGACGAGCTGCGCTACGAATATCCCGAAGAGATCTATCCCGACGGGCAGACCCCGCAGCAATATCTCGAGGCCGAAGTCTGGCAGGGCGCCGGGCGGCGCTACCCCGAAGGCCTGCCCGACTCTGTGCGGCAGACGCTGGAGCGCGAACTCGCGCTGATCGCCAAGCTCGATCTGGCGCGCTACTTCCTTACCATCAAGGACATCGTCGATTTCGCGCGGCGGTGCGATCCGCCGATCCTATGTCAGGGGCGGGGGAGCGCGGCGAACTCCGCCGTGTGCTACGTCCTCGGCATCACCAGCGTCGATCCCGCCAAGCACCAGCTCTTGTTTGACCGCTTCATCTCCGAGGAGCGCAAGGAGCCGCCCGATATCGACGTCGATTTCGAGCACGAGCGGCGCGAGGAGGTGATCCAGTACATCTATCGCAAGTACGGCCGCCACCGCGCGGGCCTGTGCGCAACGGTGATCCACTACCGCCCGCGCATGGCGATCCGCGAGGTGGGCAAGGCGATGGGCCTGTCCGAGGACGTCACCAGTGCGCTCGCCCGCACGGTGTGGGGCGGGTGGGGGCGGGAGATCAGCGAGAAACACGCTGCCGAAACCGGCCTCGATGTGACCGATCCGCACCTCAGGCGGGTTCTGAAACTCACCGAACAGATGATCGGGATGCCGCGCCATCTCGGCCAGCATGTCGGCGGGTTCATCCTCACCGAAGGCGCGCTGACCGAGACCGTGCCGATCGGCAACGGCGCGATGCCCGAACGCAGCTTCATCGAGTGGGACAAGGACGATATCGACGCGCTGGGGATCCTCAAGGTCGATGTGCTGGCGCTGGGGATGCTGACCTGCATCCGCAAATGCCTTGATCTGCTGGCCGATCACCACGGTCGCAGGCTGACGCTCGCCACCGTCCCGCGCGAGGATCCGGAGACCTATGCAATGCTGCGCAAAGGGGATTCGCTGGGCGTGTTCCAGGTCGAAAGCCGGGCGCAGATGAACATGCTCCCCCGCCTGCGCCCGCGTGTGTTCTACGATCTGGTCATCCAGGTCGCGATCGTGCGGCCCGGGCCGATTCAGGGCGACATGGTGCACCCCTATCTGAAGCGCCGTAGGGGGGCGGAGGCGGTGCAGATTCCTGCCCCCGCGCCCGAACACGGCCCCCCGGACGAACTCACCAGCATCCTCGGGCGCACGCTGGGCGTGCCGATCTTTCAGGAACAGGCGATGAAGATCGCGCTCGATGCGGCAAAGTTCTCCAGCCTCGAAGCCAACCGGCTCAGGAAGGCGATGGCGACCTTCCGTAGCCGGGGAATGGTCGATGAGCTTCAGGACATGATGGTCGAGCGGATGGTCGCGCGCGGCTATGATCGCGACTTCGCGCAGCGCTGTTTCAACCAGATCAGGGGCTTTGGCGAATATGGCTTTCCTGAAAGCCACGCGGCGAGCTTTGCGCAGCTGGTCTATGTGTCGAGCTGGCTCAAGTGCCATTACCCGGCAGCGTTTGCGGCGGCGCTGCTCAATTCGCAACCGATGGGCTTCTATGCGCCTGCACAGATCGTGCGCGATGCGAGGGAGCACGGGGTCGCGGTGCTGCCGGTGGATGTGAACGCGAGCGCGTGGGATTGCACGCTGGAGGCGCTCGATCCTCCCCGGAACGGGGAGGGGGACCATGCGCAGCATGGTGGAGGGGCGGGTGCCTCTTTCCGTCACTTGGCCGGCAACCGGAAAGCCGCCTGTGCCCCTCCACCCCGACCCTGCGGGTCGCGGTCCCCCTCCCCCGTTGGGGGAGGATTGGCCCTGCGCCTCGGTCTCAGGCAGATCGACGGGCTGCCCGAACACGTCGCCGCTACGCTGGTGGCCGAGCGAGAAGCGGGCGGGCTCTACCACGACATTGCCGATCTGCGCGCGCGGACGGGCCTCTCACCTGCGCATATCGAGCGGCTCGCCAGCGCCGATGCCTTCACCTCGCTGGGCCTCGCGCGCAGGCAGGCGCTGTGGGATGCGCGCAGCCTGATCGCCGCGCCCGATCTGCCGCTGTTCCGCGCGGCCGGGGTGCGGGAGGAAGGGGAGGAACGGGCGGCGTTACGCCTGCCCGCCATGCCCTTGTCCGAGGAAGTGGTGGCCGATTACCAGACCACGCGCCTCAGCCTGAAAGCGCATCCGCTGGCCTTCCTGCGCGCCGATCTCGCCGCGCGCGGCTTTGTGCGGGCCAGCGATCTGCGCGCGCGCAAGTTCCGCAGCATGGTGCAGGTCGCGGGCGTGGTGCTGATCCGCCAGCGTCCCGGCAGCGCCAAGGGGGTGACCTTCATCACGCTCGAGGACGAGACCGGGGTGGTCAATCTGGTGGTCTGGCCCGATCTCAAGGAGAAGCAGCGCAAGGTGGTGATGGGCGCGCGGCTGATGGAAGTGCGCGGACGGGTGGAATATGATGACGAGGTGATCCACGTGATCGCCGCGCATATGACCGACGCGACGCATCGCCTCCATGCGCTGTCCGAAGATCTGCTCGAAGCGCCTCTCGCGCGCGCGGACGAGGTCAATCGCCCGGTGCCGCCCCGCACCACAGGCAGGCATCCGCGCGATGTCAGGGTCATCCCGAAATCACGCGATTTTCACTAGAGCGGCCTCAATTCGGTTCGAGCGCGTATCCGGCTGATCGCACAGTGCGGATCGGGTCCTTGGTGCCGTCCACCCCGATAGCCTTGCGCAAGCGGCGGATGTGCACATCGACTGTGCGCAATTCGATATCCGAGCTGGTGCCCCACACCCCGTCGAGCAGCTGCCCGCGGCTGAACACCCGGCCCGGGCTCTCCATGAAGAACTTGAGCAGGCGATACTCGGTCGGCCCCAGTTGCAACGAGCGCCCGCGGCGCTGCACCTTGTGCGCGACCGGATCGAGCTTGAGGTCGCCGACTTCGATCGTCTCGCCCGCCAGCGCAGGGCGGATACGGCGCATGACTGCCGCCACCCGCGCGAGCAATTCACGCGGGGAGAACGGCTTGGTGAGATAATCGTCCGCGCCCGTCTCCAGCCCGCGCACCCGGTCATCCTCGGCCTCGCGCGCGGTGAGCATGATGATCGGGACGTGCGCGGTTTCCTTGTCGCGGCGCAAGCGGCGGCACACTTCGATCCCGCTGGTGCCTTCGATCATCCAGTCGAGGATGATGAGATCGGGCACTTCCTCGCTGGCGAGCACCAGCGCCTCATCGCCGTCGCCAGTGCAGCGCACGGCATAGCCTTCGTTCTGGAAACGGTATTCGAGCAGCTCCGACAGCGCAGGATCGTCTTCAACCAGCAGCAATTTGGCAGCGGACATAGGAAAATCACCCCTCATGCCCGCCAGCGCGGGCGCTGATCCGCGCTATGTGTCACTCGCGCGACAGTTTGATGAAACCTGTTGCGACAAGTTTTCCACACGCAGGTTACGGCCTGCCGCGGCAGCTTCGAGGCTTACCGGTCGCCTTCCGGCGGATAAGTCCCGGTAGCCGCAAAGTGCACCATTTCCGCGACGTTAGTGGCATGATCGCCGATGCGTTCGATGTTGCGGGCGACAAACAGCAGCTGCGCGGCGCTCGAAATGGTCGAGGGGTTTTCGACCATGTAGCTTACCAGATTGCGGAAGATGCTGTTGTAAAAGCCATCGACCTTGGCATCGGACGCGATCACCTCGCGCGCCAGATCGGGGTCACGCGCGGCGTAGGCGGTCAGCACATCGTGCACCATTTCGCTGGCGAGATCTCCCATCGTCGGCAGCAGCGTGAGCGGTTCGAAGCGGGCGCGGCCCTCGATCATGCCGACCCGCTTGGCGATGTTCTTGGAATAATCGCCAATCCGTTCGAGCACGCCGGCGATCTTGAGCGCGGCGATCACTTCGCGAAGGTCGTCCGCCATCGGGGCGCGCAGGGCGATGATCCGCACGGCGAGCTTGTCGACCTCGACTTCAAGCGCATCGATCCGCTTGTCGCGCGCGACCACGCTTTCGGCCAGTGCCTCGTCACCGCGCACCAGCGAATCGAGCGATTCCTGGATGGCGACTTCGGCAAGGCCTCCCATCTCCGCGATCAGGCCGCGCAGCCGGGTGATGTCCTCGTCGAACGCTTTGACAGTGTGCTCGGCCATCAACCGTACCTTCCGGTGATGTAATCCTTGGTGCGTTCCTCGATCGGATTGGTGAAGATTTCCGATGTCGGGCCGTATTCCACCATCTTGCCGAGGTGGAAGAAGGCGGTGCGCTGGCTGACGCGCGCGGCCTGCTGCATCGAGTGCGTGACGATCACGATCGCGTAGCGCCCCGACAGTTCGTCGATCAGTTCCTCGATCTTGGCGGTGGCGATCGGATCGAGCGCGCTGGCCGGTTCGTCCATCAGGATCACTTCGGGATCGACCGCAATCGCACGCGCAATGCACAGGCGCTGCTGCTGACCACCGGAAAGGGCAGTGCCCGAATCCGAAAGCCGGTCCTTGACCTCGTCCCACAGACCGGCGCGGGTCAGCGACCGCTCGACAATCACGTCAAGATCGGCCTTCTTTTCAGCAAAGCCGTGGATCTTGGGGCCATAGGCGATGTTGTCGTAGATCGATTTCGGGAAGGGATTGGGCTTCTGGAACACCATGCCTACCCGCGCGCGCAGCTGCACCACGTCCATGCGGTCAGAATGGATGTCCTCGCCTTCGAGCTCGATCAGACCCGTCACCTTGGCCGCGCCGATGGTGTCGTTCATGCGGTTGAAGCACCTGAGGAAGGTCGACTTCCCGCAGCCCGACGGGCCGATGAAGGCCGTGACATAATTGGGCGAGATGTCGATCGACACTTCGTCGATCGCCTTCTTCTCGCCGTAGAAGACCGAGACGTTGCGCGCGCGCAGCTTCGCGGTTTCGTCCTGCATGTTGGGATGGATGACAGTCACCAGCGTTTCTCGAACTTGTTGCGGAGGTAGATTGCGAGCCCGTTCATGGCGAGCAGGAACACCAGCAGCACGATGATAGCCGCGCTGGTACGTTCCACAAACCCGCGATCGATTTCGTCGGACCACAGGAAGATCTGCATCGGGAGCACCGTCGCCGGGGAGGTGAAGCCATCCGGCGGAGTGGCGACGAAGGCGCGCATCCCGATCAGCAGCAGCGGCGCGGTTTCGCCCAGCGCGCGCGCCATGCCGATGATCGTGCCGGTCAGCATCCCCGGCAACGCCAGAGGCAGCACATGGTGGAACACCACCTGCACCGGAGAGGCTCCGACTGCCAGCGCTGCATCGCGGATCGATGGCGGCACGGCCTTGATCGCGTTGCGACCGGAAATGACGATCACCGGCATCGTCATCAGCGCCAGGGTCATCCCGCCGATCAACGGAGCCGACCGCAGATTGGGGAAGAGCGCGAGGAATACCGCAAGGCCGAGCAGGCCGAAGATGATCGAGGGCACCGCCGCCAGATTGCTAATCGACACTTCGATGAGGTCTGTCCAGCGGTTCCTGGGCGCATACTCTTCCAGATACAGGGCCGACAGAACACCGACCGGGAAGGCCAGCACCAGCGTCACCAGCATGGTCAGCATCGAGCCCTTGAGCGCCCCCCAGATTCCCACCGATTGCGGGCTGGTGGCGTCCGACCGGGCAAGAAAGCCCCAGTCCCAGTTGCGCGCCAGCTTTCCCTCGCTCGCCAACCGCCGGGCCAGCGTTTGCATCGCGGGATCGCCTTCTGCCTCAAGCCCGGTTGCCAGCGCTGAGGATGCCGGCAGTTCAAAAGCCGCGCTGCGCTCGATCAGTGACGGGTCATCGGCGAGAGCTGCGGCGACATCGCGCCAGGCTTCGCTTGAAAGCTCGGCCGCTCCCGCAGCGCCGAGTTGCTGCTCGGCATAGAAGGCAACGACTTCGGGCAGGCCCTGCATTTGCAAAGTCTGGGATGCGGTCGGGGCGGTGAGCGAGGTGGCATCGCCGGTGAGGCCGCTCTCCGGAAAGTCGAGGGTCACCGAAAGCTCGGCGCGCTGGAAGCCGCTGATGCCGTTCATCAGCATGTTGCCAAGCAGGAAGATCAGCACCCCAACCGAGAACGCGACGGCGCCAAGGCCCAGCAGGCGGAAGTTGCGTTCGGCGCGGTAGCGCTTGGCCAGTAGGTGTTCGAAGGCGCGGGTCCGGGTCGGACGGGCGGCCTCGGCGGGCAACTCCATGGGCGAGATGGCGGCCGTGCTCATTCGTATGCCTCCCGGAAGCGTTTGACGACGCGCAGCGCGATGAAGTTCAGTGCCAGCGTGACCATGAACAAGACGAACCCGAGCGCAAAGGCGCTGAGGGTTGCAGGGTGATCGGTGCTCTGTTCGCCGGTCAGCAGCTTGACGATTTGCACCGTCACGGTGGACATCGGCTCGAGCGGATTGGCGGTGAGATTGGCCGCCGGGGAGGCCGCCATGACCACGATCATGGTTTCTCCGATCGCGCGGCTCACGGCCAGCATGATCCCGGCGACAATCCCGGGCAGCGCGGCCGGAAACAGCACCTTGCGGATCGTTTCGGACTTGGTCGCGCCCATCGCCAGGCTCCCGTCGCGCATCGCGCCGGGGACCGCTGCCATCGAATCGTCCGCCATCGACGACACGAACGGGATGATCATCACTCCCATCACGATGCCCGCCGCGAGCGCGCTTTCTGTCGAGGCACTGGTAATGCCGAGCGCCACGGCCGCATCGCGGATCGCAGGCGCCAGGCTCAGCGCGGCGAAATAGCCGTAGACCACCGTCGGCACCCCGGCGAGGATTTCCAGCAGCGGCTTGATCCAGGTGCGCACCCGCGGATCGGCGTATTGCGTGAGGTAGATCGCGCTCATCAGGCCGAGCGGAATGGCGACCACCATGGCAATGATCGCGCCGATGAAGATCGTGCCCCAGAACAGCGGCACCGCTCCATAACGCGATGCATCCGTCGCTTCCGGGCTGACCATCGTGTCCGGCCCCCAGACCAGACCGAACAGGAAATCGATGGGCGAGACGATGCCGAAGAACCGCACAGTCTCGAACACCAGGCTGACGAAGATGCCCAGCGTCGTCAGGATCGCTACCAGCGAGGCCAGCAGCAGGATCAGCATGACCGCGCGCTCCACGCGGGTGCGCGCCTGAAAATCGGGCCGCAGACGCAAGAACGCGAGAGCGCCGCCCACCAGTGCGATCACCACCGTCAGCACTATGCCGATCACATTGTAGCGGCCGATCGCATCCCGGAACGGCGCTACCAGCGCTTCGGCTTCGATATTGAACACGCCGGGCGCCTGTCCGAGCGCCACGGCGCGCGCTTCGTTCAGAAAGGCATCGCGTTCGAAACCGGACATGGGCAGCGCGTCGGCGGCGGGCGTTCCCAGCACCGATTGCAAGACCAGTTGCGGCGCGAGTACCGACCACAAAACAACAAAGGCGAGCACCGGAACCACGGCCCACACCGCCACATACCATGCGTGATAGACGGGCCGCGCGACCAGTCGCGGCGCTGCTTCACCGGCTTGAAAGCCCCATGCCTTGGCTCGGCCCGCAAGCCATCCCGCCAGACCAAGGCCCACCGCAATCAGAATCAACGTGATTGGCGACATCAATAAGACCTGTTGTTCTCGCAGGGTTTAGGTGGAACCGGATCTCCCGGTACTGCCCCCGCGCCCCGGCCCCTACGCCATGCCGAGGCGATGTTGAAGAAATAAGACACGGCTATGACGGTTGTTGTGATTCCGCTTGGCGCGGCGTTGCAGGAGTGGCCTCGATGCTGGGCAAAGCGACAGTCGTTTCCGGATGGGCGAGCGGCAGGCGTACCGTCACCCGGGTGCCTTCACCGATTTCACTGGTGATGTCGAGCCTTCCGCGATGCCGCTCGACGATATGCTTGACGATCGCCAGACCAAGCCCGGTTCCGCCCGAGGCACGGCTGCGACCCGGATCGGTGCGATAGAACCGCCGGGTGAGATGCGGCAGATGTTCCTGTGCGATGCCCTCGCCGCGGTCGATCACGGTGATGCGCGCATGATCGTTCTGCGCCGGTTCGAGCGTGACCATGACGGGCGTGTCGGGCGCGCCGTATTTGAACGCATTGTCGACAAGGTTGCGCACCACCTGCTCGAGCTGTGGCTGATCGCCCAGCACCCAGAGCTGGCTCGCCAGATCAAGCCCGAGACGATCGGTCCGCTCAGACCCGGCAGCGTCGCGGGCCGCGCGTTCGACAAGCTCCTGCAAGTCGATCCGTTCGGTCGGAAGTTCGTGCTTTTCCGCCTCGACCCGCGACAGGCTCATAAGGTCGCTGACCAGCGCGTGGAGGCGCTGCGCCTCGCGCTCGATAATGCCGAGGAACTTGCTCGCGGTCGGCGTATCGATGGGGGCGTCGCCTTCGCGCAGGGTTTCGACATAGCCGAGGATCGAGGCCAGCGGCGTGCGCAATTCGTGGCTCGCATTGGCGACGAAATCCGTGTGCGCTCGGCTGATATCGGCCTCGGCGGTCTGGTTGATGAATTCGAGGATCGCGAGGCGCTCATCAATGGTCTGCCGATTGATCTGCCAGATATCGCCGCGCCGCACGAGCCCGCGCACAATCGCTTCGCCCTCGCGGTTTTCGTTGAGTAACGAGATAGCCTCTGGCTGGCGCAATGCGACCCGCGCATCCTGCCCGACAACATGCGGCCCCAGCATCCGCCGCGCGGCACGATTGGCGATGGCGATGATGCTGCGCTCGGTGACCAGCAGCGGCATGGTCGAATTCTCGATGAGATCGCGGATCGAATCCAGCGTGGCGCGTTGCTGGACAGTGGTTCGGGGCGGGTCGGGCGGACGGCCCGCCGCGACCAGCAGCGACCCGATCCAGACGACGAGGATTGCGCCTGATATGACCCTGTCGATATCGAGCAGGAGCATCGCCAAAAACGTCACGACCGCAAGCATGATGCCGGCGATCGGAATGTTCTGGCGGTGACCCATGCGCGGGGCCTTACAAGCTCATGGCGAGAGTGGGAAGCGCTTGCCAAGGCGAGGGTGGGCGAACGGCAAGAAAAAAGGTGGCTCAGCGCAAAGCCTGCCACCTTGTTCGTTCGCCACCACGATGGTGACCCCTACGGGAATCGAACCCGTGTTTCAGCCGTGAAAGGGCCGCGTCCTAACCGCTAGACGAAGGGGCCGTCGCGTTTGCGAGAGCGCGCACCTAGGGGTGCGGATCGGTTCGGTCAAGCCCCGTTTGCGTGGCCAGCCCAAAAATCGCTTAACCACGCGTCAATCGGCGAAAGCGGCGTCTTCGAGCTGCAATTCGGCGGCCGGGCGGCTTCCCCAATCGTCGAGCTTGATCCGGCCTGCGAGATGAAAGCGGCGTCCGGCGCTGCGGTGGAGCAGGGTCTGCGCCATCTCGGTTTCGGCGGCCCGAAAGGCGATGGCCTTGAAGCTGCGACCATCGGCGCCGCTGGCGATCAGGCGCAGGTGATCCTTGCCGACGATATCGGCCTTGACGATCCGCACCGGGCCGACTGCGACGCGCGGAGCCGGCCAACCCACGCCGTAGGGCCCGGCAGCCTCGAGCGTGTCGACAAGATCGGGGGTCAGCCCTCCGGGGGCGAGTGCGAGGTCGAGCAACATGGCGGCCCCCGCACGGGCACGATCGACATCGCGCGCGAGGCGGGTGTCGAGAAACGCGGCGAAATCGGCCAGCCGCGCCGTGTCTATCGTCAACCCTGCCGCCATCGCGTGTCCGCCGCCTGCGACCAGCAGCCCCGCTTCGCGCGCCGCGATGACCGCCGCGCCCAGATCGACGCCGCTGATCGAGCGGCCGGATCCCTTGCCCTGCGCCTCATCAAGCGCGATCACCACGGCGGGCTTGCCAGTCTTCTCCTTGATGCGTCCGGCGACGATCCCGATCACTCCGGGGTGCCAGCCGTGGCCTGACAGCACCTGCACCGCCATATTGTGCTGGCCCGCCAGCTGCGCCTCGGCGGCGGCCTGCACCTCGGCCTCGATCGCGCGGCGTTCTTCGTTGAGCTGCGACAACTGCGCGGCAATCTCTCGCGCCTCATCAGGATCGCTGGTGGTGAGCAGCCGCACGCCGAGGGTCGATTCGCCGATGCGGCCGCCCGCGTTGATACGCGGGCCGAGCGCGAAGCCGAGGTCTGTGGCTTGCGGCGCCCGGTTGAGCCTGCTCGCGTCCATCAGCGCCGCCATGCCGACCCGTTCGCGCCGGGCGAGCACTTTGAGGCCCTGCGCCACGAAAGCCCTGTTCAATCCGTGCAGCGCCGCCACATCGGCCACCGTGCCGAGCGCAACCAGATCGAGCAGGCCCATCAGATCAGGCTCCGGCCGCTCAGCGAACCAGCCGCGGCTGCGCAGCGCGCGGACCAGCGCGATGCCGAGCAGGAAGGCCACGCCGACCGCGGCAAGGTGGCCGTGCGCCGCGCCATCGTCGCTCTCGTCGAGACGGTTGGGGTTGACCAGCGCGGTTGCCGGCGGCAGCTCGGGCGCGCATTTGTGGTGATCGACCACGATCACGTCGACACCGGCGGCCTTCGCCATGCCCAGCGCCTCGTGCGCCATCGCCCCGCAATCGACTGTGACGATCAGTCGGGATCCGCTGTCAGCCAGCCGCACCAGCGCCTCGCCGCTTGGGCCATAGCCTTCGAGCAACCGGTCGGGAATGTAATAGCCCGCCTCATGCCCAAGCTGGTGCAGCAGCGTGACGAGCAGGGCCGCGCTGGTCGCGCCATCGACGTCATAATCGCCGTAGATCGTCACCTGCTCGCCGCGCATGACGCAATCGGCGAGGCGGGCGGCGGCGGCGTCCATGTCGCAGAAGATCGACGGATCGGGCAGGAACCCGCGCAGCGTCGGGCGGGCATGGCGCTCCAGATCGTCCTCGGCCACGCCGCGGGTGAGCAGCAATTGATCGAGGATAGTGCGGTCAAGCCCGTGCGCGTCGGCGACCTCATCCTCGCCCAGTTCCATGTTGCCGCCGCGCCAGCGCCATGCCTTGCCGGAAAGCGACGTGGTCACCCCGAGCACGGGGGCAAGCGCGGGCGGTGCGACGTTGGTGGAGGCCATGCGCGATGCTCTAGCGCAAACCGCCGGCAATCGACAGGCGATGCGATTGACAATCGACAGCTACCGGGGCCAGCCTGCGGCCATGCCGGAGCGCCCCACCCAACCCTGCCTGCTGATCATCTGGCACAGCCGCACCGGGGCCAGCGCGGCGATGGCGCGCGCGGTGGCGGACGGGGCGGGGGAGGCTGCCTTGCTTGTCGCTGCCGCCGACGTTGTCCCCGCCATGTTGCTGGCCGCCGACGGCATGGTCTTCTGCTGCCCGGAGAACCTCGCCAGCATGAGCGGACTGATGAAGGAGATGTTCGACCGCTGCTATTACCCGGTACTCGGGGCCATCGAAGGTCGTCCTTATGCGACCGTCATCGCTGCCGGTTCCGACGGGCAGGGTGCGCAGCGGCAGATTGATCGAATCGCTACGGGGTGGCGGTTGCGGCGCGTGGCCGAGCCGCTGATCGTCAACTTCGCGGCGCAGACCCCCGAGGCAATCGCCGCGATCAAGGAGGTTCCCGCCGGAGCGCTGGCGCAATGCCGCACGCTGGGGGAAGCACTGGCAGAAGGCTTGCGGATTGGCGTTTTCTAGGGATTTTGCCTTAGCGTAAGCGCATAACCCATTGGGGACTCGACGATAGCATTCAAAAACGGCAAAGTCCGCGTAGCAGGGCGGGGTCTGTGCGGGCGCGATACGAGGGGAGCCTGGAGTATTTCACAGTTGCAGCGTGCCGATGCCGCCGAGGTGCATCTGCTGTTTGCCGCGGGCAAACGGCCCGATCGCGCTGCGATTGCCGCTATTGCGGGGCTCTTGGAAGAGATTGCGGTGCCGGACGGCGACAGGCTGATCCGGGCCGAGCTGTTGAGCCAGGGCCTGACCTTCGATCTGGGCGGATTGATGCCTGGTCCGGCGGCGGCCTTTCCGGCGATCGAACACCGCTTCGATCTCCCCGCAATGCCCTCGGCTGACGGGTTCGAGGCGCTTGCGCTCACGCTCGGGCCGCATCTGGCCGCGGGCGGCCGCAGCCAGCCGGTCAGTCGCGGGATGCTGGGCGTGACGTGCGAACTGGTGCGGCATTTCGATGATCTTGACGCGGTGTGCTGGGGCCCGTCGCGCAGTGCCATCGGGCGGCGCTTCTTCGAATCCGTGGTGAGCGCATGGCTCGATGGCGGAGCCTTTCCGGCCCTCGGCCTGTGCACCTTTGCGGCGCAGGCGGATGGCGTGCTGGAAAGCATCGGGCTCGGCTTCTGGATCGGGCAGGAGCTGCGGATCGAACCACCGCTCAGCACCGACAAGGTCGCAGCGACGCGGTTGGGCGTGCGGATCATCAACCAGCTGGTGCTGACGGGCGGGATCGAGGGTGACGAGCGCATCACCGCGCCTGACGGCACCCGCCTCGTGCTTCGCCCTTCGATTGACCGCGCCCTTATCAACGTATGGCGGGAATAGCCGGGTTTGGGGGGATCGCTGAGCAGCCGCATGGTCATTGCCTTTGGTTCGGTCAATCGGCCCGGCACCACGGGCTATGACCCCGGGATGCAGCGCCATCATCTGATGCCGTGCCAGGTGCTGTCCCGGCGCTGCTTCGCAGCGATGTTCGACCGGCTCGGGCGTGTGCAGGTCGGGTTTGACGATTTCCGCATCAACGGCCTGCTGCTCCCCGCGACCGAGGCCGCCACGATCCGCACCGGGATGCCGCTGCATCGCGGGCCGCACGCGCGCTACAACGAGGTCGTGACCGCGCGGGTCGGGCGGATCGAGGAAGGCTGGTCGGCGCGCCATCCGCAGGACCCCGATGCCGCGCTCGCCGAGGCACTGGAGCGGCTGCGCCTCCTGCAAAGCGCGCTCCGTCGCCAGCTGTTGTCCGCACGCCGCCGGGTGCTGCTCAATCGCAACGACCCGCTCGGCACCGGCTTCGACTTCACCTCGCTCGACGCGATGGCCGAAGCCCTGTGGGCCGCCGAGTGACCGCTTACTCCGCAGCTTCGGCGAGCGCGCTCCACGCGGCATAGCCCGCATTGTCGGCGAGCCGCGCCTTGGCCGCATGGTACTCACGCTCGAACCGCGCCACCAGATCCTCGACCGTGCCCACGTCCTTGATCGTGCCGATCCCCTGGCCCGAACCCCAGATGTCCTTCCATGCCTTCGCCTTGGTGTTACCGCCGCTGCCGAAGTTCATCTTGCTGGGATCGCTTTGCGGCAGATCATTGGGATCAAGCCCCGCCGCTTCGATCGAGGAGCGCAGGTAGTTGCCGTGCACCCCGGTAAACAGGTTGGTGTAGACGATCCCTTCCGAGGAGCCCTCGACGATCCCGGTCTTGTAGCCTTCGGTGGCGTTCGCCTCCTTGGTGGCGATGAACGCGCTTCCGGCATAGGCGAAGTCGGCCCGCAGCGCCTGCGCGGCAAGGATCGAGGCACCATGCCCAATTGCGCCCGACAGCGCGACCAGCCCGTCGAACCACTCGCGGATTTCCTGCATCAAGGCGAAGGGCGAGAGCGCGCCCGCATGGCCGCCGGCACCGGCGGCCACCGGGATCAGCCCGGTCGCGCCCTTCTCGATCGCCTTCATCGCAAATCGGTTGTTGATCACGTCATGCATGGTGATCCCGCCCCAGCCTTTGACCGCCGCGTAGATGTCCTCGCGCGCGCCCAACGAGGTGATGATCATCGGCACCTGCCACTTGGCGCAGGTCGCCATGTCGGCATCGACCCGGTCGTTGGTCTTGTGGATGATCTGGTTGACCGCGAAGGGAGCGGCCGGACGGTCGGGGTGCATGCGGTTGTGCTTGGCCAGTTCCTCGGTGATCTGGTGCAGCCATTCGTCGAGCTGGCTCTGCGGGCGCGCATTCAATGCCGGGAAGCTGCCGATGATCCCCGCCTTGCACTGTGCGATGACGAGTTCCGGCCCCGAGACGATGAACAGCGGCGAGCCGATCAGCGGCAGGCGCAGACGCTCGAAAGCGGCGGGAAGGGGCATCGGTTTCTCCTAAGGACGTATTCGCACTCAATCCGCGTCTCTAGCGGCGGTTCCGGGGCTGCCAAGCGCGATTTTGGTGAGGGATAGGTTCACACAAAGACGCAAAGGCACAAAGAACTGAACCGGGCGCATGCTCTTTGTGTCTTTGTGCCTATGTGTGATTCACCGTACTTCGCAGCGATCAGATCGAAAGGCCCTCCAACTGATAGAAACGCGCCGCCGTTCCGGCGAACAGGGCGTGCTTCTCCTCGGCGCTGGCCCCGCTGGCGATGCGCTTGAAGGCGTTCCACAGCGCCGCGTAATCCGCCCCCCAGGAATCGACCGGGTAATTGCTCTCGAACATCGCGCGATGCGGCCCGAAGGCCTCGATGCAGGTTTCGACATAGGGCCGCCACAGCGCGGCGAGGTGTTCCGAGCCGTGGCCCGCCGCCGGGCCTTCATCGGGCAGGGCGCAGAAGGCCATCGCCAGCCCGCCAAGCTTGACCACCACGTTTTCGCATCCGGCGAGTTCCCTGATGTTGCGACGCCAGGTGTCGAACCGTTCGTGCAGCTTGCCCCTGTAGCTCGCAATCCCCAAGGGCGTGCCGACATGGTCGAGACAGATAGGCTGATCGGGAAAGGCGCGTGCAAGGTCGATGAGGTCGGGCAGCTGCGGTTCAAGCAGCCAGGCATCGAAGGTGAGCCCCCGCTTGCCGAGTTCGGCAAAGCCTTCGCGGAAGATCGGATCGCGGTAGCGGCCTTCTGGGTGGTGGAACGGTGCGCCGAGCACCTGCAGATCGGCGTCCCACGCGGCGGACTGCCGGATGCCCTTGAAGCGGCGGGGCGAGGCGGCCTGCAATGCGTCCAGCACCTCGCCTGCGCCGCTCCCGCGCATCAGGTCGGCGTGCCCCACGATCCCCGCGCAGTAGCGCGCCGGGCCATAGAGTCCGCTTGCGGCCTGCGCCGCGACGCCGTTCACGAATTCAACCTCGCCAACAACCTTCAGCGCCTCTCCATAGGCACCATTGTAGAAAGCGCCGCACTCCATGAAGACGGTCCCAATGATGTTGTGCCCGCTGGTCAGGTGGGCATGGAGCTGGTCGAAGGTGTAGTGCGCGTGGGGTGCGATCGCGGCGATGAAGGGGTGATGTGGCTCCGGGAACATCGGCAGCATGGGCCGCAGATCCCACAGGTGATGATGGGGATCGATGATCGGCAGATCGGGTTCGAGAATCGGCTCGGGCTGGCGGCTATCGGTCATCGTTCTCTCCCCTGCTGCGGCGCGTGTTGGAGACACATGAGACACTGTCCAGGGACAAAAAACCTGCCCCCCCCCGCACCGCCGCTTCAAAGGCAGGAGTAACGGGAGGATGGGCGCGCGTCATTCCTCAATTGTAGAGCGTGCATGCAAGGTAGGAAACGGCTCGACGGGCTTAACTCGCGCGCTTCGCCACAGACCCATTCGCCGCGCTCAGCACCGCGCGGACGCTGGCGGTGGCGACGTCTTCGTCGATACCGCAACCCCAGACCGTGCGACCGTCCCCCGCGCGGCATTCGAGATAAGCTGCCGCGCGTGCATCGGTGCCAGCACCCAAGGCGTGTTCGGTGTAGTCGACCACTTCAAGGTCGACGCCAAAGGCTTCGCGCAATGTCGTCATAACGCTCGAAATAAGCCCGTTCCCGCGCCCCGAAACGCTCTGTTCGACCCCGTCGACTGCGATGGTCCCGGCAAAGATGCGGGTGCCATCGCTGGCGCGGCTTTCCTCGTAGCGGACCAGCTGGAAGTGTTTGGGGTGGGTCTGGACATGATATGCGCGGCGGAACGCCTCCCAGATGTCGGCGGCGCCCAGCTCGCGGCCCAGCTCGTCGGCCATCGCCTGCACGTGGCGTGAGAAATCGGCCTGCATCCGCTTGGGCAGCTTGAGGCCCTGATCCTTCTCCAGCACCCAGGCGAACCCGCCCTTGCCGGATTGCGAATTGACGCGGATCACGGCCTCGTAATTGCGCCCCAAGTCGGCCGGATCGATCGGCAGATAGGGCACGCGCCACTGATCGTCGTTCTGCGCATCGCGCGCCTCGAAGCCCTTCTTGATCGCATCCTGATGGCTGCCCGAAAAGGCGGTGTAGACCAGCTCGCCGCCATAGGGGTGGCGTTGGTGGACGGGCAGATCGTTGCAATAGGTGACGGTCTCGATCACCCGGTCGATGTCCGAGAAATCAAGGCCCGGATCAACGCCTTGCGTGTAAAGGTTGAGAGCCATTGTCACGAGGCAGCAATTGCCGGTGCGCTCGCCATTGCCGAACAGGCAGCCTTCGACCCGGTCCGCGCCCGCCATCAGACCCAGCTCCGCCGCCGCGACCCCGGTGCCGCGATCATTATGGGTGTGGAGGCTGAGGATCGCGCTGTCGCGGTTCGGCAGATGCCGCCCGAAATACTCGATCTGGTCGGCGTAGATATTGGGCGTCGCCGCCTCGACCGTGGCGGGCAGGTTGAGGATGATCGGATGATCGGGGGTGGGGGCAAGCACCTCCATCACCGCCGCGCAGACCTCGATCGAGAAATCCACTTCGGCGGTCGAGAAGGTTTCGGGGCTATACTGGAAATGCCAGTCGGTGCCGGGGCGCTTGGCCGCTTCGTCGCGCATTACCTTTGCGCCCGCAACGGCGATGGCCTTCACCTCGTCCTTCGACATGCGGAACACGATGTCGCGCCACGCCGGGCTAACCGCGTTGTAGAGGTGGACGATGGCGCGGTGCGCGCCTTCGAGGCTGGCAAAGCTGGTGCGGATCAGGTCTTCGCGGCTCTGGGTGAGCACCTGGACGGTCACATCCTCGGGGATCGCGCCCGATTGCACGAGGCCGGAAATGAAATCGAACTCGGTCGCGCCTGCGCTGGGGAAGCCGATTTCGATTTCCTTGAGGCCCACCTCGACCAGCAGGTCGAAGAAACGGCGCTTCTTCACCGCGTCCATCGGGTCGATGATCGACTGGTTGCCGTCGCGCAGATCGGTCGAGAGCCAGCGCGGGGCGCGGGTGATCAGGCGGCTCGGCCATTGGCGATCGGGCAGGTTGATCTGGCCGAACGGGCGGTACTTGGCTGCAGGGTCCTTGAGCATGGGCATGGGAGAAGGCTTTTCGCGGAACGGGAAGGGAAGGCTGCGACGGTTACCCTTGGGAGCGGTGCCGCGCCGATCCTCGCGCGCGCCGACCTACGCCCAAGGGCGCATAAGTCGAAGCAGCAGCGATGCGTTCCGCGTCATGCGTACAGCCTACGCCGATTATCCGCAGCGGCGCAAGTGGCGATTGGCGCGCCGATCCTACCCGCAGCGCGCGTCGCGGATGATGTTCTGCGCGTCGAGCATGATCGACAGACGCGGATTGGTCGGATCGGGGTTGACGTTCTGCCCGCTGCCATAGGCGACAAAGCGCAGGTTCCGGGTGCGGCCGAGCACCTGAGCAATATCGGCGCGGGTAGCCTGATCGGCAAGCTTGCCGATGAACGGCCCCATCAGCGGTGCGCCGCAGGTCTTGGCGGCGGGATCGGTGAGGGTGCCCTCGGCAAACGGGCCGCGTGCTGCTCCGGGTAGCGGCTTGGCGATGCGCGGGGCTTCGGTCGCCGCCGGATTGGGGTTGGCACCGGGCGCGGCCTCGCCCTGACCGATCCGCTCGGCAAAGCTTTCGGCATCATTGGCCGGCTGCGCGGGATCGCCGCCGCACGCGGCGAGCGCCAGGGCGGCGAAGGCGAGGGGCAGGGCAGCGGTAAGGCGGCAAAGGTTGGTCATGGACGTCATCCAGTCTGTGTGTCGCGCTGTGCCAAGCGCGCCTTGCGTTACGTATTTATGACACATACCGAAACCGTAGACGATCGCGGGTCAGCTGGTCGAGTCGGGTCACACCCATCAGCCGCATCCCGCGCTCGAACTCGTCCTTGAGGAGGCCCAGCGCGCGCTCGACCCCCTCCTGACCCGCCGCCGCGAGGGCATAGAGGTAGAGGCGCCCCCCCGATACGGCAGTAGCGCCGCTGCACAGCGCCTTCAGCGCATGGGTGCCGCGCCGCACCCCGCCATCGCAGATGATTGCGATCTGGCCGCCCACCGCATCAACGATTTCGGGGAGTTGATCAAAGGGCGCCCGGCTCCCATCAAGCTGCCGCCCGCCGTGATTGGAAATCATGATCGCATCGGCGCCAATCTCGACCGCGCGGCGCGCATCGGCTGCGCTCATTACGCCCTTGAGGACGAAGGTGCCGCCCCATTGTTCGCGGATCGCGGCGGCGGTGCCCCAGTCTATCGCGGTGTCGAGCATGGTGTTGAAATAGTCGGCGATGCTCACCGCCCTGCTGCTGCCTTCGCGCACGTGGGTATCGAGATTGGGCAGGCGGAACGGCTCGCGCAGCAGGTAGTCGAGCGTCCAGCGCGGGTGGGTGGCGTAGCTCCAGATGCTCGCCGGGGTGAAGCGCGGCGGGGTGGTGAAGCCGCTGCGCAGGCACCGCTCGCGCTTGCCGGAGACGATGGTGTCGACCGTCAGCGCCAGCGCATCGAACCCCGCCGCCTGGCAGCGTTCGATCATGTGGGTGTTCAATCCCTTGTCCTTGTGGACATAGAGCTGGAACAGCTTGGGGCCGCTGGTGAGCGCCGCGATCTCCTCGATCGAGCGGGTCGCGAGGCTGGAGATGCCGAACCACAGGCCGAATTTCTCCGCCGCCTTGGCGACCGCGGTCTCACCCTGCCAGTGGAAGGCGCGCTGGACGGCGGTGGGCGAGAGCATCAGCGGCAGCGCCGACCTCCGCCCGAGGATCGTGCAGGACGTGTCGATCTCCGCCACGCCCGCCAAAACATCGGGTACCAGATCGACATCGCTGAAAGCGGCGGTGTTGCGCGCCTTGGTCAGTTCGTCGTCCGCCGCCCCGTCGATGTAATCGAACACCGGGAAGGGCAGGCGCGCCTTCGCCAGCGCGCGGAAATCGTCGATATTATGGCAATCGGAAAGGCGCATGGTCGCCGCCAGCTTTGGCTCAGCCATGCCGGAGTGTCGAATATTTTTGTCCTGGCCTGTCACCTTTGAGCGTCGCGGCACGAAAGACCGGTCATTGCCGCCCGTCGATCGTCGTGGCCTTGAGGCGAAAGGAAGCATCCGATGCGCATGAACCGTCTTCTCCTTGTGCTGGCCGCGATGGCTGCACCGCTGGCCTTGCCAACCACCGCCCATGCCGAAGGAGGCATCTATGTCGGCACCGAGGGTGAGAAGGTCGCGGTAGGCGGCTACGATGCGGTCAGCTACTTCCGGGGCGAGGGCCGTCCGGCCAAGGGCAGCGCCCGCTACAAGCTGACCTGGAAGGGTGCCGAATGGCGCTTTGCCAGCCAGGCCAATGCTGATGCGTTCAAAGCCAACCCGGCTGCTTTCGCTCCGCAATTCGGCGGCCACTGCGCCTGGGCCATCGCGCAGGGCTATCTCGCACCGGGCGATCCCACCGCTTACGACATTGTTGGCGGAAAGCTGTACCTGAATTACGATCAGGGTATCCGCGCGAAGTGGCGCAAGAATATCTCCGGCTTCATCGCCAAGGGCGGGCCGAACTGGGCCAAGATCCCGGCGGGCAAGGTTTACAGCGGATCATCCTGGTTCGGGTTCTGATCCACTGTAGCAACGGGTGGCTGGCGGGCTCCCCCCCTTTTGGCCCGCCAGTCGCCTATTGCTTCTCGAACGCCGCGCTGATCATCAGCGCCACATCCTTGCCGACCAGCGGCACGCCGTAATTGACGCCCCATTGCGTCCGGTCGAGCACGGTGCGCGCATGGAAGCCGACGGTTTCGTTCTTGTTGAAGGGATTGGTGCCCGCGCCGACGAACATCGTCTCCATCGTGACCGGCGCGCTCTTGCCGTTCATGGTCAGTGTGCCGGTGACATTGGCGGTGGTCGGCCCGGTGCGCACCACGCTGGTCGAGGTGAACTTGGCCATGCCCGGCGTCGGCCCGAAGAAATCGGGTGCGGCGCCATCCTTGCCGGGGCGAAGCAGGTGATCCTTGAGCGGCGCGCTGGCGACCGTCACCTCGTTGATGGGGATCATGATCTCGAACTTGGCCGCGCCGATGTTCGCCGGATCCATCGTCATTGTGCCGGAAATGTTGCCGAACAGGCCGAGGTAATCGTTGAAGCCGAAGTGGCTAACCTCCCACCCGACCAGCGTGTGCGCCGGATCGAGCGCATAGGTTCCGGCTGTCACCTTGGCCGGATCGGCCGCGCCCGGCACCTGCGGCGCGCCTTGCGCGACAAGGGCCGGGGCAGCGGCGATGCCGCCGAGGGTGGCAAAGAGCGTGGCGGCGGTAGCGGCGGCAAAGGCAAGGCGGTTCATCGGGAGTGGTCTCCGGTTGGTTCAGTGGCTCAATTCCCGATGACCCGTCCTTGTTCCCGCAGCCGATAAGTCAGTTCTTGGCCTTGTCGACCAGCTTGTTGGCGGCGATCCACGGCATCATGGCGCGCAGCTTCTCGCCGGTCTGTTCGATCGGGTGCGCCTGCGCCGCCTTGCGCGCGGCCTTTAGCTCCGGTTGCCCCGCGCGGTTGTCGAGCACAAAGTTCTTCACGAAGCGGCCCGACTGGATATCGGCGAGCACGCGTTTCATCTCGGCCTTGGTTTCGGGGGTGATAATCCTCGGCCCGGTGGTGATGTCGCCATATTCGGCGGTGTTGCTGATCGAATAGCGCATGTTGGCGATCCCGCCCTCATAGAGCAGGTCGACGATCAGCTTGGTTTCGTGGAGGCACTCGAAATAGGCCATTTCGGGGGCGTATCCGGCCTCGACCAGCGTTTCGAACCCGGCCTGGATAAGGTGCGTAATCCCGCCGCACAGCACCGCCTGTTCGCCGAACAGATCGGTCTCGCATTCCTCGCGGAAATTGGTCTCGATGATGCCCGAACGCCCGCCGCCGACCGCGCTGGCGTAGGCGAGGGCCACATCATGCGCCGCGCCGCTCGCGTCCTGATGTATCGCGATCAGGCAAGGCACGCCGCCGCCCTTCACATATTCGCTGCGGACGGTGTGACCGGGGCCCTTCGGGGCGATCATGATCACGTCGATATCGGCGGGCGCCTCGATCAACCCGAAATGGATATTGAGCCCGTGCGCGAAGGCGAGCGCGGAGCCGGGGCGCAGATGACCTTTGACGTCGTTCTCCCAGATGCCCGCCTGATGCTCGTCGGGCGCGAGGATCATCAGCACGTCGGCCCACTGCGCGGCAGCGGTGTTCGAGAGCACCTTGAACCCGGCCGCTTCGGCCTTCTTGGCGGTGGCCGAGCCTTCACGCAGCGCGATGGCGACTTCGACAACGCCGGAATCGCGCAGGTTCTGGGCGTGCGCGTGGCCCTGCGAGCCATAGCCGAGGATCGCGACCTTCTTGGGCTTGATGAGGTTCAGATCGGCATCGGCGTCGTAATAGACTTTCATCAGTGTTCTCTCTTGTGAATTGAATTCGCTGTAATTCAGGCTCAGGCGCTCTCGGCCCCGCGCATCATGCCCACCACGCCGCTTCGGCCGACTTCGACCAGCCCCAAATCGCGCATCAGCACGATGAAGCTGTCGATCTTGGCCGGCGCGCCGGTCAGCTCGAAGACGAAGCTGGTGGTGGTGGTGTCGACCACATGCGCGCGGAAAATCTCGGCAACCCGCAGCGCCTCGACCCGCGCGCGCCCGCTGCCCGCGACCTTGATCAGCGCGAGCTCGCGCTCGACATGCGCGCCCGCAGTGGTGAGATCGGTGACCTTGTGCACCGGCACCAGCCGTTCGAGCTGCGCTTCGATCTGGTCGATCACCTGCGGCGGGCCGTTGGTGACGATGGTGATGCGGCTGACCGCGTGGTCCTCGGTGATGTCGGCCACGGTCAGGCTGTCGATATTATAGCCGCGCGCGGTGAACAGGCCGGTGATCTTCGCGAGGATCCCCGGCTCGTTGTCGACTGTGACGGTCAGGACATGGCGCTCGGAGGCTGCTTCGGTGATTTTCATGGCATCCTCCCCGGGACGGGGAGGGGGACCGTGCGCAGCACGGTGGTGGGGATTCGCCTCAAGCGCCGAGCCAGACTGCGAGTCCCCTCCGTCACCCGCTGCGCGGCTGCCACCTCCCCGTGCCGGGGAGGATTTTGTACGTTCCAGTCCATCACACCAGCGCCTTGGCTTCGTCGTCCATCGTGCCGTCGACCTTGTCGCCGTAGAGCAGCATCTCGGTATGCGCCGCGCCCGAGGGGATCATCGGCAGGCAATTCGCGTCCTGCGCAACCATGCAATCGACGATCACCGGGCCGGGATGGTCGAGCATCCGCATGATGCCATTGTCGAGATCGCTCGCGTCCTCGATGCGGATGCCCTTCCAGCCATAGGCTTCGGCGAGCTTCACAAAGTCCGGCAGACTATCCGAGTAAGAATTTGAATAGCGGCTCTCATAGGTCAGTTCCTGCCACTGGCGGACCATGCCCATATATTCGTTGTTGAGGATGAACACCTTGACCGGCAGGCGGTACTGGCTCGCGGTGCCGAGCTCCTGGATGTTCATCTGGATGCTGGCTTCCCCCGCAATGTCGATCACCAGCGCGTCCGGGTGGCCGAGCTGCGCTCCGATCGCGGCGGGCAGGCCATAGCCCATCGTGCCAAGCCCGCCGCTGGTGAGCCACTTGTTCGGATCTTCAAAGCCGAAATACTGCGCTGCCCACATCTGGTGCTGGCCGACTTCGGTGGTGATGATCGGGCTGCGCGCGTGCGTAAGCGCATAGAGCCGCTCGACCGCCTTTTGCGGCATGATCATGCCGGGGTTTTTCGTCGAGCGTTCGGGATAGGCGAGGCATTCGCGCGCACGCCAGCCCGCGATGCGGGCCTTCCATTCGCCGAGGATGCGCGGCTGCCGCGTGCCCCAGGCCTCGATCATCTGGCCGAGTACCGTCGCGCAATCGCCGACAATGCCGAGATCGACCGGCACTGTCTTGTTGATCGAGGAACGGTCGATATCGATATGAATTTTGGTGGAATTCGGCGAGAACGCATCGAGCCGTCCGGTCACCCGGTCATCGAAGCGCGCGCCGATGCACACCATGACGTCGCAGGTGTTCATCGCCATATTGGCTTCGTAGGTGCCGTGCATCCCCAGCATCCCCAGCCAATCGGGATGGCTGGCCGGAAACGCGCCGAGACCCATCAACGTCGAGGTGACGGGCGCGCCGGTGATGTCCTGCAACTGGCGCAGCAACCGGCTCGCCTCAGGCCCGGAGTTGATGACGCCGCCGCCCGTGTAGAGGATCGGGGCTTGCGCATTGGCGATCAGCTCGACCGCCTCGATGATCTGCTCGGCCGGCGCGACCGTCTGCGGGGCGTAGCGGTGCGATCCGGCGCGGGCCAGCGCGCGGGGCGCGGAGGGGACCGCGATCTGCACGTTCTTGGGAATGTCGATCACCACCGGGCCGGGCCTGCCGGTGGTGGCGATCAGGAAGGCTTCCTTGATCGTCGCGGCAAGGTCGGCGGGGTCTTTCACCAGATAATTGTGCTTGGTGCAGTGGCGGGTGATGCCGATGGTGTCGGCTTCCTGAAACGCGTCGGTGCCGATCAGCGCGGTCGGCACCTGCCCGGTGATGACGACCAGCGGGATCGAATCCATCCACGCATCGGCGATCCCGGTGATCGCATTGGTCGCGCCGGGGCCGGAGGTGACCAGCACCACGCCCGGCTTGCCCGTCGCGCGCGCATAGCCCTCGGCGGCGTGCGCAGCGCCTGCTTCGTGCCGGACAAGGATGTGACGGATGCGCTCGTCCCCGAATAGCTCGTCATAGATCGGCAGCACCGCGCCGCCGGGATAGCCGAACACGTATTCGACGCCCTGCTCGATCAGGCCTTGCACAAGAATGGCCGCACCGCTCATCGCGGTGGATTTTTTCGAAGCAGGGGCCGGCTTGCCGGGCACGGGTAAACTCCATCGATACGGCCCCGGCATCGCGCCGAAGGGGGAAAGGGCTCTTAACAACAAAACCGGCCCGATGCAGGGGGGATTGCATCGGACCGAATAACAGGGCCGCTATCTGTTAGAATCTGATAGGTCAAGCGCTATTTGCGCAATAAAGATGCGAAACAGACTTCAATGTCGATATTTTCGGATTCGGCGCGGATGGCGATGCGGGGCCATTCGGGCGGCGGTTGCCGCCGGAACCACGTGAACTGGCGCTTGGCGTAGTTACGCGTGGCTTGTTGTCCGGTTCTAACCAAAGTCTCGGCATCGATGCTCCCGGCAAGACAGGCAGCGATTTCTGGCACGCCAATAGCGCGCATCACCGGCAGATCGGGATCGAGCCCGCGCGCCACCAGCGCCTCGACTTCGGCCAGCGCGCCACCTTCAAGCATCGCCTCGAACCGCCGGTCGCAGCGCTCGTAAAGCCACGTCCGGTCAGGTTCGAGGATCAACGGGTAGAGATCGACTTCGTCCCCGATCCCGCCCGCCTTGGCGAGCTGCCAGTCGGCGAGCGTCACGCCGGTCGAGCGCTTGACCTCGAGCGCGCGGGCGATCCGCTGGGTGTCGCCCGGATCGAGCTCGGCGGCGCGGAGCGGGTCTTCGATCTGGAGCAGCTTGTATGCGCCATCTTCGGGCAGGGCGCGGACCATCGCGCGCACATCGGGGTCGATCGCAGGGATCGGCGCGATGCCTTCAAGCAGCACCTTGAGATAGAGACCCGTGCCGCCGACGAGGATCGGCACTGCGCCTTCGGCGTGACAATTTGCGATTTCTGCCTTGGCGCGCGCCGCCCAAGCCGCTGCCGAGCACGCTTCGGCCCCGTCCCACGCGCCGAACAGGCGGTGCTCGATCCCCGCCATTTCCTCATCGGCAGGACGCGCGGACAGCACCCGCAGATCGGCATAGACCTGCGCGCTGTCGGCATTGATGATGACCGCGCGCTGCCCATTGTCGGCGAGCTGTCGGGCAAGGCGCAGCGCAAGCGCGCTCTTGCCGCTGGCGGTCGGCCCTGCAATGAGCGCGAGGGGGGCTGCTGGAGAAAATGGAATGCTCATTGCGCGGCTGATAGCAGACACAGCGGCAAGGGAAACACGCCTTGACGCGCTGGCCGTGGCATTGCGGAGCGAGGGGGTATCGCTTGCCACCGCGGACATGGTGGGCGAGGGCGAGGTGTTCGAACTGCGCTTCAGCGAAGGCGAACCGGGCACCGTGCTGGCCGCCATCGACCGCTATTTCGGATCTGCCGACGTGCTGGTCACGCGCGGGCTGATCGACGTTCCGCAGGTGTTCGTCTCGGACATGGATTCGACCATGATCGGGCAGGAATGCATTGACGAGCTGGCCGATTATGCGGGTCTCAAACCGCAGATCGCTGCCATCACCGAGCGGGCGATGCAGGGCGAACTCGATTTCGAGGCGGCCTTGCGCGAACGTGTCGCGCTGCTTGCGGGTCTGGATGAATCGGCGATCACTGCCTGCCTTGACGAACGGATTGCCCCTACGCCGGGCGCCGCAACGCTGGTAGCGACGCTGGCTAGCCGTGGCACGCGCACTGTACTGGTGACGGGGGGCTTTCACCACTTTGCCGATCCGGTCGCGCAGATGCTGGGGTTCGAGCGGGTGGTGGGCAACCGGCTTGCGGTGGAAGGCGGCAGGCTGACCGGCGGGTTGATCGGCCCGATCACCGATAGTGCAGTCAAGGCCGCCGTGCTGCGCGAGGAGCTCAAAGCGGCGGGGTCGGAGGCGCTGAGCCTCGCCACCGGGGACGGCGCGAATGACATCCCGATGATCGAGGCGGCGCATTTCGGCTTTGCCTACCGCGCCAAGCCGAAGGCACGCGCAGCGGCCAACGGACGGATCGATTCGGGCGATCTGACTGCGGTGCTCAAGCTGCTGGGAGTTCCCCGCGCGGATTGGCAAATGGCCTGATCGCACGCGCGAAACGGGCCATCGCAAAAAGGGTTTTGATACGGGACCCGAATCGCTTATTAACATTGATGTAAGCAAAGCGCGGTATTTCCCGCCTGCCGCTCAGGATTACGTCAGATGACCACGACTGCCCTCGATTACAGCCAGATGTTCGCCGCCGACGGCACCGTGCTGCGTCACCCCGACCGGCCGACTCCGCGCTATTCGCTGCGGCGCGCCGCGCGCAACCTGCGACTGTTGCTCAAGGACAAGGAAGACACCGAACTGGTGTTCAAGATCTTCGAATCGCTCCCGTCCAAAACCTTCATGCCGCGCGTCGAAGCGCTGACCTTGTCGGAACGCGGGGACTTCCTGCGCCGGACCGAGCCGAAGCTGCCCGAAATTCTCGACGATCACGCCGCGCTGCGCAAGACTCCCAAGGGCAGCCTCGCGCATGCCTATTGCGACTTCATGGAGAGCGAGGGGCTGTCCGCGGCCGGTCTCGTCGCCGAAGCCGATAAGCTCGGCCGCCCCACATATCCCGACCTCGTCCAGTGGTTCGCCGAACGCTCGCGCGACACGCATGACCTGTTCCACGTGCTGACCGGTTATGGCCGGGATGCTCTGGGCGAGCAGTGCGTGCTGCTGTTCACCCATGGCCAGTCGCCCAGCCACGGTCACTTGCTGATCGGCTATGCCGGCGCGGCCAACATCACGCTGATGACAAGGGGCAGCAAGGCGCCGGTGATCGGCGCGGTCAATCAGGCGCGCCGCACCGGCAAGGGTGCCGAGCGGCTGATCACGCAGCCGATCCGCCAGTTGCTCGAGCGCCCGTTTGATGATGTGCGCGCGGCGCTGCGTATTCCGCAGCCGACGCAGTATCAGGAATGTCACCGCATCTGGGCCGCCGAGGGGATTGACCCCTATGACTTGCTGGCGACCAGGCCTGCCGAGCCGGAACTGGTGGCGGCGTAGCGCCTGCAAGTCAGAGCCAGCTGGATATCCTGGCGAGCGGCTTCTTGATGAGAGCGTGGGCCGGGACCGTGGCGTCTGCCGCGGGCCTGCCGACGACGACGATCATCACCGGCTTTTCCCACTCGGGCCGCCCGCAGATCTGGCGCAGGAAACCCATCGGCGAGGGCGTATGCGTCAGCGTCGCCAGCCCCGCCTCGTGGAGTGTTGCGAGCAACAGACCGCAGGCAATGCCGACGCTTTCGTTGACGTAATAATTCTGCGTGACGCCGTCCTCGGCGATGCCGCCCTTGCGCTGCGCGAACACCACAATGAGGAATGGCGCGGTTTCGAGAAACGGCTTGTCCGCGTCCGTGCCTAGCGGGCCCAAGGCTTCGAGCCATTCCTCGCTGGCCTTCGGATCAGCGCCATCCGCACCGTAGAAGCGTCGCTCCTCTTCCTCGGCGGCGTTGCGGATTGCCCGCTTTTTCTCGGGGGATGACACTATGGCGAAATGCCAGGGCTGGTGGTTGGCGCCCGATGGTGCGCTACCGGCTGCGGCGATCGCGACCTCGATTGCTTCACGCGGGACAGTCTCGCCCGAGAACCAGCGGCAGGTGCGCCTTTGCTGCAGTCGTTCGGCAAGCGCACGGGCGCGAGCGACTGCCACGTCATCGGGGAGCCGTTCGAGGCGGTAGGGTAGGAGTTCCTGATTGTTCATCGGGGTAAGTGTGACCTTGATCAAACGGGGATAGACACTTAACTGACACTAATGTAAGTGGCAATTCGTGAACCTAACTGACGAGTCGCACGAAGGACTTAACACGATGGCTCTTATTGATCTCCCGCTGGTTGCCCCCGAACGCAAGGTGGCGCGGATGCGTCCGCTCAAGGTGCTGCGCCACTTCGGCAAGCTCGTCGAGGACAAGGAAGACACCGAGCAGGTGTTCCACATCATCGAGGCGACCAAGGGCAAGCGCAGCCACCGGCAGGCATGGGATTTCATTGCCTCGTCCGAAGGCCAGCGCTTCCTGCGCGATGAGGTCAATATCCCGGCGATGCTCGACGAACACAGCCGCTGGGCCGATTGCGGGCCGAACTCCGTGGCGGCGCACTACATCGCCTTCATGAAGCGCGAGGGGCTGTCAGCCGCCGGGCTGGTCGCGGAAAGCCACAAGTGGCTGCCCGCCGAAAAGCGCCACGCCGACCTCACCGAATGGTACTTCGAGCGGTTGCGCGATACGCATGATCTGTTCCATGTGCTGACCGGCTATGGCCGCGACGCGTTGGGCGAGGCGGCGCTGCTCGGCTTCACTTACGAGCAGAATTTCAACAAGGGCATCCTGTTCATCGCCTATGCGGGCGCGCGCCAGATCAAGAAGGTGAGCGGCACCAAGGCGCCGATCTACGCCGCGATCAAGGAAGGCCGCAGGCTCGGCAAGGCCGCCGCCAAGATCGCGCATCAGGATGTCGCGGCGCTGATGCGCGAGGATATCGGCGAAGCGCGGGCGCGGCTGACTATCGGCAAGCCCGAAGTCTATCGCCAGTGCCTCGCGATCCTTCAGGATGAAGGCATCGCCCGCGAGGAACTGACGCTGGGCGGAGCGGGCGCGCAGGCGGCTTAAACCCTATGATTGAGCCCCCGCGAAGGCGGGGGCCTCCCTGCGATTTGGCTCTCCAAGGCCTGAGGTCCCCGCCTTCGCGGGGACGCGCGGGCGGGGTGCTTACCCCTCCATCCACTCGGCGAAGAAACGCTGGTTTGCAGCGCGCAGATCGGTCAGGGGCACACCCAGCACCGAATCCCCGCCCACCGTGCCGATCCGCTGGAAGCCGATCTGCGCGGTCTCGGCGTCGCGGGTGCCCTTGGCGAGCGCTGCGTTCAAAGCCGCAACATCGGGCACCGTCACCAAGTAGCGGCCCTGATCCTCGCCGAACCACCACTGCGCGGGGGTGTAGTCGGGGTTGCCGCGAAGGTCGGCCTCGGCACCGATGCCGCCCGCCAGAGCCATCTCTGCGAGCGCGACCGCGAGGCCGCCGTCGCTGAGGTCGTGCACCGCGTTGACCAGCCCGTCGGCGATCAGTTCGTGGATGATCTCGCCCGCATTGCGCTCGACAGTGAGGTCGGTCGGCGGGGTGCGCCCTGCCTCCATGCCCTTGATGACCTTGAGCCACAGCGACTGGCCCAGGTGCGAGCGGGTCGGATCGGGTTTGGCCCAGTGTTCCGGCCCGACGAGATAGATTGCATCGCCCGGCTGCTTGAAGTGCATCGTCATCATCTTCGACAGATCATTGATGATGCCGACGCCGCCGATGGCCGGGGTGGGCAGGATCGCCGAACCGCCGCCTGTCGCCTTGGACTCGTTGTAAAGGCTGACGTTCCCCGACACGATCGGGAAGTCGAGCGCGCGGCACGCGTCGCCCATGCCTTCGAGTGCATGGACGATCTGCGCCATGATTTCGGGGCGCTGCGGATTGGCGAAGTTGAGGCAGTTGGTCACCGCCAGCGGCCGCGCACCGACCGCGCACAGGTTGCGGTATGCCTCGGCAATGGCCTGCTTGCCGCCTTCGTAAGGGTCGGCAAAGACATAGCGCGGGGTGCAGTCGGTGGTGATGGCGAGCGCCTTGCCCGTGCCGTGGACCCGCACCACGCCTGCATCGCCGCCAGTCTGGAGCGTGTCCGCGCCAACCTGCGAATCGAATTGTTCGGCAATCCAGCGGCGCGAGGCGAGTTCGGGCGAACCCATCATGGTAAGCAGGTCGGCCGCGATATCGTCGCTGGCAGGCACCTCGGCGAGCGGCTTCACGCCTGCCCAGACCTTGTACTCCTCCTTGGAGAGATAGGGCCTGTCGTAGAGCGGGGCCTCGTCGGCGAGCGGGGCGAGCGGGATGTCGCACACCACTTCGCCATTGAATTCGAGCACCATGTGCCCGGTATCGGTCACTTCGCCGATCACCGCGAAATCGAGTTCCCATTTGCGGAAGATCGCTTCGGCCTCGGCCTCGCGGCCGGGCTTCAAGACCATCAGCATCCGCTCCTGGCTTTCGCTCAGCATCATCTCGTAAGGCGTCATGCCGGTTTCACGGCACGGCACCTTGTTCATGTCGAGCCGGATGCCCGCGCCGCCCTTGCTTGCCATTTCGACGCTGGAGGACGTGAGGCCCGCCGCGCCCATGTCCTGAATGGCGACAATCGCATCGGTCGCCATCAGTTCGAGGCAGGCCTCGATCAGCAGCTTTTCGGTGAAGGGATCGCCGACCTGCACCGTGGGGCGCTTCGCCTCGGCATCCTCGCCGAAATCGGCGCTCGCCATGGTCGCGCCGTGGATCCCGTCGCGCCCGGTCTTGCTGCCGACATAGACGATGGGGTTGCCGACGCCGGTTGCGGCGCTGTAGAAAATCTTGTCGGCATCGGCGACGCCAACGGTCATCGCATTGACGAGGATGTTGCCGTCGTAGGCAGGGTGGAAGTTCGTCTCCCCTGCCACGGTCGGCACGCCCACGCAGTTGCCATAGCCGCCGATGCCCGCGACCACGCCTTGCACCAGATGCTTCATCTTGGGATGTTCGGGCCGACCGAAGCGCAGCGCGTTAGCGTTGGCAATGGGCCGCGCACCCATGGTGAACACGTCGCGCAGGATTCCGCCCACCCCGGTCGCCGCGCCCTGATACGGCTCGATATAGGAGGGGTGGTTGTGGCTCTCCATTTTGAAGATCGCGGCCTGCCCGTCACCGATGTCGATGACGCCCGCATTCTCGCCCGGGCCGCAGATCACCCACGGCGCCTCGGTAGGGAGCTTCTTCAGGTGCAGGCGCGAGGACTTGTAGCTGCAATGCTCCGACCACATGACCGAGAAGATGCCGAGTTCGACAAGGTTCGGCTCGCGCCCCAGAGCGTGCAGCACACGCTCGTATTCCTCGGGGCTGAGGCCGTGCTGTTCGACGATTTCAGGGGTGATGGCGGTCATGCGGGGGGCTCCTTGCGCCGCCCACTAGATCAGTCGACCGCCAAGGCCAACCCGCCGCGCTTCTGGAACCAGCGATTCTCCCCGACCCATGCTGCCAGTGCAGTGAGAATTGCAAAGGCGATCAGCGCCTGGATATAGAGGAACAGGCCCGCTTCCTGAGGATGCGGCGCGAACCAATTTATCGCCTGTAGCAGCAGCATCACGCCCAGCAGCACAAGCGGCGGCCCGATCGGCCCGCGCGTGCGCCGCACGTAGAACGCGAAGGCCGCTCCCGTCAGCGCCAGCTCCAATGGCATGGCAACCCACGGATAGTTCCACAATCCCAGTCCCAGTTTGGGCGGTTCGCCGTTGATCGTGAGATCGGGAACGTGGACAATAAAGTCGAGCAGCCAGTGCGACACCACAACCGCGCCCGCCAGCACACCGCCAAACAGATTGCGCTGCGCAATCGCCACCACGCCGAGAAACGCGACGCCCCAGATCGCCGCGCCGATCAGGCTGTGGGTATAGGGCATGTGGTAGAGATCGAACGGTGTCATCACGCTGGCGGCAGGGTCAATCCGCATCCGCTCTACGCCTACCACCGCGAGCGCGAAGAACCCCCAGTCGATCAGTTGCGCGGCAACGAACAACGTGCCCAGACGCGGACTTTGCGGGCTCACCGCGGCGGCGACAAAGGCTGGAGCGAAGTGCCCGATGAACATCTCAGGCAGCAGCAGCAGGGGCGAAGCGCAGCACCGCCCAGGTCGCCGCCGCGCTGGCCGCACCTGTGGCGAACGCGCCCCACAAGATATCAAGCACGCTGATATGCGTCGCCCACACCTTCATCACCGCCTGCGAGGTCAGGTCGAAGGTGGCATAGCACAGCGCGCCCAGCAGAATGCCGTTGAGCATCGCCGCCTGCACGGTGCCGGACTCAATCCCGGGCTTGATCGCGAACCACACCATCCCGGCAATATAGATCAGATAGAACGCCGCCGCCGCAGGAATGTTGACATCCTTGCCCATGATCTCGCCGATCACCGGGCGGTAGAGGTTGCCTGCTGCCCAGCGCAACCAAACCGCGTCGAGCACGCCAAACGCCACTGCGGCGGCTGCGTATGCGATGAGCCACTTCACCATATTGCTGCAATTCCTGTGTTTCGCGATCCCGCCTGTCACCGCCAGCCTTGACCGCGCCCGCGCGCCCCGTCAATGCTCCGCGCCATGGACGAGGGCACTTCATCACCGGCGATCGCAGGGCCGGACATTTCCGCCATGAGCTTCGAGGAGGCGCTCGCCGCGCTCGAAGGGATCGTGCAGCAGCTTGAGCGGGGCGATGTGCCGCTCGATCAGTCGATCAGCCTTTACGAACGCGGTGAAGCACTGCGCGCGGCGTGTCAGCGGCGGCTCGATGCGGCGCAGGCGCGGATCGAGTCGATCGTCACCGGCGCGGATGGCCGGGCGAGCGGCACGCGTCCGTTCGACACGGAAGGCTGATCGCGATGCTCGAAGTTGCCGCCGGTGATGTGCTGGTCGACGGGCTGAAGCGCATCCAGTCCGAAATCGATTCGCTGTTCGATGCGCTGCTGCCGGTGCCAGACGACACCAGCGCGCGGCTGGTCGAGGCGATGCGCTATGCCGCGATCGGCGGGGGCAAGCGGGTGCGTCCGCTGCTGGTGGTGAGCACCGCCGGGCTGTTCGGCGTCGCTCGTCCTGCCGCCTTGCGCGCCGGGGCGGCGATCGAGGCGATCCATGTCTATTCGCTGATCCACGATGACTTGCCGTGCATGGACAATGACGATCTGCGCCACGGCAAGCCGACGCTGCACAAGGCCTATAACGAGGCTACGGCGGTGCTGGCGGGCGATGCGCTGCATGCGCTCGCGTTCGAAATCCTCGCCGATGATGCCACCAGTGAGGATCCTTTCACCCGCAGCGAGCTGATCCTGACCCTCGGGCAGGCGAGCGGCATGGGCGGAATGGCCGGCGGGCAGATGATGGACATGGTCGCGGATGAGGACGGCGTGACCTATGACCTGCGCACCATTACCCGGCTGCAACAGCTGAAGACCGGCGCGTTGCTCGCCGCGAGTGTCGAGATGGGGGCGATCCTCGGCAAGGTACCGCCGCAGGGCCGGGCGCATCTGCGTGCCTATGCCCGCGATATCGGGCTTGCCTTCCAGATCGCCGATGATCTGCTCGACGTCGAAGGCGATGCGCAACTGGCGGGCAAGGCGCTGCGCAAGGACGACGGGCAGGGCAAGCAGACCTTCGTCACGCTGATGGGGGCGGAGAAGGCCCGCGAACAGGCGCGCGCGCTGGTCGATCAGGCGGTCGGCCACCTCGCTTCGCACGGGGCCGAGGCCGATATCCTGCGCGCGCTGGCGCGGTACATCGTCGAGCGCGATCGCTGAACCGGTTTGGGGGAGGGGCACCAAGCATGACACGCCGCGTCGGGATCTACCCGGGAACCTTCGATCCGATCACTTTGGGCCATGCCGATATCATCCGGCGCGGTTCCAAGCTGGTCGACTGGTTGATTATCGGGGTGACCACCAACCCCTCGAAAGACCCGATGTTCACCACCGAAGAACGCTTTCGCATGGTCGAGCGCGAGGTTGCGAGCATGGGCCTCGGCAATGTCGAGGTCGTCGGCTTCAACGCTTTGCTGGTGAAGTTCGCGCAGAAGCAGGGCGCCAGCGTCATCATCCGCGGCCTGCGCGCGGTGGCGGATTTCGAATACGAATATCAGATGGCTGGCATGAACCAGCAGCTCGATGACGATATCGAGACCGTGTTCCTTATGGCCGACGTTTCGCTGCAACCGATCGCCTCCAAGCTGGTCAAGGAAATCGCAGTCTATGGCGGCGATATCGCCAAGTTCGTCAGCCCGCCGGTGTGCGAGGAAGTCAACGCCCGGGTGCGCGAGCAGGGCATCAAGGGCGATTATTGAGCTTGCACGCTGTCCACAGCCGCGCCGACATTCATTGCAGTGTCAGGGACGCATCGCTAAACGGCGTCCCGGACCGGGATGGAACGATGACGACCAAGACAATTTCGCCTGCCTTTGCCGCTCTACTCCTTTTCGCTGTGCCGCAAATGGCGCTGGCGCAGCAGAAGCGTGACGACACGCCGCCAGTAGCCTTCGGCGACAATGCCAAGCAAGCGGAGGAAGAGGCCGCGGCCACTCCGGCGGTTCGCACATATGCGCCGATCAATTATGATGTAACGGCCGATCCCGAGAACATCTGGGTGCTCGATCTGTCGAACGGTCAGCGGGTCAAGGTCCGTTTGCAGGCCGATTGGGCGCCTTCTCATGTCGAACGGATCAAGACGCTGACCCGCGCGGGCTTTTATGACGGGGTGGTGTTCCACCGCGTGATCGAAGGCTTCATGGCGCAGGGCGGCGATCCGACCGGCACCGGACAGGGCGGCAGCGAGCTTCCCGACCTCAAGGCCGAATTCAACCCGATGCCGCACGTGCGCGGTACGCTGTCGATGGCCCGCGCGTCCGAGGACGACAGTGCCAACAGCCAGTTCTTTCTGGTGTTCTACCCGCGCTTCAGCCTCGACAAGAAGTACACCAATTTCGGTCGGGTGATCGAGAACATGGAAGCGGTGGACGCGATCAATCGCGGGGAGCCGCCAGCCACGCCGACCTATATCGTCCAGGCCTCGATCGCGAGCGACAACAAGCCCGTGCCGCCGCCGCCAGCGCCGCCGCAGGACGCGCCGATTTCCGCTGACATGCTGAGCGCGCCGATCCCCTAAGGGGCTTTTCCGCGTAGGCTTGCCGCGCTAGGCGGCGCGCCCATGAAGGTAGACCTGTTCGATTTCGACCTGCCGCAAGAGCGCATCGCGCTGCGCCCGGTGCGCCCGCGCGATGCGGCGCGGATGCTGGTGGTGCGCGGGGGCGATGCGCCGTTCGAGGATCGCGGTGTGCGCGATCTGCCCGCGCTGCTCAGTCCCGGCGATGTGCTGGTGTTCAACGACACCCGCGTGATCCCCGCCCAGCTCGATGGCCGCCGTGCCGATGGCCCAAATCGGTATGGGGCCCGGATCGGCGCAACGCTGCACAAGCGGATCGACCTCCGGCGTTGGCAGGCCTTCATCCGCAATGCCAAGCGGGTCAAAGAGGGCGACACAATCATCTTCGGCGGCGGCGTGACAGCGATTGCCGAGGCGCGCCATGCCGATGGCTCGATCACGCTGTTCTTCGAAGGCGAGGAGCCGGTCGAAGTGCTGCTCGACCGCGCGGGCACCATGCCGCTGCCGCCCTATATCGCCAGCAAGCGCGGGATCGATGCGCAGGATCTGGAAGACTACCAGACCATGTTCGCCGCAGAGGATGGGGCAGTCGCCGCACCTACGGCCTCGCTGCACTTCACTCCGCGACTGGTCGGTGCGATCGACGCTGCCGGGATCGGGCGGGCGATGCTGACACTGCACGTCGGCGCGGGCACCTTCCTACCGGTGAAGGTCGAGGATACCGACGACCACCAGATGCACGCCGAGTTCGGGCGAATTTCGCAGGAAACCGCCGCGCAACTCAACGAAGCGCGCGCTGCCGGGGGCCGGATCATCGCGGTTGGCACTACCTCGCTACGGCTGCTCGAAAGTGCCGTGGATGAACACGGCATCATCCAGCCCTTTGCGGGCGACACGGCGATTTTCATCACGCCGGGTTACCGCCTGCGCGCGGTCGACGGGCTGATGACCAATTTCCACCTGCCCAAATCGACGCTGATGATGCTGGTCAGCGCGCTGATCGGGCGTGAACGAATGATGGCGGCCTATGCCCACGCGATTGCGCAGGACTACCGCTTCTATTCCTATGGTGACTCCTCGCTACTGCTGCCGTAATCGGTAGCAATGCACGAACCTATCCTGTCGATCCGCGGCCTGACCAAGACTTACAAGAACGGCCCCCGCGCGCTCGACAATGTCGATCTCGACATCCGCAAGGGCGAGATTTTCGCGCTCCTCGGGCCGAACGGGGCGGGCAAGACCACGCTGATCGGTGCGGTGTGCGGGCTGGTGCGGCCGAGCGGCGGGACGATCACGGCCTTTGGTCACGATCTGGCGCGCGACTGGCGCAGCGCGCGGTCGCGGATCGGGCTGGTCCCGCAGGAACTCGCCACCGACATGTTCGAAAGCGTGTGGAACGCGGTCGCCTATTCGCAAGGGTTGTTCGGCAGGCCGCATGATGCGGCGCGGATCGAGGACATCCTCAAGAGCCTGTCGCTGTGGGACAAGAAAGATGCGCAAATCCGCGCACTGTCGGGCGGGATGAAGCGCCGCGTGCTGATCGCCAAGGCGCTGGCGCACGAGCCCGAACTGCTGTTCCTCGACGAGCCCACGGCGGGCGTGGACGTCGAATTGCGCAAGGGGATGTGGCAGCAGATCGCCGCGCTGAAGGAACGCGGGGTGACGATCATCCTCACCACCCATTACATCGAGGAAGCCGAGGAAATGGCTGACCGGGTCGGGGTGATCCGCGGCGGGCGCATCCTGATGGTCGACGAAAAGCGCGCGATGATGGAGCGGCTCGGCACCACCGAAGCGGTGATCGCATTGGCCGCGCCGCTGGCCGCGTTGCCGCCGGAGATTGCCGCGTTCCCGGTCGAGCTTGGCGGCGATGGCCTGCACCTCACCTATCGCGGCGGAAACGGGCAGGGCGCGGGGCGCGCCGAGGTCGCGCAACTGGCGCAGGCGCTGACCCGCGCCGGGATTGGCTACAGCAGCCTCGATATCCACGACAGCTCGCTGGAGGATATCTTCGTCGGCCTGCTGGGCGAAGGGGAGGCGGCGTGATGCATTTCAACTTCCGCAGTGCCTATGCGATCTACCGCCGCGAGATGGCGCGCGCGTTCCGCACCGCATTCCAGTCGATCCTTTCGCCCGTGCTGACCACCTCGCTCTATTTCGTGGTGTTCGGATCGGTGATCGGCGCGCGGATGGAGCCGATCGGCGGCGTGCCCTATGGCGCCTTCATCATCCCCGGCCTGCTGATGCTGACCTTGCTCGGCGAGACCACCAGCAATGCGAGTTTCGGCATCTACATGCCGCGCTTCACCGGGACGATCTACGAACTGCTTTCAGCGCCCGTCGGCGTGGCGGAGACATTGGTCGGGTTCGTCGGTGCGGCGGCGACCAAGGGGCTGATTCTTGCCGCGATCATCCTCGCCACCGCGACCTTCTTCGTCGATTACGAGATCAGGTATCCGCTGTTCGCGGCGTTCTACATCGTGCTGGTATCGGCCAGTTTCGCGCTGTTCGGGTTCATCCTCGGCATCTGGGCCGACAGCTTCGAGAAGCTCGGGATTATTCCGCTACTGATCCTCACCCCGCTGACGTTCCTTGGCGGCACCTTCTATTCGATCCGCGATTTGCCTGCGCCGTGGGACGCGATCGCACTCGCCAACCCGATCGCGTTTCTGGTGAGCGGCTTGCGCTGGACGTTTTATGGCACTTCCGATGTGCCGATTGCGTTGTCGCTGGGCCTGACGCTCGGCTTTCTGGCGCTGTGTGTGATCGTGATCGCGGTGATTTTCCGCACCGGATGGCGGTTGCGCGAATAATCGCCAAAACGTGGCATTTCGGCAACAGCCCATGTCGCTCGTCGATCCTGATGGGCAGGTCGGCGGAGGCCTGAACGGAGGCCTTCAAGGTCGTTCATCCCACTGAAAGTTGCCGATTCCTAGACGCTTGGTCGTTCGTCGCGCCCCCTGCGGCGACCAAATGGAGGAATACAAAAATGAGGAAAATCGCATTCACCACGCTCGCAGCGATGGGCGCGATCACCCTTCCTGCGGCTGCTCAGGCGCAAGGCAACGACACTCCCCAGGTCGAAGCTTACGTCGGTGCATCGGCCGGTATCCACGAACTCGATCTCGGGATCGACGGTGACGATGGCGGCATCTACGGCGCGGTCGCCGGGGTCGATGTCCCGGTCGGCGACACCTTCTTCGTTGGCGCGGAAGGCAATTACCACTTCGGTGACGGCGCGATCGACAACGAGTATGGCATCGCCGCCCGTGCCGGTGTGCGCGTCGGTGACAGCGCCAAGCTGTTCGTGCGCGGCGGCTATCAGGAGGTCGATTTCGATCTCGAGAACCTGTTCGGCGTCACCCCGCCCCCGGGCACCGACACCTCGGACGGCGACTACCTGGTCGGCGCGGGCGTCGAATTCGGTCTCGGCGACGGTCCGATCCGGATGCGCGCGGGCGTTGATACCATCGCCTTCGACACCACCCGCGCAACCGTGGGCGTGCTCTTCGCCTTCTAAGTTCCGCATCAACGCTTGACGGGGCAGGCGCGGAGCGATCTGTGCCTGCCCTTTTTGTTGCTCGCGTGACAGCGCGGGCTGCGGGCGCTAGGGGCGCTCCCGCAATGACTGCCCCTCGCTTCACCTTCACCCTCCACGCCACCGACGGCAAGGCCCGCACGGGCACCATCACGATGCAGCGCGGAGAAATTCGCACGCCCGCCTTCATGCCGGTCGGCACGGCGGCGACCGTGAAAGCGATGAAGCCCGAAGCCGTGCGCGCCACGGGGGCCGACATCATCCTCGGCAATACCTACCACCTGATGCTGCGTCCGGGTGCGGAGCGGGTCGCGCGGCTTGGCGGCCTCCACAGCTTCATGAACTGGCCGCGCCCGATCCTCACCGACAGCGGCGGCTATCAGGTGATGAGCCTTTCGGAATTGCGCAAGCTGACCGAGCAGGGCGTCGAATTCCGCAGCCATCTTGACGGCTCGAAGCATATGCTCACCCCTGAACGTTCGATGGAAATCCAGCGCCTGCTCGGTTCCGACATCGTCATGGCCTTCGACGAATGCCCCCGCGCCGACCGCCCCAAGGACGAGATTGCGGCGAGCATGGAGCTTTCGATGCGCTGGGCCAGGCGCAGCCGCGACGGCTTTGACGCGGGCGGAGAGCATGCGGAACACGCCGCGCTGTTCGGCATCCAGCAAGGCGCGCTGCACGAAGACCTGCGCCGCGCCAGCGCCGGCGCGCTCACCGATATCGGCTTCGATGGCTACGCGGTCGGCGGCCTCGCGGTGGGCGAGGGGCAGGAAGCGATGTTCGGCGTGCTCGACTATGTCCCCGACATGCTCCCCGCAGACCGCCCGCGCTACCTGATGGGCGTCGGCAAGCCCGACGATCTGGTCGGCGCGGTCGAGCGCGGGATCGACATGTTCGATTGCGTGCTGCCGACGCGCTCAGGGCGCAACGGACAGGCGTTCACCTGGAACGGGCCTCTGAACCTCAGAAACGCGCGCTTTGCCGAGGACACCGGCCCGCTCGATCCGCGCTGCTCCTGTCCGGTCTGCACAACCTATAGCCGCGCCTATATCCACCATCTGGTGAAATCCGGCGAGATGCTCGGCGCGATGCTGGTGACCGAGCACAATCTCAGCTTCTACCAGGCGCTGATGCAAGCCATGCGCAAAGCCATTGTCGCTGGCCAATTCGCCAGTTTTGCCAGCAACTTCCGGCGCGATTACCTGCATAAGGGGGATTGATCGCCAATCTGCGTGCGCTACCATCGGTGCATCGCAGGATCAGGGCGGGATCATGACAATCACATATCGGGCAGTGGTATTGAGCCGCAATGTGCTGCTGGCGGGCGTGTCGCTGGGGTTGGTGGCGACAGGGAGCGCGGCGCAGGCGCAGGCCGCCGCCGATCCTGCCATCAAGTTCGGCGCGCGCGCGGATGTGATGGATATCAGCCTGTCGCCCTCAGGCACCAAGATCGCCTATGTCTCCGCCGGGCCTGACCATACCGAGGTCGTCCATGTCATCGATCTCAACGGGGAATTCACGCCGCGACCGATTGCGGCCAATCGCGAACAGATTGCCGATCTCGACTGGTGCGAATGGGCAACCGACACCCGCCTTGTGTGCAAGGTATCGGGCATGGCCTTCAGCGGGGACGGCGTGTTGCTTCCCTTCGATCGGCTGATCGCGGTCAGTGATGATGGCTCCAACGTCAAGGAGTTGAGCAAACGCCAGTCGGCCGACGCGATTCAGGCGATGCAGTTCGGCGGCGATGTGATCGCGCTCAATGCACGGGGCGAACAGGGCCAGATCCTGATGACGCGGCAATATGTGCCCGAATCCAATCCTGCGACGCGGCTATCCAGCGACAAGAGCGGCTTCGGCGTCGATCTGGTCGATGTCACCACCGCCAAGCGTCAGACGCGCGAGGGCGCGGACGAGGCGGCAGTGCGCTATGTCGCGGACGAGGCCGGGCGGGTACGGGTGAAGGTACGCGCGCTGCGCGATGGCAGCGGGAGGCTTACCGGGGATTCGGCCTATCTTTACAGGGCCGCTGACAGCAACGCCTGGGTGCCATTCAAGCAGCTGACCATCGACGGCACGGCGGTGCCGTCGTTCGTGCCCGTTGCGGTCGAGAGCAGCCGCAATGTTGCCTATGGTTTCGTCCAGCAAGGCGGATACGACGCGATTGCCGAGGTCGCACTGGACGGCACAGGGGTAGGCAAGGTGCTGCTGGCGCGGCCGGATGTCGACGTCGACTCCCTGATCAGCATCGGGCGTCAGCGCCGCGTCGTGGGCGCGAGCTACGCCACCGAGAAACGCACCATTGCCTATTTCGATCAGGAGCTTGCCAAGCTCGCCCGCTCACTCGCCAAGGCGCTGCCCGATCAGCCGCTGATCAACATCGTCGGGGCCAGCGCCGACGAGCAGAAGCTGCTGATGATCGCGTCGAGCGATACGCAGCCGGGCATGGTCTATCTGTTTGACAAGACGGCGCGCAGTCTCGAACCGCTGATGCCGGTGCGGCCACGGCTCGAAGGGCAGCAGATGGGGCCAATGCGGCCGGTGAGCTATCCGGCGCGTGATGGCACGATGATCCCCGCCTACCTCACGCTCCCGCCCGGTTCGGATGGCAAGAACCTGCCCGCAATCGTTATGCCCCATGGCGGCCCTTCGGCGCGCGACGAGTGGGGGTTTGACTGGATCGTGCAGTTTCTCACCGCGCGCGGCTATGCCGTGCTCCAGCCCAATTATCGCGGTTCGTCAGGCTATGGCGAGGCGTGGTATGGTCGCAACGGCTTCAAGGCGTGGGATGTCGCGGTGGGCGACGTGAATGATGCGGGGCGCTGGCTGGTCAGCGAAGGGATCGCAAAGCCCGATCAGCTCGCCATCGCCGGATGGTCCTATGGCGGTTATGCGGCGTTGCAATCGCAGGTGCTCGATCCTGCGCTGTACAAGGCGGTCGTGGCGATCGCACCGGTAACTGACCTGTCCTACATCATCGAAGACGCGCGCAACTACACCAATTCGCGCGTCGTCAGGGAGTTCATCGGCACCGGCCCGCACGTCGCCGCCGGCAGCCCACGCCGCCATGCCGCCAAGTTCATGGCCCCAGTTGCGCTGTTTCACGGCACGCTCGATATCAATGTCGAGGTGCGCCATTCGCGGGGCATGGAGGGTGCGCTCAAGGACGCGGGCAAGCCGGTGCTGTACCGCGAATACCCCGATCTCCAGCACGATCTGGGCGACAGCAAGGTGCGGGTCGACATGCTGAACGATATCGGGCGCTTCCTTGACGACGCGCTCGGCCGCAGCTGACGCGGCGGGAAGCCCCTCGACAAATGACGTGTGCAGCGCCTAGGGCGAGCGCCATGAATGACACTCCCCTGAGCCCCGCGGATTGCACAACCATGATCGAAGTGCGCGCCGGGGTCGATGCGATTGACCGCGCGCTCGTTGCGCTGTTGGCGACGCGGTTCGGCTACATGCGCGCCGCCGCCCGGATCAAGGACAGCCGCGAGGCGGTGCGCGATGAAGCGCGCAAGGCGAGCGTGATCGCTGCCGCCGTGGCCGAGGCGCAGGCGCATGGTATCCCTGCCGATGTTGTGGCTGACATCTGGGAACGCCTCGTCGAAGGCTCGATCGCCTACGAATTCGAAGAATGGGACCGGGTGCGGGTCTGACCGACACCCGATGACACAACGAAAAAGGGCGGCCCCGTGAGGCCGCCCTTTGTGTTTCTGCAATCGGGCAGCCGATCAGCGCGAGTAGAATTCGACCACCAGGTTCGGTTCCATCGTAACCGGATAGGGCACTTCGTCGAGCTTCGGCACGCGGGTGAAAGTCACCTTGTCGTTGCCGTCGGGCATGACGTAATCGGGAATGTCGCGCTCGGCGAGGCTCTGCGCTTCGATCACCAGAGCCATTTCCTTGGCCTTGCTGCCGAGGCTGATGACGTCGCCCACCATCACGCGGCGCGAGGCGATGTTGCACTTCACACCGTTCACATAGATGTGGCCGTGGCTGACGACCTGACGCGCCGAGAAGATCGTCGGCGCAAACTTGGCGCGGTACACGACCATATCGAGACGCTGTTCGAGCAGGCCGATCAGGTTCTGGCTGGTGTCGCCCTTCATGCGCGAAGCTTCGGCATAGGTGCGCTTGAACTGCTTTTCGGTGACGTCGCCGTAATAGCCCTTGAGCTTCTGCTTGGCGCGCAGCTGCAGGCCATAATCGCTCATCTTGCCCTTGCGGCGCTGGCCGTGCTGGCCGGGACCGTAGGAGCGCTTGTTCACCGGGGAATTCGGGCGGCCCCAGATGTTTTCACCCATCCGGCGGTCAAGCTTGTACTTGGCGCTGTTGCGCTTCGACATATGTCGTTCCTTCAATGTGCTGGATCAGCCCTGTGCTGATCGTTCAACCCGGCATCGCTCCATCAGGACGGGTTGCCTGATGCGGCCACTGCTTCACCGGGGTGCAGGGCCCATTTGCGAAGGCGCGCGCATAGCAGGAACGGGGCCTGCGTCAAGCGCTGTGCGCTGTTGGCAGGGTTTCAGCGGATATTGTTGAGCTCGCGCCATTCCTCGGTGGTGCGGCACACCTTGGTCTTGCGGCGGCTTGAGGCATCGAGCTTCACATAGCGGCAGATGCGCTTTTCTTCGGTAGCGACCTCGGCGGAGGGCGTTTCGGCGGATTCAGCTTCGGTATCTTCGGTCGCAGGTGTCGTTTCGCTGGCAGGCTTTTCAGGGTTGGCGGCGGCTACAGCCAAAGGGGCGAACAGCAGGCAGCAGGCAAGCGCAAGCGAGCGGGGGCGCATCGAAATCATCAGCAATCTCACATGATTGGGGGCGGGAGAGAGAACGACACTCATACCGGGCTGGACCCGAAAGTCCAAGCCCGATCGACCAACAACGTCAATCGCGCCGGTCGCGCTCCAGCGTGCTCAGCACCCCGCGCAGGGTACGCACTTCCAGGTGGTTCCAGCCCGGCTTGGTAAGCAACCCGCGCAGGTTGCGACGGGTGGCCTCGGCGCGATCTGGCGGGAAGAAATAGCCGCGTGGGGTGAGCAGCGCCTCGAAATGCGCGACCAGCCCGTCGAGCTCGTCCTGCGGGGCGGGAGGCAGGGTTTCCTCGGCGGTGGGCTGCACCAGCGTCGTCCCGGCATCCGACAGTTCGCGCCCGATCCGCGACCATTCGTACGCGACCAGAATCACCGCCTGCGCGAGATTGAGCGAGCCGAAGTCCGGATTGATCGGCACCGTCAGGATCGTGCGGGCGAGCGCGACATCCTCGGTTTCCAGCCCCGAACGTTCTGGCCCGAACAGGATCGCATGGCGGCCGGAGAGGGTGTGCACCTGCCGCCCAGCCTCGTCGGGCCCGATCACCGGCTTGGTGACACCGCGCTTCCTCACCGTGGTCGCGTGGACATGCGCGCAGTCGGCGACGGCCTCGGCGGTGGTGGCAAACACCTGCGCTTGTTCGAGTACCACGTCCGCGCCCGATGCCGCCGGGCCTGCCGAGGGATTGGGCCAACCGTTGCGCGGTGCGACCAGCCGCAGCTCGGTCAGTCCGAAATTGAGCATCGCGCGCGCGGCCTTGCCGATATTCTCGCCCAGTTGCGGACGCACCAGCACGATTACCGGCTTGTTCAGATCGGCCATGTCAGTCCTTGGCCGCGTCCTGCACCGCGCTCGCAAATTCCTCGAAATCGCGCGCTTCGGAGAAATCGCGGTAGACGCTGGCGAAGCGGATATAGGCAACGCTGTCGATCTGCCTGAGGCCTTCCATCACCAGTTCGCCGATATGCGAGGAGGGCACCTCGGGCTCGCCCGAGGTTTCGACCTGCCGCTGGATGCCGGAAATCAGCTGATCGAGCCGTTCCTGATCGATCCCGCGCTTGCGACTGGCGAGCGCGATGGATTGTTCGAGCTTGGAACGTTCGAACGGCTCGCGGCGATCTCCGGACTTGACCACCACGACCTCCCGCAATTGCACACGTTCAAAGGTGGTGAAGCGCGCCCCGCAGGACGAACACTGGCGCCGCCGCCGGATGGAGGCATTGTCCTCGGTCGGGCGGCTATCCTTTACCTGGGTGTCATCATGGGCGCAGAAGGGGCAGCGCATTCAGGAGGTTACTTCCGTATCCTCTGATAGAACGCGAAGCCCGCGCCAATTGCGAGACCCAGCGGCCATGAGATTACGGGCAAGACGGCACCGGCCACTGCACCGATCACCGCTCCGGTCAGCACCGGCGCGGTCGAGGGGTGATTGACCCCTTCCTTGGCCATGCCCGAAATCTCGGCCTTGGCATCTTCGACCCAGTCGGGGGTCTGACGCGGTTCCTGATCGTTCATGGCGCAATGCTCCTCACATGCCGGGATAGACGGGGAAGGCGGCGCACAGCGCGCTCACACGGGTGCGCACGCTTTCCTCGACCTGCGCATCGCCTTCGGGGCCGTTCTTGGCGAGGCCGTCGACCACTTCGGCGATCAGCTTGCCGATGGTGCGGAACTCGTCCGGGCCGAAGCCGCGGGTGGTGCCGGCGGGCGTGCCGAGCCGAATCCCGCTGGTGACGAAGGGCGAGCGGGTGTCGAACGGAATGCCGTTCTTGTTGCAGGTCAGCCACGCGCGATCGAGGCCCTTTTCGGCGTCCTTGCCGGTCACATCCTTGGCCGTCAAATCGACCAGCATCGAGTGATTGTCGGTACCGCCGCTGACGATGCGCAACCCGTTTTCCTCAAGGCTCGCGGCCAGCGCGCGGGCGTTTTCGACCACGCGGTGCGCATAGGTGCTGAACGACGGATCGAGCGCTTCCTTGAACGCCACCGCCTTGGCCGCGACGATGTGCATCAGCGGGCCGCCCTGCAGGCCGGGGAACACCGCCATGTTCAAGGGCTTGGTGTACTTCTCGTCATTCCACAGGATGATGCCCGAGCGGGGGCCACGCAGGCTCTTATGGGTCGTCGAGGTGACGATGTCGCAATGCGGGAAGGGCGAGGGATGCGCGCCGCCTGCGACGAGCCCCGAAATATGGCTCATGTCGCACAGCAGCACTGCGCCCACTTCGTCGGCAATGGCGCGGAAGGCGGGAAAATCCCAGGTGCGCGAATAGGCCGTACCGCCGCAGATGATGATCTTGGGCTTGCTCTCGCGCGCCGTGGCGGCGACTTCGTCCATGTCGATCAGTTCGGTTTCGCGGCTGACGCCATAGGAGACGACATTGAACCACTTGCCGCTCATGTTGACGGGCGAACCGTGGGTGAGGTGCCCGCCCGAGTTTAGATCGAGGCCCATGAAGGTGTCGCCGGGGTTGAGCAGGGCGAGGAACACCGCCTGGTTCATCTGCGAGCCGCTGTTCGGCTGCACATTGGCAAAGTTGCACCCGAACAATTGCTTGGCACGCTCTATTGCCAGTGTTTCGACCACGTCGGCATAGTCGCAGCCGCCATAGTAGCGCTTGCCCGGATAGCCTTCCGCATACTTGTTGGTGAACACGCTTCCAGCGGCTTCCAGCACCGCGCGACTGGCGATGTTCTCGCTCGCGATCAGTTCGATCTTGTCGCGCTGACGGGCGAGTTCCTTGCCGATCGCTGCCGCGATTTCCGGGTCAGCGGCGGCGAGGTCATTGTGCCAGAAGTCATCCATTGGGGATGTTCGGGCGGCGAAGTCGAGGGGCGCGGTGCTCATTGATGGGTCTCGATATGATCGGGCTGGAACGGGGGCTTGCCGAGCTTGCCGACGCGGCGCTGGTGGCGTCCGGCCGGGTCACCGGCATCGGCGAATTCGGTATCAAGAAAGGTGGCGAGACAGCTCTTGGCCATTTCGATCCCGATCAGCCGCGCGCCCATCGCGATGCAATTGGCGTCATTGTGTTCGCGGGCGAGCGCGGCGGAGAGCGGCTCGGAGACCAGCGCGCAGCGCACCTGCGGGTGGCGGTTCACGCTGATCGAGATGCCGATGCCCGACCCGCACAGCGCCACGCCGAATTCAACCGTGCCCTCGGCGACGATCTCGGCGAGGCGGTAGCCGTAATCGGGGTAATCGACGCTCTGGCCGGGTTCCGGGCCGAGGTCGGCGACCTCATGTCCTTCCTCGACAAGCCATTCGGCAAGTTCGGCCTTGAGTTCGATGGCGGCGTGATCGGAGGCGATGGCGATGCGCATGGCGACTACATAGGCACGCGCGGCGATTCTCTCCACCCCGTTAGCGCGGCTTTTCTACGATTGGGGCAGCGCGGTCGATCAGGCGAGTTGCTTGCCCAGCCACTTCCACAATTTCTCGATTTCCTTCGCGGCCTTGCCTTCAGGGTCGAGTTCTGCGGCGGTTTCGCCCTTGGCGCTGGAGCGGTGGAACGCGGCGCGCTCGCCCAGCTTGACCGGGCAGATCGCGAGGCCGAGGGCCTTGGCGGTGCTTTCCGCATCAGCCACCAGCAACTTCGCCCCGGCGGGCACAGCGTTGAAGATGACGAAGGCGGGTGTCTTGGCCATCGCGACGAGATCGACGATCGGCTCCAGCGCGGCGAGATCGAAGGCGCGCAGGCGGGTGGGGATCAGCACGATATCCGCCGCCTTGATCGCCTCGCGCGCGGCGGCGTCGGCGTGGGGCGGGGTGTCGATGACCACGAAATCCATGCCCTGCTTGTGCGCACTCTCGATGGTGCGGGTGAGGCGGGCAGGCGGGCTGGTGACGACCACGGGCAGGAAATCCCCCCGCCAGTCACTCCACGCCGCCGCGCTCGCCTGCGGATCGGTATCGACCACGCAAGACTGCCGCCCCGCCTGCGCCGCGCGGGTGGCGAGGTGGACGGCAAGTGTGGTCTTCCCGGAGCCACCCTTCTGGCTGACGATGGCGATGGTGGGCATTGCGCGGTATCCGCCTTCTACATTCGGCAGCAGGGCATTAGAGCCCTAACTCAATCCCGTGCCGCTCGCAAAAACCGTTATGGCCAATGAGAAATTGAACACCTTGTCCATTCGGAGGCCCACATTCTTCCCAACCACCATCACTAAGCGAGTCTGCGTGGCTGGGATCATCTGATGCAAGGTACAATTTCTGGTCGACTTCGGCCGTAGCTCCCTTGCGAAGCAGAGCCATACTGTCCGGCGAGCCGAGCGCCGTGAACAAAACGTCGAACCGATTTTGGACCTGTATCCAGTCGTTGCCAGCAAACGATTTTGATTTCCAAGCCATAAGCTTCCTCACTGATCCAAGAACGACCGCATCTTGCGCGACCGGCTCGGGTGCTTCAGTTTCCGCAGCGCCTTTGCCTCGATCTGCCGGATACGTTCGCGGGTGACGCTGAACTGCTGGCCGACTTCCTCGAGCGTGTGATCGGTGTTCATTCCGATCCCGAAGCGCATCCGCAGCACGCGTTCCTCGCGCGGGGTTAGCGAGGCCAGCACGCGGGTAACGGTTTCCTTGAGGTTCGCCTGAATTGCGGCGTCGACCGGGATAATCGCGTTCTTGTCCTCGATGAAATCGCCGAGGTGCGAATCCTCTTCGTCGCCGATGGGCGTTTCGAGGGAGATCGGCTCCTTGGCGATCTTCATCACCTTGCGCACCTTCTCCAAAGGCATGGAGAGGCGCTGCGCCATTTCTTCAGGTGTCGGCTCGCGGCCTTCCTCGTGCAGGAACTGGCGCGAGGTGCGTACCAGCTTGTTGATCGTTTCGATCATGTGCACCGGAATGCGGATCGTGCGCGCCTGATCCGCGATGCTGCGGGTGATGGCCTGCCGGATCCACCACGTTGCATAGGTACTGAATTTGTAGCCGCGGCGATACTCGAACTTGTCGACCGCCTTCATCAAGCCGATATTGCCTTCCTGAATAAGATCAAGGAATTGCAACCCGCGGTTGGTGTATTTCTTGGCGATCGAGATTACCAGCCGCAGGTTCGCCTCGACCATTTCCTTCTTGGCAATCCGCGCCTCGCGCTCGCCCTTCTGCACCATGTTGACGATGCGGCGGAACTCGTTGAGGCTCATGCCGGTCTGCGCGGCGATATCGGCGATTTCGGAGCGGATGCGCTCGATCGCACCTTCCTCGCGCTCGGCGAAGGCGGCCCACTTCTTGTCCTTCTTGGCGCGTTCCCTGATCCACGCATCGTCCATCTCGTTGCCGACATAGGCGTTGAGGAACTCGATGCGCTTGACCTTGTGACGTTCGGCCAGACGCAGCATCTGGCCGCCCAGCGTCGTCAAGCGGCGGTTGAAGGCGTAGAGATTGTCGACCAGAAATTCGATCTTGGTCGCGTGGAATTGCACGCTTTCGACCTCGGCGGTGAGGTCTTCGCGCAGGGTTTCGTACTTCTTTTCCTTCGCGCCCGGAAAGTCGTTGCCGCCCGCCAACGTCTCGACGCGTTCGGCCTGCAGCTTCTCGAAGTCCTTGAACAGCTTGGTGATCCGGGCGAAGCGTTCGAGCGCCTCGGGCTTCAGCGCGGCTTCCATCTGCGCGAGGGAGAGGGTGTTGTCCTCCTCGTCGTCTTCCTCACGCTTGGCGCGGGGTTCGCCGTCCTCGTCCTCGTCCTCGTCGCGTTCCTCGGGCTCGTCCTCGACTTCGTCGTCTTCGCGGATGGTCGGGCCGGCAGTGGCTTCGGAGATTTCGTCGTCGTCGTCATCTTCGGCGCCATCGGCCAACTTCTCGGCCGGGGGCTCCTTGGACAGCATCGCGTCGAGATCGAGGATCTCGCGCAGCTGCATGTCGCCGTTGTTGAGCGCTTCGGACCACTGGATGATCGCGTGGAAGGTGATCGGGCTTTCGCACAGCCCCATGATCATCATGTCGCGCCCGGCCTCGATGCGCTTGGCGATGGCGATTTCGCCTTCGCGGCTGAGCAGTTCGACCGCGCCCATTTCGCGCAGGTACATGCGCACCGGATCGTCGGTGCGTTCCCCGGTCGCGAGTTTCTTGTTGGCGGCGCGGGCGTCCTTGGAGGGGCCCTTCTTCTCGCCGTCATCATCGTCATCATCGTCGTCGGATGTGATATCCTCGACGTCGTTATCCTCGCCCTCGGCTTCGGCCTCGGCATCCTCGTCGGTTTCGACGATCTGCACGCCCATTTCCGAAAGCGCGGTCTGGATATCCTCGATCTGGTCGGGGCTCATTTCGCCCGAGGGCAGCGCCTCGTTGAGCTCGTCATAGGTGACATAGCCGCGCTTTCTCGCCTTGCTGATCAGCTTCTTGATCGAAGCCTCGTTGAGATCGATCAGCGGGGCATCTTCCTTCTCGGCCATATTGCGATGTCTATCCGTTTGCCTGCGGTCGGGTGCCCGGGACGGGCCAGCCGCACGTTAATCCCAAAACCCCGCGCGTTACGCGGTATTCTCGCCCGTCGCCGCCGGAGCCGCCTTGCGACGTCCGAAGGCCTTGAGGCGTTCTTCGACGACAGTGAGCTGCGCACGCAAGCGGGTCTGCTCGGCAAACGATCCCTCGGGATCGCTGTCGAAACGGCTAATGGTGGCCGCAAGCGCAGCCTCCAGCGCCGGCCTTTCGACCAGCAGCGACACAGCTTCAGCCAGTTCCTCACACGCAGCGCCGGGATCGTTGCCTTCATCAAGAAAGGCGTAGCGGATATCGCCCGGCGGGGTAGGTTGGCCTTGCGGGCTGCATATGGCGGTTGCAGCGCGCGAATCAAGCGTTTCTGCAAACTCGAACAGCGATTCGATTAGGGGGGCGGCATCGCGGTCATGCCGGGCGAGGCGCGAGAGGGCTTCGGTGTGGCGGGTGATCTCGCCCGGAAAGCGGGTCAGCCCGGCGATTACCGCTTGCAAAAGCCCCTGTCGCTGGCCGCCCGCGACAAGGCCTGACAAGCGTTCGCGCGCCGCATCGGACAGGCCGGGCGGGGTGGCCGCGATGCCGCGCCATGGTCCGCGGTGGCCGGGCTTGATCGGTGGGCGCGGGGCGCGCGGCGGGTAGGCGAAGGCCGAGAACCGCTCGGACAGCTCGCGGCGATAGAGCGCCTTGATCTCGGGATCGGCGATGGTTTCGACATGCGCCGTCAGCCGCGCCTTCAGCCCCGCCTTGGCCTCGGGCGTGGTGAGCGGCTGCGCGTCGCGCTCGAAGGTCCACAGGGTTTCGATCAGGCTGGCAGGGCTGGCGAGCAGCCGCTCCATCGCGCTCTTGCCCTGCGCCTTGATGAGATCGTCGGGATCGAGCCCGGCGGGCAGGCGCACGATCCCGAGCGAGCGCATCGGGGCGAGCATCGGCAGCGCACGCACGATTGCCCGCATCGCCGCGCGCTGGCCCGCCGCATCGCCATCGAAGCACAGCACCGGCACCTCGACCATGCGCCACAGCAGCTCCAATTGCATTTCGGTGAGCGCCGTGCCGAGAGGAGCGACCGCATCGGCAATCCCCGCATTGGCGAGCGCGATCACATCCATATAGCCTTCAACCACCACCACGCGCCCGGTCTGGCGCGCGGCGGGGGCGGCGCGGTGGAGGTTGTAGAGCGTGCGGCCCTTGTCGAACAGGTCGGTATCAGGCGAGTTCAGATACTTCGCCACGCCATCGCGCTTGTCGAGAATGCGTCCGCCGAACGCGATGACCCGCCCGCGCGCGTCCTGGATGGGGAGCATGACACGCCCCCTGAAGCGGTCATACCGCTCGCCCGCTTCGTTCGCCGCGCGCATCCCGGCGCCTTCGAGCATGGGCTCGCCAAACTGGGGCAACGCTTTGGGGAGCGCCTGCCGGTCGTCGGGCGCCCAGCCGAAGCCGAATTCCGCCATCACCTGCGGCGAGAAGCCGCGTCTTTGCAGGTATTCGCGCGCTGCCTTGCCGCCGGGCGAGGCAAGGCTGGTCACAAAGAACTTCTGCGCCGCTTCGGTGACGTCGATCAGGCTAGCACGCTTTTCGGCGCGCTTGGCCTGCACCGGATCGGGCGCGGGCACCTCCATCCCGGCGCTCGCGGCCAATTCCTTGATCGCGTCCATGAATTGCAGGCCTGCATGATCCACCATCCAGCTGATCGCATCGCCATGCGCCCCGCAGCCGAAGCAGTGGTAGAACTGCTTCTGGTCGTTGACGTAAAAGCTCGGGGTCTTCTCGTCATGGAACGGGCAGCACCCCTTCCACTCGCGCCCCGCCCGCGTCAGCTTGACCGAGCGCTGGACAAGCGACGAGAGCGTGATCCGCGCACGCAGCTCGTCCTTCCATTGCGGGGTGATGGCCATGGGGGATTATTGGCGATGTGAAGGACGCGTGTCGAGGGAACAGGCGAGGGAGCTGTGCACCCCGTGTGGAAACAAACCCGTTCGTGCTGAGCTTGTCGAAGCACTGTTCTTTCTTCGGGACCGAAGCCCAAGAAGAAGGACGGCCTTTCGACAAGCTCAGGGCGAGCGGATTTTAGCTTAGGACAGCGCCGCCTTCACCAGCCCGCTCGCCAGCTTGCCGTCCAGCACCGCGCCGTGGCGGGCCTTCAGCTCGGCCATCACCGTGCCCATGTCCTTCATCGTGCTCGCGCCGGTTTCGGCCTTGATCGCCTCGATCGCGGCTTTGGTGGCGGCTTCGTCGAGCATTTGCGGGAGGAATTCCTCGATCACCGCGAGTTCCGCACGTTCCACCGCGGCGAGTTCCGCGCGCCCGCCTGCATCGTACATCTCGATCGATTCGCGGCGCTGCTTGGCCATCTTCTGGAGCACACTCACCACCAGCTCGTCGTCGGGCGTGGGTTTGCTTGCCGTGCGCTCCTCGATGTCGCGGTCCTTGATCTTGGCGCTGATCTGGCGGAGCGCGGCGGTGCGGTCTTTTGCGCCTGCCTTCATTGCGGCGATGGTGGCGGCCTTGATGTCGTCGCGGATCATGGATCGTGTTTCCTGTGGATGGTCTGGTTGGCGCGGGCCTCTAACGCAAATCAACGCCCAAGCCTAGGTTGACGGGGCGGGGCAGGGGGCCTAGCGGACGAAACTTAGCAACATCGCTGGCAACACCCGTCACGGAGCGCCCCTATGGCCGACCCCGCATCTTCTCGCGCGCAACCTCCCGGCGCGACCGGCGTGCTGGTGCTGGCGGACGGAACGGTGGTGTGGGGCCGAGGCTTCGGCGCGGTTGGCTCTGCGGTGGGCGAGGTGTGCTTCAACACCGCGATGACCGGCTATCAGGAGGTGATGACCGATCCCTCCTACGCCGCGCAGATCGTCACCTTCACCTTCCCGCATATCGGCAATGTCGGCGCCAATGGCGAGGATGTGGAGAGCCGCGTGGAGGGCGCGGTCGGCTGCGTGGTGCGCGAGGATGTGACCGAGCCGTCGAACTTCCGCTCGATCGAGCGGTTTGCCGAGTGGATGGCGCGAAACGGCAAGATCGGCCTGAGCGGCGTCGATACCCGCGCGCTGACCCGCCGCATCCGCCAGAGCGGCGCGCCCAACGCGGTGATCGCCCACGCGCCGGACGGGAAGTTCGATCTGCCCGCGCTGATCGAGCGCGCGAAGGCGTGGCCGGGGCTGGAAGGCATGGACCTCGCCGTGCGTGTAACCCGCGAGGCCGAGGAACGCTGGGAGGGCGGTTACTGGACGCTGCGGAAGGGCTATGGGAGAGCCCCATTTACCAAACCCGCTCACCCTGAGCTTGTCGAAGGGTTGCACTCCTCTTCCGAGGAAAAGGACAGCCCTTCGACAAGCTCAGGGCGAACGGATGAGGGTCGTTTGCCCCACGTTGTCGCCATCGACTACGGCGCGAAGGACAATATCTTCCGCAACCTCGTGAAGGCCGGCGCGCGGGTGACGGTGGTGCCGGCCAAGACCTCGCTTGACGAGGTGATGGCGCTGAAGCCCGACGGCGTGTTCCTCTCCAACGGTCCCGGCGATCCGGCGGCGACGGGGGAATATGCGGTGCCGGTGGTCAAGGCGCTGCTCGACGCGGACGTGCCGCTGTTCGGCATTTGTCTGGGCCACCAGCTGCTCGCGCTGGCGGCCGGCGCGAAGACGATCAAGATGCACCAGGGCCACCGCGGCGCGAACCACCCGGTGCAGCGGGTTGGCGAGGGCTGGGGGGAGACGTCGGGGCTGGTCGAGATCACCTCGATGAACCACGGCTTTGCGGTGGATGTTGAGACGCTGCCGGAGCATGTCGAGCAGACCCATGTCTCGCTGTTCGACGGGACGAATTGCGGGATCGCGATCAAGGGCAAGCGCGCCTTCGCGGTGCAATATCACCCCGAGGCGAGCCCCGGGCCACAGGATAGCTTCTACCTATTCGAGAAGTTCGTGGGAGGACTGGGGTGAACCCACTTACCAACTGGCTGGCGATAATCTGCATCTTTGCCGCCCTTAATGGCGGCCTTTATCTGCTGCGTAGGCATGTCGACCGGCAGCAGGCTGAAGTATTGAAACGGTTGAATAGCCACAACTTCGTTGTGATCGAAGCGGACGACGTCGACTTTGCTTCGATCAAGCAACATTGGTCGAAATTCCAATGGACCTTCGACAGCTCTGCTCGGTCTGCCGACGGACGCACATTGTATCGCTTCGAGAGGTCGATGAGAGGGGCGGCATTGCTTGGTGACATTCTCCTCGGCCCAAAAGACGAGGCGGCTGCCGAGGAGAGCGTCCACCGCGGTGGCCCGATAAAAATCAAAGAGACCGGAATAAAGTCCTAAGCTATGCCCAAACGCACCGACATCTCCTCCATCCTCGTCATCGGCGCTGGTCCGATCATCATCGGGCAGGCGTGCGAGTTCGATTATTCCGGGACCCAGTCCATCAAAGTTCCCAAGGATTGATGATGCGTGCGCCGGTCCTTGCCATGTGTCCGACATTGCGCGTGACCAGTGGCATGTCCGCTGCAATGGCTTGCGCGCAGATCATGAGATCGAAATCGGGGATTGGCTTGCCGGTTCCTTCGAGGCCTGCCTTGAGCTTGCCCCAGACTGCTGCGGTCAGAAAATCTGGTACTAGAATTCGGTCGGCGACGCGCACGACAATGTCGTTGCGACTTTCCAGCAATCGTTCGGCCCGGATCGGATCACGAGCAACTGCGATGCCGAATTCTATTTCCGCCAGGACGATGGAAGATAGATGTAATTCCGCGTCGTTCTCGGCCAGAAATTCGACAACCATCGGGTCGGGTTTTGGACGCGTGAGTTCGCTCCAGACATTGGTATCAACCAGCACCAAAAACCTCGCGGTCAGGATCAATTGTGCGTTCGGGGATTTTCAGATCGGCTCCGTTTGCGGTCTTGATCAGATGATTGACAAACTCCCGTCCGGTCATGGCCCGAATCCGCGCCGCACGCTCGTCGCCAGGCGGGGCATAGGTGCGTTCGATCAAAGCGCGCAGTTCAGCTTCGAGCGAACGCCCGTTCTTCGCAGCTTCAAGGCGCGCAAACTGATGGGCAGCATCGTCGATGTTGCGGATCGTCAGGTTTCCCATCGCCAGTCTCCAGTGATTGCAATGCAATCAATGTATGCAATGAAAGCATCTTAGTCAAATGCCCAAACGAACCGACATTGCCTCCATCCTCGTCATCGGCGCTGGCCCGATCATCATCGGGCAGGCGTGCGAGTTCGATTACTCCGGCACGCAGGCGATCAAGGCGTTGAAGGAGGAGGGCTACCGCGTCATCCTCGTCAACTCGAACCCCGCGACGATCATGACCGATCCGGAGTTTGCCGACGCCACCTATATCGAGCCGATCACCCCCGATATCGTCGCCAAGATCATCGCCAAGGAGCGGCCCGATGCGCTGCTGCCGACGATGGGCGGGCAGACGGCATTGAACTGCGCGCTCAAGCTCGATGAAATGGGCGTGCTGGCTGAGTACGGCGTCGAGATGATCGGGGCCAAGGCCGACGCGATCGACAAGGCGGAGAACCGCCAACGGTTCCGCGACGCGATGGACGCTATCGGGCTCGAGTCCGCCCGCAGCGGTGTCGCCAATACGCTGGAGCATGCGCGCAGCGTTCTCGAACGCACCGGCCTCCCCGCGATCATCCGCCCCAGCTTCACCCTCGGCGGCACCGGCGGCGGGATCGCCTATAACAAGGCCGAGTTCGACAAGATCGTCCTCGAAGGCCTCTCCGCCTCGCCCACCACCGAAGTGCTGATCGAGGAATCGCTGCTCGGGTGGAAAGAGTTCGAGATGGAGGTGGTGCGCGACCGCAAGGACAACGCGATCATCATCTGCTCGATCGAGAATGTCGATCCGATGGGGGTCCACACCGGAGACAGCATCACCGTCGCCCCGGCGCTGACGCTGACCGACAAGGAATACCAGATCATGCGCAACGCGAGCATCGCTTGCTTGCGCGAAATCGGGGTGGAGACCGGCGGCTCCAACGTCCAGTTCGCGGTCAATCCCAAGGATGGCCGGTTGATCGTGATCGAGATGAACCCGCGCGTGTCGCGTTCCTCGGCGCTGGCGTCCAAGGCGACCGGCTTCCCCATCGCCCGCGTCGCGGCCAAGCTGGCGGTCGGCTACACGCTCGATGAACTCACTAACGAGATCACCGGCGCGACGCCTGCCAGCTTCGAGCCCACCATCGACTACGTGGTGACGAAGATCCCGCGCTTCGCCTTCGAGAAATTCAAGGGCGCGGCCCCCGATCTCTCGACCGCCATGAAGAGCGTCGGAGAAGTCATGGCAATCGGGCGCAATTTCCAGGAGTCGATGCAGAAGGCGTTGCGCGGTCTCGAAACCGGATTGGACGGCTTCAACCGCGTGCCCGAGCTGGAAGGCGCGGCCAAGGACGTCATCACCGCCGCGCTCTCGCGCCGCACCCCTGACCGGCTGCTCAAGGTCGGCCAGGCGTTCCGCGAAGGCATGAGCGTCGAGGAAATCGCGGCGGTCACCTTCTACGATCCGTGGTTCTTGCGGCAGATCGAAGGCGTCATCGCCGCCGAGCGCGCGGTGCAGAAGGACGGGCTCCCGATCGATGCGCCGGGCCTGCGCCGCCTCAAGAGCATGGGCTTTTCCGACAGACGCCTCGCCACGCTGGCGGTACGCTCGGTCGGCGTTGCGGGCGGCATGGCGGAGACGCAGGCGCGCCGTTCAGGCCTGCTCCACGACGCGCTCGTCGCGATGGCCGGGGCGACCAGCGAAGAAGAAGTGCGCGCGCTGCGCCACCGCCTCGGCGTGCTGCCGGTGTTCAAGCGCATCGATAGCTGCGCCGCCGAGTTCGAGGCGATCACGCCCTACATGTATTCGACCTACGAGGCCCCCAGCTTCGGCGCGCCCGAATGCGAAGCCGCGCCCAGCGACCGAAAAAAGATCGTCATCCTCGGCGGTGGGCCGAACCGGATCGGGCAGGGGATCGAGTTCGACTATTGCTGCGTCCACGCCTGCTTCGCGCTCGCCGAGCAAGGCTTCGAGACGATCATGGTCAACTGCAACCCCGAAACCGTCTCGACCGATTACGACACCTCCGACCGCCTCTATTTCGAGCCTCTCACCGCCGAGGACGTGCTGGAAATCCTGCGTGTCGAGCAATCTTCCGGCGAATTGCTGGGCGTGATCGTGCAGTTCGGCGGGCAGACGCCTTTGAAGCTGGCGCAGGCGCTGGAGGATGCGGGGATCCCGATCCTCGGCACCACGCCCGATGCGATTGACTTGGCCGAAGACCGCGAGCGTTTCGCCAAGCTGGTGAGCAAGCTCAAACTCAAGCAGCCCGACAACGGCATCGCCCGCAGCCGCGATGAGGCGGCCGCCGTCGCGGCGCGCATCGGCTATCCCGTGCTGCTGCGCCCCTCCTACGTGCTCGGCGGGCGGGCGATGGAGATCGTCGACAGCGAAGCCCAGCTCGACAACTACATTGCCACTGCGGTGAACGTCTCCGGCGACAGCCCGGTGCTGATCGACCAATATCTGCGCGATGCGATCGAATGCGATGTCGATGCGCTGTGTGATGGCACCGAAGTGCGGATCGCCGGCGTGATGCAGCATATCGAGGAAGCGGGCGTCCACTCCGGCGATTCTGCCTGCACTTTGCCGCCCTATTCGCTGCCCGACGACATCATCGCCGAAATGGAGCGGCAGGCCGAGGCGCTGGCTTTCGCGCTCAAGGTCAAAGGCCTGATGAACATCCAGTTCGCGGTGAAGGATGGCGAGGTGTACCTCATCGAGGTCAACCCGCGCGCCAGCCGCACCGTGCCCTTCGTCGCCAAGGCGATCGGCCAGCCGGTTGCCAAGATCGCCGCGCGGGTGATGGCAGGCGAGCCGCTCGCCAACTTCGAACCGTTCAAGCGCGATCTGCCCTATATGGCCGTCAAAGAGGCCGTGTTCCCCTTCGCGCGGTTCCCCGGTGCGGACCCGGTGCTGAGCCCGGAAATGAAATCGACCGGCGAGGTGATGGGGATCGATGCCACGTTCGAGGCCGCCTTCCTCAAGTCGCAATTGGGCGCAGGCATGGTTCCTCCGCAAGCGGGCACGGTGTTCGTCAGCGTCAAGAACACCGACAAGGCGGCGATTGTCCCGGCGGTGCGGCTGCTGATCGATCACGGCTTCCGCATTATCGCCACCGGCGGGACGCAGAGCTGGCTCGCCGAACAGGGGTTGGCGGTGGAGCGCGTCAACAAGGTGGCGGAAGGCCAGCCGCATATCGTCGACAAGATCATCGATGGTGATATCGCGTTGATCTTCAACACCACCGAAGGCTGGCAATCGCTGATGGACAGCCAATCGATCCGGCAGGCGGCGCTGGCCGGCAAGGTGCCCTATTACACCACGGCGGCCGGATCGCTGGCCGTCGCGGCGGCGATTTCGGCGATTACGCCCGATCAGCTTGAAGTCCGCTCGATGCAGGACTATTATAATGTCTGACTAAATACCTCCCCCGACATCGAGAATGCTTGACGCCGTGTCAATTGGACGGCCGGGAGTGTTTTTCTCACTGTCGGGCGAAGGCGTGGATAGCGACAGGAAGACAGGATCATGGCGACGATGGAAAAGGTTCCGATGCTGGCCGAGGGGTATGAGCGGTTGATGGCCGACCTCAAGGTTTTGCGCGAGGAACGCCCCCGGATCGTCGAGGCGATCGAGGAAGCGCGCGCGCACGGCGACCTTTCGGAAAACGCCGAATATCACGCCGCCAAGGAACGGCAGGGCCAGGTCGAGGCGATGATCGGCGATATCGAGGACAAGGTCAGCCGCGCGCAGATCATCGATCCGGCGACGCTTTCGGGCGACAAGATCATTTTCGGCGCGACCGTCAGCTTGCTCGACGAGAACGACAAGCCAGTGCGCTACCAGATCGTCGGCCAGACCGAGGCGGATGCGAACAAGGGCCGGATTTCGTACAATTCGCCCTTGGGCCGCGCGCTGATCGGCAAGGTGGTCGGCGACGAAATCGAAGTCACTGTGCCCTCGGGCGAAAAGTTCTACCTGGTCGACCGGATCGAATTCATTTGACGCCACTACTCCCCTCCTCTTCAGAGGAGGGGTCGGGGGTGGTGGCGCGGCGCGCGAGCGTCGCGCGTGGTGCAAGGCACCACCCCGCTGAGCGTCTAATCCAGCACCTTAGCCATCGCGTAATTGTGGATCGACACGCCCTCGCCGATGGTGAAATCCCTCCGGTGCAGCACCGCGAACCCGGCGCGTTCGAACACCGGGCGGGCGAGTTCGCTCGCTTCGGTGAACAGGCGGCTGAGGCCCACTGCCCGTGCCTCTACCTCTGCCGCCGCCAGCAAATGCCCGCCGAGCCCGCGCCCGGCGTGATCGGGGTGGCAATAGAGCATATCGCAGTGCCCGTCGGGTTCGGTGAGGACATAGGCGACAGGCCGATCCGCAGCATCGGTTGCGACAAGGATCGTGTCGCCTTTCGCCGCGCTGGCAATGAACCGCTGCGGGCCGGGGTGGCGGGCTGACCACGCAGCGACCTGCTCGGGGGCATAGGCGCGCAAGCCAGTCACCCGGATCGCCGCCAGCGTCAGCGCCGCGAGCGCCTCGGCATCGTCATCGCGGAAGCGGCGGACCGCCACGCTCCAACTACTCGTCGGGGGTCAGCAGGCGGTGGATGTGGACCACCACGTACTTCATCTCGGCATCATCGACCGTGCGCTGCGCCTGTGCGCGCCAGGCGTCGACCGCTGCGTCGTACGAGCTGTACACGCCGACGACATGGATGCTTTCAGGATCCTGGAATTCGAGCCCGCGCGGATCGGTGACGCGGCCGCCCATCACGAGGTGGAGGCGCTGGGTGGGGGTGGTTTCTGCCATGTGCTTTGCCCTTGGGGAGATTGATTGCGCGGCGCTTTAGCGCGTGACGCGACAAGGGCAAGCCTGCGGGTTCATCCCTTGGTCTTGCGCCGGATTCCCGCCACCGCCCGCCCGGCCGACTCGCGCGATTTGCGGGCGAGGGTACGGGCCTTGGCAGTCACGGTTTCGCCCATTTCTTCAGCCTGATCTGGCACGTTGCGCGCGGCTTCGACCGCATCGTCGATCAGGGTCATGATATAACCCACCGCCGCCTCGCCCAGCAGTGTCCCGATCCGCGAACCGCCGCGCGCGGCGAGGTTCTTTGCGCCCGAGGACACGGTCGCCGCCGCGCCGCTCACTGCTTCGCCGGTGGTGTGGGCGACCCGCAGCGCCGCGCGGCGACCAGGGCGCGTGAGAAGGCCAATGGCCAGCCCCACCGCCAGCGCGCCGCCGATCACCGTCAGCGGATGCGCGCGGGTATAGTCGAGCGCGTTTTGCGCCGCCTCGCGCGCGCTGTCAGCGAGCGAGCGCTCGACATTGCGGCGTTCGGCCGCCTCGATCCGCGCGCGCAGCGAATCGCGCTTGGGATCGGTGAGGAAACGGGGCTGGTCGTTCATGCGGGGTCTCCTTCGGGGGCGGGAGCGGCGAGTGGGGTCTCGTCGCCGTCAGCTTCGTCGTCGATCTCTCTGAGCCATTCAAGGATCGGGCCGCGCGCAAGAAACAACACGATGGCGCCAACCAACAACGCCAATACGCCCTTGTGGTCACTTGCCTGCGCGCGCGCTTGCGCCAGCACGTCGCGCGCGCCTTCGCGCATCCGCGTCGATATCGTGGTGCCGACGCCTGCCGAGACGCGGCTCGCAATGCCTTGCTCGCCAAGGCTTTCGCGGAGCCGAACCAGATCCTCGGTCAGCACCGCGCGTGCCGCATCGCGCAGGGCACGGTCTTCGAGGAAGCGAGGCGGGAGTTGCTTCACGGCTTGTCGCCCGATCCGAACATCGCGGCCAGCGTCTTGCCGTCGCCAACTGCGGAATAGACCAGCACCGCCACGCCGAGCAGCATCACGCCAACCACAATCGCAATCGCCCCCCATATGCTCACGAGCGGCGCAAGTGCGATCACTGCGCCCACCGCCAGCGCGATCAAGGCAATGTGGAACAGCACCAAGGCCAGCACCAGAAGCACCGCCGCGCGTCCGGCGGTCTTCCCGGCGAGCCCTGCGCGGGTCTTCTGGAAGGCGATTTCCGCCTCGGCATAGGTGCGCGCGTCCTCGACCAGCGCGGTCAGATCGTCGCGCAGCTCTGTGAAGCTGTTGCCAGCCTCCTCGGGCGCCGGATCGGTGACGCTCTCTTCCGGCAGCGCGGGGGACGGGCCGGGCGTGGTGTCGTGCATCGCGCGTTCCTGCAACCGTCGCCGCCTGCCGGGCGCTCAGCCCCGCTTGCCGCGCAGCAGCCGCGCGAGGAAGAAGCCTACCACCGCAGCGATCCCCACTGCGACGCCCGGGCTCTTGCGCACCATTTCGCGCGCATCATCGCCCAGTTCCTCGACGCTTTTGGCTTCGAGCTTGGCCGAGGTTTCTGCAAGCGTGCGCGACGCCTTGCGGGCATAATCGCCGTATTGTTCGCCCAGCTTCTCGTCGATCTGCGCGGCGCTGTCGCCAACGACCTTGCCGAGCGAGGCGATCGCATCGCTCGCCACCTGCTTGCCCTCGACCGCGATTTCGCCTGCCTTGCCCTTGGCCTGTTCGCCATAGGCCTTGGCTTCGGCGACCAGATCGGTGCCGCGGTCCTTGGCCTGCCCGCCCACGGTGTTGATGCGGTTGCCGGCCTCGGCGCGGAGCGCGGCGGCCCCCGCCTTTGCTTCCTCGAGCGCGGCATTGAAGCGACTTTTCGCTTCGGCGACGGGGGCAGAGGGTGCGCTCTTGGCGGTGGCCCCGGTCTTGCGCGGGGCGGCCTTCGCCGACGTCTCGGCCTTGGTCGCGCCGCCCTTCGCGGGGCTTGAAGGGGTCTTGCGGGCCTTGGGGGTCGCTGCGGTCGGGGTGGTTTCGTCTGCCATAGTCATGCTCTCAATTGCCATGTGTTCGTATGCAGGGGGTGAAGTGCGCTTGCACGCCATTGTTCCAGAGCATACGGCCATAGACAAGGCGGCGCACCCAGAATCAAGCCGTGCCCAGAAACAAACCTCAGTGTCTTATCTCTCTACAACACATTCCAGCCGGAGCCAAACATGACCGCGATCATCGACATCCACGGACGCGAGATTCTCGACAGTCGCGGCAACCCCACGGTCGAGGTCGATGTGCTGTTGGATGATGGCAGCTTCGGCCGCGCGGCTGTGCCCTCGGGCGCATCGACCGGCGCGCACGAGGCAGTGGAACTGCGCGATGGCGATCCGGCGCGCTACATGGGCAAGGGGGTGCTCAAGGCGGTCGACGCGGTCAACGAGGGGATCCGCGACCTGTTGATCGGCAATTTCGATGCCGAAGACCAGCGCGATATCGACCTTGCCCTGATCGCACTGGACGACACGCCGAACAAAGCGCGGCTCGGCGCGAACGCGATCCTTGGCACTTCGTTGGCAGTCGCCAAAGCGGCGGCGAATGCGCGCGGATTGCCGCTCTATTCCTACGTTGGCGGGGTATCGGCGCACGTTCTGCCGGTGCCGATGATGAACATCATCAATGGCGGCGAGCACGCCGACAACCCGATCGACATCCAGGAATTCATGGTCATGCCGGTTGGCGCCGACTCCATCGCCGAAGCAGTGCGCTGGGGTGCGGAGGTGTTCCACACCCTCAAGAAGGGCCTTGCGCAGAAGGGCCTCGCCACCAGCGTCGGCGACGAAGGTGGGTTCGCACCGAACCTCGCCAGCACCCGCGCCGCGCTCGATTTTATCATGGAGTCGGTGGTCAAGGCCGGGTTCAAGCCGGGCGAGGACATGGTGCTGGCGCTCGATTGCGCGGCGACCGAGTTCTTCCGGGACGGCCGCTACGAAATCTCGGGCGAAGGCCTCAGCCTCTCGCCCGACGAGATGGCCGATTACCTCGCCAAGCTCGCCGCCGATTACCCGATCCGCTCGATCGAAGACGGGATGAGCGAGGATGATTTCGCGGGCTGGGCGGCGCTCACCGCCAGCATCGGCGACAAAATCCAGCTGGTGGGCGACGATCTGTTCGTGACCAACCCTGCGCGGCTTTCCGATGGCATCGCGCGGGGGCTCGCCAATTCGCTGCTGGTCAAGGTCAACCAGATCGGCACGCTGACCGAAACGCTCGCCGCGGTCGATATGGCGCACCGTGCGCGCTACACCTGCGTGATGAGCCACCGGTCGGGCGAGACCGAGGATGCGACCATCGCCGACCTCGCGGTCGCGACGAATTGCGGGCAGATCAAGACCGGGTCGCTGGCGCGATCAGACCGGCTTGCCAAGTACAACCAGTTGATCCGGATCGAGGAAGAACTGGGTGACAGCGCGGTCTATGCCGGGCTGGGCTGCTTTGGCGGGCACGGCTGAGCGCGATCAGAAGTCGGCATCCAGCATCGCTTCGAAGAACCGTTCCATCGCCGCGACCCCGGCGCTGGTCAGTCGCACATTGACTCGGCGCTGGTCGCCCGGGTCGTTCTCGCGCACGACTAGTCCCTCGTCAGCCAGCACGCCAAGCCAGCGCAAGCCAGTGGTTGCGGGCGCGGCAGAACCGATGCACGCGCTCGATACCGATACCGGCTTGCCTTCCGCATGCGCGATGAACAGGTCGAGCAGGATATCCCATGCGGGCTCTCCAAACAGATCGGGATTGCCGAAGATCGCCGCGCGCTTGCGCCGCAACGCGTAGGCCCTGTGGGCTAGCGCGAGATGGGCGGGAGTAGTGCCGTTGCGCCGCGATCGGGTGCTTTCCGGCGTTTCAACATGTCTTGCCGCCAATGCGGCTGCATCCTTGAGCCGAGTGGCAATCGTTAGCAATTCGTCTGCAAGGGGGGATAGCAAGACCGCGGGATCAACGCGGCCAATATCGTCAAAGGAACGCACGCCATCGCGCGGCTTTTCGCCCATCGGTTACCTCTCCGGGAACGTCCCGGCCCTGTTGGCCCAAGTGGTTATACTTGCCGGATCTATATGGGTCTGCGCGTAGACTGGCTTTACGTGAGAATACGGATGTGGCCGGTAAGTTCCCAGACAAAGGTAATTACATAAAATCGATTAACGCCGCGCGATATCGAGACGTAGCTGCTGTATGGCCGCGTCAAGATGTGCCGCCGCCAAGCGCATCCCTAGCCTGTCAAGCACGGCAAGCTGTTCCTCAAGTATTCCGATAACCGCGCTGATGCCGTGGTCGCCCGGCGTTGCCCCAGATTGGCTTTCCAATTCTTTTTCCCCGTTAGGCGTTATTGCCCGGCCTTCGACCCGCGCGACCTGCGGGCGTGTGTGAAGCCGGACCCGGTATCAGATTAACACCTTATGGAAATCTACAGAGGGAAAATACGTAGTCTGGGTGCTGACCCAAAACGGGACACTGCCTATCGTCCAAACCGCTCCTGCAGTGCCATCAGAGCGAGCGCCGCCTTGGCCGCTTCGCCGCCCTTGTCTTTCTGCGCGGGGTCGGCGCGGACCAGCGCCTGGGCTTCGTTTTCGACCGTAAGGATGCCGTTGCCGATCGCAATACCGTCCATCGTCAGTGCCATGATCGCGCGCGCGCTTTCGCCGGCGACGATTTCGAAGTGGTAGGTTTCGCCGCGAATCACCACGCCGATGGCTACGAAACCGTCGTAGAGGTCAGCCTCGCCAGCCAACGCAATCGCGCCCGGAATCTCGAGCGCGCCGGGCACGGTCAGCACCTCGACCGCGTGCCCTGCGGCCTCCAGCGCCGCGCGTGCCCCGGCGATCAGCATGTCATTGAGGTGCGCATAGAACCGCGCTTCGACAATCAGGATACGGGCCATGGGCGCTTACTCCGGAATGGGTTGGAAATCGGTGATGGTGAGGCCGAAGCCTTCGAGCGCGACCAGATCGGGGCGGCTGTTGGACAGCAGCACCATCTCGCTCACGCCCAGATCGACCAGAATCTGCGAGCCGATGCCGATATTGCGCAACTCCTCGCCGGGGTTCCACGCGCCGGTGCCGACCCGGCCGGTGAGGATCACGATCACGCCCGCGCCATGATCGCCGATGGCCTGCATCGCGCGCTGCAGCGTGCGCTTGCGCGGGCCGGGTGCGCCGAGCACATCGTCGAACACCGAAATCGGGTGGACGCGGGCGAGGGTGGCCTCGCCGGTCACGACATGGCCCTTCTGCAGCACATAGGCCTCGCTGCCCGCCACCCGGTCGCGATAGGTGATCAGGCGCCACTGGCCGCCGTAATCCGAGGTGAAGCTGCGTTCGTTAAGGCGCTCGACCAGATGATCGTTGCGCATCCGGTAGGCGATGAGATCGCGGATCGTGCCGATCTTGAGCTCGTGCTTGCGAGCGAAGGCGATCAGGTCATCGAGCCGGGCCATCGTCCCGTCCTCGTTCATGATCTCGCAGATCACGCCCGACGGGTTGAGGCCCGCCAGCCGCGAGATATCGACCGCCGCCTCGGTATGCCCGGCGCGCACCAGCGTGCCGCCATCGCGTGCCATCAGCGGGAACACGTGGCCGGGAGTGACGAGATCGTCCGCGCCTTTGGCCGCGTCAATCGCCACCGAAATGGTGCGCGCGCGGTCTGCCGCCGAAATGCCGGTGGTGACACCTTCCTTCGCCTCGATCGAGATGGTGAAGGCGGTCTGCATCGATTCCTTGTTGTTGCGGCTCATCGGCTGCAGGGCGAGGTGATCGACCCGCTCCTTGGTGAGCGCGAGGCAGATCAGGCCGCGCCCGTGGGTGGCCATAAAGTTGATCGCCTGCGGGGTCGCCATCTGCGCGGGGATGATGAGATCGCCCTCGTTCTCGCGGTCCTCGTCATCGACAAGGATGTACATCCGGCCGTTGCGCGCCTCGTCGATGATCTCCTCGATCGTGGCGAGCACCGGGCGGTCGCTGTTGGCGTCGAGGAAGGCTTCGAGCTTGGCGAGGGTTTCGGCGGTTGGGTTCCAGCCCGCCTCACCGCAGTCGCGCAAAGTGTTGGCGTGGAGTCCGGCGGCGCGGGCGAGCCCGGCTTTGGTCATCACGCCCGATGTGACAAGATCGCGAACCCGTGTGATGAGCGATGTGTTCATGGATGCTGATTATCACATTGTGATGTGATTGCAACTCAACTCCGCTCGCATGGCCGTCGCGCACTCATTCATATGTTGTCGAGATATCGCCAAGCCAATTTTCCGTTAGGCATTTAGAGACCCTAACGTGCGAAGCTAGCATTCGTAGGGGTGCGAATGTTGCTTGTGTACGAAGAACCTAGAACGGAAACCATAAGGGCGCCTGTCCTAAAGGTGTTCGACGGCGACGGATTCAAAACGATGCTTTGGAACATTCGGCAAAAGAAACCTTGCGAAGTTGCTATCCGCCTTGGATTTACCGACGCGCCTGAACTTGAGCAGCCGGGCGGTATAGAGTCTAAAGCATTTTTGACTTCGTTGATCGCTGATCGATGGGTCGAGTTAGCCGTCCTTGTGAAAATGGACACCGGGGGTGTGGTAGACAGGCACGGGCGCATTGTTTGCATCCCTTACCTTGCGGACGACCAACGTGCTGGCGCTATGAGAAACATTGAGCTTGAAATGATCCTCAATGGCTGGACGTGGGTGCTGGATCGGTACGGTCCGGACCAGTCCTACTTCGATGCTCTCGACGATGCCCAAAGGAACAGGCGGGGTATTTGGGCCTACGACAACAATGTTCATCCTTGGGAATTTAAGCGTCAAGAGTACCAAAAAAGACGAGGAAGGAGCCTGCAGCGCTCGGCAAGTCTCTTCGATCAGGCGACGCAATCTATTGCATGCCCGCAACCTGACTGTGCTGGACACTTGGTGAAGCGGAGTGGCCGTTTCGGAGAATTTTGGGGATGCTCCGCATTTCCGAAGTGTCGCCACACACGGACGGCCTGACGTACACAATGAGCGGTCTGCACGGTCGGATCGCGCAGGGCGATCACAACCCATATTGCTTGGAGGATGGTGGACGCACTAGGGCTCGAACCTAGGACCCGCTGATTAAGAGTTAGCAAACCAGCCTCGGATTTGCGCGGGCTGTAGAGGGGAATGGTTGAGAAAGCCCCGGAATTTCGTTGTTTTTGTCATCGCCTGTAATCAGGCGTTGTTGCAAATCTGATTGCTGGTGATTACTATCTGATTGCTGGAACGGCAAACGAGGCAGGTAGGATGGCAAAGGCGAAGATCACAAAGCGGGCGGTGGACGCGATGCAACCGGGGCAGCGGGACGCGTTCCTATGGGATACGGACCTGACTGGCTTTGGGCTGAAGGTGTCGCCAGCCGGTGGAAAGACCTACATCTTTCAATATCGCTTGGCCCGCCCTGGCGAAGCTAAGAGCACTGCGCCGCGCCGCTACACCATCGGGCGTCACGGGGCGCTTGCACCCGACCAAGCACGCGAGCTGGCCCATAAGCTGGCCGCAATGGTAGCCATTGGCACGGACCCCTTTGAGTTGGAAGCGGAGCGCAGGGCAGCAAAGGACCTTGCCCGCAGGGAAGCTGAACAACGTGCCCGCATTGAGTCTGATTTGGCCTTTGATCGCTACGCGCTGCTCTGGCTTGCCGACTATGAACATGAGAAGGGCCGTCGTCCGTCAAGCGTCCGGCTGGCCACTGGCATTGTGAGCAACCATCTGACGCCTGCGTTAAAGTCCAAGCCCATGCCGCACATTGACCGGGCCGATTTGCAAAAGGTGCTGGACGCCATCCCGGCAAAGCAAAAGGCATTGCGTCGAGCAGTCTATGCCTATGCGTCGGTGCTGTTCGGTTGGGCCGTGAAGCGCGGCGACATTGCCGCCAACCCGATTGACGCGATGGGGAAGCCGGAAGCGCCAAAGGCTCGCGAACGGGTACTGGCTGACGCCGAACTGGCCAAGATTTGGCAAGCCAGCCATGCCGATGCTGTGTTCGGCCCATTTTACCGGCTTTTGATCCTAACGGGCCAACGTCGTGCTGAAGTTGCTGGCATGGAGTGGGGAGAGTTGGACGAGGCAGCGGCAACTTGGACGATTCCCGCTGATCGCGCCAAGAATGGCGTTGCCCATATTGTGCCGTTGTCAGCTTCAGCTGTGGAAGAGCTTGATGCTATCGCCGCAGCCCGAGCTGCCGCTGCAAAAAAAGAAGATAACGCCGACGACAAAGCCGACGATGACGGCACATGGCTAAAGGCTGGCCCGGTCCTGACGACAAACGGCAAGACGGCCATTTCAGGATTTTCAAAGGCCAAGCTCGCCTTGGATGCCGCTATAGCCAAGGCTTCAAACAGGGTGCAGCTGCCCGATTGGCGCATCCACGACATTCGCCGCACGGTTGCGACTGGATTTCAGCGCTTGGGTATTCGTTTCGAAGTTACCGAAGCCGTCCTGAACCATGTCAGCGGCTCGCGGGCCGGAGTGGCTGGAATTTATCAGCGCCATGATTGGAAGGAGGAGAAGCGTTCCGCTCTAGACGCATGGGCACGGCATGTTGCTTCCGTCATTTCGCCTGCCGAGCAAGACAACGTGGTGCCGTTGGCCGCCTCGAAGAAATCAGCCTGACGGGGCGCATAGAGGACCAGTCCATGCAAGGTGCAGAGCAAAACCGTAAATTCGTCACGCTGACTGAGGCGCTATCATGGATCGCTTTTCGCACCCGTTTAGATGCGGCAGGCATCAAGGAACGGTTGCGTAGCGATCCAGCAAGTTGGGCGACATTGAACGACGCCATGCAGCAATTTTCGATCGTCGCTGGCGATGGTCGCTTGAAGGCTCGCGGCAGGTTTGTGACCGATGACGATGAAAGCGATCATCCCAAGGTGGGATATGTCGATGACATACCCGAAAACCAGTTCACTGATCTTCAGCAGTTCGACATCGACCGAGAAAGGCTGCAATGCCTCCCCCCAAATGGCAGCAGGGTGCTCGGCACTTGGGGCACCCCGACATCTGTCCGTGCGTCCGATGGTGGGAAGCGGACAACAACGGCTTGGCTGGGCAAAGCCGAAGAATATGGCGCGCGCGCATTTCAGAGCTTCGCCGGGGTAAAGAAGAAAAATCGACCAAGCTACGCGGCTGGTTATGAGATGGTCGAAGTGACGCGCGCTGAACTTTTACGGCAGTTCCCGGCCGTTCCAGTGGCAGAGAAATCAAAGCGCGGACGGCCGCCGGAGATCGACCGGGATGCTGTTTGTGCACGTGCGAGAGAACTGCGCGAACAACAGCCTAGCCTATCTGTCGGGGCCGCCGCCGCTTCCCTAGCCGTCGAATTTGGACCTAACCCCAAGACCGAACAGCCTTGGAATGCTCGTGGCATGGAAAAGATTATCGGGCCGATTTGGCGAAACGGAGAGGACATATAATCCGCTAGAAATTTGCCCCCCCTTTGTCCTTTTTCCCCTGCTCCCACACCAGAAAATTCCCGACTACTTGGGCACCTGCCAAACAAAAAGGGGCAGGTTCCAATGATAACCGAAATCCTGAACACGCGCGAGGCAGCGGACTACGTCCGCCTCGGCAAGCCGACAATGGAGCGCTTTCGCATCAGCGGAGAAGGCCCTGTTTTCGTCAAGCTTGGCGGCGCGGTCCGCTATCGCAAGACCGATCTTGATAGCTGGATTGAAACTCGCCGCGTTCGCTCCACCAGCGATGGAGGGGCGAAGTGAGCAAACCCGGACAGTCTGACCGCGAACGCCAGCTGGCGGAACGCCTGAAGCGATTTTCCGAGCGCCCGGAAGCTCTGGCGGTTGCCAACCGCTACATGACGTGGCGGGAAACCGCTGTTGGTCGTGAGACGATGGCTAAACTCAATTCCCTTGCGGTCCTGAGGATGCAAGGGCTGGTGACGCAGCAAGATTATGAAGCCGTCGTGCACGAACTGGCGGGCGAAAATGCCATTGCCTGGACCGATATGCGCGTTCTGGCCGAGGGCGCTTACGAGACCCGGCGCTGCTATTTCCTCGCTGCCGAACTGATTCCGGTCGCGCTGGGAGACTGGTATCCCACCGGCGAGGCAGACCGTGGCAACTAGCGCTCCCACCGGCACCGGCGCCTGCGCCGCTGATTATGTCCAGCATGGAATTGCAATTTGCGCGATCCCGCTCGGTCGCAAAGGCCCGACGGCAAACGGTTGGAACCTGCCTGAGAATGCAATTACCTGCCCCACTGCTGCGGCTACCCTAACCGGTAACGTCGGCCTGCTTCATGCGTGGTCGGACACGATGGCGCTGGACGTGGATGACTGGGGCGCGGCGTCGGAATGGCTTCTGGCTCGCGGCGTGAACCTCGTTCAGCTATTCTCAGCGCCGGACCGCGTGGAGATCGTCTCCGGTCGCGCGGGGCGAGCCAAGCTGCTCTTTCGCTTGCCTGTCAGCATTAACGCACCCGTCCAAACCTTGCAGATCAAGGGCGATGACGGGGAGATGATCCTTGAGTTCCGTTGCGCCGATTCCGGGGGCAATTCCGTGCAAGACGTGCTCCCCCCGTCGATCCACCCCGACACTGGTAGTCCGTACCAGTGGGCGGGGCCGGGAGACTGGCGTAATTTGCCAGTGATCCCCGACGCGCTCTTGCAAATATGGCAGGACGAATTGCCGAACCGCATTAAGCCTAACACTCCGGCGGCACCGCCGGGGCTGCTGACCGGGCTCGCTCTCCAGAGCTTCGCGCCGCAGCCGGGTCTTGCCGCCCTTGCGGAAAACCTCTGGGGCCTGACCGTGGTGGAATCGGCGCTGGATCACGTATCCCCCGACACTGACTATCCCACTTGGCGGAATATCGGCTGGGCCGTCATGTCCACGGGTTGGTCGTGTGCACCGCAGATCGTTCATGGTTGGAGCGGGGGTGCGCCGTCTCGCTATGACAAGGCTGCCACTGACATTCTGATCCGGAGTTTCGATCCGGCAAAAGGCATCACGGTCGCCACCCTGTTTCACCATGCGAAGCAAAATGGCTGGACCGTGCCCCAGCAGTATCCCCTGACGGTTGTCTCTTCGACACCGCAGTCACCCGCTCCCGGCCAACTGAGTGCCTATCATCCGGTCGACTGGTCGGTACATGGCGACATTCGCAATGCCCGGCATTTCGCCGCGATGTTCGGTGGAAGGATGCTCTATATCCACGGTCGCAATCAGTGGCTGCGCTGGTCCGATGATCGGTGGATTCTGTGCGATCAGGGGCAGGAAATCGAGGCTGCAAAGCTGGCGGCGCAAGCCATGATGACCGATGCAGCGGCCAGCCTTGCCGTGGATCAGGATCGAGGCAAGGGGCGTGTCAGGGAGGCGATGGCGGCGCATAACATCTCGCGCATGAAAGCCGCTCTTGAACTCGCTCAATCTGAACTGGGTATGTCAACCGCGCCTGCTGAGCTGGACGCCAATCCTTTGCTGCTTGGTGTCGGCAATGGTGTCGTGGACCTCAAGGCAGGCGCGCTGATCGCCAATCGCCCGGAAATGCTTATCACGCGCCACTGTGCGACTGACTACGATATGGCTGCGACGTGTCCGCGGTGGCACCAGTTCATGGCCGAGGTCTTCGGCGGCGATCTGGCAACGATCGGCACGGTTCAGCGTCTGCTTGGATACACGCTCACCGGCCTGAATACCGAAGAGATCATCGTCTTTTGCAGCGGCTTCGGTGCCAACGGCAAATCGATCTTCGGCAACATCGTCAACAGGATCATTGCCAGTTACAGTAAGGTCGCGCCTCACACTTTGCTTGCTGCACGTCGGCGTGACGATCATGGCCCGCGTGGTGACATCGCAATGCTGGAAGGCGCTCGGCTGGTGTCGGTCAATGAATTGCCTGGCGGGATGCAACTAGACGAACAGGCGGTGAAGGCCTTGGCCGGGCGCGAGCCCATCTCGGCTCGGGAGTTGTATGAGGAGTTTCGCACGTTCGAGCCGCAATTCACGGTTTGGGTGCGGACGAACCACCGGCCCATCATCAAGGGCGATGACGACGGCATCTGGCGCAGGATCGTAGTCCTGCCGTTCCGGCAGAAGTTCGAGGGCACAAGGCGGGACCCGCACCTTGAGGCCAAGCTCTGGGCAGAACGCGACGGCATCCTGCGCTGGATGATCGAAGGTGCGGGCAAGTATCTCGCTTCGAACAGCCTTGCCTTCAGCCCAGCAATCCTTGCCGAGCAGCGCCAGTATCGACGGGATAGCGACCTGCTGGGCGAGTTCTTGGCCGACTGCACCGTTGCTGACCCAGTAGGCCGGATACTGGATCAGGAGCTTTTCGCTAGGTGGCGTCACTGGTGTGATACGAATGGTCACAAAGCGGCGGGCACGAAGAAGACCTTTACGCAAAGGCTGGCTGAACGCGGCTTTCCGATAAGCAGGAGCAACGGGGGCCGATTCTATTCCGGCATACGCGGGGTGTCGTGACCCGCAATGCAGGGCCGGGAGGGCGGAAGTGAGGCCGGATTCCATAATGTTCTCCAAATCGAACTTCACGAAGGGACTTTACTAAAAAAGCTGCCCTGTCCGCCCTGCCAGCCCTTCCACTATCCAAATTGTCGCTTTGGGCAGAAAAACCACTGCCACCACCAGCAAATAGAGAGGGACCGTTCATGGGCACCGCGATGACAGCAGCATGGAGCCGGGAGCTGATTGAGGAATCTGGCACCGATCAAATATCCAAACCGGACCTGAAACAGCGATTTCTCGTATGGTTTGATAGCCAACCAGAAATCAGCCGCGTCCGTCCATACAGTATGATTGAGTTGGAGCGGGCACTTGGTGTGCCGGGCAGGGTGCTGGGGCCAGTCCTGATGTCCTTGGGTTGGACCCGCCACCGGCGGTGGAGCGGATCAGGCCCTTTCGCGCGATTCTGGTTGCCGCCGTCGAACTGAACTGGGGCTGCCTCTATGTTTCAGCGCTGACGTTGTGATATGATGCGGCCATGAAAAGCGACTATTCACGAACTGTCTCAATGCAGTGTTCGACATGCGGCGGAACTGACTTCGAGTTCGAAGACGAAAGCAGCCCTGTCCGTTGCGTCGGATGTGACCGCATTTTCGTGCGGGAGGAATTGATTCGCGAGAATGGTGCGCGGATCGAATCGGAAGTCGATGACGTAAAGGCGCAGCTTGTCGCGGACATCCGCAAGGACTTCAGCAAGATATTCAAGAAGTTCAAATGACGGCGAGTGATATTGGCAGCATTGCAAGCGCGGTCGTAGCCCTAGCGGCGCTAATTGTTTCGGTCGTGTCGCTTCGAAAGACCAACAAGTTCGGCGAGACAGCGGACCGGCTGAATCGCCTCCTGATCGAGCGCGAGACAGCGGACGGTGCCGCCTCGAAAATGGCAGACCTGTCCGCCAACATGATCCATGTCGGCAAAAACGATCACCGGCTCAAGGTATTCAATCGCGGCAAGGGCGTTGCCCGCAATGTCCGATTGACCGATTTGAACCCGAGTGACTCGATACTGATTGCGGGCGAAATTGCGCGTAAGTTCCCGGTGCCAATTCTGGAGCAGCACCAGTGGGTGGAAGTCATCGCGGCAAACCACATGGGGGCCGGGCCTCGCGTCCATATCAGGCTGCAATGGGACGATGATGCGGGTGCGGGCCATGAGAAGGAACTGACGCCCACTGTGTAAGGTGCTTGTCGAGGGATCACAGCCTGCGTCGATGACTGCCAAACCAAACCTAGACGATGCTCGCGCGCTGCTCGAACGGGCGCGGAAGCACTTTGCCGAATTGAACGCGTTGCTGCATTCGCGTGAAGGTTCGGGGCTATGGCAAACGACCGAACAGCGCGACCCGGAAACCGGCGAGTGGCGATATTGCCTTCACATGGACCGGCAACGCCTGATCGCTGCAAAGCCTATCATTGCCGATTGCGCGACCAACGTGGCGTCTGCCTTGGATCATGTCGCGGCAGCAATCGCGAAGGCCAACGGCCATGATCGGCTGAAGAATCTATACTTTCCGTGGGGTTTCACCGACGAGGCATTCGAAAAGGCCCTGGCAAAGGGCGAGCCAATCATTGGCAAGGAGATGGCTGGCGTAATCTCAGCCGCACGGGCAAAGTACCGGCACGAGGTTCACCATGTCGAAGCAGCGAAGCAGATTTCCAACTCAGGGAAGCATTGGGAGCTGATGCCGACAGCGGGGACTGCGCATGGCATAGCCTTGAACGTGCCCGGCGCAGGCCAGCGGATATTCCAAGTCCCGGCAGACGCCTTCGCGACGGTAGATGCATATGAGTATCACCGAGATGCCGAGCGTCTGCCTCGCGTGCCGCTCAGCATCGTGATTGGTCAGGCTATCGCCGGTCTCGATGATGGCCTGCCCAAGTCACCGGATTCGATCCTTGAGTGCTCATTCCGGTTTGTGGAGGGCATGATCGCAGCCGTCGAAGCTGTGTAAGCTCAATACTCCGTACCTGTCCCGCTGCATTCTGCGCTTTCCCCGGCGGATGTTGGCAGTTCGGCATCCGGATCACCAAAGTTCTGGTTGAATTCTCGGAATGACCTTGCCGAACTCGCCGTTGCCCCCTTAGATCATGCGGCGAGGGGGCAGCGTGGCTTACGATCCGATTGAAATAGCCGAAGAGTTTTTCGACGATGTCCGCCGCGTACATGCGCTTGGCGCGGGCACGCCCGAAACCTCCTATTACAAAGCGCTGCAAGTGCTGTTCGACCGGGTGGGCGCATCGCTCTCGCCCAAGGTGCTGGCCCTTTCCCAACTCGCCAATACCGGAGCTGGCAGCCCCGATTTCGGGTTGTTCGCCGCCAACCAAGTGCAGAAGGGTGAGCCGCGCGCCGGGCAGATGCCCGAACGTGGCGTGGTCGAAGTGAAATCGGTTGCCGATGACAGCCTGTTCACCGGCACGCCCGCGCAGCTCAGCAAATACTTTGGTGCCTACGGCCTCGTTCTGGTGACGAATCTGCGGGCGTTCCAGCTGGTCGGACAGGGCGGCGATGGCAGCGCCGCGCGGCTTGAAGGTTTCAAGCTGGCGGACACCCCCGCCGATTTCTGGACACTGGTGCAGACTCCGAAAAAGTCCGCCGAAGTGGTCGGCCTGGCCTTCGTCGAATACGTCCGCCGCGCCATGACGCAGACGGTTGCGTTGACCCAGCCAAAGGATGTCGCGTGGTTTCTGGCTTCCTATGCCCGCGACGCCCTCTCGCGGGTTGAGGTGGCTGGCGATCTTCCTGCCCTGACCACGGTGCGCAACGCGCTTGAGGATGCACTGGGCATCGCCTTCGACGAAGAGAAGGGCGATCACTTCTTCCGATCCACCTTGGTCCAGACGCTGTTCTATGGCCTGTTTTCATCGTGGGTAATCTGGGCGCGCAGCACGCCGCGTGACCCGCCCCGGTTCGATTGGAAGTCGGCAAGCTGGAATCTGCATGTCCCGTTTGTCGCGACGCTGTTTCAGCAACTGACCTCTCCCCAGCAATTGAAGCCGCTGGGGCTGACCGAGGTGCTCGACTGGGCAGGCAACACCCTCAATCGCATCGACGCGAGCGAATTCCTCAAACGCTTCGATTCTGGTGAGGCAGTCCAGTATTTCTACGAGCCGTTCCTTCAGGCCTTCGACCCGGTGCTGCGCAAGCAGTTTGGCGTCTGGTACACGCCCGCCGAAGTGGTCGACTACATGGTGGCCCGCGTCGACCGCGCGTTGAAGGATGAGCTTGGCATTGCCGATGGCCTCGCAGACGAGCGCGTCTATGTGCTCGATCCTTGCTGTGGCACTGGTGGTTTCATCAATTCGGTGCTGCGTCGGATTCGGGAGAATCTGCAATCGCATGGGTTGGGCGATGCCCTTGCCGACAGGCTGCGCGCTGCTGCCACCGGGCGCGTTTTCGGCTTTGAAATCATGCCCGCCCCTTTCGTCGTGGCGCACATGCAGGCGGGGCTTACGCTTTCGACCATGCAGGCACCGTTGCCCGATGAGGCCCGGCCAGCGATCTACCTGACCAACGCGCTCACAGGTTGGGAGCCGCACACCAACAAGCCGCTGCCCTTCCCCGAACTGGAGCACGAACGCGCATCGGCGGACAAGGTGAAGCAGGCCAGCCCCATTCTGGTCATCATCGGCAACCCGCCCTATGACGGGTTCGCGGGCATTTCAGACAATGCCGAAGAGCGCGCGCTCACCAACGCCTATCGCACGGTCAAGAAGGTTGCCCCGCCACAGGGACAGGGGCTCAATGAGCTGTATGTCCGCTTCTTCCGCATGGCCGAACGGCGCATCGCCGAAAAGACTGGCGAAGGCATCATCGCTTTCATTTCCAACTACGGTTGGCTGGACAGCCTGAGCTGTCCCGGTATGCGCGAACGCTATCTGGAGGTGTTCGACAGCATCGCTATCGATTGCCTCAATGGCGACAAGTACAAGACCGGCAAGACCACGCCCGAAGGGCTGCCGGACCCGTCGATCTTTTCGACCCCTGCCAATCCGGCAGGCATTCAGGTCGGCACCGCGATTGCGACACTGGTGCGCAAGAAGGAGCACACGCCTGCCCAAACGGTCGGCTTCCGGCACTTGTGGGGGACGGCAAAGCGCGAAACGCTGGCCGCTACCGCCGATGCCGATCCGGCGACCCTCTACGAGCAGATTACCCCGTCGCTTCAATTGCGCCTGCAATTCATGCCCGCCGATGTCGGTGCAGGGTATTTCGAGTGGCCACGCTTGCCCGAACTGCTGCCTGTCAGCTTCCCCGGCGTGAAGACTAGCCGTGACGAATTCCTTGTCGATATTGATCGTGAAGCACTGGAACAGCGCATGGTGCGCTATTTCGACGCCAAGGTAAGCGACGCTGATCTTGCAACGGCCTACCCCACCGTCATGGCCTCTGGCGGGCGATTCGATGGGCCGAAGGTTCGGACAGCGTTGCTGGCTCGCAGCAAGCAGGAGGATGAGCGGGCAGCCAAGGAGGACACCCCGCCCGAACGAGCCGGACGGATTGTACGCTATGCCTATCGGCCCTTCGACGTCCGCTGGCTCTATTATGACCCGGACACCAAGCTGATAGATGAAAAACGCCCGGAATTCTTCGGTAACACCGGCTTTGACAACCGCTTCCTCACGGCAGGCGAACGCAATCGAATGGGCGTGTTCTACAAGCCGCAATCTGTCAGCGTCCTTGGGGATCATCACCTCGTCGAAAGCAATGTGGCGATCTTCCCAGCGACGGTCCGGCAGGACACCCAGAATCTTGAACCGAACATTGCGAAATCCCTCAAGGCGGAGTTGGCGAAACGCGGCATTTCGAGCGGCCAACTGTTTGACCATATCCTCGCCACTCTCAACGCGCCGATATATGAAGCCAGCAACATCGACGCGTTACGGGTCGATTGGCCGCGCATTCCGTTCCCAGACGATCTTGAAGCCTTTCGGGTGTCAGCCGAACTCGGCGCAAAACTCGCGGCCTTGCTGGACGCTGAAATTGAGATTGAGGGCGTAACCCGTGGGGCGCTCCTTCCCGGCCTCGCTGCCATCGCAACGCCGCGCGGAACATTATATGATGTCACCGTCGGTTGGGGCTCGGTTCAGCGCCGAACGAACGGCACCCGGCTAATCATGCCCGGCGGCGGCAGGGTCGCCGAACGCGCCTGGACGGATGTTGAGCGTGATGCCCTCTCGCGACTTGCTGTGCGCCATGAACTTGACCTCGATACCTTGCTGGGGCTGATCGGCACGCAAGCGGTGGATGTTCACATCAATGCAGAGGCAAAGTGGGAAGGTGTGCCCGCGAAGGTCTGGGCCTATACGCTGGGCGGCTATCAGGTGCTCAAGAAATGGCTGTCCTACCGTGAAGCCGCCGTCCTTGGCCGTGCCCTGTCTGCCGACGAAGTGCTGCACTTCGCCCGCACTGCCCGGCGCATCACCGAAATCCTCTGCATGGGGCCGGAATTGGACAAGGCCCATGCGGCTGCCAGTCAGTGCGCGGTGCCGTGGGTGGATGGAAAGCCCAGCGAGGCAGGATAGCGGGCGGTTGCCAAATCGTCTCACCGCTTGGTGAGGTGGTGACCATCAGACGGTGAATTCCAATACGGAATGGTCACGATTACTGTGGTAGCGACGCCCCCTGCCTAGAGGAAAGCCGTAAGTCCATGCCGATCCGCCACAGCATCTGGAAAGTCGGCGCAAGACCACAGTCCTTGCGTGAAGCTGCATTGCCAAGCGAAGCTCTACTCGAAGACATGATCGTTGCAGAACCGGCAATCTTGTCTGACCAGTGGATGATTATCGGTAGGCAGGCCAACACCGGCTTTGGTGGGCGTATCGATCTTTTGGCGCTCGCCCCCGATGGTTCACTGATTCTGATCGAGCTGAAACGCGGCAAGACGCCACGCGAAGTGGTGGCGCAGGCCATCGACTACGCGAGCTGGGCGGAAAACCTCGAAACCGACGAAATCAGCCGTCTGTACTCAGCCTTTTCCGGCGGCGGGAGTTTGTCAGAAGATTTCCGCGCGCGGTTCGGCCTCCCGCTGGACGAGGACACGCTCAACCAGAGCCACCAGATCGTCATCGTTGCCTCGCACCTCGATGCCAGCTCCGAACGCATCGTCGGCTACCTCAACAAGCGTGACATCCCGATCAACGTGCTTTGCTTTCAGGTGTTCGACGCAGGCGAAGGGCAGTTGCTCAGCCGGTCATGGCTGCATGATCCGGTTGAAACGCAGGTCGCGGCCAGCGTCAGTTCCGCTTCGACCAAGTCGGCGGACAAGGAGCCGTGGAACGGCGAGTATTACGTAAATTTCGGTGACAGCGAGAGTCGGTCGTGGGCCGATGCGCGGCGCTATGGCTTCATCTCTGCCGGGGGCGGAAGTTGGTATAGTGGCACCTTGAACCTGCTGCACGAAGGCGACCGGATTTGGGCGCGCGTGCCGAAACAGGGCTATGTCGGCGTTGGACGGGTCACGGGCGAACCGGTTCACGCAGCCGACTTCCAGTTGCCGGATGAAAGCGGCAATCTGCGCCCCGCCTTAGAGGTTTTGACCGACCGGACCTATCATCGCGAATTCGCAGATGAGGCTGAGCGGGCCGAATACTTCGTTCCCGTCAAATGGATCGAAGCGGTGCCGCTAGAAAAGGCAATCGACGAAGTCGGCATGTTCGGAAACCAGAACACCGTTTGCGCGCCGACGAAGGCGAAATGGCGGCACACCATCGACCGGCTGAAACAGGCCTTTCCGGGGTGGGATGCGCCATGAAGATTGGGGATTTCGACGTTGAGGCATTCCTGGCAGGTGCACGGGCGCCCTCGCAAGCCCCGGCTATTACGTCCGCTGGAGCTTATGCGATCCTCTTGGCCAACTCGGATGCTCTGCCGACCGTAGTGTCGGGCAGGGAGGGGCTCCTCTATATCGGCATGACCGATCAGGGTCTTGATGCGCGCAACCACTTTCAGCACGCGCACAGCGGCTTCTCGACACTTCGCCGTAGTCTGGGCGCGCTGCTGAAAGTGCTGCTGGGCCTCAAGGCCATTCCGCGCGGGCCGGGCAGTTCCAAAACCAATGTGCGAAACTACCGCTTCACGGATGAGGGCGAGCGCACCTTGACCGAGTGGATGAACCGCAACCTGCTGCTGACGCAAATTGCCGTCGATGCGGACCTGTCATCCTTCGAGGATGATTTGATCGCGCTGCTTGAGCCGCCGCTCAACCTCAAGGGCTGGCCGAACCCTCAGCGCGACATGGTGAAACGCCTTCGTGCGGCTTGCGCTGCTGAAGCCGACAGCAATCGAACACGATAACCCTGCCATCTGGCGAGGCGCGGCAATTAGCGCTCGGCAGGATCATTGGCAGGAACGACCAAGTCAACGTGGCTTACCCCAAGCGCCTGCGCCAGTTCATAGAGCGTAATGACGGTGGGGTTGCGCCGTCCGCGCTCAAGGCTGCTGATGTACTGCTGGCTGAAGCCTGATCGTGCGGAAACGTCTTCCTGCGTTAGGCCCTTTTCCCGACGCAGGCGCGCGAAATTCCTCCCGACCAGTTCCCGCATATCCATGCGACGACGGATCGCAATTCACACATTTTAAGTTTATCAACTATAGTATGTAAATCCGATGCCGTCCCCACTTGATCCGATAGGCAAGCGAATGACTGTTAGAAAAATCGAGAAGTCAGACTTGGTGATATGGGCGGGGGCCGTGACCGTGTTTCTGGCACTCACACCCGATGCCAAGCCGGTTCGGGAGTTCGCCAAGGGGCTGATAGGATTGCCGACAGCTTCCAAGCCTACAGGCCTGCAAGTCAGTGAGCTGCGAGCCGAGTTAGCTCAACCGGCACTGTTTCGCGAGCTTGATACTGGTGAGTCGAAGGAACTGTTCGAAGGCATGGTCTTGTACCTGCACGGCAGAGAGGCGGAGGCCCTCCCGATCCTCGGCAAGTTCGCACTGCTTGGCGACGTAGGTGCGCAGAGCGCGATTGGCAGCATGTATTATTTCGGCAAGGGGCTGCCCCCTAATCGAGACGAGGGGATTCGCTGGCTTAGCCTTGCTGCCCGCCAAGGTGGCGTGCCGGAAAGGCAGGCGCTGGCCGCCGCGCTGTCCGGAACATGGGAATGGGATAACTCCAACGCGGAACCGGAAATGGCCTATGCGCCAAGCACACCACAGGAACTGCGGTATGCTCCAGCGCTCCCGGAGCAAGCCCGCTCCCGATTTGGGCCGGGGTTCGACGCCAGCATTGCCAACGCCACCGGCGGAACGATTTCACCTTCCCCGGCATTGGGCGCTCGCGCCTCAGTTGAGCAAGCCTACGGCTCTGGGTCAGCCGGTAGGAGATATTCCGACGCGATAGGCACCGCACCGCAAATCGGAGCCGGATCGCCGGAAATACTAAACCGGGCTGGTCCGGGCACTTACTCGGACGGCAATGGCGATATTTACACGCAGGCCGGGCCGCACGGCGTTGTGAACACGCGAACGGGCGAATTTAGCCCGACGAACTGACGGGAGCGACCGCCAAAAGGACAAATCACCATGACCGACGAACCCAGTAGGCCCGTCGAGGAAGGTTCCAGCATGGAATACAAAACATCTGAAAATTGGCCAATCTGGGTCGGGCTGGGCCTAGCTGCCATAACCACTTATCGCACAATTAATCGCCCCTCGATGTCAGAGGATGGAGCCATCATCTGGCTGATATTTATGGTCGGCCTGCCAACTTGGGGCCTGTTGAAATTTGAACATCCGGCCGCGAAGAAATTCATGGTCGCCATCCTGGCATTCGGAGCCTTCATCACCATTGCGCCGGATAAGGGCGGTCGTTCTTGCGACATTGAATTCATCAACCGCGACATGCCCGTCAGTAACTGCTGAAAACCCCCTTTTTGGATAGTCCCTTCGGAAAATTCTGGAAAAATTCTGAGAGCGACCATCAAGCCCCCCTCCCTTGGACAGGATCGAATCCCCCCTTGGGGGCCGCCCCAGAAAAAGGATTCCTTTTCTGGTCCGGCCCGACTGTCTCATGCCAGCACAGTAGTCGGTTGCTTGGGCTTCAGGTCGTCGAGATCGGGAACTGCCGTAGCCAGCACTGTTGGCGCGAAAGGGCACGGCTCTCGCTAGGCAACCGCCATTGCCAGCCAAATCGCGAAGTTTGATCGCCTGATTGCTATCTGATTGCTGGGAATTGCGAACGAGGGCTGGGAGCCGTTTTGTCGTTAGATAAGTTATTGAAAATATGGTGGACGCACTAGGGCTCGAACCTAGGACCCGCTGATTAAGAGTCAGCTGCTCTACCAACTGAGCTATGCGTCCATTCCGATCTGGTCGGAAGCGCAAACGGAGGCGGCGATTGCCTGCCCCGATTCGCGTGAGGCGCTGCATTTAGCTTGTCTCGCCCCGTTGGCAAGGGCCTATCGCATATCGTTGCCTCAGCTCGCCAATCCGCGGCGCGGGGCCTTGCTGTTCCAGCGGTTGACCATCATCAACAGGCCGATGCAGATCATGTTGGTCATCATCGATGAACCGCCATGGCTCATCCATGGCAGCGGGATGCCCTTGGCCGGGGCCATGCCCATCACCATCAAGAGGTTGATGGCGATATAGAAGAAAATCGTCGCCGTCGCCCCGGCGGCCAGCAGCGCGCAGAAGCGGTCCTGGGATTCGCTTGCGACCTTCCAGCCCCAGCGCAGGATCAGCGCGTACATGGCGAGCACGAACAAGCCGCCGACCAAACCCCACTCCTCGGCCATGGTGGCGAACACGAAATCGGTGTGCGGCTCGGGCAGGTATTCGAGATGGCTCTGGCTGCCATTGTTGAAGCCCTTGCCGAAGATCCCGCCCGATCCGATCGCGATCTTCGATTGGGCGATGTGGTAACCGGCGCCGAGCGGATCATTCTCCGGATCAAGAAACGTCGTCACCCGCGCGCGCTGATAATCGCGCAGGGCGAAGAAATAGACCAGCGGCATCGCCGCCACCGCTGCGCCGCCTGCCGTCATGAACCACCACAAGGGCAGGCCTGCGAGGAACATCACCACCACCCCGCCAAAGGCAATCGCAACCGATGTCCCAAGGTCAGGCTGCATCAGCACCAGTCCGATCGGCAGCACGATCAGCATCCCCGAAGGCACCAGCGAGCGCCACGATCCGACCATCCCCAGCGGCAGCGTTTCGTAGAATCGTGCCATGGCGAGCACAACGGCAGGCTTCATGATTTCTGATGGCTGGATGCGGATGGGCCCGAATTCCAGCCAGCGCTGGCTCCCGCCGCCAACCTGCCCGACGATCTCCACCCCAAGCAGCATCAGCAGCACCACCAGATAGGCGGGGTAGGTCAGCAACCGCACCGCCTCGCGCGGCATCGCGGCGATGATCGCGGTCATCACGGAGAACACCAGAAAGCGGATGAAGTGCGAGGTGGCAAACGGCTCCATCGACCCGCCGCCCGCCGAATAGAGCACCAGGCCGCCGAAGCTGGTCAGCAGTAGCACCGGGATGAGCATCTCCCAGGGCTGGCGCGCGATCGGTTCGGGGACAATGCCCGGGGGAGCGAGCGTGTTCACTGGCTCACCTCGGGGACCGGGGAGGGTGATGGCGCGGGCTGTAGCGGAGGCGATGCTGCCGGGCTGACTGCGGGCGCGGTTACGTCCTCGCGCGGGACGATCACCTCGTCGGCGATCGCCTCGGTCCGCTGGGCCTCGACACGCGCTTCGGCCTCAACCCTATCGAAGATGTCCTCGTCGCGGCGCGGAGGGCTGCGCACGCTCGCCCCGCGTGCAGCGGCATAAGCGGCATAGCGTGCCTCGAGCCGTTGCTGCGCGGTGCCGCCCCATTGCGCTTCCATGGCCTTGAGCGCCTCCAGCCCCTTGGCCGGATCGAACAGGAAGGTCATCACGTCACGCGCGATGGGATAGGCAGAGCCCGATCCGCCGCCGTGCTCGATCACCACCGCGCCCGCATAGCGCGGGTTCTCGAAGGGAGCGAAGAACACGAACAGCCCGTGGTCGCGGTACTTCCACGGGCCGGACTTGCCATCGGATACACTGAGGCTGACGACTTGCGCGGTGCCGGTCTTGCCCGCCAGCTTGATCTCGGGGATCGGCAGTTGCGCCCGCCGCGCGGTGCCTGCGCCGTTGACCACATCGCTCATGCCCTGACGTATATAGGCAATGTCCTCGGGTTTGAAGTTGTAGTCGGACGGCGCCTTGGGCGCTCCGGCAAGGATCAGACGCGGATCAAGCGCCTTGCCGGTGGCGAGCCGTGCGCTCAGCACTGCAAGCTGGAGCGGGCTGGCGAGGTAATAGCCCTGACCGATAGAGGCGTTGACCGTATCGAACGGCTCCCACGGGCGGCCGAACTTTTTCTCCTTCCACGCGGCGTTGGGAACCGTGCCGAAGAACTGGCTCTGCACCGGCAGCGGGAACTGCTTGCCGAGCCCGAACAGGCTCGCAACGCTCGCCACGGCGTCAAAGCCCACCTGTTGCGCGAAGTGATAGAAGTAGCTGTCACAGCTCTGCGCGATCGCCTTGTTCATGTCGACGACGCCGTGATTGCTGTGGCAGTTGAAGAAGCGGTTGCCGATCCGCCGCCCGCCGCCGCACACGATGGTTTCGGTGGGCTTCACGCCGGCTTGCAGGAAGGCCATGCAGTGCATCGGCTTGATCGTCGAACCGGGCGGATAGAGCCCCTGCAGCACCTTGTTGCGCAGCGGCACGCGCTCATCCTCGCGCAGCATCGCGTATTCGACGCCGCCGATGCCGTCAGAGAAGCTGTTCGGGTCGTAGCTCGGCATCGAGGCCATGCAGAGCAGGTCGCCGGTCAGGCAGTCCATCACCACCACCGACCCGCTTTCAAGGCCGATGCGGCGTGCGGCATAGTCTTGCAGCGGACCGTCGATGGTCAGGCGGATCGGATTGCCCTGCACATCCTCGCGCGTTTCCAGATCGCGCACGATCCGGCCACCGGCGGTGACTTCGACCCGCCGCGCGCCGGGCACCCCGCGCAAGTCCGTCTCGAACTGCTTTTCCAGCCCGTCCTTGCCGATCTTGTAGCCCGGCGTGACGAGCAGCGGATTGGGGTCTTTCTCGAACTCCTCGGCCGAGGCAGGGCCGACATAGCCGATCAGGTGGCCGACGCTCGACGCGGTGGGATAGAAGCGCGAAAAGCCACGCTGCGGCACCACGCCGGGCAGATCGGGCAGGCGCACGCTCAGGGCGGCGAATTGTTCGTAGTTGAGCCCGCTGGCGACTTCGACGGGCTGAAACCCGTGCGCGGTACTGACCTTGTCCTTGATGTCCGCGATGCGCGCTGGTTCGAGCGCCAGCAGGTCGCCCAGCCGGTCGATCGTTTGCTCGGCATTGCGCAACCTCTCGGGGATCAGGTCGACGCGGAAATCGGCGCGGTTCGAGGCGAGGGGGGCGCCGTTGCGGTCGAGAATCCACCCGCGGCGCGGCGGGATCAGCGTCAGGTTGACACGGTTGCTTTCGGATTCGAGGCGATATTTCTCGTTCTCGGCAATCGCCAGATAGCCGAGCCGCAGCGCCAGCAGCACGCCAATCCCGCCTTGCACCGCGCCGATCACCATCGCGCGCCGGTCGAAGCTGGCGCGCAGGATCGAGGCGCTGATCATGCGCGCGGGGCGCTGCGGCCCATCTCGCCACCACGGGAACTTCATCAGTCGATCCGCCGCGCTCGGGACAGGCGGAACCGGTCAAGCCCGGCGACGATGCGCGCCAGTATCGGATAGAGCAGGATCGCCAGCAGGGCCTGCGGCAGCGCCACCAGCAGAATTTCCGGCGTAATCGGAGCGCCCGAAACCAGCAGCGTGACCAGCCAATACCCCGTCGCCACAAGGCCGGCGGTGGACCAGTCGTGCCAGAAATCGCGCCACGGAAAGCGCGTCTCGATCAGCTCGATCGCGATCATCGCCAGCGACCACAGCAGGACCGCGCTGCCGAACGGCTGTCCGCTGAACAGATCGTCGAACGCCCCCAGCGGCGCGCCTACCCATAGCGGCAGCAGCCCGGGGCGCACCATCCGCCAGCCGAGCAGCATCAGAAACCCGAGCGGCGGCGCGAGCGGCATCAGATCGGCGAGCAGCACCACCGGGACAAGCGATGCGAGCATGATCGACAGATAGGGTACGATCAGCACGCGCCAGGCAGAAGGCGCGCGATTGATCCGCAGGCCATAGATGTCCGAACGGGCGCGGGGATCGAGGCGTTCCATCACTCGCTCGCTGGTGGAGTGCCGGTCGGTGCTGGCGACGACACCGCAGGTGCTGCCTCGGTCTGCGCTTCCTCGGTAGCTTCGCCGCCCGCGCCTTCGTCGGCAAGCGCGCTGACCGCGGCGGGTTGGTGCACCGGCTCGACCGCGACGAAATTGGTGGCCGAGGGCTCGGCGACAAGCCGCGCGATGCCGCCATCGGCAGTGGTCTTGCTGATCACCGCCACCGCCACGCCGGGCCGGTAGTAACCGCCCGCGCCGCTCGTCACCATGACATCGCCGACTTTCAGGGGATTGATCCCGAGATTGACCAGCCGGATGCGCAACATCCCGTCGCCGCGCCCCTCGGCAAAGGCGATGATGTCATCCTTGGCGCGGCGTACCGGGAGCACGCTTTCGCTGTCGGTCAGCAGCAGCACCCGCGAGGCGGTGCGCCCGGTCTCCAGCACGCGGCCGATCACGCCCTTTTCGGACAGGACAGGCATCCCCGGCGTCACGCCATCCGCGCTGCCCGCCGACAGATAGGCGTGGCGGCGGGTGCTGGTCGCGGTGGATCCGATCAGCCGCGCCACCGCCACCGGCTTGGTCTCCCCATCGCGCAGGCCGAGCAGGCCCTTGAGCCGCCGGTTCTCGGCCTTGACCGCTTCGGCCTCGGCCAGCCGGATGCGGACAAGCTCCATCTCCTTACGCAGCGCGGCGTTCTGCTGGCCGGCGTAGAAATAGCCGGAGATGCTGGCGAAGATCCCCTGCGACCCGGTGCGCGCAACCGAGCCCGCGCTGCCCACCGGGGCGACCGCATCGGTCGCGACACCGCGCAGCGGCGCAAAGGCGCCCGGCTGCCACAGCGACAGCGTCAGCAGCCCAAGCCCCAGCAACGCGCCCGCTCCGGCCAGCAAATAGCCGGTGAACAGCGAAAATTGTGCCTTCCTGGAAAAGCCCGACCGACGCGAGGAGGACGGCGCCATGGCTCAGCGTCCCTTCTGACTTACATATGCGCGTGTCACGCGGTCATCAGCACGCCGCGATAGATCGGGTCTTCCATCGCCCGGCCCGTGCCGATCGCAACGCAAGTCAGCGGATCTTCGGCGACCGAGACCGGCAACCCGGTTTCTTCGCGCAGGTGCTCGTCCAGTCGGCGGATCAAGGCGCCGCCGCCGGTCAGCACGATGCCCTGATCGACAATGTCGGCGGCGAGTTCGGGCGCGGTGTTTTCCAGCGCGATGCGCACGCCTTCGACAATCGCGCCGATCGGTTCGCTCAGCGCCTCGGCGACGTGAGCCTGATTAATCGAGATTTCCTTGGGCACGCCGTTCACAAGGTCGCGGCCCTTCAGAGTGATGATCTCGCCGACGCCGTCCTCGGGGATCATGGCAATGCCGTAATCCTTCTTGATCCGCTCAGCCGTGGCATCGCCGATCAGCAGGTTGTGGTGGCGGCGCACGTAGCTGACGATGGCTTCGTCCATCTTGTCGCCCCCGGTGCGCACCGAGGTGGTGTAGGCAAGGCCGCGCAGCGACAGCACCGCGACTTCGGTCGTCCCGCCGCCAATGTCGACCACCATGCTGCCGACCGGCTCGGTCACAGGCATATCGGCGCCGATTGCAGCGGCCATCGGTTCGAGAATCAGGTGCACATCCGATGCCCCCGCGTTCGAAGCCGCATCGCGGATCGCGCGGCGTTCCACCGAGGTCGAACCCGAGGGCACGCAGATCACGATTTCGGGATAGCGGAACATCGATTTCTTGCCGTGCACCTTCTGGATGAAGTGCTTGATCATCTGCTCGGCGACTTCGATGTCGGCGATCACGCCGTCACGCAGCGGGCGGATCGCCTCGATGCTGTCGGGGGTCTTGCCCATCATCATCTTCGCATCATCGCCCACCGCCTTGACCCGGCGGATGCCGTTGATCGTCTCGATCGCGACCACCGAAGGCTCGTTCAGCACGATCCCCTGATCCTGCACATAGACGAGCGTGTTGACGGTGCCGAGGTCGATCGCCATGTTCTGCGATCCGAACTTGAAGAGATTGGACAGGAAGCTCATTGTGATCCCAATGTTGGCGGTGACAGGAGGCGGCGCAGCCTTGCGGGGGGCGGGACTGCGGGGCTTTCCGGCGCGCTTATGACACGATGCAGCGCGCCTAGCGACTCTGTTGCCCAAACGCCAAAATAATTGTCCACTGCCACGGAGATTCTGGGCCTCCGACCCTCGAAATTGCGGCCCTCCGGCGCTAGCGTGCGACAAATGCCCGAAATCCGCCGCCTCCCGTCCGCTCTGGTCAACCGCATTGCTGCGGGCGAAGTGGTCGAACGCCCGGCGGCAGCGCTCAAGGAACTGGTCGAGAACGCGATCGACGCTGGCGCGCGGCGAATCGGGGTGGTGCTGGCGGAAGGCGGGTTGGCGCGCATCGACGTGGTCGATGATGGCTGCGGGATGGGGCCGGAGGGAATGGCGCTGGCGCTGGAACGCCACGCCACCTCCAAGCTGCCCGAGGCGCTGATCGGCCCGGAAGGCGCGATCGAGCTGGTGACGACGCTCGGATTTCGCGGTGAGGCTTTGCCCTCCATCGCCAGCGTTGCGCGGCTGACCATCGAAAGCCGCGAGCACGGCGCGCCGGAAGGCTGGCGGCGGGTGGTCGATCACGGCGCGGGCGTCGCCGACGAGCCTGCTGCGCTTCCTCCCGGCACCCGCGTCGTCGTCGAGCAGCTGTTTGCCAGGGTGCCCGCACGTCGCAAGTTCCTGCGCTCGCCCCGTAGCGAGTATGCCGCCTGTCTGGATGTCGTGCGCAGGCTGGCGATGGCGCGGCCCGATATTGCCTTCACGTTGGAGACGGTGGGCGAAGGGGCCAAGCGCACGGTGCTGTCCTTGCAAGCGGGCGAGGCACTGGCGACCCGCGTGGCGCGGATCATCGCGCATGAGCTGAAGGACAACTCGGTCCCCATCGAGCTGGAGCGCGACACGCCGCACGGCCCGATGCGCCTGACCGGCATCGCGGGCCTGCCGACCTGGAACCGCGGGGTGGCCGATCACCAGTATCTGTTCGTCAACGGTCGCCCGGTGAAGGACCGGCTGCTCGTAGGCGCGGTGCGCGGCGCCTATGCCGACATGCTCGCGCGGGATCGCCACGCAGTGCTCGCGCTGTTCCTCGACATGCCGCCGCAGGAGGTCGATGTGAATGTGCATCCTGCGAAGACCGAGGTGCGGTTTAGGGATAGCGCCGGGGTGAGGGGGTTTATTGTTTCGGGGCTGCGGCAGGCGCTTGCGACGGGGGATCGGCGCAGCGCGCAGGGCCCGGATCGCGCGGCGATGGGGCGGTGGGTGAGCGAGCCGGTAATGGAGCAGGCCAACCTTCCCCCCTCCCGCTTGCGGGAGGGGTCGGGGGTGGGCGAGTCCGAGGCACCGCTCTGGCCGTCTCGTGCCCACCCCAACCCCTCCCGCAAGCGGGAGGGGCTTATGTTGCGCGAAGCCTCAATGGCTTTCGCGCAGCCACAGGGGAGAGCTGAAGAAGCCACCCCGCTCCCCCAAAACGCCCCCGAATACCCCCTCGGCATCGCGCGCGGGCAGGTCGCGAACACCTATATCGTCGCCGAAGCCGCCGATGGCCTCGTGCTGGTCGATCAGCACGCCGCGCACGAACGTCTCGTCCTCGAACGCCTGCGCGCCGCCCGGGCAGCCGACGGCGTGCGCCGCTCGCAGGCGCTGCTGGTCCCCGATGTGGTCGAGCTTGACGAAGTCGATTGCGACCGGTTGGAGGACGCCGCCGAGGGCCTCGCCAACTACGGCCTCGTGATCGAACGTTTCGGCCCTGCCGCGATGCTGGTGCGCGCACTCCCCGCCGCGCTCCCCAAGGCTGACAGCGCCGCGCTGCTGCGCGACCTCGCCGACGACATCGCCAAGCACGGGCGGCAGGAGGACAGTGGCGCGCTGCTGCTCGCCGAACGGCTCGAACTGGTGCTGGCGACAATGGCCTGCCACGGATCGGTGCGGGCAGGACGGGTGCTCAGCGTCGCCGAGATGAACGCGCTGCTGCGGGAGATGGAGACGACACCGCGCTCAGGCCAGTGCAATCATGGCAGGCCGACATGGGTGAAGCTCAGCATGGAGGACGTCGAGAAGCTGTTCGGGCGGCATTGAGGGTGAGCGCGCGGCCTTGCTATCGCAATTTAATGGGTGTACATAAATACCGTGAACATCGAGTTCGATCCGGCCAAGGACAAGATCAACCGGACCAAGCATGGCGTGTCGCTCGAAGCTGCACGCGATTTCGATTGGGATACCGCGTTCGAACGCGAGGATGACCGTTTCGATTATGGCGAAGTCCGGTTTGTCGCGATTGGGCTGATAGATGCAAAGGTGCATGTGATGGTGTTCACCGAAGGCTCTGATGACGAAACCGTGCGTGTAACAGCCTGCGCTCGGCGGAAAAGCACGAGGTAAGGCTCTATCATGGAAAAGTTTGACCCGAAGAACCACGACGACAACCCGCCGCTCGATGCGGAGTTCTTTGCTGGCATGAAGCCGAGCCGACGCGGGCGGCCAAGGCTCGATGCGCCCAAGGTCGAGGTCAAGATCAGGCTCGATGCGAACACGGTGGCTCATCTGCGCAACAGCGGCCCGGGCTGGCAAACGCGGGTGAACGCTGCCTTGAGCAAGCTGGTGGCGGAACGGCAGATTTGATTGCTGGCGATTACCGGCAGCCGAGGCGGGTGAAGCTGTCGATGGAGGATGTCGAGAAGCTGTTCTGGCTGCACTGAAGGAAACACCAACGCCCAAATCGTCAACCCGGACTTGATCCGGGGTAATGTTTCCTAACTCCCACGAGTTTCAAAGCTGTTTTGGATTTCCTGTATCAAGCTAGGAATCGGCAGGCGAAAGTCTGTCCGATGATTTCGCTGATGATCGATTGTATTGGCAAGCCAGTGAAGGGCAGCCATCAGTTCGATGAATGAATTGCCTCGCTGTACAATTTCCTCAACTGTGAGGTTCGCACTGGGCCGTCCTAGCCATAGATTTCCCGCCGACAAGTACGGTGCTAGCGCTACGCCATCGTTAACAAAAACTGGTGTGCTGTGAGCGAGTTGGTTGCGCTTGGCGAGCGCCTTAGAGAGCTTCTTAAATAACTTTGGCCAAATTGGTGCAAGCCCACCTTCTAGGGGATGCAACGAAACCAAATTGTTACAAACCTGGATCCTCGCTTCAAAGCTCACTATCGAAGCCATGATGACCTCGGACCTGAATTTGTCGAGACCCGCCAGAGCACAAAAAACATCCGCGAGTGCAGACTCAATCTGGCTGAAATTGGTTATCGCCCGACCAACTTCAGCTAAGAGCGCATATTGCTGAGCCTTTTTTAGATCATCCATGACTAGCAGTCTCCTAGGGCGCTTAGTTTTCAACCTCAAGAAAGTGAGGGATACAGACGCTGCTTTTTAGCTGGATCTATAACTTGAAAGAGGTCCAACCCTGTGTCGAACACTGAACGATGAGTGAGGGAGGCAAAAGTCTCACCTCACCCCCTCAAACATTAAACTTGAACAGCAGCACATCCCCGTCCTGCACGACGTATTCCTTGCCTTCCTGCCGCAGCTTGCCCGCTTCCTTCGCGCCTGCTTCGCCGCCCAATGTCACGTAATCCTCGTAAGCAATGGTCTCGGCGCGGATGAAGCCTCGCTCGAAGTCGCTGTGGATCTCGCCTGCCGCCTGCGGGGCCTTCGCGCCCGAAGGGAAGGTCCAGGCGCGCGCTTCCTTGGGGCCGGCGGTGAAGAAGGTCTTGAGGCCCAGGAGCTTGTACCCGGCGCGGATCACGCGGGCGAGGCCGCTTTCGGTGAGGCCCAAGGCTTCGAGGAACTCGCCCCGGTCTTCCGCCGGCATGGCGACCAGCTCGGCCTCGATCGCGGCGGAGACGACCACCGCCTCGGCACCCTCGGCTGCCGCCTTGGCGAAAACCTTGGCGGAGAGGTCGTTGCCCTCTGCCGCGTCTTCCTCGGCGACGTTGCAGACATACAGCACGGGCTTGGCGGTGAGCAGCTGCGCCTGCGCGAACAGGCGGGCTTCCTCGTCGTCATTGGGCACGGTGAGGCGCGCAGGCTTGCCATCGCGCAGCAGGTCGAGCGCCTGCCCGAGCACGCTCGCCATCGCCTTGGCTTCCTTGTCCCCCGCCGCGCCGCGCTTGGCCGCAGCGGGCACGCGCTTTTCGAGGCTTTCGAGGTCCGCCAGCATCAGCTCGGTCTCGACCACTTCGGCATCGGCGATGGGGTCGACCTTGTTGGCGACGTGCTGGATGTCGTCATCCTCGAAGCAGCGCAGCACATGGACGATCGCGTCGACCTCGCGGATATTGCCGAGAAACTGGTTACCGAGGCCCTCGCCTTTGCTCGCGCCTTTGACCAGACCGGCGATGTCGACGAAGCCCAGCTGGGTTTCGATCACCTTTGCGCTCTTGGCGATGGCGGCGATTTTGGCGAGACGCTCGTCCGGCACCGCGACCTGGCCGACATTGGGCTCGATGGTGCAGAACGGATAATTGGCCGCCTGCGCCGCCTGCGTCTCGGTCAGCGCATTGAACAGAGTGGACTTGCCCACGTTGGGCAGGCCGACGATCCCGCAACGGAAACCCATGATGATTGTGCCTTGGCTATCTGGAAAGCGCAGGCCCTTAGCGGGCGGGCCAGCCGATGGCTAGAGCCTCACCCGCTATGCACCGCACGGATCAACGGGCCGTAGGGCGTGTTGCCCAGCCAGTCGGTCTGCACCTGCGCGGTCACGGCGTTGATCGGCAGTTGCGGCTTGTTGCCGCCCGAGACGGCGAGGCGCAGCGGGCGCGTGCCGGGGGGCTGGGCGATCAGGCCCGCGATGGCGCGCGCGACGTCCAGAGGATCGTTGGAACGGCCCGACCCGTCCTCCTTGCCCATCCGCGCGACCTCATCGGGATAGCCATCGCTGTGTACCTTGAGCGAGCGCCCCTTCAAGGCCTCGGAATAGGCATTGCGGTTGACCCACACCTTGGTGGGATAGCCGCCCGGCTCGATGATGGTCACATCGATCCCGTGCGGCACCAGCTCGTAGGCCAGCTGCTCGCTCATCGCCTCGAGCGCGAACTTGGTGGCGGAGTAGTGGCCGGAGTGGGGGACGATCACGCGGCCAAGCTGGCTCGAGATCTGAATGATCAGCCCGCGCCGCTGCCGCCGCATCCCCGGCAGAACCGCGCGCGCCATGCGGTGCGGGCCGAACACGTTGGTATCGAAGATCAGCCGGGTCGCGGTCATGTCCTGCACCTCGACCGGCGAAGTGATGCCGATCCCGGCGTTGTTGACGAGGACGTCGATCGGCCCGCCATTGATCCGCTCGGCCTCGGCTACGCCGACCTTGACTTGCGGGAGTTCGGTGACGTCGATGGGAATGACGTGGAGATCGAGGTTCTCCGCCTTGGCCAGAGCGACCAGCTCGTCGGCTTCGGGGCGGGGCAGGCCGCGCATCGTGGCGAACACCCGCGCGCCGGCCCGCGCGAGCAGCTCCGCGGTAAGCCGCCCGAAGCCCGAGGAACAGCCAGTGATCAGCACACTGGTGCCCTTGAAGCTCACTTGAGGGGAATAGACCGGGTCGGCGGCGCTGGTGCGGGCGGTGGCGGCGAGCGCCCCGGTGGCGGCGGCTCCGGCGAGCAGCGAGCGGCGATTGATGCGGGTCATGGCGGGCCTCTCCCAAACAGATCAGGCGAGGTTATTCGCTTCCCGCCAGAGTGCAAGCGCGCGGGGGTTGCGCAGGCGGACAACCTTGTCGGCATGGGGCGCGATATGCGCCTCGGTCCGCACGCGAGGGCCGCTGTTCCAGTTCATCACATACCAGAAGAACGCGGCATCAAAGCGCTCCGGGCAGCCTTCCGGCATGTCGGGACGCGATTGGCCGTTCAATGTCACAATGCGTCGGATGAGCCGCCACAGGCACAGTCGGATCGGGAAATCGAGATAAATCACCGTGTCCGCGCGTTCGAGCCGCGGGGCGAGGGTGCTGCCGTAATTGCCTTCGATCAGCCATGCCTCCTGCGCCACGGCGTCGGCCAGCCGGGCGTTGAGCTCGGCCTTCCCGGTCTCGACCCAGCCCGCCTGCCAGCCCAGCTGGTCCATGTGGACGAGCGGCAGCCCCATGCGCGGCGCAAGTTCGCGGGCAAGCGTGCTCTTGCCCGAACCGCATGGGCCGATGATCAGCACGCGGCGCATTGGCGCTCAATCCTGCATCCGCAGCGCGACATCGTTCATGAAGCGCACGTCATCGCCCTTGGCCAGCCACTCGGCTTCCGCACCGATAGCACCGAGCATGGCGGCGAGATCGTCCTGTTCGTCCTTGGCGAAGTTGCCGAGGACGTGACTGGTCACGCGATCCTTGTGCCCGGGATGGCCGATGCCGAGGCGGATGCGGCGAAAGCCTGCCCTGAGCCCCGTCGAAGGGTCGGGGCCGAGGTGCTGGTCGATCGACCTGAGGCCATTGTGCCCCGCCGTGCCGCCGCCCTGCTTCACCTTGACCTTGAAGGGGGCGAGATCGAGCTCGTCATGAAACACGGTAAGTGCGTCCGTGCCGAGCTTGTAGAAGCGCAAAGCCTCGCCGACGCTGCGGCCGCTTTCGTTCATGAAGGTCGCGGGCTTCAAGAGCAGCACCTTCTGGCTGCCGATCCGCCCTTCCTGCACCCAGCCCTGGAACTTGGTCTGCACCGGGCCGAAGCCGTGCATGTCCGCGATCACGTCCACCGCCATGAAGCCGACATTGTGGCGGTGGAGCGCATAGCGCGGTCCGGGATTTCCGAGGCCGACCCAGATCTGCATGGCGTTCCCCTAGCGTTGCCTCACACAAAACGAAACGCCGGACTTCCGATAGGGAAGCCCGGCGTTCGAAAGCCGTCACAGGCGCGCGGATTATTCCGCGTCGGCCTGCGTCGTGTCGCCTTCGCTGCTCTTGAGCGCCGAAGGGGCGACCAGCGTCGCGATGGTGAAATCGCGGTCGGTGATCGCGCTGGTGACGCCCTTGGGGAGCGCCACTTCGCTGATGTGGATCGAATCGCCGACATCCTTGCCGGTGACATCGATGTGGATTTCATCGGGGATGGCGCTGCTCGGGCACACCAGTTCCAGCTCGTGGCGGACGATGTTGAGCACGCCGCCCTTCTTGAGGCCGGGCGAAGCGTCTTCGTTCACGAACACCACCGGCACCTGCACTTCGACCTTGGCATCGCCGGTCAGACGCAGGAAATCGACGTGGGTCGGACGGTCGGTGACCGGGTTGAACGCAACGTCCTTGGGCAGAGTGCGAACGGTCTTGCCGCCGATCTCGATGTTGACGATCGAGTTCATGAAGTGCCCGGTCATCAGCTGACGGGTCAGTTCCTTTTCCTCGACGTGGATCAGGGTGGGTTCTTCCTTGCCGCCATAGATGACAGCGGGTGTCCGACCTTCGCGGCGAATTGCACGGGAGGCTCCCTTGCCAGCCCGTTCGCGCGCTTCAGCCGGCAGAGTGAGAGCTTCGCTCATGACAGTGCCTTTCGAATGCGTAATTGCAGAAGTGATCTCGCGCGCACCGCCTCCAGGGATGACCGGAGCGCCGAAGCGCGGGCCCTTAGTGCGTGACGCCCGGTTTGGCAACCGGTTTAGGTTGTATCGACATTCAGTTCAGAGCGAGCCGAAAATGGTGATTTTCCGCGACCCGGAGCGCAGCGTACTCAAAGTACGTGAGCACCGGAAGCGCGGGAAAGCGCCATTTGTAGGCCGTCATGGGCTGAGTGTCGATACAACCTAGGGCAGGCGGCGGACGGTGTAGCCCTTGGCCTCCAGCAGCGCGGCGAGCCCTTCCGGGCCGACCAGGTGTGCGGCACCCACTGCGATCAGCGGGCGGGTTGGCTGGTCGAGCAATGCCGAAACCGCTACCGCCCAGCGGCGGTTGCGGTCTGTCAGCAGGGCAGCGCGCAGATCGGGATCGGCAAGGATGCCTTCGCGCGTTGCGGCTTCGATGGTGGCGGTATCGCCCGCCAGCCATGCGCGTTGCAGCCGGTCGAACTCTGCCGGCGCCTTCGCACTTTCGCGCACCACCTCGGTCAGCATCGCGCGCTGTTCGGCTTCTGGGAGGGTATCGAAGATCGCCAGCTGGCCGCGCATTCCTTCGAGCTCGCGCACCCGGCGTCCGGCGAAGGCCTCAATCAGCGCGCGGTCAGCCCCATTGGCGGGCTCGCCCACGGCATCGACCTGCGCCAGCATGATCGCCGCTGCCCAGGTTTCCATGTTGCCAAAACCATCCGCATCGAACCCGCCCCGGTCGAGCAGGGCGGCGAGCTGAGGGCGGTCCGATGCGGGCACCCGCTGGTCGAGCGGCGGAAGTCCTGGCGTGACGGCTACCGCCTGCACCAGGGGAACCGCCCCTTCGCGGATATCGAAATCGGCGACCTCGACCACCAGCAGATCGGCGTCTTCGGTGATCCGCTCCACGTCTGATGTCTGCCAGTCGGTGCCCACAGGCAAGGCGTGGATCGTGCCGATCATCCAGCCTTCGACCGTGCCATCGGCGCTGGTGATTTCATAGACCGGCGGGTCAGCCCCTTCGCCGAACAGCGCAAAGTCACAACCCGCGAGCGTCAGCAGGATGGCCGGGGCCAGCACCACAGCAAGCACGCTGCGCGCGGCTCGCCTGATACTGACTCTCACCATCTTGATCATGCCCAGCTTACTTCACGCGCTCCGTGGCGATGCTTTTTTGCGCGAGGTAATCCTGCACGCTCTTGGCACCTGCCAGGTGCCCCGCGCCGACTGCCACGAACACCGTGCCCGGCTGATCGAGGCGGGCGTCGATCCATTCGGCCCAATTGGCGTTGCGGCTGTAGAGCAGCGCTTCGGCGACGGCGGGGTCGGTCATGCCTTCGTTCATCACTTCGGCGAGCTGAACCGCATCGCCCTCCGCCCATTCGGCGACCATGCGGTCGAGCAGCGGTTTGACTTCGTCCATGCCAGCGGCGGCTTCCATCATGAAGCTGATCTGCGCATCCTGCGGCATCCCGTCGAAAATCCCGAGCTGGAACTCGGCGGTCTCGAGCGCGCCCCTGGGCTTGTCACCAACCTTGCCGAGCAGCACCCTCTCCACCCCGCTATTGGGATCATAACCCTGCTGCATCAGCGGCAGCAGCGACAGGGTGAGGCCCGCCAGCCACGGCTTGAACTGGTCGAAGGCGGCGGGCGGCGCGCCGATCTTGGCGAGCGCGGCTTCGTAGGTGACTGTCTGCTCGGGCGTCAGCAGCGACCGCAGCGTCGTTCCGGCGGGAAGCATTCCATTGGTCATGGTGAGCTGCTGAAGGTGCGCTTCGCTCGCCGCATCCATCGGGATCTCGGTGACGAGCACGTCCGCTCCGGTCAGCGCATCGGCGATTGTGGCATCATACCATTCGACGCCCTTCGGCAGCACGTGGACAGTGCCGAACAGGTAGATGGTGGTGTCCTCGTCGGCGACCTTCCACAGCGCGGGACCTTTGGCGGCAGCCGGGGCCTCGGGGGCGGCGTGGTTATCGGCCAGGGCAGGGGAAGCGGCGAGCAGCGCCAGCGGAGCGGCGGCGAGGGCGAGGAGGGATGCGAGTTTCATGGGGTCGTCCTTTCGGGGGTAAATGTGAACATGTTGTTGTTACGTCGTCGAGAAATGGTTCAGGCCCGCGGCCTGCTCGATCCTAACACACAGCATCTTGATCATGCCCAGCTTACTTCACCCGGTCCGTGCCGATGCCTTTTTGCACGAGGTAATCCTGCACGCTCCTGGCACCGACGAGATGCCCCGCGCCAACTGCGATGAACACCGTGCCGGGCTCATCGAGGCGGGCGTCGATCCACTCAGCCCAATTGGCGTTGCGGCTGTAAAGCAAGGCCTCGGCGACTGCCGGGTCGGTCATTTCCTCTTTCATCGTTGCGGCGAGTGCGTCGATATCGCCCGCTGCCCATTCGGCTACTCTCTGGTCGATCCGCTGCTTCGCTTCGTCGACGCCTTCGGCGGCCTCCATGAGGAAGCTGATCTGCGACTCCTGCGACATGCCTTCAAAGATGCCGAGCTGGAAGTCGCCGGTTTCAAGCGCGCCACGCGGCTTGTCGCCGATCTTTCCCAGCAGCACCTGCTCGACCCCGCTTTCGCGGCTGTAGCCCTGCTGCATCGGCGGTACCGTCGCGAGAGTAAGGCCCGCAGCCCATGGCTTGAGCCGATCGAGTGCGGCGGGCGGCAGCCCGATTTTTGCAAGCGCGCTTTTATAAGTTTTGGACTGTTCGACAGTTAGCAGCGAGCGCAGGGTGGTACCGTGCGGCAACACGCCCTGGATCAGGGCGATCCGGCGAAGTTGGACTTCGCTCGCCGCGTCCTTCGGGCTTTCGGTGACGAGCATATCAGCGCTGGTCAGTGCATTGGCGATCGTGGCATCATACCATTCGATGCCTTCCGGCAGCACGTGGATGGTGCCGAACAGGTAGATGGTGGTGTCCTCGTCGGCGACCTTCCACAGCGCGGGACCCTTGACGGGGGCGGCCGCCTCAGAAACGGCGTGATGGTCGGCCAAGGATGGGGAAGCGGCGAGCAGCGCCAGCGGAGCGGCGGCGAGGGAGAGGAAGGAGGCGCGCATCATGGGGTCGTCCTTTCAGGGGGGGCGGTGACCAGGTACTTGTTACATCGTCAAGAAATCGTTCAGGCCCGCCACCAGGCGTAGAGGTAGGCGACGGTCATGCCGCCGAATGCGAGAAGCCAAACGCCGAACGGGTGCGGCGCTGCGCCAAGCCCCCCGGCGTGAAGCACTGCCCACATCGGAAAACCTGCCAGCACGGCAGTGCAGCCGCCAGTGAAGGCGATCAGGTTGTGCTCGCGTTTCATCTCGTCGATGGTGCGGAAGCCGTAAAGCGGCAGAAACCCGAACCCGAACAGGAGCAGCGCCGCCAGCAGAATCGCCATCGCGGGGTCGAGCGCGAGCTGGTCCCATTCGCTGCCGAACAGGTTGCCGTCACCGCGGTCAAAGAAGCCGGTGAGGCCGCCGATAATCGCGCCGACAATAACTGCAACGCCGATATACAGCGCCTGTCGCAGCTGGCGCTGTCGTGTCCGGGCTTCACCGGGACCAGGCTTTGCGTCGTCATTGTCGATCACGCGGCGTCTCCATCATGGAATATGTCTTCGATCGCCATGTCGAACAGCCGGGCGATGCGGAAGGCGAGGGGGAGGGAAGGATCGTGCTTGCCGGTCTCGATGGCGTTGACCGCCTGGCGCGAGACGTCGAGCCGCCCGGCGAGCTCGGCCTGCGACCAGTCCCGCTCGGCGCGCAGCACCTTGAGGCGGTTTTTCATCGCTGTCAGAAACCCAGCGCAGCAGTTGTCTTGGCGAGGATGTTTCCCACGGCAAACCCGCTCAGCCCAAGCAGGACATAGGCCTGCCAGCGCTTGAGGCAGATGGTTTCGGTCAGCGAGGTCATGCGAAACTCCATCAGGTTCGCCTGACGATATGTCAGGTATGCATGACTATATGTCGCGATTCGCTGACTATGTCAAGAGAACCTGACTTTGTGTCGAATCAACGTGACCCAATCCGCCGCGCTCCACCCCTTGCTGCGGCGCGGCATTGACGCTTGGGGGGCGTTCCGCCATGGCGAGCCGCCATGAGTTCCAAGCCTGCTTTCACCCCGGTCCAGCGCGATCCGGCGCGCTCGTTTCAGGACATGATCCTGTCGCTTCACGATTTCTGGAGCGCCGAGGCCGGTTGCGTCATCCTCCAGCCCTATGACATGCGCATGGGCGCAGGGACCTTCCACACCGCGACCACGCTGCGCGCCTTGGGGCCGGAGCCGTGGAACGCCGCCTTCGTCCAGCCCTGCCGCCGCCCGACCGACGGGCGCTACGGCGAAAACCCCAACCGGCTCCAGCACTATTACCAGTACCAGGTGATTCTGAAGCCATCACCGCCGGACATTCAGGAGCTTTACCTCCAGAGCCTCGCCGCGATCGGGATCGATCCGTTGGCGCATGACATCCGCTTTGTCGAGGACGACTGGGAAAGCCCGACGCTGGGCGCCTGGGGGCTGGGCTGGGAAGTGTGGTGCGACGGGATGGAAGTCACCCAGTTCACCTATTTCCAGCAGATGGGCGGCTTCGACTGCAAGCCGGTCGCGGGCGAGCTGACCTACGGGTTGGAGCGTCTCGCGATGTATATCCAGGGCGTCGACAATGTGTTCGACCTCGATTTCAACGGGCGCGGCACGACCTACGGCGACGTATTCCTCGAAAACGAGCGCCAGATGTCGAAGTGGAACTTCGAGGTCGCGGACACCGACGCGCTGTTCGACCTGTTCGGCAAGGCCGAGGCCGAGTGCCGCAATGCCCTGGCCGCAGGCGTGCCGATCGCGGCCTACGAACAGGCGGTCGAGGCAAGCCACGTGTTCAACCTGCTGCAAGCGCGCGGCGTGATCTCGGTGCAGGAACGCGCCAGCTATATGGGCCGGGTCCGCGATCTGGCGCGGTCTTCGTGCGAGGCCTACGCGGAGAAGATGCAGCCCGAATGGCAGGCGAAATATCCCGGGTGGGTGCTGTGATGGGGGTGCCGCAATCCTCCCCGGCACGGGGAGGGGGACCGCCGACGCAGTCGGGGGTGGTGGGGACTCCCCGCCAGCGCCGAGCCATGAGGCCAATCCCCTCCACCATGCTGCGCATGGTCCCCCTCCCCGTGCCGGGGAGGATATGATGGCCGACTTCCTGCTTGAACTGCGCTGCGAGGAAATCCCGGCCCGGATGCAGCCCAAGGCCAAGGAAGACCTGGCGCGCCTGTTTGCCGAGGCGCTGGGCAAGGCCGGGCTGGCCGCGGCTTCCATTGAAGCTTTAGCCACCCCGCGCCGCCTGGCGCTGATCGCCAAGGGCCTGCCGCTCGCCACGCAGGCCGTGAGCGAGGAGACCAAGGGCCCCAAGGTCGGCGCGCCGCCGCAGGCGATGGAGGGCTTCCTGCGCAAGGTCGGCCTCAGCGCCGATCAACTGGTCGAGCGTGACGGCGCGTATTTCGCGGTCGTCGAAAAGCCGGGGCGCGCGACCGCCGCCGTGCTTGCCGAAGCGATCCCGGCGATCATCCGCGCCTTTCCCTGGCCCAAGTCGATGCGCTGGGGCGCGGGGTCGCTCAGCACGGATTCCTTGCGCTGGGTGCGCCCACTTTCGGGAATTATCGCGCTGCTCGATGGCGAATTGGTGCCGTGCGAGGTCGACGGCATCGCTGCGGGGCGCGTGACCTACGGCCACCGCTTCCACCACTCCGGCCCGGTCGAAATCGCTAACGCCGCCAGCTATGTGGAGACCCTGCGCGCGGCGCATGTAATCGTCCACTTCTCCGAACGCTGCCGCATGATTCGCGAAGGCGCCGAGCGAGCCGCCGCCGATGCTGGCCTGACGCTGGTGGCGGACGAAGGGCTGGTGATCGAGAACGCGGGCCTCACCGAATGGCCGGTGCCGCTGCTCGGCCGCTTCGACGAGGCGTTCCTAGACGTCCCGCCCGAAGTCATCCAGCTCACCGCGCGGGTGAACCAGAAGTATTTCGTGTGCAAGCCTCCCCGGAACGGGGAGGGGGACCATGCGCAGCATGGTGGTGGGGACTCGCCCCACGCAACCACGGCACCCGACGGCGAATCCCCTCCGTCAGCGGCTGCGCCGCTGCCACCTCCCCGTGCCGGGGAGGATCGTTTGGCCAACGCCTTCATCTGCACCGCCAATATCGACGCGATTGATCCCGCCGTGGTGGTCGACGGCAACCGCAAGGTCCTCGCCGCGCGGCTTTCCGATGCGCGGTTCTTCTGGGAGCAGGACCAGAAGAAAACCCTCGCAAGCCATGCCGAGGGGCTGGCGCGGATCACCTTCCACGAGAAGCTGGGCACCGTCGCCGACAAGGTCGAGCGGGTGGCGAAACTCGCGCGATGGTTGGTCGAGGAGGGGATAATCCTCCCCGGAACGGGGAGGGGGACCGCCGACGCAGTCGGGGGTGGTGGGGACTCTCCGCTAGCGCCGAGCCAAGAGGCCAATCCCCACCACCATCCTGCGGATGGTCCCCCTCCCCCGGTGGGGGAGGATCGGGCGCGCCTCGCCGACCTCGCCGCACAGGCCGCGCGGCTGTGCAAGGCCGATCTCGTCACCGAGATGGTCGGCGAATTCCCCGAATTGCAGGGGCTTATGGGCGGTTATTACGCCGCGAAGGAAGGTCTGCCGCGCGAAGTCGCCGAGGCGATCCGCGATCACTACAAGCCGGTCGGGCAGGGCGACGAAGTGCCCACCGCGCCGGTGACGGTGGCGGTGTCGCTGGCGGATAAGCTGGATACCCTTACGTGCTTCTTTGCGATCAACGAGAAACCAACGGGCTCGCGTGACCCGTTCGCCCTGCGCCGAGCGGCCCTCGGTGAGCTGGCCTTGTCGATCGGAAATCAACTTCGGTGCTCAAAGCTATCGGTGTTGAAAAAGGTTGTTTCAAATGCACCTATTTTTGGCCCTGACAGTGATTCCTTTGCAGCTTTTGAGCGTATTTACGGGCACAGCTTTGATAGTGGTTTGACCGGGAGTGAGGCGGAATCTGAAGATTTACGACGGATTGCCGTGATCGCGGATGACGTTATTGAGTTTCTGATCGACCGCCTCAAGGTCCAGCAGCGCGAGGCGGGGGTCCGCCACGACCTAATCGATGCGGTGTTTGCGCTCGGGGGCGAGGACGATCTTGTCCGTCTGCTCGCCCGGGTCCGTGCGTTGCAAGCCTTTGTCGGCACCGAGGATGGGGTGAACCTCCTCGCGGGCTACAAGCGGGCGGCGAATATTTTGAAGAAGGAGGGGTATCAACCTCCCCTCCCCATGGGGGAGGGGCCGGGGGTGGGGGGTGCCACGCCCGATGCATCGTACCCCCATCCCCAACCCCTTCCCCAAGGGGAAGGGGCTTCAAGCGATGAACCCGAACACACCGGCGAGGAAGACCCGCTGGCGCAGGTCGATGATCCCGATCTGGCGGGCCTCTATGCCCCCCACGCCACGCAGCCCAACGCCCTGTCGGCCCTTTCCTACACCCCCGAACCGGCCGAAAAGGCGCTGATCGACGCGCTCGATACCGCCGCCCCGCGCGCCGCCGAGGCGGTGGAGGCCGAGCGGTTCGCCGATGCGATGGCGGCGCTCGCCACCTTGCGCGCCCCGATCGACCGGTTTTTTGAGGAGGTCACGGTAAATGACCCAGAAGCGAACAAGCGCACCGCGCGCCTTGCCCTGCTCGCCGCTTTTCGCGATGCGGTCCACCGGGTTGCAGATTTCAGCCGGATCGAGGGGTGAGTTTTTGATCCCTGGACAGTGTCTCATGTGTCTCACGGTTCAGCCTGGCGAGACGCAAGATTAACAGGATGACCTGACGTGCAAACAGTCTACCCCTTCGGCGGCAACGCGCCTCACACCGATCCGCGCCAAAAGGACAAGACCGTTACCGGGGGCAAGGGCGCCAACCTCGCCGAAATGGCCAGCATCGGCCTGCCGGTGCCGCCGGGGTTCACGATCACGACTGAAGAATGTGTGCGTTATCTGAAGGATGGCGCAGGGTTCTCGGATGGTCTCGAAGCCGCCGTCACCGCCGCGTTGGCGCATATCGAGGCAACCGTGGGCAAGCGCTTCGGCGATGCGGGCGATCCGCTGCTGGTCTCGGTGCGCTCGGGTGCGCGGGTGTCGATGCCGGGGATGATGGACACGGTGCTCAACCTCGGGCTCAACGATGCGACGGTGGAGGGGCTGGCCGCATCCTCGGGCGATCCGCGGTTCGCGTGGGACTCCTACCGCCGGTTCATCCAGATGTATGCCGATGTGGTGCTCGGCCTCGATCACGGGCTGTTCGAGGAAGCATTGGAGATCGCCAAGGAAGACAAGGGCTTCTACAGTGATACCGAGATGGCGGCTGAAGACTGGCAGGCGCTGGTGGGCGAGTACAAGACGCTTGTGGCCGACGAGCTGGGCCGACCCTTCCCGCAGGATGTGAACGAGCAGCTATGGGGCGCGATCCGCGCAGTGTTCGACAGCTGGGAGAGCGACCGCGCGAAGGTCTATCGCCGCCTCAACAACATCCCCGCCGATTGGGGCACCGCGGTCAACGTGCAGGCGATGGTGTTCGGCAATATGGGCGAGACGAGCGCCACTGGCGTCGCCTTCACCCGCGATCCGGCGACGGGCGCAAGGGCCTATTACGGCGAATACCTGATCAACGCGCAGGGCGAGGATGTAGTCGCGGGCATCCGCACGCCGCAGTACCTCACCAAGACCGCGCGCGAGGCGGCGGGCGCGAAACCGCTCAGCATGGAAGAGGCGCTGCCCGAGGCCTATGCCGAACTGGCGCGGGTGTTCGACCTGCTCGAGCGGCACTACCGCGACATGCAGGACATCGAGTTCACGGTGGAACGCGGCACGCTGTGGATGCTCCAGACCCGCTCGGGCAAGCGCACGGCGAAAGCGGCGCTCAAGATGGCGGTCGACATGGTCGAGGAAGGCCTGATCGACACCCGCGAGGCGGTGCGCCGGGTCGATCCGATGGCGCTGGACCAGCTGCTCCACCCGACGCTCGATCCGTCCGCGCAGCGCGATGTGCTGACCACCGGCTTGCCCGCCTCGCCGGGCGCTGCGGCGGGCCGGATCGTGCTCGACGCCGACACCGCCGAGCAATGGGCCGGGCGCGGCGAGAAGGTGATCCTGGTGCGGGTCGAGACCAGCCCCGAGGACATCCATGGGATGCACGCCGCGCAGGGGATCCTCACCGCGCGCGGCGGCATGACGTCACACGCCGCGGTGGTGGCGCGCGGGATGGGCAGGCCATGCGTCTCGGGCGCGGGTGCCGTGTCGATCGACCGGGCGAGCCGGACGCTGCGCATCGGCAATGCCGAGATGCGCGAGGGCGATGCGATCACGCTCGACGGCGCGACCGGGCAGGTGATGCGCGGGATCGTCCCCACGGTCGAGCCGGAGCTGGCGGGCGACTTCGGCACACTGATGGTGTGGGCGGACGAGCTCAGGCGGATGCGGGTCCGCACCAATGCCGAAACGCCCGAGGATTGCCGGATGGCGCGCCAGTTCGGCGCGGAAGGCATCGGGCTGTGCCGCACCGAGCACATGTTCTTCGAAGCTTCGCGGATCAGCGCGGTGCGCCAGATGATCCTTGCCGAGGACGAGGCGGGTCGCCGCCGCGCTTTGGAGAAGCTGCTCCCCGAACAGCGCGCCGATTTCACCGCGATCTTCGAGGTGATGGCGGGCCTGCCGTGCACCATCCGCCTGCTCGATCCGCCACTGCACGAGTTCCTGCCGCATGGTGACGAGGAGTTCGTCGAACTGGCCGATGCAACCGGGCTCGGGGTCGATCACCTGAAGCGCCGCGCGGGCGAGCTGCACGAATTCAACCCGATGCTCGGCCATCGCGGCTGCCGCCTGGGGATCACCTTCCCCGAGATCTACGCGATGCAGGCGCGGGCGATCTTCGAGGCGGTGTGTGCGGTCAAGCTGGCGAGCGGCGAAGCGCCGCTGCCCGAGATCATGATCCCGCTGGTCGCCACCAAGCGTGAACTCGCGATCCTGCGCGCGCTGGTCGACAAAGAGGCCGAAGCGGTGTTCGCCGAGACGGGCACGCGGGTCGACTACCTCGTCGGCACGATGATCGAACTGCCCCGCGCGGCGCTGATGGCGGGCGAGATTGCGGAGGAAGCCGCGTTCTTCAGCTTCGGCACCAATGACTTGACCCAGACCACCATCGGCGTGTCGCGCGACGATGCGGCGCGGTTCCTGTCGGTCTATGTCGACAAGGGCATCTTCCCGCGCGATCCCTTCGTCAGCCTCGATATCGAAGGTGTTGGCCAGCTGGTCGAACTCGCGGCGGAACGGGGCAGGGCGACGCGGCCCGACATCAAGCTCGGCATCTGCGGCGAGCACGGCGGCGATCCGGCGAGCATCGCGTTCTGCGAGAGCGTGGGGCTCGATTACGTCAGCGCCTCGCCCTACCGCGTGCCGATTGCGCGATTGGCGGCGGCCCAGGCTGCGCTCTAGGATCCGGCGAGGGATCGCCGCCCGGTGAGGGTGACGATCTCGAAGGTCTCGGCCACCTTGCCCTCGGCATCGGCACGGGCGGCGAAGGCGGCGCGGGCGCGGGCGAGGGCGGACTTGCCCAGCGGCATGGCAGGCTTCGCAAGGGCGTTGCCGAGGCCCTGATCGCGCAGGTCGCTCACCAGCCGGTCGAGCGAGGAATAGCGCACCGTGAGCGTGTGGGTGTCGACCACCGGGTCCTTCCACCCCGCGCGCTGGAGCAGGGCAGGGGCAGCCCGCGAATCGACCATCGGGTGCAGGCGGGCAGCCGGTCGATCAGGCTCGGCAGCGAGCATGGCCGCGCGCAGGGCAGGCAGGCTCTGCCCGCCGATGAAGCTGGCGATCACCAGGCCGCCGGGGGTGAGCGCGTTCCGCAGGTGGATCAGCGCGCCAGGCAGATCGTTGATCGCGTCCAACTGGCCGATCACGCCGATGAAGTCGTACGGCGCACCGGGGATGGGTTGGGCAGGATTGGCGGTGACGCTGACGGTCAATTGCGCCTCGCCGCGTTTGAGGTGGCTCGCCAGTTCCGCGGGGCAACCGCCGATCATCAGCGAGTGCGTCGGCGCATGGCGCACGAAGCTGAGGCGGTCGATCATGTCCTCGGCGATGTCGTCGATGACGAAGCCCGCGGGATCGCTGCCCGACCGCTGCCGCAGCGATGCGCGACGCGCCCGGGCGACGCGGCGGCGTTCTGCGAAGATCGTGGGGACGGCACTGGCGTTCATCCCGAGGCCCCTGCCGCGCTTGCCTACACAGTGCAACCCATGCGAGAGGCGCAAACATGGCCGTGGTCGCAGCCCTTGCCAGAAGTCTCGCGCCGGTGGTCGACCTAGTATACCCACCGCGCTGCCCGGCGTGCGGGGTTGCGGTTGCCGCGCAGGATGGGCTCTGCACCGATTGCTGGAGCGGGCTGGAGGTGCCTCCGACCGAGGATGATGCGGTGCTGGCGATGCGTGTGTTTGCGGCCACGCATTATGACGAGACCTCCCGGAAACTGGTGCTCGCCTTCAAGCATGGCGGGCGCATCGCTCTGGCGCGGCTGCTGGCTAGGATGATCGCGGCGCAAATGCCCGATCCTCAGCCGGGAAAAGCGCCGCCGCTGCTCGTTCCGGTGCCGCTGCATCGCTGGCGGCTGTGGCAGCGCGGGTTCAATCAGGCGGCTCTGCTCGCGGTGGAACTCGCCAAGCTGGGCAAAGGTGAATTGCTGGTCGATGCGCTGCGACGCCGCAAGCGTACACCGAGCCTGGGCGGATTGGGACGCCAAGAGCGCGACGAAGTGCTGACCGGGGCGATAGCGCTCGATCCGGGCTGCGCCGGGCGGATTGCGGGTCGCGATGTGATCCTTGTCGACGACGTGCTGACCAGTGGCGCGACCTCGCGTGCCTGCGCGGCGGCGATGAGGCCAGCGCGGCCGGCGAGCGTCGCGGTCGCCTGTTTCGCGCGCGTCGATCATGGTGAGGGCTGGGCATAAACATAACGCCCGAGGTCTTTCGACCCCGGGCGCCACGTGACGAAACGGTGCGGAACCCCCCTTGCGGGAAATGGTGGCCAACCCCCTAGATTTGGCCACCGGGATCCTGTCCCTATCGTTCAATCGGTCGCACCGGCACCCCGTTGCCAGTCTGCGGCCCGATCATCCCCCTGAACCGGCACCAGGTGGTGCCGTTATCTGGTGGAGAACCCCTTGCGGAAGCTCTGTTGCGTTTGTTCCACCGCGTTAGCCAAGGCGGAAGATGAATCCTGCAGCTTGCCATTTTTTTGCATCCCGCTGTTGTTAGATTGCAACATTCGGCGCATGGCCACAGCCGTTGGAATGCCAATGATGGCGTTGATCCGCCATCCGGCAGCGTGTTTGTTTCGGAGCATGATGTGAACCAGCCAGAGTTGTCCCCGCAAGAGCGCGAATGCGGCAACACCTTTGCGCCGCGCTTCGATGACAAGGGTCTGCTCACGGCCGTCGTCATCGATGCGACCTCCCGTGCGGTGTTGGTGGTGGCGCATATGAATGACGAGGCGTTGGAGGCGACTCTGGCAAGCGGCGAGGTGCATTTCTGGTCACGTTCGCGCGGGCGGCTGTGGAAGAAGGGCGAGACTTCCGGCCACGTGCTGACGATGCAGGAGATGCGCATCGATTGCGATCAGGATGCGTTGCTGATCACCGCAACCGCCGCCGGGCCGACCTGTCATACGGGCGAGACGAGCTGCTTTTACCGCCGTGTCGAGAGCGGTGAAGACGGGCCTGTTCTCGTTAAGGTCAAGACTTGACGCTCACGTAAAGGGAAAGTATACAGCGGGCATGGTTTCCGCTCTCCAAACCCAATCCGCCCCCGACGCGCGCCGCAATGGTGCCCACCTCGATCGACCCGACGTCCACGCCCGCGAGCAGTTCATGATCTCCGATCTGACCTCGGAATTCGGCTGCACCGCCCGCGCGCTGCGCTTCTACGAAGACGAGGGGTTGATCAATCCCGCCCGCGTCGGCCTGACCCGCGTCTATTCCAAGCGCGATCGTGCCCGGCTCGCATGGATCATGCGCGCCAAGAATGTCGGCTTCAGCCTCACCGAAATCCGCGAGATGATCGACCTCTACGATCTCGACGATGGCCGCGTGGAGCAGCGCCGCGTCACAGTCGAGAAGTGCCGCGCGCACATCGCCAAGCTGCAGGAACAGCGCGCCGACATCGATTCCTCGATCAAGGAACTCACCGAATTCGTAGCGGAGATCGAAAAGCTCGATCTGCGCTGATTCGCTAAGCTCGCCTTTCTCCGACCGAAAACACGCCTACCAAAGGGATCCGCCATGCCGACCTACACTGCGCCCACCCGCGACACACGTTTCGTCGTCAACGAAGTGCTGGAACTTGCCAGCTACGGCAATCTCCCGGGCTTCGAGAACGCCACGCCCGACATGATCGACACCGTGATCAACGAAGCGGGAAAGTTCTGCGCGGAAGTTCTCGCTCCGGTCAACCAGGCGGGTGACGAGCACGGCTGCACCCGTCACGAAGACGGCAGCGTCACCACCCCGCCGGGCTTCAAGGAAGCCTATCAGGCCTATGTCGAAAGCGGGTGGGGCACGCTCGCGCAGCCGGAGGAGTTCGGCGGTCAGGGCCTGCCGCATGTGCTCGGCTTCGTGCTTGAAGAATATTCCGGCACCGCCAATCAGGCCTTCGCGATGTATCCCGGCCTCACCGCGGGCGCGATCTCGGCGATCCGCGTCAAGGGTTCTGAGGAGCAGAAGGCCCTCTATCTGCCCAAGATGATCTCGGGCGAGTGGTCGGGCACGATGAACCTGACTGAGCCGCATTGCGGCACCGATCTGGGCATGATCCGCACCAAGGCGGTGCCCAACGGCGATGGCAGCTATGCGATCACCGGAACCAAGATCTTCATCTCGGCCGGCGAGCACGATCTCACCAGCAACATCATCCATCTGGTCCTTGCCAAGACCCCGGGTGCGCCCGACAGCACCAAGGGCATCTCGCTGTTCATCGTGCCGAAGTTCCTCCTCGACGAGAACGGCGAACCAGGCGCGCGCAACGCGGTTTCCTGTGGTTCGATCGAGAAGAAGATGGGCATCCACGGCAACGCGACGTGCCTGCTCAACTATGACGGGGCGACCGGATACATGGTGGGTGAGGAGAACAAGGGCCTCGCCGCGATGTTCATCATGATGAACGCCGCGCGCCTCGGCGTCGGCATCCAGGGCTATGCCCAGGCCGAAGTCGCCTATCAGAACGCGGTCAGCTACGCGCTCGACCGCCGTCAGGGCCGCGCGCTGACCGGCCCGGCTGACCCTGCTGCCAAGGCCGATCCGATCTTCGTCCACCCCGATGTGCGGCGGATGCTGATGGACGCCAAGGTGTTCACCGAGGCGATGCGCGCGCTGTGCCTGTGGGGCGCATTGCAAGTCGATCTGTCGCACAAGGCGCAGACCGAGGAAGAGCGCGAAGCGGCTGACATGCTGATCGGGCTGATGACCCCGGTGATCAAGGGTTACGGCACCGACAAGGGCTACGACATCGCCACCAACATGCAACAGGTATTCGGCGGGCATGGGTATGTGACCGAATGGGGCATGGAGCAGTTCGTGCGCGATAGCCGCATCGCGATGATCTACGAAGGCGCCAACGGCGTGCAGGCGATGGACCTGTGCGGGCGAAAGCTCGCAGCGGGTGGCGGCAAGGCGATCCAGGCGTTCTTCGCGATGATCGACGAGGAAATCGCCGCCGCCAAGCGGGACGAGACGCTGAAGCCGATCGCTGAAAAGCTCGAAAAGGCGCTCGGCGAGCAGAAGGCCGCGACGATGTGGTTCATGCAGAACGCGATGGCGAACCCCAACCACCTCGGCGCAGGCGCGCATCACTACATGCACATCATGGGCATCGTCACGCTAGGGCACTTCTGGTTGAAGATGGCCAAGGTCGCGCTCGGCAAGCTGGCGGGCGGCGCGGATGACGCCGCGTTCTACGAAGCCAAGCTGGTTTCGGCGAACTACTACGCCGAACGCTTCCTGCCCGATGCTGGCGCGCTGCGCCGCAAGCTGGAGGCGGGCAGCGAATACATGATGAAGCTGCCGGCCGAGGCGTTTGCCACGGCGGCGTAAGGCCGCAGGACTTGGATGATGCACCCGGAGCGGCTATCGCTCCGGGATGCACGACTTCCAACACTCATCCGCGCCCGCCCGCAGCGGGTTGTTCGACCGGCTGATGCTGGCCCACCCGCGCGCGGTCGGAGAGACCTATTTCGAACACGCCGGGATCGCCTCGCGCTTTGGCGGGACGATGATCCTTGGCGGGATCAAATGCGTGTTGCACGCGGTGGTCCCGGCGGTATTCGACCGCGCGGCGAGCGATTGTGTGACGAAGCTCAACGGCGAACTCACCCGCAGGCGCGCAGCCTCGGCGGACAGCTTCCCCGATTACGTGATCTAACGCGGCCGCCAGGCATTTGATGATGCTGCAAGGGTATGCGCATTCTCCACCTCTCTTGCTGACGCAATCCTGACGCAATCCTGACGCAATTTGTCCGTCGCCACGTCACACATGGTTAATAGACCCTTCCTCTCATGAGTCGCTTTTGAGGGGGGAAGGTTCGATGAACGATTTCGTGCGCAGTCCAGACGTCAACCCGGCTGATCTTTATTCGGATGGCGATGTCGACACAAATCGCAGTGGCAATCCGTCGCTTGGGGCGATGATCGAAAAGCAGCTTTCGCGCCGTGGCGCCATCTATGGCGGGGTCAAGGCGACGGGCCTCGCGGTCTTCGGCGCGCCGCTGGTTACTGCCTGCGGGACGGATGATACGAGCATTTCGAGCTCCGCCGCCAACGCGTCGGCAGGCAAGATTTCGGTCACATCGGGCCAGATGGTCTCGCTTTCTCCATCCACGTCGGGCACCAAAACCTTCGCGCAAGCTGCGGGTCCGGAGGTCGAGTTTCTTGCGGCCGAGGGTCTGCCCGGCAATTTCATCGCACCTGCCGTTGCCCAGGAAACGGTCATCCAGGTCAATATGCGCGACGCAGGCAGGGGTGGTGCATTAGAAACCAGACCGATCGAGGTGACAGTTCGCCCATCGGCGCTGACATTCGATCCGGTGGCCAAGAACTCCGATGACATCGTCACTGTTCCGGCCGGTTACTCGGTCAAGGTGATGACCGCGCTTGGCGACCCCATCATCGCCGGCGCCGGCGCCTTCGCCAATGACGGAACCGACACTGACTATGCCAAGCGGATCGGTGACCACGGCGATGCGCTGTATTACTTTGGCCTTGGCGAGAATGGGCGACCGAACCCGCTGTCATCCAGGCGCGGGCTGATGGCGCAGAATCACGAGAACCTCAACGTCCAGTATCTCCATCCCAACGGCCCTTCGCCCGCGCCCCGTCCGGCAGGCGAGGCGATCAAGGAGATCGAGGCGCATGGGGTGAGCATTACCGAATATGCCGATCGGGGTGGTCGTAACTGGCAGGTCGTGGCCAACAGCAGTTTCAATCGCCGGATCACGCCGAACACGCCGATGGAGTTCACTGGCCCTGTGCGCGGCTCGGAATTCCTCGTCACCAAGTACTCGCCCGACGGCACCAAGGGCCGCGGGACGATCAACAATTGCGCCAACGGCTACACGGATTGGCAAACGCTCCTCACCTGCGAAGAGAACTGGGCCGGCTATTTCCGGCGCTCGGGCGACGACGCGAACCGCACGGCGAAAGATGTGCGCGCTCTGCGGCGCTATGGCGTGACCAGTTCGTCGGGCAACTACCAGTGGGCCACCGCCACCCCTGCGAGCGAAATCTTCACCCGCTGGAATGCCAATGCCGTCGCGGGAGGAACCGCCGCCACCGATTTCCGCAACGAGCCCAACCAGTTCGGATGGGTGGTTGAAATTGATCCTTATGACCCGACCTCGACGCCGCGCAAGCGCACTGCGCTCGGCCGGTTTGCGCATGAGGGAGCATGGCTCGGCAAGGTGTTCCAGGGGCGGCGTCTGGCAGTCTACATGGGCGATGATTCCCGCAACGAATACTTCTACAAATTCGTCTCGGCTGCCGAGTGGGACGAGCGCGATCAGCGGGCCAGGAACCGGCTCGCCATTGGCGACAAATATCTCGACAATGGCACGCTGTGCGTTGCGAAGTTCAACGAAGACGGAACCGGTCAATGGGTTCCGCTGGTGTTCGGCCAGGTTCCCAATCTGCCTGACTATACCTTTGCAAGTCAGGCGGACATCCTCGTCAACCCGCGCCTGGCAGCAGATGCGGTGGGCGCCACGACGATGGACCGTCCGGAATGGACCGCCACCAACCCGGTGACCGGCGAAATCTACCTGACCCTCACCAATAACCGCGCAAGCTCGCGTCCGATCACCCGCGTGAATGCGGCCAATCCGCGCTTCTATGCCGATCCGCCGGGGACCACATTCGGCAATCCCAACGGGCATATCGTGCGTATCCGTGAAGACGGTGACAGCCCGGCCGCGCTGACGTTCCGTTGGGACATCTACATTTTTGGCGCGGATGCCAACGACCCGGTTGTTGCGGGCGTTGATCGCAACGTATCGGGCCTGACCGATGCCAACGATTTCTCCAGCCCGGACGGGCTGTGGTTCTCGCGGCCGCAGAATGTCGGCGGCCGGGTCAGGCCGCTGGCGTGGATCCAGACTGACGACGGTTCGCTGACTGATCGTACCAACAACCAGATGCTCGCAGCGCTCCCGGGATTTGTCGGCGACGGCGGCCCAGCGGTGATCCGCGGCGCGGATGCCAGCGGGGCGACGTCGAGTCAGGCAACTGTCGTCGGAGCGGCAATCACCCCCGCCACCGTGCGGCGGTTCCTGGTCGGCCCGATCGAGTGCGAGATAACCGGGGTCGATTCAACTCCGGACGGGCGCACATTGTTCGTTGGCATCCAGCATCCGGGTGAAGATGGCACGCCAAGCGCACCTTCCAGCAACTGGCCACAAAGCCAGAGCGGGATCAATACAGGGCGCCCGCGCTCGGCGATTGTCGCCATTACTCGCGACGATGGCGGTATTGTCGGACTTTAGTGTCCGGTCGGTACAGGGAGCACCCACGAAAAAGGGGGCGATGCTACGGCACCGCCCCCTTTCTCATTTGCACAGACCTTAGTTGACGACGCCGATGGTGTCGGGGTTGCCGTCAGGATCGAAGTTGACGATCCCGCCATTGGCGACATTGCCCTGCAGCAGGATGCCCGCGAGGTGCGGTGCGGCCATCGAGGTACCCGAGAGGGTCGCATAACCACCCGACAGGTAGGTGGAGCGAATCGACGAGCCGGGTTCTGCGAAATCGACCGGCGGGTTGCCGTAGTTCGAGAAGCTCGACCAGTTATCGCCTGTGGCGAATGACGAGACGGTGTAGATGTTTGCCCCGTTCGCGCGGGCAGGCGAAGAGGTGGTTGCACTGGTCGATTCGTTGCCGGCCGCCAGCGTGAAGCGGATGCCGGTGGCTGCCGCATTGATCACCGCCTGATCCAGCGAAGTGCTGACACCGCCGCCCAGGCTCATATTGGCGACATCGCCTGCACGCCCATTGGCGGCGACATAATCGACTCCGGCGATCACGCCCGATGTCGAACCAGAACCGCGCCGGTCGAGCACCCGAACCGCAACCACAGTAGCGCCGGGAGCGACACCGATCACGCCGATCGTATTGTCGATCGCAGCGATGGTTCCGGCAACGTGCGTGCCGTGGCCATTGGCGTCTTCGGGCGAGCTATCGTTCACGAAGCTGCGCGAGCGCGTGACATCGACGCGCAGGTCGGGGTGATCGAGATCAATCCCGCTGTCGATCACCCATGCCGTGGCAAAAGTGCCCGCAGCCCCGCCGCGAACGCGGGTGATGCCCCAGGGAACGGTCTGCGCGGGCTGGGTGGTGGGGCCGGGCTTGCCCTTGGCCTGCACCATGGTCACGACCTGATCCTGCTCGCAATACTTGATGGCGAGATTGCCCTTGCGCATCTTCTCGATGCCCTGCGCCGAAGCATTGACGGCAAAGCCCCGCAGCGCGCGCGAATAGACGTGCTTGAGCTGTGCCTCACCCGCCTGCGCCGCGCGGTTGGCTGCGGCGGTCGCATTGGCGCGCGTGACCGTCGCGTCGAACACGCAAATATAGCTGCCCGGAATCTTGTCACCGGCACGCTGTGCCTGTGCAGGCGCAGCCATGGCCACCAGCGACGTCGCCGAGGCGAACAGAATCATCGTCTTTTTCATGAAGTCCCGTCCTGTATTTGTGCTGGGCCTTGGGATGCCCGGCAGTCTGACCCAATCGTGGGACATGGCGCGCGCAGAACCTCAGATGCGCCCCTTCCCCGATTGCGTCAGAATGACGAAAGGTGTGTCGCTCGACAAGCGATACAAAGCGCACAAATTGTTGCGAATGTCGGGTTATGACTGTGCGCGACACAAATGTCACAGAAGCATGGGGAAGCAGAACATTCAGCGCCGGGCGACGAGCGCTAATCGAGCGATCCCATGAAACGCTGCGAACCCGCCTTTACTTTGGTTCCGGCAGCAGCGGCGACGCGTTCGGACAATGTCGCGCCCTGCCTACTTATCGGGCGTGGGCTTTCGCTGGCGGACCATTGTTCGGCAGGATCGGCGCGCTGCGGCTCGACCTTCGATTGCTGGACTTGCGGTTTGGCCGAGGTAACGGGGGGCGCTGGTGGAGCAGCCTCCGATCCTGACGTGGCCGCCAGAATCGTGGCGGCCACCTCTTCGATCGAACCGACCACCAGCAGGGGTTGGCTGCCGATAATGCCGATATTGGTCTGGCCGTTCTCGGCCGTCCTCAGCCATGCGACGTTCTCGGCCACGACGAGATAATTGCCGCCGCGCGATTCGAGCTTGATGAATTTCATGCGCGACGACTCCGGCGGGGCCGATCGGGCAGCAGATCCGGCAGTGCAGCTGTAATGCGGGCAGGTTAAGGAACTGCCTATTCCACCGGCAGAAAATCGGGGACCGAAAGGTATCGCTCACCCGTGTCGTAATTGAAACCCATCACCCGCGCACCAGCGGGTAGTTCGGCCAGCTTCTTGGCGATAGCGGCCAGCGTCGCTCCGCTCGAAATTCCGACCAGCATCCCTTCCTCACTGGCGGCGCGCCGGGCCATTTCCTTGGCGTCCTCGGCGGTCACAGTGATCGCTCCGTCAATGGCGTTGGTGTGGAGGTTGCCGGGAATGAAGCCCGCGCCGATGCCCTGGATCGGGTGCGGGCCGGGCTGGCCGCCGCTGATCACGGGCGAGAGCTCGGGCTCGACCCCATAGGCCTTGAAGTCGGGCCAGTGCTTCTTCAGCTCCTCGGCGCAGCCGGTGAGGTGCCCACCGGTGCCAACCCCGGTGATCATCACGTCAATCGGCGCATCGGCGAAATCGGCGAGGATTTCCTGCGCAGTCGTGCGGGCGTGGACTTCAGGATTGGCGGCATTGTCGAACTGGCTCGGCATCCAGGCACCCGGTGTGCTTGCCACCAGCTCCTGCGCCCGTTCAATCGCACCGCGCATCCCCTTCTCGCGCGGGGTGAGATCGAAGCTCGCGCCATAGGCGAGCATCAGCCGCCGCCGCTCGATCGACATACTCTCGGGCATGACCAGCACCAACCGATAACCCTTGACTGCCGCGACCATCGCAAGGCCGATCCCGGTGTTGCCGCTGGTCGGCTCGACAATCGTCCCGCCCGGCTTCAATGCGCCGCGCGCTTCGGCATCCTCGACCATGGCGAGCGCGATGCGGTCCTTGATCGAACCGCCGGGGTTCGACCTTTCGGACTTCACCCACACCTCGTGATCGGGGAACATCCGGGCGATCCGGATATGCGGGGTCGCGCCGATGGTGGCGAGGATGTTGTCAGCCTTCATGTCGTTACCTCTCTCTTGAGCGCTTCGGGCTCGAAACTGCGGGCGCGGCGCAGTTCGGGGAAGTACCACGCCCAGCCAAGTGTCACGAATATCGCACCCACCCCGCCGAATATAACCGCGCCGGTGGCGCCAAGCAAAGCTGCGGCAAGGCCCGATTGCATTTCGCCCAATTCGTTCGAGGCGCTGATGGCAAGGCCCGAGATCGCCGAAACGCGCCCGCGCTTGTCATCGGGGGTGAACAGCTGGACGAGCGAGCTGCGGATAAACACCGAGACCATGTCGACCGCGCCCATCGCGGTCAGGATCGCCAGCGACAGCAAGAAGCTGCGCGACAATCCAAAGGCGATGGTGAGCGCGCCAAACGCTGCGACGGCGATCAGCATCGTGATCCCGACATTGCGCTCGATTGGTCGGAACGAAAGGAACAGCGCCACGCTCGCCGCTCCTAGCGCCGGGGCGGCGCGCATCAGTCCCAGCCCTTCCGGCCCGACAAGCAGGATATCGCGCGCAAACACCGGCAGCAGCGCGGTCGCGCCTGCCAGCAGCACCGCGAACAGATCGAGCGTGATGCACCCGAGCAGGAACCGCTCGCGCCAGACGTAGACCAAGCCCTCGGCGATTTGGCGAAGTGGCTTCAAGGGCGGGCCTTCGTGCTGCGCGCGGATCGGGCAGATGGTCAGCGTCAGGACTGTCGCTGCCCCCAGCAGCCCTGCCGACAGCGCATGGGGCAGCCATGGGGACCCTGCGAAAATCAAGCCGCCCACCGCCGGACCGGCGACGCTCGCACTCTGCCATGCGATCGAGGAAAGGGCGATGGCGCGCGGGAGCAGTGCGGGGGGAACGATATTGGGCGCAATTGCGCTCATTGCCGGGCCGACGAACACCCGCGCTGCACCATGGGCAGCGGCGAGCGCGAACAGGATCGGCAGATTGAGCGCGTCCTGCCAGGTCAGCACCGCCAGCACCACCGCGACGCCCGCATCGATCGCATTGGCGAAGGCGGCCACGTGGCGGCGGTCGAAACGATCGGCGGCGAGCCCCGCGACCGGGGTCAGCAGGAACAGCGGCACGAATTGCGCCAGCCCCAGCAGCCCCAGCTGGAACGACGCCTCTGGCACGCTCATGCCGTAATCGGCGCGCGCGACCTCGTAGAGCTGGTAGCCGAGCAGCACCACCATCGACATCGTGGCGAAGACCGCCATGAACCGGGCGAGCCAGTAACGGCGGTAATCCGGAATATGAAGCGGGGAGGCTGGTTCAGTCACGCTCCGCGCAATGGCAGGCGTGGGCGCCGCTGCCAAGCGGGGGAAACTTGCCCCCGGGTCAAGTCCAGCTATCGCGTCTTAACGCGAGCGGCGAAGGCGCGGGTTGGGCTGAAGTTGATCGATGATGGCGATAAAATCGTCGAGCCGGATGATCCGTTCGAACTGGAAACCCGCGCGCTCATCACGCGTCCAGATCACATAGGCCTCGATCCGACCAACCACGGGCAGTCGGATGATAATCCGATCGCCGCGCGAAAGCTGGGTGGCGTTATCGACCATGAAGCCATGGGCTGACAGGTTCGAGACATGCAGATGCAGGTCGCCGTGCACGAAGTGCTCGACAATCGCCGGAAAATCGACCGGGTGCCGCGCTGCACGGCGCAGATCGGTCACACTCAGATTTGCTCCACCAGCCACGCGTTGCGTTCCTTCCCGTCCGTGTCGGTCAACAGCAGGGGAGTGCCTGAGAAACGCTGATAAATGGTAAAGGCAGGCTGAATTGGCGGCTAACGTTGCACCAGCGCGTGTCGTTTCTTGCCAAGACTGAGCCGGAGAGTTTCGCCCTCAGCGGGCTGCACCAGCAGCGTCGGATCGCTCACCGCTTCGCCATCGAGCTTGACCGCTCCTTCAGCGAGCTTGCGCTTGGCCTCGCCATTGGAGGCGGTGAGGCCGGTCGCGGTGAGCAGCGCGGCCAGCGGCATTCCCTCGGCCCCGACCCCAAGCGTGGGCAAGTCCTCGCCTGCACCCGATCCGGCAAAGGTCTCACGCGCAGTCGCTTCGGCGCGAGTTGCAGCCTCAGGGCCGCGCACAAGCTTGGTGACCTCATTGGCCAGCACGATTTTGGCGGCGTTGATCTCCGAACCTTCGAGCGCCTCAAGTCTGGCGATTTCGTCCAGCGGCAGATCGGTGAACAGCCGCAGGAACCGGCCCACGTCGCGGTCATCGACATTGCGCCAGTATTGCCAGAAATCGTAGGCTGGCAGCTGATCCTCGTTTAGCCACACCGCACCTGCGGCGGTCTTGCCCATCTTCGCGCCGTCAGCAGTGGTGAGCAGCGGCGTGGTGAGCCCGAACAACTCGCTCCCGTCCATCCGCCGACCCAGCTCGATCCCGTTGACGATATTGCCCCACTGGTCGCTGCCGCCCATCTGCAAATGCACGCCCATACCGCGCGACAGGTGGCGGAAATCGTAGCCTTGCAGGATCATGTAATTGAATTCGAGGAAGGTCATCGGCTGCTCGCGCTCAAGCCGCAACCGCACCGAATCGAAACTCAGCATCCGGTTTATGGTGAAGTGCGTGCCCACCTCTTGCAGTAGCTCGATATAGCCGAGCTCCCCCAGCCAATCGTGATTATTGACCATCACCGCGTCGGTCGGGCCGTCACCGAAGGTCAGCAGCTTGTCGAACACCGTGCGGATCGAGGCGATATTGGCTTCGATCGCCGCGTCGGTGAGCATCTTGCGGCTTTCGTCGCGGCCCGAGGGATCGCCGATCCGGGTGGTGCCGCCACCCATCACCACCACAGGCTTGTGCCCGGCCTGCTGCAGGCGGCGCAGCATCATGATCTGCACCAGACTGCCGATGTGCAAACTCGGCGCGGTGGCGTCAAAACCGATATATCCGGGCACGATCTGCCTGGCCGCGAGGGCATCAAGCCCGGCCGCGTCGGTCAGCTGGTGAATATAGCCGCGTTCATCGAGCAGCTTGAGGAGGCTGGATTCGTAGTTGGTCATGGTGGGCGCGCTTAACAGCGGGGACGGGGGACGGGAAGGGTCTTGCCGGGCGAAGGGCGGATCGGCACAGAGGGCCGATGCAACCCTTGATGCTCCACCAGACCTGCGACCTCGGCCCGATCCGCGCCGTCACCGCTGCCATCACTCCCACGCCAGCGGGCTGCGAGGCAGCATTCCGGCTCGAAGGCCACATCCCCGCGATCCTCGTGCCCGAACCGGCCGTGCCCGAAAGGATGGACTTCCTGTGGAAGACCACCTGTTTCGAGATCTTCTGGCAGCCGCTGGGAGGCACCTTCTACCGCGAATTCAACCTCTCGCCCTCGGGCCGTTGGGCCGCTTACGATTTCGATGCGTTCCGCGAAGGCGCGCGCGATGCACCCGTTGATGCGATTGCGGTGGCCTGCGCGTACACTACCGAAGGGCTGGAACTGCGCGCCAGCATCGCCGCCGAATTGCCCGATCCCGCGCAGGTAGCCTTGAACGCAATCGTCGAGCATCCCGATGGCAGCATCCAGTTCTGGGCGCTGGCTTTCCCGCCCGGCAAGCCCGAGTTCCACTCCGAAGCCTGCCGCCAGATCGTGATCGAGCGCTAACGCAGGGCGCGGACCGGTTGAAACGGCGCGTTGAGCTTCACGATCTTCCAGTTGAGCACAAAGGCAAAGCTCACCCATATGAAATAGGGCACGTTGAGCCAGCCGGCGAAGCTGTCTCCCGCAACGCGTGGGAGCAGCACCATCAGGCTCGTCACAGACAGCCACAGGAACACATTTTCGACCAGCGCCCAGTCGGGGCGCTTGGCCTTGAAGAACAGCGGTGACCACGCAAAGTGCAGCAGGAAATTGACAGCGAACAGCACGTGAATGGCGGCGCGCGCACCGGGCGAGGGCGCTTGGGTCAAGCCGACGTAATAACTCCAGCCGGCGAGGCCGAGGATCACCGTCCATGCCGGGCCGAACAGCCAGTCGGGGGGCTGCCAATAGGGCTTGCGCAGCGCCTTGTACCACGCGCCGATTTCGGTCAGCGCGCCGCCTGCTCCGCCAAGGACGATGGCCCAGGCTGCGGCGATCAGGGCTGAGGTCCAATCCATAATCAAGGCTATAGGGCTCGCGCTGTGCAATTGCCATTGCCTTTGCCGCATGCCTGCTTCACCCCGTCGCGTCATGAAGACAGGAATTGACAGGCTGTTGGCCGACCCCGCTTTGCTCGCCCGTTTGCAGGGTCGCCGGGTGGCGCTGGTGGCGCATCCGGCGAGCGTGACGACCGACCTGACGCACAGCCTTGACGCGCTGATTGCGGCGGGCGTGAATGTGTCGAGCGCCTTTGGCCCGCAGCACGGGCTCAAGGGCGACAAGCAGGACAACATGGTCGAAACTGCGGACGAAATGGATCCGCGTTACGGCATCCCGATCTTCTCGCTCTATGGCGAGGTGCGCCGCCCGACGGGGCAGATGATGTCGAGCGCGGACGTCTTCCTGTTCGACCTTCAAGACCTCGGTTGCCGGATCTACACCTTCGTCACCACGCTGCTCTATCTGCTGGAAGAAGCGGCCAAGGCGGGCAAGGAGGTGTGGGTGCTCGACAGGCCCAATCCCGCCGGGCGACCGGTAGAGGGCACGCTGCTGGTGCCGGGGCAGGAGAGCTTTGTCGGCGCCGCGCCGATGCCGATGCGCCACGGGCTTACCATGGGCGAAATGGGCCATTGGTTCATCGAACATTTCGGGCTCGACGTGGCCTATCACGTGGTGGCGATGGAAGGCTGGGGGCCTGACGATGCCGATGGCTGGGGCTGGCCTGCCGCGCGCCTGTGGATCAACCCGTCGCCCAATGCCGCCAATGTGAACATGGCGCGCTGCTATGCCGGCACCGTGATGCTCGAGGGCACCACGCTGTCGGAGGGCCGCGGCACCACGCGCCCGCTGGAGGTGCTGTTCGGCGCGCCGGATATCGACGCGGGCGGGGTCGCCAAGGTGATGCGCAAGCTCGCGCCGGAATGGCTGGAGGGCGCTGCGATCCGGGAATGCTGGTTCGAACCGACTTTCCACAAGCATGCAGGAAAGCTCTGCAATGCATTGATGATCCACGCGGAAAGCGGGTTTTACGAGCATCATGCCTTCAAGCCATGGCGGATGCAGGCGCTGGCGTTCAAGGCGATCCGGACGCTCTATCCGCATTACGACCTGTGGCGCGATTTTCCGTACGAATACGAGCTTTCGCGCCTTGCGATCGACGTGATCAACGGCGGCCCGTCACTGCGCGAATGGGTCGACGATGCGGCGGCCACACCGCACGATCTTGACGTCATGGCATCACACGACGAGGCCGCTTGGGTCGCAGCGGTGCGGAAGCATCTGCTTTACTGACCGGACTTGGCCGGCATCATGATGACGGTGCCTTCGCTTGGCGCGGGGAGGGGCCTGATGTCGTCCGGATTGCCCATGGCCACCATCACCGAACAGCCATCGATACGCTTGTCGACGGCATAGATTCGGTGCGGCTTGTCGGGCGAGGCCGGTTCGCGATCGAGCAGCGGCGGTTGGCCCGCCGCCTCCCGCGCCATTGTGATCCGGTCGCGGCAGAACTCGGGTGACCGCGCGGAGAGCTTTACCTCCGGGGTGGTCTGAACCCGCTGGCCTTCGGTCGCTTGTGGCTCGTCTGCGGCAATCAGTGTCACGGTCGCAATTCCGAGGATCAGGGTACGCATAGATTCCTCCTTTGCGAACAGTCCGATACCATACCTCATGGTAATCCGCTATCGGGTTCGCGCACGGGCTGCACCAAAGTCACCAGCACGAAGCTGATGAGCATCAGCAGGTACCAGCTGCCGTATTTGGCGATGCTGACCATGCGCCACTCGCCTTCCTGTCCTGGATAGTTCCAGGCATTGGCGAATGTGGCGATATTCTCCGCGAACCAGATGAATAGCGCCACCAGGCCGAAGCCGACCAGCAACGGCATCCAGCGATGGGCGCGCCAGTTCCTAAAGTGGACGCGGGTGCGCCAGAAGATCAGTGCGGTGGCGGCAAACAGCCCCCAGCGGATATCGATGGTGTAATGGTGGGTGAAGAAGTTGATGTAGATCGCCGCCGCCAGCAGCCAAGTCGCCCACGCGGGCGGATAGTGGCTGAACCGGAAGTCGAAGATCCGCCACACCCGCGCGATGTAGCTGCCCACGGCGGCATACATAAACCCCGAAAACAGCGGCACCGGACCGATGTGGAGCACGCTCACCTCAGGGTACGTCCATGATCCGACTTGTGTTTTGAACAGCTCCATCACCGTGCCGACGACATGGAAGATCAGGATAACCCGCGCCTCCCGCCAGGTCTCGAGCCGGAAGGCGAGCATCGCCGCCTGAATCGCAATCGCGGCGAGGGTCAGGAAGTCATAGCGGTGGAGCGGCGCGCCTGCGGGGTAGAACAGGTGGGTGCCGAGCAGCAGCGCTAGGAGCAACCCGCCGAACAGGCAGGCCCAGCCTTGCTTGAAGCCGAACAGCAGGAATTCATAGAGCCACAGCCGCCAACCTGTTCCGGGCTCGAAGGCTTCGAGCCGCAGGCGGACGGATTCGAAGCGGGTGTGGCGGGGAGACGTCATCGCGACGCGTTGCGGCTCGCCTCAAACCGTTTCGAGATGACTGGTGCTATTGCATCGAACGATCCCCAGCTATCATCGACATGATAAAGCGTTGGGGCATCTACGAAGATCGCCTCATAGTCAGCCAAGTAGGAACCGCTCGCTGTGTGCAAACCCGTTCGGTCGCCGTAGTAGGACCGCGCGAAGGCGTTTCCTTCGGCGTTGAGATCCTCGTCGGTGAACTTCTCATCGCAGACGCTGATGAACCAATCAGTCGGCGTAATTTCTCGCTTGCGGAGCAAGGCTAGTTCTTCGGCCGCGTCGACCGTGTGATAATCGCCGACCAGCCCGTTCAGCGCGGCCCACGCCACGAACATCGCGATGTGGGTAGCACCTGCCTCCTGTGGCAACTCGCTCGGAAAATCGCCTTCGTAGTGCCAAGATGCATCATCATATTTCATGGGCGGGCTCGCCAAGGCAGGAGAGGATAAAAGACTTGTCACAGTCAGCAGTGACGCGCCAATTGTTGCCAGCATTTGCCGGAACAAGGTGACTGGCTCCGACCGCCTCAAGCCCCGTGCTTCCTGCTCAGCTCCCGCATCGCATCATCAAGCCCGTCGAGCGTCAGCGGGTACATCCGGTCGCTGACCAATTGCTTGATCATCTTGGTCGACTGCGAGTAGCCCCATTGCTTCTCCGGCACCGGGTTGAGCCACACGGTTGCAGGATAGGTGTTCGCCACGCGCTGCAGCCACACCGCGCCCGCTTCCTCGTTCATGTGCTCGACCGAGCCGCCCGGATGCGTGATCTCGTAGGGGCTCATTGCCGCGTCGCCCACGAACACGATCTTGTAATCGTGGCCGTATTTGTGGAGCACGTCCCAGGTCTTGGTGCGTTCCTGCCAGCGGCGCTTGTTGTCCTTCCACACGCCTTCGTAGAGGCAATTGTGGAAATAGAAGAACTCCATGTTCTTGAATTCGCTGGTGGCAGCGCTGAACAGCTCTTCGACGAGCTTGATGAACGGGTCCATCGATCCGCCGACATCGAGGAACAGCAGCAGCTTCACTGCATTGCGGCGCTCGGCGCGCATGTGGATGTCGAGCCAGCCCTGCTTGGCCGTGCCGGCGATGGTCGCGTCGATATCGAGCTGGTCCTGCGCGCCCTCGCGGGCAAAGCGGCGCAGGCGGCGCAGCGCCATCTTGATGTTGCGGGTGCCGAGCTCGCGCGTGCTGTCGAGGTTCTTGAACTCGCGCTTTTCCCACACCTTGATCGCGCGGCCGTGCTTGGCCTCCCCGCCGATCCGCACGCCTTCCGGGTTGTAGCCCGAATTGCCGAACGGCGAGGTGCCGCCGGTGCCGACCCACTTGTTGCCGCCCTGATGGCGCTTTTCCTGTTCCTCGAGCCGCTTCTTGAGCGTCTCCATGATCTCGTCCCAGTCACCCAGCGACTTGATCGCTTCCATCTCCTCGGGCGTGAGGAACTTCTCGGCGACGGCCTTGAGCCATTCTTCGGGGATATCGACCGGGTTCTGTCCGTAATCGGTCATGATCCCCTTGAAGACCTTGTGGAACACCTGATCGAAGCGATCGAGCAGGCCTTCATCCTTCACAAAGGTCGCACGCGAGAGGTAGTAAAACGCCTCGGGCGTCTGATCGATGACATCGCGATCCAGCGCCTCCAGCAGCGTGAGGTGCTCCTTGAAACTGGCGCCGATCCCGGCAGCCCGCAACTCGTCGACGAAATTGAAGAACATTGCGGCTGCTTAACCCGCACGCATGGGCCTGACCAGCCCCCATTCTTGAGGGGTGCGGCGAGGAGGATTAACGCTTCGCTTACCATCCCATGCGTAATGAGAAGACCGATTTGTTACAGGGGCCAAAGCCGGACATGAACCAGATTGCCATCGACACGACCAATGCGCACGCGCTGGAGATGATTCCGGAGAGCTGCGGCGCGGTGACGGTCGGATGCACCGACGTCGCGGGCGTGGTCGAGGCGGTGATCGCTTCGTCAAAGTCGCTGCGTTCAGAGCACGAGGCGCTGGCCGAGACCGTGCGGGCGCTCGAATCCGATCAGGCCAAGGTTGCCGAGGCGAGTGACGAGGCGCGCTTGCTATCCGAACGCGCAATCGAGCGGCTTTCCGAAGGCACCGCGCTGATCCAGTCCTCGCTCGGCCAGATCGCCTCGCTGATCGAGCTCGTCGATACGCTCGGTCAGCACGTCACCAGCTTCTCGGCCGCGATGGAACAAGTGCGCCGAAGCGCGCAGGATATCGACAATATTGCCGAGACGACCAATATCCTCGCCTTGAACGCCACCATCGAAGCGATGCGCGCGGGCGATGCCGGTCGCACCTTCGCGGTGGTCGCAGCCGAAGTGAAGAGCCTCGCCAATGACACCCGCAAGGCCACCGAGGAAATCGCGCAGACGATCAACGCGCTGGGCGGCGAAGCGGAAGTCGTGATCGGCCGGATCGAAGCCGGCTCCAAGGCCAGCGGCGATGCGCGTGCCTCGGTCGCACGGATCGAAAGCACGATGGCCAATGTCGGCGCGCTGGTTGAAGAGGTCGACAAGCAGAACGACGTCATCGCCCGGTCAACCGGCACGATCAGCGGCCATGTCGACAAGGTGCAGCGCGTGCTTGCCACCTATGACGATGCCTCGCGCCGCAATGAAGACCAGCTCCACGGCGCGCACCGCCGGATGGAGGAGCTCGAGTTCACCGCCTGCGAGATGTTCGACCGGATCGTCCACGCCGGACTCAGCCCGGAAGACAGCGTGATGGTGGCGCGCGCGCAGGAGTTCATGCAGGCCGTAAGCGCGCATACCGAAGCCGCGCTCGAAGCAGGCACGATCACCATGTCGGCGCTGTTCGATACTGATTACGTGCCGATTCCCGGCACCAACCCGCAGCTCTACCGCACCCGCCTGACGGATTGGGCCCATGCCGAATGGCGCCCGTTCCTCGACGGGGCAAAGGCCAGCGACCCGCGCGTTCTGGGCACGGCCTGCACCGACATGAACGGCTTCCTGCCGACCCACCTGACCGAGAAATCGCGCACTCCGACGGGCGACGTCAATCACGACACACTGTACTGCCGCAATGGCCGGATCATGCTGGAGCCGATCGACCGCAAGGCCAAGGTCTCGACCGCGCCCTATATGATGGCGGTGTACCGCCAGGAAGGCGACGGGCAGACCTACTATGTGGTGCGCAACATCTATGTCCCGCTAATCATCGGTGGACGGCGCTGGGGCGATTTCGAGCTGGCTTACAGTTTTGGGTAGAGCGACGGCTCAGATCGCGTCGCAATGGAAACGCGAATTCCCGAGTGCGTTTCGGACTGTTGACCAGACATCGTTTTAGGGCATTGTCTCCCCAGCGTTTCAACGGCTGGGGGGCAGGGGGATGGACGGCGAAGACGAACTCCGTCAGCGGCTTTTGAATTTTCAGGCGAGCAGTATCGGAAAACTTGCTATCTTTGATGTCAGCAAGTTTTCGGTAACGCGTGCGCTGCCAGCCTGGCAGTTGCTAGCGGCGCGGATAAGAACGCTCACTCGTTTCGATGATGACAGCCTCGAATTGGTTGAGCACGAGTGTATCGACGGCCATGTATCTGGCGAACGACTTCTGACTATCGGCCTCAAGTCGGAGCAGGAACGCATACATGGCCACCTGCCTTCGCATGTCGTCAGGCTGGAAAATGGTTCGCAAGTTGAAGCCAGTCTCAAAGCCCAATTGGACGACTGTCAAAGCAGTGTTCCGCAGGTTCTCGAACAATGGCGCACCAATTCGTCCGACCCGGTGGCGGTCCCTGCATCATCGCTGTTCCTGGCACAGGCCCGATCGGTAGGTTACACCATCCGTTGCGATTATTGCAGCGGCAGGGGGAAGCTCGATTGCCAAACCTGCCATAGGAGTGGAAAGGTCACCTGCGGCAGATGCTCGGGACGCGGTAACGAATCCTGCTTTACCTGCAGTGGCCGCGGATACGTGCGTTGCAGCAATTGTGGCGGCAGCGGACGGCAATTTAACAATAATGTAAATAATCAGAGTTGTAACACCTGCGGCGGCGGTGGGGAAACATTATGCTGGAGTTGTGGCGGCAGTCGCAACGTGACCTGCCAAACCTGTGGCGGACGCCGCGAGGTGACATGCGGTCGATGCAGCGGGTCCGGAGCGATAACGTGTACGTCTTGTTCGGGAACCGGGCACCAATCGGTCGTCGGGCACATCAGATGCGGCATTGCGTCAAATGATACGCTCGCTTTCCAATGCCCGGACAGGCACTTGGCCACTCTACTCGATTCCTTCTCGACGATCGGTCAAGCAGCGCAGCATGTAGAGCTTTCTTTGACCGACTATGAGGTAGGTACTGAAACCTTAACGAGCCGCGTCGAGGGTCGCTTTTTGGCCGATCGTTTCAAGATCAGGGTCGGGTCCGACGATCTTGACCTTTATGCCATGCGTTATAGTGGAGTCATACTCGATTATCGCAATATTGTTGGTCGCCTCCTGCAGGCTGATGTCGATGCATTGAAGGCAGCCCGGACCGCCGCACGTGGCGTTTCCTTGCTTCCTCAGACTGAGGTTGTCGATGGCTTGAACGCAGTTCTTGCATCCGAGGCAGCCGCGCTAATTCTGCAAGGCAAAAAACTCACTGGACCGGATGCTAGTCTGGTCAGTGCGGATTTTGTCAAGGACACTCGCGATCAGGTCGCGCGTACCCTTCGACAAATCCATTCGCACCTGGCTGCGCCTTTGGTCCTGTCCGCGTTGCTAATGCCTTTTATCGGCTACGACCTTGCTTGGCGATTGCCATCCGACAAGCACCTGAACACCATCGCGCTTTTGATTTTCATGATCCCGCTCGCACTGGGTCTGCTGGCGGAATGGTTGCTGCGCCGTCATGTTTTTGGGCAGATGAGCCCGGTTGCGATCTCCGCGCTCAAGCGCATCGTCCGACACGGAAAATATATTCGAAACACGCGAATAGCGATCGGCATCTCATCGTTTGTGGGAATGGTGCTCGCTATGCGAATGTGGATATTCTGAACCGCATCACCCCGGATTGCGGCGCGCCATGAACGCCAGGCGTTCGAACAGCATGATGTCCTGCTCGTTCTTGAGCAGCGCGCCGTGCAGCGGGGGGATCGCGCTCGCCGGGTTCTTGTCCTGCAGCACTTCGAGCGGCATGTCCTCGTTCAGCAGCAGCTTGAGCCAGTCGAGCAGCTCGCTGGTCGAGGGCTTCTTCTTGAGGCCCGGCACTTCGCGCAGGTCATAGAAGATATCCATCGCCTTCTTCACCAGCACCTTCTGGATGCCGGGGAAGTGGACGTCGATGATGTCCTGCATCGTCTCGCGGTCGGGAAACTTGATGTAGTGGAAGAAGCAGCGGCGCAGGAACGCGTCGGGCAGCTCTTTCTCGTTGTTCGAGGTGATGACGACGATCGGGCGTTCGCGTGCCTCGATCCGCTCCTGCGTTTCGTAAACGTCGAAGCTCATTCGGTCGAGCTCCTGAAGGAGGTCATTCGGAAACTCGATATCGGCCTTGTCGATCTCGTCGATCAGCAGCACGGGGAGCTGGGGCGACGTGAAAGCCTCCCACAGCTTGCCCTTCTTGATGTAGTTGCGGATGTCGTGGACGCGCTCTTCGCCCAGCTGGCCATCGCGCAGACGGGCGACGGCGTCGTATTCGTACAGACCCTGCTGCGCCTTGGTGGTGGACTTGATGTTCCACTCGATCAGCGGCGCGCCCAAGGCCTTGGAGATTTCATGCGCCAGCACGGTCTTGCCGGTGCCGGGCTCGCCCTTGACCAGCAGCGGACGGCGCAGGGTGACGGCGGCATTGACCGCGACCTTGAGGTCTTCGGTCGCGATATAGGATTGGGTGCCCTCGAAACGCTGCTGCTGATCTGCCATGGGTTGTCCTGTGAAACTGGTTTGCAGGAGCGAGCGATAAGGGGCCGCTCGGCGCGGCGCAAGAGGGTGGGCGCTGGCAATTCAACGAGGAAAGATCAGAATAGACCGGGCGATCGGTGAGCTAAACCGTCAGCCCGGCGCGCTCCAGCATCTCCCGCGCTTTGGGCGAAAACCCTGCGCGGCAAAGTTGGTCGATCCGCTCGACTTCGCCGTCGGAAAGGTAATCGGTGTAACCGCCCACCACACCCTTGCGCATTCGGAGTGCCTCACCGTCGCTGCGATCGTACAAATGGCCGGGGATGCCGTCAGCGACTTCGAGCTTGCGCATCCGATCGAATTGACCCGCCGTGATCGCCGCATCAAGGTGTCCCGCGTCCACCGGGACGCCAATGAAACGGAGGATCGCCGCGACCTCCCCATGGGCGTCAGCGCTGAGCCGTTCGTAGCTTACGACATGGCTTCGGCGATCTTCAAAATGCCTGGCCCAGCTGTTGAGAAAGGCGATGATTGAAGTGACACCCAGATCGGTATTCTCGATGAACGCACTCATGCTGCCGTTGAACCGGCCCTTCTGCCGGGTCTGGTGGAAATAGGCTGACACCAGTACATCGCGAATGTCGCGCACCATCACAATTGCCGGGCGATCCTTGAACAGGCGTGAATCGAACGCGCGGTGGGTGACCGCAATCAGTGGTAGCTGAGGCCCCTTGCCGACAAAACCGGGCAGGCCGCGATCAGCGGTGAGATCGAAGTTCGGCAGCACCCGGAATTTCGTGCGAAGATCGGGTTCGAAGCCAAGTTCCGCTTTTGCCGCGAAGTAATGCGACAGGATGAAGCGCAGCCAGGTTCGTCCGCTCTTGGGATAGGACGCAAGGAAAACGTCGATTCGCCCCGCCTCGGCGCTCAACTGCGCGTTCAACCTTTCGCGTCGCGCCCGCTTTAGGACCTGTTTGATGGCAAACGACAACATTCAATATGGCTTCCCCACCTGCTGCCGCATGATAGCCTATCTCCCATAGGTTGAGGATTGGTTCCCCCGGCTATTGCGAGGTAGTGCACGCTTTCTTTTTTCCTGTGGGAAAGGGCTATGCGGGTCGATGACCTCCACCATTTGCAGGCAGGGCGTGAGAATAAGTGAACCGCGTACCTCTGCTCGCTTTATGCAAATTGATTAGGATCCGGCGGGTGGCAGCAGCAGGATGCGCTGTGCGATGGCGTTGAGCTTGCCTTCGTCGAGACTGGCAGCGGGATTGTTCCAGCCCAGGGTGAGGACATGATCGCGGCCAGCCTTGTCACGCAGCAACCAGGTGAGGTTTATCACCCCCGGTTCGCTGCCGCCCTTGAAGCCGATATAATCCCAGTTGGCCTTGATCGCGGGCGTTGCCGAGGGGTTGATCGCCATGATCTCGAACACCTTGGGATCGGCGGTGCGGCGCATATGCGCGAGCAGCTTGGCGAGATCGGCGGGTGAGGCAAACCATTCGATGTCGAGCGCCTTGGGGCCGCCAGCGAAAGCGGCGTTGATGCGGTCGACGGTCATCCCGCCCGCCAGAAATTCGGACTGAAGGACTGCTTCGGTGGCGGAGCGTTGTGCCGCATTACCGCTCCTCCAGCGTTCGAGCCTCGCCGCGTCGCTGGCCTTGAGCAGGAACAGCAAGCGCGTGGTCAGGAACGGATCGTTCGCGGCCGGATCGCTATGCCCGCTGTCGCGCATCAACTTCAGTATGCGCTCCTTGCCCAGCACCGCGATGAGTTGGTCGGTCGCCGTGTTGTCGCTGATCGAGATCATCAAGCTGGCGAGCGTGTGCAGCGTCAGCGGCGAACCCTCCGGCCAGTCCTGCAACTTGCCGCTCGGATAGCTCCGCTCGGTCAGCGGGACGACATCGGTCCACTTGCGCTTGCCCGCCTTCACATCCTCCGCGAGCGCGGCGAGGACATAGAGCTTGAAGGTCGATCCCAACGCGAGCCGCTGATCTGCGCCAAGGCTGATCACCGGCGCACCGCCATCGAGCGGGGCGAACCACGCGTTGACGCTGCCGGGCAGAGCGGCGAGGTCGGCGGCGATCTTGTCGGGGGTGTCGTCAGGAACCGCGAGCGAGTCGAACTGGTTGAAGAGCAATTCGCCGATCCGGTCGTCCTCGCTTGGGTCGATCCCGATCACCCCCCTGCCGATTCCGCGCTCGAACCGGATTGTGAGCATGGCGCGCGAGCCATCGCGCGGGGTTAGAGTTTCGATTGCGACAGCACGGCCCATTTGCGCGGTCAGCCCGGCACTGACGCTGCGCAGCTGATCGGGCGGCACGGCGGCGAGAAAGGCGTCGGTGAAGACCTCTTGAGGCGCAAGCGAGCCGTTGATGACAGCCACCACCTGTTCGGCACGCGCTTCGAGCGGGGTCTGTTCGGGCGTGGACGCTGTATCGGCGGCCTCTTGCGCGGCGAGAGGAATCCCCGCCATCGCTAGAGCCGCTGCCGCGATCATGCAAAAGACTCGGATCATATTGTCGGTATCCCTTATCCCGCCGCCTCAATTTGGACCAACTTTGGCTGTTGCATCGCCCATCGCAGTTTCGGTCAATCCGGACAGAAAGGATACCCCCATGCCGACCGAACAATTGGCGATCATAGCGCCCGGCGGACATCGGCTCGAAGGCGCGCTCGAAATGCCGAGCGGCCTTGTCCGCGGTGCTGCCCTGTTTGCGCATTGCTTCACATGCACAAAGCAAAGCCGCGCGGCCGTGAGCGTGACCCGGGCGCTGGCAAGGCAAGGCATCGCCTGTCTGCGCTTTGACTTCACCGGGCTGGGCGAAAGCGAGGGCGACTTCGGACGCGCGGGCTTCGCCGCCGATATGGCCGATCTGCTGGCCGCGACCGAGGCTCTATCGGCCCGGTTTTCGCAGCCCTTGCTGCTGGTCGGGCACAGTCTGGGCGGGGCAGCGGTGCTTGCGGCTGCTGCCGAACTGGGGCCGGATCGTGTCGCGGCGATCGCGACCATCGGGGCCCCATCGGATGTTCCCCATGTGCTCCACGTCATCGAGGGCGACCACGAGGCAATCCGGCGCGACGGCGCCGGCCCGGTCACCATCGGCGGCAAAACGTTCACGCTCGATCGCAGTTTTCTCGACGCCGCCAGCGATGTCGATCTGCTGGCGTTGGTCGGCCAGTTGCGCGTGCCCTACCTAGTCCTGCACTCCCCGACGGACAATATCGTCGGGATCGAGCATGCCGCAGCGCTATTCGATGCGGCCTTCCACCCCAAAAGCTTCGTCAGCCTCGCAGGCGCAGACCATCTTCTGACCGATGCGGAGGACGCGCGCTTTGCTGCGTCGATGATCGCAAGCTGGGCCCGGCGCTATCTGCCGCTGCAGGCCGATTGGCCGATGCCCGAGGACGGCGTGGTCGTGCAGACCGGCCACGGCAAGTTCGGAACCGAAGTGCACACCGCCGGTCACAGCTTCATCGCCGACGAGCCGCGCTCCTATGGCGGCGACGACACGGGGCCATCGCCCTATGATCTGCTGCTTGGTGCACTTGGCACCTGCACGGCGATGACGATGAAGCTTTATGCCGCGCAGAAGGGCTGGCCCTTGGTCGGCACGCGCATTCACCTGACCCACGACCGCAACCACGCCGAGGACTGTGGACACATGCTGGAGGAGGGAGCCAGGGTTCAGGCGCTTTCGCGTGCTATTACGGTGCTGGGAGACGATCTGACACAGGAACAGCGGGATAAGATCATCGCCATTGCCGACAAGTGCCCGGTGCATCGCACGCTTGAAGGTCATCTCCACATCCATACATCTGTCGAAGACTGATATCGGGCTGCGCGGGAACCATCGACGGGTCTCTGGCTTCCCGTATCGCCCGCGCGCGATAACTCGGAAGACGAATTGGCAATGGAATGGCTCTGGATTGATTTGCTCGGCACCCCTGCGTGGTTCTGGCTGGTGTTCATCGGCCTTGTCGCCGCGCTGACTGCCCTCGATCTCGGCGTGCTCCATAAGGAAGACCGCGAGATGGGGATCGGCGAGTCCCTCAAGCTGAGCGCGTTCTATATCGGCATCGCACTGCTGTTCGGCGGGTGGATCTGGTTCGAGCGCGGCGCGCAGCTGGGGATGGAGTACTACACCGGCTTCTTCATCGAGAAGGCGCTGTCGATCGACAATGTCTTCGTCATCAGCCTGATCTTCACCTACTTCGCGATCCCGCCGAAGTACCAGTATCGCGCGCTGCTGTGGGGGATCATGGCGGTGATCGTGCTGCGCGGGCTGATGATCGCGGGCGGCGCAGCGCTGGTGAGCCAAGCCTATTGGGTGCTGTACATCTTCGCGGCGTTGCTGATCTTCACCGGGATCAAGATGTTCTTCTCGGGCGACGAGCCGGTGGACGTGTCGAAAAACCCGGCGGTGCGCTGGATTTCCACGCATATGCGGGTGACACCAGAGCTTCACGCACAGCACTTCTTCGTCAAGGTGCCCGACGAGAAGACCGGCAAGCTCGTGACCGCCGCCACCCCGCTGTTCCTCGCGCTGGTGGTCATCAACCTCGCCGATCTGGTATTCGCGGTGGACAGCGTGCCGGCGATCTTCGCGATCACCACCGACACCTTCATCGTCTATACCTCCAACATCATGGCCATCCTTGGCCTGCGCGCGCTGTATTTCGCGCTCGCGGCCATGGTGCACCGCTTCCACTATCTCAAATATGCGCTGGCGGCGGTGTTGGTGTTCATCGGCAGCAAGATCTTCGTCGCCGATTTCCTGATGGACGGCGCGAAGTTCCCGCCGGTGCTGAGCCTGGGCGTAACGGCGGCGCTGATCGCTGCGGGCATTGCCTATTCGCTATGGAAGACCCGCGGTGCACCCGAGCCGGAATGGCCTGCCGAGGAAAGCCCCGCGCGGGTGCATGACCATCTTGAGGAGATCGCCGCCCAATCGGAACGGGCCACGCCAGCAGAGTAGCGCCGCGTCAGGCGTCGATGAGATCGCGATCCACTTCGCCTGCGCGATTCTGGATGAAGTTGAAGCGGTGTTCGGGATTGCGGCCCATCAGCTCGTCGACGAGGCGGGCTACGCCCGCACGCTGCTCGAACTCCTGCGGCAGGGTGATGCGGATCAGGCTGCGGGTTTCGGGCGCCATGGTGGTTTCGCGCAATTGCCCCGGGTTCATTTCGCCGAGGCCCTTGAACCGGGCGACTTCGACCTTCTTGCCCTTGAACACGGTGGCTTCCAGCTCCGCGCGGTGCGCATCGTCGCGGGCATAGCGGCTCTCCTTGCCTGCGGTGAGCCGGTAGAGCGGGGGCTGGGCGAGGAACAGGTGCCCGCGCTTCACGATGTCGGGCATTTCCTGGAAGAAGAAGGTCATCAGCAAGGTGGCAATATGCGCGCCGTCGACGTCGGCATCGGTCATGATGATGATGCGGTCGTATCTGAGGTTCGCCGCGTCGCAGTCCTTGCGGGTGCCGCAGCCCAATGCCAGCGCGAGGTCAGCGATTTCGCTGTTGGCGCGGATCTTGTCGGCGGTGGCGCTGGCGACGTTCAGGATCTTGCCGCGGATTGGCAGGATCGCCTGGCTCTTGCGGTCGCGCGCCTGCTTGGCGCTGCCGCCCGCCGAGTCCCCTTCGACGATGAACAACTCGGTCTCGCGCCCGCCTTCGCCGCTGCAATCGGTGAGCTTGCCGGGCAGGCGCAGCTTTTTGGCGTTGGTCGCGGTCTTGCGCTTGATCTCGCGCTCGGCCTTGCGCTTGAGACGCTCGTCCATGCGCTCCATCACCTCGCCGAGCAGCGCCTTGCCGCGCTCCATATTGTCGGCGAGGAAGTGGTCGAAGTGGTCGCGCACCGCGTTTTCGACCAGCCGCGCGGCTTCGGGCGAGGTCAGGCGGTCCTTGGTCTGCGACTGGAACTGCGGATCGCGGATGAACACGGAGAGCATCACTTCCGCGCCGGTCATCACGTCGTCGGCGGTGATATCCTTGGCCTTCTTCGCGCCGACCAGCTCACCGAAAGCACGAAGCCCGCGGGTCAGCGCGGTTCTCAAACCCTGTTCGTGAGTCCCGCCATCGGGGGTGGGCACGGTGTTGCAGTACCAGCTGGTCGCTCCGTCCGAATAGAGCGGCCAGGCGATTGCCCATTCGACGCGGCCCTGCTCATCAGGGAAATCCTGCCGTCCGGTGAAGGGCTGGGCGGTGACGCATTCGCGGGTACCGACCTGCTCGGCCAAGTGATCCGCAAGGCCGCCGGGGAATTTGAACACGGCCTCGGCAGGCACTTCCTCGCTGGCGAGCAAGGGCGCGCATTTCCAGCGGATTTCGACCCCGGCGAAAAGGTAAGCCTTGGATCGCGCCAGCTTGAACAACCGCTTGGGATTGAAGCTGCGATCACCGAAGATCTCCGGGTCTGGCGTGAAACTGACCGTGGTGCCGCGCCGGTTGGGTGTGGGGCCGAGGTTCTCGAGCGCGCCCTGCGTCACGCCGCGCGAGAAGGTTTGCGCAAAGAGCTGTTTGTCGCGTGCCACTTCGACCCGCGTGTGCACCGACAAGGCATTGACCACGCTCACGCCGACCCCGTGCAGACCCCCGCTGGTGGCGTAGGCCTTGCCGGAAAACTTGCCGCCGGAGTGCAGCGTCGAGAGGATCACTTCGAGCGTCGACTTGCCCGGGAACTTGGGGTGTTCGTCGACCGGAATGCCGCGGCCGTTGTCGGCGATGGAGAGCCGATTGCCTTCGTCGAGCCGCATCTCGATCCGCGTGGCGTGGCCCGCCACCGCCTCGTCCATCGCGTTGTCGAGCACTTCGGCGGCGAGATGGTGGAACGCGCGGTCGTCGGTCCCGCCGATATACATCCCGGGCCGACGGCGCACCGGCTCCAGCCCTTCGAGCACCTCGATCGCCGAGGCGTTGTAATCGCCGCTCGAGGTTGGCGTATTGGCGAACAGATCGTCGGGGGTAATATCGGACATGGGCGGGTTATAGGCCCGCGTTCCCCGCGCTCACAAGGCGGGCGGGGCGGTTTTGCTCAGCGCGTAAAGCCACTTGGTGCGGGATCGGCAGCGATTACCTCGCCCTTGCGCACCTCGCGCACCTCCAGTGCGCGTTCGGCAACGCCATTGCGGGCGAAGCGGAACGGGCCGTCGACACCGAGGAACCCGCCGCTGTCATAAAGCGCCTCCTTGGGGAAGGGCCTGCCCACCCGCCAATCGCGCGCCACTCGCAATGTCAGCAGCACCGCATCATACCCCAAGGTAGCCGCGCGATAGGGCTGCGCGCCAAAGCGGGTCTCATAGCTGTCGGCGAAGCGCTTGTAGCGCTGGTCGGAGACGGCGGCGAACAGCGCGCCTTCGAGCGAGGCGGCCTTGGCGAGCGATGCCTCTCCGCTCCAGAGTTCGGTTCCGACTATCCGCGTGCGGCTGCGCTTGCCGCGCTGCAATTCGTCCGCCGCCTCGATCCCGAGCCGCGCGCTGTCGGCGATCAGCACGGTGTCATACCCGCCCGCCGCACGCAGGCGGCTCGCCGCGCTGACAATCGAGGTATTGCCGCGCGCATAGGTCTCCTTGCGGGCCAGCGCCCCGCCGAAATCGCGCAAGGCATTGTCGAGCGCCGAGGCCGAGCGCGCGCCGTAATCGCCTTCGGGCACCAGCATCGCAAACTTGCTGGCGCCGCGCGCGCGGGCGAACTCCACGCTGCGCCTTATCGATTGTTCGGGCATATGGCCGAGCACGAACACATCGGCGCTGGCGACAGTCGAATCGTTCGAGAAGGCGATTACCGGCACCCCGGCAGGACGTGCGGAGGCCTGCACTGTCGGCACGGCATCAGCCGTCAGCGGGCCGAGGATCAGCTTGTTCCCGTCAGCGATCGCCTGCTGCGCCGCGCTGCCGACCCCTGCCGAGGTATCATAGGTGGTGATGCGCAGATTGTCGGCGCTGGTATCGAGCAGCGCCATCGTGGTTGCATTGGCGATTGCCTGACCGACACCTGCCGCCTCGCCGCTCATCGGCACCAGCAGCGCGATGCGGTGGCGGCCGGTATCGGTCGGCAGCGCGGTGGCCGAGGGTTCGGGTGTCGGGACGGGCACCGGCGCGGTCGACACATTTTTCGGCACGACCTGACAGCCCGCCGCCAGCAGCGCCGCGCCCGCCAGCGCCCAGTTGCGCGCCGCCAGCCAGCGCTGGCCCGAATGCCCTGAAACCCGCTTCATCCTTGCCGATCCCTCAGCCGTGCTCCATGGATCGGCGCGTGCCGACCGTGGAGCTTCCATCGATCCCTGAACGGGAGCCCGAACCCGGGCTGTATATCGTTGCCACCCCGATTGGCAATCTTGGTGACATGACCTTGCGCGCCATCGCCGTGCTGCGCGGCGCGGCAATCGTCGCCTGCGAGGACACGCGGGTGACGGGCAAATTGCTCAAACATTTCGGGATAAAGGCGCGGCTCCAGCGGCTTGACGACCATGCGCCTCCGGAAGTGCGTGCGCGGGTGATCGAGGCGGCGCGAACGGCCCCGGTCGCGCTGGTGAGCGATGCGGGGACGCCGTTGATCTCCGATCCCGGCTATCGGTTGGTGCGTGAGGCGCGGGCGGCGGGTGTCACCGTCACCAGCGTCCCAGGGGCCTGCGCGGCGATCTCGGCGCTGGCGATGGCGGGACTGCCGAGCGACCGCTTCCTGTTTGCAGGCTTCCTGCCGGTCAAGGACAAGGCGCGACGCGAGACGCTGGAGGGGCTGGCGGGGATCGCCGCAACGCTGGTGTTCTACGAAACTGCGCCTCGCGTCGAACGCAGCCTGCGCGCCATTGCCGAACTATGGCCGACCCGCGAGGTCGCTGTGGCGCGCGAGCTGACCAAGCTGCACGAGGAATGCCGAACCGGTAACGCTGCGAGCCTCGCCGATCACTACGCCGCGCATCCACCCAAGGGCGAGATTGTGGTGATTATCGGCCCGCCCGCCGAGGAGGAGGCGGAAACGCTCGATCCCGACGCACTGCTGCGCGCTGCGCTGGCCGATGCCGGGCCGGGCAAGGCGGCGGGGATTGTCGCCAAGGCGACCGGGCTTGAGCGCCAGACGCTCTATGCCCGCGCGCTGGAGCTCAAGGGTCAGTGACCCGCGCACGCTCCACCACCGAACGGCAGGACGCCGACCAGCGCGGACGCGAGGGTGAGGCCGAAGCGGCGATGTGGCTGGCGGGGCAGGGCTGGAGCATCATAGCCGAGCGGGTGAAGACCAAGGTCGGCGAGATTGACCTTATCGTCCGCAAACCCGGCCTCGTCGCTTTCGTCGAAGTCAAATGGCGCGCCCGAAGCGCCGCGCTGGCCGATGCCATCGACGAACGCCGTCTGGCACGGGTCGCGGCGGCGGCCGAATCCGTCATGCACCTCTTTGCAACCGAGGGCGAGGATGTCCGCATTGACGTGATCCTGCTTGCGCCGGGCCGCAAACCCACCCACATCGAGAATGCATGGATGCCCTAAAGAACCATCCTCGCTCACCCTGAGCTTGTCGAAGGGGGAGTGCGACCATGCTTCGACAGGCTCAGCATGAGCGGGAGTTGTTTCGAGTGTCTCTCAAGATTGCCGTCCAGATGGACCCCCTCGACCGGATCAACATCGCGGGCGACAGTTCCTTTGCGCTGATGCTCAGCGCCCAGGCGCGGGGCTACACGGTCTACGAATACCACGTCGAAAGCCTCACGCTCGACGAGGACGACCGCCTGATCGCGCACGCCTTTCCGGTCACGGTGCAGCGGGTTGAAGGCAATCACTTCATTCGCGGCGAGCAAGCAAGGCTCGATCTGGGGCGCGATGTCGATGTGGTGCTGATGCGGCAGGATCCGCCGTTCCACATGGGCTACATCACCGCCACGCACCTGCTCGAACGCATCGGGCACGAGACGCTGGTGGTCAACGACCCTGCCAATGTCCGCAACAGCCCTGAAAAGGTGATGGTGCTCAATTACCGACACTTCATGCCGCCGACGCTGGTGACGCGGTCGGTCGAGGAAGTGCGGCGCTTCATGGACAAACACGGCGCAATCGTGGTCAAGCCGATCCACGGCAATGGCGGCAAGGCGATCTTTCGCGTGCCGGAGAACGGCGAGAACCTCACCGCGCTGTTCGAGGTGTTCAACCAGACCTGGCCCGAACCGCACATGGTGCAACCCTTCCTCCCTGAAGTCGCGACCGGCGACAAGCGCATCGTGCTGATCGATGGCGAGGTCGCAGGCGCGATCAACCGTATTCCGGGCGAGGGCGAATTCCGTTCGAACCTGGCGATGGGCGGGAGCGCGCAGCCGACCGAGCTTTCCCCGCGCGAACAGGAAATCTGTGACGCGCTCGGCCCCGACTTGAAGCGCCTCGGCCTTACCTTTGTTGGCATCGACGTGATCGGCGGGCAGTGGCTGACCGAGATCAACGTCACCTCGCCCACCGGGATCGTGGTGATGGACCGCTTCAACGGCACCGATACGGCGGGGTTGATCTGGGATGCGATCGAACGACGGGTTGCTGCGATGGCTGGGGCCTGATACCTTTGTAGCACTTGCTACAGGAGTCGCGCCAATGTCCGATCGGTTCGCCATCGTCACCGCCGTCATCAACGCTATTGCCGAGAAGGATTACGACACGGCGCTCGCCCATTTCACAGCGGATTGCGAATATACCAATCTGCCGATGGGCAGTGTTACCGGCCCCGCAGGAGTCCGCGCGGTGCTCGAACCGTTTTTCGCACCGACCATCGCCAACGAATTGATCATTCTGCGTTCGGCAGTCGATGGTGACACGGTTTTCACCGAAAGGCTCGACCGCCACCAGATCGATACCGGTTGGGTCGAGTTGCCGGTCAACGGCGTATCCGTCTTTCGCGAAGGAAAAATTGCGGTATGGCGCGAATACTTCGATCTCGGCACGCTGTTGAGGCAATGGCCTGCACTGGCGGCGAGTGCGACATGAGGGCAGCAATCCGCATCGGCGAGGCGGCCTGATATTCGATTAACGGGAAACAGCGCCGCTTCATGACCGACTTCCTCCTCGAACTGCTCGACCAGGGCGGCTACCTCGGCATCTTCATCCTGATGATGCTCGAAAACGTGTTTCCGCCGATTCCTTCGGAGGTGATCATGGGCGCGGCGGGCGTGCTGGTCGCCAAGGGCGAGATGAGCTTCGGGCCGCTGTGGATCATCGCCACCGCCGGAACCGTGGTGGGCAACCTGTTCTGGTACTGGGTAGGGGTGCGCTGGAGCGAGGAGCAGCTCAAGCGCGTGATCGACCGCTGGGGCCGCTGGCTGACCTTCGAATGGGACGAGTTCACCCGCGCGCGCAACATCTTCCGCAAATATGGCGACTGGATCGTGTTCCTGCTGCGCTTCTCGCCGATCCTGCGCACCATCGTCTCGCTGCCTGCGGGGCTGGCGCAAATGAAGCTGTGGCGGTTTGTGCTGTTCACGTTCCTCGGCTCGGCGATCTGGAACGGGATGCTGATATTCGGCGGCAGCGCGCTGGCGGGTCTGATTGACCGCTACGAGAACATCGCGGGCTATGCGGTGATCGCCACTGTGGTCGCGGGCGTGGTGTTCTACATCTACCGCGTGGTCACTTGGAAGCCGGTCGCGGCGCACGAACGCGACAGCTAACCGCGCGGATGGGCCTTGCGATAATTCTCCAGCAGGCTTGCGGCATCGACGCGGGTGTATATCTGGGTCGAGCCGAGCGAGGCGTGGCCGAGCAGTTCTTGCAGTGATCGCAAATCGGCGCCCGCGCTCAGCAGATGCGTGGCGAAGGAGTGGCGCAGGGCATGGGGCGTGGCCGTATCAGGCAGCCCCAGCGCGCGCCGCGCCAGCGCCATCGCGCGCTGCACCATGCCGGGGGCAAGCGGCCCACCTTTGGCCCCGCGAAACAGCGGCTCGGCGGGGGAAAGCGGCCAGGGGCACAGCCGCACATACTCCGCTACCGCCGCGCGGGTGATTGGCAGCACCGGCACCACGCGCTGCTTGCCGCCCTTGCCGGTCACTTGCAGCACCTCGCCCAGCGCTGCGTCGCGTGCCGTGAGCGAGAGCGCCTCGGCAATTCGGAGCCCCGATCCGTACATCAGCAGCAGCACCGCCCGATCCCGCGCGCCCGTCCAGTCGCTGGCGGCAATGCCTTCGACCAACTCGGCGAGGTTGGTGGCTTCGTCGGGGGTGACAGGGCGGGGCAGGCCTTTCTTGAGGCGCGGTCCGCGCAGACGGGGCGGGGCCGGGTCGGGGTCGCCGGACTGCTGGCGGGCGTAGGCGATGAAGGCTTTGAGCGCAGACAACTCGCGCGCGGCGCTGGCATTGCCGAGCCCCTCTGTCCGGCGCGCGGCGAGGTGCGTGCGCAGGTGATGCGCCTCGGAGCGGGCGACATCTTCCCAGCTTTCGAGCGCGTTTGCCGCCACCAACCGCTCGGCCGCCGCAACGTAGGCGCGCACCGTATGCGGCGAGCGGCGGCGGTTATCGGCCAGATGCGCGCGCCACGCCGCGGTCAGCGCGGGCGCGCTCATGCCGCGACCAGCGTATCGGCGACCAGCTCTGCCAGCAGCGCATCGAGCAGCGAGCGTCCCGGCGGGGCGACACCGATCCGGTTGCCGTTCTGCCACATCAGGCCCAAGCCCTTGAGGCGGTTGAGTGGAGCGGGATCGATCAGCCCGTCAGTCGGCAGGCCGAAGCGCGCGGACAGCACGGACAGATCGACCCCTTCGGTCAGGCGCAGGCCCATCAGCAGCGCCTCAGCCGCCTGCTCTGAGCGGGTCAGGGCGCGTGCATCGGCGATCCCGTCACCTTGCCGCGTCACGGCGGCGAGAAAGTTCTCGGGCTTCTTGTGCCGCACCGTCGCCACGCCGCTCCTGCGCCCATGCGCGCCGGGGCCGATCCCGACGTAATCTTGATAGCGCCAATAGGCGAGGTTGTGACGGCTTTCCTCGCCGGGGCGGGCGTGGTTGCTGGTCTCGTAAGCGGGCAGGCCCGCTGCCGTGGTCAGCTCCTGCGTAATGTCGAACAGCTCCGCCGCCGCGTCATCGTCCAGCGGGGCCAACCGCCCGCGCCGCACATCGCTGGCGAACCGCGTGCCGGGCTCGATGGTGAGCTGGTACAAAGAGAGGTGTCCCGTGCCGAAGCCAAGCGCGCGGGTCAGACGTTCATGCCAGAGTTCGGGGGTGTGGCCGGGCAGGGCGTAAATAAGGTCGATACTGACGCGCCTAAACGCCTTTTGTGCGGTTTCTAACGCGCTGAGGGCCTCGCTTGCCCCGTGCAGTCGTCCCAGAAACCGCAGTTCGGCGTCCTCCAGCGACTGGATCCCGAGCGACACCCGGTTGACCCCCGCGTCAGCCAAAGCCGCGAAGTTATCGGCCTCTACCGAGGACGGATTGGCCTCGAGGGTGACTTCAATATCCTCCGCAAACCCCCACAATCGCTCGGCTTCTGCCAGCAGCGCTGCGACCAACGCAGGCGGCATCAACGACGGCGTCCCCCCGCCGAAGAAGACCGACGTCAGCGCCTCTCCCCCCGCCACCTCAGCCTCACGGCGCATATCCGCCAGCAACGCCCCCAACCAAGCCTCCGCATCGAACCTTTCGCGGACATGGGAGTTGAAGTCGCAATAAGGGCATTTTTTGGCGCAGAACGGCCAGTGAATATAGAGCGCGCGGGCCATTGCCGTTGTCTTCAGTTCCGTTTAACCATTGGCCAATAAGGTCGCATAATGCGGATTTCCCGACTGATCTCTCGAATGACCACGGTGGTCGGTGTGGCGCTGCTTATGGCAGCCTCGCCCGCCGTGCCGCAAGAGCGTGACGCGGTCGCCGATATGCTCGATGCGCATAACGAAGCCCGCGAGGACGTGGGTCTTCCGCCGCTGCGCTGGAGCGGCAAGCTCGCGCAGGACGCCTCGGGGTGGGCCGAGCACCTCGCTCGCCGCAATCTTTACGATCACGCACCACCCTCGGTCCGTAAAGGGCAGGGCGAGAACCTCTGGCGCGGCTCACGCGATCGTTGGTCCGACTGGGAGAAGATCGGGTTCTTCCTAGCCGAGAAACGCTATTTCCGGCCCGGCAACTTCCCCGATGTCTCACGCACCGGCCAATGGAGCGATGTCGGGCATTACACCCAGATCATCTGGCCCGAGACCCGCGAGGTCGGCTGCGCCATTGCCCGCACAGCGCGCGATGAAGTGCTGGTGTGCCGCTACTGGCCCGCAGGCAATATCTGGGGCCACCCGATCGACCCACGCCAACACGTCGCTGCGCGCTGATCCCTAGCCGAACTGTTCGGCGACAAGCTTGGCGAAGGCATCGGCGCGGTGGCTGATCGCGTGCTTTTCCTCCGGCGTGATCTCGGCGAAAGTCTCAGTGCGGCCCGTGGGGACGAACACCGGATCGTAGCCAAAGCCCAAAGTGCCGCGCGGCGGCCAGGTCAGCGCGCCGTCGCAGCGCCCCTCGTAGATCGCATATTCGCCATCGGGCCAGGCGATCGCCAGCACGCAATGGAACGCGGCCGAGCGATCGACGTCGGGGCCTCTTTCCGCGAGCATCCCCTCGACCTTGCCCATCGCCATATACCAGTCGCGGCCCGGCGCACCCTCAAACCACTGCCGCTCGGCCCAGTCGGCGGTGTAGACCCCGGGTCGGCCGTCGAGCGCGGCCACCGAAAGCCCGCTGTCATCCGCCAGCGCGGTGAGACCCGAAGCCTCGGCAGCAGCACGCGCCTTCAACAGCGCGTTCTGCGCAAAGGTGCTGCCAGTCTCGGCAGGTTCAGGCAGGCCGAGCGCCCCGGCCGAGAGGCACTTGACCCCGTAAGGCTCCAGCAGCGCGCCGATTTCCTTCAATTTGCCCGCATTATGCGTGGCAATCACCAGCGAGCCGGAGCCGAGGCGCTTGGTCACTTCACCGCGTCCAGCTGCGCCGCGAAGATCCGGTCGCAGCCGATGCGGGCGAGACGCAGGAGGCGCAGCAGCCCTTCCTCGTCATAGGTCGCGCCCTCGGCGGTGGCCTGCACCTCGGCAATCTGGCCGCCCGAGAGCAGCACGAAATTGCCATCGGCCTCGGCGTTCGAATCCTCGTCGTAGTCCAAGTCGAGCACCGGCGTGCCCTTGAAGATCCCGCAGGAGATCCCCGCGACCTGCGCTGAAATCGGATCGTGCTTGATATCGCCCGATGCCATCAGCCCGTTGACAGCCAAGCGCAGCGCGATCCACGCGCCGGAGATCGCCGCCGTGCGCGTGCCGCCATCGGCCTGAATGACGTCGCAATCGAGCGTGATCTGGCGCTCACCGAGCTTTTGCAGATCGACGACGGCGCGCAAAGAGCGTCCGATAAGCCGCTGGATTTCCTGAGTCCGGCCCGATTGCTTGCCCTTGGCCGCCTCGCGTTGTCCCCGCGTGTGCGTGGCGCGCGGGAGCATCGAGTATTCGCCAGTCACCCAGCCTTCGCCCTTGCCGCGCAGCCACGGCGGCACGCCCTTTTCGACACTCGCGGTGCACAGCACCTTGGTATCGCCGAAGCCGATCAGGCAGGAACCTTCGGCATGCTTGGTGAAGCCGGTTTCGATGGTGATGGCGCGCATCTCGTCGGGCGCGCGTCCGGATGGGCGCATGGGGGTGTCCTTTGATAATTGTCGATGGCGCTAGGCAAAGTGCAGTCCTTCGACAAGCTCAGGACGAACGGAAATTGAGTTTGCCGCCAAGTTTTCCTAGCTATCCACCATGACCGCGCTCCCCGTCACCGAACTGACCGCCCGCGCGCGCGAGATTTTCCGGCGTGTGGTCGAGGAATATATCGATAGCGGTCAGCCGGTCGGGTCGAAGACACTGGCGGCGGACGGAACCTTGAACCTCTCGCCCGCCTCGATCCGGTCGGTGCTGGCCGATCTTGAATCCGCAGGCCTGCTCGCCGCGCCGCATATCAGCGCGGGGCGGTTGCCGACCGATGCGGGGCTCAGGATTTTCGTCGACGGGATGATGCGCGTCGCCGAGCCGACCGAGCAGGAGCAGGCCGCGATCGCCGCGCGTCTGGCCGAAGCCGGGCCGGTCGAGGCGGCGCTCAAGCAGGCGAGCGCAATCCTTTCCGATCTGTCGGGCGCGGCGGGCATGGTGCTGGTGGCACCGCGCGAGCAGCGGCTTGCGCAGTTCAGCCTCGTTGACCTGGGGCAGGGCCGTGCGCTGGCGGTGCTGGTGGGCGAGGATGGCGGGGTCGAGAACCGCGTGGTGACCATTGGCGGCGCGCTCAGCCCCGGTGCGCTCGAACGGGCCAGCAATTACATCACCGCGCGCCTCGCCGGGCGCACGCTGGCCGAAGCGGCTCAGGCGATGCGCGCCGAAATCGATACGGGCCAGTCGCAGCTCGACGATGCCAGCCGCGATCTGGTCGAACGCGGGCTCGCGGTATGGAGCGCCGATGCCGCCCAACGCCCGGTGCTGATCGTGCGCGGCGCGGCGAACCTGCTCGATGAAGCGGCGCTCGGCGATATAGAGCGGGTGCGGCAGCTACTCGAAGACCTCGAGAATAAGCAATCGGTCGCGGAATTGCTCGATTCGGCGCGCGAGGCGGAGGCGACCCGCATCTTCATCGGCAGCGAAAACCGCCTGTTCGCGCTGTCAGGCTCCAGTGTGATCGCCTCCCCCTACCGCGACCGCGAGGGGCGGGTGGTGGGGGTGCTGGGCGTGATCGGGCCGACGCGGTTGAATTACGCGCGGGTTGTCCCCATGGTGGATCTGACCGCCCGTTCGCTGGGCAAGCTGATCGCTTGAATGGAAAGCCACACGACATGACCGAGAATGGCAAGCCGCACGATGCGGCGGCAGATGCTGAATTGAAGGGCGTCCCCGAGGAGTTTCTCGAGGGCGACGACTACCCCGAGGGCAAGGATTTCGACGAAGGCGTCGATCACGATGCGATTGCCATGTCGTCGGAAATCGCCGGATTGCGCGCCGAACTCGCGACGACCAAGCAGGAAGTGCTGTACGCGCAGGCCGAGACGCAGAACGTGCGCCGCCGGTTGGAGCGCGAGAAGGACGAGGCGCGCGCCTATGCCGCGACCGGCTTTGCCCGCGATGTTCTCAGCGTCGCCGACAACCTGTCGCGCGCGATCGATGCGATCCCCGAGAGCCTGCGCGCCGATGACAGCATGAAGGGCCTGGTCGTGGGCCTCGAAGCGACCCAGCGCGAGCTGGAAAAGGTGTTCGCCAGCCACGGCATCACCCGCATTGCTGCAGTCGGCTTGCCGCTCGACCCGAACCAGCATCAGGCCATGATCGAACTGCCGAGCGCGGATCACGAGCCGGGTACGGTGGTCTCGGAAATGCAGTCGGGCTGGATGATCAAGGACCGCCTGCTGCGCGCGGCAATGGTGGCGGTGGCGAAGGCGGCGGATTAGGCCTCGATCCAGGCTGGCGCTTTGGTTGAGGGTGCGGATTGCAGGATGGCAAAGACGTCGTCCTGCAACTTCGCCAGCGGCTCCGACACATCGATCTTGCGGAACAGTTTGCGCACATAGGGCTAGTGCGGGATGAACTGGATCAGGAAATCCTCGCTGTCGTTCTCGGCAAGCACGCCGTAGGCAAGCGCGAAATCCTTGTACCGGATTTCGCAGTACCAGCCCCAGTCTTCCGCAACATATCTGCTGACCTCGGTCCCGAGCTCCTTGAGCTTGGTTCCGATGTATTCGGAGAGTGCAAATCCGTGCATGTGCTCGAAGTTGGCAAGCTCGGCATCGCGCGGGACGCGGGGGAAGCTGGCGCTGGAGAACTCCAGAATGCGGTCAAACCTGCTCATGGCCAATGAACCCTGTCTCAATCCTAGCCGTGCAATAGCATCTCTATGAAAAGGATAGGTTAAAGCTTAGCTCCCGGAAAGGCGACCAAGTTAAGATAGGCGCCCATGTCCGCCACCCCCACCACACTCGCCCCGTTCCGCAGCAGAAACGCATGCCGCACGATCTCCGCCTGCTGCTCGATCCCGTATTGCTCCAACCGCCAGCCCGGCTTGATCGCGTAGTCATAGCGCGACCAAGGATGGCGGTTCAGCACCAGATACCAGCGTCCGCGCGTCTGCGCCTGCCACACATGCACCATCTCGTGAATGAAATGTGCCTGATGGTGCAGCGGCGCGGTGGCGAAATTGTCGCAGTAGTGCGCGGCAAGCGGGTGGAAGTGGAGGTGCCCCATCGGCGCCATCGTCACCCCGCGCGGGTGCAAGGCGAAAAACTTGCGGCGGCGGATGGTGACGCTGGCGTAGTCGATCGCTTCGCCGAACATCGAGCGGGCAAGGGCGACTTCGCCAGCGGTCAAAGGGCGCTCGCCACCGACCGGACAGGCAAGGACCGAGGCATCATTAGCCTCTACCACGCCCAATCCGGTCGGTACGTGGTTCAGCGATCCTCTCCGGCAGCGCGGATCGGGGCCACGATCATCTGCGAGGTGCCGTCCGACAGGGTGAGCGTGACCTTGGCTGTCCCGCCCGGCTTCCAGTCAGCTGCGGGCTCCATCGCCATCACGTGCAACCCGCCTGGCGCAAAGCTGACCGGCGCGCCGTTGGTCAGCGTGATCGGCCCGGCCATCATCATCTTGGCCGTGCCCTTGTCCTCGGCATAATCGTGGATCATCGTCATGCCCGCCCTTTCAACCGCTACGCCGGTGAGGGTTACGGGCGCCGCGCCGCTGTAGGAAAGGTCAAAATAGACCGCCGCCGGATTGCCCGACACCGGAGCCAGCACCACCCGCGCATTGCTGACGGTCAGGCCTGCGGTTGCAGAGGCGCTGGCTTCGGCGGCGGGGGCATCGGCTTCGGGCGCGCAGGCGGCGAGGTTCAAGAGGATCGCGGCGCCGAACGGGATTAGCGCCGCACGCATTATAGTCGTCACGTCGAAGTGTCTCCTTGTGGAATGCCTCGAAAACTAGGCCTCCCGCTCTCTTGTGCCAAGCGAAACCGCACCTATATCGCCCCCACAAACGAGCCGCCAAGGTGCTTTGCCCAAACCGGGGAAGCCGACGGCAGCGGTGTCCAACAATTGTCCTTATGGATGGGGAAACAATGGGTAAAGTAATCGGTATCGACCTCGGCACCACCAACTCCTGCGTCGCTGTGATGGACGGCGGCAAGCCCAAGGTGATCGAGAATTCGGAAGGCGCGCGTACCACGCCTTCGATCGTGGCCTTCACCAAGGATGGCGAGCGTCTGATCGGCCAGCCGGCCAAGCGTCAGGCGGTGACCAACCCCGACAACACCCTGTTCGCGATCAAGCGCCTGATCGGCCGCCGCTTTGACGATCCGCTGACCAAGAAGGACATGGAGCTCGTCCCCTACAACATCGTCAAGGGCAAGAACGGCGATGCGTGGGTCAATGCGGGCGGTGAGGAATACAGCCCCTCGCAGGTCTCGGCCTTCATCCTGCAAAAAATGAAGGAAACCGCCGAAAGCTATCTCGGCGAAACCGTGACGCAGGCGGTCATCACCGTGCCCGCCTATTTCAATGACGCGCAGCGGCAGGCGACCAAGGACGCGGGCCAGATCGCGGGTCTCGAAGTGCTGCGCATCATCAACGAGCCGACGGCGGCCGCGCTCGCCTATGGAATGGACAAGGACGATGGCAAGACCATCGCGGTCTATGACCTTGGCGGCGGCACCTTCGACATCTCGATCCTCGAGATCGGCGACGGCGTGTTCGAAGTGAAGTCGACCAACGGCGACACCTTCCTCGGCGGCGAGGATTTCGACATCGCGATCGTCGAGTGGCTCGCAGGCCAGTTCAAGAAGAAGGAGGGCATGGATCTCAAGACCGACAAGCTCGCTCTCCAGCGCCTCAAGGAAGCCGCCGAGAAGGCCAAGATCGAGCTTTCGAGCGCGGCGACCACCGAAATCAACCTGCCCTTCATCACCGCGCGCATGGAAGGCGGCAGCACCACCCCGCTGCACCTCGTGGAAACGATCACCCGCGCCGACCTTGAAAAGATGGTCGACAGCCTGATTCAGCGCACGCTGGAGCCGTGCAAGAAGGCGCTTGCCGATGCCGGGATCAGCAAGGATCAGGTCGACGAGGTGATCCTCGTCGGCGGGATGACCCGCATGCCCAAGGTGCGCGAAGTCGTCGAAGCGTTCTTCGGTGCGAAGCCGCACACCGGCGTCAACCCCGATGAGGTCGTTGCGATGGGTGCGGCCATTCAGGCGGGCGTGCTGCAGGGCGACGTAAAGGACGTGCTGCTGCTCGACGTGACGCCGCTGTCGCTCGGCATCGAGACGCTGGGCGGCGTGTTCACCCGCATGATCGACCGCAACACCACCATCCCGACCAAGAAGACCCAGACCTATTCGACCGCCGAGGACAACCAGAACGCGGTGACGATCAAGGTCTATCAGGGCGAGCGCGAAATGGCGGCGGACAACAAGCTGCTCGGCAATTTCGACCTGATCGGCATTCCGCCTGCGCCGCGCGGCGTGCCGCAGATCGAAGTGACCTTCGATATCGACGCGAACGGCATCGTCAGCGTTGCGGCCAAGGACAAGGGCACCGGCAAGGAGCAGGTGATCAAGATCCAGGCTTCGGGCGGTCTTTCGGACGCGGATATCGACCAGATGGTCAAGGACGCGGAGAAGTTCGCCGAGGAAGACAAGAAGCGCAAGGCTGCCGCCGAAGCGCGCAATCAGGCCGACAGCCTGGTTCACGCGACCGAAAAGCAGCTTGAGGAGCACGGCGACAAGATCAGCGCCGACACCAAGAGCGACGTCGAAGCCGCGATCGCCGCGGTCAAGACCGCGCTCGAAGGCGGCGATGCCGATGACATCAACGCCAAGGCGCAGGCATTGACACAGGCGGCGATGCAGATGGGCCAGCAGATCTACGAAAGCCAGCAGGCCGCCGGGCCGGACGGCGAAGGCGAAGCTGCGGGCGAAGCGGCTGCCGACGAGGAAGTCGTCGACGCCGAATTCTCCGAGGTTGACGAAGACAAGAAGGGCTAATCCCCTGATGCGTTCCAGCACGCCGTCGATGCGTCCGGTTCATGCAACCGGCGTATCGGCGGCGGTTGGTCACGGGGAATAGGTCACGCACATGTCCAGCGCCCAGCTCGATTACTACCAGACGCTCGAAGTCGCCCGCGATGCCGATGGCGCGGCGCTCAAGAGCGCGTACCGCAAGCTCGCGATGAAGTTTCACCCGGATCGCAATCCGGGCGATGCCGCATGCGAAGCCAAGTTCAAGGCGATCAACGAGGCCTATGACTGCCTCAAGGACCCGCAGAAGCGCGCGGCCTATGATCGCTTTGGCCATCAGGCTTTCACGCAGGGCATGAACGGCGGCGGCGGGGCCGGCGGGCCGTTCGGCGGCGGGGCGCGCGGCGATTTTGCCGACATCGGCGACATCTTCGAGACGATCTTCGGTAGCGCCTTTGGTGGCGGCGGAGGGGGACAGCGCCAGCAGAACCGGCGCGGCGCGGACCTGCGCTATGACATGCAGGTCAGCCTCGAGGAGGCCTTCCACGGCAAGGCGACCGAAATCGAGATCGAGGTCAGCCAGTCCTGCGACACCTGCGACGGTTCAGGCGCCGCCCCGGGCACCAGTGAGCGCACCTGCAACCTGTGCAACGGCATGGGTTCGGTGCGCGCCAAGCAGGGCCTGTTCGTGATCGAACGCCCGTGTCCGACCTGCAATGGACGCGGCAGCGTGATCGAGAACCCCTGCCGTTCATGCCGCGGCGAAGGTCGGGTCGACAAGCCGCAGATGCTCAAGGTCGAGATTCCGGCGGGCGTCGATACCGGCACCCGCATCCGCCTGCAGGGCAAGGGCGAGGCGGGGCAGCGCGGCGCACCGCCGGGCGATCTTTACATCTTCCTTCACGTGCAACCGCACGCCGTATTCGAGCGCGAGGGCACCACCTTGGCGACCCGCGTGCCGGTCAGCTTCACTACTGCCGCGCTGGGCGGGTGCGTCGAGATCCCGGACCTCGATGGCTCCACCAACCGGCTCGATATTCCGGCGGGCATTCAATCAGGCAAGCAGCTGCGCATTCGCGGCGCCGGGATGCCGGTGCTGCAGGGGCGCGGGCGCGGCGATCTGGTGGTCGAAATTGCGGTAGAGACCCCGACCAAGCTGTCGAAGAAACAGAAGGAAATCCTCGAGGAGTTCCGCGCCACCGAAACGGGCGAGGAATGTCCCGAAAGCCGCAGCTTTCTCGACAAGCTCAAGGACGCGTTCGGCGCATAAACTCGACACGCGGTTCCGGTTCTCCTAATCAGCACACGGGCCGAGGGAGAACCGTGTGATGAACCGCTTGCTTGTATCGACGCTGGCTGCCAGCACCGCTTTGATTGTGTCTGCGCCTGCTCTTGCGCAGGGCAGCATGGCCGATGCCAAAGTCACTTCACAAGAAATCGCCCCCGGCGTCGCCGTGTTGTTCGGGCAGGGCGGGAATATCGGCGTCAGCCACGGCGCGGATGCGACCGTCATCATCGACGATCAGTTCGCGCCGCTCACCGCAAAGATCGAAGGCGCGGTTGCTGCGTTGGGTGCAAAGCCGATCAAATATGTGGTCAACACCCATTGGCACTACGATCACACCGGCGGGAACGAGAATTTCGGCAAGGCCGGCGCGACGATCTTTGCGCATGACAATGTCCGTGTGCGGATGGCCGGCGGCGGAACGGTTGCCGGCAACACCGCGAAGCCTGCACCCAAGGAGGCGCTGCCGGTCGTGACCTATGGTCAGGGCATGCGGTTCCACATCAACGGCGATACGATCAACCTGATGTATCTGGGCGGCGGCCATACCGATGGCGACAGCGTGGTGGTCTGGCAGGAAAAGAACGTCGTCCACATGGGCGATCTTTACATGACCATCAAAAGCTACCCCTTCGTCGATCGGGATTCGGGCGGGGACGTCTACAACCTGATGCGCACGCTCGATCTGGTGCTGGCGATGATCGACGAGCAGACCAGGGTCATTCCAGGCCACGGCCCGATGTCGAACAAGGCCGAGCTGATGGCCTGGCGCGCGATGATCGGTCAGGCGGTGGCGCGGGTCGAGGCGCTGCACAAGGAAGGCAAGACGCTGGAGCAGGCGGTGGCCGCCAAGCCGCTTTCGGATTTTAACCGCGAGGGCGGTTTCGTCAGCGGCGATGCCTTTGTGAAAGTGATCTGGGCCTGCATCGAAGGCTGAGCGGCAAAGAACCTACCCCATCCGCTCGCTGACCTCGGCCCTGACCTGGTCGAGCAACCCGCGCTGGCAGCGTCCGGCGATTTCCTCCTCCTCGAGGATCGCCAAAAACACTGCCCGCTTGGCAGCGATGATGCTGGCGGACGGCACGGTGCCGCCGACGGTCGAGGCGAGAATGTCGATCATCCGCTCGGCCCCGTGGAGGCGGCCCCACAGGTAATCGTTCTCACGGTAATCGCGGCTGAAGAACGCGCCGAAATTGTAGAACTCGATGCCCCGCAAGCTTGCCATCGTTCCGCCCTCGCGGATGCTGCGCGCGTCTTCTGGCGAGATGCGGTCGATCCTGACCGGGTTGAATTCATCAAGCCCGTGGCGCTGCGACAGCGGCAGCGTCGCCACGTCGTAGAACGGAAAGCCGAGATAGGTCAGCAACATCCGCCGCTTGAGGGTCTTGGGACTATCCTCCAGCGCGTCGATCAGCAGCTCCTCGGCAGCGAGATCGGTGGCGGGGAGCAGGCGTTCGGTCGCGAGGAAATCGAGCACCGCGCCCGGCGCTTCGGTGGCCTTCACCGCCAGCTCGCGGAACTGCGCCGAACCGAGCACGCCCTCGTCCGCGCGCAGATAGAGCCCCAGCACACCGTAGAGCCGTTCGCGCCCGCGATCCAATGCGTCCATCGGAATATCGTGATCGTGCTCCCAGTCGTGCGACATCTTGCGCGCCAGCAATTGCAGGCGGCGGATGCGGAAGCCGGTGTCGTGCGCGCGGAAGAAAGCGATTGCGGCGGCATTGGCCCCGCCATGCGCATCGGTCAGCACCCGCAGCCCGCGCGCTTCCAATTCGTGCCGCAACGCCTGAACAATCGGGGCGGGGTCGCCCTGCGGCTGCCCGGCGGCCTTGAGCGTCAGGCGCGCCAACTGATCGAGGATCGCTTCGAACTTGGTCAGCGCATAGGCCCCAAAGGCATAGCCCGCGCGTTCGGCGGCGGCCTGCTGCGCCTTGGCACGCCATGCGGCGAGCCGTTTGGGCGTGGGCCGGTCGAGCAGGAAGGTATAGCCGAACAGCTTTTCCACCGCACGGTCGATATCGGGTTGCAGATCGATGATGATCCGCCTGAGCCGCTCGGCATCGCGCGAAGCTTGCGCGATCCGGTCGAGGTCGTCGCGGATCGGCTGTTCGCGCGGGATGGTCGAGAGCGAGCCGAAGATAGCGCCGAAAAAGCCGATCTCGCGGTTGCGGTTGCCCCGGGCCATGGCAAAGCCTTCGGGCTGCGGATCGATATAGACGAAGCGGCGGTCGACTTCGCGCTGGGAGGGGCGGCCGTGCAGCGCGCTGAGCGCCGCACCGAACGGCGCGTTGACCAGCACCGCACCATCGATCAACGCCACCGTGTCGAGCGTGCCGCGCTGCACGTGGCTCGGCATGATCCGCCCGACAAACGCGCCGCGCGAGGCCCAGTGGTGCCGGTGCGCTTCGCCAAGCCGGTCGATCTCGGCAAGGGTCAGCGGCGGGAAAGCGCCGGGGAAGCTCGCGGTGGCGCGCGCCGCCAGCACCAGTTCGAGCGGATCGGCAAGCGCATCGTCGGCGACGCGCGCGCGAAACCAGATTGGCAGACGATGTTCGGCTTCCTCGATCTCCGGCGGCGAATTAAGCCGCAGCCGTTCGGGATGACCGCGAAAGTCGGTCGCCGTCACCGCCAGATCGATCGGGTAGCCCTGCGGCAGCAGCGGCACCCCGTCACCCTCCTCGGCCATCCGGCACAGTGCCTCGAATAGCATCTCGGAAAAACGCGCGCCGGAGAACGGCGGGTTGAACCAGCGCCCGCGCACCAGCCGCGAAACCTTGCTGCGCACCTCCTCGCGGGTTTCGGGCGAGACTGTCGCGCTGACCGCATTGCCGGGGCGCGCCAGGAACCAGTTGGCGATCGGCTGCGCCCACAGCTTGGCATAGCGCCACATCGGCTCGGCATCGGGATCGGTCAGCTCGCTGACGTCGGCGTTTTCGAGCCACAGGTCGGTCAGCGGCTCAAGGCTGTGCCCCGCATGGATCGCCTGAGCGAGGAATACCGCGTTGATCCCGCCTGCGCTCGCCCCCGTCAGCACATCGGGCAGCACCCGCACGCGCCGGCCATGATCGTGCTCGATCGTTTTCAGGAAATCGCGATAGGCCCCCGCCACTCCGTCAAGCGACACAGCCGCCGGATGATGGAATGCGCGGCTGGCACGGGCGAGATGCCACACCTCCTTGGTGATGCCGTGCATATAGACCGCGAGGCTGACCCCGCCGTAACAGACCAGAGCTAGGCGCAATTCCTTCTGGCGCATTCTGCATTGTCTAGCGCGCAAGCCTTAACAGATGCAATTGCGTTCTATCTCTGTTCTCGATAGAGCGCGTATCCATGGTAAAAACGAAACGTCGCTACGTGTGTCAGGATTGCGGGAGCGTATCGCCGCGCTGGCAGGGGCAATGCGCCGATTGCGGGCTGTGGAACACGCTGGTCGAGGATGTGCCCGCGACGGTGTTCTCGCAGAAGCACGATCTGTCGCGCGGTGGGAGAGCGGTGGCGTTCGAGCCTTTGAACGCCCCTACGCAACTGCCGGTGCGGAAATCGACCGGGCTTGCCGAGTTTGACCGCGCGCTGGGCGGCGGGCTGGTGCCGGGCAGCGCGGTGCTGCTGGGCGGCGATCCGGGGATCGGCAAATCGACGCTGCTGCTCCAGACCGCCGCCACCATCGCGCGCGGCGGAAACGATGTCGTCTATGTCAGCGGCGAGGAAGCGGCCGGTCAGGTGCGGCTGCGCGCGAGCCGCATGGGCGTGGCCGACGCGCCGATCCGGCTCGCGTCGGAAACCTCGGTGCGCGATATCCTCACCACACTGGGCCAGAGCGAACCGCCCGCGCTGCTGGTGATCGATTCGATCCAGACGATGCATTCCGACACCATCGAAGGCGCGCCGGGCACGGTCAGCCAGGTGCGCGGCTGCGCGCTCGAACTGATCCGCTATGCCAAGGAAACCGGCTGCGCGCTGGTGCTGGTCGGGCATGTCACCAAGGATGGGACCATCGCCGGGCCGCGCGTGCTTGAGCACATGGTCGATGTGGTGATGAGCTTCGAAGGCGAGCGCAGCCACCAATACCGCATCCTGCGCGCCTTGAAGAACCGCTTCGGTGCGGTGGACGAAATCGGCGTGTTCGCAATGGCGAACGAGGGCCTGGAGGAGGTTGCCAATCCGTCGCTGTTGTTCCTCTCGGGCCGCGAGACGCCGCTGGCGGGCAGCGCGGTGTTCCCGGCGCTGGAAGGCACGCGGCCGGTGCTGGTTGAGATCCAGGCGCTGATCGTGCGGCTGCAATCGGGCGCGACCCCGCGGCGCGCGGTGGTGGGATGGGATTCGGGGCGGCTGGCGATGCTGCTTGCCGTGCTAGAATCGCGCTGCGGGCTCAATTTCTCCTCGGCGGAGGTGTATTTGAACATTGCCGGGGGATATCGTCTCACCGATCCGGCGGCCGATCTGGCGGTGGCGGCGGCGCTGGTTTCGGCGCTGGCGGACCGGCCCTTGCCCGACAAGGCGGCGTGGTTCGGCGAGGTCAGTCTTGCAGGGGAAATCCGTCCTGTAGCCCACGCCCCGCTGCGGCTGCGCGAGGCGGCCAAGCTGGGGTTCGATCGCTGTTATGGCCCGTCCGGCGCGGCCAGCAGCGGGCAGGGCGCGGCCTATCGTGGGCTCACCGCGCTTGCAAACCTCGTTGACCAGGTGATGGGCAGCGCATAACCTTTGCCGCAATGACGGCTCTCGACTTCATCATCCTCATCATCGTCGGCGTTGCTGCGGTTGGCGGTTTCATGCGCGGACTGGTGCAGGAGGTGCTGTCGCTGGCCTCGTGGGTGATGGCGGCCTTTGCGCTGCACTTCATGCACCCCTATCTGACCGAGGCACTTGGCATGGTCTATGATGCCGAGCCTGCGACGCCGATTTTGGCCTTCGCGCTGCTGCTGCTGATCCCCTATGCGGCGATCAAGGTCATCACCGGCAATGCCAGCGGCGCATCCGACGGCGCGATCCTCGGCCCGATTGACCGGGTGCTCGGGTTCGGGTTCGGCGGGGTCAAGGGCGCGCTGATTGCGGTGTTCGCCTTTTCGGTGATGGTCATCGGCTTTGACGAAAGCTGGGGCTACAAGGGGCGGCCCGACTGGATCACCGGCGCGCGCACCTATGCCGCCGCCGACGCCTTCTCGCGCAAGCTGGTACCGATGATCGCCATCCGCCGCGAGCAGCTGCGCGGTGAAGCCGAAGCGCAGGAGGCCGCTGCGGCCCGCGCCGGAGGCTGAGCACCCATGGCCGCCGCCTCTCCGGCGAAGCTGTATTCGCCCGAATTGCTCGGCTTGGCGACCGCGCTCGCAGCCTTTCCTCTCGATGACAGCCTGCCGCATCGTGCCGAGGCGCGCTCGCGCAGCTGCGGCAGCGTGATCGCCTTGGGTCTGGCGCTCGACGCGCGCGGGCAGGTTGCGCGGATCGGGATGCGGGTGAGTGCCTGCGCCATCGGGCAGGCTTCGGCGGCACTGCTAGCGCAGGGCATTGCGGGCCGCGAACGGGCGGCGATCAGCGCTGCAGCAGACGGGCTCGCGGCGTGGCTCGCGGGCGAGGGCGCGCTACCCGATTGGCCGGGGATAGACGCGCTCGCCCCCGCGCTCGGCCTCCCCGGCCGCCACGGCGCGCTGCTTATGCCGTGGAAGGCGGCGTGCACAGCGCTTTCAAGCGCGGCGGCAGGCGGCTAGGGACAATCCCGAGAAGCTTGCCTGAACGGCCGGGCGAAGGGGAAAGAGACACATGGCGGAAGCTGAGGCGCTCGCAGCGCGCGAGCCGAGCGAGAGCGAAATCCGGCTGGTGATCGGCGCTTCGAGCGCGGGCACCATCTTCGAATGGTACGATTTCTTCATCTACGGCACGCTCGCCTACATCCTCAAGGATGCGTTTTACGCCACCGATAACGAGACGCTCGGCCTGCTGCTGGTGTGGTCGACCTTTGCGGTCGGGTTCGCGTTTCGCCCGCTGGGCGCTGTGCTGTTCGGGTTTCTCGGCGACCGGCTGGGGCGCAAGTACACCTTCCTCGTCACCGTCACGCTGATGGGCATCGCCACGGCGGGCGTGGGCCTGATCCCCACGGTCGAGACCATCGGCATGGCCGCGCCGATCATCGTCATTCTGCTGCGGGTCATCCAGGGCCTCGCATTGGGCGGAGAGTATGGCGGCGCGGCGATCTATGTGGCCGAGCACGCTCCGCCGGAAAAGCGCGGGTATTACACCAGCTTCATTCAGGCGAGCGTCGCCGGTGGCTTCGTGCTGTCGATCATGGTGGTGCTGGCGTGCCGCGCGCTGATCCCTGGCGATGCCTTCGCCGCGTGGGGCTGGCGTGTGCCGTTCCTCTTGTCGATCGCGCTGCTGGCGATCTCGCTGTGGATGCGCCTCAAGCTGTCCGAAAGCCCGGTCTTCGCGGCGATGAAGGAAGCGGGCGAGACTGCGGGCAATCCGTTCGTCGAAAGCTTCACCTATCCCGGAAACCCCAAGCGCATTTTTGTCGCGCTGTTCGGGGTAGCGGGGATCCTGACGACGATCTGGTACACCGCCTTCTTCTCGACCATGAGCTTCCTGCGCGGCCCGATGCATGTCGACGATCTGACGGTGGAACTGGTGCTGCTGGTCGCCGGTCTGATTGTGATGAGTTTCTACCTCATCATCGGCAAATGGTCGGACCGGGTTGGCCGCAAGCAGCCGATCATTGTCGGCGCGATTGCCACGCTGGCGCTACTGTTTCCGCTGTTCTGGATGATGGGCAGCTTCGCCAATCCGGGCCTTGCCGCCGCCTCGGAGCGCACGCCGATCGTGGTCAGCGGCCCGGCCTGCGTGACCGATCCCTTCGCCGAGATGTTCCAGCGCGAACAGACCGATTGCGGCAAGGTGCTTGAGACGCTGACCGCAGCGGGCGTTGCCTACACGCTGGCACCCGGCGACACGCTCGGCCTGAGTGCGGGGGGCAACCCGGTCATCATCGATCCGCAATGGTTGAGCGACGGCGCGGCGCGCAAGGCGGGGATCGAGGCGGCGCTGGGCGCATACGGTTTCGACTTCGCCAAGCAGCGCCCGGCCTTCATCAACCTCGTCGGTATCGTCGCCGTGCTGCTCGGGCTCGGGATGCTGTCGGCTCTGACCTATGGGTCGGTCGCGGCGCTGCTGTCCGAGATGTTCCCGCCGCGCATCCGCTATTCCTCGATGTCGATCCCGTACCACATCGGCGCAGGCTACCTCGGCGGGTTCCTGCCTTTGATCGCCGGAGTGATCGTCGCGCGGACCGGGGATATCTATTCGGGGCTTTGGTACACCTGGGGCGTGGTTGCCTTCGGGCTGTTGGTGGCATGGTGGGGGATTCCGGGCGGCCCCCCGCGAGATTTCGCCGATGAGTGACGCCGAACCCGTCTTGCCCCCTGCCAGCCTCCGCTTGACAATCGACAGCGCCGCGCTCGCTGCCAACTGGCGGGCGCTGGACACGCTTTCAGGCGGGGCAGCGGCAGGCGCGGCGGTCAAGGCGGACTGCTATGGACTGGGCGTGGACCCGTGCGTCCCGGTGCTGCGCGATGCCGGATGCGAGACGTTCTTCGTGGCGCACTGGAGCGAGGTTGCGGCGGTTATCCGCCACGTACCGCCACAGCAAGTGGCTGTCCTGCATGGCCCATTGACCGACGCCGAGTGTGATTATGCCCGCGCGACCGGGGTGGTGCCAGTGATCAATTCGCTGGAGCAGGCCGAACGATGGGCCGCGAGCGGGGGCGGAACCTGCCACCTGATGGTCGACACCGGCATCAACCGCCTCGGCATTGCGCCAGATGAGGCAAGTGATCAGCGCATTGCCGCGCTCGATATCGACATCCTGATGAGCCATCTCGCCAGCGCGGATGAAGACAATGCGACGAACCCCCGCCAACTCGCGGCGCTGCAAGGGGTTGCGGGTCACATCGCCCACCGCCGCCTCAGCTTCGCCAACAGCGCCGGTATCGCGCTCGGGAGCCCATACGCGCTCGACCTCACCCGCCCCGGCCTCGCGCTTTATGGCGGAGTGCCGCGCCCCGAACTGGCGGGCCATATCCGCCCGGTCGCACAGGTCGAGGCGGCGCTCATCCAGACCCGCAACCTCGCAGCAGGTGATGGCGTGGGTTACAACGCTGCCTTTACTGCACCCGGCCCGATGCGGGTCGGCACCGTCTCGATGGGCTATGCCGACGGCTTCCTGCGCGTGCGTGGACCGGGCAACGCCTTAATGCATGATGGCCGCACGCTGCCGATCCTCGGCAAGGTATCGATGGACATGATCGTGGTGGACCTGACCGCTGCGCCCGATCTCGCCGCCGGCGACTGGCTACAAGTACCGTACGACCTTGCCGATGCTGCGCAGCAAAGCGCTGTTTCTCCATATGAAATGTTGACAACCATCGGTAACCGTCTGCGCGGCAGCTGACCTAGCACCTGTTCATATTGCACTGCAGCTTGTGCAGGTGCTAAGATGGCACTTCAAAGCAATTCGGATGGGGTCACGGATACAATGGCAGGCAGGGCAAAATCGGCATCGGGCGGAGCAGGCGATGCGATCATCATCAAGAAATACGCCAACCGCCGCCTCTACAACACTGCCTCTTCGAGCTACATCACGCTGGAAGATCTCGCCAAGATGGTGCGCGACAATGTCGAATTTCAGGTGCTCGACGCCAAGACCGGCGACGATATCACCCATTCGATCCTCACCCAGATCATCATGGATGAAGAAGCGAACGGCGGGCAGATGCTCCCGGTCAGCTTCCTGCGCCAGCTGATCGGCATGTACGGCAATTCGATGCAGGCGCTGATGCCGTCGTACCTCGAAGCCAGCATGGCCAATTTCCGCGAGAATCAGGCGAAGATCCGCGAGGCGTTCGGCAAGGGGATGAGCGCCGGGCCTTTCGCCGCGATCCACGAAACCAACATGGCGATGATGCGCGCGGCCGCGGATGTGTTCCTGCCCGGCGTTGCCAAGCCCAAGAGCCCACCGCCCGCGCCCGCCAGCGACAACCGGGACGAGATCGCCCTGCTGCGCGAACAGATGGCGGCAATGCAAAAGAAGCTGGACGAACTCGGCAAATAGCGCATAGCGCGGCGCGCCAGCGGCATGTCGCCGCCTTTCCATCAGTCAGGAACTCTCCCGTGTCCCAGATCCGCCACGCGCTCGATGTGAAGCGTGAAGACGATTTCGCCAAGTGGTATCAGGAAGTCATCAGCGCCGCCGACCTCGCCGAGGAATCCGGCGTGCGCGGCTGCATGGTGATCAAGCCGTGGGGCTACGGCATCTGGGAACGCATCCAGCGATTGATGGATGACCGGATCAAGGCGGCGGGCGTTTCGAACTGCTATTTCCCCCTGTTCATCCCGCTCGCCAACTTCACCCGCGAGGCGGAGCATGTCGAAGGCTTTGCCAAGGAAATGGCGGTGGTCACCCACCACCGGTTGATTTCCGATGGCAAGGGCGGGTTGATCCCCGATCCCGAAGCCAAGCTCGAAGAGCCGCTGGTCGTCCGCCCGACCTCGGAGACGATCATCGGCGATGCGATGGCGCGCTGGGTGCAGAGCTGGCGCGATCTGCCGCTGCTCACCAACCAGTGGGCCAATGTGGTGCGCTGGGAAATGCGCACGCGGATGTTCCTGCGCACCAGCGAATTCCTCTGGCAGGAAGGCCATACCGCGCACGAGACGCGCGAGGATGCGCTCGCCGAAACCCACCGCGCGCTGGAAATGTATCGCGCCTGCGCCGAGGATGACTTGGCGCTGCCGGTGATCGCGGGTGAGAAGCCCGAGAACGAACGCTTCCCCGGCGCGGTCGAAACCTGGTCGATCGAAGCGATGATGCAGGATGGCAAGGCGTTGCAGGCGGGCACCAGCCACTATCTCGGCACCAATTTCGCTCACGCAGCCGGCATCCAGTATCAGGACCGCGAGGGCAGCCAGCAATACTGCCACACGACCAGCTGGGGCGTCTCCACGCGGCTGATCGGCGGGGTTATCATGACCCACGGCGATGACGACGGGCTGCGCGTGCCGCCGAAGATTGCCCCTTACCAAGTTGTTATTCTACCGCGGCTTACGGGCAAAGGTGACGACGACCTTTTGCTTTCAAAGGCCGAATTTTTGGCAAGTTTGCTAAGGACTTATTCTGTTTTCGACGAAAAAGTTCGTGTTTTTGTTGATAAATCGACTGCCAAATTTGCGCCAAAAAATTGGGATTGGATCAGAAAAGGAGTTCCACTCATTCTACATATTGGCCCCCGAGATATTGCGGGCGCCGTAGTTCCCTACGTTAGACGCGATCAACTCTGGAATGTGGACGTTTACGGGGAATACGATGGCATGATTCAGTACAACCAGTTCCAAGAAACTGATTTCAGTAGCGTTCCATCGATTCTTGAACAAATCCAGCAGGGCCTCTTCGAAGACGCCCGCACGCGCCGCGATGCCAATATCACGCGCGGGGTTGCCCAATGGCAGGCCGTCGTGGATCACTTCGAAAAGGGCGGGAAGTTTCCAGGCTGGGTCGAAGTGGAATGGGCCAAGCCGACTGGCGCGGCGCTCGATGCGGTGGTGGAGAAGCTCAAGGCCGTAAAGCTCACCATCCGCAACGTTCCGCGCGGGAGCGAACCGGCGGGCGGCACCTGCATCTTCACCGGCGAACCGGCGGTCGAGCGCATTCTGGTGGCGCGGGCTTACTAATGGTCGTGAGCCCCCGCGCAGGCGGGGGCCTCAGGCCGCCAAGCAGGACATTGGCGCTTTCGGCATGAGGTCCCCGCCTTCGCGGGGACGCATGTCCTTGCGTTTCGGGCGCTTCGCCGCGACAACAGGACTATGCTGAAGCACCTGACACTCCTCGCCGCCGTTCTCGCCGCACCGCTTTCGGCCCAGACCCACCCCGCCCAAAGCGTCTCCGAGGATCGCCTGCGTGGCGATGTCGAAAAGCTCGTTAGCTTCGGGACGCGCCACACGCTGTCCGCACAGGACGATCCCAAGCGCGGGATCGGTGCGGCGGTCGATTGGGGTTTGGATGAGTTCAAGCGCATCGGGGCCAGGTGCGGCGGGTGCCTCGAAGTGCTGCCCGTTGGCGAAGTCATCCAGCCCGATGGACGCCGCATCCCCGTGCCGACGCTGATCCGCAACGCCGTCGCGATCCAGCGCGGCACCGAACGCCCCAACGAGGTCGTGATCGTGCAGGCGCATATTGACAGCCGCGTGTCCGATCCGCTCGACTTCACCAAGGACGCGCCGGGCGCGAACGACGATGGCTCGGGCAGCGCGCTCGTGCTGGAAGCGGCGCGCGCGCTCAGCGGCGAGAAATACCCCTCGACCATCATCTACGCGCTGCTCTCCGGCGAGGAGCAGGGCCTGTTCGGCGGGCGCATCCTTGCAGATTGGGCGACCGCGCAGGGCTTCACGGTCAAGGCAGTGCTCAACAACGATATCGTCGGCAATTCCTGCGGCAAGGACGGGTATTGCGAGCCCAAGATCGTGCGCGTGTTCTCCGAAGGCCCGCGCGCCGATCTGACCGACGCGCTGCGTGCCGCGCAGACGCGGTTCGGGGGCGAGAACGATACGCCTTCGCGCAACCTGTCGCGCTGGGTGGCCGGGCTGGCGGAGAAACACCCCGAGGAAATGCAGGTCCGCCAAATCTGGCGCACCGACCGCATGGGACGCGGCGGGGATCAGGTGCCGTTCCTCCAGAAGGGCTATCCTGCGATCCGTTTCTCGGTGGGGGTCGAGGACTACGATCACCAACATCAAGATCTGCGCACCGAGAACGGTGTGGTCTACGGCGATACCATCGACGAGATGGATTTCGCCTATCTCGCGGGAGTGACGAAGCTCAACGTGCGCGCCTTGGACGCGCTCGCCCGCGCGCCGATGCCGCCCAAGGTTAATGTGGATGCGGCGGTGCGGGTGGATACGGAGATCAAGTATGAGGTGCCGCTTGGTTCGGATCGCGCAAAGCTGTTTCTTAGACCGACAGACTCGCGTGACTGGATCAGCGCCGATGCCGCCACTCCGCGGGTCAATAGCCTTAGCCTGAAGGTAGACATCGACAATCTTGGGATCGCGCGGATCATATTTCCCATACGTGGCGACGATTGGATGTTCGGCGTTGCGGCTTGCGCGGGCGAATATTGCTCCCCCGTTGCCAGCGCCGTCCCCGGCGGGGCGTTTGAGCCGGTGGGGAAGTGAAGTTGGTTCGCGCCAAGCTGCCAAGAGGCCAAGATGGAGGAGCCTGACGCGGGCCTTGATGCGATCGCGCGGCAGATCGTCGATGTCGCTTTTCGGCTGCATCGGGACCTCGGTCCCGGTTTGCTGGAATCGGCTTATGAGTCACTGCTGTCAGCAAAGCTGACAGCTATTGGCCTCAATGTAGAGCGTCAGGTAACGATCGACGCCGTGATCGATGAGATACACTTGCCTTCGGCATTCAGGATCGACCTGTTGATCGATCATTTGATCGTCATCGAGGTTAAGTCGGTGGAGAAGACCTTGCCGATCCACTTCAAGCAACTCCAAACCTATCTTCGTCTCGGCGGTTTCCCCTTGGGTTTCGTCATCAATTTCGGCACGGCGATGTTCAAGGATGGCATCCGGCGCTTGATCAATAGCGACGCCCTCTTGGCCTCTTCGCTCCTTGGCGCGAACCAGAAAGCTTGAAATGCCCAAACCCCCCAAACTCCCCCAAGGCCTGCCCACTGCGAGCCAAATTCTCGCCTTCATCCAATCCTCCGATACGCCCGCTGGCAAGCGCGAGATCGCCAAGGCCTTCGGGCTGAAGGGGCAGGAGAAGATCAAGCTCAAGGCCATCCTCAAGGACATGGCCGAGGAAGGGCTGATCGACGGCCGGAAATCAGCCTATCACCGCATGGGCGGGGTGCCCAAGGTCACGACCCTCAGGATCGTCGATGTCGATGAGGGCGATCTGATCGCCGAGCCCGACAATTGGGATCCCGAAGCCCCCGGCAAGCCGCCGCGCCTCATCATCCGCGAACCGAAGATGCGGCCAAATGCAAAAGGCACCAAGCGCCCGCCTGCGTTGCGGCGCGGCGACCGTGTGCTCGCCCGCACCGAGGAAACCGAGCGCGGCTTGATCGCCCACGTCATGAAGAAGCTCCCCGCGCGCACCGAGGGGCTGATGGGCGTGGTCGAGATCGACAAGGCGGGCAAGGCATGGCTCGTCCCGGTCGACAAGCGGGTGCGCCAGTCGGCCCCGATTGCCGATCTGGGCGAGGCCGAGGCAGGCTTGCTGGTGATCGCCGAACGCGTCGGTCGGTCCGAGCGTGCGGGCGTGAAGGTGATCGAGGTGGTCGGCGATCCGCTCGCGCCACGCGCCTTTAGCCTCATCGCCATCGCCAAGCACGGCATCCCGCACATCTTTCCCGAGGACACGCTGGAGGAAGCCCCGCGCGCGGCCAAGCTCAAGCTTTCGGAAAAGACCCGCGAAGACCTGCGCCACCTGCCCATCGTCGCCATCGACCCCGCCGATGCGCGCGACCACGACGATGCGATCTGGGCCGAGCCGGACGGGCAGGGCGGGTTCAACGCGGTGGTCGCCATCGCCGATGTCAGCTTCTACGTCCGCCCCGGCTCCGCGCTCGACCGCGAGGCGAGGAAGCGCGGCAATTCGGTCTATTTCCCCGACCGCGTGGTGCCGATGCTGCCCGAAGTGCTCAGCGCCGATGTTTGCTCGCTGAAGGAAGGCGAGGACCGCGCCGCGATGGCCTGCCACCTGCACATCAGCGGCGAGGGCAAGGTCACCAGCTTCCGCTTCACCCGCGCGCTGGTGCGGATCGCTCACAACATCGCTTACGAGGATGCGCAGGCGATTGTGGATGGAACACTGCACCACCCCCCGACCCCCTCCTCTAAACAGGAGGGGGAGAGGCGCATCAAAGCCCCCTCCTCTTCAGAGGAGGGGGTTGGGGGTGGTGACGAGATCCGCACCATCCTCACCAACCTGTGGGCCGCGTGGAAGGCGCTCGCCGCCGCGCGCCATGCCCGCGACCCGCTCGAACTCGAACTTCCCGAGCGCCGCGTGGTGCTGAACGAGAAGGGCCAGATCGCCGAAATCGCGATCCGCGAACGGCTCGATGCGCACCGCGTGGTCGAGGATTTCATGATCGCCGCCAATGTCGCTGCGGCCAAGGCGCTGGAGGCCAAGACCGCGCCGGTGGTCTACCGCATCCACGAACCGCCGAGCCGCGAGAAGCTGATCGCCCTGCGCGATTATCTCGCCACGATGGGCAAGAAGCTGGCATTGGGGCAGGTCGTCACGCCCGGACTGTTCAACCGGATGCTCAAGGACATTTCCGACGAAGCCGAGAAGGCGCTGGTGATGGAAGCGGTGCTGCGCAGCCAGACGCAGGCCTATTATGGCCCTGCGAACGCCGGGCACTTCGGGCTGAGCCTCGGCTCATACGCGCATTTCACCTCGCCCATCCGCCGCTATTCCGACCTGCTGGTGCACCGCGCGCTGGTCGATGCCTACAAGCTCGAACAGCCCGCCCCGCCCGGATCGGTGCCGCCGACCACCGGCCTGTCAGACCGCGACCGCGCCTCGCTCCAGCAGGTTTCCGACGCCATCAGCCAGACCGAACGCCGCGCGATGGAGGCCGAGCGCGATACCATCGACCGCTATGTCGCCGCGTGGCTCTCGGCCCGGGTGGGCGAGGTGTTCGACACCCGCATCACCGGGGTGCAGGCGTTCGGCTTCTTCGCCACGATCGTCGGGCTGGGCGGGGACGGGCTCGTGCCGATCTCGACGCTGGGCGGCGAATACTTCCGTCACGATGAAGCCGCGCAGGCGCTGGTCGGCAGCGACAGCGGTACCACCTATGCCAGCGGTGACCGGTTGAAGCTCAAGCTGGCCGAAGCCAACCCGCTCACCGGCGCGCTCAAATTCGTGCTTCCCGATGCCGATGCCCGCGCCATCGAACCGCGCGGCAACCGCCCGCAGGAGCGTCGCAAGGGGCCTGGCGGGCCACTGAAGACCGCAGGCAAGTTCATGGTCGGCAAGCGCGGGCGGCCGGGCAATATCCGCCATCAGGGGCGCAAGAAGTAGCGCCTCAGGCGGTGTGATCGCGCGCGGTCTCGTCGTAATCGGCGGGGATGATGTACAGCGGGCAGGGCAGCGTGCCCGCCGCAGCCGAAAAGTGCGTCACCAGCGGGCCGGGAGTCCCTCCGCGCGCCGCGCCCAGCACCAGCGATGCGACCTCGGGGTGCTCGGCAAGAAAGTCGGTGACGATCTTCTGGCCTTGCCCGATCTTCACCGAAATCGTCGGCATGATCCCGCTTTCGGCGAGCAGATTGCCCGCCACGCCGTGCGCCAGCATCTCCGCCCGGTCTCGCGCTTCGGCCTCGATGGTCGCCTGCACCGCGCCGAACGCGCTGAAGTTCTGCTGCGGCACCAGAGCGAGCAAATGCACCGCGCCGCCCACCGCCACCGCGCGCCTTGCGGCATAGCGCAAGGCCGAGGTTGCTTCCTCGCTTTCGTCGATGATGACCAGAAATGTGCGCATGTCGTCAGGCCCCGTTGGGCTTGCGGATATCACTGCATTCGTATGGATTGGCAAGACCCCGCCCATACCCCTTGCCCGCCGCTAGGGAATTGGCCAGAGAGCGAGGCAGAGACCGTAAACGGGAGTATCAGCGGATCATGGCCCTCGACATCAAGATGCCGGCTCTGTCGCCCACCATGGAAGAAGGCACGCTGGCGCGCTGGCTGGTCAAGGTCGGCGACGAGGTGCGTTCGGGCGACGTCATGGCCGAGATCGAGACCGACAAGGCGACGATGGAGTTCGAAGCCGTCGATGAAGGGGTGATCAGCGAGATCCTGATCGGCGAGGGCAGCGAGAACGTGAAGGTCGGCGCGGTGATCGCGCGGCTGACGGTGGAGGGCGAGGAGGCTGCTCCGGCGCCTGCGGCTGCATCTCCGGCTGCTGCCGCGCCTGCCGAGGATGGCCCCGCCGCCACTCCGACCGCGCGCAAGCTGGCCGAAGCGAACGGCGTTGACCTCGCGGGCGTCACCGGCACCGGCCCCAAGGGCAAGATCACCAAGGAAGATGTCGAGGCGGCGATTGGCACCTCGGGAGTCCCCGCGCAGGCGGGGACCTCAGGGGGAGGCGCGCAGCCGACTGAGGCCCCCGCCTCCGCGGGGGCGCACAAGGCGGGCAATGGCACCCGCATCATCGCCTCGCCGCTCGCCAAGCGGATCGCGGCGGACAAGGGGATCGACCTCGGCCAAGTCAGGGGCTCCGGCCCCAATGGCCGGATCGTCAAGGAAGACGTCGAGAGCTTCACGCCCTCAGCCACTCCCAGCGTCCCCGCGCAGGCGGGGACCTCAGGCGTCAGCACACCCAAGCCTGAGGCACCCGCCTTCGCGGGTGATCTGGGAACCGGATTGGATGCGCCTTACGAAGCGATCAAGCTCAACAATGTCCGCAAGGTCATCGCCCGCCGCCTGACCGAAGCCAAGCAAACCATCCCGCACATTTACCTCACCGTCGACGTGCGATTGGACGCGCTGCTCAAGCTGCGCGGTGAATTGAACAAGAGCCTTGAGGCGGACGGCGTGAAGCTGTCGGTCAATGATCTGCTGATCAAGGCGCTGGCCCGCGCATTGCAGCGCGTGCCCAAGTGCAATGTCAGCTTCCAGGGCGACACGCTGTTCGAATATGCGCGGCAGGATATCTCGGTCGCGGTGGCCGCGCCTTCGGGCCTCATCACCCCGATCATCCGCGATGCGGGGCGCAAGGGGCTGGCGCAGATCAGCTCCGAGATGAAAGAGCTGGCGAACAAGGCGCGCGACGGGAAGCTGGTGCCGCACGAATATCAGGGCGGTACGGCCTCGCTGTCGAACCTCGGCATGTTCGGCACCAAGCAGTTCGACGCGGTCATCAACCCCCCGCAGGCGATGATCCTCGCGGTCGGCGCGGGCGAGCAGCGCCCCTATGTGGTCGACGGCGCACTGTCGGTCGCCACCGTGATGAGCGCCACCGGCAGCTTCGACCACCGCGCGATCGACGGCGCGGACGGCGCGGCGCTGATGCAGGCGTTCCAGCAGCTTGTCGAGAACCCGATGGGGCTGGTGGTTTGACCTTTCGCACACCAACGACCCCCTCTCCAACTCCGGCTAGGCAGCAAGCTGCCAAGCCTACGTATCCTCTCCCGCAAGGGGAGAGGAAGGACGTGCCACAAAACTCCTCTCCCCTTGCGGGAGAGGAAGGGGCCCGCCGCGCAGCGGTGGGAAGGAGAGGGGGCACGCACGATCTGTTGCCGCTCGCCAAACGCATGCGGCGCGAGCCGACCGAGGCCGAGGCGAAATTGTGGTCGATGCTGCGCGGCCAGCGCCTCTGCGGGCTGAAGTTCAAGCGGCAGGAGCAATTGGGCGACTACATCGTCGATTTCGTGTGTTTTTCAGAGCGGTTGATTGTCGAGGCTGATGGTGGGCAGCATGCCGAAAATGCTGGCGATGCCGTCCGGGATGCGTGGCTGAAGGCGCAAGGGTTTCGGGTGCTGCGGTTCTGGAATCATGATGTTCTCGGCAACCCGGACGGGGTGGCGCGGGTTATCGCGGAGTCCGCGCAAGCCCCTCTCCCCAACCCCTCTCCCGAAGTGGGAGAGGGGCTTTGAGCGCTTCCGTCTCCGCAAGCCATTCTCCTCTCCCCCTGCGGAAGAGGAAGGGGCCCGCCGCGCAGCGGTGGGAAGGAGAGGGGCTTTGACCTCCCGCGACCCCCTCATCCGCGTCACCGCCATGCCTGCCGACACCAACCCCTATGGCGGGGTGTTCGGCGGGTGGCTGATAGCGCAGATGGCGCTCGGTGCGGGCTCGCTTGCGAGCCGGGTGGGGCAGGGCAAGGCGGTGGTGGTCTCCGCGACCGATTTCGCCTTTCCGGGTGCGATGGCGGTGGGGGACGAACTTTCGGTCTATTGCGACGTTACCGCCACCGGCACCACCTCGCTCACCATCGCCGCCGAGGGCATTGCGCGGGAACGCAATGGCGAGGCCACCACCACGGTCGCGCAGGGAACCTTCAAATTCGTATTGCTCGATGAAAACGACCGCCCCCGCGCGGTCGCCACCACAAACCACACCCGTTCGCCCTGAGCTTGTCGAAGGGCTGTCCTTCTTTTCTCTTGTCGGGAGAAAGTGAAAAGCAGGGCTTCGACAAGCTCAGCCTGAACGGAAAATTGAGAGTGACGGGATCAAATTATGGCCAATTCCTATGACGTCATCGTATTGGGCTCCGGCCCCGGCGGCTATGTCGCGGCGATTCGCTGCGCGCAGCTGGGGCTGAAGACCGCCATAGTCGAGCGCGAGAACCTCGGCGGCATCTGCCTCAACTGGGGCTGCATCCCGACCAAGGCGATGCTGCGCTCGGCGGAGATTTACCACTACATGCAGCACGCGGGCGATTATGGCCTTGTCGCCAAGGGGATCGAGGCGGACCTTGCCGCCATCGTCAAGCGCAGCCGCGGGGTGGCGAAACAGCTCAATCAGGGCGTCACGCACCTGATGAAGAAGAACAAGATCGCGGTGCATATGGGTGAAGGGCGGCTGACTGGCGCGACCTCGCTCACTGTCAAAGGCGAGAAGGGTGAAGAACAGCTTACCGCCAAGCACATCATCGTCGCCACCGGCGCCCGCGCCCGCGACCTGCCCTTCGCGCCCGCCGACGGGAAGCGGGTGTGGACCTATCGCCACGCAATGACCCCCGCCGAACTCCCCACCAAGCTGCTGGTGATCGGATCGGGCGCGATCGGGATCGAATTCGCCAGCTTCTACAACGATCTCGGCTCCGAGGTGACGGTGGTCGAAATGCTCGACCGGATCGTGCCGGTGGAGGACGCGGACGTCTCGATCTTCCTCGAAAAGTCGCTGAAGAAGCAGGGCATCGCCATCATGACCGGCGCCGGGGTCGAGGCGATCAAGGTCTCGGACAAGGGCATCACCGCCACCATCAAGGACAAGGCGGGCGCGAGCACGACCAGCGACTACTCCCACGTCATTGTCGCGATCGGCATCGTGCCCAATACCGAGAACATCGGGCTGGACGGCCTCGCCGACATGGACCGCGGCTTCGTCCAGATCGACCCCTATGGTCGCACCAAGACCAAGGGCTTGTGGGCCATCGGTGACTGCACCCCTGGGCCGTGGCTGGCGCACAAGGCGAGCCACGAGGGCGTCACGGCCGCCGAAGCCATCGCGGCGGAGCTGGGCAACACAGACGTCCACCCGCATCCGCTCAATCGCAACGCCATCCCGGGCTGCACCTATTGCCACCCGCAGGTCGCCAGCGTCGGTCTCACCGAAGCCAAGGCCAAGGAGGCGGGCTACAGCGTCAAGGTCGGCAACTTCCCCTTCATCGGCAACGGCAAGGCCATCGCGCTCGGCGAGGCCGAGGGCTTCATCAAGACCATCTTCGATGCCAAGACCGGCGAACTGCTCGGCGCGCACATGGTCGGCGCGGAAGTCACCGAGCTGATCCAGGGCTATACCGTCGGCAAGGTGCTCGAAACCACCGAGGCCGAGCTGATGCAGACCGTGTTCCCCCACCCGACGCTGTCGGAGATGATGCACGAAAGCGTGCTCGACGCCTACGGGCGGGCGCTGCACTTCTGAGGGCTGGCGCCACGTGACCATCGCCGATCCCGATCTCGCCCAGCGCATCGCCGCGGCCGACCGCGCGCTTTCGGGCGGCAATCCAGCGGCGGCGCGCGAGATCCTCGAAGCGGCGGCGGCGGGCGATCCGCAAGACCCGGCCTTCTGGCAACGCCTCGCCACCGTCCGCCAGATGTCAGGCGCACCGGTCAAGGCGATCGAAGCGATCGACCGCGCGCTGGCGATCGAACCGCTCGACTTCATGAATCTGCTGATGCGCGCGCGGATGCTGGATCAGGCGGGCGATCCGGAGGCGGGCGAGGCCTATGGCCGCGCCTTGGCGCAGCCGCGTCCGAACCCGCTCCCGCCGATGCTGGCGCAGGCCATCGCGCGGGCCGAGACGCTGTGGACGGCACATCAGCAAGGCATGGAGACCCGGCTGAACAGCGCGGTCGAGGCGAGCCATGCGGATCTCACGCCGAGCGAACGCGCCCGCGCCGAACGCTTCGCCAGCAACATCGCGCGCCGCACCCGCGCCTACCACTCCGAGCCGACCCACTTCCACTACCCTGCCTTGCGCGAACGCGAGTTCCACGACCGCGAGCTGTTCCCGTGGCTAGCCGAGCTTGAGGGGCTGACGGCCACGATCCGTGCCGAGATGGACGCGGTCGCCAATGCCACCGATGCGCAGCTTGTGCCTTACGTGAAGTATGGCGAAAGCGAACCGCTGGCGCAGTGGCGGCAGCTCAACCACAACCGCGATTGGACTGCGATCCACCTGATCGAGCGCGGGCAAACGGTCGCCGCCAACGCCGCGCATTGTCCGGCGACGATGGACTTCCTCGCGCGGATGGATCAGCCGCAGATTGCAGGCTGCGCGGCCAATGCAATGTTCTCGCTGCTCGCACCGAAGACGCACATCCCGCCCCACGTCGGCGTCGCCAATTTCCGGCTGGTCGCGCACCTGCCGCTGATCGTCCCCCACCGCTGCTGGTTCAGGGTCGGGGCCGAGACCCGCGACTTTGCGGAAGGGGCAGCGTGGGTGTTCGACGACACCATCGAGCATGAGGCAATGAACGAAACCGACGCCTTGCGGGTAATCCTGATCTTCGACCTGTGGCACCCGGATTTGTCACCTGCCGAGCGGAAGGCGGTGGCGGCGACGGTGGGGGCTGCGGCTATGCCGGTGGGGGCTTTGTAGAGGGCGAAGATGGGCACTCCCTTTTCGCCTTAGCGCTACTATAGCGCCGACGAGCAACTTTGGTGCGCCAAGCTGCCCTAAATGCGCGCCGGATGTCGACTATCGTCCACCATTTGGCTTGACCCGAAAGGGGATGATTACTTATTATATATGTATAGGTCTCTGGAGAGTTCCCAATGCCGCAGTCCGTTCGTCAGTATTGGCGCAACTTGCAGGGCAGGGTTCCTCTGAACTTTAACTGGGATGTGATCGGCAACGGTTCGGTCGTGCTAATTGCCGCATCCGAATACAGTCTCGACATTGCGAACCCCGCAGGATCGCCGCGCTTCGTCGGGGCAGCCAACGTAACCGTGTCCAACATCAGCCCGCATGGGCCGCCATTTGACCGCAACCACGGTGTGACCTTCGTGGTTACGGTCGATTGGCCGCAGCCACTGAACATCGTCACGGATATTACGGTTCTTGACGATTTACCGGTCTTTATTGGCGTTCAATAAGATGCAAAGCGTACGTCAATACTGGACCGGGGTAACAGGTCGAACGGTTTTCAACTTCAATTGGGATGCGATCAACCATGATTCGACGGTGCACGTCAGCGCCGCCGAATGGGGCCGCCATTCACCCGACCTCGCCTCATCACCTCGGTTCGTCGGTGCGGCCAATGTTACCGTCAACAATGTTAGCCCGCACGGCCCGCCGTTCGATCCCAACCACGGAGTTACCTTCGTCGTGACCGTGGCGTGGGACACGCCGATCGATATCGTCACCGACATTGTCGTCGTTGAGGCTACATTGCCGCCGCAGCCGCCTGAGATCCAATGGCGACGGCTAGGTTTCCTGATGCAGACGCAGCAGCAAACGAACTGGTGTTGGTGCGCGATGACAGTCAGTATCACAAATTTCTACGGTGGGGCTCTGACACAGTGCGGCTTTGCCAACACGCGTCTTGGCCAGACGACGTGCTGCGCCGCGGGCGGATCGGCAGTCTGCAACGTGCAGAGCGACATGGTCACGCCACTGCAAACCGCCGGGCACTTGGCGTTTTGGCAGGCGAGCGCGCCGACCTTCGCGCAAATCCAGACCGAGATCGACAATGGCCGCCCCGTCTCGTGCCGCATCCAGTGGCCGGGGGGCGGCGGCCATTTTGTTGCCGTTACAGGCTATCTGTTGGGGAGCACCGAATTCGTCGCAGTGATGGACCCGTCGGGGACTACAGCCGACATCCGGCTGGCCGACTTCATCGTCAATTACAACACCGGCACCGTCGACGAGACACATTTCACAGTATAGGAGCCGCTATGCCGAAAGCGCCCGCAACCCCGCCAGCGGCTCTGGAGCGAGCGGTGCTGGACGCCGCCACTGAATTGCTGCCTGGTCGCTTGGCCGAGAATGGAGCACATGCTCCGTCGACATCCGGCTTCGCGCCTTTACAGGAGGCCGCAGCTGGCGAGGTGTGGCCGCTGTATCATCTCGGCTTGGACAGCCTTGTCGCTGGCGCGGGCCTTGCCGCCGCACAGCAGATCGGTTGGCGCGCGCTGGTTCGAACCAGCGGCCGACCTGTCGCTCTGGCGGATGTGGCTGTCGAGGTGGCGTCCAGCGCAGATGTGCGTCAGTTCGTTTATGGCCCGATCGTCGATGGCTTGGCTGCCCGGGCCGACGGATCGTCGGCGCGCCGCACCGCCAACGCGCACCGGCAAGAGGACGTGTTCGAGGAGCGGCTTTTACAGATTCCCGGGATCTATGTCCTCGCGCTGTGGGAACATCACCCGGACGACGACAGCCGCGATACACTGCAAGTGTTGCCGCCAGTTGCCCCGGGGCTGGACGCCGCGGCCGAGTGTCCTGCTGTTGCGTTGCTTAACCGTCTCCAGCCACTGGCGCGTGAACGGCTCGACGATGACGCGACGCGCGCCCCCCCAACCGCTCCACAACCGCGTCGGGGCGCCGCCTTCGGCAAGGGGGATTGACGGGGCGAGTCCACCTATGATCCCGGCGGAACCTTCGTCAAGCTGGCGGAGAGGGTGTCCGCCGAATATATGATTCCAAGGAATGCCATATTAAGCCAGAAGGCCCGAATTTCTGATGTTTTTATCGTGTTTTCATCATGCGCCCACTTCATGTCATGTCTCGACATTTCGTCCAATCTCACGCATAAAGTGGGACCGTAAGTGGGACCAACGGAGCTTGAGATGGGCACAAGGACACTGAACAAGCTGAGCGCGACCCAAGCGGCAAAGCTCAAGGTTCCTGGTCGGCATGCCGATGGCGGTGGCCTCTATCTGTTTATCGACGATGCGGGTCGGCGACGCTGGATCTTCATGTACACGCGCGGCGGCAAACGCACCGAGTTGGGCCTCGGCAGTGCCCGTGACTTGTCGCTTGCCAAAGCGCGCGCCGAGGCGACGACCTTGCGTGCAGTGTTGGCGAGCGGCGGCAATCCCAAAGCTGAAAGAGCCAAGGATGAACACGTGCCGACGTTCGGCGAAGTCGCAGATGCCTATGTCGAGGCCATGCGACCGTCCTGGCGCAATGCCAAGCACGCGGCGCAGTGGACGATGACGCTCACGAACTATGCCGCGCCCATGCGCGACAAGCCCGTGGATGAGATCGCCACACGGGACGTGTTGGATGTGCTGCAACCGCTGTGGCAGCGCACACCCGAGACCGCGGAACGGCTGCGCGGCCGGATCGAGAATGTTCTGGATGCTGCCAAGGCACGCGGCCATCGCTCAGGCGAGAACCCCGCACGCTGGCGTGGGCATCTCGACCAGCTGCTGCCCAAGAGGCAGCGCCTGTCGCGCGGGCACCACAAGGCGCTGGCCTATGAAGCGCTGCCCAATTTCATGGCTGACCTGCGCAGCCGCGACGCGGTTGCGGCCAGAGCGCTGGAATTTCTCATCCTGACCGCCGCCCGATCAGGTGAGGTACACGGCGCCCAAGCCGACGAGATCGATCTTGAGAAGAAGGTCTGGATCATCCCGGCTGCGCGGATGAAGGCAGGCCGCGAGCACCGCGTGCCGTTATCACCGCGCGCGGTCGAAATCGTCGAAGCCATGCAGGCGCTTGGACGCCCGCCCTATCTCTTCCCCGGTCCCAAACCCAAGGCTCCGCTCTCATCGATGGCGATGGCTATGCTGCTCCGGCGAATGAAGTCGGACGTCACGGTACACGGCTTTCGCTCGACCTTCCGCGACTGGGCGTCCGAGACGACCGGCTTTCCGCATGAAGTCTGCGAAATGGCGCTCGCCCATACGATCGCCAACAAAGCCGAGGCCGCCTATCGGCGTGGTGATCTTTTCGACAAGCGTCGCAAGCTGATGGAGGCTTGGGCGGGCTATTGCGCGAGCGCCAAAACGGCGAACGTTGTACCGCTCCGCACTGGCGCGAGTTCCTGATCAGATATTTACGAGCGCCTTGCCTCGCTCTCCGGTCGCCAGCCGACCGGATCCTCGATCCAGCGATTGATGGCGGACTCTCGCCAGCCCGAGCAGTACTCGCTTATCCGCACCTGACTCGGAAAAGTGCCTTCGTTGATCTTTCGGTACAGGGTCGAGCGGCTGAGGCCGGTGCGGGCAAGCACCGTGCGGATACGGACGATACGGTCGGGATCGGGCATCACAGGAACTCCGGTTAGGATGCGGCGGCACCACTTGAGCCTTTTTCCGAGCATGAGTTTGTTGGCGCAATGGTTTGCCGGAAGGCGTAGCGCCGTAGCGTGCAGATGCTGACAGGCGGCGATTGCGCCCCACATTGTTAAAGACGCGCCACTTATAGCTGTACCCTATTTCGACTAGCCAAAGCGAGACTGAAGTCCGAGTCGCGTGCGGCGCATTGGCGCTCCCGGCCATCGATGCGGCGAACACAGCTGCAAATTCGGCGCAAGCAACCCTTCAGGAATTCTATAGGGGTGGGGCCGTCCGCAGTCCGCACGCTGTAACATATCTTGCTGTGACGAGTAGCCACAAAAATTGAGTGCTTGACTAAACCTGAAATCAAGAACGATCTTTGGTTTCGAAAGGTGCCGAAGGAAACGGGGTTGGTTTTCATAAGGCGCAGTTCGGGGGCTGTTATGTTAAAAGGTCGTTTCCTAAGTGCTGCGAGTTTACTCGGTCTGATAACCGCTGGCTCCGCACTTGCATTGGCGCAAAACGAGACCAAGACCCTCCAATATGACCCTCTTGGTCGATTAACATCGTCTCAGGTGTCAGGAGGCTCAGGCGACGGCGATACCCGTACTTCGTGCTACGACGCGATGGGAAATCGAGTGAACTTCAAGATCCGAAATGACGGCTCGGCGCCTGGTTGTTCGGCTCCATCCCCTTCTCCGACGCCGACGCCAACGCCAACGCCAACGCCTACTCCGACCCCCACACCTACAAACAGCCCGCCAATTGCGAACGACGATCTAGCGGGAGGCCAGTGTGGAACTACGAGTTACTACGACCCGATCGCAAATGATGTGGACCCTGACGGAAATAACCCACTTATTCTTGTCTCAATTACCAAAACATCGGGTGAAACAACCGCTTCTATATACAGTGGAAATGTCATCCAGATCAATCATAATTTGAACGGCAGCGACGTCGCTACCTTTAATTATGTCGTTCGAGACAGCTTGGGGGCGACAGCGACGGGTGTTCTAACCGCATATAGTTCCAGCTGTAACGGTTTTGACCAGCCTCCACCACCATAGGCACCTTCGGACCTGGCTCGCACCTCAACCTAACGCGATTGAACGAGCCTTGGGTGCATCTCAAACAACCGATTAATTTTCACAGGAGGCTAGATGCCGACGTTTCTCAGGGCTCAGCTACTCGCGGCGATAGCAATGGCTTCGAGCACCGCATTTTTGTCAGTCTGGGCGCAAGATAACCCGCCGAATTCAGGGTCTCCTGAGCGTGATGACGAGGCCGTGTGCATGGCACGAGTGCTGCGAGACGTTCCGCAAAATCAGAACGCGCGGAAGGGCTCGTCGTTCAAGATCGTTGCCATCCGAGGAGCGGTGCCATCGCTGGCAAGCAAGGGTTTTTTCGAGGTTACGTGCGAGGCGGCCGAGCTCGATACCCTCGAGAGGCGGACCAAGTACCAATGGACGGTCTGCGAGATGGCGGCAAGCGGCAATGTCGCTGTCCAAAATCAGTACGAACGAGCACTCGGTGAACGACCCGCGGCGCTCTGCGCTAACGCACAGCTGGTGACTGGCGTGCAACACCAAAAGGCACAGGGTGCGGGGGGGTAGCTGCGCCTCATGCTAACTGCGACAATCCACTGCCGCAGATCCATGGTTTCAATTCTAACCTGATAGGTCTCGCATGCGAATTCGATCGATCCTCCTTTCGTCGGCTGCCGCTCTGGGGCCTGCGCTTGGCCAAGCCGCACCCGCGTCCGCGCAGTCTGTGACGCTCGCGCCACCCTCTATCCGCTTGCCCGTTGACGAGCATGGCGTTGACCTGTCCAGCGGGAACGTGGTCGTTCCGTCAGCGAGCGTCTCGATCGGAGGCGACAATGGTTTGGCCCATACCCGATATCGCGTGGCCAACGGATGGCGCCACAACTACCTAATTTCGGCGCAGATTAAATCGGGTGTAACGACGGCGTCGGTTAACATCGGCGGATCGCGGCAGACCTTCACGTGGAACGGCTCACTGTACGTTTCCGACCAGGGAACGGGCGCGACAATTGCCGCAAATTTTACGACTGGAGAGCACACCCTCACTGCGCGTGACGGGACTAAAATAATCTTCAAAGCGCGGTATGTAACAGCCGGTCAGAGCTATTATGGATCTGCCGATGCACTCGGCGAAAAGATTCTCCGACCTGACGGGCATGAGACTAATCTACATTATGAGTTACAATATTATGAACAATACGTGGAGTCGCTCGGATACTGGCTATCGGTGCATGTCGTTCGCCTATCATCGGTGACAAATAGTACAGGCTATCAGCTCCTCTTTGATTATGCATCAGGTAATCCCGCGAACCCCGATGATTGGTACGAGATCTCCAAGGTCACCGCGCTAAATCGGGCAGAGGAAGTGTGCGGCACCGCTGGTGGATGCGCGCTCACAAAGGTCTGGCCTTCCCTGACATACGCCAAGTCTGCATCCGGGTCGGACACCCTTGAAACTGTCACCGACGTCCTGGGGAGAACATCGAGATTCCGCACGGATAGCTCGCGTCGCCTGACAGGCGTCAAGCGCCCGAGCGAAACGAGTGACGGGGTTACGTACAGCTATGGTACTGACGGGCATGTGGCTTCGGTCCAGTATCAGGGCGATTACACAAGAAATTACACGTGGAACTTGGTTGTTGGCGCCTACTTTCAATCGACCTCTACCGATTCACTCGGCCGAAATAGAACGACTGAAACTGATCCCGCGACGCAGAACATTGCCTTCGTAAACGACGCCGACGGCAATCTCACCAGATATTCCTACGACAGCACTGGACGGATCAAATCGGTCCAAGCGCAGGAAGGAAATCGGGTCGAATACACCTACGACCTGCGCGGAAATGTGACCGAAGTTCGCCGCAAGGCAAAACCCGGTTCCGGGCTCGCGGACATCGTCTCAACCGCAGTCTATCCGGCTTCCTGCACCAATCCGGTAACCTGCAACAAACCCACCAGCACCACTGATCCAGAGGGCAATACAGTCAACTACAGCTGGGATGCGGTTCACGGCGGGCTGCTGCAAGCGCAGCTACCAGCCCCCACCACCGGTGGGCAACGGCCGACCACGACAGTCCAGTATGCAAGTCGCCAAGCTCGCTTCAAGAACGAAACCGGGACGCTGATCGACGGTGTCGCCATGTTCGTTCCCACCATAAGTTCGTTCTGCCTCACCACAGCAACTTGCGTTGGTACCGCCAATGAGCAGCGCACCGTAATCACCTACCCGACCGCTGGCGCTCACAACCTCAATCCCAGCCAGGTCGCCGCGGCGTCTGGCAACGCGGCGATCAACCTCACGACCAATTTCACCTACACCGGAAGAGGCGAAATCGCCTCGGTCGACGGCCCGCTGGCAGGCGCAGGCGACACGACGACCTATCGCTACGACAACGTCGGACAAGTCGTCGGAATGATCGGTCCTGATCCCGATGGCGCAGCCACCTTGCCGCATCTCGCAGCGCGGATGACCTACAACGCCGATGGGCAAGTGACATTGTCGGAGAACGGCCGTGTCGCTGGAACTAGCGACACCGACTGGGCCAATTTCGTCGCCAACACGGTCGTCCAGAACACCTACGACAACTATGGCAGGCTCCGGGCGGCTGCACAGATCTCGACCGACGGTGCAACGCGATATTCGATCACCCAATATGGTTATGATTATGCGGGGCGGCTCGAGTGCACAGCCGTACGGATGAACCTCGCCAACACCGCAACCGCGCTTCCGGCCAATGCTTGTCTCAAGATGACGCCCGGGTCTTTCGGTGAAGACCGCATCACCAAACGAATCTACAGCGCGTCTGACAGGCTGCTGGAGGTATGGTCCGGGGTCGACACAGCCTTTGCGCAGCAGTCTGCGCAGTTGTTCTACAATCCTAATGGCACCGTGGCATGGGTCGAAGATGCGAACAACAACCGTACCACCTACGCCTATGATGGATTCGATCGCCAATGGCGGACGACATATCCGGATCCAACCCTAGCCAGCACTTCTGCAACTCTGGATCGCGAAGAGTTGACTTTCGACCGGAACAGCAATGTCCTCAGCTTCCGAACGCGCAGGGGTGAGATGTTCAACTTCACCTACGACAAGCTGGGAAGACTGACACGAAAAGACGTTCCTACGCGTGTCGGTCTCAACGCGACGCACACGCGGGATGTGTTCTACGAATACAACCTCGCTGGGTCACTCTTGGCCGCTCGCTTCGACAGTGCCACGGGGACGGATCGGATAACCTTTGCTTACGATGGGCTCGGAAGACCCACATCTACGTCACAGATCTTGAATGGAACTACGCGAACACTCTCCTACCTCTATGACACTGCGGGGCGCCTGTCGCGCGTGACGCATCCCGACGCGGCCTGGTGGGGGTATGAGTACGACACGGCTAGTCGTCTTGTCCGCGTGCGGGATGATGATGGGTTCGAGCTTGCCAGCAATGTGTTCGACAATTTTGGGCGCGTCGAGCGGATGAACCGCGACAGCAGTGCGCCAGACACCTCACTTTTTTACGATGCGGCCAGCAGGCTCAACCGCATTTTCACTGATCACACCAGTGCAAGTTACGATGTGAACCGAACCTACAGCCACAACCCCGCAAGCCAAGCGACCAGCGAGCAGGTCGATAACCAGCTTTATGTCTGGAACGGACAGCCAGCGGGGAGCCTCGATACGCCTTACGTCCCCAATGGCTTGAACCAGTACGGCAAGGTAGACAACGTCACATACGCTCACGATGCCAACGGCAACCTGAGCTCGGATGGCGCAACCACTTACACTTATGATACCGAGAACAGGCTTGTCAGTGCCTCAGGGGCAAAGACCGCAGGTCTGCGTTATGATCCGTTGGGGCGTCTCTACGAGATCACCAACGGGTCTGGCGGGATAACGCGACTGCTGTATGATGGCGATGCGCTTGTGACGGAGTACAATTCCACCGGCACGATGCTCAATCGCTATGTCCACGGGCTTGGCGCGGGAGACGATCCGATGATCCGCTATGTGGGATCCAATGCGGCACGCAGCGCAGCCGAGCATCTTTATGCTGACCGGCTCGGTTCGGTCACGGCGAGCTTTGACTGGAACGGATCGGTCAAGGCGATCAACGCCTATGACGAGTTCGGGGTGCCCGGCTCGCCTGGTGGGACGGCGAACATTGGTCGGTTCCGTTACACTGGGCAGATCTGGATCCCGGAACTAGGGCAATACCATTACAAGGCTCGCGCATATTCGCCGACGCTGGGGCGGTTCATGCAGACTGATCCGATCGGGTATGCAGATGGACTCAACATGTATGGTTACGTCGGAAATGACCCTTCAAATTGGGTAGATACACAGGGTTTGATTGCCGTTTGTTTTACTAACACTACTGTTGTGGAAAGCGGTCGGTGGGAGCTCATTTATACCGAAACGACGGATGGAAGCATTGTCGTGCGACGCGTTTGGGTTACTTTCCAACAGGAAATGCCAACCGAGGTGTGCTATAACGGTCCAGATGGCGGAGGATCGAACTACGGTGGCGGTGGCGGTGGCGGAGGGCCACCAGAAAGCGGCCGGAATGCGTGCAATGACCCGGTGGTTGGTCGACCTCGCGCTGGACTAGATGCTCTCGAGGATGTCTTGCAAGTAATGTCCGATGCGAGCGGTTTAGCAGCTGAAGGGGCTGCGGCCTTTGCATTGTTCAATCTAGCGATTGGCGATGCGCCTGGTGCTGGTGCGGTAGGTGCTGTTGCCGCAGGCGCGGATCGTGCATCGGCCGGCCTTGGGCTGGCAAGGAGCGGCGTTCAGCTCGCCCGCGGGAACTACGACGGTGCGCGCCGTACCGCTTTTAGGGCATTAACGTCAAACATTGTAACTAGAGCTGTTGGTCGGCTCGGTCGAGCTGTGGGTGGAAGTAGAAACGCAGCAGGGGATGCTTATTCGACGCGTATGGGAAATTCCGCTCAGGGCACCGTAAGCGATATTATATGTGGCGCGCAATGAGGTCAGCATGTTAATTTACGGACTCCAAATAGCTGCAATTTTAGTCATATTCGATTTTATCAATTGGATATATTACTTTTTTGCAAAGTCTCTTACTGACAAAAATATTGTGAAGTTTTTCGGGAAAGGTTTTTTCAAAGGTTATCTTCCTATATTTACGTCCTCTATCATAATTATTGTAGTACTTTTGATTAAAGACAAAATACAACAATATAGTAATTACGATGTTATTTCAAATGTAATTGTCGGCATTGTCTTTCTATCACAAATTGCGTACATTTTTTTCATTCGGCCAAGACTCATAATGGCAGGTTTGGGTAACAAAATGGGCTCTTAGCAGTAAGGGTCAGGGCCTAGCTGATGCGCCACTAAAAACGAAAGTTCTGCCATGTCCGAGGAACTTCGCCGGGATACTTTGTTCGTGGCGCTCACGCGCCCGCAGATGTTTGCCGGGGTCACCTACACCTTCTTCGTGATCAACGCGATTGTCAGCGTCGAGCTGTTCCTGATCTTTCGCACCTGGTGGGTAGTGCTGGCAGCGCTGGTGATCCACAGCATCGGCATGCTCGCCTGCCTTGAGGAGCCACGCATCTTCGACCTCTGGATCACGCGGGTGCGCAATTGCCCGCGGGTGCGGAACCATGCGATCTGGCGATGCAATTCCTACCGCCCCTGACCCGTGATCCCAAAGTGGCGGCACGTGAGGCTCCGGCAGGCGCGCACCTGCCCTATGCGCGGCATATCGACGATGTGACCATCCAGACCCGCGACGGGCTGATGATGCAGACGATCCGGCTGGGCGGCTTGCTGTTCGAGACCGCCGACAGTGCGGAGCTCAACTACCGTGCTGGCTTGCGTGACGCGATGCTGCGCACGCTCGCCTCGTCGCGCTTTGCAATCTATCACCACGTCGTGCGCCGCCGCGCCGAGGCAGCGCTGCGCCCGGTCACTGCTGACGATTTCTCGGCCCGGCTCGATACGCGCTGGCAGGAGCGGCTTGGCGCCAAGCAGCTCTACGTCAACGAGCTGTTCCTCACCATCATCCGCCGCCCGCTGCAGGGGCGGATCGGCATCGCTGACCGGATGCGAAGCCTCATCACCGGCAGGTCGAAACGCAACGCCGGGCAGATCGCAGCCGAGAAGCACGCGCTCGACCGCGCTCGTGAGGCTCTTATGGCCTCCTTGGGCGCCTATGAGCCGCGCTTGCTGAGCATCTACGATACGCCCGAAGGCAAGCGTTCCGAGCCGCTCGAGTTCCTCTCCTGCCTGTTCAACGCCGATCTGCGCCCGGTAGCGCTGCCGCATGGCGACCTCGGACATTTCATCCCGGCGCGGCGGGTGAGTTTCGGGCAGGATTGCGTTGAGCTGGGTCCTGCAGGGCCGCTCGCCCGCCGCTTCGTGGCAATGGTCTCGATCAAGGATTATCCCGGCGCGACCTTCCCCGGCATGTTCGACGAGCTCTACCGCCTGCCCTTCGAGCTGCAGGTCACCCAGAGCTTCGCGATGGTCGAGCGCGCCGCCGCGCTCGGCCAGATGAACCTGGCGCTGCGCCGCATGCGCTCGGCTGAGGACGAGGCGCTGTCGCTGCGCGATGAACTCACCTACGCCAAGGACGAGGTTGCTGCAGGGCGTGCCGGGTTCGGGGAGCATCACGCCTCGATCGCGGTGCACGCCGACGACCTTGCGAGCCTCGAGAACAATGTCGCCGAGTTGATCGCGCTGCTCGCCGATCTCGGGATCAATGCAGTGCGCGAGGATATCGCGCTCGAGCCTGCCTTCTGGGCGCAGTTTCCGGGGAACTTCCGCTATATCGGCAGGCGTGGGCTGGTCTCGACCACCAACTATGCCGGGCTCGCCAGCCTCCACAACTTCCCTGTAGGACAGGCGCAGGGCAATCACTGGGGCGAGGCGGTAACACTGTTTGAGACCACGGCGGCGGGCCCCTATTTCTTCAACTTCCACCGCGCCGACTTGGGCAACTTCACTGTCATCGGCCCCTCGGGCTCGGGCAAGACCGTGGTGCTCAATTTCCTGCTCGCACAGGCGCGGCGGTTCAACCCGCGCATCATCTTCTTCGACAAGGATCGCGGCGCGGAGCTCTTCATCCGCGCGATCGGCGGCCAGTATGATCGCCTGCGGCCCGATGCCCCTTCCGGTCTCAACCCGCTCCAGCTCGAGGATACCCCATCCAACCGCCAGTTCCTGATCGAATGGCTGACGCTGCTCGCAGGCGGGGCAACCAGCGCCGAACTCAACCAGATCCGCGATGCGATTGACACCAGCTACGCCCAGCCTGCCGCCCGCCGCCGTCTGAGCTTCCTCGTAGAACTGTTTCGCGGCGGCGCGCGACCTGAGCCTGATGACCTCCACGCCCGCCTGCGCCCGTGGTGGGGAGAGGGCGAGCGCGCATGGCTGTTCGACAACGAGCGCGACCTCACCGACCTTTCCGCCGATACCGTCGGGTTCGACATGACCGCGATCCTTGATGATCCCACCGCCCGCACCCCGGCGATGTTCTACTTCTTCCACCGGGTCGAGCAGCGGCTCGACGGGAGCCCAGCCATCATCGTCATCGACGAGGGCTGGAAGGCGCTCGATGACGATATCTTCGTGCGCCGCATCAAGGACTGGGAGAAAACCATCCGCAAGCGCAACGGCGTGGTCGGGTTCGCGACCCAGAGCGCGTCGGATGCGCTGGAAAGCAAAATCGCCAGCGCGATCATCGAGCAGGCCGCCACCCAGATCTTCATGATCAATCCCAAGGCGCGGGCCGAGGACTACATCAACGGCTTCGGCCTCAGCCGCCACGAGTTCGATCTGGTGCGCACGCTCCCGGATAGCTCGCACTGTTTCCTGATCCGCCATGGACGCGAGAGCGTGGTCGCGCGCCTCGATCTGTCGGGTGAGAGCGATATCCTCACCATCCTGTCGGGGCGCGAGGCAACCGTGCGGATGTTCGACGAGCTGGTGACCCGCACCGGACCCGATCCTGCCAACTGGCTCCACTTGCTGCTTGAGAAGGCCGCCTGATGGCCTGCCCCGCGATCATCACCGGAGACAGTTTCCTGCTGCGCACGCTCGCGCATATCGATTGCCAGGCACAAGTGATCGGCTCCTACGGCTATCTTGCGCTGGGCCAGCCCGGCTCGACCGCGTCGGTGTTGATGACGAGCCTGCTGACGCTGTTCATCGCGCTGTTCGGGATCCGCCTGCTGTTCGGCCCTCCGCCAGGTGCGCGCGACGTCGTGTTCGATGTGCTCAAGATTGGCATAGTGCTGACCCTCGCCTTCTCATGGCCGGCATTCCGCACGGTGATCTACGACGTGACCCTCAAGGGCCCGGCCGAGATAGCCAGTGCGATCGGCACGGCCAGCGGCAATGCGCAGCCCGGCGAGGCGCTGCCTGAACGCCTGCAGCGCGCCGACAATGCCATCGTGCGGCTGACCGAGGTCGGCGCAGGCCGAAATCTTGGCGCATTTATCAACAGCGAGGCGCCCGGCGGGACCTTCGAAGGCGCCGCGCTCGCTGACGATACCGCATTCGGCTCGGCGCGCCTCCTGTTTCTTGCCGGAACCATCGGCACGCTGGCGCTGCTGCGGATTGCGGCGGGCCTGCTGCTTGCTCTCACGCCGCTGGTGGCCGGGCTGTGGTTTTTTCCATGGACGCGGGGGTTGGTCGCGGGCTGGACCAGGGGATTGGTGCTGACCATGGCCGGTTCGGTCGGAACAGCGCTCGTCCTGTCGGTCGAGCTTGCGATCATCGAGCCCTGGCTTGCCGATGCGCTGAAGGTCCGCTCGCTCGGTTATGCGATCCCTGCCGCCCCCACCGAGCTGTTCGCCATCATGCTCGCCTTTGCCATTGTCCAGCTCATGATGGTCTGGCTGCTTGCTCGGGTGGTGTTCACCCGTGGGTGGCTGACCCTCCCGGACTGGCCGCGTATTCCCGAGCCTCAACTAGTGCCCCAACCAGCTCTTGTCGGTCGCGGGGTTACAGGCGAGGTTTCCTTCAATCGCGCCGAACAGGTCAGCAATGCCGTCGAGACGGTCGTTCGCCGCGAGCAGACGCTGGTAAATGATCGGTCAATCCGCACCGCGCTGACCGGGATGAGCGATGGGTCTGCGGGACCTGCGGGCGCTGGCTCCACAATCGACGGTGGACCGCCGCGGCTTGGTAGCTCGTATCGTCGTACGAGCTTGCGAACCTCGCGCGCCGGACAGGCAAGGGATCGTAGCTGATGAACGCAAGACCGGAGCAGGATTTCAGCGAGGATCTGGCCGACCTGCCGGTCGCGGCAAGCTGGGCGACCAGCGTTACCGAGGATCTCGAGCGCTCGAACCGGCGCGCGTGGATCGTTGCCATCATCGCCGCAATCGTTGCCTTGCTTGAAGCGGTCGCGCTGGTGTTCCTGCTGCCATTGAAGACCGTGGAGCCCTACACCCTCCTTGTCGACCGCCAGACCGGCAATGTCGAAGCGCTCGCCCCGCTCGATGCGCAGCTGGTTGCGCCCGATGCCGCGCTCACCCGCTCGTTCCTCGTCCAATATGTGATCGCGCGCGAGAGCTTCGCGGTCCCCACCTTGCAGGACGACTATCGCAAGGTATCGCTCTGGTCAGACGGCAAGGTTCGCGAGGCCTATCAGCGCGCGATGAACGCCGCCACTCCCGGAAGCCCGCTCGCAGTGCTGACCAAGGACGCGGTGATCCGCACGCAAGTGAAAAGCGTCTCGAACCTCGGCGAGGGCCGCGCGCTGGTACGCTTCCAGACCACCCGGATCGATCCGGGCGCTGCGCCGCAACCGCCGAGCCACTGGGCGGCGATCGTCCACTACCGCTTCAGCGCGGTCGAGATGAGCGAGGAAGATCGCTACGTGAACCCCTTGGGCTTCCAGGTCAGCGCCTATCGCCGCGATGCCGAGACCCTGCCCGAAGAGGGCATCGTCAACGGCGTCGACACCGGCCAAGTCCAGCAGGTGACGCCGTGAGGCCTATGCTCATCACTGCCGCGCTGCTGCTGGGCTGCGCGGCTCCGCTGGCAGCGCAGGTGTTCCCGATCCCGGGACCAGAAACCCCGCGCATCCAGACCGCCGCTTGGAAGCCGGGGGAGCCGCTGGTGCTGACCGCGCTGCCGCAGACCGCGCTCACGGTCATGCTCGAACCCGGTGAGACCATCCAGCGCGCCACGCTCGGCGGCAGCACGGCGTGGGAAGTGACGGTCTCGGCCGAGGCCGACAGCTTCCAGATCACCCCGCTGGCCGGCGCGGTTGCGGCGAGCCTGGCGGTGGAGACTGATCGGCGCGCGTACCGCTTCGTGCTTGAGACTGGCGACGGGTTGCAGGCCGCCTATCTGGTGCGACTGCGGTTCGATGGCAGCCTTGCGGCATCGCCGGGTCAGACCGGGCAGTCCTCCTACACGCTCGAAGGTCTCGACTGGAGTTATCGCCTGCGCGGCGATCGTTCGGTCTGGCCGGCCTCAATCCGCGACAATGGCAGCAGGACCGTGATCGACTATGCTCCCGGACAGGCGCTGCCCGCGGTGTTCGCGCTCGGCCCGACCGGGGAGGAGGAAGTGGTGGACGGATATATGCGCGATGGGCGATTCGTGATCGACCGGGTCCACCAAGAACTGGTGTTCCGGATCGACAAGGCCAAGGCCACCGCAAAGCGAAGCGCGCGCGCGGACGCAGCGGAAGGCGGTGCGCCATGAGCGGCGCGGCGAGCCCAATAGCGGAGGGCACAGGCTATGAGCCCGCTGACGTTCACCCGATCATCCCGACCGGCAGCAGCGGCAATATGGGCTTGTGGGCGTTTCTTGCGGTATTGGCAGCGGGGGGCGGTGTGCTGTTCAGCGCGCTCAATGCCTCGCGCGAGGCCGCCGAGGCGCCTTCGGTCCTGCAGCCCGGCCAAGGCGCCGCAGAAAGGATCGCCTCGCCGCCGCCGCTCGCCATTCCTAACCGGTTCGCTGACGATCCAATCGGAACACCGTCGCCGGCCGAGCAGTTTGCCCGCGACCGACTTGCTGGCGGAACGCCTCTTCCGTCCGAGCCTGCCTTGCGCCAGCCTCCCGCAAGCGCGTTCCGCCCTTCCCCACTTCCCGCCTCCGAGCCGCTGCCCCCGGTGCAGGTCCAGCCACAGCCGCCGCGCGTCGTGTTCGACAATCGCGCCGCCACTGCTGCCGCTCCTTTGCCGCGGGATGGCGGTGAGGGCGGCGTTTCTCGCGTGACCGCCGAACGCTTTCTCAATCCTGCGCTGACGATCCCGCAGGGCACCGTCATTCCTGCCGTACTGGAAACGGCGCTCGATTCCACCCGACCAGGCGGTGTGCGCGCGCTGGTCCAGCGTGACGTTTCGGGGTTCGATGGGAGCCGCGTGCTGATCCCGCGCGGCAGCCGCCTCTATGGCGAGTATGAGGCGAGCCTCCAGCCCGGCCAGAAGCGCGCGCTGGTGCGCTGGACCCGGCTGATCCGTCCTGACGGCGTGACCATCGCGCTCGACTCCCCCTCGTCCGATCCGTTAGGGCGCGCCGGGATCAGAGGCAAGGTCGACAGCAAGTTCCTGCAGCGCTTTGGCGTGGCGCTGCTGCAATCTGTACTCGACATCGGGGTGGGCGTCGCGGTCAACCGCGCGACCGACGGCGTGATCGTTGCGCTCCCCGGCAGCACCCAGAACGTGCAGGTCGCCGATGCGCAGCAAGCCCAGCCCACGCTCACCGTGCGGCACGGCACCAGCGTCTCGGTGTTCGTCGCGCGTGATCTCGACTTCTCTACTGTGGACCGCTGAGGTGCGGCGATGAGCACGACCGAGGCAGGCTATTATCTCGACAGCTTTCTCGCGCCGCTCGCACCGTTTTTGGAACGTCCAGGAGTCACCGACATCTGGATCAATCGTCCAGGCGAGGTCTGGCTTGAGAGCCTTGGCGGCGGGATCGAGCGGGTGGAGGAGCCTGCTCTCGATGAAGCGCTGCTTGCCCGGCTTGCGCGGCAGATTGCGGCGTTTGCCTCGCAGGGGATCAGCCGCGCGCAACCGCTGCTGGCCGCGACCCTGCCCGATGGCTCGCGCGTGCAGATTGCCGCGCCGCCTGCGACGCGCGAGGGCTATGCCTTTGCGATCCGGCGGCATGTTTCGGCCGACCTGTCGCTGGCAGACTGGGAGGAGGCTGATGCCTTTGCCGAGGTCGAGGTAGGCCACAGCGAGTTCGCCGACGAGCGGCGGTACCGCGCGCTGACCGGGCGCGAGGCGGCACGGCACTTGCGCGATGCGGTGCGGGGGCGGCGCAATATCCTGGTTGCGGGCGGCACCTCGACGGGCAAGACCACCTTCCTCAATGCCCTTCTCGCCGAAATCCCGGCCGAGGAGCGGCTGATCCTGATCGAGGACACCGCCGAACTGCAACTGCGCCACCCCAACGCGGTCGGGTTGATCGCCGCGCGCGGGGAGCTCAGCGAGGCGCGGATCAGCGCCGAAGACCTGCTGATCGCCGCACTGCGGATGCGGCCTGACCGGATCATCCTTGGCGAGCTGCGCGGAGTGGAGGCGTTCACCTTCCTGCGCGCGGTCAACACCGGGCACCCGGGCTCGATGACGACCATCCACGCCGATACCCCACAGCGCGCGATCGAGCAGCTGGCGTTGCTCGTACTGCAGGTCGGTTCGAAACTCAGCCGCGACGATGTGCGCCACTATGTGCGCGAGAGCGTCGATGTGTTCGTGCAGCTTGAGCGGCGCGGCGGCCGACGGCAGGTCAGCCGCGTGCTGGTGGCGGAGTAGCGGGCGATGGCGGTCGCGGTGCAGCAGAGCCTGTTTGAGGCTGGCGGCGGGGCGCCGATGGTGGAGTCTGCGCGCTGGATCGAAGGTGTGATGCTGGGCGAAATCGCGCTCGGGATGTGCATAATCGCGGTGGCATTCGTCGGCACACTTATGCTGACGGGGAGGCTTCCGCTGCGTAACGGCATGCGGATCGCGATGGGGTGCTTTGTGTTGCTGGGTGCGCCGGTGATCGCGGCCGGTTTATTTGAACTCGGCGGCACCTCGCTTCCGACTTCGGTGTTCAGTCCCCAAACTAGCAATCAGCTGTTGCCACGATCCGAATTGCCTAATGCAAGTTACAACCCGTACGCCCAAGCCTCTGTGCGCGATGATCAGTGATTCATTCACATGCACGGCTAGTGTGTTCGGTGACCTTTGTCCGGTAGTTCATTCTAGCGAGAGAAATTTTTCGGACTTGTGGCGCTTCAATTACGCCTTGTCCGGTCTCGCCAGTGCCTCTGCCTCCAGCTTCTTGATTCGCTCAGAGCAGACCTCGTGCACGACGCGGCCAAGCTCCTCGACCTGCGCGGCAAGCCACTCAAGCTCCTCCTTGGTGACGCGGTAGTGCTTCGAGTAGCGCGCTTTGACGTAAGCGTCCTTGAGCTTTTCAAACCGCGCGCGATCGCGCTTGTTCTCGCGCGGCCAGACATAGGTTAGCCGTGGGTCGATCCGCTCAGCCTGAGTGCGCAGGAAGCCGAGATTGTGAACGTACGGAGTGTAGAAAGTGCAGACCAGAAGGACGCAATGATAGAGCGTCTCCGTCGTCTGGTGTAGATCGAAAGCAGCCTGCTTAGAGTACTCCTTAGCCATCAAGAATCGCGCACTTTCGAAGCGCTTCATGGCGCTTGGGAACCACTCGTCAAAGTACTCTTGCGCCATCTTCAGCGCCTGTGTCGGCGTCTTTGGCTTGGGCGTATGCAGCTCGGTGTCGTCGGACTGGTAGACCGCGATGCCTTCGGCCTTTACGTCCATGAAGAAGTACCGCCCGTGGGCGAGCCCGTCGTTCACCTCCTGCAACGTGTGAACGATGAAGTTGACCGGGGTGCGCAGTGTGCCGGTCAGACCGTACTCGCGCATCAGCCGCTCATCGAGCTTCGCCCAGTACTTGACCCGGTCGGTGAGCCGCTTGTCGCTGACGATGATGAGGAGATCGAAGTCGGAGCGATAGCCCTTGGCGGTGTGGGGCTCGTCGACCCAGGTACCGCGCGCATAGCTTCCGTAGAGGATCACCTTGAGGATGCGCCCTGCCTTCTTCCACTCGTGGTTTGCAAGCGCAAAGGCGTCGTCGAACTCCTCGAAGGTCAGCTGCACCACGCGCTCCAGCTCGCGCTGCTTTTGCGGGGGCAGATGATCGAGATCGGTGCGCATGGTCAGATAGGTGTAGCAAAGCCGGACTCGCGGTGCACCTTTGTTCTTATTCCATTTGTTCAAAGGCGCGTTTCCCGCGCCGTCGCCACAGGAGCAATGCCTGGTCGCGTTCCTCGCCCTGCAATTTGGCAGCAATGGCGAGGAACGCGCCCAGCAGCACAGGCCGGTCATCATCGGTAAGTTCGATCAGCCCAGCCTTCCGGACCAGACCGCCGAGCTCGATCAGCTGTCTGGTCCGCTCGCGGCGTTTGACCTGCCAGTCGCGCATAGAGGTGCGTGCCTTGCTTGCCTCAAGCCTGTGCCGCGCTGCTGTCAGGCGAGCCAGCGCTGCTTGGTTTCTGGTCAGTTCCATTAGCAGTGCTGCGGCTCTTGCTCTGAAAGAACGCCTGTCCCCGCTTGCGCCACGCCTCCAGCTTTGCCGCGTCCTTGGTCTCGGCGATAACGAGCAGCGCGCCGGCGAGGGTCTCGGCGTCGATGCTGTCTGCGCTGGTACCGATTACCAGCTCGCCGAGCTGTTGCACACGGCGTTCCTTGAGCTGCTTCGCCTTCTCGGCGAGCGCCTTGAGTTCGGCATCGATATCTCTTGGTTTGCGCATCATAGGTCTCCGCAATGGGGTTGATGCGCTGATTGTAGATGGTCGCCTCGCCGAAGGCTTCAGGTTCGTCGGGAACGTCTGGGACCGGGTAGTCCCGAACAGGATTTTATCATGTGAGGGCGCGCTTATACGTCGTGCCGACGTGGCTTGTGCGGTGTAACTGGATGGCCGTTATGGCGATCTACCATCTCTCGGTCAAAGTCATCAGCCGCTCGGCCGGGCGCAGCGCCGTGGCTGCCGCTGCCTATCGGTCGGCCGGGCGGCTGCACGATGAGCGGATCGACCGCACCCATGACTTCACCAACAAGAGCGGCGTGGTTCATTCCGAGGTGCTGCTGCCAGAAGGTGCACCCGAGCATCTCACCGACCGCGAGCAGCTGTGGAACGCGGTCGAGGCAGCCGAGAAGCGCAAGGACGCGCAGCTCTCGCGCGAGGTCGAGTTTGCGATCCCCAGAGAGCTGAACCAGGAACAGGGCATCCGATTGGCCCGCGAGTTCGTCGAACGTGAGTTCGTCGAGCGCGGCATGATCGCCGATCTCAATGTCCACTGGGACATCGGCGCCGATGGCCTCGCGAAGCCGCATGCGCATGTCATGCTGACCATGAGGGAGGTTGGGCGCGGCGGCGACGAGAACGTCTTCGGCGCGAAGGTGCGCGACTGGAACCGCACAGAGGTTGTCGAGCAGTGGCGTGAGCGCTGGGCCGAGCACGTAAACCAGCGGCTGACCGAGCTCGATATCGATGCGCGCATCGATCACCGGAGTCTTGAAGCGCAAGGCATTGGTCTGGAGCCGCAGGACAAGATCGGGCCCGCCGCCTCGCGCATGGAGGGGCGCGGGCTTGAGGCCGAGAGGATCGAGGAACACCGCGCGATTGCCGAGCGCAACGGTGCGCGCATCATTGCCGATCCGTCCATCGCGCTGGATGCGATCACGCACCAACAGGCGACCTTCACAACCCGTGATCTCGCCCGCTTCGTTCACCGCCACAGCGACGGGAAGGAGCAGTTCGACCAGGTCATGAGCGCGGTGCGCGGCTCGCCCGATCTGGTCGCGCTCGGCCAGGATGGGCGCGGCGAGGAACGGTTCACATCGCGGCAGATGATCGACACCGAGCAGCGCTTGCAACGCGCCGCCGAACTGATGGCCGAACGCGAGCGGCATCGGGTAGATCGAGAAAGCCGGGACGGCGCGCTGGCGCGCGCGGTGGAGCGCGGACTGGCCCTCTCGGGCGAGCAGCGCGGCGCCTTCGAGCATGTGACCGGCGAGCGCGGTCTCAGTGTCGTGGTGGGCTATGCCGGGACCGGGAAGAGCGCGATGCTCGGTGTTGCGCGCGAGGCCTGGGAGAGCGCGGGCTACACTGTTCGCGGTGCAGCGCTGTCCGGCATCGCCGCCGAAGGTTTGGAGAACGGCTCGGGCATTGCGTCGCGCACCATCGCCAGCCTTGAGCATCAGTGGAGCGAGGGACGCGAGTTGCTCACGCCCCGCGATGTGCTGATCATTGACGAAGCCGGCATGGTCGGCACGCGCCAGATGGAGCGCGTGCTCGCCCATGCCGCCGAACAAGGCGCGAAGGTCGTCCTCGTGGGCGATCCGCAGCAGCTGCAGGCGATCGAGGCAGGCGCGGCGTTCCGCGCGATCCATGAGCGGCACGGCGGGGTCGAGATTACCGCAGTGCGGCGCCAGCGCGACGACTGGCAGCGCGATGCCACCCGGCACCTTGCCACCGGGCGCACCGGGCTTGCGATTGCAGCTTACGATGAGCGCGACATGGTGCATGCCGCCGCAACGCGCGAGGCAGCACGCGGCGAGCTGGTCGAGCGCTGGGACCGCGAGCGGCAGGCAGACCCAAGCGATACGCGGATCATTCTCACCCATACCAATGACGAGGTGCGCGAGCTCAACATGGCCGCCCGCGAACGGCTGCGCAATGCAGGCGAGCTCGGCAAAGACGTGACCATCGGCGCCGAGCGCGACGAGCGTCAATTTGCCAGCGGCGACCGCATCATGTTCTTGCGCAACGAGCGCGAACTTGGGGTCAAGAATGGCACGCTTGGCACGGTCGAGGAGGTGACGCCGCAGCGCATGACCGTGCGTGCCGATGACGGGCGCAGCCTTGCCTTCGACCTCACGGACTATGCGCATGTCGATCACGGCTACGCCGCTACGATCCACAAGGCACAGGGCATAACTGTTGATAGGGTGCATGTGCTGGCGACGCCTGGGATGGACAGCCACGGAGCTTACGTCGCGCTTTCGCGGCATCGCGACGGTGTTGCCCTGCACTATGGCCGCGATGACTTTGCCGATCAGGGCCGACTGGTCCGCACGCTCAGCCGCGAACGCGGCAAGGATATGGTGTCCGACTATCAGCGCGCGGATCCAACGCAGGCCTTTGCCGAGCGGCGCGGGATCACGTTCCGCGAGCGCCTCGCGGAGATTGTGCGCAAGGTACCGGAGAAAGTGCGGGGCATATTTGATGGGCTGCGCTTGCCCAGCGCAAGAGCCGAAGTTCCGGAACCGGGAGCTTCGGGACAAAAGATGGTCGAAGATCCCGAGCTGGATCTCCGCCGCGCGCGCACCCGAGCGCTCATCCGGCATGCCCGCGCGGTCGACGACATCTTTGCCACTCAGGATGTCGGCGAAAAATGGAGTCCCGCTCAAGCGCGTGAGCTCAATGCCGCCCGCGATGCATTCGAGGAAGTACGGCCCCATGGCTGGCGCGATGCCGAAGCCGCCTACAAGAAGAACCCGGAACTCGCGCGCAAGGCCAGCAGCGGTCAGGTGCGACGCGCGGTCCAGGCACTCCAGCTTGAAACCGAGCTGCGCATCGATCCGCAGCGCCGCGCCGATCGGTTCGTGGCGCGCTGGCAGGAGTTGAAACAAAACAGCGAACGCCAGTACCGTACCGCCGACATGTCGGGCTACAGAGCAACGCGCTCAGCGATGGGCGACATGGCCAAAAGCCTCGAACGCGATCCGCAGCTGGAATCGATCCTCGCCAACCGCAAGCGCGAGCTTGGCATCACAATCACCTCAGGCCGCTCCTTGGGTGACGATCTTGCTATCGCCTGTGGCTTGGGACTTGGTAGGAGCAGGGGGATTGAGATTTGAGGAGGAGGGGCTTTGCGCCCCCTCCTCTGCTCCTCCTGAGTTAGGTCGATTTCCTGCCGCGACGCGGCTTGGGCGCCACCTTCGTGCCGAGCTTGCGGCCGAGCCCAATCTTCTTCGCCAGGTCGCGGCGCTTCTCGGCATAGCTGGGCGCGACCATTGGGTAGTCGGCTGGCAGGCCCCAGCGGGCGCGGTATTCCTCGGGGCTCATGTTGTAGTTGGTGCGCAGGTAGCGCTTGAGCATCTTTAGCTTCTTGCCGTCTTCAAGGCACACGATGTAGTCGGGCTTCACCGAATTCCGGATGGCAACAGCCGGTTGCGGCTTGGCTTCTTCCACGACCGGCACCTCGCCGAGACCGGCCAGCGCTGCATAGACATTGCTGATGAGTGCAGGCACGTCAACCACCGCGACATCGTTATTGCCGACATGCGCCGCAACAATGTCGCTCGTCAGCGTGATGAGAGTTTCGGACGGGAGCTTCTGGTTCTCATCCACGACTTTGTTCGCCTTGTTGTTGAGCGCCCCTTGGCAGCGGCATGAAGGAACACGTCGGCTGTGACAATTGCTGGATCAACTTTAGAAGGGCCAACCCAGTTCAGCAAGGTGTGGCGCTCTGCTTTGCGCTCTCGTTTCATCCATGGCGATCCGCGTGATGACCGCCTGAGCGTCGAAACGCGCGACATGGCTCTCGGAAACCGAATTTGGGACGTTGCGGTCGTTCCCATGCCGCAGGATGAAGCTCAGCTCCTGACTGAAGCTGACATTTGGCCTCAGGCTTTACGGGGTAACGTTACGACAGCGTCTGGGCCGGAATTGGTCTGCCTGATCTTGGAGGCTGAGCCGCCAAAGCAGCTGTTCAGGCTTACTTTTGCTGAGCGTGGGCCAGTCTTCGCCTAGAACGCCTGCTCTTCAATCTGCGGTGCGATGTGCTCTTTCCAGTAAGGCAAGAGGGGGGCAACCGTCATTTGATAGATCAGCCAACACGCATAGATCGCATCCGCACTATAGCAAAGTCCATCGGTGAGTTTGCCATGTGCCGCTTCGTGGCGAAGGGCTGGTCCGGGGCGGAAATTGAACAACATGTCGATCTCGTGAACGAGATCCACGCCAAACACCCCCTCCACCTCTTCGCGCATGTGATCAAGAAGGCTGCTCAAGGATCGATCATCCTGGGTGAGGTCGGACATCATCTTGGCGCTGTGCGCATTAGCGTTCTTCAGGACATAGCGAATAGCGTTTTCAAGCTGGAGAATGAGGATATGGGCAGCAGAGATAAAGTCGCCTTGAAACATCCGCGAAAAGCCGAGCGCGAATGTGTGGTGATAGCCGTTCTCAACGAAGGGGCTGTTATAGACGATGGGCAGGAAATGCCGCTCTTCCAGCGGGAAGATGCTCATAACAAAACGCCGTGCGGGGTCTATCATCCCTCCTACGACCTGCTGTCGATGTATCTCGCACGCTAGGAGGGATTGCGCCTTGTACCAATCGGTCTTGTCGGCATCGCCATCGGGCTTGGCTCCGGTTTGTGCATAGACCTTACCCTCGCGATCGGCATGGCTTCCCGCAAACATGGAACTCATGATGAATTTCTCGGAAGATTCGTCCGCGTCGCGTTCGAGTGCCTCCCTAGATTTGGGCTGGCTCAGCATAGCGAACTGCACCAGAGTATCGGGCAGGGTGAGGGTCTGAAACAGCGCCACAGTGCCGCTCGCCAGATCTGAGATATCCAGCTGGTAGGGGATACCGGCAAAGTCATCGAGCGACGCCTCTTCTAGCTCGCGCAACTCCTTTCGTAGCTCGGCAATACGGTCCCTATTGCCGCCAAAATGCCGCAACTTGTCGATCGCCACGCGCACCCAATGCGCTTCAGCCGAGGCCTGCCCAACCTGCGAGCGCATTCTCAAATCTTGCTCGACGATTGCATCCTGTGCGCGCTTCTGATTGTCCTTGTCGCCAAGCTTCGCATAGCCTCGCTCTGCGAGCTCCCACACGCCCTGAACTGCCATCGGATAGGCCTGGCCTTCGATATCGGCGACAATGGCTTCTGCGCCTTCGAGTACCTTCTCCCACCCAATTATATCGTAGCCTAGGGCGATGTCGGCAACATGGCAGAAGGCGACATAGGACTGCGCAGCAATGCACGAGTCAAAAAGCGCATTGAGAACATCGGTAATGGACGATGGCAGGGCACTGATCTTGTGGACGCGCGCGGCCACACTCATCATGCGTGTAGCGATATCTGCCATATCGAGCAGGTGGGTATCATCGCCATGTGATCGATGCAGCTCGCCGGCAAGCCGACCCCTAATGATCTCACAATAGGCTTCGACCGCAAGCTTCCCGACGTCGCCGCGTTTGCGGTCGTTATACCAGGCTAAATCGGCAAGACGCGCCTTGAGCACCGGATGTTCAACGGTGGCCGCAAAATCGGCAAATACTGTGCTCTGTGCACCGCGAAAATCGCTGGCGGTGCAAGTGCGCCCTTCCGCCCCTTGGAACATTGGTCCGAAAGGCTCTGCCCGATCATGCACCTTCAAATGAATGTTGAGAACATCATGGAGCAGGCCCAGAGCTTTGCGCCGCCCTTCCTCGCCTGCCTCCTCCGCCTCTGCCCGCGCTTCGCGCAGCGGCTTGGTCAGAGCGAAGGGATCACTGCCCTCATTGCCTGCAAGCAAGGCGTTTACATCAAGTGCCTTCAAGTCGGCTAACGAGATAACCGCAAGCTCAGATTGAGGCTGGGTCCCTTCGTTAGTCATCTCAACATTATGGTGCGATTGCAGAGATAGACAATGCTCTTCGACCTCGCGGCACTGTCGGCGACATGATAATCCGTCACTTAGACACCGACCAGCACGCCGTTGACGTGAAGAAAGAAATCAGGCCGCTCGGCCTGGCCGACCTTGTCATCGTCAACCGAGATCGCGGTCGCAGCAAGATAGGCGTCGAGGTTCAGACGCACCTCATCCTTCTTGGAGAGCCGCGTCACGGATCGACCGCGAAGGCTGGAGCGAGGGTATCGAAAGCCACGACGTTCACACCGATCTTGTCGAGATTCGCCTCGATAAACGCTGCCGCATCAGCCCACTCATAGGCCCAGATGCGGTCAGCAGCGGCCGCGATTGTCGTGAGATTAACCCGTCTGATCAGCTCACCCGGTGGAATGCGATCCAATATTTGCCCAATCTCTGCAGACCGCGCGCCAAAGAAGACGCGGCGCGGGCCGAGCGGCAACTGGATCATGAACTCATTGCTGGTAAAGCCGCCTTCCCAGTGAATGGGCAAATCTGAAAGTAAAAGCGCCGGCTGACCCGCATCGAACTCGCGAAGCCACCATCGCATATTAGCAAAAGCATCCATGACCCCGTCATGCAGGATCATCTTCGGGAGCCAGCTTGTCAGGGTCATCGCCTCCATCGCGCCCGGATGATTGCGATTGAACCATTCCTCGGTCGGCGGCCAACCCTCGGGCAGCGTTTGCCTGTCACGTGCGGCCAATGTCGCCCTTAACCTCGTCATCCCTTCATTCCGCAGGAATCTGAGAACATCGGGCTGCCGAATCCGAAGCGAACTCAGGAAAAACGTCCACGCGATGTGCTCATCCTCGGTCAGCACCCTGTGCTGTTCGAGCTTGTCTAGAACCCTAGCCGCATTGCTGTCGATCGGACCGAAGAGCCGCTTTTCTAAGTGATCCTCTCCCACGCCAAGCGCATTTGCCAGGATTCCGTACAGATCCTTCTCAAATCCCGTATATTCGGGCGCACGCTCGCTACAGACGAGGCGCCCGTTTCGGACGGAGAAACAGTGCAGTCGGCCTGTTTCATTGGTCCACCGCCGCAGAAGAAATTGAGGGACATAATGATGTTTCACGATCTGAAACTGCCCTTGGTATGTGTTTTCCGCAACATTTCTATCTGGTGATTTGTGGTTTTTCTTTCCCATTGGGATTGAAGGCTGAAGAGGGTCCCCCCGCCTTCGGGGCCGCGTTCTATGCGCGTCCGGGGTTTCGCACCAAGCCCCTGACAGGTCTTGGCCGAAGCTAACGGTGGGAACTTGATCTTCTGCAAGCACGTGAAGCATATGAGAGTCATATCGCGGGACGCTCGCGAAAGGCCGGTTCCGGCGTGAACAGCCATCCACACATCCCGACCAGAAGGGCGCAAATTGGGTCGACAGCCGTCACGGCTGAGATCAAGGCACTGTTGGCCGCTTTGCCCCGCTTCTAGAAAATTGCTGCCGTTCAGCTATCGACCCCGTTGCAGCCACAAGCCTTTCCTGCTTGACTGGCTGTATTTGTTGAGGCGGGCACAGGGATGGCACAATGGTGCGTAAGGTATGGCACCCGATTTGGCTTATCTGGGCTGCTTTGGCTGCGTTGGGATGTTACTTTGTAGTTCAACATGCGCTTCCCAAGTTCGTTGTCTCCCAGGAGGTTTACACCGATTACTACTGGGAGCGACGTAATACCCTGCTATTCCACGTGATCGCAGGCCTCGCGGCCTTAATTCTAGGTCCGTTCCAGTTCATGTTGGCAAGGCGGCGAAGCTGGGGCTGGCTCCACCGATGGACTGGCCGGACATACCTTATCTGCACTGCTGTTGCAGCGCTGAGCGCAATTGCGCTTGCCTACACGGCCCCTGTGCCGCAGCCCCTTTACGCCATTGGTCTTTACGGCGTGAGCGCGTTCTGGCTTTACAGTGGCTTTGTTGGCTGGTCTCGGATTCGTATCAAACGACCAGCGGCTCACCGTCGCTGGATGATCCGCAATTATGCGACGACTTTCTTTTTCGTCCTGTTCTTCGCGTTCTTCGACAGTTTCATGGCATTGGGCTGGCCGGAGAGCGATTGGGCGAATGCACTGACTTGGGCCGTTTGGCTAGGAATCATCCTTCCGCTACTAGTTGTTGAGGTCACATTGAGGATCAATAGCTCAGAACGTCATCCGACCTCGCCGGCGTCCCTTCAATAACTTCTGATTTCCACCCAGCTTCAGTCATAAGCTGGGCGGGTCGGCGATCCCGAAATCGGAATGGCCGCTTCTGGTGGAAGCCGTGGCTTACTCCCTCGATCTACAATGGTTGTATGAAGCGCCAATCGCTGTTGCTGATTAAGTGCCTCGAAGGCACTACCGCGGCCGAGAGAATTTTCGATTGGACAGGTAGGCTTGCTTCCCGGCGAGTTAGGAAACGCTCCCGACTTCGAATCACAGTCCAATGGCGGCCCAAGCGACACCACCAAAGCTCGCTGAAAGTGTGGGACCGAATGTGGTGCCAACTTTCGTGGAAAAGCTAACTATCCACCAAATACAAGGTTTTAGAAGGCTTGATTGGTAGCGGAGGAGGAATTGCGCCGATCAAGGTGCCCCCGAATAACCGGCCTCGCTCAGCAAAGGAAGCGATGATTACAAATGGGACCGTAAGTGGGACCAGTTCGGAGCTATCTCAAATTAACATTTTAATACAGTTGTTTATTTAGATTGCTGGCGGACAGGGTGGGATTCGAACCCACGGAGGGCTTGCACCCTCGGCGGTTTTCAAGACCGCTGCCTTAAACCACTCGGCCACCTGTCCTATGCCGCATCTGGCTAACGCCAGTCGGCGGTATTGTCACCTGCGGTGACGTCTCCGGCGCTGTCGCGCCTCCGGCTCCAAGACCGCTGCCTTAAACCACTCGGCCACCTGTCCTATGCCGCAATCGGCTAGCGGCGAATGATGGACTTGTCACCTCCCGTGATGGTTCCAATGCAACGGGACGTCATCGTCATCTGCGATACATGAAAAGGAATTGCGCTTAACGTCGTCAATGCTTGGTTCGCGCCAAGCAGCGAAGAGGCCAAGAGGATGTGCGAAGCGGCGATCAGGTGCAGTATCTTGGCAACTTGGTGGCTTGGCGCGAACCCCATGCGCCTTTGGCGCCGCTTGTCGCAGCATTTCCCCAAATGGTAGGGAGAAGCAAAGGAATACCCCACTTCGGTTGTTGGCCATTAAGCCAGGTTATGACATCCCTTTACCAGATGATTCCCCGCCTCCTCTCTGCCACCGTCCTTGTCGCAGCCGCTCTCGCCGTCACTGGAGCGCCGCCTGCCGAAACACCCGCTGCCGCGCAGGCACTCAGCCGCGACGGGCTTGCCTTCGATGCCTATCTCGAACTGCTCAAGGCCCGGGCACGGGGGGAGGGGGTGTCGGAGGCGACCATCGAACGGATGACCGTGGGCCTCGCGCCCAATCCGCGGGTAATCGCGCTCGACAACAACCAGCCCGGCAGCGCCTCCTCCAGCGGCTATCCTTCGATGGCGGGTTATATCGCCACCCATGTCGACAGCGCGCGGATTGGCGGCGGCCGCGCGGTCTATAGTGACAACCGCGCGCTGCTCGCCCGGATCGAGCGCGAATACGGCGTGCCCGGGCCGGTCATCGTCGCGATTTTCGGGCACGAGACCAACTATGGCCGGGTCAAGGGCGACTTTGACCTCGCGCGCAGCCTCGCCACGCTGGCGTGGGAAGGGCGGCGGCGCGAGCTGTTCGCGGGCGAGTTCGTCGCGCTGATGAAGGTTGCCGAGCGCGGCTATGACCGCTCGCATCTGGTAGGGAGCTATGCCGGGGCCTTCGGCAACCCGCAATTTCTGCCCAGCGTCTATCTGCGGCTGGCGAAAGACGGCGATGCGGACGGCCGCGCCGACATCTTCTACAACCGCGCCGACACCTTCGCCTCGATCGCCAACTACTTCCGCGATGCCGGATGGCGCGCCGACCAGCCCTGGGGCGCGCGCGCGAGCGTGCCGGAGGGGTTCAACGTGGGCGCCTATCGCACCCGCCTTGCCGCGCCGCAGTGCCCACGGGTGTACGAACGCCTGTCGCGCTGGATGACCGTGGCCGAATGGCGCGCGGCGGGCGTGGTGGCGCAGCGCGGGATGGCTGACGAGACGATGGCCTCGCTGTTCCAGCCCGATGGCCCCGGCACGCCAGCGTGGCTGCTGACCGGGAATTACCGCGTGATCCTCGAATACAACTGCTCGAGCTACTACGCGCTCAGCGTCGGGTTGCTGGCTGACGAAATCGTGAACTGAAGCCCTCGCGTGCCTCGCCAAGCGGGGGAGGGGCCGATATAGCCAGCGCCGTGATGCTGACCCCGATCTTCCGACTGTGCGCCATGATCGCGGCCCTGGTGCTGGCTGTTCCGGTGGCCGCGCAGCAGGCGATCGTTCCGGGCGTGCCGACCGCCGAAGAAGCGCCGGTGGCGCTGCTGGTCGATCTCACCAGCGGGCAGGTGCTCCACGCGCGTTCGCCCGACCGGCGCTTCGTTCCGGCGTCGGTCACCAAGGTGATGACACTCTACCTCGCCTTCGAGCTGATCGAGGCGGGCAAGCTCGATCCGGCGCAGATCTTCGCGATGAGCCCCGAGGTCGCGCGCGATTGGCGGCGCAAGGGCTCGACGATGTTCCTCGACGCGGGCGAGCAGGTGCGGGTCGATGATCTGCTGCTGGGCATCGCCAATGTCTCGGCCAATGACGGCGCAGCGGTGCTGGCGGCGGGGCAGGCGGGCTCGGTCGCGGCGTGGACGGCGGAGATGAACCGTACCGCGCGGCTGCTGGGGATGACGGGGAGCCACTTCGGCACCCCCAACGGCTGGCCCGACGAGGGGCGGACCTTCACCACCGCCAACGACCTCGTCCGCCTCGCGCGGGCCATCCTCACGCGCCATCCCGACAAGTTCGGCTACTACATCGGCCGCGCGGGGTTCGACTACAAGGGCATCGCGCAGGTCAATCACGATCCGCTGATCGGCGTCATCCCTGGAGCGGACGGGATCAAGACCGGGTTCACCAACGAGGCCGGGTTCTCCTACCTTGGCACCGCGCAGCGGCAGGGGCAGCGGCTGGTGCTGGTGCTGGCGGGGGTCGACAGCGGACGGCTGCGCGCGCGGCTGGCGCGGTCCTACATCGAGTGGGGCTTTGCCGCCTTCGAGCGCCGCCGGCTGTTCGATCCGCAGGCGGTGATCGCCGAGGCGCGGGTGCAGGACGGGAGCGCGCGTTCGGTGCGGTTGGTCGCGGGCAACGCGGTGAGCGTCAACCTGCCGCGCGACCACAATGGCAAGTTGAAGGCCGTGCTCCGCTACGACGGGCCGCTGAAAGCGCCGCTGGCTGCGGGCGAGGAGGTTGCCGTGCTCGAAGTCTCCGCGCCCGGCATGACCCCCGCCCGCATCCCGCTGTTCACCGCCGAGGCCGTCGCGACCGCTGGCCCGCTCGACCGGATCGTCAACGCCATCGCCGGATTGTTCGCATGAGCGGGCGGTTCATCGCCTTCGAAGGCGGGGAGGGGGCGGGCAAGTCCACGCAGGCGCGGCTGGTGGCCGAGGCCTTGCAAGCGCGCGGACTGAGCGTGGTCGTCACCCGCGAACCCGGTGGCACCGCCGGAGCCGAGGCAATCCGCAATCTCCTGCTCGCGCCGCCGGGAGAGGGCTGGACACCCCAAGCCGAAGCCCTGCTGTTCGCCGCCGCGCGCGCCGATCATGTCGCGCACCTGATCCGCCCGGCGTTGGCCCGCGGCGATTGGGTGGTGTGCGACCGCTTCGTCGATTCAAGCCGCGCCTATCAGGGCGGAGCGGGCGGGCTGGGCGACGAGGCGATCCGCGCGCTCCACACCTTCGGCAGCGGCGGGCTGCGCCCCGACAAGGTCATCCTCCTCGAAGGTGACGAGGCCGCGCTCGCCGCCCGCCTTGCCACGCGCGACGGGACCGCGAGCGACGCCATCGGCGGGCGTCCGGCGGCATACCACCGCGCCGTCGCCGCCGCCTTCCGTGCATTGGCAGAAGCCGACCCCGAAGGCTTCACCCGCATCGACGCCGTCGGCGATCCGCAAACCGTCCACGCCGCGATCATGCAAGCCATAGCACCGCTGCTCGAAGCGAGCGCCGCATGACCCGCTGGCCCAACCATTCCGAAGCATGGCGGCAATGGCGCGACGCGCTCGGCGGGGAACGGATGCACCATGGCTGGCTGCTCGCAGGCAAGGCGGGGCTGGGCAAGCGCGACTTCGCGCTCGCCGCCGCGCGCGAATTGGTGGCCGAACCGGGCCTTCCGCAACCGACCGGCGATCACCCCGACATCATTGTGCTCACTTATGGCCCCAAGGACGACAAGGGCGAGAAAGCGCAGGCCGAGGGCAAGCCGTTTGAACTCGCGCGCTCGATCCGCATCAAGCAGATCCGCGCGATGCAGAAGCGGCTGATCACCCGGCCGACGCTGGGTAGCCGCCGCGCGATCATCATCGATCCGGCCGACGACCTTGAAAAAGCCGCTGCCAACGCGCTGCTCAAGAGCCTTGAAGAGCCGCCCGCAGGCACCTTCTTCCTGCTGGTCACGCATCGCCCCGCGCGGCTGCTGCCGACAATCCGCTCGCGCTGTCGCACTCTGCGTTTCCCGGTGCTCACTGACCTGCAACTCTCCGGAATGCTGGAACAGGCGGGCATTGCGCCCGATCCCGCCGCCATCGCCGCCGCCGAGGGATCGTTCGGCGCGGCGCGGCGGTTCGCGGCGCTCGACCTTGCGCCCGTCGCGCGGGTGATCGAGGCACTAATCGCAGGCGGGGACGATGGCATGGCCCGGCGCGGCGAGCTCGCGCGCCTGATCGGCCCGCGCGCCGACCGCGAGCGGGTGCAGGCGGTGCTCGAACTGGCACAGGCGCTCGTCGCCCGCGCGGCCCGCGACACGCCCAACACCGACCATCGCGCCCGGCTGATCGACACTCACGCCGCGCTGGTCAGCCTCGCCGCCGAGGCGCCGACTGCCAATTTCGATCCGGGGATGCTGCCGTTCGAGATCGGCAGCTTGCTTGTCGCCGCCGCGCCCGCTAGCGAACCGGCCCATGGCTGACCCCGCAAACGCCCCGTTCTACATCACCACCGCGATCTCCTATCCCAACGGGCGGCCGCATATCGGCCATGCCTATGAAGCGATTGCCGCCGATGTCATCGCGCGGTTTCAACGCTTGCAGGGCCGCGATGTCTGCCTGCTGACCGGCACCGACGAACATGGCCTGAAAATGGTCCAGACCGCGCGCGGGCAGGGGCGCGAAACCATTGATCTCGCCGATGAAATGTCATCCCATTTCAGGGAAATGTGCGCCACGCTCAACATTTCCTACGATCATTTCTGCCGCACCAGTGCGCCCGCGCATCATCGCGCCAGTCAGGCCTTGTGGGAACGCATGGCAGCGAAAGGCGACCTCTATCTTGACCGCTACGAGGGCTGGTATTCGGTCCGCGACGAGGCGTTCTACGAGGAAAGCGAGCTGACCGTCGGCGAGGGCGGGGAGAAACTCTCGCCGCAAGGCACGCCGGTCGAATGGACCGCCGAGGAAACCTGGTTCTTCAAACTGGCGAAGTATCAGAAGCCCTTGCTCCAGCACTTCGCCGCCAACCCCGATTTCATCCGCCCGGAGAGCCGCCGCAACGAAGTGCTGCGCTTTATCGAAGGTGGGCTGCGCGATCTTTCGGTGTCGCGCACCAGCCTCGATTGGGGGGTCAAGGTGCCGGGCAGCGACGGGCACGTGATGTATGTGTGGGTCGATGCGCTCACCACCTACATGTCGGGCATCGGTTTTCCCGAAATGGACGGTGATTTCGCGAAGTTCTGGCCTGCCGATATCCACCTGATCGGAAAGGACATTGTCCGCTTCCACGCCGTCTATTGGCCGGCGTTCCTGATGTCAGCGGGCCTGCCGTTGCCCAGGCAGGTGTTCGGTCACGGCTTCATCCTTGCGCGCGACGGGCAGAAGATGTCGAAGTCGGCGGGCAACAGCGCCGATCCCATGGTGCTGGCCGAACGCTATGGCGTGGATGCCTTCCGCTATTTCCTGATGCGCGAAGTCGCCTTCGGACAGGATGGCAGCTGGAGCGAAGAAGCCATTGTTTTGCGTGCCAATGCCGAGCTGGCGAACAGCTTCGGCAATCTGGCGCAACGCACCCTGTCGATGATTGCGAAGAACATGGACGGGCGGCTTGAACCATTCCGCCCGACCACTGTCGATAGCGAGCTGAAGGCGACCGTAAAGCTCGCCTGCGCGGTCGATTTGCCGCGCGATTTCAACGCGCTGTCCTTCTCGACCGGCATCGAGGCATGGCTGCGCGCTGTCTATGCCTGCAACCAGTATGTCGACGAGCAGGCGCCTTGGGCTTTGAAGAAGACCGATCCCGCGCAGATGAAGGTGGTTCTGCAAACCCTGTTTATGGCGCTGCGCGACCTTGCGATTGCGATCCAGCCCGTCGTGCCGGAAAAGGCGGCTGCCTTGCTCGATCAGCTCGGCATACCGGCAGACGAGCGGTCCTATGCCGTCTTGGCCGATACGGCGTGGTTCCCGTACCTCGCTGCCACCGGCTTCACGGTCGCGCCGCCGACGCCGCTGTTCCCTCGGCTCGAACTGCCCGCCGATGAGCCTGAGAGCGCCTGATGCTGGTCGATAGCCACTGCCACCTTCAATACAAAGGACTGGTCGAGGATCAGGCCGGGGTGCTGGCGCGCGCGCGGGCGGCAGGCGTTGGCGCATTCCTCAATATCTCCACGCGCCAGAGCGAATGGGCGGAGGTGGTCGGCACGGCGGCGCGCGAGCCCGATGTGTTCGCCAGCGTCGGCATCCACCCGCATGAGGCCGATGCCCATCAGGATCTGGGCCGCGCGGCGCTGCTGGAGGCAACGCAGCACCCGCGCGTGATCGCCATCGGTGAAACCGGGCTCGATTACTACTACGACAAGTCGGATCGTGAGGCCCAGCGCTCGCTGTTCCGGATGCATATCGACGTCGCGCGCGAGACGCAATTGCCGCTGATCATTCACACCCGCGATGCCGAGGATGACACCTTTGCCATTCTCGCGGACGAGATGGGGAAGGGGGCCTTCCCCGCGCTGATCCATTGCTTCACCGCTTCGGCGGGTTTTGCTGAGAAAGTGCTGGCTTTGGGGCTGACGATTTCACTTTCGGGAATCGTGACCTTCAAGAATGCCAAGGACTTGCAGGACGTCGCGAAGACCGTCCCTGAAGACCGCCTGCTGGTCGAGACGGACAGCCCGTTCCTCGCCCCGGTGCCGCATCGGGGCAGGGTGTGCGAGCCCGCCTATGTCGCGGACACGGTGCGCTTCGTCGCGGGGTTGCGCGGAACGGATGTGGAACACCTGAAGACGGCGACGACCGCGAATTTCTTCCGTCTGTTCAACAAGGCGCGTCTGTGAAGCTGGTGATGCTCGGTTCGGGCACCTCGACCGGGGTGCCGCGACTGGGCGGGCCGGACGGCGCCGGAGACTGGGGCGATTGCGACCCGGACGAGCCGCGCAACCGCCGCACGCGGGTCTCGATTCTGGTCGAGAGCGATGAAGGCCGGCGGCTGCTGGTCGATACCTCGTCCGATTGCCGCGCGCAGCTGCTCGCCAACCGGATCGGCAGCATCGACGCGGTGTTCTGGACCCATGATCATGCCGATCATTGCCACGGCATCGATGATCTGCGGGTGCTGCGTTATGGGCGTGGCGGTCCGATTCCGGGGTTTGGCTCGCCCGAGACCGTGCGGCGGCTGCGGCAGCGGTTTGGCTATGTGTTTGCCGGGCAGGAAGGCTATCCGACGATTGCCACCATCGATACGCTGGACCGGCTACGGATGATCGCCGGGTTCGGGGTCGATTGGTGCCAGATGGCACATGGCCCGGGCGAGACGACCGCGTTCCGGTTTGAAGCGGATGGCAGGTCTGTTGGGTATGCTACAGATTTTTCAGCAATATCCGACGAAATGGTCGATCTGTTCTACAAGGTCGATATTCTCGTAAGCGATTGCCTGCGCCGCGAACCGCATCCGACCCATGCGCATCTGGCGATGGCGATCGAACTTGGCGAGCGCTGCAAGGCGGGGCGCGTGGTGCTGAGCCATCTCGACAAGAGCATGGATTATCGTGCCTTGTGTGACGAGGTGCCGGCCTTTGTCACGGTCGGTTATGACGGACTGGAGATCGTCCTATGAACGCCGATATGCTGCTGCCGATCATCACCAGCGTTGCGTGGCTGATTTTGGCGGGTTTCGGGATGGCGTCGTTCCGGCTCGGCTGGGGCCAGATGGCCAAGATGGCGCTGGCGTGGATCGTGATATTCCTGGGGCTGTTCCTGATCGTGGAGTGGTTCATGGTGGTCCAGGGTACCACCAGCGGGCTCCTCTAGTATTTAACATAATATATATTATCAATCTGCCGGATCGACATGCGCAAGCAAAGTAAACTTCCCCCCCTAGACCGCCTCCTTGCGATCATGGCGAGACTGCGCGATCCTCAGACAGGATGCGAATGGGATCTGGCGCAGGACTTCGCCTCCATCGCGCCCTATACCATCGAAGAAGCCTACGAAGTCGCCGACGCGATAGCCCGCAATGACATGGCCGACCTCAAGGACGAACTCGGCGACCTGCTGCTCCAGGTCGTGTTCCATGCCCGCATGGCCGAAGAAGCCGGCCACTTCGCCTTTGCCGACGTGGCCGCAGCGATCAGCGACAAGATGGAAGCACGCCATCCGCACATTTTCGGCGGCGCTGATGGCACGATGGACGAAGCGCGCTGGGAAGACCTCAAGGCCGAAGAACGCGCCGCCAAAGGGGTAGAAAGCGCGCTCGACGGCGTGGCACTCGCGCTTCCGGCTCTCATGCGCGCCCAGAAACTCCAGAAGCGCGCGGCACGGACGGGTTTCGACTGGCCCGATCCGTCCGGCTCCGAAGCTAAGATTGCCGAGGAGATTGAAGAGCTGAAAACCGCGTCCTCCGACCACAACAGGTTCGAGGAAGCGGGCGACTTTCTGTTCGCAGCGGTCAACTTCGTCCGCGCCCACGGCATCAGCGCCGAGGATGCCCTGCGCGCTGCCAATGCCAAGTTCGAACGCCGCTTTCGCGCGATGGAGGCCCTCGGCGGCGCTGATTTCCCGCACCTCTCGCTCGATCAACAAGAAGCGCTCTGGCAGACGGTCAAACGCGCCGAATAGGCATCGCTTAAAGCGCGGAAAATTGCCCCAGTTCCTTGGGGTTGAGGCGCACAGTCATGCGGCGGGTCGGTCCCTCGTCGCCCTGCCCGCCATCCTCCTCGTCCACCACATCGCCGTGGGCATGGAGCCAGGCGATGCGCCGACCATCACGTAGCGGAACCACAAAGGTCATCTCGCGCGCCGCTCCTGTCAGCAATCGTGACAGCTCCCCCTCAAGAGCCGCCACCCCCTCCCCCGTCGCTGCCGACAGGATCACCGCGTCCTCCCCGGCGGCAGCCTCGCGCAATTCCGCCAGCTGTTCTGGATCGAGCAGATCACACTTGTTCCACACCTCAAGAATCGGAATGGCGCTCGTGCCCGTATCGGTATCGACAACGTCGAGATCGGCGAGCACCTCCATGACCTGCTTCTTCTGCGCTGTGTTGCCGGGATTGGCCATATCGCGCACATGACAGATCACGTCGGCGGCGGTGACTTCCTCCAGCGTCGCCCGGAACGCTGCGACCAGCTGTGTCGGCAGATCGGAGATGAAACCCACAGTGTCTGACAGGATCGCCTTTTCCACCCCCGGCAGACGGATCGCACGCATCGTCGGGTCAAGCGTGGCGAACAGCAGATCCTCGGCCATCACCTCGGCCCCGGTCAGGCGGTTGAACAGGGTCGATTTGCCCGCATTGGTATAGCCGACCAGCGCCACGACCGGCCACGGCGCGCGGCCGCGGCGCTGGCGGTGGAGCGTGCGGGTCTTGCGCACCTGATCGAGTTCGCGGCGCAGGCGCCCCATGCGCTGGCGGATCATGCGGCGGTCAGCCTCGATCTGCGTTTCGCCTGGGCCGCCGAGGAACCCGAACCCGCCGCGCTGGCGCTCAAGGTGCGTCCAGCTGCGCACCAACCGGCTCTGCTGGTAATCGAGATGTGCCAGTTCGACTTGCAAGCGGCCCTCGGCAGTGGCGGCACGCTCACCGAAGATTTCGAGGATCAGGCCCGTGCGGTCGATGACCTTGCGCTTCAAGCGATCTTCGAGGTTGCGCTGCTGGATGGGCGTGAGCGCGCCGTCGACGACCACCAGCTCGACTTCATGCTGTTCGCACCAGACCGCGATGTTCTGCACCTGCCCCGATCCGAACAACGTATTGGGCTGCATCTGCCGCACAGGAAGCACGGCAGAATGGGCAACCACCACACCGATGGCCAGCGCCAGCCCCTCGGCCTCGGCGAGCCGTTCCGCCGCGTCGAGATCATAGCGCAGCGCGCGGATATCCGGACACAGCACCAGCGCCCGCGCCCCGCGGGTTACCTCGTCCTCAAGTTCGCGATCGAAGCTCAGTCGTCCGCCCCGCCATCATCGTCGTCGTCAACGCTGAGATCGACCGGGCCGGCCGGTTGCACGGTCGAGACGGCGTGCTTGTAAGCCAGCTGCACCGCTCCGTCGCGTTCGAGCAACATGCAGAACAGATCAAAGGCCGCGATCCGTCCCTGCAGCATCACGCCGTTCACCAGGAACATCGTCACCTGCACCTCTGCCTCGGCGACGCGGCTGAGGAAGACGTCCTGCAGCAGCTTCTGCTTGCGACCGGACTGGTTGCTGAACATCGCCGGATCGAAGGACTGCCCGGGCATGATCGTGCTGATCGCGTGCTTGTAGACGAGCTGCGACTGGCCATCGCGGCGCAGCAGGATCGAGAAATTGTCGAACCAGGTGACGATCCCCTGCAGCTTGACGCCCTTGACCAGAAACATGGTCACAGGGATCTTGTTCTTGCGGAGCAGATTGAGGAACGCGTCCTGAAGATTGCCCTTAGGGGCGGTCAATCCGCCACCGCCGCCGCGCGGCTCATCGGCGGGGGCTGGCGCGGTGTCGCGCGAAACCGGACGGGGAGAGAGCGTTCGTCCGCTGGACATGGTGAATTCTCCTGTTCTTGGCAGCCGCCGTTGCGGTCCGCGATTACCGGACGCAGCAAACGGGGGCGCTGCTGCCGGACCCCGCTATAATGCCGACTGCGCTGCGCGGGGACAAGGATTGATTTCACTCGCGGAAACCGCGGCTATTCGTCGTCCCGGCGGTCGGCCATTCCCAGCAGCTTGAGCTTGCGATGCAGCGCCGAGCGTTCCATCCCGATGAAGCTCGCGGTCTTCGAGATATTGCCCGAAAAGCGGCGGATCTGGATCGCCAGATACTCGCGCTCGAAACTCTCGCGCGCTTCGCGCAGGGGCGCACCCATGATTGCGGCGAGATTATCGCCCGTCATCCCGATCTGCACCCCGGTCAGTTCGGGCGGCAACATCTCGGGTTCGACCACGGTCAGCTGCTCGCGCGGGGTCATGATGATCGTGCGTTCGACCACATTGCGCAGCTGGCGCACGTTACCCGGCCAGTCGTAGGCCTGCAACGCGGCCATCGCCTCGGCCGAGATTTCGGGTGGAATAAGGCCCTGATCGTTCGAATAGCGGGTAAAGAAATGCTCGGCGAGCGCCGGAATGTCCTCGCGCCGCTGGGCCAGCGAGGGGAGCGCCACGGGGACCACGTTGAGCCGATAGAACAAATCTTCGCGGAATCGCTTTTCCGCCATTTCGAGGGTCAGATCGCGGGTGGTCGAGGACACAACCCGGACATCGACCCCGATCTGCCGGGTGCCGCCGACCCGCACAAAGCTCTGGTCTGTCAGCACCCGCAGAATCCGCGCCTGTGTCGACAGTGGCATGTCCGCAATCTCGTCGAGATAGAGCGTCCCGCCGTCGGCCAGTTCGAGCAGTCCGGGGCGCACCTGCTTGCCCCCCACTTCCTCGCCGAACAGTTCCTGCTCGAACCGTTCAGGCGTGATCCGCGCCGAATTGACGAGGACAAAAGCCCCCTCCGCGCGCGCGCTCCAGGCGTGGAGCAACCGGGCCGCGACTTCCTTGCCTGCGCCCGGTGGGCCCGATATCAGCACCCGGCTGCCGGTGCTGGCGACCCGCTTGAGCGTCGCGCGCACGCTGTTGATCGCCGGGGAATTGCCGGTGAATTCGGCACTGCTCCAGGTGCCTTCGCGCAGCCGGGTGTTCTCGCGGCGCAGCCGCTCGGTCTCGGTCGCCCGCTCGACCAGCAGCAACAAGCGCTCGGCCTCGAACGGTTTTTCGATGAAGTCCATCGCTCCGCGTCCGACAGCAGCGACGGCGGTATCGATATTGCCGTGGCCCGAGAAGATGATCACCGGCAGATTGGGCTCGCGCACCTTGATCGCATCGAGCAGTTCCAGCCCGTCCATCGGGCTTCCGTGGAGCCACACGTCGAGCAGCACGAGGCTCGGGCGGCGCTCGTCAATCGCGGCCAGCGCCTCGTTGCTGTCCGCGGCGGTGCGACAGGCATAGCCTTCATCGCCCAGCACGCCGGCCACCAACTCGCGGATGTCGCGCTCATCGTCGACGATCAGGATTTCAAGCGCCATTGGCACAGTCCTCGATTTTCAGGGGAATTTTCAGCGGAGGTCGCATCAGGCACCTCCGCCTTCCAGGGGTTGGGGATTGCGCGCGAAGCGCAAGGTGACGCGGGTGCCGCCGTTGGGCGTGCTGGCAAAGCTCATGTCGCCCCCGTGCTCGTCAACGATCTTGTTGACGATCGCGAGGCCGAGTCCGGTGCCCTTTTCGCGCGTAGTCATATAGGGTTCGGTGATCCGCTCTCGATCGGACGGGAGGCCGATGCCATTGTCCTCGATGGTGATCGTGACCGCATCGCCAGCATCGTGCATCGCCACCGCGATCTCGCCTGCATATTGCCCTGCCGCCTCGCCCGCGCGCGCTTCGACCGCTTCCACCGCGTTCTTGAGCACATTGGTCATCGCCTGCCCGAACTGGTGGCGGTCACAGCGGATTTCGCGATCGACGAGATCGGACGAAGCGACGCTGAAGGCGATGCCGGAATGCGCCACTTCCTGCAGGAACACCGCCTGCCGGACGAGATCGAGCGCGTCCTCGGCACGGAACACCGGCTTGGGTAGCCGCGCGAAGGACGAGAACTCGTCAACCATTTTCCTGAGATCACCGACCTGCCGGACGATGGTGCTGGTCAATTCATCGAACAACACGCGGTCATCTTCGGCCACCTGCGTCCGGTAACGGCGCTTCAAGCGCTCGGTCGCCAGCTGGATCGGGGTGAGTGGGTTCTTGATCTCGTGCGCGATCCGGCGGGCGACGTCGGACCATGCGGCCTGCCGCTGATCGAGTAGCTGGCGCGTGATATCCTCGAAGGTGATGACATGGCCGCTGGTGCCGGGCGCGACCTTGACCGCGAGGGTCAGGAGCTCGGTGCCCTTTGCATGGGTGATGATCGCGCGTTCCTTGCCGTCGGCGATCAGGTGACTCAATTCAGGAGCAATTACGTCGAGCGAGGCACCTATGAGGCTTGCATCGCTTGGTGCTTCCGCAGTCCTGCCGGACGCCAGAAGGACCTGCGCGGTCGAGTTCATCAACGTCACCCGCAAGTCGTCGTCGACCGAGATTACCCCCGCCGTGACGGATTCGAGCACGGCTTCGGTGAACGCGCGACGGTCGTCGATCTGGCGATTGGCGCTGACCAGAGCCTGGGTCTGCTTTTCGAGCTGCGCGGTCATGCGGTTGAATGCCCGGTTCAAGAGCCCGATCTCGTCGGCCCCGGTGCGCCCTTCGAGCCGGAGCGCGAAATTGCCCTGCCCCACCTTGCGCGCCGCGCCGACCAGATTGGTAAGCGGCTCGACCTGGCGATCGGCAAAGCGCAGCGCAAACCAGATGGCGAGCCCCACCAGCAGCAGACTCACCGCCACCAGCGCGATGTTGAAACGCAGTTGCAAGGTGCGGGCGCTGCCGGTCAATCGGTCATAGGCGCTGACGATCGATTGCGCGCGCGACCACGAATTGAACATGGTCTCTTCGGTGGTGCGGGCATTGTAGAGGAAGATGCCGCTGTCGGGATCGATCGGGGAGAGCGCCTCGATCCGCTCCGGACTGCCGACCACCACGACGAATTCTCCCCGTTCGAGCCGGGGCAGTGCCGCGCTGCTGAAATCGAGCGGGCTATTGTCCCGCGCCAGGTTGAGCGCTGCGGCGGTGCGGAACGAGCCGTCCGGCATCCGCTGCAGGATCGCGCTTTCCGAAATCTTGCGACCCCGCGCCTGGAGTGCATAGAAATCCGGAAAATCGCCATCGGTGATCGCCACCCGTTCAAGAATGAACCGCATATCGCTCGCCATAGCGAGGGTTTCCTGCTGCACGTCGCGCTGGTTGGCGTCGTAATAATTCTGCGCCAGCGCGTTGGCGTTCTCCATCAACCCGCGGGAATCGTCCGAGAACCAGAAATCGACGCCGGTCTGGAACAGGAACGCGGCAAAGCCCGCCACCAGCAGGGTCGGCAGCGCCGCCACCATCGAAAAGAAGAACACCAGACGCACGTGGAGCCGCGCGGTGCTGCCCGCCGCGCGGCGCAGCGCAAGTCTGCGCCCGATCAGCACCAGCAGCGCCATCGCCGGGACCAGCGTTGCCATCAGCAGCACCGACACTTGCATGGTCGGGAGCAGATCACTGGTCGCGGTGGAGCCACTATAGGCTGCGTATGTCGCACCAACCGCGGCCAGAAGCGCGATTACGGCGGCAATCTCGAGCCAGAGGAAAAGGTTGATTCGTCTTGCTGCTACCGCGAACCGCCGCCACCAGCGCGGTGGCTGGCTGAACGCAGGACGGATGGCGGAAGGGGGTCGAAACTCCATCGTTGCCAACTTACAACAATGGTGTGGCAGATTTGCAAGGCCAATCTACGGCGAAGCTGTTCAAACGCGCGGTCAGCGCGGCGAAAAGCGATCAGGCTCCAGCCCCAGCTCGCCAACGCGCTTGCGCAGGGTGTTGCGATTGATGCCCAGCAATTGCGCCGCACGCAGCTGATTGCCACCCGTCCGACCAAGCGCATATTCGATAAGTGGCCCCTCGAAAGCGGCCAGTGCGCGGTGATAGACCGCCCCCGGCGGCGGATTCTCCGCGGCCAACCAACCAGCGAGCGCTGCCGCAAAGCTGTCTTGCCGCTCGCCCATCGCTTGTCCCGTAGCGGCAATTTCCGCGCCAATTATGTCGTCGACATTCGCCGCGTCGATCCGATCCTCGCGTGCCATCAGCGCAAGCCGGTACACCACGTTGCGCAGCTCGCGCACATTGCCCCGCCAGTTTCGCGCCTCGAGCCGTGCAATCGCAGCCGGTGCAAGCTGGCGGCGCGGGAGGCCATCCTCAGCTGCCATTGCCAGGAAATGCTGTGCCAGCGCGGCGATATCCTCGCGCCTCTCGCGCAGCGGCGGCAGCATGATCGGCACCACATTGAGCCGGTAAAAAAGGTCCTCGCGAAAGGTACCGGCAGCGATCATCGGTTCCAGATCGCGGTTGGTGGCGGCGATGATGCGGACATTGACCGCGATCTCCTGCCGACCGCCAACCCGGCGGATCCGGCCCGATTGCAGCGCGCGCAGCAGCCGGGTCTGGGCTTCACCCGGCATATCGCCGATCTCGTCGAGAAACAGCGTCCCGCCATTGGCCTGTTCGAACTTGCCGATGGCCTGGGCGATCGCGCCAGTGAAGGCGCCTTTCTCGTGCCCGAACAGCTCGCTTTCGACGAGGTCTGCGGGGATCGCGGCGGTGTTGACGGCCACAAACGGCCCGGTGCGGCGATGGCCGAGTTCATGGATCGCCTCGGCGACTAGTTCCTTGCCGGTGCCGCTTTCGCCCGTGATCAGCACGGTCAGATCATTGCGCAGCACACGCGTAATCATCCGGTACACGCCCTGCATGGCCGGGCTGCGTCCGACCAGCGGCATCCGGTCAGTTTCCCCCCCGGCAAGCGCTTCATCGGGCACCTCGCCCGAAACCAAGCGAGAACCCGCAGCCTGCCGCACCGCATGGATCAGCTCGTCGAGATCGAAAGGCTTGGGAAAATACTCGAAGACTTCACTCTCGCTCGCGCGCACCGCCGTATCGAGCGTGTTCTGTGCCGACAGCACGATCACCGGCATGTCCGGTGCATGCGCCCGCGCGCCATCGAGGCTGGCGAGGCCATCACCGTCGTCCAGCACCACATCGGTAAGCATTACCGCAAAGCGCCGCTCTCCCAGTAGCCGGTCGCGCACGGCGATGCCGGTGCAATGCGCAACGGCGAAACCTTCATCCTCGAGCGCGGCCCTGATCACGGTCGCAATCGCGGCGTCATCTTCAACGAGCAGGATCGGGTCTGATGCGGAAGCGGGCATCAATCAGTCTCCGCGCTGCGCCTGCGGCAGATGCAGCCGGAAATGGGTGAGCCCCGCGCGTGCATCGCGTTCGTGACTGATATTGCCACTCATGTCGCGGACCAGCTTGCGGACCAGCGGTAGACCCAGCCCCTGCCCCGCAGGTTTGGACGAGACAAACGGCTCGAACACATGATCGCGCAGCTCCGGATCGATGCCGGGCCCATTGTCGGTAATGGTGATTTCGATTGGCAGCGGCACCGCGCGCCCGTTGCGGATCGCGCTGAACGCCATCCCGCTGACGAACCGGGTCTGCACGGTGATAAGTCCCGCGCGGTCCGTCCGGAGCACCGCATCGCAAGCATTCGATACAAGATTGATCAACACCTGCTCAAGCGCATCGCAATTGGCCAGCACCGGCGGCAATGAGGGATCGAACTCCTCGCGGATCTCGACCGCGCCGCGCTCGGTGCCGGCAGCGCGCATGGTCGCTACTGCAGCGCGGATCGCCTCGTGCGGATTGCAGGCATGCACCGGCCCCGTTCGGGTGCTGCCGAGCTGCTGCATCCGGTCAATCAGCCGCGCGATGCGATCGACCTCGTCGGTGATCATCCGGGCGAGCTTCTTGTCCGCATCGGGCAGTTTGCGGGCGACCAATTGGCCGGCCCCGCGGATTGCCGCCAGCGGGTTCTTGATCTCGTGCGCCAGCACCGAAGGCGCGCCGAGCATGGCGTCGCCGCCCGACGGGCTCGCCGGATCGTCATGCCCGATCTGCGACAAGGTCACCACCCGCCAACCCGGAAAGCCGCCAAGCGGCGAAGCCGTCAGATTGACCCGCACTTCGGCGCCCGCCACCCGGATCGCCAGATCGCGCGCCACCAGCGCGTCGTCTCCGCCCATCAGCCGCACTTCCACCCGGCCATCGAGCGGACCGATGCGGTCAAGCAACCGCTTGCCAATGAGGCGATTGGCGCTGGTGCCGATCAGGTCTTCGGCGGCGTGATTGACTTCGGCAATCCGCCCGTCGCCATCGATCAGGACAAGCGCAAAGATCAGCCCGGCAATCTGCTGGCGCGGATCAGGCCGCGCCTGACCATCGAGGTCGCTGGAATCCGGCCCGTGCGCGGTGCGGCTGGCCACCCGTCAGGCTGCCTGCTGCAACAGGAACGGGGTGTAGAACCGTTCGAGTTCGCCCAGCACCTGATCCGCGTCGTCGATGAAATTGGTCTGATTGCGGAACTCCGCAGAGCCATGCAGTCCCTTGGTGTACCAGCCCAGATGCTTGCGCGCCATCTTGACCCCGGTGTCGCGCCCGTAATGATCGAGCATCCGGCGGTAGTGTTCGACGACCAGCGCATATTGCTCGTCCATGCCCGGCGCAGGGCGCGCAAGGCCTGTGCGCCACCAATGCATAATCTGCCCCAGCAGCCACGGCTTGCCGTACGCCCCGCGCCCGATCATCACCCCGTCCGCGCCCGATTGCTCGAGTGCCTTGGCCGCGTCCTCGATCGAACAGATATCACCATTGACGATTACAGGGATGCCGACTGCGTCCTTGACCTTGCGTACGAACGCCCAGTCGGCGCTGCCCTTGTACATCTGGTTACGGGTGCGACCGTGGACCGTGATCATCTTGACCCCAAGATCCTCGGCCATGCGCGCCAGTTCGGGCGCGTTGAGGCTGTCGTGGCACCAGCCCATCCGCATCTTGACGGTCACGGGCACCTTCACCGCCTTGACGGTCGCTTCCATGAGCCGCACCGCCAACGGCACTTCGCGCATCAGCGCGGAGCCTGCGAACTGGCCGACGACCTTGCGTACCGGGCAACCGAAATTGATGTCGATGATCGCCGCGCCATTGCCCTCCTGCAGCTTGGCGGCCTCGGCCATCGATGCCGGGTCGCAGCCAACCAGCTGCATCGAAACCGGCTCCTCGATACGGTCCCACGCGGTTTTCTGGACACTCTGGCGGGTTTCGCGGATCGCGGCTTCGCTCGCCACCATTTCGGTGACGTTGAGGCCCGAGCCATAGCGGCGCACCATCGTGCGGAACGGCATGTCGGTAACGCCCGTCATCGGTGCCAGCACGACCGGCTCGGCGACCGTCACCGGGCCGATGGCGATCGGCTTCAGGGCCGGAGGAGTGGGAAGCGTAGTCATGACGATGGCGTGCCTAATATTTGGGCAGGCGCATAGTGGATTGCCCAAAGCCCGTCCAGACCTTAAGCGAACCGGCAATGGCCAGCCCGCCCGACCTTCCTTCCTTTGCCGCGATTGTCGTTGCCGCTGGCCGGGGCCTGCGCGTCGGCGGCGAGACACCCAAACAATTCCGCCACTGGCGCGGCAAGCCGCTGATCCGTCACTCGGTCGTGGCGCTCGCCGCTGCCGGAGCCACACCGCTGGTGGTGGTGATTGCACCCGATGCGCAAGCCCATGCCGAAGCTGCGCTCGCTGGGATAACAGGCGTGCGCTTCGTTCACGGTGGGGCGACGCGCCAGGATTCGGTGCGTGCCGGACTTGAGGCCCTTGCCGATCAAGCCCCTGAGCGGGTTCTGATCCATGATGCCGCCCGCCCCGATCTGCCGCGCGATGTTGTGGCAAGGCTCTTGGTGGCTCTCGAAACCCATCCCGGCGCGATCCCGGTGCTGCCGGTGGTCGACAGCCTAGCAATCGCCGGCGAAAGCGGCGTGATGGCGGGCAAGGCCGAACGCGAAGCGCTGCGCCGGGTGCAGACCCCGCAGGCGTTCCGGTATTCCGCGATCCTCGCCGCGCATCGCGCTTGGCAAGGCGCGACCGATGCGGGTGACGATGCGCAGGTGTTGATGGCAAGCTCTGGTTCAGCCGTGCTGGTCGATGGCGACGAACGCCTCAAGAAGATCACCTTTGCGGAGGATTTCGTGGACACCATGCCCGCCCCCTCCCCCGCCTTCCGGATCGGTCAGGGCTATGATGTCCACCGTTTGGAAACGGGCGAGGAATTGTGGTTGTGCGGCATGCAAATCCCGCATGACAAGGGCCTGTCGGGCCATTCCGATGCTGACGTCGCGCTCCACGCGATCACCGATGCGGTGCTTGGTGCGATCGGCGCAGGGGATATCGGCACGCACTTTCCGCCCAGCGACCCGCAGTGGCGCGGGGCTCGCTCGGGGCAGTTTCTCGCGCACGCGGTCGCGCTTGCACGCGAGGAAGGCTACGCCATCGGCAATGTCGATCTGACGCTGATCTGCGAGGCGCCCAAGATCGGCCCGCACCGTCCGGCAATGCGCGCGGCGGTGGCGGCCATCATGGCGACCAGTGAGGCCGCGATCAGTATCAAGGCCACCACCACCGAGAAACTCGGCTTTACCGGCCGCGGCGAAGGGATCGCCGCGCAAGCTATCGTCTTGCTTACCAATACCAGCAAAGGAACCTCTGGATGACCGTTCGCCTGATTGCCCCTGCCCTCGCCCTTGCCGCGCTTGCCACCGCCCAGACCGCGCAAGCCCAGCAGCAGGCCTGCGTTGCCGCCGCCGATCTCGGCGATGCGGTCGTCTACGCCATGCCGATTGCCTTCGATGCAGCGCGTGACGCCTGTGCCAACCGCCTGTCGCGCGACGGGTTCATGGCGACCGAGGGCGACGCCTTCATCGCGACCTTCCGCGATGGTCAGGACAAGGCCTGGCCGGGCGCATTCCGCCTGCTCAAGGCCTTCATGGCCGACAAGAGCAAGGCCGAAGGCGGAGATGATGGCACCGCCGCGATGCTGAGTGCCCTGCCCGAGGAATCGCTGCGGCCGTTCGTCGACGGGATCGTGGGCCAGATGATCGCGCAGGAAATCAAGGGCGACAGCTGCAGCAAGATCGAGCGCGGCGTCGCGCTGATCGCTCCACTTCCGGCGGAGAATGTCGGCGGGCTGTTCGCCTTCATCGCTGAACTGGCCGATCTCAAGAACCCGCCGATCTGCGGTGCTGTGCCCGCACAGGCAGCGAAAAAGTAGGCCAGCGGGCATGGCGCGCTCCCTTCTGCCGGATGATATCGCCGCACTGGCGGAGCGGGTCATCGCCGCAAACGCCAGCGCCGGCCGCAAGGTTGCGCTGGCCGAAAGCTGCACGGGCGGGCTGGTGGCCGCGGCGCTGACCGAGGTTCCCGGATCTTCGGTGGTGCTCGAACGCGGGTATGTGACCTATTCCAACGAGGCCAAGATGGATATGCTGGGGGTCTCCCGCGACATCATCGAAACCTTCGGCGCGGTCTCGATTGCCTGCGTTTGGGCGATGGCCAAGGGGGCGCTCGAGCGATCGGGGGCTGATGTGGCGGTGGCGATTAGCGGCATCGCCGGGCCGGGCGGTGGCAGCGCGCAGAAGCCGGTCGGGACGGTGGTCTTCGCCCGCGTGTGCCGCGACACGGATGGCGACCCCGAAGGCGAATTGAAAGTATTCGACGGCGGCGAAGGCCCCGATGCGCGAGCCGAAATCCGGCGTCAGGCAACGCTTTGCGCGCTCGAGTTACTGCTGCCGTAAAGCTGTGCCGCTCGCGTTTCGAACGCTTCCACCATTTTGCGGAAGGCCTTGTCGAAATATTGGCCTGCGATCCTCTCGAACAGGCGGTTCTTGAAGGTGAATTCGACGAGGAAGTCGATCTCGCAGGTATGCTCGTCAATCGCGCGGAACGTCCAGACATTGTCCAGATCTGACAGTGGCCCATCGACATAATGCACATCGATCATCCGCGGTCGCTCCTTGGCGACACGCGAGGTGAAGCTTTCGCGCAAGCTCTTGAAGCCAACCACCATGTCGGCGACCATTTCGGTCTCGGAATTGCTGCGCACCCGGGTGGCGATGACCCACGGCAAGAACTCGCCATAGCGCGCTACATCCGCGACAAGATCGAACATCTGCTCGGCGCTGTACGGCAGGCGCCGCGTCTCGCGGATTCCGGGCATCAGGCTCTTGCCAGCTTTTCCTCGCGGGCGGCGCGCATCACCGCGAAGTCTTCGCCAGCGTGATAGCTTGACCGGGTCAGCGGGCTGGAAGCGACCTGCAGGAAGCCCTTGGCCCGCGCGATCGCGCCGTAGGCGGCAAACGCCTTGGGGGTGACGAATTCCTCGACCGTCGCATGCTTGGGCGTGGGCTGGAGATACTGGCCCATCGTGATGAAATCGACTTCGGCGCAGCGCATGTCGTCCATCACCTGATGGACTTCGAGGCGCTGTTCGCCCAGCCCCAGCATGATCCCCGACTTGGTAAAGATCAGCGGACTGTGCGCCTTCACCTCCTCGAGCAGCCGCAGCGAGGCATAGTAGCGCGCGCCGGGGCGGATGGTGGGATAGAGGCGCGGCACGGTTTCGAGGTTGTGATTGTAAACGTCCGGCCCTGCCGCGCAGATCATCTCCACCGCACGGCGCATCTTGCCGCGGAAATCGGGCGTGAGGATCTCGATGGTGGTCTTCGGCGTGGTGCGGCGCAGCGCCTCGATCACCTTGACGAACTGCGAGGCGCCGCCGTCTGGCAAATCATCGCGATCGACGCTGGTGATGACGATGTGCTCCAGCCCCATTTTCGCCGCAGCAATGGCGGTGTTCTCGGGCTCCATAGGATCGACCGCGCGCGGCATGCCGGTCTTGACGTTGCAGAACGCGCAGGCACGGGTGCACACGTCACCGAGGATCATCACCGTCGCGTGCTTCTTGGTCCAGCACTCGCCGATATTGGGACAGGCGGCTTCCTCGCACACGGTGTTGAGGTTGAGTTCGCGCATCAGGCGGCGCGTTTCGTGGTACCCCTCGCTCACCGGCGCACGCACGCGGATCCAGTCGGGCTTGCGCTGGCGAATTGGCCGTTCGGCGACGGCGTCGATCACAGGATCGGGCTGCGGTGCGCTGGCGAGATCATTCATGGGGAGCCATGTAGTCGCACCCGCCTCTGCTCGCAAGCGCAGCCGCGGATGCAATCACGGCATAGGCTGCCGCAAAAAAGAGGAGCGCCGGACGCTGGCCCGACGCTCCTACGAAGCTTTGATTGAGCCCGCGCGTCAGGCGGCAGGCGTCACCGGCTCTGTGACCGGCGCTGGTGCCGAAACAGCAGCCAGCTGCTGTGCGGCATAGGCGCTCCACAGGCGGGCGATCGGCAGGCGCGCGCCTTCGACCTGCGCAAAGGTTGCGCGCGCGGCGGTGAAGTCGCCGGTTCCAACCTGCGCGATCCCCAAGCGCGTCAGCACCAGATCGCGGTCAACACCAGCCAGGTTGAGGCCCTTTTGATAGAGACCAACGGCCTTGGCGTAGTCGCCGTAGCTCAGGAATGCGTCGCCCGCAGCAACCACCGTACGTGGCAGCGCGGCAGGGGCATTGGCATCCTTTTCAAGTGCCGGCAGCTCGGCCCGATCGGTCGCAATCCGGCTTGCGGCGATCCGCAGCTGTTCGTCGACATAGGTATCCGAACCCTTGGGGATCGCGCCGTTGGCATAGGCCTGATCGATCACGTCCTTCACTTCCTTCGGAAGTCGGCGCGCGTCAGCGGTCTCAATATAAGCGATGAAGTCGTTCTTGTCCTTGAGCGTGCCGATCTTGCGCCCGAGGCGCAGCAGGTCGAGCATCGGCTGCGGTTCGAAGTCGTTGAGATTGCGAGTCAGGTTGACCGCATCGCGCCAGTTTTCAGGGGTCGGAAAGTCGACCACCCAGCCCGTCACGAAGTCATAGACCTGCGGAACGACCTCGTTGGCGTAAGCAACCTGGATTCCGCGGCGATACCATTTCGCATCGACCGGCTGCCCCTGAGCCTTGCGCGCAGCAATCGCATCGCTGAGATATTTGAGCCCGTCCGCATGGCGATCTTCGCTGAAGAACATCTCGGCCATGTTCATCTGCAAGTCCGAAATGGAGATCGTCGGAGTCGTATAGTTGAGATCAATTGCGCGCTGCAGGTAGGTTCGCGCCTTTTCGTACTGGTTAAGGCCCGCAGCCAGCTGGAACGCCACCAGATCATACCGACCGACGTCTTCAGGCTTGAGCTTGCCGCTCGCCAGCATCATTTCCACACCCTGCAGCTGGAGCGCATTGTCCTTGGAGGTAATGCCCGTGTTGAACAGCATCCCGCCGAGCGCGAGCTGTTCGTCGCCCGACACAGCCAGCGGCAGCAGCGCAAGAGCCTGCGGCTTGATCGCCGCCGCATCCGCTCCAGGCGCCTTGAGCGCAGTTTCGACAGCCTGATAGGCGGCAACGAATTCCTTGGAATAGACCGGCTTGGCCGCCGTCTGCTCTTCTTCCTTCTTCTTGCGATCGCGCTTTTGCGCGTGCGCCGCGTCGGTCAATCCGGGAGCCGACAGGACGGTCGCACCCCCGGCGAGCGCGATTGCGAGAGCAAGCTGCCGGGCAAGACCGACAGGACGGCGGCGGGGCGAAGACAAATTGGTCACTGCATCCTCCAGAAAAATTGCCGCGGCGGACCGGATCGGTCGCGGCGCGGCCCGAATGTCTGCCGATGCCTTTGGACGGCTCGGGGCAGATTTGCAATTGCCGCTAGGGGCGGCGGGCTGAACGGCCATTGAATGAGGCTCGATCCCGCCGGGTGCGATGCTGCAAATGTGGAAAAACGTGCTCTATTGGCGCGGTGATCCGGCCCAAAGGTGGCGCAAGCGGCAGCGGAGGCCTAGATAACCAGCGATGACCGGCTCGTAGGGGTATTGACCGCATAGGCGCGCCGCCCGAGCCCAACCAGAAGACAATCAGCAGGAACGGCCCAAGCCTTGAGCGACGACAGCGACATTATCGATTCCCCTGCCTCTGCCCCGATCGGCGGCTTCGATCGCATCGACATCGTCGATGAGATGAAGTCAAGCTATCTCGACTATGCGATGAGCGTGATCGTCGCTCGCGCTCTGCCTGACGTGCGCGACGGGTTGAAGCCAGTGCATCGGCGCATCCTGTTCGCCAGTCAGGAAGGCGGCTTTGTCGCCGGACGTCCGTACCGCAAGAGCGCCAAGATCGTCGGCGACGTGATGGGCAATTATCACCCGCATGGCGACAGCGCGATCTACGATGCGCTAGCGCGGATGACGCAGGACTGGTCGATGCGGGTACCGCTGATCGATGGTCAGGGCAATTTCGGCTCGATGGACCCCGACCCGCCCGCCTCGATGCGTTACACCGAAGCGCGGCTGGCGCGGGTAGCGAACAGCCTGCTCGACGATCTCGACAAGGATACGGTCGATTTCGCCGACAACTACGATGGCAGCCGCCGCGAGCCGACGGTGCTGCCCGCGCGCTTCCCTAACCTGCTGGTCAACGGCGCAGGCGGGATCGCGGTCGGCATGGCGACCAACGTGCCGCCGCATAACCTTGGCGAAGTGATCGATGCCTGCTTTGCCTTCATGGACAACCCGGCGATCACCTCGGAAGAGCTGATCCAGTTCGTCCCCGGCCCCGATTTCCCCACCGCGCCGCTGATCCTTGGCACCCACGGTGCCCGGCAGGCCTATACGACCGGGCGCGGATCGATCCTGATGCGCTGCCGTCACGAGATCGAAACCGGTCGCAATGACCGGCTGAGCATCGTCTTCACCTCGATCCCCTATCAGGTTGGCAAGTCCGGTCTGGTCGAGAAGATCGCCGAAGCCGCCAAGGACAAGCGGATCGAAGGCATTGTCGACATCCGCGACGAATCCTCGCGCGAAGGCGTGCGGGTGGTGATTGATCTCAAGCGCGATGCGACGCCCGACGTGGTGCTCAACCAGATCTGGCGGCACACGCCGGCCCAATCCTCCTTCCCGGCGAACATGCTGGCGATCCGCGGCGGACGGCCCGAAGTGCTGACCCTGCGCGACATCATCCAGAGCTTCATTGCGTTCCGCGAAGAAGTGATCACGCGGCGCACCAAGTTCGAACTCGCCAAGGCGCGCGAGAGGGCCCACCTGTTGCTGGGCCTGGTGGTCGCGGTCTCGAACCTCGACGAGGTTGTGGCGATGATCCGCGGCGCGCGCAATCCGGCGGAGGCGCGGGCGCGGTTGTTGGCGAAAGAATGGCCGATCGGCGACATCGCGCAATACATCCAGCTGGTCGAAGCGATCGAGCCTTCGAGCGACGAGCACGGTGGCACCTATCGCCTGTCCGAACGGCAGGTGAAGGCGATCCTCGAGCTGCGGCTCCACCGCCTGACTGCGCTAGGCCGCGACGAGATCGGTGACGAGCTGAAGGAACTCGCCGCGAGCATCGCGGAATACCTTTCGATCCTCGCCGACCCGGTGAAGCTCTACGGGGTGATGCGCGCCGAGCTGGCTGAAATCCGCGCCACCTACGCCACTCCGCGCCTGTCCGAAATCGCGCCTGCGTGGGATGGCCTTGAAGATGAAGACTTGATCGAGCGCGAGGACATGGTCGTCACCGTCACCCACGGCGGCTATATCAAGCGCACGGCGCTCGACACTTTCCGCGCGCAGGCGCGTGGCGGCAAGGGTCGCAGCGGCATGGCGACCAAGGATGAGGACGCGGTTGTCGAACTGTTCGTAACCTCGACCCACAACCCTGTGCTGTTCTTCACGAACACGGGCCGTGTCTATCGCATGAAGGTGTGGAAGCTGCCCGAAGGCGGTCCGCAGACCAAGGGTCGCCCGATGGTCAACCTGCTGCCGCTGGGCGAGGACGAGCGCGTCACCAACGTGCTGCCCCTGCCCGAGGACGAGGCCTCGTGGGCCAATCTCAATATCGTGTTCGCCACCGAGCAGGGCATGGTGCGGCGCAATTCGATGGATGCATTTGCGAACATTCCCACGGCGGGGAAATACGCGATGGGCTTTGTCGAGGGCTCGGGCGACCGGTTGATAGGGGTCGAACTACTAACTGAAGAACAGCAGATCTTCCTCGCCAGCGATTCCGGCAAGGCGATCCGCTTTGCCGCTACCGACGCGCGCGAGACCAAGAGCCGCACCGGTATCGGTGTGCGCGGCATGAGCCTCAAGAAGGGCGGCAAGGTCGTCAGCATGGCGGTGCTCGCTCCGCTCACCGCCGACATGGAAACGCGCGAGGCCTATCTGCGCGCGGCGGCGTGGAAAAACAACGAGGCCGAGCCGACCTTGCCCGCCGAGCAGGTGGCGGCAATGGCGGAGGGCGAGGAGTTCATCCTCACCATCACCGCGAACGGCTATGGCAAGATCTCCTCGGCCTATGAATACCGCACCACTTCACGCGGAGGCCAGGGCATCACCAATATCGGGATGCCCGACAGCAATCCGGAGCGCAACGGCCCGGTGGTCGCCAGCTTCCCGGTCAAGCACGGATCGCAGCTGATGCTGGTGACCGATCAGGCCAAGCTGATCCGGCTTGGTCTCGATTTCCGTCATTTGATACCCGGTGGCTTTGAACCCCCCCAAAAGGGCTTTTCGATCTCCGGCCGCAGCTCTTCGGGCGTCCGCATCTTCGATGTCGCCAGTGACGAACATATCGTCGGCGCGGCGCTGATCGACGAGACCGAGGAACCGGAAAACGAAGCCGAGGAAGCCATCGCGGCAGAGCGTTCCAGCGACAGCGAGCCGCCCGTTACCTGACGGGCTGCTCGCCGCGCAGACATTGCACGATACCGGTCGCGATCATCACCTGCCCGACATAGTAGAGCGGCCAGATCAGCAGGTCGGGCAGCGGGGCGAGGTCGAACGCGCCGAAACGCGAGAAGATCAGCCAGTCGCTTATGACGAACAGAACAGCGCCGGTGCCGACACGGTAACGGGGATAATTGCTCATCCACGCCGTCGCCGCCATCGCACCAAGGAAGCTGGCATAGAGCGCGATGTCGAGCCTTTCGCTCAACACATAGCTGACGAGAGGCGTGCCGATAAACAGCGTCAAGGCGAATAGTCGCTGCTGCGGCGACGTGCGCGGATCGCGGCGGCGCAGGTAGAGCGTCACCGAAGCACAGTGCGCGGCTGCGAAAAACGCTCCGCCTGTCAGGAAATCGAGCTCGATCGCCATATCGCCCGCCGCTGCCAGCCCCAGTGCCAGCACCAGCAGGCCGCCGTCGACTCCGCGCTTGTCATGCGGCAAACGCATCAGCACAAAGATCGCGAGCAGGCCTACCCCTGCCCCTTTGAGCAGCAGGCCCCAGGTGCCCTCGCCCACCGGATTGTCGCGCAGAAAGTAGTAGGCGGTCGCCGCCGCGAGGCTCGCCAGCAGCCACGGCCTTTGTTCGATCAATGCCTGCTTCGCCATGCCTGCCCTCCGCTTGGCCGATCCCTTGGGGCTTGCGGGCGGGCTATCACGCATTTACCTGCCCCGCCATGATTGCCACCACGACTACCCACGATGTTCACATTATCGGCGGAGGCCTCGCCGGAAGCGAGGCGGCGTGGCAATTGGCCCGACGGGGCGTAAAGGTGCGGCTTTCGGAGATGCGCGGATCGGGCGCGATGACCCCGGCACACCAGACCGATGGCCTCGCCGAACTGGTGTGCTCCAATTCGTTCCGTTCGGATGACGACACGAAAAACGCGGTCGGCCTGCTCCACCACGAGATGCGCGCGCTCGACAGCCTGGTGATGCGCGCGGGCGAGGTAGCGCGGGTGCCTGCGGGCAGCGCGATGGCGGTCGACCGCGATGTGTTCTCGGCAGAGGTCGAGAAGGCGCTTGCTCAGCACCCCAAAGTCACAATCGTGCGCGAACGCATCGATGTGCTGCCCGCGGCCGGCCTGACCATCGTCGCGACCGGGCCGCTGACCGCCGAAGCGCTCGCCGCCAGTATCGTGCAGGCTACGGGCAGCGAGCGGCTGGCTTTCTTCGATGCGATCGCCCCGATCGTGCACCGCGACAGCATCGACATGAGCAAGTGCTGGATCCAATCGCGCTGGAACAAGACCACCAGCGCCTCGAACGAAGGCGGCGATTACATCAACTGCCCGATGACGCAGGAACAGTACCTCGCCTTCCACCGCGGGCTGATGGAAGGCGAGAAATCCGAGTTCAAGCAGTGGGAGAAGGACACGCCCTATTTCGACGGCTGCATGCCGATCGAAGTGATGGCCGAACGCGGGGTCGAGACACTGCGCTACGGGCCGATGAAGGGCGTGGGGCTCGACAATCCCTTCGACACCACGCCCGAATTTCCGCAGGGACGCTGGCCCTATGCGGTGGTACAGCTGCGGCAGGACAACAAGCTCGGCACGTTGTGGAACATGGTGGGGTTCCAGACCAAGCTCAAATACGGCGCGCAGATCGAGCTGTTCCGTACCATTCCCGGGTTGGAGAACGCAGAATTCGCGCGCCTGGGCGGACTGCATCGCAACACCTTCCTCAATTCGCCGCAGGTGCTCGACCGCCAGCTGCGCCTCAGGGCTGCCCCACATATCCGCTTTGCCGGGCAGGTGACGGGGTGCGAGGGCTATGTCGAAAGCGCCGCCATCGGCCTCGTTGCCGGAATGATGACCGCTGCCGAGCTGTCCGGCTGCGACTGGGAGCCGCTGCCCGCGACAACTGCGCTTGGCGCCTTGCTCAGCCACATCACCGGCGATGCCGAGGCCGAGACATTTCAGCCGATGAATGTCAATTTCGGGCTGTTCCCGCCGCTGCACGAGGTCGGCAAGAAGGCGCGCAAGGAAGCCTATACTTCGCGCGCCAAGGCCGATCTGGCTAGCTGGATTGCCGGAACACGCGAAGCCGTGCCTGCCTGATCAGCACTTGCAGGCGGGCCTCTTTGCCGCTGGCTTGGGCGCGGTAGTGGCGAATTCGCGCGGGGTGAGCCGCCCGTTGCCATCGGCATCGGCCTTGCTGAACCGATCAACCGTCGTCACCGCCCACTCCTCGAAGGTCAGCAGGTTGTTGCCATCGCGGTCAAGATCGCGGAACCCGTCCGAGCGGGTCGAGAGCATCTCGTCGCGTGTGATCATCCGGTCGCGGTTGCGATCGTAGCGGAAGAAGCGCTGCTCCTCTCGGCTCAATTCGCTGACCTCGGGCGGCGCCGGGCCGGTAAGCGCACCGGGATCGCTAATCGGCAGCGACACCGGATCGGGCGAAGGCACGGCCGCGGGCGGTGGCGGTGCGCTTTCGGTCGCGGCCCTGCCTTGCCACCAGAACATTCCGACCCCTGCCAAAGCGAGGCCGCCCAATACTCCCAGTACCACCTGACGCAACGGTCTGCCCCCTGTTGCTGCAATGGCTTACGGGAATATACGTAGTCAGCGCCGAAAGATAGCCGCTCGCAGCGCGGTGAGTGGTGCCCCCCTGCCCTCCATCAACGGACGCCCTCCGCGCCGCAAGGCTCGCATTGCCAGCGCTTCAAGCACGCCCAGCCCGCGCACAGGCGACGGGATCCGTCCCGACCCGGGTGCGACCGCCAGTCCCGCTTCGACAATCGCCGCGCGCTCGGTTGCATCGGAGATCGCCGTCGCCGCATCGGCCAGCGCCCAACGGCATCCTGCGGCGACAAGCCGTTCCGCGGCGGCCTCGCCCGGGTGTTCGGCAAGCCCCGCAAAGAAGGCACCGCGGAGACTTCCGAACGCGCGAGCCTCGTCCGCGCCGATGCGTTCAGCGCTCACCAGAACCTCCCAGCCATCAATCATCTTGGCGAGCGATGCCTCGCGTCCGGCCCAGTGTTCGCCGATCGCATCGAGTACGACGTCGCCGCGCGGTCGCACTTCCACTGGCTTGGCGATCGCCTCGCGCCACCACGCAAGGCGCATCTGCCCGAGCATCGGTTCGCGGTTGCGAGCGACGATGCGGGCCAGTCGCCGGTCAAGCTGCAGCGCCGTGGTTAACGGCCCACGCACCGAACGCGGGCTCCACGCCAGCGCCAGCTCGGCTTCGGGCGGCAGTGGTTCTGCGGGCTCTGCGGACATGGTCCCAGCGCCTAGCCGCGCTGGTCCGAAAGGCAAGAAAACTGTCTCGCGGCGGGACGCAAGCGCACAGAAGTTCACGGTCAGTACGCGTTAGCGTTTTGCTAACCATGCTCTTTCGCATTCCGATTACCCTGCTTCGCTAAGGCGTTTGGCTGAGGTTCGATTTTTATGACCCGCACGGCGTCGACCAGCTGGCGACGACGGGCACGCGATGGGGCATTCAGGAGGCGCAATATGGCACTTTTCGGCAACGTGATGGCCAGGCTCAAGTCCTGCACAAGCGGCAATGCGTTGCTGATGGTAGCAACGGGGCTCCCCATGCTGATCGGAGGAGCGGGCTTCGCTACCGACCTTTCGCAATGGTATATGTGGAAGCGCGAGTTGCAGCACGCGGTCGATCAGGCTGCCTATGCGGGCGCCTATGCCATGTCCGATGAGGATAGCGAAGATCAATACCAGATTCGCGCGCTCCAAGAATACAACGGCAATATCAATCAGGTCGCGGACTTCGATAGCAACCCGACCATCACCCTCGCCAATGCGTTTGGCGGCACCAACAACGCGGTGCTGGTTACTTCAAGCGCCACGAAGCTGCTGCCCTTTTCGAGCTTCCTGACCGGTTCGTCCGCCACCGTGCGGGTGCGCGCTATGGCGACCTTTGCGGCGGGCGCGTCCTACAGCGCGTGTCTCATCTCGCTTCGCGAGGATGGCACCGGCACGGACATCGGCGGTAACGCCACGATCCGAGCGCGCTGCGGCCTTGCTGCACTGTCTTGCAGCGACGATGCCATCGTGATCGACGGGTCCGCAGACGTCGACACGGATTCGATCGCGACCTGCGGCACCGTCACCTCGACAGACCCCGAGCATGAGGACGTTATCGCCGAGAACGTGCGGGGTCTGCAGGATGCCTACGCCGATCTGGTCCCACCGACCAACGACACCAACCGCACCTATAACTGCACCGGCAGCGGTCGGAACCGCCAGGCTTCGTTGCTTCCGGGCACCTATGCGGGTCTGCGCATCGCTTGCAACACCACTTTCGCCAGCGGCATTTACGTCATCAATGGCGGGGAACTGGACCTTACTCACAATGCTTCGGTGACCGGCAACGGGGTGATGTTCGTTCTCAAGAACGGCGCAACACTCAAGCTGGGTGGTCAGGGCAATGCCAACGCTATCCGCCTGACGCCGATGACCGCTGCCAACTTCGCAGGCACACCCTATGCCTCGCAGGCCGACGATCTCGCCGGCATTTTGGTGTTCGAGGACCGCGACAACAACGCGTCGGGCGATCACATCTTCAACGGCAATTCGAACTCGCTGATCGAAGGTTTGATCTATCTGCCCGACGGCAATTTGCGGGTGAACGGCACCGCGAACGTGTCTGCACAATGCCTGCAGATTTCGGCCTACACGATCCAAATTTTGGGCGGCGCTTACCTTGAAACGCTATGCCCGACCGAAGACGCGACGCAAGTCGGCAATGCGTTGCCGCGCGTGCGGTTGGTGGCGTGACCATGATCGCGCTGCTCAATCGCCTCCGGCGCGACCGCCGCGGCTCGTTCGCGATCGAAACTGCGATTGTCGTACCCGTGCTGATCCTGATGACGCTCGGCACATTCGAGGTCGGCCGCATGGTCGCCCGCCAGCAGGAATTGCAGAGTGCGGCCAACGAGAGCCAGCTGATCATCCTCGCGACCAACCAGGGTGCAGTTACCGATCTCGTCACCATTGAATCCATTATCCGGGAATCGGTCGATCTGGATGCGAATGAGGTTACGCTCCGGCAGCGTTATCGCTGCGGCAGTAGCGCAACCCTGGTCCTGCTTCCCGTTTTGTGTCAACCCGACGACATCGTTTCGTCCTACGTCCTGGTAAGAATTACCGATACATATACGCCGATCTGGACCCACTTAGGCTTGGGTCGCACGATCAATTACAACATCACGCGTAGGGTGCAGGTGTCATGATGTCGGCTCGATCATTCCATTTGCTGGCGCGCAGGCTGCGTCGTTCGCAAAGCGGTGCGGCGATCATTGAGTTCGCGCTGCTCGGCCCGCTGTTCCTCATGTTGCTGTTCGGCGTTTTGCAGGTCGGTATATACCTGCAGAACTACAACGCAGTGCAGTCCGTGGCATCGGACGCGGCGCGCGATATCATGATCACGTACCAGCAGATGGACGAAGACAATTCGGTGACTGCTCCGACAGACGACACCTTGCACTCGACCATTCTCGGCGTAGCGACCAACCCGCCCTATTTTCTGGATACGGACCGGCTCAACATTACGGTCAACCGTGCCGGGACAAGCCGCGTGACGGGCGCGACGGAAATTGACTTGCAGCTGGTCTACACGCTCAACAACTTCATTCCGGGCGTGACGCTGCCGCTGAGCCAGGTCACCTATAACCGCTCGGTTTGGGTCGTCGAATCGTGATCCGAAGTCGCCCGCGCGCCGATGATCAAGGCGCGCGGGACGTCTGGCCTTCTACTTGTAGCAGACCTTGCGCGCCGCCGCCGCAATGCGCATGGCGTCGATCAATGCGAGCTTTTCAAGGTTCGCCGCGTAAGGCAGCGGCACATCCTCGTTGCACACCCGCAGGACGGGCGCATCAAGGTGGTCGAAGCCTTCTTCCATGCAGACCGCGATGATCTCGCTGGCGATCGAGCAGGTCGGCCACCCTTCCTCGGCGACGATCAGGCGGTTGGTCTTGGCAAGGCTGCTGAGCACCGTCTGCTTGTCGAGCGGGCGAAGCGTGCGCAGGTCGATCACCTCCGCATCGATCCCCTCGCCCGCCAGCGTTTCGGCGGCTTCGAGCGAGAGGCCGACGCCGATCGAGTAGGTGACGATAGTGACGTCCGTGCCCTCGCGCATGATCCGCGCCTTGCCGATGGGCATGACATAATCATCAACGTCCGGCACGTCGAAGCTGCGACCATAGACCAGCTCGTTTTCGAGGAATACGACCGGGTCGTCGCTACGAATTGCAGCCTTCATCAGCCCCTTGGCATCGGCCGCATCATAGGGCGCAATCACGATCAGGCCGGGGACGCTCGCATACCACGGGCCGTAGTTCTGCGAGTGCTGTGCGCCGACGCGTGAGGCTGCGCCGTTGGGCCCGCGGAACACGATTGGGCAGCGCATCTGGCCGCCGCTCATGTAATTGGTCTTGGCGGCAGAATTGATAATGTGATCAATCGCCTGCATCGCGAAGTTGAAGGTCATGAACTCGACGATCGGTCGCAATCCGCCCATCGCTGCGCCCGCGCCGATCCCGGCAAAGCCGTATTCGGTGATCGGGGTGTCGATGACGCGCTTGGGGCCGAATTCGGCGAGCAAGCCTTGCGTGACCTTATAAGCGCCCTGATACTCGGCGACTTCCTCGCCCATCACGAAGACGCGCGGGTCGCGGCGCATTTCTTCGGCCATGCCGTCGCGCAAGGCCTCGCGCACCGTCGTGCTGGTCAGGCTGGTGCCAGCAGGGATTGCGGGATCGGCAGCTGGGGCCTTGGCAACCTTCTCTACGCGAGCCCCCGCGACGGCGGGGGCCTCAGGCGGAGGTGCGCTGACGACTGGGGTCTCCGCCTGCGCGGAGACTCCGGCTGAAGCTTCCTCCCCCTCGCCCGCAATCAAAGCGATCACCGCGCCCACCGCCACATCCTCGGTCCCCGCCGGGATCAGGATCTTCGACAGCACGCCTTCATCGATGGCTTCGAACTCCATCGTCGCCTTGTCGGTCTCGATCTCGGCGATGACATCGCCCGGCGCAATCGTATCGCCCTCGGCCTTGAGCCACTTGGCGAGCGTGCCTTGCTCCATCGTCGGCGACAGTGCCGGCATCTTCAATTCGATAGCCATGGCTCAGTACGCCTCCACCAGAACATCGGTATAGAGTTCCGCCGCGCCCGGTTCCGGCGAGGTTTCGGCAAAATCGGCGGAAGCCGCGACTTCGGCGCGGATCGCCTTGTCGATGGCTTTCAGATCATCCTCGGTCTTGCCGGATTCGATCAGCGCCTTCTTCAAACCCTCGATCGGATCGTTCAGCTCGCGCTGTTCCTGCACTTCCTCGCGGGTGCGGTACTTGGCCGGATCGGACATCGAATGCCCGCGATAACGATAGGTGTTGCACTCCATCAGCACCGGGCCCTTGCCGGCGCGGACGTGGGCGAAGGCAACCTCGGCAGCCGCGCGCACTTCGAGCACGTCCATCCCGTTCACTTCCATTCCCGGAATGCGGAACGCGGTGCCGCGGCGATAGAACCGGGTTTCGGCGGACGAACGTTTGGTCGCGGTGCCCATCGCATACTGGTTGTCCTCGACCACGAACACGATCGGCAGGTTCCACAGCGCGGCCATGTTGAAGGTCTCGTAGACCTGTCCCTGGTTGGCTGCACCGTCGCCGAAATAGGCAAGGCACAGCCCGCCGTCGCCATTGTACTGGTGCGCGAGCGCAAGCCCCCCGCCCAGTGCCACCTGCGCGCCGACGATGCCGTGCCCGCCGTAGAACTTGTGCTCGGTCGAGAACATGTGCATCGACCCGCCCTTGCCCTTGGAAATCCCGGCCTCGCGCCCGGTGAGCTCGGCCATGATGACCTTGGGATCAATGCCATAGGCAAGCATGTGGCCGTGATCGCGGTAGCCGGTGATCACGCTGTCGCGGTCCGGATCCAATGCCGATTGCAGCCCGATGGCGACCGCTTCCTGCCCGATATAGAGGTGGCAGAACCCGCCGATGAGACCGAGGCCATAGAGCTGTCCCGCCTTCTCCTCGAACCGGCGGATCAACAGCATCTGGCGATAGAATTCGAGCATTTCCGCAGGCGTTGCAGCGTAACGCTTCTTCGCCTCGAACGCCTCTTGCAGCGAGTGCAGGATGAAGTCGCTATCGTCCACCGCCTTCGTGGACTTCTTTGCGGGCTGTTTGGCCAAGATCGGTCCCTCTCTCTGGCGCATTCACGGGGAGGAGAAGCGCAAGGCTTCCTATAGGCAAGGTCAGGTCAGACGCGCAACGGTAAGCCGTAGCGGAATTGCCGGGCGCATACGAAATCAGCATGTCGGTTGAAGCAGCGGGCCTAATCGTCCTCGAGCGTGACGACGACTTCGTCATCACGCATCACGCCCAGTTGTTCGCGCACCAGCTCGCTGGCGAGATCGGGGTCAGCCGCCTCGGGATCGAGCAGCATCACCCGGTTGCGCAGCGCATCGCGCTGTTCGGTGAGCTTGGCGATCTCGGCCTCGCGCTGTTCGAGCGCGGTGAGGTTCTCGCTCCATGCGAGCAGCCCGGTTGGCCCGGCCACGGCAAAGCCGCCGAGCAGCACCAGCGCGACCAGCGCCAGCATCCGCTTGAGCCTTCCATCCGGGCTGGTGTTACGCATTGATGGAATGATCCCCTTACCGACAAGGCGACAGAATCACACTTGTCGCCATGCTGCAAGAGCAATGCGCCGCAATGCGCACAAATCCCTGCGGATTGGACCGAAATCAGTAGCTGCGCGGCAGCCCGAGCACGTGTTCGGCCAGATAGGAGAGGATGAGGTTGGTCGAGATCGGCGCGACAGTATAGAGCCGCGCCTCGCGGAATTTGCGTTCGACGTCGTATTCCTCCGCAAACCCGAACCCGCCGAAGGTCTGCACGCACATATCCGCCGCCGCCCAGCTGGCTTCGGAGGCGAGCAGCTTGGCCATGTTGGCCTCGGCACCCGGATTGCCGCCTTCGTCATAGGCTTGCGCGGCGTGATGCACCATCAGCTCGGCAGCGCGCATCTGGGCATAGGCGCGCGCAATCGGGAACTGCACGCCCTGGTTCTGGCCGATGGGCCGAGCGAACACGTTGCGATCCTTGGCGTAGCTGGTCGCTTTCTCGATGAACCACTTGGCATCCCCGATGCATTCCGCCGCGATCAGAATGCGCTCTGCGTTCATGCCCGACAGGATATAGCGGAAGCCCTTCCCTTCCTCCCCCACCAGCGCGTTGGCGGGGATGCGCAGATCGTCGAAGAACACCTCGCAGGAGGAGTGGTTTATCATCGTGCGGATCGGCTTGACGCTCATCCCGCCCGCCAGCGCCGCCTGCATGTCGACGAGGAAGATCGACAACCCCTCGGTCTTGCTCGCCACCTCCTCGCGCGGCGTGGTGCGCGCGAGCAGCAGCATGAGGTCGGAATGTTCGGCGCGGCTGGTCCAGATTTTCTGGCCAGTGACGATGTATTCGTCGCCATCGCGGACAGCGCGGGTCTTGAGGCTCAGCGTATCGGTGCCGCTGGTCGGCTCGGAGACGCCGAAGGCTTGCAGGCGCAATTCCCCGCTGGCGATGCGCGGCAGGTATTCGGCCTTCTGCGCATCGCTGCCGTAGCGCAGCAGGGTATTCATGATGTACATTTGCGCATGGGCGGAGGAGCCGTTGCACCCGCTCGCCTGGATTTCCTCCATGATGACGCAGGCCGCCGCGAGGCTGAGGCCGCTCCCCCCGTGCTCGACCGGGATCAATGCAGCAAGGAAACCTGCCTTCGTCAACGCATCGACGAATTCGCCCGGATATTCGCGCACGGCGTCCTTCGCGCGCCAATATTCGCCCGGAAATCCGTCGCACAGGCTGCGCACCGCGCGGCGGATCTCGGCGAGGTCTTCGGCTTCGTGCGACATTTGGTGGCATTCTCCTGTTGGCGCGCTGCTTGGCGCGTCTGACGGATCAAGTCCACCTCACCAATTTGCGTGCTCTTGTGAAAGACGCAGGGCATGGCAATCCCGTTTCGATCTGCTACCGACTAGCATCAGAGGGAGACACGCCATGCAGATTATCGCCCACGACCCATCCCGCTTCGCCGATCTGCCCGGCTATCCCTATGCCGAGAACTGGCTGACCATCGATCTCGGTGAGGGTCTCACTGCGAGGATGCATTATCTCGACGAAGGTTCGAAGGATGCACCGCCGCTGCTGCTGTTCCACGGTGAGCCGTCATGGTCCTATCTCTACCGCAAGATGATCCCGCTGCTGGTCGATGCCGGTTTCCGTTGCCTCGCCCCCGACCTCATCGGTTTCGGCAAGAGCGACAAGCCCGATGATCAGGCCTTTTACACCTACGCGCGCCATGTCGACTGGCTGAGGCAATGGCGTGAGGCAGTGGTGCCCGAAGTCGCCGGGCTGTTCTGTCAGGACTGGGGCGGGCTCCTCGGCCTCAGGCTGGTAGGACAGGAGCCGGATCGGTTCGCCTTCGTGGTTGCCAGCAACACCATGCTGCCCACCGGCGGCGGGAAGGCATCGCCGGGGTTCATGGCATGGCGCGAATTCGCGCGTTCTTCGCCCGATTTCAAGATCGGCGGGATCATGGATCGCGGCTGCCAGACCGAATTGAGCGCCGCCGAGATTGCCGCCTATGACGCGCCTTTCCCCGACGAGCCGAGCAAATCCGGCGCGCGCGCCTTCCCTCAACTGGTGCCGGTCGAGGATGACAAGCCGGGCGTGGAGGACAACAGGGCGGCGTGGGAAGGCCTCGCCGCGTTCGATAAGCCGTTCCTTACGCTGTTCGGCGAGGACGATCCGGTACTCGGCATGGCAGGACCCATGCTGGCGCGCCGGATCAAGGGAGCCGAGGGCCAGCCCCATGCGATGCTTTCGCGGTGCGGACACTTCAGTCAGGAGGATCGCCCCGCGGAGCTGGCGCAAGGGGTAATCGCGATGGCGAAGAAGGCAGGCTTCGTCCCGCAGTAGCTGGTGTCCCCGAGAGGATTCGAACCTCCGGCCCCCGGATTAGGAATCCGATGCTCTATCCTGCTGAGCTACGGGGACGCCGTTGCCCCCCATAGCAGCACAGGCTTGCCAATCAATTGAGTTCCTCCGGCGGCGCGACCGGGAACGGCAGCGGGGCGACCGGCACGCCTTCCTCGATCAGCGCCTTGGCTTCGGCGAGCGTTGCCTGCCCGTGGATCGCGGTTTCGTCGCGCTCGCCATAGTGCATCTTGCGGGTTTCCTCGGCGAATTTGTCGCCCACCCACGTGCTGTTCGCCAGCGCCTTGGCCTGTGCCTTGGCGAGCGCGGCGAGCGCCTGCTTCATTTCAGGCGGCATCGCGGTGTTCGCCATCGGCCGCGAGGGCTCGGCGCGAAGCCCCTCGTGCCGGGTATTGCCCTTGGCCGGAACAGCCGGGGCCATCGGGGCCTTGCTGACCTCTGACGAGCCGCAATGCGGGCAGGCCACCAGCCCGCGCGCCTGCTGATCGGCAAAATCAGCCGAGGAGCCGAACCACCCCTCGAAGCGGTGGCTAGAGGCGCAGGAGAGGTCGTAAACGATCATCGCAGATTACGATTTGGTGATTTCGCGGCGGTTGGCAAGGGACGGCACCTGCGCGCGCACTTCGGCGATACGGTCAAGGTCGATCTCGCAGAACCCGAGCCCCGGTTCCTCGCCCCCCATGTCGAGCAGCACTTCGCCCCACGGATCGACCACCAGGCTGTGCCCATAGGTTGCGCGCCCGTCCGCGTGTTCGCCGACTTGCGCGGCGGCGATGACGAAGGCGCTCGCCTCGATCGCGCGGGCGCGCAGCAGCACGTGCCAATGCGCCTCGCCCGTTGGGCGAGTAAAGGCGGCCGGCACGGCAATCGCATCGCAGCGCCGGTCGCCGAGTTCGCCGAACAGCGCGGGAAAGCGCAGATCGTAGCAGACCGTCAGGCCAAGCCGCCCCAGCGGCGTGTCCTCCACCGCAACCACAGCCCTGCCCGGTTCATAGGCCGCGCTTTCGCGCCACGCCTCGCCGCTCGCCAGATCGACGTCGAACATGTGGATCTTGTCGTAGGTGACGGGGCCAGCCTTGCCGGGCGCGAACAGCATCGAGCGATTGGCGTTCTTGCCACCCGGCACCGCCACCGCCATCGAGCCAAGCGCGATTGTCAGGCCATATTCCCGGGCGACATCCGCCAATCTGGGAACATAGGGCGACGCTTCCTGAGCCACGATATGCGCCGCCGCGCGCTGGCGATTGCGGTCCAGCAGCAGGGACATTTCCGGGGTGAACAGCATCGCCGCCCCTGCGCCCGCCGCATGATGCGCAGCGCGCTCAATAGCAGCGAAGTTAGCCTCCGGGTCGATCCCCGAACACATCTGCAGAATGGCGATGGTCGGCATTACCCTGCCAACAAAGCGTCGAGCTTGCCCTCACGCTCCAGCGCGGCGAGATCATCGCTCCCGCCGACATGCAAATCACCGATGAAGATCTGCGGCACAGTCATGGCGTTCGGCGCGCGGCCAAGCATTTCAGCGCGCTTCGGACCGCCCATGGTAATGTCATGCTCGCTAAACATCGCGCCCTTCTCGGTCAGCAGGCGCTTCGCGCGCACGCAGAAAGGGCAGGCGAACTTGGTGTAGATGTCGATCTGTGGCTGCGCCATTGATCCCTCTTGAAAGCCTCGTCGGAGAAACCAGATAAGCGCTGTTGCCGCGTTTCGCCAGACCTGGGGGACGCACTGGCAACAACCGCGGGTGCTGCATGAAGCAGGCCCGCGCACCGAACCAAATTGCTCATGTATGGAGGATTTGCATATGTCTCGTTTCGATTTCACCCCCTATCGCCGCAGCACCGTGGGGTTTGACCGCCTGTTCGACCTGCTCGAAAATCAGGCCCGCCTCAACGCTGGCGACAATTATCCCCCGTTCAACATCTCGCGCCAGGGCGACGACAATTACCGCATCACGCTTGCCGTGGCCGGGTTCCGTGCGCCGGATATCGACATCACCGCGCAGCAGAACCTATTGGTGGTGCAGGGCCGCAAGCGCGACGAGAGCGAGGACGGGTCGGAGCTGATCCACGTCGGCATCGCCAATCGCGGGTTCGAGCGCCGCTTTGAGCTCGCCGATTTCGTGCGGGTCGAACGCGCCGATTTCGCCGATGGCCTGCTGGTCATCGATCTGGTGCGCGAGGTGCCCGAGGCGATGAAGCCGCGCAAGATCGCTATCGGCGGCACGGCCACCTTGACCGCGGTGCCGACCCATGACGACGACAAGGCCATCGACGCAGCCTGAGCGTTAACGGTCTCAAGGTGACAATAGAAGAGGGGCGGATCGTAAGACCCGCCCCTCGCGACTTGCGTCGCCCCGACTGATCCTATCCGTCCGGGTCGCAGAAGACGGACAAGTTCAGACAAGCTCGTAACCAAGCATCGGGATCAGACCCGCCCCGTGACGGCTTCCCGGAGGCCAGCGAGAAGCGCCCAATGGCCCTAACCCCGAAATTCCTGCGAAAGCCTGAAACGTGGCCTGCGTCTAATGCGGAACCGCAAGAACACGCAAGTCTAATCTTCAAACCTTGTAAGAATGCGACTGCCGAAACCCTGCTTGCGAAACAAGGGATTGTCTGGCCCGGTTCCGCGATCACGCCTGCCAATCTATCGGCAGCGCAGCGAACGCAAAAAGCGCGCCTTTTAGACGAGTCGCGATTGTTCGAGCGCAGCCGCAATGAACCCGGCGAACAGTGGGTGCGGATCGAAAGGACGCGACTTCAATTCGGGGTGGAACTGCACGCCGACGAACCAGGGATGATCGGGCCGCTCGATGATTTCGGGGAGCAGCCCGTCGGGGCTCATTCCGGAGAAGATCAGGCCCTGCTTTTCCAGCGGCTCGATAAAGGCGCTGTTGACCTCGTAGCGGTGACGGTGGCGCTCCGAAATCACCTCGGCCCCACCATAGATGCGCGCGGTGTGGCTGTTGGCGCTGAGCTTGGCCGGATAGGCGCCGAGCCGCATCGTCCCGCCCAGATCGCCGCCGGCCTCGCGGCTCTGGATGCCTTCCTTGCTCATCCACTCGGTGATGATGCCGACCACCGGTGTCTCGGTCGGGCCGAACTCGGTTGACGAGGCAGTGGCGAACCCGGCTGCGCGCGCGCCTTCGATACAGGCCATCTGCATGCCGAGACAGATGCCGAAGAACGGCACGTGGCGTTCCCGCGCGAAGCGGACGCTGGCGATCTTGCCCTCGCTGCCGCGCTCGCCGAAGCCGCCGGGCACCAGAATGCCGTGCATCGGCTCCAGCGCCGAGACGATCCCTGCATCGTCATCGCCTTCGAAGATTTCGGCGTCGATCCACTTGATGTTGACCTTGACCCGATTGGCGAGCCCGCCATGCACCAGCGCCTCGTTGAGGCTCTTGTAGGCATCGGGCAGGCCGACATACTTGCCCACCACCGCGATGGTGACTTCGCCTTCGGGATTGAAATGCCGGTCGGTGACATCGGTCCACGCGGCAAGATCGGGTTCGGGCGCATCGGCGATGCCGAAGGCGCGCAGCACTTCGCGGTCGAGCCCTTCGGCGTGATATTGCTGCGGCACCGAATAGATCGAAGGTGCATCCAGCGCGGGGATCACCGCCTCGGCGCGCACATTGCAGAACTGCGCGATCTTGCGGCGTTCGGTATCCGGGATCGGATGTTCGGCGCGGCACAGCAGAACGTCGGGCTTGATCCCGAGGCTCGCCAGCTCGCGCACCGAGTGCTGGGTGGGCTTGGTCTTCAGCTCGCCTGCGGCCTTGATATAGGGCACCAGCGTGACGTGGACGCTGACCGTCTGGAACGGCTCAAGCTCGTTCCTCAACTGGCGGATCGCTTCAATGAACGGCAGGGATTCGATATCACCCACCGTCCCGCCGATTTCGCACAGGATGAAATCGTGATCGCCCTGATCGGCGAGCGCGAATTCCTTGATCGCGTCGGTGACGTGCGGGATCACCTGCACCGTCGCGCCGAGATAATCCCCGCGCCGCTCCTTGGCGATAATGTCGCGATAGACGCGGCCGCTGGTGATATTGTCGCTCTGCCGCGCGGAGACGCCGGTGAAACGCTCGTAATGCCCCAAGTCGAGATCGGTCTCGGCCCCGTCGTCGGTGACGAACACTTCGCCGTGCTGGTACGGGCTCATCGTGCCTGGATCGACGTTGAGATAGGGGTCGAACTTGCGGATGCGGACCTTGTATCCGCGCGCTTGCAGCAGCGCCGCGAGCGATGCCGCCATGAGACCTTTGCCAAGCGAGGAGACCACGCCGCCGGTGATAAAAATGAACCGCGCCATGGGATTCGGGCCTTAAGCAAACAGGGGGATTCGGGGCAAGCGAATTGCGCGCGCTCGCGGCACGCCATCCACAATGGCGTGAGAAAATCAGGATTCGGGCGAACGCTGCCTGATGGCCTGATTACTCGGTGAGCGGATCTTCACCCGCCGGGGCAGCCGGTGCAGCCGGCGCAGTTTCGGCCGGGGCTGCCGCCGGGCCAGTCGGCTCAGCCAACAGATCAGGCCCGGCAGCGGCAGGAGCGCCACGTTCGAGCGTCGACGTCACCGCGTCCACATTGCTTTCGCGCACGGCCAGCGCTGCGAGCACGATCGACAGCACCACGAAGGTCACGGCCAGCCACTTGGTCGCGCGGGTCAGGAAGTCGGCCGCGCCGCGCGCGCCGAACGCGCCGCCGGGGCTGCTGCCGATGCCGAGCCCGCCGCCTTCGGAACGCTGCATCAGCACCACGCCGACCAGCGCAGCAGCCACCAGGGCCTGGATCACGGTGAGAAAGATGAACAGCGACATGAAATGATCTCGTGCGAAGGGCGCTTCATCGCCCGGTTGTGTGGAATGCCTGCCATTTAGGGCGAGAGCGCCCTTGCGGCAAGTGCGTGGGAGCGCCTTACGCCTCGAACGGCTCGCTCACGGCGAGCGCAATGCCCATGAAGCTGTCGGCGGTGAGGCTCGCCCCGCCCACCAGCGCGCCGCCAACATCGGGAACGGCAAAGATTTCGGCGGCGTTTTCAGGTTTTACCGAGCCGCCATAGATAATCCGCACCTCGGCCCCCTGCTCCTCGCCGAACAGCTCGACCAGCAGCGCACGGATCACGCCGTGCATTTCGGCAATATCCTCGGTGGTCGCGGGCGTGCCGGTGCCGATCGCCCAGATCGGCTCGTAAGCGACAGTCAACCGCTCGGCGATGTCGCCCGCGCGCAGCGTATCAGCCGGAAGCGAGGCGGTCAGCTGGCGCTTGACGAAGTCGACCGCCTTGCCCGATTCGCGGGTCGCGGCGCTTTCGCCGCAGCACATGATGATCCTGAGGCCCGCCGCCAGCGCCGCTTCTGCCTTGGCACGCACCAGCTTGTCGCTTTCGCTGTGGCCGGTGCGACGTTCGGAATGGCCGAGGATCACGAACTTCGCGCCCGCATCAGCCACCATCGCCGCCGAGATATCGCCGGTATGCGCGCCGCCATCGGCGTGGTGGCAATCCTGCGCACCGACCGCGATCTGCTCGGCCTCGCGGTGGATCGGGTGAATCAGGGTATATGGCGGTGCGAGCGCCACTTCGACCTTCATATGGCGCTGGGCCGCACGGTCGATCGCACGCGCTTCGGACAGCATCGCGCGGGTGCCGTGCATCTTCCAGTTTCCGACAAGATAGGGTCGGCGGCTCATCGGATTGTCCTGCACCAAGAAAAAAGAGAGGGTTACTGCACCGGGGAAGCGATTCTGCTGTCGCTGTAGAGCCCCGGGGCCGCGTCCGCTAGCCGAGGACGACAGACTAGTCAAAACCCGCGCTCACCTGTTGCCGCAACGTCGCAGGCTCTCTAAAGCCCCTACGCCGTGCCCCTTGCGGCACGCCTTCAGCCTTCCTCGGGTGGGATCAGACACGCAATGCTTTCGTTCTTTCGCCGTTTCTTCCAGTCGAAAATCGGTCTACCGATCTTTCTTGGCTTTCTGGCGCTGATGGCGCTGGCGTTTGCCGCCTCGGACATCACCGGAAGCACCTTTGGCGGCGTGTCCAATGCCGACAATGTCGCGGTGGTGGGTGACGAGGCGATCCCGGTATCGGACGTCTCGCTCGCCGCCAACACCGCGCTCGATCAGGTGCGCCAGCAGAACCCGACGCTGACCATGCCCGAGTTCGTCGCCGAAGGCGGGCTTGATGAAGTGATGCGCCAGCTGATCGACCGCTATGTCGTGGGCGCTTACGGCGAGAAATACGGCCTGCGCGCGGGCGAGAACCTCGTCAACAGCGAGATCCTGCAGATCGGCGCCTTCAAGGGCGTGACCGGCAATTTCGATGTCGAAGCCTATCAGGCCGCCCTGCGCCAGCGCGGGCTTAACGATGCGATCTTTCGCCGCGATCTGACCGATGGGCTGATCGAGCAGCAATTGCTGAAGCCCGCCGTCGCCGCGCCGCTGCTGCCGGAAAAGGTCGCCCGGCAATATGCCGCGCTGGTGCTGGAGCGCCGCGTCGGTGAGATCGCGCTGATCCCCAGCGCGTCCTTTGCCCCGGCAGGCAACCCCACCGAGGCGCAGCTGGCCGCGTGGTATCAGGGCAACCGTACCCGGTTCATCCGCCCCGAACGCCGCACCTTGCGCTTTGCGGTGTTCGGCAGTGACAGCCTCAAGGTCAACGACACGCCCACCGCCGCCGAAATCGCCGCCCGCTTCAAGCGCGATGCGTTGCGCTTCCAGGCCAGCGAACGGCGCAGCGTGACGAGCTTCGTGGTGCCGACGCAGGATGCGGCCAAGGCGCTGGCGGCGCGGATTCGCGGCGGCGTTCCGCTTGAAGCTGCCGCGCGCGAAGCGGGCTTCACTGCCTCCAAGAGCGAACTGCGCGACCGTGAGGCGATGTCGGGCGCGACCAGCTATGCCTTTGCCCAGAACGCCTTCAAGGCGGCTCAGGGCGGGATCGTCGAGCCCGCGCAGGGCACGCTTGGCTGGTATGTCGCCCGCGTTGACCAGATCGAGCGCATCCCCGCGCGCAATCTCGCGCAGGCCACGCCTGAGATCACCCAGCAGCTTACCCTCGAAAAACGCAGCGCGGCGGTTGCCGATTTGACCGCAGAGATCGAGGCCGAAGTCGATGGCGGCACCGCGCTCGCCGAGGTTGCCAAGGCCTATGACCTCAAGGTCGAGACCACTCCGCCGCTGCTCGCCAACGGACAGGTTTTCGGCCAGCCCGGCGCGCAGATCGTGCCGCAGCTTGCGCCGGTGTTGCAGACCGCGTTCCAGATGGAGGAAAGCGAACCGCAGCTGGCCGAGATCGTGGCGGGTCAGCAATTCGTGATCTTCGAAGTTGCGCGGGTCGAGGAAGCCGCCGCGCCGCCGCTGGCACAGGTGCGCGATGCCGCCATCGCCGGATGGAAGCGCGCCGAGGGTGCCAAGCTCGCCCGCGCCGCCGCCGACCGCGTGATCGCCAAGACCCGCGCCAAAACCCCGCTCGCCGCCGCGCTTGCCGCCGAAAACCGCCCGGGTTTCGAGCGCGAGGCGATCAACCTCGAACGCCGCCAGCTGCTCGCGCGGCGGCAAGGCAATCTGCCGCCGCCGCTGGTGCTGCTGTTCAGCATGGCCGAAGGCTCGGTCAAGGTGCTCGAAGCGCCGCGCGATCTTGGCTGGTATGTCGTCAGTCTTCAGGACATCAGCACCGATCCGGTGGACGGTGAACCGGGGTTGGTGACACAGACCCGCCAGCAATTGTCGCAGGCATTGTCCGAGGAATATCGTCGTCAGGCGACCGCAGCGATGCGCAAAGAACTGGGTGTGACCCGCAACGAGGCGGCGATCGCCGCGGTCCGCAAGCAGCTCGCTGGCACGCAGTAAACGTGGGTCTGGTCGCTTCGTGAACATCCCCGCCGCAGGCCTTCCGGAGAACGCTGCCGACGCTATTGCCGCGCTCCAAGCAGGCCGCGCGGCGCTGGTCTGGCGGCGGATCATCGCCGACAGCGACACCCCCGTGGGTGCGGCGCGGCGGCTGATTGTGCCGGGGCGCGGCGATTTCCTGCTGGAGAGCGTCGAGGGCGGCGAGGTGCGCGGGCGCTACAGCCTGCTGGGTCTCGATCCCGATCTGGTATTCCGCGCGCGCGGCAACGCGGCCGAGGTCAATGCGCGGTGGCGTCATGACCGGACTGCCTTCGCGCCATGCGAGGGCGATGCGCTCGCCGAATTGCGCGCGCTGGCCGCCGCTTGCCGGATCGATCCCATGCCCGAGGGTCTGCCTGCCGCCCTCGCCTGTCTGGTCGGCTATCTGGGATACGAGACCATTGGCCTCGTTGAAACGCTGCCGCGTGCGCCCGACAGTCCGCTTGACTTGCCCGACATGCTGTTCGTGCGCCCGACAGTCATTCTGGTGTTCGACGGGCTCACCAACGCGCTGTTCGCGGTCGCGCCGATCTGGGAGGCGAGCGATCCCGCCGCCGCGGTTTTGCGCGCGGGCGAGCGGATCGACGCGACGTTGAGCCAGCTGGGTCAGGCGATGCCCGCCGATGCGACGGGTGACCTGCCCGATGCCCTGCCCGACCTTGCTCCGGTGATCGCGGGCGCGGACTACAAGGCGATGGCGCTGCGGGCGAAGGATTACATCCTGGCAGGCGACATCTTCCAGGTGGTGCTGGCGCAGCGCTTCACCTGTCCCTTCGCCCTCCCCCCACTGGCTCTCTACCGCGCATTGCGGCGGGTGAACCCCTCGCCATTCCTCTATTTCCTCGACCTGCCGGGCTTTGCGCTGGTGGGATCGAGCCCCGAGATTCTGGTGCGGGTGCGAGAGGGCGAAGTGACCATCCGCCCGATCGCAGGCACGCGCCCGCGCGGAGCCACGCGCGACGAGGACATCGCCAACGAAGCGAGCCTGCTCGCCGATCCCAAGGAGCGCGCCGAGCATCTGATGCTGCTCGATCTGGGCCGCAACGACGTGGGGCGCGTGGCGGCGGCCGGGACGGTGGAAGTCACCGACAGCTTCACCATCGAACGCTACAGCCACGTGATGCACATCGTCAGCAATGTCGTGGGGGCGCTTGACCCCTCTAAAGACGCGCTCGATGCGCTGTTTGCGGGCTTCCCGGCAGGCACGGTCTCGGGCGCGCCCAAGATCCGGGCCTGCGAGGTGATCGCAGAACTGGAGCCCGAAACGCGCGGCGCCTATGCCGGGGGCGTGGGCTATTTCGCGCCCGATGGCTCGCTGGACTCCTGCATCGTGCTGCGGACGGCGGTGGTGAAGGACGGGGTGATGCACGTGCAGGCGGGCGCGGGGATCGTCGCCGACAGCGACCCGGATTACGAACTCGCCGAATGCCGCGCCAAGGCGGGCGCGCTGATCGCCGCCGCGCGCGAGGCGGTACGGGTCGCGGGCGAGCCGGGGTACGGGCAATGATGCGCGCCTTCGCCATCAGCCTCGTGCTCGCCCTCGCCGCCTGTTCGGAACAGCCTGCGGGAGAGCCTCTCGTGCGCTCCAATCTCGACGGGTCGGTCGCGCCTGCCCCGGAGCCCAAGCCCGTGGTAGCGCAAGGCCCCTCCGCTTGCCGCGCGGTGACCTTCGAGGCGGTGCCGCTCACCGTCTGCACCGCCGACCCCGCCAAACACCGCATCGCGCTGGCGAACCTCGGCGCGGACAAGCAGCCGTTTGGCTCGCTCTCCGCCTTTGCCGCCACTGCCGATGCCGCCGCCATCGCCTTCGCCATCAATGGCGGGATGTATGGCGCTGATCTCAAGCCCGTCGGCTATTATGTCGAAAACGGCGAACGCCTCGCCGAGCTCGATCGCGGTGACGGCGAAGGCAATTTCTACATGAAGCCCAACGGCGTGTTCTTCGGCAGCGCGGGCGGCGGATGGCGCGTGCTGGGGAGCAACACCTTCTTCGAGACCGTGGGCGACCGCCCGCAATTCGGCACGCAATCGGGCCCGCTGCTGCTGATCGACGGCAAGCTCCACCCCGAAGTGCAGGACAACGGCCCCTCGCGCGCGATCCGCAACGGCGTGGGCGTGGACGCCAGCGGCAAGGCGCATTTCGTGATTTCCGACGCGCCGGTGAGCTTCGGCCAACTCGCCCGCTTCTTCCGCGACGAGTTGAAGGTGAGCAATGCGCTCTATCTCGACGGGCAGGTATCCTCGCTGTGGGATCCGGCTACCGGACGTCAGGACAAGGGCCGTGTCGGCCCGATCATCGTGGTGACGAAACGCGAGGAGGCCAAACCATGATCCTCGTCATCGACAATTACGACAGCTTCACCTTCAACCTCGTCCATTACCTGATGGAGCTGGGGGCCGAGGTCCGAGTCGAACGCAACGATGCGCTGACCGCTGCTGATGCGCTGCGCAGCAATGCCGCGGGGTTCCTGATCTCCCCCGGCCCCTGCACGCCCAATGAGGCGGGGATCAGTCTAGATCTGGTCGCCGCCTGTGCCGATGCGGGCAAGCCGCTGATGGGCGTGTGTCTCGGCCATCAGGCGATCGGGCAGCATTTCGGCGGCAGAGTGCAGCGCGGCGGGTTGATGCACGGCAAGACCTCGCCGGTGAGCCATGACGGGACGGGGGTGTTCGCAGGCCTGCCCTCGCCCTTCACCGCCACGCGCTATCACAGCCTCGAGGTGGTCGATGTCCCCGCCGAGCTGATCGCCAATGCCCATGCCGAAACGCCGGGCGCCGATCACCCCAGCGTCATGGGCTTCCGCCACGAAAGCCTGCCGATCCACTCGGTCCAGTTCCATCCCGAAAGCATCGCCACCGAGCACGGCCACGCGCTGCTCGCCAATTTCGTGCGGCTGTGCGGGCTGGAGCCGGTGTTGCCAGCGAGGCTCACCGCATGAGCCCCCTCCCCGACGTCAGCACCCCGCTCACCGAGACCGAAGCCGAAGCCGCGTTCGGCGTGTTGCTCGACGGCGCGCCTTCCGAGGAGGAGATTGCCGCCTTCCTCGTTGCGCTGTCGGCGCGTGGCGAGACGGCGGACGAAATCGCGGGCGCAGCGCGGGCGCTCAGAGCGCGGTTGATCCCGATCTCCGCCCCCGACGGCGCGATCGACGTCTGCGGAACCGGGGGCGACGGGCACCACACGCTCAATGTCTCCACCGCCGTCAGCCTCGTGGTCGCGGCTTGCGGGGTTCCCGTCGCCAAGCATGGCAACCGCGCGGCCTCCTCGAAAGCGGGCGCAGCGGACACGCTGGAAGCCCTCGGCCTCGACATGGACGCCGCCGGGCGCACCGCCGAGCAGACCCTCGCCGAAATCGGCATCTGCTTTCTGTTCGCGAAGAACCACCACCCGGCGATGGCGCGCATCCAGCCCATCCGCAAGGCGATCGGCCAGCGCACCATCTTCAACCTGATGGGGCCGCTGTCGAACCCGGCGAAGGTGAAGAGCCAGCTGATCGGCATCGCGCGGCCCGCCTATGTGCCGATCTACGCGGGCGCGATGGCCCGGCTCGGCACGGGCAAGTCGCTGATCGTCTCGGGCGACGAGGGGCTGGACGAGCTCAGCCTCGCAGGCGGCAACGAGGTCGCGGTGGTGACGGGCGACAGCTTCACGATGGAACGCATCGATTCCAGCGCGGCAGGCCTGCCCCATGCGCCGATCGAGGCGATCCGGGGCGATGATGCCAAGCATAACGCCGCCGCGCTCAAGGCGCTGCTGATGGGCGTCCCGGGCCCCTATCGCGACGCGGTGCTGTTCAACGCCGCAGGCGCGCTGCTGGTGGCGGGGCGCGGGAATGACTGGCACGAGCGGGTTGCGATGGCCGCCGAAGCACTCGACTCGGGCCGCGCCAAGGTGCTGCTCGAAAAGTGGATCGACTTGGCGGTGTGACCTTCCCTCCCCCTCCGTTCGCCCTGAGCTTGTCGAAGGGCTGCACTTCTTTTAGCGCGAGGCCAGAGAAAAAGTGCAGGGCTTCGACAAGCTCAGCCTGATCGGATGTAGGAAGTTGAATAAACTCGATGAAATCTGCGCCACCAAGCGCCTCGAAGTGGCAGAGCGTAAGCGCGCGACCAGCACCAGCGCGCTGTCCGAGGCCGCAGCCGCACAAACCGCCCCGCGCGGGTTCGAAGCCGCCCTGCGCACCCGCGCCGCCAGCGGCTATGCCCTTATCGCCGAAATCAAGAAGGCCAGCCCCTCCAAAGGCCTGATCCGCGCCGATTTCCGCCCCGCCGATCACGCCGCCGCCTACGCAGCCGGGGGCGCTGCCTGCCTCTCGGTGCTCACTGACGCGCCCTATTTCCAGGGGCACGAGGACTACCTCATCGCCGCCCGCGCCGCCTGCGCTCTGCCGGTGCTGCGCAAGGACTTCATGGTCGATCCGTGGCAGTGCCTTGAAGCGCGCAGCATCGGGGCCGACGCTATCCTGATCATCGTCGCCGCGCTGGACAACGGCGCGATGGCCGAGATCGAGGCCGCAGCGCGCGGACAGGGCATGGATGTGCTTGTCGAGGTGCATGACGACGCAGAGATGGAGCGCGCGCTCACTCACCTGCAATCGCGCCTCATCGGCGTGAACAATCGCAATCTCAAAACCTTCGCAGTCGATCTTGATACCACAGTGAGGCTCGCCGGGATGGTGCCGCCCGATGTGTTGCTGGTCTGCGAAAGCGGAATTGCCACCCACGCGGATTGCGCCGCGATGGCCGCACACGGCGTGCGCAGCTTCCTCGTCGGGGAAAGCCTGATGCGGCAGGATGATGTTGCGGCAGCGACGCGTGCATTGCTCAATGGCGCAGCCTGATCAAACCGCGCACTGTCCTACGGCGGGATAATCGGGCAAGACACCGCGCATGATCGCACCCGCTCCCATCTGTGCCAGGCACTTCTCGCCCGATTTCCGGCGGCTGGGTTTTTCGCTTCTGGACAGTGTCTCATGTGTCTCCAACACGCCGCTTCAGCAAGCTTCGGAGGCTCCACGATGAACGGAGACGGAGCGCGACTCACCCATCTGGGCGATGACGGCGCGGCGCGCATGGTCGATGTCGGCGGCAAGCCCGCGACCGCGCGCCGCGCGGTGGCCGAGGGGCGCATCACCATGTCGGCGCAGGCGCTCGATGCGATCCGCGCAGGCAACGCACCCAAAGGCGACGTGCTGGGCACCGCGCGCATCGCCGGGATCATGGCCGCCAAGCGCACGGCCGAGCTGATCCCGCTGTGCCATCCGCTCGGGCTCGACGCGGTGACCATCGACTTTGCCTTCGAGAAAGCCGCGATCCGCGCCACCGCCACCGCTTCGCTGACCGGGCAGACGGGTGTCGAAATGGAAGCGATGACAGCGGTTTCGCTCGCACTCCTTACAATCTATGACATGGCCAAGGCGGTCGACAAGGGCATGGTGATCGGCGAGGTGCGGCTGATCGCCAAGACCGGCGGCAAATCGGGCGACTGGACGGCTGCGGCGTGAACCCGCCGCTCGGCCTTGAGGACGCGCAGGCCCGGCTGCTGGCGCTGGCTCCGGCGCTGCCGAGCGAAGCGGTTCCGGTCGAGGCCGCTTTGGGCCGCTATCTGGCGCAGGACATCCGCGCCGTGCGCACCCAGCCCCCCGCCGATCTCTCGGCGATGGACGGTTACGCGCTTGCCCAGGGCGATGGCCCATGGGCGCTGGTGGGCGAGAGTCGTGGGGGCGCACCGTTTGCGGGGTCGCTTGTCGCCGGACAATGCGTGCGCATCTCGACCGGCGCAGTGGTGCCCGACGGAGCCAATCGCGTTCTGCTTCAGGAAGATGCAAGCGTTAGCGGCGAAACGGTGACAACCACCGAGACACTGCCCCATGGTCGCCATATCCGCGCCAAGGGCTTCGACTTCCACAACGGCGATTTGCTGATCCCGCGTGGCAGCGCCATGAGCCCAGCGCGCATCGCACTGGCGCTCGCCGCCGGGTATGGAAAGGTGGCCGTCAGTCGCCGCGTGAAGGTGGCGGTGATGGACAGTGGTGACGAGCTCGCGGCCGATCCCGCCGCATGCGCCCCGCACCAGATCCCCGCCAGCAACGCCGCGATGATCGCTGCGATGCTGACACCCCTCGGCTGCGAAGTGACGCGAATCGGCCCGGTGACCGACACCCGCCCCGCACTCGCCGCCGCGCTGGCTGAGGCCGAAGGCGCGGACATACTCGTCACGTCAGGCGGGGCTTCGGTGGGCGATCACGACCTCATCAAGCCCGCGCTGGCCGAGTGGGGCGCTGAAACCGCCTTCTGGCGGGTGGCGATCAAACCGGGCAAGCCGCTGCTGGTTGCGACGCGCCCGGCCCCATTGGGCGCGCAGGTGATCCTCGGCCTCCCCGGCAACCCGGTGTCGAGCTTCGTCACCGCCTTCCTGTTCGCGCTGCCGCTGGTGCGTGCGAGCATGGGCGCAGCGAACCCGCTGCCGCCTAGCGAAACGGTGCTGGCAGGCGAGGCGCTGCCTGCGATCGGCCCGCGCCGCGAGTTCCTGCGCGCGGTGCGCGGGGCCGATGGCGCAGTGTTCCTCGCCGGATCGCAGGACTCCTCGGCGCTCTCCGCACTGGCGCTCGCCGATTGCCTGATCGACCGCCACGCCCATGCCCCGGAAGTGCCCGCCGGAACGCCGGTGCGCGTGTTCCCGCTCCAGAATGGCTGAATTACGCGGGTTTGCGCTTGGCCGTGCTTGACTCGCCCGAGAAGGTTGCCTACTTGTTCCGTGTTCGTTCACCATATCGGTGCGCGGCCTGTGTCCCAAAGCACCCCGCGTGCCTCTTGGGCCACGCCAAGGGATTGCGTGTCCGGCGCATGGCGCGGGCGCGGCCAAGGGAGTGTTGATCCATGCTGACTGCCAAGCAGCACGAATTGATCCGTTTCATCCAGCAGCGCCTGGAAGAGACCGGAATCTCGCCAAGTTTCGAGGAAATGAAGGAAGCGCTCGACCTGAAGAGCAAGTCGGGCGTGCACCGGCTGATTTCCGCTTTGGAGGAACGCGGCTTCCTGCGCCGCTTGCCGAACCGCGCGCGTGCGCTCGAAGTGGTGCGCCAGCCCGAGGATGTGACGCCTTCGCGAGGGTCAGGCAATGTGGTGCAGATGCCTGCGCCCGCCCCGCGTGCTCCCGAGGCAGCGAACGACGTGATCGAGCTGCCACTGCATGGCCGGATCGCGGCCGGTGCACCGATTGAAGCGCTGGAGGGGCAGTCGACGCTTCCCGTCCCCGCAGCACTGCTCGGACCGGGGGAGCATTACGCGCTCGAGGTGTCCGGCGATTCGATGATCGAGGCCGGGATCTTCGACGGCGATTTCGCGCTGGTGCGGCGTACCAACACCGCGCGCGATGGCGAGATTGTGGTGGCGCTGGTGCGCGGCGAGGAAGCGACGCTCAAATATCTGCGCAAGGAAGGTGGGCAGGTGCGGCTCGATCCGGCCAATGCGGCCTATGATCCGCAATACTACCGGCCCGACGAGGTCGAGGTGCAGGGCAAGCTTGCGGGCCTGCTGCGGCGCTATCACTGAGGCGTGCGCGCTGCGGCGCGCGCACTCTCCTTCCACCACCCATGTTCGCCCTGGCTCTCGGCAACCGTGGTGATCCGTTCGCTGGCGAGATTGATCGACAATCCGCCGCTGCGCTCCAGAAAGCGCCGATCCGCCTTGAGCCAGCGCGGGCGGCAGGAGCGTGGGAGAAAGCGTTCGGAAACAACGATATCGACCTCGGCGCAGGCCGCCGCAAGCGCCCGCTCCTCGACCTGCTCGCGCCCGCGTCCGAGGAGCACCACCCACGCCCGCCCGCCCCGCTCCAGGATCACCGTGCAGAACGCCGAAGAACACCGCGCCCCCGGCCATTCGGCCAGCGGCACAGGCCCAGCCGCCACCCCCGCCAGCTCCATCAGGTTATCCCGCGCATAGGATGAGCGCCCCTCGCGCAGGGAGAGCAGACGGCGCGTTCCGTCAGGCGCGGTCAGGGTGATCCCCACCTGCCGCCCGTCACCCGCCACCAGCAGATCAGGAACAGGTGTGAGCACCGCGAGCACACTCGCCGCCGCAATCGGCACCAGCCCGCCAAACCGCGCTCTCCCGCTCCACAGTCCGAGCCACAGCCCGCCAATGGCAAACAAAGCGATTGTCCACCCGCCGATCTGCGGCATCAACCGCACCGCGCCAGCCTGCCCGGCAGTGAAGTGCGCGATCCCCAGCAACAGCTCGAGCGACTGCCCAACCAGCCACCACACCGGCCCGCCCGCCCCCACCAGATCGAGCGCCAAAGCCAAGGCAATGAGCGGCATCGACACGAAGGTAACCAGCGGAATTGCCACCACATTGGCAAGCGCGCCATAAAGCCCCGCGCGGTGGAAGTGGAACAGCACGATCGGCATCAGCGCCAGCTCGATCACCACCCCGGTCACGAACAGCATCACCGCTCGCCGCCCGAGCCGCGCCCACCACCGCTCCTCGCGCGGGCCGAGGAAGGCGCGCACCGGAGAGGAGGTCGACAGCGCAATGATCGCCAGGACCGCGGCGAAACTCATCTGGAAGCTCGGTCCGACCGCGCTCTCGGGCCACAGCAGAAGCACGCAGCCCGCCGCAACCGCGACCATCCGCAGCGACAGCGCATCGCGCCCCAGCGCCAACGCGCCGAGCACCAGCAGCGCGGCAATGCAGCTCCGCACCGTGGGCACCTCGCCGCCGGTGAGCAAGGTGTATCCCACGCCCGCGAGCGCCCCTGCCACCGCCGCAACCAGCGGCAAGCGCACGCGCAAGGCCAATGCAGGCCACAGCGCCAGCAGCTTAAGCACCGCGAAATAGGCCGCCGCGATCACCGCGCTCACGTGCAGCCCGCTGATCGAGAGCAGGTGCGTGAGCCCCGAATCGCGCATCGCCGCCTCGTCATCCGCCGCGATACTGCCGCGGTCGCCGCTCGCAAAGGCCGCCGCAATCGCCCCCGGCGAACCTTCGACCTGCGCGCGGACATGCGCCGCCAGCGCGCGCTGGAGCCGTGCCGTTCCCCCCTCCTCGGGCGCGGGCTTGACGATCATGACCGTACCCACCGCCGAGCCGGTCGCCGAAAGCCCCTTGAACCACGCAGCACGCGCGAAGTCATAGGCGCCCGGCAGCATCGGGCTGGCAGGCGGCATCAGCCGCGCGCGCAGCCGCACCACCGCGCCCTCGGCCAGCGCCGCAGGCACCCCTCCCTCGCCAAAGCTCTCGAGCGGCACATTGACCCGTACCTTGCGCGCTGTCCCGCTCTCGGCATCGCGCACCGCCAGCGTCAGCCGCAAGCGCGCCTCGGCGGGCTGATCCTCGCGCTCGAGTACCTTGCCGTGCAGCAGCAGCGCCATTGGCCGCGCGATCGGCTCGGCACCGACGACTGCCGAACGGGCCCAGATCACGCTCACCCCCAAGGCAAACACCAGCCCGGCAACAACCACCGCAAGCCGCAAGTTGGCGCGGGTCTCGTCAGCCGCGCTCCCCGGCGGCCACACCGCGAGCGCGCCCAAAGCAGCCAACACGCCCGCTACAATCGCCGCAACCCACTGCCACGGCCCCGGCAGGGTGAACCACGCGAGAATTCCGGTCGCGAACACCACGGCCAGCCACGGCGCGCGATCGAACCCTGCGCGGGTCAGAAAGCTTTCGGCGGCATCTCCAATTTGGGTGGGAACCGGCAAGACAGACGCCCCGCCAATGCTGGACAAGCCCCGCGCGGTTTGCCAAGGGCGCGGCAATGCTCCGCCAGCGGCACTACTGCCGCCCGGATCGTCCCCCATCGGAATGACCGGCACATCGCGCATCGGCTTGCCCCCCGAAGGCCCGACCAGCGCCAAGCCGCTCAAAGTGAACAGGAAGTAACGGCGCATGGCAAGCGAAAGCAGCACAGACGGCACGCGCACCGCGAGCGGGGTCGTCACCCGCTTCGCCCCTTCGCCGACCGGCTACCTGCATATCGGCGGCGCGCGCACCGCGCTGTTCAACTGGCTGTTCGCTCGCCACCACGGCGGCCGCACGGTGCTGCGCATCGAGGATACCGACCGCAAGCGTTCGACCCAGGAAGCGATCGATGCGATCATCGAGGGGCTCGACTGGCTGGGCCTCGATTACGATGCGCCCCCGCTGTTCCAGTCCGACAGGGTCGAACGCCATGCCGAGGTCGCCTGGCAGCTGCTCAAGGCCGGCCACGCCTACAAGTGCTTTGCCACGCCCGAGGAACTCGAGGCGATGCGCGAGGAACAGCGCGCCCGGAAGAAACCGCTGCGTTACGACGGACGCTGGCGCGACCGCGATCCCGCCGAAGCCCCCGCAGGCGCGCCCTTCACCATTCGCCTCAAGACCCCCAATGATGGCGAGACCACCATCCATGACCGGGTGCAGGGCGCGGTGACGGTCAAGAACGAGGAAATCGACGATTACATCATCCTGCGCGGTGATGGCACGCCGACTTACATGCTCGCGGTGGTGGTCGACGATCACGATCAGGGCGTCACCCACGTGATCCGCGGCGACGATCACCTCAACAACGCTTTCCGCCAGCTGCCGATCATCCGCGCGATGAACGCGATCGAGGGCAATTGGCCCGATCCGATCTATGCCCACATCCCGCTGATCCACGGTTCGGACGGGGCTAAGCTGTCGAAGCGCCACGGCGCGCTAGGCGTTGAGGCCTATCGCGACGAATTCGGCATCCTGCCCGAGGCGCTGTTCAATTACCTGCTGCGCCTCGGCTGGGGGCATGGCGACCGTGAGGAAATCACACGCGAGGAAGCGATTGCGCTGTTCGATCTCGACGGCGTGGGCAAGAGTCCGTCGCGCTTCGACATGAAGAAGCTCGAAAATCTGAACGGTCACTATCTGCGTGAGGCGGATGACGCGCGCCTGGCGCAGCTGGTGGCGCAGCGCATGGGCGATGATGCCGATGCGGCGCTGCTCGAAAAGGCCATGCCGGTGCTTAAAGTGCGTGCGAAGAACCTCAATGAAGTGATTGAAGGTGCAGGGTTCCTGTTCGCCAAGCGCCCGCTTGTCATCAGCGAGAAGGCGGCACCGCTGCTCGAGGGTGAGGCGCGGGTGATTTTGCGAAAGATACATGACCGTTTGCGCACCGAAAACGACTGGACAAGCGCGGCACTGGAAGCCACTACCAAGGCGCTTTCCGAGGAGCTGGGGTTGGGCCTGGGCAAGCTGGCGCAGCCGATGCGCGCGGCGCTGACCGGGACGACCACCTCACCCGGGATTTTCGATGTTCTGATCCTTCTGGGACGGGACGAGGCTCTGGCCCGGCTCGACGCACAGGCTGCGTGAGAGACGGGTACGGGCAGAACAGATTGGACAGGAGATTGATCGTGGCAGACAAGCTGGCGAAACTCGATGTGGGCGGCAAGACCCATGAGTACGCGGTGCTCGAAGGCAGCACCGGCCCCGATGTGATCGACATTCGCAAGCTCTACGCCCAGACGGGAGCGTTCACCTTCGATCCCGGTTTCACCTCGACCGCCAGCTGCGAAAGCGCGCTGACCTATATCGACGGTGACGAGGGCGTGCTGCTGCACCGCGGCTATCCGATCGGCCAGCTGGCCGAGGATTCGAGCTTCATGGAAGTGAGCTATCTGCTTTTGAACGGCGAACTGCCGAGCAAGGCCGAGCTCGACGATTTCAGCTACACCATTACGCGCCACACCATGCTGCACGAGCAGCTGATGACCTTCTACCGCGGGTTCCGGCGCGACGCGCACCCGATGGCGGTGATGTGCGGCGTGGTCGGCGCGCTGTCGGCGTTCTACCATGACAGCACCGACATCTCCGATCCCGAGCACCGCAAGATCAGCTCGCACCGCTTGATCGCCAAGATGCCGACGATCGCGGCGATGGCGTACAAGTATTCGGTCGGCCAGCCTTTCGTCTATCCCGACAACTCGCTGAGCTACACCGGCAATTTCCTGCGCATGACCTTCGGCGTTCCGGCCGAGCCCTATGTGGTGAACCCGGTGGTCGAACGCGCGCTCGACCGGATTTTCATCCTCCACGCCGATCACGAACAGAACGCCTCGACTTCGACCGTGCGGCTCGCCGGTTCGTCCGGCGCGAACCCGTTTGCCTGCATCGCGGCGGGAATTGCCTGCCTGTGGGGTCCGGCGCATGGCGGCGCGAACGAAGCGGCGCTCAACATGCTGCGCGAGATCGGCACGCCCGACAAGATTCCGCACTATATCGACCGCGCCAAGGACAAGAACGATCCGTTCCGCCTGATGGGCTTCGGCCACCGTGTCTACAAGAACTACGATCCGCGCGCGACGGTGATGCAGAAGACCGTGCGCGAGGTGTTCGAGAGCCTCAAGGTCACCGATCCGCTGTTCGAAACCGCGCTGCGGCTTGAGGAACTGGCGCTCAGCGATCCCTATTTCATCGAGAAGAAGCTGTTCCCGAACGTCGATTTCTATTCGGGGATCATCCTTTCCGCGATCGGCTTCCCGACCACGATGTTCACCGCGCTGTTCGCCCTCGCCCGCACCGTAGGCTGGGTGGCGCAGTGGAACGAGATGATCTCCGATCCCGGCCAGAAGATCGGCCGCCCGCGCCAACTCTACACCGGGCCGACTGAGCGCGACTACATTCCTCTCAGCCGGCGCTGAGAGCGCTGCGGATGACCGCAAGGGTGCTCACGGCGATCGGCGGCTTGCTGATCGTCATGGGCACCATGTGGGCCTTGCAGGGCGCCGGGCTGCTCATGTGGCCCGCCGAAAGCTTCATGCTCGCTGAACGGGAATGGGCCATATACGGCACGCTGACGGCGGGCCTCGGCGCTGTGCTGGTGTGGATTGGCGTCAGGCGCAACTCCGCCTGATCAGGCGCGCTCCTGGGCTGGCAATTCGAGCCGGAACTGCGCCCCGCCGCCCGGTGCGCTCGCCACGGTCAGGCTGCCGTCCATCGCTTCGGCGAGGCGGCGGGCGATGAACAGGCCAAGGCCCGAACCCTTGTCCTTGCCCCCGTCGCTGTCGCGCCCGAGCCGCTCGAACTTGTCGAAGATGCGCTCTGCCTGCTCCGGGGTCACTCCGGGACCCTGATCCGCAACGCACACCGCGACCCGACCATCCTCGGCCGTCTCCGTGGTGATCAGCACAGTGCTGCCTGCGGGCGAATAAGCGATCGCATTGCCGATCAGATTGATGAGGATCTGCAGCACCCGGCGAAACTCGGCCACGGCGATGGTGGTGCCGGGGGTTGCAGCCACGTCCAGCACGGTATCGCGGTTCTGCGCCCGCACTCCGAGGATTCCCGCCGCCCGGATCGCCGCGTCGGCCAGATCGACAGGCTCGCGCGCGGTCGAAAAGCCGGGGGTCTCGACCACTTCAAGATCGGCCAAATCGTCAAGCATCGCGGACAGGTGCTGCCCCGCGCTCGCGATGGTGCCCGCATACTCGCTGTACTCCGCGCGCAGCGGCCCGGCGAGGCGCGCGCGGATCGTTTCGGCATTGGCGATGATCCGCGCGATCGGTTGACGCAGCACCGGGGTCAGCGCGGTTCCGACGAGCCGCGAGGGTGCCGCCTCTGCCTCGCTGGTGGTGGCCGCATGACCCACTTCGACCGGGCCGGGCACCAACGGCTCCTCGGCGATCAGCAGCAATTCGAAGCCCGTGGGGTTCTGTGCGTCCGGCCCGAGCGGGATCAAGCGGATCCGCCAGTGGCGTTGCGAGCCCGCAAGGCGGCAGGTGGTGCCATCGAGCAGGCGCCAGTGCAGCGACTGGTGATGGCGCACGGCGGTCAGCTCGACCAGCTTGCTCCAGACGGACCCCGGCTCCGCCAACGCCGCCGTCTGGAACGCGCCGGCATCAGCAGCCAGCGCGGTAATCACCTGCAATTCCTGCTTCGCATTGAGGCGCGCGCTGATTTCGGCCGTTGCCCGGTCGATCGCGTCGATCTGCTCGGCGATCTCGCCGCTGCCGGGCTGGATCATCGCGCTGCGCTGCCAGTTTTCGACCAGCAGCTCGCAGCCGCCGCCCTCGCCCTTGTCGAGCGGATGGATTCGCACAAAGCCGCTGACCAGCGCATCGCCATCGTAGGCGGCGAAGGGGCGTGCCAGGCGTAGCCCCATGCGGCGCGATTGCTGCACCAGTGCCAGCAGCTCGGGGATGGCAAGCGTGCCCGGCAGATCCCCGCCGCAGCGCTCCTGCAATTCGGCGAGCGGCTCGTCGGCGCTGAGCAGACGGTCGCGCGCGTCGGTCACTCCGCAGGTTCCCAGCAGATTCTCGTGGCGGTCCATCAGATCGCTCACGCCGCACCGCCAGCGGCCAGCAGCGCCATCGCCCGTGCGCCCGAAAGCTCGGCAATCGCGCGCGGCAAGCGGGCAGCAGGCTCGACCAGCGCGAATTGCCGCTCGATCACGGCCAGCGGCACATCCGCCGCGCGCAGCGCCAGCGCGAGCCGCACGCCCTGCCCTTCGTGGCAAGCCAGCACCCAGTCGCCATGCGCCTGCCGATGCCGCGCCGCGAGCGCGGTGGCGCACAGCCCCAGCCCGCCGTGATCCAGCGCGAGCGCTGCAACGGCCCCCTTGCGCATGGCCGCCACCAGGCGCGCCAGCAGCCCCAAGCGGCTCGCCGCTTCGTCATAGGTGTGGGCAAGCTGCGCAATTCGCTCGCGCTCCGATGCCCCCGGCGCCAGCTTCTGGCCGATCGCCAGCCCCGCGAAGAACAGTTCGGCGGGCAATTCACCCAGCGCCAGCTCCATGCGTCGCTGGGTCTGGAGAAAGCGGGATTGCGCTGCGAGCGTGCTCATCGCTAAAGCCGCCACTGCCGGATCGGACGAGGCGACGAGTTCCTGCAGCAGCGGGCTCAGCACCGGATCGATCGCGTGGCGTTGCTGGAACCGCTCGGCCAGCAAGGCCTCGATCGCCAGCGCATGACAGAAGCCGAGCAGCGGCGCGTCTGCGATCAGCGCTTCGGCCCAGCGATCCAGCGCGTCGTCGCCGCCGCCCTGCGCCATTCGCTGCGCCGGATCGCGGCCTTCGCTCGCTGCGAGCAGCTGCGCGGCGCAATCGCCGATCATTCCGCGCACCCGCGCCAGCACGACATCGCTGAGCATGACTTGCGCTTCGGTAGCGAGCAAATGACGCAGCACCGGGACGACCGCCGACACCGCGCGGTTTTCGCGCGCGAGTTCGCGCTTCAGGAGCGCCTCGACACTGCTGTCGGCGGCCAGATCCATGGTGTCGTCACCCATGCTTGCAGAGATAGCCCGAGGATAGTTAAATCGGCGTTAGTTCAATTCCGCCCCGTGCGCAGCAGCAAACCCAGCACCAACAGCGCCAGCGCGGCGGCTGTTTCGGGCAGAAAGCCAAGGCCCGAGGCAAGCGCAAGCACCAGCAACAAACCGGTGCGATCCGAGGCGGCGGCGGCCAAGCCGTGATCGCCGCCACGCTCGGCGAGCCGCGCCTGACCGATGACCAGCGGGCCCAGCATCGCCAGAGGCTCCCAACCAGGCCAGGGAACCAGCGCAAACCACAGCGCAAGCGCGGCAAGGCCATCGGTCGCCACCGCGAGCCCGGCGTGCCAGGGCCGCTCTCCCACCCGCCGCCGCAAGCGATCCGACAGGCGGGAAAAGGCCTGCGCGACCTGCACCCCGAAGGCGCCCAACGCGGCGCAAAGCAGCCCGGCGGTCGGCAACGCGAGCGCCGCGAGCACGGCCCCGCCCAGCAGCAATGCGAGGCCGGTTACCGCGGAAATCTGCGCGCCCCGTACCAGCCCGCGCGGGGCCATGAGCCGCACCAGCACACCTGCCACGCTCACCATCGGCGCGCGCCATACGAATGCCGGTGCCGCGCTCGTAACCAGCGCCGCCTCATGCCTCGCGAGCGCTGAAGAACTGTCTGCCAGCATCCAGCGATCGGCCGTCAGATCATTTCCACCCAGCATCCTGCATGGCGTCCCCGCCTGCAATGCGAGCCGCAACAGCACCGACACCGCATCCGCATCGGCCGGGAAATCCGCAAGCTGCTGAACCGCTGCGCCGCGCATGACCAGCAGACCTGCCCAGTGGCGTGCGGCATCGATCCGTTCGAAATCCTCAGGATGGGTAACGGAGAGCGCATGATCGGCAGGCAATGCTGCGATGAGCCGCGGCAAAGCGCCATTCGGTCCCAGCCACGCGGTCACTATTTCGGGATCAGGGACCAACCCGTCACGCAGGATGATCAGATCATCCTCGGCATGCACCAGCGCCGGGAGTGACAGAAAGCCCTTGATCGCGTGAAACGTGCCGCCTCCGGCCTCGACGTCCTGCTGCACGCGCAGCACTTCAGCAAAAGGCGCCTCGCACAGGCAGATGATCCGTTCTGCACCAAGGGCGCGCAGCAAATCGACCTGCGTATCCAGCACGCTGCGACCGGCCAGGGGCAATTCGGCGCGCAAATGTGCGTCCTGCGTGCGCGCGATTGCCGCTATCAGCCCGGTGCGCATCGCTTGCCCCTCCCCGCATGACCGCCAAGAATGGGACGATTGGCGGTTTCATCGACGGGGTTCAAGCACCAAGCCTGAACGATCACCCGATCCTTGCGGGCACCGCGGCCTAGCGCTTGGGGGTGCGCGAGAAGCGCGCGAGCACGGCTTCGACCTCGCGGATGGCCATCGGCTCGCCGGGGGCGGCCTGGAGCGCGATTTCGGCGGCTTGCGAGAGTTCTTCGGCGTGGAAGCTGGCTGCCAGCCCCTTCAAGCGCATCGCTGCGACATTCCAGTTGCCGTCACAGCGCGCCCGCTTGAGCAGGTCGAGCTGGCGTGCGGCGCTGTCGATAAACGCCGCGCGCAGATCGCGCAGCAAGGCGGCGTCATTGCCTGCTGCCGCGGCCAGCGTCGCATCGAGGGCACCACCATCAAAAGCCATGGCGCAACTCTTAGTCGCATTTGGGTTAAAGCGGGGTTTATCCCGAATCCGGCTGTGGTATGGGAGACCTATGGCAGAACGGCATCGGATGCGCTCGCTGGGGCGCAAGAACAGCGAAGAAACTGCGGCAGCGACATTGCCCGCCACCTCGTCGGACACCGGCAGCATGGTTGATGATACCGCTGCTCTGGATCTGGAGGAAAGCTGGCTCGAAGAGTTCGAACCCGCGCCGGAGCCGACCCGCTTCGGGTGGCTGGCGCCCTCTCTCGCGGTGCTTGTGGTTGCCGCATGGACCGGGTTCTTCGGTTGGGCGCATCAGGGCACGATCCTCGGTAATGCTGCGCCAGGGGAATGGGCAGGCTTGATCGTTCAGTGGTCTGTGCTGGTCGGGCTGGTGGGGATCGTCTGGTTGCTTGCGATGCGTTCCTCGCGCGCGGAGGCCGCGCGGTTCGCCGCCAGCGCCGCGTTGATGAGCCAGGAAAGCGCCGCGCTCGAAGCCCGTCTCAAGGTGGTCAACCGCGAACTCAGCCTCGCGCGGGAATTTCTCGCGGCCCAATCGCGCGATCTCGAAGCGCTCGGGCGGATCGCGGCAGAACGCATTTCCGCGCACGCCGCAGAGCTTCAGTCGCTGGTCGTCAGCAATGGCGCGCAGGTCGACGCGATTGGTTCCACCAGCGAAACCGCGCTCGCCAACATGAACCGGCTACGCGATGACTTGCCGGTGATCGCCAATGCCTCGCGCGACGTCGCCAACCAGATCGGCGGCGCAGGCCGCACCGCACATGAACAGCTTGAGCGAATGGTCGCCGGTTTCGAGCGGCTCAACACTTTCGGCAGCGCGAGCGAGACGCAGGTCGCCCGCTTGGGCACACAGGTCGGCGCGACGCTTACAGGGTTCGAGGATCAGCTCGAGCGGATCGAAGCGCTGGTGGCCGAACGGTTCGCAGCCTTGCAAATCGAAGCCGAGGCCTACCGCACCCAGCTCGCCGCACTCGAAAACGAGGCGCTGGCGGCCATGGGAGCGCGCGCCGAACAGACTGCCGGTGCCACCGAGGCGATTGCCGCGCAGTTGCGCGTCGCCAATGACACCGCCCGGGAACAGCTGGAGGCCAGTATCGAGGCATTGCACCAGAACATTCTTGGCAAGCGCGCGATGATCGAGGAAGCCGAACGCACTCATGATCTGGCCGCCAACGCGCGGATCGAGCAGCTGCGCTCCGAAGTGCAATCGCTTGAAGCCCACATGGACGAACGCAGCCGCGCGCTGGCTGAACAGATCGAACAGCGTCAGGCCGCGTTCGAGACGCACGAAACGCAAGCGAGCGAAGTTCTCGCCCAGCGGCTCACCGCGCTTGACGACGCGCTGGCACAGCGTCGCGAGGCCCAGATTGCCGACAGCGAGAAGCTGATCGCGCATGGCGAAGCGATTGGCGAGCGGCTCGACCAGCTCGGGCAGATCATGACCGCCATCGGCGCGCATGGGGAAGCGGCGCGAGAAAGCCTCACCACCGGGCTCGACGCGCTCGGCCAGCAGCTCGCCGACAAGCGTGCCGCCCTCGCCGAGACCGAAGCGCGGCTGGCTTCGCTTACCGAAAGTGGAATTCGCCTGCTGGAAATCATCCAGTCCGGCGCGCGCACCACCCGCGAAGATTTGCCGGCGGCGATAGCGGTGGCCGATACTGCGCTCGCCGACACAGAAGCCCGCGCCCAGAAGGTCAGTCAGCTTATGCTGCATTCGAGCGAACAGGGGCACGAACTGTCGCGCTACCTGCTGCTGACCCACAGCGAAATCGATGGCACCGAGCGGGCGATTGCGAACTTCAAGTCGCACCTCTCCGATGCGACCGATGACGCGCTGGCGCGCCTTCAGGGGCTGCGCGGCGGGTTTGCACGGCTTTCCGAGGAAAGCAGCGCGCTCGCCGAAAGCTCGCAGGATCAGCTGCGCGAAGCGCTGGCTACGCTGGAGACCGCGATCGCCCAGGCCTTTGCAACGCTTGAAACTGGCGCGCGGGAAAGGGCATCGGGTCTTGCCGAGCAGCTCGGTAGCGAGGCTATGGCTGCGCTCGAAGGCGTGTTGCAGAATGAGGCACTGGCGACCATCGACCGGCTCGAACAGGCGGCCTCCCATGCGTCGGGCGTCGGCCGCGAGGCGACGATCCAGCTGCGTGACCAGCTGGCGCGGGTCAACGAATTGGCCGGCAATCTCGAACAACGCATTGCCCACTCGCGCGAATTGGCCGAGGAGCAGGTCGACAATGACTTCTCCCGCCGCATGGCGCTGATCACCGACAGCCTCAACTCGGCTGCGATCGACATCACCTCGGCGCTGACCACCGAGGTCAGCGATACGGCGTGGGACGCCTACCTGAAGGGTGACCGCGGAATCTTCACCCGCCGGGCGGTGCGATTGATCGACAATGGCACCGCACGCAATATCGCCGCGCTGTACGGCGAAAACGAGGGCTTCCGCGCCAACGTCAATCGCTATATCCACGATTTCGAAGCGATGCTGCGATCGATGCTCTCGACCCGCGACGGGCATACGCTCAGCGTCACGGTACTGGGATCGGAGATGGGCAAGCTTTACGTAGCCTTGGCGCAGGCGATCGAGCGGCTGCGCTAGTTATCCCTTGGGGGAGGGCGGTTTGGGCAGGAAGTCGATGTCGGCAACCGTGACCCAGCCATAGCTGTAATTGGCGACGAATAACGTGGTGCAGACGGCGGCGATAATTGTCGCCCGCAGGACGATCTTGCCTGGCCGGAAATTGACTGGCGCGCTGTCCGCCTGCCCCGGCACTTTCGCCTCCCCGGCCTCGTCGGCGGTGCGCACCCCGAAGGGCAGCATGACAAACGCGCTCATCACCCAGAACAGGAAGTAGATCGCCGCAATCGAGGTAATCTGCATTACGCGGGACTTCCCGCCATCACCACGCGCACCTGCGGCTTCTTGCCCGACCATCGCTGCGCCGCGCGCCGGGCGGCGAGCCTTGCCGCCTCATGGATAGCGGTCGGATCGCGTGCATCCTTGCCCTTGAGGCGGCCAATCGCGGTCAACACATCACCCGACGCTTCTTCGAGAAACTCGGGCAGGTCTTCGTCAAGCGGCAGACCGATCGCCTCGATATGTGGTCGCTCGCCGCGTGCCAGCACGACCACCAGGACGCCTTCGGCTGCGATCCGGCGGCGCATGGTGATGGCTTCGCCATTGGCAGGCGCGATGATGTCACCATCGAGTACCAGCCTGCCCGCGCGCACCTCCGCAAGCTTGCCCGGTGCGCCCGGAGCGAGGCGGATGATGTCGCCGTTCTTTTGCACGATCTGTGCCGGTATGCCGCTCGCCTTCCCGACCCGCGCCTGCTCGGCCATGTGACGCATCTCGCCGTGGACAGGCACCAGCACTTGCGGGCGGAGCCATTCGTAGAGCGCCTCGAGTTCGGGGCGGCCCGGATGGCCCGAGACGTGGATGAACGCCTGACGGTCGGTCACCATCGTGATCCCGCTCGCGGCGAGCTGGTTCTGGATCTTGCCGATGGCAAGCTCGTTGCCCGGAATCTGGCGCGAGGAGAACAGCACCACGTCGCCGGCAGTCAGTTCGATCGGGTGATTGCCCTCGGCCATGCGGGCCAGCGCTGCCCTCGGCTCCCCCTGCCCGCCGGTGGCAAGGATCAGCACCTGCCCGCGCGGCAGGCCCATCGCAGTATCGAAATCGACCGGAGAGGGAAAATCGGAAAGATAGCCATTATCCTGCGCCACCTCGATAATCCGGTCAAGCGAACGCCCGGCAACGCAAATCTGTCGTCCCGTCTCGCGCGCAACCTCTCCCAGCGTTTGCAGGCGCGCCACGTTGCTGGCGAAAGTGGTCACCACCACCCGCTTGCCCGCATGCCGCGCAACTTCCTCCATCAGCGCCTGATGCACCGCGCCTTCCGAACCCGACGGCTTGGGATTGAACACATTGGTCGAATCGCACACCAGCGCCATCACGCCCTCATCACCGATCGCGCGCAATTCCGCCTCGGTCGCAGGTTCGCCGATGATCGGTTCCTCGTCGAGCTTCCAGTCGCCGGTGTGGAAGATGCGCCCGTGCGGCGTGTCAATCACCAGCGCGTTGCCTTCGGCAATGGAATGCGCAAGCGGGATGTATTCGATGCTGAACGGGCCGAGGTCGAAGGCACCCTGATCCTCGGTAATGATGTTCAGCTCGACCTTGCCAAGCAGCCCGGCTTCCTCAAGCTTGCGCGCCACCAGATCGGCGGTGAACGGCGTCGCATAGAGCGGTACGCCGAGCTCGCCCGCGAAATAGGGCACCGCGCCGATATGATCCTCGTGCGCGTGAGTCAGAACGATGCCGATCAGGTCTTTCGCCCGTTCCTCGATGAAGTCGAGATCGGCGAACACCAGATCGACGCCGGGATATTCGGTGCCGGAGAAGGTCATGCCGAGATCGACCATCAGCCATTTGCCCTGACAGCCATAGAGGTTGACGTTCATGCCAATCTCACCGGAGCCGCCGAGGGCGATGAACAGCAATTCGTCTTCGGGAGTAAAATCGTTCTTCACAGTAACTCTTACGTTGGCAGCGATCAGGCGGCTTCAGCCTGACGGGCAAGAATGGCGAGGCCGTCGAGCGTCAAGTCGGCATCGACGTGGTCGAAAATGTCGGTGGCATCGTCGAACAGGATCGCTAGCCCCCCGGTGGCGACGACCTTGGCCGGGCGGCCGATTTCCGTCTTCATCCGGGCGATCATGCCCTCCATCATCGCGACATAGCCCCAGAACACCCCGATCAGCATCTGGTCTTCCGTGTTGCGCCCGATCACGCTTCGGCTTTCGGGTGCGCGGATGGCGATGCGCGGCAGCTTGGCGGTCTTGCCCACCAGTGCGTCGAGCGACAGGTTGATCCCCGGTGCAATCGAACCGCCCTTGTAGGCCCCGGTGAAATCCACTGCCTCGAACTTGGTGGCGGTGCCGAAATCGACCACGATCAGGTCGCCGCCAAACTTGTGATGCGCGGCAAGAATGTTGAGCGCGCGGTCAGCGCCTAGCGAGGACGGCTGATCGACGTCGATCTCGAACCGCCACGCCGCCTTGCCCTGTCCGGCAAAAAGCGGGGTGATGCCGAAATATTTCTGGCACAGCACGGTAAGGTTGTGGTCCGCGCGCGGCACCACCGAGGCGACGATGATCTGCGTGATCGCGCTGCGTTCCACCCCTTCGATAGCGAGCAATTGCAGCAGCCACACCGCGTATTCGTCGCCCGTGCGGCGCGGATCGGTGGCGATCCGCCAGCGCGCGCGGATGGTGTGCGTGCCGTCTGCGGCCAGAGCAAAAAGCGCGAAGACCACGTTGGTGTTCCCGACATCAGCGGCCAGCAGCATTGGTCGCACTCCTCATTTCAGGAAATATCCCCGGCGCGAATGACACGTTCGCTGCCATCCGCCAAGCGCAGCCGTAGCGCGCCATCGGATTCTTCGAGACCCGCAAACGTGCCGGAGACCCGCGAACCGTCGGTATCATGAACGGTGAGCGGGGCGCCCGGGGCGTGGACACAAGTACCCAGGAACGCCTGAAGTACCGCACCGATGCCATAGGTGCGCCAACTTTCGAGACGGCGATCAAATGCGGCCGCTAGGCTCCCGGCGAAGGTTTCGAGCGGCGGCGGCACTGCGACATCGGCCAGTGCGGCGGTCTTGCGGTCGGGCAGCGACGGCGCTTGCAAAAGATTCACGCCGATCCCGACGACAACGTGGCCGCGCACCATCTCCAGCAGGATGCCGGACAGTTTGCCGCCGTTCAGCAGCACATCATTGGGCCACTTGAGCGCGAGATCTGCGCGCGCTCCCGCAACAGCCGCGACGGTGTCATACACCGCGAGGGCGGCTACGAAGCCGAGCGTGGCAGGCGGCGGACCTCCCTCACCCGGCGTGACAACCGTCGAACCCATGAAATTGCCCGAGCCATCAAACCATTCGCGGCCTTGCCGTCCGCGACCGGCGGTCTGCCGCTGCGCTACCAGCCATTGCCCCTCTGGCCAGCCCTCCGCGCCACGGATCGCCGCGGCAAGATCGGCATTGGTCGAGCCGGTTTGCTCGAAGAGCCTGATGACAGGATCAGGCGTCAAACCGCGAGGAACAGCGATGCGGCGGCCTTGTCGGCCAGATCGGTCAGCGACGGGGTGATGAGGTAGCCGAGCGGCGAGACGATCACAGCCGTCAGCCCCAGCAACGCCCAATGCGCCGCGCCGCTCTTGCCGGTGACGACGCCAGCAGGCTCATCGAAGAACATCACCTTGACGAACTTGATGTAGTAGAATGCCCCGATCACACTCGCCGCGATCGCAATCGCGCCGAACGCCACGAGACCCGCCTCGATGGTCGCCTGGAACACCACGAACTTGCTGTAGAAGCCGAGCAGCGGCGGAATCCCCGCCAGGCTGAACATGAACACCAGCAGCGCCCATGCGATAGCCGGCTGCGTGACCGAGAGCCCGCGAATATCGGCAAAGGTCTCGAACAACGCACCGTCCTCGTTGCGTAGCATCAGCAGCGCAACGAAGCTGCCAAGGCTCATCGCGACATAGATGAACAGGTAAACCAGCATCGCGCTCGCGCCCTCGGCATTGGCAACCGCCAGACCCAGCAGGATGAAGCCGACATTGTTGATCGAGGAATAGGCGAGCAGCCGCTTCAAATTCTCCTGCCCGATCGCGCCCAGCGCGCCGAAGATGATCGAGGCCAGCGCCATGAACATCACAATCGGCTGCCACGCGGCGACCTGTCCGCCGAAAACCTCGAACACGACCCTGGCGGTCAATGCGACAGCAGCGACCTTGGGGGCGGTGGCGAAGAAGGCGGTGACAGGGGTCGGCGCGCCCTCGTACACGTCTGGCGTCCACATGTGGAACGGCACAGCGGCGATCTTGAAGGCGAGGCCGGAGAGCACGAAAATCACGCCGAACAGCGCGCCAGTGCCCATCTCGCCGGTCAGGCCTGCGCGCACCGCTGTGAACGCGGTGCCTCCGGTGAAGCCATAGAGCAGGCTCATGCCGTACAGCAGGATCCCCGAAGCCAGCGCGCCGAGCACAAAGTACTTCAGCCCCGCCTCGCCCGATCGCGTATCGCGGCGCAGGATCGCGGCGAGCACATAGGCCGAGAGGCTGTTCAACTCGAGCCCGAGGTAGAGGCTCATGAAATCATTGGCCGACACCATGATGCTCATGCCGACAGCGGCGAACAGCACCAGCACCGGATATTCGGCGCGCATCCCGCGCTCGGTGCCCGCAGCCGCGCTGCCGAAAAAGGCCGGGGCAATCATCAACGCGCCAATGGCGGCTAGGTAGATGAGCGCCTTGGCGAACAGCGCGAAGCTGTCGACCTTGAGCAACCCGCCAAACGCCAGCGTCGCAGGGCCGTCCACGCCGAGGTGCAGGCCCGGAACCAGCATAATGCCAGCACCGAACAGCGCGGCGGCAGCAAGAATGGAGACCGCGCGCGCGGCCTTGTCCCCGCCCCAGGCGGCAACCATCAGCAGGACGAGACCCGCGCAGCTCAGCAGCAATTCGGGCGCGACCAGCGCGAATGAATGGGCGAAATCCATCAGTGCGCGCCCTCCTCGGCGCTCGCGTGTTCAACGCCGTTGGCGTGATCGAGCGCATTGGCCGCCTTGGCGCGCGGGGCACCAGCGGCAAGCTGCGCATCACCGGCCGGAGCGGCCGATGCAATGCGCGCGTCGAGCGCGGCGATATCGGCCCGCATCGGTGCCATGAAGCTTTCGGGATAAACCCCCATCCACAGCACAGCGGCGGCAATCGGGGCCATCATGGCCCATTCGCGCGGGTTGATGTCGCGCATTGCAGCGGCGTCGTCATTCACCTGACCCCCAAACGCCACCCGGCGATAGAGGTAGAGCATATAGGCCGCGCCGAGGATGATCCCGGTGGTGCAGATCAGCGCGACGAGGCTCGAGGTCTGGTAGATGCCCGCCAGCGACAGGAACTCGCCCACGAACCCGCTGGTCCCCGGCAGGCCGATGCTCGCCATGGTGAACAGCAGGAAAAACAGCGCATAGTAGGGCATGTTGATCGACAGCCCGCCGTAACGCGCGATCTCACGGGTGTGCAACCGGTCGTAGATGACACCGACACAAAGAAACAACGCCCCCGACACGAGGCCGTGACTGAGCATCACGATCATCGCGCCCTCGAGACCCTGGACGTTGAAGGCGAACAGCCCGACCGTGACAATCGCCATGTGCGCTACGCTCGAATAGGCGATCAGCTTCTTCATGTCGTTCTGCACCAGCGCGACCAGCGAGGTGTAGACCACCGCGATCATCGACAGGGCGAAGACAAGCCAGGCGAACTGCGCGCTCGCTTCCGGGAACATCGGCAGGCTGAAACGGATAAAGCCATAGCCACCCAGCTTCAGCAGCACGCCCGCCAGAATCACTGAACCCGCCGTCGGCGCCTGCACGTGCGCGTCGGGCAGCCAGGTGTGGAGCGGCCACATCGGCACCTTCACCGCAAAGCTCGCGAAGAATGCCAGCCACAGCCATGTCTGCGCTGCGGGCGGGAAGTCGTACTGCATCAGCGTCGGGATGTCGGACGTGCCTGCCTCGGCCACCATCCAGAACATCGCGATCAGCATCAGCACCGATCCGAACAGCGTGTAGAGGAAGAACTTGTAGCTCGCGTAGATGCGGTTGTCCCCGCCCCACACGCCGATGATCAGATACATCGGAATAAGGCCTGCCTCGAAGAACACGTAGAACAGGAACAGATCCTGCGCCGCGAAGGTGCCGATCATCAGCACCTCCATGAACAGGAAGGCCGCCATGTATTCGCCAACGCGCTTTTCGATCGCGTCCCAGCTCGCAAGGATGCAGATCGGCATCAGGAACACGCTGAGCATGATGAGGAGCAAGGCGATCCCATCGATCCCCAGCGCATAGCTGAAGCCCGCGAACAGCTTTGCCTTCTCGGTGAACTGCCATTGCGGGCCGCCGATCTGGTAATTGGACCAGAGGAGTACGCCGAGGGCGAAAGTTACCAAGGTTGCACATAGCGCTATGAGGCGACTTAAGTTCGCGCCCGCGAACAGGCACGCCAGCGCGCCGGCCAGCGGCACGAGCATCATCAGCGACAGGATGGGAAGGCCTTCCATTACGAAGTGCGCTCCTAAAGCAGAACGAAGGTGACCGCCCCGACCAGCCCCAGGAGCATGATCAAAGCGTAGGTGTAGACGTAGCCCGACTGGATCGACTTGGCGGCAACCGCAGAACGCTCGACCACGAAAGCGATACCGTTGGGGCCGAAGCGGTCGATGGTGCCGACGTCGCCGAGCTGCCAGAACCAGCGCCCGAAGCGGAAGGCGGGCCTCACGAACAGCACGTCATAGAGCTCGTCGAAGTACCACTTGCGGTACACGAAGTTGTGGAGCGCGCCGAAGGTGGCCACGAACTTCGCCGGAATCTCGGGCCGGGCGATGTAGGCCAGATAGGCCCCGCCGAACCCTAGCAGCATCACCACGAAGGCCGAATATTTCACCCAATAGGGCACCGCGTGCATCGCGTGGATTAGCGGCTCGTTGTAGAAGATCGACCCGGCCCAGAACGCCGCATCGTCGAGGAACTTGGGCGCGAACACCTGCCCCGCCGCGACCGCGCCGATGCCGAGCACGCCCAGAGGCACCAGCATCGAGACCGGGCTTTCATGCGGGTGATAGCCGCCGGTGGTGTCCTCGCCCGCCTGTTCGGGGGTCTTGTGGACCGAATGCTGGATATGCTCGCTCTCGATCCAGCGAGGGCGACCCCAGAAGGTCAGGAACAACAGCCGCCACGAATAGAAGCTGGTCAGCAGCGCCGCGCCGACGCCCGCCCAGAACGCCGCGGTCGACACCTGCGTCCCGCGTGCGAAGGCCACTTCGAGGATCGCATCCTTCGACCAGAAGCCCGCAAAGCCCACGCCAAGGTGATAGACCCCCAGCCCGGTGATCGCCAAAGTCCCCGCCAGCATCGCGTAGAAGGTGAACGGGATGTGCTTCCGGAGCCCCCCGTAATAGCGCATGTCCTGCTCGTGGTGCATCGCGTGGATCACGCTCCCCGCGCCGAGGAACAGCAGCGCCTTGAAGAAGGCGTGGGTGAACAGGTGGAACATCGCCGCGCCATAGGCCCCAACGCCCGCCGCAAAGAACATGTAGCCCAATTGCGAGCAGGTCGAATAAGCGATCACCCGCTTGATGTCCCACTGCGTCGTGCCGATGGTCGCCGCGAAGAAGCACGTCGCCGCGCCCACGATGGTAACGATGGTCAGCGCGGTCGGCGCGGTCTCGAACATCGGCGAAAGGCGGCACAGCATGAACACGCCCGCCGTCACCATGGTCGCGGCGTGGATCAGCGCGGAGACCGGCGTCGGCCCCTCCATCGCATCGGGCAGCCAGGTGTGGAGGCCGAGCTGCGCGCTCTTGCCCATCGCGCCGATGAACAGGAGGATGCTTAGGATATCCATGGTGTAGAGGCGCATGCCGACGAAAGTGATGGTCGATCCGCTCATCCCCGGTGCCGCGGCCAGAATCTCGGGGATCGAGGTCGTCTGGAACACCAGATAGGTACCGAAGATGCCGAGCATGAAGCCCAAGTCACCCACGCGGTTGACCACGAAGGCCTTGATCGCCGCCGCGCCTGCCGAGGGCTTCTTGAACCAGAACCCGATCAGCAGATAGGACGCGAGGCCCACGCCTTCCCAGCCAAAGAACATCTGCACCAGGTTGTCGGCCGTCACCAGCATGAGCATCGCGAAGGTGAACAGCGAGAGGTAGGCGAAGAAGCGCGGCTGATCCGGGTCTTCCTCCATGTACCCCCAAGAATAGAGGTGCACGAGCGCGGAAACGCTGTTGATAACAACCAGCATTACGGCGGTCAGAGCGTCCACGCGCAGCGCCCAGTCGAAGGTCAGAGTGCCGCTTTCGACCCACTTCAGAACGGGCACGACAGCAGCGGTCTCGGTGCCGCCAATGAAACCGAGGAAGATCGGCCAGCTCAGGCCCGCAGACAGGAACAGTGCGCCGGTGGTCACGCTCTTGGCAGCGACATTGCCGATCATGCGGTTGCCCAGCCCTGCGATCAGGGCGGCAAGCAGCGGCGCGAACACGATGATGAGGATCGAGCTCACTCCCCACCCCCGATCAGGCTGAGCTTGTCGAAGCCCTGCACTTCTTTCTCGTGCAGCGGTTCGAAAGAAAGACCGCCGTTGACGCTGCGCGTCAGCTTCGCTGCCGACAAGCTCAGGGCGAGCGGATTTTGGATAATCACTGCCATCACCCCTTCATCCGGTTGATATCGTCAACCGCAATCGAGCCGCGAGTGCGGAAGTAGATCACGAGGATGGCGAGCCCGATCGCCGCCTCGGCCGCCGCCACGGTCAGCACCAGCATCGCGAACACCTGCCCGGTGAGGTCATTCAGGAACGCGCTGAAGGCGACGAGGTTGATGTTCACCGCCAGCAGGATCAACTCGACCGCCATCAGGATCACGATCACGTTCTTGCGGTTGAGGAAGATCCCCAGCACCCCGAGCACGAACAGGATCGCGCCGACGGTGAGGTAATGTTCGATCCCGATGGTCATAGCTCGACCCCTTGGCCCACTTCGGGCTGCTTCATCACGGTGGCCTCTTCCGGGCGGCGGCGGATCTGCTTGCTCACATCCTGCCGCGCACGTGCGCCGGGCTTGGGCGGCTGGAAGGTCAGCACAATCGCCCCGATCATGGCGACCAGCAGGACGATCCCGGCAATCTCGAACAGCAGGATGTACTTGCCGTAGAGCAGCGCGCCGAGCGCCTCGATATTGCTCGCATCGGCTGCCTGCACGGCGTTGCCATCAGGCGTGCCGAGGCTCAGTCCGCCCGCGTTATAGGCACCCACCGCCAGCAGCAGCTCGGCCAGCAACACGGCGGCGATCAGCAGCCCCAGCGGCGCATTCCGGCTGAACCCTGCACGCATCGCGGCGAAATCGATGTCGAGCATCATCACCACGAACAGGAACAGCACCGCGACCGCGCCCACGTAAACGATCACCAGCAGCATCGCGATGAACTCCGCGCCGAGCAGCACCATCAGGCCGGCCGCGTTGAAGAACGCGAGGATCAGCCACAGCACCGAGTGCACAGGGTTCTTCGCCATGATCACCATCACGGCGGATGCGACCACGATGGCCGCGAAGAAATAGAAGGCGATGGCCTGTATCATGCTGATCCCCAACCTTCGAGCCGCTCGCCCTGAGCTTGTCGAAGGGCCGTCTTTCCTTGATCCCGGAGCCTGCCAAGACGAACCCCGGCAAGCGCGGCCCGAACGGGCCTGAGTGATGTGTGGCGCGCCCTAGCGATAGGGCGCGTCGGCTTCAAGATTGGCCGCGATGGCCCGTTCCCATTTGTCACCATTCGCAAGCAGCTTGGCCTTGTCGTAAAGCAGCTCCTCGCGGGTTTCGGTGGCGTATTCGAAATTCGGCCCCTCGACGATGGCATCCACCGGACAGGCTTCCTGGCAGAAGCCGCAATAGATGCACTTGGTCATGTCGATGTCGTAGCGGGTGGTGCGGCGGCTGCCGTCCTCGCGCGGTTCGCTCTCGATGGTGATCGCCTGCGCGGGGCACACGGCCTCGCACAGCTTGCACGCGATGCAGCGCTCCTCGCCGTTCGGATAGCGCCGCAGCGCGTGCTCACCGCGGAAGCGGGGCGAAAGCGGGGCCTTCTCGAAGGGGTAGTTGATCGTCACCTTGGGCTTGAAGAAATACTTCAGCGTCAAGGCATGGGCCTTGAGGAATTCCCAGAGGGTGAACGATTTGATCAGGTGGGAGACGGTGGTCATGACGAGTGCTCTTAATGGATCCCTATCTGCGTCGCTCAAAAGATCGCGAACTGTTCGCCAAAGCCGCCGGTCGCCATGCGCCAGCCACTAACTGCCGCCACAAACAGCAGGCTCATCGGCAGGAACACCTTCCACCCGAGGCGCATCAGCTGGTCGTAGCGGTAGCGCGGCACGGTCGCCCAGATCCAGCTGAACATGAAGAAGAACACGAAGGTCTTCAGCAGGAACCAGACGATCCCCGGCACCATGTAGAGCACCGGAATGTCGAGCGGCGGCAGCCACCCGCCCCAGAACAGCAGCGTGTTCAGCGAGCACATCAGCAGGATGTTGGCATACTCGCCGAGCCAGAACAGCGCGAAGCTCATCGAGGAATATTCGGTCTGGTAGCCCGCGACGAGCTCGCTCTCGGCCTCGGTGAGGTCGAAGGGCGCGCGCGCGGTCTCGGCCAGCGCCGAGATGAAGAACACCACCCACATCGGGAAGAGCAGCGGGTGCACCGCATAGGCGTTGATCAGCCCCAGCCCGAAGCCCTGCTGCGCATTGACGATGCCCGAAAGGTTGAACGTCCCCGCGAACAGCACCACGCACACCAGCACGAAGCCGATCGAGACTTCGTAGGAAATCATCTGCGCCGAGGCGCGCATCGCCGAGAAGAACGGGTATTTGGAGTTCGACGCCCACCCGCTCATCACCACGCCGTAGACCCCCAGCGAGGAGATCGCGAGGATGTAGAGCAGGCCGACGTTGATGTCGGAGAGCAGCACGCCCTCGTCGAAGGGGATCACCGCCCACGCGGCGAGCGCGACGGTGAAGGTGATGATCGGCGCGAGGAGGAAGATGCCCTTGTTCGCGGCGCTCGGGATGATCGTCTCTTGCAGGAAGACCTTGAGGCCATCGGCAAATGACTGGAGCAACCCGAAGGGCCCCACCACATTCGGCCCGCGCCGCAGCATGATCGCGCCCAGCACCTTGCGGTCGACATAGATCACCATCGCCACCGAGAACATGACGAGCAGCGAGATCACGATGATCCCGGTGAGGGTGGCGATAGTCCACGCCCATTCGTAAGACAGGCCGAGGGACTGGAAGAAATGAGTCATTAGTCTCCGCCTCCATCGCCGCTATCGCCGCCACCAGAATCACCGTCAAACCTGACATCGTCGGATACGTGCATCCCGAGGCTTTTCTTCATAAGTCGCGCCTGATTTCGCGTGCGGCGATGGGACCAGCCAACCACCACGCTCACCACAACAATGACGGCGATCAACCCCAACGGAACCAAGAAAGAACTTAGAGTGCTCACTCCGCAGCCTCCTTCACATCAGCCCCGTGGAGCAGCTCGTTCGAACATTGCTGCATCACCGCGCTGGCGCGGGCGATGGGGTTGGTGAGGTAGAAGTCCTTGATCGGGTAGCCCGCGATCTCACCCTCGAACTTGGCGCTGGCAGCCGCCTTGGGCAATGCGCCATAATCCGCCAACCCTTCCTCGCCCAGCGCGGGGACGGCGGCGATCATCTTGGTCTGCAATTCGCCGAAGCTGTCGAAGCCGACATTAACGCCCAGCGCATCGGCCAAGGCGCGCAGGATCGTCCAGTCCTCGCGCGCGTCGCCGGGGGCGAACACGGCCTTCTCGGCGAACTGCACGCGCCCTTCGGTGTTCACATACGTCCCGTCCTTCTCGGCATAGGAGGCTGCGGGCAGGATGATGTCGGCGTGATGCGCGCCCTTATCGCCGTGGTGGCCGATATAGACCTTGAGGCTCTTGGCGAAGGGCGCATAGTCCATCTCGTCCGCGCCGAGGCTGAGCAGCACCTTGGGCTTGGCAGCGGCGATGTCGCCCATCCCGCCCGGAAGCGTGAAGCCGAGCATCAGCGAAGCCATCCGCGCCGCCGAAATGTGCAGCACGTTGAAACCGTTCCAATCGTCCCGCACCAGCCCGAACTTGTCGACCAGCTTGAGCGCCGCCGGAAGCGCGCCCTTGGCGAGCGCCGCCGCGCCGAGGATCACCGCCGGACGCTTGGCCGCCTTCATCGCATCGCCCAAAGCCTTGGGAACACGATTGAGCAGCGCCAAATCATTGCCGAGGAAGGTCGCGGAGTAGGTCGGCTCCCACTCCGGCCCGATCACGAAGACCTTGGCCCCCGCCTTCACCGCCTTGCGCAACCGGACATTGAGCAGCGCGGCTTCCCAGCGGACATTGCTGCCGACGATCAGGATCGCGTCGGCGGTCTCGATCCCGGCGAAGGTGGAATTGAAGTTCACCGCCGCGAGGTTCGACACGTCATAGGTCATGCCGGTCTGGCGCGCTTCGATCAGCTGCGATCCGCAGGCGTTGACCAGAGCCTTGGCCGCGGACATCGTCTCGGCATCGACCAGGTCGCCCGCGACTGCCGCGATGCCCTTCTTTGACTTGCCGAGCGCACCCGCGATCATGCCGAAGGCTTCGCTCCAATCGGCAGGCTGCAACCGGCCGTCACTGCGCACCCACACGCGGTCGAGCCGCCGCTTGGTCAGCCCGTCGACCTGATAGCGGCCCTTGTCCGAGAGCCACTCTTCGTTGACGTCGTCATTGACGCGCGGCAGCGCGCGCATGACTTCGCGGCCCTTGGAATGGAGCGTGATGTTCGCCCCCACCGCGTCCGATACATCGATGGAGAGCGTCTTCTTCAGCTCCCACGGGCGGGCTTCAAACGCGTAAGGACGGGAAGTCAGCGCGCCGACCGGACACAGGTCGATGACGTTCGCAGAAAGCTCATGCGCCGCCGCCTGTTCCAAGTAGGTGGTGATCTGCATATCCTCGCCGCGGTACAGCGCGCCGATCTCGTCCACGCCCGCGATCTCCTCGGAGAAGCGCACGCAGCGGGTGCAGTGGATGCAGCGGGTCATGATCGTCTTGATCAGCGGGCCCATGTATTTCTCGGTGACTGCGCGCTTGTTCTCCTCGTAGCGCGAGCCGCCGCGGCCATAGGCGACCGCCTGATCCTGCAAGTCGCACTCGCCGCCCTGATCGCAGATCGGGCAATCGAGCGGGTGGTTGATGAGCAGGAACTCCATCACCCCTTCGCGGGCCTTCTTGACCATCGGGCTGTCGGTGCGAATGTCCTGACCCTCGGCAGCAGGCAGCGCGCAGGAGGCCTGCGGCTTGGGCGGCCCGGGCTTCACCTCGACCAGACACATGCGGCAATTGCCCGCGATGGAGAGCCGCTCGTGATAGCAAAAGCGCGGGATTTCCTTGCCCGCAAGCTCGCACGCCTGCAGCACGGTGGCCCCGGCGGGGACTTCGATTTCGGTGCCGTCTACGGTGACTTTAGGCATTTGGGTCACTCCGAACGCCGGAAAGATGTTTACGAAATCGCTTTTCCGAAATCGCATCTGGAAAATGGAGCTTGCAAACCGGTTGCTCAAACATTTGCTTGTATAGCGCCCTACTTGCTTCTGATTTCGGGCGTGCAGCCATGTAGCTCGCTGCCAATTCTGGCCTGAATTTGCCTATACAATTAGCAAACTGCTCGCTTGATAAATTTTGCGGATGAAACGCCAACCGTTTAGCCCAATCACCGTGAAGCTGACTTGTCCAGAAGCCCAACGGATAGCCTTCCTTTAGCGGCTTGCATGTCTCAATGATCTGAATCTCAAGCCGGCCTGCATCTACAACGCTGCTATTGCTGGTACGCACGGAGAGAGCGTCAAACTCTTCGGTCAGGTCACCAAAGTCACCTCGAGCGGTTGCAGCCGCATACACGTCACTTCTCGCAAGCAACAAAGCCTCAATATCCGCACGGCGCCGTTCCACGGTACATTCGACAAGTGCGGGGTATTCGTTTGCTGCCACTGACGGCGCGGGCAGTGATCCATTAGCATTGACCACGACCTGTGCCGCCGCCGCAGATTGCAAGAAAAGTGCCGCTGAACCAAAGGCAAACAACAACCTCACTCCGCCGCCTCCCGCACATTCTCGGCGATCCGCCTTTCCAGCTCAGGCCGGAAATGGCGGATCAGCCCCTGGATCGGCCACGCCGCCGCATCGCCCAGCGCGCAGATGGTGTGGCCTTCGACCTGCTTGGTCACTTCCTGCAGCATGTCGATTTCCTCGATCGCGGCGTCACCCGTGCGCAGGCGCTCCATCATGCGCCACATCCAGCCCGTGCCTTCGCGGCAGGGGGTGCACTGGCCGCAGGACTCGTGCTTGTAGAAGTAGGAAAGGCGGCTGATCGCGCGGACGATGTCGGTGGACTTGTCCATCACGATCACCGCCGCCGTGCCGAGGCCGGAGCCCAGGTCCTTGAGCCCGTCGAAATCCATCGGCGCGTGGCGGATCTGCTCGGCGGGCACCAGCGGCACCGAGGAGCCGCCGGGGATCACCGCGAGCAGATTGTCCCACCCGCCGCGAATGCCGCCGCAGTGCTTCTCGATCAGCTCCTCGAAGGGGATGCTCATCGATTCTTCCACGACGCAGGGCTTTTCCACGTGACCGCTGATCTGGAACAGCTTGGTGCCCTTGTTGTTCTCGCGCCCGAAGCTTGCGAACCACGTGGCTCCGCGCCGCAGGATCGTCGGCGCGACCGCGATGCTCTCGACATTGTTGACCGTGGTCGGGCAGCCATAGAGCCCCGCGCCCGCCGGGAACGGGGGCTTGAGGCGCGGCTGGCCCTTCTTGCCTTCGAGGCTCTCGATCATCGCGGTTTCTTCGCCGCAGATGTAAGCGCCCGCGCCGCGATGCATGAAGACGTCGAAATCGTAGCCCGAACCGCAGGCGTTCTTGCCAATCAGCCCGGCCGCATTGGCCTCGTCGATCGCTTTTTGCAGCGTCTCTGCCTCGCGGATGTACTCGCCGCGAATGTAGATATAGGCCGCCCGCGCGCGCATCGCGTAGCCCGCGACCAGCGCGCCTTCGATCAGCTTGTGCGGATCATGGCGGATGATCTCGCGGTCCTTGCAGCTGCCGGGTTCGGACTCGTCGGCGTTGATGACGAGGAAGCTGGGCCGCCCGTCGCGCGATTCCTTGGGCATGAAGGACCACTTGAGCCCCGTCGGGAAGCCCGCCCCGCCGCGTCCGCGCAGGCCGCTCGCTTTGATCTCTTCAATGATTGCGTCCTGCCCGCGTGCGAGCAGCGCCTTGGTATTGTCCCAATCGCCGCGCTTCTGCGCTGCCTTGAGGCCCCAGTCCTGGAACCCGTAGACATTGGTGAAGATGCGGTCCTTATCCGCGAGCATCACTGCATCCCTCGTTGTTTGGCGCGCTTCAGGCGCACCAGCGAAATCACCTGAAACACCAGGCCCAGCCCCATCAGGATCACGCCCGTTTCAAGCTGGCCCGTGGCGCTGAAATACGCACCCAGCGCAAAGCCGGTCAGCCCGGCCCCGGCAAAGGCGAGCGTCAGAGGACTCACAGGATCGCTCCTGTCGACCACAGCCAAGCCAGCACCCCGAGGATGAGCAGGATCACACCAATGCGGATCACGCCCATCAGCACCTTGTACGCGATGAACGCCAGCACCGCAGCGCCGAGGAGGGAGGCGACGGCGGTCAAATCAAAATCCTCCCCGGTACGGGGAGGTGGCAGACGCGAAGCGGCTGACGGAGGGGACTCGCCCCACGCACCGCTGCACCCGGACGCGAGTCCCCTCCACCACCTGCGGTGGTCCCCCTCCCCGTTCCGGGGAGGATTCTGAGGGCGCTCATCACCACTCCCCCCGGAAATCGTGGTTCGCGGTGACCATATCTTTCAACGTCGTCGCCCCGCCGGAAGGCTCGGAGGTGTGCCGCCCCGGCTCCTGCGTCCCGGCCTTGGGCGTTTCACCCGCCGCCAGTGCATTGAGCACCGCGTCGAGGCGTTCGACCGTCAGATCCTCGAAATTGTCGTCGTTGATCTGGACCATCGGGGCGGTCGCGCAATTGCCCATGCATTCGACTTCGGTGAGGGTCCAGAGGCCATCTGCCGAGACCCCGCCCTTCACCATCCCGCGCGCCTTGCAGGCGGCGATGATGTCGTCACTGCCGCGTAGCATGCAGGGCGTCGTGCCGCAGACCTGCACGTGGAATTTGCCCACGGGCTTCAAGTTATACATGAAGTAGAAGCTGGCGACCTCGAGCACGCGGATCACCGGCATGTCGAGATACTTGGCGACATATTCGATCACCGGCAGCGGCAGCCACCCCTGCGTATCGGTCTCCGCCCCGACCTGCCGCTGGGCGAGATCGAGCAGCGGCATCACCGCCGAACGCTGCCGCCCCTCGGGATACTTGGCGACGTGCCAGTCGGCGGTCTTCTTGTTCGCCGGAGTCCACGCAAAGCCGCCCCAGCGGGCGCGCAGTTCGGGGGTGTCGGGTGCGGGGGCGCGGTCAGCCATTAGTGAAGTTCACGCAACTCGAGCCGTCGTTCGACGCGCGACAAACGCTCGTCAAAACGATCCATCCTTCCGTTCATACCGACGATGCTGGTCTGAATGCTGAGCAGGTGCTCTTCGACCGCAGTCATTCGCGTCTTCACTTCTCGAACCTCAAAGCGAAGCTCCGAAATATCGTTCTGCACAGATTGCAAAACGGAAAAGATGAGTTCGTTTGTTACCTCAGCCATGATGCGGTCCTTCTGCCACGCGCAGTTCGGGGGTCGGGTGCGGGGGTACAGTCAGCCATTGATCGGCCCTCCGTTAAGCTCGCGTTCTTCCCGGCGGTCGCGATAGATATCCCACCCGAAACGAACGATTTGGAAAAGAGCCATCGCCGATCCGACGACGATAGACTGGGTCACGTCGACCGCGCCGTCATCGAAGTAAGTCAGCAACGCCAACGTCGTGAACCCGAGACAAAAATATATCAGCATCTCGGTGAAAAGTACGAAGGTAATAGGTCCCCTCACCGGTCACACTCCCCGAAAACCACGTCGATTGCGCCCAGAATGGCGGTCGCATCGGGCAGCATGTGGCCGCGGCTCATGAAGTCCATCGCTTGCAGGTGCGAGAAGGCGGTCGGCCTGATCTTGCAGCGATACGGCTTGTTGGTTCCGTCGCTCACCAGATAGACGCCGAATTCGCCCTTGGGGCTTTCGGTCGCCACGTAAACCTCGCCTGCGGGGACGTGGAAGCCTTCGGTGTAGAGCTTGAAGTGGTGGATCAGGCTTTCCATCGACTGCTTCATTTCGCCGCGCTTGGGGGGCGAAACCTTGCCGTCAGTCGAAGCGATCGGCCCGCCCGGCATGTCGCGCAGGCACTGGCGGATGATCTTGGCGCTTTCGTAGACTTCCTTCACGCGCACCATGAAGCGGTCATAGCAGTCCGAATTGGTGCCGACCGGAATGTCGAATTCCATGCGGTCATAGACGTCGTAGGGCTGGCTCTTGCGCAGATCCCACGGAATGCCCGCCGCGCGGATCATCGGGCCCGAGAAGCCCCACGCCACCGCATCATCGCGGCTGACGATGGCAATGTCGACATTGCGCTGCTTGAAGATGCGGTTGTCCATGACGAGGCTCATCGCGTCCTCGAACAGCTGGAAGAAGCGGTTGTCGAGCCAGTCGCCGATGTCGACCAGCAGCTTTTCCGGCACGTCCTGATGCACCCCGCCGGGGCGGTAATAGGCGCTGTGCATCCGCGCGCCAGACGCCCGTTCGAAGAAGTTGAGGCAGTCCTCGCGCAAGTCCATGATCCACAGGTTCGGCGTGAATGCGCCGACATCGAGGATGTGCGCGCCCATGTTGAGCATGTGGTTGCAGATGCGGGTCAGCTCGGCGAACAGCACGCGCAGATATTGCGCGCGGATCGGCACTTCGAGGTTCAGCAGCTTCTCGATGGCGAGCACATAGGAATGCTCCATCGCCAGCGGCGAACAATAGTCGAGCCGGTCGAAATACGGAAGCGCCTGGAGGTAGGTCTTGTGCTCGATCAGCTTTTCGGTGCCGCGATGGAGCAGGCCGACATGCGGGTCGATCCGCTCGATCACCTCGCCGTCAAGCTCCATCACCATGCGCAGCACGCCGTGCGCGGCCGGGTGCTGGGGGCCGAAGTTGATCGTGTAGTTGCTGATTACCTCGCCATCGGTGGTGGGCGATTCCTCGAGGTTCATGCTCATCGTCCACCCTCCTTCGAGGTGGGATCGGGGGCGCCGGGGGCGGGCTTGCCGGTGTCCTTCTGCTCGGGCCCGGGGGGCGAGACCTTCTCGGCGGCAGCCTTGTCGGCAGCCTTGCCTGCGCCGGTGTCGCCCTGCTTCTCGGTGACCTTGGGCTCGGTGACCGCGGGGGCCCCGCGCGATTTCTCGTCTCCGGGAAGCACGTAATCCGCGCCTTCCCAAGGCGAGAGGAAATCGAAACTGCGCATTTCCTGCGTGAGTTCGACGGGCTCGTACACCACGCGCTTCTCCTCCTCGGAGTAACGCAGTTCGGTGTAGCCGGTGAGCGGGAAGTCCTTGCGGAACGGGTGGCCTTCAAAGCCATAGTCGGTGAGGATGCGGCGCAGATCGGGGTTGCCCGCGAAGGTGACGCCATACATGTCGAACACCTCGCGTTCGAGCCAGCCCGCGTTGGGCCACAGCGTGGTGACGGTCGGCACCGGGGTGTCCTCGCTGGCCGAGCACTTCACCATCACGCGGTGGTTCTTCGTGAGGCTCTGAAGCATGTACACCACCTCGAACCGCTCCGCACGGTCGGGGTAATCGACGCCCGCGATCTCCATGAGCTGCTGATACTTGTGATCGTCACGCAGGATACGCAGCACCTTGTCGACAGCGTCACGCTCGACGCGGAAGATCACTTCGCCATACGCTTCGGCAGCATCGATCAACCACACGCTGATCGTCTCGCCGATCGCATCGATCACGCCTTCGTTCGAGGCGAATTTGGGAGCTGAATGCACCACGCTCACCGCTCGATCGTCCCGACGCGGCGGATCTTGCGCTGCAGCTGCATCACGCCGTAGAGCAGTGCCTCGGCAGTCGGGGGGCAGCCGGGGACGTAGATGTCGACCGGCACGATGCGGTCACAGCCGCGCACCACCGAATAGGAATAGTGGTAATAGCCGCCGCCGTTCGCGCAGCTGCCCATGCTGATCACGTACTTGGGATCAGACATCTGGTCATAGACCTTGCGCAGCGCCGGGGCCATCTTGTTGCACAACGTGCCCGCGACAATCATCAAGTCCGACTGGCGCGGGGATGCGCGCGGGGCGGCGCCGAAGCGCTCCATGTCATAGCGCGGCATGTTGACGTGGATCATTTCGACCGCACAGCAGGCAAGCCCGAAGGTCATCCACCACAGCGAGCCGGTCCGCGCCCACTGGAACACGTCCTCGGTCGAGGTGACGAGGAAGCCCTTGTCGTTGACCTCGGTCTGGAGCGCCTTGAAGTAGTCGGCGTCAGGTGCGCGCACCTCGCCGCCCTTGGCTGTGGCCAGCGCGGAGATGTCGGGAAGCCCTTGGGGAGGAGAAATCGTGTTGCTCATTCCCAGTCCAACGCCCCTTTCTTCCATTCATAGGCGAGCCCGACCGCGAGGATGAACAGGAACACCATCATCCCGCCCCAGCCAATCCAGCCCGTTTCGCCCAGGCTCACCGCCCACGGGAACAGGAACGCGGCTTCGAGATCGAACACGATAAAGCTGATCGCCACGAGGTAAAAGCGCACGTCGAACTGGCTGCGCGCGTCCTCGAAGGCGGGGAATCCGCACTCGTACTCGCTGAGCTTTTCCGCGTCGGGATTGTGCGTGCCGGTCAGGCGCGAGACCGCCATCGGCGCGAACACGAACAGCACCGAAAGCCCCAAGGCGACAAGCACGAATAACAGTATCGGCAGATACTGGCTGAGATCGACCACGGCGATGTCCAAGCTGTTAATCCCGAGGTCGCCCTAAGCGCCTCGCGCGCGCGGCGCAAGGGTGAGACTCGGGGAAAAGCCCGCCTGATTGTTGCAGGAAATCGAACAGTGGTTGCGGCGCAGGTTATCGGCCCAGCACCGCACACTTCAGGGCTGCAATGGCACCCGGCGGATTTGGGTCGGTAAAGGCGACAGGCCCTCACGCAGCGCGCCTTTGTCGTACCGCTCCCACTGCCCGTTGCCGACATAGTACAGCGCGCCATCGGCAACACTGCCGCCGAGTGGTTCGGTCCATTCCGGATTGGCCTGCTCGATCACGCGGTGAGCAATCACGCGCATCCCGTCGGCTGATAGCCGAAAGGCCGAGATTCGCATCGGGGTCGCGCCGTTCTGCACCGCGATCAATTCGTCCCCGTCGAGCCACAAGCCATCTACCCCATCGAGCGCAGCGGGGATATCGCTGGCAAGCCGCATCACCTTGCCGCTCGCCAGGGTGATTACGGCGAGCCCATAGCGATAATCGCTGACATAAAGCTTCTGCCCGTCCGCACTCACCGCCAACCCCTGCGCGGATCGCAGGATGCCGGGCCTGACCAGCTCCGTCAGCCGCTCTGCATCGGGGCGCGCCAGATAGACGCCCCCGCCCACCGGATCGCTGGCATAGACCGTGCCATCGGGCCCGACAGCGAGGTCCGATACGACGACTCCTTCGGGTGCCGGAATCATCAGCGAGTTGTTGAAGTCGCCAGTCAGTCCGATCAGCCCGGTAAACCGCGAAGGATCGACAGGTGCCTCAGCGATATTGGCGGATGCGACCCAGCCCACCGACTTATCCGGAGCAGAGACCACACCGGACAGCGCATTGGCGCCGGGCAACTTGATCTCAAGCCACTGCATCCCGGCCCCGCTGACGAAGACTGACCTCCCCGACACCGAGGTTGCCACCATGCCTTGTACGACGGGCTCCACCAGCAGGCTTTCCACGAGACCGGCATCGGCAGGAATCTCCCCGAAAACGGTGCTGGTCGCGAGTACCTTTGGCGTCCAGTCCAGCAGCGCACGCGCTTGGTCGGCATGTGCGGCACCGATCATTTCGGCAATCTGCTGCTGCCCGCGCGCGCTGAACGCATGGTTGCGGGCCTTGAGCCATTCAAGGCTGACCAGCGCCGCATCGGCCTGCCCCGCCGCCAATTGCGCGCGGAGTAGCCGAACCCGCACACTTGCGCTGTCGGGAAAGTCCCGCGCCAGCTGCTCCAGGCCCGCAACGTCGCTGATCTGGCCCGTTGCGGTATCCACGGCGCGCCACGCGGTTGCCTCTTGCGCGCCCAGCGGTGCCGCGATGATCAGCGCCAGCGCGGCGGCAAATTCCCTCACTTCATCATCCGCGCCGCCGCCGCCTCGGTCGCCTTGCCATAGGGCGGCTTCAGACCGCCGAGCTTGGCAATGTCGATCTTGGGCTGGTGATACACCGCGCGGGCGTGGCTGAATTCGCGGAAGCCTTCGATGGCGTGATAGCTGCCCATGCCCGACGGGCCGACCCCGCCGAACGGCAGGTCTTCCATCGACACGTGGAACACCACGTCATTGGTCGTGACCCCACCCGAGATCGTGCGGGTCAGCACGCGTTCCTGCTCGCCCTTGTCCTCACCGAAGTAATAGAGGCCAAGCGGACGATCATGCTCGTTGATGTAATCCACCGCCTGATCGACCGCCTTATAGGTCATCACCGGCAACACAGGTCCGAAGATTTCCTCCTGCATCACGGTCATCGTATCGTCGACGCCGCGCAGCACGGTGAGCGGCATCTTGCGCTGGTTGGCATTGGCGAAATCCTCGCCTGCCGGGTTGACTTCGATCACTTCGGCGCCCTTGCCGCGTGCGTCCTCGACCAGACCTTGCAGCCGCTCGAAATGGCGGTCCGAGACGATCGAGGCGTAATCTTCATTATCGAGAACGCGCGGATACATCGCCGCCGCCGCCCCGGTGACGCCCGCCACCGCTTCGTCAGCCTTGTCATCGGGCACGATCAGGTAATCGGGGGCGAGGCAGATCTGGCCGGCGTTCATCATCTTGCCGATGGCGATGCGCTCGCCCGCCTTAGCGAAGTCTGCGCTGCGGCCCATGATGACCGGCGACTTGCCGCCCAGTTCAAGCGTCACCGGCACCAGGTTGGCCGCCGCAGCCTGCATCACCCGGCGACCCGTCGCGGTCGATCCGGTGAAGACGAGATGATCGAATGGCAGCGACGAAAACGCCGCCGCCACTTCCGGCCCGCCGGTGATCACTGCCACTTCCTCGGGCGCGAAATACTCTGCGGTCAGTTCGGCCATCAGTTCGCTGGTGCGCTCGGTGAATTCAGACGGCTTGATCATCGCGCGGTTGCCCGCCGCCAGCACCTGCATCAGCGGGCCGAAGGCAAGTTGCACCGGGAAGTTCCAGGGTGAGAGAATACCAATCACGCCCTTGGGCTCGTAACGCAGCTCTGCTTTGGCGCCGAGCAAGCCGAGCGGAAACTGCACCTTGCGCTTCTCGGTCTTGGCCCAGGCATCCATGTGCTTGAGCGCGTGGGTCCCTGCGCCGACCGTCGCGGCGATATCGGTCAGCATCGACTGGTGCGCCGAGCGATTGCCGAAATCTGCGCTCATCGCCTTGGCGAAGGCCTCGCCATGCTCCTTGACCAGCGCCATAGCGCGGCGGATGCGGTCCTTGCGCTCGCTCATCGGCTCCGGGCGCGAGGCGGTGAAGGCGGCGCGTTGACGCGCGAGCAGGTCTTCGAGTTCGGCGCGGCGATCGTCGGCCATGTCATTCTCCTTAGGGCGCGGATGCGTTTTGATTTGCGACGCGTTCTTGCCCAATCTCCCCGCTTGCGCAAGCCGCTTGGCGTGTCGCGCGATTGCCATGCGCAGCGCGCATGATTACATCGCCACCAATACTCTCCCTTCAGTCACGCAAGGACATTGCCATGACCCAGTTCTCCGCCGCCGACCCGATCGTGATTCTCTCCTACGCCCGCACCCCGATGGGCGCGATGCAGGGCGCGCTCGCCGAAGTGTCCGCGACCGATCTCGGTGCAATCGCGGTGAAGGCTGCGGTCGAGCGCGCGGGCGTCGCTGGCGAGGACATTGACCGCGCCTATATGGGCTGCGTGCTGCCCGGCGGGCTCGGTCAGGCTCCGGCGCGGCAGGCGGCGATCAAGGCGGGCCTTCCGCAGTCAGTCGAGGCCACTACCGTCAACAAGGTGTGCGGCAGCGGCATGCAGACCGTGATCATGGGCGCAGAAGCCCTCGCCAGCGGCACCATCGACGTGGTGGTCGCAGGCGGCATGGAGAGCATGACCAACGCGCCCTACCTCCTCAAGAAGCACCGCTCGGGTGCGCGGATCGGGCACGATACCGCCTATGACCACATGTTCCTCGACGGGCTGGAAGACGCCTACGAGCCAGGCCGGGCGATGGGCACCTTCGCGCAGGACACCGCCAATGCCTACCAGATGACCCGCGAGGAAATGGACGCCTACGCCATCGAATCCCTCGCCCGCGCCAACCGCGCGATTGAGAGCGGCGCGTTTGCAGGTGAAGTCGTCCCCGTGACGGTCGCGACCCGCGCGGGCGACGTGGTGGTCGAGCATGACGAGTCCCCCTCGAAGGGCCGCCCCGACAAGATCCCGCAGCTGAAGCCCGCATTCGCCAAGGACGGGACGATCACCGCCGCCACCTCAAGCTCGATTTCGGATGGTGCCGCCGCGCTGGTGCTGACCCGCGCGAGCGTGGCCGAAGCCAAGGGCCTTGCCCCTGTCGCCCGCGTGGTCGCCACGGCCGCGCATGCCCATGCGCCCGCAGACTTCACCACCGCGCCGATCCCGGCAATCCAGAAGGTGCTCGACCGCGCGGGGTGGAGCGTCGCCGATGTCGACCTGTTTGAAGTCAACGAGGCCTTCGCCTGCGTCGCCATGTTCGCGATGCGCGACCTGGGCATTCCGCACGAGAAGATCAATGTGAACGGCGGCGGCACGGCGCTCGGCCACCCGATCGGCGCGAGCGGCGCGCGGATCATCGTCACGCTGATAAATGCCCTCAAGCAGCATGGCAAGACGCGTGGCATTGCCTCGCTGTGCATCGGCGGGGGGGAAGCGACGGCAGTGGCGGTCGAACTGGTTTAAGTGAACGAGCCGGGCGGCGTTATTCGTCGCCCGGCAAGTCTTCCTCGCCCCACAGGCGCTTGCGCGCGATCCAGCCCTTGCGCCCGGCAATATCGACTTCGCACCATGCTTCGCGACAGCGGAGCAGCTTGCCCACGACGCCCGGCTGAGCCCTCCAGCGCAGCGCCGATGCGGCGCTTGCCTCGGTGCGGATATCGGCCACGCCCTTGCCGCTGACCAGCGCCGTGCGGGCCGGATCGAGCTGGCTGCGCGCAATCCATCCGCGCGTGCCTTCGGGGTCTTCGACCAACCGCCAACCCTCGCGCACCCGCACCACCTTCACCGGCAGGCCCTTGCGCTGGTAGATCCATTCGATCGGATATTCCTCGCTTGGCCCGACGCGCATGCGCACCTCGTCATACCGCAGGCTCGCCCAATAGGGCAGCGCGCGTTCTTGCGCACCGAGCGGCGTGGCGGAGAGGCCGAGCATCGCCGTGAGGGCGAGGCCGGCAATCAATATCATGCGTAATCCCAACATTGACTGAGTCGATAGACGCTCTCGCCCCTCGCTTTCAAGGCCCGCGCGGCGGATCGTGCCTTGACCGTGTGGCACCACAGGCATTAGCCGGAACAGATGACCGAGCGCCCCATTCGTCCCCTCGCCGCCCGCCCGCGCGTGATCGTCACGCGTCATTTGATGCCGGGGGTCGAGGCGCGGATGCGCGAGCTGTTCGATGTGGTGCTGAACGAGGCCGATGCGCCGTTATCGCGCGATCAACTCGCCGCTGCGATGCGCGATTGCGACGTGCTGGTGCCGACCGTGACCGACCGGATCGACGCCGACCTGATCGCGGGCGCGGGCGAGCGATTGGGCCTGATCGCCAATTACGGCGCGGGGACCGAGCATATCGCACTCGCCGAGGCGGCGGAGCGCAAGATCATCGTCACCAACACGCCGGGGGTGTTCACCGACGACACCGCCGACCTCGCCATGGCCGGGATCATCGGCGTCCCGCGCCGCATCCGCGAGGGCACCGCGCTGGTGCGGCGCGGCGAGTGGACTGGCTGGGCGCCTTCGGGGCTGCTCGGCCGGAAGCTCGCGGGCAAAGTGCTGGGGATCGTCGGCATGGGCCGGATCGGTCAGGCCGTCGCCCACCGCGCGCGCGCCTTCGGGCTCGAGGTCGCCTATTTCAGCCACCGCCCGATCCCCGAGGCGCTCGAGCGGATGCTCGGCGCGCGCTATGTCGCCGATCTCGATACGCTGATGGCCGAGGCCGATATCCTCACCCTGCACTGCCCGCTCACCGAGGAAACCCGCCACCTCATCGACGCGCGGCGGATCGCGCTGATGAAGCCGGGCAGCAGTATCATCAACACCGCGCGCGGCGAGTTGATCGATCAGGAAGCGCTGATCGCGGCGCTGCAATCGGGGCATCTGGCGGGCGCGGGTCTCGACGTCTACCCCGACGAACCCCACGTCGACCCGCGCCTCATCGCGCACCCCAACGTGATGACCCTCCCCCACATCGGCAGCGCCACCGCCGAGGGCCGTGAGGAATCGGGCCATAAGGTGATCGCCAACATCCGCATGTGGGCGGATGGGCACCGCCCGCCGGATCAGGTGCTGACGGCGCTGGTGCGGTGACCAAAATCAATCATGACCGATGGCAGTTGAAGCTGAGCGACAATCAGGCGCGAGAGCTCGCCAAGGAGATTGACGTTCATTTCAATTCGCCGGACCCTATGTGGCCAAGTCCACTGCGGGCAATCGGAGAGAGCCAGAGGGCGAAGGTCGCTATGGCCAATTTCTTCGAGAAGTTTGGCGAGGTCCTCGAAGATTGGAATAACTCCAACCTAAGAGACGCCTTGCGGATTGCCGCCGAAGCACTCTTGGCCACCAAGGCCTTTGACCCCTATGACAACCGAATGACGGTCGGTGAGTGGCTATCAACTGCTGACCCCGAGGCACATCCGATCATCGAAATTTTGCAGAAGACGGTCGAGTTTGCGCGCTCGGGGACTTGGAAAGCTTAGACCCTCAATCCCCCGTCAAAATCCGTTCGACCAGCTCGCCGACACTCGGCGTGTAGCCGTTCGAGTAGAAGGGGTCCTGCTTGAACCGGTAAGCTGCATGCCCCGCGAAGGCTAGGTTCTTCGATGGGTCATCGCCGTGGGCGATCTCTTGCAATGTCTTCTGGATGCAGAAGCTGCGCGGGTCGGCGAGGCGCCCAGTGGTGTAGTCGTCGTGGTCTTTCCACGCCGAAAAGCCGCAATGCGACAGGCAGCCCATACAGTCCTGCTGGTCCTGCCGGATCGTGTCGCGTATCGGCGGAGTGACAAAGACGATCGTGCCGTCGGGGGTCTTCAGCGGCTCGGTATGGCCTGCGCGCATCCACATTTCGGCGCGCGCCTTGTCCTCGGGGCGCACCCAGAAACTGCGAGCCTTGCCGTCTTCGCCGAGCTGCACCGTGCCCTCTTCCTCGCCGCGCTTGAAGAACGGGATCTGGCGCTCCGAACGGTGCATCAGGTCGTAGAGGAACGGGGTCTTGACCGCGCTCGAATAGAAGCCGGTGGGCGAGAACTTGTGGAGTAGCACGTCCCCGGGTTCGACCGTGCGCAGCATGTCCTTCCAGATCTGCGGGATGGGGCTTTCCTTGGTCAGCAGGGGGCGCGTGCCATACTGGAAGGCGATGCTGCCGAGATCGGGGTTCCCGATCCAGTGTTCCCACTCGCGCAGATACCACACCCCGCCTGCCATCACGATCGGCACGTCATCGAAAACGCCCTCGGCACGCATGGTTTCGCGCAGCGCCTTGACGCGCGGATAGGGGTCTTCGGGCTTGGTCGGGTCTTCGGCGTTGGAGAGGCCATTGTGCCCGCCCGCCAGCCACGGGTCTTCATAGACCACCGCCGCCATCAGATCGGGCACCTTGTGGTAGCTCCGCTTCCACAGCGCCCGGAACGCGCGCGCGGAGCTGATGATCGGCAGATAGTTGACGTTGAACCGCGCCGCGATCTCCGCCAGCTTGTACGGCATGCCCGCGCCGCAAGTGACACCGGTTACCATGCCGCGCGTATTTTCCAGCACGCCTTCGAGCACGGCCTGCGCCCCGCCCATCTCCCACAGCACGTTGATATTGATCGCGCCCTTGCCGCCCGCGATCTCGTAGGCCTGCTTCACCTGCGTGGTCGCGCCGTCGATGGCGTAGCGGATCAGCTCCTGATGGCGTTCCTCGCGGGTCCGACCGGAGTAGACCTGCGGGATGGGGTTGCCGTCCGTATCGTAGCTGTCGGCGTTGACCGCGCTGACCGTGCCGATCCCGCCTGCGGCTGCCCAAGCGCCCGAACTGGCATGGTTGGTCGCCGATACACCCTTGCCGCCTTCGACCAGCGGCCAGACTTCACGCCCGCCATAGACGATCGGGCTCAATCCCTTGAACAATGAAATATCCCCTTTGCGCGTCTGTCGCGCCATCTTTCGAAATATCGCCTTAGTGCGGGCGGCACCGCGCCGCAACCTTGCCGCCGCAGCAACGCTAAGCGGCGTCGCACACCTTTATCGCTACAGGCTCGGTACGCGCCTCGCCGCGTTCGAAGCGCGCGAAATAGCCCTTGATATCAGGTCGTTCGATATACTCGACCAGCACATAGCCGACCGCCTCGAACTCGCAGAACAGCAGGTTGTGCGGCAGACCATGCTGGCCAACCGGAGTTTCGCTTTCCACCACGATAATCTGCCCACCGGCGTTGAGCGCGGGCCACATCCGCCACAGGAAGGCGTAGGGGTCAGTCACTTCGTGATACATGTGGACCATGAAAATCCGGTCGAAACTGTCTGCGGGCAGCTGCGGATCGGCTGGTTCGCCCGGCTTGATCGAGATATTCTCGAGCCGCTCGCGCTCGACCCGGCGACCGAGCCGTTGCAATGCCTCGCGGCTGATGTCCTGCGCCAGAACCCGGCCCTCGGTTCCGACCCGCTCGGCAAGGCGGACGGTGTAGTAACCCTCGCCCGCGCCGATATCGGCCACGGTCATGCCCGGGCGAATGTCGGCGAGGTCCATCACCACCCGCGCCTCGTTGCGCTCGTCACGGTCATCCTCATTGGCGAACTGGGTCGAGACCACCTTGACGACCTGGCGATCGGGCATGGGAAATTCTAGCCCGGTATCGGGCCGGTCGGTCGTGACCGGCATGATCTGATCGCAACCCGGCAGCGCCAGTGCGGCGAGGAGCATCAGCGATGCCTTGCGCAGCCCCATCGGCGTTACTCCACATCCTCGATCTCGACCGTCTCACCCGTTACGCGCTGCGCGAGCGCGGCCGAGATGAACGGATCGATCGCCCCGTCGAGCACCGCGTCGGGCGAGGTCGAGACCACGCCGGTGCGCAGATCCTTGACCATCTGGTAGGGCTGCAACACATAGGATCGGATCTGGTGCCCCCAGCCAATGTCGCTCTTGGCGGAATGTTCCGCGCTGGCGGCTTCCTCGCGCGCACGCATCTCCGCTTCGTAGAGCCGCGCCTTGAGCATGTTCATCGCGATTTCGCGGTTCTTGTGCTGGCTGCGGTCCTGCTGGCTCGCCACGACGATGCCGGTCGGCTGGTGGGTGATGCGCACCGCTGAATCCGTGGTGTTGACGTGCTGCCCCCCGGCTCCCGACGCGCGGTAGGTGTCGATCTTGAGGTCGGCGGGGTTGATGTCGATTTCGAAGCTGTCGTCGATCACCGGGAACACCCACACGCTCGAAAAGCTCGTGTGGCGGCGCGCCGAGCTGTCATAGGGGCTGATGCGCACGAGGCGATGCACGCCGCTTTCGGTCTTGGCATAGCCATAGGCGCCCTCGCCCTTGATGAGCAGCGTCGCCGACTTGATGCCGGCCTGTTCGCCCGCCTGATACTCGACCGTCTCGACCTTGAACCCGCGCCGTTCGGCCCAGCGCCCATACATGCGGAACAACATTTCGGCCCAGTCCTGGCTTTCGGTGCCGCCCGCGCCTGCGTGGATTTCGAGATAGGTGTCGTTGCCGTCCGCCTCGCCCGAAAGCAGTGCCTGTACCTTGTCAGCGTCGGCACGGTCGGCGAGCCGTTCGAGCGTCTTGAGGCCGTCCTCGACGATCGATTCCTCGCCTTCGGCCTCGCCCATTTCGATGAACTCGACTGCGTCGGCCATTTCGGCGGCGATCTCATTGACGGTGTTGACCGCCGTTTCGAGCGTCTTCTGCTCGCGGCTGATTGCCTGCGCCTGCTTGGGATTGTCCCACAGCGTCGGATCCTGCACCCGCGCGTTCAGCTCGTCGAGCCGCCGCAGCGCGCGCTCCCAGTCGAGCGACAGGCGCACCAGCGCCAGCGCCGCTTCGATCCGGTTGATATAGGCGAGGGCCTCGGCCCGCATGATCGATCCTTCAACTCACTTAACCACAGGGTCGCCCCGCTTAGCGCTGGCGGCGCGATTGTAAAGCGCGGGGCGCGGCGCGAGCAATGCACGCGGCGGCCAGATTATTGCAAAGCGTCGATGTCCTCGACCAGTTCCTCGGGCGGCGCTTCGGGCGTGTCGACCACCGCGCTTTCGGCGTTCTGGCGACCGGCGCGGATCAGCGCGAGGATTTCGTTGCGGCGCGCGGCGATCGCATCCTGCTGGGTGAAGCGCTCGGGCTCGGTATCGGGCTTGAAGGCTTCCCAGATGATCGCCGAGCGCGGATCGTCGGTCGGCCAGCCATCGAACACCTGCTTGCCGCTGCGCCGGTCGATCCGCACCATCCGCACGCCCGGCGGGGCAACGGGCGGGAGATCGGACCATTTGGCCTTGGTCTTCTCGATCAGGCTCTTGATGATGGGCGCCGAGATCGTGCCGCCATAAGCATAGCCGCCCATGTTGCGCGGCTGATCGAAGCCCACATAGGCACCCGCGATCAGTTGCTGCGTGCCGCCGATGAACCACACGTCCTTGGGGCCGGTGGTGGTACCGGTCTTGCCGAACAGCGGCAGGTTCAGCGGATTGAGCACCGTCGCTGTCCCCCGGCTGACCGCGCCGCGCAGCATGTGCATCACCTGGAACGCGGTGCGCGCGTCCATCGCCTGCTGCCCGCGCACGCCGATGCGCGGCATCGGCTTGCCGTCCCACTTGGCCATGTTGCAGCCCCGGCAATCGCGGTTATCGGCGCGCCACAGCACCTTGCCGCGCCTGTCCTGCACATAATCGATCACGGTTGCCGGATTGAGCCGCCCGTGATTGGCGAGCGCGCTGTAGGCGGACACCATCTTCACCAGCGTCGTCTCGCCCGCGCCCAGCGCGGTCGAGGGATAGGCCGGGAACTTGCCGATCCCGAGCTTGTCGATCCCCTTGACCACATTGGGCATCCCGGCGGTCATGCCGATCTGCACCGTCATGATGTTCTGCGACTGCTCGAGCCCGTAGCGCATCGGATATTGCCCGCCGCTGCCGGTGCCGCGGATGCATTTCTCGCCGAGGTTGGCACCCTGATAGTAGCAGAAACGGTTGTTATCGACCTGGGTCGAGGGGGTCATCCCGTTGTCGAGCCCGGCGGCATAGACGAACGGCTTGATCGTCGAGCCCGGCTGCCGCTGCGCCTGCGTGGCGCGGTTGAAATCGGAGAGGCGATGATCGAACCCGCCCTGCATCGCCATCACCCGGCCCGACTGCGCGCTCTGCACCACCAGCGCGCCTTGCGCTTCGGGAACGGTGCGCACCCGCCAGCTATTGCCTTCCGGGCTGGCGGCGATGACGTCGCCCGCCTTGAGCCGGTCGGGCAGGTTGCCGAGCGGCGCCTCGCTGCCGTCGGCAAAGCCGATGCGCGCGGATTGTCCGATGCGGCGGGTGACGACACCCACGCGCCAGTTGCGGTAGCTGATGCCAAGCGGCGAACTGGCAAGCTGCCCTGCCCAGTTACCCTCGCTCACATCGATGGTAGCAATCGGTCCGCTCCACGCACGGCCGCCGTGATAGCGCAGCAGGCCCTCGCGCAGCGCATCGCGCGCGGCGAGCTGCATCTGCGGGTCGAGCGACGTGCGCACCCACAGCCCGCCCGCATAGACCGAATTGCCGCCATCCTCGGCGGTCTCGCCGAACTTTTCGATCAGCTCGCGGCGCACTTCTTCGAGGAAATAGCCCGCATCGACGCTGCGTTCACGGCGCTGGGTGACCAGGCCCAAGGGCTTGGCAGCAGCCGCGCGGCGTTCCGATCCGGTGATGAAGCCATTGGCCTCCATCTGGTCGAGCACGAAATTGCGCCGTTCAAGCGCGGCCTGCTCCTGCCCCTTGCGGCCATAGCGTTCGGGCGCCTTGGGGAGGATCGCGAGGAACGCCGCCTCGTGCAGCTCCAGGTCGTCGACATCCTTGTCGTAATAGGCGCGCGCGGCGGCCTGCACCCCGAAGGAACGCCGCCCGAGCGGGATTTCGTTCAAGTAGAGCTCAAGGATTTCCTGCTTGGTCAGCACCTGCTCGATGCGTCCCGCGAGGATCATTTCCTTCAGTTTGCGGGTGACCGAGTATTCATCGCCCAGGAGCAGGTTCTTGGCGACCTGCTGGGTGATGGTCGATCCGCCTACCGCGCGGCCCGTGCGCGCCGGATTGAGATAATCGATGACCGCGCCGGCCGTGCCGAAGAAGTCGATCCCGCCGTGGCTGAAGAATGTCTTGTCCTCGGCGGACAGGTAGGCCTCGATTAGCTGCTGCGGGAAATCGGCATATTGCAGCTGCACCCGGCGTTCGCGGGCGTAGGAGTGGACGATCGCGCCATCATAGCCGCGCACCACGGTGGGCAGCGGGGTCTCGTAAGTCAGCAGCGCCTCGGCCTCGGGCAGATCGCTTGCCAGCCATACGAACAGCGCGATCCACAGCGCCAGCGCCGCGCCGACAGCGGCGGCACAGATCTTGAACAACCTGCTTTCGTTCCAGCGCCGACGGAACCACGCCAGCGCCATCCCGACATCGCGGTTGGCGCGGTAACGCAGGTATTCCCACGTCGTCTGGGGGTCGTTGGCGGCGGTCGGATCGGTCATGGAAGAGGCGCAACTAGCATGCGGGACGCGGCAAATGCTAGCCGCTTTCGCCCACTATTGCCCGCTCGTCGCCGGACTCGCGTTGCGCGCGAAATAGACCCGGATGGAACGCGCCAGAACGGCAGCATACTGCGCGCGGCCCTCGGGCGTGGTCAGGCGCGCGCGGTCGGAGAGGTTGGTGACGAACCCGCTTTCGAACAGCACCGAAGGCACATCGGGCGCGCGCAGAACCGCGAGCGCAGCCGAGCGGCGCGGTTGCGGGTGGAAGGCGAGCCTCGCGCTCCCCTCACGCACGACCAGGCCGGCAAACACAGCGGCCTGTTCCTGCGTGCGCTGCTGCGCCAGTTCGACGAGGATCGCGCTTACTTCGTCACTTTGGCCTGCGATTGCGATGCCGTTGACGCGGTCGGCATCGTTTTCGCGCGCGGCGAAGCGTGCCGCCGCCTCACTCGAAGCGTCATCGGACAAAGTATAGATGCTTGCTCCGCTGACATCGTTGCGTTCCCCGGAGGAATCCGCGTGGATCGAGAGGAACAGGTCGGCGTCCAATCGCCGCGCGATTTCCGGGCGGTGGCCGAGCGGGAGGATCCGGTCATCGCTGCGGGTCAGCGCCACGCGGATGCCCCCTGCCCGCAGCAACTCGTCGCGCAAGGCGAGAGCAATGGCGAGCGTGATGTCTTTCTCGCTCACCCTGCGCCCCTCGGCATCGCTGCCAGTCGCGCCCGGATCGCGTCCGCCGTGCCCGGCGTCGATCACCACCAGCGGGCGCGCGGGGTCTTTCGGCCCGGCGATATCGGGCAGCTCGATCGGCGATTGCGAGGGATCGACCACGAAGCGCAGCACATAATCGCGCCCCCAGTGCGGCACCGGAATCGTCACGCCCGCCAGCCCAGCCCCGCCGAGCAGCAAGGCCGGAACCAGCAGCACCATCAGGAGCAATGTGCGATAGCTCATCCGGCTTGAACGCTTACGGTCGCAGCGCCGCGAAACGCAAGGGAGTTGCGAGGCTTGTCCCACAGTGCTAGCGCTGTCGGCAGAGAGGTTGCAGCAGGGCGTTCATGCGCCCGATCGCCACGCTTTCGTGCCGGACCACCCCACTCCCTTGGCGTCCGGCTTAGTACAGGTTGATGCAGTGACAGGACGTTTCTCCCGCCAGATCAGCACGATGCGCGTTCGCGCACCCGCTGTGGCGAGCCAAAACGCGGCAGCTTGCCGCACGTCCAGCCATGCAGACACAAGCTTCGCGCTGACCGCCCGTTGCGGGCCCAGCGCGATTATCCATTCCGGCACCGCCATCTGGCTCGCCGGTTCACACAACAATTCGCGCCCCCTTCGCGTCCGCTCGCGGACAAGGCCGGGCGCATGGAGACTATTCAATGGCAACGCGCATGCTTATCGATGCGCGCCACCCGGAAGAAACCCGGGTGGCGGTTCTGCAAGGCAACCGGATTGAGGAATTCGATTTCGAATCTGCCGAACACAAGCAGATCAAAGGCAATATCTATCTCGCCAAGGTAACCCGGGTCGAACCCTCGCTGCAGGCGGCATTCGTCGACTTCGGCGGCAATCGTCACGGCTTCCTCGCCTTCAGCGAAATCCACCCCGATTACTACCAGATCCCCAAGGCGGATCGCGACGCGCTGCTCGCCGAGGAGGCCGAGGCCGCCGAGGAAGAAGAACGCCTGCGCGCCGAGGAAGAGGCCGAGGGTATCTCCCCCGGTGACGAATACGACGCCGAGGACGATAGCGGCGGCGCGCTCGCCGAAGACTTCGCCGAAAACGGGGTCGAGGAAGTCGACACCTCCGACAAGGACGATGTCGCCACCATCGAAGGCGGCGAATCGGACGACGATGCGGGTGACGAGGACGAAACCGGCGAGGACGAAACCGGCGAGGACGGCTCGTCCGAAGACAACGGGCGGGAACGCGGTCGTCGCGGTCGCGGTCGCCGCCGTCAGGGCAGCAAGGGCGGCAATGACAAGGGCGGCCGCAGCCGTGCCAAGCAGGTCGACGAAGTGCGCGCCAAGCGCATGGAACTGCGCCGCCGCTATAAGATCCAGGACGTCATCCAGCGCCGCCAGGTGCTGCTGGTGCAGGTCGTCAAGGAAGAACGCGGCAACAAGGGCGCGGCGCTGACCACCTATCTCAGCCTCGCCGGGCGCTACACCGTGCTGATGCCCAATTCGTCGCACGGCGGCGGGATCAGCCGCAAGATCAACTCGACCAGCGACCGCAAGCGGCTGAAGGACATGGTCTCCGACCTCAAGCTCCCCAAGTCGATGGGCCTGATCGTCCGCACCGCCGGCATGAGCCGCACCAAGCCCGAGATCAAGCGCGACTTCGATTACCTCGCCCGCGTGTGGGACGAGATCCGCGAAAAGACGCTCGCCTCGGTCGCCCCGGCGCTGATCCATTCGGACAGCGACCTCATCAAGCGCGCGATCCGCGACATCTACAACAAGGAAATCGAGGAAGTCGTCGTCGAGGGAGAGGAAGGCTACAAGTCGGCCAAGGCCTTCATGAAGCTGCTGATGCCCAGCCACGCCAAGCGGGTGAAGGCCTATTCCGATCCCGTGCCGCTGTTCCAGCGCTATGGCGCGGAAGACCAACTGCGCGCGATGTATGATCCGATGGTGCAGCTCAAGAGCGGCGGCTACCTGATCATCAACCCGACCGAAGCGCTGGTGTCGATCGACATCAACTCCGGCCGTTCGACCAAGGAACACGGCATCGAAGCGACCGCGCTTCACACCAACCTTGAAGCCGCGCGCGAAATCGCCCGCCAGCTGCGCCTGCGCGACATGGCCGGCCTCGTCGTCATCGACTTCATCGACATGGAATATTCGAACAATATCCGCAAAGTCGAAAAGGCGATGAAGGACGCGCTCAAGAACGATCGCGCGCGCATCCAGGTCGGCCGCATTTCCAGCTTCGGGCTGATGGAAATGAGCCGCCAGCGCCTGCGTACCGGCGTGCTCGAAGCGACCACCCGCGCCTGTCCGCATTGCGACGGCACCGGCCTCGTGCGCACCGCATCGTCGGCGGGCCTCTCGGCGCTGCGTCTGATCGAGGACGAAGCGGCCAAGGGCAAGGGCACGCTGATCCGGCTCGCGGCGAGCACCGAGGCGGCGATCTACCTCCTCAACGAAAAGCGCGCCGATCTGGTCGAGATCGAGCACCGCTACGGCGTCACCGTCGAAGTCGTGCCCGAAGGCGAGGACGAAGGCGCGAAGATGGCCGTGTCGAGCGCGGGTCCACGTCCGACGCACGCACCGCGCTTCGAGCCCATCGTCATCGAGGAAGAAGAGGATGAGGACTTCCCCGAGGACGAGGAAGCCTTCGACGAGGACGAAGACGAGCGCGCCGCTCCGCAGCGCCGCGAACGTGCCGACAATGACGACGATGGCGGGCGCAACAAGAGGCGCCGTCGCCGCCGTGGCGGTCGCAATCGCAACCGCCAGGATCGCGAGGATGGCGGCGAGCGCGAGGCTGTCGACGGTGATGATGCCGACGATACCGATAGCGACGATCGCGGCGATGCTCCGCAAGGCGACAATGCCGCCGAGGATGGCGAAGGCCGCCCCAAGAAGCGCCGCCGTCGCGGTGGTCGCGGGCGCAACCGGCGGCGCGGTGACGAGGGCGAAGGCTTCGAAGCCGTGAACGACGACGAAGCGGACGGCGAGGCTGAGGCCGAACCCGAAGCAGCGCCGGTCGAAGCCGAAGCCGAAGCTCCGGCGGAAGAACCCGCCGAAAAGCCCAAGCGCAAGCGTGCGCCGCGCAAGCCCAAGGTGGCCGAGGTTGAGGCGGAAGCCCCTGCCGAACCCGCCCCCGAAGCTCCGGCAGAAGCCGAAGCCGAGGAAAAGCCCAAGCGCAAACGCGCCCCGCGCAAGGCCAAGACGGCAGAGGCTGAACCTGCCGAAGTGACCGAGGCGGCGCCCGCTCCCAAGGCGCGCAGGGCCAGCAAGGCTACGAGCGAGGAGGCTGGCAGCGATGCGGGCGCAGACGCCGAAGCCGGTGGCAAGCCGCGTCGCGGCTGGTGGCAGCGCACCTTCGGCGAATAGGCCGTGGCGTCACTGACAAACAAAACGAGGGCGGGGGCGGGAAACTGCCTCCGCACTTGCTGATTTAAGCCCTTCCCCTAGGGGGAAGGGTTGGGATGGGGGGTCTCTCTCGCGATAGGGCGGGACCCCCACCCCCAACCCCTCCCCACGGGGAGGGGAGACTAGCTAGCTCTAACGCGAAACCTTCCGCGCCACGCCCCACTCCATCCACCCGGCAAAGCGCGGGGTCTTGGGGGTGTAGCCCTCACCCAGCGTCTCGACCGCGAAACCCGCACCGGCAAGCGCACTCGCGATCGGACGGGTGAGGTGACAGCCGCCAGCAATCCGCTTCCACAATGGCTCGATCCGTAGCTGCCAACCCAGCACCACCGGATCGGGCGCGCGGCCATGCTCGAGGAACAGCGCCTGCCCGCCGGGGCGCAGGATACGGCGAAATTCGGCCATCACCTGAACGGGACTCTCAACCGAACACAGCGTGAAGGTGCAGACCACGCAGTCGAAGCTGCCATCGGCAAAGGGAATCGCCTCGCCCCGCCCTTGCCTGAGGTCCGCCGCCCATCCCTTCTCGCGCGCCGCCGCCCGCGTCGCGTCGAGCAGGCCTTCATGCGGATCGATCCCGGCATAGGAAGTGATTGCCGCCGGGTCGTAGAACTGGTGGTTGATCCCGCCCCCGCAGCCCAGCTCGAACACGTCGCCGCGCGCCAGCGGCACGACTTGCGAGCGCCGCTTCATCACCTGCCCCTGCGAGCACGCGCAGGTGATCAGGCGCGGCATGACATTCGCCTCGTACCAGCTTTTGAGCCCCATCCCTTGCCCTCCCGAAACACCCACTTTCCTGTCCGCGCCAAGCGTGGCACGATAGCGGACAATTGCCAAACCGGCTTCTTGGGAGGGATGCCAGCTATGACCACCACCACTGCGTCCAAGGAACGCTTCCGCTTTCATCCGAGGCTGTGGATTGGCGCTGCGATGCTGCTCGCCTTTCCGGCCATCGGCACGGCGATGGGCCGGGTGAATTGGGGGCCGGAGGATTTCGCCGCGATGGGCCTGCTGCTCGGCGCCCTTTGCGCAGGGATCGAGGCGGCGGTGCACTGGCTCGACGCGCCGCGCTGGCGGATCGGCGCGATCATGCTGGCGGTGCTGATGTTCTTGACGGTCTGGGCGCACCTTGCGGTCGGGATTTTCGACTAGGCCGGGATTTCGTCACCGCGAAAGTCGAACACCCGCCCTGATTGTTCGGGTGTGAGCCGCGCCAGCACGTTGAGCAGATGGGCAGCGGCCTGATCGGGCGTGGTCAGCTGGCCCTCAGGCAGCCCCGTCTGAAACGGCTGCGACAATGCGCTGTCCACCGTGCCCGGATGCAGGCCCACGATTACGCCTTCAGGATGTGTCCGCGCCATCTCGATCGCAAGGTTTTTCAGGATCATATTGAGCGCAACTTTCGAAGCGCGGTAAGAGTGCCACCCGCCCAGCCGGTTGTCCGAAATCGACCCCACGCGCGCGCTCAATGCCGCAAAGGTGAACGCTCGCCCGCGCGGCATCATGGCCAGCATATGCTTGGCGATCAGCGCCGGGCCGAAGGTGTTGAGCGCGAACACCTCGGCCATCGCCGCCGGGTCGAGCCGCTTGTAGCTGCGCTCCGGCCCCGTCCCATCGGCCAGCGTCAGCACGCCAGTGGCGACAATCACCCATTCGGGCGGATCATCGCGCATCGCTTCGGCAGCGGCGGCGATGGTGGCCTCGTCGGTGAGATCGAAGGAAAACGGCCGAATCTTAGCGCCTTGCGGCCCTTCGCCCCGGCGGGAGCCCGCATGGATGACCTCGGTCCCTCGCGCCGCCAGCGCTGCGCAAAGCGCCCGTCCGATCCCGCCCGATGCTCCAAATATGGCTGCGCTACGCGGCGGCTGTCCTACACCATCCATCGCGATTAAAGTCCGCCCATGCCCCGCCGGTTCCCCGCTTTTGCTCAGCTTCCCGCATTGCTTGAAAGGAAGCCGGATTTTTTGTCCCTGGACAGTGTCTCATGTGTCTCCAACACGCCTGCTGAGCAGCGCGCAACCCCTGTGCAAAAGCCTGCAACAGCCGCCGCTTGCCTCACCGGGCCAAGCCGCTAGAGAAGGGTGCAAACGCGCAACCGGGATCATGTAATGGCGACCTTCACTCTCCCCAAGAACTCCAAGATCCGCAGTGACGGCAAGGTGCACAAGTCTGAAGGCGGCCGGGTGAAGTCGTTCAAGATCTACCGCTACGATCCCGATAGCGGCCAGAACCCGCGTTACGACAAGTTCGAGATCAACCTCGACGAATGCGGGCCGATGGTGCTGGACGCGCTGTTCAAGATCAAGAACGAGGTCGATCCGACGCTGACCTTCCGCCGCTCCTGCCGCGAGGGCATCTGCGGCTCGTGCTCGATGAACATGAACGGCAAGAACGGCCTCGCCTGCACCACCGCGATCGAGGATCTGAAGGGCGAAATCCGCATCACCCCGCTGCCGCACATGGACGTGATCAAGGATCTGGTGCCCGATTTCACGCACTTCTACGCGCAGTATGCTTCCATCCGTCCGTGGCTCCAGACCGTCAGCCCGACGCCAAGCGGCAAGGAGCGGCTGCAATCCCCGGAGCAGCGCGAGAAGCTCGATGGCCTTTACGAGTGCATCCTGTGCGCCTGCTGCTCGACCTCGTGCCCGTCCTATTGGTGGAACAGCGACAAGTTCCTCGGCCCTGCGATCCTCTTGCAAGCCTACCGCTGGCTCGCCGACAGCCGCGACGAGATGACCGGCGAGCGGCTCGACGATCTCGAAGACCCGTTCCGCCTGTACCGCTGCCACACCATCATGAACTGCGCCAACGTGTGCCCCAAGGGCCTGAGCCCGGCCAAGGCGATTGCCGAAACCAAAAAGATGATGGCCGAACGGGCCATCTGAACCAGTGGCGGTGAAGGAAGACGTGTTCGAGCATGGGCCGGACCCGGACAACCCCGGCTGGCACCACTGGAACCTCAAGGACGAAACGCTGTTCAACGGCGCGGTGATGGGCGAGCTCATCACCCGCGTCGATGATGACGGGAAAGCGCGCCTGCGCATGTTCCCCGAACGGCGCCACATGAACCTGCAAGGCGTGATCCACGGTGCGGTGACACTCTCACTAATCGACATTGCGCTGTTCGTCACCATGCACCGCATCGGCACGGGCAATGCCGGCCCTTCGGTGACACTGGAGCTGTCGACGCAGTTCGTCGGCGGCGGCGATCCGCGGCGGCCTCTCGACGCGGTGACAGAGATCGTGCGCGAGACCGGCAAGCTGGTGTTCGTGCGCGGGATGGTGGTGCAGGAGAGCGACACCGTCGCCAGCTTCTCGGGCATCGTGCGCAAGATGCAGCCGCGCGCCTGACGTGCCCGGCCTCCTCGCCCGCTATGATGCGCTGATCGCCAGCGGCCAGCTGCGCGCCGATCCCGATCAGCGCGCGGCAGCGGAACGGCTGGCGCGCTTGCAAGGCGAGCTGGAGGCACCGCCGCCGAAGAAACGCTGGTTCGCTTACCTCTCCGGCTCGGGGCCGACCGAACCTGACCCGCGCGGGGTGTACCTCTGGGGCGGGGTCGGGCGCGGCAAGTCGATGCTGATGGACCTGTTCGTCGAGACGCTCGGCCTATCGAAGAAACGCCGCGTCCACTTCCACGCCTTCATGCTCGAAGTCGACCGCCTGATCGCCGCCGAGCGCAAGGCCCAACAGCAAGACCCGCTCACCGCTGTCGCCCTGCGCATGGCCAGCGAGGTGCGCTGCCTTGCCTTCGACGAGATGGTGGTGACCAATACCGCCGATGCGGCGATCATGGGCCGCTTCTTCAAGGCTTTGATCGACGCAGGCACGGTGATCGTCACCACCTCCAACCGCCCTCCGCGCGATCTCTACAAGGACGGCCTCAACCGCTCGCTGTTCCTGCCCTTCATCGATCTGGTCGAGGCGCGGATGGACGTGCTGAGCCTTAACGGCCCGACCGACTACCGGCTCGACCGGATCGGCGGGTTGGCGATGTGGCACGCACCGATTGGCGATGCGGCAACTGCGCAGGTGCGCGAGGCGTTCTTCCGCCTCACCGACTTCGCGCCCGAAGATGCCGCCAATGTGCCCACCGGGGAGCTCGACCTCGGTGGCGGACGCACGTTGCACGTTCCCAAGAGCCTGAAGGGCGTCGGCGTGTTCAGCTTCAAGAAGCTGTGCGGCGAGAACCGCGGTGCGGCGGATTACCTCGCGATTGCGCGGGCCTACCACACGGTCATCATAGTCGGCATCCCCAAGATGGGGCCGGAGAACCGCAACGAGGCGATCCGCTTCACCAAGCTGATCGATGCGCTCTACGAATACCGGGTGAAGCTGTTCGTCACCGCCGCTGCTGCGCCCGAGGCGCTCTATCAGGCGGGCGACGGGGCCTTCGAATTCGAGCGGACGGTCAGCCGTTTGAACGAGATGCAGAGTGATGAATACATGGCGCTGGGCCACGGGGCCGAGGGTTAGCGCGGTTTCCTACGCGCTATGAGGCAGCTAAGCATGGTGCTGTTCTTTCCCAATGTCTATTGCGAGGCACCGCCGGAAAATTGACCGCCCGGTTGATGCCGAATAATTTTTTTCCTGCCGAAGTGTCAACTTCGCCTTTTTCGACTTATATCTCTGAATTATCAAGATAATACCTGTAGGAAACCGCTTGACACGGTGTCAGCTTTGTCAACTTCCCATCAAGCCGACACCCCGAGCCGCGCGAGCGACTTCTCCAGCATCAGGAGCTGCCACAGGGTACGCGAATGGTCGGCACGCCCCGCGATATGCGCCTCGGCCAGCGCGGCGATGGCTTTGGGGGCAATCATCCCCGACTGTGCGATCACCGGGCTCGCGGCGATCCTCCGCGCCGCGCCTGCCAGCGGCCCGCGCAGCCACTCGGCAATCGGGGTGACGAAGCCCTGCTTGGGACGGTAGAGAATGTCGTGCGGCAGATAGCGTTCGAGCGATTGCTTGAGCAGGTACTTGCCGCCTGATCCGCGCACCCGCATCCGCTCGGGAAGGCTGGCGGCGAACTCCACCAACCGGTGGTCGAGCAGCGGCTCCCTTGCCTCAAGACTCACCGCCATGCTGGTGCGGTCGACCTTGGTGAGGATGTCACCGGGGAGCCAGAAGGCAAGATCGGCATACTGCGCCCGGTCGAGGCCAGAACGCCCCGGCGCGCGGCGCATCAGCGCGATCAGCTCGTCCTCGGCGCGGAAGCCTGCGAGGCTGGCGGCGAAGGCATCGGCATAGAGTGCGCGGCGGGCGTCGGGCAGCGTCACCGAGAGCCCGCGGGCATAGCCTTCTTCGCCGCTCTCCGCGAGCGCCAGTAGCGTTGCCTTGGCGCGCAGGGGGCGCGGTGCCCAATCGGCCTTGGGCCAAGAGCGCCCCAACGCGCCGAACAGCGGCGCGCGCAATCCGGCGGGAAGAAGGCGGCGCGCCTGCTCCTCATGGTGATGGAACACCTGACGGCGGTATCCGGCAAAGGCCTCGTCCGCCCCATCACCCGAGAGCGCCACTGTCACCCGCTCGCGCGCCAGCTGGCACACCCGCCATGTCGGCAGCGCCGAGGCATCGGCGAAGGGCTCGTCGAACATCGCGGCGAGGCTGTCGATCGCGCTGAAGTCGTCGGTGGCGACGATCCGCTCGGCATGATCCGCCCCGAACTTCGCCGCGACCTGTCGGGCGTAGCTGGTCTCGTCGTAGGCGGCGACATCGAAGCCGATCGAGCAGGTCTGCACAGGGCTTGCGCTCGCCTCGCTCATCAGCGCGACCACGCCCGAGGAGTCCACACCGCCCGAAAGGAACGCACCCAGCGGCACATCGGCGACCATGCGCGACTGAACGCCCGCGCGAAGCAAATGCACCAATTGCGCCGACAGATCCGCCTCGCTGCCGCGCGCGCGCTGGGTGAAGTCGATATCCCACCAGCGCTGCGGCCGTCCCGGCGCGCGGCCCTGTTCCAGCAGCCAGAAATGGCCCGCCGGAAGCTTCTCCACCCCGGCAAGGATCGCATGGCTATCGGGCACATAGCCCCAGGTCATGTACGCCTCGACCGCCTGCGGATTGATCCGGCGGCGCAAGAGCGGATGCGCGAGGAGGCCCTTCAGCTCCGAAGCGAAGGCGATGCTGCCGTCCGAGAGGTGCGCGATATGCAGCGGCTTTACGCCGAACCGGTCCCGCGCGACGAACAGCTGCCGCTTCTCCCTGTCGAACAACGCGAAGGCGAACATCCCGTCGAGCCGCGCCAAGCAATCCGGCCCCCAGCGCTGCCAAGCGGCCAGGATCACCTCGGTATCGCCTGCGGTGTTGAACTGCGCACCCGCCAGCTCAAGCTCGCGGCGCAATTCACGGAAATTGTAGATCTCGCCATTGAACACGATCACCGCGCGGCCGTCACCGGAATGCATCGGCTGCGGCGAACCGGCAATGTCGATGATCGAAAGGCGGCGGTGACCGAGGCCCACCCCGTGATCGGTCCACACCCCCGCCCCGTCAGGCCCGCGATGGACAAGCGCATCGCACATCCGTTCGACCCGCGCGGGGTCGACCGGCTTGGGGGTCTCGGCATGGAAGATCCCGGCAATCCCGCACATTGCTTGAGGGCCTAGAGGATGGCGGCGAGCGCGGCAATCGCGGCAAGGGCGACCACCGCAAGCGCGGCGCTGACCGGCGCAAGGTTGTGGTCCTCGGTGCGTGCGAGCCAGCCCCAGCATGCCAGTTGCTCGGCGCGCCAGCCATGCTGCTCCGGCTCGCGTTCGAAGAACTGCCATGCCCCTGCCAGCAACACTGCCAGCACGATGGCGAAGAACACCCAGCCATAGACGATGTGATCAAACCCGGTGGCGCGCTCTGCCCCGATGAACTGCGCGATGGTGATCGTCGCCCAGGCGCGCACCCCATTGGCCAAGACCGGTACGATCACGCAGGCGGCCAGGAACAGCGCGCGCCGCCGCCAGCTGGCAAAGCGGGTGAAGGCAACCAGCACGCCCAAAGTCACCATCGCGATCAGGAACTTCACGCCCGAACAGGCCTCGGCGACGATAAACAGCCCAGCGGGGGTGTCGATGTGGATGCCCTCGATGCTGGCGGGCACGCCGCTCCAGCGGGTGAGCGCGACCGCGATATCGGCGGTGATGAATTGCAGCGCCGGGATGATCTCGTCACCGAAAGGTACGAGGAAGGTGGCGAACGCAAGCGGCAGCGCAAGCAGTAGCCCCGCACGCAGGCCCAGCACGGTGACCACCGCCGCCTGCAAAGCGCCCACGGCTCCGGCATGGGCGAGGAGGTTGATCCCCTGCGCCTGCCCGATCCACCACAGTCCGAGCGCGGCGGCGATTGCCAGCAGGCCGGGCGCGAAGGGCACAGGTGTGATCTTGGCGAGCTCTCCCGACTTGAGCATCACCAGCCAGGCGATAATCGGCGGCACAAGCAGCAGGTGGTTATAGGTGTCGATATTCCACCACTGGTGCAGCATCTCGCCCCAGCTCGGCAGGGTTGCGAGCACCAGTGCGAGTGCCGCCAAGCCGAGCGCGGCCAGCGATGCGCGCCATTCCGCGGAGATCGGAGCGGCCAGTGGGACGGCGGGAGCGACGGCTTCAGGCGGCATGGCGCTTGCCCTCCCCTCCCATTCCAACCAACCCGGCTAGCGGCTCGAGCATCGCGTCCCAGCCATAATGGTTCAGCACAAACTGGCGGGCGGCAAGGCCAATCCGGGTGCGGGTTGCAGGTTCGCTCAGCAGGCCCTCGATCCGCGCGGCCATCGCCTGCGGATCGGGCGCGCTGACCAGCCAGTGCTCGCTGTCTCGCGCGGCGATCCCGGTCGCGGCTTCGGGCGTGAGCACGATCGGCTTGGCCATCGCCATCGCCTCGAGCACCTTGTTCTGCACCCCGCGCGCAATCAGCAACGGGGCGAGCACCACGTCGGCGGCGGCGAGGAACGGGCGCACGTCGGGCACCTCGCCCCATACCTGGACACCGGGGGTACCGTGATGGGCCATGAGCGCTCGGGTGGGATTGCGCCCGACAATGTGGAACCGGGCCTCGGGATGGCGCATGCGCAGGCGCGGCAACAGATGCTCGATTACCCACAGCGCGGCCTGTTCGTTTGGGCGGTAGTCCATTTGCCCGGTGAAGACGCAATGCGGCGCAGGTTGCCCTTTGATTGCCTGATGCGGATCGACCGTCGCCGGATCGAAAAGCGCCGCGTCGATGCCGTTGCCCAAAACTTGGGCATTGACCCGCGCAGGATCAATCAACCGGCTGCGGTAAAGCGTCACCTCTGCCTCCGAAATAAGCAGCGTCGCATCGGCGCGTTGGCCGAGCCGCTCTTCCTCCGCCGCCATCAGCCGCGCCTCGCGGGCGTTGAGCCCCACACGCTCGCCGGCAGCGGCGTAGCTGGCGAACTTGGCGCTATCGACGTCGCACAGATCAATCACGACCCTGCCCATGAATTGGGCAGTTACATATTGCCCCATTTGGCCTGAGAACACGACCATCGCGCTGATGTTTCGCGTGGCGATGGTCTTGCGGACCCACTGCTCCAACTTGCGGCAGTGAAATGCGGTAAGGCTCACCGGCTTGCCAGCCAGCACCGCCTCGACACCGGCGAGCGCCAGCGGCTTCACGCGCGGGGCGATGCAATGGGATGCCGCGATCTCGGCCAGCGCGGCCTCACCCGCCCTGTCATCGCCGTCTGCGAGGCAACCGACGTGCACAGGTGCAAGGCGCGCGAGCGCCTTCAGCAAGTGATGCGCACGGATCCGGTCGCCGCGATCGGGCGGGAAAGGGACGCGGTGCGCGAGGAACAGGATCTCGCCCATCACGCGAGGCCCCGCGCGATCCACGGCCCGATGGCATTGGCGACAGGCAGGGGCAGCTTCTTCCACAGTTCGATCTTGCGGCTGTAGCTCGCATCGGTGGGGTCGATGTTGCGCTCAGGAGCGCCGCCATCGTGCCACGCGACATAGGTCAGCGGCTGCGGGTCGAAGCCCCAGTTCTTCTTGAAGTGATAAGGCCCGCTCCCGGTCTTCGAACGTCCGAAATCGAAGCGGGTCATGCCCTGTCGCCGAGCGTGGCGCATCAGCTCGAAATACATCACTTCGTTGGCGCGTGCGGCGCGGGCGGCGAAGGTGCCGCCGCCCCAATAGGGCATCACCGCGCCCTCGTGGTAGAAGCTGAGCACGCTCGCCAGCGGGGTATCACCCTGCCACACGGTGAGAATGTCGCTGGTGCCGGGAAAGGCATCGAGCATCGCCGCGAACAGCTTGCGCGGAAACACCGGCGTGCCGAGGTTGCGCACGCTGGCGCTGTAGCAGGCGTAATGCGCGGCGCGGTCATCCGCCCCGCGCCCGATGATGATGCGGTGGCCAAATGCCAGCCCCTTGCGCACTTCGGCGCGGGCCTTGCGGGGGATGCCGAGCAATTCGGCCTCATCGTCGGCGGCAAGTGCGCGTTCGAAACCGCAATGCTTGTTGTCCCACGCGTCCCAACCCGCCGGGATCGGCCCGCCGCGCAGTTCGATAGTGGCGAAGCCGCGCTTGAGTGCATGAGAGCGGGCGGCTTGCGCCAGCATCTCGATCGCGCCGCCATTGGCCGCCACGATCCCGCCGCCAACCCCGAACCCGCTCGATACTAGCGCTTTGCCGAACAGCGCCGATCGCACCTCGGTGAGCGGCAGCCATCCGGTGAGCACACCCATGCGCTCGCTCACCAACCCGGCCGCGCGCTGGCCCGTCCCGGCCGCGACCGCCTGCAGCCACGCGGGGCGGTGGAACAGGCTCGCGCCTGCCTCGACGACAAAGCCCTCGATCCGGCGCAAGTCTAATGCATCGCCGAAATCGACCGCACGGACGCGCTCGGCGCTGTGCAGCGGCGCGTTCATCCCATCAACTCCATTGGCGGCATGGCACGCGCCGCCTCGACCTGCGCGACCCGGTCCATCCGGCCCCAGCGAAACTCGCGCACGAGATCGGAGAGCTTGCCCGCCATGCGCGCCAGCCCGGTATAATGCCGGAACCGCGAGCGCAGCGACGCGCCCTCAACACGCGGCTGATCGGGATCGACCTCCCACGGGTGGAAATAGAACACCGCCGGACGTCCCTCGGCGCGATTGACCTGCCGGATTGCCCAGCGCGAGAAGCCATAGGGCAGCACCCGGAAGAACCCGCCCCCGCCTGCCGCCACACGCCGCCCGCCGAGCATTGCGGTGGTTACCGGCAGCTCGACCAAGGGCGAGTCCGCCAGTGGACGGAAGGCAAAGCGCGGGGCTTCGGGCCAGCCATAGTGATCGTGCACCACCGGCGCGACGCTGGAGGAATAGGCGTAACCCTGCGCCGCCAGCTCCGCGAAGGCCCACGGTGTGCGCTGATCGATCGAAAAGCTCGGCGCGCGGTAGCCGGTCACCGCCACTCCGGCGCAATCTTCAAGGATCGTGCGGGCCTTGGCGATGTCCTCGGCAAAGGCCTTGTGCCCCAAATTGAATACCCGCGCGTGATCGTAACCGTGGCTGGCGACTTCGTGGCCTGCCTCGGCGACGCGGCGGATCATGCTCGGATGGCGCTGCGCCACCCAGCCGAGCGTAAAGAATGTCGCGCGCACATCGGCGGCTGCGAACAGATCGATCACCCGGTCGACATTGGCTTCGACCCGCGTGGCGATCGCGTCCCAATCTTCGCGCGCGATCACCTTCTCGAAGGCGCCGACCTGGAACCAGTCCTCGACATCGACCGACAGGCCGTTGACGATCCCGGTCCCCGCCGCGCGCGGCAGGGGAAGGAACGGCGCATTCATGGCTTAGGCCGCCTCGCGCGACGGGTCTTCTTCAAGCCACTCGATCAGCATCGCCAGCACGTGGCGGAAGGATTGCTCCTGCTCGTCCAGGCGCGCCTCGATCCGGGTGAGCTTGGCGGCGATCTCCGCATCAAGAGGCGACACTTCAGCCTCTCCCGCAGCGACACGCCCTGTTCCTGCCGCCTGCAATTCGCTGATCGCCGCTTCGAGTTCGGCAGTGCGAACATCGCGCTCCGCCAGCAGCTCGGCAAAGCCGAGTGCGGGCGCAGCAGCCGTGTCAGCCGCGCCGCTTTCATCGTTCGCCATTTCGGCCACGACCTCTTCGAGCATCCCCAGCGTCAGTTCGCCGCTGTCCTCGACCGCGCCGAGCAGCAGCAGGCGGTTCATCACCTGATTGATCCGGCGCGGGATTCCGTCGGTGTGCTGGTAGAGCGCATCGATCAGCCCCTCCTCGAAGCCCGGATGCCCGTTCCAGCCCACATGGCTCAAGCGGTGAACGACATAGTGCTCGACCTCGTCCTCGCCGAGCGCATCGAGATGGTGCGAAGCGATGATCCGCTGACGCAGCTGCTCCAGCCCCGGGTGGTGCGCCAGCGTGCGGCGGAACTCGGGCTGGCCGAGCAGCAGGCTCTGCAACAGCGGCTGTGCGCCGAGCTGGTAGTTCGACAGCATCCGCAGCTCTTCAAGCGCAGTGAGGTCGAGGTTCTGGCATTCGTCTACCACCAGCAGACAGCGCCGCCCGGCGCGCGCCTCGTGGTGCAGGAAGGCTTCGATCACGCCCAGCGTGGCGGCCTTGTCCTGCCCTTCGACCGCCAGCCCGAAGGCCTGCGCGACCACCTGCACGATCGTCTCGCCATCGAGCGCGGAGGTTACGATCTGCGCCACAGTCAGCGCTGCGGGATCGATTCGCTCCATCAGATGCGCGACCTGCATCGACTTGCCCGACCCCACCTCGCCGGTAATGACGATGAAGCCCTCAGCCTGGCTCAGGCCATAGCCGAGATAGCTCATCGCCTTGCGGTGGCTGATGCTGTCGAAATAGAATTGCGGATCGGCGGTCAGCTGGAACGGACGCCCGGTCAAGCCATAGTGCTGTTCGTACATAAGGCTCACATCCCTTTTCAGAAGTTGTACCGCACGCCGACCAGCAGAGTGGCGAAGGCAATGTCCTGAGCGCTGAATTCGCTGTCGAACCGATCAACCGAGAGAGCCACGCGGCCGATAAGGCGCCGGGTCAACGACCGGTTATAGGCCGCCGAAACCCCCATCGCGGTCGCATCGTTGCCGTCAGCGGCAGCATCGAACCAGTTGACGTAAGCGTTGGTCGTCAGGCTGTCATTCTCGCTCAGCTGGCGCGTGACCCCGCTGATCAGGTAATAGCTCTGGTCGGTAAGCCCATTGACTGGCGCGAGCACGGTGCCCTCTGCCGCGATGAAGGTGCGGCGGTCATAGCCCGCGCCAAAAGCGGCGGTGGTGCGCCCGATCTGGCGCTGGTACGAGCCGATCACCCCGCGCCCGCGGAAAGCTGACGAACGTGCCGAGCCGAGCGCGCCGACCAGCGACTGGCCGTCGGTGCCATTGACCAGACCGCCGAAGTCGCCCGTTACCGGGTTGCGAATCGCCGCGAAATCGCTGTCGAGCCCGGCGAGCGAGTTGTTGAGTACCCCGCCAAACCCACTCACCCCGTCATAGACCGCTATGGCCACAGAGCTGCGCTGGTTCGGCACGTAGGTAAAATTCCCGGAGTAAGTGAGTGAATCGTACCGCTTGCCGACCGTCGCAGTCAGATTGGTGCGCGAGCTTGGACGCCACAACACGCCCACGTCCCAGAACAGACCATCGGCGCTGAAGGCCACCTGACGCGGTGACGAGCGGTCGGTGACAAGCCGGCCGTCAGCCCCGACCACCGGCACGCCATTGGCATCGCGCAGCGCATCGCGGCTCGACACTTCGACATCCTCGATGCCCACGCCTGCCACCAGCGCGATGTTGGTCGTCAGCGGCACGGTCATGTCGACACGCGCGTAGAGATCGCGCACACGCTGATCGAGGTTGGAGATATCTTCCTGAAATCCGCCCGCGGTCACTGCCAATCCGACCGGCAGTACCTCTCCCGGGCGAACTCCGGCGCGAACCTGACCAAGATAGGTCACGCTGTCATCGAAGGTGTCGATCACCTGCCCTGCCGGATTGATCAGCGCGGCATCATTCTCGAACCGGTTGTAGCCGACCCGCGCAACCCCGCTGACATCCACCCGGCCCACGCGGGTGTTCAGGCTTGGCCCGGCATAGACGCTGTAGAAGCGGCTCTCGGCATCCTCGCGCACCAGCGGGTTGGCGGTGGTCGCCCCTCCGCCATCAACACGTGTGCGTGCGGCGAGCGCGCCACTCTCGAAGCTCAGCGTACCCGGGATCACCGCCAGCGTGCTGCGCGCCAGACCGCTAACGGTATCAGTGTCGATGGTGTCGTCATCATAGCCGATATTGCGCTCGTAGCGCAGCGAGACCGCTGCGCCGCTGTTGCGGCCCTGCACATTGATATCGACCCCGACCGCGACCTGCGTGAAGGTCAGCACGTCATCGCCCGGGATCAGCTCGGCGGAGAGCACCTGCCCGACCTCGATATAGGGCTGCACCACCATGCGGCGGCGCTGGGCCGATGGATCGTTGCCTTGCGACTGATCGGCAGCCACTTGCGGTTCGCCTCCGGACGAGCTCTGGGCCCAGGCGGGCGCGGCCGCTACGGTAAAGGCGGCAAGCAGCGCCGAGCGTAGCAGGACTGTACGTAGACGGATCATTTCCACCCCGTCCCATATTGGCCGAAATGCCGCCCCGAGGGGCTGTAGCACGTCCCGTTGAGCAGCAGCTTGATGTCCGGGCAGGCCGACAGCAGATGTTGCGCGTCGGCCAGCGCGGCGTGGCTCGTTTCCTCTGCCCGCACGACCAGCACCACCTGTCCGACATGCGCGGCAAGCTCTGCCGCCGCCGAAGCCGCCAGCGCGGGCGGGCTGTCGATGATAACGATCCGTTCGGGGGCGCCTGCGGAGAGATGATCGAGCATTGTGCCGGTGCGCGTATCGGAGAGATATTCGGAAGCGCGCGCTGCGGGCGTGCCAGCGGGCAGTACGAACAGCCCTTCAATGTCGGTCGCAATCACCAACTCTTCGGGCAGCAGCGCCGGGTCGGCCAATGCGTCCATCAGCCCGGCATCGATGTCGATCCCGAGCAGGCTGGTGATCGAGGGCTTGGCAACGTCTCCGTCAACCAGCAGCACCTCGAACCGCCGTTCCGAGGCGAGCGCAATGGCAAGATTGACCGCGCAATAGGTCTTGCCTTCGCCCGGATGCGGGGAGCACACCAGAATGCGTCGCGCCTGCGCATTGTCGCCCGCCCGCACCGCCGCGATGAGCTCGCGGCGAACGATGCGGAACTCCTCGAGCAGGCCCGTGACCGCATCCTCGGGCACAATCAGCCCGCGTTCGCGCAGGTGATCGCGGTCGATGGCGACGCTCGGCCCGCAGAAGGTCACTTGGCGCGCTGCTGCCGGCTTGGCATTGGCCTGCGCTCTCGCCGCGCCAAGCCCGAAGGTGGCATCGGCACGCTCAAACAGCGAGGCCGGGCGGGCGCCAGTACGGCTGAACTTGCTCTGGTCGGTCATTAACCTGCCCCCGTCCTCACGCGATCATCCCGATCGAGACAAGCTCGACCGCGACCAGAACCACAAACATCGCCACCAGCGCCCCGCAGGCCCCCGAAAACTGCCGCAGCCGCCGCTGCTCGATCACGCGCGCGGCATCCGACATGGTGAGCGAGATCGACCCGATCACTGGCAGGCCGAATGCGCTTTCCAGCTTACGCTGGGTAGTGAACCCGCCGCGCAGCTGGGCCATGGCATAGGCGGTCGCCGCCCCGGCCCCGAGGCCGACAATCAGCACGCCGAACAGCAGCAGCGGACGATTGGGGGCGGCGGGCTTCACCGGGACAGTCGGCTGCTGGATTACGTCGAAACGGAACTGGCTGGCCTTGTCCTCGACCTGCCCGCGCGTGCGCAGCGCCTCGCGGTCCTGCAGGAGCTTGTCGTAGTTCTGGCGGAGCACATCATAATCGCGGCTGATGCGATTGGCTTCGGCGGCCACGGTCGGCTCACTCGCCTGGCTCGCCATCAGCGCGGCAAAATTGCTCTGGAGCGCGGCGCGGCGTGCCTGAAGCGCCTCGACCGAGGCCTGGCGTTCGCTCTTGATCGCCATCAGCGAGGCCCAGGCCGGATTAGGCGTGCCGCCCGCATCCTCGCCCGCGGCTGCCGCCTGCCGCGTCAGGATTGCGACCTGCTTGGTGGTGGCGATGACATCGGGGTGATTGTCGGTGAGGCCGCGCCCGCGCAGTTCGGCGAGCTGCGTTTGCGCCTGCATCAGCGCCGCCTTCGGACCGACCGCATCGCGTCCACCTGTCAGCGTGCGCGGGGTGCCCGCCAACTGACCCGAAATCGCCGCCAGAGCGCTCTGCGCCGCCGCAAGATCGGCATCGACACCGCGCAGTTCGGTGCGCGCCTGCTGGACCTTGGTCGACAGGCTCTCCGTGCCGCCGACCAGATCGGGAAACTGCGCTTCGAACGCCAGGCGGCGCTGTTCGGCCGATTCCAGTTCGGTCTTGCGCTCCTGCAACTGGCGATCGAGATCGCCGATGGCCGAGGTAATCCCGTTGCGGTTGCCCGCGATATGCTCATCGCGCAGGATATCGAGCAGACGCTGCACCACGTCGCGCGCCAGCACCGCGTTCTCGGCATCGGAGAGGTCACGGCGGCCTATGGCAGCGGTGATTTCGAACAGGTTGTCCTGCTCGCTGGTCACCTTGACCTTCTTCTCGAGCTCGGCGATCGCCGCGTCGAGCGCGCCGCGCCCGTCAAGGCCTTCGCCAAGACGGGTCGAGCCGATGACCTTTTCAAGGTTCTTGGCGCTCGACAGCGTCTGCCGCACGCGCATGATCTCTTCCTTGCCGTCACCGGCAATGCCGAGCTGCTTGGACAGCACGTCCTGCACGTCGACATAGACGCGCGCCTTGCTCTCGTAGGAATTGGGGATCAGCGCGATCACCAGCCAGCCGAGCAGGCACACGCCCCACGCGGTGGCAATCGCCAGCCAGCGCCGGTGCCACACCGACCACAGCGCCGCGCGCAGATCCTCGAACAGTTCGTTCATGCCCCCACGCCCTCGCTCAGAACCGGCTTTCAGGGATGATGATCGTGTCGCCCGGCATCAGCAGCACATTGGCGCTGGCATCGCCGCGGCGGATCAGATCGGACAGGCGCAGGCGGTATTCGACCTGTTCGCCGCTCTCCCGGTCGCGGCGGATCAGCTTGGCGCGGTTTCCGGCCGCAAATTCATTGAGGCCGCCCACCGCAATCATCGCGTCGAGCACGGTCATGTTCGCGCGGAACGGCAGCGAGGCGGGCTGCGCGGTCGCGCCGACGATCCGCACTTGCTGCGTGAAATTGCCCTCGGGCGTGTTGACGATCACCGAGACAATCGGCTGCTCGATATACTTGGCGAGCTCGCCCGCGATGTAATCCTGCAGCTGGGTCGCGGTCTTGCCGACCGCCGGGATGTCCTGCACCAGCGGGATTGTCAGCCGTCCGTCGGGGCGCACGCGCACCTTTTCGGCGCTGAGTTCCGGGTTGCGCCACACGTGAATGGTGATCTCGTCGAGCGGCCCGATGGTGTATTCCTCGCTCGGCGCAACCGATGCCGAAGCCAGATTGGCAGGCGGCAGCTGCGGCCCGGTCGCGGCGCAACCCGCCAGCGAGGCCGCAGCAAGGCCGAAAATGGCGGGACGAAGAAGGGGCACGCGCTTGAGCATGAAACAGGGATCCTTGGCCGTTGGTCCGGGCCGGATGCCTGCTGCAGGAGCGACCTGCGACACCCGAGCCGGGACATGCGGGCTCTTGTGGCGCTTAGTGGTGAAGATAGTGTTAGTTATACAGGCCGGAATCCGGCCCTTTCCCGATACGGGACAGCCGCGCAGCTCAGGTTAACGTTGGAGCTATACGGCGGCTAAACGAGGATTTCCGCCGCAGGGCCATGGCCAAGGAAGGCGCTGGGAGAGGCGCTTGCCCCGTAGGCCCCGGCGCAAAACACAGCGACCAGATCGCCGACCTCGGCGCGCGGCATCGCGGCGTTGTCGGCGAGACGGTCGAGCGGGGTGCACAGGCACCCGACGATGTTCACTTCCTCTGTCGGCTCTGCCCCATAATGGCTTGCAATTGCTGACGGATAGTTGCGCCGCACCACGGTTCCGAAATTGCCCGAAGCAGCCAATTGATGATGCAATCCGCCGTCGGTGACGAGGTAGGTCACACCGTGGCTGACCTTCCGGTCGATAATGCGGGTGAGGTAGACCCCCGCCTCGCCCACCAGATAGCGTCCCAATTCGAGACACAGTTCAGTTTCAGCCAACACCCGCGGCAGGTTTGCCACCCGCTCGGCCAGCGCCGCCCCAACGCGTGGCAGATCGACGGGCGTATCGCCGGGGAAGTAAGGGATCCCCAGCCCACCGCCCATGTTCAACTTGGGGCAACCCTGGCCGATCGCCTCGGTCAGCCTCGCCGCGAGGTCGATGACATTGCCCTGTGCCTCGATAATCGCTTCCGCGCTCAGGGTCTGACTTCCGGTGAAGATGTGGAGGCCGCGCCATTCCGCCCCTTGCGCGATCACGAGACGCGCCAGCGCGGGCACCTGATCCGCATCCACCCCGAACGGCTTGGCCCCGCCGCCCATCTTCATCCCTGAACCCTTGAGTTCGAACGAGGGATTGACCCGGATCGCGATGCGCGGGGACTTGCCCAGGCGCTCCCCGATCGCCAGCGCGCGGCGCGCCTCGCCCGCGCTTTCGCAATTGAGCGTCACGCCCACCGCAATCGCCGCTTCCAGCTCGTCATCGCGCTTGCCCGGCCCGGCAAAGCTGATCCGCGCCGGATCGATCCCGAGCGCGAGGCAGAAAGCGAGCTCGCCCGAGGAGGCAATGTCGAACCCGTCGACCAGCGGCTCCATTTGCCCGATCACCGCAAGGTGCGGGTTGGCCTTGACCGCGTAGTTGATCCCCACCCGCGCCGGCAGCGCCGCGCGCAGTTCGGCGACGCGGGCATCGAGGTGGCTACGCGAATAGACGAACAGCGGCGTGCGCCCCGCTTCGGCAACCAGCTCGCTTGCGCGCTTGCCGCCGATGGCGAGTTCGCCGCCAATCGCCTCGTAACCAGCGGGGATCGGGCCGACGGGTTTCATGCCGCGTAGTCCTTCGTCAGTTCGGCCTGCATGGCGGAGCGATCGATCTTGCCATTGGGGTTCAAGGGCATGGCCTCGCGCCAGTGGATCACCTGCGGCTGCATGAAATTGGGGAGGTCGCGCTTGAGGCGATTGGGCAGTTCCGCGCGCGCGGTTGCGTCTCTCGACCCTCGCACCACCAAATGCACCGCCTGCCCCAGCCTAGCGTCCACAATGCCCAGCGCGACCGCCTCAACCACCAGCCCAGTGGCGAGCGCGGCCTCCTCGATCTCCTGCGGGCTGATGCGGTTGCCTGCGCTCTTGATCATCGCATCGCGGCGGCCTGCGAAATAGAGCAGCCCGTCCGCCGCGCGTCGCACCCGGTCGCCTGACCACACCGCCATGCCGCCGTAGGTGGAGGCTGCGGGCGCGGGCCTGAAGCGTTCGGCGGTGCGCTCCGGGTCTTGCCAATAGCCCTGCGCCACCAGTGGGCCGCAATGGACGAGTTCGCCCTCCGCATCATCCGCCGCGATATCACCCGCATCATCGATAATGAGAATCTCTGCGAAGGGTATAGCCTTACCCATTGAAGTCGGATGTGAATCCACTAGCGCGGGATCGAGAAAGGTCGAACGGAACGCCTCGGTCAACCCGTACATTGGGAACAGTCGCGCGTGCGGGAACATCGTCCGCAAGTCTCGCACCAAATCCACCGTCAACGCGCCGCCACTATTGGTCAACCGCCGCAGCGGCGCGCGGGCCTCCTCGGGCCAGTCGATCTCGGTCAGTTGCACCCACAGCGGCGGCACGGCAGCAAGCGTGGTCACGCCATGCTTCGCGCAGGCCTTGGCGACATCCCTGGGGAACAGGAAATCGAGCGGAACGACACATCCGCCCGCGATCCAGGTGCTGAATAGCTGGTTCTGCCCGTAATCGAACGACAGCGGCAACACCGCCAGCGTCACGTCGTCCTCCGCCATGCCGAGGTAGTGCGCCACGCTCACCGCGCCCAGCCACATATTCGCATGGCTCAGCATCACGCCCTTGGGACGCCCCGTCGAGCCCGAGGTGTAGAGAATCGCCGCCAGATCGTCCGGATCGGCCTCGGATGGCCCCAGCGGACACCCCGCCGCCGTCGCCGCTGCCAGCGCATCGCCCTCGGCCAGCGCCGCGCATCCGGGCGGCAGATCTCCGGATTCGAGGCTCGCAAGCCGCGACCCCGTCCCGATCAACAGGCTCGCGCCGCTATCGGCAAGGATATGCGCGGCCTGGCCGCGCTTCAGCAGCGGGTTGATCGGCACATGCACCAGCCCAGCACGCGCTGCGGCGAGAGGCAGCAGGCAGGTCAGCTCGCCCTTGGCCGCCCAGCTCGCTATCCGCGCTCCACGCTCGGGCAGAACCTGCGCCAGCCATCCTGCCAGCTCGGCAACACGCTGTCTTAACTGATTGTGGTTAAGCGTGACCTCGCGAAGCACCAGCGCGGGCCGCTCGCCATGCCCTGCCGCCACCGCCACTTCGGCAAGGTGGTCAAGCGGACGTGGGAGGGGATCGAGCGGTTGCGGCATCGGCAGGAGCATTCTTTCACGTGATCGAAGCGCGGTATCACGACAGCGTTAACGTCTTGCAAGCCCTGAAGGCTGGCGAAGGTCAAACTCCGTTTGACCGCGCCGAATGGTTTGCGCTGCTCGCCGAGACCGGGCTGACCCCGCTGATCGTGCTGGCGAGCGATGAGACGGATACCGCCGCGCTCGCCCTGACCGAAGATCGTGGGCGAATCACCCCCTTGCGCAACTGGTACAGCTTCACCTGGCGCGAACTCGCCCCGCCCGGCGCGGCGGGTGACCGGCTGCTGATGGCGATTGCGCGGCAGTTGCGGGCACGAGGTTGGCGGGTCACGCTCGAACCGGTCCCGGGCGAGGATGGCTCGGCAGAACGGCTGGCGCGGGCGTTTCGGGCAGCTGGTTGGCTGGTTCGGGTCGAGCAATGCGATACAAACCATGTCCTGCCGGTCAACGGGCGCAGCTTTGCCGATTACTGGGAAACCCGCCCCAGCCAATTGCGCAACACGTTGAAACGCAAGCGCTCCAAGGTGGTGACCGAGGTGCTCACCCGCTTCGATCCGCAGGTCTGGGCCGAGTACGAGGCGATCTATGCCGCGAGCTGGAAACCGGCCGAGGATCAGCCCGCGATGCTGCGCGCTTTTGCGCAGGCCGAGGGCGCGACGGGGCGGCTCCGGCTGGGGGTTGCTCGGGCGAATGGAGTAGCGGTGGCTGCGCAATGCTGGACCGTCGATAATTCAATCGCCTATATCCATAAGCTCGCACATCTTGAGAGCCACAAGCACCTGTCCGCGGGCACCACGCTGAGCGCAGCGCTGTTCGCCCACGTGATCGATATCGACCGCGTCGACCTCATCGATTTCGGCACCGGCGACCAGAGTTACAAGGCGGACTGGATGGAGGAAGTGCGCCCCCGCTTCCGCATCGACTGTCTCGACCCGGCACGCCCGCGCAGTTGGGCACCGCTTGCACGGCGACTCCTGCGTCGCGCGAGCGCCTGACCTGCGCCCTGCCGCTTGCACCCGCGCCCCAGCGTGGCTAATGCCCGCCGCCACCGGGGAACACATGAACTGGGCACCGCGATGAACACCATTCCGACCATGACAGGCAGCCTCGACGAGAGCGCGCTCGACCAGCAGCTCAAGGCGTTGATCGCTGACGTGCTGGGCATCGATCCGGCGCAGGCGGCAGCCTTCGGGGCGGACTCGGGGCTGTTCGGCCATCTTCCCGAACTGGATTCGATGGCGGTCGCGGGCCTGCTCACCGAAATGGAAGACCGGCTCGGCATCGTGATCGAGGACGACGATGTTGATGGCGAGATGCTGGAGACCTATGGCGGGCTGTTGGCGTTCGCGCAGGCCAAGCTTGACCCGTTTCAGGCCCCGCTTTGACACCCTCTAGCGCCTTTTAGACGCCGCCTGACGTGATCTTCACGTGGAATACTCCGGCGTTTGCGCAAGGTTTTTCCAGCGAAGAACTGCTTGTCGCGTTCGATAGCGGGCGTCAGGTGCGCGTGCTGGTCTGCCCTGCATGGTTCGACGAAGCGAACAAGCTGCGGCGCTTCACGATCGAGGTGATGCGACGGCTCGATAAGGCCGGGATCGATTGCTTTCTGCCCGATCTGCCAGGCTGCAATGAAAGCTCCGTACCGCTTGCAGAACAGACACTTGCAGGCTGGCAAGCTGCTATGACGGCCGCTGCCCAAGCGACCGGCGCGACCCATGTGCTGGCGATCAGAGGCGGTGCGCTTATCGCTCCGGCGAGCCTGCCCGGCTGGCACTACGCTGCGCAGTCCGGCCCCAAGCTGCTGCGTGCGATGCTCCGCGCCCGCACCATTGCCGCGCGCGAGGCCGGGATTTCCGAGACTTCCGAAGCACTTATGGCACAAGGCCGCGCGGAGGGGTTGACGCTGGGCGGCTGGGCGATCGGAGCGGAAATGTTCCGCGCACTCGAAACCGCCGAACCTGCTCTCGGGTCCGGCCAGTCCGACATTGCCCAAACCGCTCTCGCCGGCCCCGGACTGTGGTTGCGCGCCGAGCCCGATTATGACGCCGCGCAAGCCGATGCGCTGGCTGCTATCGTCACGCAAAGTGTCGGGAATACAGAGGCATGACCCGCCTCTCGCACACCTTTCGATGCGGCAGCCTGACACTCGCCGGCACGCTGGATACGGCAGGCAGTAGCACCGGGCTGCTGATTGTCAGCGGCGGTAACGAGATCCGGAGCGGTGCGTTTGGCGGGCAAGCGCAGCTCGCCGCCCGCATCGCTGAAGCTGGCTTCCCCGTGTTCCGCTTCGACCGCCGCGGGGTTGGTGACAGCGAGGGCGAAAACCGGGGTTTCCGCAAGTCCGCCAAGGATATAGCATCCGCACTTGATGCGTTTCGTGCGATGGCTCCGCAGATTAGCCGGGTGGTAGCATTCGGCAATTGCGACGCCGCCTCGGCGCTGATGCTGGCAGGCGGTGCGGGGTGCGATGCGCTGGTACTCTCGAACCCGTGGACCATCGATGGCGAAAGCGCGACTGGCGATGCGCCGCCCGCCGCAATCCGCGCTCGGTATACCGAAAAACTGAGCAATCCGAGCGAGATAAAGCGATTGCTGCGCGGCGGCGTCGACCTACGTAAACTCGCGCGCGGGCTGCTTGGCGCGCTGCGGCCGCCGACGCCCCCTTCCACCATCGCCACCGAAATGCGCGATGGACTGACCGCTTTCCCCGGACAAATCAGCATCCTGCTCGCCACCGCCGACCGGACAGCACAGGTGTTCGAGGCGGCTTGGGACAAGTCCGATCCCCGCATCCGCCGCTGCCAAGGTGCCGGCCATGCCTATGTCGAGCCCGCCCACCGCGATTGGCTGGAGGCCGAAATCCTCTCGGTTCTCAGAGGTTAACGCTCGAACAGGCTGACCAGTTCGACATGGGTCGACCAGCGAAACTGTCCGACCGGGCGCAGTTTGGTCAACCGGAACCCTCCCTCGGCCAAGCTCGCCGCATCGCGCGCCCAGCTTGACGGGTTGCAGCTGACATAGACTACCCGCGCCAGCTTGCTCGCGGCAATCTCCGCCACCTGCGCGCGAGCACCTGCGCGCGGCGGATCGAGCAATACCGCGTTGAAACGGTTCAATTCTGCGGGCTGAAGCGGGCTTCTGAACAGGTCGCGGTGCAGTGCCAGAACCTGCCCGCCCGCCCTCGCTCCCGCCGCCTTGCAGGCCAGATGCGCGGCGCGATCAGCCTCAACCGCCAGCACCTTGCGGCCCTCGCGCAAAGCAAACGCGAAGGTGCCAAGACCTGCGAACAGATCGGCAATGACCCCGCAACCATTCAACCATGACGCGGCGTCGGCGGCCATCACCGCCTCGGCGTCTTGGGTCGCCTGCAAGAACGCGCCCGGTGGCAGGCCGACCGGCACGCCCGCCAGCGTGACCGTCACCGGCTCGGGCTCCCACAAGGTCTCCGCGCCATAGCCCTGGTCTATGGTCAGCCGCGCCAACCCTTGGTCCCGGGCGAAATCGAGCGCGGCTTCGGTTGGCCCCAGCCCGTCGAGCGGGAAGTGGACGAGGTTCGCCTCCACGCCCTGATCGGCGAGCGTCAGATCGATTCCCACCATGCCCTTGGGGCCATGCGCCGCCACGAAGCGCCTGAGCGGCGCGATCAGCGCGGAGAGCGCGGGGTGCAGCACCGGGCACTCTGCCAGATCGACCACCCGGTGCGAACCACCCTCGCGATAGCCCAGCACCGCGCCGTTGGCGGTCCGCAGCCCGTGTAATCCAGCGCGGCGGCGGGTAGCGGGGGGCGATAGGTGGACAGGCAGCAGCTCGGCAGGCTCCAGCCCTTGCCCCTTCGCTGCGTTGAGCACCCTCGCCTGCACGAACTCGGAGAGTACGGTGTCGTCGGCGTGCTGCAGCTGGCACCCGCCACAGGTGGCGAAGTGGCGGCAGGCGGGCGCGATGTGGTGCGGCCCCGGGGTAATCGCCCCGCCCTCGTCCACATGGTCGCCCGGCACCGCACCCCCCACATGGCGGCCTGACGCGGTCACGCCATCGCCCTTGGCGGCGAGGCGGATGATGGGTTCGGCAAGGCTCACAGGCAGGCCGCTAGCGCCGCGCGCACCGCTTCGGCAAGCTCCGAAGGCGTGAAAGCCGGGCCAGCACGCCGCGCAGCCTCGCCATGCAGCCACACTGCCTCGCACGCAGCGGTAAAGGGATCGGCCCCTGCCGCCATGCGGCTGACCGCGATCCCGGCAAGCACATCGCCCGTCCCCGCCACCGACAGCCAGCTCGGCGCGGGCGGAGCGAGCGCAAGCCTGCCATCGGGCGCGGCGATCACGGAGTCGGGGCCTTTGGCGAGCACCACCACCCCCGTCACCTTGGCCAAGGCCAGCGCGCGGTCACGCCGTCCTTCGGCGATCACGCCGAAATTGCGGCACAGAGTCGCGAGCTCGCCATCATGCGGGGTCGCCAGCATCGGTACCGCGCGCCCGAGCATATTTGGCGCGAGCAAAGTCAGCGCATCGGCATCGAGCACCAGCGCCGGAGCCTGCCGCAGCGCCTCGCCGAGCATCGCCTTGGCGGCTCCATCGCGACCCAGCCCCGGTCCGACCAGCGCCGCGCCAATCCGTTCATCGCCGAGCGCCTCGGCCAGAAGGGCGGTCTCGGTTACGACGTCAGCCGGGGTGCGCGGGTCGGGGCTTCGCGCGAGCAGCTTGACGTATCCCGCTCCGGCGCGCTGCGCAGCGCTGGCCGCCAGCAGGCTTGCCCCCGGCATGGCCCCGGCGATGATCGCGACGAGGCCCCGGCGGTATTTGTGGCAGTCGGCAGCAGGCGCGCCGAGGCGTGGTCGCTCCACCAGCGCCGCCGCGCCCTCGACACCGCCAATCCCGATCGGCACGAGCCGCATCTGGCCCATCGACGCGCGGCCCGGCAGGCTCCAGTGCGCAAACTTCCATGCGCCCAGCGCCAGCGTAAGGTCAAAACCAGGCAGGCGTTCGTTGAGTGCGGCACCGCTGTCACTGGCGATTCCCGATGGGACATCGACCGCGATCCGGTCACGATGTCGTGCCGCCAGATCGCGCAGCAGCAGCGCGTGTTCGGGCACCAACGGGCGGGAAAGGCCCGATCCGAACAGGCAATCAACCAGCACGCCTCCCTCGGAGCCGTTGCCTGCAGTGGCAACCGGCCCGTCCCACCGGCGGTGCGCCTCCTTGGCTGCCTCGGTCGCAGGAGCGAGCGGTGCGATCACTTTCACCGCGTTGCCCACCTCGCGTAATCGTCGTGCAATAACATAGCCATCGCCGCCATTGTTGCCCGGCCCGCACAAAACAGTAACCGAGCGCCCGGCCGCCACACGCCGCACCCATTCGGCTGCGCCTCCGGCGGCGATTTCCATCAACTCCGAAACGCTCATCCCCGCATCGAACAGCGCCTGTTCGGCAGCGCGCATCTGCGCGGCGGTGAGCACCTGGCCCGCGCTCACTTGGGTGGCGGCTTCAACAGCGCGAGCGGCACCCGGTAGCGGTCCGCGCCGATGGTGAAAGCGACCGCATCGCCGTTCCTTGGCTGAGGCACCAGAGGTTCAGCCCCGTCAAGCGCGGTCAGCGCATTCGTGGCCGGATCGCGCGACACCCGCCGGAACCCGCCATCGGGGTGGTGCAGCACCAGCGCATCGCTTCCCGTCACCCGTTCGAGTGTGCATACCGGTGTCAGCTCCGCCCCCACCCCTAGCGCACATTCAATCGCATCGCCCGGCGGTGGCGGGCTTTGCGTCCCGCACCCCGCCAGCATCGCCGCGCAAGCGAGCGCGCTAGTTGTCCGCAAACACATGGGTTTCTGTCTTGGCCCCCGGATGAGTGAGCGCACCGTACCGCGCCGGGCCAACCACTTGGCTGTATCGCCACAAGGCGCCCGACTGGTAGTTGTTGGTGCGCGGCTGCCAGCGGGCGCGACGCTCGGCGAGCGAATCATCGGGCACGTCGAGGTCGATGGTGCCGGTTTCCGCGTCGATGCTGATGATGTCGCCGTCCTCGACCAGCGCAATCGGGCCGCAATCGGCGGCTTCAGGACAGACATGGCCGATGCAGAAGCCTCTCGTGGCCCCCGAAAACCGTCCGTCGGTGATCAGCGCCACCTTCTCTCCCATGCCGAGCCCATAGAGTGCGGCAGTGGTCGAGAGCATCTCGCGCATCCCCGGGCCGCCCTTGGGGCCTTCGTAGCGGATCACAATCACGCAGCCCTCGGCGATATCGCGGGCCTCGACCGCCGCGAAGGCGTCCTCCTCGCAATCGAACACCCGCGCCGGGCCGCTGAACTGGAGCCGCGCCATCCCGGCGACCTTGACGATCGCCCCGTCGGGCGCGAGCGAGCCCTTGAGGCCGACCACGCCGCCAGTGGGCGTGATCGGGGACTTCACATCGTAGAACACCTTCTGGTCGGGGTTCCAGGTGATCTCCTCAAGGTTCTCGCCGATTGTCTTGCCGGTGACGGTGATCGGATCGGGATCGAGGAAGCCGCCGTCGAGCAGCGTCTTCATCGCCATGTAGACCCCGCCTGCCTCGTGCATATCCTTGGCGACATACTTCCCACCGGGCTTCAAGTCCGCGATGTAAGGCGTTGATTTGAAGATTTCGGCGACGTCGAAGAGGTCGAAGTCGATGCCGCATTCGCTGGCCATGGCGGGCAGGTGCAGCGCGGCGTTGGTCGAGCCGCCGGTGGCGGCAACGACGCGCGCGGCGTTCTCGAAAGCAGCGCGGGTGCAGATATCGCGCGGCCGCAGGTTGCGCGCGACCAGCTCCATCACCTGCCTGCCCGCCGCGACCGCGATATCGTCACGCGACTTGAACGGCGCGGGCGTCATATTGCTGTTCGGTAGTGACAATCCGATGGCCTCGCCAACGCAGGCCATCGTGTTCGCCGTGAACTGTCCGCCGCAGGCGCCGTGGCCGGGGCAGGCGACCTTTTCGAGCGCGATCAGCTCGGTCAGCGGGCAATTTCCCGCCGCAAACTGGCCGACTGCCTCGAACACATCGACCACGGTCACGTCATTGCCGCGGTGTGTGCCAGGCAGGATCGAGCCGCCATAAACGAAGATCGAGGGCACATTGAGGCGCAGCATCGCCATCATCATGCCCGGCAGGCTCTTGTCGCACCCCGCAAATCCGACAAGCGCGTCATAGCAGTGCCCGCGCACCGAAAGCTCCACGCTGTCGGCAATCACCTCGCGGCTGATGAGCGAGGATTTCATGCCCTGATGGCCCATCGCAATGCCATCGGTGACGGTGATGGTGTTGAACCGGCGCGGGGTGCCTCCGCCCGCGATCACGCCCTCGCGGCAGATATCGGCCTGTGCGTTCAGGGTGGTGTTGCACGGCGCGGAATCATTGCCTGCGCTCACCACGCCCACGAACGGCCGCGCGATCTCCTCCTCGGTCATGCCCATCGCGTAGTAATACGAGCGGTGCGGCGCGCGCTCCGGGCCGACCGAGACGTGGCGGCTGGGGAGCTTGGACTTGTCGAAACGCTGGGACATGATGTTTCCTGATGGGGCCGGTTTGTGAAACGTGCCCTGCCTTCAGGCGAGCGCGGACGCAACCCTTTGCGCGATGTCAGCCAGCAACGCCGCCCAGCGCGCGTGATCGGCGACGGTCTGCGCGAGGTCCTGGCGGATCTCTATGCCGAGATAGGCGCGACCATACGCCTCCGCATGGCGGTTCATCGTGTAATTCAGATCGCGCCCCGAGTAGGGGAGATTGTCGCCGACGGTCAGGCCTTGGGCGGCGAGTAGCGGGATCGCGATCCGCGCGGCGCGGTCGTCGATGTTGTAGAGCACGCCAACCTGCCATGGGCGCTCCTCTGCACGGCTGGCAAGCTGAGGAGTGAAGCTGTGCAGCGAGAGGATCAGCCTGGGCCGAGCCGCATCTAGCCAGTCGGCCAGCGCGGTGTGATAGGGGCGGTGGAAGCGATCCAGCCGTCCTTCCCTGTGCACGCCGACGTTGCCAGGGATCGGGTGGCCGTCGCTTGCATCTGGGACGAGGCCGGGCGCATCTTCCTCGCGGTTGAGGTCGCACACAAGACGGCTGACAGCGGCGATATGGCCGGGAATGGCATGGTCGCGGGCGAGCCGTTCGGCGATGGCCTCGGTGCCGATGTCGAGCGCGATGTGCTCGTCGAGCAAGTGCGCCGGGATGCCGAGGTCGATGTCGGGCGGAACGGCGTTGGAGGCGTGATCGGCAACGCAGACGATGCCGCCGGGGGTTGGGGTGCCGAGTTGGCGGAAGGGCACTGTCATAAGCCCAACTCCGCTCGCCCTGAGCTTGTCGAAGGGCTGCACTTCTCTTCAAGCCCAGCGAGAAGACTAAGAAAGGACAGTGCTTCGACAAGCTCAGCATGAGCGGTTTTTGAGTGGGGCCTAATCACCGCAGCCGCCCTGCCATCGTCCACCACCCGGCGGGCATGGCCGCATGCGCCGCGTCCCGGGCCTCGGGCGTATCGTAGAGCGCAAAGCAGGTCGCGCCTGAGCCGGACATGCGGGCGAGCCACGGCGCGGTGGCTTCGAGCGCCGCCAGCACCTCGGCGATCACTGGGCAGAGCGAAATGGCGGGGGCTTCGAGATCGTTGCGCCCTTCCCTCGCGATCTTGCTCGCGGGGCCTTCGGGCAGCGCGCCGCGATCCGCGCCGTCCCAAGCCTTGAACACCGGCCCAGTGGAGAGCGGCACGCGCGGGTTGACGAGCAGCACAGGGGTTCCGGCGAGGTCGTCTTCGACGCTCTTCTGCTCGGTGCCGGTGCCGAGGCCGATATGGGTACGGCTGAGGACGCAGGCGGGCACATCCGCGCCGAGCTTTGCCGCGCGGGTCTGCCAGTCATCCGGCAGGCCGTGGAGCGCCTCGACGATGCGGAACACAGCCCCCGCATCCGCCGACCCGCCGCCAAGGCCAGCCGCCACCGGCAAGTTCTTCTCCAGCGTCACTGCGAGCCCCTGCGGGCGCGGGAGGGCGTTGAGCGCGCGGGCGACGAGGTTGTCGAAAGGATTGTCCAGCACCCCCGCAAACTCGCCCACCGTGGTGACGCTGTCCTGCGCGGCAGGCGCGGCGCTCAGCACATCCCCCGCATCGACAAAGGCGAACAGGGTCTCGAGTTCATGATACCTGTCCTCCCGCCGCCTGCGGACATGCAGCGCGAGGTTGATCTTGGCGTAGGCGGTTTCGTTGAGGGTCACGCGCGCCGCTTGCTTCGCTTCAGGCGTGCAAACGAGCCCTTCGCGATCCACCGCATGACCGTATGCGCCCCGAGGATGAAGCCGATGATCAGGATCGCCCGGTCGACCCCGGGCAGCACCTGCTTGAGGTTCTCGCTCGTGAAGCCGGCGAAGAAGAGCGCGGCGAGGAACACCAGCACAGCCAGAACGGCACGTATCCGCTCGAGAGACAACATACCGCCCCGTCCGCTCACATATTCGGATAGTTCGGCCCGCCGCCACCTTCGGGCGTCACCCAGTTGATGTTCTGGTTGGGGTCCTTGATGTCGCAGGTCTTGCAGTGGACGCAGTTCTGCGAGTTGATTTGGAACTTCGCCGCGCCGGTTGTCTCGTCGGTCAGCCATTCATAGACGCCTGCCGGGCAATACCGCGCCGAGGGCCCGCCGAACACCGCCAGCTCGCTGTCCTTCTGCAAATCCCAATCCTTCACCTGCAAGTGGACCGGCTGGTCCTCGGCGTGGTTGGTGTAGCTGTAGGCGACGTTGGTGAGGCGGTCGAAGCTGATGACGCCATCGGGCTTGGGGTAGTCGATCTTGGGGTAGAGATCGGCGCGGCCGGTCATCTCGTGATCGGCGTGGAACTTCATCGTGATCGGCAGACCGATCTTCAATTGACGCATCCACATGTCGATCCCGCCGAGCAGCGTGCCGATATCGTCGCCATATTTCTCCATCGCGGGGAGCACGTTCTTGACCTTCTTGAGCTCGTCACCGATCCAGCTGCCGCGCACGGCGGGCTCGTAGTCGGTGAGCTCGGTCTTCTCGTGTCCCGCCGCGATCGCCGCTGCGATGCTCTCAGCGGCCAGCATACCGCTCTTCATCGCGGTGTGGCTGCCCTTGATCCGGGGCACGTTGACGAAGCCCGCCGCGCAACCGACCAGCGCGCCGCCGGGAAAGGCAAGCTTGGGGATCGACTGCCAGCCGCCATCATTGATGACCCGCGCGCCATAGGACACGCGCTTACCGCCTTCGAGATATTCGCGGATAGCCGGGTGCGTCTTCCACCGCTGGAACTCCTGGTAGGGCGAGACCCAGGGGTTCTTGTAATTGAGCCAGGTTACGAAGCCCAATGCCACCTGCCCGTTCGCCTGATGATAGAGGAACCCGCCGCCATTGCTGCCGCTATCGGACAGCGGCCAGCCCTGCGTGTGGATCACCCGGCCGGGCTTGTGCTTCTTGGGATCGATGTCCCACAGCTCCTTGGTGCCGAGACCGTAGATCTGCGGCTGGCAATTGGCCTCAAGATCATACTTCGCCTTCATCCGCTTGGTCAGGTGCCCGCGCGCGCCCTCGGCGAACAGGGTGTATTTGGCGTGGATCTCCATGCCCGGCTGGTAGTCGCCCTTGTACGAGCCATCGGCGGCGATGCCCATATCCTGCGTGATGACGCCGCCGACACGGCCTTCCTCGTCGATCATCACTTCGGCGGCGGGGAAGCCCGGGAACACCATCACCCCCAGCGCCTCGGCCTGTTCGGCGAGCCAGCGGGTCATGTTGCCGAGCGAGCCGGTATAGCAGCCATCATTCGACAGGAACGGCGGCATGATCAGATGCGGGATTGAGGTCTTGCCCTTTTTGGACAGCACCCAGTGCCAGTTGTCGGTCACCGGGGTCTCCGCCATCGGGCAGCCCATGCTGCGCCACTCGGGGAACAGCTCGCTCAAGGCCTTGGGATCGACCACCGCGCCCGACAGGATATGCGCGCCGATCTCCGAGCCCTTTTCAAGCACGATCACCTCAAGCTCGGCATTGATCTGCTTGAGCTTGATCGCCGCTGCGAGGCCCGCCACCCCGCCGCCGACAATCACGACATCGCAGGGCATTGATTCACGTTCGCTCATCGGGCTTTCCTGATCCTAGCTGTGTTGGCCGCGCGCTCCGCACATTCCGGCGAATTGCTGGTTTCGGTCACTTGCTAACTGGGTTTGGGACAGTCAAGACCTGCCTTAATTGGCATGACCAGCGCATCCCCCTCCCTTGCCCGTGAATTCGACGCTGCGCTCGCCTGGTGGCAGGCGGCGGGGGTGGACTGCGACTTTGCCGATGACGCTACGGTGTGGTTGACCGACACGCCGCTTGAGCACGCCTCGCGGGGGGCCCAAACCCCGACAGAAACGGCTCCCAGACAGCGCGAGGGAGCACTGCCGGACGAAGCCCGTTCGCCGCGCCAAAGCAGGCCAGCAGCCCTCTCTCCGCCGGTTCCCGCAAACCCGCGCCGCGATCTGCTCGGCGATTCGCCTCCGCGCGATCTGCCAGCCTTCCGCGACTGGTGGCTGACCACACCGACGCTCGACAGCGCAGGGCTTTATCCCCGGATACCGCCGCGCGGGGAAGCCGGTGCTGCGCTGATGGTGCTGATCGCCCAGCCCGAGGAGCATGACCGCGAACGCTTGCTCGAAGGGCCGCAGGGGCGATTGCTCGCCAATATCCTCGCCGCGATGGGGCTGGACGAGAGCGCGGTCTATCTCGCCAGCGCCCTGCCATGCCACACGCCGGTGGCCGACCTGGGCGCGCTGGCGGCGGGCGGCATGGACTCGGTGCTCGCGCACCACATCGCCCTCGCCCGGCCGCAGCGGGTGCTGGCGCTTGGCAACGGATTGGCGCGAATGCTCGGCGCGGACTGTTCCGGCGCAGGCGAGACGACTTTACCGGAAATCAACCATAATGGAGCAAAGGTCCCCGTCATGGTCAGCGAAGCGCTGGATGCGATGATGGATATGCCCCGGCTCAAGGCGCGATTCTGGAAGCGATGGATAGAATGGTCAGCCGAGCAATGATGACGTCGCGCGCTGCCCTTGCTGCTCTTGCGATGGCCGGTCTGGCGCTGCCTGTTGCGGCGCAGGCGCAGGCGGGCGGCGACTTGGTGGCACGCTGGGACAATAGCGCCGCCGCCTCGTCCGCGATCGCCCCGGTGCTCTCCACCGAGGAGCGCGAGCATTACCGCCAGCTCTTCGCCGCGATCGACGCGAAGGAATGGAGCGTGGTCGAGGCGCTGCTGGTCGCCCGCAGCGACGGCCTGCTGACCCAGGCCGCCCGGGCCGAATACTATACCCACGCCGAGAGCCCCAAGGTCTCGCCGGAGCAACTTGCCTCCTGGTTCGGAGCCGGGACGGATCTGCCGCAGGCCGAGCAACTGGTGCGGATGGGAACCAAGCGCGGGTTGACTGCCCTGCCCTCGCTGCCCGCCGAACAGGGCTTCGCCCGCCAACCTTACGCTTCGAAGCGAATCCTGCCGCGCGCGGTCTCTGACGGCACCATGCCTGCCGCCACCGCATCGGCGATCCTCGACGCGATCAAGGCCGACAACCCGGTCGAGGCCCACCGCCTGCTGAGCGAGGCCGATCTGCTCCTCTCCAGCGATGCCCGTGCCGAATGGCGGCAGCGAGTAGCGTGGAGTTACTACATCGAGAACAACGATGCCGCCGCGCTTGATCTCGCCCGCACCGTTGCCGAGGGCAGCGGCGAATGGGTGGCCGAGGGCGCGTGGACCGAAGGGCTCGCCGCATGGCGCTTGGGTTCGTGCGGGCCTGCCGCAGAGGCCTTCGCCCGCACCGCCGCTCGGGCCTCGAATGTCGAACTGGCCGCTGCGGCGCATTATTGGGCGCACCGCGCGGCTGTCCGTTGCCGCCAGCCGGATCAGGCGCAGCAGCACCTCAACGCCGCCGCGCAGATGCACGAGACGCTCTACGGGATGCTCGCCGCCGACCAGCTTGGGATCGAGCTTCCCGCCCACGCCCCGCCGCAAACCTTCGACCGCGCCGACTGGGAGCAGTTGGCCCGCCGCAGCAATGTCCGCGTGGCGGTGGCACTGACCGAGATCGGCCGCCCGGCGCTCGCCGACGAGGTGCTGCGCCACGAAGCGCGGATCGGCCCGCCCCGCCAGTTCGCCGCCCTGTCCCGGCTCGCCCGCGAGCTGGGCCTTCCCGCCACGCAACTCTTCATGGCCCACAACGCGCCCTTTGGCACCCGCAGCGATCCGGCGCTGCGTTTCCCGGTGGCGCGCTGGCAGCCGGTTGACGGGTGGCAGGTCGATCCCTCGCTCGCCTTCGCGCACGCCTTGCAGGAATCGAACTTCCGCACCACCGCGGTCAGCCCCGCCAATGCGCGCGGGCTGATGCAGATCACCCCGATCACGGTGCGCGAACACGCCCCGCGCCTCGGCATGAGCGCGGCCTACGTCAATCTCGACGATCCGCGCGTCAATCTCTCCTTCGGTCAGCGCAATCTGGAGATGCTGCGGGATTCCTCGGTGACCGGCGGAAAGCTGCCCAAGATCATGGCCGCCTATAACGCGGGCCTCACCCCGATCAGCCGCTGGAACACCGAAATCAACGACCAGAACGATCCGCTGCTGTGGATGGAGTCGATCCCCTATTGGGAAACGCGCGGCTATGTGGCGATCGTGATGCGCAATTACTGGATGTACGAACGCGCCGCCGGGGTCGCCTCCCCCAGCCGCCGCGCGCTGGCACAAGGCCGCTGGCCTGAGTTTCCGCGGGCTGCTACCAATCGCTCGGCTCGATTGGAGCGATAGAGGGGCGAGGCACAGTGGCGATTGACGAGACGCGGGCCTTCAAGCCGATCAACATCGCCGTGCTGACCGTGTCGGACACGCGCACCGCCGAGAACGATACCTCGGGCGACATTCTCGCCGATAGGGTGGTGAGCGCCGGGCACCATCTCGCCGCGCGGCGGATCGTCAAGGACGACGCGGTGCTGCTGGCCGCGCAGATCGAAGCATGGATCGCCGATCCCGCCATCGACGCGGTGGTGAGCACCGGCGGCACCGGTTTGACGGGCCGCGACGTGACCCCCGAAGCATTGGCGATGATCGACGGTGCACGCGACATTCCCGGCTTCGGCGAGCTGTTCCGCTGGCTCAGCTTCAAGTCGATCGGCACCAGCACCGTCCAGTCGCGCGCCTGCGCGATGGTGGCGCGGGGAACCTACATCTTCGCGCTGCCCGGATCGAACGGCGCGGTGAAGGATGGCTGGGACGGTATCCTCGCCGAGCAACTCGACAGCCGCAACCGGCCCTGCAACTTTGTGGAGCTGATGCCGAGGTTGCGCGAGCAATAGCGGGCGATCCTGCGCCCTACTGGGGCCAGTTGGGAAGTTGACAAAGTTGACACCGTGTCAAGCGGCTTTCGGCAGGAATTTCGCATATCATTCATGGTCTTGATCGGCATTTCCGAAGTTGACACTTCGCCGGAAAAGAAAAAATTCCTTATCGGATCGTTCGCCGGATCGGCACATCGTTGCGCCAATCCAGCGATGTAGGAAACACAAATCCGTCGTGACACCCAGGCATATGTTCTATATATGTTCCGACCATGACGAAGGCAGAACATCCCGATTTTCAACACGGGCGCGGCGCGGCGTCGGGGCAGGTCTCGACCCGCTTCGGCCTCGCCGCGCGCGAGGTGGATGGGGACTGGCGCGACTATGTGGAGGCGCTTGACGGCCCGCCAATCAAGCTGCGCACCACGGTGACCGAGGAACGGCCCAAATCGATCCTTACCTTCAACCAGTCGCCCGATGTGCCGTTCGACCGCTCGATCAACGCCTATCGCGGGTGCGAGCATGGCTGCGTCTATTGCTTCGCGCGGCCCACCCACGCCTTCCACGACCTCTCCCCCGGCCTCGATTTCGAGACGCGGCTGTTCGCCAAGCCCGATGCAGCGGCGCTGCTGCGCGCAACGATGGCGAAGAAGGGGTATCGACCGCGCCTCATCGCGATGGGCACCAATACCGATCCCTATCAGCCGATCGAGCGTGACTACCGCATTACGCGCGCGCTGCTCGAAGTGTGTCTGGAGACGCGCCACCCCGTCACCATCACCACCAAGTCGGACCGGGTGCTGGCCGACGCCGACTTGCTGGCTGAGTTGGCCCGCGAGAACCTGGTGGCGGTGGCGATTTCGGTCACGACCCTCGACTCCGTCCTGTCCGGCAAGCTCGAACCGCGCTGTGCTGCGCCCGCAAAGCGGCTCGCGGCGCTGGGAAAGCTGGTGGAGCTGGGCGTGCCAGTGCATTGCTCGCTTTCGCCGATCATCCCGGCGATCACCGACGAATTCATGGAGGGCATCATCGCCCGCGTCGCGGAACTTGGCGTTGAGAGCGTCGGCTGGATCCCCCTGCGCCTCCCCCACGAAGTCGCGCCGCTGTTCCGCGAATGGCTCGCCGTCCACTACCCCGAACGCGCGGGCAAGGTGATGAGTATTGTCAGGGAGATGCGGGGCGGACGCGACAATGATCCGAACTTCCACAGCCGCATGAAGCCCCAAGGCGTCTGGGCCGACCTGATCCGCGCGCGGTTCAACCTGGCGTGCCGCAAGGCGGGGATCGGGAAAGCGCGGTTTGAGCTGGATTGCTCGCGGTTCCGGGCGCCTGAGGTGGGTGGGCAGTTGCGGTTGATTTAGGGTCTCACCCGAACCCCTCCCCCGCCTCGCCCGGAGCAAAGCGGATCAGGCGGCTGTCGACTAGCGCGGCGGTGCGGTTGACCACGGCGAGCTGATATTCCGAGTCTTTGAGCATCGCGAAGAAGGCCCCCGCATTCGGATAATGCGCCACAAAGCCATCGTGCCACTCGCGCACCTCCGGCCCGGTCACCATCGTCTCGAACCGCCCGCGCCACACGATACTTCCACCCACGCGGCGGAAGATCGGGCCGCTGGTGATGCCATACTCCTGATAGGCGCGCCGCCCGCTCCAGCCCTTGCCTGCGTGTTCGTGGCCCTCGGGATATTCCGCTAGGTCGCGGTAGAGCAGCAGGTTGAGCATTTGGATCGGCGTATCGCGCGGCAGATCCTTGAAGGCCTGGAAGTTGACGGGTGACGGGTCGATGTAGGTTTCGGTCATCATTGCACTCTCCTGGTCCTCCCCGGTACGGGGAGGTGGCAGTCGCCGTCTGGCGGCTGACGGAGGGGATTGGCCTCCTGCACCGATGCTCGCGGCGGAGTCCCCTCCACCACCCGCTTCGCGGGCGGTCCCCCTCCCCGTTCCGTGGAGGATTTATGTCTCCAACCGGTAATCGCTAAACCGATCCCGCAAATCTTTCTTGCTGATCTTCCCCGTCGCGGTGTGCGGGATGTCGTCGACGAATTCGACCGCATCGGGCAGCCACCACTTGGCGACAATCGGCTTCAAATGCTCGACGATATCGTCAGCGCAGCACTCCGCCCCCGCTTTCTTCACCACGAACAACACCGGGCGCTCGTCCCACTTGGGGTGGTAGATGCCGATGCAGGCGGCTTCGGCAACTGCCGGGTGCCCGCAGGCGGCATTCTCCAATTCCACCGAGCTGATCCACTCGCCGCCCGATTTGATCACGTCCTTGGTGCGGTCGGTGAGTTGCAGTGTGCCGTCGGGGTGGATGATGCCGACATCGCCAGTGTCGAACCAGCCTTCGTTGTTGGTCGCGTCCGCTTCCGCCTTGAAGTAACGGCGGATCACCCACGGCCCCCGGATCTGCAGCGCGCCGCTGGTCACGCCGTCGCGCGGCAGTTCGGTGGTCATGTCGTCGAGCGCCACGGTGCGCAGCTGCACGCCGAAGATCGGGCGGCCCTGCATCGCGGTCTTTTCGACCTTCTGTTCGAAGGTGAGGCTGTCCCAGTCCCAGGTCGGCCCGCCGAGCGTTCCGATCGGGCTGGTCTCGGTCATCCCCCAGGCGTGCTGGACGCGGGTGCCGTTCTTCATCAGCCGCTCGATCATGAACTTGGGCGCGGCCGATCCGCCGATGGTCGCGGCCTTGAGCGGCGGCAGGTCGAGGCCGTTGGCGTCACAATACTGGAAATGCGCGAGCCACACGGTCGGCACCCCGGCGCTGTCGGTCACGCCTTCGCGCAGCATCAGATCGTGGAGCACCGCCGGATCATTGACCGCCGAGAACACGAACTTGATCCCCGCCATCGCGCCCGCATAGGGCAGGCCCCAGCTTGCTGCATGGAACATCGGCACCACCGGAAGCATCACCGAGGCGGCGCTGAAATTGAAGCCCGCCGGTTGCAGGCCCGCAATCGCGTGCAGCACGGTCGAGCGATGCTCGTATTGCACGCCCTTCGGATTGCCGGTTGTGCCGCTGGTGTAGCAGATCATGCAGGGGTCGGTTTCCGGCCCCGTGACCCACTCGAAATCGCCGTCCTGCGCGCCGATCCAGTCTTCGAACGCGGGGGAATGCGCGCCGGAATCGTAGCAGATATAGTGCTCGACCGTCGGCCAGCGACTGCGCATCCGGTCGACAATCGGCTGGAACGCCGCGTCATAACACAGCACGCGATCGTCGGCGTGGTTGACGATGTATTCGAGCTGATCGTCGAACAGGCGCGGGTTCACCGTGTGCAGCACCCCGCCCATGCCCGCGACACCGTACCAGCTGACCAGATGCCGCGAGTGGTTCATGGCAAGGCTCGCGACCTTGTCGCCGGGCTTCAATCCCAGCGCCTGCAACGCCTGCGCCATCTTCAGCGAGTCTTGCCGGATGCCCGCCCAGTTGGTGCGGGCCTCGCTGCCATCGGCCCAGCGGCTGACAATCTCTCGTGTGGGTGCCTCGCGCGCGGCGTGATCGATCACCGCGGTCACCCGCATCGCCCAGTCCTGCATTGCGCCGAGCCTGTTTCCGCCCATCACCGTCTCTCCCCTTCAATTCATCACAAATGTTCGCACCTGCAGTCCGAATTTGTGCGGATTCCCGCAGCGAGGTGAAACGAATAGCCGTTCGATTGGTCGATCTTCAATAACGGTTCGTCGCAACGTGCCCGATACGGCGGAACATGTTGCAATTCTTGCTCTTCTGCCCTCGCCTGTCAGATTCTGTCACGGCGCAGCCATTCTTTGCGCCTAAACGGGCGACAAGGTCAAAAAACGAGGGAATCCTATGAAAAAGACAGCATTGTTGCTCGCCGGTGCGGCTGCGATCGCCGCAACACCCGCAAACGCCCGTGAGGGGCAATTCTACATCGGTGTTGACGGGGGCGTGAGCTTTGAAGACCAGGTCGACGTTGATTCGCAGACCGATCCAGCCGAAAATCTTGCGTTCGCCGATACGGAAACCGGTCTCGATGCGGATATCGTGTTCGGTTACGACTTCGGGGCATTCCGGCTGGAGGCCGAAGGGGGCTACAAGCTTGCCGGTTATCAGGGCCTGACGGTTCTCAATTCGGCGATCCTGCCGAACGGACTGACAGTGCCGCCCGGCACGGTCGTGCAGAACGAGCGCGATCTCGACATCTTCAGCGGCATGGTCAACGCGCTGGTCGAATTCGGCAACGACGACGGCGTCACATTCTTCGCTGGTGGGGGCGCGGGTTTGGCGGAAGTGAATCTGCCGGTTGAAGTCGTGGGCGTCGGCACCGTGGTCGATGACGATGCAGTCGGGTTTGCCTGGCAGGGCCTCGCCGGCCTGCGATTCGCGGTCACCGACAATGTCGACCTCGGCGTGAAGTACCGGTACTTCAATATCGACAATCTCGGGCTGACCGCAGCCAACGGGGCGCCGTTCGAGATCGACTATAACGCGCATTCGGTACTGGCGAGCCTGACATACAATTTTGGCGGTCGTCAAGAACCGGCACCCGCACCTGCCCCGGCGCCCGCCCCGGTCGCTGCCCCGCCGCCGCCGCCGCCGGTTGCCGCTCCTCCGCCCCCGCCGCCGCGCCCGGTCTGCAACACGGGACCCTACATCGTGTTCTTCGAATTCGACAGCGCTGACATCTCGGCTGAGGCTGCCACGATTTTGAACAATGCGGTTTCGGCCTATGGAAACTGCGGCTCGGCGCGCGTCATGCTTGCTGGGCACACCGACACGTCGGGCAGCGCGCAGTACAACGTGGGTCTGGCCGAGCGTCGCAACACGGCTGTGCGCGGTTACATGGCCGGGCGCGGCGTGCCTGATGGCCAGATCATGGGGGAGGCCTTCGGCGAAACCCAGCCGCGGGTTCCCACCGCCGACGGTGTGCGTGAAGCACAGAACCGCCGCGTAGAGGTGACCTATGGCCCGGGCTCGGGCATGTAATCACGACGCATAAAGCGTTGACGAGTGGAAGGGGCTGGAGCGATCCGGCCCCTTTCTTTGGGCAGTCAGGCGACCAGCCGCAGGTTCGCGCGCTTGCGCAACGGCGCCAGCTGGACATTGGCGATGCCGTCGACCGCGGCGAGGCGCTCGGCCAGCTCGCCATTGACCGCAAAGCCCGATCCGAGCCGCATCACAGCGTGGTTCCCGTCAGCCAGCGCGAGGCGCACCTGCACCTCGCCATTGCCGCCCGGCTGCTCGTCGCCCAACTCGATCTTGAGTTCGAGCAAGGCTTCGATGCTGGCGATATCGGCGGTCAATTGCATCGCCGTCGCCCCGCTCACCGCCGCCAAGGGCCGCGCGCCGCGCACCGTCAGGCGCGGTGGCTCGTCGGGGTTGGGAGCGTCGAGTTCGACCGTCAGCAGCAGGCATTCACCCGCTTCGGCCCAGCGTTCGAACTGCGGCACCAGCGCTTCCTCGAAGCAGGCGGCGGAGAACTGGCCCGAGGCGTCGGAGAAATCCGCGCGCACAAACGTGCCGCCCTTGCGGGTGCGCGCCTTGGTGATGCCTTCGACCAGCGCCGCCATCTGCGCGCTGCCGCGCCCGCCCGGCGGTGCGCCCGCCTCCATCAGGCTCTGATAGGTGCGCGCGCCATTGGCCGAGGCGACATCGCGATATTGTGCGACCGGATGGGCGGAGAAGTAGAAGCCGAAATTCTCGCGCTCCTTCGCCATGCGTTCGGCGCGGCTCCACGGGGCGGTGGGTTGCAAGCGCAGATCGTCCGCCGCTGCATCCTCGCCGCCGAACAAGCCGGCCTGCCCGCTCGCCCGCTCACGGCTGGCGGCATCGGCGACCGCCATCAGCAGATCGGCATTGGCGAACAGGAGCGCGCGGTCGGGCTCGAGCGCATCGAAGGCACCTGCGCAGATCAGACCTTCCAATTGGCGGCGGTTCATCGTGCCCTGCGGCACCCGCTCGAACAGATCCTTGAGACTGGCGAACGGCCCCGCCGCCTGCCGCTCCGCGACAATCGCCTCCATCGCCTTTTCGCCGACATTACGGATCCCTGCGAGCGCATATCGCACGCCGTAGCCGCTATCGGACTGCTCGACGGTGAATTCCGCCTCGCTCGCATTGATGTCCGGCGGCAATACCGCAATCCCGCCCGCGCCATTCGGGTAACGCCGCGCATCGTCCACAAACACGCTGAGCTTTTCCGACTGGTGCATGTCGAAGCACATCGAGGCGGCGTAGAACTCTTCCGGGTAATGCGCCTTCAGCCAGCCGGTCTGGTACGACAGCAGCGCATAGGCAGCCGCGTGCGACTTGTTGAAGCCGTAGCCTGCAAACTTGTCGATCAAATCGAACAGCTCGTTGGCGCGCTTCGCCTCGATCCCCGACACCGCCTTGCAGCCTTCGACGAAGCGGCTGCGCTGCGCGTCCATCTCCGCTTGCACCTTCTTGCCCATCGCGCGGCGCAGCAGGTCGGCGTCTCCGAGCGAGTATCCGGCCAGCACCTGCGCGGCCTGCATCACCTGTTCCTGATAGACGAAGATGCCGTAAGTTTCCGACAGGATGCCCTCGAGCTTCTCATGCGGATACTCGATAGGCACCACGCCCGCCTTGCGCTGGCCGAACAGCGGGATGTTGTCCATCGGGCCGGGGCGATAGAGCGAGACGAGCGCGATGATGTCGCCGAAATTGGTCGGCTTTACCGCCTTCAGCGTGCGCCGCATCCCTTCGGATTCGAGCTGGAACACCCCCACCGTGTTCCCTGTCTGCATCAGCGCATAGACTTGCGCGTCGTCCAGCGGCAGCGCGCCGAGATCGATGGCAATGCCGCGCGCCTCCAGCAGATCGACCGCCTTGCGCAGCACCGAGAGGGTCTTGAGGCCCAGGAAGTCGAACTTCACCAGCCCGCTGGATTCGACATATTTCATGTCGAACTGCGTCACCGCCATGTCCGAGCGCGGATCGCGGTACAGCGGCACCAGCTGCGCCAGCGGACGATCGCCGATCACCACGCCCGCGGCGTGGGTCGAGGAATTGCGCGGCAGGCCTTCCAGTTGCATCGCCAGATCGACGAGGCGCTTCACATCCTTGTCAGAATCATACTCGCGCCGGAAATCCGCCGCGCCGTTCAGCGCGCGCGGCAGCGGCCACGGGTCGGTCGGGTGGTTGGGCACCATTTTGCACAGGCGATCGACCTGCCCGTAACTCATCTGCAGGATGCGTCCGCAATCGCGCAGCACCGCGCGCGCCTTCAGCTTGCCGAAGGTGATGATCTGCGCGACGTGATCGCTGCCGTATTTCTGCTGTACATACCGGATCACCTCGCCGCGCCGCGTTTCGCAGAAGTCGATGTCGAAGTCGGGCATCGACACGCGTTCGGGATTGAGGAAGCGTTCGAACAGCAGGCCGAGCTTGATCGGATCGAGATCGGTGATGGTCAGCGCCCAGGCGACCGCCGAACCCGCGCCCGAACCGCGCCCCGGCCCCACCGGAATGCCCTGTTCCTTGGCCCACTTGATGAAGTCGGCCACGATCAGGAAGTAGCCGGGGAAGCCCATCCCCGCGATCACGTCGATTTCGAATTCGAGGCGCCGCTTGTAAGTGAGAACCTCGTCCCACACCCCGTTCGTCCTGAGCATGTCGAAGGACTGTTCTTGTTCTTCCAGCGCTTCGGCAGAGGGCAAAAGCAGGGCTTCGACAAGCTCAGCCTGAACGGTTTCGGGGTAATAGGGTTTGAGCCGCTCTGCGAGCCCCGCGCGCGAATCCTCCGCCAGCATCCGCGCTTCGCCTGCAAGATCGCCCGCAAGGCTGGGCAGGATCGGCTTGCGATAGGGCGGCGCGTAGGCACACCGCTGCGCGATCACCAGCGTGTTGGCGACCGCTTCGGGCAGGTCGGCGAAGGCCTCGTCCATCATGCTTGCCGATTTGACAAAGGCCTGCGGGTTGGAACGCGGGCGGTCCTCATTCTCGATATAGGTCGATCCGGCGATGCACAGCATGGCGTCATGCGCCTTGTGCATATGCGGTTCGGCGAAGTTGGCGGGGTTGGTGGCGACCAGCGGCAGATCGCGCGCATAGGCGAGGTCGATCAGCGCCGCCTCGGCCCGCGCGCAGACCGGATCGCCGTGGCGGGCCAGTTCGACATAGAGCCGCCCGGGGAACAGCGCTTCGAGCCGGTCGGCAATCCGCGCCGCCGCATCATGCTGTCCCTCGGCCAGCAGCCGGGTCAGCCCGCCCTCGCCCCCGCCGGTGAGCGCGATCAGGCCAGCGGTGCGGCCCTCCAGATCGTCCCACGCAACATGCGGGTCCAGCTCCAGCGGGCGGTCGAGATGCGCGGCTGAGACAAGGTGGCACAGGTTCGCGTAACCGGCGTTATCCTGCGCCAAGAGCGGCAGATAATCGACCGTGCGCGCCTCATCGCCCCCTGGATTACTTGGGCGCGCCACGCCCAGCAGCGCGCCGATGATCGGCTGCACGCCCTCGCTCTTGCACGCCGCCGCGAAGGGCATGACGCCATAGAGCCCGTTGCGATCACAGACTGCGATCGCGGGAAAGCCGCGCTCCTTCGCCAGCTTGGCAATGTCCTTGGGTTCGATTGCCCCTTCGAGCATCGAAAACGACGACAGCACGCGCAGGGGAACGAACGGAGCGAAAGCCATCCGCACAGTTTAGGAAATTGGCGTGATTCTCAAAGCGCCGCGCCGGGATAATTCTCCACAGGCGGTGGAAAGGGTCACAGCAGCGCTTCGATGTCCCGCGCGATGGTTTCCGGCTTATCGGTCGGAGCATAGCGCTTCACCACCCGGCCCTGCCGGTCGATCAGGAACTTGGTAAAGTTCCATTTGATCGCGGTCGTGCCCATCAGGCCTTTCTTCTCCGACTTCATCCAGTCGAACAGCGGCGAGGCGTCAGCGCCGTTGACGTCGATCTTGGCCATCAGCGGGAAGGTGACGCCGAAATTGACCTTGCAGAACTCGGCGATCTCGTCGGCGTTGCCGGGCTCCTGCGCGCCGAACTGGTTGCAGGGAAAGCCGAGCACTTCGAAGCCCTTGTCCTTGTATTGCTGATACAGCTTCTCAAGTCCGTCGTACTGCGGGGTAAAGCCGCACTTGCTCGCGGTGTTGACCACAAGCAGCACCGAGCCAAGCTTGTCCTTGAGATCGAGCTCAGCTCCGCGATTGGTGGTGACGGTGAATTCGGCAATCGTGGTCATGGGGGGATCCCTTCCTCAAAGTCCGGCGCTGAGCACACCGTCGTGCAGACGCACCACGCGGTCCATCCGCGCGGCGAGACGTTCGTTGTGGGTGGCGACCAGCGCTGCGCTGCCCTCGCCCCGCACCAGCGCGAGGAACTGGCCGAGCACGGTGTCACTGGTCGCCTCGTCGAGATTGCCGGTTGGCTCGTCAGCCAGCACCAGTGTCGGCCGGTTCGCAAGCGCGCGGGCGACCGCCACGCGCTGCTGCTCACCACCCGACAGCTGGCTGGGACGGTGCGTCAGACGTTCGCCAAGGCCAAGGCTGGCGAGCAGGCTATCCGCGCGCGCCTCGGCATCCTCTCGCTCTACCTCGCGGATCATCTGCGGCATCACCACATTCTCGCGCGCGTCGAAATCGGGGAGCAGGTGGTGGAACTGGTACACGAACCCCAGGTGATCGCGCCGCAGCCGCGTGCGTTCGTCGGCAGCCATGTCTTCTGCGTGCTCGCCGGCGATGTGGATCGTGCCTTCGAACCCGCCTTCGAGAAGGCCAATGGCTTGCAGCATGGTCGACTTGCCCGAGCCCGACGGGCCGAGCAGCGCGACGATCTCGCCAGGCATGATGTCGAGATCGACCCCGCGCAGCACCTCGATGCGCTGCCCGCCCTGTTCGAACGCGCGCTTCAGGCCCCGGAGCGAAACGATCGGGGAGCCGCTATTCATAGCGCAGCACCTGCACCGGATCGGTATTGGCGGCTTTGAGCGCCGGATAGAGCGTTGCGAGGAAGCTCAGCACCAGCGCCAGCGTGACGATCCCGGCCACCTCCCACGGATCGGTGCGCGAGGGGAGCGTCGAGAGGAACCGCACTTCCGGATCCCAGATTTCCTGCCCGGTGGACCACGCGATGAAATCGACGATCGGCTCGCGGAAGAACAGCACAACGAAGCCCAGCACCAGCCCTGCCACAGTGCCGATTGCGCCCACGGTGGTGCCGGTGGTCACGAAGATCTTCAGCAGGGACCGGCGCGTCGCGCCCATCGTGCGCATAATCGCGATATCGCGGGTCTTGGCGCGCACCAGCATGACGAGGCTCGACAGGATGTTGAAAGCGGCGACCAACACCATGAAAGACAGCGCAAAGAACATTGCCACGCGTTCAACCTGCAAGGCTTCGAAGAGCGCCGAGTTCATGGTTTTCCAGTCGGCGATCACCGCCCGGCCGGTCAGCTGCTGCGACACGGGATCGAGGATTTCGCCGACCCGGTCGGGATCGTCGACCGAAACCTCGATCTGCGCGACGGCATCGCCCATCAGCAGGAGGGTCTGCGCGTCTTCCAGCGGCATGATCACGAATTTTTCGTCGAAGGTGTACACTCCGATCTCGAAGATCGCGCCGACTTCATAGCCGACCTGGCGGATCGAGGTGCCGAACGGGGTGGTGCGGCCCTGCGGGTTGATGATGGTGATGGTATCGCCGACCCGCGCGCCGATGTTCTTGGCCAGCTGCATCCCGATCGCGACCCGGCCCGATCCGTCCTGCAGCGAGCGGATATCGCCAAGCACCACCTTCTCACTGAGATCGGCAATGTCCTTGCCGGCCTGCCCGCGCACAAACACCGCCTCGACCCGCCCGCCATAGCTGGTCAGCAACGGCTGTTCGATCAGCGGCGAGGCTTCGGTGACGCCGGGCGTGCGTTCGAGATTGGCGAGCACACTGCGCCAGTTGTCGATCCGCCCGCCATAGGATTGCACGATCGCATGGCCATTCAATCCGACGATCTTGTCCATCAGCTCGCCGCGAAAGCCGTTCATAACGCTCATCACGATCACCAGCATCGCGACCGAGAGCATCACCACGCCCACCGAAATCCCGGCGACCAGCGCGATGAACGCCTCGCCCTTGCCCGGCCAGAGGTAGCGTTTGGCGATCATCCATTCGAAGGGGGAAAGCATGGGAGAGGAGGGCTGCCTGTTTTCTGTCTGCGCACGCATCTAGTGCCCCCCGCACGGCGCGGCAATCCCGCGTGTGGGACGTGTCCCCCGCGGCAGCGAGAGGCGCTGTCACACTGTGGTCGGCAAAAAGCAGGGCGTTCGGCGCGCGCGGTGGGTTGTAATTGATCCGTCACATCGCCATTGGGGGGTCGCGCTCCGGTGGCAATCCTGCAGACAGGTCTGATGATGCCCATGACATCCTTCAATGCGACGCACCCGTTCCTCGACACCGACGGCGACAAGCTGCGCGAGGAATGCGGGATTTTCGGCGCGATCAACGCCGCCGATGCCGCCGCCGCGACCGCCTTGGGCCTTCATGCATTGCAGCATCGCGGGCAGGAAGCGGCGGGGATCGTCAGCTGGGACGGCCAGGAGTTCTACTCCAAGCGCGGCCTTGGCCACGTTGCCGAGAACTTCTCCTCCTCCGATGCGATTGCGGGCCTTCCCGGCCATATGGCGGCGGGCCACGTGCGCTATTCGACCACCGGCGGCGCGGGGCTGAGGAACGTGCAGCCGCTCTATGCCGAACTCGCCAGCGGCGGGTTTGCGGTCGCGCATAACGGCAATATCTCCAATGCGATGGCGCTGCGTTCCGACCTGGTGAACAAGGGCTCGATCTTCCAATCGACCTCCGACACCGAGGTGATCATCCACCTCGTCGCCACCAGCCGCTACCCCACCATCGCCGACCGTCTGGTCGATGCGCTGCGGCTGGTCGAAGGCGCCTACGCGCTGATCGTGACGACGCCCGAAGGCATGATCGCCTGCCGCGATCCGCTCGGCATCCGTCCGCTGGTAATGGGGCGAATGGGCGATGCGGTGCTGTTCGCGTCCGAAACCGTCGCCTTCGACGTCGTAGGCGCCGAGGTGATCCGCGAAGTCGAGCCGGGAGAACTGGTGATGGTCGATTTTGCTGGCACAATCCGTTCCGTGCGTCCGTTCGGCAGCCCTCCGCCGCGCCCCTGCATCTTCGAGCACGTCTATTTCAGCCGCCCCGACAGCGTGTTCGCCGGGCGCAGCGTCTACGAGGCCCGCAAGGCGATCGGGATGCAACTCGCGCTGGAAGCACCCTGCGATGTCGATCTGGTGGTGCCGGTGCCCGACAGCGGCGTGCCCGCGGCGATCGGCTTTGCGCAAGCCTCGGGCCTGCCGTTCGAGCTCGGCATCATCCGCTCGCACTATGTCGGGCGCACCTTCATCCAGCCGGGCGACGGCGCGCGCCATTCGAGCGTCAAGCGCAAGCACAACGCCAACCGCGCGCTGGTCGCGGGCAAGCGGATCGTGCTGATCGACGATTCGATCGTGCGCGGCACCACCAGCCTGAAGATCGTCGAGATGATGCGCGAAGCGGGCGCGAGCGAAGTGCACTTCCGCGTCGCCAGCCCGCCGACGGCGCATTCCTGCTTCTACGGTGTCGACACGCCCGAACGTTCCAAGCTGCTCGCCGCACGCATGGAACTGGAGCCGATGCGCGAATTCATCCAGGCCGACAGCCTTGCCTTCATCTCGATCGACGGGCTGTACCGCGCGGTCGGATCGCAAGGGCGCAATCCGGCCTGCCCGCAATTCTGCGATGCGTGCTTCACTGGCGATTATCCCACCAGTCTCACCGACCTTGCCCTCGCCGAACAGAACGCCGCCGAGCTTCCCTTTGCCGATCCCAAGGCTGCCTGACACACCATGACAGAAACGAGCGAAAAACCGCTTTCCGGGCGCACCGCGCTTGTCACCGGCGCAAGCCGCGGCATTGGCGCGGCCACCGCCAAGGCACTCGCCGCCGCCGGGGCGCACGTCATTCTGGTGGCGCGCAAGGTCAAGGCGCTTGAGGCGGTCGAGGATGAGATCCACAGCCTCGGCGGAACCTCGACTATCGCGCCGGTCGATCTGACGGAACCCGATGCCGTCACCCGGCTTGCCAATGCCATTGCCGGGCGCTGGCCGACGCTTGACGTCATGGTGCTGGCGGCGGCCTACCTGCCCGAACTGACCCCGGCTTCGCAGATCGAGCCCAAGCCGTTCAATCAGGCGCTGCTCACCAATGTCGTCGCCACGCAGGCGCTGCTCGCCGGGTTCGATCCGCTGCTGCGCCGGGCCGAAGCTGGCCGGATCATCGGGCTGACCAGCAGTGTCGGTGCAGCCCCGCGCCCATATTGGGGGGCCTATGGCGCCACCAAGGCAGCGTTCGAGAACCTGCTCGAAACCTATGCCGCCGAAGTCGAGCGCCTGAGCCCATTGCGCGTCGCGATCATCGATCCCGGCGCCACCCGCACCGAAATGCGTGCGCGCGCCTATCCGGGCGAGGATCCGCAGACCGTAAAGGCCCCCGAGGTGGTGGCTGACCGCTTGGTGGCACTGCTTCTCGAAGGCTTCGACAGCCTGCATCGCGAACGCATCGACTGATCATCCTCCATTCATTGCGCAGGCGTTAACCAGTTTGCGTCATGCCTCGTTAGGCCTTGTGCGGCATGGTCCGAAATGGACCTAGACCACCCGTGAGACCACAGGCACGTACACAAGGTTGACAGCAATGCCGCTCGAAACACATTCCTATCGCCTGGCCGCACAGGAAGACCGCTGCGCGCCGCGCACCCGTCTCACGATCCCGGCGACCTTGCGCGCTTCGGGCGGGCGGGCGTTCCAAAGCGTGGTCCATGATCTTTCGATCTCCGGCTTTTCGGCCGCTTCGATCAATCGGATGCACGAGGGCCAGCTGTGCTGGCTGACGCTGCCGGGGCTCGAATCGCTTCAGGCCGAAGTCGTGTGGTGGGACAACTGCATCGTCGGCTGCGCGTTCAGCGAACTGCTGAGCCCGATCGTGCACGACAATATCCTGCAGCGTTACAGCAACGTCGGCGTCTACCGTCAGGTGATCTGAGCGGGGGCGCGGTTCCGCGCTCTCACTCCACGCTGGCGGCGATTTTCCTGCTCAGATCGAGAAACTGGCCGCGCTCCGGCCCGCCGCTCGCCGTGGCCCAGTTGCCAATATAGGCGATCACCACCTGCTTGTCGGGGAACAGGGTGATGCCCTGCCCGAAGATGCCTTGCGCGCCATAGGTGCCTTGCGGGTAAGTCCACCACTGGTAGCCATAGCCGAAGCCGCTGGTGCCAAAATCGACCGCGCTGTCGGTCGCCTCGGCAAACCAGCCGTCGGGCACCGCGCCTTTGCCGCCTTCCAGCGCGAACTGGCCCACGCGGGCGTAATCGGCGAGGGTAATCGACAGGCAGCACCCGCCGATGCTCCCGCCGCGCGGATCGACCATCCAGAACAACCCGCCCGCAAGGCCCGCCGGATCAACGATCTTCGCCTTGGCATATTCGGCGAGCGGCTTGCCGACCGCGTTTTCCACCAGCACGCCTATCAGATTGGTCTCGCCGGTCTTGTAGACCCATTTCTCGGCCGGAGCGGCCTCGCGCGGCAGACCCTTCATCTGCGCGACGATGGCGTCGGGGCCATATTGCGTCACGAACCGCGCCATCTGCGCCACGTCGGAATTGGGATCGGTATAGTCCTCGTTCCACTTGACCCCGCTGGTCATCGTCGCAAGCTGGCGCACGGTGACGCCTTCGTAGGCCGAGCCCGCCAGGCCCGGGATATACTTCGTCACCGGATCATCGAGGCTGGCGATCTTCCCGTCCTTCACCGCCGCACCAAGCAGGGTCGAGGTGAAGCTCTTGGCGACCGAGAAGCTTGTCCAGCGATCTTGCGGCCCCATGCCAAGACCATATTCCTCGTGCACGACCTTGCCGCCCACCAGCACCATCACCCCGGCGGTATTGGTGTCACGCATCAGCGCGGTGATCTCGGCCTGCAATGCGGGGCTGAGCGGTGCGCCCTTGGGCAGTGCACGCGGGTTGGCGGCAGCGGGAACTTCATGCCCGGCAAACCACTGCTCCATCGCTCTGAAGCGTTCGGAGCGCTGAGCATCAGACCAGAACAGCACCTGCAAATCGGCCGGATCGCGCGGCGGAGGTTGCGTGAGGCGCACCGTCGGCGCAGGCGCGCCCGCGACCGGAGCGCCGCCATCATATCCCCCTGCACACGCCCCCAGCAGCACCGCCAGCGCCAGCCCCGAAGCCTTGATCCTCACCATCGCCCACATCCTCTCGCCCGTTTCGATCAGGCATAGGCGGGAGCGCGGCTTGCGGGCAAGCCCCTCTCAGGCGGTCTTGATGGTCTTCAAGGCCGCCAGCGCCCGCTCGCGCGCTTCGCGGTGGGGGACGATCTTGCGCGGATAACCCGCCGGCCTGCGCCCGAACTCCTCGGGATCGTGGATATACGGCTCGTCCAGCCCCGCCAGCTCGGGCACATAGGTGCGGATATAGCGCGCCGCGTCGAACTTCTCCGATTGCGAGAGCGGTGCCATGATGCGGCTGAACATGTTGCTGTCCACCCCCGTCCCCGCGGTCCACTGCCAGTTGGTCGCGTTGGAGGCGTAGTCGGCGTCGACCAGCGTGTCCCAGAACCACTTCTCACCCTCGCGCCAGTCGATGAGGAGGTGCTTGATGAGGAAGCTCGCGGTGATCATCCGCACGCGGTTGTGCATCCATCCGGTCTGCCACAGCTGGCGCATCCCGGCATCGACAATGGGATATCCGGTGCGGCCCTGCTGCCAGGCTTTGAGGTCGCGCGCAGCGGCTTCGTCGGTGGAAGGATCGCGCCATGGAAAGCGGTCGAAATCCGCGCGGTAGTTCTGCGTGGCATAGGCGGGGAATTGCAGCACCGCATTGGCCGAATAGTCGCGCCAGATCAGCTCGCCTTCGAAGGTTTCCCAGCCCTTGGAGGTGTGGTGCTTCAGGGCGTGCCAGATCTGGATCGGCGAGATTTCCCCGAAATGCAGATGCGGCGAGAGGCGCGAGACCTTGTCGACGCTCGGCAGGTTGCGCTTGTCGTCATAGTCGTCGACGTCTGCCTCCCATGCGGCAAGGCGGGCGTGTGCGGCCTCTTCGCCCACCTGCCAGAACTCGCGCATCCCGCCGGCCCAGTCGGGTGTGGTCGGGAGCAGGTTCCACGTAGCGAGATCGTCCGAAGCGGGCCATTGGGCAGGCGCTTCGATTTTCTCGGGCGCAGGCACTTCGGCGCGCGGCGGGAATTCGGCGCGCACGGCACGGGAGAACGGCGTGTAGATCTTGTACTGCCCGCCAGTGCCGGTGGTAATGCTGCCCGGAGGCATCAGGTAATTGCCATGGTGGAGTTGCAGGTCGAGGCTCTTGGCCAGCTTCCTCTCGGCATTGAGCCACCACGGCTCGACATGGACATTGGCGTGGATGGTGGTCGCGCCTGTTTCCTGCGCCAGCTTGGTCAGTTCCGCCACAGCCTCCCCGCGCCGCAGGATCAGCTTGCTGCCCTTGGCCTCAAGGCTCTTGGCGAGGCTCGCCAGCGAATGATGCAGCCACCAGCGCGAGGCGCCGCCATAGGCGTGGTGCTTCGGGCTTTCGTCGTCAAGGACATAGACCGCCACCACAGGCCCGGCCTTGGCGGCGTGATGGAGCGCGGGATTATCAGCCAAGCGCAGATCGCGCCGCAGCCATACGATTTGGGTCATTGAACTACCTTCCCCCTCCTCTTTAGAGGAGGGGCGCGAGACTTGGTGAGCGCAGCGAACCTAGTCGCAGCGGGGTGGTGGTGTTGAGGAAGGGTGCTCGCTCCGCTCGCCACCACCCCCAACCCCTCCTCTGAAGAGGAGGGGAATTTGTGGCGCAACGCCTCTAACGCGCCCGAAGTTCCTCACACCGCACATCCGGCAGCGCCACCGAGAACCGGTCCCGCGCACGCGGATCGTAGAAGCGGGCATCGTAAAGGACCACCGAGCCATCCGCCGCCCGCGTCGCAAAGGGCGCGCGCGACCAGAAAAGGAAAGCGTCGAGCTGGGAGTTGGTGCGGCGCTCCTTGATCAAGCCCGGCAGCTTGCACATATCAGTTGCAATCGGCTTCAACGAGTAAGGGAGAATTACAGGTTTCTCCAGCTTGCCGTCGGGCCCAAAGGTCGGAAGCACTTGATCCTCGTCAGTTTCGATACTCCAACTTCCGTCGCCGCTCCCGCCGACCAAAACCTCCCGCTTCCAAAATTCGATTGGCACTGGGTTCGCGATGGTCCGCGTTTCCCAATTCATGCCCGAAAAACCATTCGTCATGGTGATGAAGCCATTCACCCCAATATACGCCAGCCCCACCGCAATCCCCAGCCACGCAGGCCGCATCCATTCGCCGCCCGCCTGCTCCCGCCGCCGCGACCACCATACGCTCGCGATCAGCATCGCCCACAGCCACACATCGATGATGAACAGCGTGTCGCCGTAGAACCATTGCGAGGAGAACGGCTCCAGCAGCCGGATGCCATAGACGTTGAGCCAGTCGAAGAAGGGGTGGCTCAGACATCCGACAAACGCCATCGCGAAAAGCCACCCAAACCGCACCGGCAGCCGTCCATCCGGCCGCGTGCCGCGCTTGGTCTGCCAGCGGTCCCAACCCCACAGCAACCCCGCGAGCACCAGCGGCAGCAGCACCAGTGCGGGCGGGCCGTGGGTGATGCCTCTGCGGAAGGCGAGGTGCTCGGTCCCCTCCAGCCAGAAGAAGCACGCCGCGTCCACGTCCGGCAGGTTCGCGCCGATGATCAGCGCGGGCATGGCAAGCCCGGTGGTGCGCTTCAGCCCCGCCTGCCCCAAGACTGCGCCGACAAGGCTATGCGTCAGATTATCCATCGCTTCGCTAGCTAGCGCGCCGCAGCGCATCAAGCGAGTGGAATTACGCCGCGCCCTCGCCTATCGCTCCCGGCAACGACAGCTTGGGAGAGCGCAAGAGTGACCGACACGCCCTACATCCGCCCCGACATGAAAGTCTTCCTGGACATGATGGCGCAGGCAAGCGGGCCGAAGATGGTCGACATGACGCTGGAAGAGGCGCGCGGTTCCTACCTCAAGATGCACGGTATCGCCGACCGGCCAGCCCGTGCGCTGCCGGTGATCCGCGACCTTGCTTGCCCCGGCCCCGCTGGCGACATTCCCCTGCGCCTCCACGATGCGCGCGAAGCCCGCGGGCCCGGGCCGGTGGTGATGTTCTACCACGGCGGCGGGTTCGTGATCGGCGATCTCGACACACATCACGCGCTGTGCAGCGAGCTGGCCGCGCTGCTCGATCTGCCGGTGGTCGCTGTCCATTACGCCCTCGCCCCGGAAGCGCCCTTCCCCGCAGCGATCCTCGATTGCGAAGCGGCGACCCGCTGGGTGGCGACGAGCCCCGCCGAACTCGGCCGCGAGGCGACCGGGATCGTGACCATCGGCGACAGCGCGGGCGGCAACGCGACCGTGGTCGTCGGGCAGCTGCTCGGAGCCAACCCAGCTGCGGTGCCGGTCGTGCTGCAGGTGCCGATCTTCCCCTTGGTGGCCGATGCCAATGGCTCGGAAAGCATGGCGGCATTCGGCGAAGGCTACCTGCTCACCGCCGAGACGATGCACTTCTTCGACACCTCCTACGCCGCCGACCGCAGCGATCCGCGAGGGTTCCCGATCCTCGGCGATCACTCGCAGGCTCCACCAACCATCGTGGTTACCGCCAGCCTCGATCCGATCCGGGATTCGGGCCGCGCCTACGCCAAGGCGCTGGTCGATGCGGGGCGCGACTGCGTGTTCCTCGAAATGCGCGGGGTGACGCATTCTTTCACCAACCTCAGGCAGATGGTGCCGAGCACGCAACGCGACCTCGAACGCATCGTCGCGGCGATGCAGTTCATGCTGGCGAACCCCGCATGAGCCCCGAAGGCCTGCCCTATCGCCCCTGTGCGGGGTTCATGCTGGTCAATACCGAGGGGCTTGTGCTGGTCGGCGAGCGGATCGACCCTAGCGCGCACGGCTTCTGGCAGATGCCGCAGGGCGGGATCGACAAGGGCGAAGATGTGCGCGATGCCGCGCTGCGCGAACTGGAAGAGGAAACCGGGATCGGCCACGATCTGGTCGAGGTGATCGCGCAAGGCGCGCAGCCGTTCCTCTACGATCTGCCGCCCGAACTGCTGGGCAAGGTGTGGAAGGGCAAGTATCGCGGACAGGAACAGTATTGGTTCCTGGGGCGCTTTCTGGGAACCGATGCCGATATCAACCTCGAAGCGCATCACCCGCCCGAGTTCAGCCAGTATCGCTGGGTCGCAGCCGAAACGCTGCCCGATCTGATCGTGCCGTTCAAACGCGCGGTTTACGAGGCGCTGGTGGCGGAGTTTTCGCCGCTGATCTGAGCGATCAATTGCTGACCGGCGTGTCCGTCGCTGTCTCCGCCGCCAGCCGGGCGGGAGCGCCGCGCGCTATGGTGGTTTGCAGCGCCATTGTCTCGGGGCAGCTGTCACCGCACATGCTCTGCAGCTTGGCGAGATTGCGGCGTGCCTTTTCGACCGCGCCTTTCTCGACCAAGGCCGAACCTTCGCCTGCGATCGCCGCGAAATTGCCCGGGTCGCGCTCCAGCGCCTCACGGTAGTAACGGATCGCCTTGCCCTGCAGCCCGCTCTGACGCGCGGCCTGCCCGAGCTCGATGAAAATCGGGGTATGCGCCGGATCGACCGCCAGCGCCGCCTCGAAGGCGTCAATCGCGGCCTGCGTGTCACCCGCTGCCAGCGATGCGCGCCCCTGCGCAATCAGCGCCGCCGCGCGCGGATCGGGCGTGTCGCCGGCCCCAGCGTTGAGCACGCTAGCCGACATGGCCAGACACAGCGAGAGAGCGGCGGCAGCAGGCGCAAAACGCATCAGAAGCTCCTTCAGGGCGAGAGACCGGGAACCGGAAACCGAGACCATAGCAGATGAAGGTATCACGGTGAACGTAGGCTTGCGAAGAAAAATCCGTCCGTGCCGTCGTGAAGCGGATCGAGGCGAAAGCCTGCGCCGCGCGGACGGCCGAGCGGTAGCGCCAGCGGCTCCGCGCGCCACCCGGGGTGGCGGCTGAGGAACGCGGCGATACGGTCCGCCCCTTCGGCGTCGAGCAGCGAGCAGGTAACGAAGGCAATCGTGCCGCCGGAGCGCGTCAATTGCGCCGCCACATCGAGCACATGATCCTGCAAGGCGTTCAATCGCTTCAATTCCGCCGGATCGAGCCGCCAGCGGCCTTCGGGGCTGCGTCGCCAGGTTCCGCTGCCCGAACAGGGCGCGTCGACCAGCACGTGATCGGCTTTGCCCGCCCAGGGTGCCAGCGGGCCCATCTCGCGGCCCGGATCGAGCAGCACGGTGTGGTCAATCGCCGCCCCGCCACGTGCGGCGCGCGGAGCAAGGTTGCCGAGGCGGCGCTTGTCGGTATCGGCAGCGATAATGCTCGCCGCATTGCCCAGCCGCGCCGCCAGCGCCAGCGTCTTGCCTCCTCCGCCCGCGCACAGATCGATAATCGTGTCGCCCGGCGCGATCGGCAGCGCCTCGACGATGAGCTGGCTGCCGCAATCCTGCACTTCGATCAGGCCTTGGGTATAGGCCTCCCATTGTTCGACCGGCGTGCCGGAGGGGTAGCGCAGACCCTGGGCGGTCGGCAGCGCTTCGCCCGCTTCGGGCAAGCTGATGCTGGCGCGGTCGGCTTTCAAGGCGTTGATGCGGATATCGAGCGGCGCGCGGCTTACCGCCGCGGCGATCTCCGGCCCGCCTAGGCCCGAAGCGCGCAGGGCGGCGGCGAGCCACTTGGGGGCAAGGCCAGTCTTGGCGGCGTCCTCATCCTCCCCGCGCGCGGCGGGGCCGTGGGGCGAGCCGTCGAACAGCGAGGCAACGGCTTCGTCCTGCCCCGCCACCGCCAGCATCGCCGCGCGACCGCTCTCCGGCACCGGGCCGCACAGCCGGATCGCGCGATAGACCAGATCGCGCACCGCGCGCCGGTCCTTCGATCCCGCATAGCGACGCGCGCGGAAGTAGTCGGCGATGATCCGGTCAGCCGGCGCGCCCTTGCCGCGCGCGGCGGGGATGATCTGGTCGAGCAGCTCGATGGCGGCCTGAACGCGGGCTGAGGGGGTCATGCCCGAGCCCCCTCCTTTTCAAAGGAGGGGGTTGGGGGTGGTTGCGCGGCGCGGAAGCGTCGCGCGTGCCGAAGGCACCACCCCGCTGCGACTAGGCGGCAAGCCGCCAAGTCTCGCGCCCCTCCTCTGAAGAGGAGGGGAGAGCTTTGCCCCTTCTCAACGCGTCGGGTAATTGGGGGCCTCGCGGGTGATGGCGACATCGTGGACGTGGCTCTCCGAAAGCCCCGCATTGGTGATCCGCACGAACTGCGCGCGCTTTTGCAGGTCGGCGATCGTTTCCGAACCGGTATAGCCCATCGCCGCCTTGATCCCGCCGACCAGCTGGTGGACCACGTCCGCCGCCGGGCCCTTGAACGGCACCTGGCCTTCGATCCCCTCGGGCACCAGCTTCATCGCGGAGACGTCCTGCTGGAAGTAGCGATCCGCCGATCCGCGCGCCATCGCGCCGACCGAGCCCATGCCGCGATAGGCCTTGTAGCTGCGGCCCTGATAGAGGAACACTTCGCCCGGGCTTTCGGTGGTGCCCGCCAGCATCGATCCGATCATCACGCTCGAAGCGCCCGCCGCGAGCGCCTTGGCCGCATCGCCAGAGGTGCGGAGGCCGCCATCGGCGATCACCGGCACGCCCGACTTCGCCGCTTCCGCCGCGCTTTCCATGATCGCGGTCAGCTGCGGCACGCCCACGCCCGCGACCACGCGAGTGGTGCAGATCGAGCCCGGCCCGATCCCCACCTTCACCGCATCGGCCCCGGCGTCGACCAGCGCGCGGGTTGCCTCGGCGGTGGCGACATTGCCCGCTACCACCTGCACCGCGTTCGAGAGCTTCTTCACCCGCTCGACCGCGCGCGCGACTTCGACATTGTGGCCGTGCGCGGTGTCGATGATCACAACGTCGACCTCGGCATCGATCAGCGCCTCGGTGCGCGCGAACCCGGCATCGCCGACCGTCGTCGCGGCGGCGGCGCGCAGGCGTCCGGCGTCATCCTTGGTGGCGTTGGGGTAATTGACCGCCTTCTCGATATCTTTGACCGTGATGAGGCCGATGCAGCGATAGGCATCATCGACCACCAACAGCTTCTCGATCCGGCGAGCGTGGAGCAGGCGGCGCGCATCATCCTGCTTGGTGCCGAGCGGGACGGTGGCGAGGTTTTCGGTGGTCATCAGCTCGCGCACAGGCTGGAGCGGGTTCTCGGCAAAACGCACGTCGCGGTTGGTGAGAATGCCGACCAGCTTGCCGCCCGCGTCAGTCACCGGGATGCCGCTGATACGGTGCTGCAACATCAGCGCCTGCGCCTCGCCCAGCGTCGCATCGGGCTGGATGGTGATCGGGTTCACTACCATGCCGCTTTCATAGCGCTTGACCGCGCGCACCGCGGCGCATTGCGCCTCGATATCCAGATTGCGGTGGAGCACCCCGATCCCGCCCAATTGCGCCATCGCGATCGCCATATCGGCCTCGGTCACGGTGTCCATTGCTGCCGACAGCACCGGAATGGTCAGCGTGATGTCGCGGGTCAGTCGGGTAGCGGTATCGGCCATGCTCGGCAGCACGCTGCTTTCCGCCGGGCGGAGCAGCACATCGTCAAAGGTCAGGCCGAGCGGGATATCCATGAGTGCCACTTTCGCAAGAACGGGGGGATGCTCCTCTGGCGGGAGAATCGTGGCGGCCCATGTAACCGCGCTTGTCCGATTGCGCTAGGGCTGCGCGGCGGCAGGCGGCTGATAGCGTTCGGGGTCGGCCAATTGCCGGATCAGCGCCTCGTGCAGCAGCAGGTCGTCGATCGCTCCGCCGAGCTCCACCGCGCCCGCCTCGTCGCCTGCGCGATGGTAGCGGCTGGCGAGAAACGGGTTCAGCGTGGCGCGCTTGCCATAGGTGCTCGACAGCAGCACGCTCGGCACCCCGGCCTGCAGCAGCGCCCAGCCATCCTGCCGCTGCAGAAAGCTGTCGGCGAGATCCTGTTCGCCCAGCGCCCGCCCGCGCCGTGCCAGCGTATCGAGGATCAGGGAATCGAGCGGCGTTTCCCCGCGCCCGATGAAGCCGACCGGGCTACCCGCTGGTGCCACCGCCACCATGTCGAAGTTGAACGCCGCGACAATCCGTTCGAGCGGCACCGGCGGCGCCTTGACGAAAGCCCGGGTGCCGAGCAGCCCGCCTTCTTCGGCGGTCGTCGCGAGCACATAGATATCGCGCGCGAGCGGCTTTCCGGCCTTCAATCGCCGCGTCAGTTCGAGCATCGCGGCGAGCCCGCTGGCATTGTCCGCTGCGCCGTTGCACAGCCGGTCGGTATCGCCCGCCGCGCCGCATTCACCAAGATGGTCCCAATGCGCGAGCACCAGCACCGCGCCCGAACCCGGCGCGCTCCCGGCGATCCGCCCGACCAAATTGTGGCTGGTGAACTCCTGCCGCTCGGCCGTGGCTTCGATATTGACCGCCACATTAAGCTCGAGCGGCGCGAAATCGGCGGCCTCTGCCTCCTGCTTGAGTGTTTGCCAGCGGCGCGCGCCGATCATCCCGGCAAAGGTTGCGTCGGTGACGTAGGCCGCCAGCGTATCCCTCTCTTCTGTGGCTAACTGCAAGTGCTCGCGGTCCTCGGCGCGGCGCAGCGCGGCGATGGTTTCGGCATCGGGTACCACGGTGACAACCGCAGTCGCCTGCTGCGCGAACAGCGCATCGCGGCGCGGCCCGTCGCGGCCCGGATCGGCGAGCATCACTGCTACCGCGCCCGCCAGCGCATCGCCCAGCACCGATCCATCGCCATAGCCGACGAACACCACGGGCACGCCCGTCCCCGGCCCGCTGGTCGCCAGCGCGCGGCGGCGCGGGGTGAACACCGCCGCGTCGCTTTCGGGCAAGGTCACGCTCTTGCGTCCCTGCGACAAGGTCAGTTGTCCGGTAAGCGGGCGGGTCATCACCAGATCAAGCGGCATCCGCCAATAGCTGCCGGGATCGTTGGTGCCGCTGACCAGCCCGACCTCGCCCATCCGCTTCTCGAGGTAGGCGAGCGTCGCTGCCTCGCCCGGCGTCCCGGGCTTGCGGCCCGCGAATTCGTCGCTCGCCAGCACCGCGATATCGGCGCGCAGGCGTTGTTCGATGGCGGAGCGTTCGCTGACCCGAACCCGCTCGGCCGGCACACCACTCACGCAGGCGGCGAGCAGCAGACTTGCGAGCAACGGTAGCAGCAATGAGAGACGCTGACGCATCATTCGGCGGTCCAGCCCCCGTCGATCGAATAGTTCGCACCAGTGATATTGCGCGCCGCGTTGCCGCACAGGAACACTGCGAGCGCGGCAACGTCCTCGGGTAGCACGAAACTTTTGGTCGGCTGCTTGGCGAGCAGCACGTCGTTCATCACCTGCTCGCGCGTCATCCCGCGCGCGGCCATGGTGTCGGGGATCTGGTTTTCGACCAGTGGTGTCCAGACATAGCCGGGCGAAATGCAGTTGGCGGTGATCCCGGAGGTGGCGAGTTCAAGCGCGATGGTCTTGGTAAAACCCGCCATGGCGTGCTTTGCGGCGACATAGGCGCTCTTGAACGGGGAGGCGGTGAGCGAGTGGGCGCTGGCGGTCGCGATGATCCGCCCCCAGCCCTTGGCCTTCATCCCCGGCACGGCAAGGCGTGTGGTATGGAACGCTGCCGAAAGGTTCAAAGCGATGATCGCGTCCCACTTTTCGGGCGGAAACTCCTCGACCGGAGCGACATGCTGCATCCCGGCATTGTTGACGAGGATGTCGACCGGGCCGACCTCGGCCATCATCACCGCGATTTCATCGGGCCGCATCAGGTTCGCACCATGATAGGTCGCGCCCAGCTCGTCGCACAGTGCGGCGATCGCGGCAGCATCGCCCAGCCCGTTGAGCACCACCTCGGCGCCCTCTGCCGCGAGAGCGCGCGCGATGGCCAGCCCGATGCCCGAAGTCGAGCCGGTGACCAGCGCACGCTTTTGCTTGAGCATTGGTCGCATCTCCTGCACGTTTGGGCGGTTCGCGTTCGCTTTTGCCGCGCGATCCGCGCCTGTCCAGCAAATTGCTGCGATGCGGCGCGGTTGGGGAGGAATTGCGATGCGTTTGGGCCCGTTCGACACATCCAACATCAATGTCCGCTCCAGCGGCGGTGGAGGCGGGGGAATGGGCCGCGCGGGCGGGATCGGCTGCGGCACGTTGGTGATCGCGCTTATCGGCGCGCTCGTGTTCGGGCTCGATCCGATGCAGACCATCGGCATGGTCGAAGGCGTGCAGCAGCAGGCCGGCCCGGCCCAAGGCGACGGCGGGCAGCAGATGAGCGAGGCCGAAGTCTGCGCCAGCAGCGCCTATGCGACCGAGGCCTGCAATGCGCTCGACAGCCTCAACGCCACGTGGTCAGGTGCCTTCCAGCGAGCCGGGTATCCGTTCGAGGAGCCGTTCCTCGATTTGTTCCGCAACGGGCAGGTAAGCACCGAAGGCTGCGGCAGCGCCACCTCGGCGGCGGGGCCGTTCTACTGCCCGGCGGACAAAGGCATTTATATCGATACCGGCTTCTACGATCAGCTCGCGCAGATGTCGGGCACCGGCGGCGATTTCGCGCGGCTCTATGTGATGGCGCACGAATATGGCCACCACATTCAGAATATCACCGGCCTTGCCGCGCAGGTGCGCTCCGCCCAGCAAGCGAACCCGCGTCAGGCGAACCAGCTGCAGGTGGCGATGGAACTGCAAGCCGATTGCTATGCCGGAATGTGGGCAGGACAGAACCGCAACCTCATCGAAGCCGGCGATTTGGAGGAAGGATTGAAAGCCGCGAGCGCAATCGGCGACGATACACTGATGCGCAATGCCGGACAGCGAATCAATCCCGAGGCCTTCACTCATGGCACCAGCCGTCAACGCATGGAAGCGTTGCGGATGGGTCTGGAAAGCCGGAACATTTCGGGCTGCAATGGCTTTTTCGAACCGAGGTAACATGACCAATCTAAGAAATCGTGCCGTGGCCGCCGCAATTGGCCTTGGTCTTGGCGCTGCGCCGCTGACAGCGCAGGTCATGCCCGAGCCCGACGCGAAAGAGGTCGCAAAGACGCCGTTGCGCGATCTCAATATCGACGCGCGTGACATTCCCCCGGTGCTGCAGGCCGCCGAGCGCGATCCCTACGCCATGACGGGGCTGACCACATGCGAGGCGATCGTGAATGAAGTGGCCGAGCTCGATCGCGAGCTGGGTGCGGATTACGACATAGCTGCGGGTGAGGGAGAGGACCGGATAAGCGAAGGGCGCATCGGGCAGAGTGTGGTCGGATCGATCATTCCGTTTCGCGGACTTGTGCGAGAAGCAACGGGCGCGGCCGAGAACGACCGCGCCTTACGCGCTGCCTACACTGCGGGGATGGCAAGACGCGCATTCCTGAAAGGTACCGGCCTCGGCAAGGGTTGCGCCTATCCGGCGCGCCCCAAACCCGCCGTGCAGCCGGGAGACTAATCCGGCCTCACCCTTCCTTGTCCTTCCAACGCTCGATCTGCCGGTCGAGCTGCTGGAGGATCTGCTTGCGGGTGTCCTCGGGGATCTCGGAGTCAGCCGCAATCTCCGCGCGGGCTTCCTCCAGCCCGCTGCGAGCTTCGGCAAAGATGCGCGATTGGCAGATGCTGATGATCTGCGTGCCGTCCTTGCCTTCGGTCGTCTCGCTGACTTCCTTGCTGCCGGGGCGACATTCGCGCTTGACGATAATCCGGGGGTGGCCTTCACCGCGCGCCGCCTCGGCTGAAGCAAAGGCTTCCGCCATGATGCGCGGCATGTCCTCGCGCACCCTGTCCAGCTCGGCCATCGCTACCTCGACCGAAGCCATTGCCTCCCGGTGCGCGGCATCGGCGTGAACGGCGTGGGCAGCGGCGCCATCTTCTCCGCGCGCAGTCCATCCCGGCCCGCCGCGCAACACCATCCGCACCCGCTTTTCCTTGCCGTCCTCGCCGACGACCACACGCTCGATCACTTCGACATTTTCTTCGCCTTCCGGGGCATCGGGATCGATCATCATGATCGAAGGCGCATCGGGTGCCTCCGGCGCTGCGGGCGGCTCGGGGGCATCCGGAGCCTGGGGCGCAGACGGCGGCACAGGCGGCTCGGGCGCCTCTTGTGATGCATCGGCGGCGGCATAGCTGATCGACGCGGTGAGCGGCAGCGCCAGCACACCTGCGCCAAGCATGGCTGCGCCAGCAAAACGGCGGCGCAGGGAAATATGGGACATCGACAGGCTCCTCAGACGGTGAATGATGGATTTCTCGCCCAGCACCGGACACGCCATCGGCGCGGTCAGGGCAGCATTGGTGGTGGCGCCGGGCGCAGCGGCAAAGCGGGCGATCAGCGTGGCATAGGCGGCGCGTTCATCGTCGGAGCGTTGCGCCATGACCCGCGCATCGCAGGCCGCTTCCTGATCGCGGCGCAGCGCCAGCCAGCCATAGCGGCCGAGCGGATTGAACCAGTGCAGCGCGAACAGCGGCTGCACCAGCACATTGACCAGCAGATCGCCGCCGCGATGGTGCGCCAGCTCGTGCGCCAGCGCCAGATCGCGCGCCTGGCGATCATGCAGCGCCATGAAGCCGGGCGGCAGCGCGATCACCGGAGCGAGCACGCCCATGGCGAGCGGGGCCGTGGTCGCGGGGGTCTCGATCAGCCGGATCGGCATGATCAGCCCGCGCATACGCCCCATCTCGCGGCCCTCGGCCAGCAACGTGTCGCGCAGTTCGAAATAGGCGCCAAAGCGGCGCAGCAGGAACACCCCTGCGCCGACCAGCCAAACTGCCAGCAAGCAATGGAGCACCGCCGGATCGGCGAGCAGCGCGAACAGATCGAAGCCTGGCTCAGCAGGCGGGCTGGCCTCGAGAGTGAACGATGCGGGCATGCCCTCGGCCTCCCATGCCACGGGCTCGGCCAATCGCGCACGCTCGGCCAACTCGGGCGCTGCGACGTCGCGGGCTGACGGTGCCATCCACGCGGGCAGGGTTACGGGCGGGACAATCAGCCGCAGCACAGGCAAGGCCCACAGCGCATAGGCAATCTGCGGTCCGAACCATTGCGCCACCGGGCGGCGCAGCAGCAGCACCGCGGCGATCAGCACACCGGTCCACACCAGCGTTTCGGCGAGCACCGCGCTCATGGCCGCAGCTCCTTGAGCAGCGCCTCGATCGCGTCGAGATCATCCTCTGTGAGCGCTTCAGTTTCGGCCAGATGCGCGACCAGCGAGGCCGCGCGGCCGCCGAACAGGCGATCGACCAGCCGCCGGGATTCGCCCCCGACATAGGCATCGCGCGCAATCGTCGGCGTATAGAGGAACCGCCGCCCGTCAGGCTCGGCGACGAGCGCGCCCTTCTGGACCAGGCGGGAAAGCAGGGTCTTGACCGTGGCAAGGCTCCACCCGCGCTGTCCGCCCACCGTGTCGCTCACTTCGGCAGCGGTCTGGCGCGGACGATCCCACAGCGCTTCCATCACCGCGTGCTCGGCCTCGGTGATGCGTTCGCCGACTGGTTCTTCGGGGGTATTCACAAGCGTCTCCCACCCAATTGATTACACCTGTAGTCACATCGACTACGCCTGTAAACCTTTCGCCTGCATGAACAAGCGCCGCTGCGCCTTGCGCTTCTGCGAACGGGCGATAGACCCGGACGAATGACATGGTTGCGCTCTCTCATTCCGGCGTTGCTGTTCGCCGCGTGTCCCGTGCAGGCGCAGGAATCCTTCCTGCCGCTGACCGGCCCGGTCGAACTCGCGGAGGGCCAGAGCGAGGTCGAGACCGGCGAGCTGATCTTTCGCGGCGGGGTCGAAATCGCACCTGACAAGGCCGGAATCGGCGGGATTTCCGGGCTCGCTTGGCACGAGGGCAATCTCCACGCCGTAACCGATGACGGGCGCTGGCTGGTGCTCAAGCCCGAAGATGTGGGCAATCGGCTGGTCGATATCTCTGGTGTTACCGTGCATGACCTGCGCGACGACCGGCGCGCAAAGCTGGGCAGCAAGGAGCGCGGCGATGCCGAGGCGATTACCCGCCTGCCCTCGGGCGAATGGCTGATTGCCTTCGAGCAGGCTCACCGGATCTGGCGCTATGCCGAACCGGGCGGCGCGGCGGCGGGGGCCGAGACGCGCGCGGCAACACTGCTTGCCGGGGCCGAGGCCAACCACGGTCTTGAGACGCTCGCCGCCTATGACGGCGGCATATTGGCGTGCGGCGAGTGGGTCGATCCGGCGCGCCCGAACTGCGCGCGCCTTACCGAAAGCGGCGCGCCGAGCTTCCACCTCCCCGCCCCCGCCGGAATTGCGGAAGTCGGCGGCGTGCCGACCGACGCGACCTGCAAGCCCGATGGCACCTGCTACGTGCTGTTCCGCAGCTTCAACCCCGGCGAGGGGAGCCGCGCGGCGATCGTGGAACTGCCACTCTCTGGCGAGTCCACGACTCTGGCCGTGCTGGCCCCGCCTCTGACGCTCGACAATTTCGAAGGTCTGGCAGTGCGCGAGGCGCAGGGGCGCGCCTTCCTCTACCTCGCCTCGGACGACAATTTCCGCAATTGCGAGACCAAGCCCGGTGACGGGTGCCAGCGCACGCTGGTGATGAAGTTCGAAATCAAGCGCGCTCCCGTGGCGGCGGTTGAGGCGCCTGCTCCCGAAGCATTCGCCCGCGCGCCGACCGCCCGGCCCGGCACCCGCCCCTTCCCGCAGGCGGCCAGCACCAGTGTCGTCCTCACCACCAGCCTCGGCGCGATCACCATCGCGCTTGAAACCGGGCGCGCGCCGGTCACCGCGGGCAATTTCCTGCGCTATGTCGACGAGAAGCGGTTCGACGGCACCACCTTCTACCGCGCGGTGCATCTGCCGGGCGATGTGCAGCCCAACGGCTTGCTGCAAGGCGGCACCCGCAATGATCCCAAGCGGATCCGCCCGCCGATCGCGCACGAGCCGACCAATGAGACCGGCCTCACCCACACCCACGGATCGGTGTCGATGGCGATGAACGCGCCCGGCACGGCTGACGGCGACTTCTTCATCATGGTCGAGGATCAGACGGGCTTCGACGCCGACCCCAAAGCGAGCGATCCCGCGTGGCGCGCGGGCTTTCCGGCATTCGGCTATGTCACCAGCGGCATGGAGGTGGTCGCCGCAATCCACGCCGCCGCGCGCGATCCGGATGCGGGCGAAGGCGTGATGAAGGGCGAGATGCTGGCCGAACCGGTCAAGATCATTTCGGCGCGGCGGGTTTCGCCCTAGAGCACCAGCTGGGTCTGGATCACCACCGCGACCTGCTTGCCATCAGCCGTGGCAATGCTGGTCTGCCACACCGACATCCGCTTACCGGTCTTGAGCGGGACGCAGCGCCCCTTGACCACGCTGCCCACCGGTGCAGCGCCGAGGAAGTTGGTCTTGCTCTCGATGGTCGTCGTGCCGCCCGCGCCTTCGGGCAAGCTGGCGACTGCCCCAACTGCCCCCAGCGCATCGGCAAACGCCATGATCGCCCCGCCGTGCATGATCCCGCCCGCAGTGCACAGGTCCTCGCGAACGGTGATCTCGCCTTCGACTGCGGCCTTGCTGGCGGCGGTCACGACCACGCCCATCAGGCGCGAGAACGGCATGGCATCGGCGGGGTTCATCCGGGTCTCCTATTCGGCAAATGACGGGCGGCCGACCGGCGCGCTGGCGATCGACGGCATCTGCGCTTCGATCTGCGGGAGCCACAGCTTGGCCTCGCTGCCGATACTCACCTGGGGCAGCGAGGCGAGGAACTTCGCCCGCGATTCCCATTCGGCCACCGACCTGCCCGCCATCCGCGCCGCTTCGTCGAGCGCGACCGGCTGGCGCAGCGCGCGGTTGATCAGCGCATCGCCATAGAAGGTCCAGTCGTTCTCCGCCACACAGCCGAACGATGTGCGGGTGCTCGCCGCAGCTGTCAGGATCGCGGTATCGGGGCTCGCCAGCACCGGCACGAACACCCCCGAATAGCACGCGCTGAGGATCAGCACGCGGCGGCGGATCCCTGCTTCCTCCAGCGCCGCCTTGAGCTTCGCGGGAGAGAGGATGCCGTAGCCGCTATCACCGTAGTGATAGGCGAGCCCCAGATCGAGCCCGTGGCTGGTGGTGTAGAGCACCAGCACATCCTCGCCATCGTCCATCACCGTGCCGAGGTGATCGAGCGCCAGCAGCAGCGCGGTGATCGAGCCTTGCGGCGCATCGTCGCGTGTCCCGTCCGGGCCAGCGAGCGTCAGCGTCCGCGCCGCCGCGCCGTAGCGCGCCGAGAGCACCCTCGCCGCCTCGCGCGCCTCGCGGGCGAACACCGGGTCGCTGTCGAGCGCGATGGTGACGACATAGGTGTCCACCGTGCCGGGCCGCTCAGGGGCGAGCGCCGCCAGCGCCGCATCGAGCCGCCGCGCCTGGTCGCGCATCTGGGCCGCCGATACGCCGCGTTGCAGCTCGGGCGCGAGTTCATAGGACTTGCGCCGCTCGCGCTCGTTTGCGCCGCTGGCAAGATCGGGCCAGGGCGCGGTGTGCGGCGGCGGCTGGTTGGGATTGAGCGCGGCAGACTGCGACAGCGCGGGGACAGCGAGCAACGCCGCTAATAGACCCGCGATGATCCTGCCACTGCCCATGCGCGGCTCAAGCTGCCCCGAAGGATGGGACGGGTCAAGCACCACGCGCGTCACCCCGGCGCGGGCCGTGTTGGAGACAAATGAGACACTGTCCAGATGCGAAAAAATCCGGCGCGCTTGGCGCGGCTGTTGAGGAGGCTAGACGGGGCGGAAGGCTGACCATGCCCGACGTTATAGAGCGGCCCATTGCAGTAGGAAATCGCGGCGCCGCGATTGCCCGCTATACCAATTTCTGGTACTGCGGGGCCATGGGAAAGAACACCTCAATCGTGCTCAGCGATCACTTCGCCGACTTCACCCGCCGCAAGGTCGAATCAGGCGAATTCAGTTCGACCAGCGAAGTCGTGCGCGAGGCGCTGCGCGAATATATGGCGAAGGACGCGCAGATCGAGGCGTTGCGCGCGATCCTGCAGAAGTCGATTGATAGCGGCCCGGCGCGACCGTTTGATTGGGACGGGTTCATGGAGCGCAATTTCGGCGTTGAGCCACTTGCAATTGACTGAATTACCAATCTTTGGTAACAAAATCCCATGCGGAAAAAGAACACCTCCATTTCCCTCAGCGATCGCTGGATGGACTACACTCAGGCCCAGGTGGCAGCAGGGAATTACGACTCCACCAGCGAAGTCATCCGCGACGCGCTGCGGCTGCATGAGGAGCGCGCGGTGTTCAAATCCAAGTTGCTCGAAGCGATTGACGCTGGGCTGGCTAGCCCGATTGACGAGGACTTCGATATTGACCGCTGGTTCGAGGACGAGTTCGGCGCAGAATAATGCGCATCGTCTATCGCGCCGAGGCATCGGCGGACCTGCGTCGCACGGCACGCGAAACCCGCGCGGCTTGGGGTGAGGATCAAGCAAAGCGCTACGTTGCGAAGCTGCGCCACGAGATCAAATCGCTATCCCAGTTCCCGCTACGCTTCCCCGAAGTTGAAGCCCGCCCCGGATTGCGGCGGATGAACAGCGGGCGGCACGCGGTGTTCTATGTGGTGGCGGACGAGCGGATCGAGATTGTCCGGGTGCTGCATGTGGCGAGCGACTTTGAACGATGGGTTTGAGAGCCGCATTTGGCTGCAAACTTCTTCCGAACGCCGGATGGGCCGCGCCAAGGTTGTCGAAAGACCCAACAATAGACCTTTTCGAGAGGCCGTTGTTCGAGTAATGTTCTAGGTTCCCATCTAGAGGCTAGATCAATGGATTTTGTGACTGGGCTTTCAGCGACATCAAACGCCATTAGCATTCTGAAATCGATCAAAGACACAGACAAGGCCTTAGATTCGGTCGCTCTGAAGGCACAACTCGTTGACGCGCTAGATCAACTCACGAATGCGAAGCTCGCTCAGATTGAATTAGCCGAGAAAGTGACAGAACTAGAACGAGAGGTCCAACGGCTCCGATCAAGCAAAGATGAGATTGATACTTTGCTTGAATGCAACGGCTATAAATATCGCGGAAATGAGGGCCAGCCTGTCGGGTGGCCAGCTTGTCCGAAATGCCTTCAGCACGAGAAGCGAACTTCATTTCTAGTTCAGGACGGAGCAATTAACTCCAGCAAGTGCCCGAGATGCGACACGAAGTTTGCTCCAGTTGATCACTATTCTGAGAGTGGCCGAACGGCTATTGAATTACGGAATGAGAGGCGCGCACGCGAGTCGGCGAAAGCTAACGCCGCCCTTGAACGCTACAATCGCGGCTCTTGGATGAACCGCTAGTAAACCCGCGCCTTAGGCTCGATATACGTAATATCATCCGTCAGCGTGTACTCATGCACGGGCCGATAATCGATCCGGCTGTTCGAGCCACGCCCGCCCCAGCCGTCGAACCATGCAATCGTGTGCTTCATCCAATTCGCATCGTCGCGGTTCGGGAAGTCCTCGTGTGCGTGGGCGCCGCGGCTTTCCTTGCGGTTGGCCGCACTCGCCATCGTCACATTGGCCTGCGCCATCAGGTTGTCGAGCTCCAGCGTCTCGATCAGATCGGAGTTCCAGATCAGCGACTTGTCAGTGACGTGGATGTCCTCCATCCGCTTGTTCTGCTCGGCGAGCTTGGCGACGCCTTCGTCCATCAGCTTCTGATCACGGAACACCGCGCAGTGCTTCTGCATCGCCTTCTGCATCTCCGCGCGGATCTGTGCCGTCGGCGAGCCGCCTGAAGCATAGCGGAAGTGATCGAGCCGGGTCAGCGCGAAGTCGGCGCTATCGGCGGGAAGTTCCGCCTGCTTGGCATTCGGCGTGAGGGTATCGCGCAGGTGATGCCCGGTCGCGCGGCCGAACACCACGAGGTCGATCAGCGAGTTCGAGCCCAGCCGGTTCGCGCCGTGGACCGAAACGCACGCCGCCTCACCCACGGCATAGAGCCCGGGGATGACAGTGTCCGGATTGCCGTCCGCGCCCAGCGTCACGACCTGCCCATGGTAGTTACACGGCACCCCGCCCATGTTGTAATGCACCGTCGGGGTGACAGGCAGCGGCTGACGGGTCAGATCGACGCCTGCGAAGATCTTGCCGCTTTCGGTGATGCCCGGCAAGCGCTCGGCCAGCACCTTGGGATCGATGTGATCGAGGTGCAGGTAGATGTGGTCCTTCTCCGGCCCAACGCCGCGCCCCTCGCGCATTTCGAGCGCCATCGAACGGCTCACCACATCGCGGCTCGCCAAATCCTTCGCGGAAGGCGCATAGCGTTCCATGAACCGCTCACCCTCGGAGTTGGTGAGATACCCGCCCTCGCCGCGCGCGCCTTCGGTGATGAGCACGCCCGCGCCGTAGATGCCGGTCGGGTGGAACTGCACGAACTCCATGTCCTGCAAGGGGAGCCCCGCGCGCAGCACCATCCCGCCGCCGTCGCCGGTGCAGGTGTGCGCTGAGGTGGCGGTGTAGTAGCAGCGGCCATATCCGCCCGTCGCCAGCACCACGCTCTGCGCGCGGAAGCGGTGGATCTTGCCGTCATCGAGGCACATCGCCATCACGCCGACGCATTGCTTCACCCCGTCCCGCTCGGACATGATGAGATCAAGCGCGAAATATTCGATGAAGAAATCCGCGTCGTACTTCAAGCTCTGCTGGTAGAGCGCGTGGAGCATCGCGTGTCCGGTGCGGTCGGCGGCGGCGCAGGTGCGCTGCACCGGCGGGCCAGCGCCCATGTTCTGCATGTGCCCGCCGAACGGGCGCTGGTAGATCGTGCCATCGGCGTTGCGGCTGAACGGCACGCCCGCGTGCTCCAGCTCGTACACCGCCGCCGGAGCCTCGCGCGCGAGATACTCGATCGCGTCCTGATCGCCCAGCCAGTCCGATCCCTTGACGGTATCGTACATGTGCCAGGTCCAGTGGTCGGGGCTGTTGTTGCCGAGCGAAGCCGCGATCCCGCCCTGCGCCGCCACGGTGTGCGAGCGCGTCGGGAACACCTTGGAGATATTCGCGGTCTTGAGCCCGGCCTCGGCCGCGCCCATCGTGGCACGGAGCCCCGATCCGCCTGCGCCCACCACCACCACGTCATAGGTGTGATCGACAATCGTGTAAGCGCCCTTCAAGTGCGCCCCGCCCACATCGTTGGCGGTGCCCTGTGCTGCCGACGTCGCCATCAGGCTTCTCCCGTGAATGCGAGCTTGGCGACGCTGAAGATCGCGAAGGCGCCGCCGCCGATGGTTGCGAGATTGAGCGCCGAGATCAGCGCGAACTTGCTGCCGGGTTCGTGGATATAATCCTCGATCAGCACCTGCAGGCCGAGGCGCGCGTGCCAGAACAGGCTAATCACCAGCAGGATCATCGCGGTCGCCGAAATCGGCTGCGAGAGCCACTTGATCACGCTCGCATAGCCATAATCGCCGAGCATGACGAGGCTGACCAAGAGCCAGCTCATCAGCACCACATTGCCGATCGCAGTGAAGCGCTGCACCAGCCAGTGATGCGCGCCGTGATGGGCTGCACCCAGCCCGCGCACGCGTCCGATCGAGGTTCCGTTACCCATTGTCAGACCCTCACTTGAACAGGATCAGGGCCCAGAAGGCCCCGGTCAGGATGATGGCGATGACCGGCGCGGCAATCGACCACATCCGGTTGGTGTCGAGTTCGTAGCCCGCACCGATATCGAGCACGAAGTGGCGCATCCCGCTCATCATGTGGGTGAAGAATGCCCAGCTGAGCCCGACCAGCACCACCATGCCCAGCGGCGATCCCATCACCGACTGGAAGGTCGCATAGGCCTCAGGCCCGCTCGCCAGCGCACCCAGCCACCACACCAGCACCGCGAGCCCCACCAGCGCCATCCCGTCACCGGTCGCGCGGTGAAGGATCGACACCAGCATATGCGGCCCCCAGCGCCATATCTGGAGGTGGGGCGAAAGCGGTCTTTGGTTCATGGTGATCCCGTCTGGTCCCTGTTGGTTGGCTTCCACTTAGCGCCCTCGCCGCGCGAGGCAAGCCGCCAGCGGTGGACAGGCGTTGCAAAGTTTCGGATAGGCACTTGCATGGGACACATTCTCGTCACCGGATCGAGCCGCGGGATCGGACGCGCGGCGCTGGACGCACTGGCAGCGCGCGGGGCGCAGGTCGTCGGCCACGCCTCGCGCCCGGCCCCGCAGGAGCCCGCCGCGCCGCCGATCATCGCCGCCGATTTCGCCGATCCGGCAAGCGTGCAGGCGCTGTGGGAAGCGGCGCTGGAGGCGGCGGGCGGGCAGATCGACGCGGTGGTCAACAATGCCGGGCGGTTCGAGGCGAACCCGCTGGGGCGCTCGGACATCGAATGGCTCGATGGCTGGGAGGACAGCCTGCGGGTCAACCTCACCGCCGCAGCGCAACTATCGCGCCTCGCGGTGCGGCACTGGCAGGCGCGCGGTTTCGTCGGCAGGTTGGTCCACGTCGCCAGCCGCGCCGCCTATCGCGGGGATTCGCCCGCGCACTGGCACTATGCCGCGGCCAAGGGCGGGATGGTGGCAATGCACAAGACGATTGCGCGCGCCTATGCCAAGGAAGGCATCCTGAGCTTCGCGGTAACGCCGGGCTTCACCGACACCAGCATGGCGGATGATTACCTGGCCTCGCGCGGCGGGCCGGGCTTGCTCGCGGACATTCCGCTGGGCCGGGTGGCGACGCCGGAGGAAATCGCTGCGATCATCGCCTTCTGCGCATTGGACGCACCTCCGAGCATGACCGGCGCAGTGATCGACGCCAACGGGGCGAGCTTTGTCCGCTAAGGTGGCGCCCGGTAACACGACGTGGAAGCTGTCGCTCCACGCCCCCAAGTCGGTCGTACAGGCGGCGCTGCTGGCGCATGATTTGATCGACGACTGGGACCATGAACTGGTCATCGCCGGGCGCGAGGTGGCGGAGGACCGGCCCGACGACTGGGTACTCGAAGGGTGGTATCCGACGAAGCCGGGCAAAGCGGAGAAAGCGGCGCTCGCAGGGCTGTTCGGCGGCTCTTCAGAAGGTGGGGCACCCAAGATCACCATCGAGGAACTGCCGCCCGCAGACTGGGTGACGCTGAGCCAGCACAATGTCGCGCCGATCCGCGCCGGTCGGTTCCACATCCACACGCCGGACTATCCAGCTGACCCGCAAGCGATCGACTTCATCATCCCGGCCTCGCAAGCCTTCGGCACCGGCCAGCACCGCACCACTGCCGGATGCCTTGAAATGCTCGGCCACCAGAAGGCGAGCGGCGTGATCGCGCGCAACATCGCCGATATCGGCACCGGCACCGGGCTGCTCGGTTTCGCGGCGCTTGCGCTGTGGCCGCGCGCCTTGTGCACGCTCACCGATATCGACCCGGTGTGCGTGCCGGTCGTCGAGGAGAATGCCGCGCTCAACCACATCTCGCTCGGCCCACAGGCGGGCGCGGCGGTGATGGTGGTGGCCGACGGGATGGATGACCCGCTGATCCGCGTGCGCGGGCCCTACGATCTGCTGATCGCCAACATCCTCGCGGGGCCGCTGGTGAGCCTCGCCCCCGACTTCGCGCGTGCCGTGCCACCGGGCGGGAGCCTGCTGCTCGCCGGGCTGCTGGCCGGCGAGCAGGAGGAAGCGGTCAAGCGCGCGATGCGGCTGGCGGGGTTCCGCATGGCGGCACGGTTGCAGCGCGGGGATTGGGCGATTTTGTGGCTGCGGCGGCGGCGTGTTCGCTGACATCCCCCTCCCGCTTGCGGGAGGGGTTAGGGGTGGGAGCGAGCGTAGCGAGCATGGTGACTCGCCCACCCCCGGCCCCTCCCGCAAGCGGGAGGGGAGTTTAAAGCGCTCAAACCAAAAGCCCCGCCCGCCGCCGCTCCAGCCACAACCGTTCGGCCCTCGGCGGCTCCAGTGCCAGCGCGGCATCGAGCGCCGCCCTTGCCTCCTCTCCCCGGCCCGCCTTCGCCAGCAGATCAGCGCGCGCCGCATGGTACGGGCGCGCCAATGCCAGCCGCTCGGCAGGCAGCGCGTCGAGCGCGGCCAGCCCCGCCTCGGCTCCCGCGACCTGCGCAAGCGCCAGCGCGCGGCTCAGCGCCACCATCGGTGACGGGCGCAGCGCGAGCAGCACGTCGTACAGCCGCAACACCGCGCCCCAATCGGTCACGCCGTCGAAAGCGCGCCGCGCATGGGTCAACTGGATCGCCGCCATCACCTGATAAGGGCCCGAGCGCCCCAGCGCCGCCGCCCGGTCGAGCAGGCCCCGCGCCGCCTCGATCCGCGCATAATCCCAGCGGGCCACGTCCTGCTGCGACAGCGGCACCATTGCACCCTCGGCATCGAGCCGCGACCCGGCACGCGAGCGGGCGAGCAGGACCAGCGCGGCAAGCCCCAGCGCCTCGGGCTCCTCAGGCACGAGCTCCGCGACCATCAGCGCCAGTCGCTCGACCTCCGCGCCCAGATCCTCTTCGAGCGCCGCCGACAGCTCCCCGCCCGCGTCGGAATATGCAGCCGTGAACGCCAGTTCGAGCGCCAGCAGCACCGCGCCCAGCCGCTCGGGCCAATCGCGGCGCGGGGGCAGCTCGAAGGCGATCCCCGCCTCGCGCACCTTGGCCTTGGCGCGGGTGATGCGCTGGAACATGGTGGGTTCGCTGACCACGAACAGCCGGGCGATGGCCGCGACCGGCAACCCGCAGATCACCTTCAAGGCCAGCGGCGCGCGCACCTCCGCCCCCAGTGCCGGGTGGCAGCAGATGAACAGCAACCGCAGCCGCTCGTCGGGGATCGGTTCGGGCAGGGTGAGGATATCTGCCATGTCGGTGACCTCTGCCAGTGCATCGGCGGTGCGCGCCTCGGCTTGACGCTTGCGGATCGCGTCAAGCGCGCGGTGCTTGCCCGCGACGAACAGCCATGCCGCTACATCGCGCGGGGCCTCTGCAAGCGCGAGGCAGGCCGCAGCACCTTCGGCAAAGGCATCCTCCGCCGCATCGAGATCGCGCAATTGCGCGGCAAGCGCGGCCACCACCCGGGGCCGCGCCGCCATGATCGCATCAGCGCGCGCAGCGCTCAGCCTTCGGCGCCCATCTGCCAGACCGGGCGCACTTCAATGCCGCCCTTGGGCACCGGAATGCGCCGCGCCCATTCGAGCGCGTCGTCAAGGCTGGCGACATCGATGATGTAGAACCCGCCCAGCTCCTCGTGGGTCTCTGCAAAGGGGCCGTCGTGCAGCGTCGTGCTGCCATTGTCGAAGCGCAGCGTGGTGGCGGTGGCGGCGGGCTTCAGCCGCTCACCCGAGAACGGGACGCCCGCAGCGACCAGATCCTCGGCAAGCTTCATATGCCCGGCCAGGGTCGCCTCCATCACTGCCGCGCCGTCGGCGCCAGTATAAGCGCTTTCATCCTCGTTGATCATCAGCATGAATTGCATGGGTCGTCTCCTCCTTCGGCCCGGCCTGAATGGCGAGGCTCTGACAGGGAGACGGACGAGGCAAGCGGGATTCGACAGGGGGCGGCGAAAAAAGTTCAGCGAGCAGGTTCGCGCGCAGCCAACTCGACCAGATAGGCATAGACCGCCTGTTCCTCGGCGTCGGTCAGACTGGCGTAGCGCCGCCGGGCGACAGTGCTCATCAGCCCGACCTCGCGGTTGCCAACGGCTTTGCCGGCGCGCATCAGCGTGGCGAAGTCGGCGCGCGAATAGGCCGCGACCATGCGCAGGTCGGGCCGCGCGACCGCATCCGGCCCCGGCGCGGACCTGCCGCGCAGATCGGAGCCGTGACATTCGGCGCAGGTTGCCCCGGCAATCTGGCGGCCGAGCGCATGATCGGGACCAAGATCGGGCGGCCCCTTGCCGGCGTGGTCGGCCACTTGCTGCACAGAATCGCGGTAGGTTCCGGCAGCGATCTCCTCGGCAAGGGCGGGCCCGATGGTCGGCTCGGGATGCACCGGCCCGACCGGATCGAGTGCCTTCAAGTAGTCCACCAGCGCCGCGATATCATCGGGATGAAGCTGCGCAAACAGGGCCGAGGGCATCTCCATCATCGCCCGATCCGGGCGCTTGCCCGCGACGATCATCTGCGTGAGTTCGGCATCCGACCACGCTTCCGCGCTTCGGGTGAGGTTGGCGGACCACAGCGTGCCATATTGCGGCTCGCTCCAATCGTTGCCGGTGAGATTGTCGTTGTGGCAGCCCGTGCAGCCAAGCACCTTGGCAAGCCGCTCGCCATGCGCGGCGGGGCTGCTCGATACCTGTTCGAACCGCGGCCGCTGGGGTGCGGCGGGGGGCGCGTCGGGGGTGTCGGAGCAGGCCGCAAGGACAAGCAAAACCGCCGCAATACCCCGCATGACCTATCCCCCGCTCCCCAGCGCCTCGGCGACGATCGCCGCCCAGCCCGCTTCGTCCGTCACTTCGATACCGAGTTCGGCGGCTTTCTTGAGCTTGGAGCCCGCACCCGGCCCGGCGACCAGCAGATCGGTCTTGGCGCTGACGCTTCCCGCCGCCTTTGCGCCCAGCCGCTCGGCCTGCGCCTTGGCCTCGTCGCGGCTCATGGTCTCTAGCTTGCCGGTGAACACCACGGTCTTGCCCGCGACCCGGCTCGCGACGGTCTTGACCTCGTAGCGCGGGGGGGTGACTTCGCGGAGCAGGTCTTCCCACACCGCGACATTGTGCGGCTCGTGGAAGAAATCGCCCAGCGCCGCCACCACCGAGGGTCCGATGCCGTCGATGGCCAGCAATTCCTCCCCGGCACGGGGAGGGGGACCGTGACCCGCAGGGTCGGGGTGGAGAGGCACAGGCGGCTTTCCGTCCGCAAGCCCGATCGACCCTTCGGAAAGCGGCGCGTGCCCCTCCACCCCCGACTGCGTCGGCGGTCCCCCTCCCCGTTCCGGGGAGGATGCCGCGCGCAACGCCTCAAGCGTGTGCAGGTGCTTCATCAGATCGCGCGCGGTCACCTCGCCCACGTGCCGGATGCCGAGCGCGAACAGCAGGCGTGCAGCGTCGGGCTGCCGCTTGGCCTCGATCGCTGCCAACAGGTTGTCCACAGACTTGTCCTGCCAGCCTTCGAGCTTGAGGATCTCCGCCCGCCGCTCGTGCAGCCGGAAGATATCCGCCGGGCTCTCGAGCCAGCCCAGCGCGAAGAACTGCGCGATGGTCTTTTCGCCCAGCCCCTCGATATCCAATGCCTTGCGGCTGACGAAGTGTTCGAGGCGCTGGGTGCGCTGCGCGGGACAGATGAGGCCGCCGGTGCAACGCACGTCGACCTCGCCCGCTTCGGCCACGGCTTCGGACTGACATTCTGGGCAGTGGTCGGGGAACCCATACGGCGCGCGCGGTTCCTCGCGGGTCAAGTTCTCGACCACCTGCGGGATCACATCGCCCGCGCGCTGGATCGCCACGCGGTCGCCCACCCGCAGCCCCAGCCGAGCGATCTCGTCGCGGTTGTGGAGCGTCACATTGGTCACCGTCACCCCGCCGACCAGCACCGGGGCGAGGCGGCCTACCGGAGTAAGCTTGCCCGTGCGCCCGACCTGGATGTCGATGGCTTCCACAATGGTCTCGGCACGCTCGGCCGGGAACTTGTGCGCCAGCGCCCAGCGCGGGGCCTTGGCAACGAAGCCCAAACGCTCCTGCCAGTCGAGCCGGTCCAATTTGTAGACCACCCCGTCGATGTCATAGGGCAGTGTCGGGCGAGCGGAGCCAATGGCGTTGAAATGCGCGATCAGTTCGTCCGCCCCGCCCTCGACCCGCGTGAACAGCGGCGACACAGGGAAACCCCATGCCCTGAGCATTTCGACCACCTCAGCCTGCGTCGCGCCCGGCAGTTCCGAAACCGCACCCCAGCCATGCGCCCAGAACCGCAAGGGACGCTTGGCGGTGACGCTCGCATCCTTCTGGCGAAGGCTCCCGGCGGCGGCATTGCGCGGGTTGGCGAACAACTTTCCGCCCGCCTCATGCTGCGCAGCATTGAGTGCGGCAAAGGCCTGTTTTTCCATGTACACTTCGCCGCGCACCTCGAGGATGGCGGGGATCGGGACAGCACCACCCCCAACCCCCTCCTCTGAAGACGAGGGGGCTTTGCCAGTCCACTCCCCCTCCTCTTCAGAGGAGGGGGTCGGGGGGTGGTGCAGTGTCTTCGGAATATCGTCGATAAACTGAACGTTCGCGGTCACATCCTCGCCGACCTGCCCGTCACCGCGCGTCGCGGCGCGCACCAGCACGCCATTTTCATAACGCAGCGAGCAGGAAAGCCCGTCGATCTTGTCCTCGGCGGTCAGCGCCAGCGGCTCATCCTCCGGCAGGTTCAGGAACCGCCGCATCCGCGCCAGCCACTCGGCGACCTCCTCGGGGCTGAAGGCATTGTCGAGGCTCATCATGCGAACCTCGTGGGTCACCTTGCCCAATGGCGATGACGCGATCTGGTGCCCGACCTTGCGCGACGGGCTATCCTCGCGGATCAGGTGCGGGAACGCCGCCTCAAGCTCGGCATTGCGGCGGACGAGCGCGTCATATTCCGCGTCGGAAATCTCCGGCGAATCCTCGGCGTGATACAGCTTGTCGTGATGCGCGATGGCCTTCGCCAGCCGCATCAGCTCGTTGGCGGCCTCGGCCTCGCTCAATTCTTCGACGCTCATGCCTGCCGCTCTTTCAGCGCCCGCCGGCAATGTCCAGCAGCGCCGGGCCGATCAGAGCGAAATCCGCCGTGCCCGGCACCAGCAGATTGAAATGCTCGTTCTGGTCGACGCGGATCACCTCGACCGCGATGCCCTGTGCTTGCAGGCCCGCAATCACCGCCGGATCGGGATCGGGCAGCGCGCCGTCGATCACCAGCAGGCGCTTGATGAGCGGTGTGTTGACCAGCGGATCGAGCATCGCATAGCGCGCGGGCAATTCGGCAGGGGTGCCGCCCATCAGCGGGGCGATCACCGGCTTGCCGCAGATTGCCGCATCCGCCCCGACGAACCCGGCCATATTCAGCGGCCCGTCGAGCGCCACGGCGGCGCGCACGGGGGGCAGTTCGCCGGTGACGATCGCATCGCCCTTCGCCCCCGTGCCAAGCCACATCGCGGGCGTGACCCCGGCGGAATGGCCCATCACGGTGATGCGGGAGAGGTCGAGCGGGTATTGCTGCGCCAGCGTCTGCACATAACCGAAGCCCTGTGCCCAATCGGTAAAGGTGTTGGGCCAGCCGCCTTCAGAACCCAGCTCGCGGTAACTCGGCGTCCACACCGCCACGCCATTCTTCGCAAGGAAGCTGGCGAGCGCGGCGACATTGGACGTGCCGCCCATCCCCGCCCAGCACCCGCCATGCACGATCACCGCAACCGGAAACGGGCCATTGCCCGAGGGCATCCGCAACTCGCCATACTGCCGCTCGGACGCGGTGCCATAGGCGACCTTCAGTGTCGGCGGATCGGACGGCACGGTGTTGACCGAGCGCGGGTTGTAATCGCCGGTATCGGTGACGGCGAAGCGCGGATCGGGCGCGGGTGGCGCTTCAGCGACCGGCTGCGCGGGGGTGCAGGCGGCGAGAGTGGCTGCGAGGGTGAGGGTGGCGATGATGGGTGATTTCATTGTCTTCTATCCTCTCGCTGTTCTGTGATGCCTCGAGACTCCACCACCCCCCAACCCCCTCCTCTGAAGAGGAGGGGGTTGGGGGGTGGTGACGTGAGTAACGCTGAACCCGCCCCGCCCAACGCTCCGGCGTTGCATCGACCACCTGCTTCAACGCAATCAAGCACCCTTCAAGATTGCCGATCACATCATGGTTGGCAAACCGCACAGTCACAAAGCCATGATCGCGCAGCATCCGCGCATCGCGCGCTGCGTCCCTCACAGGATCATGGGTATCGCCATCAACTTCGATCACCACACCTTTGGCCGGGCAAAAGAAGTCGACTATCCGCTGCCCTATCACGTCCTGTCGACGGAATTTGAAGCCGTTGAAGCGGCTGTCACGCAGCGCCAACCACGGGCGGTGTTCGGGTTCGGTCGGGTTGTTGCGCATCGCGCGGGCGCGTTCGCGCAGCACCTTCGGGGAGACGTCACCACCCCCAACCCCCTCCTCTGAAGAGGAGGGGGCTTTGGGCACCTTCTCCCCCTCCTCTTTAGAGGAGGGGGTCGGGGGGTGGTGACGTGATTTATCCCCCACTCACACCCCCTCCAAGAGCCTGTCGGCCTGCGCCCTTGCCTCGGGCGTAACCTCCGCCCCCGAAAGCATCCGCGCGATCTCCTCCTGCCGCCCGGCGCTATCGAGCAGCACCACGCTGGTCCGCGTCACCGTGCCGCTGGAAGCCTTGGCGATCAGGTAATGCTGCCCGCCCCGCGCGGCGACCTGCGGGCTGTGCGTCACCGCGAGCAATTGCCCTTCCTGCGACGCAAGCCGCGCCAGCCGTTCGCCAATCGCCGAGGCCACCGCCCCGCCCACACCGCGGTCGATCTCGTCGAAGATGATCGTCGCCGCCCCGCCCTGTTCCGCCAGCGCAACCTTCAATGCGAGGATAAAGCGCGAGAGTTCCCCGCCCGACGCGATCTTGTTCAGCGGCGCAAAGTCCGCGCCGGGGTTGGTCGAGATCAGGAACTCGACCGCGTCCATGCCGTGCGCGCCCCACCTGTCCTCGGCGATGCGGGTCACGCAGGTGCGGAACTTCGCAGCATCGAGCTTCAAGGGCGCCAGCTCCGCCGCAACGGCGCTATCCAACCGCTCGGCCCCATCGACCCGCAGCGCGTGCGCCGTCTCAGCCGCCGCGACATACGCCTTGCGGGCCTCGCGCGCCGCCGCTTCCAGCGCATCGAGCTGCGCCTCCCCGCCCTCGATCGCATCCAATCGCGCGCGCATCGTGCGCATCAATTCGGGGAGACCATCGACCTCGCAGCGGTGCTTCCTCGCGGCCGCACGCAACTCGAACAGGCGGGTTTCGGCGGCTTCGAGCGCATTGGGATCATGCAGCAAGGCTTCCGCCGCCTCGCGCAGCTTGTCCTCGGCCTCGCCCGCCTCGATCACCGCGCGGTCGAGCGCCGCCAATGCCTCGACAAGCAAGGGATGCTCCCCCGCAATCCGCTCGAGCCGGCGCGCGGCGATGCGCAGCGCGGCGAGCGGCGATTCCGATCCGTCCCACATGTGCCGCAGCGTTTCGAGATCGCCCGCCAGCCGCTCACCCTTCTGCATGTCGGCGCGGGTCGCGGCGAGGCGCGCTTCCTCGCCCGATTGCGGTTCGAGCGCGGCGAGTTCGGCGAGGTGCGCGATCAGCAAGTCCTGATCGGCCTTGGCCTGCTCCACCGCACCGCGCGCCTCGGCGAGCTGCGCCTCGGCGCGCGCCCAGGCGGCCCACAGCCGCTCCAGCCCGGCGGTGTCGGTGCCCGCATAGCGATCGAGCAGCGCCCGGTGCCCGCGCGGGTTCACGAGGCCCCGATCATCGTGCTGCCCGTGCAGCTCGACCAGCGCGGGCGCGAGTTCGCGCAGCAGCGCGACGCTGGCGGGCTGATCGTTGATGAAGGCCTTGGAGCCCCCGTCCGCCTTGATCTGGCGGCGGATCAGCAGGGGCTCACCCGGTTCGATGGCAATTTCCGCCTCGTCGAGCGCGGCAGCAATGGCAGTGGGGAGCGCGGCGAATTCGAAGCTGGCGGTGACGCTCGCCGTGTCCTCGCCCGCGCGCACCAGCGAGGTCTCCGCGCGGTCGCCCAGCACCAGCCCCAGCGCATCGAGCAGGATCGACTTGCCCGCCCCCGTCTCCCCCGTCAGCACCCCCAGCCCGCGCGCGAATTCGAGGTCGAGCGCCTCGATCAGGACGATGTTGCGGATGGACAGGCGGGCGAGCATCGGATTTTCTTAGCCGAGCCAAATCCCCTTGTCAGCTTGGCGCTGCGCTCCACCCCGCCGGCCGTACCATCTTATTAGCAGTTATTTAGGGCAATCGTCCTATCCCGCGCGGATGAATGGGGCGGGAAAGACACTGCTGGACACGCTGATCCCGGATCTCCCCGAGGGGATCCGGGAGGACTTCTTTGTCCATGCCGCCATCGAGCTGCAGCGACATGCGAAGTGGCTCTTGGCGGCCATGCTGGTCAATTCGATGATCGCGCTGGCGACAGGGGCGGAGCAGGCGCACTGGCTGGTCCGCTACGGACTGCCCGGGCTGATGGCGTTCTTCTGCGCGGTGTCGCTGATCGTGCTGAAGCATGATCGGGGATTCGCCGGTCATCCGCGGCGGGCGCGCAATTTCCTGCTCGAATCCCTGTTCTCGTCCTGCTTCGGCGCGCTGATCTGCACCACCTGGGCGGTGATGAGCTGGTTGTCCGCCCCGGTCGAGGCGCGGATGCATTTTCCGGTTATTCTGGCGATGGGCGGGATGGCGACGGCCTATATCCTCACCAACTCCAAGTTTGGCGCTCTTGCCAATCTGGTGATCGACCTGGTCCCGATATCCTTGCTGATGATCCTTGTGGGTTCGCCTTTCGAGGCCGCAACCGGTGTCAGCCTGCTGTTGGCGGGCGTGTTCCAGATCGTGATGATCCGGTCGAACCACCGCCGCGTGGTCGAATTGCTGTGGTTGCAGCAGCGCGCGCGGGTTCAGGCCGATACCGATCCGCTGACCGGCCTCGCCAACCGCCGCGCGCTGCTCGAACGCGCGCGTAGCGGGATTGCGCGGGAGCAAGAGGTGCGGCTGATGCTGATTGACGTCGACACCTTCAAGGCGATCAACGACCGGTTCGGCCATGACACCGGCGACGCGGTGCTGTGCGAGCTGGCCGAGGTGATCGCCGCTCATGCGCCGCCTGGCACCATGCCCGCCCGCGTGGGCGGCGAGGAATTCGCGCTCTTGGGGACGCTCGAATCCCTGCCGGAAGTCTGCGCGCTGGCGCTGCTTACCGAAGTGCGCACTGCGCCCATGCCGCACGGACAGCAGGTAACGGTGAGCATCGGGATCGCTCACGGCCAGCTCAAGTCCGAAAGCGACTGGAGCAAGCTCTACGCCGCCGCCGACCGCGCGCTCTATGCCGCCAAGCACGACGGCCGGAACCGAATCGTTTCCGGAGCGGACAGTGTGGAGCAGGTGCGGGCTGTGAAGGACGCGCGGCGGGTCGGCAATGCGGCGTAAGGCCAGCCCTACGCTTTCCACCCCCAGGCGAGGCGGCAGGGCAGCACGTTGAGCCACTCGAACCCGCGCTCCACGCGATCGAAATACTGCGCCGTGAGGTTATGGGCGGTCTTGCTGAACTGGTAGGTCAGGAACGCCCCGCCCGCGCGGATCACACGGTGGGTGGCGGCGGCGATGCGCTCCCCAAGACCTTCCGGCAAAGCGGAGAACGGCAGGCCCGAGAGCACATAATCCGCCTTCTCGAAGCCATGGGCGCGGATGATGTCCTCCACATCCTCCGCCGAGCCGTAAACCGCGATGAAGCGGCTGTCGGTAATGGTCCGCTTCAGGTAATCGATATAGAGCTTGTTGGTGTCGATCACGATCAACGTGCCGTCGCGGCGCATGCGGTCGAGCACCGGGCGGCAGAAGGTGCCGACCCCCGGGCCATATTCGACGAACAGCGCGCAAGCGTTCCAATCGACTGGCGCGAGCATCTTGCGGATCGTGAAGCGCGACGAGGGGATGACCGAGCTGACCATCACCGGATGCTCGATAAAGCCCTGCACGAACACTGGCCACGCGCCCAGTGCACCGCGAAGCTTGCGCTTCCAGCGGGTGAGCCTGCGTTCTTGGACAATGTCGTAGCCGGTCATGCCCGATCCTTCGCCGCGCCGCGAGCGTGCGGGATCAGGACGCCGTCACGCCTTCGGCATGGCGATCGACCAGCTTGTACGCGCGTTCGTACCACTCGCTGCCCGGGTAGTTCGCGCCCAGCACCGCGGTGTACTTGACCGCTTCGGCGGGCACGCCCAGCGCGAGGCTGCTTTCGGCGAGGCGATAGAGCGCCTCGGGCGTGTGGCTGGTGGTCTGGAACTTGTCGACGACGTTGCGGAACCGCATATCCGCCGCCAGCCACAGGCCCATGCGCTGATAGTGCCGCCCGATCTCCATCTCCTTGCCCGCAAGGTGATCGGCCACAAGGTCAAGCTTCAGCCGCGCGTCCGCCGCATATTCGGTCTGCGGGAACCGGCGGTTGACCTCGCGCAGCGCGGTCTGTGCCTGCTCGGTGATCTTCTGGTCGCGGTTCACGTCGCTGATCTGCTCGTAATAGGACAGCGCGATCAGATAATAGGCATAAGGCGCGTCCTTGTTCCCCGGGTGGATCGACAGGAACCGCTGCGAGTTCTGGATCGCCTTGTTGTAATCGCGCGCGATGTAGTAGCTGAACGCGCTCATCAGCTGCGCGCGGCGCGCCCAGGGCGAATAGGGGTGCTGGCGCTCGACCTCGTCGAACAGCGCCGCGGCCTGCAGGGTATTGCCCCGGTCGAGCCGCCGCTGCGCCTCGGCATAGAGCGATTCGACGTCGCGCGCGACATAGGCGACGTCCTCACCGGCAGACCCGCCCCCGCAGGCGCTGAGGGTGGCGACAGTGGCGGCGAGCAGCGCCGCGCGGGCGATGCGGGTGGTAAGCTTCGATTGCATGGCGCGGCATATAACGAGGGGTCCGGTGAATGGGAAGTGAAGTGCGCGGCAACGCCTCCACCACCCACATTTTCCTACTCGCCGCAAATGTGATCCACCCTCCCCCATGACCAGAAAATCAGACCCCCGCACCGCCCGCCTCCCCGTCCCTGTCGGAGAGCTCCCCGCCTTCACGCCCGTCCCGCGCCGCTCCGCGCGCCATGACGGCTGGACGCCCGAACGCCAGCACGGCTTCATCGAGGCGCTCGCCGATACCGGCAGCGTCGAGGCCGCGTGCAAGGCGGTCGATATGAGCACCGTCGGCGCCTACTACCTGCGCCGCCAGCCCGGCGCCGAAAGCTTCCGCGCCGCGTGGGAGGCCGCGCTGCAATTCGGCGTAAGCCGCGTCGAGGACGTGGTGATGGACCGCGCTCTCAACGGCGTCGAGGAGCCGCTCTACTCCTACGGCAAGCTGATCGGCACCCGCCGCAAATACAACGACCGGCTGCTGATGTTCATCCTCAGAAACCGCGCGCCCGAGCGCTTCGCCGACGGCAAGCGCGTGTCCGGCATGGGCGGCCTCAACGCGGTCGGGAAGATGGAGGTCGAGCGGCTCAAGAAAGAGTGGCGCGCGGAATGGGAGGCCGAGCAGCGCAAGGTCTCGCCCGCCGAAGTGCGCGCCAGCATCGACCGCAAGGTGGAAGAGATCCGCATCCGGCTCGGCTACGAACACGCCGCAAAATGGTCCCTGCTCTCCGACGAGACCCGCGCCGCCTGGGCCCATTACTGCGCGCTGCGCGACGCCGATCTGGAAGGGAAGGACGACGAAATCAGGAGAGCGCTGTGGAGGAAGCCGGACCGGTTTACGGTGGGCTTGCCAGCGGGGTCGGAGGGGAAGGCCGAAGGCACGGGGCGATAGCCTCCGCTTCAGAGAAGGGGGGCATCTGCAATATGGTGGAGGGGCGGGCGAGATTGGGGCTGATTGGATGTCTGCTCTCCCCCTCCCGCTTGCGGGAGGGGTCAGGGGTGGGTGCGAACGAAGCGAGCCTTGCGCTCTGATTACAAAGCCATAAATCATGGTCCTAATTCGGAGACCGATCATGACCGCACGCAAGTCGACCGCATTTGAGAGCATCAAGCGAGGGCTGGAAGACGCTATTGCTTACGCCAAAGGCGACGTCACCAAGGGCCGCATCGTCGCTGGTCGCGATGTTGAGGACAAGCGCGTTAAAGCCAAACGCCCCTGAATGATGCTCGCCGCCAAGCTGCGCGTGCCGGTCGGCACCGTGCGCGATTGGGAGCAGCATCGGAGGTCGCCAGACGCGCCTGCACGGACGCTGCTGGGGATGGTGGATGCCGATCCGAAGGCGGCGTTGGCGTTGATTGAGCGGATGGCGGGGTGAGGTCCTCCCGTTGTCCCTGCGGGACAGCTGCGCTTCCAGGGGAGGGGGACCATCCGCAGGCCTGTCCCGAGCCTGCCGAAGGAATCGTGTAGGGGCGGGTGCGGGTGATCAATAAGTCGCGAAAGCGTGAAAGTCGCGATGCCAAGTTAAGAATTGCTGATGTGGACGATCTGCTTCGCGCTCAGGCGTAATCAATCGGCCGCTTGAATTGATGATCGCTTCAACACCACGGCGGTCATTAACTTTTCGATGGATGACAATCTCGTGATTGTCTGCCACGCCGATTAGACCGCGATCAAACATCCAATGTGCCGTGCCGGAAAGAGCAAGCCCATTGCGAATTGAGTCTGGTCCGCCATGCTCAACCGGCCGAATGTGGGCAGCCTCGGCTTCAAGCCGTCCTCCACCGTTGACCAATCGCCAGCCAGTCAGCGCGCAACGGCCATCGTAGGCGTGAAGAACAGCGCGTCGAAAGGCACGGTCACGAAACGGTCTGTTAAGCAGAGACTGAACGATAGGTCGCTCAATCTCAAAAGGCGTTTGCTCCTCGCGGACGCGATCCAAAGGCTCGGGCTCGCCAACACGCGGAAGAGTTTGTTCTTCGGGCAATCCCAAGCCAATTATGCGAGCAAAATCAGCAATAGAGAGCGGCCGGACCGCCGCTTGCGCATTGGCTAAATCCCGTTCGACCGGCTGGCCGTCTACTACGTGCGGAACGGTAGGCTCGAAGGGCAAGTAGCTGCCCTCTTCGATCAGAGCGCGAAAATGATCAGCGCGGTCCGGATCGGGAATGATCTTTTCGACCTTTGCAACGGCGAAAAAGCCTTTCGATTGAGGCAGCTTCACAGGCTCTCGATATACAATCCAGTCGTCCACCATCTTTTGCGCGCGGCTAAGATAAATCTTGGGAAACTGGTAGTGCACTTCGGGAATGTCGTCGTAAATCGACCCATCCTTGTGCATGAATACGCCAAAGCTCATGCTCAATTGATCTTGCGCGATCGAAGGCAAGTCAAGGGGTAGCGACTCCCCCTCCCGCCTGCGGGAGGGGTTAGGGGTGGGAGCGAGCGAAGCGAGCACATTTACATGCCCACCCCCGGCCCCTCCCGCAAGCGGGAGGGGAGGAGTGCGATCTCTTCGTGTCTTCGTGTGAAACAAACCTTGCGAAAGCTTCGGGCGCCCCTCCACCATCCCTTCGACAAGCTCAGGACAGGCCTGCGGATGGTCCCCCTCACCTGTAGGGGAGGATTGGGGGCTGATCCGCCCTCCTCTTGAGAGGAGGGCCGCGAGACTTGGCGGCTTTCCGCCTAGTCGCAGCGGCGTGGTGCCTGCGGCACACGCGCCGCTTGCGCGTCGCGCAACCACCCCCAACCCCCTCCTTTGAAAAGGAGGGGGCTTCAAGGCCTCACTCCTCCCCCATCCGCAGCGCCGCGATAAACGCCTCCTGCGGGATGCTCACATTCCCATATTCCCGCATCCGCGCCTTCCCCTTCTTCTGCTTTTCCAGCAGCTTCTTCTTGCGCGTAATGTCCCCGCCATAGCACTTCGCGGTCACGTCCTTGCGCAGCGCGGCAATCGTCTCGCGCGCGATCACCTTGCCGCCGATGGCCGCCTGGATCGGGATCTTGAACAGGTGCCTCGGGATCAAATCCTTCAGGCGCTCGCACATGCCGCGGCCGCGTTCTTCGGCGTTGGCGCGGTGGACGATCAGGCTTAGCGCGTCGACCGGCTCGTTGTTGACGAGGATGTTCATCTTCACGAGGTCGCCCTCGCGCGTGCCGATCTGTTCGTAATCGAAGCTGGCATAGCCGCGGCTGATCGACTTCAGCCGGTCGTAGAAATCGAACACCACTTCGTTGAGCGGCAGTTCATAGGTCACCTGCGCGCGGCCGCCCACGTAGGTCAGCTCGGTCTGGATCCCGCGCCGGTCCTGACACAGTTTGAGGATCGCGCCGAGATATTCGTCGGGGGTGTAGATCACCGCCTTGATCCACGGCTCCTCGATGGTCTCGATCCGGTTGGTATCGGGCCAGTCGGCGGGGTTGTGGATGTCGATCACCTTGGCATCCTCGGTCTTGGAGTGGCCCAGGTGGATGCGATAGACCACCGATGGCGCGGTGGTGATGAGGTCGAGATCATATTCGCGGCTGAGGCGTTCCTGAATGATTTCAAGGTGCAACAACCCGAGGAAGCCGCAGCGGAAGCCGAATCCGAGCGCGGCGCTCGATTCCATCTCGAAGCTGAAGCTCGCATCGTTGAGGCGCAGCTTGGCGATGCTCTCGCGCAGCTTCTCGAAATCCGCCGCGTCGACCGGGAAGAGGCCGCAGAACACCACCGGCTGCACTTCCTTGTAGCCGGGCAGCGCCTCGCTCGCCCCGCCCTTCACCGTGGTGATGGTGTCGCCGACGCGGGCCTGCTCGACCTCCTTGATCTGCGCGGTGATGAAGCCGATCTCGCCCGGGCCGAGCTCGCTGAGGTCGGCGCGTTTGGGGGTGAAGCAGCCGACGCGGTCGACAAGGTGCTGGGTGCCGCCCTGCATGAAGCGGATATTGAGCCCCTTGGTGAGCTTGCCGTCGATCACGCGCACGAGGATGACGACGCCGAGGTAGGGGTCGTACCATGAGTCGACGAGGCTGGCCTTGAGGGGCGCGTCGGGGTTGCCCTTGGGCGGCGGGATGCGCGCGACCACGGCTTCGAGCACGTCCTCGATGCCGATCCCCGATTTGGCCGAGGCGAGCACCGCGTCGGAAGCGTCAAGGCCGATGATGTCCTCGATCTCGGCCTTGACCTTGTCGGGTTCGGCGGCGGGCAGGTCGATCTTGTTGATGACCGAGACGATTTCGTGGTCGTGCTCGATCGACTGGTAGACGTTGGCGAGGGTCTGGGCTTCGACCCCCTGCGCCGCGTCCACCACCAGCAGCGCGCCTTCGCACGCGGCGAGGGAGCGCGAGACTTCATAGGCGAAATCGACGTGGCCGGGGGTGTCCATCAGGTTGAGCTGATAGGTCTCGCCGGATTTGGCGGTGTAGGTGAGGCGGACGGTCTGGGCCTTGATGGTGATCCCGCGCTCTTTCTCTATGTCCATGTTATCAAGGACTTGCGCAGACATCTCGCGCTCGGAGAGGCCCCCGGTGAACTGGATCAGCCGGTCGGCAAGAGTCGATTTGCCATGATCGATATGGGCGATGATGGAAAAATTGCGAATGTGGGAAAGGTCAGTCATCGGCCCGCGACTTAGCGGCGCGTCATCGGGATGTCATTCGCCAAATATGCAACGCTCCCGCAGGCCGTCAGACCGCGTTGGCGTATCCAAACTTGGGGATCGCCCCGCCGCGCTCCAGCCCGAGGAACTTGCCCGGTGCCAGTGCCGCCAGCGGCGCGCCTGCCGAAGCGAGCGCGTAGGGCGAGACGCGGTGGCGGGTGCACAGCCCGCCCGATCCGTCCTCGATCAGCGACTGTTCGAACTCCAGCCCCTGCACATCGCCGTTCGAGCGGATCACGGTCGACACCGCGAGCTGCCCGCCGCCGAGATCGATCACGAACTGCGTGCCCTTGGGCACATCGGCCAGCCCCTGGATCAGCGCCCCCGTCTTGGAGAGGTTGCGCAAGGTGACCTCGTAGGCATAGTCGTCATGGAACGCCTGCACCTTGCGGAACACCGTGCGGCGGCGCGCGCGCTGGGTGCGTTCGGCACCGGGTTCGATCTTCCAGCTGCCGTGGGCCATTTCCTCTTCGACCATGTCGCGGTCGATGGGCTCGCTGAAGATCGGGCCTTCGAGGAACTTCACGCCGGCTTCGGTGAGCGCGACCATCAGCGGCGCGCTTTCGATGCCGTTGGCGATGGTGTCCATCTGCAGCGCCCCGGCGAGCGCGACGATCGCGCGGACCAGGCCCATTTCGCGGCTGTCATGCCGCTCGGCCTCGGCCATCAACCGCTGGTCGATCTTGATGGCATCGAAGGGCGCGCGGCGCAGATAGGCGAGCGAGGAATAGCCGCTGCCGAACTCGTCCAGCGTCAGCCGCACGCCTTGCTTGAACAAGGTGCTCAACGTCCGGTCGACCACGCTCGCATCGCCGAAGAACACCGCTTCGCTGATTTCGAGCTCGAGCCGCGCCGGAGCAATGCCAGCGGCGTCAACCGCCTCGGCCACCAGCTCGGTGAAATTTTCGGCGAGGAACAGCGCGACCGGGACATTGACCGCGACCCGCACGCTGTCGGGCCACAGCGCAGCCGCGCGACATGCCTCGGCAATGGCCCAACTGCCGACATCGGCGGTCATGGCCGAGCCTTCGAGGATCTCGGCGAACTCCTCCTCGTCGATCACGCCGCGTTCGGCGTGCGTCCAGCAGATATGTGCTTCGAGTGCGCGGACGGCCTGCGAGGCGGCATCGACGATCGGTTCGAAGCGCAGGAACAGCTGCTCGTCGCGCAGCGCGGTGCCGAGGTCCTGTTCCAGACGGCGACGGAAGATCGTCTCATTCTCGAGCTCGCCCGAGAAGAAGCGATACTGCCCGCGCCCGCCATTCTTGGCGGCGTAAAGCGCCAGGTCGGCCGAGCGCACGATTTCCTCGCGGGTCACGCCGTCGTGCGGCGCGATGGCGATGCCGACCGAGGACCCGATCACGCAGCGCCCCTCGTCGAGACTATAGGGCTGGCGCAGCATGGTGATGATCTTCATCGCCAGATCGCCCAGTACGCCGCGGTCATCGACATCGGGTATCATCACCTGGAATTCATCGCCGCCGAGCCGACCGATCTCGCATTCGCGGTCGATCGCGCGCATCAGTCGGCCCGAAACCTGCTTGAGCAGCTCGTCCCCCGCTGCGTGGCCCAGCGTGTCGTTGACGTGCTTGAAGCGGTCGAGGTCGATCATCATCACCGCGCAATTGCGGCGCGCGGCCTTGAAGGCGGTCAGCGTGGATTCGATCTGCTGCGACATGCGGTGGCGGTTGCTAAGGCCGGTGAGCGAATCGAACCGCGCCAGCCGCTCGGTTTCTTCCTCGCGGTTGTATTCCTCGGAGATATCCGTGCCTGTACCGCGAAAGCCTGCAAAGCGTCCGTCGAAGCCCAGCAAGGGCTGCCCCGCCAGACGTAGCACCGCACCATCAGGGCGGCGCGCCGCGCGCACCGCGAGCCCGGAAAAGGGCTTGTGCGCAGCCAGGGTCAGCGAGAGCGATTTCCCGCGTCCTTCGCGGTTCGCACCGGCAAAGATCCGCGACAGCGGCTGGCCCAGCAATTCGTCGAGAGGAATGTCGAGCCGCGTCGCAATCGCGCCCGACAGATAGGTCAGGTGGCCGCTCGCATCGCTGGCCCAGAACCAGCCCAGCCCGGACTGTTCGAGCTCGTCAAGCATCGCCAGTCGCTCCCCATCGGAGAGCGCCGAGGCGGCCGCAGACCGCCGCATACGCGAGGCAATCCCGCCGCGCGATGACAAGAGACCCTTGAGGGACATCTCGTAAAACCAACCTCCAGACTCAGCATGCCGCAGCCACAGCCTTGCGCGCGCCTTTATGGTGCAGAGGTAAAGTGCGATGGTTTATTTTCCGCTAATTCGAGGGCCAAAAGGTGCATGGGGTGGCACGGACCGGCGCGTCCATTCACTTGCAACTTCGGCGGGCTCGCGGCATTCAGAAACCGAATGCACTGGCCCGGCGTTGCAGGCCGGAAAAGCAGCACAAAACCATCAAAGGGGATCCCATGGCACGCAGCGAAGTGAAGCTCGAAAACGAAGCCGCCCAGTCCACCAATGCGCTCGGCCCGCTGGTCGGTCTGGCGCGCGAGGATTTCGTCAGCGCGGTCGCGCTGCTGCTGCGCGAAACTGCTTCCGATCCGTCGCGCTTCGTGCGCCATTCGACGGCGATGGCGCAAGACATGGTCAAGATCATGACCGGCAAGAGCGATCTCGCCCCCGATCCCAAAGACAAGCGGTTCATGGACCCGGCGTGGCAATACAACCCGTTCTTCCGCGCGGGGGCGCAGTACTATCTGGCCGTGCAGAAGGGGATGAAGAACTGGCTGGAGGATCTGGAGCTCGACGAGCTGGAACGCAACCGCGCCAATTTCATCTCGAACATCATCCTCGACGGGCTGGCCCCGACCAACAGCCTGATGGGCAATCCCACCGCGCAGAAGCAGATCATCAATTCGGGCGGCTTGTCGCTGATCAAGGGTCTGCAGAACGCCTATAACGACATCGTGCATAACAAGGGCATGGTGAGCCAGGTCGACAAGCGTCCGTTCAAGCTGGGCGAGAACGTCGCCACCTCGAAGGGCAATGTCGTCTACCGCGACGAGATCATGGAGCTGCTGCAATACGCGCCCACCACCGACGAGGTCTACGCAATCCCGCAGCTGACGATCCCGCCGCAGATCAACAAGATGTATATCAACGACCTCTCCCCAGATAAGTCGGTGATCAAGTGGCAGGTCGACAATGGCATCCAGACCTTCATTATCTCGTGGCGCAATCCTTCCAAGGAACAGGGCCGCTGGGGCATGGCCGATTACATTTCGGCCTGCGAAAAGGCGCTGGAGGTGGTTGCGGACATCACCGGATCGAAGAAGGTCAACGTCTCGGCCGGGTGCTCGGGCGGGCAGACCGCATCGGTGCTCGCCTCCAAGCTGGCGGCGACGGGCAATCCGATCCTCGGCACGCTGACGCTGATGGTGTGCGTGCTGCACCCCATGCCGACCGATATCGAGGCGGGTTCGCTGGTGAGCGAGAATGGCATGGCGCTGGCCCGCCAGCGGGCAGCCAAGGCAGGGATCATCAAGGCCGATGATCTCGCGCGCGGCTTCGCGTGGCTGCGGCCCAATGACCTGATCTGGAACTACGTCATCAACAACTACCTGCTCGGGCAGGATCCACCGGCCTTCGACGTGCTGTTCTGGAACGCGGATGCGACCAACCTGTCGGCGAGCCTGATGGGCGATTTCCTGACGCTGTTCGAAACGCTCGCCTTCACCAAGAAGGGCGAGGTCGAGATGGCCGGCCACAAGGTCGACTTGAGCAAGGTCACCGCCGATCTGTTCATCCTTGGCGGGGTGACCGATCACATCACCCCTTGGAAGGCGACCTATCGTTCGACCCAGCTGTTCGGTTCGAAGGACGTGACCTACGTGCTCAGCCAGTCAGGCCACATGCAGGCGATCCTCAACCCTCCCGGCAACCCCAAGGCCAAGTATTTCGTGCAGGCCAAGAAGGGCAAGCTCCCCGCCACCGCCGACGAGTGGCTGCAGGGCACCGAAGAGGTCAAAGGCAGCTGGTGGCCGCTGTGGATGGACTGGGTACAGGCGCGTTCGGGCGACAAGAAGCCCGCCCCCGCAGCTGTGGGCAATGCCGCCTACCCGGCGAGCGATCCGGCCCCGGGACTCTACGTCGTCGAAGAAGTCTGATAAGAGCAGGGCTCGCGAGCGGTTGTCGGATACCCGATAGCCGCTCGTCCAAGCTTGTGGGCGCGCGCGTTAAGGGATCGACGTGCGCGCCCAACACGCCCCTTCCCCGGGGGCCTGAAAGGACGGAATTTGGTCAAGAATGCTATGGACGACGCGGTTGTCTCGATGGTCGAAGTCGGCGGCCGGACGCTACGGACTGCGGCTTGGCGGCTCGATATGCCGTCTGAACATCTGCCAGTCCTGTTCTTCAACGGCATCGGCGCGAATATCGAAGCGGTCGCCCCGCTCGCCGCTGCCCTACCCGAACGCGGCTTCATCATGTTCGACATGCCGGGAACGGGCGAATCGCCCGATCCGCTGGTGCCCTACAACCCCTTCACGATGAGCTGGACGGCCGCACAATTGCTGCGCAGGCACGGGCTCGATCAGGTCGACGTGATGGGCGTATCGTGGGGCGGCGCGATGGCGCAACACTTTGCTTTGCAGCATCCGGGGCTCACACGCCGCCTGACGTTGATCGCGACCACGCCGGGGATGCTGATGGTGCCGGGCAACCCCGCTGCCTTCACCAAGATGGCCGATCCGCGCCGCTATGTGGACCCCGAATTCATGGCCAAGCACTTCGCCACGCTCTACGGCGGGATGACCGCGGACAAAGGCGGACAGCAGAAGAACAGCCACATCGGGCGCCTCAAGCCCCCTTCTCCGCGCGGCTACATGTATCAGCTCTTGTGCATGCTCGGCTGGACGAGCCTCCCCGCGCTACCGTTCCTTGGCAAGGAAACGCTGATCATGATGGGCGAGGACGACCAGATCGTGCCGGTCATCAACGGGAAGATCCTGAAGGCGATGATCCCCAATTCGAAGCTGATCACCTTTGCAGGCGGCGGGCACCTGTTCCTGCTCACCCACGCGGACGAAAGCGTGGCGGCGATCCGCGAGTTTCTGGACGCGCCGGAGACGGCGAAGGAAGCCAAGCGAGCGGCGGCTTAGCCTTACACCCAAATACCAATCCGATCGCCCTGAACTTGTCGGAAGCGAAGCTGGCCGATAGGCCAACGGCTGCCTTGATTTTCCGGCATCGCTCCGAAAGGAAGTGCAGGGCTTCGACAAGCTCAGCCTGATCGGTTTTTGAGTGGGGCGCGGTACTGGTAGCGGGATTGGTACTATTCGCGCCCAACCCCGCACTGGCCCGCTTTTGGCAACCGCCCCGCTTCCGCCAGCGCCGCAGCCGCCTCGCGCGGGCGGTCGGTGGCGAGGATGTCGACGCCCTCGCGGCCCAGTTCCGCGTAACGCTCGTCCGTGCCCATCCGGTCGATCACCGCGTCGATCGAGCGCGGCGCGCGGCCGAGGGTGCCGAAGATCACTTCGATGTTCTGTCCATCGAGTTCGCGGTAGAGCTCCGGGCGCGGCAAGCGGGTGCCGGTAAAGGCGACCATGCGGTTATCGGGGATGCCAGCAGCCTTGAGCGCCGCGACATCCTCGGGAGCATTGACCGAAACCGACAGCAGCATTTCGGGCGCTGTCCGGTGGAGCGCGGCGGCCTGCTCGACCGAATAGGCGATGAGGATGACGCTCTGCGCCATCCCGGCATCGCGCACCGCGGCGGCGACCGCGTCGTAATCCGCGCCGCGCTTGAAATCGAGCTGGAGCACGGTGCGGCCTTTGGCCCATTGCAGCGCCTCGGTCAGCATCGGGATCGCATAGGGCGTGACCCAGCCCCAATTGTCCTTGAGCTTGAGTGTGCTGAGCGTTGCCCAGTCCTGCGCGGCGGCCTCTCCCGTGCCGGTGGTGGTGCGGTCGAGCCGGTCGTCGTGGAGAAGGAAATGCACCCCATCGGCGCTGCGGGCGATGTCGATCTCCATGATCGCAGGTTGCGCGGCGAGCAGCGCGTCCATTGTCGGGATGGCATTCTCGGGCAGGCCCGGCCCCGGCCCGCCGCGATGCGCGGAAATCAGCGTCTGCCCCGCCGCCTCTAAGCAGTCGAGCATGGTGGCCAGATCGCTCTCCGGCACCAACCGCCACGCGCCGCCTTCCTGTGCAGAGGCGGGCGCAGCGATCGCGGCTAATGCTGCAAGTCCTCCACAGACCCCTCGCCAGACCCGATTGCGACCCATGATCCTGCCTCCCAGGCTTCGTTGGTGTTTCATCAACTTGCGCGCCCACCCCTTGTGGGGCCGCGCGGTTTGCGACATCATCCGGTGCCATAGAGGAGAGGACAAATGGCGCAATACGACCTGATCATCCGGGGCGGCACAATTGTCGATGGCACCGGCGCTCCGAGCTTCACCGGCGACGTCGCGGTGAAGGACGGGCTAATTGTCGCGGTTGGCCAGATCGCGGGCAGCGCCGCAGAGGAAATCGACGCTGGCGGCAAGATCGTCGCGCCGGGTTTTGTCGACATCCACACCCATTATGACGGGCAGGCGACCTGGGATCAGGAAATGGCCCCATCAAGCTGGCACGGCGTCACCACGGTGGTGATGGGCAATTGCGGGGTCGGCTTCGCCCCGGCCAAGCCCGACCGCCACGAATGGCTGATCAGCCTGATGGAGGGGGTCGAGGACATCCCCGGCACCGCGCTTGCGGAGGGGATCACCTGGGACTGGGAGACCTTCCCCGAATATCTCGACGCGCTCGAGAAACTTCCCCGCACGGTCGACATCGGCACCCACGTCCCCCACGGCGCGGTGCGCGCCTATGTGCTGGGCGACCGCGAACAGCCCGGCGCAGTGCCTACGCCCGAGGACGTCGCCGAAATGAGCCGGATCGTCGAGGAAGGCGTGCGCGCCGGGGCGCTGGGCTTCTCGACATCGCGCACGGTGCTTCACAAATCGGTCGATGGCGAGCTCGTCCCCGGCACCACCGCCACCTCTGAAGAACTGATCGCGATCGGCAAGGCCATGGGCCGTGCCACGGCAGCGGGCGGGCACGCGGTGTTCGAGATGGCGAGCGACCTCAAGCGCGAATGGAACGAGTTTGGCTGGATGGGGCAATTGAGCCGCGAGGCGGGCATCCCCGTCACCTTCGCCGCGCTGCAATCCATCGCCAAGGACCTCTCGCTCGACGAACAGATGGCCCAGATGCGCGCCGAGAACGACAATGGCGCGAACATCGTCGCCCAGATCGCGCTGCGGGGGAACGGCATCGTCATGGCGTGGCAGGGGACGGTCAACCCCTTTGCCTTCCGCCCGAGCTGGATGGCGATCAAGGAACTGCCGTGGGAGGCGCAAAAGGCCAAGCTGCTCGATCCCGCGTTCCGGGCGGCCCTGCTCGCCGAACCCAATGACTACTCCACCGCGCCCACCGATATTGGCGGCGTCGTCATGGTCATCACCCAGGGATGGGCGATGCAGTACGAGATGGATCCCGATTTCGACTACGAACCGCAGGCCGATGCGAGCATCAACGCCCGCGCCGCCGCTGCCGGGGTTAGCCCGCAGGAATACGCTTACGACCTGCTCTGCCGCGACGAGGGCAAGGGTTTCATCTACCTGCCGATCCTCAACTATGCCGACGGGAACCTCGATTTCCTGCACCCGCTCCAGCACGCGGACGACACGGTCAATTCGCTGTCCGACGGCGGCGCGCATTGCGGGACGATCTGCGATGCGGCCTCACCCACCTTCATGCTCGAACATTGGGTGAAGAGCCGCAGGCGGGGTGCAAGGATCAGTCTGGAGCAGGCGATCAAGCGTCAATGCCGGGATACAGCGATGCTATACGGCCTCGAAGATCGTGGCGTGATCGCGCCCGGCTACCTGGCAGACCTCAACGTGATCGACATGGACGCGCTGAAGCTGGGCAAGCCGTGGCTGGCTTTCGATTTGCCCGCTGGCGGCAAGCGGCTGTTGCAAAAGGCCGATGGCTACGTTGCGACGATCAAGAGCGGCGTGGTGACCTTCCGCGACGGTACTTGGACAGGCGCGACCCCCGGCGGGCTCATTCGCGGGCCGCAGCGGGCGATGCTGGCCGAAGCGGCGGAGTAATCCCGCCGACGCGCTCAGGGCTCGATCACGATCCCCTTGGCCGGATCGACCGCACCGCCGATCATCTCCACGAAGGTCGTGCGCGCGGCATCAAGGCCCTTGAGCCGCACGATGTCGACAGTGCCTTCGACCGCAGCGAGGAAGCCGTGCCAGGTTGCAGCGATCATCTTGCCGCCTTCAACCGGGCCGTGCTGCTTGAAGAAACTGACGAAGTGGTGCGGCGCGAAGAACAGTTCTGGCTTGGGGCCAGCGAGGCCTCCCGACTGCCCGAAGCCCGCCCCGCGTTCCTCGACGTGCGTTGCGCCGACGAGGCAGGAATATTTGAGCGCATCGGCAAAATGGCTGTGGATCGCCGCCAGCAGTTTCGGGTTGCCCGCGAAGTCGACCGACACCGTATCGGCCACCGGCAGGCTCCCAAGCTCGTCATAGGCGACAACCTGATCGTAAAGCCCGGTAGCCTCGACAAAAGCGACATTGCCCGTCGAGGTCAGCCCGATCCGCCTGATCTGCGGCGAATTCTGCCGCGCGACGCTCGCCAGACCCATCGCGGTCTTCGACGAGGCGCTGGTCAGCACCAGCTGCCCCGCGCCGAACCAGTTTTCGGAGCGCATGAAATAGTCGATCATGAACCCGGTCTTGAACAACGGCCCATAAATCATCCGCTCCGCCTCATGCGCAGGATCATGCTCCGGGTCAGCGGCAAGGCGCGTGTAGCTGTTATAGACCGGGCTCATCGGCTGGCGATAATCAGTCATGTCCATGAAGATGCCAGCGGACACCTTGCCCGGCCGAACATCGAGATGGCTCGCCATCGGCAGATAGCCATAGACCCGCTCGCCCACGGCGATTTCGGGGTGGCGGCTCTCGATCACCTTGGCATGACCCCACATCGGCACGATGCCGAGGCCTTCGGGCGCGGGGAAGAAGTCCCAATACCTGAACCCGTCGCCAACCACCGCGTAAGTGACGTTGTTGGCAGTGACTGAGAAGCTCTCCACCGCAAGCCGCACCGCGCCATCGGAAAGGGGCGCAAGCGGCAGATCGGCGAGCGTTGCTTCGCCGAGCGCATCTTTTCGGACCTGAACCTGCGCGAGCGCCATCACACCCGCATCGGCATCAGCACATACAGCGCGCGCGATCCCTCGTTCTCGCGGATCAAGGTCGGCGCGCCGGCGTCGGCGAGGTGGAGTTCGACCATCTCAGCATCGATCTGGCCGAGGATGTCCTTGAGGTAATTGGCGTTGAAGCCGATCTCCATGCCTTCCGCACGGTACTCAGCGGCCAGTTCCTCGGCGGCGGTGCCGTTGTCGGGCGAGGTCACCGAGAGCGTCACGCGGTCATTGTCGAGGCCGATCTTGACCGCGCGGGTCTTCTCGGTGGCGATGGTCGCCACGCGGTCCACACCCGAAAAGAACAGCTTGGGATCGACCTTCAAGAGCTTGTCGTTGGCGGTCGGGATGACGCGGCTGTAATCGGGGAAGGTGCCGTCAATCAGCTTCGAGGTCAGAACCACCCCGCCCTCGCCGCCCAGCGTAAAGCGGATCTTGCTGGCCGAAAGATCGATCAGCACATTGCCGTCCATGGCCTCTTCGAGCAGCTTCCTCAATTCACCCACGGCTTTGCGCGGCACGATCACGTCGGGCATTCCGGCAGCACCTTCGGGGCGCGGCAGGGTGAAGCGCGCGAGGCGGTGACCATCAGTCGCTGCGGCCTTCAAGAGCGGTTCGTCCTCGTCGGTGACGTGCAGGAAAATGCCGTTGAGATAGTACCGCGTTTCCTCGGTCGAGATTGCGAACCGGGTGCGATCGATCAGCTCGGCGAGCATCCGCGCGGGCAGTTCGAAGCTGGTCGGCAGATCGCCTTCGACGATCACCGGGAAATCATCGCGCGGCAAGGTCGGCAGCTTGAAGTTCGAACGGCCCGCCTTGACCTCGAGCCGGTTGTCGCTCGCGGTCAGGCTGACCTGGCTCCCTTCAGGCAGCTTCCGCGCAATATCGAACAGCAGGTGCGCCGACACTGTGATCGCGCCTGGCTGATCGACAGAAGAGGCCGACATCGTCTCGACCACCTGGAGATCGAGGTCGGTCGCCATCACCCGCACCGAGCCGCCGTCGCTGGCGTCGATCAGCACGTTCGAGAGGATCGGGATCGTGTTGCGCCGCTCCACCACCGATTGCACGTGGGAAAGGCACCGCAGCAGGGTCGCGCGTTCGATTGTCGCTTTCATCGCTTGTCCCTATCGTTCCTGTATGTGGCGACAGGGCGAAGGAATCGCCCTGAACCGCCGGAAAATCCCCGAAACCTTAGCGCGGCTGACAATACGGGCAAGCGGGCGGGTTTGCGAGGGGTGAGAGTGCTGGGGATAAGGGCGCGAACGCAGCCCTGCCCGATCACCCCAGCATTGCCATCCCGCCGTTCACGTGCAGCGTCTCGCCCGTTACATAGGCAGCTTCGCGGCTGGCGAGGAAGGCGACCGCCGCACCGATCTCGTTGCCCTCGCCCATCCGGCCCATCGGGATGCGGGCGTTGATCGCGGCCTGCTGCTTCTCGTCGAGCGCGGCGGTCATGGCGGTGCGGATGAAGCCGGGGGCGACGCAATTGGCGGTGATCCCGCGGCTGGCAACTTCCTGCGCGAAGCTCTTGGTCATGCCGGTGAGGCCCGCCTTGGCCGCGCAATAGTTCATCTGCCCTGGATTGCCGGTCGCGCCGACGACGCTGGTGATGCTGATGATCCGCCCGAAGCGCGCCTTCATCATCGGCTTGGCCGCCGCGCGCATCAGCCGGAAGGCGGCTTCGAGGTTGATGCGGATCACCTGATCCCATTCCTCGTCCTTCATCCGCATGCCCAGATTGTCGCGGGTGATCCCGGCATTGTTGACGAGGATGTCCATGCTGCCGAGCGTATCGAGCATAGCCGGCACCAGCTCCTCGACCTGCGTCGCGTTGCCGAGGTCGCAGGTGATCTCGACGTGGCCATCGTGATCGTGGTGCGGATAGGCTTCGTTGAGTTCATCGCGGAAGGCCCGCAGCTTGGCCGCATTCGAACCAGACAGTGCCAACCGCGCACCTTGCGCTGCGAGCGCGTGCGCAATGCTCGACCCGATCCCGCCCGAAGCGCCGGTTACCAGCGCGGTCATTCCTGTGAGTGAGAACATCATGCGATCTCCTTCGCAAAGGCCTCAAGATCGGCCATCGTTACCAGGCTCGTCATTTGCGCGTCCTTGTCGATGCGGCCGACCATCGGGCCGAGCACCTTGCCGCCCAGTTCGACGAAGTGTTCAACACCGTCGGCGCGCATCGCCAGCACGCTTTCGCGCCAGCGCACGCGGCCGGTGACCTGCTCAACCAGCAGCGCGCGCTCCTCCTCGGGGTCGGTGACGGGGGCGGCAGTGACGTTGGCGTAGAGCGGCAAGCCGAACGCGCCGGGCGGGGTCGCCGCCAGCGCATGGGCCATTTTCTCAGCCGCGGGCGCCATCAGCGAGGAATGGAAAGGGGCCGAGACATTGAGGATCATGCCGCGCTTGATCCCGTGTTCCTTGACCAGAGCCACCGCACGCTCGATCGCGCCAGTGTGGCCCGAGAGCACGACCTGTGAGGGATCATTGTCATTGGCGACTTCGCAGACCTCTCCCTGCGCAGCAGCTTCGGCCAGCGCCTTGGCTTGATCGATGTCCGCACCGAGTAGCACGGCCATCGTCCCCTCGCCCACAGGCACGGCCGCCTGCATCGCCCACCCGCGGAGCTTCAGAAGGCGCGCGGCGTTCGGGAGGCTGAAGGCACCGATTGCGGCGAGCGCGGTGTATTCGCCGAGCGAATGGCCAGCGACGCAGTTGGCATGCTCCAGCACCCTAACCCCGAAATCACGCTCCAGCACGCGCAGGGTTGCGATGGCGTTGGCCATGATTGCGGGCTGGGCGTTTTCGGTGAGGGTGAGGCGTTCTTCTGGCCCATCGCGCATCAGCGCAGTGAGGTTCTGCCTCAGCGCCTCGTCAACTTCGCCGAACACATCTCGCGCGGCCTCGCTCTCTGCGGCGAGCTCGCCGCCCATGCCGACTTTCTGACTGCCCTGCCCCGGAAAAAGAAATGCGCGCATTCTCGGCCCCGATATCGTGTGATTTTGGGCCGCGCCGTTACGTCCGCGCGGGCGGACTGGCAAGGCCGAAGGGCACAACCCTGTTGGCAGCATTGTGCCCGATCAGCGCCCGGCCAAGGTACGGAATACCCGCGCGCGCACACCAGTATTGCGCAATTTCCTCGTCGGTCTGGCCGAATTCGACGTAGTTTTCCGGCACATCGGTGATCGCGCCGAGCCTCAAGCCAGCCAGCCTTGGCAGGGTTGCGGCAAGGTGGAAGAACAGCCGGTCGACCGAATAGAGATGTTCGGCCACTTCCTCGACCATCAGCACATGGCCGGTCAGGTCCGGCATCAGCGGCGTGCTCGACAGCATCGCCAGCGTGATGAGATTGAAGGCCGCAGCGGGCGTGGTCCCGTCAAGGCTCGGCTCGACCCCGCTGGTATCCCCGCCGAGCCACTTGAGCACCCGCCGGATCGCCTCCTTGCCGCCATCCGAACGCGCGCTGACGGGCATCGAACCGTGCACGCTCTGCCCGATCCCGTTGCGATAGAGCGCGGCGAGCAGATACCCGGCATCGGAAAAGCCGACATAGGTCTTGGCCCGCGCTGCCGCATTCATCTGCGCCACCGCCGCTTCGGCAATGCGGTTCGAGCCGTATCCGCCCTTGGCGAACCACACGACATCGAAAGCGGGATCATTGGCACATTCAAGCAGCGCGGTCAGGCGCCGCAGATCATCGCCCGCGAAATGCCCGAACCGGTCGAAACACTGCTCGTGGAAGGTCACGCGGTGCGCGGGGAATTCCGCCGCGACCAATTCCTCGAGCGCGGTCTGCTGTTCGCGGGTGATCGGGGTGGCCGGAGCGCAGATGGCGATATTCGTCATACGCTTCAGCCTATGGCGCTTGTCAGGGGTGGCGCAAGTCAATAACCACCCCGGCCATGGATATCGGGGTCGAGAAGGGTGCGCTTGCCGGACGCCCGCTGTTCTTTTGCGGCATTGGCGGTTCGGGGATGCTACCGCTGGCGCAGATCGCGCAAGGCTTCGGCCATCCGGTTGCCGGATCGGATCGCAGTCGCGACCAAGGCCGCACGCCGGACAAGTTCGCGTGGCTCGAAGCCAATGGCTTCGCGCTGTTCCCTCAGGACGGCAGCGGGGTCACCTCTCCCGACCAGATCCTGATCGCCTCGGCTGCGATCGAGGACACCGTGCCCGAAATCGCCCGCGCCCGCGACCTTGGCTGCACGCGGATGAGCCGGGCGGAGCTGCTTTCGGCGCTGTTCAATCGCGCCGAGGTCTCAGTTGCAGTCGGCGGCACTTCGGGCAAGTCGACCGTCACCGGGATGATCGCGTGGATTCTGCGCGCCACCGGGCGCGACCCGACGGTGATGAACGGCGCGGTGATGAAGAACTTCGTCTCGCCCGCCAATCCCTTCGCCAGCGGCAAGGTGGGGCAAGCGGGGCTGTTCGTCAGCGAGGTTGACGAAAGCGACGGCTCGATTGCGCTGTATCGCCCGACTATCGGTGTGCTCCTCAATGTCAGCCTCGATCACAAGAGCATCGACGAGTTGCGGGTGTTGTTCGGCGATTACCTCGCGGCGTCGGTGACCGCGGTGATCAATCTCGATAGCGCGGAGGCCAGCTATCTCGTCCCACGCGCTACGAACGCAATGACCTTCGGGCTGAAGGCGGCGGAAGCCGACATCACAGTCGATCCGGGCACTATCGAGCAGCGCGATCTTGGCCTCAGCGCCGCCGTGATCGACAACCGCACCCGCGAGGCCTTCGCGCTCGACCTGCCGATGCCGGGGCTGCACAACCTCTCGAATGCGCTGGCGGCGATTGCTGCGGCGAGCGCGGCGGGGATCGGCCTGGGCCAAGCCGCCGTCGCACTGCGTGACTTTGCCGGGCTGGCGCGGCGGTTCGACGTGATCGGCACCTCGCGTTCGGGCATTACGGTGATCGACGATTTCGGCCACAACCCCGAGAAATGCGCCGCGACCCTGCGCACCCTCAAGGCCACGCCGGGCCGGGTGATCGCCTTCTTCCAGCCTCACGGCTACGGCCCGCTCAGGCAGATGGGTGCGGAGCTGGCGCAGACCTTCGCGAATGAGCTTCGCCCGGACGACATCACCATCATGAGCGATCCGGTCTATTTCGGCGGCACGGTCGACCGCAGCGAGGGGAGCGAGCGGATTGTGCGCCTGATCAACGCAGCCGGCGGCACCGCCGAGCATATCGCCGACAGGGCCGATTGCGGCGAGCGGATCGTCGCCCTCTCCCGCCCGGGAGACCGGATCGCGGTGATGGGCGCGCGCGATGACACCCTGACGGAGTTCGCCCGATCGATCCTCGCCCGCTTGGCCTGACGCTCTACCGCAGGGCGGCGCGCCACGGATGGCGGATGCTTGGCGTGCTGGCGCTGGCGGTGCTTCTGGTGGCGACGGTCGACCGGGTCTATGGCCATTCGACCCTCGCCTTCGCGGCCGCGATCATGCTGCTGATCATCGCCAATGCGCCGATGCTCCGCTTCAACTGCCCGAAGTGCGGCAAGAACGCGTTCTTCCGGGGCATCTTCGTGGTGCCCTGGCCCAACCGCATCTGCACCCGCTGCGGCGAGGATCTCGACCGCGACCTTGCCAAAAACGCGGATGGCTGAGGCGGTAGCGGCGGGTTAGCAAACCGCCATGCACCCCCGGGATTTCTCGCTCGATACGTTGCTGGCGAACTGCGCCGCGCGCCATGCCCATCGCCTCGCCACGGTCGACGGCACCCAGCGCCTGACCTGGGGAGAGCTCGACCAGCGCGTCACCAACCTCGCCCGGTGGATGCTGGCGCGGGGGATCGCGCCGGGGGACCGCATCGCGCTGCTGCTGACCGACGGCGCGCCGTTCCTGACCATCCTGCTCGCGTCGGCACGGATCGGGGCGATCGCGGTGCTGCTCAACTGGCGGCTGGCACCGGCGGAGCTGGGATGGATATGCGGCAATGCCGAGCCCGCGATGACCTTTGCCAATCCACGCTTTGCCGCGTTGTTGGCGGAGGCCAATGCTGGCGAGGTTCATCTGGTTGATGAAACCCATGCGGGGGACGGTTTTTTCGAAACCGTTGTAGGAACCTCGCACGGCCCAATCCAACATCGCTACGATCTGGGCCTTCAACTTGCGCCCGATCGCCCGCTCTACATGATGTACACCAGCGGGACGACGGGCAAGCCCAAGGGGTGCCTGCAAGCCGGGAGCGCCATCGCAGCTTCGGCGCTCGGCTTCGCGCAGCATCGCGGGTTCAGCCACACCGAGCGCCTGCTCTCGGTCAACCCGCTGTTCCATGTTGTCGGGATGCAGCAGGTCGCCGCGATGCTCGCCTGCGGGGGCACCTCGGTGTTCGCGGGCCGCGACGATGACAGCGCCGCGATCCTCGACCTCCTCCACCGCGAAGCCTGCACCACCACCAGCGCCTTCCCGACGATCTGCTTCCCGTGGCAGGCGATGAACCCGATCCGCGATGGCGTAATGCCGCTCACCAACTACACCGGCGGCGCTGGCATGGGCCGCCCGCAGATGTACCAGTTCATCGAGGACGACTGGGACGCGCGCGTCGTCGGCGGCTACGGGCAGACCGAGATCTGCGGGTTCGCCACCTTCATGGACTACCCCGACATGCTCGAAGCCCCCCGCTCGATCGGCTGGACGCTGCCGCACGTGACGATGACCGTGCTCGACCCCGAGGGCAACCACCTCCCCCTCGGCGAGGAAGGGGAGTTGTGCCTGCGCGGGCCTTCGGTGATGCTCGGCTACTGGCGCAACCCGGAAGCGAGCGAGGCCGCATTGGGCCACGGCTGGCTGCGCACCGGAGACCTCGGCACAATGGACGAGCGCGGGCGCGGCTACCTGCTCGGCCGCGCCAAGGAGCTGATCAAGACCGGCGGCGAGAACGTCTACCCGGCGGAAGTCGACGCGGTGTTCGCCGCCATGCCCGAGGTCGCCGACGCAGGCTGCTGCGGCGTGCCGGACAGGCACTGGGGCGAGGCGGTGAAGGCATTCGTGGTGCTGAAGCCGGGGATGGAATTGTCGCGCGAAGAGATCGCGGCGCGGTTCAAGGGCCAAATCGCGGGGTACAAGCGGCCCCGGTATATCGAGTTCGTGGACAGCCTGCCGAGGGATCCGATCGGGAAGCTACTGCGGCGAGAGTTGTCGGCAAGGCCGGTGGGGCCGGAGCAAGCGGCCTGATTCTCCCCCTCCCCGTGGGGAGGGGGCCGGGGGTGGGGGTTCAATGTCTCCTGTGCAGCGCGAGTCCAACCGTTGCAGGGTTTCACGCAGAGACCGCAGGGGAAAGAGAGACGCAGAGGGGCTGCGCTTTGCCGCGCCAAGGGCGCCTTGTTTTTCGCGCCAAGCCGCCAAGGGGCCAAGTCGCCAAGAGAGCTTCTCTCGTTGCGAGCGGATCCCGACCCTTGGCGACTTGGCGGCTTGGCGGCTTGGTGCGAACAAGGCATAAAGTCGTGCGGCGTCACGCTCGCAGACGCCATATTCTATGTACGATTAGAAGCCATTTCGGCTGGAAAGATCGGTCGCGCCTGCTGTGTCACGGAACATGGCTCAAGGCATTTGCCGTTGGCGATAGCAGAGGTTGCTGATAGGCTTTAAGAACTCTTCAAAATTCGCAATGTAGCAACCTCGCCACTACTGATCGTTGGAGTTATAAATTTCAACGTCAGACAAGCTGGCTAAACCCAACGAATTTGGAACTGAGATCGATGCGCCTGTTGTCGTTGATTTTTTTCGCACACCTTTGCCTGCTTGCCTCCCCAGCACGGGCCGCAGATATCGTATTCGAGAAAGCTCCTGAAAACGAAACGGGAGTGATCCTGATAATAGGTGAAATTCGTCCGGGTGACGATGAGAGGTTTCGTGAAATTTCTTTGCGACTAAGTTCAGCGGTTGTAGTGCTGGAGAGTGAAGGAGGTTCTCTTCTACCTGCGCTTGAGATTGGCAAAATCATTCGTGTCGCGGGTTATGATACCCGAGTTCTCCACGAAAGTGTTTGCGCTTCATCATGTGCTCTGATCTGGCTGGCTGGAAAAAATCGCGAAGTGATGGATCTTGGTCGGGTAGGTTTTCATTCCGCGTATCGGAACAACCGAGGGAAGCTGGAAGAAGCTGGTGCGGCCAACGCCCTCATTGGGAATTATCTGACCTCACTGGGTCTTCCAACCCGAGCCATCCTTTTTGCGACCACCGCGCCGCCAAACGGCATACTTTGGCTTACAGATGTTGGCACAAGTTCCTCTGGAATAGAATACGATCACATTGTTAGCCTTCCTTCAACGAAGGAAAATGGCGCAACGGCAATTGCGCCAGCACCTCCGCTTATCGAAACCGTCGACCCGGTACGTCCATTTTCGCCTACGACAGACTTGCTCTCAATGCTGTCTCGGTCTGGAGAGCAGTGGATTAAGATGTGGCCGTTTCGTAATGTTTATTATGATAAAAGCTCGCTGAAAAAAGAAAAAAGCAAGATTGAGGCTTGGATACTTTATGACTTCACTAATGACCTTGAAAGTCAGACCTCTTATGAGATGAAGTTGACTGAAGCAGATTGCAAAGAAGGCGGTTATCGGATCAATAGGACTGTTACCGAAGATCGCGATCGGCCGGGGCTATCGCGATTCTCGGAACCTGCACCCGGTTCAACGGAACGAGCTGTGCTAAAGGGGCTTTGCTCGATCAAGTAGGTTTCGCCGCCGCTCCAAGCCTCTGCTGCCTCTGCGCCCCTACGATCTCTGCGCGGACCAAATGTCGCCTCTCCCTTCTCCGAGGGGACGGGTCGGGGATGGGGGTTCTATGGTGCAATGGGATCGCGATTTCTCGCCACCTGCACACCCATCCCCAACCCCTTCCCTCGAGGGAAGGGGCTTATTGGCGCAACCCCACCCTCCCCGCTTCCTCCCGCGCAAACGCCCGCCGATACCCCTCCCGCGCCGTCAGCCGGGCGCGGTAGGCCTTCAGGCTCTCCGGCACGCCCTCGTCCAGCCCGACGCTCTCCGCCAGCACCATCGCGTAGCCGACGCAGATGTCGGCCACGGTAAACCGATCCGCGCACAGGAACTCGCGGTCTTTCAGCCGCTCCTCGACCTTCACCAGCCGCTTGTGGAACCACTTGGCGTAGGCGTGGCCAGCCTCCTCCAGTCCCTTGTCCTTCTCGAACAGGCAGAACCGCATGTAGACCGTCTGCGGGAAGGTGATCGTCGCGTCGGCGTGGTAGGTGTAGTCGCAATAGGCGGCGTAGTCGGGCTCGCCGGGGGCGATGGCGAGCGGGGTATAGCCGTCCCGCGTCGCCAGATAATGCGCGATGGCGCAGCTTTCGGTGAGGCGCGCGTCCCCATCCACCAGCAGCGGCACGGTGCCGAGCGGGTTCAGCTCCATGTATTCGGGCGCGAGGTAGCGTGGGGGGAACGGCAGGATTTTGAGGTCAATATCGACCCCGGCTTCCTCCGCCGCCCAGGTCGCACGCAGGCCCCGCGAGCGCGCGCAGGTGTAGAGAATTGGCTTGGTCATGCGCGCCGCCCTAGTGCGCTTCCTTCGCCCCCACACCCAGCACTTTGTGCAGGACGAAGGCGATCACCGCGCCCAGAATCAGCCCGACGATGGCCGACAGCGTCGTCGCGGTGAACCACCCCGCCACGCCGCCAAGGGCGCCCTTCACGGCATATTCCGCACCGTGGATCGGGCCGTAGAGCCCGTCCCAGCCCAGCTTGTGCAGGCTATCGACCACGATATGCCCGCCCACCCACAGCATCGCCGCCGTGCCGATGATCGACAGCGCGGTGAGCAGCTTGGGCACGAAGCGCAACAGGAAGCGTCCGAATGCCTGCGCCGAAGCACTGGCCTTCCTGGTCAGGTGCAGGCCGATATCGTCGAGCTTCACGATGAGGCCGACCGCGCCATAGACCGCCACCGTCACCGCCACCGCGACCAGCGCCAGCACCGCGCCGCGCATCACCAGTGTCTCGTCCGCGACCTCGGCGAGGGCAATCGCCATGATCTCGGCCGAGAGGATGAAATCGGTGCGGATCGCCCCGCCCACCCGCTCGTTCTCGAAGGTGACCGGATCGGTGATCTCATCCTCGAGCGTGGCGCCATGCTTGTCGGCGCCGAGTTTCTCCATCACCTTCTCCGCGCCCTCATAGCACAGGAACGCGCCGCCGATGATCAGCAGGTAGGTGATCGCCGCGGGCAGGAACTCGGACAGCAGCAGCGCGCCCGGGAGGAGGAAAATCAGCTTGTTCTTGAGACTGCCCTTGGTGATCTTCCAGATGATCGGCAGCTCGCGGGCGGGGCTGAGGCCGGTCACGTAGCTGGGTGTCACCGCCGCATCGTCGATCACCACGCCCGCGGTCTTGGTCCCTGCGCGGCCTGCGGCGACCGCGACATCGTCGATCGAGGCGGCGGTGGCCTTGGCGATCACCGAAATATCGTCGAGCAGTGCGACCAGTCCTGACGGCACGTTCTAAACCCCTTGTTGCGAATCGTTCGAATGCAACCCCGCGCCTGCCCGTCCGGTTCCCCTCGGACAAGACTTGCAATTCACCGCCAAAGCTGTAAGGGGCCGCGCTTCGCATGGGAACCGCCCGGCGATATCTCGAAGAAAGCCGGAGGGGCCCCGCGTTATCGGCGCGGATCAGCCAGCGATCGGCATGGAATGAAAGGACGCAAGATGGCGCTCTACGAGCACGTCTTTCTTGCGCGTCAGGATCTGAGCCAGGCTCAGGTTGACGCGCTGGCGGCGCAAGCCACCGAAATCGTCGAATCCATGAACGGCAAGGTCACCAAGACCGAGACCTGGGGTTTGAAGTCGCTCGCCTACAAGATCGAGCGTAACCGCAAGGCGCATTACGTGCTGCTCAACATCGACGCCCCCGGCAACGTGGTCGCCGAGCTCGAGCGCCAGACGCGCATCAACGAAGACGTCATCCGCTACATGACCATCCGCGTCGACGCGCTGGAAGATGGCCCGAGCGTGATGATGCGCAAGAACGAACGCGAGCGGAAGCGCCGCGAAACCCGTGAGGAGCGTGACTGATGGCCCGCCCGTTTTTCCGCCGCCGCAAGTCCTGCCCGTTCGCGGCCAAGGACGCCCCGCAGATCGATTACAAGGACGTGCGCCTGCTCCAGGGCTTCATGTCCGAGCGCGGCAAGATCGTGCCGTCGCGCATCACCGCCGTTTCCGCCAAGAAGCAGCGCGAACTCGCCCAGGCGATCAAGCGTTCGCGTCAGATCGGGCTTCTGCCCTTCATCGTGAAGTAAGAGGAGCCTGAGACATGGATATCATTCTCCTTGAGCGCATCGAGAAGCTCGGCACGATCGGCGATGTCGTCAGCGTGAAGGACGGCTATGCCCGCAACTTCCTGCTGCCGCAGAAGAAGGCGCTGCGCGCCAACGAAGCCAACAAGAAGGTGTTCGAAGCCAACCGCGAGCGGCTGGAAAAGGACAATGCCGAGCGCCGCGTCACTGCCGAAGCGCAGGGCGAGAAGGTTGCGGGCGCCGAAGTGGTGCTGATCCGCGCTGCCTCGAACGCCGGGCAGCTCTATGGTTCGGTCAGCGTGCGCGACATCGTGTCGGGCCTCGCCGATCAGGGCCACAGCGTCGACAAGCGCATGGTCATCCTCGGCGCGCCGATCAAGACCATCGGGATGCATGACGTCACTGTCGCCCTGCACCCCGAAGTGCGCGTGACCGTGAAGGCCAACGTCGCGCGTTCGGACGACGAAGCCAAGCTGCAGAGCGAAGGCGTCGACGTGCTGGCGCAGATGTTCGAAGACGAACAGCGCGCGATCGAGGAACAGGCCGATGCAACCCGCATCGAAGCGAACCTCGAGCCGGGTGAAATCCCCGCCGAGCTTCTCGAAGAGCGGGCCGACGATTGATCTTGGGTGCGCCGCTTGCGCGCACTGACAGAACACAGGCGGGCGCGGGGATCGGATGCGATCTCCGCGCCCTTCTTGTAAACAGCGCCCGCCCCGCGCAAAGGTGCTGCCATACAACGATAACAACATAGGAGCAGATGAACTGCCATGATCGATATCCCCGCTATCCTCGCCCAGCTGCAGCAGCACTATGACGAAGCAGTGCGCGCATTGCGCGACGATGTGATCGCCTTCGGGCGCGATGGCACCCTGCCCTTCCCGCACAAGCGCACCGATGGCAGCTATGCCTATCCGCAAATTTCCCTTACCTATGCCGGCATCGGCGCGCCGCGTGATCGCAGCCGCGCTTTCGGTCGACTGGAAATGCCGGGCACCTACACCACAACCATCACCCGCCCCGATCTGTTCGCCGCCTACCTCACCGAACAGCTCCAGTTGATCGCAACTGAATACGAGGTCGAAGTCAGCGTCGGCCGCTCGCGCCAGGAAATCCCCTTCCCCTACGTGCTCGATGGCGAGGCAGGCGCAGCGATGGTCGGCACCGCGCCGCAGGATATCGCCGCGCACTTCCCTTCAACCGACCTTGCGCTGATCGGGGACGAGCGCGCCGACGGGATCGAGTTCGAAGGCGCGGACGATATGCCGCTGTCGCTGTTCGACGGGCTGCGCACCGATTACTCGCTGGCGCGCCTCAAGCACTACACTGGCAGCGAGGTCAGCGATTTCCAGGACTTCATCCTGTTCACCAACTATCACCGCTATGTCGATGAATTCGTGAATTGGGGCGCGACCCAGATCGGCAAGGACGGCTATGTCGCGCTGACCGGCGCAGCGGGGCTCGACATCCGCCAGCCGACCCCCCACGCGCAGGACCAGTTGAACGACACCGCGTGGCGCAAGCACCAGATGCCCGCCTATCACCTGATCCGTGAAGACGGGCGCGGGATCACGCTCGTGAACATCGGCGTCGGCCCCTCCAATGCCAAGACGATCTGCGATCACCTCGCGGTGCTGCGCCCGCATGCGTGGATGATGATCGGCCACTGCGGCGGTCTGCGCTCCACGCAGAAGATCGGCGATTTCGTGCTCGCCCACGCTTACCTGCGCGACGATCACGTGCTCGACGTGGTGCTGCCGCCCGAAGTGCCGATCCCGCCGATTGCCGAAGTGCAGCAGGCACTCGCGCTGGCGGCAGAGACGGTTTCGGGCGTGCAGGGCGCGAACCTCAAGCAGCGGATGCGCACCGGCACGGTCGTTACCACCGACGATCGCAACTGGGAGCTGCGCTATTCGCACTCGGCCAAGCGCTTCTCGCAGAGCCGCGCGATCGCCATCGACATGGAAAGCGCAACCATCGCCACACAGGGCTATCGCTTCCGGGTGCCTTACGGGACGCTGTTGTGCGTCTCGGACAAGCCGCTCCACGGCGAGATCAAGCTGCCCGGACAGGCGAACAAGTTCTACGAGGAAGCCATCGCCGCGCACCTGCAGATCGGCATCGTTGCCGTGGCCCGGCTGCGCGACGAAGGCGACCGCCTGCACAGCCGCAAACTGCGCGCGTTTAACGAACCGCCGTTTCGGTGACCCGCTCACGCTCGATTGCTGGCCGCGTCGCCATCGTTACCGGCGCGGCGAGCGGCATGGGCCGCGCCACCGCCCAACTGCTCGCCGCCGAGGGCGCAAGGGTGGCCGTCACCGACCTCGATCTTGCTGCCTGCGAGACAGTCGCCGCCGAATGCGACGGTAACGCCCGCGCCTATGCGCTCGACGTCGCTGACAAAGGCGCGATTGCGCGCGTGGTGTCGCAGATTTCCGCCGATTTCGGCGGGATCGACATTCTCGTCAACAACGCCGGGGTGTCGAGCTTCTGCGCGCTCGACGATCCGGCCTATGACGATATCTGGGACCGTGCGCTGGCGGTGATGCTGACCGCGCATCAGCGCATGGTACGCGCTGCGCTGCCGTGGCTGCGTCAGAGCGATGCCGCGCGGATCGTCAACATCGCCTCGACCGAGGGGCTCGGCGCGACACCCGGCGATACACCCTATGTCGCGGCCAAGACCGGCGTGACGGGGCTGACGCGCGGGCTGGCGGTCGATCTCGGGCCCGAAGGCATCACGGTGAACTGCATCTGCCCCGGCCCGATCAGCACTGCGATGACCGATGCGATCACCGATGAGCACAAGGCGATCTTCGCCAAACGCCGCACCGCGCTGCGCCGCTATGGCGAGCCGGAGGAGGTCGCACACATCACGCTGTCGCTGGTGCTACCGGCGGCAAGCTACATAACCGGCGCGGTGATCCCGGTCGATGGCGGGTTGATGGCGCGTAACGCCTGAGGTTCGGGCCTCTACAAGTCGTCGCGATCGCCCGACAGTTCGATTTCCTTGTTGTCGGCAACCTCGGCGACGATATCCATCATCGCTTCGAGCTGGGCCGCGGACATGTTGTCCTGTGCCTTGATGACGAAGTAGAGGACGTCGCCGTTCAGCTCCCAGCTGCCGAACTTGGTTTCGCGCGATTCCTGCATCAGTTTGAGCGCCTTGGCGCCCGTGATGCCGTCTTTCTCGACCCGCCCGGCTGGCGCAAAGATTTCGCGGATCGTGAACCCGGCCACGGTCTCGGTTTTGCCTGACACGAACACCAGCTGCGTGCGGCCTTCGGACTGGTAATTGTAGGTGACCTTGTAATCGCCGTCGCCGTCGACCTCGTATTTGAGGCCCGCTTCCTGGAGCCGGTCCGCGACACTCTCGTCGCTGGCGGCCGCCGGGATGGCAGCCGCAAGGGCAAGTGCGACAAATCCAAGCTTGGCGAACGACGTGACGGTGCCTGCGATCATGAAACTCTCCCCATCGAGGCACTGGTGCCTCCCTTGTTTCTAGCCCAATCGTCGCCGCGACGCTTGCACAAACTGGAATGCTATCCTCGACCCTTTGTCTTGCCGTTAACGCCCTTGGTGGTGGTGGACGGATGGCGCGCAGTGCGCGAAGGTTAGCCCTTGGAAGCGCTACGGCACGGAAAATCCACGCTTCAGAAAGCCTTGCCGCTCCAAGTCCAGCAGCGCCGCTTCATCATGTCCGGGCACCAGTTTGAGATCGGGATTTTCGTCCATCAGCCGATTGATGGCGATCGTCTGGCGGAACACGGCATCGCGATCATCCTCATGTCCCCCGAACACCATGACATAACGTGAGCGGGGCCGAACCAACCGCACATTGTCGAGTGAGGATGCCGTATCGCCGGAAAACAGGAATTCGCGCCCGTCATCTTGGCGCACATAGATCATTTGCGATCCCAGCGTGTGGCCCGGCGCGCGAATGAGCACCACGCCCGGAGCAATCGCTTTGAGGCCGTCATAACGAAGCGGCACAAACCCCTCGCGTGACCCCTTCGGCCAGACTGTGCACTCAGGAACATTGCTGAACTGCGCGTTATTCAGGACCGCCTTGGGCAGCAGCGTGCGCAAATTCGGACTTTGCAGAAGGCCGCCGATGTGATCGCAGTGTTCATGGGTGACGACAATCGTGTCGGCGCCGAGCAACCCGGCTTGCATACGCATCCAAGCCGACGTGTCATAACGTGTCAGGCGGGGATCGCGGCGCGACGTTACCTCATCGCTCCCCGTGTCGATCACCAGGGAGGCATCGGGCCACACGACACGATAGCTGTTGCGGACAAAGCTGAAGTCGCTCCAGTCTGTCCCTGTGATCAGGGCAATTTTTGGAACCGTGACCCAGTAGAGCGTCTCGACCTCGATCCTTTCCGGACCTTCGCCTGGCAGACGCGCCGCTTCTTGCCGCAGGGCCGCAATGTCGAGCGGGAATGTCCCGTCAGTCGGAGGGCGATTGTCATAAAACAGCCAGTAGAAGGCAGCGATCAGCGCAAGCGCAAGAACCGTAACGCCGCCCAGCACTTTTCTCTTCATCACGCCCCCCAAAATCCTGAGTTCCGACATAGCGCAAGCGTCACGCAATTGAACCCCGGCTCGATGCCGGAATCAGGAAGTGGGGGATTACCCCCGCCCCTTGGTCTTGGTGGTCGCGCTCTTCGCGTTGGCGGCGATGAAGTCGATGATCTGGCCGGCAATGTCCTTGCCAGTTGCGCTCTCGATCCCCTCCAGCCCAGGCGAGGAATTGACCTCCATGATCACCGGGCCGTGATTGCTCCGAAGCATATCGACGCCGCACACGTTCAGCCCCATACGCTTGGCCGCACGCACCGCGGTCAAGCGCTCCTCGGGGGTGATCTTGATCACCTGCGCCGATCCGCCGCGGTGGAGGTTCGAGCGGAATTCGTCCGGTGCGCCGGTGCGCTTCATCGCCGCGACCACCTTGCCGCCCACCACCAGCGCGCGGATATCGGTGCCGCCCGCTTCCTTGATGAACTCCTGCACCAGAATGTTGACGTTGGCCCCGCGGAACGCCTCGATCACGGACTTGGCGCTGCTCATCGTCTCGGCCAGCACCACGCCGATGCCCTGCGTGCCCTCGATCAGCTTGATCACCACCGGAGGCCCCTTCACCGCCTTGATGATCTCCTCGGTCTGGCGGGGATCGTTGGCATAGGCGGTAAGCGGCAGGCCGAGCCCGTGCTTGGCGAGGATCTGCAAGGACCGCAGCTTGTCGCGGCTGCGCCCGATCGCCACGCTTTCATTGAGCGACCACACTCCGCGCATCTCGAACTGGCGCAGGATCGACAAGCCATAATGCGTAATCGAGGCTCCGATGCGCGGGATTACCGCGTCATAGGCCTGTACCGGCGCGCCGTTGTAATAGACCTCGGGCCGGTGGCTGGCGATGTGGACGGTGCAGCGCAGCGTATTAAGAATGTCGAGCGTGTGGCCTCGCTCCTCGGCAGCCTGCTTCAACCGCCGGTGCGAGTAGAGGCCGGGATTGCGCGCCAGCATGGCGATTTTCATGAACAACCTTTCAAAGCCGGAAAGTTACCGGCCGCTGCGCCCCATATCCGCATTCGCAGGCGATTGCAGCCACGAATGACCGCTATCGACAACCATCCGCCGTCTGAGCGCGGTGCGGCCGATCAGCATCGGAAATTGCATCTGCGAACGGTTCGCCAGACTGATTTCCGCACGGAAAGTGGTGTTACCGATGGTCAGCGGCGTCTTGATGACATAGCGGGTCTGCTGGTCGCCGTTCGAGCTGGTGATGCCGCGCAAATCGACATGCACCGCCTCGCAATGGTGGCGCACCCCGTCCCAGTCGACGGCGAACCGCACGAAGCGTTCGCGCCCTCGGCGGAACTCGTCGAGCACATGGGCGTGCAGCGACGATGTGCGCGCGCCGGTATCGATCTTGGCCGGGATGCCGGTGAGGCCGAGATCGGGCAGGCTTACCAGCTCGCGCCAGCCCACCACTTCGAGGGGCCGCATGGGCTTCAAGGCAGGATCGCCATCCCGTCGCCGCCCTCGCCGACCTTGAGGCGGCGCAGGACGGTGGAGGTGGCAAAGTCGATCTCGGCCACGGTGTCAGTGCCGGTTTCGGCGGTGTAGATGCGTTTCCCGTTCTTCGACCACAGGATCGTGACCTGCGCGCGTTGCTGCGCTTCTTCGGGGCTGGAGACGGCGATGGTGCGGATCACCTTGGCGGTCTTGGTGTCGATCACGCTCAGCGCGCCATCGGCAAGATCGGAGGTCACTGCGACATCGCCTTGCGGACGCACCGCGATACGCAGCGGGAAGCGTCCGGTGGCGATCATCTCGTGCACCTCCATCGTCTGCGGATCGAGCGCGAAAGCCTGGTTGGAACCGCGTGCGGAGACCCACAGGGTCTTGCCATCCGGCGCAAGCGCGATGCCCTCGGGCTCCTCGCCTACCGTCACCGAGAGCGGCGCGCGGCGGGTGCGAAGATCGACCCGCGTCACCGTGCGCGAACCGAGATCGGTGGTCCAGGCGATGCGGGCATCCGGGCTGACAGCGAGCATATGGCTGCCGTCCTTGCCGGTGCCGTATTCGAACAGCTCGCGCGTCTCGGCAAGCGGCGTGCGCAGCCAGAAGACCGACTTGCGTCCCTCTGCGGTCACATAGAGATCGCCGTTCGCGTGCCAGATGATGCCATGCGGGCGGGCATTCGGCCCAAGGTCGATGCTCGCGACCTTGGCGAGTGTGTCGGTGGTGAAGATGTCGACGCTTGTCCCGCCATAGCAGGCAAGTGCAACGTGCTTGCCATCGGGCGAGGTCGCGAGCTCGTGCGGATTGGTGCAGCTCGGCACCCGCAGCACTTCCTTGCCAGTGGCCAGATCGACCTTCGACAGCGTGTTGCCGCGCTTGGCCGCGACGAACAGCGCGGGCGACGTCACGGCCCCCGCGCTGCGTGGCGTTTCTGCCGGAGCGCAGGCGGCCAGCGCCGCCAGTGCCGCCGCCGCTACCCAAAGATCGTTTCCGCGTTTCACCAGCCTGCCTTCTCGCCCTTGTTCTGCTTCTCCAGCCAACGCATCAGCGGCGCGAAATATTCCACCATCGCGGTGCCGTTCATCTGCCGCTCGCCGGTGAAGGCCTCGAGCGCATCGGGCCACGGCTTCGACGCGCCCATTTCGAGCATCGCCCCGAGCTTCGCGCCTACTTCCTTGTTGCCGTAGAACGAACAGCGGTGCAGCGGGCCCTTCCATGCGGCAGTGTCGCAGGCGGCCTTGTAGAACTGGAACTGGAGCAGCCGCGCGAGGAAGTAGCGGGTGTAGCTGACGTTGCCGGGGATGTGATACTTGGCCCCCGCGTCAAAGCCCGCCGCATCGCGCGTTACCGGCGGGACCACGCCCTGATACTGGCGGCGCAGATCGTTCCAGCCGGTGTTCGTCGCGCTCTCCGGGATCGAGCCATCGAACAGCCCCCAACGATAGCGGTCGAGCAACAGGCCGAACGGCAGGAATGCGACCTTGTCCATCGCCTGCCGCAGCAACAGGCCGATATCCTTGTCCGCGCTCGGCACATCCTTTGGATCGAGCAAGCCGATCTGCACCAGATAATCGGGCGTGATCGACAGCGCGACCATGTCCCCGATTGCCTCGTGGAAGCCATCATTGGCGCCGTTCAGGTGCAGATAGTCCTGCTTGTTATAGGCGCGCTGGTAGTAATTGTGGCCGAGCTCGTGGTGGATGGTGGTGAAGTCATCCGCGTTGGGCTTGATGCACATCTTGATGCGCAGGTCGTCGACATTGTCGATATTCCAGGCCGAGGCATGGCACACCACCTCGCGGTCGGCGGGCTTAGTGAACTGCGAGCGTTCCCAGAAGGTTGCTGGCAGTGGCTCGAAACCCAATGAGGAGAAGAACTGCTCGCCCACCTTGGTCATGCCGACCGCATCGAGGTTCTTCTTGGCGATCAGATCGGTGAGGTCATAGCCGATATCGCCCGCGCCCGGCGGGGCCACGAGGGTGTAGATATTGCCCCATTCCTGCGCCCACATATTGCCCAGCAGATCGGCGCGGATCGGGCCGGTGCGCGGCTGCACTGCATCGCCGTATTTCTCGTTGAGCTTGCGCCGGACATAGGTGTGGAGCGCGACATAGAGAGGCTTCACTTCCTGCCACATCCGCTCGGTCTCGGCAGCGAATTGCTCGGGCGGCATGTCGTAGCCCGAACGCCACATCGCGCCCATGTCGGCGAAGCCCAGCTCCTTGGCGCCTTCATTGGCGATGCCGGTCATCCGGGTGTAGTCGGCCCGCATCGGCGCGCCGACATTGTCGTGCCAGCTTGCCCACATTTCCTTCAATTCATCGGGCGTGCGTTCGAGGTTGCCCATTTCGGCTTCGATATCCGATCCGTTGATCGGCTGGCCGTTCAAGGTGCCCTTGCCGCGCCCGTAAGCCGAGCCAAGGCTGGTGGCGATGGCGTTGAGTTCCTCGGCTGCACCGGGGCGGTTCGGGGCCGGCAGAGAGATGCTGTTGCGCAGCATGTCGAGCTTGCGCTTGGTCTCGGCATCCAGCCCCGCAACCTGCGCATAGCGCGCTGCCTCATTGGCATAACCGACCTGCTTCAAGGTCAATTGCGCGCCATATTGCGCGGCCATCGTGTCGCTGTCGTGGTTGAGAAATGTCGCGTTGAGCCACGAAATCCGCCCGTAATCGACCGAGAACGCCGCCAGATCGGCCTCGACCTTGGCGAGCCATTCCTGCGCGGCGGCGGGCGTGAGCGGCGGCGCTTCAGCCGCCTCGGCGGTCGGCTCGGCTGCGTGCGAATGGGCGTCCTCGGCAGCAAGTGGGGCGGCGGCAAGAATGGCAAGCGCAGCGACAGAGCAGCGCAGCAGGCGGGCAGGTGATGACATGGATCGGTTCTCGTTGCGACAGGGGGATGACACTGATCGCGGTGTGAACTTTGCCGCGCGCTGAATCAAGCCGTCAGAAAGCGCACGATCCCCTTGCCCAGTTCGGGCTTGGTCGCGCTGTCCAAGTGGCCGCCGGGGATTTCCTCGTAGTCAGCATCGGGCAGCAGCGCCGCGAGATCGCGCGCCGAGCCATTGTCGCTGTCGCGCTCGCCGCAGATCACCAGCGTCGGGGTGGTGACGTGGGCGAGGCTGGCGACATCGAGGTCCTCGAACGCACCGAGCAGCAGTTTCGCCGCGACCCGGTCCACGCCTTGCGACTTCAGGAACTGGCGCGAAAGCCAGGCGGGATCATCGCGAGTGATGGTGTCGAATTCGTCGATCACGCGGGTGAAAAACCCGGCGCGGCGCTGCCAGTCGGCAAGGCCTGCGACGCCCATGCCGGCCAGCACCAGACGGCGCGGTGCAAACACCCCGCTCGCGCAGCCATGCACCGCGGTGCGCGCGCCCAGCGAAAAACCGACAAGGTCATACTCGCCCTCGGCCAGCCCAAGGTGATCGATCAGCGCGGCAACATCGCGGACGAGCACGCCGGGGGGATAGGCTGCCGGGGCATGCGGGGCCTCGCTCGCCCCATGCACCCGGAAATCGAGCATCACCGCCCGGAACCCCGCCGCCGCAAGCCGCGCGGCATGACCCCACTTGATCCAGTTCATGTTGGCACTGGAAAACAGCCCATGGAGCAGGATGACTGTGCGCCCCTCGCCGATGGTATGGAAGGCAAGCCGCGTGGCGTCGAAGGACATAAAATCCTTACGCGTCACGCCGCGCCAACCCCTTCTGCTCCATCCGCCACTTTGCCATCGCAATCCGGTCCTGCCCGAAGAACGGCTCGCCCTCGAACACCAATGTCGGCACGCCCCAGTGGCCTGCCGCTTCGAGCGCGGCCTGATTGGCGGCGATCTCTGCGTCGAGCCCGTCCGCGTCGCGCGCTGCCTCGGCATCGAGTTCACCGAGGTCGAGGCCCGCGCGCGCCGCCGCCCCGGCCAGATGCTCGCCCTCGTGCCAGTCATCGACCGTGCCTGACCAGATCACCCGCGATACTTCGTCGGCAAAGGCCAGCCCTACCCCGCGCCGCTCGGCCGCCTGCCCCAAGCGGCACAGGCGGTGGATATGCGGCTGATCGGCGGCGATTTCGCGCGTCATCATGTTCTGCACCACCGGATCGGGGCGCGGCCAGCGATAGGGGATGCCGAGCATCTGCGCCGAGCGTGCCGCGTCGATGAAGATGTACCGCCCGACATTGGGATTGCCGGTGAACAGGATCCCCGGATCGCGAATCGCGATCGGCAGCACAGTGCGCAGGGCGATGGTGAGGTCATATTCCGCCGCCAGCGCGCGATAACGCCCGACCGCGAGATAGGAATAAGGCGAGCGGAAGCTGAAGAACAGATCGGCGTGGAGTGTCATGGCGCGCACCTCAACGGAAGAAACACTGCGTTCCGGCGTAGAGCATCTCGACCTTGTCCGCCGCGATGAAACCGCCGATCTTGTCGCCCAGCGCGAATTCCTCGCCCAGCGTGCTGCCTTCGACCGGGGCATAGCCCGGCGCGGCGGCGACCACGCTGCGGGCCGAACCGAGCTGGACGGTGCCTGCGAGCCTGACGGTGCCGACCGCGGGCTTGTCGCCATCCTGCGCCGGATGCCAGTTCCAGCCGACCAGGCGGCCCTCCTGGAAATGCGCGGTCAACCCGCCGGCATAATCGGTGAAGGTCATCGGCCCCGCCCCGCATTCGGGGTTCGAGCCGCTGCGCATCGGCGCGCCCAGCGCCTTGGTGAGCGCGGCCTCGACCTCGGCCTGCCCGGCAACGAAGTAGAACCCTTCCGACCCTGCAATCAGACCCTCGGCCTGAAGCTCCACCGCATTGGCCGCGACGGTTGGCGAAGATGCGGCGCCCCGCTCGCGCTCCGCAGGCGAGGGCACGGTGCCGCTGTCGCAGGCGGTGAGGAGCAGGCTGGCCGAAAGGGCGAGGATCGAAAGCCGCATGCCCCTCACCCCTTCTTCAGATGTCGCCGACCGAGCAGCTCCGCGATCTGCACGGCGTTGAGCGCAGCACCCTTGCGCAGGTTGTCGGACACGCACCACAGACTGATCCCGTTCTCTACCGTCGGATCGTCGCGCACGCGGCTCACGAAGGTTGCGGCATCGCCCACGCATTCGATCGGAGTGATGTAGCCGCCGTCCTCGCGCTTATCGACCAGCATCACGCCGGGGGCTTCGCGCAGAATGTCCATCGCGGCTTCGGCGGAAAGCTCGTTCTCGAACTCGATGTTCACCGCCTCGGAGTGGCCGACGAACACCGGCACGCGCACGCACGTTGCGGTCAGCTTGATCTTGGGGTCGAGGATCTTCTTGGTCTCGACCACCATCTTCCATTCCTCCTTGGTCGAACCATCGTCGAGGAAGCTGTCGATATGCGGGATGACGTTGAAGGCGATCTGCTTGGTGAACTTGGCGGGGTCCACCGGATCTCCGACGAAGATCGCGCGGCTCTGCGCGAATAGCTCGTCCATGCCCGCCTTGCCCGCGCCAGACGTGCTTTGGTAGGTCGCCACCACCACCCGCTTGATCTTCGCGGCATCGTGCAGCGGCTTCAGCGCTACCACCAGCTGCGCGGTCGAGCAGTTGGGGTTGGCGATGATATTGCGCGCGGTGTAGCCGTCGATCGCATCGGCGTTCACCTCGGGCACGATCAGCGGCACGTCAGGGTCCATGCGGTAGAGCGAGGAATTGTCGATGACGATGCACCCGGCGGCGGCTGCCTTGGGCGCGTATTCCTTGGCCGGGCCGGAGCCTGCGGCGAACAGGGCAATGTCCCAGCCCGCCCAGTCGAAATGCTCGATATTCTTGCACTTGAGCATCTTGCCGGTGTCGCCGAATTCGACCTCGGTGCCGGTCGAACGCGGCGAGGCTACCGCTGCGACCTCGTCGCACGGGAAATCGCGCTCGGCGAGCACCTGCATCATCTCGCGCCCGACATTGCCGGTCGCGCCGACCACTGCCACCCGGTAACCCACTTGGCATTCTCCTTGAGACTTGGGCCTCGCGAGATAGCGTGCGCTGGCCCGAGCGCAACCGCTAACCGCGCTGCGCAAACCTATTCAGCGGTGGGCGGCGTCACTCCGTGGCTTTCGAGGAACCGGAAGATGCTGTTCCACACATGCGGGCCGATCTTCTCGCCCGACACGCGGTGGGTGTAGCCGGGGTAGAGCATCATCTCGAACGGCACGTTGTTCTCTTGCAGCACGCTGATGAGTTCCGAGGAGTTCTCGAACACCACATTGTCGTCGGCCATGCCGTGGATCAGAAGCAGCGGATCGCTGATCCTGGTCGCATCAGGGATCGCGCTCGCCTTGGCATAAGCTTCCGACACCTCGCGCGGATCGCCCATGTAGCGTTCGGTATAGTGGGTGTCGTAGAGTTCCCACCGCGTCACCGGCGCACCTGAAATCCCTGCTGCGTATAGTCCGGGATCGGCTTCGAGCATCTTCAGCGTCATATAGCCGCCATAGGACCAGCCATAGGTCGCGATCTTGGCCGGATCGACGAAATCGAGGCTCTTGAGCCACTCCGCGCCGACCTTCTGGTCACGGACTTCGACGCCGCCCATCGCACGGTAAATCGGCTGCTCGAAAGCGACGCCCCGGTTGGCCGAACCGCGATTGTCGAGCTGGAAGAAGACGTAGCCCTTGTCGACGATAGCCTGCGCGAGCGCCCCGCCCCAGCCTTTGGTGACCGTTTGCGGACCCGGGCCACCATAGTGCTGGAAGAATACCGGATAACGATTGCCCGGCTCCATCCTGGGCTTGAGCATCATCCAGTGCAGCGGGGTGCCGTCCTCGGCGGCGAGCGTGCCGAATTCAGGTGCGTCGTGGCCTGCGAGGAACGGCGCGTAGGGGTGTTCGCCCTCGACCCGGTTCTCCTCGATCCACGCGACCTGCTTGCCGTCGGGCGTGGCGAGATAGGACTGCGGCGGCTGCGTGGGGCTCGAGCGGGTGACGTAAAGCAGCCGCCCTGCCCCATCCATGCTCGCGCTGTTGGTAAAGGCAGGATCGGTGAGCAGTTCGGGCTCGCCCGTCCCGTCCAGCCGCGCGCGGTAGATCTGCTGGGTGTGCACGTCCGCTGTCGCCTGATAGGTGAAGGTGCCCGCTTGCTCATCCACGCCCACCATCGCGGTGGTGGGAGAGGTGCCGCCCGTCAGCTGCGTCCACTGTCCCCCGGCGTAGCGGTAGAAGTGCCCGAACCCGTCGCGTTCCGACCACCACAGCAAGCTGCCATCGGCGAGGAAGCGGTAATTGTCAGACAGGTTGATCCAATAATCGGGCCGCGCCGCCTTCTCGGTGAACCAGATCGTGCTCGCCCCCGTCGCCGGATCGACCCGCAGCATGTCGATCTTCGTCTGCGCGCGATCCTGCCGCTGGATATAAAGGTAATCGTCCGGCCCCCAGTCCACCCGTGCGACGTAGATATCGAGATCGAGGCCGAGATCGACCTTCACCTTCCCGCTGCCATCCGGGTTCACGATGAACAGTTCGACGACCGCATTGTCGGTGCCCGCTGCCGGGTAGCGCTGATCGAACACCTTGGTGCCCTTCGCCCCGATCGCCGCGCGGGTGACGATACCGACGCTGGCTTCATCGGTGCGCTGGACCGCGATGCGGGTATCGTTGCCGTCCCACCAATAGCCTTGCAGCCGCGCCATTTCCTCCTGCGCGACGAATTCGGCCTCGCCCCAGCGGATCGTCTCGCCTTCCTGCGGGGTGATCGGCTGCGCCTCGCCGCCAACCGGCCCAACCCACAGCCGCCGGTCGCGCACGAAGCTGACGTAGCCGCCCTTGCTCGACAGCTTGGGGTTGATTTCGGTGCCCTCGGTGTCGGTCAGGCGGGTGACGGTGCCATCGAGCCTGGCGAGGAACAGGTCGCCATCAAGCGGCACCAGCACGCCCGCGCCGTCACTTGCCCACTGATAGCTGATGATCCCCTTGAGGCTGCCGACCCGCGCGCGCTCGCGCTGCATCTTCTCGTCCTCGGAGAGTTCACGGCCCGAGCCGAGCGCCTTGCTGTCCACCAGCATCCGCCATTCCCGGGTGTCGATATCGAAGCCCCACAGGTCATAGCGCTCGCGATCATCGGCGCGGTTGCGCAGCAGCGTGAGATAGCGACCGTCGGGCGACAGCTTCACCTGTCGCGGCGCGGGGCCATCAAGGCCGGGCGAGGCGAAGACGCGCTCGAAGGTCAGCGTGGGGGTCTGCTCAGGCACGGCACCCTCCGCCAAGGCCGGAGCAGCAAGAAGAACGGCAACCGCAGCGACAATCGAACGCATTCAAAGCTCACCTCGTCATGGCGCGCTGCCCGATGGAAGCGCGCTTCCGCTCCTCGCAATCACGACGGCGAATGGCAAGGGCACAAACGAAAAGGGCGGCCCCGCGAGGCCGCCCTTCGTGATTTGCTTGGCTGAAAGCCTTACGCCTTGGGCGCGGTGGCCTTGCGCTCGACGATACGCGCGCTCTTGCCGGTGCGGCCGCGCAGGTAATAGAGCTTGGCGCGACGCACCACGCCGCGGCGGACCACGGTGATGCTCTCGACGATCGGCGAGTAGAGCGGGAAGACGCGCTCGACGCCTTCGCCGAAGCTCATCTTGCGCACGGTGAAGTTCGAGCCCATGCCACGGTTCGAGCGGGCGATCACAACGCCTTCATAGGCCTGGATACGCTCGCGGTTGCCTTCCTTCACCTTCACGCCGACGCGGACGGTGTCGCCCGCGCGGAATTCGGGGATGTCCTTGCCGGACTTGGCGATTTCTTCGGCTTCAATCTGCTGGATCAGGTTCACTGGTCCGGTTCCTTAGCTTTTCTGCCGCGCGCCAGAGGCAGGCTGGACCCGAGCGCCCTCATAGCGCTCCCACAAGTCCGGCCTGCGTGACCGAGTATCGTGCTCGCTCATGGCTTGGCGCCATGCCGCGATCTTCGCATGATCCCCCGATCGCAGCACTTCGGGGATCGCGCGCCCTTCCCATTCCTGAGGTCGGGTATAGTGCGGATATTCGAGGAGGCCCGTTTCGAACGACTCCTCGGCCCCGCTGGAAGGCGCGCCCATTACGCCGGGAAGCAGCCGAATGCAAGCGTCAAGGATAGTGAGCGCCGCCATCTCCCCGCCGGAAAGCACGATATCGGCGAGGGAGACCTGTTCGATCTGCGGGCGGGCCTCGAACAGGCGTTCATCGAAGCCCTCGAACCGCCCGCACAGGATGATGACGCCGGGGCCTTGCGCAAGCTCGCGGATGCGGGCCTGGGTGATGGGTTTCCCGCGCGGCGTCATGGCGAGGATGGGGCGATGATCCTCCCCCACCGGGGGAGGGGGACCATCCGCAGGATGGTGGAGGGGCACAGGCAGTTGCTCCGATTCTCCGCCGACCGGAGCAGCCGAGGGTGCCCCTCCACCACCCCGGATCAAGTCCGGGGCGGTCCCCCTCCCCGTCCCGGGGAGGATTACGCTGTCCAAAGCCCTTCCCAGCACATCGCACTTGAGCACCATCCCCGCCCCGCCGCCGGCAGGCGTATCGTCGACGGTGCGGTGCTTGTCGGTGGCAAAGTCGCGGGTCTGCACCGTCTCGCAGACCCACTTGCCCTCGGCGAGCGCGCGCCCCGCGATGGAGTGCCCCAGCGGCCCGGGGAACATCTCCGGGTAAAGCGTGAGGATGGTGGCGGCGAAGGTCACACTCCCCCTCCCTTGAGGGAGGGGGTTGGGGGGTGGGTGTGCGACGCTTCGTCGGCAGAGCCTCCGCCGACCGCGGAACCCCCATCCCCAACCCCTTCCCCAAGGGGAAGGGGCTTTGTCGGCGCCAGAGGGACGATGGTGGCGGCGAAGGTCATGTTTGGCGTGTGGTAGGCGATGGGAAGAACTCTTCTTCCCAAAACACGCCTCCCTGTTTCCTTAGTTGCTCAAGAGCCTTCGCTTCATGTCGCATGTCGGCGAGATGCACCGGATGCTTTGCTCCAATGAATTCAAATTTTCGCGTAGGCGCAAGACACGCAAAGATGAAGTGAGATCGCTCAATATGTATCTGTGATGTCACAACAATAGCATCGGATTTTGGTTTATCTTCAAGGAAGCGAATAACAAGAACTGCATCCTCAACCGTGTGGGCGCTTTCCAAGCCGTTAGTGCAAATTGTTCCTCTCGGCACGCCTAAATTAGTGATTGCCACTAGTGCATGTTGCCAATGGGGTATGCCGGTGGTGTTGAAGCGTTCCGCAAAACCACCCGTCAACACAATGAGAGGCCTTGCTTCAACCGGTTGTGAATTCCAGTGCGATGCGGCGCATTTAACTCGGCTCAATCCGATCTCAGTCAAGTTGCCAGCATCATCGTTGGCATGACCGAGCACGAACATGAAATGGGACATTTCAGTTTCCCGTTCCCCAATTCACCCCATCCTTCGCCCGCGTATCGACACTCAGCTCGAAAACATCGGGCCGCGCATAATGCCCGTCAGCGTCGAGGCTGGTCAGCCCCGCGCCGACTTCGCCAAGTTCGATCTCGGCCAGCAAAGTCTCCTCGCCCTCGCCCGCCTCGGCGATCACACGAGTATCGGGCGCCGCGATCAGCGAGCCGCCGCGGTTGAGCACTTGCGCAGGGATCGCCTCCAGCAATTCCCGCGCCGCAGCATCACCGCCAACCCGCTCCAGCCCGTCAAGCAAATCGTCCTTAGTCTGCACCAGCCCCGCCGCCAGCACGAAGCAGCGCCCCTCCATCGCATAGTGGCGCGAGGCAATCGCATGACTTTCGCGCACAGTCGGCCAAGCCGCGATATGCACATCCTCGCCCAAATTGTGCATCGCTGCGCGGGCGAGCGGCATCCAGTGCTCCCAGCAGATCAGACTGCCGAGGCGGCCCCATTCCGCCTGATGCACGCCCAAGGTCGAGCCATCGCCGCGCGCCCAGATCAGGCGCTCGCCGTGCGTCGGCACAAGCTTGCGGTGGTCGAGCACCGGCAGGCCGGGGCGGAAGGTCATCTGGTTGTTGACGAGGCTGCGGCGCACCCGCTCGTGCGCGCCGATGGAGATGATCGCGCCGCTTGCGTCGGCGAGTTCCTGCAAAGGCAGCAGCCGCTCGTCATTGGCGACCACCGACTGCTCGAGCATGATCCGGTGCAGCGCCTTGCTGCCGGGGTGGTCCCACAGGGCCGCGCCCGGTGCTTCGTCGAGCCACAGCGGGTAGCCGCCCAGAAAGGTCTCGCCGAACGCGACCACCCGCGCGCCATTCGCAATGGCCTCGCGGGCTAGGCGTAGGGCCTTGTCGATCCCTGCCTGAAAATCCAGCGGGATCGGCGCGGCTTGCACAACGGCAACTGAAAGCATGGTCATCCCTGCCACTTACGCGCCGCACCTAGCCTCCGCAACCGCCGCAGCCGCCTCCCCCGTCGCCCGAGCCGCCATCGCTGCTGCTGCTGTCGCCGCCGCCTCCGCCGCCGTCTCCGCCTTGCTGGCGCATCGCGTGCACCGGCTCCCACGGCGTGCCGACCAGCACGCCGGTGCCGAACAGCGCCACCGCCATCGCCGCCTCGACCGGTTGCGGCGCGCGGCGCAGGCGCGAGGCGCTATCGCGCAACTGGCGCACGGCGGCAATCCCGGCCTTGGTGCGCGGATCGGACTTGGCAAAGCGGATCACAGCCAGCACCACCGTCAGCACCAGCAAGCCGACCAGAAACCCGGTTGGCTCGCTCAGCGCGCTCCCTGCCCGCTGGCGGTACAGCCCGATCATGAACAGCACCGCGAAGGGCGCGATCGAAAGCCAGCGCAGGCGGGCGTGCTCGTCACGCCCGAGCATCAAGCCTTCGCGCCGCAGCCGCGCCGCGATCCGGCCGCAATGCACGGCCAGAAGATTGCCGGCTTGCGTGCGGTCAAAGGATTGGCGCGCCGCCAGCAGCGTGCGCCCTGCCGGACTGGCGGGCAGACTCGGTGACATCACCTTGAGTTTGCGTTTCCCGTCTTCGCCCAGTCCGCCGCGCGCATAGAGATCAGCGATCACCGAATCGAGTAGCCGCTCCCGGCCTCCGGCGAGCAGCGCAATCGCGTCCGGATCGGTTTCGCGGCGGGGAAGACCAGAGCTGCGCAGCTGCGCGGGTATCCACCACGACGCCACGCCGCTGAGGCCCAGCAGCATGATGTAAAACAGCAGGAATTCGCCGCCCGTCCATGACGAGAACAGCTGCATCACATGATCCTTCCCGCAAGCCACCCCGCCGCAACAGCAAGAAGGCCCAGCGCCAGCGCGACCCGGCGTGGCAGCAGAATAGCATTCGAGAGGTTAACGCGAATACCCCGCGGATCGACGGTGAAGCGCCTACGCGCGTCGGGCCAGATGGTCTCGGGCGGGGGCTTGCCGAATGCCGCTTCGTAGGCGGCAAGGGTGTCGGCGTACTGGCGATAGAACCGTTCGCGCTCGGCCGTGCCGCCGCGCGTGGGGCCGTGGTGCAACTCGGCCTCCAGCACCTCGGGGCAGAACACCTCCCAATAGTCGCGGGTGTAGCCGAGGTGGAGGTGCCAGGCCTGATCGACTGCGTCCGATGGCGTCACCTCGTGCCCGGCGGTCACGGCGAGATAGCAGAAGCGCTTGTATTCAAGGATCACGGCCTCGGCGTGCGCGTGGCTCCAGCGGTTCTCGCGCGCCAACCGCCCGGCGAAAGTGAGCGATACGTCCTGCGGCCCGATGCTGTGGGCCGCGATACGCTCCCACAAGGCGGTGCCGTAGGCGTTCACGTCAGGTATCTTCGGCGAATCCCGCAGCGATCACAAGCTTTTCCGCGTCCCATCCGATCACGGCAACGGGGGTCAGCGGCACCATGAAGGTTTTGGAGCCTTTATCAGGCTCAGGCTCGCGGGCGATCTCGACGATGTCGGTGGCGCCGAAATTGGCGATGTCGATCACCCGGCCAACGCTCTCGCCTGCATCGGTGACGACGGGCAGGCCGATCAGGTCGGCATGGTAGAACTCGCCCTCGGCAAGCGGCGGGAGCGCATCGCGGGGGACGGTGAGCGCGGTGCCGCGCAGGCACTCGGCATCGGCACGGGAGGCGCTTTGTGCAAAGCGGGCAACAGCCCCGCCCTTGCCGTCATCACGCACCTTGACGAGCGTCAGCGCGCCATCGTTGAAGGATTTGTGCTGCGCGAGCGCAGCCACGCCCTCCCCGAACAGCTTCAAACGCACCTCGCCCGTCACCCCATGCGCGCCGGTAATGGCGGCAAGGGTGACGGGCTTGTCATTCATACCCCACACCCGCTCGGGCTGAGCTTGTCGAAGCCCTGCACTTCTTTGGGCAGACGCGCCAAAGAGAAGAGCAATCCTTCGACAGGCTCAGGATCAGCGGAGATGGACAAAAGACTTCAGCCTTCGGCCTGTTCTTCGGCCGGGGCTTCTTCAGCCGGAGCTTCTTCAGCGGCCGGTGCTTCCTCTGCGGCAGCTTCGGCAGGGGCAGCTTCTTCGGCAGCCGGAGCCTCTTCTGCGGCAGCTTCCTCAGTAACCGGCGCTTCTTCAGCCACAACTTCCTCAGCAGCAGCTTCCTCGACCGCGGGCGCTTCGGCAGCGGCCTTGGCTTCGGCTTCGGCGGCCAGCTTGGCTTCTTCGGCTTCCGCAATCTTGGCGGCACGCTCTTCGGCGCGGTCCTTGGCCTTGTCGCCCGGTTCACCCTTCTTCGGGTTGTTGCGAGCGGCACGTTCCTTGATGCCGGCGGCATCGAGGAAGCGGGCAACGCGGTCGGTCGGCTGCGCGCCGACGCCGATCCAGTAGCGGGCACGGTCTTCGACCAGCTTCACGCGCTCCGGCGAATCCTTGGCGAGCAGCGGGTTGTAGGTGCCGATCTGCTCGAGATACTTGCCGTCGCGGGGCGAGCGGCTGTTGGCGACGACGATGCGGTAATAGGGACGCTTCTTGGCACCGCCACGCGAGAGCCGGATGGAAATTGACATGGGATATTACCTTTCGATTGGAACTGACTGTAATTGTTGAACCGAACTCTATTTCTTGAAGCGCGGGGGGCCGCCAAGGCCGGGCAATCCGCCTCCGCCGAGGCCGGGCAGACCGCCTGCACCAGCGCCGGGCCCGCCGAGACCGGGCAAACCTCCGCCTGGGCCGCCCATCCCGCCGCCGCCGCCGAACATTGCGGCGAGGCCCTTCAATCCGCCCATCTTCTTGATCTGCTTCATGGCGCGAGCCATTTCCTGATGCATCTTCAGCACTTTGTTGACCGTCTGCACATCGGTGCCGCTGCCTGCCGCGACGCGCTTCTTGCGCTTGGCGTTCATCAGATCGGGATTGGCGCGTTCCTTGGCGGTCATCGAGGAGACGATCGCTTCCATGTGCACCAGCACCTTGTCGTCCATGCCGCTGGCCTGCATCGCGGCCTTGGCCTTCTTCATACCCGGCATCATACCCGCCAGCATGCCGAGCCCGCCCATGTTGCGCATCTGGCGCAATTGCATGGCGAGGTCGTCGAGGTCGAACTTGCCCTTTTCGAGGTTGCGCGCGAGCTTCTCCGCGTCCTCTTCCTTGATCGTCGCCGCGGCCTTTTCGACCAGGCTGACGACGTCGCCCATGCCAAGGATCCGGTCAGCGACCGAGCCGGGCCGGAACACCTCGATCGCGTCGAGCTTTTCGCCCGTAGCGGCAAACTTGATCGGCTTGCCGGTAACCGCACGCATCGAGAGCGCCGCACCGCCTCTGGCGTCGCCGTCCATGCGGGTCAGCACCACGCCGGTGAGCGGCACTTCGCCCGAGAAGCTCTGCGCGACGTTGACCGCGTCCTGGCCGGTGAGCGAATCCACCACCAGCAGCACTTCGTTCGGGGCCGAGACGCTGGCGACGGCCTTCATCTCGGCCATCAGCGCATCATCGACGTGCAACCGGCCCGCGGTGTCGAGCAGCAGCACGTCAAAATTCTGGAGGCGCGCGGCTTCCATCGCGCGGCGCGCAATATCGACCGGCTGCTGGCCCGCGATGATCGGCAGGGTCGCGACATCGACCTGACCGCCCAGCACAGCCAGCTGCTCCTGCGCCGCCGGACGGTTGACGTCGAGCGAGGCCATCAGCGCCTTCTTGCCGTGGCGTTCGCGGATCAGCTTGGCGAGCTTGGCGGTGGTGGTGGTCTTGCCCGAGCCCTGCAGGCCGACCATCATGATCACAACCGGCGGCTTGGCGTCGAGGTTGAGCCCCTCGGTCTCGGTCCCGCCGAGGGTCGCGATCAGCTCGTCATGGACGATCTTGATGACCTGCTGGCCGGGCGTGACCGAGCGCAGCACATCCTGCCCCACGGCCTTTTCGGTGACGGCATCGATGAAGCGGCGAGCAACGGGGAGCGCAACGTCGGCTTCGAGCAGCGCGATGCGGACTTCGCGCATGGCGTCGCGCACGTCCTGCTCACGCAGCGCGCCGCGGCCCTTGAGCTTATCGAACACCCCGCCAAGCCGGTCGGATAGCGTATCGAACATCGCCTTCTCGTCTCCTCACGAGCGCTCGCGCCCGCATCATGCGAAAAACGCCGGCGGACGAAACCTCGTCGGCCAGCGTTGCGGAAGGTGCCCCTCTTGGGACGAGCCTTTCGACTTTGTCTGTGTGACTGGTGGAGCCTAGCGGGATCGAACCGCTGACCTCAACACTGCCAGTGTTGCGCTCTCCCAGCTGAGCTAAGGCCCCGAGCCAGTCATCATGCGAACCGGGCGTGGAGCCCTGTTCGCGGGAGGCGGCCATTAGTCGGGCCGCCTTCCCTTGGCAAGCGTAAAATCAGGACTCGTCGTCCTGACCGTCGCCGCCGGTGTCGAGGCCGAGATCGTCGTCCCCGCCCAGATCGACGTCGTTATCGGGCGAATCGCCGTCCTCGTCGATGTCCTCGATATCTTCGAGCTCGTCATCGCCGCCCAGATCGGCGTCGGCATCGGCTTCCTGCTTCTTCTCGATTTCCGCAAAGGGGATCGGCTGCTTGGACTTGAGCACAGGCTCGGGCGACCACTTCTCGCCGCATTCGATGCAGGTCACCGGGTCATCCTTGCCCAGATCGTAGAATCGTTCCCCGCACTTGGGGCAGGTACGCTTGGTACCCCATTCAGGCTTCGCCATCATCATTCCTCAAATCAAGCCGGCCCTTGAGAGCGGGCGGGCCGAACAGCTAAAAATCGCGGGTGGATTGGTCATGTTTAGTGGGCTGTGGCAAGCCCTTTATCAAGGCCCCGGCCCGTCTGCGCGGCGCGCCTTGCCAGAAGCGCGGGGCGCTGTCAAAGACCCCCGCCATATGACCAGCCACACCTTCGCCGCCTCCGGCCCGCTCAAGGGCACCATCGCTGTTCCCGGCGACAAGTCGATCAGCCACCGCGCGCTGATGTTCGCCGGGCTGGCGGTGGGCAAGAGCCGCATCACCGGCCTGCTCGAAGGCGAGGATGTGCTGGCCACGGCCGCCGCGATGCGGCAGTTCGGCGCCCAGGTGGAGCGCGGCGCGGACGGCATCTGGACCGTGCACGGCGCGGGCGTGGGCAGCTTGCTCGAGCCCAAACAGGCGCTCGACATGGGCAATTCGGGCACCTCGACGCGGCTGCTGATGGGCCTCGTCGCGAGCCATGCGATCAGCGCGACCTTCGTGGGCGATGCGAGCCTTTCAGGCCGCCCGATGAAGCGGGTGATCGATCCGCTGAGCGAGATGGGCGCATCGTTCGAAGCCTCGGCGGGTGGCACCCTCCCCCTGATGCTGCGCGGCGCATCGCCTGCGGTGCCCATCACCTACCGGCTTCCCGTGGCAAGCGCGCAGGTCAAGAGCGCGGTTCTGCTCGCGGGGCTCAACACCCCCGGCATCACCCGCGTGATCGAACCCGTCCCGACCCGCGACCATACCGAGCGGATGCTGGCAGGCTTCGGCGCGACGCTCGAAGTGGGCGAGGAGAATGGTGAACGGATCATCGCCATCCACGGCGAGGCGGACCTCAAGCCGATGGACGTGACCGTGCCCGGCGACCCCTCCTCCGCTGCGTTCTTCATGGTTGCGGCGAGCATCGTGCCGGGCAGCGACCTCACCATCCGCAATGTCGGCCTGAACCCCACCCGCGCGGGACTGGTGCAGGTGCTGCGTCAGATGGGTGCAGACATCACCGAGGTCGATGCGCGCGAGGTCGGCGGCGAGCCGGTGGCCGATCTGCGCGTGCGCCATGCCGCCCTGACCGGCATCGACGTCGATCCCGCCATCGCGCCTGCGATGATCGACGAATTCCCCGTCCTGTTCGTCGCCGCCGCGCTCGCCAGCGGCACCACCCGCACCTCGGGCCTCGAGGAACTGCGCGTCAAGGAAAGCGACCGCCTTGCCACCATGGCCGCCGCGCTCACGCTGGCAGGCGCGCGGGTGGAGGAGCACGAGGACGGCCTCACCATCCACGGCACCGGCGGCGAACCGCTGCCCGGCACGCCCGAAGGTGCGAGCGTCGCCACCCGCCTCGACCACCGCATCGCGATGAGCATGGCGGTGGCGGGCCTTGTCAGCCGCGATGGGGTGAGCGTGGACGACACCTCTCCCATCAACACCAGCTTCCCGACGTTTATGGGGTTGCTCGAAGAGGCGTCGGCGGCGTGAACACCCCGCTCGACTGGCCCAGCATCATCGGCCTGTGCGGCACAGCGTGCATCATCGGGGCCTATGCCTATCTGACGCTGGCGAAGGCGACCAACCCGTTCCTTCTTCACGGCACCAACCTACTGGGTGCGGCACTGCTGACGGTGTCGCTGATTTATCACACCAACTGGGCGAGCCTGATCCTCGAAGGCTTCTGGGCTGCGATTGCGATTTTCGGGCTTTGGCGCGCCTGGCGGGGACATTCCCCCTCCCGCTTGCGGGAGGGGTTAGGGGTGGGCGAGTCATCGAGCGGGGTCACAGGCCCACCCCCGGCCCCGATACCTGCCCCGGCCCCCGAGCCGGGGGCAGGCGGGAGGGGAGACTTGTGATCATCGCCGTCGACGGACCGACCGCCTCGGGCAAGGGCACCATCGCGCAATCGATCGCCGCGCATTTCGGGCTGCCGCATCTCGATACCGGGCTGCTGTATCGTGCGGTCGGTCGACAGGTGCAGCTTGACGGTGGCGATCCCGATAATGCGGACGATGCGCTCGCCGCCTGCGCCTTCGCCGACGCGCTGCTCGCCGACCCGATCCTGCGTTCCGAGGAAGTCGGCGGCTATGCCAGCCGCGTCTCGATCCACCCCGCCGTGCGCCGCGCGCTCTACGAACGCCAGCGCGCCTTTGCGCTGCAACCGGGCGGCGCGGTGCTCGACGGACGCGATATCGGCACCGTCATCGCGCCCGAGGCCGAGGTAAAGCTGTTCGTCACCGCCAGCGTCGCCGAGCGCGCGCGCCGCCGCTGGCTCGAGATGACCGCACGGGAAATAGACATCCCGCTGGCCGACATCGAGCGCGACATCGTCGCCCGCGATGCCCGTGACATCAATCGTACCGACGCGCCCTTGCGCGCCGCGCCCGATGCGCTGGTGATCGACACCACGCATTTCGGCCGCGATCAGGCGATCGAGGCGGTGCTCGAGGCGGTGCGCGCGCGGATCGGCTAGGCTCAACTCACTTTCCTACACGGTCGCCGCCGCGCAAGGATGCGGGCGACCATGCACCCGCCTATGATCCCCTTTCCGTCGCGTTCTTGTGGTACTGCGCAAGGCACCAGTTTTTTCCTCCCTGGACAGTGTCTCATTGTCTCCAACACGCCGCCTTACGCGCGGCACGATACGGCGAGGCGCATGCGGTTTCCCTTGCTTTTCGCAGGAGTCTCGCCTAGCGCGCGCCCGTTCTCGCAATCAATGCTGGTTGAAAGGACCTTCGCGCATCGCATCCGGCGGCGCGGAGCAGTCGGCCTCTTGCCCCGCCAGCCCCGGCAATCGTGCTTGGGAAGCGGTGAAAGACCCCGGAAAAACCGGTGGCCGGTAGCACAACGAAAAAGGGTAATCCCGATCATGGCAACCACTGCCAACCCCACCCGCGCCGATTTCGAGGCGCTGCTCAATGAACAGCTCGGCGGCGCCGGCGAAGACGGCTTCGAAGGCCGCGTCGTCAAGGGCACCGTCACCGCAATCGAAAACGGCTATGCCGTGATCGACGTCGGCCTCAAGAGCGAAGGCCGCATCTCCCTCAAGGAATTCGCCCGCGGCGAAGACGAGCACGGTCTCACCGTCGGCGGCGAAGTCGAAGTCTTCGTCGACCGCGTCGAGAACGCCGATGGCGAAGCGATGCTCAGCCGCGACCGCGCCCGCCGCGAAGCCGCGTGGGACAAGCTTGAAAGCGAATTCGGTGAAGGCAAGCGCGTCGAAGGCCGCATCTTCGGCCGCGTCAAGGGCGGCTTCACCGTCGACCTCGATGGCGCCGTGGCGTTCCTCCCCGGCTCGCAGGTCGACATCCGCCCGGTGCGCGATGTCACCCCGCTGATGGACGTGCCGCAGCCCTTCATGGTGCTCAAGATGGACCGCCGCCGCGGCAACATCGTCGTTTCGCGCCGCGCGGTGCTCGAGGAAACCCGCGCCGAACAGCGCAGCGAGCTGATCAACGATCTGGTCGAAGGCCAGATCATCGACGGCGTGGTCAAGAACATCACCGATTACGGTGCCTTCGTCGACCTCGGCGGTATCGACGGCCTGCTGCACGTCACCGACATGAGCTACAAGCGCGTCAACCACCCCAGCGAAGTGATCGCGATCGGCGATACCGTGAAGGTGCAGATCGTGCGCATCAACGCCGATACGCAGCGCATCAGCCTCGGCATGAAGCAGCTTGAAAGCGATCCGTGGGATGGCGTGGCCGCCAAGTACCCGGTCGGCGCGAAGCTCTCGGGTCAGGTCACCAACATCACCGAATACGGCGCCTTCGTCGAGCTGGAAGCCGGCATCGAAGGCCTCGTCCACGTGTCGGAAATGAGCTGGACCAAGAAGAACGTCCACCCCGGCAAGATCGTCTCGACCTCGCAGGAAGTCGAAGTGCTGGTGCTCGAAGTCGACAGCGACAAGCGCCGCATCAGCCTCGGCCTCAAGCAGGCCCAGCGCAATCCGTGGGACGAGTTCGCCGAAAAGCACCCGGTCGGCACCGTGGTCGAAGGCGAAGTCAAGAACGCGACCGAATTCGGCCTGTTCGTCGGTCTCGATGGCGACGTCGACGGCATGGTGCACATGTCGGACATCGCCTGGGGCATCTCGGGCGAAGACGCGCTGGCGCTCCACCGCAAGGGCGAGATGGTCAAGGCGGTCGTGCTCGACGTCGATGTCGACAAGGAGCGCATCAGCCTCGGCATGAAGCAGCTTGAAAAGGGCGCGCCCTCGGCTGAAGGCACCGCCGGCGGCGGCGGGGCTTCCTCGCTGCGCAAGAACCAGACCGTCACCGTCACCGTGCTCGAAGTGCGCGACGGCGGGCTGGAAGTGCAGGTTGGCGAAGACGGCGCGACCGGCTTCATCAAGCGTTCGGACCTCGGCCGCGACCGCGACGAACAGCGCCCCGACCGCTTCCAGGTCGGCAGCAAGCTCGACGCGATGGTGATCGGTTTCGACCGCTCGAAGAAGCCGAACTTCTCGATCAAGGCGCGTCAGATCGCCGAAGAGAAGGAAGCCGTGGCACAGTTCGGTTCGTCGGATTCGGGCGCGTCGCTGGGCGACATCCTCGGCGCGGCGCTCAAGAAGGGCAGCGAATAAGCCACCAAGTGAGCCCCCACGAAGGCGGGGGCCTCCCTCGGCTTGGCACTCTGTCGCCTGAGATCCCCGCCTGCGCGGGGAATCACCTCCGTTACGAAGGCCCGCCCGCTCAACCGAGCAGGGGGGCCTTTCCTATCGTGATCGAGGGGCGTAAGGTCGCCGCCATGATCCACGTCCACCAATTCCCGTGTCTCAGCGACAATTACGGCTTCCTGCTGCACAATTCGGTGAGCGGAGAGACGGCTTGCATCGACACCCCCGATGCGGCCGAATACCTGCGTCAGGCCGAGACGCTGGGCTGGCCGATCACGCATATCTGGAACACCCACTGGCACCCCGATCACGCGGGCGGCAATGCCGCGATCAAGGAGGCGACGGGCTGCCTGATCATCGGCCCGGCGGAGATCGAGGGGCGCTATCCGGTGGACCAGGTGGTGAGCCACGGCGACAGCGTTGCGCTGGGCGAGCACCTTGCCAATGTCATCGACGTCTCGGGCCACACCAATGGCCACATCGCCTACCACATCCCCGAGGAAGGGATCGCGTTCGTCGGGGATGCGGTGTTCGCGCTGGGCTGTGGGCGAATGTTCGAAGGCGAGCCGCAGCAGTTCTGGACCAGCCTCGACCGCATCCGCCGGATGCCGACCGCGACGAAGCTCTACTGCGCGCACGAGTATACGGCGTCCAACGCCAAGTTCGCGCTCCATGCCGATCCCGATAACGCCGCCTTGCAGGCCTATGCCGCCGAGGTCGCGGAGAAGCGCGCACGCGGCGAGCCGACCGTGCCGACCACCGTTGCGCGTGAACTCGCCACCAACCCCTTCCTGCGCGCCGACCATCCGGCGATGGTTGCGCGCTGGGGCGGGTCTGCCCCGCACGAGACCTTTGCCGCGCTCAGGGCGGCGAAGGACAGTTTCTGAGATGATCCTCCCCTTCAGGGGAGGGGGACCATCCGAAGGATGGTGGAGCGGCGGACGCCCCTTTCCGACAATCCGCGTCCGCCCCTCCACCCCGACCCTGCGGGTCGCGGTCCCCCTCCCCCAGCAAGCTGGAGGAGGAATGTGATGCAGGCCCTTCGCATCACCCGACTCTCGCCGGACCTGTCAGGGGTCGCAATTGCCGATGTGCCCGCCCCCGTGCGCGAACCGAGCGAAGTGCTTGTCCAGGTCCGCGCCGCCTCGCTTAACTTCCCCGACCTGTTGATGACGCGCGGGGAATACCAGTTCAAGCCCGCAGTGCCCTTCACCAGCGGGCTGGAGTTCGCAGGCGAGGTGATCGAGGCTGACCCCAGCAGCGGCTTTGCTCCCGGCGACCGGGTCATGGGCGGCAACAAGACCGGGGCCTTCGCCGAACTCGCCTGCGTCCCTGCCAACAGGCTCTCGCCGATGCCCAAGGGCATGGACTTCCCCGCAGCCGCGGCGATGGGCGCGGCCTATTCGACGGCTTACACGGGACTGGTCGAGCTGGGCGGACTGCGCGAGGGCCAATGGGTGCTGGTCCACGGCGCGAGCGGCGGCGTCGGCCTCGCTGCCTGCGACCTCGCCCGCGCGCTGGGTGCGCGGGTGATTGCCACCACCGGCAGCCCCGCCAAACGCGAGCGCATCGCCGCCCTCGCCCGCCCCGAGGCGGTGATTGCCTCCGAAGGCCGGTTCCGCGAGGAGGTGGCCGCGCTAACCGGCGGCGCACTGGCGGACATCGTGTTCGATCCGGTCGGCGGCGACGTGTTCGACGAATCCACCCGCTGCGTCGCGTTCGGCGGCAAGCTGGTGGTGGTTGGGTTCACTTCAGGGCGGATCGCGGAGGTCGCCACCAACATCGCGCTCATCAAGGGGTTCAGCATCGTCGGCTTGCGAGCGGGCGAGTACGCGCGCCGCCTTCCGGAACGCGGGAAAGCGATAAATCAGGCGATCAATGCCCTGGCCGAAGCGGGCCGCATCACCCCCGCAATCGACCGCATCCTGCCCCTCGCCCGCTGGCGCGAAGGCTTCGACGCGATGGCGCGGCGCGAGTTGGTGGGGAAAGTCGTCTTTGAAATGTGAATGTGTCCCCGCCTGCGCGGGCTCACAGAAGATCAGAGCGACGCGATCACCTCGTCGGCGAGCTTCTTGTCCGCTGTGCCGTCATGGCGTTCGGCGATCAGCTTGCGCGAGGCGGCAGCTGCGGCGGTAACTGCCAAAGCCTTCACCTCGGCAATCGCGACGCGCTCGGCGGCGGCGATCTTGTCTTCGGCCATGCGCTGACGGCGCGCGACCATCGCCTTGCTGTCGGCCTCGGCCTTGGCGAGGATCGCGTCGGCATCCTCACGCGCGCCATTCAGCATCGCTTCGGCATCCTTCTCGGCGCTGGCGATCTTTGCGGCGTATTCGGCCCGCAGCGCTTCGGCTTCGGCGCGCAGCGCCTTGGCTTCATCGAGCTGCTGGCGGATCTCGGCGATCTTCTTGTCGAGCCCGCCGGCAATCGCGCCGGGGACCTTCTTCCACAAGATCACCCCGACCAGCACGAGCATCGCGACCGACACCCACTGGTAGTCCTGAAGCCCAAACGCCGAAGGAGCGGCGTGTTCCTGCGCGGCGGCTTCGCTCAACAGCATGAGAATATCAGCCATGGGCCAGAGCCTCCTTCACTGCGGCCTTGGCGGCACGCTTGTCGATGCTTGCCCCGGCGAGACGCGCGACGATGTCCTGCGTGGCTTCTGCCGCCGCATCCTCGATCTCGGCCATGGCGCTGGTGCGCGCCGCAGCGATTTCAGCCTCGGCTGCGGCCAGCTTGGCATCGAGCTTTTGCTGGGCCGCAGCGAGCTTCTTTTCCGAAGCTGCCGCGGCCTTGGCCTTGGCCGCGCCGATCACTGCCTGCGCCTCGGCGCGATTGGCGTTTTCCCGCTCGCGCCAGGCCAGCTCCTGCGCATCGGCCGTCTCGCGTGCGGCCTGCGCGGCTGCCAGATCGTCAGCGATCTGCTTGTCGCGCAGCGCCACCGTGCCCACCACCTTGGGCACCATGCCGCGACCGATCACGAAGAAGGTGATGCCGAAGAACAGGAGCAGCCAGAAGATCTGGCTGGCATAAGTTTCGGCAAGCTGGGCTATCTGGGGCATGGACCGGGTCCGATGGTGTGTACGGGTAACGATGGATCAGGGCCGGTCAGCCTGCGCCGACCGGCCCCGATATCCAAAATCAGGCGACGAAGATCAGGATCATCGCCACGACGAACGCGAGCAGGCCGAGAAGTTCGGCAGCCGCGAAGCCGATGAACAGGCGGCCCTGCTGGCCGTCGGCAGCGCCAGGATTGCGGAGCGCGCTTTCGAGGAACGAACCGAAGACGTTACCCACGCCGATCGCGGCCATACCGGCACCGATCGCTGCGAGGCCTGCGCCGACGAGCTTGGCTGCTTCTGCTTCCATTGGTAAAACTCCTTGAAAATCCGATGTGTTGAAAAGGAAGGGTGAGAAACTCAGTGAAGATGCTCGGCGTCGTTGATGTACAGCGACGTGAGCAGCGCAAAGACATAGGCCTGGATCCCGGCCACCAGGATTTCGAGCGCCGAGATACCGATCATCAGCGCAAAGCTCGGCACGCTGACCAGGAGGCCGAAACCGACGCCCGCGTTGATGCCGTCCATCACGAAGCTCGACAGCACCTTCAGGAGCACGTGCCCGGCCATCATCGCCACGAACAGTCGCAGCGCAAGGCTGAACGGGCGGACGAGGAAACTGATCAGTTCAATCGGGAAGATGATCGGGATCATCGGCAGCGGCGTGCCGTGGGGCACGAACAAGGTGAAGAACTTGATGCCGTGCTTCCAGAAGCCGACGATCAGCACGATCGAGAAGCTGATCACCGCCAAAACGCCGGTCACGGTGAAGTGGCTGGTGAAGGTGAACGGGTGCAGACCCAGCACGCCGATCGGCAGCAGGCCGAGCAGGTTGCCGAACAGGATGAACATGAACAGGCTGAAGATATAGGGCAGGTACTTGCGCCCTTCCTTGCCGATGTTCGCTTCGAGCATGTCGTCGATGAAGCCGGTGAAGGTCTCCACCGCCATCTGCCAGCGGCCCGGCACCAGTTCGCGCTTCATGCCGCCGGCGACGAACACCCACAGCAGCACCGTGGTGATCGCCATCCACAGCGCCGAATTGGTGAACGCGATGTTGTAACCGGCGAGATCCAGCCCCGAGCCGAACAGCGGCTCGATCTGGAACTGGTGCATCGGATCGACTTTGCCTTCTTCGGCTGCCACGATCTCTTGATCCCTGATAGCTGTAAAAACGCGGCCCCGGAGCGGCACCTATTGCCGGTTCTCTGGGGCCTTGTTTGCCGCACGAATGATGTTCCTGAAGGCGACGGCGATTCCGAGGAACAGCCCCACCAACAGACCCCAAGGCGATATGTCGAACACGGCGTCTGCCGCCCATCCGATCACACAACCACCAAGAATCCCGCCGATCAGATCCGCCAGCACCCGGTTGCCGCTGCGATAATTCGCATCTGCGCCCTGTACTTTCGGCCGGTTACGCGCCTCTTCACGCTCGCGTGCGGCCTTGAGCCGCGCTTCGAGCGCGTCGATCCGCGCATCTTCAGCAATGGGTTCTCGGGCGGGTTTCTCATCGCTCATGCCATACTCCCGAAGCGGAAAGACAAGGCACGCGCATAAAGGTGCCCGCCGAGGGCGCCGCCCCCTTAGAAGGGGGGCACATATGTGTCAACAAGGGGGTGGCGTTTGTTTGTGCACCTGCACAAAACTACGGACAGCGCGGATCCCTGATCGGGGGCGCAGCGGTGCGAGTCTGCCAGCTGCCGTCCGGCGCGCGATACTTCTCGCCCGGCAGCGTGCGTGCGATCGCCTGACAGCCCGAGGTCAGCGCATAGGCTTCGAGCGTCGCATTGTTGGCCTGCGCTTTTTCGGCATAGACCGCGCGACGCTTGATATTGATGTCGTCGACGACGCGCTGCAACGCAGGGTCCGCTGCACCGACAATCCCGATATAGCCATCGGGCTGTTCGCCCACGCGCCCCGCCTCGCGCGCGGCGGCATAGGCCGGATCGCGCTGCGCCAGGGCCGCCCCTGCGCCCAGGCCGACCACCACCACAGCGGCAGTCGCGGCTAGCATCAGATTGCGCATCATCATTCCTCCCAAGATAACCGGAACGCCGTCAAAAGATATCGGCGTTCTCGTCAATCGTATTGGCCGCGTCTTCCGCCAGCCGGTAAATCACTTCCTGCCGGATGTTGATGTTGAGCTCGATCACGATCGGCTCCTCGGGCGCAGCGATGTTGATGCATCCGCCGAGCCCCGCCGAAAGGATCGCAAGCCCGGCCATCGCTGCCCGGCGCGTTCCTTGTCCCTTCCGCCCCATCGGTGCTGGCCCCTTCCCGCTGTGGCGGCAGGATGTGGCAGCGCGCCGGGGCGCGGTCAATTGATGATGGATCATGGCTGGCTTTCGCTTTCGGGAGGTTGAACGGGTTGGTTGGCGGGCGGCAAGGCAGGCTTGACCGGCACGAACCGGCCGCCTTCTGTCTTGAGCAGTCCGCGATCGACCGGATTGCCGAGATATTCGGTATCCCAGAACGAACGCACCATGGTCGCCAGTTCGTAGAAGTTCTCGGACCGGACATTGACCTTGAAGCGGATCGGCAGCTTGGCGATCTGGCGCGTGACGAAATTCTGGCTGGTGCCTGCCCCCTGCCGCACGCCATCGAAGTCGAAGTTGGTGATGATCTCGCCCGCCAGATCGCCGTTCAGCCCGACACTCATCTGCCGGTAATCTAGCGAGCGCAGCGCTTCGAAGGCATAGTTGCCCATCGCGCCGAGGTTCTCATAGGTCAGCTGGCCGATATAGGCGACATTGCCGCCGGGCGGACGACTGCGCAGCAGCCCGCTCTCGATCCGGCCATTGCCGTTGGTGTCGAAGACGATCGGGACGGTGCCATCGAAAATGCCGGTCGCACCGAGGTTGGTCAGCTCCATCTGCGCCACAAAGGTCGCGGCATCGAGCCCGATGATCTCGAATACGTAGCGCCGATCCTCGGGCTTGCTGAAATCCATTGCCAGCGGGTGCATCCGCAGCTCGCCGCCCATGAACGGGAAGCGCGCGTCGTCGAGCCGGAGCAGGGTGCCATCGGTGACATCGAACTGCACTGTCCCGGCCAGCACTTCGACCCCCGGATTGATCGCGGCGATCGTCACCACCTGATCGGGCGCGGTGGTGAGGTTGATGAGATCGGTGAAGGCCACCTCACCCGCCAGCCCGCGCACCGGGCCGAAGGCCGCAGCGAAATCGAGCCCGGTGGTGGCGAAGGTGCCGCTGCTGGTAATGTCGTTACTCGTCCAGTCGATCCGGCCATCACCCGTCACGCGGCCGTCGGCAAAGGCGATCACGCCCTTGGCAAGCAGCGAGAGGTCTTCGGGTTGCAGCTGCTTGTCGAAGACGATGCCGGGAACCGACAGGTGCGCGCGGCCGGCTGCGGTATCGAGGTCATGCGCAATCGCAACTACGGCCACCGTGCGGGTCGAGGCGGGGTGGCGCAGAGTGGCATCGGCGGTGATCCGGTTGTCGACAAGGCGCAGGCTCGCTCCCGTCGCCATCAGGGGCCGGAACCGCGCGGTGCCCTCGACCGGGCGGTCGGACAGGCTGAAGGCGCCCTCGTCGATTTGCAGCGACCCGTCGGCATAGGCCCAGCGCCCGGAGATCGCATCGAGATCGAAGGGCACCGCATCGAGCCGAGCTGTGCCGTCCGCCAAGGTGCCACCGATATCGCCCGCGAGGCTGCCGGTGAGGCTGGCAGCGGTCAGGCGCGCTTCGCTGCCCGGTGCGCCGATCCGGGCGGACACATTGTCGAGCGCGAAGGGCGCAGGGTAACGCAGGCGCAACGCATCGGCGGCGAGCGTCGCCGGGCTGTCGCCAAGCGTCCCGGCGAGGCTCAGCGGCCCGGTGCGCGCGGCGAGGGTCAGTCCGTTGCCGTAAGCCAGCATCGCGCCACTGCCTTCGGGGCACAAGGTGATCCCCTGCCGTCGCAGCGCAAGACCCGACACCGCGATTGCCGAAAAGCGCACTGGCAGGCAGCGTGTGCCCACCGCGAGGCCCCTCGCGGGCGACCAGGTACCGTCGAGCGGGAGCGTGAGGTCGCGCACCCCGCCGCCGGGCAGATCGCCGCTCGCCGTCACCAACCCGTCGAAGGCGACATTGCCGCCCGGTTGCTGGCGCAGTGCGAGGCGCGGAATCGCGAGGCGGTTGGCCCCGGCGGCATAGTCGGCCATCGCCAGCCGCAGCGCCCATGCGCCGCCCGGCTCCTGCTCCATGCGGCCATTGATGTTCGGCAGACCCTCACCGCCCGCGAGGATGTTGCCTCTGAGGCCGGTGATGCCTTCGGGGCCGAGCGCGCCGCTCACCTGCGAGAGCGCCAGCACCCGCGCGCCCGCGCGGCTGGTGACGGTGGCTTCGGGGACGATCAGCGCCACCTCCGCTCCCTTGTGGCGGATGATCGCATTGGCGGTGAGGCTCGCCCCGGTCAGCGACCGCGAGAGCCCGCCGCGCGCCTTGGCCAGCAAGGGCGCGAGCAATGTGCCTTCGAGACCGCGCTCGGCAGGTGCCAGCCCGGCGGTCAGCTCGCCAGCGGGCGCGAGACCCTCGCCGCGCAACTCCCCATCCCATTGCCCGCGCCCGAAGTCGGCAGCACCGCGCCACGCGCCCTCGGCAGCGAGCCGGGCGATGCGCCCCTGTGGCGTGGCGAGATCGCGGACCGCCAGATCATGCGCCAGCGCCCAGCCGCTCTCGCTCCACGTCAGCCCTGCATCGCCTGCGATGCTTCGTCCGGTCGCGTTGCCCAGCGCAAGCCCGTTGCCGCGCAGGCGGAAGTCGCCGCTCGCGCTGGAGAAGTCGCGCTTCAGCGAGGCCAGCGTACCGATATCGGCGCGCGCGAGGCTCGCGCCGCCGCAAGTCAGGTCGCCGATGCGCAACGGCCCGTCGAGCTGCGGCGCGCCGTCATCGGTGGTGAGCGTGCCGTAGAGTGTCGCCTTTGCGGCGCGGCAACCCTCGGCGCTGATCCCCGGCGCGGTGGCGGCGAGCGTTCCGGCGAACCCTTCGTCGAGTCGCCCGGCCCCTTCCAGCGCCACGCCGACATTGCCATAGTCGCTCAGCAGCAGCGCGCGCGCATCGCGGATCGTAACGTTGATCGCGGGGAGCGCAGGCGGCTCCTTGCTGTCTGTAAACACCAACGGATCAAGCGCGCCGAGGCTGAACTTGCCTTTCGTGAAGGTGCCGAACGCCCGCGCACCCTCGACCGTCACGCGGCGCACCTCCGGCCCTGCCCAGCCGACCCCCAGCTCGACCACCATGCGCCTGACAGTCAGATCAGGCCGCGCCGGATCGCCGACCACTAGGTTCTCGATCACCTGCCTGCGCGGGCCGATCGCCACGATATCGTAGGTGGCAGGGACGCCGTTCTGGTCGAGGTAGTCGTCGATCACGTTGCCTGCGATGCGCTCGCGGCCCATCCACACCGCACCGCCGCTGATCAGCGCGACCGCCGCCATGCCCAGCGCGATTCGGCTCCGCCAGCGGCGTGGCCACAATCGCCGCGCTCTACCGCCCTGCGGCTCTTCGATCTGCTCTGCGTCGGCCACCGGCATGGTCTCCAACCCTTGCGCGCATCGCTGTGCAAAGGCAATGAGGCACAAGGGGTTCAACGCTGTCGCGGGGGTCGCATTGCCGCAAGCTGAAGAGGGATTCGATTTCGGCGCCGTGCCCGCGCCCCGTTCGGATGCAGGCAAGGCGGCGGGCGATGGCCACCGTGCGCGGCTGCGCGAGCGGCTGTTGACCGGCGGTGCCGAGGCGCTGGCGGACTACGAAGTGCTCGAATACCTCTTGTTCGCCGCCATCCCGCGCGGCGATACCAAGCCGCTCGCCAAGGCGCTGCTGGCGCAGTTTGGCTCTCTGGCGGGCGTGCTCAATGCCGATCCCAAGGCGCTCCAGCGGGTCAAGGGCCTGGGCGAAAGCAGCGCGGCGGCGCTGAAGGCGGTGGCGGTTGCCTCACGGCGGATGACCCGCGGCGCAATCGCCAACAAGCCGGTGCTGGCGAGCTGGCAGGCGCTGATCGACTACCTCACCACCGACATGGCGCATCTGACGGTCGAGCGGGTGCGGGTGCTGTATCTCGATACCCGTAACCGGTTGATCGAGGACCACCACGTCGGCGACGGTTCGATCGACGAAGCCGCGATCCACCCGCGCGAGGTGATCCGCCGCGCGATGGACGTCGGCGCGACTGCGATGATCCTCGTCCACAACCACCCCTCGGGCTCGCCCGAACCCAGCCGCGCCGATATCCAGATCACCCAGCGCATCGCCGAGGCGGGACGGCTGCTCGGCGTCTCTGTCCACGATCACGTCATCATCGGGCGCGAGGGGCACACCAGCCTCAGGGCCAAGGGGCTGATCTAGACGCATTCATGTTATCTGCAGGGTGATTTTTTACTCCGGTGCAGTCGCATTCCGTCTGGTTTGTCAGGCACCTCGTGTTTTGCTAATGTCTCGGCCATGCTCACACGCTTGGCAATGTGGGGGGGGCTTGCATGACGACAAATTCGCCTCAAGCGCCCTCGGGCGTCGCCGGCCCGGCTTCTCAGCCACGCGGTTTCTTGGGGCGGGTCTTCTCTAAGATTACAGGGAGCCTGATCGACGCGATTCTTTCACACATCTGGGGAGGCGTGATCGTCGCGCTTTCTCCATTGCTGGGATACATTGCGCTCTGGCAGACCGATGTTGTTCCTGGCCCGGCGGAGATTGTTACGATCCTCACCGATGGCCGAAGCCGGTCGGTAACTCCTCCCCGCGCCGAAGGAATTGTCGAGGTGAAACCGCAGGGGGATGGACTGGCGGGCGACAAGGCCCGCGCGATACAGATCAGGATTACCAGTTATTTGCGCCCAATGCCGGCAACCTTCGGCGGCGTCCGGGTCCGCTATGCCCTTGGGCCGCTCCGCAGCGGAACCGGTGCGACAAGCGCGACAAGCGTGCGCTGGGCATTGGCAGCGCGAGGCACCGAATGGCTCATCTGTCCCGATGTCCCGCTTGTCTTTACATCGGAACGCGCACTCGCGGAACAAGTCGCGAGCAGGATCAACAACAGTTTGCTTGCCAGTGAAACAGCGGGGGAATTGCAATGCGGATGATGATGTTATTGGGTCGGTCGATCATGCTGGGAGTGGGTCTGGCCGCGCTGGTCTCTTGCGGCGACGCAAAGGAGGAACCGGTTCCGGGACCTACCAACTCAGCGATTCCCGATCCTGACCTTACCGGTCCCGCGCCAGCATCCGACGCGTCACGACCCCCGCAAAGCTGTGAGGCGACAAGCTATTGCTCAGGCCCGCTCGTGGTCCGTTCCGACAATCTTGCTTTGAACCGCAAATCAGACCAATTGATTGAGGTGGTAGGGACGCTTTCGTTCGAGAACCGCTCAACGTCCGACCTCAAGGTTGCCATACTTGAGGATAATCTTGTTCTTAACACGGACAAGGGCATCAAAGCCGAACAAAACAGCCGCTACGTCTCGGGGCTTGGAATCTGTAAGCGTGACGGTTCCGAATGCTTCGACGCGGCGCCGGATACCTTCCGTCTGATCGCCCCGGGGGACAGCCCGGCCAAGCTCAACATATCGTTAAGCGGCAGCTTCCAGGCCGCACAAGCACCGCTGGTCGGGCAGATCGAAAGCGGCACGTTGACCTTGCTGGCTTACACGGTGGCGGCCGACGGATCACGGCAAGTGCACCGTATTGCGCTCGCCAAAACACCGATCAGCAATCAGGTCGCACAATAGTCGCTGTTGACCTTGCCATCGGCGGCTTGCGGCGATAGCCGCCGCGGACATTTCAACGACCGGAGCCGCCCGATGGTCCCCCGCTACGCCCGACCCGCCATGACAGCCATCTGGGAGCCGGAAGCCCGCTATCGCATCTGGTTCGAGATCGAGGCGCACGCCACCGACAAGCTCGGCGAACTCGGCGTCGTCCCGGCGAGCGCGGCCAAGGCGCTGTGGGACTGGTGGGCAACCAACCCGGTGATCGACGTCGCCGCGATCGACGCGATCGAGGCGGTGACCAAGCATGACGTGATCGCCTTCCTCGATTGGGTGGCGCAGCAGGTCGGGCCGGAAGCGCGATTCATGCATCAGGGCATGACCAGTTCCGATGTGCTCGACACCACGCTGTCAGTGCAGCTGGCCCGCGCGACCGATATCCTCATTGCCGACATCGACGCGCTGCTCGCCGCGATCAGGACGCGTGCGATGGAGCACAAGTATACGCCGACTATCGGCCGCAGCCACGGCATTCACGCCGAACCGGTGACCTTCGGATTGAAGCTGGCGCAGGCTTACGCCGAGTTTGATCGTTGCCGCGCGCGTCTGGTCGCAGCTCGCGCGGAAATCGCCACTTGTGCCATTAGCGGCGCGGTCGGCACCTTTGCCAATGTCGATCCGGCGGTCGAGGCGCATGTCGCAGAGAAGCTCGGCCTCGCCATCGAGCCGGTCTCGACGCAGGTGATCCCGCGCGATCGCCACGCGATGTATTTCGCCACGCTCGCGGTGGTTGCGGGCAGCATCGAGCGGCTGGCGGTGGAAATCCGCCACCTGCAACGCACCGAGGTGCTGGAGGCCGAGGAGTATTTCTCCCCCGGCCAGAAGGGCTCATCGGCGATGCCGCACAAGCGCAACCCGATCCTGACCGAGAACCTCACCGGGCAGGCGCGCATGATCCGCGCCTATGCCCTGCCCGCGCTGGAGAATGTCGCGCTGTGGCATGAGCGGGACATCTCGCACTCCTCGGTCGAGCGCTTCATCGGCCCGGATGCGACGATCACGCTCGATTTCGCGCTGGCGCGGCTGACCGGCGTGGTCGAGAAGCTGCTCATCTACCCTGAGCGGATGCAGACAAACCTCGATAGCATGGGCGGGCTCGTCCATTCGCAGCGCGTGCTGCTGGCGCTGACGCAGGCGGGCCTGACCCGCGACGATGCCTACCGGCTGGTGCAGCGCAACGCGATGAAGGTGTGGGAAAGCGGCGGCACGCTGTCGCTGCTCGATCTGCTCAAGGCCGACACCGAAGTCACCGCCGCGCTCTCCGAGGCCGAGCTCGAGGAGAAGTTCGACCTCGCATACCACTTTGCGCAAGTCGATACGATCTTCGCGCGAGTGTTCGGGTGAACGGCAGGGCGCTGGACTCATGCGACGAATCGCCTAGGTTCGGGGCGACCCACGGCCATCGGGAGGCACATCGCCAGTGAGGATCCTTCGCACCATCATCTGGGTGCTCGCGCTGATCGGGTTCCTGATCTTCGCGATCTACAACTGGAAGCCGGTCGAACTGACGCTGTGGCAGAACCTGGTGCTGGAAACCAAGCTGCCCATGTTGGCGCTGCTCGCCTTCGCGCTGGGCTTCGTGCCGATGTGGGCGCTGCACCGCAGCGTGACCTGGCGCCAGAACCGCCGCATCCGCGCGCTGGAGAACTCGCTCAAGCATACCGCGACAGCACGCCCTGCGGAGTCCAGCGCGCCGGTTATAACGCCGATCGCGGACAGCCCTGTGGATAAGCCCGGCAAAACTGTGGGAGAGCATGTGGATACGCTCAGCCCGACGGACAACGCGGCGGACGGGGGTAGCGGCGAATGACCAATCCGGTCTATCTGGCATTGGACGTGCCGCAACTTGAACCGGCCAAGGCGCTGGTGAGCAAGGTCAAGGCGCATATCGGCGGGGTGAAGCTGGGGCTGGAGTTCTTCTGCGCCCACGGCGCGCACGGGGTGCACGAGATCGCGCATTGCGGTCTACCGATCTTCCTCGACCTCAAATTCCACGACATCCCCAACACCGTCGCCGCCGCGATGCAGGCGATCCACGTCTATGAACCCGCCATCGTCACCGTCCACGCGAGCGGCGGGCGGGCGATGATGGAGGACGCCAAGGCCGCCGCCGCCAATGGCACCAAGGTCGTCGCGGTGACGATGCTCACCAGCCTCGATGCGAACGACCTGACCAATACCGGCGTCTATGGCAGCGCCGAGACGCAGGTGATGCGGCTCGCCGAACTGGCCCATGCGGCGGGCTTGGACGGGATCGTGTGTTCCGGTCAGGAGGTCGGCATGGTCAGAAAGGCGTGGAAGGACGGTTATTTCGTCGTCCCCGGCCTGCGCCCCAACGGAAACGGCACCGGCGACCAGAAGCGCGTCGTCACCCCCCGCGCCGCCCGCGACAACGGCGCAAGCGTGCTGGTCATCGGCCGCCCGATCAGCCGCGCGGATGATCCGGTCGCGGCAGCGCGGGCGATCGAGGCGACGCTGTGATGCGGCACGGCGCTGCGGCTCTGCTCGGCGCGCTGCTTTTCTCCACCGCCGCCAAGGCCGAGCAGGCTACAGCCACGCCGCTCCCGATTGAGACGGTCAACGGCGAATGCAGCCATCCTGACATATCGGTCATCCGCTGGCTGCGACTGATCGACGACGCCAGCACCGCAAGCTATAGCTGCGAGGCGGCAACACTCGACTGGGACAACCGGCTCACCTTCTACCGCGACGGGGAAGCCAGCAAGGCGGCCATCGCCATTCTCGGCCACCGCGGATCGGATGGGGGCTTCACGGTCACCGCTGTCAAACCCTCGCTTTTGCCCGAATCCCCGGCGCTCGGTCGCTGCCAAATGATTGCGCCCGAGAATGCTGGCGCGCGCCGGGTGCTCTGCTACGCCAAGGAAAACGGAGACATCGGACGGGTGCATCTCGTCGATATGCTCGTTGCCGAGCGGGAATGGGCCGGCACTGCGGCTATCGCAGGGCGCTGCTCAGCGCCTGGCATCGGCGAATACGTACTTGTTCCGTGGATCGCCGAGCTAACTGGTGCAGAGCCGGATCTGCATGCGCAGTCTCTCCCCGGCTGCGAGGCGATGACAGTCGTGCTCGGGCAGTCCTTTGCCTTCGCGACCGGCGCGGACGGGGATGGCGTGACCTTCCTTGGCGCCCCGCAAGCGGATCGTCCGGGGTTGCTCAGGATTAGCGCGGTCGTGCTCCCTGGCGGCGCGCGGCATGCGGCCCTCGCAGGCGGCTGTCTCCCCAAGCGCGAGGCGGACGGCCACGTCGTGGTACTGTGCACGGCCGCATATGCCGATGGCGGTGTCACCAAATATGTCGAAATCGGCTTCATCCCCAAGGCCAGCCGCTTCGAGTGGCCGCCAGCGACGCTGGAACCCGAGCCACTGCCATGACCGATCACGCCACCCCTAACCTGCCATCGCGCGATTTTGCTGCGACTTCGACTTTCTATGCGCGGCTGGGATTCGATGAGGGCTACCGCTCGGAAGGCTGGATGATCCTCTCGCGCGGGGGCGTAACGCTGGAATTCTTCCCCTATCCCGATCTCGATCCGTATCAGTCTTCGTTCGGGTGTTGCCTCAGGCTCGATAATTTGGCGGACATGGTGGCGCAGGTCGAAGTCAGCGGCGTGCCCGATGCGCGGCATGGCATCCCGCGCTATCACCCGCCGCAGCGCGAGGATTCCGGGCTGACCATCGCCTATCTGATCGACCCTGACGGAACGCTGCTGCGGCTGATCCAGAACGGTTGAGCCAAGGCCGTGACGACCATCATCACTGCCGTCCCCGCCGACGCGCTTGCCCTGAAAGCCCTGCTCGAATCAGCCTATCGCGGGGATTCGGCGCGGGCTGGGTGGAACCATGAGGCGGATATTCTCGATGACGAGCGAACCGCGCCCGGCGAGATCGAAGAATTGCTCGCCGATCCTGCGGTGACGATCCTGACCGCGCGGCAGGGTGACGCCATCATCGGTTGCGTCGCCGTGACCCGCAAGGATGCCGGGCGCGCCTATCTCGGGATGCTGTGCGTGTCGCCTACGCTGCAATCGGCGGGCCTCGGGCGGCGGCTGCTCGATGCGGCGGAAGACCTCGCGCGCGCCGACGGCATTGCGGTGATGGAAATGACGGTGATCGACAGCCGCGCGAGCCTCATCGCATGGTACGAGCGGCGCGACTATGTCCGCACCGGCGAGACGCTCCCGTTCAATGCGCTGCGCCCCGTCGATGGGCCGGAGGGGCCGGACGTGACCTTCGTGGTGCTGGAAAAGCGGCTCGCCCCGGCGTAGAGCGCGCGGCATGGCTGGCACCCTGATCAAGATCTGCGGGCTGAAGACCCCCGAGACCCTCGCCGCCGCCGTGCAGGCCGGGGCGAGCCATATCGGCTTCGTGCACTTCGCCAAGAGCCCCCGGTACCTTGCGCTGGAGGAAGCGGCGCGACTGCGGGCGCTAACTCCAGCCCAGATCAAGGTCGTGTTGCTGACCGTCGATCTTGACCCGTCAGCCTTGATGCGGGCGGTGCGCGAAGTGCAGCCCGACGTGGTGCAGTTTCACGGCAGCGAAACGCCCGAAGCCCTCGCCCGCTTCCGCGCCGAGACCGGGATCGCGGCATGGCGCGCCCTCGGTGTGCGGGACGCCGCCAGCCTCGACGATGCTGCCCGCTTCCACGGCGCGGTCGATCGCTTGCTGTTCGACGCCCCCGCCTCCTCGCTTCCCGGCGGCAACGGTGCGGCGTTCGACTGGGGCCTGCTGCTCGGCTATCGTGGCCCGACCGCATGGGGCCTCGCGGGCGGCCTCACCCCCGCCAATGTCGCCGAGGCCATCCGCCTGACGGGCGCACCGCTGGTCGACACTTCCTCGGGGGTCGAGCGTTCTCCGGGTATCAAGGACGTGGACAAGATCGCCGCCTTCTGCAAAGCCGCGCGCCTATGAACACTCCCGTCAATTCCTTCCGCACCCAGCCTGACGATCGCGGGCACTTCGGCAAGTTCGGCGGACGCTATGTCGCCGAGACGCTGATGCCGCTGGTGCTCGATCTGGAGCGCGAATACCGCACGGCGCAGGCCGATCGGGCGTTTCAGGCCGAGTTCGACGACCTGCTCGAGCATTATGTCGGCCGCCCCTCGCCGCTCTATTTCGCGCCGCGCCTCACGGAGGAGCTTGGGGGCGCGCAGGTGTGGTTCAAGCGCGACGAGCTCAATCACACCGGCGCGCACAAGATCAACAATTGCATAGGCCAGATCCTGCTGGCGATGCGGATGGGCAAGACCCGCATCATCGCCGAGACCGGCGCGGGCCAGCACGGGGTGGCGACCGCGACGGTCTGCGCGCGCTTCGGCCTGCCTTGCGTGATCTACATGGGCGCCGAGGACGTCGCGCGCCAATCGCCCAACGTGTTCCGGATGAAGCTGCTGGGGGCCGAGGTGGTGCCCGTCACCAGCGGCGGGGCAACGCTCAAGGACGCGATGAACGAAGGGCTGCGCGACTGGGTCGCGAATGTCCACGACACTTTCTACATTATCGGCACCGCAGCCGGCCCGCATCCCTACCCCGAGATGGTGCGCAACTTCCAGAGCGTGATCGGCAAGGAAGCGCGCGCGCAGATGCTCAATCGCGTCGGGCGGCTCCCCGACCTGCTGGTTGCCTGCATCGGCGGCGGTTCCAATGCGCTGGGGCTGTTCCACCCGTTCCTCGACGATCCTTCGGTGAAGATGCTCGGCGTGGAAGCGGCAGGCCACGGCCTCGACGGAGACGAACACGCCGCAAGCCTGCTCGGCGGCTCCCCCGGCGTGCTCCACGGCAACCGCACTTACCTGTTGCAGGACGCGGATGGCCAGATCACCGAGGGCCACTCGATCAGCGCAGGGTTGGACTACCCCGGCATCGGGCCGGAGCACGCGTGGCTCAAGGAGAGCGGGAGGGTCGATTACACCGCCGTCACCGACGAGGAGGCGCTGGACGCCTTCCAACTGCTGTGCCGCACCGAGGGGATCATCCCGGCTTTGGAGCCCTCGCACGCCATCGCAGCGGTGAAGAAGGTCGCGCCGACCATGTCGAAGGACAGCATCATCCTCGCGAATCTTTGTGGGCGCGGGGACAAGGACATCTTCACGGTGGCGGACAAGCTGGGGGTGGAGCTTTGAAGTGGGACGATGACGGCCCGATCCTCGGAGCAAAACCAACGTTTCGAGATCGGATCATCCGAAACTTCAGCCCGATGAGAGGTCTCAAAAGTTTTGGCTTCGGGCTGCTAATCTCGCCTATCTTGGTCCTGCTCAAGTCGATTGGTGCAGACGAATTTCACTGGGAAGGCGCGCCATTTTTCATGCTGATCGTTGCTGTGGTCTGCGGTCTGTCGGGCCTGTTTACGAAGAAAGACATACCGCTGTGACCCGCCTCACCACCACCTTCGCCCAGCCCCGCCCCGCGCTCGTCTGCTTCATCACCGCGGGCGATGGCGACACTGCGGCCAATCTCGATGCGCTGGTGGAAGCCGGGGCGGATGTGATCGAGCTGGGGATGCCCTTCACCGATCCGATGGCCGATGGCCCCGCGATCCAGAGCGCCAATCTGCGCTCGCTGGGCGCAGGCACGACCACGGCGGACGTTCTGCGCTACGCCACCGAGTTCCGCGCCCGGCACCCGCACGTGCCGCTCGTCCTCATGGGCTATGCCAACCCGATGGTGCGGCGCGGGCCGGAGTGGTTCGCCGCCGCCGCTGCCACAGCAGGCGTCGACGGCGTCATCTGCGTCGACATTCCGCCCGAGGAGGACGACGCGCTCGGCCCCGCCCTGCGCGCCAAGGGCATCGCCCCGATCCGCCTCGCCACCCCCACCACCGATGCCGCGCGCCTGCCGCAGGTGCTCGAAGGATCGCAAGGCTTTCTCTACTACGTCTCGGTCGCCGGCATCACCGGCAAGCAGCAGGCTGCGCAAGCCAGCATCGAGGAAGCCGTTGCGCGGATCAAGCAATCGACCACCCTCCCCGTCGCGGTCGGCTTTGGCGTGCGCACGCCCGAACAGGCCACCGACATTGCCCGCGTGGCGGATGGCGTGGTGGTCGGTTCTGCGCTCGTGGAAATCGTCGGCGAATATGGCGCTGACGCTCCGGCCAAGCTAAGGGAGCTGACTTCGGCCCTCGCCAACGCCATCCACACCGCAAGGCAGGAACAAAGCGCATGAACTGGTTCACCCGCGTCCGCAATTCATTGGGCTTCTCGGAAGCGAAGAAGACCACCGAGAAGGATCTGTGGATCAAGTGCCCGTCCTGCCAGGAAATGCTGTTTGTGGCGGAGTATGAGGATAACCTCAGCGTCTGCCCGAAATGCGAACACCACGGCAGGATCGGCGCGGATGCGCGGCTGGCGCTGCTCCTCGATGATGGCTTCGAGTTGCTGCCGCTCCCCAAGGTCACCGAAGACCCGCTGCAGTTCAAGGACACCAAGAAGTACACCGATCGCCTCAAGGCCGCGCGCGCCGCGAACCCGCATGAGGATGCCTTCGTCACCGGCTCGGGCACGATCGAGGGTAAGCCGGCTGTCGTCGGCGTGCAGGACTTCAGCTTCATGGGCGGCTCGATGGGCATGGCCGTGGGGCAGGCGTTCTGCGAGGGCGCGCAGAAGGCGCTCGATCGCGGCTGTGCCTATGTCGTGGTGACGGCGGCGGGCGGCGCGCGGATGCAGGAGGGGATCCTCTCGCTGATGCAGATGCCGCGCGCGACGGTGATGACGCGGCGGCTGCGCAATGCGGGCCTCCCCTATATCGTCGTGCTGAGCGATCCGACCACCGGCGGCGTGACCGCAAGCTACGCGATGCTCGGCGACATCCACATTGCCGAGCCGGGCGCTTTGATCGGCTTTGCGGGCCAGCGTGTGATCCAGGACACGATCCGCGAGCAGCTCCCCGAAGGCTTCCAGCGCGCCGAATATCTGCACAAGCACGGGATGGTCGACATGGTCGTGCCGCGTAAAGAGCTGAAGGCGACGCTGGCGCAGGTGCTGGACTACCTGCAGCCCGTGAAGGCGGCCTAATGATCCTCCCCGGAACGGGGAGGGGGACCGCGACGCGAAGCAGCGGGGTGGAGGGGACTCGCCCCACGCGCCCTCGCCCGCTTCGTTCCATGCACCTTTGTACCATGATGCGAGTCCCCTCCACCACCCTGCGGGTGGTCCCCCTCCCCGTGCCGGGGAGGATATGAGAGACTTCGGCACTTCCTCCGATCCGCGCGTGCAGGCGCAGCTGGATCGCCTCGGCGCGCTGAGCCTGCCGCAGGGGCGACTGGGACTTGAGACCATCCGCGCCCTGCTGGAGCGCCTCGGCAACCCCCACCGCCAGCTGCCGCCGGTGTTCCATGTTGCGGGAACCAACGGCAAGGGATCGACCTGCGCCTTCCTGCGCGCGATGCTGGAGGCCGAGGGCTACCGCGTCCATGTCACCACTTCCCCCCATCTGGTGCGCTACAACGAGCGTATCCGGCTGGCGGGAGAGCTGATTTCGGACGCCGACCTCGCCGAGGTGCTGGCCGAGGTCTTGGACGCGGGCGAAGACCTCGGCCCCAGCTTCTTCGAAGTCACCATCGCCGCCGCCTTCCTCGCCTTCAGCCGCTCCCCCGCCGATGCCTGCGTGATCGAGGTCGGCATGGGCGGGCGCTTCGACGCGACCAATGTGCTGGAGCCCGAGGTGCTGGCGGCTTGCGGGATCGCCGCGCTGGGCCTCGATCACGAACGCTTCCTCCTCGCGCCCGAGGACGGCGTGCCCACCGAGCCGATGGCGCGCATCGCCTTCGAGAAGGCGGGGATCGCCAAGCCGGGCGTGCCGCTGGTGACGCTTGCCTACCGCCCAGAGTCCAACCGCGAGGTGATAGCGGCTGCCCAGCGTGCGGGGACACCGCTTGCCATGCGCGGCGACGCGTGGGATTGCAGCCCCGGCGCGATGCTGACCTACCGCGACGAACACGCCAGCCTCACCCTCCCCCGCCCCGCGCTTGCCGGCGCGCATCAGGTCGAGAACGCGGGGCTGGCGCTTGCCATGATCCAGCATCAGGCGCGCGTGCCGGTCGGCCCGATGGCGATGTCGCGCGGGCTGAGGGCTGTCCGTTGGCCCGCGCGGATGCAGCGGCTTGCGCCCGGCCCGCTGACAGGCACCCGCGAGGTGTGGCTCGACGGGGGGCACAATCCGCAGGCAGGCGCGATGCTGGGCGAGCACTTCGCGCAGACGCGCCTGCATCTGGTGGTCGGGATGATCGAAGGCAAAGACCCCTCGGCCATCGTCGGCCCGCTCGCCCCCATGCTGGCGAGCATCGCCGCTGTGCCGGTTCAGGGGCATGATTGGCACCCGGCGGAAGCCTTCGGCCCCGAGGCCAGCCCCGCCCCCGATGTGCCGGGCGCGCTGGCGATGACCCCCGATGACGGGCTGCCCATCCTGATCGCCGGATCGCTCTACCTTGCAGGCGAGGTGCTGCGGTTGAACGGCGAGCTCCCGGACTGACCTCGCCAGTCCTGTTGGAGACACATGAGACACTGTCCAGAGAGAGAAAAACCTTGCCTCCCGAACCCGAGCTGATCTGGCGGCGCGGGCAAAGATTTCGGCAGGTCATGCGGGTGATCCTGCCGCTTAGGTTGCAGGTAGGAAAGCGCGCATCGTCAATTCGACCGCCCTTCCTTTTGATCCGTTCAGGCTGAGCTTGTCGAAGCCCTGCCCTTTCTTCAGAAGAGAAGTGCAGTCCTTCGACAAGCTCAGGACGATCGGAATTGAGTTAAGGAGCCTCGCCCGCCTCAGCCGTCCCCGCGGTCCCGATCGAAGCGTCGATCAGCCCTGCCCGCATCATCAGCCAGAACAGCACGATCCCCGGCAAGGCCGCCGCCGTGGTGAACAGGTAGAAGTTCACATACCCCATCTGCTCGACCATCGCGCCTGCCGTCGTCCCCGTCAGCACCCGCCCGACGATGCTCGCCGCCGCCGAGATCAGCGCGTATTGCGAGGCGGTGAACCTGAGGTCGGTGAGCGCGGCGAAGTACGCCACCACCGTCACCCCGCCGATGCCGCTGGCGATATTCTCGAACAGGAAGGTCGCGGCGAGGCCCGCATTGGTCTTGTCGACCGCCGCCAGCAGCGCGAAGCTGAAGTTGGAGACACCCATCAGAATGAGGCTCAGCAGCACCGAACGCTTCATCCCCAGCCGCGAATAGAGCACCCCGCCAATGAAAATGCCGATCAGATAGGCCCAGAAGCCGATCCCCACGTCGTAGATCGCAATCTCGTCATTGGTGTAGCCCTTGTCGTCGAGCAGCAGCCGCGCGGTAAGGTTCGCCAGCGTGTCGCCGATCTTGTGCAGCAGGATGAACAGCAGGACGAGCAGCGCGCCCTTGCGCATGAAGAACTCGGTGAAGGGGCCGTAGACCGCGCGGAACGCCTCGCCGATGCCCTGTGCGCGCTTGGCGATGTGCCGCCGCGCGGGCTCGCCCAGCACCAGCGCGGTGAGCATCGCGGGCAGCGCGAACAGCGCGCAAACCAGGTAGGCGGCCTCCCACCCGGCGCGCGCGGCGACGACCAGTGCGAGCGCGCCCGCACCCGCCGATCCGATCCGCCAGCCATATTGCGTCATCCCCGATCCCACGCCGAGCTGTTCGGGCTTCAGCGTCTCGATCCGGTAGGCGTCGATCACGATGTCGAAGGTCGCCCCCGCGATGCCGACAAGGATCGCCGAGGTCGCCACCCAGGCGATATCCGCCGCCGGATCGACCAGCGCGAGGTTCGCCACCGCCGTCATCACCAGCACGCCGACCACCAGCATCCACGAGACCCGCTGGCCCAGCCGGCCGATCACGGGAAGCTTCACCCCGTCGATCACCCACGCCCACAGGAACTTGAAGTTATAGGCGAGGAACACCAGCGTGAAGGCGGTGACGGTCTTCTTGTCGATCCCGTCCTGTGCCAGCCGCGACGTCAGCGTCGCGCCGATCAGCGCATAGGGAAAGCCCGAGGACACGCCGAGGAAGAACGCCGCGAGCGATTCCTTCTCGAGATAGGGCTTGAGCGCGTCCAACCAATTGCGTGCTGGCGCTGCCTCGATCCCATCCATGCACGCTGTCCTTTTGCTAGGCGTCGAACTCTGCCACACTAGGCAGGGATGCGAGGATGAGAAAAGAGCGATGAACGCTGTCACAACAGATATGCCCCGATTGGTGCCGACGCCGGGTCAGCTGGCGCTGGCCGAGGCGATCCGTGGCGGGGTTGGCCGGGTTTCGGGCGGGATCCAGACCGTCCCGGCGATCAATTACACCTGCCCCGAGCACTTCGCGCGCGAGAAGGCGGCGCTGTTCGACCGCTTGCCGCAGGTCATCGCGCCCTCCGCCCTGCTGCCCGACCCCGGCATGGCGGTGCCGCATGACGCCACTGGTCGCCCACTGCTGATCACCCGCGACAATGAGGGCAAAGCGCACGTCTTCCTCAATGTCTGCCGCCATCGGGGGACGCGGCTGGTAGAGGGGAGCGACGTTCAATGCGCCAAGCGCCTCGTATGCCCCTATCACGCCTGGACCTACCGGCTCGATGGCGGCCTGCTCGCCCTGCCCCGGCCCGAGACGTTTCCCGGTTTGGACAAGGCCGATTATGGTCTCGTCGAACTGCCGAGCCTGGAGGCCGGTGGCCTCATCTGGTTCGCGCCGCAGGACGGTGCCGATTTCAGCGACGCGCAGGAACTCGGCAGTGATTTCGCCGCCTTCGGCCTGCCGCAAGCGCACCTGTTCCGGCGCAAGCTGCACACCGTGAAGGGCAACTGGAAGCTCATCATGGACGCCTTCCTCGAAAGCTACCACGTCACGCGCCTCCACGCCGCGACCATCGGCCCGTTCTTCAAGGACGGGATTACGGCAGGTGACACCATCGGCCCGCACCAGCGATCCGCCGTGGGCCGGCTGGAGGAGATGGAGCAGGTCGACCTCACCGATATGGCCGCGCTGCGCCGGGTGGTGACGTTTGCCTACCAGCTGCTCCCCGCGACGGTGATCGTCCCCAGCCCCGATTACGTCAACGTGATGGTGCTGATGCCGCAGGCCGCCGACCTGACGCTGGTCGAGGATTTCATGCTGATCCCCGAAGCGCCTGCGAGCGAGAAGGCGCTGGCGCATTGGGAAAAGAGCTGGAACCTGCTCGATGGCGGCGTGTTCGCCAGCGAGGATTTCCGCGCGGCGGAGCTCGGCCAGCAGGGGCTTTCGAGCGGCGCGGTGAGCCACGTGACGCTCGGCACGCTCGAAGGCGGGATCGCGCGGTTCGATCAGGTCGTGAGCGAGGCCTTGCGGGCGGCCAATTAGTCCCTCCCCGTTGCGGAGCAATGGGGAGGTGGCAGCGCGGAACGCGCTGACGGAGGGGTAGGCGCGGCTGGGGATTACCCCTCCGTCACGCGCCTGCGGCGCGCGCCACCTCCCCATCCCTGCGGGACGGGGAGGGACTTATGGCTCGGCCATTGCTAAGCAACAGGGAGGAACTTATGGGCCCACCATGCCGACCAAGCCCCCCCGCTCCGAGACCCGCCCCGAGGGCGAGCGCATCGCCAAGCTGCTCGCGCGCGCCGGGATCGCCAGTCGCCGCGAGGTCGAGCGGATGATTGCCGAGGGGCGCGTGGCGCTCGATGGCAAGGCGCTCGATACCCCCGCGACGATCCTCGCAAACCTGCGCGGCGTCACCGTGGACGGCAAACCCGTCGGCGCGGCCGAGGCGACTCGGTTGTTCGCCTTCCACAAGCCCGCCGGTCTGATCACTGCCGAGCGCGATCCGGCCGGACGTCCGACGATCTACACCGCGCTGCGCAATGCGCTGCCCAAGGACACGCCGCGGCTGATGCCGGTCGGGCGGCTTGACCTCAACACCGAGGGTCTGCTGCTGCTCACCAATGACGGCGGGCTGAAGCGCACACTCGAACTGCCCGCCACCAAGGTGCCGCGCACCTACCGCGCCCGCGCTTTCGGTGACGTCAGTCAGGCCCAGCTCGAGGCGCTGATCGAAGGCGTGACCATCGACGGGATGCGCTACGGTTCGATCGACGCGAACCTCGAACGCTCGAGCGGGCGCAATCTGTGGGTCGAAATGACCATCACCGAAGGCAAGAACCGCGAAGTGCGGCGCGTGCTCGAATATCTCGGATTGAAGGTCAACCGGTTGATCCGCATCGGCTATGGCCCGTTCAACCTGGGCGATCTGGCGCGCGGGCAGGCGGTGGAGCTAAAGGGCAAGCCGGTCGACCGCTTCATCGCCGAACTTGGCAAGGGCGTCAGTAAATGACCGCCCTCCTCTTTAGAGGAGGGCCGCGAGACTTGGCAGTCCTGAGCTTGTCGAAGGACTGCCTAGTCGCAGCGGGGTGGTGCCTTGCACCACGCGCGACGCTGACGCGCCGCGCAACCACCCCCGACCCCTCCTTTGAAAAGGAGGGGGGTAGACTGTGAGGATCGTCTCCGGCCAATGGCGCGGGCGCAAGCTGGTTGCGCCCAAGGGTGAGGCGACGCGGCCCACCGCTGACCGGATGCGCGAGACGCTGTTCTCTATGCTGCTGAGCCGTCTCGGCAGCTTCGAGGGGCTGCACATCGCCGATCTGTTTGCAGGCTCGGGCGCGCTCGGGCTCGAAGCCCTGTCGCGCGGGGCGAGCACTTGCCTGTTCGTCGAACAGGATCGGGCCGCGCTCGATGCGCTGCGCGCCAATATTACGACGGTCGGCGTGCGCGATCTGGCGCGGGTCGAGGCGGGATCGGTCATGCAGATGCGGGCTGCGAGCGCTCCGCTCGATCTGTTGCTGCTCGATCCGCCCTATCATTCAGGCGCGGGCGAGGTGGCGCTTGATCGGCTGCTGCGCCTCGGCTGGATCGGCCCGCAGACCTGGATCAGCCTCGAAACCGCGTTCAACGAAGACCCGGCGATCAGCGGCCTTGCCGTGGAAAGCGAGCGCCGGGTCGGCAGGGGCAAGCTCAGCCTGCTGCGGCTGGCGGCGAGCGATACCGACCCGGGCTCCCCCAAAGGTGCGGACTAGCCCTGCGGCGGCTTGGCGCGCGATTCGATCTGCGCCCAGGTCGATTCGCGCTGAGGCTCGGGCAATTGGCTAAGCTTCACCTTGTCGGTGTCGGTCAACGACCAGAACAGCTTCTGCCGCGCGGGGGTGAGCGAGTTGTAGTATTCCTGGGTTTCGGCCGGCCAGGCGGCGATGGCCGCTTCCTTGTCGGCAGGCTTTGCCCGGGGCGCGGCCTCGGCCTGCGGTGCAGCCCGCTGCGCTGAAGCGGCCTCGGCGGGCATAGACTCCTGCGCCAAGGCGGGCACCGATGCCAGCGCCAGTGCTGCACCAAATGCGGCGAAACCAATTGTGTTGAGATGCTTGTGCATGGGTATCTCCGTTATTCATCAACCCGTTAATGCACGAACGCGACCACTGCCCGACCTTGCGGTCCCCTGAAGGCTTGAGGGGTAATAGGCCGCGCCGGCGAACCCCGGCAATTGCCTCGCCCGGCGCGCATCCCGCCCCAGCCACGTCCGGGCGCGTGCCGTGGCACAAAGGCGGCAGGCGGTTCGTCGCAGCGAGCGTGGCGGCGCACAACAACGGCGGGTCGCTTGCCGAGCGGTGCAATGTTCCCTACCTGTTCAAGCGCAAGCCATGTCCACCAACCTGCCCTCCCCCGCCCCCGCGAGCGAGTCCGTGCCCGCCTACGCCGCGCGTCTCAACCCGCCGCAGCGCGCCGCCGTGCTCGCCACCGAGGGCCCGGTGCTGATGCTGGCGGGGGCGGGCACTGGCAAGACCGCCGCGCTCACCGCGCGCCTCGCGCATCTGGTGGCGACGGGCCGCGCCTATCCATCGCAGATCCTGTGCGTCACCTTCACCAACAAGGCCGCCCGCGAAATGCGCGAGCGCGTGGCGCATCACCTCGGCCCGGCGGCTGAGGGATTGCCGTGGCTCGGCACCTTCCATTCGATCTGCGCCAAGATGCTGCGCCGCCATGCCGAGTTGGCGGGCTTGCAGAGCAATTACACGATCATCGACACCGACGATCAGCTGCGGTTGCTGAAGCAACTGATTGCCGAAGCCGATCTCGACGAGAAACGCTGGCCCGCGCGGCAGTTGGCGGGCCTGATCGACCGCTGGAAGAACCGCGGCCTCAATCCGGCCGATCTCGATGCGGGCGAGAACGAGGCCTATGCCAACGGGCGCGGCGCCGCACTCTATGCGCGCTATCAGGAGCGCTTGAAGCAGCTCAACGCCTGCGATTTCGGCGATCTCATGCTGCACATGCTCAACATCCTGCGCGGCTATCCCGATATCCTCGCCGATTACCAGCGCCGTTTCCGCTACATCATGGTGGACGAGTATCAGGATACCAACGCGGTCCAGTATCTGTGGCTGCGGCTGCTCGCCCAGGCGCACAAGAACATCTGCGTGGTGGGCGATGATGACCAGTCGATCTATTCCTGGCGCGGCGCCGAGGTCGCCAATATCCTGCGGTTCGAAAAGGATTTTCCCGGCGCACAGGTGATCCGCCTCGAGCAGAATTACCGCTCGACCCCGCACATCCTTGGCGCGGCGTCAGGCCTGATCCGCGCCAACTCGCAGCGCCATGACAAGACGCTGTGGACGGCCGTCAACGGCGGCGACAAGGTCAAGGTCATCGGCGTGTGGGACGCGCCCGAGGAAGCGCGCCGGGTGGGCGAGGCGATCGAGCGGCTGGAGGGCGAAGGCGCTCCGCTCGATCAGGTCGCGATCCTCGTGCGCGCGCAATACCAGACCCGCGAGTTCGAAGACCGCTTCATCCAGATCGGCGTCGCCTATCGCATCATCGGCGGCTTCCGCTTCTACGAGCGCGCCGAAATCCGCGATGCGCTCGCCTATCTGCGCCTCATCGCCCAGCCGCAGGACGATCTGGCGTTCGAGCGCATCCACAATCAGCCCAAGCGCGGGCTCGGCGCGAAGGCATTGGAGCAGATGCACAGCCACGCCCGCCGCACCGGCCTGCCGCTCGCGGCGGCGGCGCTGCAACTGGCCGACAGTGACGAGCTGCCCAAGCGCAGCGCGATCACCATCGGCGGGCTGATGCGGCAGTTCCTGCACTGGCGCGAGGCTGCCGAGGCGCTTTCGCCCGCCGATCTGCTGCGGCTGGTATTGGACGAGAGCGGCTACAACGCGATGCTCGCTGCCGACCGTTCGCCCGAAAGTGCAGGGAGAGCGGAAAACCTCTCGGAACTGGCCCGCGCGATGGAGGATTACGAGACCCTCGGCGATTTCCTCGAACATGTCAGCCTCGTCATGGACAATGACCGCGCCGACGCAGGCGAGACGGTGACGATCATGACGATCCACGCCGCCAAGGGGCTCGAATTCGACAACGTCTTCTGCGTCGGGTGGGAGGAAGGCGTCTTCCCATCTCAGCGGGCAATCGACGAAGGAGGCCTCGCGTCGCTCGAGGAGGAACGCCGCCTCGCCTATGTCGCGATCACCCGCGCGCGGCGGCGCTGCACTATCCTCCACGCCGCCAACCGGCGCATCTACGGCCAGTGGACGAGTTCCATCCCCTCGCGCTTCATCGAGGAATTGCCGGCCGAGCATATCGAGGCCGAGACCACCCTCACCGGAGGCGCCTCGCTGTGGCGCGCCAACTGGAGCGAGCAGGAAGATCCCTTCGCCCACGTCGCGCGCGACCGGCCCGAACGCGCGCAGTCGCGCGGGCCCGGCTGGCAGCGCGCGCTCACTTCAGGCTACGACACCAAGCCCGCCCGCGTGCGCGAGAACACCCGCTCCGCCGCCAGCTTCGCCGCCCCAGCCCGGTCGGACATCGCCATCGGCGCAATGGTCAGCCACGACAAGTTCGGCACCGGCTGCGTGATCGATCAGGAAGGCAACAAGCTCACCATCCTGTTCGAGGACGCGGGCGAGAAGCGGGTGCTGGACAGCTTTGTGAAAGTGGTGGGCTAACTCAAGCCACTTCCTGCTGCGCCGCCTCGGGCTTGGCCCGCCGCCAGTAGCGCGCCTCGAAGGGCCGCGCGAGTTCGCCCATCAGCCCGCGCGTGCCTTCCTCGATCCCCGTCTCGCAATTGATGTAGGGCGCGGGGTCGACATAGGTGCCGAACAGCTGGTCCCACATGGTGACGGTGTTGCCGTAATTCGCACCCATCAGCTTTTCGTCGCGGATATGGTGCAACCGGTGCGCGGCGGGCGAAATCAGCACCTTGCCGACCGGCCCCAGTGTCCACGGTACATCGGCGTGGGCCAGATAGCCCCAGGAGCTGCGCACCAGCAGCGCCACGCCAATCGTCCAGATCGGCAGGCCCAGAGCCAGCGCGGGGATCGTATCGAGCAGCGAGCTGAACGCCTGGCCCAGCGGATGCTTGCGGCGCAGGCTGAGCCAGTTCATCGCCTCGTCGGCATGATGGGTCGCGTGGATCGGCCACAGCGTCTTGGAATGTTCGGCGCGGTGGCGCCAATAGGCCGCAAAGTCGATAGCTAGCACCGCGACCAGCACCGGCACCCCGCCCGGAAGCCCGTCCCAGAACGCACCGAGCGTGGCATCGCGCGGCAAGAGCGCATGGACCGCGAGGATCGGGACGGTAATCAGCGGCAATACGATCAGCGCATTGATCAGCAGCAGCCCGATATTGGTGGTGATTTCATGCCGCGCGCGGCGCAAGGCCTCGAATACTGCCTCGCGCTTCATGGCAATGCCGAGCGCGATGAACAGCGCCGCAATGGGCAGCAAACCCTGCACAGTCGAACGTGCCGCTTCGAAAACCGTGTCGATCATGCGCCTGTCTTGGCACGCTGAGCGCCAAGAAAGGGTTAATTTGCGCCTTTGATTTGGCTGTTTGGTTCAGCCGAAGCCGATATCGAGAAAGCCCGGGCGCGGGCCGTTCCATTCGCCGGCGGGGACGGGCTCTTCGTCCTCGGCAAAGCGGAGAGCCCGCGGAGCGCGATCTTCGCGCGGCGCATCGCGTTCGGGGCGCGGCCGGCGTTCGGCCCGTTCGCTGCGTTCGCCGCGCGGTTCGCGCTCGCGGCGGGGCTTGTGCGCGGGGCGCTCTTCGTCCTCGTCGTCGCGGACGGCTGCAGCAGCCTGAGCCGCTTCGGCCTGTGCCAGAGCTATCGACAGGTCGACGCGCACGTCGTCCTTGCCGAACGCCTTGATCGCGCTGCCGGTCAGCTTTTCGACGTTGGATATGGCTTCGGCGTCTTCGTCAGCGACGAAGGTGAAGGCGCGGCCCTTGGCCCCGGCGCGGCCAGTGCGGCCGATGCGGTGGACGTAATCGTCCGGGTGCCACGGCGTGTCGAAGTTGAAGACGTGGCTTACGCCCTTGATGTCTAGGCCACGCGCGGCGACGTCGGACGCGACGAGGATATTGACCTCGCCCTTCTTGAAGCGGTCGAGTTCCTTGAGCCGCGAGGGCTGGTCCATGTCGCCGTGGATTTCGCTCGACTTGAAGCCGTGGCGGCGCAGGCTCTGGTTCAATTCGCGCACCGTGGTCTTGCGGTTGGCGAAGATGATCGCGGTTTCGACGAGGTCGTTTTCGAGGAACCACCGCAGCGTTTCGCGCTTGGTGCGGGTCTTCACCGGCACCTTGAAGGCGGTGATATCGGCATTGGTGGTGGCCGCGCGGGCGGTTTCGATCCGCTTGGGATTGTTCAGGAACTTCTTGGCCAGCTTCTCGATCGGCGCGGGCATGGTTGCCGAAAACAGCATCGTCTGGCGGGTTTCGGGAAGCTTGGAGCAGATGAACTCGATATCGGGGATGAACCCCATGTCGAGCATCCGGTCGGCCTCGTCGATCACCAAGAGCTCGCAGCCGTTCAAGAGGATCTTGCCGCGCTCGAACAGATCCATCAGCCGGCCCGGCGTGGCGATCAGCACGTCGACACCGTCAGACAGCGCCTTGAGCTGATCGCCCATCTGCACGCCGCCGATCAGCAGCGCCATCTTGAGATCGTGGTTCTTGCCGTATTTCTCGAAGTTCTCGGCCACCTGCGCGGCCAGTTCGCGGGTCGGCTCGAGGATGAGCGAGCGCGGCATCAGCGCGCGGCGACGGCCCGCAGCCATCACGTCGATCATCGGCAGCACGAAGCTCGCGGTCTTGCCCGTCCCGGTCTGGGCGATGCCGATGAGGTCCTTCATCATCAGCGCGGTCGGGATCGCCTGCGCCTGGATCGCGGTGGGCGTGGAATAGCCCGCATCCTCGACGGCTTTGAGCAATTCGGGCGAGAGGCCGAGATCGGCGAAGGTCATGCGGTTTGTGCTGTCCGAAAATAGCGGGCAGACGGGCTGCCGGGATTGCTGGCCGTGGCGCGCAATCCGCGCGGCTTCAGGCTGGCGCGCCCTTCACGCAAACCGGTGCAAAAGTCAAGGAAACCCGCAAATGCGCACGCCTGATCAGTTGGGTACGGCCACCAGCTGACGCATCGCCGCGACCTCGCAGGCCGCACCTGTGCGCGATTGCAGCTTGTCGCGATCGACGCACAGCCGTCCATCCTTGTTCTTCTCGACGTAGAAGCCGGAGTAGAAATCGCGCGCGCGGCACGACTTCTCGAGGTTGACCGAGATCATCCGCTGATCGCGCAGGAACAGCACGAGGCGATTGCCGCTGCCGGTCTGCACCCCTGCAATGCCCTGAAGCGGCAGGCATTTTTCCTTCTGGCGTTCCTCGAACCGGGGTGCGGACTGGCGCTGCGGCAGTTCCGCCGACAGGCTTTGCCGCGCGGCCATGGGCTGGGGGGTAATGCGGATCAGCACCCGCTGTTCGATCCTTACCTGCCGCGCGAGCGTGGTGCCGCGCATCGCCGAAAGCGGGTTGATCTGAGGTGCGACACCCTCAACCACGGGTTCGGTCTTTGGCGCAGGCCCTTCCGCAACCGCCACTATCGGCAGCACCAGCGCCAGTGGCACTGTAAGGGCGATCAAATTGCGCATTTTTCCCGAAAACTGATCCCTCGCAAGACGGACACTGCGTGCGTCGATCCCGTCCCTAATCGCAGCGAGCCATCACATATGGAACCCGATTGAACCGCGGCTTAACTGACGCACCAACATACCCGAAACGCATGGCAAATTGCTGCACAACTGTGGCATGAGAGCAACAATGAATCGCCCCAACGTCTCGACATCTGCCTTCCTTGCCGAGGCCGAAGCGCTGCTCGGCCCGCGCGGCTTCACCACCGACCCGGAACGGATGGACGCGTGGCTGACCGATTGGCGCGGACGTTATACGGGCCGCGCGCTGGCGCTCGCCTCGCCCGCCTCGACCGCCGAGGTCGCCGCGCTGGTCAAGCTGTGCGCAGCGCATGGCGTGCCGATCGTCCCGCAGGGCGGCAATAGCGGCATGGCAGGCGGCGCTACGCCTGATGCTTCGGGCACGGCGGTGGTGCTCTCGCTCCGGCGGATGGACAGCATTCGCAGCCTTGAAGCACAGGTCGGGCAGGTGGTGTGCGAGGCCGGCGTGATCCTCCAGCACCTCCACGACGCGGCTGAAGCGGCGCAGATGCGCTTTCCGCTGACGCTCGGCGGCAAGGGATCGGCGACCATCGGGGGGCTGATTTCCACCAATGCCGGCGGCACGCAGGTGCTGCGTCACGGCACGATGCGCGCGCAGGTGCTGGGGCTGGAGGCGGTGCTGGCCGATGGCACTGTGCTCGACCTGATGACCCCGCTCAAGAAGGACAATCGCGGGTTCGATCTGAAGCAGTTGCTGATCGGCTCGGAAGGCACGCTGGGGATCGTCACCGCTGCAACCCTGCGCCTGCTGCCCGCGCCCATCGGACGCGCGACGGCATGGGTCGGGCTTGGCGGGATTATCGAGGCGCGCACGCTGCTCGGGCGGATGGAGCGCGCGCTGGGCGAGGCGCTGGAAGGCTTCGAGGTCGTGCCCGCGCATTGCCTCGACTCCGTGCTCGCGCATCTGCCCGCCGCCCGCACGCCGCTCGCCGAACGCCACGCGTGGAACGCTCTGATCGAGTGCGTCTCGGCCAGCCGGGACAGCGCCGCACTGCGCGAGGCGCTGGAAACGGGGCTGGCCAGCGCGCTGGAAGACGGCCTCATCACCGACGCGGTGATCGCCGCCAACGATACCCAGGCCGAGGAGTTCTGGACCTTGCGGGATTCGATCTCCGCCGCAGAACGCGCGATTGGCCCGGCAATGCAGCACGATATCTCGGTGCCGGTCGAGCGTATGCCCGAGTTCATCCTCGCCGCAGCACCCGCCATCGAGGCGGCCTTCCCCGGCACACGCGCGGTCGCCTTCGGCCATCTGGGCGACGGCAACGTCCATTTCCACGTACTCGCTCCGGCTGGCGCAGTGCGCGGGGTGTGGGAGGAAGCGCAAGGCAAGGCGGTCAGCGCGCAGGTCTATGATCTGGTCAGCCAATGGGGCGGATCGATCAGCGCCGAACACGGCATCGGGCAGATGAAGGTCGATGACCTGGCCCGGCTCCACGATCCGGCAGCGCTGGCGGTGATGCGGCAGGTGAAACAGGCGCTCGATCCGCACAATCTGCTCAATCCGGGGAAACTGCTGCACTCACCGCCGCCCGCCTGACCCGCGCGGCTTGCGTGGGCGGCAGCAAACGCCTAAGGGCCGCGCTTTCGGCGGGGACACCCCTGCCGAGGGGATCCATCATCACCGTATTTTCCGGAGACTGACGTCATGGCCAGCGCGCCGCAACCGCAACTTCCGCTGTTCTACAAGGACCTTCTGCCGCTCAACAGCCGCGACCATGCCGACTGGAAGGCCGGATCGCTCGAAAGCGCTGCATTCCTTTCCACGACCCACGCGATTCCGGTGACGTCGGACGAGTTCGTCGACGCGCAGCGCCATTTCCCGATCGTGTTCACTGCCGGTGACAACCCGATCCCGATCGCGCTGTTCGGCCTCAATGAAGGCGTCAACACCTTCGTCGGCGAAGACATGAAGATCAACGAGCTGGTCTATCTGCCCGCCTATATCCGCCGCTATCCCTTCATCCTCGCCAAGCTCCAGCCGACCAGCGACGACATGTCACTGTGCTTCGATCCGAGCGCGAACCTGATCGGCAAAAAGGACGAAGGCCTCGCGCTGTTCGATACCGCCGGCCAGCCGACCGAATACACCCAGGGCGTGCTCGAATTCTGCCGCCGCTTCGAGGAAGCCGGTCAGCGCACCAAGCTGTTCATGGACGAGCTCGCCAAGCTCGACATCCTGATGGACGGCGAAATCGCGATCACCCGCAACGACATGCCCGACCGTCCGTTCATCTATCGCGGCTTCCGCATGGTGGACGAGAACAAGCTGCGCGAATTGTCGGCTGAAACCCTCGATGGCCTCGCCAAGAACGGGATGCTGATGCTGATCTACGCACACCTGTTCTCGCTCAATCTGATGCGCGTCGTGTTCGAACGCCAGCTGGCGCAGGGCAAGGTGCCGATGACGGCCGAAGGCGCTCCGGCTCCGGCTCCGGCGCTCAACTGATCCGCGCCGGGGCTGCGGCCCTGGCTTGATCGCACATGAAGCGGGCCGGCGGCGCGAGCCCCCTGCCCGTTTTCCTTTTTGTGGCTATTCGGCCGCCTGACGCAGCGTGTCATCACCGCCGAGCAGGGCTGCTTCCGAACCCAGCTCGCGCACCAGCGCGGCAAGCGAGGCCGCCATGGCCTGCAGCCCTGCACCCGGCTCGGTCAGCTGGCGATCGAGATAGGTCGTGCGGCACACCTCGATCTGCAATGCGTGCAGACCGTGTTGCGGCGCGCCGTGGCGATCGAGCACATAGCCGCCCGAATAGGGGCGGTTCTGCGCGGCGGGATGGCCACGACCTTCGAGATGGGCCAGCGCGCGGCCCATCAGCACCGCGCTGCACGATGCGCCGAAACGGTCGCCCAGCACGATATCGGGCGCGCGCGCCTCACCTTCCGCCGGGCGCAGCGGCGGCATCGAATGGAGGTCGATGAGCAGCGCGGCGCCCCATTCGGCGCGGATGCGAGCGAGCTCCGCGCCGAGGGCGGCGTGATAGGTGTGGTGGATCCCGGCAATCCGGGCGGCCAACTCGTCCGGCGACAGGCGCCCGCGCCAGATCTCGCCCGATCCGGGCAGGCGGCGCGGCACCAGCCCCAGCCCGCTGCGCGCACGGGCATTGCGCGCCTCACCTGGCGAGGCTGGCGCTGTGCCGTCAGGACGCCCGCCAGCGACCATGTCCCAATCGATATCGGTGTCGGCGCGGTTCAGATCGAGCAGGGCGCGCGGGGCATGGGCGACCAGCAACCCCGCGCCGGTCTGCCGGGCGATTTCCGCTCCGAGCCGGTCGACATGGCGATCCTCGAGCCGCAGCTGCGCCAGCGCCGGATCGCGCATCTGTGCCACCACCGCAGGCGGATAGGCGCGCCCGGCATGCGGCACCGCGATCAGCACCGGCAGGCGCAGCCGCGAAGGCGCGGTCAGCGTGAACGCCGGAGCATCGCCCAATCCCGGCACGCACCCGCCATTGGCAGGCACCCGCAACGTCCGGCGGGCGGCGGGGTTGCCATGATGTCGGGATGAAGCTGTCATGCAGTCACGCTTGCTGCCGCCTTTGCGAGGCGCTGTCAAAGCCTCATCCTTGGGCCTGATCCTTCTGCCAGCTCCGGTACGCATGGAAATGCGCCCGAGCACAAAGATTTATTAAGCCGGTTGTGCTAACGCACGGGAATGACATCGACACACACCCCACGCATCCTGCTCGCCGAAGACGAGGAAGCAATGCGCACCTATCTCGAGCGTGCGCTCACCAATGCCGGTTACAGCGTGAGCGCGGTGGGTAGTGGCACCGACGCCGTGCCGCTGCTCGAATCCGGCGATTACGACCTGCTGCTGTCGGACATCGTCATGCCCGAAATGGACGGGATCGAGCTCGCGCAGCGCTGCGCTGAAATCAGCCCGCGCACCAAGGTGATGTTCATCACCGGCTTTGCAGCGGTTAGCCTGCGCGCGAGCCGTGAGCAGCCGACCGCCAAGGTGCTGTCCAAGCCGTTCCACCTGCGCGATCTGGTGCTGGAAGTGGAGCGCGTGTTCGAGGACGCAGCCTGAGAATTCGAATCGCTTGCACCTTGCAAGGTGCTGCGTTAAGGGCCGCCTCCGCTCCGCAAGCCGGAGCACGATCCGATGGTGCGGGCGTATAGCTCAGTGGTAGAGCACTATGTTGACATCGTAGGGGTCGCAAGTTCAATCCTTGCTACGCCCACCATCGGCTGAAACCGCTGAGCCCGCCCCTTCAGGCGGGCTTTTTTGTGCGCTACGTCCGCCCGCTTGCAAGCCCGCCTTCCTCTGCTAAAGCCCGCGCGGGATCACAAGGAGTGGGCAACAGCCATGCAGAAAATCAAAGTCGCCAACCCGGTCGTCGAGCTCGATGGCGACGAGATGACGCGGATCATCTGGCAATGGATCCGCGAGCGGCTGATCCTGCCCTATCTCGATGTCGATCTGCACTATTACGACCTCTCGATCGAAAACCGCGACGCGACCGACGATCAGGTCACCATCGATTCCGCCAACGCGATCAAGCAGCATGGCGTCGGTGTGAAGTGCGCCACCATCACGCCCGACGAACAGCGGGTCGAGGAATTCAGCCTCAAGAAGATGTGGAAGTCGCCCAACGGCACGATCCGCAATATCCTCGGCGGCGTCGTCTTCCGCGAACCGATCGTCATCGACAACGTGCCGCGTCTCGTGCCGGGCTGGACCGATCCGATCGTGGTCGGCCGCCATGCCTTTGGCGATCAGTATCGCGCCACCGACACCCTGATCCCCGGCCCCGGCAAGCTGCGGCTGGTGTTCGACGGAGCGGACGGCACCAAGATCGACCTCGACGTGTTCGACTTCCCGAGCGCGGGCGTCGCCATGGCGATGTACAACCTCGACGATTCGATCCGCGACTTCGCCCGCGCCAGCTTCAACTACGGTCTCAACCTCGGCTGGCCGGTTTACCTCTCGACCAAGAACACGATCATGAAAGCCTATGACGGGCGCTTCAAGGACCTGTTTCAGGAAGTGTTCGACACCGAGGGCTTTGCCGAACAGTTCAAGGCCAAGGGCATGATCTACGAGCACCGCCTGATCGACGACATGGTCGCAAGCGCGCTCAAGTGGTCGGGCAAGTTCGTTTGGGCGTGCAAGAACTACGACGGCGATGTGCAGTCCGATACCGTCGCGCAGGGTTTCGGCTCGCTCGGCTTGATGACCTCCGTGCTGCTCAGCCCCGACGGCAAGACTGTCGAAGCCGAAGCCGCGCACGGCACCGTCACCCGCCACTACCGCCAGCACCAGCAGGGCAAGGCGACCTCGACCAACCCGATCGCCTCGATCTTCGCCTGGACCCGCGGCCTGATGTATCGCGGCAAGTTCGACAACACCCCCGATGTGGTGCGCTTCGCCGAAACGCTCGAGCGGGTCTGCATCCAGACGGTCGAGAAGGGCCACATGACCAAGGATCTGGCGCTGCTGATCGGCCCGGGCCAGGCATGGCAGACCACCGAGCAGTTCTTCGAGACGGTGGTGCAGAACCTCGAAAAGGAAATGGCGAGCTGGGCCTAAGCCCCGGCCCAAGGAGGAACATTGGCAAGCAGATCGAAAGCGCGGCTGGAAATCCGCCCGGCCAAGCTCAAGGACGTGCGGGCGATCGGAGAGCTCGTCCGCCGCGCCTATGACGATCTACCTGCCTATACACAGGGCGAGATCCGCGGCCAGATCAACAACTATCCCGAAGGCTGCTTCGTCGCGCTGTTCGATGGCGAGGTCGTGGGATACTGCGCCTCGATGCGGCTGGATGAAAAGCTCGCGCTGTCGGATCACACTTGGGACGAAGTGACCGGCAACGGCTTCGGCAGCCGCCACGATCCCACCGGCGACTGGCTGTATGGCTACGAGATGTGCGTCGATCCGCAGGTGCGCGGAACCCGGCTGGGGCGGCGTCTTTACGAAGAACGCCGCTGGCTGGCCGAACGGCTCGATCTGACCGGGATCGTGTTCGGTGGACGCATGCCCGGCTATGCCCGCGCCAAGCGCCGCAAGACAGGCCGCGTGGAAACCCCGCAGGATTACCTTGACCGGGTGATCGAGAACCGCATCCACGATCCGGTGCTGCGCTTCCAGCTCGCCAACGGATTCGAGCCGCAGGGAATCCTCGCCAAGTATCTGCCCGAGGACCGGCCCAGCCGCGGCAATGCGGTGCGAATGATTTGGCGCAATCCCTATGTCGACAGCGACGCGCCGCCCAAGCACCGGCTGCCGCGCGATGTGGAAAGCGTGCGGATCGCCACCTGCCAGCTGCAGGCGCGCGCGGTGTCCGGCTTCGACGAATTCATGAAGCAGATCGAATATTTCGTCGATGTTGCAGCCGATTACGATGCGGACTTCATCGTTTTTCCCGAAATGTTCACGCTTATGCTGCTATCTGCCGAAGCTCAGGAGTTGTCTTCGGTGGAGGCGATCGAGACCCTCAGCGAATACACCCCGCGCATCCGCAAGCGCCTCTCCGAACTCGCGCTCGCCTTCAACATCAACATCATCGGCGGATCGCACCCGACCCGCATGCCCGATGGCGACATCCACAATGTCGCCTATGTCTGCCTGCGGGACGGATCGATCCATGCGCAGGAAAAGATCCACCCCACCCCCAACGAGGCCTATTGGTGGAACATCAAGGGCGGCGACAGCATCGACGCGATCCCCACCGACTGCGGCCCAATCGGTGTGCTGATTTGCTATGACAGCGAATTTCCCGAACTCGCCCGCCGCCTGGTCGATGAAGGCGCGCGGATCATTTTCGTGCCGTTCTGCACCGACAGCCGCCAAGGCTACATGCGGGTGCGCTACTGCTCGCAGGCGCGCGCAATCGAGAACCAGTGCTTTGTCGTGATGAGCGGTAACGTCGGCAATCTGCCAAATGTCGCCAATATGGACATCCAATACGCGCAAAGCTGTATCCTTACGCCGTGCGATTTCCCCTTCGCCCGCGACGGGATCGCCGCCGAGGCTTCGGAGAATGTCGAAACGCTGACGATCAGCGACGTGAATCTCGCCGATCTTTCATGGGCGCGGGCCGAGGGCACGGTGCAGAACCTCGCCGACCGTCGCTTCGATCTCTATCGCATCGAATGGGACAAGCGGGTCGGCAACATAAAGGATCCGCTCGGCGAGGAAAGTTAGGGACGCTGCGGGTGACAGTATCCCGTCGCCGCGTTAAGCGAGGCAGGTGGCCGGCGAACTCACCCCCTCTCCGATCCTGTCCGACGCGCTGGTGATCCTCGGCGCGGCGGGGATTGTCATTCCTGTCTTCGCCCGCTTCCGCATCACCCCGATCATCGGCTTCATCCTGATCGGAGTGCTGGTCGGCCCCTTCGGCCTCGGCTCGCTCGTCGGGCGAGAACCGTGGCTCGCGCACGTTACGATCACCGATCCCGAGGCACTTGCGCCGTTTGCCGATTTCGGCATCGTCCTGCTGCTGTTCGCCATCGGCCTCGAGCTCTCGTTCAACCGGTTGTGGCAGATGCGCAAGCTGGTGTTCGGATTGGGCGCGCTGGAAGTGCTGCTGAGCGGGACCGCGCTGGCGGTGTTTGTCGGACTAGCGGGAGGCCTCAGCATCGCGGGAGCTTTGGCATTGGGCTTTGCACTAGCTTTCTCCTCGACCGCCATCGTGCTGCCGATCTCGGGCACGCGCACGCCAGTGGGCCGCGCGGCGCTGTCTATGCTGCTGTTTGAGGATATCATCATCGTCCCGATCATCTTCATCCTTGGCGCGCTCGCCCCCAATGCGCAGAGCGAAGGCTGGGTCGGCCTCTTCGACACGCTGTGGCAGGGCGGGCTGGTGATTGCGGTGCTGCTGGTGGTCGGGCGTGTCGCCCTGCCCCGCCTGTTCGCGCAAGCCGCGCGCACCAAGAGCCCCGAGTTGTTCCTCGCCGCCTCGCTGCTGGTGGTGATCGGCGCGAGCCTGGCGACATCGCTGGCCGGCCTTTCGCCCATCGTCGGCGCGCTGATCGCCGGGCTGCTGATCGCGGAAACCGAGTATCATACCGACGTCGAGATCATCATGGAGCCATTCAAGGGTCTTGCGCTCGGGGTGTTCCTGATCACCGTCGGCATGAGCATCAACCTGGCCGAGATCGGCGCGCAAATCGGGACCATCGCGCTCGCTGTGGTCGGTGTGCTCGCTTTCAAAGCGCTTGTGACCGGCGTTCTGCTCCGCACGATGGGCGCGAGACGCGGCACCGCTGCGGAAACCGGCGTGCTGATGGCCTCGCCCAGCGAGACCACGCTGATCGTGCTCGCCGCCGCGACCAGCGCGCTGGTGATCGATTCTGAAACCGCGCAGTTCTGGCAGACCGTCACGGCGATCGGCCTCACCATCACCCCGCTGCTGGCGATGCTCGGTCGGGTGCTCGCGCGGCGGGTTGACGGGGTCGCCATGCAGGAAGAACAGGACGATGGCGGCGCGGCGCGCACGATTATCGTCGGCGGCGGGCGCGTCGGCAGGTTGGTCGCCGACATGATGCGCACCCACGGCAAGCCCTATGTGATGATCGATTCCAACCCCGATCTCATTGCCAGCGCCAAGCGCGACGGATACCGCGCGACCTTCGGCGACGCGGCTCGCGGCGATGCGCTGGCGCGGCTCGGGGTCGAAGCCGCGCCTGCGGTGGTTCTGACGATGGACGAGCCGGTGCTTGCCCAGAGGCTCGTCACCAAGCTGCGCCAGACCTACCCCGACCTGCTGATCGTCGCCCGCGCGCGCGACACCGATCACGCCGCCGCGCTGTACCGCGCCGGTGCCAGCCATGCCGTGCCCGAGACGCTCGAAGCCTCGCTGCAACTCTCCGAGGCGGTGCTGGTCGATATCGGCGTGGCGATGGGCCCGGTGATCGCCTCCATCCACGCCAAGCGCGACGAATATCGCGAGCAGCTGGAACGCGATGGGGGGCTTACCGAGAAGCCCCGGCTCAAGTCCGCCAGCCTGCGCGAACGCGAGACCTGATCAGCTGGGCTGGACGTTGCGTTCGAGCGTCTTGAACCGCGTGCCATCGACCTGCCGGACGGTGATCGTCACTGTGCCGCCCTTGCTGACATTGCGATCCTCGAGGGTGCCCGACTTGCCCTTGTGGGTGCCGGCGATCACACGGCAGGGCTCGCCGTTCTGCATGGCGATCAGACCGCTGGCACCGACGCCAACGCAGCCTTCACCGCCGCCAGCGCGTCCGCCGCCTTGTCGCCGTCCGGCCCGCCGCCCTGCGCCATGTCGGGACGTCCGCCGCCGCCCTTGCCGCCGAGCGCCTCGACGCCCGCGCGCACCAGATCGACCGCGCTGAACCGCGAAGTGAGGTCGTCGGTCACAGCGGCAGCGATGCTCGCCTTGCCGTCATTGACCGCGATCACCGCCGCCACGCCCGAGCCCATGCGCTGCTTGGCCGCATCGAGCAGCGGGCGCAGTTCCTTGGGATCGAGCCCGTCGAGGACCTGCCCGCTGAAGGCGACGCCTGCGATGTCCTCATCGGCCTGAGCCGCGCTACCGCCCGAACCGCCGCCGCCCAGAGCCAGCGCCTTCTTCGCTTCGGCCAGCTCCTTCTCGAGCCGCTTGCGCTCGTCCATCAGCGCGGCGAGGCGCGCGGGGACTTCCTCCGGGGTCGCACGGATCACGCCCGCTGCGGCCTTGAGCGCTTCCTCCCGCGCCACCAGCCATGCGCGCGCCGCCTCGCCGGTAAGCGCCTCGATCCGCCGCACACCAGATGACACCGCGCTCTCGCTGACGATGCGGAACACGCCGATATCGCCTGTGGCGCGCACGTGGGTGCCGCCGCACAGCTCGACCGAATAGTTGCGGCCTTCGCCTCCGGTGCGGCCCATCGACAGAACGCGCACCTCATCGCCATACTTCTCGCCGAACAGCGCCAGCGCGCCCGCCGCGACTGCATCGTCGGGGGTCATCAGCCGCGTGGAAACCTGCTCGTTGGCGCGGATTTCGGCGTTCACCTCGGCCTCGATCGCCGCGATATCCTCGGCGGTGAGCGCCACTGGATGCGAGAAATCGAACCGCAGCCGGTCTTCGGCGACGAGGCTGCCCTTCTGGGTGACGTGCCCGCCGAGCCGGTTGCGCAGCGCGGCATGGACGAGGTGCGTGGCCGAGTGGTTGGCGCGGATTGCATCGCGGCGCGCGGTATCGACCTTGAGTTCGACCGTGTCGCCGACGCTAACGGCGCCTGCCTCGATGCGCGTGTGATGCGCGTGGAGGCGGCCCAATGGCTTGGCGGTGTCGGTGACGGCGGCCTTGAGGCCAGCCTGGTTTGCCATGCTCCCGGCATCGCCCGTCTGGCCGCCGCTTTCGCCGTAGAACGGGGTCTGGTTGGTGAGGATCACCACCTCGTCGCCCGCAGCAGCGCTGGCGACTTCGGCGCCGCCCTTGACGATCGCGACCACCCGGCCTTCACCGCTGGTGGAGCTGTAGCCGGTGAACTCGCTCGCCCCCTCGCGCTCGGCGATGTCGAACCAGACTTCGCCCGAGGCGGCATCGCCCGAACCCTTCCACGCGGCGCGGGCGGCGGCTTTCTGGCGGGCCATCGCCGCGTCGAAACCGGCGCGGTCGACCCCGATACCGCGCGGGCGCAGCGCGTCCTCGGTGAGGTCATAGGGGAAGCCGTAGGTATCATGCAGGCGGAACGCGACTTCGCCATCCAGTTCCCCGCCTTGCTCGAGCGAAACGGTCGCTTCGTCAAGCAATTTCAGACCCTTGTCGAGCGTACGCCGGAACTGGGTTTCCTCGCGCTCGAGCACCTCGGCGATCAGTGCCTGCCCACGCTGAAGCTCGGGATAGGCCTGGCCCATCTCTGTGACTAACGCGGGGACGAGGCGGTGCATCAACGGCTCGCTCGCACCGAGGAGGTGCGCGTGGCGCATCGCGCGGCGCATGATCCGGCGCAGCACATAGCCGCGACCTTCGTTCGAGGGCAGCACCCCGTCGGCCATCAGGAAGCTGGTGGAGCGCAGGTGATCGGCGATGACACGGTGCGAGGCGGCATGTTCGCCTTGGGCTGCGACTTGAGTCAGATTCTCAGATGCTGCGATAAGTGCCTTGAATGTATCGGTATCGTAATTGTCGTGGACGCCCTGCAGCACCGCAGCGATGCGTTCCAAACCCATGCCGGTGTCGATCGAGGGCTTGGGCAGGTCGCGGCGTGAGCCGTCAACCTGTTGTTCGTATTGCATGAACACGAGGTTCCAGACCTCGACGAAGCGGTCGCCGTCTTCGTCGGGGCTGCCGGGAGGACCGCCGACAATGTGATCGCCGTGATCGAAGAAGATTTCCGAGCACGGACCGCACGGGCCGGTGTCGCCCATCGACCAGAAATTATCGTTTGTTGCTATGCGGATAATACGATCTTCGGGCAATCCGGCGATGCGTTTCCACAGCCCGGCGGCCTCATCGTCGGTGTGGTAGACGGTGACGGTGAGACGCTCGGCGGGGAGGCCCCATTCGCGGGTCAGCAGCGTCCAGGCGTGCTCGATCGCTTGCTCCTTGAAATAGTCGCCGAAGGAGAAATTCCCCAGCATTTCGAAGAAGGTATGGTGGCGCGCGGTGTAGCCGACATTGTCGAGATCATTGTGCTTGCCGCCGGCGCGGACGCATTTTTGCGAGGAGACCGCGCGCGGGCTCGGCGGGGTTTCGAGGCCGGTGAAGACGTTTTTGAACGGCACCATCCCGGCGTTGACGAACATCAGCGTCGGATCATTGTAGGGCACCAGCGGCGCCGAAGGCGTGGGCGCGTGACCATTCCTACCGAAATAGTCGAGGAAGGAGCGGCGGATATCGTTCGTCGAAGTCATGGCGGTGCAGTTAGGCAATGCGCACGGATTTCGCAATGCACCTGCAATGAGCCGCCAAAGACCGCCTAAAACCCGTCAAGAATCGACAAGGGCGCGACAAGGATCGTGCCATGGCTGCATCACACCGCAAGCGGGCATCCTGAAAGCGAAAAGCCGACGCGAGCCTTGGGGAAGAGCTCGCGCCGGCGTTCCGGTTGCCGGGCATCGTGGGACAGCGGGAGCGGGACAGCTCCTCGCGCGATGCCCGCTTGGGGATCAGTCGTCCGAGTCCGCGTCCGGCCCGGTCATCATCTCCCCGGCGACCTCATCGGTGCGGCTGCGGATCGCAGCTTCCAAGCGGTCGCAAACTTCGGGATTGTCCTTGAGATAGGTCTTGGCGTTTTCGCGGCCCTGACCGATGCGGATCGAATCATAGGAGAACCAGCTCCCCGATTTCTCGACCAGCCCGGCCTTGACCCCGAGATCGAGGATCTCGCCGATCTTCGAGATGCCTTCGCCATACATGATGTCGAATTCGACCTGCTTGAACGGCGGGGCGACCTTGTTCTTGACCACCTTGACGCGGGTGGTGTTGCCGATGATCTCGTCACGGTCCTTGATCTGCCCGGTGCGG